>Ga0182005_1000002_pt1 | contig 908499 bp, 804 predicted proteins | sample Sormic07211103_1_FD_123021 | JGI IMG/M metagenome (GOLD analysis project Ga0182005, IMG submission 123021) | Rhizosphere microbial communities from Sorghum bicolor, Mead, Nebraska, USA - 072115-103_1 MetaG | ecosystem: Host-associated > Plants > Roots > Rhizosphere | place: USA: Nebraska...
ACACTTCCTGCAAGGCACCATCATGAAAAAACATCTGTTCCAGGCAGTTTGCTTCCTGGCGGCCATCGCCCTCTGCACTGCCTGTGCCGCACCACACTCGCAGCAAGGCCCCGGCATGATCGTGACCTTCAGCAACGGCATCCAAGGCAAAAAAGTCTACGTCATACGTGCGAGAACGGCGAACAGCACGTTTTTTCCGACCCCCGGCTCCCTTGGTCCCGACAAAAATCCCATGACCGGCGGAGCCACCATGGGCGCCGCGCCGGATGGCCGCGCACTGCCGCAATGGGTGGAGTTCGAATGGACCGAATGGCCCTATCCAGCACCGCCTCCACCAACAGAGCCAAGCGCCCTACAGGCATGGAACGACCGTGTGGACTTGCTGACCCGGACTTTGCCGCACAAACGTGCCCGCGTCGCCGTCCAGTCACGCGTGCCGCAAGACGTCATCGACGAAGTACTGGCGTCAAACAGGCAAAGAGCGCCGCGGGCGCTGCCGGACAAGATGCTGTGGGTGTATTTCATCTGGTACGAGACGGGCATCAAACTCCGCTGGAAGCTGAAAAGCAGCTGCTGTGGCTTGCTGCGCGAAGGCGGCGACGAGCTTGCGCCATGATCAAAACGCCAGGCAACCAGCACCGGCCGGCGCGCCCGCCGTGGCCGCCGTGGCCACCGCCCCTACCATCAACGCTTCCTGCAAGGCACCATCATGCAAAAATATCTGCTTCCAACGATCTGCTTCCTGGCGGCCATCGTCCTCTGCACAGCCTGCGCTACACCACGCTCGCAGCAAGGACCCGGCATGATCGTAACGTTCAGTAACGGCATCAAAGGCAAGAAGGTCGACGTGCTGCGTGCGCGAACGGCGAACGGCGTATTTTTTCCGACCCCAGGTTCATTAGGTCCTGACAAGAATCCCATGACCGGCGGAGCCACCATGGGCGCCGCGCCCGACGGCCGCGAACTGCCGCAATGGGTGGAGTTCGAATGGCAGGTATGGCCCTATCCCTACCCGGACAGGCCTTCTGATCCTGCAGCGCGGCAAGTCTGGAGCGAAGGGGTACACGCCCTGTCCCGCTCGCTGCCCATCCAGACAGCCCGCGTCGCCGTCCGGTCGCGCGTGCCGCAAGACGTCATTGACGAAGTGCTGGCGTCGAACAGGCAAAGAGCGCCGCGGGCGCTGCCGGACAAGATGCTGTGGGTGTATTTCATCTGGTACGAGACGGGCATCAAACTCCGCTGGAAACTGAAAAGCAGCTGCTGTGGCTTGCTGCGCGAAGGCGGCGATCTTTGCGAGCTGGCGGTGGACTGGTAATCACGAGCCTCCAGCCCGCTCAATTGCGCAAAGCAGTATTTTGAGCGGCTGAAGAGCGTCTAGCAACCTCGTGGCGATTCGTAATGGAAAGTCAGATATTGTTTACAAGGCTTTTCATCTTCTTCGTCATGCAAGCATACTGAAGTGACCAAAAAAGGAAATTTTCGGCCAACGTGACCAAATATCGAAAATTGGGTGCAGCGTACGTCAAATGTGCAGCACTGGGGCATCCGTCCCACCGTCCTGTGGCAGTTCGACCTGAACTCTGAAAGCGATGACGAGAGAAGCGAACAGCATCACAACGCCAGCAATAATGAAAACGCCTGTGACGCCACCGAACCCGAACATAATGCCACCCAATGCAGCGCCGGCAGCTATTGAAGATTGCACCGCAGCGACGACCATGCCGCCAGCCGTCTCCGCTTGATCTGGAACAGCACGAGCTACCCAGTTAGACCAGGCGACAGGGACGCCGCCGAACGCCAAGCCCCAGAGAGCCACCAAAAGCATCAGGCCGGTTCCTTGGACTGGCAATAAAATCATGCCGAATGCCGCCAGGCCCACCAAAGCAGGCATGAGCACTAAAGTGGCACGCAGGCTATGCTCCATTAGCCAGCCGGCCAGCAGCGTGCCAACGAAGTTGGCGACACCAAAACCCAGGAGCATCAGAGACAAACCGTTTACATCAATATGGGCAACGCTTTCAAGAGCGGGGCGAATATAGGTGAACAATGCGTATTGCCCCGTATGGGCAAGTACACAGCCCAACATCCCGATCCTAATCCCCGGGCGACGGAGTAGTAACAGTACAGAGGTGGTGCGCATCATAGTGCGCGGTGCCATACGGGGCAGTGTGAACAATTGAAACACAAGTGTTAGCCCTCCGACAGCTGCGGCTGCTATAAATGCACTACGCCAGCCATATATCCCCCCTAGGTAGCTGCCCAACGGTACGGAAACAACCGTCCCGATGGCGATACCGCTGAATATGATGGATAGCGCTCGCGGCACCAGCTTTGCCGGCACCAGTCGCATCGCCACGGCTGCCGCCATGCTCCAAAAGCCTCCCAACGCGACGCCCAGAAGAATGCGCATCACCAACAATACTGTCAAGCTTGAGGACAACGCCACGAGCAAGTTGGAGGCGATCATCATTACTGTGAAAGCTAGCAAGACGACACGCCGGTCAAAATTACGCGTGAGACCTGGCACCGACAGCCCGGCGAACATGGCCACTACGGCCGTCACCGTCACTGCCTGACCAGCTAGTGCCTCGGATACGCCAAGATCGAAGGCCATCGGGGTCAATAGACTGGCTGGCAGGTACTCCGCCGTCAGTAAACCGAAAACCCCCATTGCCAGTGAAAACACTGCCATCCATGCTGCTGCCGCTGGCTCTAGAACAGACACATCGTTCGCGTTGGGTGTTTGCTCGGTAGCAAAAACATCGTTGTTCATCTCTAAATCCCTAAAACAATCGGAGTCGAAAGTCTAGAGGTAAAATCCAGGATGATCTATGATGGCAAGTCCTGATGTTTTGATCGAAACGCCTAAAATGAGCAAGCAAAATCAAATTTTTCCATCATCTAATCTCGTCAGTGAACTATTGACAGGCATGCGCCTGCGTGGAGTCCAGTACCGCCGTATTCAGACCGGTCCAGCTTTCGGCATAGGCTTTGAAGACAAGCCAAGCCACGCCTACTTCCACTTCCTGGCTGTTGGCACTGCCTTCCTATCTACGGATGATGGTGAGTTGCATAAGCTGTCCGCCGGTAGCGCGGCGTTCATGCCTCACGGCAGGCGACATCAGCTCCTATCGGATGCGGGTATTGCATTTCACGACATCGGAAAGTTCGATGCCGCCCCCCTTGGTGAATCCGTTAGCGGAGTAGACACATGTCCCAGTACGCACCCCACGCCCAGTGCGGTTATTTTTTACGGCTGCATGGAATTCGATCTCGGCGGGATGCAAGGAATCGGCAAGCTGATGCCAACCGTCATGGTGGCTGACACGCAAGCGCAAGGCTATCCTGGCTTACTGCCTGTGCTTGATTCAATGAAGCATGAAATCTGCGCAGGTCGTATTGGCTTTGCAGGCATTCTGGCTCGCCTGGCAGAGGTCGCGGCAGCAATGATCGTGCGCGGCTGGATTGAAGGCGGTTGTGAAAACGCTTCCGGTCTCCTCGCCGCATTGCGTGATCCGCGCCTCGCTCTTGCCATATTGGCGCTGCACCGCCAGCCTGGACGGGAATGGACAGTTGCACAGTTGGCTGCGGAGTCTCATGTCTCTCGCTCTGTCTTCGCTCGACGCTTTCAAACCACCATCGGGATGCCGCCCCTACGGTATGCCACGGAACTGCGGATGCGTCTTGCTAAACAATTGCTCACTCATGAAAAAGTGTCCATCGACATCATTGCCCGACGCCTTGGCTATACATCTCAAGCGGCGTTCAGTCGTGCTTTTAAGCGCGTCATCGGCAGGCCGCCGGGTGGCGCTCGGGAAGTGCTGTGAGGAGAATAGCTTTCGGGGATCAAAAATTGATATGGCGCGCCACTTTTCAAACCTCGCCACTATCGAAGGCGGCGCCGAGATCGCGCTTGAACGATCGCTAAGGGACGCAAACGGGCGGTGCCATTGAATCGCCACGAGTAGCTAAGATTTTCCTGATCCATGGTTCTTGAAAGATGCAAACCCGATGAATCGTGTTGGGACCTTTGTGTAGAGGAATTCTTTCCCGATTCGCTCACCACCCAACGCCAAAAAGAGGCACAGGCCGACGCGCAGGCTGCGGCTGCCGCGAAGGTCCGTCCGCCAGTTCTAGTGGGCGACCTGCTGCGCGACTATCTGCTGATCGCCAGACGCAACCTGGAATTGTCGACCTACAACTGCTACCAGCAGGTGGCGAAGAACCACCTGCTTCCCCAATGGGAGGACAAGCCAGCCGCCGCACTGACCACGCACGACCTGCGCAAGTGGATCATGGGCCTGAACGGCAAGAGCAAGACCATCCAGCTAATCCTCACCCCGATGCGCAACGCCATCGAGCTGGGCGTGAGGCAGAGCTGCGCGCAGCGGTTGCGCGCGCCCCGAAAAGCCAACAGGTGCACATTCCCGGTGACCCGCCGATGGCCTTCATCCTCGCGCTCTACGTCGAGCACTCCGCCAGTTTGCGTAGTAGCGACACGTCGAAGCATCATGCGAAACGACTTGGACCTTGGGCGGAGCGTTACAAAGCAAGCCAGGCCCAGGAGTTTGCCGATCATGTTATCCGTGACATGAGCAAGCTCATACCAAATAAGAAAACCGGCAAACTGGAGCCGGCCTATGCGCCAGCGACGGTGAACCGGTCATTGGCCTGTGCAAAAAAAGGATTGCAGTTGGCATGGCGCCAGCGCCTCATTCCTGAAAATTATGGCTTGCGGATCGATAACATGGCCGTCAACAACAAGCGCCAGGTGTTTCTTACGGTTGAGCAAGTGAGGAAGATCGCATCCTTCTGCACGCCGATTGCGCAGGCCGCGATATGGGCGGCACTGCTGACTAGCGCGCGCCGCGGTGAGCTGTTCCAGATCCAGCGTGAGCATATTGGAAAGGACTCGATTACCGTCCCTGCCAGCAATACTAAAACACTCCGGATGCGCGTGGTGCCTATCATCCCAGCCTTACGGCCATGGTTGAAGTATTTTCCGTTGGAGATGACGTTGTACGGTGTCCAGTCTTCGTGGCGCCGCGCACGCGTGAAGGCTGGCATGCCCCACGTGAATTTCCATGACCTCCGCCATTCTTGCGCGAGCATCATGCTGGGCTTGGGCGTGGACCTCTACACCATCAGCAAAATTCTCGGCCATGCCAATGTGCAAACAACACAGCGCTACGCACACCTGCAGGTGGATGCTCAGCGCCTCGCGCTGGACAAGCTATCCGCTCTGGTGGTGGCAAAGTAAATTACACCCGAAAATTACACCCAATAAAAAAGCCGACTACATAAATGTGTCGGCTTTAATATAAGTACTTGATTGTATTGCGAATTCTTGGTGGGAAGTGCAAGTTTCGAACTTGCGACCCCTGCAGTGTGAATGCAGTGCTCTACCCCTGAGCTAACCTCCCGAAGCGAGGCGAATTATCGCATAGGTGTTGCGGCATCCGCAAGGGCTGGCAAGAGGAAATTTGCCGTGCCCCGCTTTTTTTCTCAGGCGGCCGCTGGCGGCGACGTGACGGCGGTCCAGATGCACTGGCCTTTGGCAGCCTTGTCGAGGCCGGCGATGGTGGCTGCGTGAGCGGCGAGTTCGTCGGCCGTGGCGCTCTGGAAGATGACTTCGGCCAGGGGCACGATTTCCAGCACGGCGCCGTCGGCGGCCACTTCCACTTCTTCTTCCATGCTCAGGCTGTTTTGCCCGCGCGTCATGGCTAGGTAGACGTCGGCCAGCAATTCGGAGTCGAGCAGCGCGCCGTGCAGCTTGCGGTGGGCGTTCGAGACGCCGTAGCGGTCGCACAGGGCGTCGAGCGAGTTGCGCTTGCCGGGATGCATTTCCTTTGCCTGCACCAGGGTATCGATCACGCCGGCCACTTGTTCGTGCACAGGCGGCAGGTTCAGGCGCTTGAATTCCGCGTTGAGGAAGCCGATATCGAAGGGGGCGTTGTGGATGATCAGTTCGGCGCCGGCGATGTAGGCGCGAAATTCGTCGGCGATTTCCGCGAATTTCGGCTTGTCGCTGAGGAATTCCGTTGTCAATCCGTGGACGGCCAGCGCGCCCTCTTCCGAATCGCGCTCGGGATTGATGTAATGGTGGAAATTATTCCCCGTCAACATGCGGTTGTTCAGTTCGACCGCCCCGATCTCCAGGATGCGGTCGCCCGTGCGCGGGTTCAGGCCGGTGGTTTCAGTATCGAGAACAATTTGACGCATGGCGGATTCATTCGTAAAAGCAAAAAGCGAAGGGCACAGTATAGCAAACCTGTGTGCTGCAATCGCACCCAGACATGTTCGAACGCCCAACAAAACCGTAGCGAGCGGCAGTGATTTGTGGCCGAGAAGCGCAACCGTACTCTAGTACGGTGAGCATCACAGGCCGCAAAGCGCGACGCGCAGTAGGTTTGGTCGGGCGTTCTTAGGCGCGCACGGTTTCCACGCCCAGGTTGGCCAGCTGATCGGCCCGCTCATTGCCCGGATGACCGTTGTGGCCCCGTACCCAGCGCCATTCCACTTCATGCACGGCCTGGGCCGTGTCGAGGGCCTGCCACAGGTCGACGTTTTTTACGGGTGCCTTGGCCGCCGTTTTCCAGCCGCGTGCCTTCCAGCCGTGGATCCATTCGCTGATGCCCTTCTGGACATACTGGCTATCGGTATACATCACCACCTGGCAGGGACGTTTGAGCGCCGTCAAGGCTTCGATCACGGCCTTCAATTCCATGCGGTTATTTGTCGTATTCAGTTCCCCGCCGTAAATTTCTTTCTTGGCGCCATCGGCCACCATCAGCGCGCCCCAGCCGCCCGTGCCGGGATTGCCCTTGCATGCGCCATCGGCGTAAATTTCTACCTTATCCATCTTGCTGTTCCCGCCTTTTATTCGTGACCGGTGCGCCTGCGGGCGCCGTCGCCGGTTTCTTGGTCCACGCCGGACCGATCAAACGCATCCCTTTGACGCGCTTGATCGCCTGCACTATATACACTGCGCCCAGATATGGCCACCAGCGCGCGCCCGCCTTGTCCATGAAGGCGTTGCGGCGCAGCCATTTTTCTGTCCTGCAGGCAGGTGCGTAGCAGCCGAAGTGGCTTTGGCTGACGCCCATGTTCAGCAATTTTAACCAGTCTTTCATGCGCGGCATAGAGATCAGCTCGCCCGCCTGCGGCAGGTAGTGGCGTCCCGTGATCCGCCCCAGCCCCTGGCGCATGCCCCACAGGCTGGCCGGATTGAAGCCGCAGACGATCACGCGCCCCTCGGGGATCAGCACGCGCTCGACTTCGCGCAAGACCTGGTGCGGCTCGGCGGCAAATTCAAGCACGTGCGGCAAGACCACGAGGTCCAGGCTTTGCGAGTCGAACGGCAACTCGTCGAAGGCCGACACCAGGGTCAAACGGCTCTCTTGCGGCGGACGCGTCGGCAGGCGCGAATCGAGCAGCCATTTGTTCGGCATGCGGTTGGCCGCCAGCGCATCGAGCTGCGGCAAGCCGATCTGCACGGCGTTGTAACCGAAGATGTCGACGGTCAGGCTGTCGAGGCATTGCTGTTCCCAGGCGCGCACGTAGAGACCGGCCGGGGTCTGCAACCAGCCGTCAAGCGCTATAATGGATTTTTCGGATGCCACACTGTCCATTCAGTTTTCTCTTTTGCTCATGACACACTCCCCTGAACACGCTTTATCGGTACTTGCCGTGCCCGCCTTCGCCGACAATTACCTGTGGCTGATCCATGACGGCCGCCACGCCGCCGTGGTCGACCCCGGCGATGCGATGGCCATCCTCGATGCGCTGCAAGCCCATCAGTTGACCTTGTCCGCCATTTTACTCACGCATCACCACGCCGACCACACGGGTGGCGTACCTGAATTGTTGCAGCATTTCGCCGTGCCCGTCTTCGGCCCGCGCAATGAGGCTATCACAGCCATCACGGAACCGCTTGCCGAAGGCGATGTCGCCTATGTGGCCGAGCTGGGCCTGCAGATGACCGTCATCGACGTGCCCGGCCATACCAAGGGCCACATCGCCTATGTGCGCCAGCGCGACGAGCGCAGCGGCGCACCATGGCTGTTTTCCGGCGACACCCTGTTTGCCGGCGGCTGCGGCCGCCTGTTCGAAGGCACGCCGGGCCAGATGGCCGATTCGCTGGGCAAGCTGGCCGCCCTGCCCGACGATACCGAGGTATTTTGCGCGCATGAGTACACCTTGTCCAATCTGCGCTTCGCCAACGCCGTCGAGCCGGGCAACGTGGCCTTGCAGGAACGCATCGCCATCGACACGGAAAAGCGCCAGCAGGGTTTGTCGACCGTGCCGTCGACCATTGCCCTTGAGAAAGCCACGAACCCCTTCCTGCGCTACCGCGAACCGGCAATTTTGACGAGCCTGAAGGTCGAGGGCAAACTGGCCAGCGACGCTTCGCCCGTGGAGGCATTTGCGGCCTTGCGGATGTGGAAAAATAATTTTTAAACGCCTCCTTTCGCAATAAAAAATCCCGGCAGATGCTGATGGCATCGCCGGGATTTTTTTATGCTGTTATTTGATCAGGATCAGATTTCTTCGTACAGCGGCAAGGTCAGGAATTCCGCGAACGATTCCGACGTCGACATTTCCTCGAAAATCTGGCCGGCGCGCACATAGGTCGGACCGTTGCCGCCTGGCGCATCGCGCTGCACCTTGACCAGCTCTTCCGGAATCATGGCGCGCACCATGTCGGCCGTCACCTTGCGGCCGTCTTCCAGCACGCCCTTGCTGGAACGAATCCACTGCCACACTTGCGAGCGGCTGATCTCGGCCGTGGCCGCATCTTCCATCAGGTTGTGGATGGGTACGCAACCGTTGCCGGCCAGCCAGCTGCCCAGGTAATGGATGCCCACGTTGATGTTGTAACGCAAGCCCGCTTCCGTGATCGGCGCTTCCGGCTGGAAGTTCAGCAGATCCGACGCTTTCACATCGATGTCGGGACGCTGCTTGTCGATCTGGTTCGGCTTGTCGCCCAACACTTTGGTGAACTCGCCCATGGCCAGCTCGACCAGACCCGGATGGGCAACCCAGCCGCCGTCGTAGCCGTCGGTGGCATCGCGCGCCTTGTCGTTGCGCACGCCGCCCATGGCGATGTCATTCTTTTCCGGATCGTTTTTGATCGGGATCAAGGCTGCCATGCCGCCGATCGCTGGCGCGCCGCGTTTGTGGCAGGTTTTCAACAGCAGCAAGGCGTAGGCGCGCATGAAGGGCGCCGTCATCGTGACTTTGGCGCGGTCGGCCAGGCAGAAATCCTTGTCCAGCTTGAATTTCTTGATGCACGAGAAGATGTAATCCCAGCGGCCCGCGTTCAGGCCCGAGCTGTGCTCCTTCAGTTCGTACAGGATTTCATCCATTTCGAACGCGGCGAGGATGGTTTCGATCAGCACGGTCGCCTTGATCGTGCCTTGTGGCAAGCCCAGTTCGTTTTGCGTCATGACGAAGATATCGTTCCACAGACGCGCTTCCAGGTGCGATTCCATCTTCGGCAGGTAGAAATACGGGCCGGCGCCGCGCGCCAGCTGTTCCTTGGCGTTATGGAACATGAACAGGGCGAAATCGAAAATGCCGCCGGAAATGCGCTTGCCGTCGACCAGCACGTGCTTTTCATCGAGGTGCCAGCCGCGCGGACGCACGACCAGGGTGGCAATCTTGTCGTTCAGCTTGTACGACTTGCCATTTTGCTCGAGCGAAATCGTCTTGCGCACGGCGTCGAACATATTGATCTGGCCCGTGATCTGGTTGTCCCAGTTCGGCGTGTTCGAATCCTCGAAGTCCGTCATGTAGCTGTCCGCGCCGGAATTGAACGCGTTGATGACCATCTTGCGCTCGACGGGACCGGTGATTTCCACGCGGCGGCATTCCAGCGCCTTCGGGATCGGTGCGATCTTCCAGTCGCCATCGCGGATGTGTGCGGTTTCTGGCAGGAAATCAGGACGCTCGCCCGCGTCGAGGCGCTTGGCCCGCTCCACGCGCACGGCCAGCAATTGCTGGCGGCGCGGCTCGAATGCACGCGTCAGCTTGGCCACCAGCGCCAATGCAGCCGGCGTCAAAATCTGTTCGTAGCCGGGGGCGATGTCACCCGTGATTTGCATGCCTTCGGGAAGTGCGATCGTATTCTGCGTCATGAAGTTCTCCGGTTTTTAATAAATATAAGCAAAAGTAATCTGGTGATCCAAGTATAAGCCGAACGACTGCGCGGGCAAGCTGGACAGAGGCGCAAAAACACTCTGCCGGGCGGCGCGTTTGTTCTATAGTATTGCACTATAAGGCATGGAAACGAGATTAAAAATCACTTCATCTATGCGTTTTTATCACAAGTGACAAGATAGCGAGCACAGCATATGGGCCAGTTCAGACAAATATCGACCTTCGTGGAAGTGGTCGCCAAGGGCAGCCTGTCGGCGGCGGCGCGCGCCGAAGGCATCGCCCCGGCCATGATAGGCCGGCGCCTCGATGCGCTGGAGCAGCGCCTGGGCGTGAAACTGCTGCAGCGGACGACGCGCAAGCTGGCGCTGACGAACGAAGGTGCCGCCTTCCTCGAGGATTGCCAGCGCATCCTGGGCGAGCTGGAAGAAGCGGAAGCGGCGGTGGCCGTGCGCAGCGTGAAGGCCAGCGGCCATCTGCTCATTTCCGCGCCGGCCGGCTTCGGACGCCAGCACGTGGCGCCCTTGATCCCCTCTTTCGTGGCCGAGCACCGCGACGTGACGGTGTCGCTGAACCTGAACGACCGCCTCGTCGACCTGATCGGCGAAGGCATCGACGTGGCCATCCGCATCGCCAGCCTGTCCGATTCCTCGCTCGTGAGCACCAAGCTGGCCGACAACCAGCGCGTGCTCGTGGGCTCGCCCGCCTATCTGAAACGGGCCGGCACGCCGCGCATCCCGGCCGACCTGGCCAAGCACAATTGCCTGGCCATCAGCAGCGAAGGCAGCCAGCGGGGCTGGACTTTCCGCGAAAACGGCAAGAACGTGATTTTAAAAGTGGCGGGAAACATGGTGTGCAACGACGGCGAAGTGCTGCACGACTGGGCGCTGGCCGGCAAGGGCCTGGCATGGCGCTCGATGTGGGAGGTCGGTGCGGAGATCGAATCGGGCCAATTGGTGACGGTACTGGACCAGTTCGCCGCGCCGGGCAATGATATTTATGCCGTGTTCGCCCAGCGCCGCCATCTGCCGCTGCGCATACGGGCATTCGTGGATTTTTTACGGCATGCGTATTCCCAACCCGACTACTGGCGCGAGAGAGCAATCTAGTCACCGCCGGCCGCACTGGTAGAGCGTAGCTTGACGCTGGTCGGCGTAGGTCGGCTTAGCGCTTGCGCGTAAGCCGACACTGGTGGTGTTGGCAAAATGTATGGGCTGGTGTCGGCTTACGCTGCGCTAAGCCGACCTACACGACGACGCAAGCACGCCGAAAAGAGCGCGCAGCCCACGCACATCCCATGCTTTGCGGAAATTCAGGCGAAAAAAAATCCTCGGAGACCGAGGATTTCTTTATTTCGTTTGATCCAGCGTATTAGATTGGCTGAATGTTCGAAGCTTGCTTGCCTTTAGGGCCAGCGGTCACTTCAAAAGAAACGCGTTGGTTCTCTTGCAGGGACTTGAAGCCGTTCGACTGGATAGCCGAGAAGTGAGCGAACAGATCTTCGCCGCCTTCGTCAGGGGTAATAAAGCCGAAACCCTTCGAATCATTGAACCATTTTACGATGCCAGTTGCCATTACAATTTCCTATTTCAGTTAAGTTGGGCTTGCGCCCGTTATATCGTTTGAAGCAAGAAAGAAATGACAGACAAACTGCACTACTACCTCGAATCCAACGATGCCCAATTATACCAACAAAACTGAGAAAAACCATTCTTTCGCAAAATAAACTTACGAACACTACTTTAATAGCCAAATCCCCGTCTTGCGGCGCCCTGTACCAGCGGCATGGACACACTATATCCTAATCTGCGACGCGGATGCTTTGCGTTGCATCAAATGAATCATTGCAACCACATCTCTGTAGCGCTGTCGCTCACGCGGTGAAATGGGTGGCACCCGCATCGCGCGCCGCCCAGTGCAAGAGCACTTCCACTTGCGTCCGCACGGCGGGCCATTCCGCCGCCACTTGCGCGGGAGCATTGAGCATGGCGCGCACCAGTTGTTCGATGCGCCGGCATTCCTGGCCCAGCGCGGCAAAGCCGAAGGTGGCGGCCGAGCCAGCCACCGCGTGCAGCGCGCGGTGCAGCTCCGTCAACGGTTCCAGGCGGGGGCCTTCGCTGTCGCAGCGGCCGCTTGCCTGCGCGATCGCTTGCATCAGGGCAGGCACGCCAGCCGCATATTTTTCGTTCAGGGCGCGCAAACGCGCGCGGAAATCGGGGTCGATCAAGGTTGCCATCGCAATACTCGCCTGAATGGCTTACTTGGTGCCGAAGATGCGGTCGCCGGCATCGCCCAGGCCCGGCACGATGTAGGCGTGGTCATCCAGGTGCGAATCGAGCGAGGCGCAGAACATCTTGACGTTCGGGTGCGCGTTCTGGAACACCGTCACGCCTTCCGGTGCGGCCACCAGCGCCAGGAAGATGATCTGCTCGTCCGTCACGCCCCGCTTCTTCAGCACGTCGACGGCGTACACGGCCGAATTGCCGGTCGCTACCATCGGGTCGCACAGGATGAAGGTGCGCTCGTTCAGGTCCGGCAGGCGCACCAGGTATTCCACCGGCATGTGGGTGGCGGGATCGCGGTACACGCCGATGTGGCCGACCCTGGCCGATGGCACCAGGTTCAGCAAGCCATCGCTCATGCCGATGCCGGCGCGCAGGATGGGCACGATGGCCAGTTTCTTGCCAGCAATGACGGGAGCATCGATGGTCACCAGCGGCGTCCTGATTTCGCGCGTCGTCAGCGGCAGGTCGCGCGTGATTTCATAGCCCATCAGCAAAGTGATTTCCTTGAGCAATTCGCGGAAGGTGCGCGTCGACGTGTCGTGCTCGCGCATGTGGCTCAGTTTGTGCTGGATCAACGGATGATCGGTAATGAACAAATTCGGGAAGCGTGGATCTTGTTTCATATTGTTTTTCTTTCTCTACTCTCTGGCGCGGCGGCAGGCATGCACCGCAAGCGCGCTGTGTGTCGATAAAATCATGGATTGCAGCATTATCCCAGCCCGCAGCCCGCCTGTGGCCGGAATTTTCGAAATAATCGGTTTTATTGAAATCAATACTCGCGCAGCGCGCGCGCCAGGATGGCCGCGCAATCGGTGCCGGCCGGCAAGCGGCCATACGCCCCGCCCGGCGCCTGCACCAGCCTCGACTGCAGGAACGCTTGCGCGACGAACGGCGGCGCGTGGCGCAGCAGCAAGGCCGCCTGCACGGCCAGCACGATGCGCTCGGACAATTGCCGCGCGCCAAACTCGTCCGTCTGCGGCCCGTCCAGGTCGGCCAGCAGGCGCGCGCGGTAGCCGGCAAAAATGGCATCGCCATCGCCGGCCAGCGCCAGCTCGGCCGCCAGGGCGTCGCGCGCGGCCGGCGACTTGCCGAAGGCGCGCAAGACGTCGAGGCACATGACATTGCCCGAGCCTTCCCAGATCGAGTTGACGGGCAACTCGCGGTACAGGCGCGCCAGCGGCGCCTCTTCCACATAGCCCGTGCCGCCCAGCACTTCCATCGCCTCGAAGCCGAAGCCGGGCCCCCGCTTGCAGATCCAGTACTTGCCGGCCGGCGTCAGCACGCGCGCCAGCATCGCCTGCCCCGCATCGTTTTTTTCATCGAAGCAGCGGGCCAGGCGCAGGGCAAAGGCCGTGGCGGCCTCGGATTCGAGCGCCAGGTCGGCCAGCACGTTTTGCATCAGGGGCTGCTCGACGAGCGGCTTGCCGAACACGGCCCGCTGGCGCGCATGGTGCAGCGCCTGCGTCAGGGCGGCGCGCATGATGCCGGCGCTGCCCAGCACGCAATCGAGGCGCGTGTGGCTGGCCATTTCCAGGATGGTGGGAATGCCGCGCCCCGGCTGCCCCACGAGCCAGCCGTAGGCATTGGCAAATTCCACTTCCGACGAGGCATTCGAGCGGTTGCCCAGTTTATCTTTCAGGCGCTGCACGCGGATGGCGTTGCGGCTGCCGTCGGGCAGGTAGCGGGGCAGGAAAAAGCACGACAGTCCGCCCTCGTCCGCCTGCGCCAGAATCAGGTGCGCGTCGCATTGCGGCGCCGAGAAAAACCATTTGTGGCCGACGATGCGCCAGGCGCCGCCGGCCTCGCCGCCGAACATGGCCCGCGCCTCATCCGGCGGCACGGGAGTGGCGCGCGTGGTGTTGCTGCGCACATCGGAGCCGCCCTGCTTTTCCGTCATGCCCATGCCGACCAGGGCGCCCCGTTTCTGCTCCACCGGCAAGGAGCGGGGATCGTACTCGCGCGAGAGGATCTTCGGCAGCCAGCGCTCGGCGATTTGCGGCAGATCAAGGGCCTGGCGCAAGGCCGGCACCGAGGCATACGTCATCGTCACGGGACACTGCGTGCCGTTTTCCACCTGCCCCACTAATAGATAGGCGGCCGCGCGCGCCACCTGGGCGCCGGGGCCGGGTGTGGCCCAGGGCGAAGCGTGCGCGCCCGCGCCCACGAGGATGGTCATCAGTTCATGCCAGGCCGGATGGAACTGCACCTCGTCGATGCGCCGGCCGGCCCGGTCGAACTGCTGCAGTTCGGGCGTGTGGATATTGGCCAGGCGCGCCAGCGCGTACGTCTCGGCCCGGCCCAGTCTTTCGCCCAGCGCGTCGAGTTCCTGCAGCGCCGCGCCGCCCCCCTCGCGCAGCAGCGCTTCGATCAGCGCCGGGTCGCAGGCGAACAGGTTGACGTTTTCAAACGGCGTGGCCTGGTTGAAAACTTCATGCGTGTCAAAAGCATTCATGGGGGTCTCCCGCGATTTGTTATCATGGCGCCCTTGCCTGCCGCGGGCGCGCCGTCAACACCGTCTGCCAGCCAGACTAGCGTAAAGCGCATGGCGGGGCAAGCGCGCCAGTGGAAGCACGTGCAGATAAATGTTTCCAAGTGAAATGAAAATACCTGTGTGTGTCGCGTAGCATGATTTTTTTCATGGAAGGCAGGAATATTTACAAAACCTGAAGCAATGTTGCTCTATTTCATGTAATCGAATGCTTTTCAATGATACATTTCGTGTGGATCGCGTTCCGATAGCCGCCCTTCCGGCCCCTATGGCGCGCGTCACGCACGACGCACTCTTTCCGTTGGCGCCCTGCCCTGCAGCGAGCGCCGGCACTGATAATAAAAAGGTAAAAGCCAGCACGATGTTTTCCAGTACCCCATCCGCCGCCCACCGCGAGGCCCGCCACGAGTTGGACAACCTCATGGAAGAGGCAGGCGACGTCGTGTTCCGGCTCGATATGGACGGCCTGATCCTGTTCGCCAGCAAGCGCGCGGCCACGCTGTTTGGCGCGCCGTCGGGCCTGTCCGGCCATTTGCTGCTGCCGCTGGCCGCCGAAGCGTCGCGCGCCGCGCTGCAGGCGGCGCTGGAGGACGCCCTGGAAGAACCGGGCCGCCTGGAAGTGCGCCTGCAAACGCCGGACCAGGAAATCTGGTTCGAGCTGCGCCTGTCTTCTTATATGAACGCGGCGGGCGTGGCCGAATTGCTGGTGGTCGGGCGCGACACGTCGGCCCAGCACAATACGGAAGAACGGCTGCGGCACATGGCCACGCACGATGCGCTCACGGGTCTGCCGAACCGCCTGCTGCTGTCGGACCGCATCCGCATGGTGATCGCCCAGGCCGCCCGTTCGGGCCAGGGCTTTTCCGTCGCCACCATCGGCCTCGATGGTTTTAAAAAGGTCAACGATGGCCTGGGCCACCCCGTCGGCGACGCCGTACTGCGCCTGGCCGCCGCGCGCCTGCGCAAGACCCTGCGCGACAGCGACACCCTGGCGCGCGTGGGCGGCGACGAATTCGTCGCCGTGCTGCCTGGCAGCGCCACCGACGCCCAAATCAAGCTGGTGACGGGCCGCCTGCTGGCCACCCTGCAGGCGCCGTTCGAAGTCGATGGCCACACGATCTACGTGGGCGCCTCCGTCGGCGTATCGATCTATCCGCTGCATGCGGAGGATGAAGTGCGCCTGGTGGCGCTGGCCGATGCGGCCATGTCGCGCGCCAAGGAAACGGGCAAGGCCCGCTGCCTGGTCTACAGCCCGCGCCTAAACGGCCCGTCGGAACACGATATTTCGCTGGAAGCGGCCATGTTCCACGCCGTGCGCGAAGGCGAATTCCTGCTGTTTTACCAGCCCATCGTCGATGCGCACACGCGGCAGATCCAGGGCTTCGAAACCCTGATGCGCTGGAAGCATCCGACCCTGGGCCTGGTGCCGCCCGTGCGCTTCATCCCGATTGCCGAAGCCAATGGCCTGATCAACCTGCTGGGCGCCTGGGCGCTGAAGGCGGCCTGCGTGCAGCTCAAGCAGTTCCAGGAAGTGGCCAAACGGCCGTTGTACATCTCCGTCAACATCAGCCCGCGCCAGTTCCGCAACGACAAATTCCTCGACGTGCTCGATGACGCCATCGCCTTTTCCGGACTCTCGGGCGAACACCTGGTGCTGGAAATTACGGAAGGCACGCTGATGATCGACCCCGTGCATGCGGAAACCATCCTCGTCAAGATGACGGAGCGCCGCGCGCGCATCGCCATCGACGATTTCGGCACCGGCTACTCGTCGCTCGCGTATCTGAAGCGCTTCCCCATTTCCGTACTGAAGATCGACCGCACCTTCATCAAGGACTTGCCCGAGTCGAGCAAGGATGCGGCCATCTGCAACACCATTCTCGACCTGGCCAAGCATTTGAATTTGTCCGTCGTGGCCGAGGGCGTGGAAACCGAGGAGCAGATGCACTTCATGGAGTCGCGCGGCTGCCAATATGTGCAAGGCTACCTGACGGGCAAACCGATGCCGGCCCATGCCGCGCTATCGGCCTTGAGCGAGAAAACCTATGCGGCGCTGGTGCCCACGCCGTCTGCCAATGAGTTGCGCGGAGGTGTGCAATGAATCCAGGTCATTTCACGGTGCCGACACAGCTCGGCAAAAACACTCTGGAACTGCTGTGGGCCCGCACGCGACAGCAAGGCGACATGCCCGGCTTCGCGAAAGCCATCAGCGCCATCCTGGGCGCCATGCGCGGCGAGGATGACCACGAATTCGACATCACGCAAACGGTGCTGTCCGACCCTGTCCTCACGCACAAGGTGCTGCGGCTGGCCAACAGCGGCATGTATTCGGCCTTCGGCCAGCGCGTCAACACGGTCTCGAAGGCCGTGCTGGTGCTGGGCATCGATGCCATCGGCCATCTGGCGCTGGGCTTGAAACTGATCGAGGAACTGTCGCAGGCATCGCCCGATTCCGTCAGCGCCCACGTGGAAATGGAAAAGGCCGTGCTGGCGGGGATGGTGGCGCAGCAGGTGGCCACCAGCGCCGGCAGCCTGCAGGCGGAGCAAGCCGTCGTCTGCTCGATGCTGCACACGCTGGGCCGCATGATGGTGACGTTCTACATGACGGACTTCTGGGCGCGCATGCAGGCGCATGCGGGTCCGGGCAACGAGGCGGCCGCCGCGCGCGAAATCCTCGGCCTGTCGCTGCCGGAAGTGGGCTATGCCACGGCCGCCCACTGGGGCTTGCCGCAGCACCTGATCAACGGCATGCGTCCGATGGACCCGTCGCCCGACAACGCGCCCGTCAGCGGCGCCGACTGGATGGCGGGATTGTCGACGATGGCGGCGCGCTGCGCCGACTCGCTATGGCATGACGATGCGGCCGGCGCGGCGCAGGTGCACGCGCTGATCGACGACTATGCGGGCACGCTGGGCATCACGGCGACGGACCTGGTAGTCGCGGTGGACAAGGCCAAGGCGATGGCGGCGGCCGACCTGTCGATCGCACCGCTGTCGAAACCGGCCGAACGGCGTGCGCGCCAGCTGGCCTCGACACGCATGCGCGCCGAGGGCAACCGCGTGCTGATCAGCGGCCTGGCCGACCTGCGCGGCGCCATCGGCAGCGCCAGCCCGGGCCAGATGGTCTCGATGGCGCTCGAAACGCTGCACCAGGGCTTTGATTTTTCGCGCTCGGTGGCGTTCGTGCGCAACCACAGGGATCATTTGTATTCGGCGCGCATCTGCATGGGCGATGGCATGGCCGACCTGCAGGATCTGATGGTGTTTGGCGACGCGTATGAACCGAACGTGTTCCACGCGGCCCTCAACAGCGACCGCGTGATCTTCATCGACAATGCGCGCGACCCGAAATTTGCCGCCAAGCTGCCGCAATGGTGGAAAGCGACGTTGTCGGAAGCGCGCAGCTTCGTCGTGCTGCCCCTGTCGGCCAACGGCCACCCCACGGGATTCTTGTACGGCGACTGGGACGACAGCTTCCCGCCGATTCAGTTAAATCAGACGGAATTCAACCTGATCAACGATATCCGGGCGTTATTGGTGCAGTCGGTGGAGATGCGCCATCAGCTGGAGCTGGTGGCAAATAAGGTGGCTTAATACTGTCAGCTCTCGCCACAAATGCAAAATCTGGGGTCAGACCCGGCGGGTCTGACCCCAGCTCTTCCGCCGCAAGCGGCTAAAACTTATTTCAACTTCGGCGTAGAAACGGACACATCGCCGCACTGCGCGCGGTGCATCAGGGCGTGGTCGATCAGCACCAGTGCCAGCATCGCTTCGGCGATCGGCGTGGCGCGGATGCCCACGCACGGGTCGTGGCGGCCGAACGTTTCCACCATCACGGGATTGCCCTCTTTATCGATCGAACGGCGCGGCGTGCGGATCGACGAGGTCGGTTTGATGGCGATCGACACGCTGATATCCTGCCCCGTAGAGATGCCGCCCAGTACGCCGCCGGCGTTATTGCCGATAAAGCCTTCCGGCGTCAGTTCGTCGCCATGCTCGGAACCCTTTTGCGCCACCGAATCGAAGCCGGCGCCGATTTCCACGCCCTTGACGGCATTGATGCCCATCATGGCGTAGGCGATGTCGGCGTCGAGCTTGTCGTAGATGGGCTGGCCCAGGCCGACCGGCACGTTTTGCGCAATCACATCGATGCGCGCGCCGATGGAATCGCCGTCGCGGCGCAACTGGTCCATGGCCGCTTCCATGCGCGCGATCAGGTCCGCGTCGCCGCTGGCGGCAAAGAAGGGGTTCGCATGCACGTGTTCCCACGACTGGAACGGCACGGGAATGTCGCCCAGCTGGCTCATGCAGCCCTTGAACGTGGTGCCGTACTGCTGCAGCAGCCATTTCTTGGCGATCGCCGCCGCGCCCACGACGGGCGCCGTCAGGCGCGCCGAGGAACGCCCGCCGCCGCGCGGATCGCGCACGCCGTATTTATGCCAGTAGGTATAGTCGGCATGGCCGGGGCGGAAGCTTTCCGCGATATTGCCGTAATCCTTGCTGCGCTGGTCTTCATTGCGGATCAGCAGCGCGATGGGCGTACCCGTCGTCACGCCCTGGTACACACCCGAGAGAATCTCGACCGTATCGGATTCCTGGCGCTGCGTCACGTGGCGCGAGGTGCCCGGCTTGCGGCGGTCCAGCTCGGGCTGGATATCGGCTTCCGACAGGATCAGGCCCGGCGGGCAGCCATCGATCACGCAGCCGATGGCCGGACCGTGCGATTCGCCGAAAGTGGTAACAGTAAACAGCTTGCCAAAAGAATTACCGGACATAGTAGGAAGTGTGAGGACTGGAAAACTCAATTCTACCAGCCTGCGGGGCATGCCATGCCGCTAATGCCGCAGCCAGGCCCGATATCGCCCCACTCATCTCGCCATTTTAAAATCCCGCGTATTTTTTCATATAAAAAATACCAAATAAGAGTCGCAATCATGCAATACAAGAAATATTGCTCTACAGAATAGACTTAAAAAAACATTTTCCTTATTAAATAGCTATATACTTGGATGATAGCGCGCCCAGAATATCCGATGCTAAGCCGGATCCTGGCTGCGCCGAGAGCACGTCACAACATGCCCAGGGCCAGGCGTCGTTGCCGCAGACAGTACGCAAGTACGGCGAGGCAACGCAACGATAGTTGAGTGCTGTTTTTCGTTGTTCCAGAGTGCATCAGAAATGCCCAGGGCTAGGCGTACTGCCGAAGACAGTACGCGAGTACGGCGAGGCAGTACAACAACGCCATGGACATTTCTGATGTGCTCACGTTCCGTATTGAGTCATCCTGGAGAAGCTATACATGCCCGCACCGATCATCCCCCTTGACGCCAACAAGGACGATCACGACGACCTGGTATTCCTCGATGAGCAACCAGCGGCGCCGCTGGCCGTCGCGCCGCGCAGCGTCTGGCGGGTGATGATCATCGACGACGATGAAGACGTCCACTCCACCACCACTTTCGCCCTGGGCAACCTGGAAATGCAGCACCGTCCGCTGGAATTCGTGCATGCGTATTCGGCAGGCCAGGCGCGCGAACTGCTCAAGCATGAAGACGACATCGCCGTCATCCTGCTCGACGTGGTGATGGAACAGGATGACGCGGGACTGCACCTGGTGCGCTACATCCGCGAAACCCTGAAAATGACGGATGTGCGCATCATCCTGCGCACGGGCCAGCCCGGCTATGCGCCGGAAATCGACGCCATCCGCGATTTCGACATCAACGACTACAAGACCAAATCCGAACTGACGCGCATCAAGCTGTTTACCACGGTGACGGCCGCCATCCGCTCGTACGAGCAGATCCGTTCGATCAGCAACAGCCGGCGCGGCCTGGACCAGATCGTCCACGCCAGCACGCAGCTGATGGCGCTGCACGGCGTGCAGAACTTCTCGGCCGGCGTGCTGGCGCAGATCGCCGACCTGCTGGGCATCCGCGCCGACGGCGTGCTGTGCGTGCAGGATTTGCAGGACAATGGCAGCAAGGAGCTGCTCGTCGCGGCCTGCACGGGCAGCTTTTCCGGCTTGCCGCACAGCGCCCTGTGCGGCCTGCAAAACCCGCGCGTGATGGCCGCCATCGAGCATACGCTGGCGCAGCGGCGCAATGTCTACGCGCACGACTACGCCACACTGTACTTCGCGGGCAAGGCCGGCCGCGACGCGGCCGCCTACCTCGTGCTGCCGCGCCCCCTTTCCGCCATCGATGAAAGCCTGCTGGAAGTATTCTGCAGCAACGTCGCCGTGGGCCTGGACAATGTCGAGCTGGTATCGCACCTGCACAACGCCGCCTTCTACGACCAGTTGTCGAAGCTGCCGAACCGCACGCGCCTGGTGGAAATCCTCGACGCCACCCTGGCCGGCCCCGCGCGCGACGACGCCACCCTGTCCCTGGTCGACCTCGACCACTTTGCCGAGACCAACGACGCGCTGGGGCACCAGTTCGGCGACACCCTGCTGATCGCCGTGGCGGGCCGATTGCAAACCCAGCTGGGACCGCAGCTGACAGTGGCGCGCCTGGGCGGCGACATCTTTTGCGTGCTGGGCGACTCGTCGCAGGTCAACCCAAGCAAGATCCTGGCCCTGTTCCAGCCACCGTTCTGCATCGATGGCCAGGACGTGCAGCTGTCCGCCACCCTGGGCCTGGTGCGCCTGGGCGAGCATGCTGGCACGGGCGCCGATGCGCTGAAGGATGCCGACATCGCCCTGAAACGGGCAAAAAGCCAGCAGCGCGCCGGGCACTTCTATTTCTCGCGCAGCATGGGCATCGAAATCCGTGAACGGGTCCGCATGATGCACGCGCTGCGCACGGCTTTCAGCCAGGACCAGCTGTTTGTCGTGTACCAGCCGCAGATCGACCTGACCACGCGCCGCCCCGTGGGCGCGGAAGCGCTGCTGCGCTGGCAGACGCCGGACGGCAAGTTCATCTCGCCCGACCGCTTCATCCCGATCGCCGAATACTCGGGCATCATCATCGACCTGGGCGAATGGGTGCTGCGCACGGCGTGCCGCGAACTGGTGCTGCTGCGCGAGCAGGGCCACCGCAACTTCGTCATGTCCGTCAACGTGTCGCAGGTGCAGTTCCGCCACCCCCTGTTTTTGGAAATGCTGCGCGCGGCGCTGGAAGAGACGCAGGCGCCGCCCGAGTTCATCGAACTGGAAATCACGGAATCGATGGCCATGGAAGAACCGGACATGCTGATCAAGATGCTGTGGCAGATCAAGCAGACGGGCGTGAGCATCGCCATCGACGACTTCGGCACGGGCTTCTCGTCGCTGTCCTACCTGCAGCGCCTGCAGGTCGACCGCCTGAAGATCGACCGCGCCTTCGTCACCGAGATCACGGGATCGGCGCGCGGCAGCAGCATCGCCGAAATGGTCATCCAGCTGGGCCGCAACCTGGGCCTGGCCGTGATCGCCGAAGGCGTGGAAGACGAGCGGCAAGCACAGATCTTGCAGGCGCTGGGCTGCCCCATGGCGCAAGGCTTTCTGTTCGCCCGCCCCATGACGGCCACGGCGCTGGGCACCTGGCTGAACAACGAGGCGCTGCAGGGGGCGGCGTAGGCGTCATCCTGAATTCACAAATGCAAAACGCCGGCGGTGCCGGCGTTGTTTTTACTGCATGAGCGACGCTTAGTCCGCCGTTTCGGCCGGCCAGTCGCGGATGTACGCCTTGAGCATCTGGTTTTCAAAGCTTTGCGCTTCGAGCACGGCGCGTGCCACGTCGTAGAAGGAAATGACGCCCAGCAGGGTCTTGGCGTTCATGACGGGCAGGTAGCGCGCGTGCTTTTCCAGCATGATGCGGCGCACTTCATTGACTTCCGTATCCGGGGTCACGGTGATCGGGTGGTCATCCATGTGCTTGCGCACGGTGCCGCCGCCGATCTGTCCCGCGTTTTCATGCAAGGCGTTCAGCACTTCGCGGAAGGTCAGCATGCCGACCAGGTCGCCAAATTCCATGACCACCAGCGAACCGATGTCTTTTTCAGCCATGGTATTGGCCGCGTCAAGCAGGGGCTGGTCAGGCGTGACCGTGTAGAGGATATTGCCCTTGACTTGGAGAATTTCAGATACTTTCATATTGGCCGTCCTGTCCGCGTGATTGGTATTTTAGTTATTCTAAGCCCTTACTGCGACTGTAGCCTATGCCTGCGGAAAAATCCAGCCTTGCGCGCAATCAAATCGAGGGGGATTGTCGGGCAAGAAAAACGTAGCGAGCGGATGCGCGGCGCGGCCGAGAAGCGCAGCGGTACGCGAGTACCGTGAGCTTTTCTCATGCCCGGCGGCGGAACCAGCCGGCGATGGACAATCGCTCGCGCGCCGTCGGCAGCACTTCGTGCAGCATCTCGCCCGACAAAAACATCGCCATGCGCCCCGCCTGGGGCAAGATATCCACCGGACCGCCGTCCTGCGGATGCAGGCGCAGCGCGCCGCCGTGCCCGGGCAGCCAGTCCTCGTTCAGGTACAGCACGACGGACACGGTGCGCTTGTCGTCGTCACGGAAACGGTCCAGATGGGCCCGGTAAAAGGCGCCCGGCGCGTACAGGGCGAAATGGCTTTCGTACTCTTCCAGCCCCAGGAACAGCTCGCGGTTGAGCACGAGGCGCAGCGCTTCCATGTGTGCCAGGTAGCGGTCGCACGCTTCTGAACGGCCCGTTTCCAGCCATTCGATATGGTCGCCGCGGATGTCCGGCTGCAGCAGCGGCGCATGGCCGCTGCCCACGCCGGCGCCCTTCATCTTGCCGCTGAGCATGGATTGCACGCATTCGGCGGCCAGCTGGCGGCTCAGTTCAGGCGAGATAAAATGCTCTTGCATGAGCCAGCCTGCCTGGCACAGGCCGTCGACGATAGAGGGTCCGGGAACGGCAAGGGAGCCGTCGAACGATATTGCGGGCATAAAATCTTTCCTGGTGGACATGCATGAGAGTGCGCCTGAAGCCCAGGATTTCGTTTGCCTGCAACTGTTTTCCTGCGGCGCGGCGCACGCGCACAGGTAAAAACAGCCCGAATATCGCTGATACGATATCGTACCACCGCCGCACCGCGCCGGTCACTTTTTTTACACTGCAGGTTACACGCGCGGCCCGCCGGCACGTCCCCATGCGCCCTGCACAGAAGCCCTTTTGCTCAGATGCAAATCAGGTTACGATCTTGCCACTATAAAACTTGGCGGAGACACCATGAGCGGCCCGAAATACCCCGGTTTCGATACCTTATCCCTGCATGCGGGCGCGGCGCCCGACCCGGCCACGGGCGCGCGCGCCACGCCCATCCATTTCACGTCCTCGTTTGCCTTCAAGAGTTCGGAGCATGCGGCTTCACTGTTCAATATGGAGCGGGCCGGCCACGTCTACTCGCGCATCTCGAATCCCACCAACGCCGTGCTCGAAGAACGCATCGCCGCGCTCGAAGGAGGCGTGGCCGGCATCGCCACGGCCAGCGGCCAGGCCGCCATGCACCTGGGTCTGTCCACCATCGCCGGCGCCGGCTCGCACATCGTGGCCTCGCGCGCCTTGTACGGCGGCTCGCATAACCTGCTCGCCTATACATTAAAACGCTTCGGCATCGAGACGACCTTCGTCGACCCGCGCGACGTGGACGCCTGGCGCGCCGCCATCCGGCCGAATACCAAAATGCTGTTTGCCGAAACCCTGGGCAATCCCGGCCTCGACGTGCTCGATATCCCCCAGATTGCCGCCCTGGCGCACGAGCAGCAGCTGCCGCTGATGCTCGATTCGACGTTCACCACGCCCTATTTGCTGCGCCCCTTCGAGCATGGCGCCGACCTGGTCTTCCACTCGGCCACCAAGTTTTTGTGCGGCCACGGCACGGCCATCGGCGGCCTGCTCGTCGACGGCGGCACCTTCGACTGGCAGGCGGCCTACGACAAGACGGGCCGTTTCGCCGAACTGTGCGAACCGTATGAGGGCTTCCACGGCATGGTCTTCGCCGAGGAATCGACGGTGGCGCCATTCGCCCTGCGCGCGCGGCGCGAAGGCTTGCGCGACTTCGGCGCCGTCATGAGTCCGCACAATGCCTTCGCCATCCTGCAGGGCATCGAAACCCTGGGCTTGCGCATGGACCGCCACGTGGCCAATACGCGCAAGGTCATCGACTTTTTGCTGGCCAATCCGGCCGTGGAATCCGTGTCCTACCCGGAACTGCCATCGCATCCCGACTACGAACTGGCGAAAACCCTGCTGCCGAAGGGCGCGGGCGGCGTGTTTACCTTCCGCCTGCGCGGCGACCGCGCGGCGGGCCGGCGCTTCGTCGACAGCCTCAAGATCTTCTCGCACCTGGCCAACGTGGGCGACGCCAAGTCGCTCGTCATCCACCCCGCCTCCACCACGCACTTCCGCGTGCCCGACGATCAACTGGCGCAGGCCGGCATCACGCAGGGCACCATGCGCTTGTCGGTGGGCCTGGAAGACGCCGACGATTTGATCGAAGACCTGGCCCGTAGCCTGAAACTGTCGCAGAAAGGCGCCTGACATGCAGCTCACCATCGAGAACACCACGGCCTACTGCTACACGGGCGGCAAACCATTCAACCCGAACCAGCCGACGGCCGTCTTCATCCACGGCGCGCAGAACGACCATTCCGTGTGGGCCCTGCAGACGCGCTACTTCGCCCACCACGGCTGGAACGTGCTGGCCATCGACTTGCCGGGCCATGGCCGCAGCGGCGGCGCGGCGAAAACCAGGGTCGAGGAACTGGCGCGCTGGATTCTCGCCGTGTTGGACGAGGCCGGCGCACCCAGGGCCATGCTGGTCGGCCACAGCATGGGCTCATTGATCGCGCTGGAAGCGGCGCACCTGGCGCCGGATCGCGTCAGCCACCTGACCATGCTCGGTTCCACCTACCCGATGAAAGTCTCGCCGGCGCTGCTGGAGACGTCGCTCAACGATGAACAGGCGGCCATTGACATGGTCAATATCTGGTCGCACTCGTCGATCGCGCAAAAGCCGTCGTTCCCGGGCCCCGGCTTCTACGCCATGGGCGGCGCGCGGCGCTTGAAACAGCGCATCGCCGCCCTCAACCCCGATCACGTGTTTCACACGGATTTTTATGCCTGCAATGCCTATGCGAACGGCGAAATCGCCGCCGCTTCGGTACACTGCCCCACTTTATTCATTATCGGCGCGCGCGACATGATGACGCCGCCCAAATCGACCCGGCTGCTGACGTCTGCCATCGCGCATGGCACCGTGGTGCAGGTCGACAGCGGGCACGAATTGATGGCCGAGCAGCCGGACGCCGTGCTCGACGCGCTGTTTGCGTTTGCCCAAACGGCAGCGGCATGAACGCTTTTTTAGGATAGATGCACATGTTGTTGAATACCCTGTTTGAAGAATTGACTGGCCGCGGCAGCGGCACGGAAGCGGAGCGGCACGAACGCTACAACTGGCTGCAACAGCTGCGTTTCAATAATCCGCAAGCGGACGAAGGCGGTCCCATGGCCGGCATCCCCAGCTACCACTGGTTCCGGCTGCCGCAGGCGCTGGTCGTGGCGGGCCAGCACACGGACCTGCTGGTCGGTACGATCAACGCGCAATACCTGGTCTTCGAGGGCCGCCACGCGGCCGCTTTTGCGGCCGAACTGGGCCTGCAATACGATGCCAACAACCGCATCGACCGCCCCGGCGGCCTGGACGAGCTGCTCGATGTCTATGAAGAGCAGGACGACGGCAGCTGGGCCACCCTGCCGAACGAAACGCCAACGCCGCCGCTGGCGGGCTGGGACGACGTGTATTTCCGCGTGCGCGACCTGAGCGACGGCAAGGCCATCCAGAGCGTGACCACCATCGCCTACGAGAGCAGCCGCTTCCCCGGCTATACCTTGCTGGGCACGACCCTGGTGGGCGCGGGCGCCATCGCCCACGACGACGAGACGGCAGCATATCTGCAGCAGATCTTCGCCGACTGGGCCATTCAGCGCGAATGCGCCGATCTCTGTCTGCCAGCGCGGGAGCTGTGGCCCCATGCGCCGCGCCAGACGCCGCCCTCGCCTTTCGGTACCCCGTTCGACTTTGCGCGCAACCTGGCCTATCTTGACACCTTGCTGGCCGCCTACGAACGCACGCAGGCGCAGGCGGAAATCGACGGTGGCGATAGCGCCTACTGGGCCTGCGCGGCCGCCAGCGTGGCTTACCAGGTCTTCTCGCTGCGCTACACGGCAGGCCTGCCCTTGCCGGCAGTGGAAACGGCGCTGGAAGCGGCCATTGCCGCCTGCGAAACGGCGCGCGCGGCCCTGGCCGCCGCCTACGATGACGATGCCTTGCCCGCCTTCGATTTCGAACAATTGACGGATTACGCGCGTACCCTGCAGCTGCTGGGCGCGGCCCTGCTGTTCGGCCGCCACGACCTGGCCGCCCGCCTGGCCGCCCTGCAGACGGCCTTCGACGGCGAAGACGGCGTGTACGAAGCGCTGCTGGCGACCATCGACCCGACGCGACCCGCCGTCGACGAATGGTATTTCGCCGAGCCCTATTCGGCCTTGTTCGAGTGCCTGGACGCGGACGATCCCGCGCAACAGCTGGAACACCTGCGGCACTACCTGGCCAGCTGGCATGGCGCGCTGGTGCACGAAGACTGGTTCAACGGCCATTTGCGCGCGCACGGCCTGGGCGGCTACTACGGCCTGTGGGCCTTCGAGGCGGCCGCCGTGGCCAAACACCTTGGCCTGGAACGCAGCGCGCTGGCGCATTGGCTCATGCCGCCCACACCCTGAGCGCACCCCTTATTCTTTCAGATAGCATTCATGATCAACACCGCAGCCCTGTTCAGCACCGCATTTTTACCCGGCCAGGCCGGTTTCGACACCGACGCCATCACCGGCCTGGCCGAATGGCGGCTGGACGTCCCTGCGCTGTTCAAGCTGCTCATCGGCGCCGGCACGCAAGCCGTCGCCTGGCCCATCTACGGCGATGGCGAGGATTGCGCCTGCGTGCTGGCCGCGCCGATGGCACAGGCACAGGCCAGCTGGCAAGCGTTGTCCGCGCTGATGGACAAGCCGCGCGACGCGGCCGCCATCGTCGCGCGCAGCGCCATCAGCGCCCTGCTGGCCAGCGGCCAGCCGTGGCTGATCCTCGATTGCGTGCAGCTGATCGCGCACGATATCGACACGCCGGAATACGCCGCCGCGCTCGACGCCCTGCGCGCCGAGGCGCAAGCCCTGCACCTTGCCCTGCTGCGTGGCGACAGGGAATCCCTGGCACCCCTGCTGGCCGCCGGCGCCGCATCGCCGCCCACCGGCTACTGGTCGGCCACGGCCGAGGCGCAGCTGGCCGAGGTCGAGGAACTCGATGCGCAAGATTTGCCGTTCCTGCAGGGCCTGGAAGTGGTGGGATGGGAGGAAGACGCGCTGTGCTATGAAGTGAGCGCCGGCGGCGAACCGGACGTCGCCGGCCTGGTCACGCCCTATGGCCGCTGGATCGTGCCGCTGTCGCAGCGCTATGTCGACCTGGGCGTTTACTACGCGGACGATGGCTGGATCACCTTTGCCACGGCGGACGCCTCCGATGCGCACGGCGTGCTGGACCTGAACGGCACGGTGGTCCTGCCGCCTTCCCCCGGCGCCCTGTATGTGATCAGCCCCCATCTGGTACAGAGAATCGCACCGGACGGCGCCAGCAGCCTGCTGCGCCTGCCCGACGGCGCGCTGCTCATCGACAGGGTGGACAACATCTGCCAGCGCGACGATGGCTTGATCGACATCGAACGCCAGACAGACCAGACAGACGATGACGACAGGCGCAATGTCTGCGGCGTGATCGACGCCACGGGCAAGGTGGTGCTGCCGACCGCCTACAGCTCCGTGCAGGATTTCGGCACGAAAAAGAAAATCGCCATCGTCAGCCAGCGCATCGCCGGGCGCTTCCTGTTTGGCCTGGTCAATAGCCAGGGCGAACTGCTGGCGCCATGCCAGTACGAAGCCATCGATAGCGCCACCACCTCGTCGCCGCCCAGGCTGCGCAAGAACCTGATCTTCGCCATCGATGCGCAGGGCCTCGCGTGCATGTTGACGCTGGACGGCAAGCAGGCGTTTACGCCGCTGTATCCGCCCGCCCACCATCTGCGCGGCGTGGCCGTGCAAAGCGACTTTTTATATGTCGTCAACGATGGCATGGTCTGGAGCATGGATTTCACGGGCCAGTTGCTGGAACAGTTCGACACCGTGGAGAACTTCAAGGCGGCCATCACGGCGCAATTGAGCGAGTCCATCGGCCTGGGCAAGAAAAAACCCGTCAGGCGCCGCAGTTTTACGCCGGCGCAGATCCTGGCGAAGGCCGACCGCGAGCAGTTGCGCGCCTTGGCCGCCCTGCTCCTGCTGGGCGACGCGACACTGGCCGCGCGCTGCGTGGACATCACGCTGGAAGAACTGGCCGAGGACGACCCGGAAGAGGAATACGACGGCGATACGCCCGAAGCGGCGTGTTTCTTCCTGCTCTGGTCCACGGCTGCCGATGCGCTGGGCCACGGCACCACCCTGGACTGGAAATCCGTCGATGAAGTGTCGCGCATCGCCCAGCATATCGGCCTGCCCGCGCTGCGTGATTTTTCCTGGACGGAGCGCGAAGACGGCGATACCATGGCCGAAGGCCTGGCCGCCATCGCCGCCCACCTGGCGCCGTATCAGCTGCGCCTGGTGAACCTGCACGGCGGCGAAGACACGTATTATCTGGGCGTGGTGCGCGCGCAGGATGCGGCCGCGTTCAGCAAGGTGGCGCTGCAGGCGGCCTTGCGGCCCGTGCTGCTGTGACGGCTTGCCAGCCCGTCTGCTGATATCGCACCCGGCCGGCAACATGGAGCGCCGTTGCTGGCCGGGTGCATCTTTACTTGACGGAACGATCGAACAGCGCCTTGTCAAAACGCAGGGTAATGACTTCGGTATCGTCCGGCTTGCCTGGCTTGCGGCCGTCTTCACCGGGGTAGTTCGTGTCAATTGCCACGACTAGCGTGTGGGCATCGAGGACTTCAACGCTCTCCACCGAGTCGAAAGGCATGCTGAACTTACCCACAGGCATATTGCTCGCCTGCCCGCCGATGCCTTTGGGGTCGGAGATGTTCAGCAAGTCCACCAGCAGCGTTTTCTTGAGGGCGCCATCAGCATCTTTCTCCTTCAGGTCGACCAGGTACAGGCGCTTGATCACGGCCTTGGCGCCCCAGAAGCCATCGCGTTCGATCAGCACGAACTTGCTGCCGCCGACATTGGTCATGTCGCCGATCACGACGCCATTATCCTTGGCCGCGCCATCCTTGCGGTACACGAGGTTCTTGCCCGTATAGCGCATGGCGGCGGGGTCGAACTCGAAGATGTTCAGGTAGCGTTCATCCGCGGCAACGGGCCGCAGCGACGGGTCGCTTGGCGCCGCTTCCGGCACCGCGTAGAGCAGGCTGCGGTCGGCGTTATAGGCCAGGCTTTCGAAGCCGCGGCTGCCTGACAGGGTGATGCTGGCGCCCTTGCCCAGCACTTCCGGATTGGCCGGGCTGCGCAGGAAGGGATGGGGAACGGGATCGCCCATGAGCGTGCCGTTTTTGTCGAAGTGCAGGATATACGGGCCGAACTCCTCGCCCACGAACCAGGTGCCATCGGCGGCGCGCGCGAGCGATTCAATGTCGAAGTCAAAACCGGTCAGCAGGCGGCCCGCGCGAATGCGCGCATCGACGGCGATACCGCTGTCGGAAAAGACCAGCCCGCCGGAGGTGTTGCTTGGGTAGTTGACATAGTCGGCCGTGATTTTCAGGTCGATGCCCTTGCCGTCGTTTAAGAAACCCCTGGCGTCGTTGAAAGCCAGGAAGCTGTTGATCTTGATGCTGCCCGGCGTCTTGCTGGCGTCTGCGTCCGTGCGGAAGTTGATGCTGGCGTTATACAGGCCGAGCACGAAATCGGCCGAATTGCCCTTGGCGCCGTAGCCATTGTCGGCCATGGCAGTCCAGCTGCCGTCGTCATTCCTCAGCAGAGCGGAGAAGCCGGGAATCGGCACGCCATTGGCAAACGGCGGGCTGACGCCAAGCGCCGCGGCCGTGAACTGTCCGGAAACCGGCGCCGGCCAGCGCGCCGTGTCAGGCAACGCTGCCCAGCCGACCAGCTGGTGCGCCAGCCCTTCCCCCTCCTTGGGCACCGCGTCGGGAGCCGCAGAGGAACTGCCGCCGCAGGCAGCCAGCATGCCGCTGACCATCACGATGGCCAAGCCGCGGCACAAATTCAAACCGCTCAAATGACAACGCATATTTGCTTCCTCTACAAGATGAATGGAGAGGAAAGCTTACCGGCCTTCGGTGACCAGTTTATGACATGCTTCCCTAGCGCGCGCGGCGGATGCCGGCAGGAAGCGCGCCGCGCGGGCCCGTCAATTGCAGCGCACTTCCCCGAAATGCTGCGCCAGACTCATGCCCAGGCCTTCTTCCACGGCGTTTTCCACCTGCGCGGCCAGCGCGGCCGCTTCTTCCGCCGCCTTGATGTCGCGTTCATTGGTGGAACCGGCCGGATAGCCCGAGTTCACGCGCATGCCGCCGAAGACAAATAAGCGGTAGACATCGGCCAGGCTGATGCGGTTGACGTTGCCCAGCAAGACCCAGTGGTCGGAACTGTCGGCCACGCGCTTGCCCCACTGCACCCGCACGGCGCCTTCCACGTTGACCCGTCCCACCCAGCCCTGCTGCACCATCTTGTCGAGCAGGGTTTCCATCTCTTCGAAGCCCAGGCGCGTGCTGCGGCGAATTTCCGCCGCGCCCACGAGGGCCGAATCGGCGCAGTGGCACGCCTGGTGCAGCACTTTCAGGATGGCGACGGCGTCGACGAATTCGCTGCCCGGTGCCGCTTCGTACCACCAGCGCTCGTATTTCACGACGGGCAAGGCGGCCACCAGCAAGGCGCCCACCAGGGTGATCATCCAGCTCAGGTATATCCACACGAGGAACAGCGGCAAGGCGGCCAGCGCGCCATAGATGCGCGAATACGTGGGGAACTCCTGAATGAATTCGCCGAAGCCGCGCTTGGCCACCTCGAACGCCAGCGCCGCCAGCAAGCCGCCCCAGGCCGCGTCGCGCCAGTCCACGTCGCGGTTCGGCACGGCGATGTAGAGCAAGGTAAACGCCAGCATGGTCAGGCCGATCGACACCAGCGTGTAAAACACGGCGCCGATGAACGGCACGGCGCCCACCACGCCGCTGGTGGCCATGAAGAGGCGCGACGTTACCGTCAGCGACACGCCCACCAGCAGCGGCCCGAGAGTCACGATGGCCCAGTAGACGAGCAGGCGCTTGGTCCAGCGGCGCTCCCGGCGCACGCGCCAGATGCGGTTGAAGACGCGCTCGATCAAGCCCATCATGCCCACCGAGGTGACGATCAGGGCGCCCGCGCCGATGGCCGACAATCGCGTGGCCTTCGAGGCAAACGTCGTCAGGTAGTCGAGGATGGTGTTCGATATCCCCTTGGGCATCACGCTTTGTACGAAATAGTCTTCCAGCGCGTGGCGGAAGGTATTAAACAGGGGGAAGGTGGTGAAGATCGCCAGGGCCAGCGTGAGCAGCGGCACCAGCGCGAATACGGTGGCGAAGGTCAGGCTGCCGGCCACTTGCGGCAGGCTTTCCTCGCGCACGCGGCGGCGCGCGAACTGCAGCAGGTCGCGCGTTTCGGACCACGTCAGGCCGCGCACGACGTCCAGCCCCATGCTCAGGGTGCGCCACAGGTATTGGAAGAACGGGAATATATATTTTGAAAACATGTGCAAAATCAGAACGGCGCCATGACAGCAGTCGTATCAGGCTGTAAAGCGCCCTATAATACCAATGATGAAGCCAACCAATCTGATTATTCTCGTATTGTTTTATTCACGCCATGGCGCCACGCGCCAGTTGGCCGAGCTGATAGCCCAGGGAGTGGAAAGCGTGCCTGGCTGCGATGCGCGCCTGCGCACCGTGCCCGCCGTCTCCACCGTAACGGAAGCGACCGCGCCCGAAGTGCCGTCTGATGGCGCTCCTTATGTGGAACTGGACGACCTGCAGGAATGCGCCGGCCTGGCCCTGGGCTCGCCCACGCGCTTCGGCAACATGGCCGCCGCCATGAAGTACTTCTGGGATGGCACGGCCAGCGACTGGCTGTCCGGCAGCCTGTCCGGCAAGCCCGCCTGCGTGTTCACGTCCACGGGCAGCCTGCACGGCGGCCAGGAATCGACCCTGCTGTCGATGATGATCCCCCTCTTCCACCACGGCATGCTGGTCATGGGCCTGCCCTACACGCACCCGGAACTGATGACCACCTCCACGGGCGGCTCGCCGTATGGCGCCACGCACTGGTCGGGCATAGACGGCGACAAGGCCTTGAGCGACGATGAAAAACGGCTGGCCATCGCCCTGGGCCGGCGCCTGGCGGAAAACGCCGCGAAACTGGCAGGCGCATGATGCACGGCACACTGCACAAGTATTTTCACTGGGGCGCCATCGCCAGCCTCGTCACCCTGATCGTCTGGTGCCTGCTGTGGGAAACCGTCGTCGCGCCGCTGCAGCCGGGCGGTTCCTGGGTCGTGCTGAAGGCGGCGCCCCTGCTCATTCCCCTGTACGGCGTCATCAAGCGCGACGTCTACACCCTGCAATGGTCGTCGATGGTGATCCTGCTGTACTTTACGGAAGGCGTGGTGCGCGGCTACAGCGACACGAACCCCACCTCGGCCCTGATGGCCTGGGGAGAAGCGGCCATCGTCTGCGTCTATTTTGTCTGCGCCGTGCTGTATCTGCGCCCGTATAAAAAGGCGGCCAAGCGCATGGCCAAAGAGCTTCTGGAAAAAGTGAATAAAGTGAGCATCAAGAAATGACCGAACAGCCAGTGCATGACCAAGCCGACTTCCTCGCCGCCTGCCGCGACCTGCTGGGCGACACCTACGTCCTCACCTTGGACGCCGATACGGCGCCCTTCCTCACCGACTGGCGCGACAGGTTTACGGGCAAGGCCCTGGCCGTGCTGCGTCCCGCCACCGTGGAGCAGGTGGCCGCAATCCTGCGCGCCTGCGCGCAATGGCGGGTGCCCGTCGTGCCGCAGGGCGGCAACACGGGCCTGGTACTGGGCAGCATCCCCGATGCCGCCGGCACGGCCGTCGTGCTGTCGCTGGCGCGCCTGAACGCCATCCGCGCGCTCGACCCCGTCAACCGCACCATCACGGTCGATGCCGGCTGCATCCTGCAAACCATCCAGGAAGCGGCCGGCGCCGCCGGCTGTTTGTTTCCCCTGTCGCTGGCGGCCGAAGGCAGCTGCACCATCGGGGGGAATCTGGCGACGAACGCGGGCGGCACGGCCGTGCTGCGCTACGGCAATACGCGCGAGCTGTGCCTGGGCCTGGAAGTGGTCACGCCGCAGGGCGAGATCTGGAGCGGCTTGCGCGGCCTGCGCAAGGACAATACCGGCTACGACTTGCGCGACCTGTACATCGGCGCCGAGGGCACCCTGGGGGTCATTACCGGCGCGGTCATGAAACTGTATCCGCAGCCGAAGGCCTGCATCACGGCGCTGGCCGCCATGCCCTCGCCCGCCCACGCCCTGCGCTTGTTAAGCCTGATGCAGGACCATTGCGGCGCCAGCCTGACGGGCTTTGAACTGATGTCGCGGTATTGCTTGCAGCTGGTGGCCGAGCAGTTCCCGCAACTGCCGCGCCCGTTCGCCGACGCGCACGGGCAGTACGTGTTGCTGGAACTGTCCAGCAGCCAGTCCGAGGCGCATGCCGTGGAATTGCTGGAAGCGAGTATCGGCGCGGCCCTGGAAGACGAATTGATCGAGGACGCCGTCGTCGCCAGTTCCGTGGCGCAGTCCGAAGGCCTGTGGCAGCTGCGCGAACACATTCCGCTGGCGCAGGCGCAGGCGGGCAAGAACATCAAGCACGATATCTCGCTGCCGATTTCCCGCATCGCCGACTTCATCGCCGTCACGGATGCGGCCCTTGAGTCTGCCTTTCCCGGCTGCCAGCTCGTATGCTTCGGCCACCTGGGCGACGGCAACCTGCATTACAACGTGGCGCCCCCAAGCGGCATGACGGACCGGGATTTCCTGGCCAACCAGGATGCGATCAACCGCATCGTGCACGACCAGGTCCACGGCTTTGGCGGCTCGATATCGGCCGAACACGGCATCGGCGCGCTGAAGAAGGACGACCTGGCGCGCTACAAGTCGCCGCTGGAACTGCAGCTGATGCGCGCCGTGAAACAGGCGCTGGACCCGCAAAACATCATGAATCCGGGGAAGATATTGTGAAGCCGTCGTCCCTCCTGCTCATGGCCTTGCTGGCCGGTTCCGCCAGCGCGCAGGACGTCTACAAGTGCGTGCAGGATGGCCGGACCAGCTACAGCGCCACGCCCTGCGCGGGCGGCCAGCTGCAGATCCTGGAACTGCCCTCGCCTCCGCCTGCCGTCGACAAGGGCGCGGCCACGCGACAGGAACGGGTGGCCAGCCAGATGGAAGCGGCGCGCAAGCAGCGCGAGAAGCTGGAAGACCAGGCGCGCGAACGGGCCGCCAAACAGAAGGAAATGCACGAGAAGCATTGCGCCCAGCTGCGGCTGGAACAGAAATGGGCGGCGCAGGACGCCGTCGGCGCGGGCGATAAAAACCGCGATGCGGCGCAACTGAAAGCGCGGCGCGCCGGCGAACGCCTGGCCGTCGAATGTCTGAATTGAGTGCGCCGGCAGCCAATCCCGCGGGTATGCGCCTGCTGTCGCGCTGGCTGCTGCTGGGCGAATGGCGCGCGCATCCCGTGCGCGCCTTTGTCGCCATCCTCGCCATCGCCATCGGCGTGTCGCTGGGCTTTGCCATCCACCTGATCAACGCGGCCGCCTTCAATGAATTTTCCACGGCCGTCAAAAGCCTGTCCGGCCAGGCCGACGTGCAGGTGGCCGGACGCGAAGCGCTGTTCGACGAAACCATCTACCCGTGGCTGGCGCAGCGCGACGGCGTGGCCGTGGCTTCGCCCGTGCTGGAACTGCAGGCCGGGGTCGCCGGCAAGAATGAGGGCGGCCCGCTGCACATCCTGGCGCTCGACGTCTTCCGCGCCGGCTTCATCTCGCCTGACCTGATCGGCGCACCGGCCGAAGGCCAGCCTTTCGACACCCTGGCCGACGACGCCATCTTTTTATCGCCGGCCGCCTTGCGCTGGCTCGACGTGGCGCAAGGCGGCACGGTCGCGCTGCGATCGGGCACGGGCAGCGTCTCCCTGCGCGTGGCCGGCTCGCTGCAGCGCGCGCGCGCCGGCCAGCGCATCGCCGTGATGGATATCGGCGCGGCGCAGTGGCGCTTCAACAAGCTGGGCAAGCTGTCGCGCATCGATTTGAAACTGCGCCAGGGCGTCAACCGCGACGCCTTCCAGGCCGCGCTGAGCAGCGCGCTGGAAGCGCAGTACCCGGGCCGCTTCCACGTGGGCCAGCCCAATGACGAGAACCAGAATAGCCGCAACAATAACCTGAGCCGCGCCTACCGCGTCAACCTGACGGTGCTGGCCCTGGTCGCCCTGTTTACGGGGGCGTTCCTCGTGTTTTCCACGCAGGCCCTGTCCGTCATCCGACGCCGCGGCCAGTTCGCGCTGCTGCGCGTGCTGGGCATGGAACGCGGGCCATTGCTGCGCCAGGTGCTGTTAGAGGGCGCCAGCCTCGGTATCGTCGGCGCCGCGCTCGGCATCGCCGGCGGCTACGCCATGGCGGCCGTGGCCCTGCGCTTCTTCGGCGGCGACCTGGGCGCCGGCTATTTCGCCGGCGTGCAGCCGCAGGTGCAATTCACGCCCGTCGCCGCCTTCGTGTATTTCGCGCTGGGCCTCGGCGTGGCCTTGCTGGGCTGCGCCGCGCCCGCGCTGGAAGCGGCGCGCGCCGCCCCCGCCATCGCCCTGAAATCGGGCAGCGAGGAAGTCGTGACGACGCGCCTGGCCAAGACCTGGCCCGCGCTGGCGTGTCTGCTGCTGGCCGGCGCATTGACCCTGCTGCCGCCCGTCTTCGAGCTGCCCCTGTTCGGCTACCTGTCCATCGCCCTGCTGCTGATCGGCGCCATCGCCCTGATGCCGCAGCTGGCGGCCGTCGTCTTCCGCCTGCTGCAGCGCGCCTGGCTGCGCACGTATACGAGCAAGCATGCGCCCGTGCGCAGCCTGACCCTGGCCCGCCTGGCGAACGCCTCGGGACAGGCCGGCATCGCGCTCGGTGGCGTGCTGTCGAGCTTTAGCCTGATGGTGGCGATGGCCATCATGGTGTCGAGTTTCCGCGTTTCCGTCGACGACTGGCTGCTGCAGATCTTGCCGGCCGACCTGTACACGCGTCCGGCCGCCAGCGGCGGCACGGCGGGCCTGAATCCGCGCGAACAGGCGAGCATCACCGCCCTGCCCGGCGTGGCCAGGGTGGATTTCCAGCGCCTGCGCTCGCTGTCGCTGGCGCCCGACCGCCCGAATGTCATGCTGCTGGCACGCCCCATCAACTTGCAGGACCCGGGCAAGAGCATGGTGCTGGTGGGCGAGACATTAGCCGTGCCGGCAGGCAGCCGGCCCGTGTGGCTGTCCGAGGCGGCGGCCGACCTGTACAACGTCAAGCCTGGCCAGCAGATACCCCTGCCGCTGGCGGGCGGCCTGCACAAGTTCTTCGTCGCCGGCGTCTGGCGCGACTATGCGCGTTCTTCCGGCGCCATCCAGATGCCGCTGGCCGACTACCGCGCGCTGACCGGTGACATGGACGTCAGCGACGCGGCCCTGTGGCTGGCCAAGGACGCCACGGGCGACGAGCTGCAGCAGCGCCTGAAGGCCCTGCCCTTCGGCGCCAGCCTGGAAGTATCGAACCCGTCGGCCATCCGCGCCCTGAGCCTGCAGATCTTCGACCGCAGCTTCGCCGTCACGTATTTACTGGAAGCCATCGCCATCGTCATCGGCCTGTTCGGCGTGGCCGCCACGTTCTCGGCCCAGACGCTGGCGCGCGCGCGCGAATTCGGCATGCTGCGCCACGTGGGCGTGACGCGCGGCCAGATCCTGTCCATCCTGGCGCTCGAGGGCGGCGCGCTGACGGCGCTGGGCATCGCCACCGGTTTTGTGTTAGGCCTGTTGATCAGCTTTGTACTGGTCTTCATCGTCAATCCGCAATCGTTCCACTGGACCATGCAGTTGCACCTGCCGTGGCCCTTGATCGCCACCGTGGCCGGCGCCCTGCTGACGGCGGCCGCCCTCACCGCCCTCATCGCGGGGCGCCAGGCGCTGTCCGCTGGCCCCATCCGCGCCGTCAGGGAGGACTGGTAATGCGCCGCTTGACTCTTTTACTCGTGTTCTGCAGCGCCGCCGCCATCGCCGCGCCGCCCGCCTTCGCCCCCGTCACGCCGCTGCCGGCCGGCCAGACCCTGCGCATGCCGCACGATTTCGGCGCCCATCCCGCCTATAAGACGGAATGGTGGTACGCCACCGGATGGGTAAAAACCGCCGGCGGCGAGCAGCTGGGCTACCAGGTGACCTTCTTTCGCAGCGCCACGGCCGCCGACGCGGACAACCCCAGCGCCTTCGCGCCGAAACAGCTGATCATCGGCCACGCGGCCCTGTCCGATCCGAAAGTGGGCAAGCTGCTGCACGACGAGAAAAGCGCGCGCGAAGGTTTCGGCCTGGCCTACGCCAAGGTGGGCGACACGGACGTCAAGCTCGACGACTGGCGCATGCAGCGCCAGACCGACGGCAGCTACAAGGTCAGCCTGGCCGCGCGCGACTTCAGCCTGCAGCTGACCCTGGCGCCCACGCAGTCCGTGCTGCTGCAAGGCGTTGGCGGCTATTCGCGCAAGGGCGCGCAGCCCGCGCAATCGAGTTATTACTACAGCGAGCCGCAGCTGCGTACCACGGGCACGATCGCCCGCGCGGGCGGCAAGCCGGAAGCGGTGACGGGCGCCACCTGGCTCGATCACGAGTGGTCGAGCCAGGTGCTCGATGCGGATGCCAGCGGCTGGAACTGGATAGGCGCCAACCTCGCTGACGGCGGCGCCCTGATGGCCTTCCAGATCCGCAGCAAGACAGGTGCTAAACTATGGGCGCACGCGACATGGCGCGATGCGTCCGGTAAGATGACGCAGTACGCGCCCGGCGACGTCGATTTCACGCCCACGCAGCTGTGGCGCTCACCCCGCACGCAGGCCGAATACCCGGTCGCCACCGAGATCCGCACGGGTGCCACGCGCTGGCAGATCAAGCCCTTGCAGGCGGATCAGGAGCTCGATTCGCGCCGCTCGACGGGGGCAGTGTACTGGGAAGGCGCCGTGACGGTGGAGCGCGACGGCCAGCCCGTGGGGCGCGCCTACCTGGAAATGACGGGCTATGTCCAGCCGATGAAGTTGTAAGCGTTATCAGCACCATCGAATATGTAAATCAAAGCGAAAAACAATGACAACCAGCACAGAAACAGGCAGCACCAGCAAAGCAACCGCAGCAACCGCCGCAAGCACCGCACCGACTCCCGATACCGGCAACAGCCGCGAACTGAAAAAAGGCAGCCTGGCCGCCTTCAAGGGCTTGATGCCCTTTCTGACGCCGTACCGCAAGCAGTTCTTCCTGGCCGGAATCGCACTGGTGGTGGCCGCCGCCTCGACCCTGGCCATTCCCGCCGCCTTCAAGCAGATGATCGACCTCGGTTTCGGCGGCGCGGCCGGGTCGAAAAGCATCCAGCACGTCGACCTGGTGTTCCTCGCCCTGTTCGGCGTGGCGTCCATCCTGGCGCTGGCGACTGCCGCACGCTTTTATACCGTGTCGTGGCTGGGCGAGCGCGTCACGGCCGACATCCGCAGTGCCGTGTACCGCCACGTCGTCACGCAAAGCCCGGAATTCTTTGAGACCACGCAGACGGGCGAAGTCCTGTCGCGCATCACCACCGACACGACCTTGATCCAGGCCGTCGTCGGCACCAGCATCTCGATGGCGCTGCGCAATGTGCTGCTGTTCCTGGGCGGCCTGGTGATGCTGTTCGTCACCAGCGCCAAGCTGGCCGGCATCATCATCGGCCTCCTGATCCTGGTCGTCGTGCCCATCATCGTGTTTGGCCGCAAGGTGCGCAAACTGTCGCGCGATTCGCAGGACCGCATCGCTGACGCGTCGGCCATGGCCGGCGAAATCCTCAACGCCATGCCCACCGTGCAGGCGTTTACGCACGAAAAGATCGAATCGAAACGCTTTGGCGACTCCGTCGAAGGCGCCTTCATGACGGCCATGCGCCGCATCCGCGCCCGCGCCCTCCTGACCATGATCGCGATTTTGCTGGTCTTCGGCACCATCGTGTTTGTCCTGTGGCTGGGCGCGCGCACCGTGCTGGAAGGCGCGATGACGGGCGGCGACCTGGGCCAGTTCATCCTGTACGCCTCCATCGTGGCGGGCGCCATCGGCGCCCTGTCCGAAGTCATGGGCGAAGCGCAGCGCGCCGCCGGCGCCACCGAGCGCCTGCTGGAATTGATGGCCGTCAAATCGGAAATCGAGTCGCCCGCCACGCCGCTGCCGCTGCCGGCGCGCGCCGCGAATGGCGCAGCGCTGTCGCTGGACGACGTCATGTTCTCGTATCCGTCGCGCCCCGATACCCACGCCCTGAACCACGTCAGCCTCGAGATCCGCGCCGGCGAAACGGTCGCCGTCGTCGGCCCGTCGGGCGCCGGCAAGACCACGCTGTTCCAGCTGTTCCTGCGCTTCTATGACCCGCAGAGCGGCACGATCCGTCTCGACGGCGTCGACATCAAGCAGCTCGACCTGCACACCCTGCGCGACGCCATCGGCATCGTACCGCAGGATACGGTGATCTTCTCGGCCGACGCCATGGAAAACATCCGCTACGGCCGCGCCGGCGCCAGCGACGAGGAAGTCATCGCCGCGGCGAAGATGGCGGCCGCCCACGAATTCATCGAACGCCTGCCGAACGGCTACAAATCCTTCCTCGGCGAACGGGGCGTGCGCCTGTCCGGCGGCCAGCGCCAGCGCATCGCCATCGCCCGCGCCCTGCTGAAAAACCCGCCGCTGCTGCTGCTCGACGAAGCGACCAGCGCGCTGGACGCGGAATCGGAACGCCTGGTGCAAAAGGCGCTGGAGGCGGCCATGGTGGGCCGCACCACCGTCATCATCGCGCACCGCCTGGCCACCGTGCAGCGGGCCGACCGCATCATCGTCATGGAAGACGGCAAGATCGTCGAGACGGGCACGCATGCGTCGCTGGTCGCCCTTGGCGGCATCTACGCGAATCTCGCCGCACTGCAATTCCATCACGTACAGCTCAATCCAGCGGAATAATCATGAACGCACTTTTCCACGCCAACCTGGGCATCACCGATTTCTGGACCTTTTTACTGGGGACCATCTTCATCGTCATCCTGCCCGGCCCCAATTCCATGTACGTGCTGTCGGTCGCCGCCCAGCGCGGCGTGCGGCCCGCCTACCAGGGCGCCTTCGGCATCTTCGCCGGCGACCTGATTCTGATGGTGCTGTCGGCCTGCGGCGTCGCTTCGCTGCTGAAAGCCAGCCCGGCCCTGTTCTATGTGGTGAAATACATCGGCGCGGCTTACCTGGGCTGGATCGGCCTGCAGATGCTGATAGGCTGCTGGCGCAAGCTGCGCGCACCCGCTCCCGCTGAAGGCGAAGCGGCAGCCGCGCCTGCCCCCGTCAAGGAAAGCGACCCGTTCCGCAAGGCCCTGATCATCAGCCTGATGAACCCGAAGGCCATCCTGTTCTTCATCTCGTTCTTCATCCAGTTCGTCGATCCGGCCTTCCCGAACCCCGTGCTGTCCTTCATCGGCCTGGGTCTGATCTGCCAGGTGATCAGCTTTACCTACCTGACGGCCATCATCTTTGTCGGCGTCCGTCTGGCCGAAACCTTCCGCCGCCGTCGCCGCCTGTCGGCCGGCATGGGCGGCGGCGTGGGCGCCATGTTCATCGGCTTTGGCGCGAAACTCGCCACGGCCACACTGTAAGGAACCGCCGTGAACGAGCTTGAACTGCGCCAGCGCTGCCATACCGTCCTGCCGGGCCACCGCCAGCCCACGCCAGCGGCCACCTTCGCCGCCATGGCCGCCTGGTGCGGCGCCAACGATGTTGCGCACGATACCTATGGCGAGGGCGCGCTGATCGAACAGTTCGAGAACAAGATCGCCAGCCTGCTCGGCTTCGAGGCGGCCGTATTCTGCATCACGGGCACCATGACGCAAGTCACGGCCCTGCGCCTGGCGTGCCAGGACCGGGGCTCGCGCCTGGTGGCGCTGCACCCGACCTCGCACATCCTGCGCCACGAGCGGGGCAACCATGAATTGCTCGATCACTTCAAGGGCTTGATGATCGGCGACCCGCACCGCCCGTGGACGGTGGACGACCTGCGCGCCGTGCCCGATGCGCTGGGCGCCGCGCAGGTCGAACTGCCGATGCGAGAAATCGGCGGCCAGTGCCCGCCATGGGATGCCTTGAACGACATCAAGCGGCACTGCCGCGAGCACAACATCCACCTGCACATGGATGGCGCGCGCCTGTGGGAAGCGCAGGCCGGCTTCAAGCAGCCCCTGCCCGCCATCTGCGACGGTTTCGATTCCGTCTACGTGTCGTTGTACAAGGGCATCGGCGGCCTCGGCGGCGCCATGCTGGCCGGCAGCCGCAGCTTTGTCGAACGGGCGCGCGAGTGGTTCCGCCGCCAAGGCGGCAACATCGTGCACCGCACGCCCTACGTGGTGGCCGTCGCCATGCAGTTCGACGCGCGCCTCGCCGCCATGCCGCAGTATTTTGCGCGCACGCAGTGGCTGTACGCGCTGCTGCGCGATTTTCCATCGATCGCCGTCAATCCCGCCCAGCCGCAAGCGAACATGCTGCACCTGCACCTGCCCGTGTCGCGCGAGCGGGCCGTCGCCATCCGCAACCAGGTGGCCGAAGACCACGGCATCTGGCTGTTCGGCCGCGCCAGCCACGCGGCCCTGCCCGGGCACAGCGTGGTGGAATGGTATGTGGGAGACAACTTGCTGGAACTGCCCGACGACACCGTGCGGCTGGCCTTGACCCTGCTGGACCAGGCCATGCGTAACAAGGCACCATCGGCGTAGGTCCGGGTAGGTCGGGTTAGCGCACAGCGCGTAACCCGACAACACCATGATTGCGACACCCCAAAAAAAAGCGCCCGAAGGCGCTTTTTTCATTCATGGCGGCCGGGTTGGCCGCCACTACCTGCTTAGAACTTGTAGTTGTAAGCGAGACCGATCAACTGCATGCGGGTCTTGAACAGGCCCTTGGTGGTTTCACCGTTGCCGGTGCAGCCCGTCTTGACCGGCGAGCAGTCGTTTGTGTAGTTGACGTCAGCATCCTTGAAGTCGATATAGCTGTAGGCCAGGTCGATCGAGGAATTGGCGTTCAGCTTCCAGTTCGCGCCGATCGAATACTGCATGCGGTCGCTGTCCGGCAAGGCCGGGTGGCGCAGTTCGGCGCTGCGGACCGGCGCCTGGTCGTGGGCGATACCGGCGCGCAGCATCAGGCTTTCGCTGTACTTGTAGTTGGTACCCAGCGAGACGCGGTAGGTATCTTTCCAGTTCTGGCGAATGCGCTCGGCGCCTTCGGCCGTCGGCGGGAACTGGATGTCCAGGTTCTGCAGGCGCGAAGTGCGGGTCCAGGTGACGTCGCCCATCAAGGCCCATTTATCATCCATCTGATGGAAGGCGTTGATCGACAGGGTTTCCGGCGTGCGCAATTCCACCAGCGCTTCCGAATTGACCTTGTTCGACGCCTTGGCGATGAAGGCGTTCACGGCCGGGTTGCTCGTCACTTGCGAGAAGTCCCAGATGGTGCTGCCCTTGAGCTTGTGCGAAATCGACGAGCGGTAAGCGATACCGAAACGCGTGCCTTCGTTCAGCTGGTACAAGTAGCCCAAGTTGAAGCCGAAGCCCCAGTCATGGCCGTCCATCGAGGCGTGGCCATCCTTGATTGGGCCTTGCAACGCGGCGCCCGCAGCTTGCGCCGCGGCCAGGCCTTGCGTCTTGGCGATATTGGCCAGGAAGGCCTGCGAGGCGCCAGGCGCAAACTTGCCCAGGTAGGCAACCGAACCCGGCACGTCCACGCCCTGGCCCAGTTCCGCCTTCATGTATTCGGCCGTCACGCCGAAGCCGAACGAGTGGTGCTGGTCCAGCTTGAACGACACGGAAGGATTCAGGGCGATGGCTTCGAGCTTGATATTGGTGATCGCGTAGCGGCCAAACCAGTCGTTGCCGTAGTCGAGCTTGGCGCCATACGGCACGAACAGGCCCGCGCCGACGGTCCACTGCTCATTGATTTTCTTGCTGGCGTACAGGGCCGGTGCGAACACGGCGTCCGGCGCGTAATCCTTGGTTTCCGCGTAAGGCGTGCGGTTGCCCGGGAAGAAAGGCTTCGAGCCCGAATCCTGGTAGGTCGAATGCGGTACCACGAGGGTGCCGCCGCCCACGAATTGCGTGCCTTCCAGGCGCGACATACCGGCCGGGTTATAGAAAATGGTCGACGCGTCGGCCGCTTCGGCGCCGCTGGCATCGGCCGTGCCCTGGGCGGAAACGCTTTGCGAGCCGAAACGGTAGCCCGATGCTTGTGCGGTGGAGGAGATGCCTGCGAACGCGGCAACGATCAAAAGGGGCAGATATTTATGTTTCAAGTTAGTCTCTCTTTATTATATGAAATTGTCTTCGGCACACTATCGCGGGCGTCTCAAGCTGCCCCGTCTTGCACTTTTCTTGCCGCCGTGAACTCCAATTCACTGACAGCATGAGCGAAGCATATAATATTTTTTAGAAAAAAGCGAACGTTCGCTCTTTTTATGAAACGGCGTTGTTTTCCACGCCAATCACGACGTTCTACAGTGCCGGCGCCGGGGCTGGCAACGGTATCAGGAAGCGCTGGTGCATCAGCGCCAGCATCTGTTCGGCCGGCACGGGACGCGAGATGAAATAGCCCTGCACTTCATTGCACTGCAGCGCGCGCAGGATGTCGAGCTGCTCGCGCGTCTCCACCCCTTCGGCCACCACGCTCATGCCCAGCGCATGGGCCATCGACAGGATGGCGCGCACGAAGACCTCGCCCTGCTCCGAGCGGCCCAGTTCCATGGTGAAGGCGCGGTCGATCTTCAATCCATCCATGGCGAACTTCTGCAGCTGCGACAGCGAGGAGTAACCCGTGCCGAAATCGTCGACCAGCAGGCGCACGCCCAGCGCGCGGATGGCCGACAGCTGCTCCACGGCGCGGTTCTGTTCATCCATCATCGCCGATTCCGTGATTTCCACCTCGATCAGCCGCGCATCGATGCGGTGGCGCGTCAGCGCGGACGCCAGCACCTGGTGCACGTCGCCGCGGCCGAACTGGCGCGCCGAGACGTTGATGGACACGGGCACCAGTTCCAGCCCGCTGGCCTGCCAGCGCGCCATCTGCAGGCATACCTTCTCGATGACGACTTCGCCCAGCTGCGAAATGAGGCCGCTGCTTTCGGCCACGGGGATGAATTCCAGCGGCGGCACCATGCCATGCTGCGGGTGATGCCAGCGCACCAGCGCCTCCATGCTGCACAGCTGTCCGCTCATGGCGTCGACGCGCGGCTGGTAGACGACGAGGAACTGGTCCTGCTCCAGCGCCGCCACCAGGCTTTGCTCCAGTTCGCGGCGGTTGCGGATGGTTTCGAACAATTCGGGCTGGAAGAAGCGGTGATGGCCCTTGCCCGCCACTTTCACCGCGTACATGGCGATATCGGCGTTCTTCAGCAGCACTTCCGTCTCGGCCCCATCGCGCGGATACAGGCTGATGCCGATCGAGGCGCCCATCTTGTGGCGCTCGCTGCCCAGGTAAAACGGTTCATCGAAGGCGATGGCGATGCGCTGCGCCACCTGCTCGGCGCGGCTGTCGTCCTCGACCGGGTCGAGCACGACGACGAATTCATCGCCGCCCAGGCGCACCACGTGGTCGCCCGGCCGCAGCACGGCCTTCAGGCGCAGCGAGGCGGCGCGCAGCACCTTGTCGCCCTCGGCGTGTCCCTGCGTGTCGTTGATATCCTTGAACCCGTCGAGGTCGATGAACAGCAGCGCCAGCATCTGTCGCGCGATGGCGGCGCGGCCCAGGGCGCCGGGCAGGAATTGCTGCAGCCAGTAGCGGTTGGGCAGCCCCGTCAAGCCGTCCTCGTTGGCCAGGCGGCGCAAGTCGCGCTCGTGCTCCTTGGCCGTGCTGATGTCTTGCAGGGTGACGGCCAGGCGGTCGCCGCTGCGCACGAGGCGCCGGCGTATCCAGCGCAGCTTGAACGGGTTACCTTCCGGCAGCTCGATCTCTTCCTCGGAAAAGCCGGACTCCATGGCGGCCCGGTAGCTGTGGATCAGGTCGCGGAAATACGGCTCGTGGGCGCGCGATTGCAGGCGCATGCCCAGCAATTGTTCACGGCGCACGCCGAAGTAGCCGGCGCCCGGCTCGTTGCAGTCGACGATCTCGAAGTCGAGGATGCTGCCATCGCTGCCGCGCAGGGCGGCGATGATATAAAAGCCGTCGCTCGTGCCTTCGGTGGCCATGCGGTAGGCATTGCGCACGCCTTCGGACTGGTGGTGGCGCCACGCCAGGCGCAGCGACAGCATGGTGGCGACGGCGGCAAAAGCCAGCAGCAGCACGGTGACGGCCAGCGCGATGCCGATATAAATGGTGCGCGTTTCCTCGTACGGATGCAGCATCTCGCCGTCCGACAGGCCGACCACGGCCGTAAACGGATAGGCTTTAAGCGCCTGCCAGCCCACATAGCGGCTTTGCTTGTCGGAAAAAGCGATCCTGCCGCCCGAATGCAGGGCGCCGCTCTCCGTTTCCAGAAAGCTCGTGTCGAGAAACGGCGTGCCCTCGCCGCTCTGGCTCGGCAGCACGCGCGCACCGAGGCGCGTGCTGAACAGCTCGCCCTCCTCGCCCACCATGGCGGACATGCCGAACTTGCCGAAATTGACGCTGTTATAAAATTCGGAAAAATAGCTGGAATGAATCGAGATGAGCAGCACGCCATCGAAATTGCCATCCTCGTCTTCCAGCCGGCGCGTGAAATGCACGAGGCTTTCGCCCGCGCCCGGGTTGGCCGCCGCCTCGCCGGCCGCACTTGCCTTTCCCAACGCGATGCGCAGGGCGCTGGAATTGCTGCGCCAGTGGCGCAGCAGGAAATCGCTGCGCTCGTTGACGCGCAGGCGCTGCAGCGGCGCCGTGGCCGTCACGGGGTGGCCCTTGCGGTCGAGGATGGCGACGATGGCAAATTGCGGCAAGGCATACATGCCCTGCGTCTTCAACTGGTCGAGGCGCAAGCGGCCGTGCGAATTTTCCCACTCATACTTGAGCTGCAAGGTCAGCTGGTCCATCTGCTCCAGGGTGCGCAGCAGGTACTGGCTGTAAGCCTTGGCCTGCGAAGACACGCTGTCGAGCGCCTGCTGCTGCGCCACCTTCTTTTCCGCCTCCAGCTGCAGCAAGGTGGCCGTCCACAGCACCGCACACAGGACCAGGCCCAGCAAGGGCCAGGCCAGGATCAGGCGCAGGTTAGCCTTGAAAAAATCGGCCCTGCTCATCTCCACCACGGCGGCGTTATTATTATTCACAAATTGTCGCAAGAACATGGTGCAGCATCTGCCGTTTCTGTGTATTTCTTCAAGGACACACAAATTACCACAGAGTCATGTTTGCAGGTAAGCCGGCCGCGTAATTATGTGTGCGGGCCGCAGCCCGCCTGTCGCGCCTGCGTTACAATCACCATCCTTACCGTTGGAGAAATACATGCAGCAATATCAAGATTTGATCAAGACCGTGCTCGAAACGGGCAGCTGGCAAGACAACCGCACGGGCATCCGCACCCTGAGCGTGCCGGGCGCCATGATGCGTTTCGACTTGGCCAACGGCAACTTCCCAGCCGTGACGACCAAGAAACTGGCTTTCAAATCCGTGATCGGCGAATTGTGCGCCTTCCTGCGCGCCTCGCGCAACGCGGCCGAATTCCGCGCGCTGGGCTGCAAGGTGTGGGACCAGAACGCCAATGAAAATGCGCAATGGCTGGCCAATCCCTACCGCGAAGGCGAGGATGACCTGGGTCCCGTGTACGGCGTGCAATGGCGTCAATGGCCTGCGTACAAGCTGCTCGACGCCGACCAGCCCGCGCAAATCGCCGACGCGCAAGCGAACGGTTTTACCCTGGTCGCCCCCATCGTCGAGGACGGCGTGCAAAAAGTGCTGCTGTACAAGGCCGTTGACCAGCTGCGCGAATGCCTGGACACCATCATGACGAACCCGGGCAGCCGGCGCATCCTGTTCCACGGCTGGAATCCGGCCGTGCTCGATGCCGTCGCCCTGCCCGCCTGCCACTTGCTGTACCAGTTCATCCCGAACGCCAGCACGCGCGAAATCTCGCTGTGTCTATATGTGCGCAGCAACGATATCGGCCTGGGCACGCCGTTCAACATCGCCGAAGGCGCGGCCCTGCTGCACCTGGTGGCGCGCCTGACGGGCTACACGCCGCGCTGGTTCACCTATTTCATCGGCGACGCGCACATCTATGAAAACCACCTCGACATGGTGGAAGAGCAACTCAAGCGCACGCCGTTTCCCGCGCCCAAGTTTGTCATTTCCGACCGCGTGCCCGATTACGCCAAGACGGGCAAGTACGAGCCAGAATGGCTGGAAAAGATCGAACCGTCGGATTTCTCGCTGGAAGGCTATGAACACCATGCGCCCATCAAGGCGGCGATGGCCGTCTGATGGCGGTCGCACCGCTGGCGGCGCTGCACCGCAAGCTGTTTGACGAAACGGACGGCGTCAAGTTTTCCAGCCTGAAAGACCGGCTGCTGAAAAAGCATGCGGCCGACGAACGGCAAGCCGTGCTCGCCATCCTGACCGCCTACGCCAGGGAAGGCCAGCTGCTGCACTGGCGCGCCTTCCTGATGAGCGATATCGTGCAATTGGCGGAAGCCAATGAACATACGGCATTTTTCGCCTGGGCGTTGGCGCAGCCCGAGCTGGCCTACCGGGCCGTCGACGGCATCCTGAAAAGCATAGGCAAGGACGCTTATGCGCCGCTGGTGGCGCTGGCAGCGTCCGGCGCCACGCGCCTGGAAGTGCGGGCCAGGGCGATCAAGAGCCTGGCCGTCTTCAGCCGCCAGCCTTTCGACACGGGTTTGCCGCATGACCCCGGCCACTGGAAGCCCGACAGCCTCCCGCTCGACGCCGTGCTGGCCTGGCAGCGCGATGGCTACCCGGATGGCGCAGGCCATGCGGCGCCCGTCACCCACGCGGCGCTCGAGGATCCGCGCACGCCGCTGGAAAAAGCTGCTGCCAGGCTGGAGAAAAAACTGGCGGCCCGGCGCAAGAAGGAGCAGGACCTGGCGCAGCCATCGAACTGGCTGACCATCGCCAGCGCCGCCGACATGGCCGGCATCGCGCAGCGCTGGGCCTTGCCGGAGCAGTACCGGCGCTTCCTGGCTTGCCATTCGCCGTTGCGGGTGTTGATCGACAGCCCACAGTATTTCCAGGGCTTGAGCCTGTACGGCGCGGCCGAGCTGGTCAAGGCCCAGTCCGGTTACGCCTGGGATGCCGTCAGCGGCGCCGCCATCGCCGGCTGGCCGGAACAATACCTGGTGATCGCCGACGCGGGCGCCGATCCGTATTGCCTGGACCTGGGCGCCATTGCCGGCGGCGATGCGCCCGTGTACACGGCCGAACACGGCATGGGCGCATGGCGCTTCGAGCGCCATGCGGACAGTTTCATCGACTTCCTGAACGAGATCGCGACAGCGGCCTAGCCTGCTTCGCCTCCCGGCCCGCCCGGGCCGGGACCGCCTGGGCCGCCCGGTCCCCGTCCGCCCGGCGGACCGAAGCGCGGTTCGCGTTCGCCCTCTTTCGCCGCCGACGTGGCGCCGCCGAGGCGGTACGACAGCCCCACGTAAATCATCCGTCCATCGAAGCGCCGCGTGCTCGTCTCGCGCAGGGACGCGCTGTTGATGACGGTTTCCATCTTGTTGCTGCTGAATACATCGGTCACATTCATGACCAGGCTCAGCTGCGGCGTCACCATGTGGCGCCAGCTCACGTTCAAGGTGTTGTTCGGCGAGCGGTAGCCCTGTCCCGACAGCATCTTGCCTTGCATTTGCAGGGCCAGTTGCAGCTGGTTGGCGGGATTGATCTGGTAATTGAGGCGCGCACGGCCGCTCAGGGCATTCGCCGTGCGCGTGCTGCGGTTGCCCAGGTCGTCGGAACTGGTCTGCTGGCTGCGTGCCAGGTTGCCGCTCGTGTTCAGGGTCAGCGATGGCGTGAGCTTGCCGCTGACGCTGAACTCCAGGCCGCTCGAATGGCTGCCTGCGCCGTTTTCGCGCGTCGTCAGCAGCACGTTGTCGCTGATGAAATAGCGGTAATCGACGATGGCATCCGTATCGCGCCGATGGTAGGCGCGCAAGCTGCTTTCCAGGCCAAACAATTTGGTTTCATAGCCGACCTCGAACGAATCCGTCTGCGTGGGTTTCAGCTTGGGGTTGCCGGCCGACACATTGAACTCATCGCGGTAGATCACGTACGGATTCAGGTCGCCCGCGCTCGGGCGGCGCAGGCGGTGCGCATAGCTGAAGCGCAGGTTGCTCTCGTCGCTGACCTTATACGTGGCGAACAGGCTGGGAATGTAGTTAATGTAATTGTTGCCGGCCTCGACGCCGCTGGTGATCTGGCGCACGTTCAAGTCCGTGTATTCGGCGCGCAAGCCGGCCAGCGCGCCCCAGCGCTCGCTCAGGCGCATCTGGTAGGAGCCGTACAGCGCGATGGTGCGTTCGTCGAGCTCGAAACGGTTGCTGCGCATGGGGTTGACGGTCTCGGCCAGGCTGGCCGGGTTGATGTCCGTGTACAGGGTGTCGAAGCTGCTCTTGTTGTCGGCCACCTTGTAGCCGAGCTTGGCCGTGCCGCCCGCCAGCGGGCGCTCGTAGTCGCCGCTGAAGTCGACGATGCGGTTGCCCGTTTCGCTGTGCTGGCGCGCGCGGCTGTCGAAGGTGTTGACGGGCGCCACCGCGTAGGTATTGGCGTAATCGCTGTCGCTCTCGTTGGTCGACGACGACACGCGCAAATCGATCTTGAGGGTTTCGCCCGGCAACTCGCCCTTGTGGTCGTAGCGCGCGCCCCAGCTGTAGTTGCGGCTGTCGCCGTTGCGCACGGTGCTGCGCACATAGTCGCCGATGGTGCTGCCCGTGCTGTCGCCATTGAGGTAACGGTCGAGCGAGCGCTGGTCATTGCTGCGCCCGTTATACGACACGCTGGCGGCCAGGGTATCGCTGGCGTTCAGGTTGTAATTGACGGTGCCGTGCAAGCCCAGCGAGTCATTCAAGCCATTGCTGGCGGACTGCTGGCTGCTGGGGGCGAAGGCACCCGTGCCACGCTCCAGGCGCTCGCGGCTGACCTCGGCCACGGAATTACGGCCGTCATGACGCACATTGATGCCGCCCTGGTAGCCCCACGGCCCTTCGTTATAGGTGCCGGAGACGGAGCTGTTGTAGCGACCGGCGATGCCCGCATTCGCGTTCACGGTGGCAAAGCCGCCCGGCTTGCGGTTGCGTCGCATCACCAGGTTCAGGATCGGGCCGCCACCGGCCTCGTTGCCGAACTGGGCGCCGGGATTGTTGATCACTTCCACGGATTCGATATCGTCGGCCGCCATGGCGTTCAGGGTGGCGCCGCGCGAATCGCCCTGCAGCATGGCCGACGGCTTGCCATCGATCAAGATCTGCACATTGCTGCTGCCACGCAGGGAAACGGAACCGTCGGGATCGACGGCCACCGACGGCACATTGTTCAAGGCATCGGCCGCCGTGCCATTGGTGCTGCCCACATCGGACTTGACGTCGTAGACTTGCCGGTCGATGCGGCCCGTGGGACGTTCTGCCGTCACGCTGACGGAAGGCGGCGCATCCACGGCGGGCGCCTTGGCCTGCGTCGGCTTGATGGCAGTATCGCCGCTGACGGTTTGCGCCTGGACGGCGGCGCCGGAGACGAGCAGGCTACCGCCCGCCAGGCAATGGAAAAGAAGTTTATGCATTTGGCTAAAAATAATCGAGACGCTACGGATGAGGCACTACGCCGCAGCGTGAGAGCACATTCCAAGCATGCCACGATTGCAAGCAGCAAAGCAAATGCGAACCATTGTTATTTACTTCAATTTACAAATCTCTGGCACTTGTGGTCGTACAGCCTCATCCGATGAGCTTTGCGCTATCTTTACCTTACCTCAGCAAGCCCTTGCCGCGCGCCAGTGTCAGCCAGCCCGGATATTCCGTCATCAATAAGTCATACAGCTCCGCATCGCTGTGCTCGTCGGGCGAGCTGACGGAAAAGTAATTGGCGTTATCGACCAGGCGCCCCTGCAATTCGTCGAGCTTTTCCAGGAAAGGGAAGTCGGAATCGGCAAAGGCGGCGAGAAACTTGCTTTTCGACTTGCGTCCCTTGCCGATGCCCATGAATTGCCAGAAGATGGGCTCGTTACTCGCCCAGCGCAACTGTTTCTCCGTCGTCGCCTGGTCGCTGGTGCCGCCATCGGTGACGAACATCACGTACACGGGCAGCTCGGCCGCGACGGGCCGCGTGCGCTCGCCGCCGGCCTTGTCTGGGAAATAAAACGCGCGGATCGCCTGCATGGCGGCGCCATAGCGCGTGTCGCCTTCGAGCGGATGGCGCTGTATGGCCTGGCCCACATAGGTATTGCAGTTGCTCAAGGCCATCGGTGACGGATGGTGGACGTTCTTGCCGAACAGGAAAACGTCGATCTCGCCATCATCGTCGAACTTGCAGCCCAGCGCCAGGATGCGCTCGGCAAAGCGCTGCACCAGCCCCTCTTTGTACAGCCGTCCCATGGAGCCGGAAATATCGAGGCACAGGCACACCTTGGCCCGATGGTCGGACAGGCCCACTTTTTGCAAGGACACGCCCGCCTGCTTGACCAGGCTGACCAGCTGCGGTGCCTCGCGTTCGACGCGCTTTTCCAGATTGATCTTCGCCTGCATGACGGCCGAAGCCGCCGCTGATGCGGCAGGAATGGCAGAGGTGGCAGGGACGGCCTGGTCGACTTCGCCGCCGAAATGCTGCACCAGCGCATCGAGTCCCCCATTGAAGCCCTGGCCCACGGCCATGCAGCGCCAGCCGCCGTCCTTGCGGTAAATTTCTGCCAGCATGACGGCTTTTTCTTGTGCGAAATCACTGCCCGCGAACGCGAAGCGGGCCAGCTCGCGTCCGCCCGCCTGCAGGCGCACGTGGCCCGATTGCAGCTGCGACATCACGCCGCCGCCATCGATGGAGGCCGTCACGACGAGGCGGTCTATGCCGGCCGGCAAGCGCGCCAGCTGCAAGGCAAACTCGGCCATGTCGCCGCCGCTGCCCGTGCGCGCTTCCACGCCGCCGCACGGCGTGCGCGGCTGGTTGAAAAAAGTCATGTAGCGCTCGTCGGACAGCTTGCCGTTGGCATCGAGGCCGAAGCAGGCCACGTCCAGCGCCAGGCCCTGCGCGGCGACGCCGATGTCCAGCACGCCGTCGGGAACGAGATTGGCCAGCTGCAAGCGCTGTCCCTTGCTCAAGGTTTCCATCAGTGCCTCCTAGGCGATATAGCGGCGTGGATTGTCCGCATTGCAATCATCTTCATCTTCCTTGTCCTCGCCCTTGAAGACGACGGGACCGTTGAAGGCCAGCTGCAGGTTCTCGCCCTGCCAGCTCAGCCACGGCGTCGCTTCGCTGCCCGGCTCGGACGTCTTGCCGGACGGCTCGAGGATGATGCTGTCGGGCGTGACGCGCGCCATGCCGATCACATAGGTGTAGACGCTATCGTCCTCGGCTGCCTTGGACAAACGGAAATCGAAGTCGCACTCGACGATCTGCTGGCCATACTGCATGACCATCTTGGGCCGCATGGAGGCCACGGAAACGGCGCCATTGGCCACCGCCGAATACACGCTGAAGACGAGGCCCACCGTGCCGCCGTAGTGTTGCGCCAGTGCGGGATTGACTTCCACCGTTTCCGTGGCCGGCTCCTTGCCCGATGCGCCCGCAACGTCGCCCAGGTGGCGCACGAAAGGCATGCTGTCGAAGTTGCCGGCCGCGTCCGGTGCCTGGATGAAGCGCATCTGGCCGTTCGGCAAGAGGATGCCCACGCGTAAGTCGAGATCGTCGTTATCGTCGTCGCCATCGCCGTTATCGACCCAGGTGGCCTTGACGGTCAGCTTGCTCGGCGCCCCCGCGCCCTTTTCCAGCGACACCTTGTGCGTCTGCCCCGCCTTGGTCAGCGAAATTTTCGACAAGGAAATCTTGGGTGCCGGTTCCGCTGCCGCCTGCGCCACTTCGCCGCCGAAATGCGCGACCAGTGCATCGAGGCCGCCATTGAAACCCTGGCCCACGGCCATGAAGCGCCAGCTCCCGTCCTTGCGGTAGAACTCGCCCAGCATGACGGCTTTTTCCTGCGCAAAATCAGATCCTGAATACGCAAAGCGGGCCAATTCTCTCCCGCCGTCGAGCAGGCGCAGGTAACCGCTGCCCAGCTGCGCCATGGTCGCTGCCCCATCGATGGCGGCCGTGACGACGAGGCGTTCGATGGCGGCAGGCAAACGGTCCAGCTGGTAGCTGAAACCGGCCGCATCGCCGGACGGCGCCGCCGCTTCCACGCCGCCGCACGGCGTGCGCGGCTGGTTGAAGAAGGTCATGTAGCGGTCATCGGACAATTTACCGGCGGCATCGAGGCCGAAACACGCGAAATCGAGCGGCACGCCGGCGCTGGCGAGACCCAGTTGCACGACGTTGCCCGTGACGAGGCCGGACAGCGCCAGGCGCTGCCCCTTGATCAGGTTTTCCATGGGATTATGTATTCAGGTGTGGGAGCTTCGGACAACGGCTCAGGGCAAGGCGCGTCGTCCGAAGACAGTACGAATAGTACGGCGAGGCGGCGCAACGCCGCCATGGGCCGCTTTTTTACATTGCAACGCCTGACAAAACCGTAGCGAGCGGCAACGAGTTGTGGCCGAAACGCGGAGCTGTGCTTTAGCACAGTGAGCATCGGAGGCCGCAAATCGCGACGCGCAGTAGGTTTTGACAGGTGTTATTAAGCGTTAATGCCGAAAGAACGTGCCAGAGGGCCCAGGCCGCCCTTGAAACCCTGGCCGATGGCCTTGAATTTCCATTCGCTGCCGGCGCGGTAGATTTCGCCGAAAATCATGGCCGCTTCCGTCGAGCCGTCTTCCGACAGATCGTAGCGGGCGATTTCCGCGCCGTTGTCGCCGTTCAGGCAACGGATGTAAGCCTTGCCGACCATGCCGAAGTTCTGCTTGCGGTTTTCCGCGTCGTGGATGGTGACGGCCACGGCGATCTTGTCTATCTCGGCCGGCACGTTGGCCAGGTCGACGGCGATTTTCTCGTCGTCGCCATCGCCGCCGCCCGTCGTGTTGTCGCCCGCGTGGACGATGGAGCCGTCAGCCGACTTCAAGTTGTTGTAAAAAATGAAATCAGCGTCGGAACGGGCTTTGCCATCCGTTTTCAACAGGAAGGCGCTGCCGTCCAGGTCGAAAGCGGCGCCATCGGTGGCGCGCGGGTCCCAGCCCAGGCCAATCACGATTTTCTTCAAGCCAGGAGCTTCCTTGCTCAGGTTGACATTGCCGCCTTTTTGCAAACTGATCGCCATGGTGTTTCCTCTTCAATGTGTGGGTTGCATTCGGTGTTTCAGGTCACCTCGCCGGTACCCCGGCTGGATGAGCCATGAGCCTACCATAAAGTTCCTGCTTGTCAGCCGCGCACTATTGAAAATAATGCCATGCGGAAAATACCGTACGACTGCCTGTATGCGCAAAATGACGGATAATGCCGCTCGACAAAAATTTTCACCCTCATGAGCGACTTGAACCCGGGCTTGTCCTTGCACAATACCAAGATACAACTCGACTGCGTCCCCGGCACCTTGTGCGACGAACGCCTGTGGTCGCGCCTGGCGCCAGCCCTGGGCGGCGCCTTTGATCTACATCACGTGCCCCTGCACCAGGCGCGCACGCGCCCGCAGATGCAGGCAATGATCGCCAGCCACAGCGCGCCCCAAGCCCATCTGGTGGGCTTTTCGCTGGGTGCCTACCTGGCGCTCGAACACGCACTGGCGCAGCCGCAGCGCGTGCAGTCCTTGACTCTGATCGCCAATTCGGCCAAAGGTTTGCTGCCGGCGGAAATCGAAGCGCGCCAGCGCATCGTCGCCATGCTCGAGCGCAATGCCTATGCGGGCATCACGCGCCAGCGTTTGCGCGAACTGCTGCATCCATCGCACCTGGACGATCCCGCCATCACGGGCCTGATCCGGCAAATGGGCATGGACCTGGGCAAGGACGTGCTGCTGGCGCAATTCATCACCACGATAGACCGCCCCGACCTGATGGCACGCCTGCCGGAACTCAGCTGCCCCGTGCTGATCGTGGGCGCCGAAGACGACAAACTCGTCAACCCCGACGATTTGCGCGCCATGGCCGCCCGCCTGCCGCAAGCCACCCTGCACCTGCTGAAAGACAACACCGGCCACATGATTCCGCTGGAAGCACCAAGCGAGCTGGCCGACGCCATGCGTGCGCATCTGGAGGCTGCCGGCAATTTCAACGATAATGACGGGCATCGGGCCATGCCCCAACTACTTTGACAGAAGCAATGAGCCATTTGACCATCATCGTCGCCACCGACCAGCAAGGCGGCATCGGCATCAACAATACCTTGCCGTGGAAACTGCCGGAAGACCTGGCGCATTTCAAGCGCCTGACGACGGGCCACCCCATCCTCATGGGCCGCAAGACCTTCGATTCCATCGGCCGGCCGCTGCCGAACCGCCGCAACATTGTCATCACGCGCAATGCCGACTGGCGCCATGAGGGCGTGGAAGCGGTCTCGTCGGTGGAAGCGGCCATCGCCCTGCTCGATGGCGCGAAAGGCTATGTCATCGGCGGCGCCGAGATTTACCGGCAGTCGCTGCCCCTGGCCCAGCGCCTGATCATCACGGAAATCGGCCAGACCTTTGACTGCGATGCGTTTTTCCCCGCCGTGGATCATGCCGTATGGCAAGAAACCGCGCGCGAGGCCCATGTTTCGGAGAAATCCGGCCTGCCTTACGCCTTTGTCACGCTGGAACGCAAAGCCTGATAAGGTGATATAGATAGCCAGAATGTTGCTGTAATACCCCTGTCACACCCATGCGTCACGCTAGCGTACGCTTGTGACGCTTTGATGCGATATTTTTTTCCCGCAGACGCCGCATTTCTGCGAGAATCCCGTTCTTATTTTTTTTCTGCGGCTGCCGGGTTGTACCACCGCCTGACCGTCGCGCCCTAGTCCGCCCCTTCACATCCGTCAGGGGCGGCTTGCTTTTTTGGAGACATGCATGAAATTTCGTTTCCCCATCGTCATCATTGACGAGGATTTCCGTTCTGAAAATACGTCCGGCCTGGGTATTCGCGCCCTTGCCGCCGCAATGGAAAAAGAAGGCATGGAAGTGCTGGGCGTGACCAGCTACGGCGATTTGTCGCAATTTGCCCAGCAACAATCGCGCGCGTCAGCGTTCGTGCTGTCGATCGACGATGAAGAATTCGGCGGCGGTTCCATCGAGGAAACCGACCATGCCTTGAAATCGCTGCGCGCCTTCGTCGAGGAAATCCGCTACAAGAACGCCGATATCCCTATTTATCTGTATGGCGAGACGCGCACTTCGCGCCACATCCCCAACGATATCCTGCGCGAACTGCATGGTTTCATCCACATGTTCGAAGATACGCCGGAATTCGTCGCGCGCCACATCATCCGCGAAGCGAAATCCTACCTGGATGGCCTGTCGCCGCCATTCTTCCGCGCGCTGGTGCACTACGCCAACGACGGCTCCTACTCGTGGCACTGCCCCGGCCACTCGGGCGGCGTGGCCTTCCTGAAGTCGCCGATCGGCCAGATGTTCCACCAGTTCTTCGGTGAAAACATGCTGCGCGCCGACGTCTGCAACGCCGTCGAGGAACTGGGCCAGCTGCTCGACCATACGGGCCCTGTCGCTGCGTCCGAGCGCAATGCGGCGCGCATCTTCAATGCCGACCATTGCTATTTCGTTACCAACGGCACGTCGACCTCGAACAAGATGGTATGGCACTCGACCGTGGCACCGGGCGACATCGTTGTCGTCGACCGTAATTGCCACAAATCGATCTTGCATTCGATCATCATGTGCGGCGCGATTCCCGTGTTCCTGATGCCGACGCGCAATCACCTGGGCATCATCGGTCCTATCCCGCTGCATGAATTCACGCCGGAAAGCATTGCCCGCAAGATCGAGGCGAACCCGTTCGCGCGCGAAGCGAAGAACAAGAAGCCGCGTATTCTCACCATCACGCAATCGACCTACGATGGCGTGATCTACAACGTGGAAACCCTGCGCGAAATGCTCGACGGCAAGATCGACACCCTGCACTTCGACGAAGCATGGCTGCCGCACGCCACCTTCCACGATTTCTACAAGAATATGCACGCCATCGGCAAGGACCGTCCGCGCGCCAAGGAATCGATGATCTTCTCGACCCAGTCCACGCACAAATTGCTGGCCGGCCTGTCGCAGGCCTCGCAAATCCTCGTGCGCGAATCGGACACGGTCAAGCTGGACCAGGATGCCTTCAACGAGGCTTACCTGATGCACACCTCGACCTCGCCGCAGTATTCCATCATCGCCTCGTGCGACGTGGCCGCGGCCATGATGGAAGCGCCGGGCGGTACGGCCCTGGTGGAAGAGTCGATCATGGAAGCGCTCGATTTCCGCCGCGCCATGAAGAAGATCGACCAGGAATGGGGCCAGGACTGGTGGTTCCAGGTATGGGGTCCGTCCACCTTCAACGACGAAGGGATGGGCCAGCAGGAAGACTGGATGATACGCGCCGAGGATGACTGGCACGGCTTCGGCGACCTCGCTCCCGGCTTCAACATGCTCGACCCGATCAAGGCGACCATCGTCAACCCGGGCCTGTCGCTGGACGGCCAGTTCGGCGACACGGGCATTCCCGCGTCCATCGTCACCAAATACCTGGCCGAGCACGGCGTCATCATTGAAAAATGCGGCCTGTACTCGTTCTTCATCATGTTTACCATCGGCATCACCAAGGGCCGCTGGAATACCCTGCTGACTGCGTTGCAGCAGTTCAAGGACGACTACGACAAGAACCAGCCGATGTGGCGCATCCTGCCGGAATTCGCGGCGGCCAACCCGCGCTACGAAAAAATGGGCTTGCGCGACCTGTGCCAGCAAATCCACGATTTCTACAAGGCTTACGACGTGGCGCGCCTGACGACGGAAATGTATCTGTCGGACATGATCCCCGCCATGAAGCCCTCGGACGCGTTCGCCAAGATGGCGCACCGCGAAATCGAGCGCGTGGCCATCGACGAACTGGAAGGCCGCATCACGTCCATCCTGCTGACGCCGTATCCACCGGGTATTCCGCTGCTGATCCCGGGCGAGCGCTTCAACAAGACCATCGTCGACTACCTGCGCTTCGCGCGCGACTTCAACGAGCGCTTCCCGGGCTTCGAGACGGATGTGCATGGTCTCGTGAAACGCGAAGTCGATGGTAAGCGTGGCTATTTTGTTGATTGTGTGAAATTGGATGAGAATATCTAAAAACGTCAACGTTCCTTGAACTTCATTAATAGCGCCGCCTGATGTGAGTCAGGCGGCGTTTTTCATTGTGGGCCTCCCGCGCACGCTTGTGCCAGATCAAACGGCTGGGGTATCGGACTCCTAAGATGGGCGACTCGTGCCCTCGTGATGGCTGGCATATGACGCTCAAGGTGTGGCTGGAAATCGTGCAGCAGGCGGCGGCTGGCAGTGGCGCCTTGCTGATGACGGCCTTGAAGCAGGCTCAGGTAACTATAGCCCGGCGGCACGACGGCGAGGTGGACGCAGCGGGCATCGTGCTGTTTGCCGAGGCCGATGCCGCGCTGCTGCAGGCGCTGCCGGCGCTGTGCGGCCATGCCCGCGTGCTGGCCATTGCCGCCTGCGGCCAGCCACCCAGCTGCGCGCAAAAGCGCGCCCTGCTGGCGGCGGGCGCACTCGATGTGCTGCTGTGGCCGGCAGGCAGCGTCGATGCGGGCCAGGTGCTGGCGCGCCTGCAGCGCTGGCAAGCTGTGGCGCAGCTGCTGGCGTCCGGCGCCGTGCGCCGACAGCTGGTGGGCGACAGCGCGGCCTGGACCGCCTTGCTGCACCAGGTGGTGGAAATGGCCGCCTTCAGCCAGGCCTCGATGCTGATCACGGGCGAGACGGGCACGGGCAAGGATTTACTGGCGCAACTGATCCACCGCCTCAGTAACTGCAGCGGCGACTTCACCATCCTCGACTGCACCACCCTGTCGCCGGACCTGGCTGGCAGCGAACTGTTCGGCCATGAACGGGGCGCCTTTACGGGTGCGGCGGCCGCGCGCGACGGCGCTTTCGCCCTCGCCGACGGCGGCGTGCTGTTCCTCGATGAAGTGGGCGAACTGCCGCTGCCGCTGCAGGCGCAGCTGTTGCGCGCCATCCAGGAGCGCAAATACAAGCGCGTGGGCGGCAATACCTGGCAGCCCACCCAGTTTCGCCTCGTCTGCGCCACCAACCGCGAGCTGGAAGACGAAGTGGCGCGCGGCGCCTTCCGCGCCGACCTGTATTACCGCATCGCCGGCTGGCGTTGCCAGACCCCGCCCCTGCGCGAGCGCCAGGACGACATCCTGCCGCTGGCCCGGCATTTCCTCGCCGAACTGGCGCAACAAGAGCCGCCCCCGCTGGACGCCGCCGTGCGCGAATACCTGCTGCTGCGCGACTATCCAGGCAATGTGCGCGAACTGCGCCAGACCGTCACGCGCATCTGGCACCGCCATTGCGGTCCCGGCCCCATCACCATCGGCGCCCTGCCGCCCGACGAACGGCTGCTGGCGCCGCTCTGGCCCGACCAGCATTTCGAAGCGGCCGTGCGGCGGGCCCTGGCCCAGGGCTGCAAGCTGTCGCACATCACGCGCTGCGCCACCGACGTGGCCATCCGCCTGGTGTTGGCGGAGGAGCACGGCAACAACCAGCGCGCCGCCGCCCGCCTGGGCGTGACGGACCGCGCCCTGCAGATACGCCGCAAGGCGGCCGCCTGCGCGGCGCAAGCGGCGGCTGCCGCAACACCGGCCGCGCCAGCCGCCCTGTGATCTGCCTCATGCCAGCCCCGCCAGCCGCAAGAAATTGCCGCCCGTGATCAGCGCCGCATCGCGCGGCGGCAAGCCCAGCAAGTGAATCTTGTGCAATTCCAGCCCCGGATGCAGCCAGGGGCCATCCGAACCGAACAAAACCTTGTGCGGCCCCGCGCGATGCACGGCCTGCTCCAGCAAGTCGTAGCGGCGCACGCCCGAGCTGTCCGTATGGATATTGCGGTGGCGTACCAGATGGTCGATCAGCGCCAGCTGGGCCGCCCAGTCGTCGCCGAAGCTGCCCAGATGGGGCAGGATGAAGTTGACGTCGGGATACTGCTGCGCCAGCAGTTCAGCCACGGCCACCTCGCCGGCCGGATCGTACAGCACGGGCAGGCCGAAGAAACGGGCCGCGTCGCACACTTCGCCGCTGATGCGCGCGTCAAACCGGTGCGCCTTGATGCCGACAAAACCATAGCGTTCGACAGCCGTGCGCACCAGGTCCATGATACGGCCCCGGTCGCGCCGCGCATGCACGAAGGCAAAGCCATAAAAACGCTGCGGATCGGAGGCGACCAGGCGCGCCACGCCGTGGTTGGCGATCGCATAATCGGAGTGGAAGGCGGCGAACAGCACGCTGCGGACGATGCCGGCCGCCTGGGCCCGGCGCAGATAGGATTGCAGCGGCGCATCGCTGTCCCACGGCCCGCTCAAGCCGTCGCCGGGTCCCGCATGGCAGTGGCAATCGATGACCAGCGCCATGGCCGCCTCCCTGCGCTCAGTTCCAGTCGCCCATGACGACGATGCGGTTGCCGCGCCGGCGCCAACGCCCGCTTTCCTCTTCCTGTTGCGGCGCAGGCGAGCGGAACTGCGGCAATTGCTGGTGCAGGGCCCGCGTCAGCGCGCTTTCCACGGCGCGCGCACTGCCATCGCCGTCGGCCGCCAATCGCGCCGCCTGCCCGGCGATGCGCACGAAGCGGCGCGCCATCTCCAGTTCGCGGTCGGCCGGCGCTTCGCTCTCCATTTCCAGCTCCAGCGCATCGCTGGCCGCGCGCCCCAGGGCAGAACCGAGCGCCGTGCCCACGCCCGGTATCGGTATCATCGAACCGAGAGCGCCGCCGACAAAGGGCAAGGCCGTCTTGGCCACGGCCTTCAAGGCGCCGCCCAAGGGCTTGGCCACCTTGGCGATGGTGGAACCCACTTTCTTGACGCCCTTCCATACGCTCTTGAAGACATTGCCGAGAAACTGCTCCAGCTCCTCCTCGCTGATCACTTCCAGCAATTCCATGGCCAGCTGCAGTTCTTCCTCTTCGCCGAAGACGGCCGGCGCCGTGCCCTTGCCGGGCCAGTCCTGGCCGAATTCCAGCACTTCAAACGCGGCGCCGGCCCGCTGCCGGCATTGCGCGCATGCGCATTCGAGTTGGTGCATGATGCTCTCCTTCCTGTGATCAAGGCGTGGCTGTCAGGCCCACATTCAGCTCCACATTTCACCGAGCACGGCCAGTTCCAGTTCGCGCCGCTGGTTGGTCAGCACGCCGCGCTGGTTGGCGAACATGTCGTCGTGGATGCGCTGCTCGATGCGGCGCCGCTGCGCCGCCGAGGACAGGGGCGCCACATACACCTGGTGCCCGCTCAGGTCCACCCCCATCATCTGGCCGCACAGCCGGTGCTGCAGCAAACGCCGGTGCAGGTCGTCCGTCTGGCCGCTGTAGGCGCGGCGCCGCCCACCCGCATCGAACTCGATCACATACAGGCCCGGCCCCCGGCCATTCGGGTCGCGCAGGGCATTGGCCAGCGTCCCCAGCGCCAGGTAATTCAGGGCGGCCGCTTCCGGCACCCGGCCCATGGTGCCGGCCAGGGTTGGCGGGATTTCGCCCTGCTGCTGGCCGTCGTCCTGCCCCTGGTCCTGATCAGGTTCCGGCTCCTGCTGGTCGCCAAACGCGGGTTCCGCCACGGGATAGGCCGATGGATAGATGGCCGGGTAGACGGGGGCATAGCCGCCCCAGCCCCGGTAGCGCGGCGGCAGGTAGGGAAAGAACGGCGGCGCGGGGCGCGGGGGACGGCGCGCCGGATTCGCCTGGTAGCGTGGCGGCATGGGGCGGCGCGGGCCGCGCAACGGCGGCCGCACCCGCACGCCGCCGCCATAGCGCCCGCTACCGGGGTGCCAGCGCTCGCCTTCCCACTCGGACTCGGATTCGCCCTCCTGCGCCCACTCCTGCTCCTGCGCCCACTCGTATTCGCCTGCCGCTCCCGCTTGCCCGGCAAAGGGCAGCATTTCAAACGCGTCGTTCATATCGCCTCCTGATGTGATGTTCAAGCAAATCCATCGCCTGCTCCAGTTGCCGGGGCGTATGATCGGCCCGCAGCAGAAAAGTCAGCGCACCGGGACCGTCCCCCGCTTGCGCCAGCGCCAGCACGCCCGCCGCCCGCAAGGCTTGCTGCAAATGGGCGCGCCCGGGCAGGCGCTGCACGGGAAAGCTGCCGCCCCGGCAAGCGATGCCGGCCGCCGCCATTCCGTTGCGCCATTGCGCCACCCGGTCCGCCAGGGTGGCGCGCAGGGCATCGCCATGGCGCGCATTGAGCGCCATGGCCCGCTGCGCGGCGGCCAGCACGGCGGCCGACGGCGGACTGGCATGCACGCGCGTCTGGCTGTGCGCCGCGAAACGCCGCAACAGGCCGCCGCTGCCTGCCAGCACGGCCAGCGGCACGCCAAAGCCCTTGGCCAGCGAGGCGCCGACGATCAGGTGGCCGCCCGCCTTGTCGCAAGCGCCCCGCAAGCCGTGCAGCCGCGCCGAGCCGCCACCGTGCGCGCCCGCCACGCCCAGCACCTGCGTGTCGTCCAGCAGCAGATAGCCGCCGCCCTGGCGCGCCAGGGCCGCATAAGCGGCCAGCGGCAAGACCTGTTCACTGCCCGGCACATAGCCGTCGGCCAGGATCAATGGACGCCGCCCCTGCCTGCCCCAGGCCGCCACCAGGCGCCGCAGCGCCGTCATCTCGCCGTTGGGAAACAATCGCAGCGGCAAACCCAGCGCCTGCGCCCGCTCGGCGCCCCAGCGCGCGATGGCGTAGCTGCCGCCATCGACGAGGATCACCAGCCGCTCGGCAGCCAGCATGCCGAACAGGTCCCAGAACAGGTGCAGGGTCGACGGCAACACGCAGGCGGCCTCGCAGCCTTGCAGGGCAGCCAGGCCCGCCGCCAGGACTTGCGCACCGGGCGGCTCCCGCAGCGCGGCCGGCTGGCCCAGGGTCAGGCTGCTCCACGGCGTCAGCTGGGCCGCCGGATGGCGCATGCCCAGGTACAGGGCACTGGTAAAGTCGAGCATGCACGCGCCCCGCTCCCGCCCTAGACGCTGCGCAGCTGCTGGCTCAGGCGCTGGCGCAGCAACACCGAGGGCATCGTCGATTCGACCACCGGGTCGCTGCTGTCGACGGACAGATCGACCCCGGTGGCGGCGCGGTAGCCGTGGATATAGCCTTGCACTTGCGGCCGCCAGAAGCGCGCCCAGTTGAACGCCTGCGTGGGTTCATAGATGTCGCTCCAGTTGCCGTAGCGCACAGACAGCAGCAATTGCTCGCCAAAGATGGCCAGGTTACGGAAATGCATGACGCTCGTATCCGTCCAGCCCTGCAGTTTCTTCATGGCATCGACCCGGTCCATCCACGGTTCCGGATACGCCACCATCACGCGCGTCGGTAAAAATTCGCGGAACTCGGGGCGCGCCAGCATCCATTGCTGCATCAGCATCTCGATGCGCGCCGTCGACGGCAAGTCGCCGAACTGGTTGTGCGCGCCCTGCGACAGGATCAGGTGGATTTCCTTCAAGGCATTCAGCACGGGAAAGGCGTCCGCCTTCACGGTGGTGTCGTCATCCTGCTTGTAGAACGAGGTCAGCAGGCGCAGCAGATGGTGGAAGGCTTCCAGGAATTTCGAGCGGCTGTCGGCTGGCCGGAAGTGCTGGACCGCCTTGCCATCGAGGCGCACGCCGTAATGGTGGTCGTACTCGTAATTGCGGCGCATCACGGTCAACCGGTGCTGTTCATCCTGCGTGTATCCCCAGAGTAAATTATTCAGCGGCCGCAGCATGTCGATTTCCGTGTTCGACAAAGGATCGAGATGGTTGCCCGGCGCGCGCAGGTTCTGGAAGCGCTGCGCGATGGCGTTCATGGTCTGCACCAGCATGCCCTCTTCATGCCAGTACGACCAGATCAGTTCCAGCAGGCAAGGATTGGCCAGCTTTTCCTGGATGATGCCAAAGCACAGGTCGACCTCGCCTTCCTGGCCCCGCGGGATGCTGATGGGGATGTCGGGCAGCTTGCGGCGGATCACGGCCAGGTAGGGCAAGGTCTGGAAGCCGTCGACGTTTTCCAGGTAGTCGTGGCGCAGCACGGTTTCCAGGTCGCGCCCTTGCGGTATGTCGCGGCGATCCAGGTAGGCGTTGTCCTCGTCCGGATTGAAGGCCAGCGGCTGGTTCAGCACGCCGCAATTGACCATCACGAACGCTTCCGTCGCCACTTTCAGCACGCGGTAGGAGTCGGAATCGGAAAACGGCAGCGCGCGGCGCTGCTTGAGCTGCTGGAACATGTCGGCCTTTTTCACGAAACGTTCCTGCTCGAAGCCCCGTACACCGGCCAGGTCGCTGCAAAACAGGCTGTCCATGAAATGCAGGTAATTCGTAAACGACATCGCCTCGGTACTGTTGCGTATCAAGGTCCACAGCGGCAAGTCTTCCGTCGGTTCCGTTTCCGTGCGCGTCAGCGATACGCCCACGTTGCCGGTGATGGGCTGCGGCTGGCGCTCTTCCGTCTCGTATTCCGCATCGAGCGCCAGCATGGCGTTCGGGCTCAGCCCCTCCGGCACGGGCAAGGCGCTGCGCAGTTCGGGACGCTGCGACAGCATCATCTGCGCCATGAAACGGTGCATGCCGGCGCGCCGCACGGGCGTGCAAAACGCGTTCGGCGTGCCGCGCATGGGTACCCACGGCGAGGCGGCCAGTACCTGCACCTGGTCGCGCCCGTCGGCGCTCTGATCGCCGTCAAACGAGACGGTGGCGATGGCGCGGTCGCCCACCCTGCCGAACTGACAGTCGCTGGGATGGCAGTCGGCCGTTTCAAACGCCAGCGCGACCTGCGGATTGAGGTGGGGCGTGAAGCACAATACGGCGCTGCAGCCTGCCTGCACCGTCACGCACTGGGGCGGCGTGGCGGGGAAATTGCCATACACCCCCACGTAACTGCCCGTCATCAAGTCGGTAAACACGGTGCCGCCACGCCCATCCGTCCAGCGCACACCCACCAGCATGGCGGGATCGGGCACCCAGGCGGCGGCATTGAAGTTGTGGCAATCCGCCTCGGCTCCCCGGTACAGGCTGATGGCGGCATTGACGACCATGGCCCCGCTGTCCTGCTCGTGGACGGTGACCGCGATGCTGCCGCCGTGATGTTTCGGACCCGCCTGGCCCGCCCCCCTGTTCTTGCCACCCATATTGCTGCTCATCTTGCTGCTCATGTCATTCTCCTCAATGGATAATCAAACGGGATACCAGGGGCGGCAGCGGCCTGCCGGACTGGCGGCCATGCCGCACGACATCGGCGCACAGCTCCGACGTGTCCAGGGTGCTGCGCAGGGCCCAGTGAGTCAGCAGCCGTTCCAGCAGCTCGCTTTCGTCCTCCGGACTCAAGGTGCCGCTGGCGCGCGCCTGGCCCAGCACGGCGAACACCAGGGTCGGCGTGGCCTGGTACATCTGCGCCGGCGCCAGGTTCCAGCTGCGGAACAGCTGCGCCAGCGTGGCCGGCTGGCGTGTGTGCACGGCCATGGCTTCGACCAGCGAGCCGCCGCGCAAGGCGGGTGGCCGGTGCTGCACCAGCAAGCCCACGAGGGCTGCCATGCTGTCCTGCAACTGCGCCAGCAGCCGCTGCCGGGCCGCCGGCAAGCCCGTCAGCGGGTAGTACGACAGCCACAGCTGCTCCAGCTGGTTCCATTGCGGATGCGGATACAAGGCCCGCCCCATGGCGCAGCTCAGGCGCACCCGCAGCCATGGCACCGGATGGGGATCGTCGATATTGAGGCGGAAGACAAACACGCGCGGCAGGCTAACCACGCCGATCAGGCCCAGGGTGGCGGCCACGCCGACCCGCGCCAGCGACCAGAAATCGGCCACGATCTCGGAAATCCACCGCTCCCACAGCTGCCACACGTGCACCAGACCGCTGCCGCCATGCTGCATGGCTTGCAGCACGGGCCGCAAGGACGCCACCAGGTCCAGCAGCGCCGCGCCCTGGTGGCCCACCTCGTGCACCAGCGACGAGGCGATGCTGCTGCCGATCATGCGTTCGCGCGGCAGGCGGATGATGGCGACGGGATTGTCGCCGCCGCCCGGCAGGCGCGTGCGCGCGCGGCGGATGGCCGCGCCCGGCCCCCGGTCCAGGTAGCAGATCACGGGCGGCGCCTGGTACACATTGCCGGGCAGCGCCAGCGCGTCGGCGGCAACGATGTCGAGCCCGGCCAGCCAGACGCCTGTCTTGTGCTCGCTGCGCTGCGTGATGACCTCGTTGAACAGGTCGAACTGGGTCAGCGCGGCATTGAATTTCAGGCGCAGGAAGGTGAAGCGGCGCTGCGCCTCGGCGGCGGTGGCCATGCTGGCGCCATCGGCGTGCTCGCGCCGCAGCCAGCGCTGGAACTGGGCCACCATGCGCCGCAATTCGCGCCGTCCCTGCACCAGCTGGCTTTCGATGGCCGACTGGGCGCTGGGCATCAGGGCGGCCGCCAGCACCGTCGGCTCGATCAGCGCGAACGGTTCCAGCCGCGCCAGCCGCGTCAGCAGCGAGCGCGCCTCCTGCGCCAGCATCCAGGCAGCATAAGCGCCGATGGCCATGATGTCAGACGCCGTACAGGACGATTTTATGGCCCTGGCGCGCCCAGCGCCCGCTGGACGGACGCATGCCCGCCGAGCCCCTTGCAGCGCCGCCCTGCGCCATGGCCCCGCCCGCAGCGGCGCCGCTGCCGTTCTGCGTGGCGACCTGGCTGCCGGGGCGGCCCAGCAGGCCGGGCGCGAACTGGCGCGCCGCCGCACTGGCGGCCGCCTGGGCGATGGCGCGCGGGTCGCCCGAACCGCGTGCCTGCGCGGCGCGGTTGACGGTGTCGGCGGCCAGGCGCACGAACTGCTTGGCACCCTCGAATTCACGGTCTTCGTTCGACGACGACTCCGCTTCCAGCCCCAGCGCATTGCCGGCGGCCGAGGCCAGGCCGCTGCCGATCTTGGCCCCCAGCGGACCGCCGAAATAGCCGCCGATGGCGCCGCCTGCCAGGGGAATCGCCTTTTTCGCTACGCCCTTGAGCACGCCGCCGATGGCTTGGCCCACGGGCGACTTGATGATGCCGCCCGCCACCGAGGCGGCCTTGCGCAGGAAATTGCCGAGAAACTGTTCCAGTTCGGCTTCATTGCTGACCGACAGCAGTTCATTGGCCAGTTCCATTTCCTCGGCTTCGGAAAACATGGCGTTCGAGCCACCCTCGCCGCTCCACTCGCCTTGGCCAAACTCGAACTGTTCCGCTTCAAAGCCGGACATCTCCTGCCCGTATTCCAGGGTCGTACGATCTAAGTCATGCATGATGAGCTCCTAAAAGTTAGCACCTCGGTTGACACTACAGTGCCGGACGAACTGGCCGTCCAGCTAACAATCGAGCACGACGATGTGCCCGCCCTCGCGGCGCCAGCGGCCACCGTCCCGTCCTGACGCTTGCGCCGCCTGCCTGAGCAAGCCTGGCGCCACGCTGCGTGCCACTTGCGACAGGGCCGTTTCCACCCGCGCCCTGGGCGCGCGCGCACCCGCGCCGCCGTCCTGCGCCAGCGCCGTATTGACGGCATCGATCAGATGCACGACCTGGCGCGCCAGTTCGAATTCCTTGTCTTCCGGGCTCAATCCTTCCAGTTCCATGCCGAAGATGCGGGCGGCGCGCCGCTTGAGCGCCTGCGGCGAGCCGCCATGCAGGGGCAGCAGGGGCGCCACCACCTTGCCCAGCAGCTGGCGCAGCGGCCCTTCCAGCGGCGTGCCGCGCACTTGCTGGCCCGCCGCGGTAGCGCGCAGCTGGCGCGCCAGGAAAGTATCGAACTGGGACGGCGCCTGCAATTCCAGCAATTGCGCCGCCAGTGCCAGCTCATCTTCGTGCTGCAGGGACAGCACGCCCGGCGCTTCCGGCAATTCCATTTCGGGACGATAGGCGAGCAGGCGGCTGGTCATGACAGGCTCCGGTGAAAGACGGGCGGGTGGCCCATGCCTGCCTGACGCAAGGGCCATGCCAGCCAGGCGCTGGAGAAGAGCGGGACGCGACGGCGAACGGCGTTTCGCCGATGGGATAAAAACCATGGTTTCCGGCGAAGCGAGTTTCGTTGTCAAGATGAGCTTTCAAACAAGCTTAATTGGCAGGAATGATTACGTCGCCTATGCGCCACAGTGCCCGCAAGCGGCAAAAAATATTTTTTATTTTTAAAAAATAAAGTTCGCGCTACCACAGCGAAAATGGCCGCAACACAACGCCAACGTCAGGCAAAAATAAACGTGGCCAACACGTAAATACTTAATTGAAAACGTGTTTTTGGTAGGCAAGGCCTACAATTAACGGGCCAGAATTTGATTGCCTGAAAGAAACTAAATGACTGACTCTACTTTGCGCCGTTTGCTGGCCGCTATCTTGTTCAGCCTGCTTTCCGCCTGCGGCGGTGGCGGCGACAGCAAGACCGGCTCCAGCCAGAACCCGGACATCTCAATCGTGCCGCCGGCGACCGCCATCCCCGGCGATCCGCAAGCCCCCGGCACCGCGCCGGGCGACACCATCGCGCCGCCGCCCCTGACCACGCCCCCGGCCGGCCAGGCGGCCACCACCTTCACGCGCCAGGAGGCGTCGCGTTTCCTGGGCCGCGCCACATTTGGCCCCAATATGGCCGCCATCGATGCGCTGGCCGCCAGCGACAGCGACGCCTGGTTCAAGGCCCAGTTTTCCAAGCCGCAAACTTTGCACCGCAAATATATCGACGCCATGCTGGCGGCGCAGGCGGCCGGCGGGCAAAAAGTGGGTTTTACGGGGATGTATGAAACCTTCTGGCAGCAGGGTATCCGCGGCGAGGATCAATTGCGCCAGCGCATGGCCTTCGCCCTGTCGGAAATCTTTGTCATTTCTATGCAGAATGAGTCCGTGCGCCCACAAGTGCGTGGCGTGGCCAGCTATTACGACATGCTGGGCCAGCGTGCCTTTGGCAACTTCCGCGATCTGCTGGAAGGCGTGGCCCTGCATCCGATGATGGGCTTGTACCTGTCGCACCTGCGCAATCAGAAGGAATCGGCCACGCGCACGCCCGATGAAAACTTCGCGCGCGAAGTGATGCAGCTGTTTACCATCGGTTTGTACCAGCTGAATGCGGACGGCAGCCTGAAACTGTCCGGCGGCAAGCCCATCGAGACCTACACGCGCGACGACGTGGCGGGCCTGGCGCGCGTCTTTACGGGCTGGAGCTGGGCCGGTCCTGACCAGAGCGCCGCGCGCTTCTATGGCAGTACGGCCGATCCCGACCGCGACTGGAAGCCGATGCAGAACTACGCGGCCTTTCATTCGAGCGGCGACAAGCGTTTCCTGGGCCAGAGCATTTCCGGCGCCAGCAGCGGCCAGGCCGACCTGAAACTGGCGCTCGACACCCTGTTCAACCATCCGAACGCGGGACCGTTCTTTGCCCGCCAGCTGATCCAGCGCCTGGTCAGCAGCAATCCCAGCCCCGCCTACGTGGGCCGCGTGGCCGCCGCGTTTGCCAACAATGGCAGCGGCGTGCGCGGCGACATGCAAGCCGTCATCCGCGCCGTGCTGCTCGATCCCGAGGCACTCGCCCCAGGCGGCACCACCCTGCGCACAGGCAAGTTGCGCGAGCCCCTGCTGCGCCTGGCCGGCTGGATGCGCGCCTTCGATGCCAGGCCTGCCAGCGGCCGCTACAGCATCTATTACCTGGACGACCCCTTGAGCGGCCTGGGACAGAGTCCCTTGAATCCCGCCTCCGTCTTCAGTTTTTTCCGCCCCGCCTATACGCCGCCCAACTCCGCGCTGGCCAGCGCGGGCCTGGTGGCGCCGGAGCTGCAGAACACGTCCGAGCCATCGGTGACGGGCTATCTGAACTTCATGCAGGAAGCCATCAATAGCGGCGTGGGCGACGGCCGCGACATCAAGCCCGACTACACGCGCGAACTGGCGCTGGCCGCCGATACGGGCGCCTTGCTCGACCGCATCGACCTGCTTCTGATGCATGGCAGCATGCCTGCCAGGCTGCGCGGACAAATCCTGACCGCCGTCAATGGCATCAGCATTCCCGCGGCCACGGCCAGCAATGCCGCGCAAGTCGCCACGGCCCAGGCCAACCGCGTCAAGCTGGCCATTTTCCTGACCATGGCCTCGCCGGCCTACCTGGTACAAAAGTAAGAGCGATCACATGCAAAACTTCCCCTTTTCCCGCCGCCGCTTCCTCGGTTCCATGCTGAGCCTGGCCGGCACCACGGCCGCGCCGTTCGCCATGAACCTGGCCGCCATGGGCAACGCCGCCGCGCAATCGGCCGGCGACTACAAGGCCATGGTGTGCCTGTTCATGGCCGGCGGCAACGACGCCTTCAACACGGTGCTGGCCACCGATCCCACGTCATGGGATGAATACACGCGCCTGCGCAACACGGGCGCCGCCGATTCCATCCATCTGCCCGGCGTGGGCGAGACGGGCGGCGTCTTGCCCATCGTGCCCGCGACTGCGCAAACGGGCCGCGCCTTCGCCCTGCATCCCCAGCTCGCCCCCCTGAAAGACCTGTTCGACAATGGCCGCGCCGCCGTCGTGGCCAATGTGGGCACCCTGATCCAGCCCGCCACCCTGGCGCAGTACAAGGCCGGCAGCGTGGCCTTGCCACCCAGGCTGTTTTCGCACAGCGACCAGCAATCGACATGGCAATCGGGTTCGCCGGAAGGGGCCAGCACGGGTTGGGGCGGGCGCATCGGCGACGTGGCCGGCGCGGGCAATACGAATGCCATGTTCACGGCCATTTCCGCCGCGGGCAACACCATCTTCCTCAGCGGGCGCCAGGTACGCCAGTTCCAGGTGGGCCAGTCAGGCGCCGTGCCCATCCGCGGCCTGAGCGGCAGCCTGTATGGCAGCACGGGCGGTGCGGGCGCCTTGCAAGCCATCATCAACGATGCGGGCAGCGACCTGATCGAACAGGAACACGTGGCCGTCGTGCAGCGCGCCATTTCCAGCCAGAGCATCCTCAGCGGCGCAATGCTGGCCGCCGGCGCGGGCGGCGTGCCCAATCCCCCGCCCTACGTCAATCCGAACACGGGCGCATCCGGCGTCAATCCGCTGGCCGTGCAATTGCAGACCGTGGCGCGCATCATCGGCGGGCGCGGCCCCCTGGGGGCGAAACGGCAAGTGTTTTATGTGACCCTGGGCAGCTTCGACACGCATGACCGCCAAAAGGAGCTGCATGGCGACCTGATGGCCCGCCTGGCCCATGCACTCGCCTACTTCGACACGGTCCTGGCGGCGCTGCAGGGCACGGACCTGCGGCGCCAGGTGACGACGTTTACGGCGTCGGACTTCGGCCGCACCTTCAGCAGCAACGGCGACGGCACGGATCACGGCTGGGGCGCCCACCACTTTGTCGTGGGCGGCGCCGTCAAGGGCCGCGACATCTACGGCGCCTTCCCCACGACGGGCCTGGGCCATGAGCTGGACGTCGGTTCCGGCGCCCTGCTGCCGACCACCTCCGTCGACCAGTACGGCGCCACCCTGGCGAAGTGGTTCGGCGTGGCCGACAGCCAGCTGGCCGAGGTGTTCCCGAACATCGGCAACTTCAGCCGGCGCGACCTGGGCTTCATGACAGCAACTTAACCGTTCACGGCAATCGTCAAGGTGACGACGTAGCCGTCCGTGGCATTGCCCGTCACCGCGGCCATCTGCAGGCTGGTGCCGTCGCTGAAGACATTGTCGGTGGCATAGCTGATCTGCGCCAGGTTGCGCACGCTGGCCGTGTAGCCGCTGGCCGCATAAGCCTCGTTCAACGTTGCCATTGGGAACGTGAATTGCGAGGTCTTGATGCGGTTCGCGGCACTGGCCGCCTTGGCCAGGCTGGGATAGACCTCCAAATGCACGTGCGGCATGCGCCCTGCGTAGCAGCCGGGAAAGATGGTCGTAAAGGCCAGCTTGCCGGCGCTGTCCGTTTCCTGCACGCCGCGCAGGTAATTTTGCGCCGTCACGCCGCTCGAATACAGCGAATACAGGCCTTCGCGGTCGCAATGCCACAGGTAGACGGCGTAGCCGGCCAGGCTGGCGCAGCCGCCGCTGGCGTTGAGCAGCTGCAACTGGATGGTGAGCGGCACGCCCGCCGCCGCACCCGTGGCGCCATTGAAACTGGCGCGGATATCGCTGCGCACCACGCCCGACTGGTTCAGCACGTTGATGATGCTGCCGCCATACGTGTTCGTGCCATCGGCCGGATACGGCCCGCCCGTTTCCTCGGGAATCACCGTGCAGGCGCCCGTGGCCGGTAGCGTCACGGTGCCGGCGCTGCCCGCGGCCATACCGCCGGCGTCCGTGCCGCCCCCGCAGCTCATCAAAGGCAAGGTGGCGGCGCCGGCCAGCAGCCAGCGCAGGACTTGCCGCCGCTCGGCCGCCTGCCGCATCATTTCGAGGTCGGATGCCAGACCGTGATCATGTAGTTCCATATATATTCCATCAAGTGGGGCAAGCCGGCCAATGCCGGGCTCAGGCTGGCGCACAGGTACAGAAGCTGCGTGGCCCGTTGCGAGAGCGCCTCCAAGCCGCTTCCTGACCGCCTGTCGGCGCTGACCGGACGCAACATGCTGACTCTCCGTGGGGATTAGTGGACGCGGCGCGGGCCGGGCCGGCTGTCGCGCCGCTGCCGCGCCTGCTGGCGCTGTTCCGGCGTCAGCACGGCCAGCAATTGCTGCTCCAGCCGCGCCTGCAGCAGGCTGATCGTCGCCATGGCTTGCGCCGCCGTGCTGGCCAGCGCACCGGCCTTCGCATCGTCGTAGGCATCGGATGCGGCCAGCTCGCGCAACTGCGCATGGGCCTTGAAGGCGATCTTTTCCTGCTCCCGCAGCAGGGGCGCCTGGGCATAGGTGGCGGCGAAGACCTTGTCCTGCTGCGCTTCGCTCAATGCGATGCCGCGCAGGAACGCCGGCCCTGGCATGGCTTGCGGCGGCGGGCCATCCGGTGCTAATTCTTGCTGCGCCAGGGCGACCAGCGGCATGCTGCAGGCGGACAACAGCAACAGGGACAGGACAATACTCAGGTGTTTCATCGGTTTTCCTTTCGTGGCGGTCAGCCCTGATTGTCGGCGTCTGGCGTGTAAAGCAACGTTAGGGCCGCGTAAAAGCGTGTAAAGGAAGGTGCGGGAGTGTAAGCAGACGTATGTAAAAGCGGGTAAAAGGGCCCTGAAGCGCCCCTGTTGACTGCTATCATCGGGCGATATTCACCCGAAAAAGCACAGGCATGAGCAAGGTTTTGTTAATCGATGACGACGTGGAACTGGTCGGCATGTTCCAGGAATACCTGACGCAGGAAGGTTTTGACGCCCGCGCCGTGCATGACGGCGAAAGCGGCGCGGCCGAAGCGCTGACGGGCCTGTACGCCATCGCCATCCTCGACGTCATGATGCCGCGCATGAATGGCCTGGAAACCCTGCGCCGCATCCGCGCCGGCAGCAACCTGCCCATTTTGATGCTGACGGCGCGCGGCGACGACACGGACCGCATCGTGGGCCTGGAGCTGGGCGCCGACGATTACGTGACCAAGCCGTGCACGCCGCGCGAGCTGACGGCGCGCATCCGCGCCATCCTGCGCCGCGCACAGGCGGCGCCGCACGACAGCACGGGCATGGCGCCGCTGACCGTGGGACAACTGACGATGTGGCCCGAACAGCGCCGCATTTCCTGGGCCGGCACCCACCTGGAGCTGACGAGCACGGAATTTAACTTGCTGGAAGTGCTGGTGCGCCATGCCGGCAAGCCCGTGAGCAAGAATCAACTGTCCGAACTGGGCCTGGGCCGGCCCATGGCCCGCTTCGACCGCAATATCGACGTGCACTTGAGCAGCCTGCGCCGCAAACTGGGCACCCTGGCCGACGGCCGCTCCTGCCTGCAGACCGTGTACCGTCTCGGCTACCAGCTGATCAAGGAGTAAGCGTGGGGCGTCTGTTCTGGAAGTTTTTTCTGTGCATCATGCTGGCGCAAGTGACGGCCACCATCGGCATCGGCGGCACGTTCTGGCTGAAAAACCGGGCGGCACAACAGGAACGGGCCCTCGACATCGACACCAGCCCCCCCGCGCAAATGATCATCGAGGCAGCCAGCGCCACCCTGGAAGCGGGCGGCAGCCAGGCCTTGCGGCAATTCCTGGGCAAGCTCGAGCGCATGCGCGTGTTTGCCGTCGATGGACGCGGACACGAACTGATGGGCCGCGCGGTGCATCCCGCCATGCTGAGCAAGGCGCGCGCCATGCTGGAGCAAAGCCAGCCCCATCCCGTCGTGCGCACGGTCACGGGCAGCGACGGCCAGCGCTATCTGCTGTTCCTGCCCTCGTCCGAACGCTTCCGCAATGCCGAGGCGGGCGCCGCGCGCGACACCCTCAATGCCGTCACCCTGAGCGGCCCGCGCGCCATGGGACCCGGTCCACGGCCCAGGGAAGCGGGCACTGCGCCGCCACGCGGCGAATTCGGCCGCGGCATGCCGCCCGGCCCGCGCATGGACAGCCCCTACCGCACCTTCATTCCCCTGGGCGCCGCCATCGCCGCCAGCCTGCTGTTCGCCTTCTTGCTGGCCTGGTATTTTGCGCGCCCCATCCGCGACTTGCGGCAAGCGTTCGAGGCCGCTTCGCACGGCGACCTGGCGCCCCGTTTTCACGCCAGCGGCAAGCGCGGCGATGAATTGACGGACCTGGGCCGCGATTTCGACCGCATGACGGGCCGTTTGCGCCATCTCATGGAGAGCCAGACGCGCTTGCTGCATGACGTGTCGCACGAACTGCGCTCGCCGCTGGCGCGCTTGCAGGCCGCCATCGGCCTGGCGCACCAGCAGCCGGACAAGATGGATGCCTCGATGCAGCGCATCGAGCGCGAAAGCGAACGCATGGACAAGCTGATCGGAGAACTGCTGACCCTGTCGCGGCTGGAAGCGGGGGCCGGCTCCCCGCTCAGCGAAGACGTCGACATTGCCGAGCTGCTGCACGACATTCTGGAAGACGCCCGCTACGAAGCGAAGGCGCGCCAGGTGGACATCGCCCTGGCGGGCGACGCGGCCAGCGCCGGCGCCGCTGTCACGGGCCGGCCCGAACTGCTGGCGCGCGCCGTGGAAAACGTGGTGCGCAATGCCGTCAAGCACAGTCCCGATGGCGGCACGGTGGAAGTGAAGCTGTCGCGCCTGCATGACGGCAAGCAGGATCTGCTGCGCATCGCCGTGCTGGACCGCGGCCCCGGCGTGGCCAGCGCGGACCTGGCCAGCATCTTCCAGCCGTTCTTCCGCGCCAGCAATACCCAGCACAGCACGGACGGCCACGGCCTGGGCCTGGCCATCGCCCAGCACGTCATCGGCGCCCATGGCGGCCGCATCGGTGCCAGCTTGCGCAGCGGCGGCGGGCTGTGCGTGGAAATGCTGCTGCCCGTCAAAACGCCAGGCTGAGCTGGCGGCGAGTATTGCCCGAGACTTGCTTACGCCTGGGTATCGATGATGCTGCCCAGCGTGGACGAGACGGACTTGGCGGGACTGGCCGCCGTGTCGGCGCTGCTGGCCGTCTGCGTATCCTGCTGCGCGGCCGCCGCTTGCAACTGAGCAATTTGCGCCTGCAAGGCCTGGATTTGCTGCGCCAGCTGCTGCTGCAGCTTTTGCGACGCGTCCGTCTGCTCGCCCTTCTGCGACTCCGTCAGCTGCTTTTGTGCCGCCGTGATCTGCTTTTGCAGCGCCGCGATCTGCGCACTGCTGCCCGCACTGGCGCCACTGGCCGCGCTGACTGCGCTGCCGGAACCGATTGCCGCTACCATACTGCCTCCTTGATCATTCAATACCTTATTATCGGCGCGCAAGGTACTCAATACAGGGCGGCAAGTGTAAAGGCGGGTAAAGCCATGTAAAGACGCCGCGCACACCATCCGATTGCACACCAGCAAGAAAAACTGGCACACTGGCGCTTCCTGCCTTGACCACGATCCATGATGACGACGCCATTGCTGCCCGCCCTGCCCGACCTCGTGCCCCGCCAACGCTGCGGCGTGATCGAGTTTCCCGTCCACCACATGCGTGGCGGCACGTCGACGGGCCTGGTCTTGCACGCGGCCTGCGTGCCGGCCGAACAAACGCTGCGCGAGGAATTGCTGCGCCACCTGATGGGCGTGCCCCAGTCCGGGCGGCAGCCGGGCAACCGGCAAATCACGGGCCTGGGGCGGGGCGCGCCCACCAGCAATAAAGTCTTCCTCGCCGAGGTGGAACAGCATGCGGGCCAGCCGCGCCTGGTCAGCACCCTGGCGCAGCTGACTGGCGAGCACGGCGATATCGACTGGAGCGTGAACTGCGGCAATATGTCGTCCGCCCTGCAACTGTGGGGCCTGGACAGCGGCGTGATCGAGGCGCTGGCCATCGGCGCGCACGACGTCGATATCCGCAACACGAACACGGGCGTCATCACCACCTCGCGCATGGCGCGCGAACTCGATGGCAGCTTTACGGCCGCCGGCATTGCTGGCGTGACCGGCAACTTCCCCCGCGTGGACCTGTTCCTGCAGCAGCCGGCAGGCGCCAAGACGGGCAAATTATTACCAACAGGCAATGTTCAGGATGTGGTGCACGGTTATGCGGTCTCGTGCGTGGATGTGGCCGTGCCCATGGTCATCGCGCCAGCGAGCCAGTTCGGCAAGACGGCGCACGAGTCCATCGCGGAACTGGAAGCGGATACCGCGTTCATGCGGGCGATCCGTCAGGTGTGGAGCGCGGCAGGACTGCTGATGGGCTTGCGCAAGCGCGATGGCGGGTTGATGACATTGGAAGAGCTGGAACGCAGCGAAACCATCCCCAAGTTCTGCATCGTGGGGCCGGCATCAGGAGAGGGAAATATTGCGGTGCGTTACTTTACACCGCAGGCGGGCCACGCCTCGCTGGCCGTCTCGGGCGGCTGCTGCCTGGCGGCAGCCTGTTTGATCCCGGGCACGGTGGCGCATGCGCTGGCGCGCGGCATCGAAGCCGTGGGAGCGGCGGACACGGAGATCGCCGTGGGCATAGCCAACCCGGCCGGCATCCTGGACACCACCATCGTGGCGCGCCAGGACAGGGCGACGGGCAACATCGCCATCGATAGCGCGGCTTACCGGCGCAGCGCGCAAATCCTGCTGCGCGGCCATGTTCCACTGTACCAGCCGTCAAGCGCGCTGAAAGCGTGGCTGCTGAAGCAACTCTGAGGCAGGACTGGCGCCCTGCCCGTTCAAGCAATCAATCAGGTCTTCGGCAGGGTCACGCCCACCTGGCCCTGGTACTTGCCGCCGCGGTCCTTGTACGAGGTTTCGCACACTTCGTCGGATTCGAAGAACAGCACTTGCGCCACGCCTTCGTTGGCGTAGATTTTCGCCGGCAACGGTGTCGTATTCGAAAACTCCAGGGTCACGTAGCCTTCCCATTCCGGTTCGAACGGGGTGACGTTGACGATGATGCCGCAGCGCGCATACGTGCTCTTGCCCAGGCAAATCGTCAAGACATTGCGGGGAATGCGGAAATATTCGACCGTGCGGGCCAGCGCGAACGAATTCGGCGGGATGATGCAATAGCCCTTGCCCGACACATCGACGAAGTTATTCGCGTCAAAATCCTTGGGATCGACGATGGTGGTATTAATATTCGTGAACAGCTTGAACTCGTCGGCGCAGCGGATGTCATAGCCATAGCTGGAGGTGCCGTAGGAAACGATGCGGTTGCCGTCGCGTTCCTTGACCTGGCCCGGTTCGAACGGCTCGATCATGCCCGTTGTTTCCGCCATGCGGCGTATCCATTTATCGCTTTTAATCGTCATCGCAGGGGTATCTTTCTAGAATATCGAATGGCTGGGGCGGCGCGCCTGGGGCAGGCGCGGCCCGAATGGCAGGATTTTACGCGAAAATCCGCCGCTGTTGGCCCCCATCCCCTGAAAATCCTTGGCGGAAGGCTATTGTTTCGCCAGCAATGCCGTGATCATCTCGCGCACCACTTGCGCCGTCAGTTCCGGGTTTTCCATGGGAAACAGATGGCCGCCCGGCACCTGGCGGAAAAACTTGCCGACCAGCTTGCGCGTCGCCGTCAGCCCCGCTTGGCGGCATTCCACCGATTCCGTGCCGCCGATAAAGCCGATGGGCACGGGAAAACCATCCTTGACGAGGCCGCCGATATGGTGCGGCAAGCTGCGGTAGACCTGTGTTTCCACTTCGCGCGTAAACCGCAGCTGCACCCCTTCAGGATGGGGAACCAGGCCGCTGTCGATGTAGTCGCGCAAGACTTGCGGCGCCCAGATGGCGAACATGTCCTTGGCCGCGAAGTGTTCATAGGCCGCTTGCGCATCGGGCCACAGCTTGCGCCGCTTGGCGGAAAAACGCGAGGGGGAAAAACGCTCGCCCAGCGCCGTGTTGCGCGCCAGGCGCACCAGCAAGGCGCGCCAGCCCGCCACCACGGGCGAATCGAGCAAGACCACGCAACGCACCAGGTCGGGCCGCTGCTTGGCCACCATTACGCTGAGCATGCCGCCCAGCGAATGGCCGACGAGAATCACGGGCGCGCTGTAGCGGCGTTCCAGGTCGTCGATGTACTCGCGCACCAGCTCGGGCCAGCCCGTGCTGACGGGATAATCCGGGTCGTGCGCATGCATGTCGAGCGCCTGCACGGTGTAGTGCTGGCCCAGCAAGCCGAACAGCTTGCGGTAGGTGCCGGCCGGATAACTGTTGGCGTGGGCAAAGTGCAGTTGCGGGAGGGTCATCGTGGGACGAGGCCGGTGAATGCGATAGGCAATTGTAATGGCATGCCGGCAAGACGGATCAGAGGAAGGCCTCTAATTTCCGAGCTGGCAGCGGGCGCGCTGGCGCCATGCCGGGCACGAACGAGGCCAGTACTTCGCCCAGCTCGGCGTTGGAATCGACCACGCAAAAAGCGTCGTCAAACGCGTGGTGACGGTTCATGGGATTGCGCACGACGATGCATTCCAGCCCGGCCGCCCTGGCGGCGCGCAAGCCGCGCGGCGAGTCTTCCACGGCCACGCAGTCGGCCGCGGCCAGGCCCAGGCGCTGCAAGCCCAGCTGGTAGCCGTCGGGCGCCGGCTTGCTTTCGCCATACATTTCGCGCGTCAGCACGAAGTCGAAGTGGCTCAGCAAGCCCGTGGCCGCATGGCTGATGCGGAAATGCTGTTCGTAGGCACTGGTGACCACGCCCATGGCCACGTGCGGGCGCAGCGCCGCCAGCACTTGCCCGATGCCGGGGATGGCCAGCTGGCCCGCCTGGCGCAAGCGTTGCGCAAACAGCACGGTGCGCTCGGCCCGCAGGCGCTCGACCAGTTCGATGGCGTGGCCCTGCCCCAGCAGCAGATGCCAGGCGCCGTAGTTATTGTCCAGGAACCAGTCAAAGAATTGCTTCGGCGTCAGCTCTATGCCGTAGGGCAAGAGCAAGTCGCGGTTGCTTTCGTAAAACAGCTGTTCGGTATCGACCAGCACGCCATCGTTGTCCCACAGTACGCCCCGGATGGTTTTCATGGCTAGTGTCGTTCAAAAACTTACTTGAAGAAAATGTCGTAGGACAACTTCACGATCAGCAGCACCAGCAGCACGAGGAAGAGGATGCGCACGAAGGCGGCGCCGCGGCGCACGGCGATCCAGGTGCCCGTCAGGGCGCCCAGGATGTTGCACACGGCCATAGGTGCGGCCACCGCATACACGACATGCCCGGCGGGAATGAAGAAGGCCAGCGCGGCCACGTTGGTGGCGATATTCACCAGTTTCGAACAGGCCGAGGCGAGGATGAAATCGAAGCCGAAGACGCGGATGAACAGGAAAATCAGGAAACTGCCCGTGCCAGGCCCGAACAGACCGTCATAAAAGCCGATGGCGCCGCCGATGACGATGGCGAGGATGCGCTCACGCGGACCGATGGGGCGCGCTTCGCGCGTCGTGCCGAAATCCTTCTTGATGAAGGTGTAGATGGCCATGATGATGATCAATACCAGCACCATGGGACGCACCACCTGCTGCGGCACGTAGGACACGGCAGCCGCGCCGATGAAGGACATGACGAAGGCGCTGGCCACGGCCGGCAGCACCAGCAGCCAGGGGATGTGGACCTTGCCGACAAACGAGCGGGCGGCAAACGTGGTGCCGCAGGCGGAGGCCAGCTTATTCGTGCCCAGCAGGGACGTCGAAGCCATGTTCGGCATCAGGTTGAACAGGGCCGGCAGCTGTATCAGCCCGCCCCCGCCCACGGCGGCATCGATCAGGCCGGCAAAGAAGGCAAATAAACACAGCAGCGAAATGGTCAGCATGATAGGCAATATGGAATGGGCGACAGCGGCAGTATAGGCGTCAGACACTTTTTCCGATGCAACTTCAAATTGCGGAAAACGCAATCAGGCGTAACGCTTGACGGAATGCGCTCCGTGCGGTCTACTGGCCTCTTTTGCCGGGAGTCACGCGATGTCGATGAAACTGATGTGGGAAATCCGCGCCTTTTGCACCGTGGTGGAAAAGCGCAGCTTCATCCACGCGGCGCGCATGCTGGGACGTTCGCCGTCGGCCGTCACGCGCGCTATCCAGTTCCTCGAAGAAGCCATCGGCGCCGAGCTGATCCTGCGCACGCAAAAGCAGTTCACGCTGACGACGGCCGGCGAAACGTATTACGCGTCGGCCAAGCACTTGCTGGAAACGCAGGCCGAGGCGGAAGAGCAATTGGCGGAATTGAGCAACTCGCCGCAAGGCTGGGTACGCCTCTCGGCGCCGGAAATTTTGTCGCTGGGCTTCCTGCCGAAAGTGGTGGCGCAATTCTCGCGCGACTATCCGAATGTGTCCGTGGACATCCATTTCTCGGACAAATCGATCGACCCCATCCAGGAAAAGCTCGATTTCGCCATCCGCGGCGCCTTCCCCCAGTCCAGCGAACTGATCGGCTATCCCCTGTGGAACTACCGCCGCTATATGTACGCCTCGCCCGACTACATCGCCCGCATGGGCGCGCCGGACGAACCGGAAGAGCTGGCCGGCCACGACGTCATCATGCACTCGGCCCCCCGCATCCTGCGCGACTGGCATTTCGTCTCTGCCACGCGCAACGTACGCTACCAGGTGCAGCCCCGTTTCCGCTTCACTTCCGGCATCGCCACCTTCCAGGCGGCCCTGGAAGGTGCCGGCATCGTGCGCCTGGCCAGCTGGCTGGCGGAACCGGCCGTGGCCGCAGGCACCCTGCGCCGGGTCTGCACGGCATACCGGCTGACGTCGTCAAAAGAGCTCGATCCCAGCATCCATGCCGTCTACGGCACGTCGAGGATGGCCAAGGGGGCGCGGCTGTTCCTGGAGTATGTGCGGCAGCGGGGGCTGGAGATACCGGACGAGCGGCACAGCTGACGCCTGCGCCCGTGAACGGCCGCTATGACCCGATGCGAACAGAAACAGGCGTATTGAGGACCCGCGCCACATCATAGATCGGCGCGTTGCCACGAAACGATATCGCGATGAGCTCCAGCGGCGCCACGGTGCCATACGCAATAAAGGTTTCCACATATCCCTCCGAACCCACATGGTGGTATGCCACCTCCTTCGCTTTCGCCAGCGGCGCCGGCCCGACAACGGCGGATCCCTGAAACCGAAAAATCAGCACGCATCCATTTCTTTCCGCCTGCGAAAGCGCGCCCTGCAATTCCTGCGACAGCGTCACATGGTCGAAAGCGCCTTGCAGCACGCGGTGCTGCACGATCGCCTCGGCGGTTGGCAGGTCCGTCACATGGAACAGATACGGATGCTGAAGACGTATCGCCGCCGGTAATTTACGCCCCTGCAAGTCATATGACAGCGTCTTCGACGGCTTGCTTTGGGAGCGGATCCGTGACTCGAAGCTGATCACCGGCACGGCCGCCTTTTTCTTCCAACTAAACAGACCCATCTTCACCCTTTCAGTATCATCCAGGCAGCGCCGGGGCTGCCAACCCATGACAGATATATACCATTAATGCAGCCGCGTCCGCTAGCGTGCCTGCCAGTAGCGCGGCCGGCTGGCACGATACTGCGTCACATTAATATGCTCGCCAAACTCCAGCACCACCGCCCCCGTTACATCCGTGCGCAGCCGCGTGATGCCCATGTCGCCATAGCGCGCATACACTTGCGGCTTCGGATGTTTATAGCGGTTCCGGTGACCAACCTGGAAGATCGCCAGGGCCGGATGGACGGCGTGCAAAAATGCCGGTGTCGACGAGGTGCCGCTGCCGTGGTGCGGCGCCAGCAGCACATCGGCCGCCAGTTCACCGTCTGCCGAGCGCCCCAGCAACTGTGCTTCCTGCGCCGCTTCGATATCGCCGGCCAGCAAGATTGCATGCTTGCCCGCCGTGATTTTCACGGTGCAGCTGCGGGCGTTCGGCGTCAAGCTGATGTCCGTGTGACTGGCGGGCAAGGGGTGCAACATGGCGAAATGCACGCCTTCCCAGGTCCAGCCCTGGCCCGCCATGCAATGCAGATAGGGGCGCTGCGATGCCCGCCGCGCCTCGACGGCCGGGTGGCCATCGAACAGCGACGAGGCCAGCCAGCCTACCTGCACGTTTTCCAGCAAGGACACGGCGCCGCCCGCGTGATCGAGGTCGCTGTGGGAAATGATCACGCCGTCGAGCTTGCCGATGCCGCGCGCGCGCAGATACGGCACGATGACACGGCTGGCGCCGTCGGAATCGAGGTTGTAGGCGGGCCCCGTGTCGTACAGCAGGCGGTGGCCATGCGTTTCCACCAGCACGGCCATGCCTTGTCCCACGTCAAAGGCCGTGACCCACATCTGGCCAGGTGGCGGGCTGGACGGCAAGGCCGTCAGCAGCGGTAGCCAGCCCAGCATGCCGGCCCACCTATGGGGCCATCCGCGTGGCGCCAGCAGCCAGGCCGTGCCGAACAATGCCCAGCAAAAACTCCACATTGGGGGCGCGGGTGCCGTCCAGACGGCAAAGCGGCGCGCACCGAGCCAGTCCAGCACCTGCGCCAGCATCTGCACGATGGCGTGCGCCAGCAGCAACAGCACGTCGGACAGGGGCGCCGGCAGCAAGCTTCCCGCCAGCGACAAGGGCGTGACGATCAGGCTGATGACGGGAATGGCCAGCGCATTGGCCACGGGCGACACGAGCGAGACTTGCGAGAACAGCAGCATCGTCAACGGCACCAGCCCCACCGTCACCACATACTGCGTATGCGCACCGAGCGCCACGGCCGTGCGCAGGCGGCGCCAGCGGCTGGCGTTCTCCGGCAAAGGCGCCGTGGTACGGCCCGCCGTCGCGTACAGCATGGTGGCGACGGCGCCGAACGACAGCCAGAAACCGGGCCACAGCACGGCCCAGGGATCGAGCAGTACGACCACGCCCAGCGCCAGGCACAGCACGTGAACGATGCTGGTGATACGTCCCAGCCACAAAGCCAGCGCCACCACCAGCAACATATATAAGGTGCGTTGCGCGGGCACGCCGAAGCCGGCCAGCAGTACATATACAAATGCCGCCAGCGCACCGGCCAGCGCCGCCACTTTTTGCGCCGGCAGCAACAAAGGCAATTGCCGCTCCGTGAAAAACGAGCGCCGCCACAGCGCGCCCGCCCCCAGGGCGAACAGTCCCGCGATCATGGTGATGTGCAGGCCGGAAATCGAGATCAGATGACTGACGCCCGTGCGGTTGAATACTTGCCAGTCCGACTGGGGAATGGCGCGCTGGTCGCCCACCACCAGCGCCACGATCACGCCCGCATACTGTTTACCTTCCAGGCTGCGCAGTATGCGCGCACGCAACACTGCGCGGCTCGCTTCCACCACATTGCCGAAAGCGGGCACGAAGGCCGCCAGGCGCACGTTGGGGGTATCGGCGCGCGGCTGCGGCCGCACATAGCCGGTGGCGCGCACGCCCTGCTCCAGCAGCCACGCCTCGTAATCGAAGCCCATGGGATTCGCGCTGCCATGCGGGCGCTGCAGGCGCACCGTCAGCCGCCAGCGTTCGCCCGGCTGCACGTCGCCCACCTCGTTCGTCACCTCATCGCGAAAGCCCGCGTACCAGGACAGGGCGATCAAGGGCGGCACCTTCGCATTGAATGCCTTCTCCACGGCAAAATTGAAGCGCACGCCCTGCTCGAAGCGGTACGGCAAGCTGGCCACCGTCCCCGTCACGACGATGTCCTGCCCCTCGTCGGCCAGCGCCAGCTGCGGCGCCAGAGCTGCCTGGGCCAGCCAGGCCGCCCAGTAAAAGCCCAGTCCCACGCCAGCGGCAAGCGCGACAGCCGAGCGCCAGTACGTGTGACGGCGCAGCAGCCATGCCATCAGCAGCGCCGCGCCAGCGATCGCCCACAGCAGCGCGCCCGCATGCGGCGGCAAGCTTGCCTGCGTCTGCAACCAGGCGGCGCCAGCGGCAAAGCCGAGTATCAGGGTGCGCATGGGAAGGCAGGATCAAGGCAAAATCGGCTCGCTGCGAAAGGGACTCAACTAATGTGATCGCTTTCCACGCCTTGCCGTCTGATCTGGCGCAATAGCGGCGTGGATAAAACCGCTAGTGCATGCAATGCGCCACGGCAGCTGGCTTTCATACGCGTGTTCAAGCCCATCGCCAGTGACGGGATGATCGCCACCGGCTGGGGCCTGCGTCTGGTGCGAGCGCGCGCCGCCTGAAAATACCGCAGAGAAACTTACTTCCGTAGTAATATTGCTTTTATAAAAATTCTCTCTGGCGCCACGACGTCAAGCGGAATATATCGTTGCGATAGGACAGCATAAGGACACAGGCATGCCTCCATTCAAGAAACTGATCCTCGCCGCCATGCTGAGCTGCAGCGCCACGGCAGCCTCCGCTGCCAGCGTAGCCGAGTACAACAGTCCCGACAGGTATCACTGGTGGAAGTACTTGCAGTTACTGGAGAAAACTGTCCAGAAGGAAATGCCGGCCGGCTCAACGGTCCCGGCCTCGGATGCTCAGCGCATGCAATTGTTGCGGGCCGTGGGCTCACCGCTGCAGCGCCTGGGCACGGCGCGCGCGATGCTTGGTGACAGCATGGGCGCCATCGCCGCCGTCGATACCTTTGAACAGCTCACCCTGTATCAGCAAAGAAAAGGGCAGCCGCATGCCGACGACGATGCGCGCCTGGCCGCCGCCACGCCGCGCCACGCCATACAGGCCATTGTTGAAGCGGCCAGCAAGCGGCAGATCGTCATCCTCAACGAATCCCACCACGTGCCCATGCACCGGGCCTTCGCGGCGGCGCTGGCGCGCGAGCTGCGCAAGATTGGCTTCGACACGTTGGCGGTGGAAACCTTTGGCGCGACACCGGATGCCTGGCCCTACATCCATGAGCAGACCGGCTACTATTCAAATGAGCCCGTGTTTGGCCATTTCCTGCGCGAGGCGCGCCAGGACGGCTGGACCTTCGTCCAATATGAGGAAGAGCGCGCGGACCGCGGCGCAGACGACTATCCGCGCCTGCGCGAACTGGAGCAGGCCGAAAATATCCAGTCCAGGATCTTCGCCAGCCGCCCCAACGCCCGCGTATTCATCTATGTCGGCTATTCGCACAGCATGGAAACGCCCATCGCGAACAACAGGGAGGACGATGTCCGCATGGCTTCGCACGTGCGCCGCATCACCGGCATCGATCCGCTGACGATAGACCAGACCATCATGTACGCACACGCGTCGCCGGGCGCGGAACAGGCCTCATACCAGCAGGCACAGGCCAAGTCGGACAGCCAGTTCCCCTTTGTCCTGCTCGCCCCGGGTGGACAGCATGAAGTATTTGGCGAGTACCGCAACGGCATGGACATGCAGGTCATCCACCCGCGCTATGCCGACAGCGCCAGCGGGCGCCCGGGATGGTACGCCATGCTGCCCCAGCTTCAGCCACATACGATTCCCGCCAGCCTGTACCCCGCCACCGGCAGAAAGCTGATCACGGCGCGCGCCACGGGCGCGGACCCGCATGCCGTACCTTACGACGCCATCGTGATTTCGGCCGACGCGCCAGCGCCGCAGCTGATGCTGCCGCCCGGCTCCTACACATTGAGGGACAGCCTTTAAAGGGGGCGGCGCACGGTATAATCGGCCTCGCTTACTTCAACACCCAGGCACGACATGACTTCCTCCGCACTTCCTCCCGACACTTCCACCGACCTTTCCGACAGCACCGAAGACAATAACGACGCCACCCTGGTCGCGGAACTGGGGGAACTGGCCGAGCATATCCGCCTGGTCAAGATGGAAGGCCGCGTCTTCGTGCGCTTTTCCGGCGTGGTCAAGGCCGGCCATCTGGTGGTGCCGTATGCGCTCGTGCCTGCACAGGGCGTGCTGGCGCGGCCGGCCAAGTGGCGCAAGATGGACCGCGAGACCAAGCTGGCGCTGGTGCGCGAGCGGGCCAGCGCGGCCGTCTTCGAGGAACTGCGCCAGCACGTGATCGATTTCGTCGCCGATATCGCGGGCCTGAGCGAGGACGTGGACACGGACCCGATGGTCTTCCTGCACACGCTGGCCGATATGCAGACGTCGGAGCCGGCCGGCATGGTCTTCGACCGCATCCGCCAGCGCTTCAACCACGCCATCGAGCGCCAGCAGGAGGAACAGCACGCGGCGCGCACGCGCCAGAGCATCAACCTGGCCGAGTATCCCGCCTCGTTCGAGATGGCACGCCGCCTGCCGCGCCGCTTCATCGCCCTGCTGGGGCCCACGAACTCCGGCAAGACGCACCGCGCCATGGAAGCGCTGGTCAAGGCGAAGAGCGGCATCTATCTCGCGCCATTGCGATTGCTGGCCCTGGAAAACTACGAACGCCTGCAGGAAGCCGCGCCGCATGGCAAGCCGCTGGCCGTGAGCCTGATCACGGGCGAGGAACGCCGGGTCGTCGACGGCGCCACGCACGTGGCCAGCACGGTGGAAATGCTGGACACGAAAACCGTCGTCGAGGTGGCCGTCATCGATGAAATCCAGATGCTGGCCGACCCGGACAGGGGTGCCGCGTGGACGGCGGCCGTCTGCGGCGCGCCCGCCCACACCGTCTACCTGGTGGGAGCGCCCGAAGCGCGGCGCGCCATCGAGGCGCTGGCCGAACGCCTCGACTGCCCGCTGGAAGTGCACGTATTGAAACGCATGGCGCCCCTGTCGATGGAGCCGACGGCCGTGCGCAAGGTGCGCAACCTGCGCCGCGGCGACGCCGTCATCGCCTTTTCGCGCCGCGAAGTGCTGATGTGGCGCGACATGATCACGGAAACGGGGCTGTCCGTGGCCACCGTCTACGGCAACCTGTCGCCCGAAGTGCGGCGCGCGCAGGCGCAGCGCTTCCGCGACGGCACGGCCGATATCGTTGTCGGCACGGATGCGCTGGCGATGGGCCTGAACATGCCCATCGCGCGCATCGTCATGACCACCTGCGTCAAATACAATGGCCGCGAAGAGGAAGAGATTTCGGCCGCGCTGGCGCGCCAGATCGCCGGGCGCGCGGGCCGCTATGGCGTGCATGAAGAGGGACTCGTGGCCGGCTACGACAACGAGACGCATGAAGTGATGCGCGCGCTGCTGAAGGAAAAACTGCATCCACTGAACACCAGCGGCTTTGCCGTGGCGCCCTCGCTCGAACATCTGCACCGCATTTCGTCGGTGACGGGCGAGCTGTCGCTCAGTAAACTGCTGCGCCGCTTCATCCACAATATCGACGTGCCGGACGGCTTCTTCTTCCCCCGCATCACGGAAGACCAGAAGGAGCGCGCCGTCTGGCTCGACACCCTGCCCCTGTCCGTGGCCGACAAATTTACTTTGTCGCTGGTGCCGATATCGAGCAAGGTGCCGTCCCTGCAGACGGCGTGGGAACACTGGGCGAAGAATCTGTCGCAGGGAAAAACCAGCACCTTGCGCCAGCACGCGTATGGCGGCGGCACGCAGAATCTGCAGCAGGTGGAAGACACCTGCCGCTACTATTCGGCGTATGCCTGGCTCAGCTACCGCCTGCCCGAATTCTTCCCCGATATCGCGGTCGCGCAAAACCTGTCGCGCGATGCGTCCGAGCGCGTCGATTCCATCCTGCGTGCGCACAACGCGGCCTCGCGCGGACGGTCGAAGAAGTTCAAATAGGCGTTAGCGCAATTCCCAGAACCACACCTCGCCGCAATCCCAGTAGCATTCGGAGCCGCACACCTTCACGCCGATGGAAGGCAACAAGATGTCGATATGCCCGCCCGCGCCGCCCAGGTAGCCGGGAATGCGGAAGAAGGCGACGAGGCCCTGGCGCTGGCCGATGCCCGGGATGGCAGTCTCCCTGACGAATTTTTCGGGCGCGCCGAACATCGAGGGACTGGCCAGCATGTGCGCCAGTTTGGCCTGTCCCGGCTCGATCAGCGCGCCCTTGAAAGGCCCCTTGCGGATGGCCATGCGGCCCTTGACCTGGATGCCGGCCTTGATCAGCGCCAGGCTGACGCGGATGGCGCAGGTGTTGGCAAAATTGTCCTTGCCGATCAAGTCTTCCCAGCCGATTTCGCCGAACAGGGCTGCCTGGTCGACGGCGGCCACGCTCGGATAATGCTCGCGCAGCGCGATGAATGCAGGTTTCATGGCAGCCTCCCGTCATCCCTGGTCGACAGGGAACATCAGGCCGATTGTAGGAGGATGCGGCGGCCCCGCACTGAGCGAGGTCAAGCATTGGTTTGAGGAAAGCCAGCTATCCGCTAACGATGGGGACAGTTTGGATACGCGCGGCTTCCCGTCCTTGGCGTTGCACCACATCAATGCAAGGCGTCCGCCAGCGGCCTGGGTGACGACAATGACTGAGCTGGAACAAACATGCGCGGCCGTGTTCTACCGCCGCCACCAGATACGGCCTATTCTGATCTCATTCCCTTTGCGGGATGCCTCGCCACCGGTGCTGCGTTTCGTGAACGCACCAGACAGCGCCGCATTTAAATCTTATACTGGGTTGACGACAATGAGCATTGAGGAGATCAAGAATTTTTCCGCTATCGCCGCAGCGATAATTGTACTGATTGGCAATCTGATACTTTTTGTGCTGGTTTTCAAAAAAGAAAGGCTATTTGAAACCGAGCGGCAAAAATTTTCATTAGAACTAACAGATATTAAACAGCAGCACGCCAAGAAACTTCAGGATGAGCGACATGATTTTGAAAAGAAACAGCAGGAACTTGTCGAGGAGCAGAATAGACTAAACTATCGATACTCTCAGAAGCTGCAACAACAACGGGCCGAACTGGATGCCTGGAGAGCTGGCTATGAAGTCGAAACAAAAGTAAGGAATGACGCCCTGCGCAACCTCAGAACGGCCGTTATCACCCTGTTTGACGGCTTCCAGAACATGCTGCAGCTCGCAATGCGGGTGGATGACCAGGAAATTCTCGGGGTGCTTGCCAAGTGTGTTAAAGCGCTATCCGACCTCGATCACGCTATCGATGCGGCAAAGAGTATTGTGCGCAATGATATTGAAGCCGAGAAACTCCACCGATTACACATCATTAAGCGATTTTTCCTAAGAGTGATTCTGGACTTAACAAGAAGAAAAACAGAACGGATATCGCAAGCGCCGGCACTTCGGAAAATGGAGTTCCGCCTGAAAAAACGTAAAGAAGTCACCATGCACTATCTTCAATCGGTCATGGAAGAGCGGCCCAGGGCACCCGACATTGGTGCGTCAGAATGACATGGTATTTCCATGCATGAGAATGCCGAGCCACACACCAAGCAACGCAGACCCCTTACGGTTTGGCCGCCGCATAATGCAGCTTGAGCACCAGGCCATTATGGTCGTCGGCCATATAGATATCGCCATCCTGGCCCTGCTTCACGTCGACGGGCGCGCCCCGGCCCTGCTTGCCCTTGCGTTCCCAGTTGCCGATCAGCTCGACGGACTTGCCCAGGGGCGCGCCGGCCTTGTCGGGCAGCAGCGCCACCAGGCGGTGGCCGTTGCTGCGGTAGCCGTGGTAGCCGATGATCAGGCTGTTCTTGTACAGCGCCGGGAAGCGGCTGGCCGTATAAAAGGTCATGCCCAGCGGCGCCGCATGGCCGGGCAGCAGGCGCTCGGGCGCCGCAAATTGGGCGTCGCAAGCCGTTTTCGGATATTCGGGACTGGCCACATTGTCGTCGTAGCAGTAAGGCCAGCCGTAGTGCCGGTCGGACTTGATCAGATTCAGTTCTTCATGCGGCAGGTTTTCATCGCTTTTGAGCTGCGGCATGGCGGCCTGGATGGCGTCGCGCGCGTTTTCCGCCTGCCACAGTTCGCCCGTGGCCGGGTGGAAGGCCAGCGCCATCGAATTGCGCAAGCCGCGCGCATGCGTGCGCCAGCTCGTCACGGTGCCCGCCGGCCATGCCATCGTGTATTCGCGGATGGCGCCCAGCGCTTCCGGACCTTCCGCCGAAGGACAGGCCTTGGCCGGATCGGGCGCCTTGCCATCGTTCTCGCAATGGTCGGTGCTCGAACCCACGTTCACGTACAGGTCGCCCTTGGGACTGAAACGCATGTTCGTCAGCAGATGCAGGCCCAGGCCCGGCAGGCGCGGCGTCTTGGCCGTGCCGCCGATCACGTCGGTGACGGCGCGGGCGGGATCGCGCAGGTCGAAGCGGAAGATGCGTCCCACCTCGCCCACGTAGACCAGGCCGTCCGGCCCCTGCACGATGCCGTTCGGGCGGTCGAGCTTGTCGAGCAGCAGCTTGCGCTCGTAGCCCGGGCCGGCCGCCTTGCGCTGCAACAGCCACAATTTACCCTGCTTCGGCGTCCATCCCGTCATGTCCGTGACGAGGATGTCGCCATTCGTCAGCGGCAGCACGCCACGGGGAAATTTCAGGCCGTCGGCCAGCACGGCCACGCAAAAGCCGGCCGGCGTGGTGACGTCGAGGCGCGTCATGCCGTCGCACTGGGCACCGGCCGCCGCCATGGCGGGCGCAAACGCGCTGGAAAGACAGGCCGCCAGGGCGCCCGCAAGCATTTTCTTGTTCATGATTTCACTCCATCAGGGGTAATCGAGGCAGTACGGCGCGCGCGTTGGCGCTGGTTTGCGCCGCCACGTCGTCAAGTTCCAGGCCGCGCAATTCGGCCAGCACGGCGCCAATGCGGGGCAATTCTTCGGGGCTGTTGCGGCCCGGGTGGATCCAGCTGGGCGAAATATCGGGCGCGTCCGTCTCCAGCACGATGGCGTCCAAAGGCAGGTCGCTCGCCATGCGGCGTATCTGCAAGGCGCGCGTAAACGTCATCGCGCCGCCGAAACCGAGCTTGAAACCAAGATCGATATAGCCCTGCGCCTGCTGGAAGCTGCCGTTGAATGCATGCGCGATGCCGCCGTTCGGGCGGATCTGGCGCGCGTGCTTGAGGACGATGTCCTGCGAGCGGCGCACGTGGGCCAGCACGGGCAGGTCGAAGTCGCGCGCAATTTTCAGCTGCTCGCGCAAAAAATGCTCCTGCTTGGCGCGCATGGCCGGTTCGCACAGCATCGGGAGGAAGAAATCGAGGCCGATCTCGCCGATGGCGACAAAACGCGGATCATGCATGGCCAGCGCCACGGTTTCGCGCAGTGCGATCAGATCGTCTTCCGTGACCTGCGGCACGTAGATCGGGTGGATACCGAGCGCATAGCAGGCGTTGGGCGCCGCTGCCGCCAGGTCGCGCACGATGGCGAAATTGGCCCGTTCGACGGCGGGAATGACGATCATGCCCACGCCCTGCTGCTGCGCGCGCGCCGCCACCTGCAGCGATTCGCTGCCGAATTCATGCGCGTCGAGGTGGCAGTGCGTGTCGATCCACAGCATGGCGGTTCCTTAGTATTGGTACGGCTGCAGCCCTTCGTCCGTCAGGCGCAGCACGCGGTCGCAGCGCTTGGCCAGTTCGATATCGTGGGTGACGATGACGAAGGCGGTGCCCAGGGTGCGCGACAGTTCCAGCATCAGGTCGAAAATCTGTTCAGCCGTGGCGTGATCGAGGTTGCCCGTCGGTTCATCGGCCAGCACGCAGGCCGGCTGCGTGACGAGGGCGCGGGCCAGGGCCACGCGCTGGCGCTCGCCGCCCGACAATTCGCCCGGCGTGTGCGTGACGCGCTTGGCCAGGTTCACGCGCGTGAGAATCTGCTGCGCCAGCTCGGTGGCCGGAGCGCGCTTCATGCGCCGTATCATCAGCGGCATGGCGACGTTGTCGAGCGCCGAGAACTCGGGCAGCAGGTGGTGGAACTGATAGACGAAGCCCAGCGAAGCGTTGCGCAAGTCGCCGCGCGCCTTTTCGCTGAGGGTGGCGAAATCCTTGCCCAGCAGGGTCACCTTGCCGCTGGTGGGTGTATCGAGCCCGCCCAGCAGGTGCAGCAGGGTCGATTTGCCCGAGCCGGAGGCGCCGACGATGGCGACGCGCTCGCCGCGATGCACGTCGATATCGATGCCGGCCAGCACCTGCACCTTGTAGCTGCCCTGCGTAAAAGTCTTGCCCAGGCCACGGCAGCTAAGGACGGCGGAATCGGCGGAAGCGCCGTTGGAGGCAGGTTTGTTCAGATCGGTCATGGTCGTAGTCAGTGGTTTATTCATAGCGCAGGGCGTCCGCAGGTTTGACGCGGGCAGCCCACCAGCTTGGGTACAGGGTCGCCAGAAAGGCGAGGATCACGGCCAGCACGCCGATCTTGGTGACGTCGGGCCAGCGCAGGTCGGACGGCACGGTGCTGATGAAGTAAATGTCCTTGGAGAGGAACTGCACGCCCAGCAGATGCTCGATGAAGGGCACGATGACGTCGATGTTCATCGCCACCAGCACGCCGCCGCCCACGCCCAGGATCGTGCCCAGGATGCCCACCAGCGCGCCCTGGATCATGAAAATCTTCATGATGGAACGGGGCGAGGCGCCCAGGGTGCGCAAAATCGCGATATCGGCCTGCTTGTCCGTCACCGTCATCACCAGGGTCGACACGAGGTTGAAGGCCGCCACGGCGATGATCAGGGTCAGGATGATGAACATCATGCGCTTTTCCGTCTGCACGGCGGCGAACCAGTTGGCGTTCAGCTTGGACCAGTCGCGCAGCCACAGGTCGCCCGGCATGGATTTTTTCAATTCGGCCGCCACTTGCGGCGCCTGGTTCATGTCGGCCAGGCGCAAACGCAAGCCGGACGGGCCGTCGAGGCGCAGCAAGCGCTGGCCGTCTTCGATATTGATGAAGGCCAGGCCGGCGTCGAATTCATTGTGGCCCGCCTGGAAGATGCCGCTGACGGTGAAGCTGCGCATGCGCGGCAGCACGCCGGCCGGCGTGACCTGTCCCTGGGCCAGCATCAAGGTGACTTTTTCGCCGAGGTTGACGCGCAAGGCGCGCGCCAGCTCGATGCCCAGCACGATATTGAAGGTGCCCGGCTGCAGGGCCTTGAAGCTGCCCATGCGCGTCTGGCCGGCCACGTCGGACACGTTCGGCTCTTCCTCGGGCAGCACGCCGCGCACAATGGCGGGGCGCAGCGCATCGTCGCGCAGCAGCATGCCCTGCGTTTCCACGAATGGCGCGGCGCCCTTCACGGCAGGATTCTTGAAGGCTTGCGCCGCTTCCGCGCGCCAGTCCGGCATGCTGCCGCTGTTGTCGAACACTTCCACGTGGGCCAGCACGGACAGCATGCGGTCCGTCACTTCCTTCTGGAAGCCGTTCATCACGGACAGCACGACGATCAGCGCCGCCACGCCCAGGCCGATGCCGGCCATGGAAATGAGCGAGATGAAGGAGATAAAACTGTTGCGGCCACTGCGCTTGCCGGCCCGCGTGTAGCGCAGGCCGACCAGCCATTCGAAGGGAATATTTTTTAACATGCTCATTAATTCGTTAATTCTTATGTATGCAACATATCATCGCGTTAGCCCGTGCAACGAAGGGCTGGGGTCAGACCCGGCGGGTCTGACCCCGGTTTTACAAGCCGCTTATTCGTAACGCAGCGCCTCGGCCGGCTTGACACGCGCGGCGCGCCAGCTCGGGTAGATGGTGGCCACCAGCGCCAGGCCAAAGGCGATCAGGCCGATCTGCGCCACGTCCAGCCAATGCACGTCCGACGGCACGGCGCTGATCTGGTAGATTTCCTTGGAGATGAAGTGCAGGCCGAAGATGCCTTCGATGAAGGGCACGATGACGCCCACGTTCAGCGCCAGCACGACGCCGCCGATCACGCCCAAAGCACTGCCCAGCAAGCCCACCAGCGCGCCCTGGATCATGAAAATCTTCATGATGGAGAACGGCGAGGCGCCCAGGGTGCGCAGGATGGCGATATCGGCCTGCTTGTCGGTGACCGACATCACCAGGGTCGAGACGAGGTTGAACGCGGCCACGGCGATGATCATGCTGAGGATGATGAACATCATGTTCTTCTGGCTTTGCACCAGCGCATACCAGCTGGCACTGGCGCGCGACCAGTCGCGCATCCACAGCTGGCCCGGCATCGAGGCTTTCAGTTCGCGCGCCACTTGCGGCGCCTTGTTCATGTCGTGCAGGCGCAGACGCAGGCCGGACGGGCCGTCGAGCTGCAGTAGCTGCTCCGCGTCCTGCATGTTGACGAAGGCCAGGCTGCCGTCGAGTTCATTGTGGCCCGCCTCGAAGATGCCGGCCACCTTGAGCGCGCGCATGCGCGGCATGACGATGCCGTTGGCCGGATCGCCCGCCCTTGGCTCGCGCTCGAGCATCAGGGTGACGTTCTGCCCCACTTGCACGCCCAGCGCCTTGGCCAGGTCGATGCCCAGCACGATGTTGTACGAACCGGGCGTGAGATCCTTGAAACTACCCTGTTTCATCTGCGCGGCCACGCTGGAGACGGTGGCTTCCTGCTGCGGCAGCACGCCGCGCACGACGGACGGGCGCATGGTTTCGTCATTGAGCAGCATGCCCTGGGTTTCCACGAAGGGAGACACGGCTTTCACTTGCGGATTGGCGTAGGCCGCGCGCTCCTGCGCCTGCCAGTTGGGCATGGAGCCGCTCGTGTCGAACACCTCGACGTGGGCCAGCACCGACATCAGCCGGTCGGTGACTTCCTTCTGGAAGCCGTTCATGACGGAGAGGACGACGATTAGGGCGGCCACGCCCAGGCCGATGCCGGCCACGGAAATGAGGGAGATGAAGGAAATGAAGCTGTTGCGGCCACTGCGTTTCCCGGCGCGCGTATAGCGCACGCCGACCTGCCACTCAAAAGGAAATTGTTTGATGATGCTCATGCGCTCCCGCGACAACGATGATATGCGAGCGCGCAGTGTGCCACACAATGGGCATTTCATGCATCAAGTCTGCGTGAAACAGCGCACAGCTAGCCTATTTTGCCTCCTGCGCCAGGCCGAAAACGCGCAACAGCTGCCCCGCCAGCGCATATTGCCGCATCTGCGCCAGGGTCAAACGGTGCAGCTGGTCGATGCGCCGCTGCTGTATCGTGAAATAGCTGTCGCGCGTCTGGATGACCTGCTGCAGGTTGCGCCGGCCCGCCTCGTACTGGATGGTCCCGCCGCGCACGACGAAGGCCATCTTCTTTTCCTGCTCGTCGAGCAGGGCCAGCGTGCGCTGCGCATTGGCGATGCGCGGCAGCATGCTGGCCAGGTCGGCGCGCGTGCCCTGCTCGGCGCGCGCCACGTCCGCCTCGGCCGCCTGGGCGCGGCTGATGCTCTCGTCGCGCTGCGCCAGGCTGCCCCCGCCGAGCGGGATTTCCCAGGAGACGCCCACCGACCAGCCCCGCTGCTGGATGGTCGACGGCGGCGGCGTGGTCTTGTTATTGAGCAGATGGCTGACATTCAAGTCGATTTTGGGGGCCATGGTAGCGGCCACGCCACGCACGCGCAACTGGGCCGCGGCAGCCCGCTCGCGCGCGGCGCGCAACTGCGCCTGCTGCGTGTCGGCATTCTCCAATGCCTGCGCCGGCAGCGGCGCGAAGGCGAAATCGGCAAACTGCGCCACCGGCTCGAAAGCCAGCGCCTCGAGTTTGATGCGCGCCGCCTGCTGGTCCGTCAGCAAGCCGTCGTGCACCAGTTCCGCGTCCAGCTGCGAACTTTGCGCCAGTTCGCGGTCCACTTCCGACGATTTGCCCAGTTCCGCCTGGCGCGTCACCTGCCGCACCAGCTGCGTCACGTCGCGCAGGCGTTCCTGCGACTGCTGCAGGCCGCGTTCCAGGCGCTGCATGTCGAAATACGCTTCGGCCAGCTTTTCCGCGCTTTCCGCGCGCGCGCGCTCCACGTCGAAGGCGGCGCCCGCCATCTCGCGCTCGGCCGCATCGAGTTCGGCGCGGTCGGCGCCGCCGTTGTACACGTTCCAGCGCACGCTCGCTTCCACCTGGTGCGTGCGGCGCTCGACCTCCAGGGTACCATCGAGATCGTTGCTGCGCCCCCGCGTCGCCTGCAGCGCCGCAGTCGGAAACAGGCGCGAACGGGCCTGCTTGTAGCGCGCTTCGGTGGTGGCCAGCGCCGCCTGCGCCGCGATCACCTGGGGATCGCGCGGCACGGCGCGCGCCAGCAAGGCAGGCAAGCCGCGCGCGGACTGGACGGATAACGTGCCGGGAAGCTGCGCCTGCGCCGCCATCCCGGCGCACGCCAGTGTGATAAATATCAAGAAAGCACGCATCACCGCTCCTGCAGGGAAGACTGCAAGCCGCGCAGCACGGGCTTGAACACATATTGCAGCACCGAGCGGCGGCCCGTCAGGATGCCCACGTCGACGGGCATGCCTGGCGTCACCGGCAATACCTTGCCGTGCGCCGTCAGCTGGCTGCGGTCGGTGCTCAGCTGCACCTCGAAGTACGGTTCGTTGCGTTCGTCGGGAATCGCGTCCGCCCCCACGCGCACCACTTGCGCCTTCATGCGGCCGTAGGTGGTGGCGTCGTACGCCAGCACATTCGCCGACGCGCTCTGTCCCACATGGATAAAACCGATGTCCGACGGTTTCACGCGCACGGAGATCAGCATTTCCGAATCGGCCGGCACGATTTCCAGTATCGGCTTGCCCGGCTGCGCCACGCCGCCGACGGTTGCCACCAGCACGCGGTTGACGACGCCGTCGACGGGCGCCGTCACGTCGCGCCGGCTGACCTGGTCCTGCTGGCCTTTCACGGTGCTGGCCAGGGCGCCGGCCTTGGTTTCATATTCGCTGCGCTGCGCGCCCCACTGGCCGCGCATGCGCGCTTCCACTTCGCCCGCCTGCGCCTGCGCCTCGGCCAGCGTGGCCGTCAGGCGCGGCACGGAGGTGCGCAGGCTGTCGAGTTCCGTGCGCTGCTGCTGCACGCGCTGCTGCGCATTCAGATAGTCGCCGCGCGAACCGGCACCCTCTTTAAAAAGCCTCTCCTCGATGGACAGGCTTTCCAGGGCGATTTTCAGGCCCGTGTCCAGCTGGGTGATGCGGCTGTGCGCCTCGGCCAGCTCGCCGCGGCGGCGCGTCACGCCTTCGCGCGCGGCCGCCGTGGCCGACGCGAATTCGCGCTGGCCGTCGCGCCACAGCTGCGTTTCCTTGGCGATCAGCTCGGGCGCTTCTTTCTGCCATTCCGGCGCAAACTGGGGCGTGCCGCCGGACAGCAGCGCATCGAGGCGCGCCCTGCCCGCCAGCGCCGCCAGCCGATTCTGCACGCTGGCGCCCAGGTTGGCTTCGTACTGGGCCGTGTCCAGGCGCAGCAGCAAGTCGCCGCGGCGCACGCGCTGGCCCGGTTTCACCAGCATTTCACGCACGATGCCCCCTTCCAGGCTTTGCACTTCCTGCAGGTGCGATGGCGGCGTGATGGCGCCCCGGCCATTCACGGACACGTCGAGCTGGGCGAACATGGCCCAGGCCAGTACCAGCACCAGCAGCACGGCAATCAGGGCCAGCATGCGGATGACGATGCGCTGCGGTTCGCGTTCCGGGTCCGGGTGGGCCGCCGGCAGAGGGCGGGCGTTCGGGACGTTCACGGCGCTCATGCCGCTGCTCCCTGTTCCACCGCAGGCTTGGCCGCCTGGCTGTTCAAGACACGCATGACCTCATCGCGCGGGCCGTCGGCCACGATGCGCCCCTTGTCGAAGACGATCAGGCGGTCCACCAGCGCCAGCATGGCCATGCGGTGCGTCACCAGCACGATGGTCGTCTCTTTCAAGGTACGCAGCCGGCCGATCAGCCGCTGCTCGGTGGCCGGGTCGAACATGCTGCTCGGCTCATCGAGCAGCAGCATCGGCGGTTTCACCAGCAAGGCGCGGGCCATGGCCACGGCTTGCCGCTGGCCACCGGACAGGCGTTCGCCCCGCTCGCCCACTTCCGTCGCCACGCCGTTGGGCAGCTGGGTGATGATGTCGTCGAGGCAGGCCAGGCGGATAGCGTCGAGCAGGCTCTCGTCGTCGGCCTGGCTGCGTCCCAGTTCGATGTTTTCGCGCAGGGTGCCGTGGAACAGGGTCACGTCCTGCGGCACGTAGCCGATCTGGCGGCGCAGGCTCAAGGGGTCCAGCTGGGTGCTGGCCAGGTCGTCGAACAGCACGCTGCCGCTTTGCGGGCCGTACTGGTTCAGCAGCAAGCGCAGCAAGGTGCTCTTGCCGGAACCGAGCTTGCCGATCACGCCGACCCGTTCGCCGGGGCGGATGTGCAGGTTGAGCTTATCGAGCAGCGGCGGCGAATTCGGGTAGGCAAAGCCCACGTCGCGAAATTCGATGCGCCCGGACAGGGGCGGCGCCTGCAGGCTGGCCGCGTCATCGTCGGTGGGCGCTTCCATGATTTTATTGAGTGCGTGATACGACAGCTTGGTCTGTTCCCAGCGTATGATCAGGCCCGCGATCTGGCTCACGGGCGCCAGGGCGCGGCCCGTCAGCATGCTCACGGCGATGATCTGGCCCAGGGTCAGCAGATGCTCGCCCATCAGCAAGGCGCCCGTGGCCACCACGGCCACGCCGGACAGGGCCAGCACGGCCGTGTTGATGTAGTTGACCCGGCTGACGATTTCGCGCGTCTCGACGCTGTTGGCGGCGATGGCCACCGTCAGGCTTTCCCATTTGCGCCGGCTCCACGCTTCGGCGCCCAGCGCCTTGATGGTGTCGAGGCCATTCATGGTTTCAAACAGGTGCGCCGTGCGCTGCGCGCTTTCCTGCATCGAGGCGGCCACGTGGCGCGCCAGGGCCGCGCGCGAGGCGAAGGCCACCAGCAGCAGGATCGGGATGACTGCCAGGGGCACGAGCACGAGCCACCCGCCGACCAGGGCGATCACCAGCAGGAACAGCAGCAGGAACGGCAAGTCGCCCAGGGTGGTCAGGGTCGTGGAAGCGAAGAATTCGCGCACGGATTCGAAATCGCGCACGGTATTGGCCAAAGTCCCCCCCGAGGCGGGCCGGCTGGCCGCGCGCAGGCGCAAGCACTGGGCGAAGATGTTCGACGACAGCGCCACGTCCATGCGGCGCGACGCCGTTTCCACCAGTTCGCCGCGCAGCAGGCGCAGGGCCAGCTCGAAGCCCGTCAGCACCACGACGGCAATCGTCAGCACCCACAGGCTGGACGTGGCATTGTTCGGGATCACGCGGTCATACACGGCCATCGCATAGAACGGCACCAGCGCGCCGATGACATTGAGCACCAGGGTGCCCAGCAAGGCCCAGCGGAAGGCCCAGCGGTTACGGTTGAAGACATCCCAGAACCAGCGCCCCGCCACCGGCATGCTGTAGAGCAAGCTGCGCTGGTCGAAAAACATGACGGGCCGCACGGCTACCCAGCGTCCATCGGGCACTTCCCGCGCCAGCGCGGCGGCGTCAAACCAGGCACTGCCGGCGATGCCGGGCACATGGCATTCATATTTACCATCGGCAATGGCCAGTACCACCAGCGCCTGCCCCTCCCCGTTGAGCAGCAAGGCCGGCATTTCCGTGGGGCGGCGCGGCTTGTCTATCGGCAACGCGGTGCCGGCCAGGCTGGCGTGCGCCAGCGCCTGTTCGAGAAAGTCGGCGGCGGCCGGGCCTGCCTGGGCCGCCACGCTGGCGCGCAGGCGCTCAGCCTGCACGGTCACGCCGAAAAAGCGTGCCAGGAAGACGATGGCGTCGGCGATGGCATCGGTGGAGATGCCGGCGGAAGCGGTGGAGGTGTCAAGGGGTGGGGTCATGATGGGTTCACAATAAAAAGCTGCGGCGCGCCGGTCGGGCGCGCCGCAGCGGGAACGCTATCGCTTGCGCGATGAGCGCTGAGCGATGATTAATTCAGCGCGGAAGCGCCCTTGCGGCGGCGCGCCATGAAGCCCAGCAGACCCAGGCCCGCGACCAGCATGGCCCACGTCTGCGCTTCCGGCACAGGCGATACGCTGAGCAAGGTTTGCGAAGCTGGGTTGACGCTCGTCAAGCTCGTGTAGTTGTACAGGTTCTGGATCGCGCCATTGCCCGTGGCCACGCCCAGCATGGTGTTGGCCTGGCTGACGACGGCATTGCTCAGGTTTTTGAAGCGCAGGTCGCCCGTCAGCAGGTTCGTGTTGTCGTTATTCAATTCCCACAGGGCCAGCTGGAAGGCGGCGGCGCTGTTGGCGCTGGTCGACACAGTCGCGATGGACGAAGCGTAATACCCTTCATACAGGCGCTTGACGGAATCGCTGGCGGCGAAGGCGCCGCTGCTGTAGCTGTTCGACGTGTTGCTCAGTGCGACATGGGGATCGAGGCAAAACGCCAGGAACGTGTTGCTGTCGTACTTGACTTCCCACAAGGTCGGCGAGATGGCGCTGCCCGAACCGAAGGCGCCACCGGCAGCCGTAAACAGGCTGACGCTGTGCGAATCGACGACTTGCAGGTTGGAGGCGGCCAGGGCGCTGCCGCTGGCGAGGGCGAAAGCGGCTGCGGCGATGGCGCCGCGAACGATCAGGTGCATGGATTGTTTCATCGTGGTTTCCCTATTTCTATTATCAAGTGTGGAAAAAAGCGTGGAAAGCGCCGGCGCCCCGTGACGGGTGCGCCGGTGCGGCATTGCCGGGCAGGCTCATGGCCCGGCAAGGGACATCAGGCAGCCATTTCCTGGGGCTGGGTCGTTGCGTGTGCCATGGCGCGGCGCAAGAGGTCGGCCATTTCGCACTGGGCCTGGGCTTCCGCGGCAGGGACTGCTGCTGCGGCGGCGGCCGGCGCGGCGGCGACGGTGGTCACCGTGCCATCCTGGCCCAGCACCACGTCGAGCGTGCTGTCGTCGCGCAGCAGGTCGGCCATGCTGGGCAGATGCACGCCGGCGGCGGCCGCATCCTTGGCGTCGACGTTGAAATACACGTCCGTCATGTCGACCGTCTTGCCGTCGGCCAGGGTGGCGCTGCTGCGCTCCAGGTGCAGGTTGCTGTTGGCATCGAGGAAAGGCAGTTCCGTGTAGCTCACGGCCAGGCTGGCCACGCCGGCGTCGTGCAGGGACATCAGCTCGCCATCGTCCGTGACGCCATTGCTGTTGGCGTCGCGCCAGATGCGCAGCTCGGCGAACTTGTCATCGTGCGCATCGACCACGCCGTCGTGGTTCGAGTCATAGCTGGACAGCTTGGCGAAGCCCGTGCCCTTCTCGTTACCACCGAACAACTCGGAGATATTGTCGATCTTGCCATTGCCATTGCTGTCGATGGCCAGCAAGCCGTCATGGGCCGAGACCCAGCCCGTCTGGATGGCGCTGCCCGTGCCCAGCAGGTCGAAGCTGCCGTGGAAGTCGGCGCGGGCGATCGTGTGCACGCCATCGCCGTTGAGGTCGATGACGATGGGCGTGATGGCCGCATCCCAGCTCATGTCGTTCTGGCCCGACGCCAGTTTCAATATGTCCGTGTAGACCACGTTGGCCGTCGTGCCATTGCTGTTGACGTCCGAATCGATGTTGTCGTTCGTGCCAATGTTCTTCGCGCCCCATTTCCACGTATCCATGGCGTAGCCGGCGTGATACACGCCCGACTTGTCGAACTTGAGCGAATAGCTGCCCGGATCGAGGTTGCTGAACAGATAATTGCCATTGGCATTCGTGTAGGTCGTGGCCAGCAGCACGCCGCTACCCGAGTACAGCTGCACCTTGATGTTGGCGATGCCCGCCTCGTTGTAGTCTTGCACGCCGTCATGGTCGGCGTCGCGCCAGACCTTGTCGCCCAGGCTGGCCTTGCGGTAGATGCCCGCATCCCAGCTCATGTCGTTCTGGCCGGCGGCCAGGTTGATCAGGGACGTGCGCCCCGTGCTGACATCGACGTCGGAATCGGCCGTATCGCTGCCCAGATTGGCCTTGGTGTAATAAAAGCCCGATGGACGGATGACTTCGACCTTGTAGCTGCCGGCCGCCAGTTCGCTGAACAGATAATTGCCGCTGGCATTCGTCGTCGTCGAAGCGATGACCACGTTGCTGGCGTTGAGCAGGTTGACTTTCACGCCCGCCACGCCCAGTTCGCCCGCATCCTGCACGCCGTTGTAGTTATTGTCTTCCCACACGCGGTCGCCGATGGAGGCCGTGTTGAGTTTGACCAGGCCCGCATCCCAGTCCAGCTGCACGTCGCCCGATTTCAGGACCGCCATGGCGGTGGTCAGACCCGTGGCCGGATTGACGTCCGAATCGGTGGCATAGCCGCCGATATCGGCCTTGGTGAAACCATAGCCGGCCGGTGGCACGAAGCCCAGGTAGTAGCTGCCCGGCACCAGGTTACTGAACAGATAATTGCCGTTCGCATCCGTGGTGGCGCTGGCCACGACGGCGCCATTAGCGTCGTACAGGTTGACTTTCACGCCGCCCATGCCCGCCTCGCCCGCATCCTGCGTGCCGTTGCCATTCGCATCGAACCAGACGCGGTCGCCGATGGACGCGGTCTTGTACAGGCCGGCATCGAGGTCCTTGTAGTTCTGGCCGGCGGCCACCGTTACCAGCAAGCTGTTGCCAGCCGCGTTGATGTCGCTGTCGACCGCATTGTTGCTGCCCACATCCTTGAGCGTCGTCAAATAACCGGGAGGAGCGACGACGGCGATCGAATACGTGCCCGGATCGACATTGAAATTGTAATAGCCGGTGGCATCCGTGACGGTCGAGCCGATCACGCTGCCAGCCACGTTCTTCAGCTGCACGGTGACGCCGCCGATGCCCGCTTCGCCCGCATCCTGGATGCCGTTGGCGTTGCTGTCATGCCACACGCGGTCGCCCAAGGTGGCCGGCAAGGCCACGATGCCCGCATCCACGCTGTGGTTGCTGTCGCCCGAGGCCAGCAGCACTTGCGCCGTGCGGCCATCGGCATTCGCGTCCGAGTCGCGCTGTTCGTCCCCGCCCTGGTCCTGGCCGGTGAAGGTATAGCCGGCTGGCAAGGTGGTTTTATCGAACTGCACGCTGTAGGCGCCCGGTTTCAGATTCGTGAACAGGTAGTTGCCGTTCGCATCCGTCACCAACGGACTGCCGACGGCGTTGCCCGATGCATCGAGCAAGGTCACTTTCACGCCGGCAGCACCCGCTTCGCCCGCGTCCTGCACGCCATTCTTGTTCGTGTCGAACCAGACCCTGTCGCCCAGCTCGGCCGTGCGGTACAGGCCCGCGTCCAGGGTCAGGTTGGTTTCGCCCGGCGCCAGGGTCACGGGCGCCATCTTGCCGGCCGCATCGATATTGCTGTCCTTGCCCGCGTCGCCGCCCTGGTTCGCTGCCGTCGGCACATAGCCGGCGGGCGCCACCACGGTCACGGAATACGTGCCCGGGTTGACGTCAAAGTGGTAGCCGCCGCTGGCGTCCGTCGTGGTGGAGGCGACCACATTGCCGGCCGTATCCTTCAACTGCACGACCACATTGGCGATGCCCGCCTCGCCCGCGTCCTGCACGCCGTTGGCATTCTTGTCTTCCCAGACGAAGTCGCCCAGGTGGGCCATCGGCACCTTGAAGGTCAGATAATGGGGTGCCAGACTCAGGTCTTGCGCATTGCAGCCGGCCGTGCCGCCGTCATCGCGCACCTTGAAACCGAGGTCGAAGTCGCCCGCCACGGTCTGGCTCGGCACGAAGACCAGGTGGCCCGCGCGGATGTCGTCGATCGACACTTCCGTGCCCACCGCCACGGCTACGCCGTTGAGCAAGACCTGGCCCGCCGTGGTGGTATTCGTGATGACGATGGACTTGAAGCCGTTGTGCTCGACGTCGTCGTGGAAGCCGAAATCGCCTTCGCTCAGCACCACATTGTTACCGTTGAGCAAAGTAAACGTCTTGTCGGCCGCGTCGGGCGCGTCATTGACGGGGTCGATGATGACTTGCAGGCTCAGCTGGACGATATCGCCATTGCCCTTGTCGATCGTCACCTGGATGGTCGAGAAGCTGCCGTTGTAGTTGGCGGCCCAGTCGCCGGGGCGCACGTACACGGTGTCCATGTCGAGCATGCCGAACAGCGGCGTGTTGACGGTGGACTCCGTATCATCGGGCAAGAGCACGGTGAAATTCTTGATGTTCAGTTCGCCTTGAACCGAGTAACCAGCCTGGATCAGCAGGTCGCGGATATCGAAACTCTTGCTGGTGTCTTCGCAGACGTGGACCGTGGTCGACAGGTTGTAGGTAGTCATGCGGCCTCCTGACGGCATGCCACGGCGGCAGCAGGAGTGGACATACGGGGGGCCAGGGCGCGATCAGCCTGGCCGCGCAAAGCGGCGAATGTATACATAGGTGGGCTTCCAAGAAGAGACTTGTTAAAAAATGAAGCCGGCAGATCTTGTATACAAATTCGAGGGACACAGGAGCCAGACGACGCAACCACGCAGCAGGGGGTGATTGTCTTTCTGATATTTAAGTTAGCGCAATTATATCCACTATCTTTTCAAAAGAGAATCATTTTCCGATGACAAAGATAAAATTTCAATAATTAAGATGCTTTATTAATACTTTTACCATGCGAAGCACCTGCTTTGCCCGCGCCAATCTGTGGCAACGATCGGGGCGAAAACGCATACGCCCTTCTCGCACGCCGCCGCTATCGCCTACAATCTCGGGATGAATCAACTTACCCTCGTCCTGCCCTTCGCCTTGCCCAACGCCGAACTGGCTGCCGACCTGCTCAAGGTCTTGCAGGCGCCCGCGCTGGCAGCGCTGCTGTCGCGCACTTCCACTTGCAATTTAGAAACTTTTGACAACGCCAACCGCCTGCTGCCGCATGAAGCGTGGCTGGCGCACGCCCTGGGCCTGTCGCCCGCGCCCAACGGCGCGGCGGCGCAGGCGGCCTTTGCCGCCCAAGCCATGCGCGGCTACGGCCTCGTGTCGGAACCGGGCGCACGCTACTTTCTGCTGCATCCGGCCCACATGGCCATCGCGCGCAGCCATATCAGCCTGGAAGACTTGCGCCAGCTCAAGCTGAGCGAGACCGATGGGCGCGCCCTGTTCGACATCGCTGCCCCGTATTTCGACGAGATCGGCCAGCCGCTCGCGTATGGCGACGCGGGCACCTGGTTCATGCGCGCCGATGGCTGGTCCGACTTGCAGTGCGCTACGCCGGACGCCGCCACCACGCAAGACCTGTCCGTCTGGATGCCGGAAGGCGAGCACGCGCGCGCCGCGCGCCGCCTGCAGAACGAAGTGCAGATGCTGTGGCATGAACACCCCGTCAATACGGCGCGCGAAGAACGGGGCTTGAAAGTCATCAATGCGTTCTGGCTCTGGGGCGGGAGCGTGGCCTCGAGCGAAGCTGCGCGCTGCGCGGCCAGCCTGCATACGCAGAATGCACCGGGCTGGCTGGCCGCGCTGGCGGAACCGGCACGCCGCGATGCCAGTCTAAACAGTGTGCTGGCGGAGCAATCCGACACGATGGTCGTGCTGGGCGGCCTGATCGAAACGGCGCAGGCCCAGGAATGGGGCATGTGGCTGCAGCAGTTGCAAGCGCTGGAAACAGACTGGTTCGCGCCCCTGCTGGCGGCCTTGAAAGATGGCCGCCTGGGCCAGCTGCGCCTGGTGTTGAGCCACCGCGACGCCTGGCTGGACGTCACTACCAGCAAGCATGCGCAGCGCAAATTCTGGCGCGCGATTACCCTGAACAAGTTGAAAGCATCATGACCCGTACCCGCATCGCCACCCGTCCCTGCCCTTACCGCGAATCCGAATTGCTGCGCCAGGGCGGCATCCATCCCGTGCTGGCCCGCCTGTACGCCTCGCGCGGCCTGTCCGACGCGGCAGAACTGTCGAGCGAACTGGCGGCCCTGATGCCGCCGTCCGGCTTGCTGCACATCGGCGCGGCCGGCGTCTTCCTGGCCGATGCCATCGCCGCCAAGAAACGCATGGTCATCGTGGCCGACTACGATTGCGACGGCGCCACGGCCTGTGCCGTGGCCATACGCGGCTTGCGCGCCATGGGCGCCGACGTCGACTTCATCGTGCCCAACCGCTTCGAGTACGGCTACGGCCTGACGCCGGAAATCGTCGAACTGACGGCGCGCGAAAAGTCGCCCGACATCATCATCACCGTCGACAACGGCATCGCCAGCATCGACGGCGTGGCCGAAGCGAACCGGCGCGGCATCCAGGTCGTCGTCACCGACCACCATTTACCGGCCGACACCCTTCCCGACGCGGCCGTCATCGTCAATCCGAACCAGCCCGCCTGCGGTTTCCCGTCCAAGCATTTGGCGGGCGTCGGCGTCGTGTTCTACGTCTTGCTGGCCCTGCGGGCCGAGCTGCGCCGGCGCGGCATCTTTGACGCGCAGACGCAACCCAAGCTCGACAACCTGCTCGACCTGGTGGCGCTGGGCACGGTGGCCGACGTGGTGCGCCTCGATACCAACAACCGCATCCTCGTCGCGCAAGGCTTGAAACGCATGCGCAAAGGCAATATGCACGCGGGCGTGGCCGCCCTGTTCCGCGTGGCGGGCCGCGAAGCGCGAAGCGCCACGCCGTTCGACCTGGGCTTTGCCCTCGGGCCGCGCCTGAATGCGGCCGGCCGCCTGCAAGACATGTCGCTGGGCATCGAATGCCTGATCACGGATGACGAAGGCCGCGCCTGGGCGCTGGCCCAGCAACTGAACGACATCAACCTGAAACGCCGCGAAATCGAGGCGGAAATGCAGGATACGGCCCTGCTGCACCTCGACGATTTCGAGCCGGCCAACAGCAGCACCATCAGCGTGTTTGACGAATCCTGGCACCAGGGCGTGATCGGCATCGTCGCCTCGCGCCTGAAGGAAAAGTTTTACCGCCCGACGATTACCTTTGCACCGGGCGCCGATGGCTGGATTAAGGGCTCGGGCCGCTCGATTCCCGGTTTCCACTTGCGCGACGCGCTCGACCTCGTGTCGAAACGGGCACCTAGCCTGATCGACAAGTTCGGCGGCCACGCCATGGCGGCGGGCTTGACCATCCGCGCCGACGCCTTCGACGCCTTTTCCCAGGCATTCGAAGCCGTGGGCCAGGCCTGGCTCAGCCAGCAGCAGCTGGAACGGGTGGTGGAAACGGACGGTCCACTGGAAGACGCGTATTACACGACGGCCTTCATCGAACTGATGGATGGCCAGGTGTGGGGCCAGGGCTTCGCCCCGCCCGTCTTCTGCGACGAATTCCGCGTCGTCAGCCAGCGCATCTTAAAAGAACGCCATTTGAAACTGCTGCTGGAAAAGAACGGCGTGCGCTTCGACGCCATCTGGTTCGGCCATACGGATGCCTTGGGCGAACGCACGCGGGTCGCCTTCCGGCTTGATGCGAATGAATACAATGGCACGACGAAAGTGCAATTGATGGTGGAGCACGCCGAGCCTGTGTAGTGACACCTGACAGTACCTACTGCGCGTCGGTATAGGCCGCCTGCGATGCTCACCGTACCAGAAGTACGGTTGCGCTTCTCGACCGCCTCTCCCTTCCGCTCGCTACGGTACTGTCAGGTGTTGCGACGTTTGTGGTCTTGTTGCTGTATCTCAAACTCCTGTGGAACAAAGTCATATCAAATCATGGCAATGACGGATACAGGCCTCCCCCACCTGAAAGTTATCCAGCACCATGCTGACCGGCCTGAACCACCTCACCCTGTCCGTACACGACCTTGATCGCAGCGTCGTCTTTTACCGCGATACGCTGGGCCTGCGCCTGCATGCGCGCTGGGACCGGGGCGCCTACCTGTCGGCCGGGGATTTGTGGCTATGCCTGTCGCTGGATGCGGGCGCGGCGATCGGCGCGGGCGGCTACACGCACTATGCGTTTTCCATCTCGCAGGAAGACTTTCCCGCCTTTGCCGCCAGCCTGCGCACGGCTGGCGTGGCGGAATGGCAGCAAAACCGCAGCGCCGGCGATTCCCTGTATTTTCTCGACCCGGACGGCCACCAGCTGGAAATCCATGCGGGCAGCCTGGCGCAGCGGCTGGCGGCCTGCCGCGCAGCACCATATCAAGGCATGCTGTTCGAGGATTGATGCACTGAAAATGACATATTTGATAAATTCATTTAATTCATTTCCACACCAGAAAACACAAGCAGTGTTGCCCTGAAAAAACACCGTCACGCAGCGATAACCGCCTGATAAACTTGCCTTTAAGGCCTAATCAAGCTGGCAACATTGCATCGTGAAATGGGCAAATCCACCACATTATATGGCAAAAATAAAAATATTGATTGAAAATAGTTAACACTTATTTGGCAAATTCGCTAGAATCGATAACGCATCAGCTAATTTCTCATGATGCTTGATCAGTTCTGAGGGCAAACCCGTCGAAAGGCGGGGACGCAAAGCCACCGGCCTACCGCGCGCAAGCGCCATGGCAGCGGGGCTGCCAATGCAGGGCCGGGACCGCCAGCGCGCGGCACCAGCCTCGATGCATTGTCGAGATGTGGCCCTCGCCCAACTCGGAGAGTTTCGCCATGAAAAAATTCATTCCCCCGCATCCCCGCCACGGGCGCCTGTTGCTGGGCGCCACGGCCGCCATCCTGCTGGGCGCCTGCGGCCCCGGCCAGGAGACAGCGGCGCCGCCCGCCGCCGTCGCCACGGCCGCGACACAGTTCAGCGTCGAGGTACCCGTCATCCCCGCCGCCGTCGGCGCGCTGGTGGCGCAACCGATGTTCCATGCGGCCCCGGCCCTGCTCGATGCGCCTGACGGGCGCGACAACGCCAACAGCAGCGGCTCGGCCCACTGGCGCCCGCACATGCAGAGGGTGGCCGGCGCCATGACGGACGTCAGCACGCGGCGCCTGACGGCGCAAAAGATCGCCGCCGCGCAGCAGGCGGTGCAAGACAGCGCGCCGCTGCTGTCCGGCGGTGCGGCGGATACCGTCGCACCGATGGCCGGCAGCAGCGTCGTGGCGACCTACTCTCCCGCGCAAATCCGCGCCGCCTACGACCTGCCCGCCCTGCCGGCGGCGGGCACGGCGCTGACGCCGGCCCAGGCGGCCCAGCTGGGCGCCGGGCAGACGATCTATATCGTCGACGCCATGCATAACCCGAACGCGGCCGCCGAACTGGCCATCTTCAACCAGAAATTCGGCTTGCCCGGCTGCACCACCAAAGCCATCGCCACGAATGCCGCCCTGCCATTGCCGCCCGCCCCGGCCAGCGGCTGCGAATTTTCCGTCGTGTACAACACGCCTTCGAGCACGATGACGGCCACCGCGCCCGCCTATAACTCGGGCTGGGCCATGGAAATCGCGCTCGACGTGCAATGGGCGCATGCCACGGCGCCGCTGGCGCGCATCGTGCTGATCGAGGCGCCCGACGCCTCCATCAACAGCCTGCTGGGCGCCGTGCGCCTGGCCAACCTGATGGGGCCTGGCGTCGTCTCGATGAGCTTTGGCGCCGCCGAAGGCAGCTGGACGGCCTCCGTCGACAGCGCCTTCACGGGCAAGAACATGAGCTACCTGGCCGCCACGGGCGACTCGGGCAGCGGCGTGTCCTGGCCCTCCGTGTCGCCCAACGTGCTGGCCGTGGGCGGCACCACGCTCAGCTACAGCGGCAGCGGCGTGCGCAGCGAAGCGGCCTGGTCCGGCACGGGCGGCGGCATCAGCGCCTACACGTCCCTGCCCAGCTACCAGACGGCCAGCGTGCCCGGCCTGACCAATCTGCTGCGCCGCAACGTGGCCGACGTGGCTTTCAATGCCGACCCTGCCACGGGCCAGTACACGGCCGTGATGGCGCAGGGCAGCAGCACCGCCAGCTGGCTCAGCATCGGCGGCACCAGCCTGTCCACGCCGCAATGGGCCGGCCTGGTCGCCATCGCCAACGCCAGCCGCGCGCTGCAGGCCAAGACGGCGCTCGGCTTGCCGCACAGCATGCTGTATGGCCAGATCGCCACCGTCCCCGGCACCTTCGCCAGCAGCTTTGCCGACATCACGCGGGGCAGCAACGGCACCTGCAGCGTGTGCACGGCCAGGGTCGGCTATGACCCGCTGGGCGGCCTGGGCACGCCGAACGTGAAAAGCCTGCTGGCCAGCCTGTCGGGCGCGCAGATCGCCCCGACAGCCCCCGTGGTGGCGCCGGCCAGCATCAGCGGCGCGGCCGGCAAGCCGCTGTCGTTCACCGTCTCGGCCACCGCTTCCAATCCCCTCAGCTACACCATGCTGGGCGCGCCGGCCGGCATGAGCATCGCCGCCACGGGCGTGGTCAGCTGGGCCGCCCCCGTCGCCGGCACGTATGCCGTGACCATGGTGGCCAAGGATACTGTCAGCGGTCTCAGCGGCCAGGGCGTGTACAGCATCGTCATCGCCCCCGTCGCGCCACCCGTCGTTGCCGCCGGCGCCATCACGGGCAAGGTGGGCACGGCACTGGCATTCAATGTCAGCGTCACGGCCGCCAATCCCGTCAGCTACGCGCTCGCCGGCGCGCCGGCCGGCATGGCCATCAGCAGCGCCGGCCTGGTAAGCTGGGCCGCGCCCGTGGCCGGCACCTACGCCGTCACCGTGACGGCCACGGACAGCAAGACTGGCCTGAGCGGCAAGGGCCTGTACACGGTGGCCATCGCCGCCCCGCTGCCGCCCGTCGTGACGGTCGCCAGCGTCAGCGGCAAGCCCGGCGTGGCCCTGTCGTTCACGGCCACGGCCGTGGCACCCAACGCCGTCACCTACAGCCTGTCGGGCGCGCCTTCCGGCATGACCGTCAATGCCGCCGGCGTCGTCAGCTGGGCCAGCCCCGTGCTGGGCAGCTACAACGTGACCGTTATCGCCAAAGATACGAAAACGGGCTTGACGGGCCAGGCCGTGGCCACAGTGAAAATCGCCGCCGCCGGCCCCACGATCAGCGCCGCCGCCATGACGGGCGTGGCGGGCAAGGCCATGAGCGGCAGCATCGTGCTGACGGCGCCCGGCGCGAACGCGCTGTGGATCTCGATCAACGGCGCGCCGCTGGGCATGCAGTTCTCCATGAGCGGCATGACCATCACGGCTTCCTGGCCGCAACCGGTCGCCGGCAGCTATACGCTGAAGGTGGTGGCGCTGGACAATAACGGCTTGACGGCGCAGCTGAACGTGCCGGTGACCGTCACGGCAAGATAAGCTGGCGCAGCCGGCCACCCTGCGGGGCGCAGCGGGACACACGTCCTGCCGCGCCCCGTTTTTCATGCGTGCGGCCCTTGCAGTGAATCCACAAAAGGAGTATAAACAATCCATAAACAGAGTTTTATTGAAGGATATATCATGAATCTCGCCTACGCCTACCCCAAGAGCCGCTTCGAGCCGGCCATCCTCGTCGACCTGAACGCCAAAGCCGAGCGCGAGCGATTGTCGCAGGCGGCATTGAAGGGTTTTTTCAAGCTGGCCGCCGCGTGGAAACTGCGTGACGACGATGCGCGCGAATTGCTGGGCGGCCTGTCCAGCAGCGCCTGGTACGAGTGGAAGAAGCATCCGGACCGCGTGCTGGAAGTGGACCGCATCACGCGCATTTCCTATTTGCTGGGCATCTACAAGGCCTTGCACATCCTGTACGGCGACAAGCTGGCCGACGAATGGGTAAGTTTGCCCAACAAGAACCCGATCTTCGGCGGACGCACGCCCCTGTCGCAGATGCTGGCCGGCGGCTTGCTGGCCATGCAGACCGTGCGCAAGCTGCTCGATGCGCGCCGCGGAGGGCTGTGATCGTGCCGGCCGCCGCGAATTCGACCCTGCCGCCGCTGGCCGCCTTGCGCCAGATCGACACCTGCCGCCTGATCCCGTCGCGCTTCGCCGACATGGAGGATTCCGTGCTGGCGCCGCTGGCCGAGGACGACGGCCACCTGCGCGAACTGTTCGAGCTCGATAACGCGACCAACGCGCGCCTGGTGGCCGAGTACGGCGGCGCGCCAGGAATTGGCGTGGACGAGCTGGTTTTTGGCGTGCCGCACTTTCGCATCATTAACGCCGCCTACACGTATGCCCGCCCGGAAGGGGCGCGTTTCAACGATGGCGAGCGGGGCGCCTGGTATTGCGCCTTCGACATGCCCACGGCGCTGGCCGAGATCATTTTCCACAAGACCGTGGAATACCAGGAAATCGATTACTTTGACGACAGCGTCAGCTACCAGTCGCTGCTGGCCGATTTTTCCGCCAGCTTCCACGACTTGCGCGGCCAGGAGCGCTACCAGGCTTGCCTGGACCCGGCCAGCTACATCGCGTCGCAAGACCTGGCCGCCATCCTGCTCGACGCGGGTTCCATGGGCGTCATCTTCCCCAGCGTCCGGCACGCCAGCGGCACCAACCTGGCCTGCTTCCGCCCCGCCCTCGTGGGCAATGTTCGCAAAGGCGTCGCCTATCGGTTAACATGGCAGGGTACGCCGACGCCGCACGTGGAAGCCTTGCCAGGCAAATAAACCGCGCGCATCGGCACCCGACTCACCGAACATTGATATTTCGCATGCAAACCAATCCTGAAAAAGACACCGAACTGCGCCTCAAAGTGAACAGCGAAACGGCCCGCCTGGCCTGGAGCGAACTGGAAAAGCATTTCGCCCAAGGCAATGTCGTCTGGATCGCCAACGAACTGGACCTGGTCGAAGTGGCCGTGCGCATCTCGCACGACGACAAGGCCACCATCACGCAATGGATGGTCGACGGCAAGGTCGCCAAGGTCTCGGACCAGCAGGCACTGGACTGGCAGGCGGCCGATGCGGCCCTGTGGGCCGTCGTCGTCAGCCCGTTCATTCTGGTGCAGCAAGAAAAGCCCACCAAACACTGATGCCTGCAGGCTGCGCTCGACGTAGGGAAAATGCGCAGTCAACTAAATTTGGTACTTAATTTAGTTATCCAATGCTATTATCGGTCTGCCTACTTATGGAGGACGGCATGAACTTTCTCAATATTCAACCAATTAGCTACTTGAAGACGAACACCAGCGACGTGGTCAAACAGGTGCTGGAGACGCATGACCCGGTAGCCATCACGGTGAACGGCAGAGTTCAGGCAATTGTTCAAGACCCTGTCAGCTATCAAAAGACTCAAGATCAGCTTGCCATGCTCCGCATCCTTGCTCTCGGCCGCAAGCAGATTGAGGAAGGTAAAATCATTGATCATGATGAGGTTGTGGCCCTTCTGGAAGCTGAAGACGACGACAATTGATTGCACAAATGAAAATCATTTGGACGCAGTACGCCTTGAACGATTTGCAAGACATTCGCTCCTATCTGAAGCAGAACGAATCCCTTGCTTTTGCCAGGAAGGTGACGCAAGAGATTCTGGCTGAAGTCAATTCTCTCAAAGACTGGCACATTAAAGGTAGCTTTGTTCCTGAACTTGAAGACCTTCATTTGACGACTCACCGCCAACTGTTGGCCGGCCAGAATCGCATCATCATCGAGTATGGACATAACGATATCGTTTATGTTCATATGATTGCCCATACCAGCCGTAACCTGGAAGCAATGATACGCCGTCGCCTACTCACTGCGTAATACGGAGGATGTGACAATGCGCAGCAAGCGCATTGTCAGCGCATTCTCAACTTGCCTCAGTGCCCGCCCCCCAGATACGCCGCGATCACCTTCGGATCGTTCTTTAAACTTTCAGCCGGCCCGTGCACGGAAATGCTGCCGTTTTCCAGCACGTAGCCGTAATCGGCCACGTTCAGGGCGGCGGCGGCGAATTGCTCGACCAGCAGCATGGTCACGCCTTCGGCCTTCAAGCGCGTGATGATGCGGAAGACTTCTTCCACCAGGATCGGCGCCAGGCCCATCGACGGTTCGTCCAGCAGGATCACTTCGGGGTTCAGCATCACGGCGCGGGCCATGGCCAGCATCTGCTGCTCGCCGCCCGACAAGGTGCCGGCCAGCTGGTCGCGCCGCTCCTTCAGGCGGGGGAACAGCTCCAGGGCCTTGTCCAGGTCGCCCTTGATGTCGCCTTTCGGGCGCGCGCGCGTAAAGCGGGGGAAGGCGCCCAGCAGCAGGTTGTCCGTCACCGACATCGAGGCGAAGACTCTGCGCCCTTCCGGCGAATGGGCCAGGCCGGCGCGCGCGATACGGTGCGAGTCGAGGCCCGTGACGTCCTTGCCGCCCAGGGTGACGGTACCGGATTTCGGTTTCAGCATGCCGGAGATGGCGCGCATGGTGGTGGTCTTGCCGGCCCCGTTCGAGCCGATCAGGGTCACCAGCTTGCCCTTCGGAACTTCGAGCGAAATGCCGTGCAGGACTTCGACTTTGCCGTAGGCGGCGTGCAGATTGTTAATGGTCAGCATGGTCTTCCTCTCAGTGCGCCGCAGGGCTCAGGGTGTCGGCGCTGCCGCCCAGGTAGGCTTCGATCACTTTCGGATCGCTCTGGACAAGCGCGGGCGCGCCCTCGGCGATCTTCTGGCCGAAGTCCAGCACCGTCACTACGTCCGACAGGGCCATCACCACGTCCATGTGGTGCTCGATCAGGATGATGGTGATGCCGTGCTCGCGGATCTTGCGGATGATGGCCATCAGTTCCTTGATGTCGGGCGCCGTCAGGCCGGCCGCCGGCTCGTCGAGCAGCAGCAAACGCGGGTTGAGGCCCAGCGCGCGGCCGATTTCCAGCAGCCGCTGCTTGCCGTACGGCAGATTGCGCGCCTCTTCGTTAGCCAGGTCGGCCAGGCCGACGAATTCGAGGATGCTGGCGGCCCGCTCGCGCGCGGCCGTCTCTTCGCGCTTGTAGCGCGGTGTATGCAGCATCACGTCCAGCACATTCGACTTGAAGGTGTTGTGCAGGCCCACTAGCACGTTCTCGGTGGCCGTCATCTCGCCGAACAGCTGCACGTTCTGGAAGGTGCGCGCCACGCCGCCGAGCGCGATCTCGGACGGCGTGCGGCCGGAAATGACGGCGCCGGCAAATTCCACCTTGCCCGCCGTCGGCTTGTAGATCCCCGTCAGCACGTTCATCATCGTGCTCTTGCCCGAGCCGTTCGGCCCGATCAAGCCGTGCACGGAACCCTGCGTGACGTTCAAGTCCACCTGGTTCAGCGCTTTCAGCCCGCCGAACTGCATCAGCGCCTGGTCCACGCGCAGCAGGGTCGCGCCCTGCTGCCCGCCCTGGGCGTGGTCGAACGGCGCCACGCCGTGGGAAGCGACGGCTTGCACATGGCCCCGGCCCTTGCCGATAAAGCTCATCAAGAAGCCCACGATGCCGTCCTGCAGGTAGTACACGACGAACAGCGTCATCAAACCGAAGATGGTCAAACGCCAGTCGACCATGTTTTCCAGCTTGTAGGAAAACGCGGCCAGGCCGATGGTGGCCACGAGGGGCACGAGCACGCCGCGCACGGTGGAGCGTTTTTTCGCCAGCATGAAGGCGGAGCCGATCACGCCCAGCGCGGCGGCGGACACGGCGATCTTGCGGAACAATTCGATGTCCGACAAGAGGCTGGGCAGCATGACGACGATCAAGGCGCCGATCAGCGCGCCCGAACGCGTCTTGCGTCCGCCCATGATGACGGCCAGCAGGAACAGGATCGTCAGCTCGAAGTTATAGGTATTGGGCGAAATATACTCTTCCGAATACGCATACAGGCTGCCGGCCAGGCCCGCGAAACCGGCGCTGATGACGAAGGCGTACACCTTGTAGCGGTAGACGGACACGCCCATGCAGTCCGAGGCGATGGGGCTGTCGCGCAAGGCTTCGAACGCGCGTCCCAGGTTCGACTTCAGGATGCGGTGCACCACCACCAGCGAAATGACCAGCAGCGCGGCGACCATGTAGTAGTACTCCACTTCCGTCAGCTTGTGGCCGAACAAGACGGGTTTGTGGATCTTGATTCCCATCGGGCCTTCCGTCAGGAAGCTCATCTCGTTGATCAGGATTTGCACGATGGTGCCGAAGGCCAGGGTCACCATGGCCAGGTAGGGTCCCGTCACGCGCAGGGCCGGCAAGGCCAGGATGGCGCCGAACAGGGCCGCGCCCGCGATACTGGCGGGGATGGCCAGCCAGAACGGCGCGCCCAGCTTGAACACCAGCACGCCCGTGGCGTATGAGCCGATGCCGAACAGGCCCGCATGGCCCAGCGACACCTGCCCCGTGTAGCCGACGACGATATCGAGGCCGAACAGCAGGATGGCGTAAATGAGAATGGTCTCGGCCAGGTGGATGTAGTACGGGTTCGGAATGACGACGGGGAACAGCACGAGCGCGGCCAGGCCCGCCGCGCTCAGCGCCAGCATGGTGATTTTCTTGTTCATGTGGTCCTCAGACTTTCTTGATCGCGGCTTTGCCGAACAGGCCGGACGGCTTGACGGCCAGCACCAGCAGCAAGAGCAGCAGGCCGGGCACTTCCTTGAAGCCGGTGGAAATGTAGTAGCCTGTGGTCGTTTCCGCGATACCCAGGATCAGGCCGCCGACGATGGCGCCCACGCCCGAGGTCAGGCCGCCGATGATGGCCACGGCAAACGCTTTCAAGCCCAGCGACGCGCCCATGGTGGCTCCCGTCAGAGTCAGCGGCGCCACCAGCACGCCCGCGAAGGCCGCCGTGGCCGACGACAGCGTATAGGAAAAGGTGATGACCATGCCCGTGTTGATGCCCATCAGACCGGCCGCGTCGCGGTCGTTGGCCGTCGCCACGACGGCCTTGCCGTAGATCGATTTGCGGTTGAATACTTCGACTGCCAGCATGATGGCCAGCGCGCCGACGATGACGGCCACCTGCATCTGCTGCACGTTCGCGCCAAACACCTGGAACGGCGCGGCCGACAGCGGCGACGGGAACATCAGGTCATCCTTGCCCCAGATGTTTTCCGCCACGTTCTTGAAAATGATGGCCAGCGCGATGGTCGACATGATCCAGCCGAATTCGGACTTGATCTTGATGGCGGGCCGCACGCCTATCCATTCGACGAATACGCCCTGCAAGGCGCCGAAGACGATGACGATGGGGATCATCAGCAGGTAGCTCATGTACGGGCCGCCGTGGATGGTGCCCACCAGGGACAAGCCCACGAGCGCGCCCAGCATCAGCGATTCGCCCTGGCCGAAATTGAGGGTGCCGGACGTGGCAAAGGTCAGCTGGTAGCCGAAGGCGATGACGGCATAGATCATGCCCAGCGCGATGCCGCTGAAGACGAGCTGCAGGAAGATTTCCATGGTGTTCCCCGAAGGATGGAAGATAAAAAAATGGCCAGTCCTGATTCCTCAAGGCTGGCCACTGCGCGGCGAATGTCTGCCAGGCTTATTTCGCGAGGACGACTTTGCCGTCCTTGACTTCACCGAAGACCGTCAGGTCGGCCGTGATCGCTTCATGGTTGGTCTTACTGAACGGCTTGTTGTAGGTGGTGACGGCGCCTTCCACCTTCTCATTCAGGTTTTCCAGCGCGGCGCGCACTTTCGGGCCGTCCGTGCCGCCCGCCTGCGTGATGGCCGCGGCCAGCAGGTAGATGGAATCGTAGCCTTGCGCGGCCGAGACGGCCGACGGCATGCGTCCGCCCGACGGCTTGTAGGCGGCCACATAGGCGTCGATGAAGGCCTTGCGCTTCGGCGTGCTGGCGTCCTGGATGAAGGTTTGCGGCATGCGTGTGCCATTGCCGTTCTTGCCCGCGTTGTCGATGAAGTTACCCATGGCCAGGGTCCAGCTGCCGATCAGCGGCACTTTCCAGCCCAGTTTTTCCATGCCGTTGGCGATCTGCGCCAGTTCCGGGCCGATGCCGTAGGTCAGCACGACTTCCGCGCCCGCCTGCTTGGCTTTCAGCAGCTGGGCCGTCATGTCGACGTCCTTGATGTTGTATTTTTCAACGACAACGGGCTTGATGCCCTTCTTGTCGAGCGCCTTTTCCAGGTCTTCGCGGCCCAGCTGGCCATAGTTGGTGGAGTCGGCCAGGATCGCCACTTTCTTGAACTTGCGGTTCTCGATCGCTTCATGCACGATCATGCCGGACTGGATGGTGTCATTGGCCGCATTGCGGAAAATGTAGTTTTCCGGCTGGTCGGCGAACTGTTTGGTGACGATGGAACCCGTCGCCACATTGTTCATCACGGGAATTTTCGCTTCCTGGTAGAAGCGCTGCGAAGCCAGGGCCACGCCCGTGTTGATGTAGCCGACGGTGGCGGCGACCTTTTCCTTGTTGATCAGTTCCTGGGCGATCTGCACGCCGCGTTCGTTCTTCGCTTCGTCATCGCGCTCGATCAGCAGCAAGGAACGGCCCAGCACGCCACCTTTGGCATTGATTTCCGCGACGGCCAGCTTGACGCCGTCGCGCATCGACACGCCCATCGGCGCGGAACCGCCCGTGAACGGTCCGGACACGCCGATCTTGATGGGGTCGGCTGCGACTGCCGCCTGCGAGAAACCCAAAACCAAACTTGCCACGAGCAATTTCTGTTTCAAATTCATTGTCATCTCCTCTGCTACAACGTTTTAAATGCCACTTATTTTTATAGTCGTACGCTGGATAACCGCCCCATCGATAAATCATTGTAGGTGAGTAAACATGCCCCAGCAACAACTACATATGACGCGTCGCAGCATGCGAAAAAGACTACATTACCCGTCCGATGTCAGTCTTTTGTAAGGAAAATATGACGCAAATTGGAACACACTGCACCATTTGGCAACAGTGCTGCCACCGATGCGGGGCCGCCGGACGACTTCACAGCGTGCTGATCTGACGCAATACTGCCATTGCTCAGCATGCTAACGTCGGCCATGCCAGCGCGTGCGCGCCGGCCCCGTCAGCCACTGCTACCGCATGGAGGCCATATGCAGCGCCCGTCGACCCCGTCCATTCCCCGCCTGCTACTTGCCGCCAGCGCCAGCCTGCTGCTGGGCGGCTGCGCCACCAACCTGGCGCCCGTGCGCAACTTCGCCGACCAGACGCAAAAGATGTCGGTCCACTTCGAACCCATGCTGGCAGGCAGCGTCCACAGCTGCATGGACAAGGCCATGCGCAAGCGTCTGATCCTGGCCGAGCGTTTCGATGCGCAAGCCAGCGAACAGGCCGCGCGCGCCGATTGCGCCGCCATCGCGCAGGCCAGCGCATCGATCGCCAGCCTGAACGACGTCCTGCTGCGCTATGCCCAGACCCTGGCGGCGCTGGCCGACGACAAGCTGCCCGTCTACAAGGAAGAGTTTTCCGGCCTTGGCGATGCGCTGGGCGGCCTGGCGCAGCCGGGCGCCGGCGCGCCCCTGCTCGATGCGGACAAGCTGGCCAAGGTCGTCAAGCTGAGCGAGCACCTGAGCCGCCTGGCCACGCAGCGCCGGCAGAAATCGGCCTTGCGCGAATTGCTCGACGAGCAGGAAGCCATCGATATCGTCAGCAATGCGCTCAAGGAGTACGCGCAGCGCAGCTACCGTGCCGGCTTGCAGGATGAATTGCGCGACCTGGACCTGCTGCGCAGCGCCGTCGACAAGGCCGCGCCGCGCGAACCGCTGGCCGCCAACTACATCCGCACGCGCTTGCACCTGGAAGGCGGGCAACTGCGGGAGAGGGAAAAGATCGTCGCCGCGTATGTCGCCGCCGTCGACGCGCTGCAAGCGAGCGTGGCCGCGCTGCGGGCCAATTTCGACCACCTGCAGGCGCCCGAACTGGAACGGCAGCTGGCGCAGTTTTCACGCGACGTCGACACGCTGCAGCGGCAAGCAGCGTTCTATGCCCCCGCCCGCTGGTAAGCGGCGCGCACACAGGAGTATCCCATGGCCCCACTGACCGAACTGACGAAAGACCAAAGCTACGCCATCGCCGACAGCCTGGCGCAGGCGTCAAGCCTGGTGCTGGAATTGCGCATCCGCGAACGGGAAGCGCTGGCGCCGGACGAACGCGCGCTGCTGGAGCAATATGAAAACCACCTGGACCAGATGGTGGCCCTGTTCCGCGCGTACGGCATTTACCTGACGGCTGCAGGCGCCGATCAGGCGCGCGGCGACATCGAAGGCGCCATCGCCAAGGGCAAGTCACAGCTCAAGCGCATCGCCGACATCAAGGCGGCCATAGCCACGGCGGCCAGGCTGGTCGACCTGGGCGCCGCCATCTTGTCGCGCGACCCGTTCGCCATCGGCGAGGCGGCGGCCAGCTTGCGGGCCAGGCCGAAGAAGGAAGAAGCGGCATGAGCGCCAGCCTGTTGCCGCCCTACTCGATGCTGAGCACGCCCTGATCCGAACTCGGGTGCGTGCCCGCCCCTGGCGCAACCTCCACCAGGCTGCGGGCAAAAGCGCCGCCCGCCGGCGCCGACGTCAAGGCGTAATGGACGCCAGGCTTCAGGCCCGTGGCCAGGATGGCGCCGGCGACCAGCGGCGAGGTCCAGTCCATGCGGGCAGCGGGCGCCACGTCGCGGTTGAACAGCACGTGCAGCTGACTGCCCAGCAGCAGCGCCTCGGTGTTGGCCGCGGCAGCCAGACGCCGCGTATCGGGCGGCTGCGCCGTGCCGGTGGCGCCATCGTTGTCGGCGACAAACAGAGTGTGCAGGAAATACTCGGGCGCATCGACTGCAGGCGCCGCTGCCGATGTGACTTCCAGGCGCCAGGCGCCCACGTCTTCCTCGGTGGTTTTTTGCTCGCTCTTCTGCGGTGCATGGTTGAACCACAGGTCGCTGCCATCGGCTTGGCGTCGGCGCACCATGAAACGGCAATCGCCGCTGCTGGCCCATTGTTCGTTCGCCTTGACCGGGCTCATCTGCCTACACACGGTGCCGTCATGATCACGCCCGCCGACCTTTAGCACGACGGCATTCTCTGGCAGCACGGTTTGCACGATCAGCATGCCGTCGCCATTGCGCACGGTGGCGATACGCCGCTGTCCCGCGCTGTAGCCGAGCTTGTAGCGCCCATCGCCGAGATTGCTCGTATTGGCGGTATTGGCGGCCGGGTCATGCGCCGTATGCAGCAAAAAAGTAGCTGGCAAGCCGCGCTTGCTGCGCACGCTGTCGAAGACCACCGTCACGGGCTTGGGCCAGAACGCCGGCTGGCGCAGAAACAGGACCTGGCGCACAAAACCGTTATTCCGGTCCAGCCTGGTTGCCGAGTAGGCCTTGCTGGCATTGCCGCTGGTATAGGTATATTCCGGCGTATTTTCATAGCGCACGATGCCATCGAGGGCGTTCACGCCACCGGGCAGGATTTCGTCTATCGTCGGATAGTTCTGTTGCAGCGCTTGCATCCACTGTCCGCCATCACGGCTCAAGCCGCTCCCCCCCGTCATCAGACGCTCCGTCGGATCGTCCACCGTATCGTAGACCGTGATCGTGTTATGCGCCACGCTGCGCGTGTAATAGTTCCACCAATGCACGCTTTCATAGCTGTCATACAAGCCCGTATCGAGCAGCAATGGCGCCTTGTAATACAGCGCAAAGCTGTTCTGGTCGGCGTGCTGGTGGTTCTGCGCCGCGAACGACGAGGATTTAAAGTCCAGCAACGTGGCATTCGCATAATCCCATGTGTCACGCATCACTACCTGGCCCGACACGCGGAAATGGCGCGCCAGGGGCAAGCTTGATATTGGCACGGCCGCCACTTCCGCCGGCCAGAACAACCGCTCCATGATCTCGTCTTTCTTGTAAGTACGCCTGTTTACCTGCTCGCGGTAAAAAGACCAGGCCACGTCGTTGTCGCCAACACTGGCCACGCCGCGCGACAATTGTCCGAGCAGCGGATTACTTACAAGAAAATCATAATTGTCGCCGCTGGCGGGGAACAGGCCATCGCTGCGCAAGCCATAGATATAGGGATACAGCAGTTGATCCTGCCAGGCGGCCTGCAGCAACGGCGCGCCGCCTGCATTGTCGAGTCCCGTGCGCCACAGCAGCAAGCGCTCCGGGATGCTCGACACGCCATAGGAAAAGCCCATCTGATGGCCGCCATCGGCAGAAATGGCGGCGCGTGCTGCCATGAACCCCTTGTCGAAATGCGCATACGCCGTGTCGATCATCGGCACGACTTCGGGATGCTCTTCGGCGATGGCCAGCAAGCCCAGCGCCATGTTTGTCACGGCACTGAAGGCATGGCCGCTGACATAATAATTGGCAACAGAAGGAATCGTATAGCTGCGGTTCCAGTGTTCGTACACGGGTTTCTGCTCGCAATCGAAGACCGTACTCGTGTCGCGCAAGTGCTGCCTGCTGCCGCACATGGACGCCACCAGATGGTCGCCCTCAGTTGCCGTATTTTCGGCCGCTATCGTCTCCTTGATCCTCCGCGCCAGCACGCCCCGGTAAGGCCCCGTGCCGAGCGCGGCGGGCACATTCTCGCTGCCCATCAAATCATATAGCCAGTCATACATCAGTCCCATGGCGGCCACCCTGCCCCCCATCGACCATTCATTGCCGGCGGGCAGTGGGCTCGCCAGCACCATGTCGGCATACGTCAGCAAACCCTGCTTATACTTATCCTGCTCCGTCAGCAGCCATGCCATGGACAGCAATTGCGCGCTTTCATAGATTGTCCCGCGATGCCCGGTGGCGACATTGCACGCTTTCGGGTAGTCGGACGACGTGGGCGCGATCGTGGCACAGCTGCGAATTTCCGCCAGGCGCATGTCGGCCGCATAAATGAAGGCATTCCAGGCGATATTGAGTTCCACATCCCTGGTGGGATAGCTGATCAATGCCGTCCCCTGTCCATCACGCAGCACAAAGCCCTGCATCTCTTCGTTGCGACGGCCGCCGAGGCTGAATATCTGCGCATCCGCCTTCCACTCGACGGGCACCCCAGTCTCCGTCTTCCATACGGTGGGAACGGCGACATCGTTCACCGTCAACTCGAGCCGGTGCGCCTGGCTATCCCAAGAAAACTGCAGCCTGGATAGCACGCCTGGCTTCAAGTTGACCTGGGTACTCGATGCATAGACGTTATTCCCCAGCAATGCGAACTGGATACCCACCGTTCCGCCATTGTTTCCCGCCCCGGCCGGCACATCCCAGCCATCCACATGGCGTATCAGAATCGCATTGCCAGTACCAATGTACTGGCCAAAAATGTCCTGATGTACCCCGTCACCGCTAGCCTTGTGCTGCGCGAGCAACTGAAAACTGATGCTGCCCTTGGTAGCAGGGAAGCGCGCAGCGGGGTAATAAGGCAATTGTGCCTTGAGGGCATCAAAGCCGGCCTGGCTGGCAAACAGCTTTGGATGGCCCGTCTTGATCGGTGCGGGCAGCTGCGCCATCGAGGAAGACGCCACCATCACCAGCATGCCCAGGCCTGCATGCAGCCATCGTTTTCCCGGCAGGCGGTGGGAAACATTGCGAACGGATTTCCTTGCCATTGCTTGCATTGCCATACACTTCCCCAATTCTCATCATGAAGTTATCAAAGGACCATGTTTTACATACTGCCACGGATCTTTTAAAAACAACAATAAATGGACTCAAACTGAACCAAATAGAGAAGAAAATATAAGGAAAGAACTTATTTACGAGAATTAATATTTCTTGAGAAAAATAAGCAATTCTCCAGCCGCATCATTACGGCTCGGCGGCGCGGTGCCCCATCGCATGCGTGGCCATCTTCAGGTACAGGAAGGACTGCTCCTCGCTATGCGCATAGCCCATCTGCCCTTCGGCCAGAGCGACGGATTTCTGCTGCAGCGCTTCCGGGTAGTCCAGGTCGCAGGCGGCATCGAGCCAGTAGCGCGCCCGGGCTTCGTCGGTATCGAGCAGCAGGTTCGCCACGATGAACATGGCGGGCGCCACGCCCCGTTGCGCGGCCAGTTCCAGCCAGCGCAGCGCGGCAGCGCCGTCCTGCGGCCCGCCCATGCCGTTCTTGTGCATCAATCCCAGGTAGTACGCGGCAGGACCGCTGCCCTGCCCCGCCGCGTGCTCGAACAGGGCGCGCGCCTGCGGCTGGCTCGCCTCGCCTGCGCGCATCAAGACCTTGGCCTGGGCCGTGATATCCGGCCCTGCCGATGCCAGCGGCGATACTGCCAGGGCGATGGCACACAACCATGCCTTCACTTCGACAGGTCCACTTGATACAGCGCAAAGCCCTTGCCCGCGCCATCATCAGGCTTCAACTGCGTGACGTTGTCGATGCCGGCCGCTTTCGCCAGCTCGATCACGCCCGGCGCCGAATGGAACACTACCGGGCCTTTGGTGGCAACCCTGGCGAAGCGCCAGCTGCGCGCCGCGCCGTTTTTCGCGCGCGTCAGGTTTTTCTGCTGCGTGACATAGGCAATCAAGAGTTCGCGGTTGTTGTCGGGCGAGGCCACCACCGTCTTGCTGCCGTCGAGGCCAGGGAAATTGCCGCCGCCGCTGGCGCGGTAGTTATTCGTCGCGATGAGGAATTCCTGCGCCGCGTCTACAGGTTTACCCTTGTAGGTCAGCGCCTTGATGCGCCGGCCCGGCGGCTGCGTGACGTCGATCTGGTAGCGCACGTCGGCGCTCGTGATGGCGTCGAAGTTGTAGCTCGGATGGGCCGTGTTGACCAGTTCCTGTGCTTCCGGCTTGTTGGGGTCGATGGTGTTGAAGCGCTGCGCCGACTGTTCCAGCCAGGCCTTCAGCTCCGCGCCGTTCATCTTCACGCCGTACAGCGCGTTCGGATACAAATACAGGTCGGCCGCATTGTTCAGCGCCACGTTGCCCGCCTTGACGTCCGTGTAGTCGGATACCCCGGCCGAGCCGCTCTTGAACGGCGACGACATCGACAGCACGGGCAAGTGCGCGTACTGCGGCAAATTCGCCTTCACGTACGCGGCCAGATAGCCCGATTGCGCCTGGTTCACCACTTCGATGGCGCTGACGTCGCCCACGTCAGCGAAATATGTCGACATGCGGAAATCCGTGGCGCCCACCGGTGTCTGCACGTAGGCGATCGTCGCCGCGTGTTCTTCGGCCACCAGTGTGGCGATGGCGGCATCGGGAGTGACATAACTCTTGTCCGCATTCTGGATGCCGCGCGCTTCCACCGTGGTGGCGCTCTTGTCGACCACCCACTGCTTGCCGTCGTGGCGCAGGCGCAGGCCGATCACGCCCAGGTGCTTGCCCCACAAATTGGCCATCACGGTGGGCACGCCATTGACCAGGCCACGGGCCTTGTCGACGCCGGGCAAATTAAACTGCGGCACCGTGCTGGCGGCGTTCGGGAACAGCTGGTGCGAGTGACCGATCAGCATGGCGTCCACGCCCGGAACTTGCGACAGGTAGTAATTACCGTTTTCCATGGTGGGCGAATACGGGCTGTCATCGAGGCCGCCGTGCGAGATCGCCACCACCAGCTCGGCGCCTTTCGCGCGCATCTCGGGAATGAATTTTTCCGCCGTCTCGCGCACGCCCTGCGTGTAGACGCGCCCTTCCAGCCAGCGCTTGTCCCAGGCCATGATGGTGGGCGGCGCGAAGCTGATGATGCCCACCTTCACGCTGCTGGTCACCGGTTTTCCATCGGGGCCGGTCGCCGTGATCTGCTTGTCGATGATGTGGTACGGCGCAAACAGGGGCTTGCCCGTCCTGACGCTGTAGACGTTGGCCAGCACTTGCGGGAAAGCGGGGCCGGCGCAGCGCGGTTTGCCGGCATCGACGCTGTCGACGTCGAAGCGGTTGCCCGTCACCTGGCTCAAAAACGCCAGGCCGTAGTTGAATTCATGGTTGCCGATGCCGCCGCCGTCCACCTTCAGCAGATTCATGGCCTTGTAGATGGCCAGGGTCTGGTCGCAGGCCAGCGGTTTTACCAAGGCCTGGTAGTCGGCCAGGGCCGTTCCCTGGATGGTGTCGCCATTGTCGAGCAGCAGATTGTTCGGGAATTGCGCACGCGCCTGGGCGATCAGTGCCGCCGTGCGTTCCAGGCCGATCGACGGTTCCGCCTGCAGCTTGTAGTAGTCATAACTGAGCACATTCGCGTGCAAGTCCGTCGTCTCGAGCAGGGCCAGGGTGGCGCTGCTGTCGGCCGGCGCGGCCGCTGGCGCCGGCGCGGGTCCGTGGGTGGCGGGCGGCAAGGCGCCGCAGCCGGCCAGCAGCAGCGGTAACAGGGCGAGACGAGGCAGTTGGCGCAGGGGGTGGCACATGGGATATTCCTGTGGAAAGACAATATCGCCAGCATCATACGCAGCACGGCAGCCCCTATCAAGGCAAAAATATTGTCGCAAATACAGCAAAATACGCATTTTATTGCCCCGCGCGGCCGCAATTGCGCTGCGGCGGCAGCGGAAACGCGCCGCGCTCGCGTATAATTCAGGGTTTGATTTCACCATAGAAGACCAGAACATTATGGAAGCCGAACGCATCAATATCATCTCCGCCCTGCTCAACGACCTGACGGTCCGCGAAGCCGAACTTCGGAGGTATCTTTGACTTCACTGTCAAGTCGGAGAAACTAGAGCAAGTCAACGAAGAGCTGGAAGATCCCACCGTCTGGAACGATCCCAAGCGCGCCCAGGACCTCGGTAAAGAGAAGAAGGCGCTGGAAGCGATCGTCTTCACCTTGGCCAAGGCCGATGCCGACCTGCGCGACACCCGCGACCTGTTCGACATGGCCCGCGAAGAAGGCGACGACGAGACCCTGGAAGCGATCGAGCAGGACGTGCAGGAAATCCGCAAGGTCATCGAAAGCATGGAATTCCGCCGGATGTTCAACAATCCGATGGACCCGAACAACTGCTTCATCGACATCCAGGCCGGTGCCGGCGGCACGGAAGCCCAGGACTGGGCTTCGATGCTGCTGCGCCAGTACCTGCGCTATTGCGAACGCAAGGGTTTTAAAGTTGAAATCCTCGAGCAGTCCGACGGCGAGGTCGCCGGCATCAAGACGGCCACTTTGAAGGTCGAGGGCGATCACGCCTACGGCTTCCTGCGCACGGAAACGGGCGTGCACCGCCTGGTGCGCAAGTCGCCGTTCGACTCGGCCAACGGCCGCCACACGTCGTTTACGTCGCTGTTCGTATATCCGGAAGTCGACGATTCGATCGAGATCGACGTCAACCCGGCCGATATCCGCGTCGATACCTACCGCGCGTCGGGCGCCGGCGGTCAGCACATCAACAAGACCGACTCCGCCGTCCGCATGACCCACGCGCCGACAGGCATCGTGGTGCAGTGCCAGAACGACCGTTCGCAGCACCGCAACCGCGCCGAAGCGATGGAAATGCTGAAAGCGAAACTGTACGAGCATGAACTGCGCAAGCGCATGAGCGAGCAGCAAAAGCTGGAAGACTCGAAGACGGACGTGGGCTGGGGTCACCAGATCCGCTCCTACGTGCTGGACCAGTCCCGCATCAAGGACTTGCGCACCGGTTTCGAGACGGGCAATACCAAGGGCGTGCTCGATGGCGACATCGACGACTTCATTTCCGCCTCGCTCAAGCAAGGCGTATAAGGATGAACGCATCCGCTCCGGCGCCGGCGCAGCGCGCCTTCCTGTTCGACATGGATGGCACGATCGTCGACAACATGGCCTTCCACACGACATCGTGGCTGGCGTTCTTTGAACGCCACGGCCATGCGCTGGACGCGGACGCCTTTTTCCGCGACACGGCGGGACGGCAGGGACATGAAATCATCGCCAAGTACCTGGGCGAGGATGCCGACCACGTCACCCTGCTGGCGGAAAAGGAAGTCGTCTACCGCGAACTGTATGGCCCGCACCTGGCCACGGTGCTTGGCTTCGACCGGCTGATCGCCAGCGCGCGCCAGCACGGCATCGGGCTGGTCGTCGGCACGGCGGCGCCAAACGAGAATATCGCGTTCACGCTCGACGGCCTGGACCTGCGCCACCGCTTCGACGCCATCGTCGGCGCCGCCGACGTGGAACGGGGCAAGCCGCATCCGGACGTGTTCCTGAAAGGCGCGCAGCTGGCCGGCGCGCTGCCGCAGAACTGCATCGTCTTCGAAGACGCGCCCTTGGGCGTGGAAGCGGCGCGCCGTGCCGGCATGCGCGTCGTGGTCCTCACCACCACCTTGCCGGCCGAGGCGTTTGCCGCATTCGACAACGTCATTGCCATCGTGCCGGATTTCTCCGCACTCGACGTCGACGCACTGTTTGCCAGCGTGGCGCCAGCGCTGGCGCCACATCATCAATCATCACCAACGAAGAACACCATGACTACGGATATCCAAGAACAAGCCGCCGCCCCCGATGAAAACAAGATCATCGCCGAGCGCCGCGTCAAGCTGGCAGCACTGCGTGAACAAGGCGTCGCCTTCCCGAACGATTTCCGCCCCGAGCACAAGGCGGCCGATCTGCACGCGCAATACGGCGGCAAGACGCGCGAAGAGCTGGAAGCCGAACCTGTCACCGTGGTGCTGGCCGGCCGCATGATGCTCAAGCGCGAAGCGGGCAAGAAAGCCGCCTTCGCCACCCTGCAGGACGCTTCCGGCCCGAAGGCCGACGGCCGCATCCAGATCTACGCCACGCTTGATCTCACCGGCGAAGCGGCCATGGCCGCCCTGCACCACTATGACCTGGGCGATATCCTGGGCGTGCAAGGCACCCTGTTCAAGACCAAGACGGACGAACTGACCATCAAGGTCACCGAACTGCGCCTGATCACCAAGTCGCTGCGCCCGCTGCCGGATAAATTCCACGGCCTGGCCGACCAGGAAACCAAGTACCGCCAGCGCTACGTCGACCTGATCATGAACGAAGAGACGCGCCGCACCTTCAAGGCCCGTACCGCCGCCATCTCGTCGATCCGCCGCTTCATGGAAAAGAACGAGTTCATGGAAGTGGAAACGCCGATGCTGCACACGATTCCCGGCGGTGCGGCGGCCAAGCCGTTCATCACGCACCACAATGCGCTCGACATGCAGATGTTCCTGCGCATCGCGCCCGAGCTGTACCTGAAGCGCCTGGTCGTGGGCGGCTTCGACCGCGTGTTCGAGATCAACCGCAACTTCCGCAACGAAGGCGTGTCGATCCGTCACAACCCTGAATTCACGATGATGGAATTCTACGCGGCCTACACCGACTACAAATGGCTGATGGATTTCACGGAAGCCGTCATCCGCCAGGCCGCCATCGACGCGCACGGCACCGCCACCCTGACCTACGGCGGCCGCGAACTCGATTTGGCAAAACCGTTCCACCGCCTGACCATCGTCGAAGCGATCAACAAGTACGCGCCGGGCTACACGCCGGAGCAGTTGAACGATGCGGACTTCATCAAGGAAGAGCTGAAGAAATTCGGCGTCAAGCCGTTCGCCACGGCCGGCCTGGGCGCGCTGCAACTGGCGCTGTTCGAAGAGACGGCCGAAGCGCAACTGTGGGAACCGACCTACATCATCGACTATCCGGTCGAAGTGTCGCCGCTGGCGCGCGCTTCCGACACGGTGGCCGGCATCACCGAACGCTTCGAGCTGTTCATGGTGGGCCGCGAGATCGCCAACGGCTTCTCCGAGTTGAACGATGCGGAAGACCAGTCGGCCCGCTTCCTGGCGCAAGTGGCCGCCAAGGACGCCGGCGATGAAGAGGCGATGTTCTACGACGCCGACTACATCCGCGCGCTGGAATACGGCATGCCGCCAGCCGGCGGCTGCGGCATCGGCATCGACCGCCTGATGATGATCATCACGGATTCGCCGAACATCCGCGACGTCCTGCTGTTCCCTCACCTGCGCCGCGAAGAATAATCACGGACGCCAGCCAATAAAAAGCCGCCTGATTTTGCGATCAGGCGGCTTTTTTACTTATATGGCCTGCTATCAGCCGGCCAAGGTCACGCGCTGGTGGCTGCGGCTGGCCTGCTGCGCCGCCAGCGCCGTCGCCAGCGCGCGCATGCCGTCGTCACCGGTAGCTGCCGGCTGCCCTTCGCCACGCATGGCGCGCTGGAAGGCACACACCGAGCGCACGTACAGGTTCTCGTGCTCGACGGGGATGTCGATGCTGCCGCCGTCGCGCGTCAGGCTGATGCTGCCGACGGGGCGCTGCGTCATCACGCCGGTGGCGAAGATGGTGCCCTTGCTGCCGATGATTTCCACGCCGGACAGCGAATACGGCGCGTTGAACGCGTCGTGCACCTGCACCAGGGTGCCGTTGTCGAATTCGATGACGGCCATCAGGCCCTCTTCCAGCCCTGCCACCGTCATGCCCCCGCTGGTGGCGCAGGCGGTGACGTGGCGCGGTTCCGAGTCGAGCAGGAAGCGCAGGGTGTCGACATCGTGCACGAACATGTCAAGCGTGACGCCGCCCGATTCCGGCGCATCCAGGCGCCAGCCGCGCAGGTGCTGCGGCAGGTTGTTCGCGTGCAGCACGCGGCAATACAGGGGCTGGCCGATCTCGCCCGCGCGTATCAGCTCGCGCACCTTGCCGTGGCTGGCGGCGTTGCGCAAGTGGTGGTTAATCCCCAGCACCACGCCCGCCTCGGCGCAGCCGTCGACCATGCGGCGGGCGTCCTCCAGGTTCAGCGCCAGCGGCTTCTCGCACAGCACGTGCTTGCCCGCGCGCGCCGCCTGCAAGGTCTGCGCCATGTGCCACTCGTTGGTGGTGCTGATGTACACGGCGTCCGCGCCCGGATGCGCCAGCGCCGCATCGAGGTCGGTATAGCTGGCGGCGATGCCGAATTGTTCGGCAAAGGCGGCGCCGCGCGCGGCGTCGCGGCTGACCACGGCCAGCACCTCGGCATCGCCCTGCTGGCGGATCGCGTCGACCATCCATTCGCGCGCCACAGTGCTGGCGCCGACCAAAATCCATCCGGTTTTCTTCATTCGATTCTCCAGTTAAAAAGTGTGGCGCAGGCCCAGGTTCCAGGCCTGGTTGCCGGTGCCGTTGTCGGTGGCGTTGCCCACCAGGTAGGCGGCGCCGTTGCGGTTGTCGATGTGCGCATAGGCCGCATACAAGGTGCTGCGTTTCGACAGCGCATACGTGTAACCGATGCCAATTTGAGAAGCGTCGCCGTTGGCGGCGCGGCGGTCGTCGCGCCGCACGTACGAAAACAGGATGCGGTGCGGGCCCACGGGCACGGTGGCGCCCAGCATCAGGTCCGCGCTGTCGACCGTGGTGGCGGCGCCGGCCGTACTCTTGCTGACGGCGACGGCGCCGTGCGCCTTGACCACGCCGAAGTCCCAGGTGGCGCCCAGCACCGTGTTGCGCGCCCTGCCCGCTACCTGCGCGCTTGACAGGGTGTTGGCGTCCTGGTGCGCCATGCGCACGTACAGCGGCCCGCTGGCATAGGTGGCCGCCGCGCCCATGTAACGCCTGGCCGATGCATCCCCTGGCACTTCGCCGAAGCCGTAAGCCAGTTCGCCGGACAGTCCCCCGCGCACGGGCGAGCTGTAGGTGATGCTGTTGTCGACGCGGCTGATGTAGCCGGCCGTGAAGACGTTGCTCATCCTGCCCGCAAAACCCAGGTAGAACGGGTCCAGCACGCCCAGGCTGCTATCGATGAACGTGTACTGGCGGCCCAGCCGCAAGGTGCCCGCCGCGCCGGCAAGGCCGACGAAGGCCTGGCGCCCGAACAGCAGGCCGCCCTGGGCCGAAGCGCCCGTGTCGGCCAGGATGCCCGCATCCATCGTAAAGATCGCCGTCATGCCGCCGCCCAGGTCTTCGCTGCCCTTGAAACCCAGGCGCGAGCCGTTGGCGATGCCGCTCGTCAGCTTGAGCACCCTGCCTCCGGGGCCGCCGCTCTCGGACACCACGCCCAGGTCCGCGATGCCGTACATGGCCACGTTCGACTGCGCCGAGCACAGGCCGCCGCAGGCGCCCGCGCCGATGATCATTGCCCTTGCTACCTTGTTCTTCATTTCTTTCCCTGTCTGTCTTTTTATGGATACTGTTCTTAGCTGACCAGGTGGCGCGGCCGCTCGCCGCGCAGGCCGGCCAGCAGGTTGTCCACGGCCTGCTGCGCCATGGCGTAGCGCGTTTCATGCGTGGCCGAGCCGATGTGCGGCAGCGCCACCACGTTGGCCATGCGCGGCAGCGGATTGTCCGGCGCCAGCGGTTCACGCTCGAACACGTCCAGGCCGGCGCCGTGGATCGTGCCCTGCTGCAGCGCCTCGATCAGCGCCGCCTCGTCGACGATGCGCCCGCGCGAACCGTTGATGAAGATGGCGTCGGGGCGCATCAGCGCGAATTCACGCCGGCCCATCATGCGTTCCGTCTGCGCCGTCAGCGGCAGCACCACGCAGACGAAATCGGAGCCGGCCAGCAAGTCGTCGAGCGCCACCTGGCGCGCGCCCAGCGCCGCTTCCACCTCGGGCACCGCTTCGCCGTTCACGTACAGCACCTGCATGCCGAAGCCCAGAGCGGCGCGGCGGGCGACGGCGCGGCCGATGCGGCCCATGCCCAGCATGCCGATGGTCTTGCCATGCACGTTGACGCCGTACTGGCTTTCGCCCACGCTGCGCGTCCAGCGTCCCGCCTTGACGAATTCGGCCAGTTCGACGACGCGCCGCGCGCTGGCGAGGATCAGCGCGAAGATCGTGTCGGCCGTCGTTTCCGTCAGCACGTCCGGCGTATTGGCCAGCAGGATGCCCCGTTCGCGCAGGTAGTCGACGTCGAACTGGTCGACGCCCACCGAAATGGTGGAAATGATGCGCAGGTCTTCGGCCGGGTCCAGCAGTTCGCGGTCCAGGCGCACGCTGGCGCCCAGCAAGCCATGCGCGCCGCGGATGGCGGCGGCGAATGCGGCGCGGTTGCCCGCGTCGATCGCCTCGAAATACGTCACCTCGCATTCGGCGCGCAGGCGCGCCAGCAGCGGCTCGGCCAGCTTTTTATACACAACCACATGTTTTTTCACGAGTTTTCCCCTGTTCGGTTCAAGATTGGCCCAGCGCATCGAGCTGGGCGCGGGTCGGCAAGCCTTCCATGTCGCCGGCCACCTGGATGGCGAAGGCGCCGACTCTGTTGCCGCGCCGTACCGCCTGCGCCAGCGGCAAGCCTTCCAGCAAGGCGCTGACCAGGCCGGCCGCGAAGCCGTCGCCGGCACCCACCGTGTCGACCACGTTGTCCACGCGCTCGCCCGCCACCATGCCGCTGTCGCCGTCGGCCGTGCGGTAATAGGCGCCCTCGGCACCCAGCTTGATGACCACCAGGCGCGCGCCCTGCTGCAGATAAAAGCCGGCGACGTCGTGCGGCAAGTCGTGACCCGTGAGGATTTTTCCCTCCCCCAGGCCCGGCAGCACCCAGTCGGCCCTGGCGGCGAGACGGTTGATCTGTTCGACCATGACGGCTTGCGACGGCCACAGCGAGGGCCGCAGATTCGGGTCGAACGACACGGTACGGCCATGCTCGCGCATGAAGTCGATGGCCTGGCCGGCGAACGCCAGGCTGGTCTCGGACAGCGCCGCGGCCACGCCCGTGGCGTGCAGGTGGCGCGCCGACAGGAAATAGGCAGGGTCGAAGTGCTCGGGCGCCAGCCGGCTGGCGGCGGAACCCTTGCGGAAGTATTCGACCAGCGGATCGGCGCCGTTCTCGGCCTTCTCCTTGAGCAGGAAGCCGCTGGACTGGCCGGCGACGGCGGCGACCCGGCTGCAATCGACGCCTTCGGCCTGCACGCTGGCGCGGATGAAGCGGCCGAACGAGTCATCGCCCACGCGGCTGAGCCAGCCGACTTTCAAACCGAGGCGCGCCAGGCCGATGGCGACGTTCGTCTCGGCGCCGGCCAGGCGGCGCGTGAAATGCGCCACGGCCGCCAGGTCGCCCGTTTCCTCGGCAACGAACATCGCCATCGCTTCGCCGTAGGTGACGACGTCGAGCGCGTGCACCCCTTGAATTTCCTTTTGGCGCAGTTCTTGTTCCCTCATGCGGCCTCCAGCATCTGGATGTAGCGGCCCGTTTCAGCCACCAGGTCGGTAGCCTCCAGCGGGAATTCGATGGCCCGCTGCACGCCCGGCGCAAAGTGCGCGAAGACGGCGCGCCAGACCGGATCGGTGTCGGAAACGGCGCAGGCGGACAACCGCCCCCCCTCCTCCAGCACGGCCTTGCAATGCACATAGCGCACGTACGGCGCCAGCAAGCGCGCCGCCTGCTGCGCATCCTCGCCCACCCAGCGCCAGTTGCCGATGTCGAAGGTCAGCCCCACGGGCAGTCCGATGTCGCGCGCCGACGCCAGGAAGCGCGCCATGGTCGCCAGCTTGCCGCCGTGGGCCGTCTGGTCGTTCTCCACCAGCAGCGCCACGGGCGCCGCCGCCAGCCGGGCTTTCAAGGCCTGCAGGTCCGGCGCGGCCGGGTAATGGCCCAGCGACACCTTCAAGTAGCGCGCCCCCAGGCGCGCCGCCTCGTCCAGCATCTGCTGCAGCAGTTCCTGCCGCAGCAGCCCGTCCGCGTCCCACAATTCGATGGGCGTGGAATACACGGAGTACAGGCCGCGCGCGGCCACCGCCGAGCCCATGCGCGCCAGGTCCGGCAAGTCGGAGGTGAACAGTTCGCGGCGGATCTCGATGCCGGCGCCGCCCGCATCGGCCACCACGTCGATGAAATGGCTTTGTCCCAACTGCCTTACCCTGCTTGCGCCATAGGCCGACGCCGCCACCAAAACGGGGCTCATTTGATCGCTCCCGCGCCGACGAACTGGCGCGCTTCAGGCGTTTGCGGATTGCTGAAAAACGCTTCCGACGGCCCGCTTTCCCACACCAATCCCTGGTGCATGAAGACAGTGACGTCGGCCATGCGCCGCGCGAACTCCATCTCGTGCGTCACCAGCAGCATCGTCATGCCCGCCTGCGCCAGCTCTTCCATCACCTTCAGCACTTCCTGCGTCAGTTCCGGGTCGAGCGCCGACGTCACTTCGTCGAACAGCATCACCTGCGGCTCCATCGCCAGCGAACGGGCGATCGCCACGCGCTGCTGCTGGCCGCCCGACAGCTGCTCGGGATAGGCCTCGCGCTTGTGGTCCAGGCCCACCTGCTTGAGCACGCGCAGTGCCGTGGCGCGGCCCTGGGCATCGGGCACCTTCTTGACGATGCGCGGCGCCAGCATGACGTTTTCTTCCACGGTCAGGTGGGGGAACAGGTTGTAGCTCTGGAAGACCATGCCGACGTCCTTGCGCAAGTCGAGCAGGTGCTCCTGGCGCGCCGTCAGCGTGTGGCCGGCCACGGCGATGCTGCCGCTATCGATGGTTTCCAGGCCGTTGATACAGCGCAGCATGGTGCTCTTGCCGGAGCCGCTGCGGCCGATCACGGCGATCACCTGGCCCCGCTCGACGGCGAACGAAACGCCCTTGAGCACGTGATTGGCGCCGAAGCTCTTGCTGATATTGTCGATTTCAACGATGGGCATGGAATTTCCTTTCCAGTGAATGGCTGTAGCGCGACAGCGGATAGCACATCGCGAAGTAGATCAGGGCGACGACGGGGAAGACGATGAAAGGCAGGAAGGTCGCATTGCTGACCAGTTGCCCTGCCCGCGTCAATTCCACCACGCCGATGATCGAGGTGATCGAAGTGTTCTTGATGATCTGCACCATGAAGCCCACCGTCGGCGGCAGCGAATGGCGCAGCGCCTGCGGCAGGATGACGTAGCGCAGCTGCTGGTAGCGGTTCAGCGCCAGCGCGGCCGACGCTTCCCACTGCTGCCGCTGCACGCCTTCGATGCAGCCGCGCCAGATCTCGCCCAGATAGGCGCTGGCAAAGATCGTCATCGCCGCGCCGGCCGCGATAATCGGCGACAGCTTGTAGCCGAACAGGGCCAGGCCGTAATAGGTCAGGAACAGCACGATCAGCACGGGCGTGCCCTGGACCAGCTGGATGTACAGGGCGCTGATGCAGCGCAGGACCGGACTGCGCGCCGTGCGCAGCAGCGCCACCGCGAAGCCGGCGATGCCGCCCGTGATGAAGACGATCAGCGACAGGCCGATGGTCCAGCGCGTGGCCTCGAGCAGGAATTGCAGGTTATCCCAGGAAAAGTCACTGATCATGTCAAGCTCCCATGCGCGCCGCGCCCAGACGGCGGCGGCGTTTGAAGACGATCTGGCCCAGCACCCAGAAGCTGAAGCGGAACAGCAGGGCCAGCAGGATGTACAGCACCATCACGACGATGTAGATCTCGAAGCTGCGGAAGGTTTCCGCGTCGAGCAGGTGGGCGGCGGCGGTCAGCTCTTCGGCGGAAATGGCCGACACGACGCTTGAAGCGAGCATCATCAAGGTGAACTGGCTGGCCAGCGCCGGATAGACTTTTTCCAGCGCCGGCAGCAGCACCACGTGGCGCATCACCTGCCAGCGCGTCATGCCCAGCGCCTGCGCCGCCTCGAGCTGCGACGGATGCACGGCGCCGATGCCGGCGCGCACGATCTCCGCCGCATAGGCGCCCAGGTTGACCGTCATGGCGACGAGCGCGGCGCCGTTCGCGTCGAGCTGCAGGCCCAGCGACGGCAAGCCGAAGTAAATGATGAACAGCTGCACCAGGAACGGCGTGCTGCGGATGATCTCGACATACGCGCGCACCACGGTGCGGGCATAGGCGGGACCGTTCTTCAGGATGACGGCGGCACAGACGCCCACCGCCAGTCCCAGCACCATCGACATGGCGCTCAGACGTATCGTCAGCGCCGCACCCCACAACAGGCGGTCCAGCGATTGCATGACGAGTTCGAAATGAAATTCATACGGCATACTCAACTCCTTGTCTGCGTGCGCGTCCCCGGCCGCGCCACCATGGCGGCGCGCCGTAGGGACAGGCACGATCCCTATGCGGGTCGCGGTATCAGAAAGTCGGCAGCGCTGGCAGCGGCGCGCCGCTCCACTTGCGCGCGATGGCGTCGAGTTCGCCGTTCAGCTTGACGTAGTAGATGAAATTATTGAGCCACTGATGCAGCTCGAAGTCGCCGCGGCGCACCGCCATCGAGTTCGGCTGCAGCGAGTAGGTGAAGCGGACTTCGATCTTGCCCGCGCCGCGCGTCTTGATGATGTCGAGCGCCATCGTGCTGGGAATCGAGACGGCATCGACCTGCTTGCTGAGCAAGGCCTGGGTGACGGTGGCATCATCCTCGAAACGCACGATATTGGTGCCGGCCGGCGCCAGGCGGCTCAAGGCCGTATCGTTGGTGGTGCCGCGCGTCACGCCCACTTTCTTGCCCTTCAACTCGGCCAGGGCCTTGAATTTACCGCCGACCGGCGCGACGATGGCCAGTTCGAACGCGCTGTAAGGCATGGTGAACATCAAGGTCTTGGCCCGTTCCGGCGTGGGCGCCAGGGTCGCCACGAGGAAATCGACCTTGCCCGACTCCAGCGACGGCACGCGCGACGGCGCCGTCAACGGGACTATTTCCACGGGCAGGTTCATATATTTGCCGATCAGGTTGGCGACGTCGACGTCATAGCCGACGGGCGCGCCCTTGGCGTCGATGCTGCCGAACGGCGGCGTGCCGCTGACCACGCCGATGGTCAGCTTGCCTTTCTTGATCAGGTCTCCAAGCGTCTGAGCGCCGGCATCGGCCGCCGCACCCAGGGCAAACGTTGCTGCGAGCGCGCAGGCCACGATCTTCGAATACAACAGTGTAGTCATTTTCATGCTTCAGTCTCCTGTGATCCCGGTACCGGCCTCGTCGAGGCACTTCCGGGAATATTGTCAAATGGACGATTCAGATCGCCTCTTGCCGTGTCATATCAACTTCATGCCCAACATTGCCTTGCCTGACTATCCACGCCCCTTTCCAGCGTAAAAACAGTTTATGAAACCGGTTCCATAACTATCTCAAAAAAAAGGGCAAGGCCCTCTTTCCCGTCAACCGCCACCCTTGCGTACTTCGCTACCCTGGGTGGAATTGCGCACAATCAACTTACCCGGCAACAGCACCTCGCGCGGCGGACACTGCTCGCCCTGCAGGCGCGACAGCATGCACGTCATCGCCGAAAAGCCGATCTCATAGGTCTGCTGCTCGATCGTGCTCAGGCCCGCCAGCGGCGACCACGGCAACTCGTCAAAGCCCAGCAAGCCCACGTCCTGCGGCATGCGCAAGGCAAGGCGCTGCAGCATCAGCGCCAGCTCCAGCGCCACCATGCCGTTCGAGGCCAGCAGCGCCACGCGGCGGCCGCGCCACTGCGCCAGGCATTGCCGCACCTGCGCGTCGATGGAAGGCCGGTCGTCCAGGTCCACGGCCAGCACTTCACCCACGCAGCCGGGATGCTCGGCCATCACGGCCTGGAAACCGTCGGCGCGCATCAGCCGCGAGCTGACGCCCGTCAATGGCGGCGCGACGAAGGCGATGGCGTCGAAACCCTGTTCGATCAGATGCGCGGTGGCCAGCCGGCCCGCCTGCACATTGTCCAGGCCCACGAGGTCGAAATCGGCGCCCTCGATGCGGCGGTCGACCAGCACGATCGGCATGTCCGCCTGCTGCAAGTCGGACGACTGAATATTGCGCCCCTGCGTGTTGACGATCAGCCCTTCCACGCTGTACGAGCGCAGCGCGGCCAGCGACTGCCGTTCGCGCTGCTCGTCATTGCCGGTATTACACAGAATCAAGGTATAGCCATGCTGCTGGCAAGCCGCTTCCACGCCTTGCAGCACGGCCACGGTGTAGGGATTGAGCATGTCGGCCACGACCATGCCGATCAGGCGCGTGCGTCCCCGCTTGAGGCCGCGCGCCATCTGGTTCGGCTGGTAGCCGAGACGCGCGATGGTGCTGGCGACCTGCTGGCGGATGTTTTCGGACAGGGCATCGAGTTCGCCGCCGAGAAAGCGCGACACGCTCGTCTTCGACACGCCCGCCTCGCGCGCCACCTGGGCGATGGTCACAGGCCGGGCCGGCTCGCCGGAAACTGTTTTTGTATTGCCGCGTACTGAATCCAAGGGTGCTCTCCACTACCTGTTGATCTGTATATTTTTTATTTTGGAACCGGTTCCAAAGATAGCACCGGAGAATCGATGACGCAAGCGATTTGATTGCCTGTGGCGGCGAAGGAACACGATGGAGGGGCGTCGATGGAAAGGCGCCGCCCGCCCCCGGCAAACGCAGGAGGCGGGCGGCGCGATGGTGTCAAGACTGTTTACTGGACCACGGTGTAGCAAGGTACATACGCCGTGCCCGCCAGTTTCATGCGGTGCTGCGCGACGAACGAGGCCAGCAGCGCATCCATGGGGCCGGCGATGGATTTGTCGCCGTGGATCTCGAAGTTGCCATGCTTTTCGATCGAGCGGATGCCGTCATCCTTGACGTTGCCCGCCACCACGCCCGAAAACGCGCGGCGCAGCTGGGCCGCCAGCAAGTGCGTGGGCTGGTTCTTGTGCAGGCTCAGGTTGCGCATGTTTTCATGCGTGGGCTGGAACGGCTTCTGGAACTCGTGGTCGATTTTCAAGAGCCAATTGAAGTAATACGCGTCGCTGTGCGCCTTGCGGAATTCGCGCACCTGGCGTATGCCTTCGAGCATTTCGCGCGCCACCAGTTCCGGGTCGTCGATGATGATCTTGTAGCGCTGCTGCGCTTCCGGCCCCAGCGTGTCGTGGATGAACTGGTTGATCTGCACGAAGTACTCGCGCGACGTTTCCGGGCCCGTGAAGATCAGCGGGAACGGAATCTCCGCATTGTCCGGGTGCAGCAGGATGCCGAGGATGTACAGAATCTCTTCGGCCGTGCCCGCGCCGCCGGGAAACACGACAATGCCGTGACCGGCGCGCACGAACGCTTCCAGGCGCTTTTCGATGTCCGGCATGATGACCAGGTCATTGACGATCGGGTTCGGCGACTCGGCCGCGATAATGCCCGGCTCGGTGATGCCGAGATAGCGGCCATTGTGCAAGCGCTGCTTGGCGTGGCCGATGGTGGCGCCCTTCATGGGGCCCTTCATGGCGCCTGGGCCGCAGCCGGTGCAGATGTCGAGGCCGCGCAAGCCCAGCTGGTAGCCCACTTCCTTCGAATAATTGTATTCGGCGCGGTTGATCGAGTGGCCGCCCCAGCAGACGACCAGGTTCGGGTTGAGCTGGGTTTGCAGCACGTTGGCATTACGCAGGATGTGGAAGACGGCGTCCGTCACGCCTTCCGTGCTCTGCAAGTCGAATTTCGGGTTGCCCGTCACTTCGTCGCTGACGAAGATGATGTCGCGCAGCACGGCAAACAGGTGCTCGTGGATGCCCTTGATCATCTTGCCATCGACGAAGGCGATGGCTGGCGCCCCCTTGATGTCGAGCTTGATGCCGCGCTCGCGCTGGATGATGGAGATTTCAAACGACTGGTAGCGCTCCAGCAGGGCGCGGCCATCGTCGATGGTGCTGCCGCAATTCAAGACCGCCAGCGCGCAGCGGCGGAAAGTGTTGTACAGGCCGCCCTGGCTGGTGTCGAGCAGTTTGTTGACTTCAGTCTTGGAGAGCACGTCCAGGCGGCCTTCCGGTGAAACCAGAGTATCGATAACGTCGTGTTCCATAATGCGAAAAATCCCTTTAAAAATCGATGCTCGAAGGTCTTGCAGCCTCAATATACGACAAGTCAGGCAAGTTGTGCTGTGCCGCCGCAAAATCGCCCGGGCCGTTCTTGCCTGCAAACCGGTTTGACTAATATGAAACAGTCATTCTTGCTAATGCGAATGGAAACCTTCGCTCAGCGCAATTTGTAGATTAGAATGCCAGCCTATTGGAATTCCCGTGCGTGAGGTTCTTCATGAGAGTCCCCGCCGCCCGCAGGCTTCCATAAGTTCGTTGTATCGATTGACTATAATAATTTTTCAGGAGGAACCGCATGAGCGGTGCGACTACGCCCAACAAGGAAGCCGTTATTCCCGAGTTCAAGCAGATTATGGGCCATCCAAGCCCATTGTGGATGTTGTTCATGACTGAATTCTGGGAACGCTTCGCGTTCTACGGAGTTCGCTGGGCGCTGGTACTGTACATCGTGGCCCAGTTCCACGGCGGCGACGGTTCGGGACAGGCAGCGGCCAACCTGACCTACGGTTCCTTCCTCGCGCTGGTGTACGCCGGCGCCCTGTTCGGCGGCTACATCGCCGACCGGGTCATCGGTTACCAGCGTTCCATCCTGCTGGGCGCCATCTTCATGGCTGCCGGCCTGTTCTGCATCTCCGTGCCGAACCAGGACATCTTCAACCTGGGCCTGGCCACGATGATCGTCGGTAACGGCATGTTCAAGCCGAACATCTCGACCATGGTCGGCAAGCTGTACACGACCGCCGATCCGCGCCGCGACAGTGGCTTCACGATCTTCTACATGGGCATCAACATGGGTGCCATGGTCGCGCCAGTCTTCACGCAATGGCTGGCCGAGTCGATCTTCGGCACCAGCGCCATGCCATCGTACAAGATGGTCTTCATGGCCTCCGGTTTCGGCATGCTGATCAGCCTGGTATGGTTCTTCATCGGCCGCCGCGCCCTGAAGGGCATCGGCGCACCGGAAGCCGGTTCCGGCAACCCGATGCGCGTCGTCTGGGTCGCCGTCGGCTCGCTGTGCGTGATCCCGCTGATGTATTTCCTGCTGACCGTCGGCGCTGAAAAGCTGCAAATCGTCCTGACCGTGCTGTTCGTCGGCCTGGCCGTCATGCTGATGATCGAAGGCATCCGCAACGGCAAAGTGGCGCGCGACCGCGTCATCGCCATGCTGCTGATCTTCGTCTTCAACATCCTGTTCTGGATGTTCTTCGAACAGGCTGGCAGCTCGTTTACTTTCCTGGCTGACAAGATCGTCAACCGCGACCTGGGCTTCTGGATCTTCCCGACCGCCTACTTCCAGACCGTCAATTCGGTCGCCATCATCGTCTTCGCGCCGATCATCGCCGCCGTCTGGGTCTTCCTGGCACGCCACAACGTCAACCCTTCGATCCCGCGCAAATTCGGCCTGGGCTTGCTGGGCAATGCGCTGGCCTTCGGCCTGCTGATCTTCGCTCTGTCGAGCCTGGTTGGCGCCGATAACAAGATCCCGTTCTGGACCCTGACCACCGTCTACGTGCTGCAATCGATCGGCGAGCTGTGCCTGTCGCCTATCGGCCTGTCGATGGTCACCAAGCTGGCGCCGGTGCGTCTGGTAGGCCTGGGCATGGGCGGCTGGTTCCTGTCGACCGGTATCGGCAACAACCTGTCGGGCATTTTCGCCAGCCACGTCAGCGGCACGAGCGGCATGTCGGTGCAATCGGCCCTGTCCGGCTACACCTTCGGCTTCTGGTCCCTGCTGGGCGCCGGTGTCGTGCTGTTCCTGATCGCACCGCTGATCAACAAACTGATGCACGGCGTGAAATAAGCGTCTTGTTGTAGATCAGAACGGCGGCCTGCGGGCCGCCGTTTTTCATTCCGGCACCGGTTATTGCCTTGGCGGGCGGTACAATACTGCCAGGGCCACCGGCCACTCCCCCCACTCAGCAAAGAATATTATGTCCAGCATCTCCACCACCTCGCCCCTCTCCGACGACGAATACGCCGAACTCGACACCCTGCTGGCCGCGCCCGCCCTGGAAGGCCGCGCCATGGACGTGTCGATGCTCGAAGGTTTTCTCACGGCCGTCGCCCTGAGCCCGAAGCACATTACTGTTGAGCAATGGCTGCCCTGGGTGTGGGACAAGGCGGCCGGCAGCGCCGCGCTGGCACAGGACGCGGCCAGCGAACGGGCGGCCAGCCTGGCCCGGCGCCACCATGCCTACATGGTCGAATGGCTGGCGAAGGACCCGGACAGCTTCGAGCCCATCTACGTCTGCGGCCCCGAATGGAGCGTGCCCGCCTGGTGCGCCGGTTTTGTACTTGGCACGGGCTTGGACAAGCCCCAGTGGGCGGCCCTGGCCGTCAGCCATCCTGAGTACCTGGCGCCGTTCCAGCACCTGGCCAGCGCCAGCGAACTCGATGACGATGCGGCCGAAACGGCCATGGATGGCGTGATTCCCGCCGTCATCGCCATCAACGCGGCCTGGGCGCGCCAGCGCCACCTGAAGCAAAGCCAGCCCGGCGCCACCGTGCTGCGCGAACTGCCGAAAACAGGCCGCAACGACCCGTGCCACTGCGGCAGCGGTAAAAAATACAAGAAATGCTGTGCCGACGCCGATAGCGCGGCCGGCTAAGGCGATTACTCCTTGCGCCAGCTGCTGACGGCCATCCTGCGCTTCCTGCTGCGCCACGCGCTGCAGTTCGCGCTGTTCATCGTCATCCTGCTGGCCGGCCGATTGCTGCTGGCCGAATGGCGCAGCTACAGCGCCGGCAGCGAGGCTGTCGCCGCGCTCAGAGTGGCAGCCGATGACGCCGATAGCCATGGCACCAGCCTGGCCGAGGCGGCCACGCTGCGCGTCAACGCCCTGCAGCACGCCTCGCACGCGGTCATCGCGGCACGCCTGAAGCAAGTGCAGGCGCAACTGGCTGCCTTGCGCGCGCGGCAACAGCCGTCGCTGTTCACCCTTCCCCTGCCCGACACGAGCACCCTGGCCTTGCATGCGCAAGACGAAGCGGCGCGACGCGTGGAAATCGAAGTGCTGGCGCAGGAAGCCCGTTACTTGAGCGCCCTGCAGGCGGCGATCAGCGGCGAAAATGCACGCCAGACGCTGGCGCGCCTGCATGCGGAACACGTTAGCGCGTATGCGGCGCTGCAAAATAATGGGCACCAGCGCCGGGAACTGGAAGCGCTGCACCCGCTGGCCGCGCGCCTGCCGGGCAGCGACGCCTACGCGCAACTGTCGCACCTCGAAGCGGAGGGCCAGCGCTTGCGCGAGGTCAACCTGCAAGCGTATCAAGCCTGGCTGACGCAGCGCGCGCGCACCAGCAATGCCGCCCGCCCCGCGCCATTCGCCATCGACGGCGCGGCGCTGGCCGGCGCGCTGGCCCCCGTACAAAAGGTGATTGCGGCCGGAGAAACCCAATTGGCGCGCAACTGGATCGCCCGCTGGCGCGCTCCCGTGCTCGACGTGGCGCCCACAGCCGCCTTGCTGGTGCTGTCGGCCATCCTGCTGCCCGTCGCCATCAAGGCCTTCTTTTACTTCGTGCTGGCGCCCATCGCTTCCCGTTTGCCGCCGCTGTCCATCGCGCGCGAACTGCAGGTGACGGGCAGCTCCCTGCCCCTGCCGCCGCTTGGCGAATCGCGCATCTCCGCCGTCTCGCAGGCATTGCAGCTCAAACCCGGCCAGCGCATGCTGATCCATCCCGAATACCTGCAATCGTCGCCCGTCGGCACGCATAAACGCACGCAGTGGCTGCTGGACTGGCGCTTTCCCTTCACCAGCCTGGCCGCCGGCATGGCGGCATTGACGCGGCTGGAAAGCGACGTGACCGCATCCGTGACGATATCCGCCAGCGACGACCCGCTGCTGGAAGTGGCCGTCGTCCACCTGCCAGCCGGCAGCGCCCTCGTGTTCCAGCCGCGGGGCCTGGTGGGCCTGGTCTGTGACGCGAACCAGCCGCTGGCGATATCGAGTCACTGGCGCCTGGCCAGCCTGCATGCCTGGCTTACATTGCAGCTGCGCTTCATCGTCTTTCGCGGACCAGTCACCCTGATCGTGCGCGGCTGCCGCGGCGTGCGCCTGGAGCGCGCGGGCCAGGGCCGCTCCATCAGCCAGTCCGCCACCCTGGGCTTTACCACCGACGTGCTGTACTCGACGATGCGCAGCGAAACCTTCCTGCCCTACCTGCGCGGCCAGCAGGCGCTGCTCAACGACCGCTTCGACGGCGGCAACGGCGTCTACCTGTACGAAGAAACCCCGCGCCACGGCAAGCAGCCGGGCAAGGTGGGCAGCTGGTTCGAGGGTTTTACGGACGCCATCTTGAAAGTGTTCGGCATCTAGCCGAGGAAACCATATGAACGACTTCCTGTTTGCCGATTTTCTCGAGGACCAGGCCGCGTACGCGGCGGCTGAGGCCTACTGGCAGGCCCGCCTGGCCTTCCTCGACGGCCAATGCGCGCCGTATCTGCGCACCGCGTTTGCCAACGGCCAGCCGTTTTATGACGGCAATCCCATCGTCAACCTGGCGGACCGCAACGCCGGCAAGGCGGCGCGCATCGTGCAGCAATGCCCGCAGGAGTTCGGCCCCTGCTACACGAGCTTCGAGCAAGCCATCGAGCTGGCCGGCAGCGATGGGCACCGCCCGGCACAGGAAAAGATCATCGTGCTCACGTTGACCGAAGACTCGGCGCAGAAGGCCGTCGATGAACTGCGGGCCTGGTTTGCGCCAGCGTAAGGCAGCCGGCTACGCCGCAACCGAATGCGACACCGTCAGCCACTCGCCCGGCTGCAGATTCGCCGCCGCCTCGCGCGTGGCCAGCACGCTGTCCGGGTCCAGGTCGGACCGGTTCAGCTTGTAGGAATAGGCGAAATCGTCGGCATCGAATGCCTGCCCCGCCTTGACGTAATACTTGAAGCCGACAAACGAGTCGGGATTGGTGACGACCGAATACTCAAGCGTGACATTGTTCATGGCGGGCCTCGTCAACGGTGGTAAGGCATCCATTATGCGTCAATTCCGGCGGCAGCGACGCGACGGCCGATCCTTGCGGCAAGTCAATAGCCCTGCCGATAGCCGGCGCTACAGTAGCCTGAGCCAACCACCGGATGGAATGCCATGCGCACCTTGCTCGCGAAGATCAGGAACACACTGGCGCCGCAGGCGGGCCTGCCGGCGGCGGCGCGCATGGAGCGGCTGTCGGACCGGCGCGGCCTGCCCGCCTTTGACCCCGGCCCGCAAGCCGTCGTCGAGGCCTGCACGGCCTGGCTATGCGCGGCGCAAGACCACTCCAGCTCAAACGACGGCGGCGTCGCGCGCGACTACAGCCTGCTGACGGGTTGGGCTAGCTCCTACCCGGAGACCACCGGCTACATCATCTCCACCGTCATCGCCCTGGCGCAGCGCATGGGCGACGAGGGTGGAGATGATGCGCTGCACGGGCGGGCGCGCCGCATGCTCGACTGGTGCGTGGCCATCCAGTTCCCCGCAGGCGGTTTCCAGGGCGGGAAGATCGATTCCACGCCGCGCGTGCCCGTCACCTTCAACACGGGCCAGATCCTGCTTGGCCTGGCGGCCGGCGTGGCAGCGTACGGCGATCGGTACCGGGACGCCATGCACCGCGCGGCACGGTGGCTGCGCGACAGCCAGGATGCCGACGGCTGCTGGCGCAGGCATCCGACGCCGTTCGCCAGCGCCGGCGACAAGGCCTATGAAACGCACGTGGCATGGGGCTTGTTCGAGGCGGACCGCGTCGCGCCGGGCCACGGCTATGGCGCGGCGGGCTTGCGCCAGGTCGGCTGGGCGCTGACGAAGCAGCGTCCCAACGGCTGGTTCGCCTCGAACTGCCTGGACAACCCGCTGCTGCCCCTGACCCATACCATCGGCTACGCCTTGCGCGGCGTGCTCGAAGCGCACCGTTATTCGGCGCGCGCCGACCTGCTGGACGCCGCCGCGCGCACCGGCACGGGCGTCGCCAGGGCCGTGGCGGCCGACGGCCATCTGGCGGGCCGCCTCGGTCCCGACTTCCAGCCGGGGGCCAGCTATGCCTGCCTCACGGGTTCCGCGCAAAACGCGCATTGCCTGTTCCTGCTGTACCAGCTCACGGGCGAGCGGCACTACCTCGACGCGGCGCGCCGCCTGAATAGTTACGTGCGGCGCGCGGTCAGCATCGACGGCCCCGCGCACGCGCGCGGCGGCGTCAAGGGCTCGTTTCCCGTCGATGGCGACTACGGCACCTGGGCTTACCTGAACTGGGCCGCCAAGTTCTGCATCGATGCCAACCTGCTGGAAATGCAAATTGGCGATGCTTGAAAAGGCAAAAAGCGCCATCCACGCCGCGCTGCAAGCGTGGCGCCGCGCCGCCAGCGCCCAGCAAGTGCGCCACGGTGCGCGCCACGTGACACGCGCCGGACTGGCCGCCGATCTGGCGCGGCTGGGCATCGCGCACGGAGATACGCTGTTCGTGCACTCATCGCTGAAAAGCCTCGGCTATGTGGAAGGCGGCGCGGCGGCCGTGATCGGCGCCCTGCAGGACGCCGTCGGCCCGCACGGCACCTTGCTGCTGCCCACCTACTATCTGCCCGGCGGGACCGTGCGCGCCACCTGCGACATGAAAGACTATGTGTTCGATCCGCGCCGCCATGGCACGCACATGGGGCGCCTGCCCGAAGCGTTCCTGGCAAGCGGCAATATCCACCGCAGCCTCCACCCCACCCACTCCGTGTCCGCGTGGGGCCGCCATGCCGCCGCGCTCACCGAGGCGCATCACCGCGCGCCGTCGATCTTCGGCATGGACTCGCCCTGGCAGCGCTTCATCGGCTGCGACCAGGCAAAAGTGCTGGGCCTGGGCATCTCCATGGGGCCCGTGACGTTCTATCACGCGCTGGAAGACGCCATGGGCGACGCCTTTCCCGTACCTGTGTGGGAAGGCGATATAAAGCTGCTGCCCTGCCTGGACCACGCCGGCCGGCGCTGGGACGTGCCCGTGCGCCCTTTCGATCCGGCCATCGCGCAGCACCGCATCGACCAACCCGGGCGCGGCGACCTGCGCGATTATTTTGCGCGCGAATTCGATGCCGCCGGCCTGCGCGTCAACGGACAGGTCGGCGATGCGGCGTCGTGGGCCATTCCGGCGCAGGCATTTTATGACCACCTGGGCCGGCTGGCGTCCGAACACGTGACGATCTACGCCAGCGCGGCAGAACTGGCGGCGCGGCCCATCGGGCGCGCATAAAAAAACGCCCGGATCGTCATGACACCGGGCGGTTTTCCTTGGGCTGGCTAGAACATCAAGCTTGCGAGCTGCCCGCTTTCTTCTCGCGCGCCACGATATACAGCAGCACGATGATGACGGCATACGGCAGCAGGGACAGCGCATCCGAGTGCAGGCCCGCGTAGAACGGATTGCCGTGTTCGGCCCAGTCGGCCATCATCTGGTCGAAGTGCGTGAGCACGCCGGCCGTGATGGCAATGATGATGCCGGCCAGCGCGCCGCCGGCGATGTAGCCGGACGCCAGCAGCACGCCCGAACTGCGGTCGCCCGCCAGCTGGCGCTCTTCCTCGTTCAATTTAGCGTTGTGTTCCAGCTTGTTGTTGCGGCGGTCCGCCAGCCAGCGCACCAGGCCGCCGACAAAGATCGGCAGGGTCGAGGACAGCGGCAGGTACACGCCCACCGAAAACGCCAGCGACGGGATGCCGGCCATTTCCAGCACCACGGCGATCATCACGCCGAACAGCACCAGGGTCCACGGCAGCTGCTGGTCGAGGATGCCCTTGATGATGTAGGACATCAGCACGGCTTTCGGCGCATCGTATTTCTTCACTTCCGAACCGTCCGGACGCTTGCTGTAGTGGCCATTGATGCCCGGGTCCACCAGATAAGCGAGCTGGCCATCTTCCTTGACGAAGTACTTGCCGGCCGGGCCGCCCACGGTATCGGTCTTTTGCCAGACTTTATACGTATTGTGGTCGGTCTCGGCTTGCGGGCCATGCAGCTCGCCCGTCACCGTCAGCTTCGATGCATCGACCGTCAGGCCGGGCGCCACTTGCGCGGCCGGCACGTAGACGGTGCTCGCCTCGTTCAGTTTCAGCAGGATCGGACCGAGGATCAGGGCGGACGACAAGGCGCCCGCCAAAATCGCGTACTGCTGCAGGCGCGGCGTGGCGCCCACCAGATAGCCCGTCTTCAAATCCTGCGAGGTGGTGCCCGCATTGCTGGCGGCGATGCAGACGATGGCGCCCACCGACAGGGCCGTCACATAGTAACGCCCGCCCGTCCAGCCCATGATCAGGAAGATCAGGCAGGTAAACAGCAAGGTGGCCACGGCCATGCCGGAGATCGGGTTCGACGAGGAACCGATTTCGCCCGTCAGGCGCGACGAGACGGTGGCGAACAGGAAGCCGAAGACGAGAATCAGCAGCGCACCGAGGAAGTTCATGTGCAGCGGCGTGGCGAAGGTGATCACGGCGATGATGGACAGGCAGCCGATGACGACCCATTTCAACGGGATATCCTGGTCCGTGCGCAGGGTCGAATCGGTCTTGACGCCCTTGCCGATGCCCTTCAGGCCGGCCGACAGGCTGCGCCAGATCATGGGCATGGCGCGCACCAGGGAAATGAGGCCGCCGGCGGCCACGGCGCCCGCGCCGATGTACAGCACGTAGGCGCTGCGCACATCGTCCGCGCCCATTTCGCTGATCAATTTGGTGCCAGGCGAGAGCACGGTGGTCAGGCTATCGCCGAAGAACTTGATCATTGGGATCAGCAGCAAATACGACAGCACCCCGCCGGCCGCCATGGTGGCCGCGATGCGCGGGCCGATGATGTAACCCACGCCCAGCAGTTCAGGGGAAATCTCGGCGCCGATGGAGCCGCCCTTGAGCGGCGCGGCAAATTCCACGCCCGGCGTGTCCTTCCAGCCCTTGAACGAGATATTGAAGACTTTATACAGCAGGCCGACGGCGAAACCGCCGAAGATGATCTTGGCGCGGCGCTTGGCGTCCAGCGCGGCGGCCGAATCCTTCTCGATGCTTTCGCCGGCGGCGATGCGCGATTCTTCCGTGGCGGCCGCCTTGAGCACTTCGGCGCAAGCCGTGCCTTCGGGGAATTTGAGTTCCTTGTGCTGGTCGACGATCATGGTGCGGCGCATGGGGATCATCATCAGGATGCCCAGCAGGCCGCCGAGGATACCGACCAGCATGACTCTGGAGATTTCCAGGTCGAAGCCGAGGATCAAAATGGCGGGCATGGTCACGCCCAGGCCGAAGGCCAGCGATTCGCCGGCCGAACCGGCCGTCTGCGTGATGCTGTTTTCCAGGATCGACGAATCCTTGCCGCCCACCTTCTTGGCCAGGCCGAACAGGGTGATGGCGATCACGGCGACGGGAATCGAGGCGCTGACGGTCAGGCCCACCTTCAGCACCAGGTACAGCGAGGAGGCGCCAAAGACCATCCCCAGGATGACGCCCATGAACAGCGCGCGGAAGGTCATCTCGGGCAGCTTCGCATCGGCCGGGATATAGGGCTTCACGACGCTCGGTGTTGCATCTTTTGCCATGGATATTTCCTTAATTTTTAAAAATAAACAGCCCGGATCGATGCCCGGGCTATTTGCTTGAAGCCGAGACTATCGCACAGCCGCGTTTCGATGAAAAGGTTTTTTGCTCCCGGTCCCGGCGCCCGGCCCGCACGGGAAGCGCCGCAGCATTGGTCTATAATCGCTGCCACCGTGCCCTGCACGCTCACGTGAGACTGCCTTGACTGCCAAACGATCCGGATTCCCCTGGCCTTCCCGCCGCGCCACCGTGCGCGGCTTCATCATCGCCGGCTGCGCCGCGCTGGCCGCTGCCGTGCTGCTGGCCGCCTGGCTGTTCCTGTACGTGCGCCCCCGCCTGCCCGAACTGGGCGTCATCACCGACTACCAGCCGAAGATCCCGCTGCGCGTGTACACGGCCGATAATGTGCTGATCGGCGAATTCGGCGAAGAGCACCGCGACTTCGTGCCGATCGCGCAAGTGCCGGAAATGATGAAGAAAGCCCTGCTGGCCATCGAGGACAGCCGCTTCTACGAACACCACGGCATCGACTTCGTGCGCGCCGGCGGCGCCGTGCTGTCGAACCTGCGCCACGGCTTCGGCCACGGCGGCGGCTCCACCATCACCATGCAGGTGGCGCGCAACTTCTTCCTGACGCGCGAAAAAGTCGCCTCGCGCAAGCTCAATGAAATCATGCTGGCCCTCAAAATCGAAGCGGCCCTGTCGAAAGAGCAGATTCTCGAGCTGTACATGAACCAGATGTACCTGGGCCAGCGCTCGTTCGGCTTCGGCAGCGCGGCGCAGACCTATTTCGGCAAGCCGCTGAATGAATTGTCGATCGCGGAAATGGCCATGCTGGCCGGCTTGCCGCAAAACCCGTCGCGCCACAACCCGATCAGCAATCCGAAAAAGGCGCACGCGCGCCAGCAGCTGGTCTTGAAACGCATGCGCGAACTCGATTACATCAGCGAAGGCCAGTACCGGCAGGCGCTGGCCCAGCCGCTGCATTTCAATACGCGCGGCAAGCAGGGTTTCGACACGCACGCCGAATACGTGGCCGAGCTGGCGCGCCAGGCCGTGTATGCGCAATTCAAGGAAGACAGCTACACCAAGGGCATCAGCGTCTACACGACGATACTCAAGGCGGACCAGGACGCGGCCTACGCCTCGACGCGCCGCAACGTCATCGCCTACGACCAGCGCCACGGCTACCGCGGCCCGGAAACCTTCATCGACATGCCGGCGGACCCCGAGCAGCGCGACGACGCCATCGATGCTGCGCTGCAAAAACGCCCGGACAGCGACGGCCTGATCGCCGCCGTCGTCACGGAAGTCGTCAGCGGCAAGGTGGTGGCCGACACGGGCGACGGCGATGCCAAGGCCATCACGGGCGACGGCTTGCGCTTTGCCGCCCCCGCCCTGTCCGCCAAGGCGAGCGCCGGCATCAAGCTGCGTCCCGGCGCCGTGATCCGCATCAGCCAGGATGCCAAGGGCAACTGGGCCATCACGCAAGTGCCGCTGGTGGCCGCCGCCTTCGTCTCGCTCGACGCGGACACGGGCGCCTATCACGCCATGGTGGGCGGCTTCGACTACAACCTGCAAAAGTTCAACCACGTCACGCAGGCCTGGCGCCAGCCCGGTTCGGCCATGAAGCCTTTCGTATATTCGGCGGCGCTGGAAAAAGGCTTTTCGCCGGCCACCCTGATCAACGACGTCCCGCTGGAAATGCAGGCGGGCGGCAAGGTGTGGGCGCCGCAGAATGACGACTTCAAGTTCGACGGCCCCATCACCATGCGCTATGCGCTGGCGCAGTCGAAGAACGTGGCCTCGGTGCGCATCCTGCGCGCGCTCGGCGTGCCGTACACGCACGACTTCCTGGAGAAATTCGGTTTCGACCCGGCCCGCCAGCCCAGCAATCTGACCATGGCGCTGGGCACGGGTTCCGTCACGCCCGTGCAGATGGCGGGCGCCTACGCCCTGTTCGCCAATGGCGGCCACCAAGTGGAACCGTACCTGATCGACCGCATCGTCGACGCCAGGGGCACCATCCTGATGCAGACCAAGCCGCCCGCGCCGAACGACGACAAGACCCTGGCCCTGGACCCGCGCAACGCTTTCGTGATGGACAGCATGCTGCGCGAAGTGGCCCGCACGGGCACGGGCGCGGCGGCGACGAAAAAACTGGGCCGCAGCGACATCGCCGGCAAGACGGGCACCACCAGCGACGCCGTCGATGGCTGGTTCGCCGGCTACAGCGGCGGCATCGTGGCGGTGGCGTGGATGGGCTATGACGAGCCCAAATCGCTGGGCGGACGCGAATTCGGCGCGACCCTGGCCATGCCGATCTGGATCGACTACATGCGCACGGCCCTGGCGACGCGCCCGCAAATCACGCGCGACGTGCCGGCAGGCCTGAGCCAGGTCGATGGCGAATGGCTGTACGATGAATTCATCGACATGAATGGCGTCAAGACGCTGGATATGGATGTGGAAACGCCGACGGATCCGGCTGCGCTGCCGGAAACGCTGCCGGTTGAGGCAAATTAAAGCTGGGGTCAGACGGGGGCGCCGAGACCCGTCGGGTCTGACCCCATTTTTCAAGCCGCAGTCTGCGCCCTGGCCATGCTCAGGTATCCGCGCACCGTACCGACCACGCTGTCGGCGAAATCGTCGACATTGACCTTCGCCGCGCGGTACTTCCAGCGTTTCACGTACCAGTCCTGGAACAGGGCCAGGCAGTGGGCGGCCAGCAAGGTGGGGTCGCCCTGTGGCTTCGGTTCGATTTCGGCGATGGTGGCGGCGATCAGGGTCTGCACATACAGTTCCGAATTCTTCGCCATGCTGCGCTGCTCCACCTGCAGCACGCGCGAATCCATGAAGACGAAATAAAACCACGGCTGCAGCACTTCGGACAGGTAGATCGACGAGCGTATCATCGCCTCCAGACGGTCCAGCGGCGACTTCACGTCGGCAAACAGCAGCGGCAAGGCTTGCGTGGCGTGGCGCACCACGTCCTCGATCATTTCCGCCAGCTGATCCTTGCTGGTGATGTAGCCATACAGGCCGCCCATCGACAGCCCCGTCTCGCGGCACAGGTCGCGCAAGCTCATGGCGCGGAAACCCACGTCATTGGCCAGGCGGAACGTGGCGACAAAGATGCGTTCGAGATTTTCCAGCGCCGGCTTGCGGCGCTTGACGCCGATGCGCTCCGCGTGGCGGTCAAGAATATATTCCCAGATATTTTCGCCATTTAAAGGCGTCATCTGCTGAAACTGTTCAAAATTAAAATGGGTCGACAAGTGCATTCCCAAGTAACGGTGTATGAGCAATGTAAGACAGCACCTGGGCGGCGCTGCAAGACGGCGGGACGGCTGATGCGGGGCCGATTATAGCTCAGGAAAACAACTATTTGACTTTTCAACTATGCAATGGGCACATCAGCAACGCCAAATTCCCACAGTTATTGCGCTGCATCATGCAATTCAAATGCAATTTCAATCCAGCGGTGCTACATTTCAAAAACCGAGCGCTCGCTATATTTAATGCATCGATAGAATGTGAAGGAGCACCCGGTTCATCGCTACAGCATCGACATTTCCACTATTAATAATACATAACGGAGACAAAATGAAGACTCGCTTTTGGCAACTGCTATCCACCCTGCTGTTTTCCCTCGCCATCCTGCCCGGCAGCGCCAGCGCGGCCGGCTACACGCAAACCAAGTATCCGATCGTGCTCGTGCACGGCCTGTTCGGTTTCGACAAGCTGGGACCCGTCGAATATTTCTATGGCGTGCCCGACGCCCTGCGCAGCGGCGGCGCGCAAGTGTATGTGACCACCGTCTCGGCCGCCAACAGCACGGAAGTGCGCGGCGAACAGCTGCTGTCGCAGGTGCGGCAAATCCTCGCCGCCACCGGCGCGGCCAAGGTCAATTTGATCGGCCACAGCCACGGCGGCCCCACGGCCCGCTATGTCGCCTCCGTGCGGCCCGACCTGGTGGCGTCCGTCACCAGCGTGGCCGGCGTGAACAAGGGTTCCAAGGTGGCCGATATCCTCAGCGGCGCCATTCCCAACACCAGCGGCGCGCTGGGCAATGCACTCGCTTCCCTGATCGGCATTTTGTCGGGCAACAAGGGCTTGCCGCAAAACGCGGGCGCCTCGCTCGCCTCGCTGTCCACGGCCGGCTCGCTGGCTTTTAACAGCCGCCACCCGCAAGGCGTACCCACCTCCGCTTGCGGCGAAGGCGCCTACCAGGTGCAAGGCGTGTACTATTTCTCGTGGAGCGGCGCGCAGCCGTACACGAATGTGCTCGACGTGGGCGACCCGGCCCTGGCGGCCATCAGCCTGGCCTTCGGCGGCGTGAAGAACGATGGCCTGGTCAGCAGCTGCTCCAGCCACCTGGGCAAGGTCATCCGCGACGACTACGCCATGAACCACCTCGATGAAGTCAACCAGTTCGTCGGCATCGTCAACCTGTTCGAGACGAACCCCGTCACCGTCTTCCGCCAGCAGGCCAACCGCCTGCAAGGCCTGGGACTGTAAGGAGAAGCGCATGCACGCGAAATGGATCATCGGCGGCAGCCTGGCAGCCCTGGCCCTGTACCTGGCGTTGCGGCCGGGAGAACCGCCCGCCCCGCCGCCGGAGAAGGCGGAACCGGACCTGTTCGCGTTCGTGCGCTCGATGGAAGGCACGCGGCCCGACGGCAACGTAACGGTGGCCGCCGGCGACAAGCTGGTGGTCGATGCCGAACTGGGCCACCTGTTCGACTACTATCTGGCGGGCCTCGGTGAAAAGCCGCTGGCCGCCATCCGCAGCCAGATCGAGGCGGAACTGGACAGGCGCCTGGCGCCCGTCCCCGCCCGCGAAGCGAAGCGCCTGCTGGGCGCTTATCTGACCTACAAGCAGGCGCTGGCCGGTGCGGAACAGGCCTTGCCGGCGCAGGCCGATCCCGCCGTGGCGGCGCGCGCGCGCCTGCAAGCGATGCGCGCCCTGCGCGGCAATTATTTTACGGCGGAAGAAAGCGCGGGCCTGTTCGGCGCCAGCGACGCGTATGACGACGACGCCGTGGCGCGCATGGCGATCCTCGGCGATCCGTCGCTCGATGAAACCCAGCGCCAGGCGCAACTGACGGTGCTGGACCAGAAAATGTCACCCGCACAGCGCGATGCGCGCGACGGCCCCGTCAGGGTGGCGCAGCTGGATGCCTCCGTCAAAGCCTTACGGGCCCAAGGCGGCGGCGAGAATGAAGTCTACCGCCTGCGCGCCAGCACCTTCACCCCGGCGGCGGCGGCGCGCCTGGCGGAACTGGACCGCGAGGAATCCCAGTGGCAGCAGCGCATCATCGCGTATCAGGCGCTCAAGGCGCAGCAGGCCGGCCTGCCCGGCGGCGCGCAGGATGCGGCAGCCCTGCAACGCTTGCGCGACGCCAGTTTCACGCCGGACGAACAGCGCCGGCTGGGCGCCTACGAGCAGACGCCGCCGGCCACGCCTTAAAAAAAGGCTCTGTCCCCGCTAAGTAGGGGACGTCCGGGAATCTTCCTGTGTCCCTGCTGTCTGACTGTACATCGCAGACAAACGGGAGCCTTCCATGCAGATCGGTCAATGGAATACCTTCATCGCCCAGTTCGCCGCACTGAACCGTCGCCAGCGCCTAGCGGGCATCGCTCTGCTGCGAGGAAGCGCACCGCAGGACGCTGCCGCGGCACTAGTCGAAAGCGTGGCCCGGCAGCGATTGCACTGTCCTGCCTGCAATAGCAATCATGCTCACCGGCATGGCCATGCGCACGGACTGCAGCGCTACCGTTGCGTGCCATGCGGCCGCACTTTCAATGCGCTCACCGGCACGCCGCTGGCGCGCTTGCGCCATAAATCACTGTGGCTCGATTACGCCGATTGCCTGCTGGCATCGGATTCCGTGCGCAAGGCGGCGTTACAGCTGGGCGTGCACCGCAACACCACCTTTCGCTGGCGCCACCGGTTTTTATCGTTGGCAAAGACGGACCGGCCGCATTGCCTGCATGGCATTGCCGAAGCGGACGAACTGTATGTGCTCGAATCGGAAAAGGGAGCGCGACATCTGACCCGTCCGGCGCGCCGCCGGGGCGGTCATGCCAGAAAACGTGGCATTTCCGATGAGCAGGTCTGCATCCTGGTGGCGCGCGACCGCACGGGACAGACCCTTGATTTCGTCACGGGAAAAGGGGCGCTGACGAAGGCGCAGGTGCGCCATTATTTGTTACCCATGATCGACAAGGATATCCTGTTGGTCACCGATGGCCATGCCGCCTATCGCGCCTTTGCCCGTGAAGCGGGGATCAGCCACCAGGCCGTCAATTTGCACGCAGGCATCCGGGTGCAGGGCGCCGTGCATGTGCAGAACGTCAATGCCTATCACAGCCGCCTGCGGGAATGGCTACGCCCCTTTCACGGCGTGGCGACGCGCTACCTGCCGAATTACCTGGGCTGGCGCTGGATACTCGACGCCAGGCGCATCCGTTCGCCGGAAACATTATTGAAGGCAACACTGGGAGCATTCCCACATTTGACGGTGACATAGCCTAAAAAAACGGCCGCACAAGGCGGCCGTCCGGTCAGCGCCTGCTGGCGCCGTCCATCCGTCCATCCATCAGAACACTTCCCACTCGTCGTCGCGCGGCGCGCTCTGGCGCTGGGACGGCACGGCGTGCAAGGCTGGGCGGCCCGCAGCGGGACGCGATACAGGGCGCGATGCCGGTCCCGGTGCCGGACGCTTCAAAGCAGCACGCGGCGCTGCCGCCTTAGTGCTCGTGCTCGCGCTTGCGCGCGCGGCTGGCGCCTGTGCGCCATCGAGCTTGAAGACGCTGACCACCTGGGCCAGCTGGCCCGATTGCTCCTGCAAGGATTCGGCCGCGGCGGCCGCCTCTTCCACCAGGGCCGCGTTCTGCTGCGTCACCTGGTCCATCTGGCCGATGGCCTGGTTGATCTGGTCGATGCCCGAGCTTTGCTCCTGCGTGGCCAGGCTGATTTCCGCCATGATGTCCGTCACGCGCTGCACGCTGGCGACGATTTCCGCCATCGTGCTGCCCGCCTCGGCCACCAGCTTGCTGCCCGTATCGACGGCCACTACGGAGTCGCCGATCAGGGTCTTGATTTCTTTCGCTGCGCCAGCAGATCTTTGGGCAAGATTACGCACCTCAGTCGCCACCACGGCAAAGCCGCGTCCCTGCTCGCCCGCACGCGCCGCTTCCACGGCCGCATTCAGGGCCAGGATATTCGTCTGGAAGGCGATGCCGTCGATGACGGAAATGATGTCGACGATCTTGCGCGACGAGTCGTTGATGGCGTCCATGGTCTCGACCACCTTGCCCACCACGGCGCCTCCCTTCACGGCCACACCCGAAGCGGAAAGCGCCAGCTGATTCGCTTGCTGGGCGTTGTCGGCGTTCTGCCGCACGGTCGACGTCAGTTCTTCCATCGACGACGCCGTCTCCTCCAGCGAACTGGCCTGCTCTTCCGTGCGCGAGGACAGGTCCAGGTTGCCGCTGGCAATTTCCGACGAGGCCGTGGCGATCGTCTCCGTGCCGCTGCGCACCTGGCCGACGATGTTGACCAGGCTGGAATTCATGTCTTTCAGCGCCTGCAGCAGCTGCCCCGTCTCTTCCGTCGTGTGCACCTCGATATTGCTGGTCAAGTCGCCCGAGGCCACCGTTTGCGCCACTTTCACGGCCGAATTGATCGGCTGCGTGATGGCCCGCGTGATGTAGGCGGCGCAGCCGATGCCCAGCGCGGAGGCCAGCAAGCCGAGGATGACCATCAGGCTTTCCGAGCGGATCACGGCCGCGCTGCCTTCCTTGACGCTGGCGTCGGCTACGCCGTTATTGAGCTTGATGATTTCGTTGAGCGTGGCTTCGGCCTTGCCGAACAGGCTGCGCGAATCCTGGTACTGCTTGTAGAACGCCACGAACAGCTCTTTCTGCCGCGGTTCGTCGCGGTTGTCGGCCAGCTGGCGCAGGATGGCGCGCACCTTGTCGTCATCGCCCTTCCAGGCGGCCCATTCGTCCAGGAAGCGCTTCCACAGCACGGCTTCCTCGGGGGTTTGCGGCAGCGGCTCGTACAGCTTGCGGCCCGCCTCGATATTGCTCCAGGCCTTGGTGCGCAGCTGCAGCGCTTCGGCGAACTTGTCCTGTGCCTGGTAATTGTTTTCATAGATGGCGGCCGTCAGGGTGGCGGCGGCGACGGCCGTCTGGCCCTCGTTTATCATCATCAGGCCCTGGATCGACGGCAGGCGCACCACGCCGATTTCATTGACGGCGTTGCCCACGGTGGCGATGCCCGTGTAGCCGCTGATTCCCACCACCAGCAAGGCGACCATCATCACGGCGACGAGCGTCGCCAGCTTCCATTTGATCAGTAAATTCTTAAACATGGCGAGGTCCTTTATAAATGCACGACGACTGCTGGCGAAGTTGGGGCTGGCATGTTCGAGTAAAACAGCTGACACTTGTATAAAGGCGGCGGGGATGGGGCGTACGCTTCGTTACAATTGGCGAGATTTCATAAGTGAAAGCATAGTGGAAAACGGGCGCGCTGGCTGCTACATACTTGATACAAAACAAGATTTCTTTCTTTACTGTGGCGTGTATTGCACACGGGACAGAAAAAACGGCCTGACGCCCCGCTTTGGTGCAAAAAACCCCAATACGCCACTATTGGCTACGCAGTTGATAGTCGTATAAGATGAGCAACAAGCAAACAACAGGCAGACCATGGCTTATCCTATTGAACACAAACTGGTGATCGGGGTCGCTTCCAGCGCCCTGTTCGACCTGGCCGAATCGCACCAGGTCTACCTCGACAGCGGCCCCGAGGAATACCGCAAGTACCAGGAAGCCCATATCGACACGGTCCTGCCGCGCGGCGTGGCCTTCCCCTTCATCCGCCGCTTCCTGAACATCAACAAGCACTATCCGCGCCAGTCGCCCGTGGAAGTGGTGCTGTTTTCGCGCAATTCGCCGGAAACGGGCTTGCGCGTCATGCATTCCATCGCCCACTACGGCCTCGATATCTCGCGCGCCGCCTTCATGACGGGCAAGTCGCCCTACCCTTACCTGCCCGCCTTCAACGCCTCGCTCTTTCTCAGCGCGAATGAAGACGACGTGCGCAGCGCGCTGGCCTGCAACTATCCGGCCGGCCTGGTGCTGCCATCGCGCACGGAGGACGACGAAAACGACGAGGAACTGCGCGTGGCCTTCGATTTCGACGGCGTGATCGCCGACGACGAGGCGGAAACCGTGTTCAAGCGAAACAATGACGTCGATGAATTCCACGCCCATGAAACCCTGAACGTGGGCACGCCGCACCGCCCCGGCCCGCTGGCCGACCTGTTCCAGAAGCTGGCCACCATGCAGCGCCTGGAAGAAAAGGCGCAGCGGCGCGACCCCGGCTACAGGAAGATCCTGCGCATCGCCATCATCACGGCGCGCAACGCCCCGTCGCACGAACGGGTCGTGACGACCCTGAAAAGCTGGGGCGTGGCGGCCGACGAGACGTTTTTCCTCGGCGGCATGGACAAGTCGCGCGTGCTGTCCGTGTTCAAGCCGCATATCTTCTTCGACGACCAGTTGAGCCACCTGAAATCGGCGGGCGGAACCATCCCGATGGTGCATGTACCATTCGGGATTGCAAATATCCGTGCGGGCGATGGTCTATAATCTCGCCTGTCGGCGCCGTCACTGGCGGCGCTGCGCGCATCACAGCTGTCCCACTCAACTGCCTCTGCCACTAGTGTCATCGCCTGCATGTCCTTAGACTTAACAAAAGCCCTCCCCAAGCCCGGCAACCGCTATGCGCTGCCCGCCCTGTATGGTTCATCCGACGCCTATGCCCTGGCGCTGGCCGCACTGGAATTGAAAGCGCGGGGCCAGATGCTGGCCGTGGTCGTGGCGCAGGCCAGCGACGGCCAGCGCCTGCTCGATGAAATCCCGTGGTTTGGCGGCAAGGAACTGCGCTGCCATCTGCTGCCGGACTGGGAAACCCTGCCCTACGACGCCTTTTCGCCGCACCAGGATCTGGTCTCCGAGCGCCTGGCCACCCTGCATGAAATCCAGACGCGCCAGTGCGACGTGCTGATCGTGCCGGCCACCACGGCGCTGGTGCGCCTGGCCCCGCCGTCGTTCCTGGCCGCCTACACCTTCTTCTTCAAGAAGGGCGAAAAGCTCGACGAGGCACGCCTGAAGTCGCAGCTGACCCTGGCCGGCTACAGCCATGTGTCGCAAGTGATGTCACCGGGCGAATACTCGGTGCGCGGCGGCCTGCTCGATCTGTTCCCCATGGGGTCGGCCCTGCCCTACCGGCTGGACCTGTTCGGCGACACCATCGAGACCATCCGCACCTTCGACGCCGACACCCAGCGCTCGCTATACCCCGTGCACGAAGTGCGGCTGCTGCCGGGCCGCGAATTTCCCATGGACGAAGCGGCGCGCACCACATTCCGCAACCGCTGGCGCGAACAGTTCGAGGGCGACCCATCGCGCTCCGTGGTCTACAAGGACATCAGCAGCGGCATCGCCTCGGCCGGCATCGAATATTATTTACCGCTGTTCTTCGAGCAGACGGCCACCCTGTTCGACTACCTGCCGCCCGACGCCTCGCTGGCCCTGGTGGGCGAGATCGACGCGGCCATCGGCCGCTTCTGGACCGACACGCAGTCGCGCTACCGCTTTTTAAAAGCCGACCGCGAGCGGCCTATCCTGCCGCCCGAATCGCTGTTCCTGTCCGACGAGCAGTTCTTCGGCCTGGCCAAGCCCTACCCGCGCCTGGCGATCGCCAAATCGAACGATGCGCTGGCGTCCGAACTGTCGGCGCCGATTCCTAACATCGCCGTCAACCGCCGCGCCGACGACCCGCTGGCCAACCTGCGCAGCTACCTGCTGCAAGCGGGCCGCCGCGTGATGATCTGCGCCGAATCGAACGGCCGCCGCGAAACCCTGCAGCAGTACTTCAGCGAATACGACCTGCACCTGACACCGGTGGAAGGCAGCGACGGCTTTCTGCAGTCCGACGCCAAGCTGATGCTGGGCGTGGCGCCGCTGCACGCGGGCTTCGAGCTGTTTACGCCGGAAGGAAATTTATCCTTCATCACCGAGACGGAGCTGTATGCCGGCTCCGGCCGCCGCGTCGGCACCAAGAAACAGGAAGGCGTGACGCAGGTCGAGTCGATGGTGCGCGACCTGTCCGAGCTGAAAATCGGCGACCCCGTCGTGCACATCAACCACGGCATCGGGCGCTACATGGGCCTGACCAGCATGGACCTGGGCGAAGGCGAGACGGAATTTTTGCACCTCGAATACGCGAAGGACACCAAGCTGTACGTGCCCGTGTCGCAGCTGCACGTCATTTCCCGCTATTCGGGTGCCTCGCCGGAAGACGCACCGCTGCACTCGCTCGGCTCGGGCCAGTGGGAAAAGGCGAAGAAGCGCGCGGCCGAACAAGTGCGCGACACGGCCGCCGAACTGCTCAACCTGTACGCACGCCGCGCGCTGCGCCAGGGCCACTCCTTCGAATTCTCGTCGCACGACTACCAGCGCTTCGCCGACAGCTTCGGCTTCGACGAGACGCCGGACCAGGCCGAGGCCATCCACAACGTCATCAAGGACATGACGTCCGGTAAACCGATGGACCGCCTCGTCTGCGGCGACGTCGGCTTCGGCAAGACGGAAGTGGCGCTGCGCGCCGCCTTCATCGCCGTCATGGGCGGCAAGCAGGTGGCCATCCTTGCGCCCACCACCCTGCTGGCCGAGCAGCATGCGCAAACCTTCGCCGACCGCTTCGCCGACTGGCCCGTGCGCATCGCCGAGCTGTCGCGCTTCCGCACAGGCAAGGAGATCACGCAGGCGTTCAAGGGCATGGCCGACGGCACCATCGACATCGTCATCGGCACACATAAACTGCTGTCAGACGACGTGAAATTCACGCGCCTGGGCCTCGTCATCATCGACGAGGAACACCGGTTCGGCGTGCGCCAGAAGGAAGCATTAAAGGCCTTGCGCGCGGAAGTGGACGTGCTGACCCTGACGGCCACGCCGATCCCGCGCACCCTGGGCATGGCGCTGGAAGGCTTGCGCGACTTTTCCATCATCGCCACGGCGCCGCAAAAGCGCCTGGCCATCAAGACGTTTGTCCGCAGCGAGGGCGAAGCCATCATCCGCGAAGCATGTTTGCGCGAACTCAAACGCGGTGGCCAGATCTACTTCCTGCACAACGAGGTGGAAACCATCCAGAACCGCCTGGCCATGCTGACGGAACTGCTGCCCGAGGCGCGCATCGCCGTGGCGCACGGCCAGATGCACGAGCGCGACCTGGAAAAGGTCATGCGCGACTTCGTCGCCCAGCGTTTCAATATCTTGCTGTGCACGACGATCATCGAGACGGGTATCGACGTGCCGACGGCGAACACCATCATCATGCACCGCGCCGACAAGTTCGGCCTGGCGCAGCTGCACCAGCTGCGCGGCCGCGTGGGCCGCTCGCATCACCAGGCTTACGCCTACCTGCTGGTGCACGACGTGCAGGGCCTGACCAAACTGGCGCAGCGCCGCCTGGACGCCATCCAGCAGATGGAAGAGCTGGGCAGCGGCTTCTACCTGGCCATGCACGACCTGGAAATCCGCGGCGCCGGCGAGGTGCTGGGCGAGAGCCAGTCGGGCGAGATGACGGAAATCGGCTTCCAGCTGTATTCGGACATGCTCAACGAAGCCGTGCGCTCGCTGAAGGCCGGCAAGGAGCCGGACCTGGCCGCGCCGCTGGCCTCGACCACCGAGATCAACCTGCACGTGCCGGCCCTGCTGCCGGCCGACTTCTGCGGTGACGTGCACGAGCGCCTGTCGATCTACAAGCGCCTGGCCAACTGCGCCACGCAAGAGAAGATCGACGATATCCAGGAAGAGCTGATCGACCGCTTCGGCAAGTTGCCCGACGCCGTCAGGGCGCTGGTCGAGACGCACCGATTGCGCATCGCGGCGAAAACCGTGGGCATCGTCAAGATCGACGTGCATGGCGAGGCGGCCACCCTGCAATTCATGGCCAAGCCGCCCATCGACCCGATGCGCATCATCGACCTGATCCAGAAGAACCGCCACATCAAGCTGCATGGCCAGGACAAGCTGAAAATCACGGCCGCCATGCCGGACCTGGCCGCGCGCGTGACACAGATCAAGACCACCATCAAGCAATTGACGGTGTAGACCATTTCGACCATTTATGCAGGCCTGACCCATGACCAATACCAAGACCATCACCATGAATCTGATCCTGCAGGGCCTCGACGGCGATAGCGCCCGCCTCGAGCGCATCGCGGCGCTGGCCGCACCCACGTCCGTCACGCGCCTCGGTCCGAATGCCGTGCGCTGCGAGCAGATCGCCTATTCGCCAGCCCTGCGCCCCACCATCGAAGTGGCGGCCCAGGCGGCGCAGCTGGACGCCACCTACATGATGGGACAGCGCGAACTCAGTGAGTTCAAGCTGGTGGCGATGGACATGGATTCGACCCTGATCACCATCGAGTGCATCGATGAAATCGCCGACATGCAGGGCCTCAAACCGCAAGTGGCGGCCATCACGGAAGCGGCCATGCGCGGCGAACTCGATTTCGCCGCCAGCCTGAAGCAGCGCGTGGCCCTGCTCGAAGGCCTCGATGCCTCGGCCCTGCAGCGCGTCTACGACGAGCGCCTGAAACTGTCGCTGGGCGCCGAGAAGATGCTGGCGGCCGTGCAGGCGGCCGGCCTGAAGACCCTGCTGGTGTCGGGCGGCTTTACCTTCTTCACCGAGCGCCTGAAAGAGCGCCTGGGCCTCGACTACACGCACGCGAACGCACTGGAAATCGTCGACGGCAAGCTGACGGGTAAAGTGTTAGGCGGTATCGTCGACGCCGAGGAAAAGCAGCGTACGGTGGAGCGCGTGTGCGCCGAGATGGGGATTGCGCCATCGCAGGCCATCGTCATGGGCGACGGCGCCAACGACTTGAAAATGATGGGCATCGCCGGCCTGTCCGTGGCCTTCCGCGCCAAGCCCGTGGTGCGCTCGCAGGCCGACGTGGCACTGAACTTTGTGGGGCTCGATGGCTTGCTCAACGTCTTGAGCTGAGTCGGGGCCAAGTTCGCGGCGCCAGACGGTGCGCGCACGGTTGCATAAGTTTGCTATATTGCAAACTTATGTTCACCCCGCCCGCCCACCGTGAAAGAACACCGCATGCCGCCACCGCTGCCAGAAGAAATACAACGCCACCTGGATGTGTTCGTCGCCGCCGCGCAAACGGCCTTCGGCGCCGACCTGGCCGCCGCCGTGCTGTTTGGCTCGGCCGCCGACGGGCAGCTGCGCGCCACGTCCGACGTCAACCTGCTGTTGCTGCTCAAGCGCTTTACGCCGCAGGCTGCCGATGCGCTGCGCGCTCCTTTGCGCCTGGCGCACGCCGCCATCGACTTGCAGGTGATGTTCCTGCTTGAAAGCGAATTGACGCAGGCCGCCGACGCCTTCGCCGTCAAGTTCGCCGACATCATCGCGCGCCATCGTGTCTTGCTGGGCAATGATCCTTTCGCCAGCCTGCACACGAGCCGCGACGCCGTGCTGCGCCGGCTGCGGCAAGTGCTGCTGAACCAGCAGGTGCGCATGCGCGAACGCTATATGCTATTGAGCCTGAATGAAGAACAGCTGGCCGGCGCCATCGCCGACGCGGCTGGTCCCTTGCGCTCGGCCGCCGCCTCGCTGGCGCAGCTGGAAGGCAAGTCTGCACTGTCCGGCAAGCAGGCGCTCGAAGCGTTTGTCGACCAGTTCGGCGAACCATCGCTGCACGCAGCCCTGCAAGCCATGTCGGCGGCGCGCGAAACGGCGCGCCTGGCGCCGGGGCAAGCGCTGCCCGCCTTCACCAGCCTGATGACGATTACCGAACGCCTGCGCGAGCACGCGGAGCAGATGCGGTGAACGGTCTCAATCCCTTTGACTGGAGCGGACCGTGGTTCCTGCTGGCCTACCTGATCTTCGGCCTGCTCGTGTACTACGGCGTGCGCGAGCTGCTGATCCGCCAGGAAGTGCGCAATCCGCACGCCCAGCTGACACTCGCCGACGATCCCTACCGCATCGCCTTCTTGCGCGGCGGCGCCCTCGAAGCCGTGAAGATCGCCGCCATCGTGCTGGTCGACCGCGGCTTGCTGCGCGCCGATGGCCCGCTGCTGGAAACGGCCAGCGCCGACAGCCTGCGCTTCGCCAGCCACGACATCGAACGCGACGTGCTGCGGCTGTACCTGGGCCGCCAGGGCCATAGCAGGGAACTGGCCGTGCAGGCCGGGATGCTGCCCTCGTGCCGCGCCTATCAGGAGACCTTGATGCAGCAGGAATTGCTGGTCGGCCCGCCGCTGCTGCGCCGGCGCGAACGCATCACCTGGGCCGCGCACTGGCTGCTGGTGACGGTGGCCGCTATCAAAGCCGTCATCGCCATCAGCCGCCACCACTACAACCTGCTGTTCCTGGCAGTCCTGCTGGCGATTTTCCTGCTCATGCTGCGTGGCTTGCGCACCCGGGCGACCAGCTGGAGCGCGCAGCGGCTGCTGACCGACTTGCGCATGCTGTTTGGCCGCCTGAACATGCGCTCGGCGCGCCTGCAGGCAGGCAGCAGCAGCGCCGACATGGCGCTGCTGGCCGCCATCTTCGGCATCGGCGCCCTGCCCTTGTCCGTGTACGCATATGTCGCCGAGCTGTATCCGGCACCCCGGCACAGCTCGGGCGGCGACTCGTCGTCCGGCGGCACGGGCGACTCGGGCGGCTCTTCATCGGGCGGCGACGGCGGCGGTGATGGCGGCGGCAGCGGCTGCGGCGGGTGCGGCGGTGGCGGCGGCTGTGGCAGTTAGCCAGGGAAGCGCGCGCGACCGCGTCGGCCTGGGCTGGCGCGGCGAACTGGCTGCCGGCATCCTGTCCAACCTGGCGCGGATCGACGTGCTGGAGATGATCGCCGACGATTATTACCATGCCTCGCGCGCCGGCATCGCCGCCCTGCGCCGCCTGGCGCGCCAGGTGCCCGTCAGCCTGCACGGCGTCGGCATGGGGCTGGCATCGACGATACCCGCCGACCCGCGCCGCCTGCAGGCGATGGCGCGCCTGATGAAGGAGGTGCAGGCGGAATCGTGGTCCGAGCACCTGAGCTTTGTGCGCGCCGGCGGCGTCGAAATCGGCCACCTGGCGGCGCCGCCGCGCACGCCGCACAGCGCCGCCGGCGCCATCGCCAATATCGCGCTGGCCACGCGCATCGTCGGCAGCGCGCCGCTGATGGAAAACATCGCCACCCTGGTGCAGCCGCCGGCCAGCACGCTGGACGAAGCCGAGTGGCTGGCGCGGATTATCCATGGCGCGCAAGTGCCGCTGCTGCTCGACCTGCACAATCTGTATGCGAACGCCGTCAATGCTGGCGAGGCGCCGGAGGCACTACTGCTGCGCCTGCCCCTGGACAGGGTCGGCGCCGTGCACCTGAGCGGCGGCCACTGGATAGCTGCGCCGGGCGGCGGCCGGCGCCTGCTGGACGACCATCTGCACGACGTGCCGCCCGACGTCTTCGCTTTATTGACCCAGCTGGCGCGCCATGCGCCGCAACCGTTGACGGTGATCGTCGAACGCGACGGCAATTACCCGTCGTTCGACCACGTGCTGGACCAGCTGGAGCTGGCGCGCGCGGCCTTGCGCGCGGGGCGCGGCGCATGAGCTCTCCCGCACTGGAAACCTATCTGGCCCGGCTGTACACGGACGACGCCGTGCGTGAAGCCTTCCTGCTCGCGCCCCGTTCGCAAGCCTTGCTGCACGGCTTGTCGCCGCAGGAAGCGGACGCGATGGCGGCCATGGACCGCGTCGGCCTGCAGATGGCGGCGGCCAGCTATCGTGCCAAGCGGGCCGGGCGCACCCACCATGGCACCCGCGCCACGCCGACGCCACGCTGGTGGCGCCGGCTGCTGGCTGCCTGGACCTGACCGCCTACATCTGCCACAGCCGCAGCGGCAGCAAACCCCACCAGGCCAGCACCAGCAGCAGTTGCAGGGCCGCCAGCAAGGCCACCCAATCCCATTTCGCCCACGAGCCCGCCTCGGCCGCCGTGCCGCGGCTGCGCCAGCAGCGGGCCAGGCCGAATGCCGTGGCCAGCGGCAGCGCGGCCGTCGCCACTGTCAGCAGCACGCTGGCCACGGTGACGTCGCCCAGGCGCAGATAAGACTGGAAATAAAAAAACGGCAGCGGCAAGAGCAGCGCCAGCAGCGACAACAGGGGCGCGAACAGATGGTCGCCCCGCCCCAGCCTGCGCAGCGCGGCGCGCCAGATACCCACCACCAGCACGTACAGCAAGCCGGCGGCACCCAGGGCCAGGCTGCCCCACAGCACCAGCATGCGCAGCATCGACGCCCGCTCATAACTGCGCAAGCCGTCGCTGAGCACATGCTTGCCATCTTCCTGCATCAGCACATGCGACGCGGTGCTGCGGTCGCTGGCGCGGAACAGCAAGCCGCCCACTGATTCCAGCTCCTTCGGCTCGCCCTGGAACGGAATCAGGAACAGCGATTCGCCATCCCATTTGACGCGCGTAAAGCCGAAGACGGCATCGACCCAGGCCATGCTGGCCATGGCGCTGGGCGACGGCACGTAGACGCCCTGCCAGTTTTCCACCGTGGGCGCGGGCGTTCCCTGCGGGGCTGGTGCGCGCAGGGGCAGTTCCAGGTCGCGCAGCAGCAGGCGGTTGAAACGTTCATAGTCGGCCCGCTCCGCATCCGTATTGAAGGCCACGAAGAAGGCGCCGTCCTGCTCCGGATAGATGCACAGCATGGCGCGGAAACCCACGGCCGTGCCAGGGTGGCAGGCGCCCACGACATTGTGGCGGTCGCGCACGGCCAGCGCCAGGCCGTGGCCCGTCGCCAGGCCCGCCTGCGCCGCATCGGTGCCGGCCGGTTCGGACAAGGCGCCCATCAGGGCCAGGTCGATGAACTGCGTACCCTGCAGCTTGCCGTCGCCCATCAGGAACTGCGCCAGCTTGGCCATGTCGGCCGCCGTGGTGGTAAATTGCGCGGCCGGACGCAGATACTGGGGCACGGCCGGCTGCGCCACGCCATGCTCGAAGTAACCCATGGCCAGGCGCGGATCAGCCTGCGCGCCTGTCTGGCTGACAAAAGCAAACGTGCTGTCCGCCATGCCCAGCGGCTGCAGCAGCTGCGCATCGAGGTAGCGTTCATACGGCTGGCCCGTGACTTTTTCGATCACCATGCCCAGCAAGCCATAGCCCATGTTCGAGTAGGCGTAGCGGCTGCCGGGCCGCGTGCGCACGCGCAGCAGATTGCCGCCGCCGTCAAAAGCGGCGGCCAACGGCGTGTCCGGCGCCGGTTGCAGGCTGAAGGCCTGCCAGAAGCGCACATTATCGAGGCCGGACGTATGCGCCAGCAGGTGGCGGATACGCACGGGATCGCTGGCCAGCCACGGGTTTCTCAGCGCCAGTTCGGGCAGCACTTGCTGCAGGGGCGTGTCGAGCGTGAGCTTGTCTTCGCTGATCAGGCGCAAGACGCCCAGCGCCAGCGCCACCTTGCCCACGGAGCCCACCTGCATGCGCGTATCGGCCTGCATGGGTACTTGCCTGGCGGCGTCGCGCAGGCCGGATGCGCCGACTTTGACTGTGCCATCGGGCAAGATTTCGCTCCAGACAGCGCCCGCCAGGCCCTCTTCCTTCAAGCCGGCGCCAAACTCCGCCTCCAGGGTAGGAGCGGCGGCATGGGCGACAGTGGCGCACAGCAGCAAGGCCGGCACGGCGCGCCGCAGCCATGAGCTGGCGCGCGCGGCCAGGGTGGGATATTGATTTCGTTTCAACAATGTAGTCTGCCTTTTTCCATGGACTGCGCTGCCTCGCCGCTTTGCTTGTTACAATTAAAAATTGCGCAACGACGGGAGCCTTCATGTCACAAGATATTATTTTGGATACCCAACTCCAGCAGACCAAGAACCTGGCCTGGTGGTTGTACCTGATACATGGCGCCAGCTTTGTGTTTTCGCTGGGCGCGTTTTCCTTCATTCCGCTCATCATCAATTATGTGAAGCGGGACGAGGCGGCCGGGACCTTCGTGTACAGCCATCACGGCTGGATGATCCGTTCCTTCTGGTGGTATGTGGCCTGGATCGTCGTCGGCGCCATCCTGTGGATCACGCTGATCGGCATTCCGCTGGCCTTCGTCGTATGGGGCGTGGCCTGGCTGTGGAAGGCTTACCGCCTGCTGCGCGGCTTCCTCGACCTGAACAACAACAAGCCCGTGCCCATGTAAAGGTGCTTCGCGGCAAGCTAACGGCTTGCCGCTTCCTGCATCGCCGCGAACGCCCGTTCGATATCGGCGATCAGATCCTGCGGATCTTCCAGCCCCACATTCAGGCGCACCAGCTGGCCCGGCAACTGCCAGCCCTTGCGCATGGCGGCGATGCGGTACGGCATCACCAGGCTGTTCGCGCCGCCCCAGCTATAGCCAATCTTGAACAACTGCAAGGCATCGACGAAACGGTCCGTCTGCGCCTCCGTGTAGCGCGCGTCGAACAGCACGGAAAACAGGCCGCCCGCGCCCGTGAAATCGCGCTGCCAGATGGCGTGGCCCGGGCAATCGGCGAAAGCCGGATGCAGCACCGTGGCGATCTCCGGGCGACCCTTGAGCCAGGCGGCCACCGTGCGCGCGCCCCTGTCGTGGGCATCGAAGCGCAGCTTCATGGTCGGCAAGCCGCGCAGCACCAGGTAGGCGTCGTCCGCCCCCACGCCCATGCCCAGGCGCATGTGCGCCTGCGCCAGGCGGTCGTGCAGCGCCCGCTCGCGCGTGATCAGGGCGCCCATCAGCACGTCGGAACCGCCCGACTGGTATTTCGTCAGCGCCTGCATGATGATGTCCACGCCCAGCTCAAAGCCGCGCAGGGCCAGGCCCGCCGACCAGGTGTTGTCCAAAGCGACGAGCACGCCGCGCGCATGGGCTGCCGCGCAGATGGCAGGCAAGTCCGGCACTTCCATCGTCACGGAACCCGGTGCTTCCGTCCAGATGAGCTTGGTATTCTGCTGGATCAATGCCGCGATGCCGGCGCCGATGAGCGGGTCGTAATAGCGGGCCGTGATACCGAAATCCTGCGCCAGCCAGCGTCCCAGTTCGCGGTTCGGGTTGTAAATATTTTCCGGCAATAGCACGTCGTCGCCCGTCTTCAGCAGCGCGAAGTCCGCCATGGCGATGGCCGCCAGGCCCGACGGCGCCAGCAGGCAGTGCGTGCCCCCTTCGATCTCGGCCAGCCGCGCTTCCAGGGTGAACGTGGTGGGCGTGCCGTGCAAGCCGTAGGTGTAGGCGTTCTTCTCTTTCCAGTCGCCCGAGCGCATGGCCGCCACGTCCTTGAACAGCACGGTCGAGGCATGGTGGATGGCGTTGGGAAACGCCGCAAAGCCTTGCGGCGCCTGGTAATCGCTGTGGATCAGCGCGGTTTGCGGAGATTTGGGTATGGTCATAGCATCGTCGGCAAATAAAAAAGACGGATCAGCCTGTGCTGGTCCGCCTTGATTGTAAGGGCTTTACGCCCTGTACGCCGTACGTATGACAGAGTGTTACACCTGCATAAAAAACGTTCAGGCCAAGGCGCGCTGCCGCAGACAGTACCTTGCTGTACGGCAAGGCAGCGCAACGCCGGCATGGACGTTTTTTACTCGGCAGCACCCCACAAGTCATGCGCATCGGCCGACGTGATGGTCACGTCGACGAACTGGCCCACCGCCAGCTTGCGGTGCGGCTCGAACGGCGGTTTTACATACACGACGCCGTCGATTTCCGGCGCGTCGGCGGACGAACGGCCCACGCCGCCGGAACGGGTGACTTCATCGATCAGCACGCGCACGGTCTTGCCGACCTTGGCCTGCAGGCGTTTCTTGGAAATTTCTTCCTGCAGCAGCATCACGCGGCCGCGGCGCTCTTCGCGCAGCTCTTCCGGCACAGGGTTGGCGATGGCATTGGCCGTCGCGCCTTCGACGGGCGAATACGCGAAGCAGCCCAGGCGGTCGATCTGCGCTTCCTTGAGGAAGTCGAGCAAATACTCGAATTCCGCTTCCGTTTCGCCAGGGAAACCCGCGATGAAGGTCGAGCGGATGGTCAGGTCCGGGTTGATGGCGCGCCAGGCCTGGATGCGGTCCAGGTTTTTCTCGCCGCTGGCCGGGCGCTTCATGCGCTTCAACACGTCAGGATGCGCATGCTGCATCGGAATATCGAGGTATGGCAGGATGTGGCCGCCGCTCATCATCGGGATGATCTGATCCACGTGCGGGTACGGATACACATAGTGCAGGCGCACCCAGGCGCCGTAGGACTTGGCCAGTTCGCCCAGCGCTTCCGTCAGCTGCGTCATGTGGGTTTTCACGGGACGGCCATTCCAGAAGCCGGAGCGGAATTTCACGTCCACGCCGTAGGCCGAGGTGTCTTGCGAAATCACCAGCAATTCCTTGACGCCGGCCTTGAACAGGTTTTCCGCTTCGATCATCAGTTCGCCGATCGGGCGCGAGACGAGGTCGCCGCGCATGGACGGGATGATGCAGAAGCTGCAACGGTGGTTGCAGCCTTCGGAAATTTTCAAATACGCATAGTGCTTCGGCGTCAGCTTGACGCCTTGCGGCGGCACCAGGTCGAGGAACGGCGCATGCGGTTTCGGCAAGTGAAAATGGACGGAATCCATCACTTCGGCCAGCGCGTGCGGGCCCGTGACGGACAGCACTTTCGGGTGCACCTTCATGATGATGTCGTCGCCGGCAGCATCTTTCTTGGCACCCAGGCAGCCGGTGACGATGACCTTGCCGTTTTCAGCCAGCGCTTCGCCGATGGCGTCGAGCGACTCTTGCACGGCAGCATCGATAAAACCGCAGGTATTGACGATCACCAGATCGGCGCCAGCGTAGGATTTCGCCGTTTCGTAGCCTTCGGCGCGCAGTTGGGTCAGGATTTGTTCGGAGTCGACCAGCGCTTTCGGGCAGCCGAGCGAGACAAAGCCCACTTTCGGCGCCGCACCTGGCATGGCCTGCATGGCCTCGGGCTGGGCGGAAGGAACGGGAATACGGTGAATTTCAGACATAGTTGGCAGCTGGAAAATGGTGAGGCGAATCGGCTATTGTACCCCGAGCCGCCCTTCGCTGTCAGTGGCGGTCTGGTTTTGCTGCGGGATATGCAACGGTGGGAGCCACGGGCGACCTGCCCTGAGCATATTCTTTCACGCATTCCATATCTGGCTGCAGCCGATACTTGACTAATGTACTTGTTATTTCATACACAGTCTCGCTATAATAAAATTTTATTGCACTGTGGAAATAAAATGTTCATCAAAAATCTCGTTGCCAACGTTTTTGCAGGAGCCGTCTCTGCGCTGATGCTCGGTGGCTGTGTCACAACGCATGTGCAGCGCCCTCTCAGCGTCGGCGTGCCCTCCGAAGGTACAGCCGTTACTGTCAGCATTACTGCCAACACTGATGATGTGAACGGATTGGGCCAGATCACCTTGGGCCGCCTGAGTAGCGGAGACGCAGTATCCAGCCTGGTCCTCCAGCAATATATCCTGAACCAGGTTGCCAAGGATATGGCGCGCGACACGACTCTTTTCATGGGGACCCTGCCACCGGGGAAATACTACTTCAGTCAACTGGCCGACTCCGGCAAATCAAACCGCTACATCAAAATGGGCAGCGGCCTGGACTTATTTACTGTGGAGGAAGGCAAGCCGGTCGATCTGGGCCGCCTGATCGTCACTCCTCTTTATGGCGAGCGTGTACTGGTCGGCCGCAGCGTGCGGGTGCAAGACAACCGCACCCTGCTCGAACGCTATTCTCCCGAGCACCTGAAGCTGTTTGCACCCGAAAAGACAGTCAGCTGGTCCGGATCGCGCAGTGATACGGATCGCGCTGAGGAAGTCGCCATGGCCCGCCCCACCGGCGCCGAATGCGTGACGGAGCTACCAGACGGCAGCGTGGCGGCCGCAACCCGCATGGGCACAGTGCTGTGGCGCAGCCCTGAGGGAACATGGAAACAACTGGCCAGCGACAAAATAGAGACGCTGAACTGCGTGCAGCCGGTGCAAATGCCGGATGCAGACTTGCTGGCCTTCGGCGAGTTCGGCACCCTGCTGCGCCATGCGCCGGGACAGAACAAGCTTGAACCGGTTGACACTGGCAACCTTCCCTATGGCAATCTGGTCGGACTGGCTGGCAATATGGACGCTGGCTGGTATGTCGCCGTCCAGCGTAACAATGAAGTCACGATTTATCATTCCGCCCGTCTCGAGCGCGGCGAGTGGAATCAGGTACGCAGTGAGAAGCTGGGGAAGTGGCTCCTGAACCAGGACACCTGGTTCTGGCTGCGCGATATCGGCACAGGCTTTACCTACACGTCGACGAAAGGAACGCTGCACCTCTACGACTACGCCAGTGGCCAGTGGTCAGAGCGGGCAATGCCCGATCGCCGTGTGGATGCGATGCGCATCAGCGGCAGCGGCATGTGGAGCCTCATAACACAAGGTTACGGGCCATTTGCGATCACCTCCAGAGATGCTTTCGTTTCAGTGAATCAAGGTCAAACCTGGCAAGAGGTCACCGCTAGCCACATTCCGCTGGTTCAGCGTACCGATGGCACCCTGCTGCGTTTTGAAAGCAGTCTGATGAGCGATACGACCTTACATGCCAGTAGCGACATGGGCAAAACGTGGACACTGGTGAACGCCAAACCGAAATCACGCGAGTTGACCCCGCTTAAATCGGGTGCGATTCTGGGAAAAATAACGCGCTGGAGCGTGCCGGCGCAATTTGAAATATCGAACGACGGCGGTAAAAGCTGGACTGCCGAAAGCATGAAGTGAAAGTTCTGACCGTCAGTCGACAATGCCATGCCCACCCGATGTGAACGATGACTACCAGGCGGCATCCGTGCCGTCTGCCTGGATCGACTTGCAGAGTAAGAGCCGGATGGCGGACGCGCCTGAACATGTGGTGGAAGGCACGTCGATTGAAACCCCTGATTGAGCAGATCTTTGCCAATCAGGAAGTCAGCTATATCCACGTCCACAATGCCAGACGCGGTTGCTACGCTGTCCGGGTTGACCGGGCATAGGTAGCAATGGATTGCATGTGCGATTCTCAGGCTCCTGCATCGCTTATCATCAACTGCAGGCTATAAGCTTGCTCAGTCCGGTTCCAAAGCACGGCTGGAAGCAGCACCTGGGAATTCAATACGTAGCTTGGGCCAGGTACCTTGCCAATTCTTGCCACGCACGCGGCCTGCGTAGACCGATTGCTTCGCTGTCAGAAATCGCTCTGTCGGCCGGACCACCAGATCGAAAAGATCATGCAGGCCGAAGGGAGCCGCTATATCGATGTCTGCAAGGTCATTGAGTCGCACACCCACGGCAGTGGCGGTTTCCGGCCAGTATCTCATGGCATCGGAAGCGGTCAGGTAAGGCAGGTCCGCATTGCGTTCATGCATACGCGCCTGATTCTTGACCGACCGGCCCAGCGTGCCGTCCCGTGCTCTTAAACTCGACTCAAGCATGGCGTCATGCGCCTGTGTCGCCTTGCTTGGGTCGTACCAGATGACGTCGATATCGTGAGGCAGTGGCGAAGGCGCACGTTGGTGCAAATGATCCCAGACACAGCATCGCACAAATCCCGCAGCAACCCAGCAATCGGGCAGATCAAGTTCCCTGACAAGACGAAGGACATGCATACGCTCATTATCGGCTGCAATCATTGCCTGCAATTGCTCAAGCAGCGCCATACATACTCCTCGTGGACCTGCAGTTGCATATCAAACGAACGCTGCGATGTCATCCTTGCCGGACAGCGTCTGCCCATCAAGGAAAAATGGTTGCACCATGCTCCGATCAAAACCCGGCACACCGAGGCGATATGGCGCCTGAATGCACAACGGCACAGGAACTCCTGTGCCGTTGTACGACGTAAAAACCGGATCAGCTTATTTTTTGTCCGTCGGCGGAACCGGCGGCACAAACGGGAACGTGCCGAACAGATTCTTGCTCTGGCTCTGCATCTGTTCCTGCATCTGCACGAACAGGCTCTTGCTCTGGTCGATGTAGTTGTTCATCATGCCTTGCATCATTGGACCTTGGACATTCATGAACTGCGTCCACATTTCCGGGCTGAATGGCTTGCCTTCGAAACTGCCGGCCGACGTGCCCGTGAATTTGTGCTGGATATCGGTGAACGCTTGCACGTTCTTTTCCAGGTAGGATCCCATCATACCCTGCATGGCGTGGCCATAGTAGCGGATGATCTGCGACAACACGCTGCTCGAGAACATGGGCGCGCCGTTCGCTTCCTCTTCCAAAATGATTTGCAGCAAGATGCTGCGCGTCAGATCTTCATTGGATTTGGCATCGACGACGGTAAACACTTCATTGTCCAACACCAACTGCTTGACGTCCGTCAAGGTGATGTAGGAACTGGTTTGCGTGTCGTACAGACGGCGGTTGGGATATTTTTTAATCAGGCGGTCTATACTTTTTTTTGCACTACTCATCACAAGTTCCACTTATTGCGCCGCAGCGCATACTGAGTTAATCCGAAAAAAAAGCGAACGTGGGTCCGCTTTCGCACCTGCCTACGTTTTCCATTATAGAGTGGAAAACGGCTCCATTGCACATCAGGGTAGTAGATTCCCGCATTTATTGCAACGCAACTAAAAGTAGATTCCTGACAAGACCGGAGATTACGCCGGTCTTGCCCGGCAAAACGCTTTGTGACTTAATCCGCCCTGACTTTAACATACCGCCCCGGCGCCGGCTCGATTGCCGCGTGGCGCTTGTTGCCCGGCTTGGCTGGCGCCTTCACCTGGGCGCCGCCGTGTTCGGCCAGGAAAGCCGCCCATTCGGGCCACCAGCTGCCCACGTGCTCGGTCGCGCCTTCCATCCATTGCTCTGCAGTCAAGGGCTTGGCTTTCGCCGTGCGGGCGCCTTTGCCTGCGTCGTTGCTCCAGTAGCTGCGCTTTTTCTTCGACGCCGGATTGATCACGCCGGCGATATGGCCCGAGGCACCGAGAATAAAACGGTTGGCTTTCGGTTTTTTTGGGTTCAGCAAGGCCGTGCTGGCATAGGCCGCGCCCCAGGGCACAATATGGTCTTCGCGCGAACCGTAGATGAAAGCGGGCGCGTCGATGCTGCTCAGGTCGACCTTTTCCCCGGCCACCGTCAGCTTGCCCGGCACCTTCAGGCTGTTTTCCAGGTAGGTGTTGCGCAGATACCAGCAGAACATGGGGCCCGGCAAGCCCGTGCCGTCGCCATTCCAGTACAGCAAGTCGAACGCGGGCGGCTCCTTGCCCTTCAGGTAATTCGACTGCACGTAATTCCACACGAGGTCATTCGGCCGCAGGCTGGAGAACGTGCTGCCCAGGTCGCGGCCCGACATCAGGCCCCCCTTGGCCAGGGTCTGCTCGCGCAGCGCCACTTGCGGCTCGTCGATAAAGACGTCGAGCGCGCCCGTGTCGCAGAAATCGAGGAAGGTGGTCAGCAGGGTCAGGCTGGCGGCCGGATTCTCGCCGCGCGCCTTGAGCACGGCCAGCGCCGTCGAGACGATGGTGCCGCCCACGCAAAAGCCGAACATATTGAGCTTGTCCTGGCCGGAAATGTCCTGCGTCACCTTGATCGCTTCGATCACGCCCTGCTCCACGTAATCGTCCCACGTCAGGTGCTGCATGCTCATGTCAGGATTGCGCCAGGACATCAGGAACACGGTATTGCCCTGCTCCACCGCATAGCGCACGAGCGAGTTTTCCGGCTGCAAGTCAAGGATATAGAATTTATTGATGCACGGCGGCACCATCAGCAGGGGCCGCTGGTGTACCGTGGGCGTGCTCGGCGTGTACTGGATCAGCTGGAACAAGGCATTTTCAAACACCACCGTGCCCGGCGTGGTGGCCACGTTGCGGCCCACTTCGAAAGCCGATTCGTCCGATTGCGAAATGCGGCCCTTCTGCATGTCGGCCAGCATATTGCTCAAGCCCTTGGCCAGGCTCTCGCCCTTGGTCTCGATCAGGGTTTGCTGGGCGTCGGGATTGGTGGCCAGAAAGTTGGCGGGCGACATGGCATCGACAATTTGCTGCACGGCAAACGCAATCTTTTGCTTCTGGTGCGGCGTCGCTTCCACGGCATCGGCCATGGCGCTGAGAAATTCGGCATTGAGCAGATAGGCGGCCGCATTGAAGGCCGACAGGGGGCTGGCGTGCCAGGCGGGCGCGGCGAAGCGGCGGTCTTTCAGCTCCGGTACCTTGCCGGCCATAAAGTCGGCCCACAAGCCCGTCAGCTTGGCGACGTAGGCATTTTTCAATTGCTCGATCGCTTCCGGCTTGATGCTGGCGCCCGCATCCTGCAAAATGCCGGCAATCGGATTGCCCTGGGGCTGCGGTACCATGTTGAACCACGTCTTCCACTGCTCAGGATTGCTGATCTGCGCCATCCATTCCTTGGTCATCATTTGAGGATCGGGCATGTTCATAGCTATATAAGTCCATTCAAGAATTGGGGACGCCGAACAAAACCTACTGCGCGTCGGTATAGGCGGCCTGCGATGCTCACCGTACCTTCGTACGGTTGCGCTTCTTAGCCACCTCTCCCTTCCGCTCGCTACGGTTTTGCGCGGCGTCGAAACGTAGTCGAAAAATAGAAAACTTTAATATCAACCGCATGCAAACTCTTACTGATTGCCAATACCAATGATGCTCATGACCGCTGTTGCCTGGATCTATGTCGTCGGCCTCATGGCGCTGACGGAACCGTCCATCGTCGCCGGGGTGATGACCTTCGTGCTGTACTGCGTCATCCCGCTGTCCATCCTATTCTATCTGACGGGCTCGCGGCGACGCAAACGCAAGGCGGCGCGTATCGCTGAACTGAGCGCCCGCGCGATCGCCTCAGCAGACGATAAAACAAAAACGGCAGACACATAAGTGTCTGCCGTGCAGATTATTTGCGCCAGATCAAACTGGCCTGTCTTCCCGTGACGCCATCGCGCCGGTACGAGTAAAACTGCGCCGCATCGCTGACGGTGCAATATTCCCCGCCCGCCACTTGCGCCACGCCATCGCCCAACAGCATGGTACGCGCCAGCGCATAGATGTCAGCCAGATACTTGCCCGGCTTGCCGGCGATGGCCGCGAATGCATCCGACAACACTTGCCGCTCGACATCGTCACGCGCGCCGTCGCGGAACGCCTGCAGCACGTCCTGCCCCACCTCGAATTGCTGCGGACCTATGGCTGGTCCCAGCCAGGCGAGGATCTCCGTCGCGCCCTGCGCGCGCATGCTGTCCACCGTGCGCTGCAAGACGCCGTTGGCCAGGCCGCGCCAGCCCGCGTGGGCCGCGCCGACGACGAGGCCATCGCTGGAGCTGAACAGCACGGGCAGGCAATCGGCCGTCATCACCACGCACACGGCGCCCGGCTGCGTGGCGATGCTGGCGTCGGCGTCGGGCACGTGGCCGTCCAGCTTGCCAGCATCGGCAACTGCCACGCCATGCACCTGCGACAGCCAGGCAGGCTCGGCAGGCAGGATGGCTGCCAGCCGCGCGCGGTTGGCCGCCACGTGCGCAGGATCGTCGCCCACGTGCGTGCCCAGGTTCAAGCCACCGCCGCCCTGCCCGTCACGATACGGACCCTGGCTGACGCCGCCCGAGCGCACGGTCGCCAGCGCGCCCACGTTCGCGGGCAAGCCGGGCCAATGGGGAATAATGCAAGGCAACGGCGACGTCATCAGACCTGTTCCGGCTCGGGAATGCCGGCCGTGGCGATCAGTTGAGCGAAATCATCGGCCAGCGGCACGATCCACTCGCACGCTTCCAGGGTGCCCGGATGCACGAGGCCCAGGCGGCGCGCCTGCAGCGCCTGGCGCGAGAACACGGACACCAGGTGCTGCTTGCCGTACACGGAATCGCCGACCAGCGCAAAGCCCAGATGCTGCATGTGCACGCGGATCTGGTGCGTACGGCCTGTTTCCAGACGGCATTGCATCAGGCTGACGGGACGGCGGTCGAGTTCGCCGCTGCCGATCAATTCATAGTGCGTGATGGCGGGCTTGGCGGTGAAATTCTCCGACACGGCCATCTTGACCCGGTCGCGCGGGTGGCGCGCGATCGACGCATCGATGGTGCCCGCCATTTTCGGCGTGCCCCATACCAGCGCGAAATATTCGCGCTTGACGGTGCGCGCCTGCAGCTGGCGCACCAAATCCGTTTGCGAGGCCAGGGTCTTGCCGACCACCATCAGGCCGCTCGTATCCTTGTCCAGGCGGTGCACGATGCCGGCGCGCGGCACGCCGGCCAGCTGCGGACAGTGGTGCAGCAAGCCGTTGAGCAGGGTGCCCGACCAGTTGCCTGGGCCCGGATGCACGACCAGTCCGGCCGGTTTGTTGATGACGATGATATGCTCATCTTCGTGCACGATGTTCAATTCCATCGCTTCCGGCTTAAAAGCCTCGTCTTCCGGCGCGCTTTGCGGCAGAATGACGATCTTCTCGTCGCCATAGGCGGTCATGTTGCGTTTGGCAACTTTTCCATCGACGGTCACGAAACCGGCTTCCAGCCACAATTGCAAGCGGCTGCGCGAGTATTGCGGCACCAGCTGGGCGATGACTTTATCGAGGCGGTGGCCGCAGGCGTCCGGCGTCAGTTCCAATGTAATCGGGGCCATTTCCTCGAAGACGTCGTCGGCAGCAAAATCGCCGTCAAACGCCTCTTCGGCAGCATGGTCAGAAAGGGAGTCAAACGCGGGGTCAGCCAAATTAGGCTTCGGAGTTAATATCACAGCATTCCCATCGGCTATAATCAGCCTATTGTAAAATCTTGGTTAAAACCTTCTTGCAAAACGTCATGCAAAAAAAATTATCGTTGGTAGTCGCTTCAGTCGTTCTGCTCGGCATGTCCGCTTGCAGCTTGTTGCCTGAAAAAGTGGATGAGACCAAAAACTGGTCCGTTACGAAATTATACTCGGAGGCGCGTGAAGAAATGGCCGGGCAGCACTATGAAGCTGCAATCGGCCTGTTCCAGAAGCTGGAGGCTAACTATCCTTTCGGCAACTATGCTCTGCAAGCGCAGATGGAGATCGCTTACGCGTATTATAAGTCGGGAGACCAGGCTCAGGCACTGGCCGCCGTCGAACGCTTCATCAAGTTGCATCCGAACCACGCCAATGTCGACTATATGTACTACTTGCGGGGCCTGATCAGCTTTAACGACCAGATCAGCTTCTTGAACTTCCTGTACGAGCAAGACCCGACCGAGCGCGATCCGAAAGCCACGCGCGAAGCGTTTGCGGCCTTCAAGCAACTGGTCGACAAGTTTCCAAATAGCAAATATGCGCCTGATTCGCTGGCCCGCATGAACTATTTGATCGATGCCATGGCGAAATACGAAGTGCACGTGGCGCGCTATTACTACCGCCGCGGCGCCTACCTGGCCGCCGCCAACCGCGCGCAAACGACGGTCAAGGACTTTGCCGCCTCGCCCGCCATCGAAGAAGCGCTGTTCATCATGTACCGCTCGTACGACAAGCTGGGCTTGACCGACCTGCGCGACGACACCTTGCGCGTGCTGACCAAGAACTACCCGAACACGGCATTCCTCAGCCCGGAAGGGGTGAACAAGGAACGCAAGTGGTGGAAATTCTGGCAGTAAAATGAAAAAACCGGAGCTTGCTCCGGTTTTTTCTTGACCCAACAACAGAATCCGGGGTCAGACCCGTCGGGTCTGACCCCAGCCGTCCGCTGCATTCAGTTGCCAATTTTACGTCGAAACACCCAGCTAGCATCATTCGACGCTTCCGGCACGAAGCCATAGCCATCGACGTCGAACTGCTTGAGCTGCTGCGGATCGCGGATCTGGTTGACGGCCGCATAGCGGGCCAGCATGCCGCGCGCGCGCTTGGCGTAGAACGAAATGATTTTATATTTGCCGTTCTTCCAGTCCTCGAACACGGGCGCGATGACGGGCACGTCCAGCTGGCGCGGCTTGACGGATTTGAAATATTCTTCGGAAGCGAGATTGACCAGCACTTGCGCGCCCTGCTCCTTCGCCGCGCGGTTCAGGCCGTTGGTGATGGTGTCGCCCCAGAACGCATATAAATCCTTGCCGCGCGTAGTCGTCAGGCGCGTGCCCATTTCCAGGCGGTGCGGGTGGATCAGGTCCAGCGGGCGCAGCAAGCCGTACAGCCCCGATAAAATGCGCACGCGCGACTGGGCATAGTCCAGCTGGGCCGGCTGCAGGCTGCGCGCCTCGAAACCGGCATACACGTCGCCATTGAAAGCCATGATGGCCTGGCGCGCCTCCTCCAGCTTCGGCGTCCAGGACGCGTAGCGGGCCACGTTGAGGGCCGACAAGGCATCGGAAATGCCCATCAGGCTGCCCACTTCGGCGGGCGAGAACTGGCGCATGCGGGCTATGAGCTGGGCAGAATGGTCGAGAAAATCGGGGGTGCTGTGCAACGTGGTTGTTGGCGGCGTCTCCAGGTCGAGACTCTTGGCGGGCGAAAGCACGATCAACATAAATTATCACTACAGAATAGAATTGCCGACATGATACCTGCTCCACAAAAACTCGTCCTCGACACCAACGTTTGCCTCGACCTGTTCGTCTTCAACGACCCGCGCTGGGCGGGCCTGCTGGCGGCCATGGAAAGCGGCGCCGTGCACGCCATCACGCGCGAAGATTGCCGCGCGGAATATCTGGTCGTGTTGCATTACAAACATCTGCCGCTCGATGAAGCCAGCCGCGCTGTCGCCGCCGCCCGCTTCGACGCCCACATCAGCGTCGTGGCGCCGCCCGTGTCCGGCGTGCGCCTGCCCGTCTGCACGGACAAGGATGACCAGAAATTCCTCGAACTGGCGCGCGACGCCAACGCCGACATCCTCATCACCAAGGACAAGGCCCTGCTGAAACTGGCCCGCAAGACGGCCAAGGCCGGCATGTTCAGGATCATGGTACCGGAAGGCTGGACGTTGCCGGGCTGAGCCGCCAAAGCCCCGCACGCGACGGGGCGCGCTGCGCTAGAATGGGAAACGATTCCACTTTCCGCACCGCGCCCCTACCGTTCATGAACAGCCCGTCCCTGCCCCATCTGACTCCCACCCTGACCACCCGCCTGCCTCTGGTGGGCACCACCGTGTTTACCCGCATGTCCAGCCTGGCGGCCCAGCATGGCGCCGTCAACCTGGGCCAGGGCTTTCCCGATTTCGATTGCGACCCGGCACTGGTCGAGCTGGTCGGCGACGCCATGCGCGCCGGCCACAACCAGTACCCGATGATGACGGGCGCCGCGCCCCTGCGCGAAGCCATCGCCGCGAAGATCGCCAGCCTGTACGGCCATGCCTACGATGCGGGCACGGAAATCACCGTCACGGCCGGCGCCACGCAGGCGCTGACGACGGCGATTTTATGCTGCGTGCACCCGGGCGACGAAGTCATCGTCATCGAACCGGCCTACGACAGCTATCTGCCCGCCATCGCGCTGGCCGGCGGCGTGCCCGTGCTGGTGTCCATGCAGGTGAGCGAACAGGGCTATAGCGTGCCGTGGGAGAAGCTAGCCGCCGCCGTCAGCCCCAGGACGCGCTTGATCATCATCAATACGCCGCATAACCCGACGGGCACGATTTTGCGCCCGGCCGACGTGGCGGCGCTGGCCGACATCGTGCGCGGCACGCAAATCCTGATTTTATCGGATGAAGTCTACGAACACATGGTGTACGACGGCGTGCCGCACGCCTCGCTGAGCCGCAATCCTGAACTGGCGGCGCGCAGCTTCATCGTCTCCAGCTTCGGCAAGACGTATCACGTCACGGGCTGGAAAGTGGGCTATGTGGCGGCGCCCGCGGCCCTGACGGCGGAATTTCGCAAGGTGCACCAGTACAACGTGTTTACCGTCAACACTCCCATGCAGCACGGTATTGCCGGCTACATGGCCGACCCGCAGCCCTACCTGGACTTGCCCGCGTTTTACCAGCGCAAGCGCGATTTGTTCCGCGACGGCCTGGCGGGCAGCCGTTTCACCCTGCTGCCGGCCGACGGCACGTATTTCCAGTGCGTGCGCTACGATGCCATTTCGCAAGAGACCGAAGCGCAGTTCGCCGAATGGCTGACGGCGGAAATCAAGGTGGCCGCCATTCCCGTGTCCGCGTTTTACGCGCAGGGCAAGGAGTCGGGCATCGTGCGCTTCTGCTTTGCCAAACAGGACGAGACCTTGCGCCTGGCGCTCGAGCGCCTGCGCAGCATTTAACGACAGAACTTCTCCGCCCCGGCGGAGTAAAGGATGACAGCATGGTACAGCGTCGCATCGGCCCGGCCGACCTGGTTCCCGGCGAACCCCTGCCCTGGGATCTGTTTCTGGCTGACCACAGCGCCGGCCCGCAACTGCGCAAGGGGCAGATCATCACGGACGGTGCGCAGCTGGGACGGCTGATGCAGCTGGGCCTGTATGTGGGCACGCCGGAGCAGCCGTCCGTCTTGCGCTTGCTCAATGAAGCGGCGCAGCGCCTGGAACGGCTACTGCTCGCCTTGCGCAGCGAAAACAATGCCGAGCGCGACGTGCGCGACATCGCCCGCGAACTGCTGCGCGCGCTCGAGCACGATGCCGACATCGCCCTGGCCAGCATCCTCCTGAACCAGATCGCCGGCAGCTACGCCGTGCGCCACTGCATCGAAACGGCCTTGCTGGCCATGCTGGTGGGCCGCAGCATGCACAAGTCCCACGATGAACTATTATTGATCGGCGCGGCCGCGCTGACGATGAACGTGGGCATGCTGCGCCACCACGACAGTTTCCAGGACCGGCGCGGCCCCCTGAACGACGAGGAAATGCGCATCGTGCGTCTGCATCCGCAGGAAAGCACGGAATTGCTGCGTTGCGCCGGCGTCGACGACGAGGAATGGCTCAGCTGCGTGCTCTTGCACCACGAAAACGATGACGGCAGCGGCTACCCGCAGGGGCGCACGGCCGATGAAATCCTGCAAAATGCCAAGCTGATCGGCCTGGCCGACCGCTATTGCGCCCGCGTCTCGGCGCGCAACTACCGCCGCTCCATCGTGCCCGACCAGGCGCTGCAGCATATCTTCCTCGACCAGAACCTGCCCATCGACCCGCTGCTGGGCGAACAGTTCGTCAATTTGCTGGGCAAATATCCGCCCGGCACGCTGGTGCGCCTGCGCAGCGGCGAACTGGGCGTCGTCACGCAACGGGGCGCCGCCCACGTGCACCCGCTCAGCGACCCGCTGGGCGCGCCGCTGGCCGCCGCCGAACTATCGCGGATGACGCCGCGCGACACGGGCGACAGCCAGTTCGCCATCGTCTCGTCGCTGCATGAAGACGATGCCGGCTTACACTTCAGCATGCGGCACGTGTGGGGCGATGAGGCGCGGCTTTAGTCTGGCCGGGCAACGCCGGCGGCCAGCGCCACACAATGTTATTTCACGGTTTCGGCGGACGGATGCCTGTGTACTGTGCGCTGACGAGCAGCCATTGCTTGTCGACAAGCCGGGCGACATACCCGGCGCGCATGGCGAAAGTGCGGGCCGCCCCTTCCTGATTGAGCCGGTAGGACAGCCGCGCCGAGATGAGCGCCGTATCGCCAAGGAGGCGCACCGCCGGTTCATCGACCTGGACTTGAGGACCCGGCCGCTTCTGCTCCGGCGCATAGAAGGACAGCATCTTTTCACGGCCGTCCACCTCGCCGACCGGCGATATCTCCACATAATTCTCGGCCGTGACGGCTTTCAACGTAGCTTGATCGAAGCTGCTCTGGGCCTGCGCATGGCGCTGCACCAAAGCGACCAGTTCGGCGTCGGCGGGCGCCGCCTGCGCGCCACCGATCGCGCCCAAGGTGCCAAGCAGGCAGGTGGAAAGAATATGTGACAGGGTCAATTTCATGCGTATGTCATCCTGGTCGAAGTCATGGAGAAGCATCCGCTGCTGACTGCGCTACCGTCAGCATCGAACACCCGCTTGCGGGCAGCCCATCGTGAGTAACCCACTGCATGCTATCGCCTTGCCATTTTCCGGCACATGCCATTGCGACAAACCGCTGGATTGGTGGATTGAAATGCCATTTCGCCGGCGCGGGATGCACATGGCGATGCCTTCAGATATGCCCGCAAGCCCTGCCTCAGCGCGCGTCCGCAGGCGTATCCAGCAACTTCTGTTTCAGATCAAGGTTGAGCGCCCACTGCTCTTGCACGGGAATGGCGCGCCGCGAACTGGTCTTGAGGGAACCCTCTTGCGTCCACAGGAATGGATAGAAATTCAGGCATTGCTCGCCGGACAAGGGCAATTCGTCGAAGCCATGCGCATCGCCAGGCTGCCGCCCGTAAAACTGCCGCAACTGGCTGGTAAAGGCCCACTCGACAAACGTCGTGAAGCCGATCTCCAGCCCTTCCCACTCCAGCGTCTCGGGAGCAAGGTAATACATATTGCCCTGGTCGTCCCCGAGTGCGCCGCCGTTGATGGCAAAAAAGCCGCCCAGCACGTCGTCGGCGACCAGCAGAAAACCGTCGGCCTTCCCTTCATTCCACGTAGCAATATCCCGGCCCAGCTTGCCATGGCCCGAGCCCAGTATGCGCAGCCAGCCGTCATCCACCAGGATGCCCCCCGTTTCATAGGCTAGCGCACCCAGGGGAGAACGCGTGGTGACCTGCAGGCTCAGCAGCACATCCGCCCTGCCGGCCGACGGTGGCAGCAATTCCACCGGCAAGTCGGCCTCGCTGGCCCATTGTTTGATCAGCGGAAACGCCGGGTCTTCACTATCGAGTAATTCATTCAATGTACGCATGTAATCTGACCTTATCGATGACCGCTTCCGGCGGCCGGTGAGTGCATGACGAAGCGGGTACTGTCTGGCGGGCACCGCCAGGCATGCCAGCCGCTTGCCCATGGCGTGATCCGGTATCAATGATGCAACCTGAACACTTTGCAAATTTTACACAGATACACCGCTGCACGGCCGCACGCTTGCCACGGCAAGCCGGCTTGATGCCGCGCAACTCCCGTGCATTCCCTGTATCGACCGTTCATCCTGCGCCTGGCGCCATTCGTCGGCCCGCGCTGGCCTGGCGGCCGCACATACCATGCCGATATGACCACTCCACTCCAGTTCAAGTCCGGCCAGTTCTATGGCGACGTGCATCACGGCGCGCGCGGCAGCATCTTCGATATCCGCCGCCTGAAGGCCACGCGCGGCGAGGATGAAGTCGAAACGCACCGGCATGACGATGCCCATTTCGTATTCGTCCTGTCGGGCACCTATATTTCCAGTGCCCTGCACGCCCCGCCGCGCGCGCCTTCGCCCACCCTCGTCTTCAATCCGGCCGGCACGACGCACCGCGACCGCTTCGTCGATGGCAAGGGCAGTTTCATGACGGTATGGCTCGACCCGGCCCTGCTGTCGGGCGCCGAGGAATTGCATACGGCCCAGGAGTGCGCCACCGTGCTGCGCGATACGGCCAGCGCGGCCGCCGCGTTCCGGCTGGCGCGCGAAATCGGCCGCGGCGGCGATGGCGCCTTGATGGAAGCGGGCGCGTGGGAGATGCTGGCCAGCCTGCACAGGTCGCCCTAGCAGGCGCGCCCGTCCCTGCCCGGCTGGGCGCACCAGGCCTATGCGGCCGTGATGGACCTGGCCAATGACACGCATCTGCGCATCGCCGACGTGGCCGCCGCCCTGGACGTGCATCCCGTGCACCTGGCCCGCGTCTTCCGCCAGGCCTGGGGCTGTTCGCCGGGCGACCTGCTGCGCTGGCGCCGCGTCGAGCAAGCCGGCGGCCTGCTGCGCCGTCCGGAACTGAGCATGGCCGAGGTGGCGCTGAGCGTGGGCTTCGCCGACCAGAGCCACATGACCCGCGCCTTCCAGGCCCGTTACGGCATGACGCCCAGCAACTATCGCCGCCAAATGTTTCAAACGTCCAAGACAATGCCCAATTTGCAAGACTAGACTGCACTTTTCCAACGTCGGAGTACACCATGTTGCGATATCTACCCCTACTTCTGGCCTTCGGCAGCAGCGTCCACGCGGGCGAGCTGGACGGCATCACCACCGCCATCGAAGCGGGCGACTTCAAGCAGGTCACCAGCGTCGTGGTGGCGCAGCGTGGCAAGTTGCTCTACAAACACTACTTCGACAAGGACGGCGCGGAAAGCCTGCGCAACACGCGCTCGGTCGGCAAGACGGTGGCGGGCATGCTGGTCGGCCTGGCCATCGAGCGCAAGTTCTTGCGCGCCGACACCCCCGTGCTGCCCTATTTTCCGGAACTGCGCCCGCTGGCCTACGCCGACCCGCGCAAGGACAAGATCACGGTCGAGGATTTCCTGACCATGAGCTCGCTGCTCGAATGCGACGACGACAACCAGCATTCGCGCGGCAACGAAGAGCGCATGTATCTGGTGGAAGACTGGAGCCGCTTCGTGGCCGACTTGCCGATCCGCGGCTTTCCCGAATGGCAGCCCCGCCCCGAGCAATCGCCGTATGGCCGCGCCTGGAGCTATTGCACGGCGGGCGTAACCCTGCTGGGACCGCTGCTGGAAAAAGTGAGCGGCCAGAGCGTGCCAGACTTCGCCGCCGCCAACCTGTTCCAGCCGCTTGGCATCGACAAGATCAAATGGCAATTCCAGCCCAAGGGCAGCGCCATGACGGGCGGCGGCTTGCAGCTGCGCAGCGTGGATCTGCTAAAGCTGGGCCAGCTCTACCTTGACGGCGGACGCTGGAATGGCAAGCAGGTAATGCCCGCCGACTGGGTCAGGCGCTCGATCGCACCCCACGCCAACGCGCGCGAAGGCATGGACTACGGTTACCTGTGGTGGCTGCAGCCGTTCACGGCCAATGGCCGCACGGTGCAGAGCTACGGCATGGCGGGTTCCGGCGGCAATAAAGTGCTGGTATTGCCGGAACTCGATGCCGTGGTCGTCATCACCACGACCAACTTCCAGGTGCGCGACGCCCATGGCCTCAGCGAAAAATTGCTGACCAAGCTGATCCTGCCGGCATTGATGCGCCCCTGAACGCCCTTCATTTCGAGGACGTCAGATACGCGCGCAAGCCATGCGTGAGCACAAAGGGAAACACGCTCGCGTGGTCTTCGTCCTCGAACACGCGCAAACGGGTTTTCAAGCCGGGAAACTTGCGCGATTTCAACTTTCCATCGAACTCGCGCAAATCGGCCAGCATGTCGGCGTCTTCCTCCGCACGCGAACGTTTCTTGCCCGTCGCCAACTTTTCCAGGCCGCCGATGCCGAAGAACACGGACGCGGGCAAGTCCTTGTGGCTGGCGGCATACGCCTGCTCGCGGTCGAACATCACGCCGGCGTCATACCACAGCGACGGACTGCCAAGGATGTAGTGCTCGAAGGTGCGCGGTTCCGTCAGCAAAAATTGCAGGCCCAGCAGGCTGCCGTACGAGTGGCCGATGAAAACCTTGCGCTGCATGTTCACGCGGTAGTGCTGCGTGATGAAGGGAAACACCTCGCCCGAGACAAACTGGCCATACGCCTTCGCTTCGCCGAAGGCCGGCCGCCGCCCCGGCATGTCCGAGCGGTAATCGTGCTTGCGCGGCGTGGTGGGCGTGTAGTCGCGGCGGCGGCTGTACACCCCGCCATCGCCGTTGGCGTACGACAGGCCGACCACCACCACTTCTTCCATTCCCGCATGCTTGTTCAGGCGCTGTGCGATATTGCGCACGACGGGAAACGCATAATTGGCATCGACGACGAACAGCACGGGATAGCGTTTATTTCCCTGCCGATAGGAGTCGGGCAAGGCCACATACACCTGATAATCGCGGTTCAGGGCTTGCGCATGGATGTCGCGCACTTCCGTATTCTCTAAAACGTAACTGGCGGGCGCGCTGGCGGGGGCGGCAAGTACACTATTTGCAAAAACACACAGGACGATGAACAGGCTGAGAGGTTTCAAACTGGTTTCTTTCATTGAAGTGAACCTTACTTTGCCGCAGCCGCCGTCAGCTGCACCAGCTTGCGCTCGACAAACGCCTGCAGCTGGGGCGACAGGGTTTGCAAGCTCTTGGCACGCTCGTAGGCCTGGCGCGCCTGGGCCGGGTGGTTGTCGGCTTGCAAGGCGATGCCCAGGCCCATCCACCAGACGCTGTTGTCGGGCGCCGCCTGCAGGGCCAGCTGGTAGTGCTCGGACGCCTCGCGGTAGCGCTGCTCGCGCTGCAGCACGCCGGCCAGGAAGGCCTGGTATTCGCCGCTGTCGGCGGCGTACGGCAAGCTGCGCATCAGGGTGTCGAGGGCGGCCGCGCCGCCGTTGGCCTTGTCCAGCTGCAAACGGGCCAGCATCATCGCTTGCGCCGGCTGTTTCGGGTCCAGTGCCAGACTCAGCTGCAACTGGCGGGCCGCCTCGTCGGGACGCTGCGCTTCGAGCAGCAGGCGCACCAGGGTTTCGCGCGCGCCCTGGTGGCGCGGGTCCAGCTGCAGGGTCTGCTGCAAGGCCAGCATGGCGTCGGAGACGCGGCCATCCTGCAACTGGGCCAGCGCGCGCCGGTATTCGTTCTCCACGCGCTGCTGCGGCGTGACTTGTTTTCCGTCAAGGATGCGCTCGCTGGCGGCCGGCACCGGCGTTTTCACGACGGGCGCAGCGGCAGGCTTGACGGCTTTTTCCGTGATGCGCCGTACTTCGGCGGACCGTACCCTGGCGGGCGCCGGGGCGGCTTCCTCGGCCTGGAACACGGGCTTGGGTTCAGCCGCCAGGGCGGACGCCACCGGCGCGGGCGCTACGGCGACAGGCACAGGAACAGGCGCTGGAACAGGCACAGGAACAGGCACCGGAACCGGGTTGCTGGCCACATTCACCAGCACGGGCGGCACGGGCGGCCGCTTCAGGTAGACCCAGCCCAGGGCGATGGCCACCGCCGTCAGGCCGGCCGCACCGCCGATGACCAGCGCACGCGACACACCGCGCTCGCGTTCGGGCACGGAGCGGATGCCGGCCGCGTCGCCGCGTCCGTCGGGGGTGCCGCGGGCGTCGAGGTCTTGCAACATCTTGTTAATCAGGCTCATCTACAGGCTCATCTTCGTCATCGGTTCAATAAAGTCCAGCTCACGCCGCAGGCGGCGGCCAGCACGCCGGCGCCGGCCAGCCACGGCCATGGCCGTTGCCAGAAGCGGCGCGGCTTGCTGGCCAGGGTATCGCTGGCGGCCAGCCCCACGTGGCGGCCGCTGACCTGTTGCCGCCCTTCCCCATACGCCACCATCAGCGCCTTGTGCGCCATGATGTTGATCAGGCGGGGAATGCCGCCGGACGCCTTGTACAGGCGGGCCACGCCGCCACGGCTGAACAGGCGCGCGCCATCGAAACCGGCCACGCGCAAACGGTGCGCCACATAGAAATCCACGTCGTCGCGCGACAACGGTCCCAGGTGATAGTGAAAGGTGATGCGCTGCGCCAGCTGGCGGATCTCCGGCAGGGCCAGCTTGACGTCCAGTTCGGGCTGGCCGAACAGCACGATCTGCAGTAGCTTGCGCTTTTCCGTTTCCAGGTTCGTCAGCAGGCGCAGCGCTTCGAGGCTGTCGACGGGAATCGCCTGCGCTTCGTCCAGGCACAGCAGCACGCGCTTGCCTTGCGCGGCCAGGTTGAGCAGGCGCAAGTTGAGGGATTTGAGCAGCTGATGCTGATCCGCATCCTTCTCCAGCAATACATCGAGGTCGTCCGCCAGCGCCAGGATCAATGATCGGGGCGGCAGGTTCGGATTCGGGATGTAGGCCGTGACGAATTCCGGTCCCAACGATTGCATGAACTTGCGGCACAAAAAGGTTTTACCGGTGCCCACTTCGCCAGTGATCTTGATGAAGCCCTCGCCATTGCGCGCCGCCACCAGCAGGGTGTTGAGCGCCTTTTGCGACTGCGGGCCGTTGAAGAAGAAACTGGTATCGGGCGTGAGGCCGAACGGCGCCTCGCGCAAGCCGAAATGGGCCTGGTACATTTATCGCTGCTCCGACGGCCGGCGCGGGTCGAGCGCCTCGATGCGCCTGCCGGAATCGAGCAAGTCCTCGTTCCAGCTGCTGGCGCCTTCGACGATGGTGGGCTTGATCAGCACCACCAGTTCGCGCTTCTGGATCACCTGGCCCGTGTTGCGGAACAGCGCGCCCAGCACGGGAATGTCGCCCGCGCCCGGCACTTGCGAACGGTCAGAGGTGGTGGCCTGGCGCATCAGGCCGCCGATGGCGACGATGCGCCCGTCCTGGCTGCGCACCATGCTGTCCATCTCGGACGTGCTGGACGCGGCCAGCGGCAGCTTCAGCGAACCGGCGCTGCCCAGGTCGATCTGCTTGTTGACGGTGGTGACCTGGCTGACGGACGGATGCACGTGCAGAATGATGTTGCCCTGCTCGTCGATCTGCGGCGTCACGTCCAGCACCACGCCGGAAAAGAAAGGCTGCAGAGTGACGTTCGGGCTGGAGGTGGTGCCGCCCGTGGTGCCGGTGGAGGTCACGGTGGTGCTCACGCCCGTGACGAAGAATTCGTCCGTGCCTATCTTCAGCACGGCCTTCTGGTTGTTCATGGTGGCGATGCGCGGACTCGACAGCACGTGCACGGCCCCCTGCGACTCCAGGAAGGAAATCATGGCGGCGAAATTGGCCGTCTGGAAAGCCAGGCCGAACATCGAGCCGGCCGCATTCGCCGCCGAACTGAGGCCAAAGCCGCTGCTGGCCGTCAAGCCGCTGCCATTCGTCATGTTCGGCGGCTGGCCGCCGTTGAACGGCAGCGGCGCCAGGGTGCCGCCAGGCTGGATGAAGCCCGTCGAAATGCGGTTCGTATGGCCGCTCTTGATCGAGGCGAACGAGGCCCAGTTGATGCCGGTCTGGAAATTATCGTTCAATTCCACTTCGAGAATCTTGGCTTCCAGGATCACCTGGCGGTCGACCGACAGCTGCGTTGCCTTCAGGTACAGATCAACGGCACGCAATTCATCCGGCATGCCGCGCACGACGACGACGCCGGACTGCGGACTGATCACCACCTTGCGGCCATCGGCCGTGCCGCCGATGATGGCGCCCAGCGAGTCTTTCAGTTCGGCCCAAAAATTGCTGTCGGACGTGGTGCTCAAATTGGAACTGTCCTGCACCACTTGCTGGCCCGGCTGGCCCGACTGCTGCGGCAGATTCTGCTGCGCCTGCTGGTTGCCGTTGCTCCCGCTCTGGCCGCTGGTGCTGGTGCCGGCGTTCGCTACGGACGTCGAGGAAACGCGCAGGTTCGACATGCCCTTGCGGCTGCCCGTCAGGTAGTTCACCTGGAACATGCGGGTTTGCATGGTGAGCGGGCGTATCGTAATGCGCGTGCCGTCGACCTTGTAGTCATAGCCATACAGCTCGCGCACGGCGTCGAGCGCCTCGAACAGGGTCACATCTTTCAGGTTGGCGGAAATATTGCCCTGCACATCAGGATGCACGAGCATGTTGTAACGCGTGCCGTTGACGAGCGAGTGAAAGAACTGGCGCGCCGGGACGTTGTTGAAGGCGACGTTAAAGCGCTCATCGAGCACGCCGCGCGCCTTGGGCAGCTGCGCGGCCAGCGCGGACGCCGGCGGCAGCAGCGCGTTTTCCACGGCCGCCGACTGCGCCGCAGGAGTGGTGGTGGCCGCTGCGCCCGCCACCTGTTCCTTGATCGCATTGTAGGTATCGCGCTTTACAGGCGCGACGTTGCAGGCGCACAAACCCGCTGCAAGTCCCAGGACGCCCGCCCGCTTGCTTATTTCAAGTATCTTCCGCATTCCCGCCTTGTGTTTATTGGGTGACATGAACCTGTTTCCTTCGCACATGCATTGCATCATTCGCATCGACCGCCTTCGGATACAGCCGCAGCGTTTCCAGGGTCTTGCCGCGCCGCAACGTCACGCTCGCCTCGCCGATGCCGACGACGACTGCGCCGCCCACCTTGTCGCCCGCCCGCACGCTGCGGCCGTCGATCACGGCCAGACGCCGCCCGCCAGACTGATTGGAAATCAGCACCGATTGCAGCTGCGGCCGCACCGCGCCGGCAGACGCCGCACTGCCCTGGACGGGCGCCGCATCGGGCGGCCGCGTGGGATCGGACAGCTGGGCAAATGCCCCCGGCGCCAGCGCCAGCAGCGCGCCCGCAAGGATGACACGGCAACTGGCGCGCATCACAGCGCGATCCATTTCTCGTCCAGGCTGAGCGTGTACAAGGTCAGGCTCAGCGTGGCATTCGGATACTGCTCGACTTTCATGTTGACCTTGCCCCAAAACACATGGGCAGGCATGGCCTCTACGGCATCCATATAATTCACCATATCCAGGTAATTTCCGCGCAAGACAATTTCCACGCCATGACGGTACAGCACGGCAGGCGACTTCGCCGGCTCCGGCTCCGCTGGCGCTTGCCCGGCAGGCGCGGGAGCGGCCTCAGCTGCGGACGCCGGCACCGCCGCCTTTGCGGCCACATGGCCGCCCTGTCCCATGGCGCCGGAAGGCAGCGTGGTCAGCGACACCAGGCGCAGGTTGGCCTGCTGTTTCAGCAACTGCTGCAGCATCGGCACGATGCGCTCCGGCGCCACCAGGCCATTTTGCGTCGACTGCAAGGCATGCCGCCTCTGCTGCACTTCCTGCCGGATCCGTTCGAGCCGGACGCGGTCCTGCTGGTCAGGGTCGCCCGCATGCGCGGCCATCCTTTGCGCCACCTCAGCATCGGTGGCCGCGACGGCCTGCTGCCGTTGGGCAATTGTATCGGTCAGCGCCTTGCGCCTGGCTGCCTGCGGATCGACGAACAGATAGAAGACCATGAAAATCAGCAGCGCCGCACTGGCGCCAAAGACCATGGCCCGTTCCCGCACGCTGAGCGCATCAAACTTCAGGGCAAATTTTTGCCATTGCTGTTTCATTCTTTAACCGTCCCTGTGCCGCTGGCCGGGGCCGCCGACGATTGCAAGCTGAAGTCGATAAAACGCGGCGCCGGTGCTGCCACGGCAGCGGCCGGCGCAACGCCCGGCAACGCCGGCACAGCGGCCTGCGCCGGCGAGGCAGTCTGCGCAGCAAGCTGAGCGCTGGCCATATCCAGGCGCGCGAACGATTTTCCCTGCAAGGCCGGTTCCCTGGACAAGGCGAGGATGTACTGCGGCAGCAAGTCCGGCTGCACGACGCGTCCCTGCAAGCCGATCTCGTTGCCGGCACCGGCGATGCTCGCTCCCGTCAGCCACAAGCCATTGACCCTGGCGCGCGCGAACGCGCGGAAATAGTCGGCATAGCCGTTTGTATTGCCCAGTTCGCCGCCCTGCAGAATCTGCCCGGCTTCCAGCAAGGCGCCGCGGTCGGCTTCGGCCTGGCGCAGCGCGCCCGCGATCAGCGGGTCCTTGCCAGGCACGGGAAACCGAGCAAACACGTCCGTGCGCCGCGCCTCCCGCGCGTCAAGCATGAGCTTGGCGTCGGCCGCTGTCCGCTCCAGCGTAGCCAGCTGGTGCGCGCCATACCAGACCAGCACTGCACTGACGGCGGCGATCAGCCCCAGCCCCTGCAGCAAGCCCACTGCCGACAGCGCCTGCTTCTGTTTTTCAAAGGCAGGGTTGAATAGATTGATTTGCTGGCTCACGCTGGCATTCCCTCCTGCCGCAGGGCCGCACCCAGAGCCAGGAAAAAGCGCGCCTGGCCGCCAGCGGCCAGCAGATCCGGCACCTTGGAAAAATCAAACAGGGTCGCAAGGTCCAGCGCCTCGACCGGCATGTACAGATTGTCCGCAAGGTAAGCATGCAAACCATCGCTGCCAGTGGGCGCGAGCACCAGCCTGGCAACGGTAATAAAATGGAATTGACGGTCGAAATGGTCAAAGGAACGCTGCAGTTCCAGCGTGATCTTGTCGTAATACTGCTGCCGCTGGGTGTCGCTGGTCTCGGCCAGCTGCGCCACGGTCACGTCGATGCGGCGCGCCAGGTACAGTTCCCCATCGGACGTCACGGTCAACAGCCCTCCTTCGCCATCGAAAGACAGCATGGCCAGGCCGCGGCCCTGCGTCTCCATCAAGCCGGCGATATTTCGCTGGGCCATTTCCGGGATATCGATGACGGACAGGGCAATCTTGCATTCGCCATACAGCGCCTGGCGCTGGGATACGGCGCTGTTGCGCGCCGCGACGGCGAACAGCGATTGCGCGCGGCCCGGTCCGTTCTTGTCGCCAGGAATATCGACGACATCGACGGTGGCGTCCGCCGCCGGAAAGTCGATCATGTCCTTCAGGCGCCAGCGGACGGCGGTCTTGAGCTCTTCCGGCGGCACGTTCGGCGCGTCGATCATCAGCAATTGATATTCGCCCGCACCGAGCAAGGTGGTGCTGCGGTAAGACTGGGCATGCACATCCCGGTTCATTTTTTCCAGAGTGGCCGCGGGCAGCGGCTTGCGGCCGGCATACATGACCGCCGCCTGCACCAGCGGCTTGTCGCCCGCACGCCGTTTGACCACGGCGGCGCACACACCATCCGCCGAAAATGATGTCGCCAGCCAACCCTCGTGTTTTTTTGCTTTTGCGAATAAACCCATGCCACCGATCCAGATAATGAAATGCTACGGCAGCGGTGCCGCCCGAATGATGCATTCAATCAATTTTAATTCATAGCAGGTAAGAACAGGTTAAAAAAGAAACAATTGACAACATATTTTCAGGAAAACACCACGAATGTCACGCTGCCCTGAAAAATCGCGCGCCGTTCAATATATTTCGCGCATGTACAACATGAAGTCGCTCTTGAACGTGCCGATGGTCTGGCGCGCCTGTCCCGGCAAGTAGGGTATCAGCGACTGCAACATGAGCGTGCCCTTTTTCGTCACTGGCGCGGCGGGCTTGGCCATCAGCACGCTGCCGCTGCCGCTGCCCTGCTGCAGAAAGCCACTGTCGGGCGGCAAGGTGGTGGCGGCCGGCAGCTGCGCATCCGTCAGGTTGACGTAATTGTTCAAGACGAAATTCTTGCGCAGCAGGGCCGTGCAATTGTCCAGCGTATTGGCGGCATACGCGCTGCCGTTCCAGTATTGCGCCGCCAGGGGTACCAGCAGCGCGCGCTGTTCCGAACCGTACATATTATTGATGCGCAAGCGGCCATGGCGCAGCCGCGTATCGCCGACGGCGACGCTGGCGGCGGGCGCGACCGCAAGGCCATTCACGCTGGAAATGAGCGCACCGTCGCTGTCGCTGATGCCCACCACCAGCGAAAAATCCTCGTACGGGCCATCCTGGCCACTGGCCAGCCGGTTAAAGCTGTGCAGCACCGTGATGCCGGTCGCGCCGCTTGGAATTTCCTGCTGCAAGCCGGGCGCGGCCAGCGTAATGGTGCCGGCGCCGGCAGTGCCGCCCTGCACCGTGTAGATGGCGCTGTCGCCGCCAAACTTGATCAGCTCCCCCGCCGACAGGCCGCCGCTGCCGGCCACCGCCACTTGCGTGCTGCCGGCGGCATAGGCGGCGCCGTCCGTCGAGTAGGACCGCCCGCTGCGCCCCTGGCTCCACGCGAAGGCGGGCAAGGCCGGCGCCAGGCGGCCGATGGCCAGCGCCGCGCCGGCATTGGCCGCTCCCACGCTGACGCTGGCGAGTGCGGGATAGCCGCTGCCATAGCGTGCCAGGATCTGGTTGCTACTGCTCAATGCCGTCGCGCCCAGCACGATGCCCAGTTCGCGCTGGCCCATGTAGGTGAAGTCGCCGCAGGCACCGGTCAGTGCGCCCGTGAGCGCGTAGTGGTCGGGAAAAAAGCGGCCGAAGACGGGCGCCGGGGTTTGCGCCTGGTTGGCGATATTGCAGCCGAACTTGCCATTGACGGCCGTATTGCTGCTGCTGCCGATCACGCAGTCGCCGGGCTGGTCGACGCTCGTGTAGGCGTTGTCGAGCACCGCCTCGGGCAGCATGCGGAAGGTGCCGACATCGCCGTAGCTCACGCCGCTGCTGCTGGCCAGGCCGCTGGCCAGCACTGCCTGCCCCAGCGGGAACGGGCTGGCATTCGATGTCGATGCGAGGCGGTCGCTGTAGTCCGTGGCACTGAGGAAACCGGTGATTTTCTGGCCGGCAGTGGAATTGTCGACCAGCGGCGTGCCGTTATAGCCAGCCGCCGCGGTAGCGCCCAGGGTAAACTGGGCGCCCGCCGCCAGGCTGGGCGAGCCGCTCAGGCCGCTGTTGCTCATATTGGAGCTGAGCGTAAACTGCTGTGGCCGTACCGCAAAACTGTCGGTCGAGCAACCCACATTGGCCGTGCCGCACACGGCCGCGGTGCAAGTCACGCGCACGCGCACGTCGCGGTAGGCGCTGTACCGGGGCGCCACGGCGCTGATGGCGGTGGCCGGGATGCTCACGTTGGTGCTCGAATAGCCGCCCGTGAACGCCACCAGCCCCAGCGGAATCACCGCCGTCTGGGTAAGCGGGCAGTTATTCGCGCCCAGCGCCACGCCGGTGGCGGTATTGGCCAGCAAATCCACGGTGGCCGCACCAGCGAACGTCGTTTCCAGGCTGGCATCGGTCTTCAGCTTGACCAGGTCGAGCTTGAAGGCCGTGTCGGCCAGCTTGGTATTCAGCCGCGCATAGCTCAGGCTGCTGGTGCTGGGCACGCAACGGGGCGACGTCGCCTCGCAGGCGTTGAAGCGCGCCACCGCGCACGCCTTGATCACCAGCGACTGGTCTTCCTGCTCCGTGAACTGCCCATCCGTCACATTCACGCTGACGGTGGCCGCCGTGCCGCTGCTCAGGCCAAACACCGCCTGGTACTCGCCGTTGAACAGATAGGTCGCCACGCCGTCATTCAGCGCGCCGTTGGACAGCACGCCATAGCCCGAGATCAGGGCCCAGTCGCCGATGCCGTTCGAGGTACTCAGCTGGATTTGCGTGGTGTTGTTCGGCATCACGATATTATTGTGATTGACGTCATGCGCCGTGACCGTGACCGTGCTTTGCTGGCAGGTCAGGCCCGTGCCCGTATTCGTCACCGCATAATGGTTCAGGCAGCCTGCCTGGCTGAGATTCTGGTCGCGCTGCACCAGCGCCAGGCCGCCCTCGTAATTATAGGCACGCAATTCGTCGATGGCGCCATCGGTGGAATTGCCGCTGCCGTTCTGTCCCGTGAATGCGCTGCGGTTGTCGCCGATAAACAGGGTCCCGATGCGCGGCGACACCACCGCCGCCGTGGTAAACGCCGTCTCCTTTTGCAGCACGCCGTCGACGTATATGCGCAAGTGGTCGCTGTTGGCGGCGGCCAGCGCATTGAAGCTCCAGCTGACGGCGATATGCTTCCAGGTGCCGGCGGCCACCGTATTGGCGGCCGTTTCCACCGTACGCTGGTTGCCCAGGCTATCCGTGACGACGAAGCGCAAAGCGCCCGTGCTGCGCCGCACGAGAAAAAACCATTCATTGTTCATCTGCGTGGCGTCGAGCAGCTGCGCATCGCGCGCGCCGCTACCGGACCAGGCCGTATTGGCCTTGTACCAGAACGTGATGGTGCCGGCGCCGCCCATGGTACCGGGCACGGACAGGGCGCTGTCGATGGCGTCGATGGCCGCCACGCTGGTATTGAGGGGAAAGCTGGCGGCACGGCAGACGCGGCCGGCGGCGATGGTCTGCGCGCCGCCCAGCACCGTGCCGTCGCGCCCGTTACCACTGGAATCGCTAACTTGCCCAGGCGTATTGTTCCAGCTGGGCTGCTCCATGCGGTACTCGATCACGGGGCGGGGAATATAGAACTTGATGGCGGAATTGCTGACCGGAAAGCCTGTCTGCGGCGTGTCGTAATCGTTGCTGTCGGCTTGCCAGCCGATCTGCCCCAGTTTGGCGGAAGGCCCCGCCACCGCCGCGCCGTACTGGTAGATGAATTCGCCGTTTTCCTGCAAGATCAATTGCAGGCTGTAGGAGCCGGTCGGATTGGCGCCCGTCGTCCATTCGGGCACATTATTCCACGTCACGACAAAACTGCGGTACGGCGCCGTGCCGATGGTTGCGTAGCTGACATAGCAGGTGGCGCGGCTGGCGCAGGCGGTATTGTAAGTGGGCAATTCCAGCTTCGAGGTGGGATCGAGGTCGTTGCCATAGATGCGCATGGTGTAGTTCAAGCTGCTGTCCGGATAGGGCAGCGTCTGGACGGGGCTGCCGTAGCCGCACGTGACGTTGTTGTTGAACTGCACCCGGCCATTCGTCATCACGCGCAAGCTGCTGAAGGCCACGCCCGAATACATGAAGCTGAATCCGATGGGCAAGGCGTCGCTGAGGGTGTCGTCAAGGATGGGTGGCGTGGTGCCGCAGCCGGTGGCGCCATTGAATTTGTACGGCGAGGTGTTGTAGCCGAGCCTGGCATGATTGCTGGCGTCGATCCAGTTGTAGGCAAAACTGGTATTGGCATACGTCACCGCGTGTGCCGGGGTGCAGCACAACATGGCCAGCAAGGCCAGACGCCCCAGTGCATGTATCCATACTGCCGTGACTGCCTGCATGTCGCTCCTTTGGTTTGCCTTGCCTAAAACTCCGCCTGCACGACGCGTTGCACATAATCGGGATGATTCGTGGCGTTGGCGGTGGCGCAAACGCCGCCAACGGGCTGATTGCAGCCCGTGGCGATCACCTGGAAGCGCGGTACCGCGCCAGCGGTCTGCGTGCAGCGCACGGTGACGGAAAAACCGCTTAGCGCGCCAGCCGCGGGCAAGGCAAAGCTGCTGCTGGCGGCGCAACTGTTATTGACGCGCTGCTGGGACAGCCCCCACTCCATGCCGGCCCGGGCCGCCTGGTAGGCGCGCGCGCCCTGCACGTCCAGCGCCGACTCGGCATGCTGCATGGTCGAGATGGAAACCAGCGCCGCGCCCAGCGCGGACAGCACCACCAGCAGAAAGATGGCGGTGATGATGCTGAAGCCGCGCGCCGGGCGGCGGCGCGGCATGGGGGTGGCGGTAGCGGATATCGTCATGGCGAATTATTGACCTGTGCCTGCTGCACCAGCGTGATCTGGCCGGCATTGCTGCCGGGCGCGCCCAGGGTCAGGCCGATGCTGACCAGGCCGCGCTGCAAGTTGGGCAGCGTTGCGAAAGAAAAACCGCAGCCGGCGACCTGCATCGCCATCAGCGCTGCCGACGGCGCGCTATTGAGCGGCGCGGCGGTGGCGCTCACCGGCTGGGTGGGCTGGATCGCATAGCCCGCATAGCGGGTCAGCGTACCCGTGCCATTCGCATTCGGCGCGCAGTGATAGGTCACGACCGTACTGACCACCTGGAAACGATAGCTGAGGGAAGGCATGGACGGCGTTTGCGCGACAAAGGGGTTATTGGCCAGCGTGACATTGTTGCCGCTGATGGAGGCGACCTGGGCGCGGTTGCATTGCCCGCTGCAGTTATAGGCATCCACGGGAGGCTGGTCGCCCAGATTGTTGACGACGATAAAGTCGCCTGCCACGATGGTCTGCAAGCCGGCAGGCGGGGCGCCAACGATGGTAAACACCTTGGCGTTGGCGACAGGCGTGAGGGGATCGAAGGCCAGCACGTTGCCCGGCGTCAAGCTGAGATTGTCGTCTTCCGACAGATAGCGTCCCCCCGTCTTGGTCAGCAGCAGCTCCAGATAGCTGCCACTGCCGTTGCTCGTCACGCGCACGCTGTTGGGCAGCGCCAGGCGCACGTCGCGCGCAATGCGGCGCGACGCCATATCGGCGGCATCGGCCAGTTCGGCCCGGGCGGCCACGTCCAGGTAGCCTTGCACGGGGGCGCGGATAAATACCGTCACCATACCGGCCACGATGGCCGTGATGATGATGACCACGATCAGTTCGATCAGCGTGAAACCGCGCTGCCGGGGGCGTGAATAAGTCATCATGGGACGGCATTGCCTGCATAGCGCGCGCGGTAGCCGGCCAGCACCAGTTGCTGATTCGTGCCGTAAGTCACGGTGACCGTGACGCGCAGCACATTCATATTGACGGGCGTGGTGTCCGAAGGCAAGGTGGCGCCTGCCGGCCCCAGTCCCGCATCGGGGCTGATGACCACGCTCACCGCATAGCCCGCAGGAAAGCTGTTGCCGGCCGCGTCGGTCGTGTAGCTCACTGGCGTATTGAACGCGCGCACGTAGTCGCTGACATTGTAATAAGGCCGCCCCGTGGCGGGCACCGTCGCGCTGACATTCTGCGGCGTGTTGCAGCCGGTGGGATTGGTGGAACTGTTGAACGGCGCGGCATTCGTCGCCGCATCTGCGGCCGGATCGGCGACCGGATCGCAAAACGTGAAGCGCGCCATGGCCACCTCTTCCAGCATGCCCTCGGCCAGCGCCAGCGCCTGCTTGCGCAATTGCGGGTCGGCGCTGCTGGCCGTGGTGCGGCTGAAAATCTGCAGCAGCCCCAGCACGGCGATGGTGACGATGACAATGAAGACGATCAGTTCGATCAGGGTCACGCCGCGCTGCCCTGCCCTGCGCAATGGCAAGACGGCTATCCTAGTAATGGACATAGCCAGTCTCCCCTTCGACGATGATGTTGCGCGTCATGCCGCCGCCGCTGACGGCGATGCTGACGCGCGCGGGAAAGCTCGATATGGGTTCGGCGTCGCCCGCCTTGAACGGGCGGCCCAGGGCGTTGAAATAAAAAGAGGCGGCCTCTGCCGGCACGCTGTAGCTGATATTGCCGGGCGCCGCTTCGCACAGCCACGCCGTGGTATTGGCGCAGGCGGCCAAGGTGACTTTGCGGCCGCTGTTGCCGCCAGCGGGCGGCAAGACGCGGTTGGGCGCGTCGCAGGCTGTATTGAAACACAGGGCGATGCGGGTGCCGTCGAGCTGCACGAAGACGGGCCGGTTTTGCGCGATCGCCAGTTTTTGCGCATAACGCAGCATGCTCACGTTCTGATCGGCAAAGCTGCGCGCGTCAAAAGTCTCTTGCTGGAAAAAGCGCGGCATGGCGACGGCAGCCAGCAGGCCCACCATCACCATCACCGTCACCAGCTCAACAATAGTAAAACCACCCACGCGCTGGCGTGCCGCGGCGAGTTGAGGTACGAGTGGACGAAGTGGCATCGTTCTCCCTGTGGCGATCATCTGCCGGTCACTTCGAGCAAACTGGCCACGCCAGTAAAAAAGCCCAACTGGAAACGTTGGGCTCCACGTTGGGCTCCATTTCCGGTGCGTACCGCAGACGACGCGTCCGCGGCAGGCCTCGTCAAGCTTAGCAGCCCGTCGTCGTCGGGGCAGATATCGCAGGTGCGGTATTGGCAGCGGTTGACGCCGTGTACGTCACTTGGCAATTGGCGCGACCTGCTGACTCGGCCACCGTCACCACGGTACCGGCCGTCGAGACATTGTAATCGGTCAGGGTAGTGGCCGCGACGATGCCAACTTCGCTCGGATAACCATTGGTCATGGCGACACTTTGACCTTCCATGGTGATCGTTACAGGGGCAGTGGTCGGTGCGCCAACGGCCATCCACTGTGCGTGCGCCAGCGCGGAGGCAGCCTGCAACGCGCCACGCGCCGCATTCAGCTTGGCCACGCGCGCCTGCGTTGCCATATCGGCGAAGCGCGGAATCGCGGTGGCGGCCAGGATGCCCAAGATGACGATGACGACGACTAACTCTATCAGCGTAAAGCCCGCTTGAGCACCTTGTTGAAAACGACGAATCGACTGTTTATGCATGCGGATCTCCAAAAATCAAAAAAGTTACTACTGACAAAATTTGCCGGCAGAATAAAAATTACTTCAGCCCGCCCGTCCCGCCTATCCGTACCAGCACCACCTCCGGCATTGCCATCGAAGCCGGCGGTCTGGCCGCAGAGGCGGGCGCCTGCTGCAAGCTTACCTTGAATTGAAGCAACTCGGAACGGCTGGCGCCGAAAGTGTTGCCTCGTTTTAATATATATATTAATTCTGCATTACTTCTATTAAAAAACCAATGACTTTGAGGAAGATTTTCAATCTCCGCTGTCGCATATTCGCCCAGATAATTGAACGGCTTTTCAACCAGCCACTGCATCGGGTTCTGTCCGGCCAGCGCCGGCAACTGGTTTTGCCGGTCGGCCATGTACAGTTCCAAGGTTTTCATGCGCAAACCCGCGCGCAGGGCGCCCACCGTTTGCTGCACCGCAATCCGCTCCGCTTCCTGCTGGTATGCCGCCAGCCGGCTCAGCAGCACGGCGGCCAGCACGGCGATCACGGACACGGCAATGGCAAATTCAAACAGGGTAAAACCGCGCCGCCATGCCCTGCCGCCCACGCTCCTTTTACCTGACGAACGGCGCGCAATCATCATTTATGCAGGGCCACCTTGCCCAAATCCCACACCGGCAAGAAGATGCCCAGCGCCAGCACCAATACCATGACGCCAAGAAAGGCGATCAGGATGGGTTCGATCTGCGCGGACAAGGTCTTCAATTCGTAATCCACTTCGCGTTCGTACATCTGGGCGATTTCATCCATCAAATCATCGAGTGAACCTGACTCTTCGCCGACGGCGATCATCTGCAGCACCACCGGCGTGAAGACGCCCGCCGTCACCGAGGTGCGCAGGATGCTGTCGCCGCGCTCGACGCCGTCGCGCATCTGTTCCACGCGGGCGCACAGATAGGCGTTGTCCACCGTCTGCGACACCACCGTCAGCGCCTGCACGATGGGCACGCCGCTGGTGCTCGACAGGGCGAAGCTGCGTGCGAAGCGCGCCATGGTGCCTTTCAGGATGATCTTCCCTGCAATGGGAAAACGCAACTTGTAGCGGTCCCACGTGTAACGGCCCCTGACCGTGCGCAGCCAGGCCCTGAAAGCGGCTATCGCGCCGATAGTCAGTGCCAGCAGCAAAGGCCAGTACGCCACCATGAAGGCCGAGGTGCCGATCAGGATGCGCGTCATCAAGGGCAGTTCGGCGTGAAACGTGGCAAACACTTTCACGAACTGGGGAATCACGAACATATTCACAATGACCATGGCGATGATCATGGCCACGATCACGAAACTGGGATAGCGCGTGGCCGACTTGACGCGCGCGCGCATGTCGCGGTCGAATTCCAGGTGGTCGAACAGGCGCAGGAAGACTTCATCGAGGCGCCCCGTCATTTCGCCCACGCGCACCATCGACAGATAAAACGGCGTAAACACGGCGGGATGGCGCGCCATGGCGGCCGACAGTTCGCGCCCCGCATCGAGCGATTCGCGCACGTCCTTGATGACGCGGCCGAACGCGGGGCTGATGGCGGACTCCTGCAGGCCGGCCAGGCCGCGCATGATGGGCACGCCCGCCTTGAGCAGGGTGTACAGCTGGCGGCTGAACAACTGCACGTCCATCGAGCTGACTTTTTTCTCCGTCAGCCGTTGCCACCAGCCGATATCGGCGCCGGTGGTGGCGGCCTTTTTGGTCACCAGGATTTCCACCGGCGTCGCGCCCGTGGAAAACAACTGATCGGCCACGGCGCCGCTGTCCGCGCCCTCCATCACGCCGGTCAGCAGTTCGCCGCTGGCATTGCGCGCCTTGTAAGCAAAAAACGCCACGTCAATCCTCGCTCTGGTTGCTGATGCGCATCGCTTCCATCACCGTCGTGCGTCCCTGCACCACCAGCTGCACGGCGTGGCGGCGCAAGGTTTCGCCCGCCATCTGCGCCGTCGCCACCTGCATGAAGTGCGATGGATCGGCATGGTTGGCGGCGTCGGCCACGGCGCGCGTGATTTCCAGCAATTCGTACACGCCCGTGCGGCCCCGGTAACCCATGCCATTGCAGTGCGAGCAGCCCTTGCCGTGGAAATACTGGTTGCGCTCGACCAGCTCGCCCAGTTCCAGGCGCAGCCATTCATATTCGTTCGGCGTGGGCGCGTACGGCGTGCTGCAGCTTTCGCAGATCACGCGCACCAGGCGCTGCGCCAGCACGGCTTGCAGCGAACTGCCCACCATGTAGCGGGGCACGCCCATGTCCATCAGGCGCAGCGGCGTGCTGATGGCATCGTTCGTATGCAGGGTCGACAGCACCAAATGGCCCGTCATGGCGGCGCGCAAGCCGATCTGCGCCGTTTCCTGGTCGCGCATCTCGCCCACCAGCACGATGTCGGGATCTTGCCGCAAGGCCGAGCGCAGCACTCGGGCAAAGTTCAGCTCGATCTTGTCGTTGACTTGCACCTGGTTAATGCCGGGCAAGCGGTATTCGACGGGGTCTTCCACCGTGATGAGCTTTTTTTCCACCGAATTGAGTTCGGACAAGGCGCAGTACAAGGTCGTCGTCTTGCCGCTGCCCGTCGGCCCCGTCACCAGCACCAGGCCGTTCGGGCGGCTGACGATGGCGCGGAACTGCTGCACCAGCTTGGGCGGCATGCCGATGGCGTCCAGGCGCAAGGTCGTGCCGCCCTGGTTCAGCAAGCGCATCACCACCGATTCGCCGTACTGCGTCGGCATGGTGGAAATACGCACGTCGATGCGCTGGTTTTTCACGCGGATGGCGAAGCGGCCATCCTGCGGCAAGCGTTTCTCGGAAATATCGAGGTCCGACATCAGTTTCAGCCGCAGCGCCAGCGAACTGGCGATCTTGCTGTCCGCTTCCGTCTGCAGGTGCAGCACGCCGTCGATGCGGAAGCGGATCTGCAGCCGGCCTTCCTGCGGCTCGATGTGGATGTCCGAGGCGCGCACCTGCGTGGCATCCTCGAACACCGATTGCAGCAGCTTGACGATGGGCGCCTCTTCCAGGCCCGGATTGGCGGCCAGCGCGCCGAAGTCGACGGACACGTCGCCCAGGTCCTGCTCCAGCTCGCGCGTCAGGGTCGAGATGTCTTCCGTGCGGCGGTAGATGCGGTCGATGGCGGCCAGCACTTCCGTTTCATTGACGACCGCCAGTTCGATATGGCGCTTGACCAGGCGCGAGATTTCATCGTACGCGAACAGGTCGGTGGGATCGGACATGCCGACCAGCAAACCCTCGCGCCGGTCTTCCAGCACCAGCGCGCGGAAGCGCCGCGCCTGGGTCTCCGGCAGCAGCCGCACCAGTTCGGGATTGATGTTGAAAAACTTCAGATTAATGTAGGGAATGTCGAGCTGGCGCGCCAGGGCGCCCGAAATCTGCTCTTCCGTGACGAAGCCGTGCTCGACAAAAACGCGGCCCAGCTTGCGTCCCGAACGCTTCTGTTCCGTCAAGGCCTGGCCCAACTGTTCTTCCGTCAGCAATTTCTGCTGCACCAAAATTTCACCGAGCCGGACTTTCTCTGGCCTTGCCATGCTTGCTCCTCGACAAATTCTTCAGACGATACACGCCATCGGCGTGCGCAGGTATTTTATTCCAGAACCTGTTGTTTCTTAAAGAAAATACATTGCGTCGCTTGATTTTTGCGCATTTCAACACGATGCAAGGAAACACTTGCCCCCCGCCTGCGCCCGTGGCAATAATGGCGGTCGTTCACCGTCTTGCCTGCCGCCCATTACCCCTATGAACGCCTGCGCCATCGAATTCCACAACGTACATCTGCAGCTGGCGGGCAGCGCCGTGCTGCGCGGCGTCGACTTGCAGGTGCGCGCGGGTGAACTGTTCGGCCTGGTCGGCGTGAATGGCGCGGGCAAGACATCCCTGCTGAAATGCCTGCTGGACTTCTGTACGCCCGAGCGGGGAGACATCGCCATCTTCGGCCAACCGCACCGGCATGGCGCGGCGCGCCAGCCCCTGTCGTTTCTGCCGGAACGCTTCCAAGCACCGTATTACCTGACGGGCGGCGACTTCCTGCGCTACCTGGCGCGCCTGCACGATGTGCGGCCCGATGCGCAAGCCGTGCAGCAAGCGCTGGACGCGCTGGACCTGGCGCCGGATGCCCTGCTGCGCCCCGCGCGCGCGTATTCGAAAGGCATGATGCAGAAACTGGGACTGGCCGCCTGCATGCTGTCGGGCAAGCCGCAACTGGTGCTGGACGAACCGATGAGCGGACTCGACCCGAAGGCGCGCGCGCAGTTCAAGCAAGTGCTGCGGCAAGCGCGCGCGCAGGGCCGCGGCGCCCTGCTCACCTCGCATGCGCTGGCCGACGTGGAAGAATTATGCGACCGCATGGCCATCCTGCATGGGGGCCGCATCGTGTTTGCGGGCACACCCGCCGAATGCCGCGCCCGCCATGGCGGCGCGGAAGACGCCAGCCTGGAACAGGCTTTCCTCAATTGCATCGCGACATGAACGGCCCCGATCAGGCGCTCCCGGGGCGGCCCTACGCGCCTTCCCCGCACGGCATGTATCTGCGCCATTTCGGCTTGCGCACGGCCCCGTTCGGCATCACGCCGGACCCCGCCTTTTTTTATCCCGGCAATACGCGGGGCGAGCTGCTCGATGCGCTGCTGTATGCCGTCATGCAAGGCGAAGGCATCATCAAGCTGACGGGCGAAGTGGGCAGCGGCAAGACCATGCTGTGCCGCATGCTGGCCGAGCGCTTGCCGCCCCAGGTCGACGTGCTGTACCTGCTCAATCCCCGGCTGGAGCCGGACGACGTCCTGTACGCCATCGCCGCCGAACTGGGCCTGGAACTGGACGGCTGCCGCGCCGATGCCGTGCTGCGCGCCCTGCACGGCGAGCTGATCGCCCGGCATGCGGCCGGACGCCAGGTGGTGCTGCTGGCCGAAGAGGCGCAAGCCATGCCGGGCGCCACGCTGGAAGCGCTGCGCCTGCTGACGAACCTGGAGACGGCCAGTCACAAGCTGCTGCAGATCGTCCTGTTTGGCCAGCCGGAATTGCAGCACACCCTGGACTTGCCCCAGTTCCGCCAATTGAAGGAACGCATCACCCACAGTTTTACCGTGCCGCGCCTGCCGCAAGCCTTGCTGAACGACTACCTGGCGTGCCGCCTGAGCGCCGCCGGCCGCGCGGCACCCCTCGTTTTTACCCCGGCCGCGCTGCGCCGGCTGGCGCGCGCCTCGCAGGGCATCGTGCGCAGGGTCAATATCCTGGCCGACAAGGCCTTGCTGGCCGCGTTTGCGGACGATGCGCACGACATCCGCGCGCGCCACATGCGCCTGGCCATCGCCGACAGCCCCTTCCACCGTCCGCCCTGGCATGCGGGCAAGCTGCTGGCGAGGGCCTTGAGCGCGCTGATGCTGCTGCTGGCCGCCGCGCTGCTGTGGCAATGGCTGACGGCGGGTATCGCGGCGCCGGCCGCGCCACAGCCAGCGGTCGCGCGCACGCCGCTACCAGCGCCATCGACGCTGCTCGAGAGCAAGTTGGCCGAATCGCGCGACTGGCTGGCACGGCAAGGGCCGCAGCAACTGGTGCTGCAGATCGCCAGCCTGCCCGCCACCGAAACGGTCGCTGCGGAAACTTTCCTGCGGCAAGCACAGCAAGCGATCGGCCTGCGCGACCTCCACGTGTTTCGCCTGCCTGGCGCAACGCCCGCCAGCGCCGCCGCGCGCCTGGACATCGTCTACGGCAGCTTTGCCGACCGGGCCAGCGCCGATGCCGTCTGGGCCAGGATCGCCCCCACGTCGCCACGGAAAATATTGCTGAGCGACATAGAGAGTATCCGCGCGGAAATGAAAGCCCCGACACCGGCACCAACGGCGCGTGGCACCCCCTGACTTTATTTCGGTATATTGCCTCCAAGGCCCGCACAGTCGATTGCTTTTAGGCGATCATGCTGGGTAAAATTACAAAAGCACAACATGACTTCAAGGGCGAACTTTTCATGAATCAACACCCTATTCCTGTGCTGGCCTCCTGGGTCGCCCTCGCCTGCAGCACCGTGCTGTCCGGCTGCGCCACGCAGCAAATGCCGCTGTCGCCTGCCCACCTCAATGCCGCGCCCCGCCCCGGCGGCGCCATTCCCGAACCGGTGCAGCAAAGCAGCGCGCTGGCCGCGCCCTTGCCCGCTCCCAAAGTGGAAACCTACAGCGTCACCGTGCACAAGGTGCCCGTGCAATCGCTGCTGTTTGCGCTGGCGCGCGACGCGGGCATGAATATCGACATCCACCCGCAGATCGAAGGCAGCGTCACCCTGAATGCACTGAACCAGACCCTGCCGCAATTGCTGACGCGTATCAGCAAACAAGTCGATATGCGCTACGAAATCGACGGCAAGAACCTGCTGGTGCTGCCCGACGCGCCCGTATGGCGCAATTACAAGGTCGATTACGTCAACATGGCGCGCAGCACCAACAGCAGCGTGAATATCGCCACGCAAATTTCCACGGCGGGCGGCGGTTCGAACAACGCCAGCAACCCCGTTGGCAGCACGCAAGGCAGCGGCGGCAATGGCAATAACAATTCGACCACCCTGGTCGTGAATCGTTCGGAAAATAACTTCTGGTACAGCCTGGAAAAGAATATCCGCGACCTGCTGCGCGAAACCACGCTCAACGACGTGCAGGTGGACCCGCTGGCGCAGCTGAACCAGCAATTGACGACTGCCCAGGGCAATACGCAAGGCCAGCAAGGACAAGCGGGCCAGCAAGGCCAGCAGCAGAATCAGGGCGGCAATCAATACGGCGCCCAGGCGCCGATGCAGTATGGCAATCCGAATGGCGGCCAGCCTGCGCCAGGCCAGCAGCAGGGCAACGCCAACGCCAACCCGTCCCAGCCGCTGGACGCGAACGGCATGCCGCTGCTGAAACTGGCCAACAAGGGCAGCCCCTCGTCCGTCGTCGTCAACGTGGAAGGCGGCTTGATCGCCGTGCGGGCCACGGGGCGCCAGCATGAAAAGATCGCCGAATTCCTCGACGCCGTGTTGCATAGCGCCAAGCGGCAAGTGCTGATCGAGGCGACCATCATCGAGGTTCGCCTGAGCAATGAATACCAGCAAGGCATCAACTGGTCGCGCCTGACCGGCAGCCTGAGCCTGACGCAGAAGCAAGTGGGCACCCCGGCGCTCAGCAGCGGCGTCACGCCAGGCACCACGCCTGGCATCTTCGTGCTCAATTACCTGAAAGACAGTTTTTCCACCACCATCCAGCTGCTCGAATCGTTCGGCAAGGTGAAAGTGCTGTCCAGCCCGAAGATCAGCGTGCTCAACAATCAGACGGCCATGCTGAAGGTGGTCGACAACAATGTCTTCTTCACCATCAAAGTGACGCCCGCCGTGATCAGCTCGACGGGCACCATCACCACACCCGCCACCTATGAATCGAAGCTGGAAACGGTGCCGGTCGGCTTCGTCATGAGCGTCACGCCGCAGATTTCCGACAGCGATGAAGTGACCCTGAACGTGCGCCCCACCATCACGCGCATCGTGGGCTACGTGCAAGACCCGAATCCGGCCCTGGCCACGGCGAACGTGCAAAGCCGCGTGCCCGTGATCCAGGCGCGCGAGCTGGAATCGATCATGAAAGTGGGCAATGGCCAGATCGCCGTGATGGGCGGCCTGATGCAGGACTCCGTCGACAATGCCAAGGATGGCGTGCCGGGCCTGTCCAGCCTGCCCCTGGTCGGCAATTTGTTTACCTATCGTAACGAGGCAAGCAGCAAGACGGAGCTGGTGATCTTCATGCGCCCCGTGGTGGTCAAGGATGCCAGCGTCGATGGCGATTACCGCGACTACCGTTATCTGCTGCCCGGCCAGGCGCCGCTCAACAGCCAGCCGTACACGGATGGCCCGCCGGCGCCGGCCGTCCAGCCGCAGGCACGCCTGCAGGGAGACGTTCCATGAGCTTGCTGATGCAGGCGCTCAAGAAGGCCGAGCGCGCCAAGCAGAACAGCCTTTCCGACGAGGAACTGGAAAAGCCGTCCGAAGCCTACGACCAGGTGCTGGAACTGGCGCCGGCCGACGCCCTGCCGCCCCGTCCCGCGCCTGCCGCGCCACCGCCCGTGCAGCCGGCAAGCAGCCTGAGCCTGGAACCGCTGCCGGACGCACCCGCGCCGCCGGCGCCCGGCGCAGCCCAGCCAGGTCCGCAGCCAGGTCCACAGCGAGATTCACAGCCAGGCGCGCAGCCCGCTCCGCCTCCCGAACCGCCGCGCGCGCGCCCCGAGCCCCCGCCCGCCCGGCCACGCGCCAGCCGCAGCAATCCGCCGCCGAAGGGTCCCGCGGGCCCGATCAGCGTCGACCCGGCCACCGTGCGCCTGGCCGTGCTGCTGGCGATCCTGCTGCTGGTGGCCGGATCGATGGCGTACTGGTACTGGCGCGCCAGCACCAGCCCCGGCGCGGGCGCCAACCTGCCCGGCGTGCCCATGCCATTGACGGACGCCCCGGGCACGGCCGGCGTTGCCGGTCCCGTCGTGGTGGTGCCGGCGGCGGGCGGCGCCATGCCGGACGCGCCCGCACCGCTGCCGCAGGAGGTGCCGCGCGAACAGCGCCCGCCAGCCGGCGCGGCGGAACAGCAGGCGATGATCCAGGCCGCCGCGCAAGCGGCCGTGGCCGCCCAGCTGGCGCAAATGCCGCCGCCTGCGCCGCCCAGCCTGCCACCGGTCATGGCGCCCGACAACAGCCAGATCCAGGTGCTGCGCAACGATACGGCGCCGCAAATCAACCCCGGCGTGCAACAAGCCTACCAGGCCTTCAACGGGGGCCAGCTGGGCCTTGCTCGACAGCAATATGAAACGGTGCTGCAGCAAGATGCCAACAACCGCGACGCGCTGCTGGGCCTGGCGGCCGTGGCCTTGCGCGAGAACCAGGGCGCGCAGGCGGCGGCCCTGTACGTGCGTTTGCTGGAAATCAATCCCGACGATGGCGTCGCGCTGGCCGGCCTGATCGGCCTGCGCCAGGGCGACGTGGTACAGAGCGAAGCCAGGCTGAAGGCCATCCTGGCGCGCAGCCCCGACAGCGGCCCTGTGCTGTTTGCACTGGGCAATGTGTACGCCAAGCAGCGCCGCTGGAATGAAGCGCAGCAGCAGTTTTTCCGCGCCTACGGCGCCGCGCCCGGCAATCCCGACTATGCCTTCAACCTGGCCGTGGGCCTGGACCGGCTGAACCAGCCACGGCTGGCGGCCACGTATTACCAGCGCGCCCTGACCCTGGCGCAAACCACGCCGGCCGCCTTCGACCAGGCCGTCGTGCAAACGCGTTTGCGCGAACTGGCGGCCCCCGCGCCGGCAGCCCCGGCCGAACCGGTCATCATCCCACCCCGTCAGGAATAAGCACTACATGGCAGAACAGGCAAAACTTCCGCTGGGCAAATTGCTGATCCAGAAAGGCGTGATCAGCGAAGACCAGCTGCGCATCGCCCTGATCGAGCAGCGGCGCAGCAGCGAACCGCTGGGCAAGCTGCTGATCACCCTGGGCTTCGTCACGGAAGCCACCGTGCGCGAAGCGCTCAGCGAAAACCTGAAACAGGTCAGCGCGGATCTGTCGAGCCTGGTTGTCGACGCCATCGCCCTGAAACTGATCCCGAAGGACGTGGCCAAGCGCTACCGCGTCTTTCCCATCGTCTACGAGCGCCAGGCGGACAATCTGATCCTGGCCATGGCCGACACGAGCAACATCGTCGCGCTCGACCAGATCAGTGCCATGCTGGTCAAGGGCATCACGATTTCCACCGTACTCGTCAACGAATCGGACATTTCGCGCGCCATCGACCAGTACTACGGTTTTGAATTGTCGATCGACGGCATCCTGCACGAGATCGAAACGGGCGAGGTCAGCTACCAAAGCATGGCCTCGCCCTCGGACGAGTACAGCCAGCCCATGGTGCGCCTGATCGATGCGCTGCTGGCCGATGCCGTGCAGAACGGCGCCTCGGACATCCATTTCGAGCCGGAACAGTCGTTCCTGCGCATCCGCTACCGCATCGACGGCATCCTGCGGCAAATCCGCAGCCTGCACAAATCGTACTGGCCGGCCATGGCCGTGCGCCTGAAGGTGATGTCGAACATGAATATCGCCGAGGCGCGCGCGCCGCAGGATGGGCGCATCAGCATCAAGTTTTCCGGACGGCAAATCGACTTCCGCGCCTCGGCACAACCGACCACACATGGCGAAAACGTCGTGCTGCGCGTGCTGGACCGGCAAAAAGGCATCGTCCCGCTCGATGCGCTGGGCCTGGCCGAAGCGGAACTGAACTTGCTGAAACTGATGATCGCGCGCCCGGACGGCGTGATCCTCGTGACGGGCCCGACGGGCAGCGGCAAGACCACCACCCTGTATTCGATCATCAACCACATCAACACGGAAAGCGTCAACATCATGACCCTGGAGGATCCGGTCGAGTATCCGATGAACATGATACGCCAGACCTCCGTCAACGAATCCGTCAAGCTGGGCTTTGCCGACGGCATCCGCTCGATGATGCGGCAAGACCCGGACATCATCCTGGTGGGCGAGATCCGCGACCGCGAAACGGCGGAAATGGCCTTTGCCGCCGCCATGACGGGCCACCAGGTGTATTCCACCCTGCATACGAACTCGTCCATTGGCTCCATCTCGCGCCTGCTCGACATCGGCATCCTGCCCGACATCATGGCCGGCAACATCATCGGCATCGTGGCGCAGCGCCTGGTGCGCCGCTTGTGCCCGCATTGCAAGGAAACCGTGATCGCCGACGACGTCGAGCGCCGCCTGCTGGGTTTGGCGGAAGACGATGCGCCCGTCTCCATCTGCCGCGCCGTGGGCTGCGAGCGCTGCGCGCACCAGGGTTACAAGGGCCGCCTGGCCATCATGGAAATCCTCAAGATGACGGCCGAACTCGATGAATTGACGGCGCGCCGCGCCAGTTCGCGCGAACTGAAGAACGCGGCGCGCGCGGCCGGCTTCAAGGGCATCGTCGACGACGGCATGCGCCGCGTGAGGGAAGGCGTGACCACCCTGGAAGAAGTGGGCCGCGTGGTCGACCTGACGGAAAGGCTGGCCTGATGGCGCAATATGTCTACCGCGCCATGGATGCCGCCGGCACATTGATTCCCGGCAGCATGGAGGCGGCCAACGTGCCGGACCTGGAAGCGCGCCTGCACCGCATGCAGCTCGACTTGATCGACTGCAAGATCACGGGCCAGTATCTGGTGCTGCTGGGCAAGCGGATCATCCACCGCCGCGACCTGATCAATTTCTGTTTCCACATGGAACAGTTGACGGGCGCGGGCGTACCCATCCTGGAAGGCTTGAACGACTTGCGCGAAAGCACGGACCATCCGCGCCTGCGCGAAGTCGTCACGGATCTGATCGAAAGCATCGAGGGCGGCTTGCCGCTGTCGGGCGCGCTGGCCCAGCATGGCGACATCTTCGACGCCACGTTTACCAGCCTGATACTGGCGGGCGAACAGAGCGGCAAGATCGCCGAAGTCTTCAAGAACCTGTCGGAAAGCCTGAAGTGGCAGGACGAGCTGGCCTCGCAGACGCGCAAGATCGTCATGTACCCGATCATCGTCGCGCTGGTGGTGGCGGGCGTGACGTTTTTCCTGATGATCTATCTGGTGCCCCAGCTGACGGCCTTCATCCGCAACATGGGCGGCGAGCTGCCGCTGCACACGCGCGTGTTGATCTTTGTATCGAATGTGTTCATCGATTACTGGTATGTGCTGCTGGCCTTGCCCGTGCTGCTGTTTTTCGGCCTGCGCGCGCTGATCCGCCGCAGCGAGGCGGCCCGCTACGCCTGGGATGGCTTGAAACTGCGGCTGTGGCTGGTCGGACCCGTGCTGCACAAGATCATCCTGGCCCGCTTCGCCACGTTTTTTGCCTTGATGTATGCTTCCGGCATCACGATACTCGAATGCATCCGCCTGTCCGAAGGCATCGCCGGCAACCAGGTGGTGGCAGCCGGCCTGCGCCGCGCCGCCCAGCTGATCAGCGAAGGCTACGGCGTGACGGCCGCCTTCCAGCACACGGGCATCTTCCCGCCGCTGGTGATCCGCATGCTCAAGGTGGGCGAGGCCACGGGTTCGCTGGACACGGCCTTGCGCAATGTCAGTTACTTTTACAACCGCGAAGTGAAGGAATTGATTGAAAAAGTGCAAGCCATGATCGAGCCCGCCATGACGGTCATCCTGGGCTTGCTGCTGGGCTGGATCATGCTGTCGGTGCTGGGGCCGATCTACGACACCATCAGCACGATGAAAACTTGAGACCCGAGACCTGAGAGCGCCGTGTTCCGCAAACAATTACTCTACATTACCAGCGACGCGCTGTGCGCCTACGACTGGGACCACGGCGTGCTGGGCCAGGGCCACGTCTTCCCCGCCAGCGCGGCCGGGCTGGACGGTTTCGCCGCATGGCTGGAAGACCCGCAGGCGCAGCGGTCGGGCGTGCCCGCCTATCTGCTGACGGACCTGATCGAGGAAGATTTCCAGCGCCAGCTGCTGCCCCATGTACGCGGCAAGGCGGGCCGGGCCCTGCTGGAGCGGCGCAAACAGCAGTTGCACCGCGACACGCCCTACCGGGGCAGCACCCTGCTGGGCCGCGAAAGCACGGGCCGCCACGATGACCAGGTGCTGTTCTTTGCACTGACCAACCCCTCGCTGCTGCAGCCGTGGACGGAGGCGCTCGAGCACTTGCGCGTGCCCGTGGCCGGCATTTACTCGACCAGCCTGCTCAGCATCGAGCTGGTCAAGAAACTGTCGATCGCGCACGAACACTTGCTGCTGGTGACGCAGCAATCGGGCGGCTTGCGGCAAAGCTATTACGAAAAGGGCCAGCTGCGCTTTTCGCGCCAGACGGCCACCATCGCGCTCGACGGCGTGGCCGTGAATATCGCGCTGGAAACGGAAAAGACGCGGCAATTTCTCACCAGTACGCGCATGCTGGCGCGCGGCGACGTCTTGAATACCGTCATCCTGGCGCCGGCCGCGCAGATCGCCAAGCTCGAACTGCTGTGCGACAACGGCGTCGAAGTGGCTTACCACTTCATCGACCTGCAGCTGGCGGGCGAACGGGTGGGCTTGCGCCGGACGCCGGCGCTGGCCGACGAATTGCTGCTGACCTTGCTGGGCAAGCATCCGCCGTCCAGCCACTATCCACCGGGCGCGCTGGCCCGCTATTACCATTTCCAGCGCGCGCGCAAGACGCTGTATGGCGCCAGCACGCTGATCGGCGCGTCGGCAGCCCTGTGGTGCGCGATTAACGTGCTTGGCGGCATAGCCGACGGGGCCGCCATCGAACGCCTGGCGCAGGAAACGGCGTCCTACCAGGAGCGCTACCGCAGCGTCATGTCGACCCAGCCTCCGGCGCCGGCCAAGACGCAGAACATGAAGGTGGCCGTGACCCTGGGCCACATGATCGCCAGCCAGGCGCCGGAGCCGGGCCGTCTGCTGGGCATGCTGGGTGCCGCGCTGGACCAGGCGCCGCAGGTCGCGCTGGGCCAGCTGCACTGGCATGCGGGCCAGGCGCCCGCGCGCGCGCCCGGCGGCCAGCCACCGCAGCAGCAGCAAGGCGGCACGATCGGCAGCGCCCTGGCCGGCATTCCCGTCGCGCCGCCGCAGGCGCTGCGCCTGGAAGCGGACGTGGCCATGCCGAACAACGATTACCGCGCGGCCCTGGCCGCCATCACGGCCTTCGCGCAAACCCTGGCGCGCCAGCCGGGCATGCAGGTGACGATCGAGGAAACGCCGCTCGACTTGCGCCCCAGCGTGGCCCTGTCCGGCAAGAGCGCCGCCCCGGCTCCGGACAGCCAGGCCCGCTTCACCCTCTTGCTCGCGTGGCAGCCATGAGCGGCCCCGTCAAGCAGCCGCCCCTGCCCGGCATGCGACGGACGGGCACGCCCGCGCGCACCCTGCCCGCCTGGCTGGGCGAACTGCACCTGATACGCCGCGCCCTGCTGTGCTTTGCGCTGACCATGCTGGCCAGCCTGTTGCTGCTGAGCCTGAGCATCGCCTACCGCACGCGCGAAGCGCAGCAGCTGGACCTGGCCCAGCGCACGCGCTCGGCGGCCACCACCCTGTTCAACCACGCGGAGGCGGAGAAGCAGGAAATCCGCGCCTACGAACCGCAATTCCTGGCCTTGCGCCAGCGCGGCCTGATCGGCGAGGAAAACCGCCTGGCCTGGATCGACGCCATCCGCCGCAGCCAGGAACAGCGCAAACTGTTGCCGATCAGCTATGACATCAGCCCGCAGCAGGGGCTGCAAGTGCCGTTGCCCATGGTGATGGGCCAATATCAGCTGCGCGGTAGCCGCATGCGCCTGCAGATGGATTTGCTGCACGAGATGGATTTGCTGAACCTGCTCGGCGATTTGCGCCAGGCCGGCTATTTCGCCGTGCAGGATTGCACGCTCAAACGCCATGCGGCGGCAGGAGCCGGGCCAGGAGGCAGCGGGACAGCACCCGCCCTGGGCGCCGAATGCGAGCTGCTGTGGCTGACCCTGGGCAGCGCGCCCGTGCCGGGGCGGCCATGAGGCCCACCCTCATCCTGTCCGCGCTGCTGGCTGGCGCCGCGCTGACGGCCCAGGCACAGCCACCGCAGCTGGGACGCTTGTTCCTGTCGCCCGAGCAGCGCGCCCAGCTCGACGCGCAGCGCTACGGGCCGCCGCCGGCCAATCCGGCCCTGACGCCTCCGCCGCCGCCGCCACCGCCACCACCACCCGCCCCGCCCGTGGAATTGAACGGCGTGGTACAGCGCAGCAGCGGCCGCTCCACCGTCTGGCTGAACCAGGCAGCGCAGAACGAGCCGCACAACCAACTTGCGCGCGAGCAGCCCGGCAGCCTGACCTTGCGCCTGTCGACGGGCCAGGTGGTGCTGCTGAAACCTGGGCAGCGCTACGACCCGGCCAGCGGCACGGTCACCGAGGCGCAGCCATGACGCCGCGCCAGGCGCATCGCCAAGCGCGTCGCGAGCGCGGCGCCGCCCTGCTGCTGCTGGTGGCCGTGCTGGGCCTGGGCGCGGCCAGCCTGCTGATCGGCGCCTTCGGGCGCAACACGGGCGAGGCCGAACGCCAGCAGCGCACCCTGGCCACCCTGGCGCAGGCGCGCGACGCCTTGCTGGGCTTTGCGGCGGTCAATGGCCGCCTGCCCCGCCCTGCCGCCTCCGCCCTCGATGGGCGCGAACGGGCCGCCGACTGCGCCGGCGACGCCGAGTGCAGCGGCTTCTTGCCGTGGGTGGCGCTGGGCGTGGCCGGTGTCGATGCCTGGGGCAAGCTGCTGCGCTACAGCGTCACGCCGGAGATGGCGCGCGCGCCCATCGTCTCGTTTTCCGCCGTTGCCAACAGAGTCGTGCTCACGCGCGACGGGCGCGGCGAACTCGCCTACGTGGCGGGACAGGACCAATGCGACGTCAGCGCACAATGCCTGCCCGCCGTGCTGTTCTCGCAAGGCAGGAATCACTACGGCACGGCCGCCAGCGGCGTACCGCAGATCAATACGGCGCGCGGCAATATCGACGAAGCCGCCAACGACAGCGCCAGCCGCCGCTTCATTAACCGCCCCGCCACCGAGCTTGCCACGCTGCCCGGTGGCACCTTTGACGACATGCTGACCTGGATTACCTTGCCCACCCTGTATCAACGCATGCGCGCCGCGCGCAACCTGCCATGAGCGCCCGCCATGCGCGCCGCCAGCGCGGCTTTTCCCTGATCGAGATCGCCATCGTGCTCGTCATCGTCGGCCTCATGATCGGCGGCCTGGTCACGCCATTGACGGTGCAGCTGGAACAGCGCAAGGTGACCGAGACGCAACAGGCACTGAATGAAGCGAAGGAAGCGCTGACGGGCTACGCACTGCGCTACGGCTACCTGCCGTGTCCCGCCATTTCCGCCGGCAATGGCCTGGAAGACCGGCGCGGCGCCCGCTGCACGGGCGACAAGCGCGACGGCTTCCTGCCGTGGGCCACCCTGGGGCTGCGCCAGGGCGACAGCTGGAACAATCTGTTCCGCTACAGCGTGACGCCGGCCTTCAGCGACAGCGAGCAGCAATTCAACCTGGGCACGCCGCGCGACATCAGCATCGTCACGCGCAACGGCGGCGCGCTGCTGCAGGCGACGGCGTCAAGGGACATTCCCGCCATGATCATGTCGCACGGCAAGAACGGCTTTGGCGCCACGGGCGTGCAGGGCCAGCGCCAGGCTGTGCCTTTCAGCAACAATGTCGACGAGCGCAACAATGCATCGAACGCCACCACCTTCATCAGCCGCGCCGCCAGCGGCCCGCAGCAGCCGGGCGGCGAGTTCGACGATATCGTCGTCTGGCTGTCGCCGAACATCCTGTTCAACCGCATGGTGGCGGCGCAAAGGCTGCCCCGCTGATGCCGATGCTCCTGCCCTCGTTCACCATCGCCCGCTACACGCTGCTCGAAGCGCTGCGCAGCCGCCTGCCGTGGCTGTTCATGCTGGCCGCCTGCGCCGGTGCCGGCCTGGCCGGCTTCCTGCAGCAACTGGCGCTGACGGAAAGCGGCGCCGTGCAGGCGGCGCTGCTGGCGGCCACCCTGCGCCTGGCCAGCGTCTTCCTGCTGGCCACGTTCATCATCACCAGCATGGCGCGCGAAGCGGCCGACCGGGGCCTGGAATTGCTGCTGGCTCTACCCATGCCGCGCGCAGCCTACCTGCTGGGCAAACTGCTGGGTTACGGGGCGCTGGCGGCCGTGCCCGCCGTGCTGTTCGGCCTGCTGATGGCGCTGTTTGCCGCGCCCGCGCAAAGCGCGCTGTGGGCGCTGTCCTTGCTGGGGGAATTGTGGATCGTCGCCGCCTTCAGCCTGCTGTGCGCGGCCAGCCTGCAGCAGGCCCTGCCCGCGCTAGCCGCGACTAGCGGTTTCTATGTGCTGGCACGCATGCTGGGCAGCCTGCAGTTACTCGCGCACGGCCCGCAGGCGGGCGACTCCCTGATGCAGCGCGCCACGGCAGGCGCCATCGACGTGCTGGCCCTGCTGCTACCGCGCCTCGACGCCTTTGCGCGCACCGAGTGGCTGCTGTACGCGACCGGCGACTGGCAAGCCCTGGCCGGTGTGGCGGCGCAAACGGCCATCTATGTGGCCTTGCTGGCCAGCTGCGCGCTGTGCGACTTTTATCGCAGGAACATCTGATGGCCGCCGCCCAGCGTCCATGGTCGAGCGTGCCGCGCCCCCTGTGCTGGCTGCTGGCGGCCTGCCTGCTGCTGCAGCTGGGCTGGCGCCTGGCGCAGCAGCACGCACCGGCACAGGCGCGGCCCCTGCCCGCCGCGCCGCCGGCAGCCGTGGCGCGCCTGGCCAGCCTGGGCGAGCCGCTGGCCATGGCCAAGGCCATGCTGCTGTACCTGCAATCGTTCGAGGACCAGCCCGGCGTCAGCCTGCCGTGGAGATCGCTCGACTATGACCGCCTGGCCGGCTGGCTGGAGACGGCGCAAACGCTCGATCCGCGCAGCCAATATCCGCTGGTGGCCGCCAGCGAAGTGTATGCGGGCGTGGCCGATCCGCGGCGCGCGCGGCGCATGCTCGATTTTGTCGCCGCCAGCTTCGCCGCCGATCCGCAGCACCGCTGGCCCGCCATGGCGCAGGCGGCGCTGGTGGCCAAACACCAGTTGCATGACCTGCCGCTGGCGCTCGCCTATGCACGCCAGTTGCGCCAGTTGGCGACGGGGCCGCAAGTGCCGGCCTGGGTGCGCGAAATGGAAGCGTTCATCCTGGAAGACATGGACCAGCTCGACAGCGCCCGCCTGGTGATCGGCGGCCTGATCGCCAGCGGCCAGATCACCGATCCGCACGAGCTGGCCTTCCTCGCGCGCAAGCTCGATGCACTGGCCGACAAGAAAAAGGCGGCGCCATGAGCCGCCGTCCGAAATGCCATGCGCGCGCGGCGCCATTTGCAGTAAACTGCCATCCCAAGCACCAGCACTTTTTCCAAGGACATCCCATGCTTCCACGCCGCCAGCACGGCTTTACGCTCGTAGAAATCGCCATCGTCCTGGTCATCATCGGCTTGCTGCTCGGCGGCGTGCTCAAGGGACAAGGCTTGATCGACAGCGCCAAGGTGAAAAACATCATCCAGCAATCGAATGCGCTGACGGCCGCCGTCAACGCCTACCAGGACAAGTTCCGCGCCCTGCCCGGCGACGATATCCAGGGCACCGTGCACGTGCCCAATTCGGCCGGCAACGGCAATGGCGACGGCCAGATCGGCGACGGCCAGCCGCGCGAATTCACGCTGGCGCCGCAGCACCTGGCACTGGGCGGCTTCATTACCGGCTCGTTCAACGGCACCTCGCAATTCATGACCAGCGCCCAGGGCGGCGCCGTCTATCTGTACAACGACGAAGTGGGCGGACGGGCCGGCAACGGCATCCGTTTCGACAACCTGCCCGAGAGCTACGCGGAGCAGATCGACAGCAAACTCGACGATGGCGTGGCCAGCACGGGCAGCGTCCGGGCGAACATGCCCTATGGAAATACCGGTGCTATCATCCCCCGCACCGCCGTGTTTTTCTGAGCCGCCAGTCACTATCGAAGGAATACCATGCCACTGCACCGCACACTCATCGTTTCCCTGGCCGCCGCCTGCGCCTTGCTGGCCGGCGGCGCGCACGCCCAGTACGTGGGCCCGACGGCCGGCCCGGCAGCCCCCGGCAATGTGGCCGCCATCCTGAAAAATCCCGTCGACGACCAGGCCGTCGTGCTGCGCGGCCACCTGCTGCGCAAAGTGGGCAACGAGAAATACACGTTCTCCGACGGCACGGCGGAAATCCGCGTGGACATCGACGACAAGGTCTTCATGAACCGCAAGATCGACGCCAACACCCGGGTGGAAATCCGTGGCGAAGTGGAAAAAGACTTCATGGAAAGCCCGGAAATCGATGTCGACGTGCTGACCGTGGTCCCGTAAGTTTTCCTGCCCTCCCGCCGCCACAGCGGGGTGGGCGCCCCCTCTTCTGTATCCCTTGCACAACCTTTTTTCCACCCAAGAAACTAGGCTTGTCAGAACAATCAATTTCGTCTAGCATCTTTTCATTCAAGGTCAGCCAGCGCCAGCGTGAGCCTGCCTGTCGACTCATCCATTCTGGGAGCTTTCCGGGTGCAAGATTTGCCTTCGATACGCTCAAGAATTTCATGGCTGGTGTTCGCCTGGGTCATTCCGACGGCACTCGTGTTTCTCCTGCTCGTGGCGCAAAGCTACACGCGCGAACGCGACCATGTCGTCAGCGAAACGGCGCAGGCGGCGCGGGCGGCCGCCGCCGCCATCGAACGCGACCTGAGCGGCGCCCAGATGGCCGCGCGCATCCTGGCCGCCTCGCCCGCCCTGCAAGACGACGATATCGGCGCCCTGCGCACCCTGGCCGGCAGTCTGCTGCAGCCGGGCCGGGCCGTCAGCGCCTACATCATCTCCGACGCCAAGGGACGCCAGCTGGTCAATACAGCCTTGCCCGCCGGCCAGGCGCCGCCGCCCTTGCCGCAGAAATGGGCCGCCAGCATGGAGCGCGCGCGCGACTACGGCAAGCCACGGCTGACCAGTTTGCTGACGTCGCCGGACGAGGTGCCGCGGCTGGCCCTGAACCAACGCTTGCCGCGTAACAAGGGACCCGCCTATGTGCTGACGGCGCTGTACCCGCCCGACTACCTGCCCTTGCTGCTGCGCGAGCTGCACCTGCCGGCCTACCTGGGCGCGGCCATCGTCAACGCCGACGGCATCAACGTGGCGCGCACCCTGGCGCCCCAGCGCTATGTGGGCCAGCGCAGCCCGGCCCCCTTGCTGGAGCAGATACGCCAGGCGCGCGAAGGCGTGCTGCGCCACGCCACCCTGGAAGGCATCGACGTGTATACGGGCTTTCGCCGCGCGCCGGACGACGCCTGGACGGTGGCCGTCACCATCCGCACCAGCACGGTGGCCGAAGCCCTGCTGCGCTCCGTCGTCACCGGCTCCCTCATCCTGGCCCTGCTGCTGGGCGCCGGCTTTGCCCTGGCCTGGCGTGTGGGCGGCCGCCTGGCCCGCACCCTGCAGGAACTGACCGTGCAGATCCATGCGCTGGCGCAAGGCAAACCCCTGCTTTCGAACAAGCACACGGACCGCGAATCGGCCGACATGGCAGCCGCGCTGGGCGCGCTGGAACGCGACTTGCGGCGCCACCGCACACAGCTCGAAAGCCTGGTGAGCGAGCGCACCCTGGCCCTGGAAAAATCCACGCGCCTGCTCGAAACCGTCTACGCGACGGCGCCCATCGGCATGCTGTTCGTGGACCTGGATTTGCGCGTCGTCATGATCAACCAGTACCTGGCCGCCATCAACGGGGCCAGCGTGGCGCAGCATCTGGGCCGTCCCGTGGGCGCCATGCTGTTCGACGCCGCCGTGCGCATGGAGGTGGAACGCTGTGTGCGCCAGGTGCTCGAAACGGGATCGCCCATCGTCGACCTCGAATTGCAGGGCCATAGCGGGCAGCAGCGCGAGCAGCTGAGCCACTGGATCGTCTCGTATCACCCGATTTTCGGCCCCGAGCAGCAGTTGCTGGGCGTGTCGGGCCTGTGGCTGGACATTAGCGAACGCAAGCGCAGCGAAGCGGAATTCCGCCGCTCGAAACACCTGTTCGGCACCATCATCGAAAACATTCCCGCCATGGTCTTCGTCAAGCGCGCCGACAAGCTGAGCTTTGAAATGGTCAACCGCCACGCGGAATTGACCCTGGGACGCTCGCGCGAGCAATTGCTGGGCAAGACGGACCACGACTTCTTCCCGCCGCAGCAGGCGGCCGCCTTCGTCAGCGCCGACCGCAAGCTGCTGGCCACGGGGCAGATGGTGGAAATCGAACAGGAGCCGATCAACACGGCCAACGGCACCACGCGCCACTTCACCACGCGCAAGGTGGTGCTGCGCGACGACGCGGGCCGCGCCAGCCACGTGTTGGGAGTATCGATCGACATCACGGAACGCAAGCGCGCCACCGAGGTGCTGCACGCCACCACCTTGCGCCTGGAACAGAGCGAGCGCTTCATCCGCACCGTCACCGACAACTTGCCCGGCATGGTCTCGTACTGGGGCGCCGATCTGCGTTGCCGCTTCGCAAATAATTTCTATAACGAATGGTTTGGCCGCAGCAGCGCCGAGCTGGCCGGCATCCACATGAGCGAATTGCTGGGGCAGGAACTGTTCGACGTGTATGCGCCCCACGTCGAGGGCGTGCTGGCGGGCCGGCCGCAAAGCTTCGAGCGCGACCTGCTCGACCCCACGGGCCAGGTCTGCCATACGTGGACCAATTACATCCCCGACGTCGACGACAGCGGCGGCGTGCGGGGCTTCTTCGTGCTGGCCTCGGACGTTTCCGAACTCAAGCGCACGGAATTGCGCCTGCACGAACTCAACGAGCAAATGGTGCGCGCGCGCGACAAGGCCGAGGCGGCCAGCACGGCGAAGAGCGAATTCGTCGCCAACATGAGCCATGAAATCCGCACGCCGATGAACGCCATCATCGGCCTGGCGCGCCTGCTGGAAGAGTCGCCGCTGGAACGGCGCGAGCGCAGCTACGTCGGCAAGATCCAGATGGCCACGCAGTCGCTGCTCCATATCGTCAACGACGTGCTCGATTTTTCCAAGATCGAGGCGGGACAGATGGTGCTGGAACAGCGCCGCTTCCAGCTCGAACGCATGCTGGGCAGCGTCGGCGTCCTGCTGGCCAGCAGCGCCTGGGCGCGCGGCGTGGAACCCGTGTTCGTGCTCGACCCGGGCGTGCCCGACGAACTGATCGGCGACGCCCTGCGCGTGGAGCAGATCCTGATCAACCTGGTGGGCAACGCCGTCAAATTCACCGCGCATGGCGAAGTGGTGCTGACCATCGCCATGGCGGCCGAGGATGCGGCCAGCGCGACCCTCGAGTTTTCCGTGCGCGACACGGGCATCGGCATCGGCGCGGCCGAGCAGGAGCGCATCTTCGACGCGTTTTCCCAGGGCGACAGCGGCACCAGCCGCAAATACGGCGGCACGGGACTGGGGCTGGCCATCTGCCGGCGCATGGTGGAATTGATGGGCGGCCAGCTCAGCGTGAAAAGCGCGCTGGGCCAGGGTTCCGACTTTCGCTTCCGCTGCCGCTTCGGCAAGGTGGCGCCGCCGCCCGAGCCGCCGGGCAAGGCCGCGCCCAGGGATCTGTCGCTGCTGATCATCGACGACAACGCCAGCGTGCGCGCCATGCTGGAAGGCTGGTGCGCGGCGCAGGGCTGGCACAGCCGCAGCGCCGACAGCGGCGCGGCCGGCCTGGCGCTGCTGCGGGACCATGCCAGCGGCGGGCCGGCGGCAGACCTCGTATTGCTCGACGCAGCCATGCCGGGCATGGATGGCATTTCCATGCTCACCGAGGCGCGCGCCGGCGCGCACCTGGCGTTGCCGCCCGTGATCATGCTGGTGGCCGACCAGGACAGCGAAAACCTCGAACGCCTGGCCGACAGCCTGATGCTGGCCGGCATCGTCTCGAAACCGGCCACCCCGGCGCGCCTGCTGGCGGCCGTGACGGCCGTGCGCGACGGCCGCAATGGGCGCAACGCACCGTCCGCGCTGCCCGTGTCCACGCCCCTGTCGGGATTGCTGGAAGGCATGCGCGTGCTGCTGGTGGAAGACAATGAAATCAACCAGGAAGTGGCGCAGTACATCCTGCTGCATTCGGGCGCGCGCGTGGCCGTGGCCGCCAACGGCAAGCTGGCCGTCGACCTGCTGGCGCAAACCCCGCAAGCCTGGGACGTGGTGCTGATGGATTTGCAGATGCCCGTCATGAACGGCTATGACGCCACCCTGGCCATCCGCGCGCTGGGCTTGCCGGACCTGCCCATCGTCGCCATGACGGCCAACGCCATGGACGAGGACCGCCTGCGCGCCGTGGCCAGCGGCATGAATGCGCACGTGGCCAAGCCCATCGATGTCGACGAGATGATCCTGACCCTGACCCGGCTGGTGCCGGCGCCCGGGGGCGGCGGCGACGGCGCCGTCCGGGCGGGCGATGCCGTCACGCGGACGCCGGACCTGCCGGCCGAGGTGCCCGGCATCGACCTGGCGGCGGCCCTGCACCGCTTCGGCGGCGATTACAGCGCCTTCCTGGCCCTGCTCAAACGCTTTGAGAATTCGCAGGGCGATGCCGTCGAGGACACGCGGCGCCTGCTGGCCGCTGGCCAGACGCGCCAGGCGGCGCAGCTGCTGCACCGCGTATGCGGCGTGGCGGCCAACCTGGGCGCCACGCATGTCGCCAGCCTGGCCGGTGCAGCGGAAAAGGCGCTGAACATGGAGCAATCGCACGCCGCGGCGGTCTTGCTGGGACAGCTGGAACTGGCGATGGCGGAAGTCATCGAAGCGGCGCGTACCCTGCCCTCGCCGCTGCGGCGCGGACAGCCGGCAGCGGCGGCGCCCGGCAGCGCACCGCTCGACCTGGGTACCGGCCTGGCCGACCTGCTCGTCCTGATCCGTAACAATAACCTGAAGGCGCTGGCGCAATTTCACGCCCTGCACGCCGCCATACAACAGTCAGACCGGGAAGCGGCCCTGGCGCTGGCCAACGCGATCGAGACACTGGATTTTTCCGAAGCGGAAAAACTCGTGCTCGATCAGCTGAAACGAGAGGAAAACAAGTGAGCTGGACCAACCTTGCCATGAACGGGCGCATCCTCATCGTCGATGACGCCATGGAAAACATCCAGATCCTGCACCAGCTGCTGCGCGAGGAACACGACGTGCTGTTCGCCCTGAGCGGTGTCAAGGCGCTGGAAATTGCGCATAATCAACTGCCGGACCTGATCCTGCTCGACGCCGTCATGCCCGGCATGGATGGCTATGCCGTCTGCAATGCGCTGCGCGAATCGGCCGTCCTGAGCGCCATCCCCGTCATTTTCGTCACGGCCCTGAACCAGCCCGAAGACGAGACGCGGGCGCTGGAAGCGGGCGCCGTCGATTTCATCACGAAACCGTTCAACGCGGCCGTCGTGCGGGCCCGCGTGCGCAGCCAGCTGACCATCAAGCGGCAGGCCGACGCCATGCGCGAACTGTCGCTGACGGATTCGCTGACGGGCGTGGCCAACCGGCGCAGCTTCAATGACACGATGGACAGCGAATGGCGGCGCTGCGCGCGCGACGGCGTGCCGATGGCCCTCATCATGGCCGATATCGACCACTTCAAGGATTACAACGACACGTATGGCCACCAGGCGGGCGACCTGTGCCTGCAGCAGGTGAGCGCCGCCCTGCGCCGCTGCGCCGTGCGCCCGCCCGACCTGCTGGCGCGCTACGGCGGCGAGGAATTCATCATCCTGCTACCGCAGGAAACGCGCGACGGCGCCGAAGTGGTGGCCCAGCGCATCCTCGACGAAGTGCGCGCGCTGCAAATTCCCCACGCCAGATCGAGCGTCGGCCCGCACGTCACCGTCAGCCTGGGCATGGCCAGCGTCATGCCCACCGAAGGCATGGACCCCAGCGCCCTGATCCGCGCCGCCGACGCCCTGCTGTACCGCGCCAAGCATACGGGGCGGGACAGGTATTGCGCGTCGGAGGGAGAGTAATCAGGCAGGCTATCGGCTCTTCGCGGGCGGGGCGTTGGACCGCTTGCCGCCGGATGGCTGTCCCGTCGTACTGGGCCAGCCGCCCGCATTGCCCGGACCGCGACCTCTGCCCGTAGCGCTGCTGCCCTTGGCGCCCTTGCCAGAGCCGCTGTTTCCGCTGCTTGCGTTGTTAGACATCATCCACTCCTTCGCCGGAAAGCGCCGGCGCGCCACCAGCGTACATCCAGCGCACGCGCAGGAGCGCACGGCTGCCTGTCGGACTGCAGCACGATGCCGCCACATGTCGGCTTACGCCCTGCGGGCTAAGCCGACCTACGGCACTGGGCGGCGTCCTTGCCAGCAATTGTTATGGATAGCAGCGCATCAGAAATTCCGCCACGCACACGGGTTTCGTGTCGCCTTCCCTCTCCATTGTCACGGCCCAGTTCACTTGCGCCCCTTCCGGCACGTCCTCGACTGAGAGGATGTCGAGCCGCGCGCGCAGGCGGCTGCCGACGGGCACGGGTGCGGGGAAACGCACTTTATTGAGCCCATAGTTGAGGGCCATGCGGATGCCCGCCATGTGCAAGGCGCCCGCAAGCATCGCGGGCAGCAAGGACAGTGTGAGAAAGCCGTGCGCCACGGTGCAGCCGTACGGCGACTCGCGCGCGCAACGCTCCGCATCGACATGGATCCACTGATGGTCGTCCGTGGCATCGGCAAAGGTGTCGATGCGCTGCTGCGTGATGGTGAGCCAGTCGGAGACGGCCACGTGCTGTCCCGACAAGGCCTGGAAACCGGCGATGCCGGCGATATCACGCATGGTTTGCTCCCGCCGGACGACGGCCGAACATGCCCATGCCTTCGACGGTGGTCACCACCTCGCCATGCTGGTTGCGCACGCTCCATACGGAAATGACGATGCCGCGGTCCGGCTTCGAGGTCGACGGCCGCACTTCCTTGACCTGGTAGGTCAGCTGCAGGGTGTCGCCCGCGCGCACGGGTTTGAGCCAGCGGATGCTGTCCAGGCCGGGCGAGCCCATGCTGGACGAATGCTTGAGCAGGTTATCCACCACCAGGCGCATCATCATGCCGCAGGTATGCCAGCCGCTGGCGATGACGCCCTTGAAGATGGTTTTTTCAGCCGCCGCATGGTCGACGTGAAACGGCTGCGGGTCGAAATCCGTGGCGAAGGCGATGATTTCCGCCTCCGTCACGTGGCGCTGGCCCAGGTCGATTTCCAGTCCCTGCGTAAAATCTTCGAAATACCAGTGTTTCGGAGCGATAGCGGTCGATGCGGTCATGCGGTCTCCGTCGGCAAGAAGCCCGGCTGGGCGATAAAGCGCTCGATGTGATGGTCCACGTCGCCCAGGGTCAGGGCGATCATGCTCAAACGCTTGAAATGGTGGGCGGCAGGCAATTCATCGGTCACGCCCATGCCGCCATGCAATTGCACGGCTTGCTGGCCGACAAAAGTAGCGGCCAGGCCCACCCGCGCCTTGGCGGCCGAAACCGTGCGGCGGCGCTCGGCGACGTCCTCGCTGTCGACCTTGGCGGCGGCCAGCATGGCCATCGAACGGGCTTGCTCCAAGTGGATGAACATGTCGGCCATGCGGTGCTGCAAGGCCTGGAACTTGCCGATCGGCGCGCCGAACTGCTGGCGCGTCTTCAAATAGTCGAGGGTGGCGGCAAAGATGGCGTCCATGGCGCCCACGGCTTCCGCGCACAGCAAGGCGGCGCCATAGTCGAGCGCCGCGTCGAGCACGGCCCAGCCTTGCCCCGCCTGGCCGATCAAGGCGTCATGCCCCAGCACCACTTGCACGAGGGTCACGGTGGCGGCGCGCTGGCCGTCGATGGTGCGGCAGTCGCGCACAGTGACGCCCGCCGCGTCGACGGGCACGAGGAACAGCGAGATGCCGTCCGTGTCATCCTGGCCGCCGCCGCTGCGCGCCGACACGATCAGAGCATCCGCCTGGGCGCCATGGATGACGACGGTTTTCTCGCCGTCGAGCACGAAGCCGTCGCCACTGGCGATGGCCGTGGTGGCGATGTCGTGCAGGTCGTGGCGCGACTGGCGCTCGCCCAGCGCGCAGGCGAGCTTTAGGCTGCCGCTGGCGACCTGTTCCAGCACCGCATCATGGCCGCCGGCCAGGGTCAAAAAGCGCGCGCCCAGCACGGTGGCGAAATACGGTTCGACCACGAGGCCGCGGCCCAGTTCCTGCATCACCAGCAGCATGTCGACGGCCGTGCCGTCGAAACCGCCCGCGGCGGCCGGCAGCGGCAAGGCCGTCATGCCCAGTTCGGCCAGGGTGGCCCAGGCGGCATCGGACGTGCCTGTGGCGGAATGGATGATGGTTCGCCGCGTTTCAAACGGGTAATCCTTGTCGACCCAGCGCCGCAGCGCGTCGGCGAATTGCTGCTGTTCCTGATTAAAATGGAAGTCCATGTCGTCTCCTTCTGGCTTACAGGCCCAGGATCATCTGCGTGATGATGTTTTTCTGGATTTCGTTCGAGCCGCCATAGATCGATGTCTTGCGGTAATTGAAGTAATACGCGGCCAGCGGCGCGGCCAGGTCGTCGCCAGCGCTGCTGTGCGGCGCGCCGCCGTCAAGAAATGCCGGGTCGAAGGGCAAGGCTTGCGGGCCGATGGCTTCGACCATCAGTTCCGTCAGCTGCTGCTGCAGTTCGGAGCCGCGTACCTTCAGCATCGACGCCTGCGGCCCCGGCCCCTTGCCTTCTTCGCTGATGACGCGCAAGACCGTCATTTCCAGCGCCATCAATTCGATTTCCAGGGTGGCGACCTTGGCGGCAAACGCGGCATCGTGCAGCAGCGGCGCGCCGCGCTTGTTCTGCTGCATGGCCAGCTGCTTGAGGAAAGTCAGCTCGCGCTTGGAGCGGCCCACGGCGGCGATGCCCGTGCGCTCGTGGCCCAGCAGATACTTGGCGTAGGTCCAGCCCTTGTTTTCCTGGCCGACCAGGTTGCTGACGGGCACGCGCACATTGTCGAAAAAGACTTCGTTCACTTCATGTTCTTCGTCGAGCATGATGATGGGGCGCACGGTGATGCCCGGCGTTTTCATGTCGATCAGCAAGAAACTGATGCCTTCCTGCTTGCGCACCGTGCTGTCCGTGCGCACCAGGCAAAAGATCATGTCCGCGTGCTGGCCGAGCGTCGTCCAAGTTTTCTGGCCGTTGACGATGTAATGGTCGCCGTCACGCTGGGCCGTGGTTTTCAACGAGGCGAGGTCGGAACCGGCGCCGGGCTCCGAGTATCCCTGGCACCACCAGTCGTCGCAATTCAAAATGCGCGGCAGATAGTATGCTTTTTGTTCGGCGTTGGCGAAGGCCATGATGACGGGCGCCACCATGTTGATGCCGAAAGGCAAGATTGGCGGCGTGGCGGCGCGCGCGCACTCGTCTTCCCAGATATGGCGCTGCACGGAGGTCCAGCCCGTGCCGCCGTATTCGACGGGCCAGGCCGGCGCGGCCCAGCCTTGTTGCGCGACAATCTTGTGCCAGCGCACGTAGTCGTCGCGGTTCAGGCGCAAATGCTGGCGCACCTTGCGCTGCAAGTCCGCCGGCAGATGGGTGTCGAGGAAGGCGCGCACCGTGTCGCGGAACGCCGTCTCCTCGGCCGTGTAATGCAGGTCCATGTCTGTCTCCTTGTTCTTATCGGTTGCCGTGATGACTGCACGCAAGGAAGCTCAGCGCACAAAAAAGCACGACCGTTCTCAAGGATTGTACAACAGATTGGGAGGCGCGCCAGGGCTTTTACACAGGCCGGCGCTGGCCGGAACTGAGCGGAATTGGCCAGCTGCCGCCGCGGGCGGCTCCCGCCCGACAGCAGACATGAGCGGCGGATGCCTCGATCATCACACGTTGGCAGCGCGTCCGAGATCCGCGCCGAGCTTTTCCACAAAGCGTTCCATGCTTTCCTCGCCTAGATCGACCGCCTTGGCCCCGCCACCGGCAACGAATGTCACGTCGCTGATACCGATCACGCCAAGGACGAGGCGCAGATATTGGGTGGCGATGTCGCGATGCTGGATCGGCGATCCCTCGGTATAGACGCCACCCGATGCGATCAATACGGTTGCCTTCTTGCCAGTCACGAGTCCGCGTCCATCGAAGCCCAGCGTCAATCCCTTGCGAACGACATGGTCGATCCATGCCTTGAGCACTGCCGGAACATTATAGTTATAGACCGGCGTTGCAATGACAATGTGATCGGCGGCAAGCAATTCCGCGACGAGTTCGTTCGACAGTTGCAGCTCGTCCGCCATCTCGGGAGTATGCTGGTCCGCAGGGGTGAAGTAGGCCTGCAGCCAGGCAGCGTTGACAAACTGAAGTCCCGCATCCATGAGGTCGCGTTCGATCACTTCGCCATCTGGATGTGCGGCACGCCAGTCCAGCACGAAACGACGCGTCATGTTGCGCGACACGGAGTGTTTGCCACGAGGGCTGGTCTCGATTACCAATAACTTAGTCATATCATCATCCTTGAAAATAGCACTGCGGGAAACGCCTGAAGCAAGCTTGTCGTTCAGGCTGCTTATGTGCCTACAATATATCGTCGCAAATATATTCCCGATAGAGATTAAAATATGATTAATTCCATCGATAATTGTGATGGATTTCCACATGGGAGAATATATTGATTGGAAGTCTGACGCTGGATCAGTTACGCGTACTGGTCACGATCGCCGATACGGGAAGCTTTTCCGCCGCCGGTCGAAAGCTCGGCCGCGTGCAATCGGCCATCAGCCAGGCCATCGCGACGCTGGAAGACGTGCAAGGCGTGCTGCTGTTTGACCGCAGTGGTCACCGCCCGAGCCTGACCGAGACCGGCAGGGTTCTCGTTGAGCAGGCGCGCTTGGTCCTGGCAAGCGCTGCCCGCTTCGAGGGAGTGGCAATGGGTACGCGCGCGGGCGTGGAACCGGAGCTTGTCATTGCGATCGATCCTCTCGTGCCGACGGCGCCCTTGATCGACAGCCTGTCCGCGCTGAGCCTGACGTTTCCCAATCTGCCCGTCAGCTTTTCGACGGAAGGCCTGGGAGGTTCGCTGCGGCGCCTGCGCAGTGACCCGGCCGCCATCGGGATCTGCTTGCTGCTGCCGGCGATTCCGGACGATATTGCCGCCTATCCGCTGCTGCGTGTCGGCATGCAGGCCGTGGTGGCGTCAGGGCACCCACTTGCGGCGTTAGGACGTCCGGCGACGCAGACCGATCTGGAGCCGCATGTCCAGCTGGTGCTGTCAGATCCCGTCAATCCCGGCAGTGAAAACTTTGGACTTGCAAGTGGGAAACTTTGGCGCTTCGCGGATCTCGGCCGGCGCCTGGATTTCCTGCTCGGCGGTTTCGGCTGGTGCCGCATGCCAGACCATCTCGTATCGCCCTTCATTGCCGCCGGAAGCCTGGTTGCCATGCAGATCGAACACGATCCGACGCCACGCGAGGGGCTGACCATTTATGCGGCGCATCAGCGTAGCCGCACGCTCGGGCCAGCAGGGAGATGGTTGCTGGACGACCTCACACGGCGTCTGTCTTAAAGCGAGCCTGGCCGCCATCAACCATACAAATGCAGCAACACCTGCACCGCCACGATCTTGACGATGGTCATGCTGGGGAAAATCATCGCATAGCCGAGGTTCGGGCGGTCCGACTTGGCCAGACGGTTGGCGAACACCAGCACGGCCGGGTTGCCCGTGGCGCCGGCCGCGATACCGAGCAACTCGGGAAACGGCAGGCGCAGGAAGACCTTGCCCAGGATCACGACGAGAGCCACCACCACCAGCACCGTCACGGCACCGAGCGCCAGCATGGGCAAGCCGTCGGCGCCCACCTGCTGCACGAAAGGCAAGCCGGACGCCATGCCGACGGAAGCGAGGAAAATCGTCAAGCCATAGTTGCGCATGACCAGGTTGGCCGACAGCGGCAGGCGCCAGCTGATCTTGCCCACCCTGCCCAGACGTCCCAGGATCAGCGCCATCACCAGCGGACCGCCGGCCAGGCCCAGGCTGAACGAGCCTATCCATGGCAACGGTATCGGCACCAGGCCCAGCAGCACACCCAGCACCATGCCCATGCCCAACGAGACATAGCTGAACTCGGCCGTGGCCGTGATGGAATTGCCGAACAGCTTGCGCACGTCGGCCGCATGTTTTGCTGGCGCAATGGCCATCACCCTGTCGCCAAATTCCAGGGTCAGGAAAGGATGGGGCAGAATCATGGCGTCGCCGCGGCGGATGAACGCGATCTGCAGGGGAAAGTCTTTTGCCAGGTTCAGCTCGCCCAGGGGCACGCCGACGATTTCCGCGTCCGAGACGAACACTTCCGTTCCGTCGAACGCGCTGCGGTCCTTCATCAGCCGGCCAGGGTCCAGGTGGCCCAGCGCCGTGCGCGCCGCTTCCACGCCCGCCACCGTGCCCGACACCATCAGCGCGTCGCCCACGGCGAGCACCAGCGAGGGGTCGGGCAAGCGGTTCTGGTGGCCCTGGCGCACGCCGATCACTTGCACGCCGGCCAGCGGACCGTCGGCCAGTTCGGACAGGGCCGCGCCCGCCAGTTTCGCTTCGTCGATGGTAATTTCGGACACGACGATCGGTGCCGGCGGCGGCGTCAGCACGGGTTTTAATATGCGCCCGGCCAGGTACAGGCCCAGCATGGGACCGACGACGCCGAACGGATACGCCACCGCATAGCCGACGGCCGCGTCGCCATTGCCGTGCGACGCTTCCAGCGCCGCCTGCAGGGCCGCCGTGCTGGTCATGGCGCCGGCAAACACGCCGCTGGCCATGCGCAGCGAGATATCGATCCACTGCCCGCCCCAGACGGACACGGCCAGGCCGCCCATGACGGCGGCAAACGCGATCAGATTGTGTTTCTGCCCCGCCCCGCGCAAGCCGGCGAAGAACTGCACGCCGTACTGCACGCCTATGCCGTACAGAAACAGCAGCAAGCCGATGGAGCCGACCATGGGCGGCGGCACGGAACCGGGAGCAAAGGCGCCCAGCGCCAGCCCCGCGAACAGCACGCCGCCCACGCCCAGCGAAAAACCGAACACGCTGATGCGCCCCAGCGCATAACCGGCGCCGATGACGAGAAACAGAGCGAGGATGGGCGTGGACTCCAGCGTGTGGCGAAATAATTGAAGCATCGGGCAACCTTGGTCTGGGGAAGGCCCAGTTTAGCATGCACAAAAGCAACACCATGCCTCGATGACAAGCAAGCGTGCGCCGTATGGCGCAGTAAAAAGCGGGCAAAAAAAAGCCCGCTGCGGGAGCGGGCTGAATCTAATTCCTGTGAGGAAGTAGAGGAGACAGGTGCAATGATGCCGCGTTGCAGCATATAAAGCCAATTTCATGTTGTGATGATAGAAATAGCTATTACCTATATCTGCCCTCTCCCCCTGCCATCCTCAGGCAACGTTATCGCCACGCAAGGTTTTCGCGGCCGCCACCATATTGGCCAGCGCGGGTATCACTTCCTTCCAGCCGCGCGTCTTCAGGCCGCAATCGGGGTTGACCCACAGGCGCCGCGCGGGAATACGTTCGGCCGCCTTGCGCATCAGTTTCACCATTTGTTCCTGGCTGGGAATATTGGGCGAGTGGATGTCGTAGACGCCGGGGCCGATGTCATTCGGGTAATTGAAATCGTCGAAGGCGTCCAGCAATTCCATGTCGGAGCGCGAGGTTTCGATCGTGATCACGTCCGCATCCATGCCGGCGATCTGCGCGATGATGTCGTTGAATTCCGAATAGCACATATGCGTGTGGATCTGCGTCTCGTCGGCCACGCCATTGGCCGCGATGCGGAACGCTTCCACGGCCCAGCGCAGGTAGTCGGCCCATTGCGACTTGCGCAGTGGCAAGCCTTCGCGCAGCGCCGCCTCGTCGATCTGGATCACGCGGATGCCTGCCCGTTCCAGGTCCTGCACTTCGGCGCGGATGGCCAAGGCCAGCTGGTAGCACGAGACGGAACGGGGCTGGTCGTCGCGCACGAAGGACCAGTTCAGGATGGTGACGGGCCCCGTCAGCATGCCTTTCATCGGCTTGTCCGTCAGCGACTGGGCGTAGGTGCTCCACTCGACCGTCATGGCGCGGGGGCGGCTGATGTCGCCGAACAGGATGGGCGGCTTCACGCAGCGCGAGCCGTACGATTGCACCCAGCCGAACTGGCTGAAGGCATAGCCGTCCAGCTGTTCGCCGAAATATTCCACCATGTCGTTGCGTTCCGCTTCGCCGTGCACGAAGACGTCCAGGCCCAGCGTCTCCTGTTCTCTGACGCAACGGGCGATTTCCGCCTGCATCAGCTTTTTATAGCTGGCTTCGTCCAGCTGGCCGCCGCGGAACTGGCTGCGCGCCTGGCGGATTTCCGCCGTCTGCGGGAAGGAGCCGATGGTCGTCGTCGGATACAGCGGCAGTTGCAGCAGCGCAGCTTGCTTGGCGGCACGCTCCGCATAGCCGCTCACGCGCTGGCCCATGCTGGCGGCTATGCGCGCCACGGCCGCCTTCACTGCCGGATTGTGCACGCGGCCCGACTGGCGGCGCGCTTGCACGGCGGCATGATTGGCATCGAGCGCCGCCTGCACGGAGGTGCGGCCATGGTTCAGGGCGCCGGCGATGGTGTGCACTTCATCGAGCTTCTGGCGGGCGAAGGCCAGCCAGGATTGAATGTCGGCATCGAGCTTTTGCTCGCTGTCCAGGTCGACGGGCACGTGCAGCAGCGAGCACGACGGGGCGATCCACAAACGGTCTTGCAGGCTGGCATGGACGGGTTCCAGCCATGCCAGCACGCCGTTCAAGTCCGTCTTCCAGATATTGCGGCCACTCACCACGCCCAGCGACAGCACGCTGCTGGCGGGCAATTGGGCGATGACCTGCTCCACTTCATCGCGGGCGTTGACGGCATCGAGGTGCAAGCCTTGCACGGGCAGCGTGCACGCCAGCGGCAAATTGGCTTGCAGCTTGCCGAAATACGTCGCCAGCAGCAGTTTGACGTGCTTGACCTTGCTCAAGGCCTCGTAGGCCGTCACCAGCGCCTGCTGCCAGGCGCCATCGAGTTCCGTGACGAGTATCGGTTCGTCGATCTGCACCCACTCCACGCCCTGGTCCGCCAGTTCCTGCAGCAATTGCACGTAGACGGGCAGCAAGCCTTGCAGCAGCGCCAGCTTGTCGGAATCATCCTTGGCCTTGCCCAGCCACAAGTAGGTGACGGGGCCGATCAGCACGGGCTTGGCTTTCACGCCGAGCTGGCGCGCTTGCGCCAGTTGCCGCAGCAGGCGGGAGCTGTCGAGCTTGAATTGCGTGCCGGCCTCAAATTCCGGCACGATGTAGTGGTAATTGGTGTCGAACCATTTCGTCATTTCGCCGGCGTGGACGCAGCGGCAATCGCTGTCGCCGGCCGAGCGGCCGCGGGCCACGCGGAAATAGTTGTCGAGGGCGGCGCCTTCCAGGCCGCGCACGCGCCGCGGCAAGTTGCCGAGTGTAAAACTCAGGTCCAGCACCTGGTCGTAGAAGGAAAAGTCGCCCACGGGCGCGAAGTCCAGCGCGTGCTGGTCTTGCCAGTGGCGCTGGCGCAATTCGGCGCCCTGGCCTTCCAGCGCGTCCAGGCTGCTTTGGCCCTGCCAGTAGTCTTCCAGGGCGAATTTCAGTTCGCGTTTGGCGCCGATGCGCGGGTAGCCCAGATTGTGTGTCGTGACGGTCATGGTAGTGCCTCCTGTGAAGTATGGAGACATCATAGGGGCTTTCATCCATGAAAAATAATGGTAAAACTTCATGAATCCATTATTAATATTCATGTGAGACCATACTCGCACGCGTCCAGCCGGGCCATTCTTGCTGTCCGCGACGGGCAAAAAAAAAGCCCGCTGCGGGAGCGGGCTGAATCTAATTCCTGTGAGGAAGTAGAGGAGACAAGTGCATGATGCCGCATCGCAGCATCGTTATCCAATTGCATGTTGTGATGATAGAAATATGATTCATCAATATCTGCCGCCGACAGTGTCCGTCAGGCGCTGGCCCGCGCGATCAGCTCGTAAGCGAGCGGCGCCAGTGCCGGTGGCGCGGCGCCCTCGTCCACTTCGCCCAGGCGCTGCAGGATGGCTTGCGCGGCCAGGCGGCCGATGTCATAGCGCGGCACGCGTATCGTCGTCAGCGCCGGCATGAGTTTTTCCGAGAACGGGAAGTCGCCGAAGCCCGCCACCGCGCATTGCTCGGGAATGCGGATGCCGAGGCGCGCCGCTTCGTAGATGGCGCCGGCGGCCATGTTGTCATTGGCAAAGAACAGCGCGTCGGGCCGCTCGGCGCGTGCCATTTGCTCGCTGAACACTTGCCCGCCCGCATCGAGCGGCGCCGTCACCGATGCCTGCACGATTTCCGCACGCAAGCCCAGCTGCCGCATGGTTTCCTCATAGCCCTGGGCTCGCTTGCGGGCGCGGAAATCGCTGCCGATGCCGCTGTCGACGTAGACGATGCGCCGGTAGCCTTGCGCGTGCAGGTACAAGGTCATGTCGCGCCCCGTGGCGATATGCGAAAAGCCGATCTGCGGATACGGCCGCTCGGGGCGGATATCCCACGTCTCGATGACGGGAATCCGCAAGCCTGCCAGCAAGGTTTCCGTGGCGGCGCTATGGTCGGCACCGGTCAGCACCAGCGCGCGCGGCGACCAGCCGAGAAAGGCGCGCACGACCTTTTCTTCCGTCTCGATCGAATAATCGTGGGTGGCCAGCAGCAACTGGTAATTGTGCTGCGACAAGGTGGTCGACAAGCCCTGAATGGTTTCCGCAAAGATGGAATTCGACACGCTGGGCACGATGGCGCCCACGATGCGGCCCTGGGTCGAGGCCAGCCCGCCGGCCGCCTCGTTGCGGATATAGCCGAGCTGGTCGATGGCGCTCTTGATGCGCTCGCGCGTTTCCTGCGACACGCGGTCCGGCTCCTTGAAATAGCGCGACACGGAAATGGCCGAGGTCTGTGCCAATTTGGCCACATCGAATACGGTGCTGCGGCCGAGGCCACGCCGCTTGCGTACTGGGTCGTTCATGGGTACTGCCTTCTCAAAAATCGGTGATCAGCATGCATCATGCCATGGCCCATCGTAGCGGGTACAGCAATGAGGATGGACGGGCCGGCACCCTGATAAAAATTTCACCCCGGAAATTAGCCTGCTTGAAATCATGCCGATAGTGTAATGGCTGCGCGCATTCTGCCTGCATTAAATCTGTTGACAGCCCCGTGCGATTCAAATTATATTTCGCTGTACTTGCAATGTTAGCGCTAACAAAGGCGGCAAACAAGACCCGAGACAGCAGCACTGGAACGCCATCCGCAGCGCGCCAGGCAACCGAAAAGGACATACATTGAGCTCCGCTACCTCCCGCCGCACGCTGGAATCCCTGCGCAGCCAGCGCTGGCTGGCCCCAGACGACATGCGCTCGTTCGCCCACCGTCAGCGCCTGCAGCAGATGGGCTTGCGCCGCGAGGAATTCCTCGACCGCCCCGTCATCGCCATCATCAATACCTGGAGCGACCTGTCGCCGTGCCACTCGCACCTGCGCGAACGGGCCGAGGCCGTCAAGCGCGGCATCCTGCTGGCCGGCGGTTTCCCCGTCGAACTGCCGGCCCTGTCGCTGGGCGAAGTGATGGTCAAGCCCACCACCATGATCTACCGCAACTTTCTCGCCATGGAAACGGAAGAACTGCTGCGCTCGCTGCCCATCGACGGCGCCGTGCTGCTGGGCGGCTGCGACAAGACGACGCCCGGCATGCTGATGGGCGCCATCAGCATGGACATCCCCGCCATCTTCTGCCCCGCCGGCCCCATGCTCAACGACCGCTACCGTGGCCAGAGCGTGGGTGCGGGCACGCATACGAAGAAATTCTGGGACGACTACGTGGCCGGCGACATCGCCAAGCCCGAGTGGATCAAGCTCGAAGCGAAGATGACGCGCTCGCCCGGCACCTGCAACACCATGGGCACGGCCTCGACCATGACCTCCATCGTCGAGGCGATGGGCTTTACCTTGCCGGGCGCCACCAGCATTCCCGCCATGGATGCCAACCACGTGCGCATGGCTTCGCAATGCGGCGAGCGCATCGTCGGCATGGTGTGGGAAGACTTGAAACCGTCGCGCTTCTTCACCCGCGCCGCGCTGTCGAACGGCGTGGCCGCCTACATGGCGCTCGGCGGCTCGACCAACGCGGCCATCCACCTGGTGGCCATCGCCGGGCGCGCCGGGCTGGCCCTGTCGCTCGATGAAATGGATGCTATGGCGCAAAAAGTGCCCGTCATCGCCAACCTGTTCCCGTCCGGCGACAAGCTGATGGAAGATTTCTTCTATGCGGGCGGCATGCCGGCCCTGCTCAAGGAAATCGCGCCACAGCTCGATTTGACGGCCTTGACGGTCACGGGCCGCAGCCTGGGCGAGAACATCGCCGACGCCGTCTGCCTCGACGACAGCGTCATCCGCAAGGTGTCGCAGCCGGTGGCCGACGGCGCGGCGCTGGCCGTCCTGCGCGGCAACCTGTGCCCCGGCGGCGCCGTCATCAAGCCGTCGGCCGCCAATCCGAAATTCGCCAAACACCGGGGTCCGGCCCTCGTGTTCGACTCGAACGCCGAGATGCTGGCGCAAATCCACGCACCGGACCTCGATATCGATGAAAACACGGTCCTGATCCTGCGCAATGGCGGCCCCATCGGCGCGCCTGGCATGCCGGAATGGGGCAACCTGCCCGTGCCGAAGAAGCTGCTGCAGCAGGGTATCCGCGACATGGTGCGCATCTCGGACGCGCGCATGAGCGGCACCCATTACGGCACCTGCGTGCTGCACGTGACACCGGAAGCGGCCGTGGGCGGCCCGCTGGCCCTGGTGCGCAACGGCGACATGATCGAACTGGACATCGCCGCGCGCAGCCTGAACATGGACGTGACGGACGAGGAACTGGCGCGCCGCCGCGCCGAGTGGCAGGCGCCGGCGCAAAAATATGCGCGCGGCTACACCAAGCTGTACATGGAACACGTGACGCAGGCCGACCAGGGCTGCGACCTCGACTTCCTGCTGGGCAATGCCGCCACGCCCGAGCCGCCGATCTTCTGACGCCGCCGCCTTCCCTACCTATATAGAGAGCACAAATATGGATATCCTGGACAACCGTTTCCGCGCCTTGCTGGCGGACAAAGCAGTACCGCTGGGCAGCTGGCTGATGGCCGGCACACCCGTGACGGCCGAAGCCATGGGCTGCGCCGGCTTCGACTGGCTGGTGCTCGACATGGAACACGTGCCCATCGACTACCAGGACGCCTACCAGATCCTGCAAGCGATCGGCGGCACGCCGGCCTGCCCCGTCGTGCGCCTGGCCTGGAACGACCTGGTGCAGATCAAGCGCGCGCTCGACATCGGCGCGCAAACCCTGATGTTCCCGTTCGTGGAAAACGCCGGGGAAGCGCGCAGCGCCGTGGCCGCCACCCGCTATCCGCAGCCGGGCCAAAGCAGCCCGGGCACGCGCGGTTTTGCCGCCATGCACCGCGCCAGCCGCTATGGCACCGTGCCCGACTATGCCACCCGCGCCAACGGCGCCGTGTTTTCCATCATACAGCTGGAAACCCCGGCCGCGCTGGCGCAACTGGAAGAGATCGCCGCCGTCGATGGCGTCGACGCCCTGTTCGTCGGCCCTGGCGACCTGTCGGCCGCCATGGGTCATATCGGCAACATCGGCCACCCGGACGTGCAGGCGGCCATCGCCGACGCGGCCCGCCGCGCCCGCGCCATCGGCAAACCGATCGGCATTGTCGGCCCGTCGCCGGAAATGGTGCACACTTTCATCAGTTACGGCTATGACTACGTCGCCATCGCGTCGGACATGGGCATGATGATGCGCCAGGCCAATGCCTTCATCACGGCCCTGAAACCGTCGCTGGCGAAAGCGCTCGACACGGGCGCCTACTAATTGTTCTGTTGCAACGCACTGTTGTAACGCACTGTTGTAAAGCACATAACGCGCTCAGACGCGTCATTCGCATCTTTTGGAGACAAGCATGTCAGGTGTAAAACTGGAAAAGGTCGTCAAGAAGTACGACAACGGCGTCGAAGTCATTCATGGCATCGACCTGGAAATCAAACAAGGCGAGTTCGTCGTCTTCGTGGGCCCTTCGGGTTGCGGCAAATCAACCCTGATGCGCATGGTCGCGGGGCTGGAATCGATCACGGGCGGCACCATCTCCATCGAGGGGCAAGTGGTCAACGACTTGCCGCCGCGCGAGCGCGACATCGCCATGGTGTTCCAGGACTATGCGCTGTACCCGCACAAGTCCGTGTTCGACAACCTGGGTTTCGGCTTGAAGCTGCGCAAGTTTCCCAAGGCGGAGATCGAACAGCGCGTGCGCGCCGCCGCCGCCATCCTGAAAATCGACCATTTGCTCGACCGCAAGCCGCGCGCCCTGTCCGGCGGCCAGCGCCAGCGCGTCGCCATGGGCCGCGCCATCGTGCGCCAGGCCAAGCTGTTCCTGTTCGACGAACCGCTGTCGAACCTGGACGCCCTGCTGCGCTCGGAAATGCGCACGGAAATCAAGAAACTGCACCAGCGCATAGGCGCCACCACCATCTACGTCACGCATGACCAGGTCGAAGCGATGACCCTGGCCGAACGCATCGTCGTGCTGTCCGGCGGCAACATCATGCAGGTCGGCACGCCGGACCAGATCTACAACGAACCCGTGTCGAAATTCGTCGCCGGCTTCACGGGCTCGCCGCCGATGAACTTCCTCAACGCCAAGGTGGCGCGCAACGGCGCCGGCCAGGCCGAGATCGTGCTGGGCACGGCCCGTCTGGCGCTGCCTGCGGCTGCCCAAGCCGCCTGCGGCAAGCTCGATGGCCGCGCGGTGGAATTCGGCATCCGCCCGGAAGACATCACGCTCGACGCGGCCGGCAATGCCAGCGCGCCGCTGGCCGCGACCGTCGTGGTGGTCGAGCCGCTGGGCGCGGAAACCCTGGTCATCTTCCAGTGCGAAGGCGGGGAATTGACGGCGCGCCTGCCGCCCACGTTCGCGCTGGCGCCGGGACAGCAAGTCACGGTACAGCTGGACATGGAGAAATTCCATCTGTTCGATCCGCAAGGGGGCGCGGTACTGCCCTCCCGATAAGCCGCGAACGACCGGCATACACATCCCAAAAAAACAGGAGACACCATCATGCGTATCACATCCCTCGTCCTGGCGCTCGGCGCCACCTTCGCATTGACCACCGGCATCGCCGCCAGCGCACACGCGCAGACGGTCAAGGTCTTCGTCGGCGGCCAGGAGCGCCCCGAAGTCATGCGCGAACTGTTCGCCAAATTCATGGCGGCCAATCCCGGCGTCAAGATCGACCTGGAAACGGGCGGCGCCACGTCCGAACTGCAGCAGAAATACCTGAACACGGTGCTGTCCGCCGGCGACACCACCCTGGACGTATTCCTGATCGACATCATCCGCCCGGCCCAGTACGCCTCGGCCGGCTGGATCGAAAGCCTGGACAAATACCTGGGCGCCGACCGCGACAAGATCATGGGCCAGTATTTGCCCGCCTACAAGCAAGCGAATATGGTCGACAACAAGGTCGTGGCACTGCCCGCCTTTGCCGACGCCATGTTCCTGTACTACCGCAAGGACTTGCTGGCCAAGTACAAGCTGGCGCCGCCAAAAACCTGGGATGAGCTGGCCACCGTGGCGCGCACCATCCAGGCCGGCGAAAAGAATCCGGAATTGCAGGGTATCAGCTTCCAGGGCAAGGCCATCGAAGGCGCCGTCTGCACCTTTTTGCTGCCGTACTGGAGCCAGGGCGGCGAGCTGGTCACCAATGGCAAGCTGACCCTGGACAAGCCCAAGGCGGAAGCGGGCCTGGCCATGTGGCGCAAGCTGGTCGACCAGGGCGTGGCGAAAAAGAACATCGCCGAAGTGGCCACCGACGATACGCGCAAGGAGTTCCAGGCAGGCAACGTCTTGTTCGCCGTCAACTGGGGCTATGCCTGGAACCACTTCCAGGACGGCGCCGAGAGCAGCGTGAAGGACAAGGTGGGCGTCGTCAGCCTGCCGGCCATGGCGGGCGGCAAGCCGGCTTCGTGCATCGGCGGCTGGCAATGGGCCGTGTCTTCGTACTCGAAGAACAAGGAAGCATCGGCCAGGCTGGTGCGTTGGCTGTCGAGCCCGGAAGTGTCGAAGCAGCTGGCCATCAAGGCATCCAACCTGCCCGTCTACCCGTCCGTCTACCAGGACAAGGAGGTGCTGGCTGCCAATGGCTGGTTCGCCGACGCCCTGCCGGTGGTGCAAAGCGCCCGGTCGCGCCCCGTCACGCCGCGCTACAGCGAAGTGTCGGAAGCCGTGCGCGTCAACGTGAATTCGGTCATGGCGGGCGTGAAGACGCCGGCGGCGGCCGTGGGCGAGATCGAAAACAGGGTCAAGCGCATCCTGCGCTAAGGGCCATGCGCCCGGCCGCCACGACGGCGGCGCGGGCGGCACACGCATACGCACACCGCAACAGACGAGGAAATCATGAGGCAACGCACCCTGAAAAGCCGCATCACGGACCCCAGCGAAACAACGCTGGCCTGGGTCCTGCTGACGCCGGCGATTCTCTTTTTACTGCTGATCGTGGCCTACCCGGTCGGCAAACTGATCTACAACAGCTTTTTCGACATCCGCCTGTCCGGCGGCAGCCTGCCCAGTTTCGTAGGCCTGGACAACTACAAGATGGCGCTGGAAGACGCGCTGTTCTGGAAGTCGCTGAAGAACACCGTCATCATCACCGTCGTCACCGTGCCGGGCGCGCTGGTGGCGGGCCTGGGCCTGGCCATGCTGGCCAACATGCCGTTCAAGTACCGCTGGCCCGTGCGCCTGGCGCTGCTGCTGCCGTGGGCCTTGCCGCTGGCCTTCGTCGGCCTGATCTTCGCCTGGTTCTTCCACAGCGAATACGGCCTGGTGAACGACCTGATCCGCCGCATCGACCTGCTGATCCCCGGCCTGGGCTGGCAGCCGCAGATCTGGTTCAATTCGCCGGCGCTGACCATGGCCGCCATCTGCATCACGACCATCTGGAAAACCTCGTCGTTCATGGCGCTGATTTTGCTCGCCGGCCTGCAAACCATCCCCGCCTCGCTGTATGAAGCGGCCGAAGTGGACGGCGCCAGCAAGTGGAAGCAATTTACGGAAGTGACCCTGCCGCTGCTGGTGCCGTCGATGCTGGTGGCGCTGATCTTCCGCACCCTGACAGCCATCCAGTCCTTCGATATTCCGTACAACATGCCCGGCCCTGGCGACGAAACCAAGACCCTGGCCATGTATATCCAGTCCAATACCGTCGATTACCTGGACGTGGGCTACGGCTCGACCCTGGCGGTCTTCATGTTCCTGCTGTCGATGGCCACCACGTTTGTGTATCTGAAATATGTAAGAGGAGACAAAGAATGAGCGGCCTGTTTTCATCGAAGCGCCTGCGCTGGTTCGCCGCCGCGCTCGTCATCCTCAACGGCGTCTTCCCCGCCCTGTGGATCCTGTTTACCTCGCTCAAGACGGAAACGGAGCTGACGCAAAAGCCGATCACCTACTGGCCGCACGAACCGACCATCGGCAACTTCATTTCCGCCTTCCAGGACCAGCCGCTGCTGACGTTCCTCACCAACAGCCTGATCGTGGCCGGCCTGTCGACCCTGCTCAGCCTGTTCATCAGCGCGCTGGCCGCGTATGCGATCGCCCGCCTGCGCCTGCGCTTCCGTGGGCTGATCCTGACGGCCATCATCGGCGTGTCGATGTTCCCGCTGGTGACCTTGATGGTGCCGCTGTTCGAAATCATGCGCAGCCTGGGCCTGCTCAATTCTTACTGGGCGCTGGTGCTGCCGTACACGGTGCTGAACCTGCCCATCTGCACCCTGATGATGGTCAGTTTCTTCCAGGATATCCCGCGCGATATCGAGAACGCGGCCATGCTCGACGGCTGCACCCGGCTGAGCGCCCTGTGGCGCATCGTGCTGCCGCTGGCGGCGCCCGGCGTGGCCACGGCCGCCATCCTGGCGTTCGTCAACTCCTGGGACGAGTTCCTGCTGGCGCTGTCGATGAATTCGGCCGTGGCTTACCGCACCCTGCCCGTCGGCATCCAGCTGTACCAGGGCGAGTTCGCCTTCCCGTGGCCGATCATTTCGGCGGCGCTGGTGGTGGCCATCGTGCCCATCGTCGTGCTGATCGTGATCTTCCAGGAAAAGGTCGTTTCCGGCCTGACCTCGGGCGGCTTGAAGGGCTGAGGCATGGACCACCAGTCTCCTTTCACCCTGGCGCACGGCGACTGCCGCGCCGACGTCCACCCGGCCACGGGCGGCGCGCTGGCGGCCTTGCACTGGCGCGGACGCGACATCCTGCGCGCCGCGCCGGCCAATGCGGGCGTGCGGCAGATGGCCTGCTATCCGCTGGTGCCGTATTCGAACCGCATCGGCAACGCCTGCCTGCATGCGGGAGAAGAAACGCATGCGCTGCGCGCCAACTTCCCGCCCGAGCCGCACAGCATCCACGGCTTCGGCTGGCAGCGCGCCTGGCAAGTGACGGCGCGCGCGGCAGACAGCGCCGAACTGCTGCTGGTGCATGGCGGCGACGCCGACTGGCCGTTCGCCTGCACGGCCCGGCAAACCGTGCTGCTCGACGCCGCCGGCCTGCGCCTGACGCTATCGGTGCGCAATGACGATACGCGCGCCATGCCCGCCGGCCTGGGTTTCCACCCGTATTTCCCGCTGGCGCCCGGCCTGCGCCTGCAAACGCAGTGGGATGGTGTATGGAGCATGGGCGATGACCGCTTGCCGGCCGGCCTGGCGCCCGTGGCGCAAGCGTCGCCGTTCGCCACGCCGCAACCGGTGGCCGGCTGGCACAGCGACCATTGCTACAGCGGCTGGACGGGCCGCGCCAGCCTCGATTACGGAGCTTATGCCGTGCAGCTGTCGGCCAGCGAGGATTGCCGCCACCTCGTGTGCTTCGCGCCCAACGACGAGCGCAACTTCATCGCCATCGAACCCGTCACGCACGCCAATAACGCGTTCGCGCTGGCACACCAGGGCGCCGCCGGCACCGGCATGCGCCTGCTGGCGCCCGGCGAGAGCCTGCACATCGCCATGCGCCTGGCCATTGAAGACACTGCGGAGTACCAGCATGCGTGAATGGCAAGCCGAACTCGTGCTCGACGCGCGCGCCCAGCTGGGCGAATGCCCGCTGTGGAGCGTGGCCGAACAGTGTCTATATTGGATCGATATCGCCGGACGCCGGCTGCACCGCTACGATCCGGCCACAAGCCTCGACCGCGTCTGGTGGGTACCGTGCGAGCCGGGATGCATCGCCCTGGCGGAACAGGGCGGCCTGGTGGCGGCCCTGCGCGACGGTTTCTACCGTTTTTATCCGCAGGAAGGCTTGCTCGACAAGCTGGCCGACGCGCCGTACGACAGCGCCAGCATGCGCTTCAACGATGGCCGCTGCGACAGCGCCGGGCGCTTCTGGGCCGGCGCCATGTACGAGCCGCGCACGGCGGAGCTGGCGGCCATGTTTTGCCTGGAACGTGGCGCCACGCGGCTGGGCTGGGGGCCGCAGCAGGGTCTCGGCGTCAAGGTCAGCAACGGCCTCGCCTTCGCCGCCGACGGCCGGTCGCTGTTCCAGTCCGACACGCCGAACCACGTGATCTACCGTTTCGCCTTTGACGCGGCCAGCGGCCAGGCCGGCGCGCGCAGCGTATTTGCCCGCCTGCCCGCCAAAGGCGAGGAAGCCGTGTATGGCGGCCGCCCCGATGGCGCCGCGCTCGATGCCGAGGGCTGCTACTGGAGCGCGCAATACGAAGGCGGCCGGGTGCTGCGCTTCTCGCCGCAGGGCGAGATCACCGGCATCGTGCACGTGCCCGTCGCGCGGCCCACGATGATCGCCTTTGGCGGCGCCGACCTGCGCACCCTGTACATCACCAGCGCGCGCGAAGGCGCGAGCGACGACGAACTGGCGCGCCAGCCGCAGGCCGGCGGCCTCTTTGCCGTGCGCCTGGACGTGGCGGGCCGCCCCGAACCCCTGTACCGGGATTGATACCCCGATCTTCACCCTGAGGACAGCATGAACGCCAACATCACTCACTACCCCAGCCTGCAGGACCGCGTGGTCTTCGTCTCCGGCGGCGGCTCCGGCATCGGCGCCTCGCTGGTCGAGCACTTCGCCCTGCAAGGCGCGCAAGTGGCTTTTTGCGACATCGACCGCGACGCCAGCGCCGCCCTGGCCGCGCGCCTGGCGCCCCTGAGCCGCCATGCGCCGCATTTCGTCTACAGCGACATCCGCGACATCGCCGCCTACCAGGCCAGCCTGGCCGACGTCGAAGCGCGCTTCGGCGCCATCCGCGTGCTGCTCAATAACGCGGGCCGCGACGACCGCCACAGCCTGGCCGAACTGACGCCCGAGTACTGGGACAACTGCCTGGCCCTGAACCTCAAGCACCACGTGTTCGCCATCCAGCAGGTGGCACCCGGCATGGCGGCCGCCGGCGGCGGGTCCATCATCAACCTCGGCTCGATCTCGTGGATGCGCGGACGCCCCAACCTGGTCGGCTACACCACGTCCAAGGCCGGCATCGCGGGCCTGTCGCGCACCCTGGCGCGCGAACTGGGCGAGCAGAATATCCGCGTCAACGCCATCGCGCCCGGCGCCATCGCCACGGAGCGCCAGGCGGCGCTGTGGCGCGACCCGGAAGAGGACCGCAAGTTCATCGAGCTGCAATGCCTGAAATACCGGCTCGACGCGGGCCACGTGGCGCGCACGGCCCTGTTCCTGGCGGCCGACGACTCGGACGGCATCACGGGCCAGAACATCATCGTCGACGCGGGACTGGCCCAGGTCTCGGTAGCCGGATAAACCGCATCCCCCCCCCATTCAAGGAGAACCACATGTTGAACCTGCAAGACGCAAGCCTGTTGAAACAGCAATGCCTGATCGACGGCGCCTGGTGCGACGCCGATGACGGCGCCACCATCGCCGTCACGAATCCCGCCACGGGCGCCGTCATCGCCACCGTGCCCCGCATGGGGGCGGCCGAGACGCGGCGCGCCATCGCCGCCTCGCATGCCGCTTTCCGGCTGTGGCGCAAGCAGACCGTCAAGGCGCGCGCCACGGTGCTGCGCGCCTGGCATGCGCTGATTCTGCAGCACGCGGACGACCTGGCGCTGATCCTCACCAGCGAGCAAGGCAAGTCGCTGGCCGAGGCCAAGGGCGAGATCGTCTCGAACGCGGCCTACCTGGAATGGTTTGCCGAGGAAGGCAAGCGCGCCTACGGCGACGTCATCGCGCCGCCGTCGAACGACAAGCGCATCGTCGTCATCAAGCAGCCGATCGGCGTGTGCGCGGCCATCACGCCGTGGAATTTCCCGAACGGCATGATCACGCGCAAGGCCGGCCCCGCCCTGGCTGCCGGCTGCGCCATGGTATTGAAACCGGCGTCGCAAACGCCGCTGTCGGCCCTGGCGCTGGCCGAACTGGCCCTGCGCGCGGGCGTGCCGCCCGGCGTCTTCAATGTGGTCACGGGCGCGGCGCAGGCGATCGGCACGGAACTGTGCCACAACGACCTGGTGCGCAAGATCACGTTTACAGGCTCGACGGAAGTGGGCGCCTGGCTGTCGCGCGAGGCGGCCGGCACGATCAAGAAGCTGTCGCTGGAACTGGGCGGCAACGCGCCCTTCATCGTCTTCGAGGATGCCGACATCGACGCGGCGGTCGAAGGCGTGCTGATGTCGAAATACCGCAACAGCGGCCAGACCTGCGTGTGCGCCAACCGCATCTACGTACAGGACAGCATCTATGACGACTTCGCCGCCCGCCTGGTGGCCAAGGTGGCCGAGCTGAAACTGGGCAACGGCATCGACGCGGGCGTGACGCAAGGCCCGCTGATCGACGAAAACGCCGTGCGCAAGATCGAGCAGCACATCGCCGACGCGCTGGCCAAGGGCGGCAAGCTGGCCATCGGCGGCAAGCGCCACGCGCTGGGCGGCAGCTTCTTCGAGCCCAGCGTGGTACTCGAGGCCAACAGCGACATGCTGGTGGCCACCGAGGAAACCTTCGCCCCGCTGGCGCCGCTGTTCCGCTTCGGCAGCGAAGAGGAAGTCGTCGCCATGGCCAACGCCACGCAGTTCGGCCTGGCCGGCTATTTCTACAGCCGCGACCTGGGCCGCGTCTGGCGCGTGGCGGAAGAACTGGAAGTGGGCATGGTCGGCATCAACACGGGCATGATCGCCAATGAAATGGCGCCATTCGGCGGCGTCAAGCATTCGGGCATGGGCCGCGAAGGCTCGCATTACGGCATGGACGACTTCCTCGATATCAAATATTTGTGCATGGGAGGGATTTGATTATTTCAATGTAGGCAAGGCAGGGATCGGCAACCATACTCATAAAAAACACAGGAGACAAGACCATGCAAACGACATTACGCAAAACCACGCTGGCCGCGGCCATCGCCGGCGTGCTTCTCGCGACGCCATTTGTTAGCGCTAACGCACACGCTGACGAATTGAGCGACATGAAAGCCATGCTGGCCCAGCTGCAGGAAAGAGTGGCGCAGATGGAAGCGAAGGCCGCGCAGCCCGCGCCTGCAGCGCCTGCAGCAGCGATGGCTGCCACGCCGGCAGCCGAGCCGCTCAAGGCGGCCACGGGCTTCAACTGGAAACTGTACGGCCGTGGCGACATCGGCTATACGGTCTCGCGCGGCAAGGATGCCAGCGGGCGCGAACTGAGCAACCACCGCCTGAACCAGGGCGAGATGGCCAGCCGCCTGGGCATCAGCGGCGCCTGGGTCTTCAGCGATGAATACAAGGCCATCTTCGGCGCCGAAACGGGCTTGAACCTGTTCAACGGCAACGCGGGCGGCGGCACGCAGAACAACACCACTTCGTCCGTGCTGTTCAACCGGGGCTCGACGGTCGGCTTTGCCTCGACCACCTGGGGCTCGATCGAAGGCGGCACCATGTACATGGCGCCGTTCTGGGTCTCGCTGGGGGCCGACCTGGCCTCGGCGCACAATTACGGCGCCAACGACTTCAGCGCCCTGTTCTCGCTCACGCGCCCCGAGTCGCTGGGCCGCTACCTGAAAGACCCCGTGACGGGCAACGCCAGCAAGACGACTAGCTTGGCCGGCAACAACTCGGGCACGGCCTTGTTCTACGGCAATGCGCTGCGCTACCGCAGCCCCACCTGGAACAACGTCTCTGCCGAGGTGTCGTATTCGGCCGGGCAGCAGGCGTCTTCCGCCACCGACCTGGAAAACGATGGCCGCAGCTGGGCCGCCAACGTGCTGTACAAGAAGGGCGACCTGTTCCTCGGCTATGCGCACATGGATTACCAGCAGAGCAACGACATCAGCACGGCCGGCACGCCCAACTTCATCAAGCGCAACCAGGTCACGGACATCGTCGGCGCGCGCTACAAGTGGCACGATTTCACTTTGGGCGGCTCCTACACCTCCTACCGCGTGTCGAACGCGGGCGGCTATGCGGCCGACGCCTTCGGCGTATCGGGTGCGTATGACATCGGCAAGCACCGCATCGAGGGCAGCCTGGCGCACATCAGCTATGACGGCGCCAATGCCAAGGGCGCTTTCGGCGCCAACACGGGCGACGGCGTGGGCAAGCCAAAGTCGACCGCCTATTCGCTGGGCTACCTGTACAACTTCCAGCCCACCCTGTCGTTCTACGCCTACGCCACGCGGATCGCCAACAACAGCCATGCCAAGCTGGGCGTATTGCAGTTCCGGGGGGACAATAACTACTTCGGCTACAGCCCCGTCGAGCTGACCGCCGGCATGTTCCTCGTTTTCTAACGCATCAGTTGTCACCGCCGGCGCGCCACGCTGCCCCGCACCGGGCGCCGCCGGTCTTCACAGGAGTCGATCGTCATGCAGTTCACACTACACCAGGAAAATGACAGCCTTGCGCTGCGCTGCGCCGGCCGCTTGCTGCTGCGCCACGCTGCAGAGGCGCCCTGCCTCTTCGTCGGCCAGGGCCGCGAAAGCATGGAAATGTACCGCGGTAACTTCGCCATCGAGGATTACGTCGAGGAGCGCAGCGCCCTGCGCACGCTGGCCGTGACCCAGGACGGCGACGGCGCCACCCTGACCTTTGCGCGCCATGCGGGCGACGCACCGCAACTGGTGCTGGCCGTGCAAGCGACGCCGCACGGCGTGCACCTGGTGGTGCGGTTCGCGGCGCCGGGCTGGAACCGCCTGTGGCTGCGCCTGCCCGCCGAAAAAGACGAGCATGTCTGGGGCTGCGGCGAGCAGATGTCGTACTTCGACCTGCGCGGCCGCCACTTCCCCTTGTGGACGTCGGAGCCGGGCGTGGGCCGCGACAAGTCGACCCATTTGACGTGGCAAGCGGACGTGACGTCCAAGTCGGGCGGCGACTACTACCACACGAATTATCCCCAGCCGAGCTTCATCTCCTCGCAGCGCTACTGCCTGCACGCGGAGACGACGGCGTATGCGGACTTCGACTTCCGCCAGCCCGACTTCCACGAGCTGCAATTCTGGGCCATGCCCGAGCGCCTGGAATTCATGCTGGCCGACTCCTTCGCCGACCTGGTCGGCGTGGTCTCGCAACGCTTCGGCCGCCAGCCGCAACTGCCGGCATGGCTGCAGAATGGCGCCATGCTGGGCCTGAAAGGGGGCGAAGACCATGCGCGCGCCATCCTGGCGCAGGCGCAGGAACACGGCTTGCCCGTCAGCGCCCTGTGGTGCGAAGACTGGGTAGGACTGCGCCAGACCTCGTTCGGCAAGCGTCTGTTCTGGGACTGGCGCTGGCAGCCGCAGCGCTACCCTGACCTGAAAAACTGGATCGCCGACCTGGCCAGACAGGACATCCGCTTCCTCGGCTACGTCAATCCCTACCTGTGCAACGACGGCGTTTTGTACCAGGAAGCGCTGCGCCAGGGCTTCCTGGCCACGGCCACCGATGGCGGCGCCTATCTGGTCGACTTCGGCGAATTCGACTGCGGCGTCGTCGACTTCACCAACCCGGCCGCCGCGCTGTGGTTCGAGGAACGCATCCTGCGCCAGGAAATGCTCGATTTCGGCCTGTCCGGCTGGATGGCCGATTTCGGCGAATACCTGCCGATCGACCTGCGCCTGCACAATGGCGCCGATGCGCGCCTGATGCACAACGCGTGGCCGACCCTGTGGGCCGAGGTCAATGCGCGCGCCATCGAGCGGGCCGGCAAGACGGGCGACGCCACTTTCTTCATGCGCGCCGGCTACACGGGCGTGCAGGCGCACTGCCCCCTGCTGTGGGCAGGCGACCAGTCCGTCGATTTCAGCCGCCACGACGGCTTGCAGACGGTGATCTGCGGCGCCCTGTCGTCCGGCTTGCTGGGCAACGCCTACCATCACAGCGACATTGGCGGCTATACGAGCCTGTTCGGCAACCTGCGCACGGCCGAGCTGTTCCAGCGCTGGACCGAGATGGCCGTGTTTACGTCGATGATGCGCACGCACGAAGGCAACCGTCCCGACGAAAACTTCCAGTTCTACCAGGATGAGGACGTGTTCCGCCACTTCGCCCGCATGACGCGGCTGCACGTGGCGCTGGCGCCCTATATCCGCAGCCTGGCCGAGGATGCCGTGGCGCGCGGCCTGCCGCTGCAGCGCCCCTTGTTCCTGCACTATGAAGGCGACCGCGCCACCTATGCCATCCAGGACCAGTATCTGTTCGGCCTCGACCTGCTGGTGGCGCCCGTGCACGCGGCCGGCGCTGCGCGCTGGAGCGCCTACCTGCCGCAGGGCGACGCCTGGATCCACCTGTGGAGCGGCGCCGCCTTCGACGGCGGCCAGCGCGTGGAAATCGATGCGCCGCTGGGCCAGCCGCCCGTCTTCGTGCGGCGCGGCTGCGCGCAGCAGGACTTCTTCCTGTCGCTGGCGGCTTGACCGGCATGAGCGTGGCGTCGCATCTGCTGTTCCTGGCCTGCGTGGCGCTGGCCAGCGTCGCGCAGAACCTGACGGGCTTTGCCTTCGGCCTGATCCTGCTGGGCCTGACGGCCGTGCTGCGCCTGGCCAGCCTGGGCGATGTGGCCAACGTGGTCAGCGTGCTGGTGCTGGTGAATGCGGCCATCACGTTTGGCCGCACGCGTCCGCAGCTGGCCTGGCCCGTGTTCGGCCCGTCGCTGGCCGTCAGCCAGCTGGGCGTGGGCGCGGGCGTGGCCCTGCTGGGCTGGTTCAGCGCCCAGCAGGTGACCCTGCTGCGTTTCCTGCTCGGTTGCGCCATCGTCGTCTGCGCGTTCATGCTGGTGCTGCGCGCCAGCGCGCGCCGGCGGCAATCCGGCCTGCCCGCCTTCCTGTTCTTCAGCGGCGTGTCCGGCGTGATGGGCGGCCTGTTCGCCAGCGCCGGGCCGCCCATGGTGTACCACCTGTACCGCCAGCCGTGGCCGGCCGACATGATCCGCCACTCGCTGATCGTGCTGTTCGCCGCGAATGCCGTGCTGCGCCTGGCGCTCGTGCTCGCGCATGGCCAGTTCAGCATGACGGCCCTGTGGCTGAGCCTGGAAGCCTTGCCGCTGGTGACGGGTCTGACGTGGCTGGCGCGCCGCCATCCGTCGCGCCTGCCCATCGAACATGTGCGCCGCGCCGTCTTCGTGCTGCTGCTGATCGCCGGTCTTTCCCTGGTGCTGCCGCCTGTGCTGTCGCTGCTTGCCTGAGGCGGCGCCTTTTTCAGTTTTTTTTACCTTCTACTACAAGACCAACCTTCCATGTCCGCTTCCCGCTTTTCTTCCCTGCCCGCCGACTGCGACCTGCTGGTCGTCGGCGGCGGCATCAATGGCGCCGGCATCGCGCGCGACGCGGCCGGCCGCGGCCTGCGCGTGGTGCTGTGCGAACAGCACGACCTGGCGCAGCACACCTCGTCCGCATCCACCAAGCTGATACACGGCGGCCTGCGCTATCTCGAATACTATGAATTCAAGCTGGTGCGCAAGGCGCTGCAGGAACGCGAAGTGCTGCTGCGCGCCGCGCCCCACATCATGTGGCCGATGCGCTTCGTCATGCCGCACGACGCGGCCCAGCGCCCCGCGTGGATGATACGCGCGGGCCTGTTCCTGTACGACCACCTGGCCAGGCGCGCCTTCCTGCCCGCCTCGCAAGGCATCGCGCTGGACAAGCACGCGGCAGGCGCGCCCCTGAAAACCGGCTACCGCAAGGGCTTCGTGTATTCCGACGGCTGGGTCGACGACGCGCGCCTGGTGGTGCTCAACGCGCTCGACGCGCAGGAACACGGCGCGCACATCCTCACGCGCACGGCCTGCGTCGAGGCGCGCCGCGAGGGCGACGCCTGGCAAGCCACCCTGCAAGCCGAGGATGGCCAGCGCAAGACCCTGCGCGCGCGCGCCATCGTCAATGCGGCGGGACCATGGACGGCGCAATTCGCCGGCGCGGCGGGCGGCGGCAAGACCCAGGGGCTGCGCCTGATCAAGGGCAGCCACATCATCGTACCGCGCCTGTTCGAGCATCCGAACGCCTACATCTTCCAGAACCCGGACCAGCGCATCATCTTCGCCATCCCCTACCAGGACGACTTTACCCTGATCGGCACCACCGACGAGGAATACAAGGGAGAGGTCGCCCAGGTAAAGATCAGCCAGGCGGAGATCGACTACCTGTGCCAGGCCGCGAACCGCTATTTCAAGCGCGAGATCGCTCCCGCCGACGTCGTGTGGACGTATTCCGGCGTGCGCCCCCTGCTCGACGACAGCGCGCAGAACGCCTCGGCCGTCACGCGCGACTACCTGCTGGAAGTGGCGCGCGGCGCGGCGGCGACGGGCGCCCCCCTGCTCAATATCTGGGGCGGCAAGATCACCACCTACCGCAAGCTGGCCGAGGAAGCGCTGGGCATGCTGGCGCCCCTGCTGGACAACGCCGCCCCGGCCTGGACGGCGCACGCGCCGCTGCCCGGCGGCGACCTGCAGCAAGAAAACCAGCTGGTGGACAGCCATGATTTCGACGCCTTTCTCGCCCGCTTCCAGCGCGACCACGCCTGGCTGCCCCCAGCGCTGGCGCGCCGCTATGCGCGCGCCTACGGCAGCCGCGCCGCGCGCCTGCTGACGGGCGCCGCCTCGATGGCCGACCTGGGCGCGCAACTGGCGCCTGGCCTGTACGAAGCCGAAGCGTGCTATCTGGTCGAGGTGGAATGGGCCAGGAGCAGCGACGACATCCTGTGGCGGCGCAGCAAACTGGGTTTACGCTGCGCGCCGGCCGACGTGGCGCGCCTGCAGCAATGGCTGGCCGTCCATCTGGCGCAAGAGGTGGCGGCATGACGTATCTGCTGGCCCTCGACCAGGGCACCTCCAGTTCGCGCAGCATGGTCTTCGATGAATCTGGCGCCATCGTCGCCGCGGCGCAACGCGAGTTCCGCCAGATTTTCCCGCAGCCGGGCTGGATCGAGCACGATCCCATGGAAATCTGGCGCAGCCAGATCGATACCTGCCGCGCAGTGCTGGCCAAGGCGGGCTTGCAGGCGCGCGACCTGGGCGCGCTGGGCATCACCAACCAGCGCGAAACGACGGTGGTGTGGGACCGCGCCACGGGCGAACCCGTCTACAACGCCATCGTCTGGCAAGACCGCCGCACGGAAGCGCTGTGCGAGGACTTGCGGGCGCGGGGCCTGGCCGGCGCCATCCACGCGAAGACGGGCCTGGTGCTCGATCCGTATTTTTCCGGCACCAAGCTGCGCTGGATACTCGACGCCGTGCCCGGCGCCCGCGCGCGGGCCATGCGCGGCGAACTGGCCTTCGGCACCATCGACACGTGGCTGGCGTGGCAGATGACGGGCGGCCGGCTGCACGTGAGCGACGTCACGAACGCTTCGCGCACCATGCTGTGGAACCTGCATGAAGGCTGCTGGGATGCCCAGCTGCTCGACTGGCTGGGCATCCCAGCCAGCCTGCTGCCGTCCGTCCACCCATCGAGCCACGTGTATGGCGAAACGGATGCCGACGTGCTGGGCGGCCCCGTCATCATCGGCGGCATCGCGGGCGACCAGCAGGCGGCGCTGTTCGGCCAGACCTGTTTTACGCCGGGCATGGCCAAGAATACCTATGGCACGGGCTGCTTCTTGCTGCTCAATACGGGCGAGCAGTGCGCGCAATCGCAGCATGGCCTGATCAGCACGGCCGCCTGCCAGGTGGGCACGCAGCCCGCGTATGCGCTCGAAGGCAGCGTCTTCATCGGCGGCGCCGTGGTGCAGTGGCTGCGCGACGGCCTGGGCGCCATCGGCCACGCGGGCGAGGCGGAAGGCCTGGCCGCCTCCGTGCCCGATTCGGGCGGCGTCGTCTTCGTGCCCTCGTTTACGGGCCTGGGCGCGCCGTACTGGGTACCGTCGGCGAAAGGCGCCATCCTGGGCCTGAGCCGGGGCAGCACGGTGGGCCACATCGCCCGCGCGGCGCTCGAAGCGATCGCCTTCCAGAGCGCCGCCCTGCTGGGCGCCATGACGCGCGATGCGCAAGCGCCCATCACGGAACTGCGCGTCGACGGCGGCGCCTGCGCCAACAACCTGCTGCTGCAATTCCAGGCCGACTTGCTGGGCATCCCCGTGGTGCGTCCGCAAGTGATCGAAACGACGGCGCTGGGCGCGGCATACCTGGCGGGCCTGGCCATCGGCCAGTACCGTGGAGTGGAAGAGCTGGCATCGCACTGGCGCGCCGACCGGACGTTTTTACCGACCATCGGCCGCGACCAGGCTGCCAGCCTGATGCAGCAGTGGGAGGTGGCGGTGCGGCGGTTTACGGGCAGTGGCGAGGGATAGTCGTCCCCCAAAAAAACAGGCAAAAAAAGCCCGCTGCGGGAGCGGGCTGAATCTATTTCCTTGGAGGAAGATAGAGGAGACAGATGAATGATGCCGCGTTGCAGCATATAAAACTACTTTATATTCGTGATGTCAGAAATACGCAGCAGTGATATTAGGGGCAACAGACAATTCCATGCGGCAACTTTTATGCTGCCGCTTCCGTTTTCCCGTCGCCTGAACGCAACATATTCTTGATGCCGCGCAAGGCTTGCCGCACGCGGGCCTCGTTTTCGATCAGGGCGAAGCGCACGTATTCATCGCCGTATTCGCCGAAACCGATGCCGGGCGAGACACTCACTTTCGCTTTTTGCAGCAGCAGCTTGGCAAATTCCAGCGAGCCCAGGTGACGGTAGGCTTCCGGGATATGCGCCCAGATATACATCGACGCTTTCGGCTTTTCCACCATCCAGCCCGCTTCATGCAAGCCTTTCACCAGCACGTCGCGGCGGCGCTGGTACTGGGCGCAGATTTCCGTCACGCAGCTCTGGTCGCCTTCCAGCGCGGCAATCGCCGCCACTTGCACGGGCGTGAAACTGCCGTAATCGTGGTAGCTCTTGATGCGCGCCAGGGCCGCTACCAATTCCGCGTTGCCCACCATGAAGCCGATGCGCCAGCCCGCCATGTTGTAGCTTTTCGACATGGTGAAGAACTCGACGGCCACGTCGCGCGCCCCGGGCACCTGCATGATGGACGGCGCCTTCCAGCCATCGAAGGTGATGTCGGCATACGCCAGGTCGTGCACCACGAGGATATTGTGCTGTTTCGCCAGCGCCACGACGCGCTCGAAGAATTCCAGTTCCACGCATTGCGCCGTGGGGTTCGAAGGGAAACCCAGCACCATCATCTTCGGCTTCGGATAGCTTTCGCGGATCGCCCGCTCGAGTTCCGCAAAGAAATCCACGCCAGGGCCCATGCGCACGGAGCGGATGTCGGCACCCGCGATCACGGCGCCCCAGATGTGGATCGGGTAGCTGGGATTGGGCACCAGCACCGTGTCGCCCCGGTCCAGGGTCGCCAGCATCAGATGCGCCAGGCCTTCTTTCGAGCCGATGGTGACGATGGCCTCGCTGTCCGGGTCGATGTCGACCTCGTAGCGCTTCTTGTACCAGTGGGCAATCGCGCGGCGCAGCCGGGGAATGCCCTTGGACGCGGAATAGCCGTGCGTGTCGGGGCGTTTCACCGTCTCGACCAGCTTGTCCACGATGTGGGCCGGCGTGGCGCCATCGGGATTGCCCATCGACATGTCGATGATGTCCTCGCCACGGCGGCGCGCGGCCATCTTGAGTTCGGCGGTGATGTTGAAAACGTAGGGGGGAAGGCGATTGATGCGCGAAAAGCTGCGCGGAGCTTGGCTGTCGGTCATGGTATCTCTATACGTAAGCGCCCGGATCCGTCCGAGCGACGTTGGCGCAATGGGTGCGCCTGTGACGATACTAACCCGGCTTTGACAGCACTGGCAAGTGTGTAGTCAAGCCGTTACAATACAGGCTGATCGAAAATGAGCGCACCGGTTGGTAATCCGGTAAGTGCCCGGCACCGTCCGGCATGCTCCCGCCCACGCGGACCCACGGCGCTGACCCCTGGCTGTTACACCAGCCGGGGAGGTGTTCTGGTTCGTGCATTTTCCCGCCGCGCCATCCCTCCCCTGCTTTGATGAGGAATAAAAAACGGATGGCAACACACGACACCGCAGTAAGCAGCATGACCCTGGACCGCGCCGGCATGGAGCAGCAGCTGGCGCAATCAGTGCACCACTTCATCGATTGCGCCTTCGACGGCGAAGACCTGTCGCGCCTCGACTTGCAGGGCTGCACGTTTGAACGCTGCACCTTTGCCGACACCAGCTTGTTCGCCAGCAAGCTCGCGCGCAGCACCTGGCGCCGTTGCCGCGCGGGCAGCGCCGATTTCGAATCCGTCGACGCCGTCGACGCCAGTTTCGAAGGCTGCGACCTGAACAACACGAAATGGCGGCGCGCCAAGCTGGCCTCGGTCACCTACCGGGGCTGCAAGCTGACGGGCGCGTCTTTCGAGGAAGCGGCCCACCTGGGCTTGACGTTCGAAGACAGCCTGCTGGTGGGCGCCGACCTGCGCGGTTTCTCGTTCCGCAAGGCAATACTCAAACAGCTGGATTTTTCCGACGCCTACCTGGCCGGCTGCGACTTCCGCGATGCCGTCTTCGAAGGGGGCAGCTTGCGCAATGCCACCATCAAGCTGGCGAAGTTCCAGGGCGCGGACTTGCGCGGCGCCGACATCGACGGTTTCAAACTGAGCGAAGCGGCGCTGCTGAAAGGCGCCGTCATCACGCATGCGCAGGCGGCAAACTTCATGCGCGCGCTCGATCTGGTGGTGATTTAAAAAACACAGGCAAAAAAAAGCCCGCTGCGGGAGCGGGCTGAATCTATTTCCTTGGAGGAGATAGAGGAGACAAGTGCATCTTGTGGCATTGCGGCATATCACGCCACTTTATATTCATGATGATAGAAATATCCATCAGTGATAATGAGATGCCATCAGGGTTTCAAGCCGTACGGCGCGTTGCCAACGGTAAAAATTCTCCCAGCCATACCAGCAGGGCCAGGCCAGGAAACGCCATGCCGGTCAACAAGGTTGCCTGCCAGCCATAGCTGGCATACACCCAGGCGCCGATGGCCGAACCGGCCGCGCCGCCGGCAAAAAACAGGGCGAAATACAGGCCGTTCAGGCGGCCCCGCACTTCCGCGCCCAGGCTGAAGATGGCGCGCTGGCCCAGTACCAGGTTGGCCGCCACGCCCATGTCGAGCACGATGGAAGCCACCACCAGCAAGCCCAGCGCCACATGTTTCGATTCCGGGGCGAACATGGGCAAGGCAAACGCGACGATCCCCAGCGCCAGCGCGGCAGCCGTGGCGGGCAAGGTGTGGCCCGCATCGGCCAGGCGGCCCGCGATGGGCGAGGCAACGGCGCCCGCCATGCCCACCAGGGCGAAGATGGCGATGCCCGTTTGCGACAGGCCGAACGCGGGGCTGGCCAGCACCAGCGGCGTGACAGTCCAGAACAGGCTGAAGGCGCCAAACAGGCCCGCGTGATACGCGGCGCGACGGCGCAGCACGGGCGTGCCCAGCAGCAAATGCCACAGCGAGGCCATCAGGGCCGGATAGCGCATGGTCGACACGGGCTGGCGCACGGGCAAGGCGCGGCGCAGCACCAGCGCCAGCAAGACCATCAGCACGGCGGCGCCGCCGAACACCACGTGCCAGCTGGCGTGCGCGGCCACCAGCGATGCCACGGGGCGGGCCAGCATGATGCCCAGCAACAAGCCGCTGACGACCTTGCCCACCGTCTGCCCCCGCGTCGCTTCCTGCGACAGGTGGGCGGCAAACGGCACGATCACTTGCGCCGCCACGGAACCGAGGCCGATGGCCAGCGCGGCGGCGAGGAAGACGATGGCGCCCGTGGACAGGGCCGCCGCTACCAGGGCCGTGGCCGTCACCAGCAAGGCCGTGACGATCAGGCGGCGGTTTTCCAGCAAGTCGCCCAGCGGTACCACAAACAGCAGGCCCAGGGTATAGCCGACCTGTGTCAGGGTGACGATCAGCCCGGCCGCCTTGGCCGACAAGCCCGTCGACGCGCTGATGGGGCCGACGAGGGTTTGCGCGTAATACAGATTGGCGACGATCAGGCCGGAAGCGATGGCCAGCAGCAGCACCATGGCCGGTGCAATGTCGTGGGGAGCGGAAGATGAGGCCTTGTTCATGTTGTTTCCTCGGTTCGATAGGGATGTCGCCATTCTAGGCAAAACCGGGGCAAAGATAATCAGGGCATAATCCACTTATACTTTTCACATAAAATGAACAATGAGAATGAAAGCTATCCTATGGACAAGATCAAGGCCATGCAGACCTTCGTGCGCATCGTCGAAGCCAACAGCTTTTCCAAGGCGGCCGAAACCTTGAATTTGCCGCGTGCGGCGCTGACAGCCACCCTGCAAAAGCTGGAAGCCTACCTGGGCACGCAATTGCTGCAACGAACCACGCGCCGCTTGTCGCTGACGCCGGAAGGGGCCGAGTACTTTCGCCATTGCATCGACATCCTGAAGGCCGTCGATACGGCGGAACTGGCGTTTCGCGGTCCCGACGCGAAAAAACCGCGCGGCTTGCTGCGCATCAATCTGCCCAATACGGTGGGCCGGCGCCTGATCATTCCCCATATCGCGCACTTCCACGCCGCCTGGCCGGATGTGCAATTGCAACTGAGCCTGACGGACCGCCTGGTCGACCTGACGCAGGAAGGCATCGATTGCGCCTTGCGCGTGGGCACCTTGCAGGATTCCGCCTTCATCGGCAAGCAGGTCGGCCTGATGCGCTTCGTCACGTGCGCCTCGCCCGCCTACCTGGCGCGGCACGGCACGCCGCACACCCTGGCCGACCTGGCCGCACACCAGGGCATCATGCATTACTCGGGCCGCACGGGCCGCGCCTTCGACTGGGATTTTCAACAAGGCAAGGAAGTGCTGCGCGTGCAGATGGCCGGCCCCATCGCCGTCAACGACGCGGACGCCAGCGTCGATTGCGCGCTGCAAGGCCTGGGACTGGCGCAGGCGGCCGTGTATCAGGTGCGCCAGTATCTCGACAGCGGCGCGCTGGTGGCCGTGCTGGCCGAGCACCCGCCCACGCCCATGCCGATGTCGCTGCTGACGCCGCAAGGCCGCCTGGCCACGCCCAAGCTGCAGGCGTTTGCCGGCTGGATCACGGCCCTGCTGGCCAGCCAGCCCGATGTGCAGGCGTCCACGCACAGAATCTGAGGCAAAAAAAAGCCCGCTGCGAGAGCGGGCTGAATCTATTTTCTTGGAGGAGAATAGAGGAGACAAGTGCATTATGCTGCATCGCCGCATATCGATCCAATTGATTGTTGGAATGATAGAAATACGCCAGACAGATAACTGATCGGGGCGAAAAAAACCGGCTCCGCGAGGAACCGGTTTTTTACTGCGTGAAAAGCCTTACTTCGCTGCCGTCACCGGCGTCGCCTTGACATCGGCGCCATACGGCAAGACCTTGGACGCCATGCGGGTATCGGCCTTGATCAGCGCCACTTCGTCGGCCAGGATGCGCGCCGCTTCATTCAGCAGCACGTCCTTGGCGCTCTTGGCGGCCGTTTCGGCATCGAGTTCAGCGCTCAGCGCCCGCTCGTCGCCCTGCAAGCCGTCGTCGGTGCGCAAGGCGCCCTTCACGGCGGCGATCTGCTTGGCCGTCTTGCTGGCCGCTTTCGCGCCCTTCAGCACGTCTTTCGGATCGGGAATCACCACCAGGTCGTCGGCAGGATTCGAGATCTGCGCGATCAGGCGTTTTTCACGGGCCTTGGCGCGCGCTTCCTGGGCATCGCGCTCCTTGCGGCGCACGGTTTCATTGAGCGAAATCTGGTTTTCCTTGCGCTGCTTGACGACGAGAGCGATGTCATCGAGCAAGTACTGGAAATCCTTGTCCTTGGCCACGCGCGCTTCATGCTTCTTGTCCAGCAGCGGCACGATCTCCTTCAGGTCGCCCGTCGGCATGTACTGCGCCGGCTTGATGGCCACCCATGGCAAGGCATTGTCATAGCTCGATTCGCCGAAGTTGTCCGTGTCCGACATGGCCGGCAGCTTGATGTCGGGGGTGACGCCGCGCAACTGCGTGGTGCCGCCATTGATGCGGAAGAACTGGGCGATGGTCATCTTCAGCTCGCCGAAACGGGCTTTCTCGCTGCCGCCGAAACGGTCGAGGTTGAACAGGGTCTGCACCGTGCCCTTGCCGAAACTGCCTTCGCCGATGATGACGCCACGGCCGTAATCCTGCACGGCGGCGGCGAAAATCTCGGAAGCGGAAGCGGAGCCGCGGTTGATCAGCACGCCCATCGGGCCATCCCAGGCCAGGCCCGAGTTGGTGTCGCTTTCCACGTCGACCTTGCCTTCGGCGTTGCGCTGCATCACGACCGGGCCCTTGTCGATGAACAGGCCCGTCAGTTCGACGGCTTCGTTCAGCGAACCGCCACCGTTGTTGCGCAAGTCGATCAGGACGTTGTCGACCTTGTCCTTCTTCAGCTCGGCCAGCAAACGGCTGACATCGCGCGTGGCGCTTTTAAAGTCCTTGTCGCCACGGCGGCGCGCTTCGAAGTCCTGGTAGAAGGTCGGCAGGGAAATGACGCCGATACGGCGCTTGACGCCGTTCTCGCGCACTTCGATGACCGATTTCTTCGCCGCCTGCTCTTCCATGCTGATTTTCTTGCGCACCAGCGGCAAGACGACATGCTTGGCGTCCGGACCGGCGTCGGCCGGCAGGATGTCGAGGCGCACGGTGGAATCCTTGGCGCCGCGGATCAGCTGCACCACGTCGTCGATGCGCATGCCCAGCACTTCGGTGATGGGGCCGCTTTCGCCCTGCCCCACGCCGACGATGCGATCGCCCACTTTCAGCTTGCCCGACAGGCCGGCCGGGCTACCCGGCACAACTTCGCGCACCACCGTGTACTCGTCGCGCGTCTGCAGCACGGCGCCGATGCCTTCGAGCGACAGGCGCATGGCGATGTCGAAATTGTCCGAGGCGCGCGGGCCCAGGTAATTGGTGTGCGGTTCGATCGACATGGCATACGAGTTCATGAAGATCTGGAACACGTCTTCGCTGTTGAGCTTGCGCGAACGGGTCGTGTAGCTTTCATAGCGCTTGTCCAGCGTCTCGCGGATGGCCTTGTCTTCCTTGCCCGCCAGTTTCAGGCGCAGCCAGTCGTTCTTGACGCGCTTGCGCCACAGGTCGCGCACTTCCTCGTCATTCTTCGGCCAGGCGGCCTTTTCGCGGTCGATCTGGTAGCTTTCGTCGGCGGTAAAGTCGAATTTGGTTTTCAGCAACTCACGCGCATACGCCATGCGCTCGTCGAAACGCTGCTGGTACAGGTTGTAGATGGCAAACGGCGCCGTCAGGTCTTCATTGACGATGGCGTCGTCGAGCTTGGTGCGCAAGGGAGCGAAGCGGTCGATGTCGGCCTGCACGAAGAACAGTTTTTCTGCGTCCAGGGATTTGAAATAGCGGTCGAAGATTTTCTCCGACATGGCGTCGTCGAGCGGCATGGCCTTGTAATGGACGCGCGTCAGGACGCGCGATGCCCACAAGGCGGCCTGCGTTTGCTGGGCCAGCGGCTTCATGGTGAGCGGAGGAGCGGCGCTCTTGTCCGTCTGGGCTGCGCCAGCGTGGGCTGACAGGGCAAGCACCAGGGTGACCAGCATCATTTGCTTCTTCATCGGCTTCTCCGAAAATTAGTTAAATCAATTCCAGGCGGCGCAGAGATGCATGCGCCAGCCAGCAAGACAGTAAGGGGAATACACGACTGGTCTGCATATTATTCTACAGGATACGGCCTGGCAGTCTCCCATGGAAGATCAGTTTCTTCCTGGAAGCTTAAACGCGGATTAAAGGCGGCGTCTCATTCATTACAAAGTGAAACATTCGTGAGAAAAATCGCATCATTCGTCAACGACGGATATCAACATGCGCCATTGGAATGCAAAAAGTCAATAGACTGAAGTGCCAATCCTTGATTTCGATGATGTTTTTATGCGAAAAAATGATTCCTATGGGAAACACTTAGTAACAAATGGCAAGCAACATGCTATCATCGCGCCCTGAAATACAGCTTGCCTGCGCGTTGCTCCCACAGCCGGCGCGCCTGCGTTTCAACAGTACCTCCCACCAGATCCCCTCCCCGCGTGTCATGTCATGACCAGGAATGGCCGAGCTGATTACCCTTTGCCAGACTCACACTATGCCTACAATTTCCTTCTCCCCCCGCCACTGGAGTGTCGGCGGCAAGATTACCGTCTTCACGTTTGCCTTGGTCAGCCTGATCCTCGCCAGCCTGACGGCCTTGATGAGTATCAATACCTCGCGCGTGCTGGAACAGCGCGCCGAAGCGGCCGTCACCAGCGAACTCAATAGCGTCATGACGACCACGCAAGTCTTCCATACGGCCATGGTCAACGAAGCGGCCAGCTTTGCGCGCCTGTTCGCGGCCGAATTTCCCGGCCCGTTCACGGTCGACGCGGGCGCCATGGTGGCGGTCGCCGGCAAGGCCACGCCGGCCCTGGCCAACGGCGGCAAGGTGCTCAACCTCGACACGACCGTGGTCGACCGCTACACGGCGCAAACGGGCGTGATCGCCACCATCTTTGCCGCCAACGGCGATGAATTCGTGCGTATCAGCACGTCGCTGAAAAAACAGGATGGCGAACGGGCCATCGGCACCCAGCTCGACCACAACCACCCGAGCTATGCGCCGCTGCGCGCGGGCCAGCGTTTCGTCGGCATGGCAACCTTGTTTGGGAAGCAATACATCACCCAGTACGACCCCGTGCGCGATGCGGCTGGCAAGGTGGTAGGCGTGCTGTTCATCGGCCTCGATATCAGCAAGAATCTGGCCATGTTGAAAGACAAGATTCGCCAGGTCAAGATCGGCCAGACGGGCTACATCTATATCCTCGACACGGCCCCCGGCGCCAATTACGGCCACATGGTGCTGCACCCGAACAGCGAAGGCAAGAGCGCGCTCGAGTTCAAGGCCAGCGACGGCCGCCTGTTCATCCAGGAAATGCTGGCGCAGAAAGACGGCGCCATGCGCTACACGTGGACGGCGCCCGGCGAAACGGCTGCCAGCGCGCGCGAAAAGCAGCTGTATTACCGTCAATTCAAGGATTGGCAATGGATCATCGCGGGCGGCACGTTCACGGACGAAATCACCTTGGAAGCGCGCCAGCTGCGCAACCAGCTGGCCATTTCCGGCTTCGTCGCCCTGCTCGTCTTCGCCCTGCTGCTGTACTGGCTGGTGCGCACCCTCGTCTCGCGCCCGCTGGCCGCCGCCGAAACGGCCGCCGCGCAAATCGCCGCCGGCGACCTGACGGTGCACCTCGATACCAGCAGCCTGGACGAAATCGGCCGCCTGCTGCGCGCCATGAACCGCATCAGCGACAACCTGTCGCAAGTGGTCGGCAACGTGCGCGGCAGCGCCGGGCAAATCGCCACGGCCTCCGGTGAAATCGCCAGCGGCAACCTGGATTTGTCGAGCCGCACGGAACAGCAAGCCAGTTCGCTGGAAGAAACGGCCGCCTCGATGGAGGAACTGAGCTCCACCGTGCGGCAGAACGTCGATCACGCGCAGCAGGCGAGCAAGCTGGCGCATGAATCGTCCAGCCTGGCAGCCGAAGGCGGCGCGGCCGTGGCGCAGGTGGCCAGCACCATGGATGCCATCCGCAGCTCATCGGGCAAGATCGCCGACATCATCGGCGTCATCGACGGCATCGCCTTCCAGACGAATATCCTGGCCTTGAACGCGGCCGTGGAAGCGGCCCGGGCCGGCGAGCAGGGACGGGGCTTCGCCGTCGTCGCCACCGAAGTGCGCACCCTGGCGCAGCGCTCGACGGCCGCCGCGAAAGACATCAAGGACTTGATCCAGGCATCGGCCGGCACGGTGGACCTGGGCCACGCCCAAGTGAGCCAGGCCAGCGCCACCATGGATACCGTGGTGGCCAGCGTGCAGCAAGTGAGCACCATCATGGCGGAAATCGCGCAGGCGAGCGAAGAGCAGCGCAGCGGCATCGAGCAAGTCAACCAGGCCATCGCCCAGATGGACCAGGTCACCCAGCAGAATGCGGCCCTGGTGGAAGAAGCGGCCGCGGCCGCCGACGCCCTGCAGGAACAGGCGCATGAGCTGAACCAGGTAGTGGGCGTGTTCAAGCTGTAATTCAAACGACAAACAACAGCCTGGTGCTAAGATGGGGACGAATCCACCTTGCCAGGAGACACGATGCACGACGACTATGTTTTGATTGCCCGGCTGATGATCCCCACGGATGCCCATGTCATCCGCGGCTGCCTGGCCGCGGCCGGCATCGACGTGCTGCTGACGGACGACCAGCACATGCAGGCCGACATGCTGCTGGCAGCCGCCATCGGCGGCGCCCGCGTCATGGTGCGCGAACACGACGTGGCGCGCGCGAATGACATCCTGGCCGCCTTCGAGCGGGGCGATCTGGCGCTGTCCGACGATGCGGACGTGGGCGTGCCGGAGGTGGAGTAGCATTTCCATTCGGCCACCTCTTTCCCGCGCTTCGCCCCCCGCCATTACCCTTGAATCGTAGTTACTCCTCTCTCGCCACACGTTCTTTCAATCGGCGCATATTCATGATCGGCTGAGATTGCATATCTGGCATTGCAGCATATACACTCATTGCTGTATTAATACATTGCCGATTTTTATATGCTGGCCATGCGTATCATGGAGTTATCCTTCAACCTCTATGGCGAACCAGACATGAATATGCCTCGTTGACAATATGAGAAAACGCCAGCAATACATCATTTGAATAAGTGCGCTGTCCACCGAAAACCTTGGCAGCATGATTCAAGAAGGGCTGGAGAAAATTTTGCAGAAAAAAGAATCAAAGTGGTTCGCCTGGATTAATTTCCGCAAGGCACGCGTTATCCACCTTCTCAGCGATAAGCTCCACATTGGAGATACTTCGATTCCGATTGAAGAGATATCAAACGTCTGTATTGAAAACCAAGGATGGCTACAATCGCTCCTCAAGTGCGAGACGATAACATTATCATATGAAAAAGATAAATGTGAGCTATTTGAATCTTTCACGATAGAAGCAGCAAGTACGCTGGAAGTCGCCAATGCCATCAATGCTGCGACATCTCACCTCATCGATCTGAAACTGTCCAGTATCGAACGCTACACAAGCGCAGCGGAAGAAAGAAGGTCCTTGCTCTATCAACCGCATGCGTATATCCGCCATTCCGTCGCCACCCGATTTGCCAAGCTGGAAAGGCCCATGTTCAAGATAAGCTGTATGCAGGCAGCTTCGCTGCTCAAGCTACGCATATCAACCGACAAACAACGCCTGTGCGCTCGTGCCCTGCACCATCGTCTGGCTAGCCTCGCTCCCTTTGTCGAATCACCCCAACAAACTCAAGAAGCACATAATACGCAATACAAGGCATATTGGAGAGCATCAGAAGCAGCCTATTTTCACAATGTGGAAAGTTGTGCCTTAACTGAAGAACAGATCGATACTGCGCTCACATTTGAGGACGCTACACTGGTTATCGCCGCAGCCGGCTCTGGAAAAAGCTCTTGTATTGTTGGAAAAATTGGCTTTGCCCTCAAGAGCGGAATGTTTCAGGATCATGAAATTATTGCGCTGGCATACAACAAGGAAGCAGCAAACGGCCTCAAGAAAAGGCTCAAGGAAAAACTTAGCAAAGCTTTGGGACGCCCCGTTTCTGTGGTATCGAAGACTTTCCATAGCTTTGGCTTATCCATTTTGACAGAGCATTATGGCGCTACGTACACACCCAAAGTCCTGAAAGAAGACGACGGCGAAGAAGGCCGGCTAATGAAATCCGTCATTCATAATTTACTAGATACGAATGAAAGTTTTCAACAAGCATTAACTTTATGGTTCAGTCTCTTCCCTTGTGACGACCCAAACCCCATAGGGGCAAGCGGCGATTTGGATGAGTGTGAAAAGCGCTACGAGGAATGCTGCAGAGAACGTCTGCGGCTACGCCGTGATCCGAAGAAAAAACCATGGGAAGCGAGCATTCCAACTTTCAGCCAGTCAATTTATGTTCGATCGCTGGAAGAACGCGCAATCGCAAATTGGCTGATTTTACGCGGCGTGGTCTTTGAATACGAGCGCCCGGATTGGGCCGGAGCGAAGCGCTTGGGAATTGGCAACTACGCGAGCGGCAAGAGCAAACCTTACAATCCGGATTTTAGCTATCTTTACCAAGAACGTCTGCCCGGTGGACGCACGCGTACCGTGAGAGTCATCCATGAGCATTTCGCGTTGAATGAGCACGGAAAGGCCCCTGAATGGATGGGAGGAAGCAAATATGAGGAGCGTGCAGCACAGAAGCGCGCCATGTATCAGAAATGGATGGGAGAAGCGGAAAATTCGGCTGAGCGCATCGTGTATTTCGAGACCACCAGTGCCCAAGTGCGCGACGGTTCCATTTGGTTGCATCTACAGAAAAACCTGCAAGCGGCCGGTGTAAAAATCGGCAACTCTGATCAGAATATTCTGGCCTGCGCATTGCAGCAGTTTCGCGAAGCCAGCTATCTTGAGCAGTTGTTAATCAACTTTGTACTGTTATTTAAAAACTCAGGATATACCGAACAGCACGTCCGCGAAGCCGCTAGCGGATCGGTCAACCCAGCCCGTGCAGAACTATTTCTTGATGTTGCCATTCTGATATACCACGGGTATCAGGATGCGCTTAAAGAAGCGGGCAAGATCGACTATGCCGACATGCTGCGTGATGCCATAAACGTCCTAGCGACCGGCAGCGTTGCATCGCCATTTCGATTCGTGTTGGTGGATGAGTTTCAAGACATCAGTCATTTGAAAGGCGACTTGGTAAAAAGCATTCTGAACCAGTCTCCACAGGAATCCATCGTTTTTTGCGTCGGCGACGACTGGCAATCGATTAATCGTTTCTCCGGATCAGACATCGATATCTTTAACAATGTGGAACATTACCTTGGCAGGCACACCAGCAGGCTCAAGCTCTCCAGGACTTTCCGCTGTGCGCAAGGTATCGCTGATGTCTCCCGGGCACTGGTCATGCAAAACTCCCGGCAATCGACAAAAGAAGTCTACGCTAACGCATCGCCATTTTCCAGTTGCGTGAGAGTCGTGCATCATCCTGACAGCGCAGAAAACAGGCGGCAAGTCTTACAGGAAGAACTGGAGCATATGTACGCACTTGGTCGTCAACTTGATATCGCCTGTCCCAGCGTTCAAATTCTGCGGCGCACAAAAAAGGATTCCACGACAACTGAAGGCCTCACGACCGCCTATCTGCATACGCTCAAGTCTCAATATGCGGGCAGACTATCGATTGAATTCAATTCCCTGCATGCGGCAAAAGGTTCTGAAGCGGATTTCGTCATACTTCCCGGCCTGGACTCTGGATTTAGAGGATTTCCAGATGACCGCCCGGCAGAACCTTTGCTGGATCTGGTACTGCCGCCACTCGGCGATAACGTAGAGGAGGAACGCCGGTTGCTTTACGTTGGCCTGACCCGCGCACGCCATGCAGTCAGTATGCTGACGGCGACAAGCAGGCCGAGCGAATTTGTGCTGGAGTTAGATAATCTACGCATCCAGCACCAAACGGTCGAGTGGATTGAGCATGAACAGGCAAGAATTCCTTGCCCGCGATGTCATCGTGGCTCGCTTGTCAAAGCTCCCAAGTCTGCATTCAGAATTTGCAGTAAATCGAATTCGTGCGGCTATCGAGAAAAAGATCAAGTTCGAGCGGCCGAGAAACCATCGAATATGGAGACTGTTGGCTAGCGATGTGACGGGACGCTATGCAAGCAGCGTCAACCCGCGTAGAAACAGCGCCCGCACGCCTGGCGGTAACTCTCATTGCCGCCAATACTGATCTGCTCGCCTTCCTTGATGCGGCGGCCCTGCTCATCCACGCGGATGTTCATCGTGGCCTTCTTGCCGCAAGTACAAATATTCTTCAATTCCTCGATATCGTCGGCGAGCGCCAGCAGATAGGCCGAGCCGGGGAACGGTTCGCCCTTGAAATCCGTGCGCAAGCCGTAGCAGATGACGGGCACGCCCTTCACTTGCGCCAGCTGGTGCAGCTGTTGCACTTGCGCCGTGCTGAGAAATTGCGCCTCGTCCACCAGCAGGCAAGCGACCTGGGGTATATCGTCGAGGAAATTCGTGTCGGCATGAAAGATATCGACCTGGCGCTGCGGCCCCAGGCGCGAAGTGACCCGGCCCACGCCGTAGCGGCTGTCGATGGCGGCCGTGTACAGGCGCACCTGCTGGCCCTGCTCTTCATAGTTGTGCGCGACCTGCAACAAAGCCGTCGACTTGCCCGCGTTCATCGCGGAATACCGGAAATAAAGTTTTGCCACTGCCGCCTGCCCTGTTTGTCTGGTTTTCAGGATACTGTTTAGTATCTTTTCGAGGCGTGATTATAAATCGCAATGGCGGGCTTGCGGCAGCTTAATAGTCCTGTCTGTGGCGCGGCAAGCGGGCCAAAAACGGTGCATACTCGCATCGCGTACCTTGCCGCCGATATGCGCAGCGCGCATATGCAAGCATGGAAACATTCGTTCGCCGCACTCGTCCACCCGCCTACACTGCGCGGCACGGAAGGCGGCTCGGGACACGATCCTGAGCGGCTGTTTCTCTGACAGGAGCCACCATGAATGATCGAATGCCATCCCCCTCCCAGCCGCCAGCGCTATACAAGCTGATCGGCAACACCCCGCTGGTCGAAGTCACCAGGCTCGATACGGGCCTGTGCCAGCTGTTCCTGAAACTGGAGTCGCAAAATCCCGGCGGTTCCATCAAGGACCGCATCGGCCTGTCCATCATCGAAGCGGCCGAAGCCGACGGCCGCTTGCAGCCGGGCGGTACCATCGTCGAGGCCACGGCCGGCAACACCGGCATCGGCCTGGCCCTCGTCGGGCGCATCAAGGGCTACCGCGTGATTCTCGTCGTGCCCGACAAGATGTCGACGGAAAAAGTGCTGCACCTGAAGGCGCTGGGCGCCGAAGTGCACACCACGCGCTCGGACGTGGGCAAGGGCCACCCCGAGTACTACCAGGATTATGCGGCTCGGCTGGCGCGCGAACTGCCGGGCGCCTTCTTCGCCGACCAGTTCAACAATCCCGCCAACCCGCTCGCCCACGAAACGACGACGGCTCCCGAAATCTGGGAGCAAACTGGCCATGACGTGGACGCCATCGTCGTCGGCGTCGGTTCGTCCGGCACCCTGACGGGCCTGACGCGCTACTTCCGCAAGGCGCAGCCCAAGCTCGAATTCGTGCTGGCCGACCCGCAAGGCTCCATCCTCACCGAATACATCGAGTCGGGCAAAGTCAGCGACACGAGCGGCTCGTGGGCCGTCGAAGGCATCGGCGAAGATTTTATCCCGGCCATCGCCGACATGGACAGCGTCACGAAGGCCTACACCATCACGGACCAGGAAAGTTTTGATTCCGCGCGCGCCCTGCTGCGCGCCGAAGGTATCCTCGGCGGCTCGTCCACCGGCACACTGCTGGCCGCCGCCCTCAAATACTGCCGCGAGCAGACTAGCCCGAGGCGCGTCGTCACGTTTGTCTGCGACACGGGGACGCGCTATCTGTCGAAGGTCTACAACGATGGCTGGATGCGCGACCAGGGCTTATTACAGCGGGCCCTCTCGGGCGACTTGCGCGACCTGATCGGGCGCCGCTACGACGAGGGCGACGTCGTCAGCGTGGCGCCGGGCGACACCCTGCTGACCGCCTTCAACCGCATGCGCGCCAGCGACCTGGCGCAGCTGCCCGTCATCGACGGCGGCAAACTGGTCGGCATCATCGACGAATCGGACTTGCTGCTGCACGTCTCGAGCGACGCCGCCCATTTCGCGTCGCTGGTGGGCGCCACCATGACGACGCAGATCGAAACGCTGGCGCCCTCGGCCGGCTTGCCCGCCCTGCGCGCCACCCTGGACCGGGGCCTGACGGCCGTCGTCGCCGACGATACCGGCTTCTATGGCTTGATCACCCGCTTCGACCTTCTCAACCACTTACGCAGGACACTATCTTGAGTAAAGAAACCACCCGCAAGAGCCATCTGGCCACCCGCGTCATCCACGCCGGTCAGTCGCCCGACCCGTCGACGGGCGCCATCATGCCGCCCATTTACGCCACCTCGACCTTCGTGCAGGACAGCCCCGGCGTGCACAAGGGACTCGATTACGGCCGCTCGCACAATCCCACGCGCTGGGCGCTCGAGCGCTGCGTGGCCGACCTGGAAGGCGGCAGCGCGGGGTTCGCGTTCGCCTCGGGCCTGGCCGCCATCTCGTCCGTGCTGGAATTGCTGGACGCGGGCAGCCACATCGTCGCCGGCGACGATATGTACGGCGGCACGTACCGGCTGTTTGAACGCGTGCGCCGCCGCTCGGCCGGCCACGAATTCACGTATGTCGACCTGACGAATCCGGAAAACCTGCTGGCCGCGCTGCGCCCGGAAACGAAGATGGTGTGGGTCGAGACGCCCACGAACCCCATGCTCAAACTGGCCGACTTGCGGGCGATCGCCGACATCTGCCGCGAGCGGGGCATCATCGCCGTGGCCGACAACACGTTTGCCAGTCCGCTGGTGCAGCGCCCCCTGGAACACGGCTTCGACATCGTCGTCCATTCGACCACCAAGTATTTGAACGGCCACTCGGACATCATCGGCGGCATCGCCATCGTCGGCGCGGAGGAACGCCAGGCGGAATGGCGCGAGCAGCTGGGCTTCCTGCAAAACTCTGTAGGCGCGATTGCGGGGCCGTTCGACAGCTTTCTGGCCTTGCGCGGCGTGAAAACCCTGGCCATCCGCATGCAACGCCATTGCGAAAGCGCCCTGGCGCTGGCGCAGTGGCTGAAACGGCAAAAGGAAGTGCGCAAAGTGTTTTATCCGGGGCTGGCCTCGCACCCGCAGCACGCGCTGGCGCAGCGCCAGATGGATGGTTTCGGCGGCATCATCTCGATCGATCTCGACACGGATCTGGCCGGCGCGCGGCGTTTCCTCGAGCGCTGCGAAGTATTCGCCCTGGCCGAAAGCCTGGGCGGCGTGGAAAGCCTGATCGAGCACCCTGCCCTGATGACGCATGCCAGCATCCCGCCGGAACAGCGGGCCAGGCTGGGCATCGGCGACGGCTTGATCCGCCTGTCGGTGGGAATCGAGGATATTGAGGATTTGCGCCATGACTTGCGCACGGCACTCGACGCGATTTAAGGGGAGAGGTGTCGGATTACCGAGGGCGGTAGGTCGGATTAGCCCGCAAGGGCGTAATCCGACACACCACCAACCTCACTCCCCCGGCCGATACCTGCGCTCCAGGTGCTTCGCCACATCCTCCGGATAAAACAGCACCTCCTTGAATTCGCCGCGCGCATACATGGCCGCCTGGTCCTGGAAGTGGGGCGACTTCGGGTCGCCGCTCTGGCCGCCCGCCAGGATGCTTTTCGCCCTGATGCGGGGACCGAATTCCACGGCCGCGACAAAGCTGTTGCCGCGCTCGCCGTAAATACGCTTCGTGGTGTTCCTGCTGCTCTGGCCATACGCGGCCAGCGCGCCCCAGTTGCCCGACGCGTAAGGCACGGGCAAGCTGGCTTGCGCATCGTCGAACGGCTGCACCACGTCGCCCGTCAGGCGCTGGAAGCGGTTGATCTCGCCCCACGGCGTTTGCCAGTTGCCGAAATCGCGCTGCAGTTTGTCCGCCGCCGTCGCCAGGGCAGCCAGCCGCTGCGCCGCAGTGACCTTCTCCGTCGCCATGAAGTCGACCACGGGCACGCCCTGCTCCCTCGCCTGCTTGCCCGTCAATTCCGCCAGTTCCTGGCCCCAGAACACGGCCAGCGAGGTGGCGGTGGACGTCAGCGAGTAGCGCCAGTCCCAGGCCCGCAGCAAGGCGATCTTGTCGGCCAGCGCCAGCTGTTGCGCGCCGCCGGCCGGCAGCGCATCGTAGGCCACGAACAGCGGCGGCAGCAGCGCCTCGAACGCCGTCAGTTCGCTGTCGTAGGAAGCGGCGATCAGGCTGTCGAGCGTAAAACCGGTCTTGTTCTGGAAGACCTTGACCGCATGCAGGCCGCGCGCGTTTTCGCCATACACGGACATGTAGGCGGGATAATCCTGCTGGCGCGGGCTGTTGGCCCCGGCCGCCGAATAAGGCCAGTTGTTCGTGTTCTGGATCCAGCCATTCTTCGGATTGAACAGGGTGATGGTTTGCGCCACCGTGTGCAGTCCTTTCCATTCCGTGGCCGGGTCGCTGCCGTCGACGGGCTGCTTCCAGTTGAAGCGCGGGTCGCGCACGGGGATGAAATTGCCGTGAAAGTAGGCGATATTGCCGTCCGCATCGGCGTACACCGTGTTGTTCGACGAATTCGTGCGCAGTTCCATCGTCTTGTAGAAGGCCGCGTAATCGCGCGCCTTGGTGCGCGTGTACGACTGCATGAGGGCCTTCAAGGGCGAGTGCATCAAACGCACGGCTACCCAGCGTCCATCCTGCGCGCGCACGATGGGGCCGTGGTGGCTGTAGTAGACGGTGATGGTTGTCGATCCCATGCGGCCATCGGCCAGTTTATAGGGCAAGGTGATCGGCACGGCTTTCAAAGGGCGCAGCCCGCCGTCATAGCGGTAGAACCAGGCGCCGTCCTTGTCGACGATGCTTTCCAGGTATTCGTCGATGACGTCGCCGCCGCCCGAGGTATGCATCCAGCCCAGGCGCTCATTGAAACCCTGGTAGACGAAGAACTGGCCCCAGGTGACGGCACCGTACGCGTTCAGGCCTTCGCCGCTGGTGACCTGCACTTCGGGACGGAAGTAGAACGACGTATGCGGGTTGATCATCAAGAGCGCATGGCCGTTTTTGGTAATCGCGGGCGCGATGGCGAAGCCGTTCGAGCCGCTCGGCTCGGGGTCCAATCCTGACGCCAACCCGGTTTCCACACTAGCCAGCGCTACGGCGGGCTTGGCCTGCTGGCCGTAGAACGCTTCGAGCTGCGCCAGGTTGACCGATTCGATATCGCCGCCGATGCTGCCCTCGCTGAAACTCAAGGCCATCCACGGTTCAAAATGCGCGATCAGCCGCGGTTTGACGTGCGGATGCGTGGCCAGGTAAAAATTCAGGCCGTCGGCAAAGGCATCCATCAGCTTGCGCAGCCACGGCGGGCTGGCGCGGTACTGCGCCTGCAGCTCAAGCGGATCGATGAAGAGCTTCATGCGCAGGTCGCGGTACAGCTCCCGCTCGCCCTCCACTTCCGCCAGCCGCCCCATGGCATTGATGTAATTGAGTTCCACGCGGGGGAAATCATCCTCGGCCTGCGCATACATCAGGCCAAAGACGGCATCGGCGTCCGTCTTGCCCGTCACATGGGGTACGCCCCAGGTGTCGCGCGCGATGCTGACGTTGGCAGCCTGCGCCTGCCAGCGGACCATGTCGGCGGCAGCAACGGCGGGCGCCGCCAGCGCGGGAGCACTGGCAACGATGCCGCAGGCGATGGCGGCGAACAGGGTACGGCTGTGCAGCATGCACTACTCCAATAGTCAGGATGCGTCGATCAGCGTGGCGATACGCTGGTTGAGTTCCACATTTTCCGCCTGCAGCTGCGCCACCCGCTGTTTCAGGCTGGCGATCTCGCCGCGCAGGCGCTCCGCTTCGGACGGCGCCTGGGCCGCGTTTTCCGCCCACGGCTCGTTGCCCGTCTCCGGCGTATCCTGCGAAACGTGAGGCGCTTTCGGCTCGCGCGGCGTGCGCGTGGCGGCGCGCTGTTCGCGGATTTCCTTGGCCGCCTGGCGTAATAACTTCTTGCCGCCGGCGACGGCCGCCACCTGCTCTTCCGGCGGCAACGATGCCACGGTGGCCGCCGCATTGATCGAGATCGTGCCCGAACGGACGGCTTCCACCAGTTCCGGCGACGCCGCTTTCTGGATCTTCTCGATCTGGCTGATCTGGTTGCTGCTCAACCTCGCCGCCTTGGCCACCTCTTCGCGCGTGCTCATGGGGGGCTTGGGCGCGTTTTCGCCATCGGGCGCATCCTGGGCGCTGACGGGCGCCGGGCTGCGCGCGGCGACGATTTCCTTCTTGCGCAAGGCCAGCACGCCGCGCTGGAAGTCCGACACGCTGCGGCGCGCCAGGTGATTGTCGATCATCCACAGCATGACGTCGTCGAGCGAGGTAAAGCTGGTGTTCTGGATGGTCTTGAATTCGATGCCGTGCTGGCGGCAGATGGCGTAGCGGTTATGCCCGTCGATCAGCACGTCGTTCCACAGCACCAGCGCGTCGCGGCAGCCTTCGGCCAGCAGGCTGCGCTCGAGCGCCGCGTATTCGCTGGCGGTGAGCGGGTCGATATACGACTGCAGCACCTGATTGATAGTGATATTCATGGTTGTCCTCAATATTGCGGCGCGATGGTCCGCGCCGGCACGAATGCTACACCATCCACCGACCCTGGCCGGGTAAAATCACGGCGGCACAGCTCATACAAAAACACGGACCATGAAAAGAAAGTACGCCACCGCGATCATTTTTGCCGTCGCCGCCATCGGCTTCACCTGGGTCAGCCCCTACATCGCCATGTACCGCATCAGCATCGCGGCGAAATCCGTGCGCCTGGAAAACCTGGCGCAGCAGGCCGACCTGCCTGCGATCCGCGCCAGCGTGGCGCGCCAGCTGCGCACGGCCGGCGAAACGGCCAGCGAAGACGATTTCAAGGACATGCTCGACACCATCGTCTCGCCGCCCGGCATCACGGTATTGATCCTGCACGGCAAGCAGGGGGCCGATGGCAAACGCCACGACTTCGGCATGGCGTACCGCTCGTGGAATGAAGTGGTGCTGCGGCGCAGCGGCGCCGGCCCCGCCGCCAGCCAGTTTCTGCTGCGCCGCCATGGCATCTGGGACTGGAAACTGATGGACATTACCCTGCCGCCGGAATTACTCTAAAGAAACTTGATCTAAAACAACACTTACCTAAACCGCCATGTTGATTTTGGGAAATATTATGTAGAATGCCAACACCTCAGGCGCACCGGGTCGCCAGGCATCCGAGAGATTGCACGATGAAAAGAATGATGCTTCTCGCTGTAGTGGCACTGGTCGCGCTGGCCGGCGTCTTCTATGGCAGCCCGTATTTCACCATGGACAAGATCCACACGGCCACCATGGACGAGGATACGCAGGCGCTGGCCGCGCAAATCGACCTGGCCCAGTTGCGTGGCAGCCTGGGCCAACAATTGCATGCCCTGTTCTCGGCGCCGGAAGTGGCCGACGACATCAGCCCCGACGTCATCGATCCCTTGCTCGACACCATGCTGATGCCCGAAGGCATTGTCGCCTTGATGAAGCTCAATGACCGCTACGAAAAGCCGATCGCCAAGGTCAGCGACATCAGCGGCCGCAAGCGCACCCCCAAGCCAGACTACAAACTGCGCTACACCTCCTGGAACAGCGTCGTGGTTCAGCGCACCCACAGCAAGAGCCACATCGGCGAGCTGACCCTGGCGCGCGACGGCCTGTGGCGCTGGAAACTGGTGTCGGTGGCCCTGCCAAGGAACTTGCTGGCCGACGCATAAAGCCCCCGCCCTTCGTATCGGCAAACCTGCGGCTATCCGACACGGGACACTGCTATCATCGGGTTTTGATTTCCATCGGAGGCAGCATGTCAGACCTGGTACAACACGCCTTGACCCACGCGGGCAAACCGGCCACCACGCCGTGGGTAGTGACCCTGATCAGCGGTGAAAAACTCACCGGCCCCATTTCCCCGCTCAGCGACGGCTGCTACGCCATCGGTCTGGGACAAATCAAGTACTTTTCCAGCGACAAGGTCGCCTGCCTGAACGTATCGGGCGCGGGCGCATTTCCTATCTGACGGCCTTGGCAATGGACGACATGCAGCACAATACGCCGGATACCCTGGCGGCGCATCTGCAGGCGCTGGAAGCGGCGCTGCAAAGCCAAGCCGTGCGCGCCGACAGGGCCAGGCTGGCGGCCCTGCTGGCCGACGACTTCGTCGAGTTCGGCAGCTCGGGCAATCTCTGGACGCGCGCGGCAACCCTGGCGGACTTACCGGCGGAAGACTTTTGTCAGCGCAGCATCAGCGATTTCCAAGCCCGCTTGCTGGCCGACGATGTTGCCTTGGTTACCTACCGCTCGCAACGCCACGCCAGCGGCACCCTGCCCGCCAGCGCCAGCTTGCGCAGTTCGCTGTGGAAGCAGCGCGATGGCCGCTGGCAAATGTTTTTTCATCAGGGCACGCCGATTCCCGGCTGACCCACATCCCCCCAGACGCTTTCCTGTGCCCGATCCAGCGGCGCAGGAAGCAGCATCCATGCCGAAAAGTTGTTTTTTGACACGCAAAATCTCATTGATTTACTGAATTTTTTGTGCAACAATGAATTTAATAAATAAAACAAATAAATTATTGAAATCGGTTTTTTAAATTAATTCCATCCTCACACCACGAATCCGTGTTCTGGATAGAAAAGCACTGCGCAGGGCACGACCCGTCGCCAGGCAAGCGCCTGCCACCCGTCCCACGCAAGCCCCCTTTCTAATCATCATCACGTATTTGGGAGAGACATCATGGACAAATTCACCGTACGCACCCAGCTCACTCTGGCTTTCGGCCTGCTGGTCTTTTTCCTCATCGGCATATCGATCCTGTCCGTGCGGAGCTTTTCCAACTTCAACGCCAGTTTTGACCAGTATGTCAACGGCATCACCGCCCGCGCCAATACGGCGCACCGCGTGCGGGACGCGATCGACATGCGTGCCGTGGCGGCCAGGAATCTGGTGCTCGTCACCAAGCCGGAAGACCTGGAGATCGAACGCAAACAGGTCTTGCAGGCGCAGGCCGAGGTCGTCAAGAACATGCGGCACCTGCTGCAGCTGGCGCAGGAGCCCGAGGTATCGGATGAAGTGCGCGGCGCCATCAACAAGATCGACGGCATCGAAAAACGCTATTCTCCCGTGGCGATGGCTATCGTGGACCTTGCGCTGCACAAGAAAACCGACCAGGCCATCGTCAAGATGAACGAGGAATGCCGCCCGCTGCTGGCCGCCCTCGTCGCCGCCAGCGATGAATATTTCGCCCTGACGGACCAGCGCTCCGCCGTCATCCTGCAGGAAGACAACGAGCGTTACACTCTCAACAGGAATATCCTTATCGGCGCCAGCTTGCTGTCCATCGTGCTGGCAGGCCTGGCCGGCTGGCTGATCACACGCAGCCTGCTCAAGGCGCTGGGCGCGGAACCGAAGCAGCTGTGCGACGCCGTCAGCCTGCTGGCCGGCGGCGACCTGACAGGCAAACTCAACGTTGCACCGCACGATACCGCCAGCGTGCTGTCGGCGCTGCAGCGCATGCAGGAGTCGCTGACCACGGTAGTGTCCTCCGTGCGCCAGGATTCCGACACCGTTTCCCTTGCCGCCGCGGAGATTTCCAGCGGCAATAACGATCTGTCGCTGCGCACGGAACAGCAGGCCAGCTCGCTGGAAGAAACCGCGTCCTCGATGGAAGAACTCACCAGCACCGTGCGCAAGAATGCGGAAAACGCCCGCGAAGCCAATGTGCTGGCCACGACGGCATCGGACGTCGCCAGCAAGGGCGGCGCCGTGGTAGGGCAAGTGATGGGCACCATGGACTTGATCAGCGAATCGTCGCGCAAGATTGTCGACATCATCAGCGTCATCGACGGCATCGCCTTCCAGACCAATATCCTGGCCCTGAATGCGGCCGTGGAAGCGGCACGTGCCGGCGAACAGGGCCGCGGCTTCGCCGTCGTGGCGACCGAAGTGCGCGGCCTGGCCCAGCGCAGCGCCAGCGCGGCCAAGGAAATCAAGGCGCTGATCGACGATTCCGTCAGCCGCGTCGATGCGGGCTCCCGGCTGGCGGCGCAGGCGGGCACGACGATGTCGGAGGTGGTCGCCAGCGTCGCCCGCGTCAGCAACATCATCGCTGAAATCACGGTGGCCAGCCAGGAACAGTCCGCCGGCATCGAGCAGATCAATCAGGCGGTGACCCAGATGGACAGCGTCACGCAGCAAAATGCCTCGCTGGTGGAAGAAGCGGCAGCGGCGGCCGAATCGCTGCGCGACCAGGCCAGCCACCTGGTGCAAACCGTGAGCATCTTCAAGACGCACGACAGCCAGGTGGCGGCGCACGCGCCAGCCCCGGCACGCGCCAGCGCCAAGCCGCTGCGCCTGGTACCGGCGCCCGCCAGCAGCCCCGCCAAGCGCCAGGCCGCGCCCGCGAAACACCGCGCGATGCAAGCGGAAGCCGTGACGGCCGGCGACTGGGAAGAGTTTTAAGCAAATAGCGGCATGCGGCCACGCATGCCCCGCGTCACACGCACAGGGGAGAGCCGCAGCCGGCCTCCCCTGTCGCGTTGCAACAACACGCCCCTCGCATAAAAAATCCGCGGCAACTGTTGTATTTATGGCGCCCGGATCCCGCCGCTACGCCAAAACGGCGCACGCTTTTTTGCGCAGCCGCAGGAAACCCCCTCGTCCTGTCCCGCCTCTTTTACGCCTGCGCAGGCCTGCCGGCACCCTACTATGCACCCGCCAGATATTGACGACAAATACGATTTTATTCGTGTATTGAGTCGAAACGGATATGAATAGCGGCAGCTGGAAAATGGCATGAATACTAAGATTTTCCGTGCTAGCATGATTTTTCGTCTAGCGGACTCGCGCCTGCCTGGACCGTTCGAACAACCTTGACCGACAGGAGCCGTTTCATGATGACACCGCATGCCCGCACAGTACGCCACACCCTGATTGCCTTGGCAATCGCCGCCGCCTTTCCGCTGCAGGCGCAGGCCCAGGACAGCGTCCCGGCGCCAGCCGCCGACGCGCCTGCCGCTCCGGCGGCACAGGCAGGTCCTGGCCAGCTGGAAACGGTGATCGTGACGGCGCAGCGGCGCGCGGAAAACATCAAGGACGTGCCCATGTCCATCGCCACCTTGAAGGGCGACAAGCTCGACACCCTGACGGCCGGCGGCGCCGACATCCGCTTCCTCAACAGCCGCTCGCCCAGCGTGTCCGTCGAATCGGATTACGGCCGCACCTTCCCCCGTTTCTACATTCGCGGCCTGGGCAATACCGACTTCGACCTCAACGCCTCGCAGCCGGTGGGCCTGGTGATGGATGACGTGGTGCAGGAAAACGCCATGCTCAAGGGTTTTCCCGTGTTTGACGTCGACCAGGTGGAAGTGCTGCGCGGCCCGCAAGGCACCCTGTTCGGCCGTAACTCGCCCGCCGGCGTGATCAAGTTCGATTCCGCCAAGCCCGTCTTCAAGACGGAAGGCTACCTGAGCGGCGGCTTCGGCAAGGATGGCATGAAGAACCTGGAAGGCGCGTTCAACGTGCCCGTCAGCGACACGGTGGCCCTGCGCTTTTCCGGCCAGACGCAGCGCCGCGACGACCGCGTGCACAACCCGCGCCCCACCGGCACGCGCGACTTCGAAGGCTATGAAGACAGCGCCGCCCGCCTGCAGGTGCTGGTCAAGCCCACGCGCGATTTCACGGCGCTGTTCAACGTGCACGCGCGCAACCTCGACGGCACGGCCACCCTGTTCCGCGCGAATATCCTGAAACAGGGCACGAACGACCTGGTCGACGGCTTTGATTACGACAACTACCCCACCGACGGCATCAACCGCCAGCACCTGAAAACCAAGGGCGCCAGCATGCGCCTGAAATGGGACTTGCCCGGCGTGACCCTGCATTCGATCACCGGCTATGAAAAACTCGATTTCTACAGCCGCGCCGACGTCGACGGCGGCTATGGCGCCGTGTACGCGCCGCCGATGGGCCCGGGCTTCATCCCGTTTGTCGTGGAAACGGCCGACGTGATCCCCAACCACAAGCAGATTTCGCAGGAATTCCGCGCCGAATCGTCTGCCCGCGGCCCGCTGCAATGGATAGGCGGCCTGTTCTACTTCAAGGAAGACATCCAGATCGACAGCATCAGCTTTGACAGCCTGGCGCCCGGCAATCCGCAAAACAGCGCCTACGCCACGCAAAACCAGAGTTCGAAGTCGTACGCGGCGTTCGGCTCGCTCAACTACACGGTCTCGGACGCCCTGAAGCTGCGCGCCGGCCTGCGCTACACGAGCGACAAGAAGGATTTCTCGGCCAAGCGCGTGGAAGCGACCACCGCCGGCCCCTTCAACCTGCACGACACTTCGCATAACGTCAGCTGGGACCTGAGCGGCACCTATGTGCTGACGCCGGCAACCAATGCCTACGCGCGCATCGCCACCGGCTACCGCGCGCCGTCGATGCAGGGACGCCTGAACGGCCTGGCCGACCGCCCCTCGTTTGCGGGCGCCGAGAAAGCGCTGTCCGTCGAGGCGGGCATCAAGCAAGACCTGTTCGACAAGCGCGCGCGCCTGAGCCTGGCCGTGTTCCAGTACCGCGTGAAGGACAAGCAACTGACGGCCGGCAGCGGCGCCGTCAACATGAACCAGCTGATCAACGCCGACAAGGCCACGGGCCGCGGCGTGGAACTCGATTTCCAGGCAAATCTCAGCGATTCGCTCAGCATGACCCTGGGCGGCAGCTACAACCACACGGAAATCCAGGACAAGAAGCTGTTCGTGCAAAGCTGCGGCAATGCGCAAAACAACCCGGCCAGCGGCTGCACCGTCACCGACCCGCTGGGTCCGTTCAAAGGTACGGCCTACATCGACGGCAACCCGCTGCCACGCGCGCCGGAATGGCAAACCAACTTCACCCTGAAGTACAGCATTCCCCTCGCCAACGGCGAGTTCTACGCCTACACGGACTGGGCCTATCGCACCAGCTACAACTTCTTCCTGTATGAAGCGAAGGAATACAAGGCCAAGGAACTGCTCGAAGGCGGCTTGCGCGTCGGCTACAAATGGGACAAATACGAACTCTCCGCGTACGGCCGCAACATCACCAACCAGATCCAGTCGCTGGGCGCGATCGATTTCGATAACCTGACCGGCATCATCAACGAACCGCGCACGTATGGGGTGCAGTTCAAGGCGACGTTTTGATGGCGGGTAGCGGATACCTGGCTATGTCTGCGGCCCCGTCGCTCAGGCACAAGATGGCGTAATGAGCATCACCTGTGCTAGAATCTCGCCGCGCTGCCCGGATGGTGAAACTGGTAGACACTGGAGACTTAAAATCTCCCGCCTGTAAGGGCGTGCCGGTTCGATTCCGGCTCCGGGCACCAGCGCATAGAATTCAGAAACATCGAGAAAGCCATTAACCCCAATAAAATCAAAGGGTTAGTGGATTTTTTTACGCCTTGGCACTTCTCTTAATCCCAATTAAACCCGACAAAAACCAGTAGCGGTTACGCCAGATTTGCGCCGTGATTGCGCAGGCGCCTCCATCATGGTGGAGGCGGACCGCCTCGACATCAAGCACTGGCCGAGATACAGCACATGCCGGCCTACGCGGACGAGTTCTGGAAGCTGTACGCCAGTGACACCCTGCTGGCCAAATGGCGCACGCCCGGGGCAACGCCATGAGCGGCGACCTGCACGCGCTGAAAGCCTGGGCCGGCCCCCTCCTGTCCAAGCCGCAGCCCGCCCAGCACCGCACCATCCATCACAAGTTGCCCATCGGCGCCCACAGTCGGCGAACAGGTGATCGTCTTTTCCTCAGGCGGCGACCTGACGCGCGGCATCATCATGCCGGCGCTGTACTCGCAGGCGTTTGACGCGCCCGAATCCAGCCCGACTATCCACACCACGCACTACCCGGACGGCGCCGTGGTGCAGTACGACCATGCGGCCCATGCCCTGACAGCCCTACTCCCCGGCGGCACCGCCACCATCACCGCCGACAAGGTGACGTCGAACGTACCCAGCACCATCTGCACGGGCGACCTGACCGTCATGAAAAACCTGATCGTCATGCAAGCGGCCACCGTCAACGGCGCCACCGCGCTGAACGGCGGCGTAAACGCCAAGGCCGGCGCCGCTGGCGGCGACCAGTCAGGCGAGCCGCTGCCATGATGTGCATGCCCGCCGCCATCGGGCGCAGCTTGACCGACCGAGACCATCTGCACCAGTCGGTTGCCGGCATTTTGACCACGCCTACCAGCACGCGCATCCGCCATCTGCACTAATTCGGCTTTGCCGCGATTGTCAGCGCGCTCGTTTCCGACATTCGGGAATGCCTGCGTCGCTGGCGTTTTTACAACAACACCCATCGCTCCGCCTCCTCTCCCGCACCTCCGTACTGATATAATACTTACAATCAAGTAACATTCCGAAATGTGCGCCTTCAGGCTCCCGCAACCGTCTGTGTACTGCTAGCCCATGCGCTCCCTTTTCGACCACGAGATCATCAAACAGCTGCACAACGGCGCCCGCTCGCGGGTTTACCGCGCCAGGGCCGCGGATGGCACGGCGCTGATCGTCAAGAAGCCCAATCAGCAGTTCCCCTCTTTCCAGCAACTGGCGCAATTCAAGCGCGAGTATGCGATCGCGCGCCGCTGCAGGCATCCGGGCGTGGCGCATCCGCTGGCACTGCAGCTGCACGGCGGGTGCTGGACGATGATCGTGGAAGATTGCGGCGGCCAGGCGCTCGACCAGGTGTTGCGCGCGCAGGTGGGGGCGCGCAGGACGCCGTCGCAGCCCGCACTGGCGCTGGACGTTTTTTTCGACATCGCGCTGCAACTGTGCGCGGCGCTGGAGGCGGTCCATCATCAGGGCGTGATCCACAAGGACATCAACCCCGCCAATCTGGTGTGGAACGATGAACGGCGCCTGCTGCAGCTGATCGATTTCGGCATCGCCTGCGAACTGCCGTACGAAAGCCATGGCATCGCCAATCTCCAGACGCTGGAAGGCACGCTGCGCTACATGGCGCCGGAACAGACCGGGCGCATGAACCGGCGCGTCGACTGGCGCGCCGATTTCTATGCGCTGGGCGCCACCTTCTACGAATTGCTGGCCGGGCAGGCGCCGTTCGAGACGCGCGACGAGATGGAACTCGTGCATTGCCACATTGCGCGCAGTCCCGACTGGTCGCACCCGGCGCTCGCCAACTTGCCTGGCCAGCTGCTGCCGATCATCCAGCGGCTGCTGGAAAAAAATGCCGATCAGCGCTACCAGAGCTTGCAGGGCTTGCGCAGCGACCTCGAAGCCTGCCGCGCGCAAAAGCCGGCGCAGGCGCTCAAGCTGTCCGACCACAACGGCCGCTTCCTCGTGCCGCAAACCTTGCACGGGCGCGAGGATGCCATCGCCGCGCTGCTGGCGGCGTTTGAACGCAGCGCCGCGGGCAGGTGCGAGATGCTGCTGGTGGCCGGCCATTCGGGCATCGGCAAATCGGCGGTCGTCAACGAAGTGCAAAAGCCCATCATCGCCCGGCGCGGCTGCTTCCTGTCCGGCAAATTCGACCAGCTCCAGCGCGACGTGCCGTATGCCTCGCTGATCCAGGCCTTCCAGGAGCTGGTGCGCCAGCTGCTCGGCCAGCCCGAGGAAACGCTGCACCAGTGGTCCGCGAAACTGCACGAGGCCCTGGGCAGCGGCATCGGCATGCTGGTCGAACTGATTCCCCAACTGGCACTGATCGTCGGCCCCACGGACGCGGTGCCCGCGTCGGACCCGGCACAGGCCCAGCTGCGCCTGGACCGCCTGTTCCCCCGCTTCGTCGAAGTGTTCGCCTGCGCCGGGCATCCGCTGGTACTGTTCCTCGACGACCTGCAATGGGCCGATGCGGCCACGCTGAGGATGATCGAACTGCTGATGGTCTCGTGCGACAAGAGCTGCATGCTATTCATCGGCGCGTACCGCGACAACGAGGTGAGCGTCGCGCATCCGCTGATCGCGCTGCGCGACAAGCTGCTCGCCCGCGAGGTCCGCCTGTCGACGCTGTTACTGAACGCGCTGACCGAGCCGCAGGTGGCGCAAATGGTCTCGGCCACCGTGCGCGTGGCGGCCCACGACTGCGCGCCGCTGACCAGCATTTGCTACCGCAAGACGGCCGGCAATCCCTTTTTCCTCAACCAGTTTCTCGCGTCGCTCAATGAGACGGGCCATCTGCGCTACCGGGCCGAGGGCGATTGCTGGGACTGGGACCTGCCCGCGATACAACAGGCCAAATATACCGACAACGTGGTCGAGGTGCTGCTGGAGAAAATCCGCCGCCTACCGGCAGTGACGCAGCATCTGCTGCAACTGGCCGCTTCCTGCGGCAACCGCTTCACGCTCGATACGCTCGCGCTGGCAATCGACCGTGCACCCCGGAAAACGCAGCAAGACCTGTGGTCGGCGCTCAGGGCAGGCTTGATCCAGCCGCTCGACGAACGCTATAAGTACGTCAGTGGCGACAGCGACGCGGCCAATAGCGGCGTCGCTTACCGCTTCCTGCACGACCGGGTGCAGCAGGCCGCCTACCTGGTCGCCGACGACGCTACGCGCGTGGCCAACCATCTGCTCATCGGCCGCTTGCTGCTGCGGCATACGGCGCCGCAGCACCAGGACGCAACACTGTTCGAGATCGTCGAGCAGCTCAACGCCGGCCGTGCGCTGATCAAGGATGCGGACGAGCGCGTGCAGCTGGCGACGCTCAATCTCCAGGCCGGCGTCAAGGCACGGCGTTCCGCCGCGTTCCAATCCACGCTGGAGCACATGAGCATAGGTCTCGAGCTGCTGCCGGCGCAGGCGTGGAAGGTCCACGCCTGCCTCTGGGTCGACCTGCAGCTGGGCGCGGCCGAAGCGGCCTACCTGTGCGGCCAGTTCGATGCCGCCGAGGCGATCTATCCGCTGGTGCGCGCGCGTACCTTGAGCCCCTTGCAGCAGGTGCGCTGCATCACCATCCAGGCGCACCAGTATCAATTGCAAGGCCGCCTGCTCGACGCCATCGCCGTGCAGCGCGACGGCCTGGCCCTGCTGCACATCGACATTCCGCACGAGGTGGCGCAGATGAAGGCGCGCTTCAGCGACATTCTCGCCGACATCGGACAGCAGCCTGGCGCGCACGCGCCCGACACCCTGCTGGCGGCCGATGACATGTGCGAGCCGGACGCCGTGGCCGCGATGCAGATGATGCAGGGCCTGTGGATGGCCAGCTACTACGCCGGCCAGCAGGATCTGAGCGCGCTGATGGTGGTGTCGATGACGCGGCTGTCCATGCAGCGGGGGAACAGCGATTTCAGCGCTGTCGCCTATGTCGGCTACGCGCTGATGCTGGTTCTGTACCACGGCGACGTCGCGCGCGGATACGCCTTCGGCGCGATGGCGATGGCGCTGGCCAGGTGCCGCGCCAACCTGCAGACGCGCACGCTCACGGGCCTGATGTTCGGCGCGCTCAGCAACCACTGGACGCAGCCGCTGCGCAGCTCCGACGCCCTGTACGAAGAAGCGTTTGGCTGGGCGCTGGAAATCGCCGACTTCGTGCAGGTCGGCGTGGTGGCGGCCGTGCGCGCCACCGACCGCATCATCCTCGGCGACTACCTGCCGCACCTGATGCACGACATCGAGCACGACCTGGCGCTGATGCGCGCCAACGGCCAGCAGGCGATGGCCGATTGCTGCGTCGCCGCCGCGGTCCAGCCGATCAAGTGCCTAATGGGGCTCCTGCCCCGTCACGACAGCTACGACGATGGGGCCTTCAGCGAGGCGCGCTTCCTCGATCAATATGGCGGCTCGCAGCTGTACCGCGCCTACTTCTTGCAAGGGAAGATACGCAACGCCTACCTGTTCGACAGCGCCGACGCCGAGCTGCTGGCCGGCCAGCTCGGCATCGTCACCCAGATCATGCGCGGCCAGGCCAAGGTTGCCGAATGCAGTTTCTACGCCGCGCTGATCCTGGTCCGCGCCTTGCGGCGCGATCCTGCGCGCCCCGATGCGGGCGATGTGCTGGCCGTGATCGGCACGCTGCAGGCGAGTCTTACCAAGTGGGCCACGCAGGGCTCGGACAATAGCCATGCCAAACATCTGCTGGTGATGGCCGAGATGGCACGCTACCGGGAAGACCTGCAACTGGCCACGCGCCTGTACCAGCAAGGGATCGACGCGGCCGGCCTGGCGGGCTACGTCAACGTGCAGGCGCTGGGCAATGAACTGTGCGGCGAATGCTGGTCGGACCAGGGCCACGCGCGCGTGGCCGGCGTCTTCATCCGGGACGCCATCGCGCATTACGGCCAGTGGGGCGCGCAGGGCAAGGTGACACAGCTGCGGGCGCGCCACGGCGCACTGCTGTCGAGGATGGAAGACCGCGGCACGCACGGCAGTTCCGCGCTCGACCTCGTGTCGCTGCTGAAAGCGTCGCAGATTCTGTCGAACGAAGTCGGCCTGCGTAACGTGCTGACGCGCCTTATTTCCATCGTGTGCGAAAACGCCGGCGCGCAGGTGGCGCGCCTGCTGCTGCTGTCGGAAGGCAGCTACCAGCTCGAGGCCAATATCGATGACGATGGCATCACCGTCCTGCAAGCGCGCCCGCTCGACCTGAACGCCGCCAGCGACCCGCAGTTCCCGCTGTCGCTGCTGCGCTACGTGATCCGCACTGGCGCCGAGGTGATCGAGGACAGCATCACGGGTGTCTCGCGCTTTGCCGCCGACCCTTACGTGCAGTTGCAGCAGCCGCGTGCCGTCATGTGCCTGCCGATCCGGCACGGCGGCCAGACCGGCGGCATCCTGTACTTCGAAAACCGGCTTGCCGAGGCCTCGTTCACGCAGGAGCGCGTAGAGTTCCTGCGCATGCTGGGCGCACAGGCGATGATCTCGATCTCCAGCGCCAGGCTGCATGACAGCCTGGAGCGGCGCGTTGCCGAACGCACGGAACAACTGGAAGACGCCAACCGCAAATTGGCGACCTTGTCCATTACCGACGGCCTGACGGGCCTGGCGAACCGGCGCCATTTCGACGACGTGCTGCGCGCCGAATGCGCGCGCGCCACGCGCGTCGGCCAGCCGCTTGCCGTCATAATGCTCGATGTCGACTACTTCAAGCGCTTCAACGACAGGCATGGCCACCAGGCCGGGGATGCTTGCCTGATCCGGGTCGCGCAGGCGCTGGCGGCCGGCATGCGGCGCGCGGGCGACCTGACGGCGCGCTACGGCGGCGAAGAGTTTTCCATCGTGCTGCCGAACACCGGCGCGGACGAAGCGCGCCAGACCGGTGAAGCGCTGCGGCGCGCCATCGAGGACCTGGGCATCTGCCATGAAGGTGCGGATGGCCAGCCGGTGACGATCAGCGTCGGCATCGCGATCCAGCCGCCACCGGGTGCCGCCGATCCGGACGCCCTGCTGCGCCTGGCCGATGCCGCGCTGTACCAGGCCAAGGATGCGGGGCGCAATTGCGTGGTGCTCAGGATTCTGCCGGCTGCGTGACCGGCATGCGGCGCGCTGCGCTCACGGCATTGGCCGACACCTCACTCGCTGCCATGGCTGTTGTCGCGCGCCTGCTCCCGCGCTTTTTCGCTGGACGCCAGCCCGTTGAAGAACAGATTGAGCAGCACGGCAACGATGGCGGCCAGCAGGATGCCGCTGTGCAGCAACGGCGACAGGGCTTTCGGCATGTGCTGCGCGTACTGCTCGGCCACCAGCGGCAGCATGCCGAAACCGATAGCCAGCGCCACGATGAACAGGTTGTTGCGGTTGCTCTTGTAGTCGACGCCGGCCAGGATGCGGATGCCCGTGGCGGCGACCATGCCGAACATCACCAGCCCTGCCCCGCCCAGCACGAACGCCGGCACGGCTTCTGCCGTCTGCGCGATTTTCGGGATCACGCCCATGACCAGCAGGATGAGGCCGGCCGCCACGCAGACCCAGCGGCTGCGCACGCCCGTCACGCCCACCAGGCCCACGTTTTGCGAAAATGAGGTGTACGGGAAGGTATTGAAGATGCCGCCGATCAAAGTGCCCAGACCATCGACGCGCAAGCCGCGGCTGATGTCGGCCTGTTCGATGCGCTTGCCCGTCATCTCGCCCAGGGCCAGGAACATGCCCAGCGACTCGATCATGACGACGATCATCACCAGGCTCATGGTCACGATGGCAACCAGGTCGAAAGTCGGCATGCCAAACTGGAACGGCGTGACGATGGCAAAGGCCTTGGCGCCGGCCACCTTGGCGAAGTCGGCCTTGCCCAGCGCAAACGACAGGGCCGTACCGGCGATGATGCCGATCAATACGGCGATATTCGACAGGAAACCCCGGCCATATTTGGCCACCAGCAAGATGACGGCCAGCACGAAGAAGGCGATGCCCATGTTGTCCAGCGCGCCGTAGCCGGGGTTGGCGATCAGGGGCGCGGGGCCAGTTGGCCCGGGCAAGCCGGCCGCCGTGGCGGCAGCGACCATCTTGAGGAAGGCGGGATCGGCGATTTGCGCCATGGCGGGCGGCCCGCCCATGGCCCAGTTTACGCCCACGCGCATCAGCGACACGCCGATCACGGCGATGATGCTGCCCGTGACCACGGGCGGGAACAGCGCCAACAGGCGGCTGATGAAGGGCGCGATCAGCATGGAAACGACGCCGGCGCCGATCACGGCGCCAAAGATGCCGGTGATGCCCAGGGCCGGATTGTTCGCCATGGCCAGCATGGGACTGACGGCGGCAAAGGTCACGCCCATCATGACGGGCAGGCGGATGCCGAAATGCTTGCCGACTCCCAGGGACTGGATCAGGGTCACGAGGCCGCAGCAGAACAGGTCGGCACTGATCAGCGCCGCCACCTGCTCGGGCGGCAGCTTGAGCGCGCGGCCGACGATCAGCGGCACGGCGATGGCGCCCGCATACATGACGAGCACATGCTGCAAGCCCAGGGTGAACAGTTTGCCGGCCGGCAGCACTTCATCGACAGGGGACGGCGCGGCAGGCGCGGTACCAGGCGCGTTGCGGTGGATGGATTTCAGACGGGGAGAGGCCATTTACGCTCCATTTCCTGGGTTACCGCGGCCCGGATGGGCGCAGGTGAAAGGGAAAGGCAAGACAGAAACGGGACGGCAGGAACACACCAGCGGCCGATGATGCATGCGAAGCTCCTTGGATGGGATGACCAAGGTATGCCATGCACGCATCGTGCCAGGTGGATTGTATATAGAAATTGTGGCAAAACATCACCGGAGAGCGGCCAATTTGACGAAGGGCGCACCGTTTTCTCTCATGCCGCCCCGTGCCTGCACCAGAAGGCGGCACATGGCGGTTGCGCTGGCAAGGCACTGTTGACTGACGACGGCAGCCTGGAGCGCCGATAAAGCCTGCTGCGCATCGTCATTTGCGGCCTGCGATGCCTACTGCCTCGGCGTTCTTGTGCTTCGTGCAGTTGCGCTTCCTGGGCCAGCGGGGGCGCGATCCCTCCTTCCGCCCGCTACGTTTTTGTTTCGCGTTGTCAGGCCTTGCTAGCTGCCGGAGCAGGCATCGAGCAGCGATTCCAGCTGGCGGACATGGGCGGCTCGCAATTGCTCGCGCGCCAGCAAGGCTTGCACTTGCTCGAAAATGCCGTGGGATGGCACCGCCGGCAAGACGGGCGCAACGGGGCGCGTGGCGATGCATGGCATGCTCACGGGCCAAGCTTCCACGTTCGATGCTGGCGCGCAGGCCGCACAACCGGTCAAGAAACTCAGCAGCAATAAGCTAGCTAAACTGTTGGCGAGGCTGCCTGCATGTCTTACGGCACTTTCACGCGGCCGCCTCATGGCATTTCGCTGGCGATCAGCGCCTCGGCGGCACGGCAGGCGTCGCCTTCGGGCTGCAAGGCCAGGATGCGCGCGGCAGCCGCTTGCGCGTCCGCCTGCCCGGCTTGCGCCGCGGCCTGCGCCTGCCTTACCCGCGCCGACCGGCGCGCGCCCTCCTCCCGCATCGCGTTCAGCGCCTGGTTCTGGCGCCGCAAGACGCCCTGCACCTCGCTCACTTGCGCCGCGCACGCGGCACGGCCCGTTTCGCGGCCCCAGCGCTGGGCGCAAAACACGGCCGCGCCCAACAGCAACAGCATGGCCGCAATGCTCAACGGCGGCTTCATGCCAGCACCTTGCGCGCTGCCTGGTACAAGGCCAGGCGTTCGGCCAGGCCGTTCACGCCACCGTTGATGCGGCGCGTCACCCGTTCCTGGTCGCCCGCATCGGCCAGGCGGTTCAAGCCGCGCGATTGCCAGAACCAGCCCGCCGAGCGGCACGCGAAAGCCGTTTGCTCGAGCAACTGCGGCGCCGCCAGCAGATCCTGGCCCAGCGCCACGCCGCACGCCGCATAATTGGCGCGCCCCGTCACCTGCAGCAAGCCGCGCCCCTTGAAGCGCACGCCATCGCCGGCGATCACATTGCCCAGGTCGGCGCGTCCTTCATAGGCCGCGCCGCTGGCCAGCTCGCGCACATAGCGCAACTGTCCTGATTCGTGGCCCACCTGCGCCAGAAATGAGGCCTGACGCAGCGGTGTATCGATGCTGAACTCGGCCATCGCCTCATTCAAGGGCGCGAGGAACAGCGTAGCGCGGCGGCCGGCCAGCGGCATGATCTGCATCAATTGGGCGCCGGTCACAGCATGCCCCGCACATCCTTGACGGCAGCGGCCGCATCAGCCGCCAGTTCGCCGATGTCCTTGCCGCGCCGCTTGTCGAACCAGCGCACGCAGGCGCCCAGCACCCACCAGGCGGGCAAACCGGCCGCCACCATCAGCGGCGCGGCGATGAACAAAAATCCCGTGGCCGGATCGCCGCCATACAGGCCCGCCACCGTCTTCGCACTGTCGAACAGGCTGGGCCACCACGACAGCACGGCCGCCACGAGCACGGGACCGAGAAAGGTGGAAATGATGATGCTGGAACAAAAACGAATAAATGCCTCCTTGGTGGATTGGGGCCACATGAACATGAAGCCCAGCGATGTAGCGGCGGCGCCGGCCAGCACGGGCACGCCAAACAGTTTGATCAATGCGCCGCCAGCGGCGGTGGTTTCGAGGGCCATGATTGCCTTTCAGGTGGTGGAAATAAAAAAACCCGCCGAAGCGGGTTTGCATGTAGCAAGCACAGTGTTTATGCAACCTTCACGACAACACGGGCGCGCCCATCGTCTTCGATGGCGATGACCTTGCCGATGGCGCGCATGTATTGCTGGAGTGTCATGTCCTCCTCGCGTATAGCCAAGCCCCCTATGCCATCCCCCTTCTGCACCGGGACGATGTACTGCCCCTGTGTTGCATCCAGGACGTTCACAGGTACCTGACCACAGAAAGCGATGCGGTCAACTTGCTGACGCGCCGCTTCCAGGGCCGCCTCAAACGCGAGGCCGGGTGCGCATTTAAAGCCCCATTCTTCATCGGTATCTCCCGGTATTGCTTCTTCGCGATATTGCGCTTCGCGGGCCGGCACGGCAGGCGCAACCTCAACCAACTTGCCATCGACCACTTCCATCACGGCATCAATGGCAGCAACAGCCTCACTGAGCAGCACTTGACGCGTGGAAGGCATGAGACGTTCAACAGGCACCGGACGCTCACCCAAATGCCGCGCCCAACGATCCCCGCCAACCATACAAGGATCAGTCGATTTAACAGCAAAGGCAATGGCGCGCTGCCATTGGTCGGTTAGTTTTCCATCAACATCAATGCCGACAATCTGCCCCGGAAGAATACCCGTGCATCCAGGTGCCTTTAACATATATTCAGCGTAATCGGTACCGCCGGCATTGATGGTGCCAGCGGCGCTAATCGAGCGCGATGTCGTGGAGTTTCGCCCGACGTATGCAACCGAAGCACTGTTGCCCCAACCGCCGGCACCATTTGACGCTCGAATGGCAAAACACGAGGAAGTGACCCCTGTCTCGACGCGCCCAACGTAGCAAAGTTCACCGAACTCCGCAGTCCGACGGGTTAACTGATGCGCACTTAACGGGAGAACTGGGCCAGCAGTAATAACGCCTGGCAGAGTAAGGTCGCCGGTGCCATTAATATCCAGAACTGATGTGACATTGTCAGGCAAGCTAGCATCGACAGCATTCAAACGTAGTTGGAATCCTTTTCCAGAGTTCCCCGGATGACTACGGGCACTCCAAAAAAATCTACCTGCATTGGAATAACTTGGAACCGATGCGACGCCCATGGACAGCACTTCATAATATATGCCAGCGCCCCCCGCCGCCCCATCATTCGGCGCCCGAAGAGCGCTTGCCCAAAGAGTACTAGATATCCCTCCGGCAATTATTTGCTTTGGACCAACCAGAACTGAGGAAGAATCGAAGGTAGTCCGCTGCCGCTCGAACGTTACCGTATTCTGCGCACCAAGTTTCAAGCCAAAGATAGAAGACGCCAATGTCCCGGCTGGGGGCTCGGCCGCTACACCGTAATACGATACGTCAGAATCCTGCCAGCAAGTGGACTCGCAGTAAACGGCCAGGGAGAAGAAGGTACCGCACAGGATATAGACCTGACCATCATCCGTAATGGTCACTTCCGATACCGTGTTATTTGTCGTTCCACCTTCGTTATGGAAAACACCGCGTATCTTGCTGTCGTTGTCTACCCGGAGCTGGATGATGGTTGCCATGGCGTTCGACATACCGGCAACAGCACCGTACGACGTGGTTCCACTTACACGAATTGATGCCTCGGTTCCCTGCTGTGCAGAATTAAACTTTCCGATTCGCCACCAGCCAGTCTTCATACCGGTGTTCACAATAGAGCCTGGGCCATACGCGCAAGCTTGCACATATTGAGTTGTCGTGATCGGGGCATTCGAATAGATCGTGCCCTTCATATTCCCGCCGGACAATGGCAATGCATTGTACGGTCCCGCTGCAAACGCCCGATCCATGTCATTCAATTTCTCGTTGACGTTGGGCATGCCGTCATAAAATTTATCAGCCATTTAAATTCCTTCGATTTGTAGTGGTGCAGAATAAGTGTCAAAGTACGGCGTAGTTACCGCGTCGATATTGCTGGCCTTGCCATACAACATGTAGTCCTGCTCCAGCAGAGGGTCCGGATTTTCCGGGAACAAACTGAACAGCATTGCCTGGCCCTTGCCGTTCTCGCGCAGGATGCGCATGAAGCGCGCGCGGTCCATCGGTGTCAGGTGCGTCAGATTGATGCTCAGCTTGTCGCTGGTCGTGCCCAGCGCGGTTTTCAGGTTGCCTGCACCCGTGCGGTAATTTTCACTGCTATCCTGGGTCTGCAACTGGGCGCCATACTCGGCGTTATATTGCGGTGACCAGTAGTTGCCCACCACCAGACGCGAAATTTCCAGGTAGCCTTCCGGGCTTTGCGGCGCAGACACGTCGATCACTATCTGGCGCACGCGCACAGGCGCGAACCATGTCACGCCGTCGGCGCCTCCACCACGCGCCCAGGTGTTCACGCCGCCCCACTGATAGGCGTTCCAGCCGAGCGGCAGCACGCCCCAGGGATAGGAGCCGTGCACGGCGGCCGGGCACGGGAAGATGCTGCCAGTGTCGAAGACCGGCACGGCATCGCCCGGCTGGGCATAACCGCGCACGCGCATGCGCGCGCTGCTGGTCATGTTGGTGGAGATCAGCGCCACACAGGCGATGGACTCCTGCGTCGGCCAAGTAGCGGTGATGATCTGTGCAGTGCCGCTGGCGCGCAACACGGCATTCTTGCTGTCGCGCTGCAGGTTGGCCGGGCCCAGATCGCCGGTTTGGCTCGATGCAGTCAGCACCGCGCGGTCAGCGGCGTTGTCGTGGATGATGCGAAGATTGCTCATGGCAGCAGTGCCCCTTTCAGGATGAGGTAAGTGGTTGGCGAAATAAACCCAGTGGCAACGCCGATAGGCTCGGTCATGGACGGGCGGCGCCACATGCCCCTATAGAACTCGGCATGCCAGCGATTGGTGCCGGCGCTGGGATCGTATGACGGGTCGGAGTTTGGACAGCCCATCACAGCAGACCGGATCAGCGGCGAGATCGTCATGACAGCCCCATTTGCTACAACAGATTGATCAATGCGCCGCCAGCGACGGTGGTCTCGAGGGCCATGGTTGCCTCCAAGGTGGAGGAAATGAAAAACCCGCCGAAGCGGGTTTGGGAGGTGGATGACGGATTTGCTACACGGCCTTGACCATCACGTAGGCCCGGCCGTCCGGCTCGATCGAGATCACGCGGCCGACGGCGTGCAGGTACTGCTTCATGCTCAAATCATCCTCGCGCACGGCGATGCCCTTGATACCGGCACCGTCCTGCACCGGCACGATGTAGTCGCCCGGCTGGGCGCCCAGCACGTTGACCGGTACGCGGCCGGCGATGGCGATGCGGTCGACTGTCTGGCGCGCGGCTTCCAGCGCCGCGTCGAAGTTGGCCATGGCTTCGGCGTCCTGCTGCACGGCGGCGTTGTGGGCGGCCAATGCAGTAACGAAGGCCGCCTGCTTTTCGGCCCATACGTCATCGGTGTCGCCAGGTTCCATTACCACGTACTCATATTCCGGTGGATTAGCGCCGGGCACTGGCTGCTGCGTGAGCACATCGGCGCGACGCAAGGGCTGGGTCGGCGCTGGTCCTGCCTGGGGCGATGGGCGCTGCCCTACGTCATTTGCCCAGGAATCACCACCGACGAAAGATGGTGCGGTCGATTTGATCGAAAACATGGTAGCATAGGCCCACATGTCGGTGACCCTATTGTCGGCGGTGATGCCTACTATTTGGCCAGGGGCGACGATACCGCACATCGAACTTTTGAAAATATATTCAGCATAGTCATTACCCATCGTATTGACCGTGCCTTTGTTATTACTACTGCGTCCAGTGACAGTATTAGCCATTACGATCATTGCTGCGTTCGCTGTGTTCCCCCAGTCCCCATCGCACCTTCGGAACCCAGCCGAATTAGACACAACCAAAATATCAGCGCCCTGCACCCCATCCTGCGCTATGTTATGGGAATTAGTTGCGACTACTTCAGTCGGAGTACCCGCCCGAAGTCGCGGCATGTAGATTTGCCCATCTCCTGAGATGGAAAGCAATGTTCCAGAGTGATTCCCAGAACCAGCATCGAAGGCCTTAAGGCGCATACGATAGCCCTGATAGTATGGTACGTTGTTACCGGCAGAAACATCCCAATGAAATGTTCCCGGATACGCAAGGCCAGCTATTCCGCCTATACCCAGTGTCAGCATATTCCGATATGCACCACCGGCCATTGTATTTTCTTCGCTCCCCGAGTTAAGAAATGATGTGCTGGTGCCACCGTTTCCAACAAATACGGTAGACCTGAACATAGTGGCTGCAGTAGATGTATTAGTCTCCGCAGGTGCAAACCCCCTGTATCTTGGCGGATAGGCCGCAGTATTTCCCGAGTCATACACCATTGTTCCAGCGGGCGTCGCTGTCACTGATACTGGCTGTGCGTATGTTGTGGCGGTAAAGCCCTGCAGACTAAATGACGCCGAACCAAACGTCCCGGCTCGGAAATTCAAGTACACCTCAAAAGTTCCATTCACTTGCTGAAAAACCTGTATCCGCGCGTTTATCGAAATGGCGCCATTAAACGTCGAATCGTAGTAAAAGCCACCCCGAACACCCAGCATGAGGACAAAGGGGGAACTGGCGTTTGCTGCCCAGCCGTCATTCAATACCCCGTCAATGCGCAGATGCTGTGCATTGGAGCTGCTATCCATGGCAAATGTGGCAATCCGATACCAGAGGTCTGTCGGGGGGTTTTGTCCAATGTAGCTGTATCCATATTTATTGGTAACGCCCACCGCCACAGGAGAATTTGTTGCAATTGGCAAGTTCGGATCAAGCCACGCCGGATTCATGAATCCATTCGCCCCGCCCACCGGCGACATCCCAACCTTTGGCGCATACGACGCCACCACAGCGCCGCGCCCGGCCAGCTCATTCAAGCGCTGGATCGTATCCTTCTGACCATAGTAGAAAAAATCACCCATTACAGTTCCTCTATTTCAATGTTGGTGGCATAGGCCTGGAAAGATGGCGTGGTGATGGCGGCCAGGTTGGCCAGACGCCCATACACCTGGTGCGCCTGCTCCAGCTCAACGTCATCGCTATCCGGGTACAGGCTGATGAAAAGCGGGCGGGACAGGCCGTTGCCGCGCACGATGCGCCACAGTTCGGCACGGTCCAACGGTGTCATGTGATCGAGCGCGAGCGACAGCTTGCGGTACATCACGCCACGCTCCACCTTCTGTTCGCCGGCGCCATTGCGGTACTGGCTGCTGGTATCGACCGGCGCAATGCCGGCACCGTATGAAGCGTTCTGTTCCGGACTCCAGTAAGCCCCTGCCACCAGGCGCGCAGCCTCGATGTAGCCGGCAGGATTGTCGGGATCGGCCAGGTCGATCACCAGTTTCCTGATGCTGCGCATCTGGAACCAGCAACGAGCGTAGGTACCGCCGCCGTAACTGTAGGCATTCAAGCCCAGCGGCAATGCGCCCCAATCCCACATGCCCAGCCGCGCATACTCGCACGCCGGCACGACGCCCGTATCGAATACAGGCGCAGCGTCGCCTGGCTCGACGTAGCCGCGCACGCGGATACTTGCCCCTGGGGTCAGGTTGCAAAACGGCAGGGCCACGCCACCGACAATTTCCGGTGCCGGCCACGTTGCTACGATGCTCTGTACCGTGCCAATTGAACGCAGCACCGCAGACTTGCCTTCACGCTGCAGATTGGACGGTCCCAAGGTGCCTGCCTGGTTCGATGCAGTCAAGATCGCGCGGTCGGCGGAGTTGTCGTAGATGACGCGTAAATTATTCATGTGCCCTCCTGTCCTGGCCAGACGATGGCATCGAGCGCTTCGAAGGAAGTAGCGACAGCGATCTGCTCGCGCAGCTTGCGACCAATGGCGAATACACTAGCAACATGCTCACCGAGCGCAGCGCCAACGGCAATCATGCCAGCCGCATCGAGCGTCAAGTGGGTGTTATCCGACAAGGTCCAGTCGATGCTGTATGGCTGGCCGGCAGCCTGCGCCAGCAGGGCAAGCTGTGCGGCTCCAACGATGCGATCCTTGTCTGCCTGATACGTGGCACAGCAGCACACAAAGTCCGCAGCCTCGGCAAGAGCACGCGCCCGCTTGATGCGCGCCCAGGTACGAGCTTTGACGCTATCCAGCGTTCTTGCATCTATCCACATGTCTGCCGCCGCATCGTATTCGTGATATTCGCTGGGCCGTGGCGGCAATGTCTTGCCGGTGCGCTCGTTCGTGTAAGTTCCATCACTGTTGACAATGATTGTTTCCATTAAAAATTCCTTGCGATCACGGTCGCCTGACATTGTTTAAGATAAAGCTTCCCCATATCTGCCGCCCAGTAGGATGAGTCGGTCGCAGAAACACCAAACTGGACTGTGCTACCAGGACTGACCTCAAGCGTTAGCCCGTAGCCTGTCGCTGCAGGACCGTCGCCTCCCTGCCGTTCCCGGACTCCGCTCATCCAGGCCCACACCCCGCCATTGATGCGGTACCAGACGCTCAGTTGGTCATCAATCACGGCTGTACAAACGATCGAAAAGAACACCTTGCCAGAGCGGATTCGACGCTCGGCAGGCCAATCTGGGGCGTTATGCTTGAACAGAACCTCTAAATTCGTAAATACAACTGCGGAACTGATTGAGTCGTTTTTAATAAATACCCCGGACGCAGAAGACTGCAGCGAGACCGATGGATAGCCAGGTTCGAAGAAGGCAGTTGCTGCAGCCGCTGTGCCGACAGATACCCGCGCGGATGAGAGATCGCCGGAAAATGTTCCTGATGCACCTTTCAATTCGCCAGTAAAAATTCCGCTTGCGGACTCTAACTCTCCAGAAAACGTTCCGGAAGCTGCTGAAAGTTTGCCCGAAAAAGTCGCCTGTCCACCATTGATGAGCAAGCCCGGCATGGACACATAACCACCACTTCCCAACTCTACATAGCCGCCTGTTGCCGGGTTACCAAGCAGTAAGCCCTGTTCACTCAGGTGAAAGCCAATGCCGCCGTTGCTCGGCCAAACATAGGCATTGCCTGGATAGCCGGGGCCCCCGTGCAGCGTCGTGCCATACAGGTCGCCAGCGACCACACTCCCCAGGTTCGCCTTGATGGCGCCAAGCGTGTCGCCCACAATCGCCTTCGCCGCCACAGTCCCATCGACCAGCAAGCTGCCATTCAACACCGTGCCAAGAACCGTCCATGCGCCATCGACAAAGAACTTCGTCACCGCATGCGTCGCGTCGTACAGCGTCACCACGTCGCGGTTGACCGGCGCGCCATAGCCTGCCTTGCCGATCTCATAGACAGCCGACGCATCCGACCAGGCCGAATAACCGGGTGCCGTCACCGTGACGGTACCGCGCTGGCCGGTGGCGCCGTCGGCGGCCAGGCGCACAGCGGCCGCCCACTCGCCTGGGGCGATATCGTCGGTCTCCGTGCGTGACGCGGCCGTGGCGCCCGAGGTGAACAAGTATGCTCCGCCCGCCGCCGGCACCTGCGCCGACCAGCCGTTGTTCAGGCCCGTCAGCGCACCCGTGGCAAACGTGAAGGTGCAGGCGGCCGAGGGCAACGCGGGCGCAATATTGGTCGCGCCGCGCTGGTAGATGCGCACGGGCGCCACATTCAAGCCGTCGGTACCATCCTTGGCCAGCTGCACCGCCCCCGCCCATTCATTGGCGGCGATGTTGTCCGTGGCATTGCGCGAGCTGGCCGACGCCACGCGCACGTACAGCGGCGCCGTGCCGGCCGGGATATTCTTCGACCAGCCATTGGCCAGGTCGTTGCCGGCCGGCGTCGTGATAGCCGCTGTGGCAAAAGTGAAAATCACGTCGCCGGGCGTATCGGCTGGCGCGGCGGCGGCGCGCTTGTAGGCGAAAGCCTGGCCCGTGTTCAGGCCAGCCAGGCCCGTCTCGCCGGCGGCGCCGTCGAAGACCTTGCTGACCATGTAATTGGCAATGTAATCGACGCCGAATTCACGGATGCGCGCCTGCACCAGGGCCGTGTCGGTCGTCATGCTGGCAAAATCGACCGTGGCCACGTTGCCGTTTACCCGCAAGCTCGTGCCGGACGATACCGAAAACACGATATCGCCCACCACATTGACCGGCTTGGCGGTGATGGCGATCGAGCCGGGCGCCCCCTCGCCCGCGCTATTCACACGAAAAACGGGCGTGCTGGCGGCCATCAGGATCGCCTTGCCATCGGCAACGGTACTGAAGCGCTCCGCCGTCGCCTGCAGCAGCATATCGCGTTCCCCCACAATCGCGCTCATGCCAGCACCCCCACCGTCACTCTGCCCGTCAGCCAGAAGCGCGACAGCATCACCACCACGCCCGGCACGCCATCCTGCAAGCCAAAGCGCTCAGCGCGCAGGGTTACGGGCTGTCCCAATTCCAGCATCATCATCTCGGGTTCTCCATCGAATTCGTAAATGGTGCGCGGCACCTTGCTCAAGGCCAGGCGCCGCTGCGCTTCCGCGCGGGCATCGGCCCGCGTCTTGAGGCAGGTATCGATCTGCACCGGGTCGTCGGACAGGCGGTAACGCGCGCGCACCGCCTCGTCGACCACGGTTTCGGTCAGCCATTCGGTGGCGTACAAATCCGCATGCGCGGGCGGAATGCTGGTCGTCAGGCCCGCCTGCAGCGTGTAGTTACGGTCGAAGCCGATCTTCACGGCCGCCGTCACGGGCAGGCGCTGCGCGGGACGCAGCGAACGCTCGCGCATCTGTTCCGGTCCGATCGCCACCGGCACGCCGGCGGCCGGCAGCGCGATCTGCACCAGGCGCAGCTGGCCGGTACGCGACATGACCGCCTGGGCGCCCACGCTGGCCGCCAGCTGCTGGATGGCCTGCGCCTGGTTCGTGCGGTCCGCAACATACAGCCCCACCGGCTGCGGGTGGGCCGCATCGAAGGCAGCCAGGTTGGCCAGGTCCAGGTCAGCCAGCGTAAAACGGTCGGCCGCCTTGCCATAGGCCGTGGAGATGCGCTGCACCAGCGGAGCGATGCGCGGCGCATAGCCGCCGCCCTTGTCGCCCTGCACGCTGGCCGTGATCGTGGTGGAAAACGGGTCAGTCGTCAGGTTGAAGCGGCCCGCCTGGTCGTTCAAGGCCACGGCGATCGGCTTGCCGTTCGTGCGCACCTCGAACGTCGATTCCACCGCGCCGAGAAAGCCGTATTCCAGGGTGGCCGGATCCGTCAGCAAGGGCGCCACGTTGTGGCATTCGCCGAACGGCACCGGCAGGATGGCGTCCTTGTTCGGCGTGATGCCACCCAGCTTGGCTTCGGAGATCGGCGTATTCAGGCGCTGCAGCTTGTCGCGCAGCACTAGGTTGACCGACTCGCGCCCCGCACTGGCCACATCGGCGATGATGCCGTCGAAGACCAGCTGGAAGTCGGCCCGCGGCCAGGAGGGATCGCCGGCCCAGGCCCTGATCGGCCGGTTCATCCAGACGTCGTCCAGCCAGCCATCGAGCGCGCCGTCAGCGTTATCGAGTTCGATATCGCCGCCCGACAGCCCAGCCTCGCCGGACAGGCTGACCTGTTCCGTGAAGGCCAGGCCGCCCTTGGCCAGCGGCAGGTACGCGGTATTTGCCGGCACCTCCTGTGGGCCGGTCACGTAGGGCCGCGAAGCGATATACCGCGTCACCTCGCTGCCGGCCACATTCACCTGCGCCTCGATCAGCACCATGTGGATGGCCGACGAGCTTTGCAGCCATTTCTCAAATTGCGCATCGGTCATGCGTATTCTCCTTTCACTGCAGTGGCCCAGGCAGATGCCCTGGACGATTTGTCCACGCCATCGACCACCGTCCTGGCAGCGTTGGCGTTCGATTCAAAGGTAGCCTGGATGGTGGCGCCCGTTTGCGCCCGCTGGTCGGCACGCAAGCCTTCCAGCTCCACGCGCATGGCCTGGTTGTCCTCGCGCAGGCCGCGGATTTCAGCGACGAGAACCTCGGAACCGACGTTCGCGGCCGACGAATAGCGCACGGGGTCGAAGACGGCCGCCGTAACGGGGGAAGTCATCGCAGCCAGTGCCGCGACCACGGGGGGATTACTGAACTGCACTCCCAGGTCCGCCGCACCGCCCATTGCTGCCCGCAGGCCGGCGATGGCCTGCGCCACCGTCAGCACGCTGTCGTTAATGGTGATCAAGCCCGATACCTGGACATTGAGTGCATCGAGGCTGGCCTGCTGCACATCGACCTGCGCCGCTGCCCATTTCAACGCTTCCTTGTTCGCTTCCACCACGCGGGCATAATCGGCCGCATAGCGGGCGTCGGACGCATTGACCACTTGCGATGCCGTCAAAAACGCCTGTTCGGCGGCAGACAGCCCCGATTGCGCCGTCGCGTCGCCCGCATTTGCGGCCGCCAGTGTCTTCTCGAACTGCGTACGCGCCTCGGCGTACTTCTGCTCCGGCGTCAGCGTCGACTGGGCGCCCAGCGCCATGCTGGAATTGAGCCCGTTCAAGGTCGTTACCCACGATTTCGACTTCTCCAGCGCCGACTTGGCCGCCGCCGATTCCGTCTCGTAGGCCTTGGCCAGCGCATCCTTCGCGCTGGTCACCGCCTTGACGGCCTGGATCTGATCGAACAGCCCGCGATTGACTTCGGCAACGCTGCTGCGTTGAGCCACCAGCAACTGCGCTTCGCTTTGCGTCAGCTGGTCCAACTGCTGCTGCATATCCCTGCGTTCGCTGGCGATATCGCTGGCCGTCTTGCTCACTTCGGCCAGCTCGCCGGTGGCGGCGCTGAGGTCGGCCGCATAGTCGGCCGCCTTTTTGAACGGCTCGGCCAAGGACAACAAGGCCACATACAATTCAGCTGCCCCATCTTTTCCAGTGGCCACTCCATCGGCCGCAGACAATACGGCAGCCTTGAAGCCATCCATCGTCGTCACGCCACCCAAGCCCAGTTTTCCCATGGCGTCATTTACCGACTTGGTGATCGGCGCCATCTTTTCGGATTCAGACAGGAAATTCTCGTAAAAATACGAAGTGCCGCTTGTCAGCTTTTCCAGGCCACCGGCAGTATCGATCAAGTCTTCGCTCAGCTTTACTGCTGCCATGCCCGTGACGCCGAAAGATTTTCCCAATACAAACAGGACATCGCTGACCTGCTGGAAGTCATTGGCAATGCGATTCAGTGTTTCAAACGCACCTTCTCCTATCTTGGCGAAATCGCGCAAGCCGGCAACGCCAGCATCAGCCATCTTGTCGCCCAGCGCAGAAAATGCCGTTTCCAGTGCTTTCTGCTGATCCTCAGTCGACAGTCCTTTCAAACTGATCTTGCCCAGATCGACCTTGAAACTGTCCATCCGTGCATTGAAATCGCCGCCAGCCACCCCCATGACGTTGGCGGCGCCACGAATGGCATTACCCATGCTGACGATAATCATCGTGAATTGCTGATTGACGTCATCAGACATTGCTGCCGTCTCGGTCTTGTTCTTATTGCTATAGGTAAAACCCAGTGCTTTCTTCTTGGTATTGACATCGGCATACGATTGGGCGGTAAAACCGATATCCTCGATCTGGCCCAGGCTCATGACCTTGCCTGTAATCCCCTGATCGACCACCGTCTTGGAGGTATTGAATAGTTTAGAAACCACGCTGCCCAATACCGCGCCCACCACACTGCCGAGCACCAATCCGATGGGGCCGCCAATCGCCGCCATACCCATGCCCAGATAGGTGCCCAGCATGGCTCCGCCCAGCCCGCCAGCGGAAGTGCCTGCCAGCACGCCAAGCGTGCCTCCCAGAACCTTGGTTCCGGTCTGCACGCCTGCCGCAGCTCCGCCCGCTCCCGTCGCCACCGACTCGCGTGCCAGCAAATTGGCCAGGTTGCCGATACCGGCGGCCAGCTTGCGCAGTGAGTTGTCCATTGAAATGGTATGCGCCAGGCCCAGCCCGGAATTTTTTTCCATGATGGCCAAGCTGCGCGCGATCGAATCGCTTTTTGCGGACGAATCACCGAGCACCGTCCCCGTGCCGTTTGCCTTCTGGCGTTCCTTGGCAACGTCGACATTACCTCCGCCTCCACCACCAATCGCCACGCCCAGGCCAGCCACAATCGCGGCCATGGCCGCCATGCGACCAAACGCGGTATAGGGGTCGCCCGTGCCTTGGCTCAGTACCGCACTGATTCCCTTTGGAACCAGCTCTGCCAGGGTCATAGCCACTTCCGCCGCATGAAACACCTGCGACACCGTCGTCAAGGCCCTGTAACCAGCGCTTTGCTCGTCGAAGAAACCGGCCGCCGCGCCGGCCATGTCGCTGTATCCTTTCATCTGGGCTTGCGTGGAATCGAGCTGAGCCTTCGATTCCGCAGCGATTTCCTTAGGTTTGTCCCCATTCGCATCCTCCTTCGCGTTCGCCAGGGTTCTTTGAATGTCTTGCTGAGCCTTCTTATGGTCAACCAGCGCGGAAGTCACCTTGCCTATCGTGCCGCCCACCTTGCCGAAAGCCTTTTCCAGTGCATCACCGAGGGCCTTGGCGCCATCGGCAGCCTCTTTCCACTGCTGCTCATCAGCCGCCTTGGTATCTGCGCGGTCCTTGTCCTTTTTGGCCTTCGCATCCTCTTCACGTTTCTTCAGCGTTTCCGCATTCTGCTGGCGCGCGATTTCATCCACCTGCGCCAATTCGGCCTTTTCCCTCGGCGCGATCCTGGACTTGGCGGCGCCAGCTTCGGCGATCTTGTTCTTGTTGTCCTGAACCGCCTGCGGCGTTTTCGCCTGAAAAGCGCTCAGCACATCGATCTGCTTCTGGTAGGCATCCGCTTCCGCCTTGCCCCGCTCGCGAATGGTGTTTCTGCGATTTTCAAAATATTGCTCTTCGCTTAAAGTGCCACCCTTGCGGTACAACTCATCAAGTTTGGCGCTCTGGTCATAACCCTCCGTTTTCAAGCGCAATTCATCTTGAATGGCTTGCAACTGCCCCGCACGCCGCGCCTCGCTATCATCGGAACCAAAGGCGGGCGGAGGCGCTTCAACCTTGTAGGCGGCATGAATGGCGGCATGCATCGCTTTCTGATCTGCAACAGGAACCGCCTGCGCCGTTCCATTCAATGTGGCAACATACTTGTTATACCGAGCAATTTCTGCTGTCTCCTCGCTAATTCTCTTGGCATAACGCGCCTTAATCGCGTCGATACCATTCTGTGCCTGTTTTTCAGCATGATTTTTTTCTTGAACTCCGCGCTGCGCATCAGCAACCTCTTTCTCTTGGGCTAGCCTGGTCACCAGCACCTGCCGCTCCTTTGCTTTCTGCTCAAGATAGCGCTGCAGTTCCTTGCCACTCATTCCCATGCCTTCATGCGTGCCCACGCTGGTATGACCGGTGACTTTGGCCGACGCAACTTCCAGATCGAGCTGCACGATCTCCTGTTTCGTTGTGGTCCTGCGTCCCAGGCCATTGACGCTATCTTCGCCATTCGACCAGAGGGTCTTCATAGCCCGCATCGCAGTACCAACAATGCTCAGGTTTTCGCCGCGTTTTTTCAGCTCCTCGTTGTAACTCTTAGCCGTCGCGATCATCGCTTCCTGCGTCTTGCCTTCTTCCACTAGCGTCTTGATATGTTGGTACTGGCTGGCATCCAGTGTTCGATACACCTCGGCATGGGTATCGACCCAGTTCACAACACCGCCAGCCATCGTGGCAAAGTTCGCGGCAACCTCCGCTGCTGGCTTATTTGTACGCTGTGCCGTGGCTACAGCGGCGGCGCCAACCGACAACAAGGCCTCGCCCGTAAACTCTCCCGTTTCCAGCAATGTTTGCAAGGCTATGCGCGCGTCACCCATACCTGCGTTCTCGAGATTGGCAATCGACCCGACCATGTCATTGAACTGCTCTTCCGTGATGCCAGCCGAATTGCCTGTCAGTTGCATTGCCCTGGCAAAATTATCCGACTCCTGTTGACCCTTCACGTAGGCACTCGCTGCAAATGCGGCAGCTTCCGCGAGCATTTGCAGCGCCAATACCGGCCCCGCGCCCAGGCGCGTGATTGCCAGTTCCGTCAGGCCGGAGGCATTCGCCAGTTCGCCCAGGCCATCCTTGATTTTCCCGACATCGGCGTTCATGCCGCCTTCGCCGATTTTCAGCGATGCCCTGGCAAAGCCTTCGAGCGCGGTCATGCCCTTGAACAAGGCATCCGAGGCGTCACTGCTTTCGTCACCAAGGACTTTGGACGCGTCTGCCGCCGCGCGAGCCGCCTCAGCCTGCGCGCGCATGACCTGTTCGGAGTCGCGCATCCTGGCGTTGACATCCTCGACTTGATGCCCAGCCTCGCCACTGGCGTCGGCCAGGTCGCTGACCGCCTGCGTGCCCGCCCTTACCTCCGCCGTATTCACAACAATTAATATTTCCGTTATTTCTGGCATGGTTGGCCCATAAAAATGGCCGCGCATGGCGGCCTGGTTGGAAAATGCCAGCAGGCTTGCCGGCGGCGTGGTGCGCGGTGGCGCACTGCTACGCCTTCGCGTGCTGGTGCGACAAAAACAGCGCGTCGAGCTGGTCCAGCAACTGGTGCTCGAACGGCTCGATGGCGATGCCGTGTCGCGCCTGCCAGGCGAGGATTTCCGTGCTGGCGATGGGGTTGACGGCCATGCCGTTCTGCCGCTTGCGGTTCAATTGCGCGAACCATTCCCACACGTGGGCCAGCTCGAACGGCATGGGCGGCGCCGCCTCTTCGGGCGGCGCGCGGTACAGCGGATGGCGCCGGGCGGCATCGATATGCTCGCCCTTGGCATGGCCATCGGCCGCCCGCGCCCCGCGCTCGAACTGGTGCCCGGCGTAGCGCAGCAGGCTGGCCGTCAGAGTTTCAAAAAATTCGACTCGTTTTCCAGCGCCGTGGTCACTTTTTCCTGCCAGGTCGGGTATTTTTCAAAGGCCGCTTCCAGCAGCGCAGCATCGAGCGGCACGGGTGCGCCGTTGCTGGTGAAGCCGTACCAGCCCGTGACCACGGCCAGGGCCAGGCGTTTCTGGTTGCCGTCGATGGCTTGCACCAGCAATTCCGCGCCTTCGTCGGTGGAGGCATCGATGGCCGTCTTGCGGCGCGCCGACTTTTTATAACCTTCTGCGCGCACGGCGTTGTTGGTCAGGCGGTATTGCTCGCTGTTCTTGCCGACGATGGTCAGGCCGGCCACCGCTTCGCCGTCCGCGTCGAAGATGACGGGCACGTCGAAGGTGACGGGCGTGGCAGCCGCATGGATATTGCCGATGTCGAAACCTGCCTGGATTTTTTGTGCGTTGTTCATGTGTGCTGCTTTCTGTATAAAGTAAAAGTAAAAAAGGCCGCCATCACGGCGGCCCCGGTGCTGGCGCTAGCTGATTACAGCGCGCTGTCCTGGATGGTCAGGGTGGTCGCTTCATGCTGCGCATCGGCGCCCTTGTAGCGCAGGACGTCGAAGGCGCAGGTGACGATCTTGTTTTTCTCGCCGTCGTCGATCTTGGCCGAGGTGATCTTGATGCGGCCCATGGCCAATGCCAGCACGTCGGCTGCCGGTGCCGTGCCCGACGCCATGGCGTAGGCCAGCGGGATTTCCGTCTCGGACTTGAAGTAGTCGAGGTAGGTGGCGTCCTGCAGCAGCACTGTGAACTGGCCCGAGCCCATCACCTTGCCGCGCGAGGCCGCCGTGGCGTACTTCGAGCCGATCACCGGGTCGACCTTGACCTGGCCGTCGAGCGAGACGGACATGCCGGTGCAGATCTGCGACGGGATGCCGTTCACGGACAGCATCGCCGTGGCGCCCGAGAACTTGCCGGTGCCCGGCGCGGCCAGCGGCGTGGGGAAGTACGGCACGGCCGTGGTCGGGCCTTCCGCCTTGCCCATCAGGGTGAAGTCCAGGCTGGTGATGCCGTTCGGCTGCACGGCGATATCCATCTTGCTGACCAGCTGGTCGACGAAGCTGCGGTGCACGCCGATCTTCGGGTCCTGCACTTCGGCCGTGAACCAGTCGGTGGTGTGGCCGCTCAAAGGGGTGAAGCTGCGCTTGCCTACCGCCGCCACGCCGACCGAGTCGCCGGCCGCCTTAACGATCATGGCCGAACCGTCCATGAACTGGCCATTCAGGTTGGTCGCCGTCACCGACGTGACGAAGAAGTTCTTCGCGTTGTTGGCGGCAGCCGGCGCCGTCATGCCGGTGATGCGCACCACGCTGCCGGCGCGGAAACCTTCTGCCAGCCAGGAACCGGCGCTGCGCGTCAGGCCGGAGGCGGCGGCAGCGATGGTGGTTTGCGCGGCAGCGACGCCGCCGGCCGTGAAGTCGCGGCGCAGCAGCGCTGCCATCAGCGGCGCGTAGGTGCCGCACGCCGCTTCGGCCTTGATGGCGCCCGTGGTACGGAAATTGCCCAGGCGGGTATCGCCCTGCTGCTGGCTGGCGTCGATTTCGGCGCTCGCATATTTGTCCGCTTCCGTGTCGAAGGTGGCCGTGACGCGGGGATAAATCTGGCCGCCGCCGGCGGCGGCCTTGCTGCCTTCGGCGCTTTGTTTGCTGATAACGATCAAGCTGTCGATGCCGTTTGCTGTCGATGCCATAAGTAATACCTTTCGTGGGATGAAAAAAAAGACCGCAGGTGCGGTCTTGAGGGGAGAACTGTCAACAATCGGGAAAATAAAAAGCCCGCGCGCGGTGAGGCGGCGGGCTGGCGTCCGGGTGGCACGGGGCCGTGCCGGACGGAATGGGCGAAGGGGCCATGAAGGCGGTTCGCTGCGCTGATTTCCCCTATCGGTGTCGCGCCAGAGACGCGTCTATTACGAGTGGAGAAGCATGTGGTCCTGCGGTGTTGCTGTTGCTGCGTGATCGAGACTCTATTGTAGGGGCGTTTTTTTCAGCGCCAGGCATATTGCAAAAAACTTTTCAGTGACCCAGGCGGCGCATGGCGCGGACCCCGTGCGACTGGAAGATACCTTCCAGCTCGCTGACCATATCCTTGATGCGTTCGAGCTCGAAGCCGCCGGAGCAGCTGATGGCCGCCTCGCCGCCGCCATGGCACGCCTTGCAGACGACCGGCGCGCCCGCCTGCATGGCGGCGACGACGCCCGTGCCGTGGCAAACCTTGCATTTGCTGTCGAGCCAATGCGCGAGCGACGCTTCGGCCACGCGGCGGTACAAGGTATTGGCGGCCTGCGCATCCCAGGCCGTCTGCGCCTTGACCCAGCGCCGTGCCCGGCCCTTCTGCGTCACGGCCGCCGTCCAGGCACGCAGCAGCTGCGCCAGGTTGCCGGCATTGCCTTCGAACAGGCGGCTGATGGTGCCGTCCGCGTATTTGACGCGGCACAGCAAGGCGCCCATGTCGCCGGCCAGCGCGGCCGCCGCGATCACGTCCAGGTCGTGGTGGACGGCATCGTCGCGCAGGTTCTGCGACGACAGCGATGCGATGAATTTTTCTGCAAACCCCATTATTTTCTCCTCGTTGATACTTGTCTTAGTTGTCCTGCGCCGGCCCGAACAGGGCCGCCACCAGCGGATCGCGGCGCGCCGCACCGCGTGGCCAGCTGGCCGTGCGGCGCACCTGCGGCGGCAGTTCGGCCCAGCCGTCGACCTCGTCGTCCTGCTCGCCCAGCGCGTACAGGGCGGGCCGCTGGCGTCCCGGCTCCGTGCAATGGCGCTGCGCCAGGTGGATCTGTCCCATGCCGCACATGTGGCGCAGATAGCGGCTCATGGTGCCCGCATCGAGTCCCAGCAAGGCGGACAACTGCGCCGCGCTGGCCTGGCCCTGCTCGCGAATGTACTGCGCGATGCGGGCGATATGCAGCTGCGACTTCTTGCTGCGTCCCTGTAACTGGCGCCCCTGCCGCGGCACCGCCCTGCTTTCAACCGACTGACTGCTGTTCAACATCTGCCTGACCTCCCGTGGTGTCGCCAACCGGCAAACGCTGTAGTACGTTTGCGACAGGCAACAAGTAGACTTTATCAATCGCTAATGTTAAAGTCAAGCATTTGGTAATTTATCAAACGGTAAATTTCAGGTTTAATGTGGAGATGGATATGTATCAATACAGACGCGACCGCCTGCTGGCCCTGATCCGCGAGCACTACGACAACACGCGCAAGAAAATTTCCGACGTCAGCGGCTGGAGCGAGGCGCGCATCTCGCAAATCCTCTCGCCCACCTACCGCGAGGGACGCGCCTTCAGCGAAAAGATCGCGCGCAAGCTGGAAGCGGACCTGCAGCTGGGCAGCATGTACTTCGACCAGGGCGCGGCACCCGACCAGGCGGCCATGGCCGCGCGCGCGCTGGCCGGCGTACAGCCCGTGGTCGTGGAAGATGGCGAGGATGAACGCTTCTACCCGATCCGCAAGGTGAAGCTGCGCCTGTCGGCCGGCATCACGGGCTTTGCCATCGAGCCGGAAACGCACGACGGCAGCACCATCAGCGTGCCGCGCAGCTGGGTCGAGCGCAATGGCTACCACCCTGAAAAACTGGTGGCGATCAAGGTCAAGGGCGAGAGCATGGAGCCGGCCCTGTACGAGGACGACGTGGTGATCATCAATACAGCCGACAACCGGCCGGCCGACGGCATTGTGTTTGCCATCAATTACGAAGGCGAGCCGGTCGTCAAGCGCATGGCGCGCGATATCGGCGAATGGTGGCTGACCTCGGACAACCCCGACCAGCGCAAATACCACCGCAAGCTGTGCCGCGGCAATGAATGCCTGATCGTGGGCAGGGTCGTACGCAAGGAAAGCGACCGTATTTGAAAACGAAGTTTATCGATTGATAAACTTCGTTCCCATCATGGCGCTGACGCCAATGCTGCCTGGATCTGCTGCAGAGATGCCGGATCGTCCATCGACGTCAGGTCGCCCGGACTGCGTCCTTCGCAGATGGCCTGGATCGAACGGCGCAGCAGCTTGCCCGAGCGCGTCTTCGGCAGCTGCGCCACGAACAGCACGCGCGCGGGCCGCGCCACGGCACCCAGCTGGCGGTCGACCACGGCCATCACTTCGCGTTCCAGCACCGCCTTCGCCTCGACGCTGTCAAAACCCCGCGGGTCCTTGAGGATCACGAAAGCCATCGCCACCTGGCCTTTGAGCTTGTCTTCCACGCCCACCACGGCCACTTCCGAGACATTCGGATGGCTGGTGATGCTTTCCTCGATTTCGCGCGTGCCCAGGCGGTGGCCGGCCACGTTGATCACGTCGTCGGTGCGGCCCAGGATAAAGTAATAGCCGTCCGCGTCGCGCACACCCCAGTCGAAGGTCGAATACACTTGACGGCCGCTGAAGGTGGACCAGTAGGTGTCGACGAAGCGCGCGTCGTCGCCGTAGACCGTCTGCATGCAGCCGGGCGGCAACGGGCCGTCCAGCACCAGCACGCCCTTCTCGTTGGCACCGCACTCCTCGCCCGTCGCCTCGTTGAGCAGCCTGACCTGGTAGCCATACATGGCCAGGCCCGGGCTGCCCAGGCGCGTCGGCGTGTCGGCGATACCCTTGGCCACCGAGAGAATGGGCCAGCCCGTCTCCGTCTGCCAGTAGTTGTCGATGATGTCCACCTTCAGTTCGTCGGCGATCCACTGCGACGTGGTTTCATCGAGCGGCTCGCCCGCCAGGTACAGCGCTTTCAGGGAGGACAAGTCGTATTTGCGCATCAGTTCCACCGGGTGCTTGCGCAGCACGCGGATGGCCGTCGGCGCCGAGAACATGCGCGTGACCTTGTATTTTTCAACGATGCTCCACCAGATGCCCGCATCGGGACAGATGGGCAAGCCTTCGTACAGAATGGTGGCCATGCCGGCGATCAGCGGGCCGTACACGATGTAGGAGTGTCCCACCACCCAGCCGATATCCGAGGTGGCAAAGAAGGTTTCGCCGGGCTTGCCGCAGAAGTTGTACTGCATCGACGACGCCAGCGCCACCGCATAGCCGCCCACGTCGCGCTGCACACCCTTGGGTTTACCCGTCGTGCCCGAGGTATACAGCACGTACGACGGCTCGTTCGATTCGAGCCAGGCGACGGGTACCCGCGCGTCCAGGTGCTGTTCGCGCAGGGCCGCGTAATCGACGTCGCGGCCAGGCGTCCGTTCCATCGGCACCAGATGGCGGTCGACCAGCAGCACATGCTGCGGCTTGTGCGCGGCGATGCGGATGGCTTCGTCGAGCAGCGGCTTGTAGGCAATCGCCTTGCCGTTGCGCGAACCGGCATCGGCGGAAAATACCAGCTTGGGCTGCGCATCGTCGATGCGGCTGGCCAGGCTGTTGGCGGCAAAGCCGCCGAACACCACGGAATGCACGGCGCCGATGCGCGCGCACGCGAGCATGGCAAACGCCGCCTCGGCGATCATCGGCATGTAGATCAACACGCGGTCGCCCTTGACCACGCCCAGCGACTGCAATATGGCGGCGCAGCGCTCCACTTCGCGCTGCAGCTCGCGAAAGCTGTAGCTGCGCTCCGTGTTCGTTTCGGTGGAAATGGCGATCAGCGCGGCGGCATCGCCCTGGCTGTCCACCCAGCGGTCGACGGCGTTGTGGCACAAATTCGTAGTCCCGCCGACGAACCATTTGGCGAACGGCGGGCGGGAATAATCGAGCACTTGCGAAAACGGGGTGTTCCAGTCGATCTTTTCCGCTTCCTCGCGCCAGAAAGCGTCAGGCGTGTCGATCGAGCGTTGATAAAATGCTGCGAAATTCATGTCTCCTCCGGTATGCGTGCAATCTGTATCGGGCCTGGGCGAACGGGTCTGGCCACTTTATGTGTAGAGCATCTGCCTGCGTATTTCTGTCGTTTATCTGCGTATGCGTGCATCCTCCAACGATTTTTCAAACAGTTTTTTCGAGAACTCGAACATCTCCGGCTGCGCCGCCAGGCAGGCGCGGCGCTCGGCGGCGATCCTGTCGCGATTCGCCGCCAGGGTGGCGCCGGTCAGCGCCATGCCGAACTGGCCATCGTCCGGCGCGCCACCCTTTTGCGTCATGACGCGCTGCATGACGACATCGCCCAGCGCCTTCTTGAAATGTCCAGCTTCCCAGTACCAGCGTGTGCTGGCTTGGCGCTGTTGTTGAGTGGGTATCGGCTCGCAGTTGTAGGGGCCGAAACCGCTGAAATCGGTCACGCTGATGCTGGCCGACGGGTTCTCCTTTTTCACTGCCGCCACTTGCTGCACGACCTGCTGTTTCCACTGCTCGAACAGGGGCCACAGGCCAGCTTCTTCGAACAAGGTGAGCATCTGCGCGTGATAGGGATAGATCACCAGCTTGATATCGGCTTGCGTGGCGGACATCGCCAGCAAGAAGTCGTGCAGCGATTGAAAATCGCCGTCGGCAAAATCGGTCTTCGACATTTTGACAAATCGAGCGGTGCTTTTCTGCGCCCGATGCTTGAATACCTTGTAATAGCCATCGCGGGCCGCTTGCGCCCCAAGCTCCTGCGCGGGATTGTGGCCATCGGGCGCCATGATGAATGCTGCCCTGTCATGCTGGATGAGCGGGGTCTTCACGGCGTCCTTGACCGAGGCCAGTGAAAACAAGGTGTCAAAACGCCAGAATCCCGGAGCATGGGCGCGCGGCGCTTCTGCTTCCGCAGGTGCCGACGGCGCGACTGCCGGGGTCAGGAAGTCGAGAAATTCAAGGCCCACGATCACCATTCCGGGCTTGATACCTGCCTGTGTCAGTTGCTTGAACTGACTGATGGCCGTGGCCATCCCGGTGCCGGGAATTCCCATATTGTAGCCAGCACCCTGCATCGCGCTAAATGCAGCGGTATGTGGATCGAAACCGATCTCCGCGCGCGAGTTGCCCAGGATGATGAACCGCGGCTGCAGCCGCAGCGCGTGTTCGTGCTTGATCTGGCTCTGGTAGCGCTCCAGGCCAGGCTTGACGGCATTGAAGTTTTCGCGCCTGGCCACGCCATACAAGCTGTATGGGTCGACGATGTACACAATGGCGCATAGCAGGCATGCGCAGGACAGCAGCACCAGGGTGAGGGTGGACAGATAACGGCCATAAGATGGTCTGGTCATTTTCAGCGCTCTCCGTCAGAACTGGAAATACAAGAAATCGGCGGGCCGGTTCAGACCGAGGATGCTCGCTAACGCCAGCAACGCGATGGCTGCGGCCCATGCGGCCGAAGCGCGCCACGTCAGCAGGCGCGTCATGTTCAGGCCTGCCGCTCCTGCAATGCGGGTACGCTGAAAATCCAGTGCCGGTGCACAGCGGCGCATGATCTGCTGCGTGTTCGGAAAGGCGAAGGCAAGCAGCGCCGCGATGCTTATCCACGTCCAGGTCTTGACGAACTGGACACCTTCGCCCAGGTAAAACGTCACGCCCATCGTCTCCAGCAAGCGCTGCAGCGATGGCACGCGGCTGGCCAGCGCGTCGGGGATGGCAATGCCGTTGCCGCCGGCCATGCCCTGCAGTATCGACCATGACGTCGCCATGTCCGGTGCACGGAAAAAGACCCAGGCAACGCAAACGGCGGCAAAGGTGATGAAAATAGCGGTGATCTTCCACGCCCGGTTGTCGAGCGGCAGATGCAACCGCCGAGCTAGCCCGCTCCAGCCCTTGTGGATACCCAGGTAAGCGCCATGCAGCGCCCCCCAGACGATGAAATTCCACCCGGCGCCATGCCACAGGCCGCCCAGCACCATGGTGATCATCAGATTCAGGTAGCGCCGCACGGGCCCGCAGCGGTTGCCCCCCAGCGGGATATACAGGTAATCGCGCAGGAAGCGCGACAGGGTCATGTGCCAGCGGCGCCAGAATTGCGCGATATTGCGCGCTTTATAGGGCGAGTCAAAATTGAGCGGCAGGCGCACGCCGAACAGGCGCGACAAACCGATGGCCATGTCGGAATAGCCGGAGAAATCGAAGTACAGCTGGAACGCGTACGCCAGTACCCCGCCCCAGGCGACCAGCAGCGATGGCGCGGCCGGATCGCTGAACAGCGGCGCCGCATACGGGCCGATGTTATCGGCGACCAGCACTTTCTTCGCCAGTCCGATGATGAAAATGGTCGCGCCGATAGCCACATTCCTGGCCGACAGGCGGAAAATCCGCTTGTCGGCAAACTGCGGCATCATTTCCTTGTGATGCAATACGGGGCCGGCGATCAGGTGCGGAAAATACGTGACGAACAGCAGGTAGTGGACAAAGCGGCTTTCCTGCGCCTTGCCCTGGTAGGTGTCGACCAGGAAGGCGATCTGGGTAAACGTGAAAAACGAGATCCCGATGGGGAGCACCACATGCAGGACGGGCAGCGGCTGCGCCAGCAATTGCGCCAAGCTGGCAACAAAGAAACCCGCATACTTGTAGTACGCAAGCAGGGCCAGATTGGCGGCGATGGCCGCGATCAACAGGCCCTTGCGGTGGCGGATGCGCCCAGGCCCCAGCCGACCCGCGCAAGCGTAGTTGAAGACGACGGAGCCGAGCAGCAGCGGCAAGTAGCGGTAATCCCACCAGCCGTAGAAAAACAGCGAGGCGCCGGCCAGCCAGGCGGCGGCCCACAACTGGCTGCGCCGTCCCAGGATGAAAAATCCGGCCACCGTGATGGGCAGATAGGCAAACAGGAAGACGTAGGAGTTAAATAGCATCGGGGTTCACCAGTCAGGAAGCATGGGAGGCCGCCACCGCATGCGCATCGCGGCTGACGCTCCCCCATTTTCCTTGTCGCTCAGTTTCTTTGCTAGCAGAAATATCAACTGATCTGCATGCGCATCCGCCTATTTGACCTGGCAGCTTAAAACGCGTCGCCGGGAATGCGCACGCTGCCTTCCATCAGCACGCGCGCGCTGCGGCTCATGATGGCCTTGGTGACGCTCCAGGCGCCATCGGCCAGCGCCGCTTCCGCGCCCACCATCAGGGTGCCGGACGGGTGGCCGAAGCGCACCGAGTTGCGGGGACCGCCGCCGGCCGCCAGGTTGACCAGTGTGCCGGGAATGGCCGCCGCCGTGCCGATGGCAACTGCCGCCGTGCCCATCATGGCGTGGTGCAGCTTGCCCATGGACAAAGCACGCACGAGCAGATCGATGTCGCCCGCCTCCACCTTTTTCCCGCTGGACGACACATAGCCGGCAGGCCTGGCGACAAAGGCCACCTTCGGCGTGTGCTGGCGCTTCGCCGCTTCATCGACATGGGAAATCAAACCCATGCGCAGCGCGCCATGCGCGCGGATGGTCTCGAAGCGGGCCAGCGCGGCCGGATCGCCATTGATGGCATCCTGCAGCTCCGTGCCCGTGTAGCCAATGGCGTCCGCATCGACAAAAATCGTCGGGATGCCGGCGTTGATCATCGTGACTTTCAACACGCCGATGCCGGGCACGTCAAGGTCATCGACGAGGTTTCCGGTAGGGAACATGGCCGAGCTGCCTCCATCGCCGCCCTCTTCCTCCGCGGCCGGATCGAGGAATTCCAGCTTCACTTCCGCGGCCGGAAAGGTCACGCCATCGAGTTCGAAGTCGCCCGTTTCCTGCACTTCGCCATGCGTCATGGGCACGTGGGCGATGATGGTCTTGCCAATATTGGCTTGCCAGATGCGTACCGTGGCAATGCCGTCGGCAGGCACGCGGGCCGCGTCCACCAGGCCGCTGGCGATGGCGAACGAGCCGACGGCGGCCGACAGGTTGCCGCAGTTGCCGCTCCAGTCGACGAACGGCTTGTCGATCGAGACCTGGCCGAACAGATAGTCGACGTCGTGCTCCGGCTTCGTACTTTTCGCCAGGATCACCGTCTTGCTGGTGCTCGACGTGGCGCCGCCCATGCCGTCGATCTGCTTGCCATAGGGGTCGGGGCTGCCGATCACGCGCAGCAGGAGCGCATCGCGCGCCGCGCCCGGCACTTGCGCGCTGGCGGGCAAATCCTGCAGGCGGAAGAACACGCCCTTGCTGGTGCCGCCGCGCATATAGGTGGCGGGGATTTTGATTTGGGGGGTGTGGGTCATGGAAATTCCTGCGTTGAATGGCTGATTAAACCCAACGGCGAAATACTGGGGTCGGACCCTGAGGGTCCGACCCCAGACCTTGCCTTTGGGGTGAATTGCGCGATCACATCGCCATTACGCTGCCTTCGACGACTCAAGGAAGTCTTGCGCAAAGCGCTGCAAAACACCACCCGCCTCATAGATCGACACCTCTTCCGCCGTATCGAGGCGGCAGGTGACGGGCACTTCGACCGTCTCGCCGTTCTTGCGGTGAATGACGAGGGTCAAGGTGGAGCGCGGCGTGCGCTCGCCCACGACGTCGTAGGTTTCGCTGCCATCGAGGCCCAGGGTCTTGCGGTTCACGCCCGGCAAAAACTCCAGCGGCAAGACGCCCATGCCCACCAGATTGGTGCGGTGGATGCGCTCAAAACCTTCGGCCACGATGGCTTCCACGCCGGCCAGGCGCACGCCCTTGGCGGCCCAGTCGCGCGAGGAACCCTGGCCATAGTCGGCGCCGGCGATGATGATCAATGGCTGCTTGCGCTCCATGTACACCTCGATGGCTTCCCACATGCGCGAGATTTTTCCTTCCGGCTCGATGCGCGTGAGCGAACCCGCTTTGACTTTACCGTCCTCGATGACCATCTCGTTCTTCAGGGTCGGGTTGGCGAACGTGGCGCGTTGCGCCGTCAAATGGTCGCCCCGGTGCGTGGCGTAGGAATTGAAGTCTTCCTCGGGCAAACCCATCTTCGCCAGGTATTCGCCGGCCGCGCTGTCGAGCATGATGGCGTTCGATGGCGACAAGTGGTCCGTTGTGATGTTGTCGCCGAGGACGGCCAGCGGACGCATGCCTTTCAACGGCCGTGCGCCGGCCAGCGCGCCCTCCCAGTACGGCGGACGGCGGATATACGTCGTCTGCGGACGCCAGTCGTACAGGGGGCTGACCTTGATGCCGTCATCTGCCTGCGCGGCAAACATGGGGATATACACCTTGCGGAACTGCTCCGGCTTGACGCTGGACGCGACGATGGCGTCGATTTCCTCGTCAGACGGCCAGATATCCTTGAGCAGTATCGGCTTGCCGTCAGCGTCATGGCCCAGCACATCCTTCTCGATATCGAAACGGATGGTGCCGGCGATCGCATACGCCACCACCAGCGGCGGCGAGGCGAGGAAAGCCTGTTTCGCGTACGGGTGGATGCGGCCGTCGAAGTTGCGGTTGCCCGACAGGACGGCCGTGGCGTACAGGTCGCGCGACACCACTTCGTCCTGGATGACGGGGTCGAGCGCGCCCGACATGCCGTTGCACGAGGTGCAGGCGAAAGCCACCACGCCAAAGCCCAATGCTTCGAGTTCCGGCATCAGGCCCGCTTCCTGCAGGTACAGTTCCACGGTTTTCGAGCCGGGCGCCAGCGACGATTTGACCCAAGGTTTGCGCGTCAGGCCCAGGCGGTTCGCATTGCGCGCGATCAGGCCGGCCGCGATCATGTTGCGCGGGTTGTTCGTATTGGTGCAGCTGGTGATGGCGGCGATGATGACGGCGCCGTCCGGCATCTTGCCCGGTTCGTTTTCCACCACGCCGGAAATCCCCCGCGCGGCCAGTTCCGAGGTCGGCACGCGGTTGTGCGGGTTCGACGGCCCGGCGATATTGCGCACGACGGACGACAGGTCGAAGCTCAAGACGCGCTCGTACTGCGCATCGGCCAGGCTGTCGGCCCACAGGCCCGTCTCTTTCGCGTACAGCTCCACCAGTTTCACCAGTTCGTCGTCGCGGCCCGTCAGTTTCAGATACTTGATGGTTTGCGCATCGATGTAGAACATGGCGGCCGTGGCGCCGAATTCCGGCGCCATGTTGGAAATCGTGGCGCGGTCGCCCAGGGTCAGGTGCGACGCACCCTCGCCAAAGAATTCCAGGTAGGACGAGACGACCTTCTGCTTGCGCAAAAACTCCGTCAGCGCCAGCACGGTATCCGTGGCCGTGATGCCCGGCTGCGGCTTGCCCGTCAGCTTGACGCCGATGATATCGGGCAGACGCATCCACGAGGCCCGGCCCAGCATCACGCTTTCCGCTTCCAGGCCGCCCACGCCGATGGCGATCACGCCCAGCGCATCGACCATCGGCGTGTGCGAATCCGTGCCCACCAGGGTGTCGGGATAGGCCACGCCGTCCTGCACCTGGATCACGGGCGACATGCGCTCGAGGTTAATCTGGTGCAGGATGCCGTTACCGGGCGGGATCACGTCGACGTTTTTAAAGGCTTTCTTGGTCCAGTCGATGAAGTCGAAACGGTCTTCATTGCGGCGGTCTTCGATGGCGCGGTTCTTGGCGAAGGCGTCGGGGTCGAAACCGCCGCATTCGACGGCCAGCGAATGGTCGACTACTAGCTGCGTGGGCACCACCGGGTTGACCAGCGCCGGGTCGCCGCCCTGGGCCGCGATGGCATCGCGCAGGCCGGCCAGGTCGACCAGGGCCGTCTGGCCCAGGATGTCATGGCAGACGACGCGGGCGGGGAACCAGGGGAAATCGAGGTCGCGGCGGCGTTCGATGAACTGGCTCAGCGAGGCGTTCAAGGTCGCCGGGTCGCAGCGGCGCACCAGGTTTTCGGCCAGCACGCGCGAGGTGTAGGGCAAGGTGGCATAGGCGCCTGGCTGGATCGCATCGACGGCGGCGCGCGTGTCGAAGTAATCTAGCTGGGTACCCGGCAAGGATTTGCGGTACAGGGTATTCATGGGGGTACTCATTATTTGCGGTCCTTGATCGGCACGAATTCCAGGTCTTCCGGGCCGACGTAGTTGGCGCTCGGGCGGATGATCTTGTTGTCGATGCGCTGCTCGATGATGTGGGCGGCCCAGCCCGAGGTGCGCGAGATGACGAACAGCGGCGTGAACATCGCCGTCGGCACGCCCATCATGTGGTAGGACACGGCCGAGAACCAGTCCAGGTTCGGGAACATGTTCTTGATTTCCCACATGACCGATTCCAGGCGCTCGGCGATGTCGAACATCTTGGTCGATCCCGCTTCCTGCGACAGCGAACGGGCCACTTCCTTGATGACTTTATTGCGCGGGTCCGAAATCGTGTAGACGGGGTGGCCGAAGCCGATCACCACTTCCTTGTTGGCCACGCGCTCGCGGATATCCGCTTCCGCTTCGTCCGCGTTGTCGTAGCGCTTCTGGATGTCCAGCGCCACTTCGTTGGCGCCGCCGTGTTTCGGGCCGCGCAGTGCGCCGATGGCGCCCGTGATGGCCGAGTGGATGTCCGAACCCGTGCCGGCGATGACGCGGCTGGTGAAGGTCGAGGCATTGAATTCGTGTTCCGCGTACAGGATCAGCGACGTGTGCATGGCTTTTTCCCACGACGCCGATGGTTTTTCGCCATGCAGCAGATGCAGGAAATGGCCGCCGATCGAGTCGTCGTCCGTTTCCACTTCGATGCGCTTGCCGTTATGGCTGTAGTGGTACCAGTACAGCAGCATGGAGCCGAACGACGCCATCAGGCGATCGGCGATGTCGCGCGCGCCCGGCGCGTTGTGGTCGTCCTTTTCCGGCAAGGCGCAGCCCAGCACGGACACGCCCGTGCGCATCACGTCCATCGGGTGGGCGGCGGCCGGCAGCGCTTCCAGCGCCGCTTTCACTGCCGACGGCAAGCCGCGCAAGGACTTCAGCTTGGCCTTGTAGCCTTTCAGTTCCGCAGACGTCGGCAGCTTGCCGTGCACCAGCAGGTAGGCGATTTCCTCGAATTCGCAGCTGTCGGCCACGTCCAGGATGTCGTAGCCGCGATAGTGCAAATCGTTGCCGGTCTTGCCGACCGAGCACAGCGCCGTGTTGCCGGCGGTGACGCCGGACAGGGCGACGGATTTTTTAGGCTTGAAAGTGGCGGCTTGCGGTGCGGTCATTGTGTTCTCCAGATTGAATAGTCTCGGGTGCGTCACTGCGGGACCGGCATGCGGTCCCTGCTTTTTGCTTATTTCTGCTTATTTCTGCTTATTTCTTTTGCGCGGCGAACAGCGCGTCCAGTTTCTGCTCAAAATCATGATAGTTGATCGATTCATACAGTTCCATGCGCGTCTGCATGGTGTCGACGACATTCTTTTGCGTGCCGTCGCGGCGCAGCGCCTGGTAGACGTTTTCCGCCGCCTTGTTCATGGCGCGGAAAGCCGACAGCGGATACAGCGCCAGGCCCACATGGGCGCTGCGCAGTTCGTCCAGCGTGAACAGCGGCGTGGAACCGAATTCCGTGATGTTGGCCAGGATCGGCACGTTGACGGCCTTGGCGAAGGTGGCGTACATGTCCAGGTCCGTGATGGCTTCCGGGAAGATCATGTCGGCGCCCGCTTCGACGCAGGCGACGGCGCGTTCCAGTGCCGCTTCCAGGCCATCGACGGCCAGCGCATCGGTGCGCGCCATGATGACGAAATTCGGGTCCGTGCGCGCATCGACGGCCGCCTTGATGCGGTCGACCATTTCTTCCTTGCTCACGATTTCCTTGCCCGGACGGTGGCCGCAGCGCTTGGCGCCCACCTGGTCTTCGATATGCAGGCCGGCAGCGCCGAACTTGATCATCGATTTCACCGTGCGCGCCACGTTGAAGGCAGAGGCGCCAAAGCCCGTGTCGGCGTCGACCAGCAGCGGCAGGTCGCACACGTCGGTGATGCGGCGGATGTCGGTCAGCACGTCGTCCAGGCTGGAAATGCCCAGGTCTGGCAAGCCCAGCGAGCCGGCCGCGACGCCGCCGCCGGACAGGTAGATGGCTTTATAGCCGGCGCGCTTGGCCAGCAAGGCGTGGTTGGCGTTGATGGCGCCGACGACTTGCAACGGGGATTCTTCCTGGACGGCCTTGCGGAATGCGGCACCTGCGGAGTATTGAGTCATGTGTTCACCTTATGGGTTTCGGATGGTCCCGAATGTTTCACGGAGTGGCTATGAGCATCAGTATTGCAAATGCCGTGCCAGGGCTAACCTGCCCGGCGGAAAAGCCGCTGCCGCAGAGCGAAAACGCAGGGAAGATGCCCATCACGGGGCGCATCGCAGCTGTCACGCCGCGGAACAGCGATGTCACGTTTGACGTCAAAAACGTTTCACCATTGTTTCATGCAACGCATTTTGAAACATTATATGAAACATGCAACAGGCATAAGGAGAGCACGATGAAAAGGAGGCGCAATAAAAACAGCCGGCGGGTGCCGGCTGAGTGAGCTATACAACTGAGACAACTGCAACTACAAGGGAAAACTAAGCCAGCCGCACCAGCGGATTGGCGATGATGTTGTCGATCTGGCGCACGGCTTCCTCGCAGGCGGCGGCAATGGCGCCCTCCTCGTCGTCGCGCACGAACTGCATGGTCGAGCCTTCGAACACTTCCAGGCCTTCCGCGGTGGCGCGTTCGATGTCGCAACTGGCCGACCATTTGCCATCGGTGGTGGGCACGGCCAGGGGAACGATTTCCCAGCCTTTATAGTGAATTTTAGAACTGCTATTCATGGGGTGCCTCCTTTGACTGACTCAATACTGGAAATCGTAGCATGAAGCGGGACCGCTAGCGACGTGTTTCACGCGCCAGCGGGCGGTCAGGCCGACTTTCAGGCTAAACGATTTACGCTGGCTCAAGGACGCAGCAGATTATCCACTTCCGTCCTGGCCACTTCCAGGCCCGCCGTGCAGGCGGTTTCGGGCGCTGCGTAGCCGCCCAGAGTGCGGCTGCGCGTGATGGCCTGCGCTTCCGGCTCACCGTCGCGCTGCAGGCGGTAGGTAAAATCCCATAAATCGTCGTTGTCCTTTTGCGGGGTCACGGAAATCGTAAAACCGCGGTACTGTTCGCTGCGTGCAGTGATATCGTTCATGAATTCCTCCTTGGAAGAATGAGGTTACCATGCTGCAAGCGTCAGGGTGCGCACGACTGTGACGGGCGCTTGCATGACCGCATATCTGTTTTCCGCATGTCAAATGTCAATTTGCAGCATTTTTTTAGCGAACTCTGGCGATATAATGCCATTCCCTTGCCCGTCCCTTGCCGCCGCGATGACTCCACAAATCCAAGCCTTCTTCGACCCGACCACCGCCACCGTCACCTATGTTGTCTACGAGGCCGATGGCCGCGACTGCGCCATCATCGATTCCGTGCTCGACTACGATCCCAAGGCGGGCCGCACCTCGACCGCCTCGGCCGACAAGGTGATCGCCTTCGTGCGCGAACATGGCTTGCAGTGCCGCTGGCTGCTGGAAACCCACGCGCACGCCGATCATCTTTCCGCCGCGCCCTACCTGCAGCAGCAGCTGGGCGGCGACGTGGCCATCGGCGCCGCCATCCAGACGGTGCAGCAGGCGTTCGCGGCCGTCTACCATCAGGATGACGCCAGGGCCGACGGCTCGCAGTTCGACCAGCTGTTCGCGCCCGACCAGGTGTTTCATATCGGTAAGCTGGAAGCGCGCGCGCTGCATGTGCCCGGCCACACGCCGGCCGACCTGGCGTACCAGATCGGCGACGCCGTCTTCGTGGGCGACACCCTGTTCATGCCAGACGTGGGCTCGGCCCGTTGCGACTTCCCCGGCGGTTCCGCTACCCTGCTGTACCGCTCCGTGCAGCGCCTGCTGGCGCTGCCGCCGCACACCCGGCTGTTCATGTGCCACGACTATCCGCCCAACGGCCGTGCGCCGCGCTGGGAAGTGACGGTGGCCGAACAGCGCGCCAGCAATATCCATTTGCGCGACGGCATCACGGAAGAGCAATTCGTGGCCATGCGCACGGGCCGCGACGCCACCCTGGACATGCCGACCTTGATCCTGCCCGCCATCCAGGTCAACATCAACGCGGGCAAGCTGCCCGAGCCGGAAGACAACGGCGTGCGCTACCTCAAAATACCGCTGAACGCGATTTGATTCCTGCGGGCATTCCCAGCCTGCCGCTCCTCCTTTCTTGACACCACGCAAGTTCCACCCCGGGCATTCCGCATACAGTGCAGATTGCCTGGGCTCGCCTGGGTGCCGCTTTTTCCTGTTGAACTTACTCCGACTGCTCCGGCGCCCGCCCGATCTCGCCATCGATATTGGCAAGGAACCACGCCAGCGACGACATCAGCGCCACGTTGCGCTTGAGGTTCTCCGGGTCGACCTTGTCCAGCGTATCGGCCGGCGTGTGGTGGTAATGGAAGTAGCTGTGGCTGTCGACCAGCGGCTCGAAACTGGGCACGCCGCCCGTTTCCAGACGGTGCAAGTCGCCCGTGCCCAGCGCGTCGCGGCGCGTAAACGCGTGCGCGCCCATCGGTTGCAGGGCGGCGCGCAGCGGGGCGAACAGTTTTTCCGCCTTCGGCCCCACGCTGGCGAGGATGCCGAACGGGCGGCCGGCGCCGCTGTCCATCTCGATGGCCGCGTATTGTTTGCCGAGCGCCTGCTTGTGGGCCTCGAAATAGGCCTGGCCGCCGCGGCCGCCGTTTTCCTCGTTCATCCAGGCGATCACGCGGATGGTGCGGCGCGGGCGGTAGTCGAGCTTTTTCAGGGTTTCCACCACGCCCATGGCCGCCACCACGCCGGCGCCGTCGTCGTGCGCACCGGTCGCCAGGTCCCAAGAATCGAGGTGGCCCGAGACCACCACCACTTCATCCGCCTTGTCCGTGCCCGGCCAGTCGGCGATCACGTTGTAGCTGTCCGCTTCCGGCAGGTTTTGCGGCGTCAGGGTCAGGTGCATTTTCAAGGGCCCGCGCGCGGCCAGGCGGCCGATCAGCAGCGCGTCTTCCACGGTGACGGCAGCGGCGGGAATGCGCTTGTTGTCATCGAGGCCCGTGGCGCCCGCGTGCGGAATGCGGAAGTTCGCGCCGCCGATCGAGCGCACCAGCGCGGCGGCCGCGCCCAGTTCCGCCGCCGCCTTCGGTCCGAGGAAGCGCGCGCGCGAACCCTGGCCATACGTGACGCCGGCCAGGCCCCGCTCGGCCATCTCCTGGTCGAACGGCGTGTCGATCAGCACGATGGCGCCCTTCACTTCCGAAGCGCGCGCCTTGAGTTCGTCCAGGCTCTTGACGATGATCACGGGTGCCGTCAGGCCGGCGGCCGGGGTGGCGCCGGAGCCGCCCAGGGCCGTGAGCACCACGCGCTGCGACACGCCCTGCGGACGGCCCGCATAGTCGATGATTTCCGCCGTTTCCACGCCGCGCACCCAGTGCGGCACTTTCACGGGCTGCAAGGTGACGGTGGCGCCCAGCTGGCGCATGGCGTCGGCCACCTGCTGCACGGCGGCCGCTGCGCCGGCGGAACCGGACAGGCGCGGGCCGATCAAATCCGTCATGTCGGCCAGGCGGGCGTAGGCCCAGTCGCTTTGCAGCGCCGTATCGCGTACCTGCGCCAGCGCTTGCGGCGTATTGCCAGGTGCGGCGGCAAAGGCGCCGGCGCTGGCGATGCAGCCAAGGGCGATGGATAAAACGGAACGGCGCAACGGCGCGCCAGTCAGGATGATTTGCATGTGATGTCAGTTCCAGTCAACGAGGTCGAAGCGGGTACGCCGTGGCCATGGGCAAGGCGCGGCTTTCTACGATAGCGTATTTATTCTGTCATTGCAGCAACTTTTACGGGAGCGATTGCTTCTTTCCCCCGGAGTCGATTACCATGCAGATCGTGATTGCTACCGGATACCGCCATGCTCAAGGGAACACTCTGTACCGTCCGGCATCTGCAGGCCGCCGACCTGAATACCTATATTTCCCTCGTCAACGACCTGCCCTCGCGCGGCGAGTTTTTCTCCATGCAATTCAAGTCGCCCGAGGCCATGCGGCGCGACTTCCTGCAATCGGGCTTTGTCACCGAGGACAGCGAATTGTTTCTCATCGAAGATCATTCGCAGCACATCATCGGCACGATCACGCATTTCAAGAGCCGCACGCCCGCCTCGCGCGAGATCGGCTACCGTCTGTTCGACCGGCAGCGGGACGGGCGCGGCTACATCAGCGAAGCGACGCGCCTGGTGGTCGACTATTTGTTCAGCGCCTATCCGTATCACCGGCTGGAACTGCTGATGGACCCGCTGAACATCGGCTCCGAGCGCATCGCGCAAAAGAACGGCTTTACCCAGGAAGGCTTGATACGCCAGGCTTTCTTTATCAACGGCGTGATGCGCGACGCGAAAATGTACAGCCTGCTGCGCCCCGAATGGCAGGCGCGCCGGCGCTGACTTGTTACCGCCCCGCCCCGATTGTAATAAGTTGTATTAGACGTGGAACAAGCTTGCGGCAGCAGATATAGTCCAGTCCATGCAGATCATTGTGATCTCGCCGGAATGGAAGGAAATGCCATGTTGAACAAGAAACTCCTGGGTGCGGTAATGGTAGCGGCAGTGGCTGTGTCTTCGGCCGCAGTCGCCGGTGACCGCGACTTCAATACCGTTGCAGGCGCCGTTGTCGGGGCGGCCATTGGCAACAGCACCGGCGGACGCAATGGTGCGATCGTCGGTGGCGTGCTGGGCGCGGCCGTCGGCAACAGCATCAGCACGAATGACCGCTATTACGACCGTGGCGGCTATCGCGGCGGCTACCGCGAAACCTATTACGCGCCTGCGCCGCAACCGGTGTACTACGCCCCTGCCCCGCAGCCCGTGTACTACGCGCCGCCCCCGCGCTACTACGGCCCGCCAGCTGTCGTCTACGTGCAACCGGGCCGCGGCTACTACCGCGACTATGACCGCCGCGACTACTACGACCGTGGCCACGGTCATGGCCACGGCTGGGGCCATCGCCGTTAAGCAGAGCCCTGCCCCTGCACCATGAAAAACCTGCGCCAGCCTGCTGCCGCAGGTTTTTTTGCAAGATAGGCAAGGTATCGCCACTGCACAATATCGGCTAAGCTGTGTCCTATGATCAACATTACTGGCCGCCTGGACCGCACCAACCGATGCATTTAATCAAAGACGCGCTCGACTTTGGCCCCTGGCTCGATGCCGCCGCCGGCACCAGCGTGGGCGCCGGCCCCCTGCCCCGGCGCGAAAACCAGGACAACTTCCTGCTGATCGATGCCAGCGGCCACGCCGTCTGCCTGTCGCGCCAGGCGCCGTTCCACTGCCAGGTACCGGGCTGGCCGCGCGGCCATGTGCGCGCCGCCGTGCTCGACGGAATGGGCGGCCACGGCCTTGGGCGCGAAGCGGCGGAAGCGGCAGTGCAAGGCTTGCTGGCCGTACCCGCCTGCCTCGATACGGCCAGCCTGGCAGCCAAACTCGACGAGTTGCACACGCGCTTGCAGGACACCTTCGCCAGGACGGCGCCCGCCCAGGCACGCCCGCCCGGCACCACCCTGACCTTGCTGGAAGTGCCGCCCGGCGAAGCCCCGCTGCTGTATCACGTGGGCGATTCGCGCCTGTATGAAATTGCCGACGGGGTTGCCAGCATCCTCACCGTCGACCACGTGCCGGCCACCGTATACGCCATGCGCGGCGCGCTCGACGAGACGCGCTGGCGCGCCGCCGTGCACGGCGAGCACCATCCGCAAATCTCGCAGGCTTTTATTTTAGGCAACGCCATCAGCGACAGCTTGCAGCTCGACAAACCCCTGCGCGGCCTCGATGCGGCCACCTTGCCGCCCTTCCTGGCGCACCTGGGCGACCGCCGCGTGCTGCGCGTGCGCCCCGGCGCCCACTATCTGCTGGCCAGCGACGGTTTCTGGGCCTGCGAGGATCCGCTGGCGCTTACTGCCCGCTGGCCCGCCTTGTGTGCGGGCAAGACCGCGGCACAGGCCGTCAGCGCCCTGTTCGACGACTTTCTTTTCCACCCGCCAAAAGGCTTGCATAGCGACAACATTACCGTGGTGGCGCTACGCTTCGATGCGGCATTCACCGTCCCAAGCGGCTAGCGGCCAGGTAGCCGGCCGTGGCCGACACGGCCGACAGCACGGTGCCCCACGCCATGTCGATCGCCGTCAAGGCCAGCGGCCAGTCGCGCAAGGTCGCATAGTTGCTCAAATCATAGGTGCCGTAGGCAAGCAGCCCCAGCAGCGCACCCAGCGCCGCCGCCGTGCGCCCGCGGCGCGCGCGCAGGCCGGGCAGGATGGCAAAGACCAGCAGCCCCGCCACGTACAGCAGGTAAAACAGCACGGCCGGCGCCCAGCGGGGCGTGTCCGCCAATAGCGGCCCCAGCGCCGCGCCGTACACGGGCTTCATCAGCACCGCCAGCCACAGGGCATCGATGGCCAGGAATACGCACAAGGTGGCGCCATAGGGAATGGCAAGCTGGAGCGGGCGTTGGGCAGGCATGGTCATCTTTCGGCGTCAGGCAGCGTTGGGGGGGGGCAACAGTTGCGCCAGCATAATGCAAAACGCCGCCACGCTCACGCCGGCCCGCATAAATGCGGCATGCCGTGAACCATGCCAGGGGCGCGCGGTCTGACGGAAGGATCTCTCCAACGCCACCAGGAGCATGCCATGAGCAACACCACCCCGACACCCCAGGCCGGCACCGCCGGCGCGCCCGATTACGCCGCCATCAAGCAGCGCCAGCAAGCAGGCTGGGCCAGCGGCGACTTCGCTGTCATCGGCGTGACCCTGCAGCCGGTCGGCGAGTCGCTGGCCGAGGCCGCCGACATCCGCGCCAACGAAGACGTCATCGACATCGCCGCCGGCAACGGCAACGCCACCTTGGCGGCGGCGCGCCGCTTTGCCCGGGTCGTGTCCACCGATTATGTGCCGGCGCTGCTGGACAAGGGCCGCGCGCGCGCCGGGGCGGAAGGGCTGGCCGTGACCTTCCGCGTGGCCGACGCCGAAGCCCTGCCCTTCGCCGATGCCAGTTTCGACGCGGCATTGTCGACCTTTGGCGTCATGTTCACGCCCGACCACCGGCGTGCGGCCAGCGAAATGCTGCGCGTGCTGCGTCCCGGCGGGCGCATCGGCATGGCCAACTGGACGCCGGACGGCTTTATCGGACAGCTTTTCAAGACCATCGGCACATATGTGCCGCCCCCGGCAGGCGTGGTGTCGCCCGCCCGCTGGGGCGAGGAAGCGTATGTGCGCGACCTGTTCGGCCAGGCGGCGGAGCAGGTGCACAGCCAGCGCAAGGTCTTCAATTTCCGTTATGCCTCCGCTCACCACTGGGTGCAGGTCTTCCGCGATTATTACGGCCCCGTCCACAAGGCCTTTGCCGCGCTCGACGCGGCTGGCGCCGAGGCGCTGGAGCAGGAACTGTTCGCCCTGCTCGAACGCCTGAATACGGCGGGTACCAACTCGCTGGTGGTGCCGGGCGAGTATCTGGAAGTCATCGTCGACAAACGGCGCAGCTGAAAATACATGCCAAAATAACATATCCATAAAGACATAAAATGTGTTTTTGAGCAATAGTTTCCATGGCATGCATGGCAAGCTGTGACCAAGGGGATGAATTTGGGCAAAAAGAGCGCATTCGGACGCCGCGAAAGTTGCCAAGCAGCGGCAAAAGCGCGTAAGCTCTCATGTATAACAGAGGGCAAAATGTCCCCGCTCGATTCGAGTCAGAATGTCATGAAAAAATGCAGCAACCCGGAGCACCCGCACTGTACGTTCTGGGTCTTGCCTGGGGAAACAGTCTGCGCGGGCAACCACCCGCAAGCGACGACTGCTCCCAGCAGCTACGACCTGTTGACCGCACTGCGCAGCGTCCGTTCCGAACCATCGGCAACGGCGCTTCCGCACGCCCGTGCGCATGATGCCGGGATGCGCGATGCGGTGATTCGCAATGCTGCTCAAGCGGTGACCAGCCCCGTGCCAGCCGCGGCCTCCGCCAGCGTGCCGGCAGTTACCCCGGTGCCAGTTGCACAGCCCGCCACTGCGCCCGCCTATCAGCCGGTGCAAGCCCATCTGCACATCAGCGGATTCGATCCCCGCGCGGCAGGCGGACGGCAAACCCTGAAAATGGAATTGCGCGGCATGAGCGCCGCCTGCGCGCCGCAGCTGACCTTGCGCCTGCGCTCGGACCTGATCCCGCGCGGCGCCGTCCAGCATGATTTCGTGCGCACCACGCGCGGCGACTGGCGCCCCGTGTTTGTCGAGTTTTCCTCGCGTAACAAGGAGCACGGGCAATACCAGATCGAGGTGGAAGTGCACAGCCACGTCGACGGCGCCGTGGCGCAGAAATGGGTATGCACGTTTGTCATCCTCGTGCCGCGCCGCGACGCGACCCTGACGGAAATCCACCAGATCTTCCTCAGCACGCACAAGAACGTGCGCGTGATGGCCGACGACGCCTCGATCGCCCGCGTGACGGGCGGCGACGGCTGCAACCTCGACGTCACCGCGCGCAATGCCGGCATCGCCCACGTGGATTTGTCGGCGCCGCAAGGCAAGATAGACATGGGTTTTACCACCATCGCCTGGGACGAGGAGCTGATCGAAGTCGACCTGCCCGCCGCCAGCCACTGCCATCCGCACCCGAGCCAGGCTGCCTGCCTCGTCAATGCGGCGCCGGAAGCGGGCGAGCAGCGCCAGATCCGCCTGTTCGCGCTGGAAGAATGCATGCTGGGCCGCTTCGAGCTGGTGGACCCGGAAGCCGATGTGCTGCTCAGCCATTTCAGCCCCGACGGCCAGGACAACAACGGTTTGACGCGCCGCCTGTCGGGCCGCCACGCCATCATCCGGCGCAGCCAGCAAGGCTTTGAAATCGAGGACGTGTCGCGCTACGGCGTGCTGCTCGACGGCGTATGGCCCGGCAAGCACAAACCCGTCGCCCTGCGCCTGGGCATGCGCATCGAGTTGTCCGCCAGCATCAAGGGCATCGTCGTGCTCAGCGTCACGGCCCTGCTCGCGCACGGCGTGATCCTGCACCGCATCGACCATGGCGCCCGCGCCGAGTGTTTTTACCTGCTGCTGCCCGACACCCAGCCCACGCCGGCAAGCCACCTTGCCACGCCGCAGGCCAGCTGCCTTCCAGTCTTGTTCCACCGCAACGGCGGTTTCTGGCACCTGGACACGGCCAGCGGCAAGGAAACCGCGCTGGCCCCCGCGACCGCGCTCGACAAGCTCAGCGGTTTCGCGCGGCACAACCGTTTCGCCAGCGAACCGTATCCGGAATGCTGGATCATCCGCACCGAAGGCGCCGAGCTGTGCGATAGCACCATGCAAACTGCATAAGAACACTGTTGTAAATCTGCAGTTATCTGCAAGGCACTAGCGTGGTATCAGTACGAGAAAAATCATCGACAACCCCAGAATAAACACCGCTTCCAGCGTAAACACGATGGCGGGAATCTGCAATTCGCGCGGGATTTTCATGGCGAGACCTCTTCAAAACGTAGCACTGCTTTCAGCATAGCGCGCCCTGCGCCAAATACATTATCAGCCGCACAACACACTTGACCAGCCGGCATGACTCGCCGAGTTCGCTGGCAAGGCTATCCCGACACATAATTTAACACTTTAATAGCAGATATTGCGCAAATAGCCCCCATCGACGCCCTTGCGTACTGTATATTCATCCAGTTAATATTTCCCGTATTTCACAAAGCGCCCAGAGGGTGTTTTACATTTCCTATGGCTTCCAACAAAGCGCATCATGCGACCGGGTGGGCTGCCGGCGTGATCGCCGCGGCCCTCGTCGCGCACGCTGGCGCCGGCGGCCCCTATCAAGTGCTGAGCATGCTCGCCTTTGTCATGGGGGCGCTGGGCGGCACGGCGCCGGACTGGCTGGAAGTGGCCTGGTGGGCGCGCACGCACAAGCTGTGGATCACGCACCGCACGTGGACGCACTGGGGCCTGGCCTGGATCGCCCTGCTCGTCTACACCTACCTGCAATTGCCGCACCACCTGTGGGCGCCGCCCCTGTTCGGCTTTGCCGCGGGCGGCATCATGCATCTGCTGGCGGACTGGCCCAATCCGCTGGGCGTGCCATGGATTTTCCGCCGCCACTCGCTGCGCTGGTGGAAAAGCGGCCGCCACGACATCATCGTCATCATCGCCGCCTGGCTGGCCGCCACCATCGTGGCCGACCACGTGTTTTTTGACGGCATCCACTGGCAACGCAGCGTGCTGGCGTTCGAGGGCCTGCTGCGCTGGTCCGCCACTGCCCTGCAGCAAGCCTGGGCGGATCTGCAACAGTGGCAGGAGCGCTGGCGCCTCGGTGGCTGACGCCGATTGACGCCGGCGCCGTGGCAATGTGATAATGAGTATCATTCTCAAACAGCCCAGCCAGCCGGCACCCCGCGTTCCGTCAGCCCAGCCCATCCCTTGCCTGGAGAACGCAGTGAGTACCGTCAGTCCCACCCATGCCAGCCACCTGAGCACCTTGTACAGCGAACACCACGGCTGGCTGTATGGCTGGCTGCGCGGCAAGCTGGGCAACCGCGCCGAGGCGGCCGACCTGGCGCAGGACACGTTCTTGCGCCTGCTGGGCAAGCGCGAGGTGACACCGCTGCCCCCCCTGCGCGAGCCGCGCGGCTACCTGGCGACCATCGCGCGCGGCTTGCTGATCGACCGCTACCGGCGCCAGGCGCTGGAACAGGCCTACCTGGAAGCGCTGGCCCAGCAAGCCGAGCCGATATCGATCTGCGCCGAAACGCATGCCATCATCATCGAAACCCTGCTCGCCATCGACCGCCTGCTCGACCGCCTGGGCGCACGCACGCGGGCCATCTTCCTGCTAGCGCAAATCGAGGAGCTCAGCTACGTGGACATCAGCCGGCGCCTGGGCGTCTCGCTGCCGACCGTGAAAAAGCACCTGGTACGCGCCTACACGGAATGCCTGATGCTGGCGGCCGGCTGATGTTCAGCACAACCGGCCCTTCCACATCTCTCCCCCGCAAGGTGCTGGCCGCCGCCGCCCACTGGCATGTGGAACTCCAGTGCGGCAGCGCCGACCCGGCCGCCCTGCAGGCATGGCGCGACGCCAGCGCCGAGCATGAACGGGCCTGGGCACTGCTGCAGCGCATGGACGGCCAGCTGGCCACGATACCGGCGGCGCTGGCGATTCCCGCCCTGCAGGCGGCGCAGCAGCGCCGGCGCAGTGCCGCGAAAGTGCTGGCCATGCTGGTGGCGGCCGGCGGCGGCATCGCGCTGGGCCAGGCGGGCTTGCAGTCCGCACCCTGGCAGGCGTGGACGGCCTCCTTGCGCACGGCGCCGGGCCAGCGCCGCCTCGTGGCGCTGGCCGATGGCGGGCGCATGGAGATGAACACGGACAGCGCCGTCGACGTCGATTACAGCGCCGCGCGCCGCCGCATCCGCCTGCATCACGGCGAAGTCATGCTCACGACCGCGCCCGATGCGCGCCCCTTCCTCGTCGACACGCCGCACGGCGTGATCCGCGCGCTGGGCACGCGCTTCGGCGTGCGCTGCGATGACGGTGGCAGCGTCGTCAGCGTCTTCGAACACGCCGTGGAAGTGCGCTGCGCTGCGCGCCCGGACGCCGTGCGACGCCTGGAAGCGGGACAGCGGCTGCGCTTTGGCGAAGTCGGCATGGAAGCCGTGCAGACCATGCCCGCGCACCAGGACAGCTGGCTGCGCGGCATGCTGGTGGCGGCCGACTGGCCCCTGCAACAGCTGGTGCAGGAGCTGGCGCGCTACCGGCGCGGGCGTCTTGTTTGCGACGCCGGCGTGGCGCGGCGCCCCGTCACGGGCACTTACCGGCTCGACGATATCGACGCCGTACTGGAAAGCCTGTGCGCCTCGCACGGACTGCAAGTGAGCTACTTCACGCGCTACTGGGCCACCGTGTCGGCCCGGTCAACGTAATTATTTTCAGTTTTTTTGCGCCAGGGGTTGGTGTTTCGCTGCGCTGCTTCGGCTTGACAGGTAAGAAGCCGATTCATCCACCATAGCCCTTACCCTGAGCAGAAAGACCGAGCATGCAGCTGACCACCCCCGTCCTCCATCCCGCCGCGCGCGCCATCCGCCTGGCCGTCCTCGCCATGGCTTGCGCCGCCCCCGCCGCCTTCCTCGCCGCGCCCGCGCTGGCGCAAGGCCAGGCCGCCGCTCCAAGCGCGGCACCGCAAGCCTACGCCATCGCGGCTGGCCCGCTGGCCACCGCCCTGAACGACTTTGCCGTGGCCGCCGGCGTCAGCCTGTCCACCGATCCCGCGCAGACGCGCGGCCTGCGCTCGCCCGGCGTGCGCGGCAGCCACAATGTGGCGCAGGGCTTTGCCCAGGTACTGGCCGGCAGCGGACTGGAAGCGGTGCAGCTGCCGAACGGCGCCTACGTGCTGCGCCAGGCGGCGCCCTCCTCCGCGTCGGCGGCCGGCATGGAAAAGACCATGGCCCCGGTGGTCGTGAACGCCAGCATGGAGCGCGACCCCGTCAGTGAACACAGCAACTCGTATGCGGCGCGCGCCGTCACCGTCGGCAAGGGCGTGCAGACCCTGCGCGAGATTCCGCTATCGGTCAGCGTCGTCACGCGGCAGAAGATGGATGACCAGAACCTCAACACCATCGACGCCGTGCTGGCCAATACCACCGGCATCACCATGTACGACAGCCCCATGGGCGGGCGTTATGTGTATTCGCGCGGCTTCATGGTCGACACTTACCAGTTCGACGGCGTCAACCGCGCCATGTACTATCCGCAGGCGAACAGCTTCACCAGCAATACGGCCGTGCTGGACAGGGTGGAAATCGTGCGCGGCGCCACGGGCCTGCTGCAGGGCACGGGCTCGCCGGGCGCCGCCATCAACATGGTGCGCAAGCGCCCACTGGCGGAAAAGCAGGTGCAGCTGGCGCTCGGCGCGGGCCGCTGGAACGATGTGCGCGGCGAAGTCGACGTCACCGGCCCCTTGAACGAATCGGGCAGCATCCGCGGCCGCGCCGTGGCCGCGCATGACCAGCGCGATTATTTCTATGACGTGGCCGACAGCCGCACGGACGTACTGTACGGCGTGCTGGAATTCGACCTGGCGCCGGGCAGCAAGCTGACGACGGGCGCCAGCCATGAAAAACTGAAGTCGACGCCGTTCTTCTCCGGCATGCCCCGCTACCTCGATGGCAGCGATCCGCAGCTGCCCCGCTCGACTTTCCTGGGCGCCGACTGGAACCGTTGGGCGAGCCGCCAGACGGCCGTCTTCGCCGAATTCGAGCACCGCTTCGACGCCGACTGGTCACTCAAGGCCAGCGCCAACTACACGCGCGAGCGGCATGACGTGAAATACATGTTCAGCCAGGGCGCGATCGAGCCCGCCACCCTGGCCGGCATGATGATGTACGGCGGCGTGTTCGACTACGGCAGCACCAACAAGGGCCTCGACCTGTCGCTCGACGGCAAATTCAACGCCTTCGGCCGCCGCCACGGCTTCAGCGCCGGCATCAGCACGAACCGCCTGGAAAGCGACAGCGATTTCAGCCTGGCGCTGCTGCAGCAAGCGAACAATCCGCTGCAGCCCAATCACGGCGTGGCCGAGCCGAGCGACGCCTGGTTCCGCGAACACAGCTACCGGGGCGACCCCAGCGTCACAAAAATGACGCAGACGGGCGCCTACGGCGTGGCCCGTTTCAGCGTCAGCGATCCGCTCACCGTGGTGGGGGGCGCCCGCGTGTCGAACTACAAATGGAGCAGCGTGTACCGCGACACGGGCGAGGTGTACATCGACCCGTACCGCGAAAACGGCGTCGTCACGCCATATGGCGGCGTGATCTACGCATTCGACAAGCGCTGGTCCGGCTACGCCAGCGTTTCCGACATCTTCCAGCCGCAAAACCAGCGCACGGCCGATGGCGCCCTGCTCGACCCGCTCAAGGGCCGCAACCTGGAAGTGGGCGTCAAGGGTGAACTGTTCGACGGCAAGGTGAACACCTCGCTGGCGCTGTTCCGCATCGAGCAGCGCAACCGCGCGGAACTCGACCTCGTCAACAGCTGTTCCAGCGGCACGGAGTGCTATTTCTCGACGGGCAAGGTGCGCAGCGAAGGCGTCGATGCGGAAATCAGCGGCGAAGTGGCGCCGGGCTGGCAGCTGTTCGCCGGCTACACGCTGAACAACTTCAAGTACCTGGAGCAGACGTCGAACGCGGGCGTGATGTTCGCCAGCACCTACTCGCCGCGCCACATGCTGCGCGCGTGGAGCGACTACCGCCTGCCCGGCGCCTTGCAGCAGTGGAGCGTGGGCGGCGGCGTGAACTTCCAGACGGAGAGCTCGCGCATCACGCGCGACGTGACCGTGGCGCAGGGCGCGTATGCCTTGTGGAGTGCACGCGCCGCGTACCAGATCGACCGCAACTGGACGGCGTCGCTATCCGTGACGAACTTGCTCGACAAGCGCTACTACCAGACGGTGGGCGCGCCGGCCTGGGGCAATTTCTATGGCGAGCCGCGCAAGGCGCAACTGACCTTGCGCGCGCGTTTCTAAGCCAGCTTATGCCGGAGGACGCAATGGCGCCTTCGGCAGCGGGATGAATTCCGTCTCGCCCGGCACCTGCCCCATGCGCTGGGCGCTCCAGTCGTCGGCTGCCTGCGACAAGCGCTCCTTGCTCGACGAGACGAAATTCCAGAACAGGTAGCGGTGGCCGTCCAGCGGCTCGCCGCCGATCACCACGAACTGCACTGGGCCGCCGCCTGCCGTCACCACGGGCGCGTCGCCTGACTCGAGCAGGGCCATGGTGTGCGGCGCGAGCGCCACGCTGTCGACGAATACCTCCCCGCTGATCGGATAAATCGCCGCTTCCGCCGGCAAGCCTTCCAGGCGCAAGGTATGCCCCGCCTGCAGCGCCACATCCAGGTACAGCATCTGCATGTAAGTGCGCACGGGCGAAGTCTGGCCAAACGCCGTGCCAATGAGGACTTTTACCACGGCGCCATCGAGCGTCACGACGGGAATGTCGGCCTGCGGCGTGTGCGTGAAACTCGGCGCATCCTCTTCGTGCGCCTTTGGCAGCGCGGCCCACAGTTGCAAGCCGTGCGTGCGGTGCGGCTGCCCGGCCAGGTCGTGCGGCGTGCGTTCCGAATGCACGATGCCGCGCCCGGCCGTCATCCAGTTGATGGCGCCCGGTTCGATGCGCTGGTACGAACCGATGCTGTCGCGGTGATCGATCGCGCCCTCGAACAGATAAGTGACGGTGGCCAGGCCGATATGCGGATGCGGGCGCACGTCGTGGTTGGCGTCGGGCGCCACGTCGATGGGACCGAAATGGTCGAAGAAGATGAAGGGGCCGACGGCCTGTTTTACTGCGGAAGGCAGCAGGCGCCGCACGACGAATCCGCCGCCGAGGTCCTTCTCGTGGCTTTTCAGGATGGCCGCGCTCATGCCAGCACCGTCGTGATTTCCGTGGTGACGGCCGTCATCAGCTTGTGGATCGGGCATTTGCCGGCCACGGCCAGCAATTCCTGGCGCTGCGCATCCGTCAGCTCGCCCGTCAGGTGCAGTGTGGCGGCCAGGCGGTACACGCCCTTGCGCTCTTCGCTGGCATCGCGCTCGGTCGACACTTCCACGTGCTCCAGCGGGATGCCCTTGTGTTTGGCGTACCAGACGACGGTGAGCGCCTTGCAGGCCGACAGGGCCGCGTCGTACAGGTCGTGCGGCGAAGGGCCGGCGTCGCCGCCGCCCTCCTCCACGGAGGCGTCGGCGGAAATGATGTGATCGCGCACGTGCACGATGTGGCGCATGGGTTGCGACTGGTCGCGGATGGCTTTGATGGTCATGGCGTTCCTTGGTGCGTTTGGAAAGCCACAATTTACACCGTTTGCCGGCTTGGCGCAGCCCGCTCCCTGCCAACTTGCCTAATCGAGCGTGCGCGCCACCCGGAAGCCCACGATGTCGTTCGACAGCACGGTGGAAAAACCGTTGCGCAGGGCCGAGCGCAGGTAGCGCGGATGGTACAGCCAGGAACCGCCGCGCAGGATGCGCCGGCTGCTGTCGCTGCCCTCTTCCCATGCGCTGCCATCGACGGGCGCGCCTTCGTAATTGTCGTGCACCACGTCCTGCACCCATTCCCACACATTGCCATGCATGTCGAACAGGCCCCAGGAATTCGGCGCGAAGGTACCGAGCGGGCTGGTGCCGCCCCGGTACACGCCGCGCGGGCCGCCGTTGTACACATACAGGCCGTCGTAGTTGGCTTGCTCGGTGCTGATCGTGTCGCCCACGTTGAAAGCCGTGCGCGTGCCGGCGCGGCAGGCGTATTCCCACTCCGCTTCGCTGGGCAGGCGGTACTTGCGCCCGGTACGCTCGCTGAGCCAGGCCAGGTACAGCTGCGCGTCATTCCAGCTCACGCCCACCACCGGGTGCTGGTCGTTCTGCACGAAGCCAGGATTGTCCCAGTCCGTCTCGGAACCGCCGGCCCAGCCGGTCGCCTTGACGAAGGCGCGCCATTCGCCCACGCTGACGGGATGCCGGGCCAGCGCGAACGGGCGTTCGATGCCGACCCAGTGCTGCGGCATCTCGCGCTCGAGCCAGGCCTGCTGCGAGCCGGCCTGGATGGCGGCCTTGTGTTCCGTCTCGTGCGCGCCCATCTGGAAGCGGCCGCTGGGAATGAGCACCAGTTCCGGCCCCTGTCCCGAGCCATCGAGAAAATCGTCGCGCAAGACGCCTTCCGCATTGGGCACCGGTTCCACGTGTTCCGCTTCCGGCGCGGATGCCGGCGCGGGGACAGCGGCTGCGGCGGCGCGGCTGGCCTCTTCGCGGCGCGCCCGTTCCTGCTCGGCGCGGTAGGCCGCTTCCGCCTTGGCGACGATGGCCTTGCGCTGCAATTCCTGGTGTTCCTGCAGGGCGGTGGCGGCATCGGCTTCGCGGCGCGCGCGCAGCTGGCCGCGCAACGCTTCCTTGCGCAGCTTGCGCGCCTCTTCCGCTTCGAAATGGCGCTGCGCCTCCTGCTCGCGGCGCAGTTTGTCCAGTCGCTGCTTTTCCAGCGCCGCCGCCTGGATTTCCGCCTTGCGGCGCTGATCCAGTTCTTCCTGGCGCGCACGTGCCTCTTTGAGCGCCGCCTCGCGGGCCTGTTCGGCGGCCAGCGCCGCCTCCTTTTGCTGCTGCGCCGCGCGCGCCTGCTGCTGGCGCGCCTGCTCCGCCAGTTCCTCGGGCGACGGCCCGGCCGCGCGTTCCAGGTTTTCCAGCAAGGCTTGCACCGATTGCGGACGCAGTTCCGGCGTCAGCGAAAACCCGTTCTGCAGCACTTGCCACTGTTGCGCATTGAGCGCTTGCGGTGCCGAGGGCAGATGGCTGGCGCTGCGCGTGTCGTCGAACGGCATGCGCCCTTCGAGCATCTGATAGATCATCACGGCCACCGCATAGACGTCCAGGCGCGGGCTGGGCTGGCGCTGGTTGGCGCCGGCCTCGGGCGCCCGGTAGCCGTGCGTGCCCGCATTCGGCATGTCCAGCGCCAGGCTGCTGTCCGCATTGCGCACGCGCGAAGCGATGCCGTAGTCGAGCAGCTTGACGTCGCCCTTCGCCGTCAGGAAGACGTTGCCCGGCTTGAGGTCGCGGTGCACCAGCTTGTGCTTTTCCCACGCATACGACAGGGCGTCGGCCACCGGCTGCAGCAGTTGCTGCACGCTGGACAGGGGCAGCGCGCCCTCGCGCGCCAGATAGTGCTCGAGGTCTTCGCCATCGAGGCATTCCATGATGATGAAGTAGCTGGCCGTGGCCGGGTCCTGCGCCCATTCGTAGACGCGCACGATGTTTTCATGCGCGAGCTTCCTCGCCTGGGTCGCTTCCTCGATCAGCAGCTTGGCGTGCGTGGCGCTTTGCGTCAGCTGCGGCGGCAAAATCTTCAGCGCCACCATTTCGCTGCTGCCCAGCTCCGCGTGCGTGGCCAGATCGGTCGCCTGCCATACCTGCCCCATGCCGCCCGTGCCGATCAGCCGTTCGAGCCGGTAGCGGCGGTTTTGCGGACCGATTTCCTGGCCCGTCATGAAGCCCAGCTCCGTGCCCTGGCGTACGGGCAGCGGCGCGGCCACGGGAGCGGCGCCGGGCGGCGCGTACTCGGCATCGAGGATGGCGTTCTTGCGGCGTTCAAATTCCTGCTCGCTGAGCAGCCCGTCGTCGTGGAGGGCGCGCAGTTCCCGCAGTTTGTCTCGTGCTTTTTGCATCATCTGGGGTGAAACGCTTCCATCAAGGCTGCAAGGCGACGCCGCAGGCGGCGCAGAATTTATCTTCGGGATGGCCCGCGCGCTGCGCATGGCCGTTCTTGCAGCGGGCCGGCGTTGATGCTGGTGCGGCGGCGGCGCCTGGCTGCAGCGCCTGCGCCACGGCCACGCCCAGCTGCGCCTGCGCCGACAGGCCGTGCGCGTGCGCCGCGTTCTGCAGGTTGATCAGGTCGAGCTGCTGGCGCCGTTCGCGTTCCGCCTGGCCTTCCAGATAGCTGCGCTCCTGCGCCACGCTGTCCTGCGCCATGCGCAGCGCGTCCAGCGGCGCGACGCTGTTCTCGGCGGCCGCCAGCGCCGCCAGCGCGTGGATCTGCTCGGCGCTCATGCCCGCCTGCAGCTGCACTTTCAGCACTTGCGCCAGCGCGGCCGCGTTCTGCCCGGCGGCCATGGCCACCTTGCCCGTATCGCTCAGGGAGCCGATTTTCTCGATGCGGTCGATATCGATGCGCGCCAGTTCGGCCGCATGCGCCTGCTGCGCCAGCAGGGCTTCATATTCTCCCTTCCAGCGCGCGTAATCGCTTTCGCGCTGCTGCGCCATGGCCAGCAAGTCGCGCTGCCATTGCGCTTCCTGTTCCAGCTGGCGCAGCTGCTGGCGCTGTTCCTCGATGGCCAGCGCGTCGAGCTGCGCCAGTTGCGATTGCTGCTGCAGCTGGCGCGCGTGCACGCCGTCTGCCTCGATGGTGCGCAGCAGCTTTTCCTGCTGCGCGATGGCCTCCTCGCGCGCGCCGCCGCGCCGCAGCGCCGCCACTTTTTCGGCGATTTCCGCCGCCTGCACCTGGGCTGCCTCGTCCTTGTGCGCTTCGGCGCGCAGCAGTTCGCGCTGGCGCGCCAGCTGCATCTGGTCTTCCCACTCCTGCACCCGTTCGGCCTCGCGCTTGCGCGCCGCGTTGGCCAGCATCAGGCCCTGCCAGGCCGCCTGGTGCTGCTCCGCCTCCAGCTGCGCCTCGCGTTGGGCCGCATCCGCTTCCGCCTGGCGCAGGCGCGCCAGCTGGGTGCGGCGGCCCGTCTCGTCGTCGATCAGCAGCGCGCTTTCCACCTGCTGCGCGATCGACTGCAAGTGCACCTGGTGGGTAAAGCGCTGCTGCGCCAGCTGGATCTGCTCGCGCCCGTGCAGCTGCGACAATTCCAGCTCGCTGCGCATCTTGATGGCGGCCAGCGCGCGCACGTGTTCCCAGTTGGCCGCTGCATCGGCGCGTTGCGCGCCCTTCTGCGCCAGCTCCTGTTCCAGCTCGCCCAGCGCCAGCGCGGCACCATGGTCGAGCGCCTGGCGCCGCGATTTCGCTTCCAGGATGCGGCCGTACAGGTCGATCTGGCGTCCGCGCAACGCTTGCAGGCGCTCCGCTTCCTGGTGGTTCAACTCCGCCTTTTCCAGCGTCGCGTCCTGCCGCAGTTCGGCGCGCCGGTGCGCGTGGCGCGCCGCCAGTTCCTCGCGACGGATGCGCTGCCACTCTTCCTCGTCATACAGCTGGTCGAGCTGCTTCATGCGCTCCAGGCTGTGCTGTTCCAGTTCCTGCGCCGGCAAGCCGCCCAGCCACAGGGTGCCGATAGCGGCATCGCCGTTGCCGTCGCGTTTGTCGTGGCGCAAACTCAACGTTTCCACGCGCGCCACGGCCAGGCCGGACGGCGCCAGGCGCTGCGTCAGGGCCGATTGCAGGCGTTCATTCAATTCGGGACGCAGGTCGGCATTCGCCTCCATCTCGCGAAGCGCGCGGCTGCCGATGAATTCCAGCGCAATCTGGCGCACGGACGGCAGCAGCAAGGCGTGCAGGTGGGCGCGCGTGACGGCGCCCGGCGCGCGCATGAACTGGCGCGCGAACGCATCGGGCTGGCCCAGCGCGATATCGACGCGCAGCGAGGCGACGACGTCCAGCAGCTCCGTGCTGGCCAGCCCGGGCAGGTCGAATTCCAGGCTGACGGCGTCGGCGCGCGCGATCAGCACTTCGGCCGGGCGCGCCGGCAGCAGCGCCGGCAGGCGCGCGAAGAAGGCGGCGCTGTCGTAGTCGCCAGCCGGTATCAAGGTGAAAGCGTCCGATTGCACGATCCAGGCACGCGACTCGGCGGGCACCTGCAGGCGGCGCGCCGCGCTGCCGAACAGCGAGGACAGCTCGCGCACGCCGAAGAACAGGGCCAGTTGCCCATCAGCAAGATGCCATTGATTGGCATGCAGCACCGCGTCGCTGTCGGGGGCGCCCAGCGACAAGCCGCATTGCGCGCAGTAGCCGGCGGCAGCGCCGTTCTTGTGCTCGCAGCGCGGGCAGCGGGCGCCGCCAAAACCAAACAATTGGAACATGTGTGACTCCTGATGAGAATGATTGCGTGCGCGCTGGCTACCCTAGCGATTCTAGCAGGAGCGCCGGCGGCGCACGCTACACCGCGCAGTATCAAATAATGCCACGCGGCAAGTACATTCATATGCAGGGATACAGGGCTAATTAGGCCTCAATTCAAGCGGTCGCCCGCCGGCCCCGTGCGCAGGCATTTCAGCGCCGTTTTTTTGCAGGCCATCCCGCCAAAACCACGGCTGGTCGCATGCGCATGGCGGGCGGGCGCGCGCTTGGCTACAGTGCATGCATACCCACCCGCCACCCGAAAGGAACGATCATGAAAGCCTTGAAAAACATGGAAGCCATCTTCACCGTCGCCGTCGCCATCGCCTGCGGCGCCAGCTATGCCAGCTTCATGCAGCCATCGGCAGCCAGGACGGCCGCTGCGGCGCAGGCGAACGCCATCCCCGTCGTCGTCGTCAGCGCCAAGCGCCTGACGGAGCAGGAAAAGAAAATCTCGCTGATCGAAGAACGCCAGGCCTTGCTGGGCAACACCACCGCCAGCACCCTGTGAGCCGCCCATGCCGACTCCACGCCGCCTGGCGCCAGTTTGAAGAGCGCCGCGCCAGGCCGCCATTTGTATCCGCCACGGATACACGGACACACAGCATTGTGTCAATTGTAATAAGTTGAATCAAAGGCGAAAAACCGCCAGCAAGCGCCTATAGTCCATTTCACGCAATCACCGAAATGGAGCACACCATGAAACCCATCACACTCTACGCAGCAGCCATGCTGGCCATCAGCACCGCAGCCTTCCTGCCCGTGCAGGCCATGGCACAGAATCAGCTCGGCGTCAGCATTGTCGTCGGCAACGCCCCGCCTCCGCCACGGTTTGAAAGCGTGCCAGCGCCGCGCGCCGGCTATGTCTGGGCGCCAGGCTACTGGAACTGGGATGGCCAGCGCCATGTCTGGAACGACGGCGAATGGCTGCGCGAACGGGGCGGCAACCAGTACCGCCGCGCCGCCTGGATACAAGAGAACAACCGCTGGCGCCTGGACCGTGGCGGCTGGGTCGCCGCGCAGGTACAGCCCGTGCGCTATGACGACATCCGCATCGCCCCGCCGCCGCCGCGCCGCGAAGCCATCCCGCGCGCGCGCCACGGCTACGCCTGGGTGCCCGGCCACTGGGAATGGCGCAGCCAGCGCTACGCCTGGACGCCAGGCGTATGGATCGCCGAACGCCCCGGCTACGTCTATGCGCCGCCCGCCTGGAACCAGCGCGACGGCCGCTGGCAGATGGAGCAAGGCCGCTGGTCGCCACGGGGCCCGAACGGCGACCGCGACCACGACGGCATCCCCAACCGCTATGACCGCGACAATGGCAACCGCCACGACCGCGACGGCGACGGCATCCCCAACCGCTATGACCGTGACAACGGCAACCGCCACGACCGCGACGGCGACGGCATTCCGAACCGCGACGACCGCCGCCCCGATAATCCGCGCCGCGATTAATACGCGGCTGTAGTTCCCCGTCAAGGCCACCGCTCGCGGTGGCCTTGTCATTTTCCGGACACATCTGTGTATTAAAATCGCGCGACGATCAATCACACTGCGCGAGAAAGATTCACGATGGCGATGGAAACTGCCGGTTTCACCTACGGCTCGGACACCTCGGGCCTCGTCTGGGGCTTCCTGTTTGGCCGCGAGGCGCAGCCGCTGGCGCTCGACTCGACGGCCGCGCTGGCCTGGCTCAATGCGGGCGCGGCCCAGCCGGCGCAGGAATTCGTCTGGCTGCATTTCAACCTGTCGCATGCGGCCAGCGAAAAATGGCTGCTCACGCATACGCAGCTGGCCGACGAATTCTATGAAACCCTGCACCAGGGTTCGCGCTCGACGCGCATCGAGCAGGCGGAAAACACCCTGATCGCCGTGGTCAACGATGTGGTGCACAATTTCTCGTTCGAAGCGTCGGACATTTCCACCATGTGGGCCAGCGTGGCGCAAAACCTCGTCATCACGGCGCGCCGCGCGCCGCTGCAGTCGATCGAGCGGCTGCGCCAGGCCGTCATCAAGAACCACGAGCCGATCCGCTCGTCGGTGGAGCTGCTGATCCACCTGCTGCGCGACCAGGCCGACGTGCTGGTCAACATCGTGCGCGACGCCGTGGCGCGGGTCGACGATATCGAGGACCACTTGCTGGCCGGGCGGCTGGTGCCGAAACGCGAAGACCTGGGTGCCATGCGGCGCGTGCTGGTGCGGCTGCAGCGCCTGCTGGCGCCGGAACCGGCCGCCCTGTTCCGCCTGCTGCAGCGTCCGCCCGCATGGGTGTCGGAACTGGACAGCCTGGAGCTGCGCCAGTCGACGGAGGAATTTTCGGTGGTGCTCAGCGATATGTCCTCGTTACAGGAACGCATCAAATTGCTGCAGGAAGAGATCGCCGCCAGCGTCAACGAGGAAAACAGCCGCAGCCTGTTCGTGCTGACCATCGTCACCGTGCTGGCCCTGCCGATCAATATCATCGCCGGCATGCTGGGCATGAATGTGGGGGGCATTCCGCTGGCCCAGCACCCGCAGGGCTTCTGGATCATCGTCGCCATCATCGTCACATTTACCGTCGTGGCGGGATGGCTGGTGGTGCGCGTGCAACGCAATAGTTAATTGCTGGAAACACGGCCTGGCAGGCGAACGGCAGGCGCCGTCCGCCATCGCTGCTTAGCGGTGGTACTCGCCGGCCCGTTCAGGCTGGTAGACGATTTCCTCGATCTTGACCTTCACCACGCCGCCGGGCATAGGCCAGGCGATGCTGTCGCCCACGGACAGGCCCAGCAGCGCACTGCCGACGGGCGCCAGCACGGAAATGCGGTCGGCCTGGCCTTCCACATCCTTCGGATACACGAGCGTCAGGCAGAATTCCTCCTTGTTTTCCACCGTGAAGCGCACGGTGGAATTCATCGTCACGACGGTGGGGGGAATCTCTTGCGGCTCGAGCACCTCGGCGCGGCCCAGCTCATCGAGCAAGGCAGCCTTGTCCGGCGACAAATTATTACCCAAGGCATACAACAACGCTTCCAGTCGTTCCAGGTCTTGTGACGACAAAATAATTTTTGGTTTTTTTTCCAAGATATCCTCACTATTTATCATTAGGGCGACGTCCGGTTTTGCTGGCGGCAGCTTACTTGGCCGCGGCAGACAAAACAAACAGCATCAGAACGTCCATCATCAGCGGATTATGGACGAACTCGCGTGGCAAGGCCATAGCGTTCTCGCATTCTTCATTAAAATTTATTAAAATCAATGACTTGCAATGGCTGATACCATCAAAAAGTTAATCCGTGCCGGGATGGACGCAGGCATAGAAGTTATTCTTGATGGCATTTTGTTTGCTGTCAGCATGTTTTTAGAGAAAAAAACCGGCGGGCAAAAAAAGGATTAAAATTCAACTTGGATTATTATTAGAAAGACACGCCCCGCCTTTTCCGCCTGTCTTGTCGCCTTGCCCGCTGCCACCGGCGTGCTGCATGGATACTAAATTGCCGCGTGCCCTGTACTTTCACGCTGCAAAATGACAATATGTCGGCCTTAACAACACGTTGAGAGTTCCGGCTCACTTCGGTTTTCATCAGACTGGAACGTAAAGTATGGCAGGGCGAGGCGGGATCACAGGGGGCGGCGGCAAGCGGGGCAGGCAGGAGAATGCGTCATGATGACGCCCTTGATGCTGCCTTCCGCACAGCTGCGCGGCGACCGGATAGCCCGGCTGAACTTGCTGGCCGCGGCAGCCATGCTGGCCACGGCCAGCCTGCTGCTGATCCTCTTCCAATTGTTTTCCCTCCAGGCATCCTTCCAGCGCAACCTGCACATCCAGGCCGACATGCTGGCGCCCGCCGCCGCCCTGGCCATGCGCCAGGACAACCGTCTTGCAGCGCAACAACTCCTCGCTCCCCTCGCCGCCGCCCCGCATATCCGGCAAGCATTGCTCTACAGCCCCTATGGCACGCCGTTTGCCCGCTATGCGCGCAGCAGCATCGATGCCGAGCCCGCGGCACCGCGCAACGGCCTGCACATCGATTACCTGGACGGCAGCGCCGCCATCCTGAAAGCCTTGCCCGGCGGCGGTGCGCTGTACCTGGGCGCCAGCCTGGCGCCGCTGTACGCCAGCCTGGCGCAATTTGCCGCCTTCACCCTGCTCGTCTGCCTTTGCGCATTCGGCCTGACATTCCTGATGGTGCGCCGCACGCGCACCGCCGCCCAGCATGCGGAAAACCACCTGCACTACCTGGCCCACGTCGACTCCGTCACGCAGCTGCCGAACCGCCATGAATTCAACGATGCCCTGGCCTACGCGCTGGCGCGCGCCGACCGCCAGGACAGCAGCGTGGGCCTGCTGCTGCTGGACCTGGACAACTTCAAGATCGTCAACGATACGCTGGGCCACCATTGCGGCGACCAGCTGCTCAAGCTCGTCGCCGAGCGCCTGGTGGTCATCCTGCGCGGCACCGACATCATCTGCCGCATCGGCGGCGACGAATTCGTCGTCATCGTCGAACCGGCCGACGACAGCTCGGAAATGGCCAGCGTGGCGCGCAAGATCCTCGCCGTGCTGGCCGCGCCATTCGACCTCGAAGGCCACCAGCTGTATGTCAGCGCCAGCATCGGCGTGAGCCTGTACCCGTTCGACGCGCAGGACGTGGCCACCCTGACGCGCAATGCCGATACGGCCATGTACCACGCCAAGCACCAGGGCAAGAACCGCTACGCCGTGTTCAAGGCCGAAATGGAATTGCGCGCCCAGCGCCGCCTGCGCATGGAAGCGAACCTGCGCCGCGCGCTGCAAAACGAGGAGCTGTATCTGCACTACCAGCCGCAGATCGACTTGCGCAGCGGGCGCATCGTGGGCGTGGAAGCGCTGATACGCTGGAACTGCCGCGAGATGGGCCAGCTGAGCCCTGCCGAATTCATCCCCGTGGCCGAGGAAAGCGGCATCATCGTCGACCTGGGACGCTGGGTGCTGCAAAGCGCCTGCCGCCAGGCGGCCCTCTGGTGCAAGGCGGGGCTGCTCGATTCGCTCGAGCACGTGGCCGTCAACCTGTCGGCCTGCCAGGCGCGCGACCCGGGCCTGATGGACGACATCCGCGCCATCCTGCACGAAACGCAGCTGCCGCATGGCTTGCTGGAGCTGGAAATCACGGAAGGGGTCCTGATGGACAATATCCACGCCAACGTGGAGCTGATGCGGCGTCTGCAGGAAACGGGCATCCATTTGTCCGTCGACGATTTCGGCACCGGCTATTCGTCGATGTCCTACCTGAAGCGCCTGCCGATCGACCAGCTGAAAATCGACCGCAGCTTCGTGCACGACCTGCCCGGCGAGGGTGAAGCCATCGTCACGGCCATCATCGCCATGGCGCACAGCCTGCACCTGAAAGTGGTGGCCGAAGGGGTGGAGACCTTGCAGCAGGTGGAGTTTTTGAGAACAGCGGGCTGCGACAACGTGCAGGGCTTCTTCTTCGCGCGCCCGATGACGGCGGCGCAGTTGACGGCATTGCTGTTGGAGCGGCGCGACTGGAGCACGCGCACGATCCTGCCTGCTTGAGGTCTGGCCAACGATATTGTCGGATTACCGCCTTCGGCCTAATCCGACCTACGCCATGAACAGGTAGGTCGGCGTAGGTCGGGTTAGCGCAAAGCGCGTAACCCGACACCACTATGCTACATCAGGCCAATTTCGCCGAATGCTCGCGCGTCGCGTGGAAGGTCAATTTCGGCCAGCGCTCTTCCGTCAGACGCAGGTTGACGCCCGACGTGGCCAGATAGGCCATGTTGCCGGCCGCGTCGTAGGCCACGTTGTGGCCCAGTGCGTTCTCGAAATCCTGCAGCACGCGCTTGTCGTCGCAGCTGACCCAGCGGGCGCTGCTGATGCTGGTACCCTCGAACACGGCGTCGACGCCATACTCGTTGAGCAAACGGCTGGCCACCACTTCGAACTGCAGCACGCCGACGGCGCCCAGTACCAGTTCGCCGCCCTGCACCGGCTTGAAGACCTGCACCGCGCCCTCTTCGCCCAGCTGCTGCAAACCCTTGTGCAACTGCTTGATCTTCAGCGGATTACGGATGCGCACGGAGCGGAAGAAGTCGGGCGCGAAGTACGGGATGCCCGTGAAAGTCAGCATCTCGCCTTCGGAAAAACTGTCGCCGATCTGCATGTTGCCGTGGTTCGGCAGGCCGATGATGTCGCCCGCGTACGCCTCTTCCACCTGTTCGCGCGAAGAGGCCATGAAGGTCACCACGTTCGACACCTTGATCTCGCGCCCCAGGCGCAAGTGCTTGACCTTCATGCCGCGCTCGAAACGTCCCGAGCACACGCGCAAAAAGGCGATGCGGTCGCGGTGCGCCGGGTCCATGTTCGCCTGGATCTTGAAGACGAAGCCGGTGAATGGCTGCTCGGTCGGATCGACGGAACGCACGGTCGCGTCGCGCGGGCGCGGCGCCGGCGCCCAGTCGACCAGCGCGGAGAGAATCTCGCGCACGCCGAAGTTGTTGATGGCCGAACCGAAGAACACGGGCGTCTGCACGCCGGAGAGGAATTCCTCCAGGTTGAACGGGTTCGACGCGCCGTGCACCAGTTCCACTTCCATGCGCAACTGATCCATCTCCAGCGGGAACATCTCCTGCAGGCGCGGATTGTCGATGCCCTTGATGATTTCGAAGGCGCCGTCGGCCTTTTCTTCACCTGCCTTGAACAGCATGATTTCGTCGTTCAGCAGGTGGTACACGCCGCGGAAGTTCTTGCCCATGCCGATAGGCCAGGTGACGGGCGCGCACTGGATCTTCAGCACCGACTCGAGTTCGTCAAGCAGGTCCAGCGGATCGCGCGTCTCGCGGTCCATCTTGTTCATGAAGGTGACGATGGGCGTATTGCGCATGCGGCAGACGGCCAGCAGCTTGATCGTCTGCGCTTCCACGCCCTTGGCCGCATCGATCACCATCAGCGCCGAGTCGACCGCCGTCAGCACGCGGTAGGTATCTTCCGAGAAGTCCTGGTGGCCCGGGGTGTCGAGCAGGTTGACGACGTGGTCGCGGAATTCGAACTGCATCACCGAGGAGGCGACGGAAATGCCGCGCTGCTTCTCGATCTCCATCCAGTCCGACGTCGCGTGGCGGCCCGATTTACGGGCCTTGACGGTGCCGGCCATCTGGATCGCGCCCGAGAACAGCAGCAGTTTTTCCGTCAGCGTGGTTTTACCCGCATCCGGGTGGGAAATGATGCCGAAGGTGCGGCGGCGCTGCACTTCGCGCGCGATCACGGCCGGCGCCTTGCTGCTTGCTGGCGCTGCGGCGTTGTCCGCATTGTCGGTGGAATCGGGGGTAGTGATGTCGTTCTCGTTGGCCATATTGGTGACCATAATATGGCCCTCGCAAAAAACCCTCGATTTTACAGAAGGATCGGCCTTCCGTGTGAACTGCTTCACTCTGGCGAACGGCAAAATCGGCGGCGCCGGGGCGCAGTTCATCAAGGGGTCACAATCCGCAGGCAACATTGCACTGCAGAAATGTTGTCACCCTACCCTGGAAACCCGATGAAAATGCTCCTCACCCCCGCCATCCGACTCATGCAGCGCCTGCGCCTGCTGCCCAAATTCATGCTTGTCTGCCTGGTCTTCCTGCTGCCGCTGGCGCTGGCGACGACCCTGCTGATCTCGGAACTGGGCAAGTCGCTGGCCCAGGCGCAGGACGCGCAGCGGGGCGTGGCCTATGTACGCCAGCTGCAGGAAGGCACGCGCCTGCTGCAGCAGCGGCGCGGCCTCGAACACTTGCGCCTGAGCGGCAAGACGGGCATGGACAACACGGCCGTCAATACGCGCATCACGGCCGCGCTGGCGGCCCTGGCGCGCCTGCCGGCGGGCGCGGACTTGCCGCAGGCGGCCGAACTGACGAAGCAGTGGCAAGCGCTGCTGGGCCGCCAGGCGGGCCTCGCGGCACGCGACAGCTATGCAGCGCACACGGCGCTGCTGCGCCAGGCGGCCAAGCTGGGCCAGCTGGTGGCCGATCGCTCGCACCTGAGCCTGGACCCGGACGCGGGCGCCAACCACCTGAGCGCCGTCTTCACCGCCACCTTGCCCGACCTGGCCGAAAGCCTGTCCGACATCGGCGGGCGCGGCGCCGCCTACATCGACACGGGCCTGTTCGAGGCGAACGAAGACCAGCTCGTCAACGCCAACGCCCTGATCGCGCGCCACGAACTGGAGCGCCTGCCGGCCCGCTTCGACGAAATCCTCGCCGCCAGGCCCGAATTGCGCGCCAGCCTGCAGCCGGCCCTGAAAGCCGTGCCGGCCGCGCTGGCCTTCCTCGAGCGCACGAAGAATGAAGTGACGAATTCCTACGACCAAACCTCGGGCGCGCAATTCCACGCGGCCGGCATGCAGGCGATCGACGCCCTGCACGCGCTGTCCGGCGCCTCGGCCACCGCGCTCGACAGCCTGCTGGCGCAGCGCATCGCGCGCGACGAGGCGCGCCGCGGCCTGATCCTCGCCGCCATGCTGCTGGTGCTGCTGGCCGCCGCCTACCTGTGCGCGGGCTTTTATGCCGCCTTCGCGCGCGACGTGACGCAATTGCGCGTGGCCGTCGGCGCGGCCGCGGCGGGCGACCTGTCGCAGCGCATCACCTCGCAGGCGCACGACGAAATCGGCGACCTGGTGCGCGACTTCGGCGCCATGACGCACGGCCTGGCCACGCTGGTGCAGGAAATCCGCGGCGGCGCGGCCGTCATCGCGGCCGCCGGCGCCGATATCGCGCAGGGCAACGCCGCCCTGTCCGGCCACACGGCCACGCAAGCGGACGCGCTGGGCGCCACCGTGGACTCGATGCGCGAGCTGACGGCCACCGTGGGCCGCAACGAAGCCCACGTGGGACAGGGACGCACCCTGGTGGCGACAGCGGCCGACGTGGCCCTGCGCGGCGGGCAGACCGTGGGCGCCGTGGTCGAGACCATGGCCTCGATCAAGGCCAGCTCGCACAAGATCGTCGACATCATCGGCGTCATCAACGGCATCGCCTTCCAGACGAATATCCTGGCATTGAACGCGGCCGTCGAAGCGGCGCGCGCGGGCGAGCAAGGACGCGGCTTTGCCATCGTGGCGTCCGAGGTGCGCAGCCTGGCGCAGCGCTCGAACGAGGCGGCGCTGGAAATCAAGCGCCTGATCGGCGATTCGGTCGCCACCGTCGATGCGGGCGGCGACCTCGTCAATACCGCCGGCCACACCATGCGGCAAGTCGTCGACGCCGTGCAGGAAGTGGCCGTGGTGATCGGACGCATCAGCAGCGCGGGCGCCGAGCAGAATGGCGAGATCGCCCGCATCAACCAGGCGCTGGCGCAAATCGACGACATGACGCGCCAGAACGCGGGCCTGGTCGACGAGGCGCGCGCCGGTTCGCAGCGCCTGCACCAGGAAGGCGAGGCGCTGACGCAAGCCGTCAGCCGCTTCCGCCTGGGGGAACACGAGGTGCCAGCCACGCGCCAGGCACCGGCCGCGAGCGTGCGCGACGGCTTGCCCAGCGTACGTCCAGCCGGCCTGTGGAGCGCCAACAAGCCGCGCGTCATATCACAAAATCGCGCGGAACGGCGCAAGGCTAGCTAGTCAAAAGTGTGCACGTAGGACAAGGACTACAATTCCGCCTCAAAAGAGACTACAAAGTGGCGACTGCTAATCTTATGTTCGCCACTTACATAAGCTTTTAAAGTAGCTACATCGCGATCTGCACCGCGCGGTTGAAAAAAACGCCGTTATCACATGACTACGGCAGGTTTTTTGACCAGCAACGCGGCAGTCGCACTCCGATGTAAAAAGAAGCCTGTGAGGAATACTATGAGCCATACTCAACTTATCGCCCCGGTCCAGAAGAACCAGCTGCTGCCGCGCGCCATGCCGGCGGCCGGACGGGAAATCAAGCTTGCGTCGCGGGTTAGCCTCAGCAGTGCACAACAGAATGAATTGCTGGCCGCCCTGCCGCGCGCCGCGCTCGAATCGCTGTTCGAAGACCTGGAACTGGTGGAACTGCCTTTCGGCAAGGAATTGTATGCCTACGGCAATAACCTGGAATACAGCTATTTCCCCACCACCGCCATCATTTCCTTGCTGTATGTCATGGAAGACGGCGCCACGACGGAAATCGCCGTGGTCGGTCATGAAGGCGTGGCCGGTGCCTCGCTGCTGGCAGGCGAACGGGCCATGTGCACGGCCGTCGTGCAAAGCGCCGGCTACGGCTACCGCCTGAAGACGCAAAGCTTGCGCGATGCCTTCAATCAAGGCGGCGCCCTGCCCCAGCTGCTGATGCGCTACACGAACGCCCTGTTTGCGCAGATGGCGCAGAACGCCGTCGGCGGCCGCCACAGTTCGATCGAGCAAAAGCTGTGCCGCTGGCTGCTGGACCGCCTGGACCGTTCGCCATCGAATGAATTGAAAGTGACGCAAGAGCTGATCTCCATCATGCTGGGCGTGCGCCGCGAAAGCATCACGGCCGCCGCCGGCAAGCTGCAGGAAGAAGGCTTGATCCACTATCGCCGCGGCAATATCACGGTGCTGGACCGCGCTGGCCTGGAATGCTATGCGGGCGAGTGCTACAAGGTTGCCAAGACGGAATACGACCGCTTGCTGCGCGACGTGTCACGCTGCTGATGACAAGCTGCCGTTGACCCGGCAGCATGGACAAAAAAATGGCCGGGCTGCATGCCCGGCCATTTTTTTGACTCAAGAAAAATTACGCCTCGGCATCCGCATCGATGTCTTCCAGCTCCGGCGTCAGCGGCAAGGGAATCACGGCTTCCACGCAAGTCCCCTTGCCTTCCGGCCCCTGGCGCACGGTGAGGGTGCCGCCCAGCAGCAAGGCCCGCTCGCGCATGCCCAGCAAGCCGTGCGACATGGGTTTTTGCAGCGCATCTTCCGTGATGCCGATGCCGTCGTCGATCACGCGCAGCACGAGGCCGTGCTCGTTGCGCTTCAATGTCACGCTGACCATGCCGGCGCGCGCATATTTCAGGATATTCGTCAGCGATTCCTGCACGATACGGAACAGGGCGATCGTCAAGGTCGCTTCGCGGTTGTCGATATTGATGGCCACATCCGTTTCGCAGCGCACGGAGCTCATGCGCGCAAAATCCTCGCAATAGCTTTCGATGGCGGCACACAGGCCCAGGTTGTCCAGCAGGCTCGGGCGCAGGTCTTCCACGATGCGGCGCTTCAGTTCCACCGTTTCCAGCAAGGTCGCCTTGGCGCGGCGCAACTGCGCGGCCAGTTCCGGCTGCGTGTGCGCCAGTTGCTGCGTGACGGCGCCCAGGTCCATGCTGATCGAGGTCAGGTTGGCGCCCAGCTCATCGTGCAGCTCGCGCGCCAGGCGCGCCTTTTCCACTTCATTGACGCTGATCAAATGGCGCGACAGCACGGATAATTGCTCGGTACGCTTACTGACCGTCGATTCCAGGGTGTCGTTGGCATTTTGCAATGCATACTCGACGGCCGCGCGGTTCTGGAAGCTGCGCCGCACCAGCTGGTAAAACATGATCAGCACGAGGATGGCCAGGGCATTGATGCCGATACCGAGCAGCACGGCTTTCTGGTACTCATGATAAAAGGCGGCGCTGCCGGTCGACAGCGCTTCATTCTGCTCGCGCGTCATGATCACCACCTGCAGACGGATCTCGTCCATGGTGGCGCGGTCATCGGTTACGCGGGAAATGTTGACGATCTCGGCCAATCCGCCCTGCTTGTAGACGTCGATCGACTGTTGCAGCATCGACATCTTGCGACGGATCAAGCTTTTCAGCTGGCCCAGGTTTTTCAGCTGGGTGGGACTGCCCGCAAGCAAGGTTTGCAGTTCGTTGAATTCGTTTTCGATTTCGGTGGTGGCGGTCTTCGACGGCCCCAGATAGGTTTCCGAGCCGGAAATGAAATAGCCGCGCAAGCTGCTTTCCGCGTCGAGCACGAGCACGTTCAGATACTGCAGACGGTCCGCCACGCGGGCGCTCTGGCTGAGCAAGGCATTCGTGCCCTTCAGCGACTGCAGGTTGTGATAGAGACTGAAACCATTAAGTACAAGCAACAAGGCGCAAGTCACGCACAGGATCGTCTTGTACAGGGGCAGGCGGTGATTCGGGGCCGGTTCAGCGGTGAAATACATCCTGATGTGCATCCTTAGCAAGGTTCGGCGCGGGAGAGAGCGCCGGCGCCGGCCAATTATAGTCCTCGCCACAAACTGCTGCACTGCACAAGTCGTGCTGGCTAGCTGGCTGAGCGATCATGTTTCCATGATCGCACCGCAGCGCTAGTCAAGCAAATTGTTTTTCATTGCGTAATAGGTCAAGTCGCTGTTGGATTGCAAGCCCATTTTTTCCATGATGCGCGTACGGTAAGTACTCACCGTCTTGATGCTCAGCGACAAGGCCACGCCGATATCGGACACGGTGGCGCCACGCGCCAGGCGCAGGAAGACCTGGAACTCGCGGTCCGACAATTCCGTATGCAGGGCGGCATTCGTGTCGCGGTCGAACGACTGCGCCAGCAACTCGCCCACGGTGGAGCTGACGTAGCGGCGCCCCTGGAATACGGTGCGCACGGCCGTCATCAGCTCATCAGCCTCGCATTCCTTGTTCAGATAGCCATTCGCGCCCATCTTGAACAGATTCAGCGCATATTGCTGCGCGGGATAGCCGCTGAGGATCAGCACGGGCAATTCCGGCTGGCCCTGGCGGATCGTGCGCAAGGTATCGATGCCGCTCTGATCGGGCATGGCTATATCTAGCAGCAATACATCGCAAATTTCGCGGCGGGCGATATCGAGCGCTTCGCGCCCCGTACCGGCTTCCGCCACCACACTGAAGTCGCTTGACGACGAAAAAATCTGTTTGAATCCAGCTCGTACTATTTGGTGATCATCACAAATGGCAACGCGTATCATTGTTTCCCCTTAAATTTTCCTGGCCTGGGAAAGACTACCGGAACCTGAACGCTGCTCCAGCTTAGCGTCACTAACAAAAACGCAACATTAACATTATATTCAAAATATGGCGCGCCGTACGGTAGAGGCAGCGCCAAGGCAAAGTAACCATCCAGTATAGTCAACCGGTACCGGACAACCTCACCTATATTGGTACAAATCTTATTTTAGCAAGTTTAAAATCGCAATTAATTCATTGCGTATCCACGCGCGGTCCAGCGGCGCTTCCTGCGGCACGACGGGCATGGCCGGCAGCACAGGCAACTCGTCGGCGATGGCATGCGATGCGCCACGGCTATCGAGCTTGTTGCGCGCGCCGCTGATGGTAAAGCCTTGCTCATACAGCAATTCGCGGATGCGGCGTATCAGCAGCACCTCATGGTGCTGATAATAACGGCGGTTGCCACGTCGTTTGACCGGCTTGAGCTGGGAAAACTCCTGCTCCCAGTAGCGCAGTACGTGCGGTTTGACGCCGCACAACTCGCTCACCTCGCCGATCGTGAAATAGCGTTTCGCCGGAATGGGCGGCAAGGGGGCGATCAACTCGGTTTTACTGATGCGCTCGTTCATCGCCACTCACTCAGGCAGCACGTGCCAGCGGACTGGTCTCTTCGACCATGCTTTTCAACTTCTGGCTCGCATGAAAGGTCACGACGCGGCGCGCCGTGATGGGAATCTCTTCACCCGTCTTCGGATTACGGCCCGGCCGTTGCGGCTTGTCGCGCAACTGGAAATTGCCGAAACCGGACAATTTGACGGCCTCGCCACGCTCGAGCGCATTGCGGATTTCGTCGAAAAAGGTCTCGACCATATCTTTCGCTTCGCGCTTGTTCAGGCCCACTTGCTCGAACAACAATTCGGCCAGTTCCGCCTTGGTCAAGGTGGGTAAATCTTTTTCCGCTTCCTGGCGCACTTTGGCAACCAGCATGGCCCGATGCAAATCGGCGGCCAGTGCGGATTGCAGTACGGCGGAATCAACGTCGCTGTTATTAATTTTCCTGCCCTGCCTTTTCTGTGCGCCCGAGCCCGCCACATGGCAAGCTCGTCTACGGTTGACGACGGAAAGGCCGTCGCGCAAAAAGCGACGGCCAGTCCGGCAATTACGAACGCAGTTTCGCGTCGTGGCCCTGCTTGGCGGCATCGATCAGGACAGCCATCAGGCCATCGACGACATCGTCTTGCAGGGTGTTTTGAGTATCTTGCAAGCTAATCCGGAAAGCAAGGCTTTTTTCATCCGTTTCCAGCCCTTTTCCACGATATTCATCAAATAAAACAATGGCTTGCACGATACGCGCTGCAGGGCTTGCCTTGGCGGCGGCATGGAAACTGTCGAGCAGATCCTGCGCGGCCACCGATTGCTTGACGACCACGGCCAGGTCGCGGCTGGCGCCAGGGAATTTCGAGATTTCCTGGTACACGGGCACGACTCTTTGCGTCAGGGCAGCGGCATCGACTTCGAACAGCACGGGCGCCAGCGGCAAGTCGTACTTTTGCATCCAGCGCGGGTGCAATTCGCCGATAAAACCGATGACCTTGCCGTCGAGTTCCACGTTGGCGGAACGGCCCGGATGCAGGGCCGGATGTTCCGCCTTGGTGAAACGCAAGACCAGCGGCGCGAACAGCGCTTCCAGGTCCGCCTTCACGTCGAAGAAGTCGACCGTGCGGGACGGCTGGCCCCACTGTTCGTCGGCCACCGCACCGTAGGCCATGGCCGCCACGCGCTTGGGCTGGGCATAGCCAGCCACCGACAAGGGGCCGTTTTGCACGCTGTCGTCGCGCTGGTAGATGGCGCCCACTTCGAAGATGCGCACGCGGTTCGTCTTGCGGTTCAGGTTGTAGCGCACGTTGGCGATCAGGCTGCCGATCAGCGAGGAACGCATCACGCTCATCTGGCTGGCGATCGGGTTCTGCAATTTGATCGGATTCGTGTTGCCCGAGAAATCGCGCTCCCATGCCGCATCGACAAAGCTCATGTTAACCACTTCCTGGAAGCCCAGGTCGGCCAGCTCATGACGTACCGCAAACAAGGAGCGGGTATTTTCCGGTGCAATCTGCATCACGTTCGCGGCCACGGGCGGCAAGGTCGGGATGTTTTCAAAACCGTACACGCGCGCCACTTCCTCGATCAGGTCTTCCTCGATCTCGATGTCGAAACGGTAGCTGGGCGAGGTCACGGAAAACACGCCGTCCGCCAGGGTGAACGGCAGCGCCAGGCGCGTGAAGATATCGGCGATCAGCTCATCGTTGAGCGGCACGCCGATGACTTTTTGCGCGCGTGCCGTGCGCATGGTCACGGGCTGGCGCTGCGGCAAGTTCACCACGTGGTCGTCGATGGGGCCGACGGTGGTGGCCGGCGTGCCGCAGATTTCCACGATCAGGGCCGTGATGCGCTCGATATGCTCGACGGTGGTGGCGAAATCGACGCCGCGTTCGAAGCGGTGCGCCGCATCGGTCGAGAAATTCAAACGGCGGGCGCGGCCTTGAATGGCGTTCGGCCACCAGAATGCCGCTTCCAGGTAGATGCTGTCCGTATCGTCCGACACCGAGCTGGCGTCGCCGCCCATGATGCCGGCCAGCGATTCGATTTCCTGGTCGTCGGCAATGACGCCGATCCACTCGTCGATGGCAACGGTGTTGCCATTCAACAGCTTGACGGATTCGCCCGCCTTGCCCCAACGTACGTCGAGGCTGCCGTGGATCTTTGCCAGGTCAAACACGTGGCTGGGACGGCCCAGTTCCAGCATGACATAGTTGGAAATGTCGACCAGGGCCGACAGCGGACGCTGGCCGCTGCGCTCGAGGCGCTGCTTCATCCAGTCCGGCGTGGCGGCACGGGCGTTCAAGCCGCGGATGACGCGGCCCGTGAAACGGCCGCACAGGTCCGGCGCGCTGACTTTCACGGGCAGGATTTCATCGCTGGAAACCGGCACGGTGCGGAACTGCGGCGCATTCAGGGGTACGCCCGTCAATGCCGACACTTCGCGCGCCACGCCCAGCACGGACAGGCAGTCCGCCTTGTTCGGCGTCAACTTGATGGTGAATTTCAAGTCATTGAGGGCAAAGTAATCGCGGAAATTCTGGCCGATCGGCGCGTCGTCCGGCAATTCCATCAAGCCGGCGTTTTCTTCCGACAATTTCAATTCGCGCGCGGAGCACAGCATGCCTTGCGACTCGACGCCGCGCAGCTGGCCCACCTTGATTTCAAACGGCTTGCCGTCGGCGCCAGGGGGCAATACGGCGCCCGCCATCGCGCAGACGACTTTCAAGCCCGGGCGCACGTTGGGCGCGCCGCAGACGATGTTGAGCATGGTACCCGTGCCGACGTCGACCTGGCACACATTCAGGCGGTCCGCGTTCGGATGTTTTTCCATCTCCAGGACCAGGCCCACCACCACGTTCGAGAATGGCGGGGCGACAGGATCGACGTCCTCGACTTCGAGACCGGACATGGTCAGCAGATGGGCCAGTTCGTCCGAAGTCATCTTCGGATCGACCATGGTACGGAGCCAGTTTTCGGAAAATTGCATAATCAAGCCTTCAAAGGGTCAAAGCTCACAGCGCGAGCGCACGGGCGCTCAAGCGCCATGAATCAAACGGAACAACGCTTAGTTGAATTGCTTCAGGAACCTTAAATCGCCTTCATAGAACAGGCGCAGGTCGTTGATGCCATAACGCAGCATCGTCAAGCGTTCCAGGCCGGAGCCGAAAGCAAAACCGATGAATTTCTCGGGATCGAGGCCGAAGTTCTTCACCACGGTCGGATGCACCTGACCGGCGCCCGACACTTCCAGCCAGCGGCCTTTCAGGGGACCCGAGCCGAAGGCGATGTCGATCTCGGCCGACGGTTCCGTGAACGGGAAGTACGACGGACGGAAACGCACCTGCAGGTCGTCCGTCTCGAAGAAAGCCTTGACGAAGTTCAGGTACACGCCCTTCAGGTCGGCAAAGCTGATGTCTTCGGCGATCCACAGGCCTTCGACCTGGTGGAACATCGGCGAATGGGTGGCGTCGCTGTCGACGCGGTAGGTACGGCCCGGCGCGATGACCTTGATCGGCGGCGTATGCGTGCGCGCATAGCGCACCTGCATCGGGCTCGTGTGCGTGCGCAGCAGCAGGGGCTTGCCATCGGTGTCGTTGCCATCGATGTAGAACGTGTCCTGCATGGAACGGGCTGGATGGTTTTCCGGGCTGTTGAGCGCCGTGAAATTGGTCCAGTCGTTCTCGATTTCGGGGCCGTCGGCCACGTCGAAGCCGATCGAGCGGAAGATTTCCTCGACCCGCTCCCACGTGCGCATCACGGGATGGATGCCGCCGGGCATGCGGCCACGGCCTGGCAGGGTCACGTCGATCGCTTCGGCGTTCAGACGGCCTTGCATTTGGGCATCGGCCAGCGCATCACGGCGCGCCGTCAGCGCGTCCTCGATCTGCACTTTGACGGCATTGATCAGAGCGCCCTGCGCCTTGCGCGCGTCCGGGTCCAGCTTGCCCAGGCCCTTCATCATTTCGGTAATCTGGCCAGTCTTGCCCAGGTAGCGGGCTTTGGCGTTTTCAAGTGCGGCAGCGTCTGCGGCGGCGATAAAGTCAGCCTGGGCCGAGACGACGAGTTCTTCTAGGGAGTTCATGCGGCTTTTCCTGTTTTGGAAATCAATCCTGGATTTAGTAATCTAGAACCCAACAATCAAAAACGGAAACGGGGCATAAGGTTCACACCCCTGCCCCGCTCTTTATAACGTCACCCTACGGATGACGTTGTGCAATGACCGATGCTTACGCAGCGATTTTTGCTTTCACTGCGTTGACAATCGCAGCGAATGCTGGCTTGTCCATCACAGCCATATCGGCCAGGACTTTACGGTCCAGTTCGATATTTGCTTTTTTCAAGCCGTTCATGAATACGCTGTACGTTACGCCATGCTCACGGGAAGCGGCGTTGATACGGGCGATCCACAGGCGGCGGAAAACGCGCTTCTTGTTGCGGCGATCGCGGTAAGCGTATTGGCCAGCGCGCATAACTGCTTGCTTGGCAACACGGTATACACGGCTGCGGCGACCACGGTAGCCTTTAGCTTGAACAAGAATCTTCTTATGACGGGCACGAGCTGTAACCCCACGTTTTACTCTAGGCATAGTAACTCCTTAAATTGAGTGTGAGATTAAGCAGTCGGCATCATGCGCATGACGGATGTGACATCCGATGCGTTGATGTTACGGGTACCGCGCAACTGACGTTTGTTTTTGGTGGTTTTCTTGGTCAGGATGTGGCGTTTGAACGCGTGACCCGACTTGACTGTTCCACCTGGACGCACGCGAAAACGTTTTTTCGCGGAGCTTTTGGTCTTCATTTTAGGCATAGCAATCTGTCCTCTTACGGACAGCTCCATTTATAACAGGATTGCAGGTGGCAACACGACGCTGCGCTTAGATGCCTGCTTTCACATGTTGTGCAGCGGATGCGAGTCCGCTACAGTTCACGCGGCCCGCACATTGCTGAGCGGGCCGCGCAAATTCTGCCTGGAATCTGGTGTCGCGCCAATGCTGGCACAAACCACGTCGATCCACAGTAAAACGCTATTGTAGCTTACTTCTTCTTCTTAGGCGAAAGAACCATGATCATTTGGCGGCCTTCCATCTTCGGGAACTGCTCGACCTGGCCGTACGGCTCCAGATCGGCTTTCAGACGTTCCAGCATGCGGAAGCCAATATCCTGGTGCGCCATCTCACGACCGCGGAAACGCAAGGTGATCTTGGTTTTATCGCCGTCTTCAAGGAACTTGATGAGATTACGCAACTTGATATTGTAGTCACCATCATCAGTCCCCGGACGGAATTTGACTTCCTTCACGAGGATGATCTTTTGCTTCAATTTGGCTTCGTGAGCTTTCTTTTGCTCCGAATACTTAAATTTGCCGTAGTCCATCAAACGGCACACCGGTGGCTGCGCGGTAGGCGCAATTTCCACCAGGTCGACGTTTGCCTCTTCCGCCAGGCGGAAGGCTTCAGCCAAACTTACGATACCGAGTGGCTCGTTATCGACCCCGCTTAAACGCATTTCAGGGGCAGTGATTTCGCCATTGATGCGATGTGACTTGTCAGTAGCTATTGTAATTTCCTTTAAAAATCTTGTAAGACGGTCGTGCAGCGAGTTTCCTCGTCAGGCCTTGGTGTCGACTTCATGTTTGAGTCGCTCAATCAGGGCATCGACGGACATGACGCCCAGATCGACATTGCCCCGCGCCCGCACGGCCACTGTATTCGCATCCCGCTCTTTGTCGCCAATTACTAAGATGTAAGGCAATTTTTGTACGGAATGTTCACGTATTTTATAGGTAATCTTCTCGTTACGCAAATCAGCCTGTACGCGCAGCCCCGCTTTGCGCAGTTTTGTTGTTACTTCTTGTACATAATCAGCTTGGGCGTCGGAAATATTCAACACTGACACCTGCACCGGCGACAACCACAGCGGCATGGCGCCCGCATAGTGTTCGATCAGGATGCCGATGAAACGTTCCAGCGAACCCACGATCGCGCGGTGCAGCATGATGGGCACCTGGCGCGTGTTGTCCACAGCCACGTATTCGGCACCCAGACGGCCCGGCATCGACGGATCGATCTGCACGGTGCCCACTTGCCACGCGCGGCCCAGGCTATCCTTCAGGTGGTATTCGATCTTCGGACCGTAGAACGCGCCCTCGCCCGGCAATTCCGTCCATTCCACGCCGCAGGCGCGCAAGGCCGAACGCAAGGATTCCTCGGCGAAATCCCACGATTCTTCCGTGCCGATGCGGTTATCGGGACGCAAGGCCAGTTTCACGTCGATATTCGTGAAGCCGAACGCCGTGTACACGTCCATCGCCTGCTGGTGGAACGCCGTCACTTCGCCGGCGATCTGCTCTTCCAGACAGAAGATGTGGCCGTCATCCTGCGTAAAGCCGCGCACGCGCATCATGCCGTGCAAGGCGCCCGATGGTTCGTTGCGGTGGCATTGGCCGAATTCGCCGTAGCGCAATGGCAAGTCGCGGTAGCTGCGCATGCCATTGTTGAAAATCTGGATATGGCCAGGGCAATTCATCGGCTTCAGCGCATAGGCGCGGTTTTCCGATTCCGTGATGAACATGTTTTCACGGTAATTATCCCAGTGACCGGTTTTTTCCCACAGGCCACGATCGAGAATCTGCGGCGCCTTGACTTCCTGGTAGCCGTTGACCTGGTACACATTACGCATGTATTGCTCGACCTGCTGCCAGATCGACCAGCCTTTCGGATGCCAGAAGATCAGGCCCGGCGCTTCCTCCTGGAAATGGAAGAAATCGAGCTGCTTGCCCAGCTTGCGGTGATCGCGCTTTTCCGCCTCTTCCAGGTTGTGCAGATACAGCTCCTGGTCTTCCTTCTTGGCCCAGGCCGTGCCATAGATACGCTGCAGCATCTCGTTTTTCGAGTCGCCACGCCAGTAGGCGCCAGCCAGCTTCATCAGCTTGAACACTTTGAGCTTGCCCGTCGATGGCACGTGGGGGCCACGGCACAAGTCCGTAAACTTGCCTTCGGAATACAGCGACACTTCCTGGTCGGCCGGGATCGAGCCGATCAGTTCAGCCTTGTACGCTTCGCCGATGCCCTTGAAGTAGTCGATGGCTTCGTCGCGGGCAACGACCTTGCGCGTGACTTGCTCATCCTTCTTGGCCAGTTCCGCCATCTTCTTTTCGATTGCGACCAAATCTTCCGGCGTGAACGGGCGCTTGTAGGCGAAGTCATAGTAAAAGCCGTTGTCGATCACGGGACCGATGGTCACTTGCGCGTCCGGGAACAATTCCTTGACGGCATACGCCAGCAAGTGGGCCGTCGAGTGACGGATCACTTCCAGGCCGTCGGCGTCCTTGTCCGTGACAATCGCCAGTTCCGCGTCTTGCTCGATCAGATAGGAAGTGTCGACCAGCTTGCCGTCGACCTTGCCCGCCAGGGCAGCCTTGGCCAGGCCGGTACCAATATTGGCCGCAACCTGGGCCACGGTGACCGGGCCGTCAAATTGACGGGCGGAACCATCGGGAAGTCGGATTGTAAGCATATTGATCTCCATATCGGCGCTGGCGCCAGGTAAAACTGCAATGAATGGTGTGGACTGAAAAACTGAAAGGAAAACGCAGACGCAAAAAAACGCGGACTAGCCGCGTTTTTCACTTTTTTGAGACAAAGGAAACCCGTTCGACTAGCGTCACTCCCAAAGCTTGGTAGTAGTTCGCGGTGTCATAACCGGTTTTACCTTTCTCTCTAACTGCATTCTGGTGGGCGGTGAGGAATTCGAATCCCCGACCCCTTGGATGTCGACCAAGTATTCTAACCAGCTGAACTAACCGCCCGTAAAACTTTTGTTGATCATTGTATTTCAAATGACCGCTTGCGGCTTGCGCCAGCTTAAAACTCTTTAAAACCACTTACTGCTAAATTCTGGTGGGCGGTGAGGAATTCGAATCCCCGACCCCTTGGATGTCGACCAAGTATTCTAACCAGCTGAACTAACCGCCCCGAAGACCAGCATTATAGAGAGGCTTTCCCAGAATGACAAGGGCTGTTTTACAGGAAACTTTAATCTCTTTTTCATCCGCTTCCCGGGCGTCAGCCTCCTTTATATAGAGTCGGCCCGGCATGCCCGGAATGCCGCTAGAATCGGGGCATGAACTCCACTCTATTAGCCTGGCTGAAAACCCTGAGCCGCATCTGCGGTTTTGAAACGGCCGACTCCTTCCCGCCCAATCACCCCTACGCGCGCACGCGCTGGGAAGCCGCGTATTTCGATATCGCCTCCGACGTGAAGCCCGACGAGATCGAACGGCGCATCTGCGCGGCCATCGCCAACACGCCAAGCGTCTTCGCCTACATCACCAATCCCACGCCGCGCATGCAGCGCGCGCTGCTAAACGTGATCCACGACCGGCTGCGGCGCCAGCCCGGCGCGGGCGCCACCGACCTGGTCTTGTTGTTGATCAATGCCTACGCCAGTCCCCACATCACGGAAGCCGTGCCCGGCTTGCGCAGCCTGATCTGCAACACGGAACAGGAAGACACGAATCTGCGCGTGCATGCGATCCTGGAATTGCTGGTGGGCACGCCGCGGGGACTGGACGTGATCGACATGTAATCGTCACGCGTGATTGGCAGGTACATAGCGCGCCCGCAAGCGCATGAACGGCGTTTCCACCAATGCATATAAAAGCCAGCCCGTGGCGATGCTGACGGCGATACTGATCAGTATCGCCGGCGCGCCGTCCGGCCCATAACCGAGATCCTGCAACACCGGCCGCAGCAGGATGCACAGCTGCTTGTGCAGCAAATAAATCGCATACGACCACAGGGCCAGGCTGGCCGCGCCCGGCACGCGCAGTTTATATAATGCACTGCCGGGACTCAGCGCGGCGACCAGCAGCAAGCTGAAACTGGCGGCCAGGGCCGGATAGCCGAACACGGTCACCGCATAGCCATAATGATCGGTGAGAAACACGTAAAACATCAGCGCCGTGCCGACCATTCCCGCCAGCAAGGTGCGGTTGCCGTGCGATGTCAGGCGCGCCCAGGCGGCCGGATGATAATTCTTCACCAGCGCCAAGGCCACGCCAGCCACCAGCTCGTCGAAGCGGCACCACGACGCGTAATAGATATACTTGTAATAGCCAAGCCCGCCGCGCGGTACTTGCACGTACTCATCCCACAGGTAGGCGCGCACCAGCATGCCGACGATCAAGCTGGCGGCCACGGCCAGCCAGGCCCACAGCAAGGACTTGCGGCAGGCGGCGATCAACAACGCCACGGCTGGCAGCAGCACGTAGAACTGCTCTTCCACGCACAGCGACCACGCATGGGAAAACGCCGTGCCCGGCGTCAGATTGATGTTTTGCGTAAAGGTCAGGAATTTCCACAGCGGCAGCAGCGCGCTGTCGCCGCGAAACGCGGGCCACACATAATACAAAGCCAGCACGACATAGAAATTGGGCAGGGTGCGCAGGAAGCGCCGCGCATAGAAACGGGGCAAGGAAAAGCCGTGCTCGCTGCGCAGGGCCGCGAAGATCTGGTTGCCGATCAGATAGCCGCTGAGGGCAAAGAACAGGTCCACGCCCACCCAGCCGATTTCGCCCCAGAAACCGAACGCCCCGCCCTCGCTGACGAACAGCAGATAGTGGTTCATGAAGACGAGCACGATGGCCAGCGCACGCAAGGTATCGAGGCCATACAGGCGGGAAGGATGGGACGTACTGGACATGGAATCGGCAAGGGAAAACAACGGTGGCGCCGATCATGCCACGGCGCACCTTGCCATGGCCAACTTTTTGCAGGCGTGCACGGCGAATCCCGCTAAAATATGCCGACCCCGCTTTCCCTTCCCGCAACAGCATAGGATATGTCCAGCATGAGCAGCGCACTCCACTTCAAATCCATCAACTACACGGGCCAGGGCAGCGGCCCGCGCCTGATCGTCACCGGCGCCGTGCACGGCAATGAAACCTGCGGCACCAAGGGCATCCACCGCGTGATGGCTGAACTCGACAGCGGCGCCCTCTCGATTCTGGCCGGCAGCGTCACCTTCGTGCCCATCACCAACCCGCTAGCCTACGCCAAGGGCGTGCGCAGCGGCGACCGCAACCTGAACCGTAATTTATTCCCAAACGACAATCCGCAGGATTTCGAAGACCGCATCGCCAATTGGCTGTGCCCTTTGCTGGGCCAGCACGATGTGCTGCTGGATTTGCACTCGTTCAATGCCGACAGCCAGCCCTTCGTCATGGTAGGGCCGCGCAACAACGATGGCCCGCTGCAACCGTTTCAACATGAAGACAAGGAACGCGCGCTGGCGCGCCGCCTGGGCGTGCGCCGCTTTGTCGATGGCTGGCTGCATGCCTACGGCCAGGGCGTGCAGCGCCGCCTGGGCAATAGCGACCAGGTGGGCCTGGTCTTGCGCTATGGCGTGGGCACGACGGAATACATGCGCTCGACGGGCGGCTATGCGCTGACCCTGGAATGCGGCCAGCACGCGGACCCGGCCGCGCCGGACGTGGCTTACCGCGCCATCATGAACACCCTGGCCTTCCTCGGCTTCATCGATGCACCACAGCCTGAACCGATCGCCGACGCCGACATGGAAGCGCTGAACATGGTCGTCGTGCACGACAAGCTGCATGCAAGCGACCGCTTCATCAAGACCTGGTCCAGCTTTGACAAGGTCAAACAGGGCGAGCAGATCGGCGTGCGCGCGGATGGCACGCCCGTGACGGCCGAATTCGACGCCTACATCCTCTTCCCGGACGTCAACGCGCAAGCCAATGCCGAGTGGTATTACCTGGCGCGGGTGGCCAGCAGCTTCTGATCAATGCCCCACTGATTTGGAGAAAAGATTAATCACGAGCACGCCGGCAATGATCAGCCCCAGGCCGATCATTGCCGGCGTATCGAGGCTTTGCTTGAACCAGAACCAGCCGACGGCGGAAATGAGCACGATGCCCACGCCCGACCAGATCGCATACACGATGCCGGTAGGAATGACCTTCAGGGTCAGCGACAAGCACCAGAAAGCGATGCTGTAGCCGACCACGGTGATAACGCTGGGCCACAAGCGGCTGAAGCCGTCCGATGCCTTCAAGGCGCTGGTGGCGATGACTTCGGCGATGATGGCGATAGCCAGGTAGAAATAGGTCATGGCGAGACTCATGCTGGCATCCTTTATTGCGGGCTGAGCAATTTCAAGCCCAGGATGCCGGACACAATCAGGGCGATGCAGGCGATGCGCGCGGCGCTGGCCGGTTCGCCCAGCACCATGATGCCGAAGATGGCCGTGCCCACGGTGCCGATGCCCGTCCAGATGGCGTAGGCCGTGCCCAGCGGCAAGGTGCGCAAGGCCAGGCCCAGCATCACCACGCTGCCCAGCATGGACACCGCCGTCAAGACGGATGGCACGAGGCGGGTAAAACCGGCACTGTACTTGAGGCCGATGGCCCAGCCGATTTCCAGCAAGCCCGCCAATACCAGTATGATCCACGCCATCTTCTTCTCCCGAGGCGGCAGGGTCGTCCCCGCCATGCAGCCCCCACATCGAGCGGGGTCGTCCCCACAGGAGCAAAGGGAAAAGTATACCATCGGGTGAAAGCTCTTGCCGCAAGCACATTTTTTCTAGTGCGGCCGCTCCAATCAAATATTGCCAAAAACCATGCTTGTGGCAGCATAATTGCTGCATCCACTCACTCTCGGGAACAATGATGCTGCTACTGGCCCAAATCCTTACCGCCCTCATCCTGCTGCTGCACGTCTACATCGTGCTACTGGAAACCGTGCTGTTCGATGCGCGCGGACGCAAGGTGTTTGGCTTGTCCAAGGAAAAGGCGGAGGTCGTACGCCCCGCCATGTCGAACCAGGGCTGCTACAACGGCTTTCTCGTGGCGGCGCTGGCGCTGGGCTTTTTCCACCCGGACGCGGCCATCGCCCATGCCTTCACCACCTTTGGCCTGGCCTGCATCGCCGTGGCCGGCGTGTGGGGCGCGGCCACCGTCATGACGCGCATCCTCTATCTGCAAACGGTGCCTGCCGTCATCGCCCTGCTGCTGTTCCACTTCGCCTGATTCCTGCCGGGGCGGCCGACCGGCCGCCCTTCCACCTGCCCTGCCTGACAAATCCACCGGCCAGCACGTTTTTTAATTATATCGTAATATACCGATATTGAAATTCATAAAAGACGATACATATATCGTTTGAAGACGAACATCGACCAGGAGAAACAGCATGGACATCGACGCCATCCACAAGGCGCTGGCCAATCCCGTACGGCGGCAGATCCTGCAGTGGCTGAAGGAGCCGGAGCAGTATTTTTGCGAACAAGACCATCCGCTCGACTTCGGCGTCTGCGCCGGCTTGATCGACCGCCGGTTGGGGCTGTCGCAATCGACGGTCTCGGCGCATCTGGCCACCTTGCAAAAGGCCGGCTTGATTTCCGCAAGGAAAGTTGGTCAATGGAGCTTTTTCAAGCGCAATGAAGCCACCATCCAGGCCTTTCTGGACCACATGCAGCAAGGTTTGTAACAGCACCCTCATCCATATCGCCGTTCGCGGCACTCTCGACAGGAAAGATAACAATCATGGCAACTTTATTCGACCCCATCACCATTGGCAGCCTGCAACTGAAAAACCGCATCATCATGGCGCCGCTGACGCGTTCGCGCGCCGGCAATCCGGGCCGCGTGCCCAACGCCCTGATGGCCGAGTACTACACGCAGCGCGCCTCGGCCGGCATGATCATCTCGGAAGCGACGGCCGTCACGCCGCAGGGCGTGGGCTATGCCGATACGCCCGGCATCTGGTCCGACGAGCAGGTGGAAGGCTGGAAACACATCACCAAGGCCGTGCATGACGCGGGCGGCCTGATCGTGCTGCAACTGTGGCACGTGGGCCGCATTTCCGCGCCCGTCTTCCTCGATGGCGACCTGCCCGTGGCGCCCAGCGCCGTCAAGCCGGCCGGCCATGTCAGCCTGGTCCGTCCGAAACAGGAATTCGTCACGCCGCGCGCGCTGGACACGGAAGAAATCCCCGGCATCGTGGCAGCCTACCGCCTGGGCGCAGAGAATGCGAAAAAAGCGGGCTTCGACGGCGTGGAAATCCATGGCGCCAATGGTTATCTGCTCGACCAGTTCCTGCAGGACAGCACCAACTTGCGCACCGACAACTACGGCGGCTCGATTGAAAACCGCGCCCGCTTGATGCTGGAAGTGACGGACGCGTGCATCGAAGTATGGGGCGCCGACAGGGTCGGCATGCACCTGGCGCCGCGACGCGACGCGCACGACATGGGCGATTCGAACCCGCGCGCCACCTTCGGCTATGTGGCACGCGAGCTGGGCAAACGGGGCATCGCCTTCATCTGCGCCCGCGAAGCGCTCGGTGACGACCGCCTGGGCCCCTACCTGAAGCAGGAATTTGGCGGCGTGTACATTGCCAACGAGAAAATGGACAAGGCGGCGGCCGAAGCCCTGCTGGCCAAGGGCGAAGCCGATGCCGTGGCCTTTGGCCTGTGGTTCATCGCCAACCCCGACCTGCCCATCCGTCTGCACAGCGACGCGCCGCTCAACCCGCTGAACCCGGACACCCTGTACGCGCCGGATGCGGCGGGCTATACGGACTATCCCGCGCTGGCGGCACAAGCCTGAACGACGTCCCGAGAGCACCGTGAGCAGCACCGTGCTGCTCCTCCCCCAATGGCGGCGGGCGCAACGATACCAACGCAACTGACTGCGTGATGATCGCGGCGCCCGCTGCCTTGTTGCGTCGCGACTCGGTCGCTACTCGTTCCCCCTCAACGCCATCGGCGCCGGGCCGGCCGGGCCGGACGGCGCGCCTGCACGCTGCTGAAGACGCGGCGTATCACCTCGGCCGGCACGGCGTGCTCGCGCAAATAGGCCGTTGCGACCGTCCGGCCCAGGGCGTGATGAAACGCCACGCCACGCTCGACGAGCTCGGCCATCACTTTGTCTGTTCGGACATTGTTTCCATGTACATCATCGCTACTGTTTTTCATGCCATGGCTCCCTATCGGGTGAATCAACCCTGCATCAAGTTTTGACCACATACCGTGCATTTAGTGCCCGGTACAGGAGGCAAGCATGGTTAAAATGGCAGTACGAACAGCCCCGACACCGCATGGATAGCGGCCTCGGCTGCTTGTCGCCACCGCCAGCCCCGTATAGAATGCCTGCGCAGAATTTTTGCTTCAAGGAAAATGGCCACCAGCGCCATCCCATTAAAACAGTGTCACTGAAGGGTATCGATGGACGATTTATTTGTACAAGCGGGCGACTTGCCGACCTGGCACCAGCGCTGCGCGCTGCGCGTGCTGCACCTGTTCGGCTGGCGCCTGCGCTTCCGCCCCTTGCCGGGGCCGCGCGGCATCGCCGTCGTCTATCCGCACACGTCCAACTGGGATTTCATGGTGGGCCTGTTCGGCAAATGGGCGCTGTCCTTGCCGTTCCGCTGGCTGGCCAAGGATTCCTTGTTCCGCGGCCCCATGGGCAAGGTGCTGCGCTACCTGGGCGGCGAACCCGTCGACCGCAGCACCACCAGCGGCACGATTCAGCGCCAGGCCGAACGCATGCTGGCGGCCGACTGGTACTGGCTGGCCATCACGCCGGAAGCGACGCGCAGCTACCGCCCGAACTGGAAAAGCGGCTTTTATCACCTGGCCGTCGCCGCCAAGGTGCCGCTGCTGCTCGTCTACATCGACTACCCGAACAAGGTGCTGGGCGTCGTCGACCATTTATACTTGACGGGCGACAAGGACGCCGACATGGCGGCGATTGCCGCCGTGTATGCGGGCCACCAGGGCTTGCACCCTGAAATGGCGGCGCCCATCGTGCTGTCCGACAAGCGCCCCGGCGCTTAAACGATTAAACACCCCCCATCAGCACCACGCCGGCGGCCGTCAAGGCCACGCCGGCCACACGCAGCACGCGCTCGGCCAGCACCTGGCCGGTGACACGTCCCGCACACAGCAGCATGGCCGAGGCCAGCATGAAGCCGCACGCGGCCGAGGCGGCCGGCAATTCCTGGCCATGCGCATTGCCATGCGCCAGCGCAAACATACCCACCAATCCCAAGCCGAGCCAGTTCGGCAAGGCCAGCGCCAGCGCGATAGCCAGTCCCACCAGGGCCACTGTGGCGGCGATGCCCGTTTCCAGCCCCGGCACCGTCAAGCCCGCCATGCCGGCCAGCGCGCCGAGCAGCATCATGCCGAGGAAAGTCGCGGGCTGGCCCCAGCCGCGGCGTTGCTGGCCGCCCCACAGACCCACGCCCAGCATGGCCAGCAAATGGTCGATGCCCGTGAACGGGTGCGCGAAGCCGGCCAGGAAGCCCACGCTGTCGCCATGACCGGGATGGGCCATGGCAGGCAAGGCCAGCAGGCACAGGGCCGCCACGGCGGCCGTTTTCTTCATCAGTGTTGCGTTCATTGCATCTCCTTGCCTGGTTGATCGAGCAAACCTTGCTCGCGGATAAAATCGATGACGACCTGCACGCCGTCGCCGCTGCGCAGGTTGGTGAACACGAAGGGGCGCTCGCCGCGCATGCGCCTGGCGTCCTGCGCCATGATGTCCAGGTTCGCGCCCACGTACGGCGCCAGGTCCGTCTTGTTGATAATGAGCAAATCGGAGCGCGTGATGCCGGGCCCGCCCTTGCGCGGGATTTTTTCGCCGCCGGCCACGTCGATCACGTAAATCGTCAGGTCCGACAGTTCCGGGCTGAAGGTGGCGGCCAGATTATCGCCGCCCGATTCGACCAGGATCAGGTCGAGATCGGGAAAGTCCGCCTGCATGCGCGCGATCGCTTCCAGGTTGATCGATGCGTCCTCGCGGATGGCCGTGTGCGGGCAGCCGCCCGTCTCCACGCCCATCAGCCGCTCGGCCGGCAAGGCATCGGCGCGCAGCAGGATTTCCATGTCTTCCTTGGTGTAGATATCGTTCGTGATGACGGCCATGTCGTAGCGCTCGCGCATACCCTTGCACAGCATTTCGCACAGGGCCGTCTTGCCCGAGCCGACGGGCCCGCCTATGCCCACGCGCAAGGGATTGGAGGTAATCGATGTCATGTTTGCTCTCTCATTGAATAGTTCAGGAACGGTACAAGCGGCTGTACTGCACTTCGTGCCGCATCGACAGCAGCGACAGGCCTGGCGCCCAGTTGCCCATCTCGTCGTCTGCCAAGGTTTGCGCCGTGAGGGCCGCCGCTTCCAGGTCCGGCCGCAGCGACAGCAATAGTCTCTGGCCCGCCACCTGCCCCAGCGGCACGGATTTCACGCAGACGAGCACCTGGTTTTCCGCCCAGGCGAACAGCATGGCCAGCAGCGCTTCTTCGCGCGGAATGGCCAGCGCCGCCACGGCGCAGGCATAGGCCGTGGGCAGGGCAACTTCCGGCTCGCCCTGCAGCATGTCGATCAAGACGCCCTCGGCCACGTCCAGCTCGGCCAGCAGCTTGGTCAAGGAATAGCCCATCTGGATGGTTTCGGCGCGAAATTCCGCCGTGTCGCGCGAAGCGATGAAACGCTCGCTCCAGCGCTGCACGGCGCGCAGATCCTGCGCTTCAAACGCCTGCATCAAGCGCCAGCACAGGGGCGCCTCCCAGCGCGCCACCACCTGCTCCAGGTGTTGCGCGATCCATGCGCGCGCCGTGGCCGCATCCGTCACCAAGCCCGATTCGAGCGCCGCTTCCAGCCCCTGCGAATAGCTGTAGGCGCCGATCGGCAAGGCCGGGCTGGCGAACTGCAGCAGATGCAGCAGGGCCGACGCCTGCATCACGCAGTGTCGCCGGGACGGTGGATTTTTTGCCGCAGCGGCACGGGCGCCAGCAAGTGCTGGCCGTGGCCGTCGTGGTGGCCATGGCCGCCGCCATACGCGCCCGCTTCCGGCTCGAACGGCGCGCTTTCTTCCGTCACAGTCGCCTGCAAGCCTTCCAGCATCTCCTTGAGCACCACATCCTTGCGGATGCGCAAAAAGCCGTCGCCCACCTGCGCCTGCGTGTGGCGGTTCCCCAGGTGGAAAGCGCAGCGCAGCAAGGTGTGGGCATCCGCGCAGCGCACCAGATAGGTCGATTCGCGCGCGGCGACGATCCGCACCACCTGCCCGCCCGGCCCCGTCATGCGTTCGCCATCGCGCAGCACCGTGCCGCGCACGGTGAACACGGCCACGTCCTCGCCATTCGACAGCACGGCGCGCAGCCGGCATTTTTCGCGCTGGTCATAAGGCAGCACCAGTTGCGCGGTGGGCGCCCGCCCATCGTCGGGACCTAATTTGGTATGCAAAGTGAGCATGCTGTCTCCCCCTTAAAATAGAAAATAGCGCTGCGCCATGGGCAGCACGGCCGCCGCCTCGCACACGAGCAGCTGGCCGTCGGCGCGCACGGCGTAGGTTTCCGGGTCCACTTCCATGTGCGGCGTGGCGCCGTTGTGGATCATGTCGTGCTTGCGCAAGCCGCGCATGTTCTTCACGGCGATGACGGATTTATTCAGTTTGAGCTGGTGCCCGATATCGAGGTCGTAGGCCGCCTGCGAGACAAACGTAAACGACTTTTTCAGGCCGCCGCCGAAGGCGCCGAACATCATGCGGTAATGCACGGGCTGCGGCGTGGGGATCGACGCGTTCGGGTCGCCCATCTGCGCGGCCGCGATCATGCCGCCCTTTAAGATCATCGATGGCTTGACGCCAAAGAAGGCGGGCTTCCACAGCACGATGTCGGCGATCTTGCCCGCCTCGATCGATCCCACCACGTGCGAAATCCCGTGCGTGATGGCCGGGTTGATCGTGTACTTGGCGATGTAGCGCTTGGCGCGGAAATTGTCGCTGCGCGCCGTGTCGGGCGCCAGGGCGCCCCGCTGCACCTTCATCTTGTGCGCCGTCTGCCACGTGCGCATGATCACTTCGCCCACGCGCCCCATGGCTTGCGAGTCGGACGACATCATCGAGATGGCGCCGATGTCGTGCAGGATATCTTCGGCGGCGATGGTTTCGCGGCGGATGCGCGACTCGGCAAAGGCCACGTCTTCGGCAATCGCCGGGTCCAGGTGGTGGCACACCATCAGCATGTCCAGGTGCTCGTCGAGCGTGTTGACGGTGAAGGGGCGCGTGGGATTCGTCGAAGACGGCAGCACGTTGGACTGGCCCACGGCGGCGATGATGTCGGGCGCATGGCCGCCGCCCGCCCCTTCCGTGTGAAACGTGTGGATGGTGCGGTCCTTGAAGGCGGCCAGGGTGTGCTCGAGAAATCCGCCCTCGTTGAGGGTGTCGCTGTGCAGCGCCACCTGGATATCCATGCGGTCCGCGACGGACAGGCAATTGTCGATGGCGGCCGGCGTGCTGCCCCAGTCTTCGTGCAGTTTCAGGCCGATGGCGCCCGCGCGCACCTGCTCTTCCAGCGGCAGCGGCAAGCTGACGTTGCCTTTGCCCATGAAGCCCAGGTTCATCGGGAAGGCGTCGGCCGCCGCCAGCATGGCGTGCAAATGCCATGGCCCCGGCGTGCACGTGGTGGCGGCCGTGCCCACGGCCGGCCCCGTGCCGCCGCCCAGCATGGTGGTCACACCGCTCATCAGCGCTTCCTCGATCTGCTGCGGGCAGATGAAGTGGATATGCGTGTCGACGCCGCCGGCCGTGACGATCATGCCTTCGCCGGCGATGATTTCCGTCGCGCCGCCGATGGCGAGCGTGACGCCGGGCTGGATGTCCGGGTTGCCCGCCTTGCCGATGCCGAAGATCAGGCCGTTTTTCAGGCCGATGTCGGCCTTCACGATGCCCCAGTGGTCGAGGATGACGGCATTCGTGATGACGGTATCCATCACCTCGGCCGCGCAGCGCTGCGACTGGCCCATGCCATCGCGGATGACTTTACCGCCGCCGAATTTCACTTCTTCGCCGTAGATCGCGTAGTCATGCTCGATTTCGATGAACAGTTCCGTGTCGGCCAGGCGGATGCGGTCGCCCTTGGTGGGGCCGAACATCTCGGCATACGCGCTGCGGGGAATGCTGGCCATCTCAATCCTTTCCCGGTGGAGTGTCTTGCAGTTCGCCCATCACTTCGCCGTTGAAGCCGTAGACCTTGCGCTCGCCCGCCAGCGCCACCAGTTCCACCGTGCGCTGCTGACCCGGTTCGAAGCGCACGGCGGTGCCGGCCGTGATGTTCAGGCGCATGCCGTAGGCGCGCCAGCGCTCGAAGGCCAGTGCCGGATTGACTTCAAAAAAGTGAAAGTGCGAACCGACCTGGATGGGCCGGTCGCCCCGGTTGGCCACCACCACGGTGGCCGTGGCGCGCCCGGCATTCAAGCTGATTTCGCCTTCTTCCAATTGGTATTCGCCTGGGGTCATGAGGGGCTCCTGTCAATGTCGCTTGTAGGGTTACGGTATCGGGTGGTGCACGGTCACCAGCTTGCTGCCATCGGGGAAAGTCGCTTCCACCTGGATATCGGGGATCATCTCGGCGATGCCGTCCATGACGTCGGCGCGCGAGAGTATCTTGGTGCCGTCCGACATCAGCTGCGCCACCGACTTGCCGTCGCGCGCGCCTTCCATGATGGCGGCGCTGATCAGGGCCACCGCTTCCGGATAATTCAATTTCAAGCCGCGCGCCAGGCGCCGTTCGGCCAGCAGCGCGGCCGTAAAAATGAGCAGCTTGTCTTTTTCGCGGGGAGTCAGGTCCATGGTTTTCCTTGCGCTTCTTTCCTGATTAAGTGTTCCAGATACGGGGCACGACGGCGTCGCGCCCCAGCATGGCGGGGCGCAGCAGCTGCCAGGCGGCCAGCATGACGCGGCGCGCCGCCTCGCTGTCGCCGCACAGCAGGCGCACCACCACCAGCGATTTCATCTGCGTGGCGCCAAACGCGGTGCCGGCCGGCACGGCGATCCCGCGCACGGCGGCCAGCACGGCAGGGGAAACTTGTGTGCCGACGGCGATCAGGGTCGCGCACACCGTGTGCCCGCCCAATCCCAGCGGGCTGGCCATCAGGGCGCCGCCGGCGGCCAGCACGCCCTGCTCCCACCACAGCAGCTTGCCGCCGCGGCGGATCCGCACCTGCTGGCTGATGCTGCCCGTGCTAAAAATTTCGCCCGCGGCGCTGCGGCCCAGGCAGACGATGTCGCAGCCGATGTAGCCGGCGTCGAGCGCCAGTTCCACCTCATGGCGCAGGCGCACGCAGGCCTGGTCGAAGAAAATGCTTTCCTGCGGCAGCCACTCGATGGCGGCGCCGCTGCCCGCGCGCAGCACGATGTGCTGGCCCGAGACCTGGCCATTCGCGCGGTACCATTTGGCGGCGCCCGGCGACGTGAGCAAGGCGTGCGCGCCCTCGCCCGCCGTGGCGTCGACGGCCAGCTGGTCCCCGCCCACCACGCCGCCGGGCGGATGGATGATGATGGCGTGGCAGACGGCATCGCCTTCCGGATACAGGGGCTTTTGCACGCGCAGGGGGCCGCTGTGCGTGCGCTCGACGAGGCGGCTGACGCCATCGTGCAGCGCGAAGCCCAGGCGCAGGTGCGCCTGCCATGCGCCGTGGGCGCTGGCTGGGGTAGGCATGACTGGATGGCTGCTGTCTGGCATGCGGGGCAATCGCGTAAATAAGCGATTACCTAAGCAGGATATGTGCCAGCGTCAGGGGAAGGAAAAGTGAACATTGCGCACCGTGCTGCAGCGGACGCACCGCCATGGTGCATCGGCCGCACCGCGGCGCTTATGCCTGGGCCATGGCCAGGGTGCGCCGTTCGCGCAGCAAGGCCGTGAAGGGTGCGGCGGCCAGGGGACGGCTGAAATAATAGCCCTGCATTTCATCGCAGCCGTGTTCCGTCAGGAAGGCGACCTGCTCGCGCGTTTCCACGCCCTCGGCGATGACGCGCATGTCAAGGTTGTGCGCCAGCGAGATGACGGAGCGGGCGATGGCCGCGTCGCTGCTGCTGGTGGTGACGTCATCGACGAAGGATTTGTCGATCTTCAGCACGTCGATGGGGAAGCGCTTCAGGTAGCCGAGGCTGGAATAGCCGGTGCCGAAGTCGTCGAGCGAAATGCCCACGCCGATGTCCTTCAGGCGCGTGAGGGCCGCCACGGCCTTGTCCGGGTCGCCCATCACCGTGCTTTCCGTGATCTCGATGCCGAGGCAGGCGGGCGCGATGCCGTACTTGCGCAAGGCCGCCTCGACGAACGGCACCGTGCGGTCCTGCGCGAACTGCTTGCCGGACAGGTTGACAGCCACCTTGATGCTGCCCAGGCCCGCGTCGTGCCACACGCGGATCTGCGCGCACACGCTTTCGAGCACCCATTCGCCGATGGCCGTGATCAAGCCATATTCCTCGGCCAGCGCGATGAACAGACCGGGCGGCACCTTGCCCAGCACAGGGTTATTCCAGCGCAATAACGCTTCCGCGCCCAGCATGGCGCCCGTGCGCAGGCACATCTGCGGCTGGTAATGCACTTCGAATTCGTCGCGGCCGATGGCGCCGCGCAGCTGCTGCTGCATGGCCAGGCGGGCGCGGATATCGCTGCCCATGCGCTCCGTGAAGAAGGCGTAATGGTCGCGCCCCATTTCCTTGGCGCGCACCAGGGCCGTGTCGGCGTGGCGCAGCACGTCGTCGAGGCTGTCGCCGTCGGCCGGGCACATGGCGATACCGATACTGGTCGTCAGCGCCAGGCGCTCGCCATCGACGCTGAGCTCCTCGCGCAAGCCGGCCAGGATGGTTTGCGCCAGCCCCAGGGTGCGTCCCAGCAGGGCATCGTCCTGCAGCAGGATCTGGAATTCGTCGCCGCCCTGGCGTACCACGGTGTCGCCCTCGCGCACGCAGCCGGACAGGAAGCGCGCCACCACCTGCAGCGCCTTGTCGCCCACGGCCTGGCCGTGCGAATCGTTGATGTTCTTGAAGCGGTCCAGGTCCAGGCACATCAGCACCACCTGCTGGCTGTCGCGCAAGGCGTTCGCGCGCGCCTGTTCGAAGCGCTCGCGCAGCAGCACGCGGTTGGGCAAGCCCGTCAGCGCGTCGTGGTAGGAGAGGAAATCGATCAGATGCTGCTCGGCCTTGCGCTCGCTGATGTCGAGGAAGACACCGATGTAGTTGACGACGGCGCCGTCCGGGCCGTGCACGGTGGAGGCGCTGAGCAAACAGGGATAGGTGTCGCCGCTCTTGCGCCGCGTCTGCACCTCGCCCGACCAGCAGCCGCTGCTGCGCAAGCCCTGGCGCAGGGCCAGCAGCACCGCTTCGCCCGTGTATTCGGCATGCAGGCGCATGATGTCCGTGCCCACCACTTCCTGTGCGGCATAGCCGGTGATGCGGGTAAAGGCGGGATTGGCCGTGACGATGACGCCGGCCGGATCGGTGATCAGGATGGCGTCCTGGGTCGCTTCGAAGACCTGGCCCGACAGGCGCAGCAATTCTTCATTGGCGCGGCGGATCTGCACTTCGCGCGCCAGGGTGCTGGCCACCTGTTCCAGTTCGGCCGTGCGTTCGGCCACGCGCCGTTCCAGGTTGGCGCGCTCCTGCGCCAGTTGCAGCTGCGCCCGCGCGAGACGCACGTGGGCATCGGTGCGGGCCAGGATTTCCTCGGCCTGGAAGGGTTTGGCGATGAAATCGACGGCGCCCAGCGCAAAGCCGCGCACCTTGTCGTCCGTATCGTACTGGGCCGACAGGAAGATCACCGGCACCTGGCACAGGGACGGTATCTCCTTCAGGCGGCGGCACACTTCAAAGCCGTCGAGGCCCGGCATGCGCACGTCGAGCAGGATCAGCTCCGGCGGGCGCGCCTGGGCCGTCCACAGGGCCAGCTCGCCGTTCGGCGCCTGGCGCACCGCATAGCCGGCGCCGCCCAGCAAATCGCTCAACAGCTTCAGCGAAGCCGGCGTATCTTCAACGATCAGTACTTCGCCCTTCGAATTCACTTCCGAAAAATCGCGGTGCATGTAGCAGTTCTCTCAGCTTTGGATGAGGCGCGGCGATCGGTTGCCGCGCTGGACAAGACATTTCTTTGCGATGAACTACGTACTATCATCATAATCTTTATTGCAATTTAGCACCATCCATCGACCCTACTTAGTCCGTCTTTTCAGCGAAACCGATGTTGTCAGCCCACACTTTTACGTGTGCGCCAGCGCCCCCTCATTCTCCAGCAAGCCGCACAGCTGGCGGTACTGATGCTGGTCCAGCATGGCCTGCAGCGGCGCCAGCAACGGCGCCGCCGACGCAGGCAGGGCCGCCAGCAGCTGCGCTACCCTGGCCAGGTTCAATTCGCGCAGCGCCACCAGCAAGGCAGCGCGTTCTTCCCCGGCCAGCAGCAGCAAGTCTTGCGCCCGCAGTACCGGCAACGCCTCGGGCGCGGGCGCCACGGGCAGCGGCATGGCCGCCTGCACGGGCGCCTCGGCCGCCTGCGCGGGTATACTGAAACGAAAGGTGGCGCCCTGCCCCGGCGCGGACTCCAGCGTCAGTTCGCCGTTCATCAGCTGCACGAATTCACGCGAGATGGCCAGGCCCAGGCCCGTGCCATCCTTCGGTCCCGCGCTGTCGGCCTGCACGAAGGGCTCGAAGATGCGCTGCTGGTCCTCCGGGGCGATGCCGATGCCCGTGTCGCTGACGGCGAACGACAGCATCCATTGATCGCCATCGCGCCGCTCGCCCCGCACACGCAGAGTGACCTCGCCGCCGCCGGCGAACTTGACGGCGTTCGACATCAGGTTGAGCAGCACCTGGCGCAGGCGCGTCGCGTCGAGCAGCACGGCCGCCGGCAGGCCCGCGCAATCGAGACGCAGGACCAGTCCCTGCTGCTCGGCGCGCATGCCCAGCATGTCCATCACTTCCTGCAGCAGGGGCGCCAGCGCCACCACGGCCGTCTGCGCCTGCAGGCGCCCCGCCTCGCCCTTCGACAGTTCGAGGATTTCATTGATCAGGGTGAGCAAATGATTGCCGGAGCGGTGGATGATGGCCAGGTTGCGCTTTTCATCGTCCTGCATGTTGGGCGAGGCGGCCATCAGGCGCGAAAAGCCAATCACGGAATTCAAGGGCGTGCGCAGTTCATGGCTCATGTTGGCCAGGAAGGTGCTCTTGGCGCGGTTCGCCGCCTGTGCCTGGCTGACGGCCACCGACAGGGCGCTCGTGCGCTCGGCCACCAGTTCTTCCAGGTGATGGCGGTGGCGCAGCAGTTCCAGTTCGGCCTCGCGGTGCGCCGTGATGTCGTAGTTCGAGCCCACCAGGCGCATGGGCCGGCCTTGGCCGTCGCGGAAGATCACGGCGTCGGCCTTGATGTAGCGGATGGCGCCATCGGGCCACAGGATGCGGTACTCGTGCGTGAACGCCTGGCCGGCGCCCAGCGCGGCGCGCAGGGCCGCCTTGACGGCCGGCACGTCGTCCGGCATCAGCGCTCCGCGCCAGATCGCCTCGGGCGCCACGCCGCTGCCAGGATCGGCCTTGAACTGCGCATACATCTGCTCATCCCACTGCAAGGCATCGCTGCTGACGTTCCAGTCCCAGATGCCGATGCTGGCCGCGCCGGTGGCCATCTGCACGCGCTCTTCGCTGCGCTGCAAGGCGCGGTAGCGGCTGTCGAGCAGCGCCACCATGTCGCGGATGGAACGGTACAAGGTGCGCAGCTCGCCCAGGAACCACGCTTCCGGCGGCGTGCCGGACGCTTCGCCCTGCCCCGCCTGGATGCCGGCCGCATACTGGCCGATCGCCTTCAGGGGCTTGAGCATCAGCCACCACATGAGCAGCCAGATGCTGGCCACGAGGATCACGTCGAGCGCCACGATCATGGCGCCGATGCCCAGCGCGCGCTGGCGCAGCTGCGCGTGCAGCAGGGCCGGCGTCGCATACACGGCAACGCTGCCGATGACCTGCCCGCCCATCGTCACGGGGCGCCGCTGCACCAGCCAGCCGGGCTCCGCGGACAGCGAAGAAAAGCTGCCGATGGCGCCGGACGCAGTGCGGCGCAGCACCAGCGCTTCCTTGCCGATACCCGGCGTGAGGGAACTGGCCACCAGGTCGCGCTTGCCCAGCATGCTGCGCATGATGGCCTGCATCTGCTTTTCATCGAGATTCCACAATGGCAGTTCGATGGCCACGGCCAGCTGGTCCGCGCTGACGGACAGGCTGCGGTGCAGCTGCTGCCAGCGCTGCTCGCGTTCGGACTGATAAAACAGCACGGCAAACACCAGCAGCAGCGCGGTGACGACAAAGGTCAGCGCCACGCTGACGGCCAGCACGATCGACACGCCGCCCAGGCGCGCGCCCCTGGAGGCGTGCAAAGTCATGCGTCCTCGCCCTGCGGCTCGCTGGCCGGCTGCGCCAGCAAGGCGCACAGCGGCTGGTACTGGTGCTGCTCCAGCATGGCGGCGATGTGCGCCGTCAACTGCGGCAGGCTGGTCGCCACGCCGGCCAGCACGATGGCGCTGCGCCGCAAATCGAGGGCTTGCACGGATTCGAGCAACGCCTGCCGCTCGGCCCCGCCCAGCTGGCCCAGCGCCTGTTGCAGATCGAAGGCGGCGGCCGGCACGCGCGGCGACGGGGCGGCAGTGCGCTGGAAGCGCAGGCCCAACTGCTGCTCCAGCATGGCGAACAGGTGTTCCTGCTCGATCGGTTTGCGCAGGAAGCCGTCGGCGCCGGCCGCCAGCGCCTCCTGCTTTTCTTCCTCGAAGGCGGAGGCGGTCATGATCACCAGGCGCGGCTGCACCAGCGCTGGCTGCGCGCGCAGCCAGCGCGTTAGCGCCAGGCCGTCCATATCCGGCATGCGCCAGTCGCTGAGCACCATGTCGTAGCGCTGCCCCGCCAGCATGGCTTGCGCCTGCACGCCGCCCGCTGCCTCGTGCAGCTGGAAGCCCAGCGGCGCCAGCAAGCCGGCCAGCAGCTTGCGGCAATTGTCGTCATCGTCGACCAGCAGCACCATGCGCCCGCGCTGGGCCGGCGGCAGGCGCGCCACGCGGCCCGGCGCCAGCGCCGCGATGGCCGGCTGCCGCAGCAGCGGCGCGTGCAGCGCGAAACTGAAGCGGGAACCGGCGCCCAAGGTCGATTCGACGCGCAGCTCGCCGCCCATCAGGCGCACGAATTCGCGCGAAATGGTCAGCCCCAGTCCCGTGCCGGCCTGCGCCACGGCGCTGTCGGCCTGCACGAACGGTTCGAAGATGCGTTCCAGGTCCTCTTCCGCGATGCCGCTGCCCGTATCGCGCACGGCAAACGCCAGCGCCACTTGCCCATCATCGCCCGCCTGGCAGTCCAGCGACAGGGTCACGCTGCCCTGCTCGATGAACTTGAGCGCGTTCGACAGCAAATTGAGCAGCACCTGGCGCAGCTTGGCGCCATCGAGGCGCACCAGCGGCGGCACGCCGGCACGTTCGAGCCGCAGCGCGATGCCCTGGTCGCCCGAGCGCATGCGCACCATCTCGAGCACTTCGTCGAGCAAGCCATTCAAGTCCACGGGTCCCGCCTGCAGCTGCATGCGGCCCGCCTCGATTTTCGACAATTCCAGGATGTCGTTGATCAAGGTCAGCAAGTGGTGGCCGGCGCGGTTGATGATGGCCAGGTTATGCTTTTCTTCCTCGAACATGCTGCTCGAATCGGCCATCATCTGCGAAAAACCGATCACGGAATTCAAGGGCGTGCGCAATTCGTGGCTCATGTTGGCGAGAAAAACGCTTTTCGCGCGGTTCGCCGATTCGGCCTCGGTGACGGCCACCGACAGGGCCGCCGTGCGCTGCTGCACCAGTTCTTCCAGCTGGTCGCGGTAGCCGAGCAATTCCTGCTCGCTGTGCTTGCGCTCGGAAATGTCGACGATGCCGCTGCGCACCAGGCGCCGCCCTTCCATCGGCAAGCGCACCAGCCGCACCTCGCAGGGAAAAACGCTGCCGTCGGCGCGCCGCACATGGCGCTCGACCAGGATGGGTTCGCCCAGCATGGCGCGGCGCAGATGCTCTTCCACCATCAGGCCCAAAGGCATGCCGTCGGGCTGCTCCGTGCTGTACAGGTCGAACGGCCCGCGCGCCAGCAGCGCTTCGCGCGACATGCCCAGCATGCGCTGCGCGCTGCTGTTGGCGTCGATGAAACGGTCCTGGTCCAGGTCGTAAACGACGATGGCCTCGGGCGCATGCTCGACGAGGATGCGGAAGCGCTGTTCGCTCTCGCGCGCCTCGCTCTCGGCGCGGCGCAAACGCCGCCGCTGCAGCAGCAAGGCGCTCAGCAAGCCGGCCATCACGATGAAGATGGCGCCCGTCAGCAGCACGGCGGCGCGGTGTTCCTGCCACAGCTGCGGCGGGCGGTTGAAGAACAGCGTGTCCGGCGGCAGCTGGCTGATGTCGGCATCCCAGCGCTGCAGCTGCTCCCAGTCGTACATCGGCACCGGGCGGACCGGCGGCAGCAAGGCGCCCGGCGCGGCAGGCGCCTTGCCGTCCAATACGGCCAGCGACATCTGCGCCACCTGCTGCGCGGCCCGTTCGATGTGCAGGATGGAGCCGCCCAGGATGCCCTTGCCGACCGTCGCGTTATACATGCCAAAGGCGGGCACGTTGGCCAGCCGCGCCAGCTGCACGGAAAACTGCACGGGCGTGGCGATGTTGCCGTCCACGTCGCGGTTGACATTGCCCGCCACCAGCAGCGTATTGGCGGGCAAATGCGCCACCGCCGCGCGCATCTGCTCGAGGGACAGGTTGTCGAGATACCGCATGGCCACCTTGCCCCGCCACGCCCGCGCCGCCTGCTGCATGCTGCGCTTCAAGGCCTGGTCGGCCTCGCTGGTGCCGACGGCCATGACGATGGTTTTGGTCTCCGGGAACAGCGCCATCGCTTGCGCCAGGGTGCCGGGAAAATCGACATTCGCCTTTTGCTGCCAGATGGCCAGCGGACTGCCGGCCGGCAAAGCCTTGCCCGAGGTATTAATCGCCAGCACGGGCACACCGCGCGCCAGCGGCGCCAGGTCCGACAGCAAAAAGTCGAGCGCCGGCTGCTGCATGGCGATGATCAGGTCCGCCTTGCGCCCCATCATCTGGGTGTATCTTAAAAGCAACAAATCACGCATCTCATTGCGCAGCGCCGGGTCGCCCTGGGTATGGAGGTTCAGGTGCTCGACCATGATGTCTTCGCTGGCCAGGCCCGCGGCGGCCATGGCGGCCACATAGGTGCGCGTGTACGATTCCACGCCGGCGCGGCCGTAATCATAGGCGTTGAGGAACAGCACGCGCTGCCCCTGGTGCGCTGGCGCCGCGGCCGGCACGGCGGCCGGGGCCGCGGCGACACAGCAAGCCAGCAGCAATGCGCGGCCGCAGCGGCGCACCGCTGCCCCGCCCATCCCGCCGCCCGGCGCTTCACGCATCACTCGCCATGCCCATGCTCGCCCTCGCCTGTCACCATGTTTCAACCATGCGCCGACCATTCGGCCACCGACACTTACAAAAACATGATAACGTCAACTGCAGGGACAAGTCTATTGCTTAGGGCAATCATTTGACACATGACAGCGCGGTACTGGCCAGCCGCCGCATCGTGCGCTAGCATGCTCCTTTTGCCCGGAAAGCCCGCATGCCCATCACCCTGCGCCCCGCCCTGCCAGCCGACATCGACGCCCTGTGGGCCCTGCGCACGGTGGCCGTGCGCGTCAGCTGCGCCACGCATTATGCGCCGGAACAAATTGCTGTTTGGACCGCCTCGCCCGTGCCGGCATCGTATGGCGCCATGCTGGCTGCCGGCGGCGGCATCGTGGCCATGCAGGACGAGGCCATCGCCGGCTATGCCATGCTCGATGCGGACAAGCAGGAAGTCGATGCCGTATTCGTCGATCCCGCATACGCGGGCCTCGGTATCGGCAAGCGGCTGCTGGCGGCGCTGGAGCAGCTGGCGCGACAGCGCGGCATTGCCCATTTGTACCTGTCCGCTTCGCTCAATGCGGAGCCGTTTTACCGGGCCGCCGGTTTTGTGGCCTTGCGCGCGGAAGCGTATGCGCATCCGAGCGGCATCAGCCTGGCCAGCGTTGCGATGGAAAAGGCGCTGGCGGCCGCCTGAACCTTCAGTCCGGCACCGCGCCTGCCTCGGACTCGGCCAGGCATTGCTGCAACTTCGCGATCAGGGCGCGCACTTCGTCGTCGCCCAAGTCCAGCGGATCGCCGTGCGCACCGACGGCGATCAGGCAGATGGCCGAGCCGTCGTACCAGGCGTCCAGGCGCTCCGTCCCTTCATTCATATTGTTCTGCCTCATGCTGTAAATGCCTCAGTAAATCGGCTGGCGCCGCGATGCTGGCGCGGCCAGCCGGTCAAAAAATCGCCGAGCGCGATGGCGCGCGGCTGGAATGTTCCCGGTCGCCGCTGGCGCACAGCCATGGCGTTCGGCGGACGGCAGGCCCATTACCTGCTTGAACTTTTCAGGATGCACGGTTTCCCTCTACCTCGTCCCATACCCGCAGATGCGGCGCGCACCAGCCCGTCACCATGTCGAGGGCGTCCAGTATCACGTCTTCCAGCGGGCCCTCCTGCGTGGCAGGACGCAGTTCATGCAGCAAGCCGGCCACCTGCGCGGCCGTCACGCCGCTGGCCTTGTAGCGCAGCAGGATGGCGCGCAGCGTGAGCAAACCTGACCCGGACTCCAGCGCGGCCAGCAAGTCTGTGTCGATGTCGGCGATGATGGTGTGCGGCATGTCAATCCGCCTCCCACGCGATGGCGGCCGGCCGCGCGCCGCCCGTCCTGAAAAATGCGGCAAAGGCACGCTGGCAGTGTTCCACGTCCACGCACCAGGCTTCCGGATATTCATCCACCTGGCCATTGGCCAGCAGATAGCTGCAGACGCCGTCTGCCTCCTCGTCGCCCAGCGAGTGAAAACTCCGGTCATCCTGGCCCGACAGATACATCAGCCAGGCGCTGCCGCCATTGCGCAGCATGCACAGGGCCGGGCCCTGCTCCGCGTCGGTCGCCATGGTCAGCCACAGCTCGCACTGGGCCAGCGCGCGCGCGTCGCCCAGCGCCTGTTCCAGCGCAGCGATGGTGTCGACGGCGCGCGCCTCGCCATGCAGATTCAATTCCATTGTCATGTTGTGCTCCCGCTCAAATCGTTCGTCGCCAGCGCCGTGCTCAGGTAGATCTTGCCGCTCAGATCTTGCAGCAGGCTGCTCTGGCGCAGGCGGTCCATCACGGGGCCCTTCACTTCGGCCAGGTTCAGGCTGATGCCGCGCTTGGCCAGCGTGCTGTTGAGCTCGATCAAGCCCAGCAAGGCCGTGCTGTCGATCTGGTTGACGGCCGACAACACCAGCACCAGGTGGCGCGCCGTCGGATGGCCGCGCAACTCGTCTTCCACGCGCTCCGTGACGGCTTCCACGTTGCCGAAGAACAGGCCCGCATCGATGCGCAGCAGCAGGACGTCGGGCAAGGTTTGCGCTTCATAACGCTCCACGTTGCGGAAGTGCTCGCTGTTCGGGATCCGGCCCAGCACGGCGATATGGGGGCGGCTGGCGCGCCAGATCAGCGTGCCCATCGACAACAGCACGCCAATCACGACGCCCGCTTCCACACCCAGCACCAGCACGCCGGCCGTCGTCGCCAGCAGGGCCAGCGCATCGCTGCGGTCATAGCGCCATGACAGTTTCAAGGTGTCCCAGTCCAGCAGGCTGCTGACGGCAAAGATGATGGTGGCCGCCAGCACGGGCAGCGGCAGCAAGGCCAGCCAGCCAGTGGGCGCCACCAGCGCCAGCGCGAGTAGCCCCGCCGTGATGATGCTGGCCAGGGGCGTGTTGGCGCCCGCCTGGAAATTGACGGCCGAACGCGAAATCGACCCCGTGACGGGAAAGCCGCCCGACAGCGCGCTGGCCACGTTGGCCGCGCCCAGGCCCAGCAGTTCGCGGTTCGTATGCAGTTTTTCACCGCGCTTTTGCGCCAGGGTCTGGGCGGCGGACATGCTCATCAGGAAGATGATGAAGGCGATCAGCAGCGCCGGCGACAGCAAGGTGCGCCAATGGGCGCTGGAGGTGGCCAGGTTCAGGCCCGGCAAGCCGCTAGGCACGTGGCCCGTCGTCTGCACGCCCATCGCTTCCAGGCCGCCATAGGCGACGAGCGCGATGCCGGCCAGCACCAGCGCCATCGGCGCCAGGCGCGCGCCCACGTCGGCGGCGACTTTATTCAAGCCGCAGCGCTGCAGCAGGCGCGCCAGATAGCGCTTGGCCAGCCACAGGAACAGCAGGCCGGACAGCCCCAGCACGAGGCTGGGCGCGTGCCAGTGGGGAAGCGTTGCACCCAGCAGGGGCGTGATCTGGCCCCAGATGATCAGGATGGCGGCGCCATTGCTGAAACCGCTGATCACGGGACGCGACAAAAAGCTGGCCATGAAGCCCAGGCGCAGCACGCCGCACAGCAGCAGGACGAGGCCGCTGATGAAGGCCAGCTGGGCAGCCAGCACGATGTACAGCGAGGAACCGGGGTCGGCCAGCGGCGCCAGGGCGGCGGCCGTCATCAGGGAAACGATGGCCATGGGGCCCACCGATTGCGTCATGCTGCTGCCGAACAAGGCGTACAGCACGGGCGGCAGGATGCTGGCGTAGATGCCCACGACAGGCGGCAAGCCGGCCACCAGCGCGTAAGCCATGCCTTGCGGCACCATCATCATGGCGACAACGATACCGGCGGTAATGTCCCCGGCCAACAGAGGACGCCGGTATTGCCTGAGCCAGAGCAGCATGATGCGATCCCAAAATCTGAAAACCGAAGCCTATCATGCGACGAGGCCGGCTGACAGGGGGAAAGCGATCAGTCTGGCAGCAATTGCGCCTTCACGGCATCGAGGATTTCCATCGACAGCGCTTCGTCATCGACGGAACGGGCCAGCACCATGGCGCCCACCATGGCGGCAAACGTGGCAATGGCCTGCCGGCGCCGCCGCTCGGGCATACCATCCGGCGCGCCGTCAGGCAACAAGCCTTCCAGCAGCGCGAACTGCTGCCGCGTGGCTTGCGTAAATGCGGGACGCGCGCCGGGCGACATGCGCGCCACGTCCGCGCCCATGGCTGCCGCCGGGCAGCCCGTGCCGGGCTGGTCGCGATGCCGGGCGGTCAGATAACTGTCGATGATGGCCGGCAGCGCGCGCTGCGGGTCGCCGGCAACCTTCGCCCGCCAGCCTTCCAGCGATTTCTCCAGGGCGTGCTGGCACGCCTCGATCATCAAATCTTCCTTGGACGCAAAATGGCCATAGAAGCCGCCATGCGTGAGGCCCGCATTCTTCATCAGGTCGGCCACGCCGATACCGTCATAGCCCTTTTCGCGGAACAATCTTGCCGCCACGTCAACGATGCGCTCGCGGTTCAGCGCCGCCTGCTCCCTGCTCACTTTCATGCTGCCTCCCACATTTATGTCAATCATCATATAACTTTACGCCCGTTTGCGCCACTCTGTTAGCAAGCGCACCGTTCGATGCGGGCGCGGCGCCGATACTGGATCTTCGTTTCCAGGGAGGCCAGCATGAACGAAAACAAGGATCAGTCCGCCGGCAACTTGCAGCGCGCCATCCAGCAGGAGCAGGATGGCCGCGATGCCGCCAAGCCAGGCAAGGAAAGCAAGCAGCCCGTGCAGACGGGCCACCGCAGCCAGCCGACGCCTCCCCTTCCCGCCCAGCACCTGGACAAGCCGGGCATCGAAGCGCAGATGGCATTGAAACCGCGCTTCCTCGCGCCCGATTATTGCGGCAGCGGCAAGCTGGCCGGCATGGTGGCCATCATCACGGGCGGCGATTCGGGCATCGGCCGCGCCGTGGCCGTGCTGTATGCGCGCGAAGGGGCCGATGTCGCCATCATTTACCTGAACGAACATGCGGACGCCAACGAAACGAAGCGCTATGTGGAAGCGGAAGGCCAGAGCTGCCTCTTGATTCCCGGCGACGTGCGCGACCAGGGCTTTTGCCAGCAAGCCGTCAGCCAGGTGCTGGAGAGATTCACGCACATCGACGTGCTGGTCAACAACGCCGCCTTCCAGGAACACGCCGAATCCCTGCTGGAACTGAGCGAAGAGCGCTTCGACCTCACCATGAAAACCAATGTGTACGGCTACTTTCACATGGCCAAGGCCGTGCTGCCCCATTTGCAGCGGGGCGCGTCCATCATCAACACGGGTTCCGTGACGGGCTTGCAGGGCTCGAAACACTTGCTCGACTATTCCACCACCAAGGGCGCCATCCATGCGTTTACCATGGCGCTGGCCGGCAACCTGCTCGACAAGGGCATCCGCGTCAACGCCATCGCGCCCGGCCCCGTCTGGACGCCGCTCAATCCGGCCGACAAGTCGCCCGAGGACATCGAGAAATTCGGCCAGGACACGGACATGCGCCGCCCGGCCCAGCCCGAGGAACTGTCGCCCGCCTACGTCTTCCTGGCCTCGCCCGCCTGTTCCAGCTACATCAGCGGCATCGTCCTGCCCGTCACCGGCAGCGTGGGGGACTAGGCGATGGCGCGCGCACTGTGGAAAGGCGCCATCAGCTTCGGCCTCGTGCACATCCCCGTCGAGCTGATTTCTGCCAGCCTCGACCACGAACTGGACTTGTCCATGCTGGACCGGCGCGACTTCGCGCCCATCGGCTACAAGCGCTACAACAAGCAGACGGGCAAGGAAGTCGAGTGGGACGACATCATCAAGGGCTATGAATACAAGACGGACGAGTACGTGGTGCTGTCCGACGAGGATTTAAGGCAGGCGAACGTGAAGGCCACGCAAACCATCGATATTTTGACCTTTGTCGATGCGGCGGAAGTGCCGCTGACCTTCTACGAGCATCCGTATTACCTGCTGCCCGCCAAGGGCGGCGAGAAAGTCTATGCGCTGCTGCGCGAAACCTTGCGCAAAGCCAATAAAGTGGGTATCGCCAGCGTAGTCATGCGCACCAAGCAGCATTTGTGCGCACTCGTTTGCGTGGAAGACGCCATCGTGCTCAACACCCTGCGCTACGCCGATGAAATCCGCCCCACGGACGATCTGGACTTGCCCGCCACCACCCTGAAAGCGGCCGGCATTTCCGACAAGGAACTCAAAATAGCCCTGTCGCTCGTCGAAGGCATGAGCGAAGCGTGGGAACCGGAGCAATACCACGACAGCTACCGCGAAGACGTGCTGGCGCTGGTCAAGAAGAAAATCAAGGCGAAACAGACCAAGACCATCACGCCGCCCGCGCCCGAACCGGAAGAGGAACACGGCAGCAATGTGATCGACCTGGTCGCCCTGCTGCAGCAAAGCCTGGGCAAGAAAGCGCCCGCCGCGCCGGCCCGCAAGCGGACGGCCTCGTCCACCGCGCGCAAAACGGCGCCCGCCAGGCGCAAGGCGGCCTGAAACGCAATACCCGGCCCGGGAGCAGCGTCAATAATATAAATGCATTGACTTTGATCAGGCTTCTCGCTACGTTATGCACAGGCCTGCCAGCCGGCAAGCCCTGTCACGCGTGCGGAAAAAATGGATGCCGAGTTAGATCAGCTTATCCTCAGCGGCGCCCCTGGCGGCGTTGTCGTCACCAACGAAGACCATGCCGTCGTGCGCTGGACGGTGGGTGCCCAGCGCATTTTCGGCTATGCCAGCGACGAGGCACTGGGCCGCACGCTGTGGGAACTGATCTCCTTGCCCGGACAGGCCGAAGCGGCCCTGCTGATCGACGAACAGCTGACCCTGCACGGCAGCTACGACCGCGAATCGCTGCGGCGCCGCAAGGATGGAGAACTCATCCACGTTGACGTGGCGTGCCAGGTTGCGCAGGCCGGGGCGGATGCGCCCCGCTACCTGATTTCCACCATGAAGGACACGACCTTGCTGAAGGCGGCGCGCGACGCCCAGTTCGTCGAGGTGCGCTACCGCGTGCTGTTCGAATCGACGCCGGACAGCGTCATCATGGTCAATGCCACCGGCGCCATCGTGCTGGCCAACCAGCAGGCGCAGCGCCTGTTCGGCTACGCGGAAGGCGAATTGAACGGCAGGCAAATCGATAGTCTGCTGCCGCAGCGGCTGCGCCATTCGCACGTGGCGCACCGCGCCCGCTATTTCGACCAGCCCCGCACGCGCACCATGGGCGCCGACCTGGAATTGCTGGGCTTGCGCAAGGACAACGTCGAGTTCCCCGTCGAAATCAGCCTGTCGCCCATCCAGACGGAGATCGGCACCTTCGTCATCAGCGCCATTCGCGACGTCAGCGACCGCCGTCGGGCCGAGCAGAAGTTCCGCGGTCTGCTCGAATCGGCGCCGGACGCCATCGTCATCGTCAACGGCGATGGCGAGATCGTGCTCGTCAATTCGCAGGCGGAACGCCTGTTCGGCTACTCGCGCGCGGAGTTGCTCGGGCGCAATGTCGAAGTGCTGATCCCGGCCCGCTACGCGATGGACCATCCGCAGCACCGGCAAGCCTTTTCCACGGCGCCGCGCGCCCGCTCCATGGGCGCCGGGCTGGAACTGTACGGCTTGCGCCGCGATGGCACCGAATTCCCCGTCGAAATCAGCCTGTCGCCGCTGGAAACGGACGAAGGCGTGCTCGTGTCATCGGCCATCCGCGACATCTCCGAGCGCAAGCGCATCGAACGCACGCTCAACGAACAGAAAGTCGAACTGGAGCGGGCCAGCCAGGCGAAGGACCGTTTTCTCACCAGCATGTCGCACGAGCTGCGCACGCCGCTGAATGCCATCCTCGGCTTTGCCCAGCTGCTGGCCAACGAAGCCCTGCCCGCGACCGTCCTGCAAAAACGCACTTTCGTGCAAAATATCGTCACCTCGGGCCGCCACCTGCTTACCCTGATCAATGAAATCCTCGACCTGGCGAAGATCGAATCAGGCAGCCTGAGCCTGTCGATGGAAGCGGTGACGCTGCCCGCGCTGATCGAGGAAGTGCGCGTGATGGTGGAAGAACAGGCACAGCAGCGCCAGATCCACCTGATTTTTCCGGCCTGCGACGCGCTGACGCTCAGGGCCGACCATACGCGCCTCAAGCAAGTGCTGCTGAACCTGCTGTCGAATGCCATCAAGTACAACCGCCCTGCCGGCAAGGTGGAGCTGGAAATCTCGCAGCCCGATGCGCTGTGCGTGCGCATCGCCATCCGCGACACGGGCAAAGGGCTGGACGACGCGCAGATGGCCGAACTGTTCCAGCCGTTTAACCGCCTGGGGCAGGAGGCCGGCAGCGAGGAAGGCACGGGCATCGGCCTGGTCGTCACCAAGCGCCTGGTCGAACTGATGGGCGGGCGCATGGGCGTGCACAGCTGCCTCGGCGTGGGCAGCGTGTTCTGGATCGAACTCGACACCATGGCCGCGCCGCCCGACAGCATGCCGCTGGACACGGAGGGGCCATCCGAACCTGCCGGCGGCGCCGGGGGCAAGGACAGCGGCCAGGCCCTGCTGCTGTACGTGGAAGACAATCCGGCCAGCCTGCGTCTGGTGGAAGACATCGTCAGCTTCCTGCCCCACCTGCGCATGATCTCGGCCACCGACGCGCGCCAGGGCATCGCGCTGGCGCTGGAACGCCATCCCGACGTCATCCTGATGGATATCAACCTGCCCGGCATGAATGGCAATCAGGCGCAACGCATCCTGCGCAACGATCCGCGCACGGCGCACATTCCCATCATCGCCCTGACGGCCAACGCCATGAAGGGCGACATCCGGCATGGCCTGGCCGCGGGCTTTTTCCGCTACCTGACCAAACCCGTCGAGATCCCCCAGCTCAACGCCGCCATCGACGAAGCCCTGCAGCTGGCGCGCGCCACCGTGCCATTCAAGCCGGAGGCGTAAAGGCCAGCTTTTTCATCGCCGCATCGAGGCCTTTCGCGCTGCGCGCATAGCCAGCCCACGGCGCATTGCCCACGTCGAGGCGGCTGTGGACGTTGCCCACGTTCCATTGATCGCCCGCCTTCAGCTTGTCGAGCTCCTCCCAGGCCAGCGGCACGGAAATGCCCAGCCCCGAACGCGTGCGGGCAGACCACGCACACACGGTGGTGGCGCCCCGCCCATTGCGCAAATAATCGATGAAGATCTTGCCGACCCGGTTGGACGGCCCGCTTTTCAGCACAAAACGCTGGGGTATCAGCTGCGCCATGTGCGCCACGATGGCTTGCGAAAACGCCTTGACCGTATCCCAGTCGTGTTTCGGGCGAATCGGCACGACCACGTGCAAGCCCTTGCCGCCGCTGGTTTTCAGCCAGGCGGGCAAGCCCAGCTCCGTCAAAAAGGCGCGCAGCAGCACGGCCGCTTCGCGGATGGCGGGCCAGGCCACGCCCTTGCCCGGGTCCAGGTCGAACACCAGGCGGTTCGGCGTGTCGTAGGCGCTGGCCAGCGCGTTTTGCGTGTGAAATTCCACCACATTCCACTGCGCCGCCGACAACAGGCCCTGTACGCTGGCCACTTCCAGCATGGAAGCATGCTCGGGATCGAGGCCGGGATCGAGCTGCCGGACGCCGGGCATGGCGGACGTGTCCGCATGCTTCTGGAAAAACAGCTCGCCGCCCACGCCGGCCGGCGCGCGCACCAGCGACACGGGCCGGCCCCGCAAATGCACGAGCATCAGTTTGCCCACCAGCGCGTAATAACGCACCAGGTCGATCTTCCTGGCGCCGCTATCCTTGTCGATCACCCTGTCCGCATGGCTGACCTTGAAACTGGCCGGCAAGACGCTGTCCGGCGTGGCTTGGTGTTGCATCGTCTTCTCCCTGTCGATCCGCTGTGGCCGCTCGCGCACGATGGCGGCCGGCTGTTTATCCGCGCGCAAGCCGTGAAAGACTGCATGGCGCACGGCGCCGCCGCTGGTCCATTGCGCAAAACCGACCTCGGCCACCAGCTCCGGCTTGACCCAGATGGGCTGGCGCACGCCGCCCGCCTTGCCCGCGAACGGGCTCGTCTCGATGGCCAGCGCCTCAAGACGGCGCCGCAGGTCGCGCAAGGCCGCATCGTCAAAGCCGCTGCCCACATTGCCCGCATAGCGCAGCTTGCCCTGTGCATCGTGCACGCCCAGCAGCAGCGAACCGATGCCTTCGCGCGCGCCCTGCGGCGCCGTATAGCCGCCGATGACGAATTCCTGGCGCAGCCCGCATTTGAGCTTGATCCAGTCGGCGGAACGCCGCGTGACGTAGGGTGAACCGCGCCGCTTGCCGATCACGCCTTCCAGCCCCAGGCGGCAGGCATGGGCCAGCAGTTGCCGGGGCTTGGCGTCGAGCGCGCCGCTGAAGCGCACCAGCGGCGAGGCCGGCAAGCGCTGCAGCAACTGTTCCAGCAAGGTCCGGCGCGCCTCGACGGGCTGGCCGCGCAGATCGTGGCCATCGAAAAACGGCACGTCGAACAGGTAATACACGATCTCGCTGCTCGTGTCCGCATCGAAGGCGCGCTGCAAGGCGCCGAAATCCGGGTGGCCGCCGGCATCGTTGACGACGATTTCGCCGTCATACCAGCCTGGCGGCAAGCCCAGCTGTTCCAGCGCCTGCCGCAGCTTCGGCAGTTTGGCCGTCCAGTCATTGCCATTGCGCGTGATCAGGGCGACCTGATCGCCATCGCAACGCGCGAGGATGCGGTAACCGTCGAATTTCACCTCGAAAATCCAGTCTTGCGCGTCTGGCGGCGGCGCATCGACTAGGGTGGCCAGTTGCGGCGACAGGGTGGCGGGCAGCTTCGCGGCTGGCGCTGCCGCCTGCTGCGCGCTTTGTTTGCGCCTGGGCATGGCCTTGTGCTTGACGCTGTCGGGGAATTCGTCGACGACGGAAAATTCCAGCGCCGGCCGGGCATATTCGTCTTTTTCCTTGATCAGCAGCCAGGCGGGCTGCTTTTCGCTGCGTTTATCGCCCTTGCCCTTCATGCGCACCAGCACCCAGTTGCCCTGCATCTTGTGGCCGTCAAGGGTGAATTTCAGCTCGCCGGCCGCCAGCGCGGCGCGCGCATCAGGCGTGGCCGGCTGGGGCTGCCACGTGCCCTTGTCCCAGATGATGACCTTGCCCGCGCCATACTGTTTTTCGGGTATTGTGCCTTCAAAACCGGCGTAGGCAAGGGGATGGTCTTCCACCTGCACCGCCATGCGCTTGTCGCGCGGGTCGTAGCTGGGCCCTTTCGGCACGGCCCAGCTTTTCATTGTGCCGTCCAGTTCCAGGCGAAAATCGTAGTGCAGGCGGCTGGCCCAATGCTTCTGGATCACGAAGGTGAGCCCCTCGCCCGCCGCCTCGCCGCCCTCCGCAGGCTCGGGCGTGACGGCAAAATTGCGCTTGGCTTGATAGGTTTTCAGGGCGGCTTTCATGGCGGACCCATGCGGTGAGGATGGCACCGAGTCTAGTCCGCCGGGGGCTTGGGCGCGGTACGCCAGCTAACAGAGTGCCTGCCCCGGTAAATGTAAGTGTTTGTAATTGACAGAAAACGTGTCAACGCAATTGCCGCACGGCGCGTTTTTGGCTCAGTGACAGGGGAAATGCATCTCCTGAACTACAACCCACTTCTCGAGGAACTGCACCATGAAAAAAGTAATCGCTACTCTGATCGCCGGCTTGTTCGCTACCGCAGCCTTTGCTCAAACCCCAGCACCAGCAGCGCCGGCCAAGGCCGAAGCCAAGCACACCAAGGAAGTGGCTAAAGCAGAAGCAAAAGAAACCAAGGCCGTGGTGAAAGCCGATGCGAAAGAAGCCGCCGTCGCCGCCGATGCGAAAGCCGATGTCGCCAGCGCCAAGGCCGATGCCGCCGTCACCAAAGCCAAAGCCCACAAAAAAGCGAAAAAAGCCAAGGCCAAGGCTGACGAAGCCAAAACTGAAGCGACCGCAGCAGCAGCCAAATAATCGGCTCCGCGCGTTTTTTTGCGCCACGAAAAAAGACAGCTTCGGCTGTCTTTTTTCTTTTTCATGCCGACATCACACAGCAACAGCCGATAAAACACCTGATTGTAAGAAAGTGTAAACAAGGTCAACGGTAAGCTTCCGGGGCGCGTTTTATGCTCAGTGACACGGGAATCATCCCGGCACCAACAGACGTACCAGACAAACCACCACTGAGGACTGCACCATGAAAAAAGCAATTGTTACCCTGATCGCCGGCCTGTTCGCTACCGCTGCCTTCGCCCAAACGCCTGCAGCCCCAGCAGCTCCGGCAGTGCCCGCCAAAGTGGAAGCGGCCCACACCAAGGCCGTCGTGAAAGCCGATGCCAAGGAAGCGCAAACGGTCGTGAAAGCGGACGCCAAAGAAGCGAAAGCCGTCGTCGCCGCGAAAACGGACGTCGCCAGCGCCAAGGCGGAAGCGGCCACCACGAAAGCCAAGGCCCATCACAAGGCCAAGCACACGAAAGCCAAGGCCGATGCAAAGCTGGCTTCGGCCACCGCTGAAGCAGCACCGGCAGCAGCCAAGTAATCACCCAGACAATCGCTTACCACTCTCCAGGACAATACAATGAAAAAAGTTATCGCCACCCTCGTCGCCGGCCTGTTCGCTACCGCAGCCTTCGCCCAAACCCCTGCCGCCCCGGCAGCACCGGTTCCCGCCAAGGCGGAAGCGGCCCACACGAAAGCCGTGGTCAAGGCTGAAGCCAAGGAAACCAAGGCCGTCGTGAAAGCCGATGCGAAAGAAGCGGCCGTCGTCGCCGATGCGAAAGCCGACGTGGCCAGCGCCAAGGCCGACGCCAAGGTCAGCAAGGCCAAGGCCCATCACAAGGCCAGCAAAGCGAAAGTGAAAGCGGACGCAACGAAAGCGGCAGAAGCCGTACCGGCAGCACCTGCGCCAGCGAAGTAATCGCGGCAATCGCCACGGCAGCGCGTCCGCCGGGTCTGCGCTTCCGTGGCGGCTTCGCCCGCAGTATCAAAGACAGCTTCGGCTGTCTTTTTTTTCGCGGCCGGCACTGGCTGCGCATGACCGATACTTACGCTCGGAAGCAGGAGCCTTCCACGTAAAACCGTGTAAAGATGTAAAAAAACAACGCTTTTCAGTCACAAAAAGTTCCCATTCCGGCGCCTGCTCAAATAGAATTGAGAATTATTCTCATTCTCATCCTTGATTCAGGAGCCGTTTCAATGCCAGGTCGCATCACCCCATCCGCCGCACCGTCCACCCCATCCTCCCCCACCGCGCTGTCGTTGCGCCCGCTGGCCCTGGCCATGTCGCTGGCGCTCGGCGCCGGCATGGCGCATGGTGCCGACGGCGCCCCCGCCGATGACGCTGGCGAAGATACGCCCGTGATGCAAACCATTACCGTCACGGGCAGCAGCGACGCGACCGCCTACACGGCGCGCAAAAGCGCCTCGGCCAGCAAGTTCGACCTGTCGCTGCGCGAGACGCCGCAGGCCGTTTCCGTGGTCACGCGCGCGCAGATGGACGATTTCAGGCTCGACAACGCCAGCAAGGTGCTGGCGCAAACGACGGGCGTGACGGTGGAAGCGGTGGAAACGGACCGCAGCTATTACACGGCGCGCGGCTATGACATCACCAACTTTCAGTTCGACGGCGTGGGCATTCCTTTCGTCTTCGGCAATGTGATGGGCGACCTCGATACGGCGCTGTTCGAGCGCGTCGACATCGTGCGCGGCGCGAACGGCCTGATTTCCTCGACCGGCAATCCGTCGGCCACCGTCAACTTCGTGCGCAAGCGCCCGACCCAGGGCCTGGCCGCTGCCGCCGGCGTCACGCTGGGTTCCTGGAATACGCGCCGCCTCGATGCCGACGTCTCGACGCCGCTCGGCGCCGACGGCAGGGTGGCGGCCCGCTTCGTCGTCGCCCACGAGGAAGGCGATTCCCACCTGGACCGCTACTCGCCGCGCAAGGATGTCGCCTACGCCATCGTCGAAGCGAAGCTGACGCCGGACACCCGCCTGGCCTTGGGCCACAGCTACCAGAACAACCTGGCCAGGGGCGGCATGTGGGGCGCCCTGCCCGTCGCCTACACGGACGGCACGCCGACCGACTACCCGATTTCCGCCTCGACGTCGGCCGACTGGTCGCGCTGGAGCATCCTCAACAACAGCACCTTCGCCGAACTGGCGCACCAGTTCAATGCCGACTGGCGCGTGACGGCCACGGCCACCTACAACCGCTCCACCTCCGATTCCAAACTGTTCTACGTCTACGGCACGCCGGACAAGGCCACGGGCGACGGCTTGTTCAGCTACCCTTCGCGCTATGCCTCGGCCAACAAGCAGCGCCTGCTCGATGTCGCCGCCACGGGAAAGTTTGCGCTGGCCGGGCGCCGGCATGACCTCAGCATGGGCCTGGCCTGGTCGAAATCCACGCTCGACGACGTGTCGTATTATGGCCGCGGCATCGGCACGGCCCTGCCGAACGGCACGGCCTTCGACGGCTCCTACCCGGAACCGCTCTTCGACGCCTCCACCGATGGCAGCGCCTACAAGGACGAACGCAAGAATGCCTACTTGGCCGCCCGCTTCAACCTGGCCGACAATGCCAAGCTGCTGGCGGGCGTGAACACCGTCAAGGCCGACAGCACGGGCAGCGCGTACGGCGTCAGCCAGGCCAAGTCGCAGAGCGACACCACGCCCTATCTCGGCCTGGTGTACGACATCGGCCGCCATGTGTCGGCCTACGGCAGCTACACGGAAATCTTCAACCCGCAAAGCAGCATCGACCGCACGGGCCAGACCCTGGCGGCGGCCACCGGCAAGAGCCTGGAAGCGGGCTTGAAAAGCGACTGGTTCGATGGCCGCCTGAACCTGTCCGGCGCCCTGTTCAAGACGCGCCAGAAGAACGTGGCCGAGGCGGCCGGCACCACGCCCGACCTCAAGACCTTCTACAAAGGCGTCGATTCGGAGTCGCAGGGTTTCGAGCTCGATGCCTCGGGCGAACTGGCGAAAGGCTGGCAGGCGAACGCCGGCTATGCGCAGTTGCGCATCCAGGGCGACGACGGCAAGGATGCGCGCACCTTCATCCCGCGCAAGCGCTTCCACCTGGCCACCACCTATCACGTGCCGGCCGTGCCGGCGCTGAAGGTGGGCGCCAGCCTGACCTGGCAGGATGCCATCTACAACAAGGTCGACGACAGCACCACCCTGCACCAGGGCGCCTACGCGCAACTGGGACTGATGGCCAGCTACGCCATCAGCCGCAACGTCAGCCTGTCGCTGAACCTGAACAATGTGACGGACAAGAAGCACCTGACCAGCCTGTACTGGACCCAGTCGCTGTACGCGGCCGGCCGCAATGGCAGCGCCACCCTGAGCTGGAAATACTAGGGAGCCGCCATGCGACTGCGTCCTCCCATGGTTGTTCTGCACCGCTGGTTCGGCCTGGCGGTGGCGCTCTTCCTGTTCATTTCCGGCCTGACGGGCGCCGTGATCTCGTGGGATCACGAGCTCGACGCCTGGCTCAATCCGCAACTGTTCCACGCCGCCAGTGCCGCCGATGCCGGTCCCGCAAAATCGGGACTGGAACTGGCGCAGCAGCTCGAGGCGCAGGACCGGCGCCTGCGCGTGAACTACGCGCTCACGGCGATCGAACCTGGCCACACGGCGCTGATCTCGGTGGAGGGCCGGCCCGACCCGGCCACCGGCAAGCCGTTTAAACCGGGCTTCAACCAGGTGGCCGTCGACCCGGCCACTGGCGCGATCCAGGGCACGCGCCAGTGGGGCGCGGTCTCGCTGACGCGCGAAAATCTGCTGCCCTTCCTGTATAAACTGCACTACACCATGCACATTCCCGATGGCTGGGGCATCGAACTGGGCGTGTGGTTCATGGGCATCATCGGCATCGTGTGGGTCCTTGACTGCGGCATCGCCCTGTATCTGTCGTTTCCGAACTGGCGCAGCTGGCGCAAGTCGCTGGCCTTCCGCTGGCGCGAAGGGGGCCACAGGCTGAACTTCGACCTGCACCGCTCGGGCGGCGTGTGGGTCTGGCTGCTGCTACTGGTGCTGGCCGTCACCTCCGTGTCGATGAATCTGCAAACCCAGGTGATGCGTCCCTTGGTGGCGAAGTTGTCCACACTCAGCCCGAACGCCTTCGACAGCCGCACCCCTCAGCCGCCCGGGCACCCCATCGAACCGCTGCTGACGCGCGAAGAGGCCGTGGCGCTGGCGAAGACGGAGGCGGCAAGGCGGGGCTGGACGCTGCCGGCCGGCGGCGTATTCTATTCTTCCGCCTATGGCCTGTATGGCGTCGGTTTCTTCGCGGCGGACAACGACCATGGCGACGGTGGCCTGGGCAATGCATGGCTGTACTTCGACGGGCGCGACGGCAAGCCGGCCGGCGGCGTGGTGCCCGGCACGGGCAGCGCGGGCGACATCTTCCTGCAGGCGCAATTCCCGCTGCATTCGGGCCGCATCCTGGGCCTGCCCGGACGCATCCTGATTTCCGCCATGGGCCTGGTGGTGGCCATGTTGAGCGCGACGGGCCTGATCATCTGGTTGAGAAAACGCCGTGCCCGCGCGGCGCAGACCGGCAAGGCGGCGGCGCCGCTGCATGCCAGCTTCAGCAAGCAGGTGCAGTAAAACGCCACAAAACGGCGCAACTGGGCGACACTGGCGATCCGACCATCGCCACGAAAGCTGTCCATGCGCCGCCTGTCCTTGTCCTTGCTGAGTACCCTCCTCCTGTCCTGCGCCGCCCTGGCGCAGGACAGCGCCCCCGCCGCCATCGCGCAAGTCCTGCAAGCCCAGGACCGCGACAGCCATGGCGACCTGCGCGCCGTCGTCGTACTGCGCGACGGCGCCATCGTCGCCGAACGCTATTACAATGGCGAGACGGCCGATACCCTGCACGACATCCGCTCGGCCGGCAAGAGCATCACCGCCCTGCTGGCGGGCGCCGCCGTGGCGCGCGGCCAGCTGGCGACAACAAGAACGGTGGGCGACTACTGGCCCGAAGTGGCCGGCAGCCCGGCCGGCAAGGTCGTCCTCGACGACGTGCTGACCATGCGTTCGGGCCTGGCGGCCTTCGATGAAGACGAGCAGTCGCCCGGCAATGAAGACAAGCTCGATGCCGCGCCCGATCCCGCCGCCTTCGTGCGCGGCGTGCCGGCCGCAACAAAGCCGGGCAGCGCATACCGCTACAACTCGCTGGGGGCGTACATCGCCGGCAGGGTGGTGGAAAACGCCAGCGGCGCCGACCTGGAAGACTACGCCGCCAAGGTGCTGTTCGCGCCGCTGGGCATCACGCACTGGAGCTGGGGCCGCGACGTGGCCAACCATCCGAAGGGACAGGGCAATCTGTCGCTGCGGGCGCGCGATACGGCGAAAATCGGCCAGATGGTGCTCGACGACGGCGTGGTTGACGGCAGGCGCGTGATCGACGCCGCCTGGCTGCACGCGGCGCTGGCGCCGCGCGTAGCCATCGGCGCCGTCGACCGCTACGCCGACAGCTACGGCTATTTCTGGTACGCGAAGACGCAGGAGATCGGAGGACAGCAAATCGCCGTGTATTTCGCCTCCGGCAATGGGGGCAACAAGATCTATGTGATTCCGTCGCGCCGCATGGTGGTGAGCGTGGCATCCAGCGCCTACGGCAAGGCGCACGGACAGCGCCGTTCGGAAGACATCCTGAAGGCCATCCTGAAAGCGGATGCCACGCAGATGTAAGCGTTTGTAATGACCGTCAACGCAAGCGTCCCGGGGCGCGTTTTATGCTCAGTGACACGGGAATCATCCCGGCACCAACAGATACACCAGACAAACCACCACTGAGGACTGCACCATGAAAAAAGTAATCGCTACCCTGATCGCCGGCCTGTTCGCAACCGCTGCCTTTGCCCAGACGCCTGCAGCTCCTGCAGCCACCCCGGCAGCCTCGGTTCCCGCCAAAGTGGAAGCGGCCCACACCAAGGCCGTCGTGAAAGCCGATGCCAAGGAAGCGCAAACGGTCGTGAAAGCGGATGCGAAAGAAGCGAAAGCCGTCGTCGCCGCCAAGACGGACGTCGCCAGCGCCAAAGCGGAAGCGGCCACCACCAAGGCCAAGGCCCACCACAAAGCCAAGAAAACCAAGGCCAAGGCTGACGAAAAGCTGGCATCGGCCACCGCCGAAGCGGCACCAGCGAAGTAATTCCTTCACACTGCATTCACCCGAAAAAACACCAAGGATCTCATCATGAAAAAAGTTATCGCCACCCTGATCGCCAGCCTGTTCGCCACCGCCGCTTTCGCCCAGACGCCAGCCGTCGCGCCAGTCGCTCCAGTGGCACCGATTCCTGTCGTCGCCCCTGTTGTCAAGGCCGAAGCCCCGGCAGCCGCCGTCAAGCCAGCGACGCACAAGAAAGCCAAGCATCACAAGGCGAAGAAAGCCGCTCCAGCCGTCAAAGCAACGCCTGCGGAACCGGCAACGCCAGCTACGCCAGCAGCACCGGCCAAGTAATCACGGCCGCAGCAAGCAAAAAGACAGGGTTTTCCCTGTCTTTTTTTTCGTCCGCTTATTTTGGCATCAGCACCGTGTCGATGACATTGATCACGCCATTCGACTGGTACACGTCATAGGTGCTGATGTTGGCGCTGTTGCCGCCTTCATCCATCACCACGATGTTGTGCATGCCGTTCATGGCAAACATCAGCTTGCCCCCGCTCGCCGTGGGCAAGGTGGCTTTACCGTCATGCATCTTGATTTCCTTGGCCAGCGCCTTGAAGTCGTATTTGCCGGGCACCACGTGGTAGGTGAGGATTTTCGTCAGGGTCGCCTTGCTTTCCGGCTTGACCAGGGTCTCGACGGTGCCGGCCGGCAGCTTGCCAAACGCCGCATTCGTCGGCGCGAACACGGTGAACGGTCCCTTGCCTTTCAGGGTGTCGACCAGGCCGGCCGCCTTGACGGCGGCGACCAGGGTCGTGTGGTCGGCCGAATTGACGGCGTTGTCGACAATGTCCTTGGACGGATACATGCTCTGGCCACCCACCATGGTCGCCATGTCGGCGGCAAAGGGGGCGCTGGCGGCCAGCATGGAGGTGATGAACAGAGCTGCGGGAACGATGGTGCGCATGATGATCTCCTGATCGGTTATGAACTGCGGTGCGTGTTTGCACAGTCATTTACGCGGCCAGGCAGAAAACGGATTCAACTGGTTTTCAACAAAAAAACGGCGCCGTGCAGATGCACGACGCCGTTTCGCGATGTTTTCCTCGCCGCGGGCCGGGAATGCCAGCCCGCGGTGCCGGAAATCAGTTGACCGCGACCTGCGGCTCCGTCTCGCCCCAGCCGCCGCCCAGGGCGCGGATCAGCGCCACCGTGGTGACGGCGCGGTTGCCGCGCAGCTGCACGGCGTTGCGCTCGATGGCCGCCAGGTTGCGCTGCGCGTCGAGCAGGTCCAGATAGCTGGAACGGCCCGCGTCGTACAGCTTTTGCGCCAGGTCGGCCGAACGGCGCGCCGAGACGACGGCTTCGTCGATCTGCTGCGTCTGGCCCGACAGGATGCGCAGGCCGGCCAGGTTGTCTTCCACCTCGGCGAAGGCCACCAGCACGCTCTGGCGATACGTCGCCACCGACTCTTCCAGCTGCGCTTCGCTGCGCGTCACGGCAGCCTTGTTGCGGCCGCCGTCGATGATCGGCATCGACATCAGGGCGCCCAGCAGCCAGGAGCGGCTGCTCCACTTGAAGATGTCCGAGAAGGTATCGGACGCGCCGCCGCCGGAAGCGTTCAGGGTCAGCGCCGGGAACATGGCCGACTTGGCCACGCCGATGCGCGCATTCGACGCTTCCATGGTGCGCTGCGCCGAGGCGATGTCGGGACGGCGCTCCAGCAGCGACGACGGCATGCCGGCCGGGATCACGGGCAGGAAACCGCTATCCTGCAGCGGGTTGACGCCCGCCGTGAAGCTGGCGGCAGGTTTGCCCAGCAGGACGGCCAGCGCATGCTCGCTGGTGGCGCGCTGGCGCTGCAGGCCGATGGCTTCGGCGCGCACGGTCGACAGCTCCGTGCGGGCACGGGACAGGTCGAATTCGCCGATGTCGCCCAGGTCGTAGCGGCGCTGGTTCACATGCACGCTCTCCTCGCGCAGGCGCACCGTCTGTTCCAGTGTCGCCAGCTCGGCGTCCGTGGCGCGCAGCTGGAAGTAGGTCTGCGCCACGTCGGCCTGCAAGGACAGCAGCACCGAGCGGTAAGTCGCTTCCACGGCCAGCGCATCGCTGCGCGAGGCGCTGACGTTCGATGCCACCCTGCCGAACAGATCGACTTCGTAGCTGGCCGTCAGGTTGGCCTGGTAGACGTTGGTCGCCGCCACCGGCGCGCCGTTCGGCAAGCCGAGCGACACGGCGGAAGCGCGGTTGCGCTGGCCGCCCACGTTCACGCCCACTTGCGGAATCCGGTCCGCTTCGGCGATGCCGGCAATCGCCCTCGCCTGCTTGACGCGGGCGGCGGCCACGGCCAGGTTGGCGTTCGCCTGCGTGGCCTCGTTGATCAGGCCTGTCAAAGCCGGATCATTGAAGGCCAGCCACCATTCGCCGCGCGCCTGGCGCTCGGCCGGCACGCCCTGCTTCCAGCGCGTGCCGTCGGCCGCCGTCTGTACGGCGGGCGCCTGCGCTTCCTTGAACGCCGCCGGCGTCTCGATCTGCGGCTGCTTGAACTCGGGCGCCGCGCAGGCGGCCAGCAAGACTGCGGCGGCCATGGCGCTCAAGACGGGCGCCGCGCGCCGGATGATTTCCTTGGTTTTCAATATATATCTCCTTCCAGGTCCAGCGCTGGCGCAGCAGTTGGCTTGGCGACAGCGGCAGCTGGTTTTTTCTCAAAACGCTGCGCCAGGGTGCGCAGCAGTACGTAGAACACGGGCGTCAGGAACAGGCCGAAGAAGGTCACGCCCAGCATGCCGGCGAAGACCGCCACGCCCATGGCATGGCGCATTTCCGAACCGGCGCCGTGCGAGAACACCAGGGGCACCACGCCCATGATGAAGGCGATCGACGTCATCAGGATCGGACGCAGACGCAGACGGCACGCTTCCAGCGCCGCTTGCACGACGGTGCGGCCATGCTCTTCCAGTTCGCGGGCAAATTCCACGATCAGGATGGCATTTTTTGATGCCAGCCCCACCAGCACGAACAGCGCGATCTGCGTGAACACATTGTTGTCGCCGCCGGTCAATTTGACGCCCAACAGCGCGCACAGGATCGACATCGGCACGATCAGGATCACGGCCAGCGGCAGGGTCCAGCTTTCGTACTGGGCAGCGAGCACCAGGAACACCAGCAGCACGCACAGCGGGAAGACATAGATCATCGTATTGCCGGACAAGATGTCCTGGTAGGTCAACTCCGTCCACTCATACGAAATACCTTGCGGCAGCACTTCCTTGGCGATGCGTTCCAGCGCGACTTGCGCCTGGCCGCTCGACACGCCAGGGGCTGCGCCGCCGTTGAAATCGGCTGCGGCGTAGGCGTTGTAGCGCTGTACACGGTCGGGACCATAGCTGTCCTTGACGCGCATCAGCGACGACAGCGGGATCATCTCGCCCTTGTCATTGCGTACCTTCAGCTGCGCGATATCCTGCGCATGCGAACGGAATGCCGCATCGGCCTGCACGCGCACCTGGTAGGTGCGGCCAAACTGGTTGAAGTCATTCACGTACAGCGAACCGAGGTTGATCTGCAAGGTCTGGTAAATAGTTTGCAGCTGCACGCCCATCTGCTTGGCTTTCACGCGGTCGACGTCGGCGAACAGCTGCGGCACGTTGATCTGGTAGCCCGAGAACACGCCCGCCAGTTCCGGCGTCTGGTACGCTTTCGCGGCCAGTGCCTGGGTGGCGTTGTACAGCGCGTCGTAACCGAGGTTGCCGCGGTCTTCGATCATCATCTTGAAGCCGCCGATGGTACCGAGGCCGTTGACGGGCGGTGGCGGGAAGACCATGATGAAGGCATCCTGGATACCGCCCAGGCGCTTGTTGATCTCGGCCGCGATGGCGCCACCGGACAGCTCCTTGGTAGTACGCTCGTCGAACGGCTTCAGGGTGGCGAAGACGATGCCGGCGTTCGGCGCATTGGTGAAGTCGTTGATCGACAGGCCGGGGAAGGCGATGGTCGATTCGACGCCAGGCACCGACTTGATGACGTCGGACATGCGGCGCACGACATCTTCCGTGCGGTCCAGCGAGGCGGCGTCGGGCAATTGCGCAAAGCCCACCAGGTATTGCTTGTCCTGCGCCGGCACGAAGCCGGCCGGCACGGACTTGAAGGTGAAGATGGCGGCAACGACCAGCAGCGCATACACGCCCAGCGAGGCGCTCTTGCGGCCCAATACACCCTTGACGCCCGCTTCATAGCGGTGCGAAGCGCGGCCGAAGAAGCGGTTGAACCAGGCGAAGAAGCGGCCGAAGACCATGTCCATGCCGCGCGTCAGCGCGTCTTTCGGCGCATCGTGCGGTTTCAGGAGAGCGGCCGACAGGGCCGGCGCCAGGGTCAGCGAGCTGAAAGCGGAGATCACGGTCGAAATGGCGATCGTCAGCGCGAACTGGCGATAGAACTCGCCCGACAGGCCGGGCACGAAGGCGATCGGCACGAACACGGCGCACAGCACCAGGGCGATGGCGACGATGGGACCGCTGACCTCTTTCATGGCCTGGATGGTGGCGTCGCGCGGCGACAGGCCTTCCTCGATGTTGCGCTCGACGTTTTCCACCACCACGATGGCGTCATCGACGACGATACCGATGGCCAGCACGAGGCCGAACAGCGACAGGGTGTTGATCGAGAAGCCAAAGCCCAGCATCACGGCAAAGGTACCGACGATCGACACGGGAACGGCCAAGAGCGGAATGATCGATGCGCGCCAGGTTTGCAGGAAGATGATCACCACCAGCACCACCAGGGCGATGGCCTCTAACAGGGTGTGGATCACGGCTTCGATGGACGAGCGCACGAATTGCGTGGGGTCGTACTCGATGCGGTATTCCACGCCTTGCGGGAAGTCTTTTTTCAGCTCGTCCATCTTGGCGCGCACGTCGGAAGACAGTTGCAGCGCGTTGGCGTTCGGCGCTTCGAAAATACCCATGCCGACGGCAGGATTATTGTTCAGCAGCGAACGCAGCGAGTAGCTGTTGGCGCCCATTTCCACGCGCGCCACATCCTTCAGGTGCGTCACGGCGCCGTCGGCATTGGTGCGCACGATGATGGCGCCGAATTCCTCGGGCGTCTGCAGGCGACCCTGGGTATTGACGGTCAGCTGGAAGTCCGAGTTCTTCGCTGGCGAGGCGCCGATCACGCCGGCGGCCACCTGCACGTTCTGCTCGCGGATCGCGTCGACGACGTCATTGGCCGTCATGCCGCGCGCCGCTACCTTTTGCGGGTCGAGCCAGATGCGCATCGCATAGTCGCCGGCGCCGAAGATCTGGATGTCGCCCATGCCGGGCAAACGGGCCAGTTGATCCTTGACGTTCAGCACCGCGTAGTTACGCAGGTACATATCGTCATAGCGCTTGTTCGGCGAGACCAGGTGCACGACCATGGTCAGGTTGGGCGACGACTTGACGGTCGTCACGCCGATCTGGCGCACTTCCTCGGGCAGGCGCGGCAAGGCGCGCTGCACGCGGTTCTGCACCTGCGTTTCGGCCTGCTCGACGTTGGTGCCGATCTTGAAGGTCACGGTCAGCATCATCGCGCCATCGGACGTGTTTTGCGAGGACATGTAGAGCATGTTCTCGACGCCGTTGATCTGCTCTTCGAGCGGCGCGGCCACGGTTTCGGCGATCACTTTCGGGTTGGCGCCCGGGTATTGCGCGCGCACCACCACGGATGGCGGCACGACGTCGGGATATTCGGAGATGGGCAGGCCGAATATCGACAGCAGCCCGGCCACGAATATGACAATCGACAGCACCGCCGCGAAAATCGGCTTGTCGATGAAAAAGCGGGAAAAATTCATGTTTATTCCTTGGAAGTCGATGCTGCTTTCGCGGCGATCTTGGCGTCTTTTGCTTCAGGTTTGGCGGGAGCGACGGGCGCGGTCGGGTCGAAATCCATCGCCACCATCTGCGGCGTCACGGGCGCGCCGGGGCGCACGCGCTGCAAGCCGTTGACGACGATTTTTTCGCCCGCCTTCAAGCCTTCGCGCACCACGCGCAAGCCGTCCGAGGTCGGGCCCAGCTTGACGGCGCGGTATTCAGCCTTGTTGTCGGCGCCCACCACGTACACGTATTTGCGGCTTTGATCCGTACCGACGGCGCGGTCGGAGATCAACAGTGCCGTGCTTTGCGCGTGCGGGCCGTTGCCGCCGTCGAGCTGGATGCGCGCGAACAGGCCCGGCACCAGCTGGCGCTCGGCGTTGGCGAAGGTGGCGCGCATGCGCACGCTGCCCGTGGCCGGGTCGAGCTGGTTGTCGACGAATTCCAGCTTGCCTTCGTGCGGGAAGCCCGTTTCGTTGGCCAGGCCTACCTTGACGGTGACGGGCGTGCCCTTTTGCGCCGTGCCGGCCACGCGCAGATACGTATCTTCATCGCCGTCGAAGCTGGCGTAGATGCGGTCAGTCGACACCACCGAAGTCAAAATGGCGGAAGCGTCGATCAGGTTGCCGACGGTGATTTCCGCCTTGCTGACACGGCCGCTGATCGGCGCCTGCACCTGCGTGTACGACAGGTTCAGCTTGGCAGCTTCATACGCGGCTTGCGCCGAGCGGGCGTTCGCGTCCAGCTCTTTCAGGCCCGACGCTTTTTCATCGAACTCGCGCTGGGCGATGGCTTTTTCGGCCAGCAGCTTTTCAGCGCGCAACAGTTCCAGCTTGGCCAGTTCTGCCTTGGCGCGGGCCGAGGCGGCCGTGCCTTCGGCGCGCGACACTTCAGCCTGGAAGGGGCGCGGATCGATGACGAACAGCACATCGCCCTTCTTCACTTCGCTGCCCGGCTTGAAGTTGACGGCCGTGATGAAGCCGCCGACGCGCGAGCGGATTTCCACGCGCTCGATCGCTTCCAGGCGGCCCGAGAATTCCTGCGTTTCCGTGATCTGTTTTTCAACGACGGCGGCGGCCGAGATGGGCGGGCCGCCGGCCGTTGGCGCGTCGGGCACCTTGCTATTGGCCGAATCGCAGCCGGCCAGGCTCACCGCCACCAGTCCCGCCAGCGCGAGCGAGGCTGCCAGGGGCTTGAGCAGAGTGGAAAATTGTTGAACGTTTTTCATTTTATTTCCCTGTTTTATGAAAATTTCTAATGGTATGGGCGGCAGGAAGCAACCCAGCTGAAAAAGTGAATAGTGGTGCCATGGCGCCCGACGGCGCTCGATCAAAGGTAAACAGGCCGCCAGCTGCTTGAAAGCGGACGGGGACGACGAAGCTGGCTGTGCGAACGCACAACGCAGACAGGAAGGGAACTACACTGCGTAGTGTAGCAACCGAAACTCAAAAAGTAAACTGATTAGTGTAAGTTTTTTTGCAGTGCCGCAAATGGCGGCCTCATGACTCGGGCTCCTGCCCCAGTCCGGCGACGAAACTGCTAATTTCGCTTAATACCTGCACCTTGCAGGCGCATTCATTACGGGCGGTCGCATCCTGCAGCGGCGCGGCGGCCATGCGCCGCACGGTGGTCTTGATGCCGCAGGCGATCAACTTGCTGCCGTATTGTTCAGCCTCGTCGCGCAATGGGTCGTCTTCGCTGGACAAGATCAAGGCTGGCGGCAGGTTCTTCAGGCGGCTCGACTGCAATGGCGACGCGTACGGATGGGTGCGGTCAGCGGCATTCGGCAGGTAGCCGCGGTAGGCTGCGGCGCACTGGTCCGCCACTTCGGCCAGGTCGGGACAGGTCGGCAAGGAGCGCATCGAGCAGGTCGACAGGCCGGGGTCGAGCATGGGCATGATCAGCACCTGGCCCGCGAGGGGCGGTCCGCCCCGGTCGCGCGACATCATGGCGCACACGGCGGCCAGGTTGGCGCCCGCTTCGATGCCCGACACCACCATCTGCTTGCCCGTCCAGCCCAGCTTGGACTTGTTCTTTTTCGCCCACAGCAGCACGGCATGCGCATCTTCGACGGCGGCGGGGAATGGCCGCACCTTGGCCAGCGTGTAGTTCGCGGCCAGCACCACGTGGTCCGGATTGCTCAGCACGAGGCAGCGCAGGAAGTCGTCCGCGTCGTCCAGGTCGCCGGCCACAAAGCCGCCGCCATGGAAGAAGACCATCAGGTTCGGCTGCTTGGCGCCCGGCACGCCGGCCGTGTAGACGCGCGCGCCGAGCGCATCCTGCGCGCCCTGCACCTGGATGTCGCGTATCTTCAGCGCCTGGCCAGGTGCCAGTTCGGCCGTGGTGTCGGCAACGCTCATTGCGCCACCACCGGCTGCACCGCCACATCGAGTACCGCGTCGTTCAGGCACAACAGGGCGACGCCGCCCACTTCATGGGTCAGGGCGCTATATGCACTGGCTTCGCTTTGCGCCGCCAGCGAGTAAGCATCCGTCGATACCATCGCGGCCAGAGCGAGCAGGCTCGCCGCCAAGGCGAATACTGCAAAGTTTCCATTCCGATGACCCATGATGTTTCTCCTGTTGTACTTCCTGCGGCATCACATTTATGCTGCAGTACAACAACTATAGACTTGATCTACAATCTGATAAAGAGTGCAATGCCGAATTGATTGTTCAGGATTCTGAATAATCACGCAGAAAGTGATAGGAAATCAAGTGAACAAGCTGCAAGCCATGGAAGTTTTCATCCAAGTCGTCGATGCGGGCGGTTTTACGCGCGCGGCGGAAAACATGCAGTTGCCCAAAGCCACCGTGTCGACCCTGATCCAGTCGCTGGAAGCGAGCTTGTCGGTCAAGTTGCTCAACCGCACCACGCGCCACGTCAGCATCACCTCCGACGGCGCCGCGTATTACGAACGCTGCGTGCGCATCCTGTCGGACGTGCGCGAAGCCGAGGAATCGCTGTCCCGCACGCGATTGAGCCCCAGCGGACGGCTGCGCGTGGATGCGCCCACGGCCCTGGCCAGCGAACTGATCATTCCCGCCCTGCCCGACTTCTTTGCCCGCTACCCCGATATCTCGCTGGAACTCGGTTGCAGCGACCGCCCCGTCGACCTGATCGAGGAAGGCGTCGACTGCGCCGTGCGCGGCGGCGAACTGGGCGATTTGAACCTGATCGCGCGCCGGGTCGGCGTGCTGCATTTCATCACCTGTGCCGCGCCCGGCTACCTGGCGCGCTATGGCACGCCGCTGCACCCGAACGACCTGGCGCAGCACCGGGGCGTGAATTTCTTCTCCGCCAAGACGGGCAAGACCTTCGAATGGGATTTCACGCGCGCCGGCGAACGCATCCAGATGTCCATGCCCAGCCATATCGCCCTGAACGACTCGAATGCCTACGCGGCGGCCGGCCTGGCGGGCCTGGGCATCGTGCAAATGACGCATTTCATGCTTGCGCCCCTGATGGAACAGGGCAAAATGGTGGAATTGCTGGGCGATTGGGAATCCGACCCGCTGCCCATCCACGTGATCTATCCGCCCAACCGCCACCTGTCCGCCAAGGTGCGCGTGTTCGTCGAATGGGTCGCCGACATGTTTACCAACCACCCGGCCACGCAGCTGAAGGGCAAGAGCAGCCTGCCCGCGCGTGCCGCCCTGACCGAGGCCCAGCCATGACCGCAGCAAGCACACTGCCACCCCCCCACCGCATCGTCTTTCTCGACCGCGACAGCCTGATCGCCACCGTGCGCCCGCCCGCCTTTGCCCACAGCTGGGAAGAGTTTACCCACACCAAGGGCAGCGAACAGACGGTAGCCCGCCTGCAAGGCGCCAGCATCGCCATCACGAACAAGGTGCCGCTGCGCGCGGCCGAACTGGCGCAGCTGCCCGACCTGAAGATGATCGCCGTGGCCGCCACGGGCACGGATATCCTCGACCTGGCCGCCTGCCGCGAGCGGGGCATTATCGTCGCGAATATCCGCGACTATGCGCGCGCCACCGTGCCCGAACACACGCTGGCCCTGATGCTGGCCCTGCGCCGCCAGCTCGTCGCCTACCGCGCGGACGTGGAAGCGGGCCTGTGGCAGGCATCGGACCGCTTCTGCCTGTTCGGCCACCCGATCCGCGACCTGGCCGGCAGCCGCCTGGGCCTGCTCGGCTACGGCGCGCTGGGCAAGTCCGTGGCCCAGCTGGGGCGCGCCTTCGGCATGCAAGTGATCGTGCACAACCGTTCCCCGATCCAGGAAGACGGCGTAAAGGAAGTGAGCTTCGACGAACTGCTGGCCACCTCCGACGTGCTGAGCCTGCACTTGCCCCTGACGGACAAGACGCGCAACATCATCGGCGCGAAGGAACTCGCGCGCATGCAGCCCACGTCCCTGCTGATCAACACGGCGCGGGGCGGCTTGGTCGACGAGGCGGCCCTGGCCGACGCATTGACCCGTGGCGTGATCGCCGGCGCCGGTTTCGACGTGCTGTCGAAGGAACCGCCGCTGCCCGACAACCCGCTTTTAAATTTGCGCCTGCCCAACTTCATCCTCACGCCGCACACGGCCTGGGCCAGCGGCGAAGCCATGCAAAGGCTGGCCGACATCCTGATCGGCAATATCGAAGCGTTCGAACGCGGTGCTCCCGTGAACGTGGTGGCATGAACGTCTTGCACGAGCTCGATGAACTGCTGGGGCTGGACGGCGACGAATACGACCGCCTCGACCTGTTCCAGGAGGCGGACGAACTGATCGGGCAACTGCGGACCGCCGACGTGCCCGCGCTGCTGGCCCTGTGGCAGGCGCGCAACCTGTGCTGGCAGCAGCGTTTCACGCAAGCGAGTACCAACCTCGACGGCGCCGTGCTGCGCATCCTGCTGGGCGGTTTGCTGCAGATCCAGGAGAGGTCCCACGGCGTGTTCGAACTGATGTCGCGCTTGCCTGCGACAGCCGACGCCTCCCCGCTCAGCGAGGCCCTGCTCGATTACGCCGAACAAGCATGGCATGTACAGGGGCCGGCAAGCCACCGGCAGATCCAGATCAGTTGCTGGAGCTGCGGGCTGTCGGGCCGGCTGCTGAAGCGGCTGGGGCTGTCTGCCTGGAAGGATGCAGGGCTGTAGGCCCTACGGCGCAGCAGGCCGCTCAAAGCTGAAACCCGGCGCGTAAGCGTGATAACCGTCGAAATCGCCCTTGCCGATGGCCGCGCCGCTGCTGCGGGCGATCGCATACGCCATGCTGAAGTGAAAGTAGAAATTCGGCAGGATGTACAGATTCAAGTACTCATCGGCCGGCAGCGCGATGTCGGCAAAGCCGGCGCGGTCGCGGCAGATGCGCTCAAGCGGTCCGTCGAAGCGCTCCACGGGAATCGCCTTGAGATAACGCATGGTCTGCGCGATCTGTTCCTGCAGGCTGGCGGCATCGCTGAAATCGGCCACCTCCAGCCCCGCCAGCGGGCAGCAGCCGCGCAACGAAAAACTCACGGCCGCGCGCACCTGCTGGGCGAACGGCAGCATGTCCGGGTGCAGCCGCGCCGCCAGCATCTGCGGCGCCGTGCCGGTCTTGTCGAGCATGGCCGAAAGCTGCGCCAGCGAGCGGCAAAAGACGGTGGCGGGGTTGATCTGCATCACGTCCGTCATGACAAGCCCTCCTGCGCCGCCACCTTCTTCAGCACGCGGATCAGCCTGCGTTCGTGGCGGCCCACGGCGTCCCAGTCCCAGGCATCGGGCGAACCGAATTCCGGGTAATGGGCTTGCCATTTTTCCGCGCGCTTTTGCGAATTGGCGCCCACGTTCGAGTCCAGGCCCTTGCCGCTGGAGAGGCGCAGATACACGCGGATGACGCCCCAGCCTTCGCACACGTAGCGGTAGCTGAGGCCAGCGCACTTGGCCGGGTCGAGCGCGATGCGGCGCGGGGCAAAGTGCCCGGCCATGTCCGGGTAATGGACGGCCAGGAGCACGTCGCTGGCCCCTTCTGCCTCCAGCCTGGCTGCATACGCGCACAGCTCGGCCGGCGAGCGGAAATACAACGTTTCCCGTTCCGCCTCCGAATACGCCTGCGCCACGGACGCGCCGGGCTTGGCAAAGATCGCCTCGACCATGGCCGCGATACCTGCTGTTGATAATCCCACTATGCCTGCCTTTCCTGTTGGGTTACGCCATGCGCCGCCATCCTAGCATGGCGTCAACGCCGATGGCGGCTGAAAAATTCCCACATCACCTCGTTCGCATCGATGGCGCGCGTGGTCTTGCCGATGGGCAGGCCGATATTGAAGGCATCGGCGCCGGGCCATGTGTGGCCACCGTCCTTGATGGTGAGCAAGGCCACGCTGGCGCCGCCCGCCCCCTGCTCCAGCCAGCTCACTTGCGTGGCGTCGCCGGCAGGCCCGGGAATCAAGCGCGGCTGCGGCGCGGCGCCGTCGATGCCGTTATGCCTGCGCCAGTAATCGAAGGTGCCATCGGCCGACAGGTAGCTGGCGGCCTTGCCCTCAAACAGCACCACCTTGTCGGCCGTGCCCTGCATCAGCAGCATGCCCACCTTGTCCTTCTGCTTGTGATGCTGCCGCACCGGTTCCGGCATGGGCGCGCCCACCGAGGCGACGGCGGCGAACTGCTGGGGCAGCTCGGCCGCCAGGCGCAAGGCAAAGAAACCGCCGCGCGACAGGCCCGTCGCATACACGCGCTTGTCATCGATGCGGTAATCCTGCTTGAGTTTACTCAATATCGCCTGCGTAAAACCAACGTCATCCGTGCCCGCCAGGTAATCCATGCCGAAGCCCACGTTCCAGTCCTGCTTGATGCCTTGCGGATAGACGACGATGAACCGGTGCCGCTCGGCCGTCTTGTTCATCTGCGTGTACAGCATCTGTTCCGCCATGCTCATGCCGCCGCCATGGAAATTGAAGACGACGGGAAACGCCTGCCGCGGCGCCTGGTCGTAGGCGGCGGGCGTGTAGACGATGTAGCGGCGCTTTTCCTCTTTGTGGACGAGGCTGCTCACTTGCGCCAGTGCGGGGAGGCTGGTGCACGCCAGCACCAGCAGGCTGATAAGAAATTTCATGCGGTTTTCTCCGTTAATCAAGAGCTTGCAGCTTATGCAAGCGCCGGTGAAATCGCGGTGAAATCTTCCTGCTTTTTATCGTATCTGGAGCGGAATGATGTCGACGCGATAGTGCCCCTCGCCTGGATGGAAACGGATATCCCAGCGCATGGCCTGCGCCACGCGCCCCAGCAAGCCTTGTCCGTGCGCAAAGCCCTGGATGCGCCGCGGCTGCCCCACCTGCACCGTATTGCCGATGCTCAGGCAGCCTTGCGCATACGCGATGCGGATGCGGCAAGCGGGGCCGCCATGGAACAGGGCATTCGTCAGGCAGTTATTGATGAGCAACATCGTCAGCTGCGGATTGCCGACGATATGCAGGCGCTCGGGCAAGTCCAGCGCCAGCAGGCTGGCATCCCACGGATGTTCGTCAAGCAGGCGCAGCAGGCATTGCTCTATGCAGCCGCGCAACTCCACCACGTCGCCGGGCAACTGTTCGGCCCGCGCCAGCGCGAACAGCACCTCGATGGTGGCGCGCATGTCGTCGACACCCTGGCGCAGCTGCGCCTGCCCGTCTGCCGCCAGGGGCTGCGCGCCGGCCAGCGCCAGGCCGTTGTGCATCAAGGTCAGCGGCGTGCGCAATTCGTGGCTGACATCGCGCGCGAATGCCTGTTCGCGCTGCAACACTGCCTGCAGTTCGGCAAAGGTGGTTTCCAGGCGGCGCGCCAGGAAACCGATCTCGTCGGGGCGGTCGCGCTCGCTGAAATGGACGGCGCCGCCGGGCGCCAGCTGGCGCGCTTCCCGAGCCAGACGCTGTAGGGGCCGCACGAGGCGGCGCGCCAGCCAGTACGCCAGCAGCAGGGCCAGGGCGATCAGCGCCAGGGCCACGCCGGCGACGACACCGCCCACCTCCCGCGCCAGGCGCTGCACCACCAGCACGGGCGCCACGTCGGCCAGCAGATACGCGCGCTGCGGCTGGCCGGCGGCAACGAGGTCCAGCGCCAGCACGTGATAATGCTGGCCCGTCGTCGTGAACACTTCGCCGCGCGGGGCAGATGGCGGCACTTGCGCGCGCACGGCTTGAGGCAAATCAAGGTAGCGGCCATAAACCGTGATGAGGTCGCTGCCAGACGGCGTAAGCTCGCCGTGCTGGCGCAAACGCTGGCTGACCACCGCCGCTTCGCGTTCGAGCAGGCGCTGCACCAGCATGTCCTCCGTCACGTAGGCGATCACCAGCGCCAGGCCCGTGTAGCACAGGCACAGCAGGACGGTGAAGCCGGCCAGGGCAGTGAACAGGCGCTGCCGGATCGACTTAGCCATCGCCGGCCGCCGCATCGAAGACCAGGCGGTATCCCAGCTGCGGGATGGTGACGAGCACGCCCGCCGCGCCAAGCAACTCCAGCTGCTTGCGCAGCGCATAGATATGCGATTTAAGGGCGTCGCTATCGGGCGGCTGGCTGCCCCACAGGGCTTGCAGCAAGGCCGAGCGCGATACGGCATGCGGATGCTCGCGGCACAGCAGCAGCAAAATTTTAAAACCCGTCTGCGTCAGCGGCAGCGCTACGTCGCCGACCAAGGCGCGCCCTGCGCGCGTCTGCAAAGTGAATGGGCCCACGCGCATTTCCTGGTGCACGTGCAACTGCTGCCGTCGCGCCAGCGCTTCGCAGCGCAAGGCCACCTCGCGCAAGTCGAAAGGCTTGGTCAAATAGTCGTCGGCGCCATCGCGAAAACCGCGTGCCTTGTCTTCATAAGAGTCGCGCGCCGTCAGCATCAGGATCGGCACATTGCTGGGCGCGGCCGCCTTGATGGCGCGGCACACCTGCAAGCCATCGATGTCGGGCAGGTTCAGGTCCAGCAGCACCACGTCATAGGGATTGCGCGTGGCCAGCGCGACACCGAGCGCGCCCGTGCCCGCATGGTCCGTCTGCCAGCCCAGGCCGTCGAGGAAATCCAATACCTGGCGCGCGATGGCCAGGTGGTCTTCCACCAGCAGGATGCTCAAGGGAGCTTTGCTCATGGAACGCCGGCAATACGCGCATACAGCCAGAAGTTGCCCGATCTTCCACGGATTTGCCGGTAGCAGCGCAAATAGCCTTCCCGCTCGAAAGCGCAACGTTCGAGCACGCGGATCGAACGCTCGTTGCTTTCCAGCACGGTCGCCTGGATACGCAGCAAGCCCAGGCGCTGGAAGCCCCAGTCCACGACAGCGTCCACGATGGACGTGGCCACGCCCTGCCCCCACACGGCAGGAGAAAGATCGTAGGCGATTTCGGCCGTACGGTGCTGTGGGGAAATCGCATTGAAGCCGATGGTGCCCACCAGCTGGCCGCCGTCGCGCAGCACCACGGCCAGCCGTATCGGCGAAGTCGGCTGAGCCGATGCATAGTCATCGAAATTGGCTTGCAGGTCGTCGATGCTGCGCAAATCCCAGCTCGTGTGTTTGATGACGACAGGATCGGCCAGGTAGGCATACCAGGCGGGCGCGTCGCTGCGTTCCAGCGGGCGCAAGGTCACGAGGGGATGGGTGGAACAGGGCAAGTCAGCCGGTTTCATCGTTTGCTCATGGAATAGTCAATCGACGGGGCAATCGGCGGCCAGCCAGGCGGCGAAATCATCGGCGACCCGCTCGAAATCGTCGCGCTGCATCGAGCCATGGCCCACCAGGTACACGGCGCGGTCAACGCCATCGAGCGCCAGCATGACGGCGCGCCCGCCACTGTCGTCGCCGATGGTCATGTAGCCGGGGCAAAATTGCTGCGTCTCATACGTTTCGTTGCGCTCCATCAAACTTTCTGCGCCGTACAGCAAGACCTGTTCGCCACGCATGCCTTCTTGCCAGTCCTGCAGAAAGCCCTTGTAGTACGCCGGCAAGGCGTGGCCCAGTGCTTGCTGGAAATCGTCGATTCTTTGCATCAGTCTCAATCCTGTCTACATTCCCTGTCGTGCTCAATAAAAGCCACGCGGCTTACCGGCACTGGCATTCTGCCGGGCCTTTGCCGCGCATACCTGCAGTTTGCGACGCACCGTAGACATACACCAGATAACCCGTCTGATTGTTCTTCGCACAAGCGATGGTGCACGCATGTTGATCATTTGGCATATCGCGCAGCAAATAAATGCCCAGCAGATTCCCGCCAATGATGGCAGCAAGGCACAGCGCCAGGATGACCGGGATGGAAAATGTCTTCCGCTGCCCCATGATTATCCTGCTTGCAAACGCCGCGCTTCCCACTCGCGCCGCAGCAAGCCGTACAGTGCCGAATCGCTGACGTGGCCGCCCACGATCCAGCGTTCGGGCAAAAAGCCTTCCCTGTTGAAACCCTGGCGCTCGAGAGCGCTGGCCGAGCCGGCGTTGAGCGGGTCGATATCGGCTTCCAGACGGTTCAGGTCGCGCTCGACGAAGGCGTACTCGATCAGCGCCGACAGCGCTTCATGCATATAGCCACGGCCCCAGTGCGGACGCGCCAGCGCATAGCCGATCTCGGCGCGGCGGTTCTGGCGGTGCACGGAAAACAGCGTGCAGCTGCCCAGGTATTCGCCCGTCTCCTGCAGTTCGATGGCGAAGCGGAAGAACTCTTCGTTCTCGAAGGCGGCGCTGTCCTCGGCGATCTGGCGCGCCGCGCGGCCGGCATCATCCCAGGGCGGCTCGCTGAAATAGCGCATCACTTCAGGGTCGGCATGCATGGCGAACAGGGCCGCCTCATCGGATGGCTGCGGCTTGCGCAGGATCAGGCGTTCGGTGGTGATGGTCTTGCTGTAAGTCATGGCGCTCCAGTCTGGCGGCAAACGGACGAATGCTTATTATTCCATGCAACTATAACGAAGTGGCAATTTTGTGACGGTGCTTTTAATGTAATATGGCAATATTTCGACCATATCATTGATGCAACTTCATGATCCGCTCATGCACGCAGTAAAACACGCAGACAACACCGAAGCCGACCATGTCCATTCCTAAAATCCACCTCACCATGCCGCTTGCCCTGGGCGCACTGGCCGTCTGGCTGGGCTTGAGCATGGGCGGCCGCTGGCTGGAATCCGCCGGCTACGCCTTGCCGGGCGCAGCCGTGACGGGCCGTATCGGCCTGTCGTGGGCGCTGGCCGCCGTATTCGCGCTGGCGCTGCTGTTGGCCTCAAGCCGGCCCCGCGAAGCGGGCCTGAGCGCGCCGCAGCCATGGAAAACGGTGTGGCTCGCCTCGCCGCCCCTGCTGTATGCGCTGCTGATGCTGTTGCTGGCCTGGGCCGGCGGCTGGCCGCAGCCGCGCGTGCTGCTGATCGTCGCGTGCAATGCGGCGCTGGTGGCCGTCTCGGAAGAACTGATGTTCCGCGCCATCTTGCTGCAGGGAATGCTGGACCGCTATGCCGTCTGGCCCGCCGTCCTGATTTCCTCTGCACTGTTCGGCCTGGCCCATACGGCCAACGGCCTGGCCACGGGCGACGTCAGCGGCGCCTTGTGGCAAGCCGTGGCCGCCACCCTGCAAGGCGTCGGCTATGCGGCCATCCGCCTGCGCACCCGCTCCATCTGGCCCATGGTGCTCGTGCATGGACTGTGGGACTACGCACTCGTGACGGCCACCTTGCCGCACCCGGCCGAGGATGGCGCGTCGATCCTGCCGTATATCGCGCTGCTGGCCGTGCTGCCCTTGTGCCTGTACGGGGTCTACCTGCTGCGCCCCAGCCAGCGGGCGGCCATATCTCAACTGCAGTTATAGGAATGCGCATGACGTTTTTTTCACGTGATTACGAGGTATTCCTGTTGCTGGCCGCGCCCGATGCCGCACCGTTATGGGATGCGGCGCAATGGCTGCCGTTTGCCGCCAGCCTCGACGGCCTGATGGCGCAAGCGCGGGGCAAGGCCGCCGTGCGCAGCCATCAGTACAATCCCAAGGGCAAGCCGATTCCCTTTGGCCGCCTGGGCTGGGACGCCACATCGCACGCGAAGTGGGCGCACACGCCGGCCACGACGCAAGCGCGCTTCATGAGCCTGGAAGCGTGGGCGCCCACCTGGACCATCTGCGAAAAGGACGACCAGGCGCCCGACGTATTCCTCGCCCTGGCCAACGAATCGCTGCTGGGACTGGCAGGCAAAACCTTGCAGTTCAGCCAGCGCCTGGTGTGCGCCATCGCCACGGACGTGGGTCCCGATGCGGCCGCGACCTTGCGGCAAGCGCTGGCGCAACTGGCCGCGCAGCAAGACGCCGTCGTCTTCGCCCACACGCGCCGCCAGTGGGGCCGCGCCTCGTCGTACGGCGGTTTCACGGGTGCCATCCAGGACATGCTGATCGGCGGCCTGTTCCAGCCCGACGACCCGCATGCGCGGCCGCTCGATGAGGCCACGTTTCGCGAAGCGTGGACGCGCATCGGCCATTGACAACGCCATCCATCGCATGGCATTGTTGCTCCATGCAATCGATACACCGCCCCCTGCCCTCCATTATTGCCGCCATTCCAACTAGGGTGGCTGGGCAGGAATGAGATTGCCAAAGCCGCCTGCAAGGCGGCTTTGATCTGCAACAAACAATCAAGACGTCTCGCAGGTTTTATTTTTCACTTTCAGCGAGCGACCATGCACACCACTTCCAGCACCCCGGTTACCCCCACCCTGCACCTCGTGTGCGGCAAGATTGCCTCGGGCAAATCCACCTTGACCAGCCAGCTTGCGCAAGCGCCACATACCGTGCGCATCAGCGAAGACAGCCTGCTGGCGCAGCTGTATCCGGGCCAGATCGCCAGCCTGGCCGACTATGTGGCCTGCACGGCGCGGCTGCGCGCAGCCATCGCGCCTTTGTGCCTGCAGATGCTGCAGGCGGGCGTGTCCGTCGTGCTCGATTTCCCCGCGAATACACCCGCCAGCCGGCTCTGGATGCGCGAGCTGTTCCAGCAGGCGGGCGTGCCGCACGTGCTGCATTACCTCGACGTGACGGATGAGGAATGCAAGGCGCGCTTGCGCCAGCGCAATGACAGCGGCTTGCACCCGTTCTCCACCAGCGACGCGCAATTTGATGAAATCACGCGCCACTTCGTGCCGCCCGACGCATCGGAAGGCTTTGATATTGTGCGGATTGCCGCTTAAAACGTCCCCGGCAGCAGGATTTTCTTGTCCACCTGCTGCAGGTCGCGCAAGCCGCAAAACGCCATCGTCAGATCGAGTTCGTTGCGGATGATATCCAGACACTTGGTCACGCCCGGGCCGCCCATGGCGCCCAGGCCATATAGAAATGGGCGGCCGATGTAGACGCCCTTGGCGCCCAAGGCCACGGCCTTGATCACGTCCTGGCCCGAGCGGATGCCGCCATCCATGTGCACTTCGATCTGGTTGCCGACGGCGTCGACGATGGCGGGCAAGGCTTCGATCGACGATTGCGCGCCGTCGAGCTGGCGCCCGCCGTGGTTCGATACGATCAGCGCGTCGGCGCCGCTTTCCACGGCCAGGCGCGCGTCTTCCGGGTCCATGATACCCTTGATGATCAGTTTGCCGCCCCAGCGCTGCTTGATCCATTCCACGTCCGCCCACGACAGGCTCAGGTCGAACTGCTGCTGCGTCCAGGCCGACAGCGACGACATGTCGGACACGGACGTGGCGTGGCCGACGATGTTGCCGAAGCCGCGGCGTTTCGTGCCCAGCATGCCCGCCACCCAGCGCGGCTTGGTGGCCATGTTGAGGATATTCGGAATGGTGAGCTTGGGCGGCGCCGACAGGCCGTTGCGCAAGTCCTTGTGGCGCTGGCCCAGCACCTGCAAGTCGAGCGTCAGCACGAGCGCGCCGCATTTCGCCGCCTTGGCGCGGTCGATCAGGCGGTTGATGAATTCGCGGTCTTTCATCACGTACAGCTGGAACCAGAACGGTTTGCTCGTGTTCGCCGCCACGTCCTCGATCGAGCAGATGCTCATGGTCGACAGGGTGAACGGCACGCCAAACTTCTCGGCCGCCTGGGCCGCGAGGATTTCGCCATCCGCATGCTGCATGCCCGTCAAGCCCGTGGGCGACAGGGCCACCGGCATCGAGACGGCCTGCCCCACCATGGTCGAGGCCAGGCTGCGGTTTTCCAGGTTGACGGCCACGCGCTGGCGGAACTTGATCTTGGCAAAATCGCTGTTGTTGGCGCGGTACGTCGATTCCGTCCAGGAGCCGGAATCGGCGTAGTCGTAAAACATGCGCGGCACCCGTTTCTGGGCCAGCACGCGCAAGTCTTCGATGCAGGTGATGATACTCATGCGTTTCCTCGGTCGATGGCTAGTCGGACCATGATCGTGCATTTGCCGGCAATTGTCTATCCGGCAGGCAAGCCTGCCGGATGGCGCTTCGCTTACCAGTCGCGCGCGCCGAGGATCTTCTCGCCCAGTTCGCTCAAGCGCGCCTGCGGGTAGCGCAGCTTTTCCTTGTCCTCGGGGTCGCCGGGAAACGCGTAACCCTGCGGCGCGCTGCGTTCGCGCCAGCTTTGCACCCGCCAGTCACGCAGACTTTGATTGTCTTGCTGGGCGGGCGTAAAGGAAATGTATTGCGCCAGCCGCACCTGGTCCGTCGACGTGTTCGGGCGGATGCCGTGCGCCAGCAGGCTGTTAAAAATCAACAATTCCCCCTTCTTCATGGCGATGAATTCCATCGGGTACGGCACCGTCGCCAGGTCCGGCTGCCACGGGTTGCGATCCGCCGGCACGGTCTTGCGCCATGCGAGCAAGTTGTTGAACAGTTCCGGATAGCACTGGAAACCGCCGCTCTCGGGCGAGGTGTCGGACAGGGCCAGCACGCCCTGCACGTTGACGGGCAGCGGGTCCAGCGTGGTGTCCGCATCCCAGTGGATGAAGCCGCCAAACTTGCGCTTGCCATGGTTCGGCGTGTTCAGGTTGGCGCGGTCGATCGTTACCCACAAATCCTGACGATCCCAGATGTCGACGAAGGCGTCGTAGACGCGCTGGGTCTGGCGGTTATCCCACAGGGTCTGGTTGTGATAGGCCTCGACCATGCCGGAGCCGTTGAGCTCTTTCATCGCGTGGTCGCGCAGCTGGTCCCGGTTCCAGGTCGCGGGATCATGCTGGTCGAGTCCCTGGAATTCCCACAGGAAATCTGTCGTGCGCCGCACTTGCTCGGGCGACACCGCATCCTTGACGATGACGTAGCCGTAGGTTTGCCAGTGCAGAAAGTCGCTGTCGGACAGCACGCGCAGGGGCAGCTGTTTTTGGATGTCGCGCAACTGGGTCTGCTCCGTGTAGGCCACGGACGGGTTGCCGGGACGGTCTTCACCGTATTGCGGGTTTACATACTGAACCTGGTTCTGCATCGCTGTCTCCTGTGTTGGTGTGAGACAGATTGTGCGATGGAAGAGCAGGAGGAACTGCGTGCACAGCAACCAAAACTGATACTATCCTGACTACCTACTCCATCAAAACGTCACAATGACGCCTTTATTCGAACAAGTCACGATCCCGCCGGGCCACTCCTGGGGCTTGCTGTGGCGCGAACTCGATGCCATTCCCTTCATCTGGCACTACCACCCGCAGTTCGAGCTGACCCTGACGGTCAATGCGCGGGGACAGCGCTACATCGGCGACCACCTGGGCGACTTCGAGCCGGGCGACCTGGTGCTGCTGGGGCCGAACTTGCCGCACACGTGGTCGGCCAGCGAGCGCATCGACAGCGCACAGCCGATGCTGGCCGTCGTCGTATGGTTTTCGCTGGAGTGGCTGGAGCGGCTGGCGGCCTGCTTTCCGGAATTGCACAGCTTGCGGCAACTGGCGGCCCGCGCCGGCCCGGCCCTGCATTTTTCAGCGGCCACGAGCGCGCGCTGCGCGGATAAACTGCTGCGGCTGAACTCCCTGCCCGTGCCGCAGCGCCTGCCGCTGCTGCTCGACGTGCTGCTGGACCTGGCGGGCGATACGGGCGCGCGGCCGCTGGCCTCGACGGCGCAGGCGCCCCTGCCCGATGGACAGCACAAGCGCATGGCCGGCGTGTTCGATTTCATGCACGCGCATTTTCGGGAAGAGATCGCCCTGGAGAGCCTGGCGCAGCGGGCGGCCCTGTCGCTGGGCGCCTTCCACCGCTGTTTCAAGCGTCACGCGCATTGCACGCCGGGCGAATACCTGGCGCGGCTGCGCATCGGCCGCGCCTGCCAACAGCTGATCGAGAGCAATCTCGCCATCGCCGTCATCGCGCAAGAGGCGGGCTACCGCAACCTCGCGCATTTCAACCGCCAGTTCCGCGCCGCCAAGCACGTCACGCCGCGCGCGTTTCGCCTGCAATACCGGCGCGGCGCCCACAGCGCGGCGTAAAACCGTCCGGAAACGAAAAAGGGGATCAGATTTTACAATCTGATCCCCGATATTCTGGTGCGGCTGGCAGGAATTGAACCCACGACCCCTTGGTTCGTAGCCAAGTACTCTATCCAGCTGAGCTACAGCCGCCTAAGGCAAGATTATAGCAGGGCTTTGCAGAATGGCAAAGGGCGTGGCGACGATATTTCACAATTGACGCCCTCCCCGGTTTGTCTGCGGCCGCCCCGCTCACTTGCATTCTTGATCACATTGATTTTCCGATTGCGGCGCAAAACCGACACGCCGATGACTGATTGGCCATTATTGATGCATCCAAGAAAAATAAATTGCAATTCATGGAAAACTTTGAGAATGTTTACTAGCAGTAATTCCAAAAAAAATACCAAGGGGATGTCATGAAAGTAAACTTGCATAAATTGCCTCTGGCCGCCGCCTGCGCGGCCGCCCTCCTTCTTGCCGCCTGTGGCGGCGGCAGCAGCAGTCCCGCCGACCCGGTTCCGCCCGTCGTGCCGCCGCCGGCAACGACGCTCAGCGGCACTGCCGCCGTCGGCGCGCCCATCTCGGGCAGCGTAGTGGCCATCGACAGCAAGGGCAAAGTGTCCACGGCGGTCAATACCGGCGCCGGCGGGGCATTTACGGTCGACGTGGCCGGCATGACGGCGCCGTTTTTCCTCAGCATTACCGGCTCGTCCGGCGGCAAACAGGTGACGCTCAATTCCATCGCCACCGCGGCGGGGCAAACCGTCAACATCACGCCGCTGACCGACCTGATCGTCTCCACGGCGTCGGGCCAGCCCGGCGGCACGGCCCTGGCCGCCGTCTGCGCCCCCGTCGCCAATACGGTATCGGCCGCCTGCACCTCGGCCCTGGCCAATGCCGCGGCCCAGCAACGGCTCGATGCGGCCGTGGCCGCCGTCGTCGCCATGATCAAACCGATTAATACCGGCAATACCAATCCGCTGACGGGCGCCTTTGTTGCCAACGGCACGGGCATGGACGCCGTGCTGGACCAGATCCTCGTCGCGCCCGCGGAAGCGCAGGGCGCCATGGCCACCGTTACCCTGATTGCCACCAACAGCGCGCTGGGCAGCGTGACCCTGCCGGCCGCCGCCGGCGGCGCGCCGACGATACCGGCAGCGACGCCGCCATCGGACGCCGACCTGGCCAAGGCGACGGCCGCGGCCACTGTCTTGCCGGAAATCCGCGCCTGCATGGCCTCGCTCAGCGCCCTGTATCCGAAGACGGGCTTCGTCGTGCCGTCGACGGCGGCCGTGTCGCCGTTCATCGATAGCTCCTTCAACATGGGCGCGGCGGTAGGCAAGGCTGAAATCCTGGCCGCCCTGACCAGCAAGGACCAGGCCGCCCACGCGGGCCTGACCATCGAAGCGCTGGGTTTAGCGGGCGTGGACATGCAGCCTTTGAGCTCGGGCGAGATTGCCACGCTGACGTCCGCGAGCAGCACCTCGACGACGCGCGTCGCCGACTTCATCGGCAATCGCCTCGGTGCCGGGGCGACGGCCATCGCCTTTACTTCAGGCAAACCCAGCAGCGCATGGGTACAGTTGCGCATCGGAACAGATGCGGGCATGCTGAACTGGAAGCTGGTCAAGACGGGCGACACCAGCGGCTGCGCCGGCGGCTGGAAGCTGGCCGGCAGCGGCCACCTGGACATGCACATGAATGCGCGCATCCAGCGCAGCGTCGATACGACGGGCACGGCCAGCTTTGCGCGCGAATGGGCAGCCCACGTCGAGCTCGACACCGTGCTGCAGGAAAATCCGGCCGTCAACAAGATCGACGTGCGGGGACCGGGCCTGACGACGTTCGGCGACTTCCAGATACCGGGCACGGCCGGCAGCAAACTGCAGCTGATCCTGCCGGCCACCGGCTACACCCACATGCGGGTGGCCGACAGCAATGGCGCCGCCAGCACTTTCTACAATAACGCGGAAGCGATCCAGAGCTGCCAGGACCTGGCCAGCCTGCCCGCCAGTACGCCGGGCCTGGGCGCGGGTACGGCTTGCATCGACGAGACGAAAGTGGCGCCTGGAAAAATCTACGTGTGGACCCTGAAAACGCCGAATGGCGCCGTCAGCGCCTTCCCGTTCCAGATCAATGCCGTGCCCCTGTCGAAAGCGTTTGCCAAGGCCAACCAGGCCAGCCTGTTCGCCACGCTCACCAGCATCACGCCGGCGAAACTCTCGTCCATCCCGGCCGCCGCCCTGCTCGATGGCGCGGTGACCTTCAACTACACGCAGTCGGCCACCTACGGATCGAAAATGGATAATTGCGGCCTGTACTTGTTCAATGGAGCCACGCCGGTGCTGAACGCGGAGCAAAATGCGGTTGGGCAGGAAACCTCGTGCACCTTCACGACCTCGGGGCTCAATGCGCTGGCGTCGAACGTGGCGGACCCCGCGCAATCTGGCGCTTCGCTGTTCAAGTTCACCGGTCCCGTGACCAGCGGCGGACTGTGGGTGACCACCATCGTCCTGGGCAACCAGGCGTCGTCGGGCCAGCCTTATCCGAATTGACGGGGCCCGGCCACTGCAGCGCGCCGCGACGGGGGCGGCGCGCTGCAGGCTTGCCTTTCGCTGGACGAAAAAAACCCGGAAAGCGAACTTTCCGGGTTTTTTTCACTACTGCTGATACTGGTGCGGCTGGCAGGAATTGAACCCACGACCCCTTGGTTCGTAGCCAAGTACTCTATCCAGCTGAGCTACAGCCGCAAACTCTGACACACTTCGCCGAACGGCGCGAAGCTTGAAACTTTCATCAAAACGAAGCGAACTCCATTTTGGAAATACTGGTGCGGCTGGCAGGAATTGAACCCACGACCCCTTGGTTCGTAGCCAAGTACTCTATCCAGCTGAGCTACAGCCGCAAAACTTCTACAACATTCCACTGACAACATGGAGGTGAAACTTGTTACAACAAAACCAGGCAAAGTCTGATTTTCAGTATTCTGGTGCGGCTGGCAGGAATTGAACCCACGACCCCTTGGTTCGTAGCCAAGTACTCTATCCAGCTGAGCTACAGCCGCGCAGGCAAACATTATAGCGTATTCATTTCGCTTTGAAAAGTTCGATTTTTCAATCGCTTAGCTGATTTTGCAGAATACCGCCCCGCACGATCGACTACCTTTTCACTGCCAAAAAGCTCACGCCTTTTTATCGATGGGCACTTCTGCTTTCACAGTCGTGTCCAGCGAATCGAGAAGTTGCTGTCTCGAAAGAAGCGGGATTATAGGGACTGCTTTCCAGCCTGTCCAGTGCTATCTGCAGGCGGCGTGCAAGCGTGCGGTGGCGCCGCGCCGCTTGGGGCTACAATACCAGCCAGACAGGGGCGCTTGTGCCTCCCCTGATGCATGACGGCGGGTATTTACCATCATGACCTATTTAACTGAGCTTAGCGGCGGCGGCCCGGCGGGGCAAGAGCCCGTGCGGCAGACTCACTGTTGCAGGATTTCCGATGGCCAAGCATGACCGCGAGCAAGATCTGCTTCCCCCATCAGCGCCGCTGAGCCTCTCCGACGAGCGCCTGGCCAACTTACTGGAAGGCATTACCGACGGCTTTTGCCTGCTCGACCGCGACTGGACCATCCGCTACCTCAATACGCGCGGCGCCGACATGCTGGCGCCGCAGCACGCGCCTGGCGCCAGCCTGGCGGGCAAGAACCTGTGGCAAGCCTGCCCCGACCTGCCGGGCACGGAACTGGAGACGCAGTACCGGCGCGCCATGGCGCAGCAGCTCAGCTGCAGTTTCGAGCTGCCGCATCCGCCGCTGGGGCGCTGGCTGGAAGTGCGCATCTTCCCGTCCAGCGACGGCTTGACCACGTATATCCAGGACATCAGCCAGCGCAAGGCGGCCGAGGACAGCCTGCGCCAGAGCGAGGAAGACTTGCGCGCGCTGGCCAATTCCATCCCGCAACTGGCCTGGATCGCCAGCTTCGACGGCACCATTGCGTGGTACAACCAGCGCTGGCACGACTACACGGGCACCAGCGCCGAACAGATGGCGGGCAACGGCTGGAGCATCGCCTATGACGCGCAGCACCTGCCGTCCATACTGCACGCCTGGAAGGCCGCCTTGCGCGATGGCACGCCCTTCGAAATGGAATTCCCCATCCGTGGCGCCGACGGCCAGTACCGCTGGTTCCTGACGCGCGCCAATCCCGTGCGCGACCGGGGCGGCCAGCTGCTGCGCTGGTTTGGCACGAGCACCGATGTCGACCAGGTCAAGCGCGCGCAGGAAGCCTTGCGCGACGAGACGCGCGTGCTCGAGTTGCTCAACAATACGGGCGCTGCCCTGGCCGGCACCCTCGACTTGCCGGCCCTGCTGCAGGAAACCGTCGATGCGGCCACGCGCATCAGCGGCGCGCGCTTCGGCGCCTTCTATTACGACGATGCGGGCGAGGCCCACCCCGCGGCACGCGCCGTCAACAACATCAGCCTGCGCCAGGCCGACGCCATCGCCACGGAACTGCGCCAGGGCGCGGCCATGCGCCGGAACGACTTGCTGACCGCGCCCGACGCCAGCGCCGATGGCGCGCCGCCGCTGCGCAGCTGCCTGAGCCTGCCCGTCAGCTCGCGCTCGGGCCTGTTGCTGGGGCGCTTGCTGCTCGGCCATCCGCAGGCGGGCATGTTCAGCGCGCGCAGCGAACGCATCGTCTCGGCCATTGCGGCCCAGGCCGCCGTCGCGCTCGACAATACGCGCCTGTACGCGGCCGCCACGCGCGCCGCCGAAGAGCGCAAGGTTCTGCTCGACAGCGAACGCGAAGCGCGCGCCGAGGCCGAGCGCACGAACCAGCTGAAAGACGATTTTCTCACCACCCTGTCGCACGAACTGCGCACGCCGCTGTCGGCCATCCTGGGCTGGGCCCAGGTGCTGCGGCGCGGCACGCGCGACCAGGCCGACCTGCACCGCGGCCTGCAAAGCATCGAACGCAATGCGCGCGCGCAGGCGCAACTGATCGAAGACTTGCTCGACATGAGCCGCATCACCTCCGACAAGGTACTGCTGGACCTGCAAACCATCGTGCCCGCCAGCATCATCGCCTCGGCCATCGAAACCCTGCGCCCGGCGGCCGACGCCAAGCACATCGCCATCCATTGCAGCATCGCCAGCGATGCGGGCAGGATCACGGGCGACCCCAGCCGTATCCAGCAAGTGATCTGGAACCTGCTGTCGAATGCGTTGAAATTCACGCCGCAAGGGGGACGGGTCGAGATCGGCGTGCGCCGCGAGGCCACCCGCCTGGCCATCACGGTGAGCGACAACGGCGTCGGCATCAAGAAGGATTTCCTGCCGCACGTATTCGACCGCTTCCGCCAGGCCGACGCCTCCACCACGCGCCGGCATGGCGGCCTGGGCCTGGGCTTGGCCATCGTCAAGCACCTGGTGGAGCAGCATGGCGGCACGGTCACGGTCAGCAGCGCCGGCGACATGCAGGGCGCCAGCTTTACCGTGCGCCTGCCCCTGGGCACGCGGGCAGCGCCGGCGCGCCTGGCGGGCGGCGCCCCGTCCGCCAGCCCGGACTTGCGCGGCGTCACGGTGCTGCTGGTCGATGACGAGGCCGATGCGCGCGAACTGACGGCGCGCATCCTGCGCGACAACCATGCCGAAGTGCATGGCGCCGGCAGCGTGGCGCAAGCGCTGCAACTGCTGGAGCAGGTGCAACCGCATGTGCTGGTCAGCGACATCGGCATGCCCGACGCCGACGGTTTCGATTTGCTGGCGCACATCCGCGCGCACGCTTCCCCCGACGCGGCCCGGCTGCCCGCGCTGGCCCTGACGGCGTTCGCGCAACCGCAGGACCGCCAGCGGGCGCTGGCCAGCGGCTTCCAGGCCTGGATCTCGAAACCGCTCGACCCGGCCGAACTGGTCGCGGCCGTGGCGCAACTGGCCGCGCCGCGCATGAGCGCCCTGCCCCCTGAACCGGGCGACACAACACCGTCTTAAAAAGATGATGCAAAGAAATACATAGTGCAATACAAAATGACTATTCCCATGGGTTGGCCTTCCTACTTTCAGACGCGGCACTGTCCTACAAGCAACTAAGCCGAAGTTTGCTACACTGAAATGCAGAAGCGCACCTGCACGGCAGGCTGGCGGCGGCGGCTTAGGCCGGTGAGAACGTCAGAAGCGAGCTCAAGCGCTGTTGTGCGCCCTATCTTGTTGCAAGGCGCTACTATCTTCCCACCGCCGTCAGCCCATCATCTGCGGTAGAAACCAGCGTTGCATAGACCGTATAACCGAGACCTTACATGCCCAGCCAAGATGAGATTTTGAAAGCCAAAATTTTGGTCGTCGACGATTCACCCGACAATGTTGACCTGATGCTGGAAATCCTGCGCGATGCCGGCTACACCAATGTCACGGCCACCATGCGTCCAGCCCAGGTCTGCCCCCTGCACCGGGAGCATTGCTACGACCTGATCTTGCTGGATCTGCAAATGCCGGAACTGAATGGCTTCCAGGTCATGAAAGGCTTGAAGGAAATCGAGCATGGCGGCTACCTGCCCGTGCTGGCCCTGACGGCACAACCGAGTTTCAAGATCGCCGCCCTGGAAGCCGGGGCGCGCGACTTCATCAGCAAACCGTTCGATCTGATGGAAGTGCACAAGCGCATCCACAACATGCTGGAAGTGCGCCTGCTGTACAAGGAACTGGCGCAATACAGCAAGCAGCAGCAGGAACTGGCGCTGCACGATCCGCTGACGGGCTTGCCGAACCGGCGCCTGCTGGAAGACCGCATCGAGCATACCCTGCAGCAATCGGCCCGCAGCCGCGGCAAGTCGGCCATCCTGTACCTGGACCTGGACGGCTTCAAGGCCATCAACGACAGCTACGGCCACGGCTATGGCGATGAAATCCTGAAAATGGTGGCGGCCCGCCTGGTGGGCGCCTCGCGCAAGGAAGACACGGTGGCGCGCATCGGCGGCGACGAATTCGTCATCGTGCTGGGCAACCTGGCCGGCAAGGGCGACGCGCGCGAGCCGGCCGCCAAGCTGATCGAAGTCATTTCCGAGCCGTATTTCATCAACGACCTGACCTTGCGCCTGTCGACCAGCATCGGCATCGCCATCTACCCGGACGATGCCAGCACCGTCGATTCCCTGCTGGGCGCGGCCGACACGGCCCTGTATGAGGCCAAGCGCGCGGGCAAGAACCGCTTTTGCTGCTCGCCCCACGAAGTGATGGCGTCGCAGGTCAACATGCAGAAAAGCAGCATCCCCTCGATCGCCTGAGCCTGTTTCCCGCGCGGAACATAAAAAAACCGGCAAGCCACGATGATGGCTTGCCGGTTTTTATGGCCAGGATGCTTTATTTCTTGCCAGCCGTCACTTCATGCTGGCCCGCATGCTGGTGGTCCGTCTGTGCATCGACGGTTTCCGGCGGCACTTCGATGCGCGTGATGCCGGCATCGACGGAGATCGGGTCGCTGGCGGGGAAAGTCATTTCCACGGCGTCGTCCAGCAACTCTTCCTTGGCCCGCTCTTCGCCGCTCATGCCCTCTTCATCGGCCAGGATGGCCAGCGCGCTGGCCCATTTGACGAAATTGAGGTTGGACAATTCGCGTACGGTGGTCACGCCAAACGCTTGCTGCAAGGCCTTCGCATCCTTCGCGCTGACACCGCGCAAGGCGCTGATGGGGGCATTGACGATGTCGCGGAAGCTTTTGTCGAGGTATTCCTTGTCGACGATGGTTTCGATATTCATGGCATGTCCTTTCGTTTCGGTAATCGGGCCTGTGCTGCACCCTGCGCCGCGGGGCGGCTATGCTGCATGGAGAAAATGCACACCCCCACTATGGCAGCGTGCGGCGCTCCGGTATGTGCGCAGCCGTACGTAACGGCGGGAACGATGGCCCTTGGCGCCAACAACAATATTGCCTATGATATAAAAGTGATGGGAGGAGATTAAAATTGCCGAAAAGACAGAAATTTTCCATCCATGCGCCCCGCGATGAAATCATCATGTATGATCCACAACTTGAATTTGGTCCACCTTTCACCATTCACGGGGCGCTATGTCCGCACAAACAGATCCGAACAAGGAAACGGCCCAGGCCGATGCGGAACGCGCCGCCGATCTCAGCGAGTTGCTCGGTCATGTCAACACCAGCTGGGACAATGAACGGCGCGCCCTGTCGCGCCAGCTGCACGACAGCCTCGGCTCGTCGCTGACGGCGCTGACCATGCACCTGTCGCTGCTGACGCAAAAAATGCCGCAGGAAGCCGCCTTGCTCGACCGCGCCGCCACCATGAAGCAATTGCTGCTGAACGTGATCGAGACCAACCGGCAAATGCAGATGAAGCTGTGGAACGACAAGCTGGAGTTCCTGGGCGTGAATGTGGCGCTGGGCGAGCTGGCCGCGCAATTTGCCGAACAACACAAGATCACCGTGCGCTGCAGCCTGCCCGAAGATGAATTGATTTGCCCGCGCAACGTGGGCGTGGCCCTGCTGCGCACGCTGGAAGAAGCACTCAGCAACATCGCCGCGCACGCGCAGGCAAGCGAAGTGGACATCATCATCGACGACAATGACGAAGCGCTGATGATGACCGTCAAGGATAACGGCAGCGGCCTGCCGGCCAGCGAATCCGTCGAAATGAGCAAGCACGGCCTGCGCTCCGTGCGCGAGCGCGTGCATTACCTTGGCGGCAGCCTGAGCCTGGCGGCCAACCCGCAAGGCGGCACGGCCCTGACCGCCGTCTTGCCGCGCATTAGCCCGAAAGCATAGTCCTTGCCAGGCCGCATCGGGCCGGAACACCACCGGGCGCCGTGATCCGCTGAACGATACAACGACAGGAGACCGCATGCAACGACTGATCCCCACCGTGCTGGCAGCGCTGCTGGCCATGGGCGCCGCCCAAGCCGCCGACAAGACCGTGCCGCCGCCGGAAACCGTGGACAAGCTGGCCTGGCTGGCCGGCTGCTGGAACGTCGATGGTGCCGAGCTCGGTTCCGGAGAACAATGGAGCACGGCCGCCGGCGGCACCCTGCTGGGCACCAGCCGCACCGTCAAGGGCGGCAAGACGACGGCCTTCGAATTCGTGCAGATCCGCCTCACCGAGCCGGGCCAGTTGGCCTACATCGTGCAGCTGTCGGGCCAGCCGCCCGTGACCTTCAACCTGCTGCGCCAGGACAAGCCGAATGAATTCATCTTCGCCAACCTGGACAATGACTTCCCGAGCCGCATCATCTACCGCCACGACAGCGAGCGCATCTTGCACGCCAGCATCACCGGCACCTTGAAGGGCAAGCTCACCACGATGGACTTCCCCATGACGCGGGGCCGCTGCGAAGCGGCGCCCGTCGCGCGCGGCAAATAAAAAGGGGCCTTTCGGCCCCTTTTTGCTCTGATACCAACCAGGTTAATGCAGCTTGACCTGCGGCGTGCTGCGCTTGATCAGGAAACGGCCCATGGCCATGACGGCCGTGCGCACACTGCCCAGCACGGCGTTGTGGTGCATCAGGTGCAGGCTGACATACATCATGCGCGCCACAAAGCCTTCCACGAACCAGCTCAGGCCCTTCAGGGAACCCATCAGGGTACCGACCGAGGTGGTGCGGCCAAACGAGACGAGCGAACCGTAGTCCAGGTATTCGTACGGCTTCGTTTGCGGCGGCTTGCCCTTCGCTTGCAGCAGGAACGTTTTCAGCAGGTAATCGGCTTGCTGGTGGGCAGCCTGGGCGCGCGGCGGCACCAGCTTGCCGTCGGGACCCGCGCAGGCGGCGCAGTCGCCCAGCGCAAAGATATTCGCATGGCCCTGCACATTGAGCATGCCCGTCACTTCCAGCTGGCCGGCGCGGTTGGTCGGCAAGCCCAGGGTAGCCAGGAACTCCGGCGCGCGGATGCCGGCGGCCCACACGCAGATGTCGGCCGCATAACTGGTGCCGCTGGCCACCGTCACCTTGTCGGGGTCGATGGACGTCACGCGCGTATCGGTCACCACGGTGATGCCGTGCTGGTGCAGCAGTTTCGAGGCGGCGATGGAGACGCGCTCGGGCAGCGGCGCCAGGATGCGCGGCGCCCCTTCCAGCAGGGTGATGCGCACATCCTTGATGGCGTTGAGATTCTGGAAGCCATACGCGGCATACACGCCGCTCGCTTCGCGCAATTCGGCCGCCAGTTCGACGCCCGTGGCACCGCCGCCGATGATGACGATATCGACGCCGGGATGGCCCGCGTCGCCCTGGCGCTGCTCGGCCATGGCCAGCAGCTTGAGCAGGGTCAAACGGAAACGTTCGGCGTCTTCCGTGGCATTGAGGGAAATCGTGTTTTCCTGGGCGCCGGGCACGCCGAAGTAATTCGAGGTGCTGCCCACGGCCAGCACCAGCTGGTCGTAGCTGACCTGGCGCTGCGGCAACAGTTGCTCATCCTTGTCGGTGGCGATGGCGCCCACGGTGAGGCTGTTCGACGCCGCGTCGAGCGCGATCAGGGGACCATAGACATAGGTAAAACCATTGTCATGCGCCAGCATCTGGTACGACAGGCCCTCTTGATGAATGTCCAGGGTGCCGGCCGCCACTTCATGCAGCGACGGCTTCCAGATATGGTACAGGCGGCTGTCGACCAGGGTCACCTGGCCGGGGCCGAGCTTGCGGCTGAGTTTGCAGGCCAGCTCCAGGCCGCCTGCACCTCCCCCTACGATTACGATTTTACTGTGCAAAGATCCTCCTGCTTGTTAATCCCTGTGCCCGTTACCATTGCCGTGGCCATTGCCATTGCCATTGCCTCGGCCCGGCTTGTCATCATGCTTGTCGCGCTTGCCTTCATGCTTGTCATAGTGCTTGTCATGCTTGTCGTCATGACGGCCGCGGTCGCCGTAATCGGGACGGCCATGATCGCCATGCTGCTGGCGGTAACGGGGCACATATTGGTTGTTATACCAACCATCTTGGACGAAATATACCTCTTGGTTACAGGCATTATACTTGCGGCAGTGCTTGGACCAGTTTTTGGCATGGCCGGGCGGTACGCGCAGGTAGATCGGGGCGGCCGAATAGTATTGCGGGCGCTGCACGATGACGGGCTGGGCGTAGATCAATTGCGGCGCGGGATAGTCGCCTATGTCGATGCGTCCGTAAAAGCCTGGCTGGCCGACGGTGACGGAAACCTGGGCGACGGCGGCGGTGCCTGCCGACAGCAGGACGGCGGCGAGAATGAGGGTTTTCATGGGGACACTCCTTTTATCAGTTATGCCGCAATTGTAGACCTTGTGCAAGCAACTGTTTGTTCGCAAGGACACATAAGGAATCCCGTCGCAATCTCACCACAGTTTGCCCAAAGGCACGACCAAGCCGCTGAACAGCGACCAGTCCGGCGACGCCGCCGTCAAGCCGCGCGCCATGCCGATGTCGATGGCCAGCCGTGGCGTGGGACTGTAGGTGGCGGCCAGCAGCAGCTGCGCCGTGGCCGGTGCGCCGCGCAGGCGCGTGCCCGATACTTCCGCCGTGGCGCCCCAGCGCTCGCTGACGGGCGTGGAAAAGGAGGCAGCCCAGCCCGTTTGCACCCTGCCCGTGCCAGGGTCGGATGCGCCCAGGCGCGTGGCGTTCAGGTTGGCGTCCATGTGCACGGCGCCCAGGTCGCGGCTGACAATGCCGTTCAGCGAGAGATCGCTCTTGCCGCTGCCGATGCTGTCCTTGGCCGTGGGCAGCTTCCAGCCCAGTTCCAGGCCCAGGGCCGTGGCGCTGTCGAGCAAAAAGGCGCGCTTGAGCACGACGGTCGTGTCGCCCACGCCCGTTTCGCGCCGGCCCGTGTCATCGCGCGCGCGCACGAAGCCCTCGCCTTCGAGCAGCACGCCCCATTCGGGCGTGAACGCCAGCTTGAACGTATATGGCAGGCTGGCGCGGCGCGTGTCGTCCGTTTTGGACAGCAGGCCGCCCGCCTCGAATTCCAGCTGGCCCGGCACGGGCAGCTGGGCGGGGCTGGCCACCGATGGACGATAAGGCAGGACGGGATCGCCCTCCTGCGCCTGCACCAGGGGCGCCAGGGACAGCAGCAACAGGGAAAAACTGAAGGACGGCAGGAAGGAAGACGGCATGGGGGACCCGGAAGTGGCAAACGCGCAATAGCGACAGCCTACCACCGCCGCGCCGATTGCGCCCGATCCGGGCGCTGTCAGGCAAGGCGCCGCACGCCCTGACTGGCCACCGCCGCAGGCCGGCGCAGCGGCGTCACGTTGCTCGACGCCGGCACGGCGATGCGTTCGGCCTGGGCATGCAGGCGGAACACGCCCACCAGTTCCGTCAGGGTCTGCGCCTGGTCCTGCAGCGATTCGGCGGCCGCCGCGGCCTCTTCCACCAGGGCCGCATTCTGCTGCGTCACCTGGTCCATCTGCAACACGGCCTGGTTGACTTGCTCGATGCCGGCGCTCTGCTCCGCGCTGGCGGCCGTGATTTCCTGCATGATGTCGGCCACTTGGCGCACGCTGGCGACCACTTCGTCCATCGTCTTGCCCGCGTCATGCACGAGCTTGGCGCCCACTTCCACCTGCTCGACGGAGTCGCCGATCAGGGTCTTGATTTCCTTGGCGGCACTGGCTGAGCGCTGCGCCAGGTTGCGCACTTCGGCCGCCACGACGGCAAAACCGCGCCCTTCCTCGCCCGCCCTGGCCGCTTCCACGGCCGCGTTCAAGGCCAGGATATTCGTCTGGAAGGCGATGCCGTCGATGACGCTGATGATGTCGACGATCTTGCGCGACGAGGCATTGATCGATTCCATGGTCTGCACCACCTGCCCCACCACGGCGCCGCCCTTGCCGGCCACGTCGGACGCGGCGCCGGCCAGCGCATTGGCCTGGCGCGCATTGTCCGCGTTTTGCCGCACGGCCGACGTCAGCTGCTCCATCGAGGACGCCGTTTCTTCCAGCGAACTGGCCTGCTCTTCCGTGCGCGACGACAGGTCGAGGTTGCCCTGGGCGATTTCGCTGGAAGCCGTATGGATGGTATCCGTGCCCGAGCGCACCTGGCTGACGATGCCCACCAGCTTGTCGCGCATGGCTTTCATGGCAAACAGCAGGCTGGCATTGTCATGGCTGGCCGTACGGATATCGACGGTGAGGTCGCCCTCGGCGATGGCGCCCGCGATCCTGACGGCATACGCCGGTTCGCCGCCGAGCTGGCGCGTCAGTCCGCGCGTGATCAGCGCGCCCAGCGCCAGGCCGGCCGCCACGCTGCCCAGCACGAGGGCGAGCATGAAGGTGCGGCTGGTCTGGTACACGTCCGACGCCTGCGCCGCGGCCGCCCTGGCCCGTTCTTCTTTTTGCAACGATAATTTATCGAGCACGCTGTCGAGTTCATCGGCATGCAGCCGCGTCTTGTCGAGCAGCTGCGTCAGGTTCGCGCTGCGCTGCGCCAGCGGTTCGGCCGCCGCCAGGGCCAGCGCCTGTTGCATGGTGGCGATGTATTCCGCTTCGACGGCCGCGAAGCGGGCAAACAGTTCCTTGGCGGCTGGCGAGACGAACAGCGGTTCGGCCTTGGCCAGATAGCTTTTATTGTGTTCGAGGAATTTGGTGATATCGGCCTGGCGTCGGCTGCGCTCTTCCGCCGTGGTCGCCAGCAGGAAATTGCTGCGCGCGCGGCCCACCTTGATCAGGGCGATATTGGCTTCCTTGATGTACGACAACCCCAGCAATTCATGGTTGTACATCCTGCCAGCCATGGTGTCGATCTTGCCCATGTTGAAAATACCGATGCCGGCCACGATGGCGCCCAGCAGCGCGACGCAAAAGAATGCCGCCAGCAAGCGCGTGCCCACTTTCATCCGATTCAACATGATTCCTCCATAGTCTGCGGCCAATACCCGGCGATGCGTATGAATTTGAATATAAAGAAAAATCGCTGAAGAAAATGCTCGGATTGTCACTAAACAACAATTCCTTGATTTATAGCAACATGCAAAACGGCTTGCCATGCTAGGCAAGCCGCCGTGTTTATCCGCGCCAGCAGAGCATGTTAATGCCCGCCATGCGCTGCCGGCTTGCGCACCGTCATCTCGACGCCACCTTTCGCCGTTTTACCCGTCCCCTGGCCGCGCACCGGTTCCGGCAAGGCGCCCGTCCATTCGTACGCCACGCTGCCGGCCGGGTGCTTGTACCAGCCCGGGTCGCGGTAATCGCCCGGTTTCTGATCCTTGCGCACCTTCACCGTGGTGAACATGCCACCCATGCCGATGGCGCCGAAGGGACCGTCGCCCGCCATCATCGGCAGGGTATTGTCGGGGATCGGCATCTGCATCTCGCCCATGTCCGCCATGCCCCGCTCGCCCATCACCATGTAGCCGGGCACGAGCTGGTTGATCTTCGCCGCCACGCCCTGGTGGTCGACGCCGATCATGGTGGGCACGTCATGCCCCATGGCATTCATCGTATGGTGCGACTTGTGGCAGTGGAAAGCCCAGTCGCCCAGGTCCGTTGCCGTGAACTCGACGGCGCGCATCTGCCCCACGGCGATATCGGTCGTCACTTCGGGCCAGCGCGATTCGGGGCGCGTCCAGCCGCCATCGGTGCCCGTCACCTCGAATTCATGGCCATGCATGTGGATCGGGTGGTTCGTCATGGTCAGGTTGCCCACGCGCACGCGCACCTTGTCGCCCTGGCGCACGACCATGGGGTCGATGCCGGGGAAGACGCGGCTGTTGAAGGTGAACAAATTAAAATCCGTCATGGTCATGATCTTCGGCGTGTAGCTGCCGGGATCGATGTCGTAGTTACTGAGCAAAAAGACGAAATCGCGGTCCACCTTCATGACATTCGGGTCTTTCGGGTGCGTGACCCAGAAACCCATCATGCCCATGGCCATCTGCGTCATTTCATCCGCATGCGGGTGGTACATGAAGGTGCCGGGCCGCTTGGCAACGAATTCATACACGAAAGTCTTGCCAGGAGGAATGCCCGGCTGGGTCAGGCCCGTGACGCCATCCATGCCGTTCGGCAAGCGCTGTCCATGCCAGTGCACGCTCGTGTGTTCCGGCAATTTGTTGGTGACGAAGATGCGCACCCTGTCGCCCTCCACCACTTCGATGGTGGGACCGGGCGACTGGCCGTTGTAGCCCCACAGGTTGGCCATCATGCCGGGTGCCAGTTCGCGCACGACGGGTTCGGCCACCAGGTGGAATTCCTTGACGTTGTTGTTCATGCGCCATGGCAAGGACCAGCCATTCAGGGTGACGACGGGGTTGTACGGGCGCCCGTTCGGCGGTGGTGGCGGCGCTTTCGTGTCCGCGCCGGCCATGCTGACGGCTTCCGGCAGGGACGCCGCACCGACGCGGCTCACCGCTGCCGCACTGAGGGCGACGGCACCCGCATTCATGAAAAAGTTTCTACGTGTAATCATCATTATTCCTTGTTGGCTGGGCCGCTGCCATTGATGGCGCCTTGCAGTTCAGTTTGCGCGATCCAGAAATCGCGCTGGGTCTCGATGGCGCTGTTCACGCTGGCGACTTGCTCGCGCGCATCGGCCAGCAGTTCGAACACGCTGGCCAGCATGCCGTTGTAGCGCAGCAATACTTCATGCGAGATCGTCTTGCGCAGCGGCACGACTTCATCGCGGTAGTGACGCGCCAGGTCGTAGGCCGTGCGGTAGCTCGAATACGCTACGCGCACTTCCGAGCGGGCCCGCACCGCCGTGCCCGCCGTGCGCTGCAGCGATTGCTCGTACAAGGCTTGCGCCCGGGCATTGCGCGCCGTGCCCCAGTCGAACAGGGGCAGTTCCAGCGAAACTTCATAGCCGTTTTCGCGCGGCGCCTCGCTGCTGCTCTTGTTCGTGTAGCCCACGTCGAGCACATTGACGAAACCCGTCACCTTGGCCAGGCCCAGCGCGTCGGCCGTCGCATGGGCGTCGAGTTTCGCTCTTTGCACGTCGAGCCGCTGCTCCATCGCCTGCGCCTCGATATTGCCGGCCTCCGCCGGCTGGGCCGGCAAGTCGGGCAGGCGCGACGGCAAGGTAAAGCTGGTCTGCTTGCCCCACAGGCCCAGCAAGCGCGTCAGCTGCTCGCGCGTCATCAATGTCTGGTGGCGCGCGCGGGCCAGATCGCCGACGGCGTCCGCATAAAACACTTGCTGGCGCGCCTGATCGAGGCGGCTCCAGTTGCCCGCCTGCCGCAAGCGCGTGGCCAATTCGGCGCCCGCCTCGGCCGACAGCAGCGCCCGCTGCATGAACGCTTCCGTCTGCACTGCGGCCACCGCATTGAAATAGGCGCGGCGCGTCTCAAGCGCCAGCTGCACGGCGCTGCTGGCGGCCTGCAGCTTGGCTTGCTCGAAACGGCCCCGCTCGATGTTCACGCGCATGGGCATGGTCAAGAGGCCCGCCAGGTCGAAGCTGACGCCCCGGTCGATTTCATTGCCATGGCTGCCGTGCGAGCGGCCGAACGACAGGCCCGGGTTGCGCAAGCGTCCCGCCTGCACCAGGTCCGCCTCGGACGCGCCCAGTTCGGCCAGCGCCGCTTTCATGCCGCGGTTGTTCATCAGGGCGATGCGCACGGCGCTGTCGGCGTCCAGGGGCTGGGCCAGCAGGGAGGCCAGTTTTTCCTCGCCACCGTTGTCCGTCAATGCCGCCGGGGCGCCCGTGCGGGCGTCGGCCAGCGCGGACACGGCCTGCATGCCGCCATCGGGGCTGAAGCTGGCGCAGCCAGTGAGCAACAAGGCGGCCGCCAGGGCCAGCGGCGTCAGGCAAGTCGATTTTGTGAAACGTGCCATCTCAGTGTCCTTCGTGCTGGTGTTGCGGGGCGGGCTGGGCGGCCGGCTTGGCATCGGGCTTCTCCATCGGCATCTTGTGGCCGTCCATCTTGTGGCCGTCCATCTTCATCATGCCCATATGGCCGCCGGCCTTGCCGACTTTGTCGTTGACGGCGCGCCAGGTCTGGTCGGGCGTGGCGTCCTCCTCGGCGGCGGGACGGTAGCCGGCGAAGGCGGAGCGGTAGGTGGGGGCCGGCACGGGCGCTTGCGCGTCTTGCGGGGCGGACGGGGGCTGGGATTGCGCGGCGGCGGCCAGCGGCAGCGAGGCAAGCGCAACGCCGGCGGCCAGCGCGAGGCTGAATAATTGCTTCATGGTATTCCTTGAATGACGGGGTATGGCGCGGCGGGCGCGCGACGGGAACGCTGGCGCGGCCGGTACGACGTGCAGGGACGTGCGACGGCGGCACCGCCAGGTTCAACGGGCGGTCAGGCGGAGCGCGTGCTTCTCGGGGGACGTTCGGGACCAGGCGGGATATGCCCGGCGAACAGGGAATCGGGCGCCAGCGCCGGGGGCGGCGCGCGCAGGGTCAAGGCGTGCAAGGCAGGCATGCCCGGCGGCGCCGTGGCGCCCACCGTGCAGGCGCCGTGGTTGCTGCAATCGTGGCCATGGTGGCCGGCGCCGGCGCCGCCATCGTCCATGGCCATGTGCAGCGACTGGTCCTGCATGTGGGACATGCCGGCCATGTCGCCCATGTCGTGGCACTGGGGCGCCTCCATCGCTACGGCGGTGGCGGTGACCGCTGCCACCCGCTCGTCCACGCAGCAGCTGCGCATGGCCGACGCAAAGCCCTGCAAGGGCAAGGTGACGGCAAGCAGCCAGAGCAGCGAGCGGGCAAGAAAGCGGAAAAAGGCACGGTTCATGGCAGGACTATAAACCTTCCCACATGAGGAAGGTCAAGTGCCTATTTGCGCCCGCCGCCGTGCGCCAGCCAGATGACGTAGGCGCCGTAATAGCCCTGCCCCTCCAGGATGACCTGGCCATCGGCAAAATGGATGTTCTCCACTTGATTGACGGTAAAATACGCGCGGCCATCGGCCGCCTCCACGTCGCCCAAGCAACGGGCGCGGGGCCGGCAGTAGCCGCTGGCGCGCCCGATGGCCCACATCAGGTCGCCGATCATGAAGTCGTCAATCATTTCGGCCAGCAGCGGCCGGTGGCCCGCCAGCATGGCCGTGATGTCGGGGTAGCCGGCCTGCATGAGCTCGGGCAAGTCGCTTTCCTCGTACTGCAGGTCGTCTTCGCGGCAATCCTGCACGAAACTGTTGAAGGGTTCGTCGAGCAGTCCCGCCAGCGCCGCTTCCGGCACGCTCAGGCGGAACGGGTGCAGCGGCAGCACGCTGTGCTGGCCGTAATTGAGTTCGCGGCAGTCGAGCAAGGCCGGCGGGTGGGGCTGGCCATCGACCTCGCAGCGGATGCCAAGTTCTTGCTCAAACGTCATTAATATCCATCCCTGCCATGCCCCTGGTCCTCGTTGTACCGCATCAGCGCCACATGGTAAGCGCTGGCGGGCAAACGGGACAGGCTCAGATACCACAAAAAACAGCGGATCAGTTCATCCCGCGCGGCACGCCCGTCAGGCGGGTTCCGTGATGCCCACGCAATTGCGCCCGTTTTCCTTGGCCACGTACAGGGCCGCGTCGGCGGCCAGCAGCACGGCGTCCGTGCTGCGCTCCCCGTGCGACGACGAGACCACGCCCAGCGAGACCGTGATGGCGCCCGCGCCTGGAATCACGGCGGCGGCCACCTTGGCGCGCAGGCGCTCGGCCACCTGCATGGCCACGTCCAGATCGGCATCGGGCAGCAGCATGATGAATTCGTCGCCGCCATTGCGGCACAGCACGTCGGCATCGCGCGAACAGGCGCGCATCAGCTGCGCCAGGCGCAGGATGACGTCATCGCCCACGGCATGGCCCCAGCGGTCGTTGACTTGCTTGAAATGGTCGATGTCGATGGCGATGACGGAAAACGGCCGCGCCTGCGCCTGCCAGGCGTCCAGCGCCGCCGCCATGCCGCGCCGGTTCGACAGGCCCGTCAGCGGGTCCGTCTCCACGTCCGTCTTCAGCTTGCCGATCTTGTTCTGCAACAACGCCAGTCCCTTCAACAGGGCTTTCTTGATCTGCGCCGCCTCCACATACCACGAGCGGATGGCGGCGATGTGCTCGGCCGTGCCGGGCGCGTCCATGCGCCGCGCGCCTTCGGCCAGCTGCACCAGGGGCCGGGAAATCAGGCTGGCCAGCCACCAGATGAATGGCAGGCTCAGCAAGGCGATCGGCAGGGAATGCCATACCGTGTCGGCCATCAGCTGGTTCAGCGGCGCCAGCGTCATGGCCGTGGGACGCTGCGCCACGATGCCCCAGCCCGTCGACGGCATGATGGCGTAGCCGGCCAGCATGTCCACGCCCAGGCTGTTGTCCATGCGCCGGTTGCCGCCGCCCCGCTGCGCGATGATGGCGTCGATCACCTCATTGCGGCCGGCCACGTCGCCCAGGCGTTCGGGGTCCGGGTGGTACAGCAGGCGCCGGTTCTGGTCGACCACGTACAGATACGAGCCGTCGCGGTAATAATGCTGGCCCAGCATGGTGTACAGGATATTTTTCTGTTTCAGGTAGATGCTGCCGCCCACATAACCGAGGTAGCGGCCATCCTTGCCTACGATGGGATGCGAAACGAACACCACCAGGTTGCCCGCCGAGGACATGTACGGCTGCGTCACCAGCGGGCGCCGTTCGCGCAGCGCCTGCGCGGCGCCGGCCGAATCGAGCGTGCGGTTTTTCAGTGCCAGGGTTTCCGGCGACACGCCCAGCACCTTGCCCCGGGCGTCGACGATGAGCACGGAATTGAAGCTGTTCGTTTGCAGGCGCAGGCGCTGCGCCTCGTCCGTCAGCCATTGCTCGTCGCCCATGCGCGACGGCAGGCTGCCGGCGCTGTAGGCCAGCTGCTGGCGCGCCGACTGCAGGAAGTCCTCGGCCGTGCTGGCCAGCTTGCTCGCGTAGGCGTGGTTCGCTTCCAGGGTGGTGTCGATCAGCAACTGGCGCTGCACGCTGTAGCTGGCATAGAAGGTATTGGCCAGCGACACCAGGGCGCTGGCAAAGGCCACAAGCACGATCAAACGGCGCAAGTTCATGCGCAGAACAGGTTTAGTCCACATGGAGTCGGCAAGAAATTGGAAAGTATTGCGCTAAAGAAAGAGCGCATTATACCGAGACACCCGTGCCAATATTGAAATATTGGCATCCATGGTCAAAGAAACGGTACAAGCGGCAACGCGGGGCGCTGCCGCCTTGATTTGCATCAAGCGTGAATCGCGTGCTTGCGGACCCAGTCCGTGTAGCGCTGCATCCAGCCCTGGAAGAAACCGAGGCTGGCCGGGCCGATGCCACCGTGCTCGTCGAACAGGCCGTCCTTGGCCTGGATAAACATTTCAGGTTGCCCCAGCAGCGGCACGTCCAGGTAAGCGAGCACATTGCGCAAATGCTGCTGCGCCAGGGCCGTACCCGTGGCACCGACGGACACGCCCAGCACGGCACCGGGCTTGCCGCCCCACACGCTCTGGCCATACGGACGCGAGCCGTGGTCGAGGGCGTTTTTCAGCACGCCGGGGATGGAGCGGTTGTATTCGGGGGTGAGGAAGAGCAAGGCTTGCGATGCGGAAATCTCCGATTTGAGGCGCAGCACCTGCTCGGCCTGCGCGCCATCGTCATCCTGGTTGTACAGCGGCAAGTCGCCGATCTCGATATGTTTAAAGGAAAACTCGGGCGGCGCCAGCTTGACGATGGCGTCGGCCAGCTTGCGGTTGAAGGAATCCTTGCGCAGGCTGCCGACGATGATAGCAACGTTATATTGACTCATAGAAATCCCCGATGATGGTTAATAGAAAGCCCCGGAGTGGAGTTCACACCGGGGCCTATCTTGCCACACAATCATCGGCTTAGCGCGCTAGCGTGCAGACTGCGCCAGGCCTTGATATTCGCGGTAATAGCGCCCGCCCAGGTTCGTCAGCACTTCATAGCCGATGGTATTGGCCATGGCCGCCACGGCGTCGACCGGATGTTCGGCGCAGATCAGGTCGACCAGGCTGCCCGGCGCGACGCGCTCCTGCGCGATGGCGCTCACGTCCAGGGTGATGGAATCCATCGAGATGGCGCCGATCTGCGGCACTTTCACGCCATCGACGATGGCCAGGCCCTGGTTGCTCATGCTGCGCAGCCAGCCATCGGCATAGCCGACGGAAACCGTGGCCACCTGGCGCGGCTCGCTGGCCGTGTAGCGGCGGCTGTAGCCCACGTGGTCGCCGGCGGCGATCGTGCGGGTCTGCATGACCTTGCCTTGCAGCCGCACCACGGAGCGCAGCGGATTCGGTTCGCCGCCCTGCGGCCCGATGCCGTACAGGGCCGCGCCCGGGCGCACCAGGTCGAAGTGGTAATCGGGCGACAAAAAGATGCCCGAGGAATTGGCCAGGCTGGCGCGGTATTGCGGCAAACGGGCGCGGATGGCGATGAAACGGGCCAGCTGCTCGCCATTCATCGGATTGGCGCGCTCGTCGGCGCAAGCCAGGTGGCTCATGATGTAGCGCACCTTGATGCCATCGAGAAAATGCGGGTCCAGCAGCCAGGCGTCGATTTCCTGCGGCGACAGGCCCATGCGCGACATGCCCGTGTCCACCTGCACGATGGCGTCCAGGGCGGTGTCCAGCGCCTTCGCATGCTGGCGCCAGCCCGCCACCTGCGGCTCGCTGTTCAGTACTGGCGTCAGGCCGTGGGCCGTGAATTCGCCTTCCGTGCCGACGGGCGGGCCGTGCAGCACGAAGATGGCCGCGTCCGGCGCCACGTGCGGGCGCAGGCTGATGCCCTCTTCCAGGTGGGCCACGAAGAAATGGCGGCACCCCTCTTCATACAGGGCCGCGCCCACTTGCGCGGCGCCCAGGCCATACGCGTCGGACTTCACGACGGCCGAGCAGGCGGCCGGGTGCGCCTTGTCGCGCAGCAAACGGTAGTTGGCGCGCACGGCATCGAGGTCCACCGTCAGGATGGCGCCGCTACGTTCTTTTGGAGGCATGCTTCCCGCCATCTCAGGCTCCCGCGTATTGCAGTTTGCCATGGCCCTGCGCGCCGCTGTAGCGGCTGACGGACAGGTCGTCGGCCAGGATGGCCGGCTGTTTCGACGACATCAGGTCGGCCAGCAATTGCGCCGAACCGCAGGACATGGTCCAGCCCAGGGTGCCGTGGCCCGTGTTCAGGAACAGGTTGCGCAGCGGCGTGCGGCCGACGATGGGCGTGCCGTCCGGCGTCATCGGGCGCAAGCCCGTCCAGAACGTGGCCTCAGCCGTGTTGCCGCCGCCGGGGAACAGGTCGTTGACGACCATTTCCAGCGTTTCGCGGCGGCGCGGGTTCAGGTTCAGGTTGTAGCCGGCGATTTCCGCCATGCCGCCCACGCGGATGCGGTCGTCGAAACGCGTGACGGCGATTTTATAGGTTTCATCGAGGATGGTCGACACGGGCGCCTTGGCCGCATTGACGATGGGCACGGTGATCGAATAGCCCTTCAGCGGATACACGGGAATGTCGAGCAGCGGCTTCATGAAGCCCGTCGAGTAGGAACCGAGCGCCACGACATAGGAATCGGCCTTGACGATTTCCGCGCCGCATTGCACGCCAGCAATTTCATCGCCCTGCGTCAGCAATGCATCGATCGAGACGCCATAGCGGAACTTCACGCCCAGCGCCTCGGCCATTTCGGACAGGCGCGTGGTAAACAGCTGGCAATCGCCCGTTTCATCGTTGGGCAGGCGCAGGCCGCCGAACAGCTTGTCCTTGACGGCTTCGAGGGCCGGCTCGGCGCGCGACAGCTCGTTGCGCTGCAGCACTTCATACGGCACGCCCGCGTCTTTCAACACTTCGATATCCTTGGCGGCGTCGTTGTATTGCTTTTCCGTGCGGAACAATTGCATCGTGCCTTGCTGGCGGCCTTCATACGTGATGCCGGCCTCGGCGCGCAACACCTTGAAGCAGTCGCGGCTGTACTCGGCCAGGCGCACCATGCGTTCCTTGTTCACGGCATACGCTTCCGGTGTGCAATTACGCAACATCTGCCACATCCATTTGAGCTGGGCGGCGCTGCCGTCGAGCGAGATGGCCAGCGGCGCGTGGCGCTGCATCATCCACTTCACGGCTTTCAGGGGAATGCCGGGCGCGGCCCATGGCGAAGCGTAACCGGGCGAGATTTGCCCCGCATTCGCGAAGCTGGTTTCCAATGCCGGGCCCGGCTGGCGGTCGATGACGGTCACCTCATGTCCTGCCTTGGCCAGATAGTAAGCACTGGTGACGCCGATGACGCCGCTACCCAGAATCACGATACGCATAGTTTCCTCATTATATTTTTTAGGCTGACGCCAGATTAACCGCTATCATATTGGGAAAGAGCCAGTATTTGTTCACGTATAAATCGAGATATTCAGCAATAAATCATGAGAATCCTTAAAGAATCGGCACGTGGCCTCGACAAGCTGGACCGCCACATCCTGCGCATCCTGCAGCAGGATGGCCGCATCTCGATGAAAGACCTGGGTGAACAGGTGGGCCTGTCGATCACGCCCTGCATCGAGCGGGTCAAGCGCATGGAGCGCGACGGCGTCATCACGGGCTACCACGCCAAGGTGAACCCGGCCGCGCTGGGCGCCAAGCTGCTCGTCTTTGTAGAGATTACTCTCAATCAAAAGTCGGCGTCCGCCTTCGAGCAATTCCGCCGCGAAGTGCTGCAGATTCCCGAGGTGCAGGAATGCCACCTGGTATCGGGCGACTTCGATTACCTGATCAAGGCGCGCATCCATGAAATGGCCGAGTACCGCAAACTGCTGGGCGACATGCTGCTGCAGCTGCCGGGTGCCGCGCAATCGAAAAGCTATGTGGTGATGGAAGAAATCAAGGAAACCCTGGCGCTCTCGACCGACGTGCTGCAGAGCCGGTAAAAGTACCGCCAGCCGGCACCATCGGCATCATTTTTTGCGCCTTTGTATAATCTTGTAGCACATTCGTGGCGACGCAAGCACACTCCCGGCATGACATCACGCCCGTCCTCTCTGAGATTGGAAGCAGTGATGCACACTGGGAGTCCCTATGAACACATTGATAAAACTGGCAGCTTCCTGCCTCGCGGGCCTGGCCGTGGCCATGTGCACCGCCAGTGAATACAAGGTCAACCGCGCGCCCGACAACGGCGCCATCTATCAGAACATCAAGGTGGGCAAGACCACCCGCCTCGACCTCGACGCGGCCCTGGGCAACGCCACCGTCGTCAGCTTCGATCCCGGCTATGAAGTCTGGGTCTACAAGAACCAGCTGCAAGCGCCCAAGGTGACGCGGCTGATCCCCCTGCTGGGCGAAAAAGGCACGCGCGAAGTGGCCGTCATGTTCGACCAGGCGGGTGTCGTGAAGAAATTCCGCATTCACGAGCCGCGCAAGTAGGCGCACAGCGAACGGGCGCCGCAAGCCACGCTGGCTGGCTATACTGGCTACCGCCGCCCACCGCTCACCTACCCAGCAAGGAGTTCCCATGCGCCTGCCCTTGATCGCTCCGCAAGACCTGACGCCCGAACAGCAGCCGCTGTATGACGATATGCGCAAAGGCATCACCAGCAATTTCAACGATTTCATCGCCGTGCGCGAAGACGGCGCCCTGATGGGGCCATGGAATCCGTGGCTGCACGAACCGGCCATCGGGAAGGCCATCTGGGACCTGACCCTGGCCATGACGGCCAACGCAACGCTGCCCGATAACGTGCGCCAGATTGCCATCCTGGTGGTCGGCGCGCGCTACAACGCCGCCTATGAAATCTACGCCCACATCGCCGTCGCGGAGCGCGAAGGCATGTCGGCCGAGCGCCTGGCCACGCTGGTGGCCGACGTCAAGCCGGTCGACCTCGACAAGCATGAGAGCATCGCCTACGACCTGGCCTACGCGCTCAGCGGCGGCGGCACGCTGCCGGAGCCGCTGTACCGGCTGGCGCTGGCCACCTTTGGCCAGCACGGCACCAACGAGCTGATCTACCTGGTGGGCCTGTACGCGCTGGTCTCGACCACCTTGAACGGCTTCAACGTGCCGGTGCCGGAACGCGACTGAAGGACCCTGCCCTTCACTTGCCCCCTTGCGATGGGGAACGCCAGTGGACGCGCTCTTGCTCTACACTGGCGTTTTATCCTCTGCAACCTCCATGCAACTACCTGCAAACCTCGCCCGCATCTCGGTCGAACAAGACTGGCAACACACGACAGCGTATCCACCGCTCGGCTTCACCCCGTTCGCCGAAGGCGCGCTGGGCAATGGCGACACGTTCGGCCTGTACTGGCCCATCGGGCGCGAAGCGGCGGAACCGATCGTCGTCGAAACCTGGCACGACGAGTGGCGCGTGCAGCCGCACTTTTCCAGCCTGGCGGCGTTTCTGTCCGCCTACGCAACGGCGGAAGACGAGTACGTCGCCACGCCATCGCTGGCCGACGACCCCGCCTCGCCCCGCGCAGCCTATCTGGAAGCCAAGGAATTGATTGCGCAGCGCAAGCCGGACGCCGCCATCGCGCTGCTGGAAGCGGCGCTGGCCATCGTGCCCGAATACACGGACGCTCTGACCTTGCTGCATGGCCAGTATGTGCGCGCGGGAAGAATCGACGAAGCCGCCAGGGTGGCCATCCAGGCCATCATATCGCCACCATCGTTTGGCGGCCCGCCATTCAAGGCTTTGCAATGGCTGCGCACGCAGCCGGTACCGGACGGGGAACCAGACCCCATCTGGCGCGCCTGCGGGAAGCTGTCGTTCAACTTTGGCGGCAGCAAGGAAAATGCCGACTACCCCGTGCTGCTGGCCGCCATCGACACCTATCTGGAGCAAGGCAACTACCTTTCCGCCTCGACCCTGATGCAGACGTATGCCGAACTGATGAGCGCGGAAACCGTCTCGTTCCAGGAACGCTACACCTTCGCGCCGGCCGCCTTCATTGCGCGGCAAATCGCCGTCAGCGCGCAGCTGGCCAACGGCAGCCGGGACACATCAACGCTATGGCTGCCTGATCTGGCCTGATTGCTGCCGGAACAGCTTGCGGTACGCCGACGGCGACGTCTGCAAGCTGGCCCGGAAATGCTGGCGCAGCGACAGGGCCGTGCCGAAGCCGGCTTCTTGCGCCACGACATCGATCGAGGCCGCGCTTTTTTCCAGCAGGCTTTGCGCATGCGCCAGACGCTGGTTCAGCAGCCATTGCTTGAACGACGTGCCCGTCGCCTGGCGGAAGTGGCGCGTAAAATTGCGCCGGCTCATGGCGGCCCGTTCGGCCAGCGCATCGATGCTGTGCACCTGGCCCAGGCTGGCCGTCACGCAGGCGAGCACCTCGGCAAAGCGCCCTTCGCTGCCGGACACGGGCAGCGGGCGCTCGATGAATTGCGCCTGCCCGCCCTGGCGGTGCGGCGCCACCAGCAGCCGGCGCGCCACCCGGTTGGCCACCTCGGCGCCCGCCAGCTGGCGCAGCAGATACAGGCAGCAATCGAGGCCGGCCGCCACGCCGGCCGACGTCAGCACGGCGCCATCGTCCACGTACAGCACTTCCCGGTCCACCTTGACCTTGGGATAGCGGGCCGCCAGCCGGTCCGCCATGCCCCAGTGCGTGGCGGCGCTCTTGCCATCCAACAAGCCTGCCTGCGCCAGGGGGAACGCGCCCAGGCACAGGCCCACCATGCGCGCGCCGCGCCCGCTGGCCGCCTGCAACGCCGCGACCAGCGATGGCGCCGCGTCGCGGCAATCGTCGTGCCAGGCCGGCATGATGACGATGTCGGCGCCCTCCAATCCTTCCAGTCCGAACTCGGGCGTGATGCCGAAGCCGGCCGCCGTGCGCAAGGGCACGGGATCGGCGGCGCACACGCGCACGTGGAAAGGCGGCAGGTCGGCCTCGTCCGTCTGGGCGCCAAACACGAGGCAAGGCACGGACAAGTGGAATGGCGTCATGCCGTCGAAGGCGATCACGGCCACGCTCAAGGGGGAAGAAGCTGGAAAAGTAGGCATGGCCCGATTTTATCGCAGATAGGCCTTCGGGCCACTTTTTGTTTATGCGGTGCGGCTTGAAAATGGATGTATCGGGGAAGTCCTTCCTCTTTCAACCATTCAGGAGTCAAGCATGTCCAACACTACCGCACCGCGCCGCGCCCTGCTCGTCATCGACGTGCAAAACGAATACTTCACGGGCGACATGCCCATCGAATATCCATCCGTCGATATTTCCCTGCCGAACATCGTCACCGCCATGGCCGCCGCCCGCGCCGCCGGCGTGCCCGTCATCGTCGTCCAGCACGATGCGCCGGAAGCTTCTCCCATCTTTACAAAAGGCAGCGACGGCTGGCAGCTGCATCCGCAAGTGGCCGCCTTTGCCGCCGACCACCGTATCAACAAGACCATGGGCAGCGCGTTTGCGGGCACGGACTTGCGCGCCTGGCTGGAGAGCCACGGCATCGACACCCTGACGGTGATCGGCTACATGACGCACAACTGCGACGCGGCCACCATCTACCAGGCCGCGCACGACGGATTGCAAGTCGAGTTCCTGCAGGACGCCACCGGCACCCTGCCCTACGCCAATGCGGGCGGCACGGCCAGCGCCGAGGAAATCCACCGCGTCTTCAGCACTGTGTTCCACTCGAATTTCGCCGCCGTCGTCAGCACGCAGGACTGGCTCGACGCCGTGCGCGCAGGCACGCCGCTGGAAAAGGACAATATTTATCTGTCGAACCAGCGCGCGAGAACAATTTCAATTACACCTTGATGGAAAGTACCGGATGCTTGAAAATATTTTCAGCCATCCCATTATCTTTCCCTGACACCGGCCGTCAGATACGTTAGAGTTTTAGAATTACACAGCTTAAAAAGGCTGTGTCCTTTTCCACGCTAACGGAACACGACCGAGATGGCTTTAGCTGTATTTGAATGCACACAATGTGGAGCGAATCTGGACGTAGAAGACCAGGCATCCACATTTACCTGTCCCTATTGTCACAATTCACATGAGCGCAGCCATGAGGCGGCATCCAGCCCCACCCCACAAACCTTGTGCGTCATGGCGGAGCGCTCGATTGCAAAAGGACTCTATGGCAAAGCCATGCAGTACGTTGAGCAGGGGCTGCTGCTTGATCCTTACCATGCAGGCTTGCTGGATCTGGAAATAAAAGCGCGCGATGGATTAAGCCAATTCAACAATACACAGGCTGCGCGACGTGCCAAAGAGGCAAAGCTGGCTGCCGACAAGGCCGAATCCGACCAGTATCACTATCAAGCGAAGCAAATGATGCGATTGCTGCGCGAGAATAAGAAAATCTACGGTACAAACATAGGTTTTAAAGTGCCGCAATCGGCCGATATGGATCTGGCACTGCAATATATCGACCGTTCGCTGGAGCTATTTCCCGAAAACCCGATCTCTCTCAATCTGAAGGGGCTGATTTTATGGGAAGGACACAAGAAAAAAGACGAGGCACGGGCTTTTCTGGAAAAAGCCGCCCAACTCGCGCCGCGCAATATCGACATCCAGAATAATCTCGCCTCGCTCAATTCTTCGGCATGCTTCATCGCCACGGCGGCATTCGGAACACCTTTTGCAAGCGAAATCAATGTATTGCGGCATTGGCGTGATCGGCATCTGCTGCAATCTATTGGCGGACGCTGGTTTGTGGCGTGCTATTACCGCACCAGTCCTCCCTTCGCCAACTTCATTGCCACACGCCCAACATTGAAACGGCTGGTTCGCTGGCTACTCCAGCCACTGCTGACTTATGCGGCAATCCGCTTGCGCAAGGGCCATCTCCATTCCGCCCCAGGAAAAACGTCACGGCATTGCGAATGATGCGAAAACTTACGCTCTTGGGCTTGGCCAGCTTTGCCACGTTCTCGCTGGCCACCGCGGCCCTGGTGCTGGCGGGCCTGAACGACAAGCTGGCCCCTGCCGACGTGATCGTCGTGCCCGGCAACACGATCCTGCCCGACGGCACGCCCAGCCCCCGCCTGCAGGCACGGCTTGACGCGGCGCTGACACAGTTCCAGGAACACAGGGCGCCACGCATCCTCGTCAGCGGTGCGACGGGCAAGGAAGGTTTTGACGAGGCCGCATCGATGGCCCGCTACCTGCTCAAGCGCGGCGTGCCGGCCGGCGCCATCATTGAGGATAATCAAGGCTGGACCACGGACGCCACGGCCCGCAACGCGGCGCTTCTCATGCGCGCACACGGCTGGAAGACAGCCATGGTCGCCACGCAATATTTTCACGTGCCCCGCTTCCGGCTGGCGCTGGAGCGGGCCGGCATCGCCGTCAGCGGCAACGTGCATGCGCCGTATTTCGAGTTGCGCGACCTGTATTCCGTGCCGCGCGAAACGGTGGGCTATGCCGTGTATTTCATGCGCCATTGATCCCGGTTCTTATAACGTCTGACAAAACCGTAGCGAGCGGCAGTGATTTGTGGCTAAGAAGCGCAACCGTGCTTCGCACGGGGCCGCCGAGGTAGTGAGCATCGCAGGCCGCAAAGCGCGACGCGCAGTAGGTTTGGTCAGATGTTCTTACTCGCTCCAGTCGCGCGAGCGCTCCACCGCCCGCTGCCACTTGTGCAGCCGGCTCAAACGTTCGTCGGCCGCCATGGCCGGCTCGAAACGGCGCCCCACCTGCCATTGGGCGGCGATTTCTTCCTGCGATGCCCAGAAGCCCACGGCCAGGCCCGCCAGGTAGGCGGCGCCCAGGGCTGTCGTTTCCGTCACCACGGGGCGCACCACGGGCACATTCAAGATGTCGGCCTGGAACTGCATCAGCATGTCGTTGCGGGCCGCGCCGCCGTCCACGCGCAACTCGGATAGCGCAATGCCCGCGTCGTCCTGCATGGCGGACAGGACATCGACGTTCTGGTAAGCCACGCCCTCCAATGCCGCGCGCGCGATGTGCGCCTTGCCCGTGCCGCGCGTAATGCCGATCAGGGTGCCGCGCGCGTACGGGTCCCAGTACGGCGCGCCGAGTCCCGCGAACGCGGGCACGAAGACCAGGCCGCCCGAATCGGGCACGCTGGTGGCCAGCGCTTCCACTTCGGACGAGTCGCGGATGATGCCGATGCCGTCGCGCATCCATTGGACGGCCGCGCCCGCGATAAAGGCGCTGCCTTCGAGCAAATAATCGGTTTGATTTGCATCAGGACCCAGGCTCCAGCCCACCGTCGTCAACAGCCGGTTTTTCGATGGCAAGGGGCGCTTGCCCACGTTCATCAGCATGAAGCAGCCCGTGCCATAGGTATTCTTCGCCATGCCCGGTTTCAGACAGGCCTGGCCGAACGTGGCCGCCTGCTGGTCGCCCGCGATGCCGGCGATGGGCACGGACACGCCCAGCAAGTCAACGCGCGTGTGCGCGGCCACGCCGCTCGACGGCACGACGTCGGGCAGCAGGGAGGCGGGAATGTCCAGCAGCGCCAGCAGATCCGTGTCCCATTGCAGGGTATGGATATTGAACAGCATGGTGCGCGCCGCGTTGCTCGTGTCCGTCAAGTGGGCGCCGCTCATCTTGTAGATCAGCCAGCTATCGACCGTGCCGAAGGCCAGCTCGCCCCGTTCGGCGCGCGCGCGGGCGCCGGGGACGTTGTCGAGCAGCCATTTGAGCTTGGTGGCGGAAAAATAGGCGTCCAGCACGAGGCCCGTTTTTTGCTGGATCACGTCCGCCTTGCCCTGCTCGACCAGCTGCTCGCAGTAAGCGGCGTTTCTCCGGTCTTGCCAGACGATGGCGTTGGCGACGGGCTCGCCCGTGGCGCGGTCCCACAGCACCGTCGTTTCGCGCTGGTTGGTCACGCCGATGGCGGCCACGTCCGAAGCGGCCACGCCGCTGTCGCGCAGCACCTGCTGCAGCACGCCCTCTTGCGAGGCCCATATTTCGCCTGCGTCATGCTCGACCCAGCCCGGCTGGGGAAAAATCTGGCGAAATTCGCGCTGCGCGCTGGCATGCGGCCGGCCCGCATGGTCGAACAGGATGGCGCGCGAACTGGTGGTGCCCTGGTCTAAAGCAAGTATGTATTTGGTCATGGTCGCTACTACGGCTATACAGTAAAAAAAGGCACGGGCAAAGGCCCGTGCCCCGGGAAAGCGGCGGCAGAAGTTTACACGACTACCTTACCTTGCCCTCTTTCCAAGCCTGCAATAATTTATCGTAGGCAATCGTTTCACCCTTCGGCTTTTCATTCGCCAGCTTTTTCCACGGCGCGTGCTGGTCCGACAGATACTGGTTCGGATCGACCTTGGGATTAAGCTTCGGCGCGCACGCCTTCATGCCGGCCCGCTGCAGGCGCGCCATGACCTGGTCCATTTCCTCGGCCAGGTTATCCATGGCGGCTTGCGGCGTTTTTTCCGCCGTAATGGCCGTGGCCACGTTCTTCCACCACAGCTGCGCCAGCTTCGGATAGTCGGGCACGTTGTTGCCCGTCGGCGTCCACGCCACGCGGGCGGGGCTGCGGTAGAACTCGATCAAGCCGCCGTACTCGTTCGCGTGCTTCGTGAAGTAATCGTGGCGGATGTCGGAATCGCGGATGAAGGTCAGGCCGACGATGGATTTCTTCAGCGATACGGTTTTCGACGTGACGAATTGCGCGTACAGCCAGGCGGCGGCCTTGCGGTCATCGGGCGTGGACTTGAACAGGAACCAGGAACCGACGTCCTGGTAGCCGTTCTGCATGCCCTCTTTCCAGTACGGGCCGTGCGGCGACGGCGCCATGCGCCATTTCGGCGTGCCGTCCTTGTTGACCACTGGCAAGCCCGGTTTCGTCATGCCGGCCGTAAATGCCGTGTACCAGAAGATTTGCTGGGCGATTTCGCCCTGCGCGGGCACGGGACCCGATTCCGAGAAATTCATGCCGTTCGCCTGCGGCGGCGCGTATTTCTTCATCCAGTCGATATATTTCGTCAGCGCAAATACGGCCGCCGGCGAATTGGTGGCGCCGCCGCGCGACATCGACGCGCCCACGGGCGTGCACTTGTCGGCCGCTACCTTGATGCCCCACTCGTCGACCGGCATGCCGTTCGGAATGCCCTTGTCGGCCGCGCCAGCCATCGACAGCCACGCATCGGTAAAGCGCCAGCCCAGGGACGGATCTTTCTTGCCGTAATCCATGTGGCCATAGACTTTCTTGCCGTCCAGCTCCTTCACGTCATTCGTGAAGAAATCGGCGATATCTTCATACGCGGACCAGTTCTGCGGCACGCCCAGCTCATAGCCATACTTGGCCTTGAACTTGGCTTGCAAATCCTTGCGCGCGAACCAGTCGGCGCGGAACCAGTACAGGTTGGCGAACTGCTGGTCGGGCAACTGGTATACCTTGCCATCGGGCGCCGTGGTAAAGCTGATGCCGATGAAATCTTTCAGATCGAGACCGGGATTCGTGAATTCCTTGCCCTTGGCCGCCATGTAGTCGGACAACGGTTCCACGGCGCCATAGCGGTAGTGGGTGCCGATCAGGTCGGAGTCGGAAATCCAGCCGTCATAGATGCTCTTGCCCGACTGCATGGACGTTTGCAGCTTTTCCACCACATCGCCTTCCTGGATGATGTCGTGGCGCACCTTGATGCCCGTAATTTCCTCGAAGGCCTTGGCCAGCGTCTTCGATTCGTAGACGTGGGTATCGATGGTTTCCGAGACCACGGAAATTTCCTTGATGCCCTTGGCTTTCAGCTTGGCCGCCGCATCGATGAACCATTTCATTTCAGCAAGCTGTTGCTGCTTGCTCAGGCTGGATGGCTGGAATTCCTTGTCGATCCAGGTTTGCGCCTGCTTGGCGTCGGCCAGGGCCGCGTTCGACACGAGCATGGCCGCAGCCGCGAAGACCGTGAACTTCAATTTCATCGTGAATCTCCTTTTATAGTTTTTACCGGCCGCCTGCTGGCGGTACGGCATCCATCAACACCGGCAAGCCGGTCATCCCCAACGCATAACAATCAACAACACCACAAAACTGATGGCGGCGCCTATCGCCTGCTGCATTTCCGTGAACCCCGCCCAGGCCAGGTTCACGTAGGCCGCCGTGAGCAAGCCGATGAACAGGCGGTCGCCGCGCGTCGTCGGCATGGGCAGGAAGCCCTTGCGTTCGATGCTGGGCGAGCGAATTTGCCACACCGTCATGCCAGCCAGCATCAAGCCGATGCAGATGAAGAAGATGGCCACTTCCGGCGTCCACGCCATCCAGCCGAACAGGCTGGCTGTGCTATCGGTATTATTTTCCATGTCACACCCTCCCCATCGCGAAACCCTTGGCTATGTAATGCCGTACGAACCAGATCACCAGCGCGCCGGGCACGATGGTCAGCACACCGGCCGCTGCCAGCACACCCCAGTCCATGCCGGCCGCCGAGACGGTGCGCGTCATGGTGGCGGCGATGGGCTTGGCATTGACGGAGGTCAGGGTGCGCGCCAGCAGCAATTCCACCCAGCTGAACATGAAGCAGAAGAACGCCGTCACGCCCACGCCCGATTTAATCATCGGCAAGAAGATGCGGATGAAGAAGCGGGGGAAGCTGTAGCCGTCGATATACGCCGTCTCGTCGATTTCCTTCGGCACGCCGGACATGAAACCTTCCAGTATCCACACGGCCAGCGGCACGTTGAAGACCATGTGCGCCAGCGCCACGGCCAGGTGCGTATCCATCAGGCCCACCGTCGAATACAGCTGGAAGAACGGCACGAGGAAGACGGCGGGCGGCGTCATGCGGTTGGTCAAGAGCCAGAAGAATAAATGCTTGTCGCCGACAAAGTTATAGCGGGAAAAAGCGTAGGCTGCCGGCAAGGCGACCGTGACCGACATGACCATGTTCAAGGCCACGTAAATCATGGAATTGATGTAGCCGCTGTACCAGGAACGGTCGGTAAAAATCGTGTGGTAGTTGGCGAACGTCCATTGCTGGGGCCACAGGCTCAAGACCCCCACGATTTCCTCGTTGGTCTTGAGCGACATGTTGAGCATCCAGTAGATGGGCAACAATGACGCCAGCAAGAAGACCACGAGGATGGTGCTGCTCATTTTCTTGTGCATCATTTCTGGTCTCCCGTGCCGACGCGCTGCATCCACGTGTACAGCACAAAGCAGAACAGCAGGATGATCAGGAAGTAAATCAATGAAAACGCCGAGGCCGGCCCCAGGTCGAACTGGCCCACAGCCTTTTGCGTCAGGTATTGCGACAAAAAGGTGGTGGCATTGCCCGGTCCGCCGCCCGTCAGCACGAACGGTTCCGTGTAGATCATGAAACTGTCCATAAAGCGCAGCAAGACGGCGATCATCAGCACATTGCGCAGTTTCGGCAGCTGGATGTAGCGGAACACGGCCAGGCGCGAGGCGCCGTCGATGCGCGCCGCCTGGTAATACGCGTCGGGAATGGCGCGCAGGCCCGCATAGCACAGCAGCACGACCAATGGCGTCCAGTGCCAGATATCCATCACCATCACCGTCAGCCACGCGTCGAGCGAATTGCCGTTGTAGTTGTAGTCGAATCCCAATTGATTCAGGGTGTAGCCCATCAGACCGATGTCGCCGCGGCCGAAGATTTGCCAGATGGTGCCCACCACGTTCCAGGGAATCAAGAGGGGCAGCGCGATCAGCACCAGCGCCAGCGATGCCTTCCAGCCATCGGCCGGCATGCACAGGGCGATCAGGATGCCGAGCGGAATCTGGATGGCCAGCACGGAGCCGGAAAACAGCAGCTGGCGCAGCAAGGCGCTGTGCAGGTCGCCGTCGAGCATGACCATGCGGAACCACTCGGTGCCCACAAACACCTTTTGCGTGGGGCTCAGGATATCCTGCACGGAATAATTGACCACCGTCATCAGGGGCAGGATGGCGGAAAAGGCCACGCACAGCAGCACGGGCAGGATCAATAGCCAGGCGCGGCGGTTGTTATCGGTTTTACCGTTATGTATCATCAGGCCACCCGCTTATCGTTGACATAGAAAAGGGTGCGTTGCGGCGGAAAGCGCAGCCGCACAGCATCGCCGGCGACGGCATCGATGGCGCGCAGCTTGGCCGCCACCGTCGCGCCGCCCAGCTGGAATTCCGCCAGGTAATGCGTGCCCATGTTGCGCACGGCCGTCACCGTGGCGTCCAGGCAATGATCGCTCCCCGCGCCGCCCTCGCCCGCCCGCAGGCATTCGACGAATTCCGGCCGCACGCCCAGCGTGATTTTCCCTTGCGCGCCCGCCAGGGCCGCGCGGGCGGCGGCGGACACGGCCAGCGCCTGCCCCGCCACCCTCGCCCCGCCATCGTCCAAGGTGCAATCGAGCAAGTTCATGCCCGGGTTGCCGATGAAATAGCCGACGAACGTGTGCTCCGGTTCCTCGAACAGTGCTTGCGCGCTGCCCGTCTGCACCACTTCGCCCTGCGTCATGACGACCACCTGGTCGGCAAAGGTCAGCGCTTCCACCTGGTCGTGCGTGACGTAGATCAGGGACAATTTGAGTTCGTGGTGGATTTCCTTCAATTTTCTGCGCAGCAGCCATTTCAAATGCGGGTCGATCACCGTCAACGGTTCGTCGAACAGCACGGCCGCCACGTCGGGGCGCACGAGACCGCGTCCCAGCGAAATCTTTTGCTTCGCGTCCACGGACAAGCCGCTGGCGCGCAGCTTCAAGTCGCCCGTCAGCTCCAGCATCTGCGCCACCTGCTGCACGCGCTTTTTCACCTCGCTCTCTTTCCAGCCGCGATTACGCAGCGGAAACGCCAGGTTGTCGTGCACGGTCATGGTGTCGTAGATGACGGGAAACTGGAACACTTGCGCGATATTGCGTGCTTCCGTGGGCAACTGCGTCACATCCTTGCCGTCGAACAGCACCTTGCCATGCGACGGTTTCACGAGGCCGGAGATGATATTGAGCAAGGTCGTCTTGCCGCAGCCGGACGGCCCCAGCAAGGCATACGCGCCGCCGTCATGCCACTCCATGCTCATGGGCCGCAGCGCATAGTCGGCGGGGGCCGACGGGTTCGGTTTGTAGGCGTGGGCCAGGTCCACCAGTTCGATGCGCGCCATGTCAGACTCCTCCCTGCGCAGGAGAGAACAGCAGCCCGCCATCGTCGGCGAAGATCAGCAAGGCATGCGGCTGGCAATACAAGGTGCAGGCACTGCCGATCTCCAGATTGTGCACGCCGCCGAGCTGCGCCACCAGGGCCAGGTCGCCGCGGCGCGCATGCACATAGGTTTCCGAGCCGCTGATTTCCGCCAGGTCCACCGTAGCTGCGATGGCCACGTCGCCTTCGGACTGGGGAGATAAATGCAGGCTGTGCGCGCGCACGCCGAGGATCACGTCGCGCCGCTCGCCGAGGCGGGCGCGCTGCGCGCCGCTCAGGTGGATGGCCAGGCCATCGGCCGCCTGCGCCACGCCGTGGCCATCCACGCGCGCGGGGATCAGGTTGATCGGCGGGTCGCTGAAGGTGCGCGCCACGGCTATGGAATTGGGCGCGTTGAAGACGTCCAGGGTCGGCCCCTGCTGCAGCAGGCGTCCCTCGTGCAGCACGGCCACGTGGCCGCCCAGTTGCAGCGCTTCCAGCGGTTCCGTGGTCGCGTACACGACCGTCGTGCTGCCGCTGGAAAACAGTTCCGTCAATTCGCGGCGTAATTCCTCGCGCAGTTTGTAGTCGAGGTTGACCAGGGGCTCGTCGAGCAGCAGCAACGATGCATCCTTGATCAGCGCGCGCCCCAGCGCCGTGCGCTGCTGCTGTCCGCCCGACAATTCGCCCGGCGTGCGCTGCAGGTAGGGCGTGATGTGCAGGCGCTCGGCCAGCGCCAGCACTTTCGTGCGGATCTGCTCCTCGGGCACTTTGCGCAAGCGCAAGGGCGAGGCGATATTGTCGTAGACGGTGAAGGCTGGATAATTGATGAATTGCTGGTACACCATGGCCAGGTTACGTTTGCTGACGGGCACGCCCGTCACGTCAACGCCATCGGCCGTCACCGTGCCCCCGCTGGGCTTGTCCAGCCCCGCCATCACGCGCATCAAGGTCGTCTTGCCGGCACGCGTGGTGCCCAGCAAGACGTTGATGGCGCCCGGCACCAATGCCAGCGACATCGGATATAAAAAGTCGTCAGCCCCCTGCTTCCTGCTGATCTTGTCCAGTACCAGTTGCACGCGCTTCTCCTCCAGTGATGGTTTCTTATTCTTCGCCGCGCCCTCTGCGGGGCGCGGTCGCCAACGGGTGCTGCTTACGACGACAACGGGTGCTGCAACAGCCAGGCGTCGAGCTTGCCCGCCGTCTCGCGCGGCAGGTGCAGGCCCAGCTTGGAGCGCCGCCACAGGATGTCAGCCGCGCTGACGGCCCACTCACGGCGCCGCAGATAATCGACTTCCGCCGCGTACAGGCCGGCGGCGATTTCCTCGCCCATGGCCGCCACGTCCTTCCGCCCGGCCAGCAGCATATGGATGCGCGTGCCGTAGGCGCGTGCATAGCGCGCCACCAGCGCCGCCGGCAGCCAGGCATATTCGCGCTGCAAGCCTTGCACGAACTGGCCGAACTCGCGCACGGACCGGTTCTGCGGCGTGCTGCCGAACACATCGCCGCCGGGCAGGCAGGCGTTGGCCGTCCAGGCCGGCCGCGCATTGCCCAGCACCGGCGCCAGCAAGTCCATCGCTTCCTCGGCCAGCTTGCGGAACGTGGTGATCTTGCCGCCGAAAATGCTCAGCAGCGGCGCGCCTTCCTGGTCCAGCTCGAATCGGTAATCGCGCGTGACGGCCTTGGCGTCGGCCGCCGCGTCTTCCACCAGCGGGCGCACGCCCGCATACGTCCACACCACGTCGGCCGGCACAATGGGCTTGCTGAAATAGTAACTGGAAAGCTCGCACAAGTAACGAATTTCCTCGTCGTCGATTTCCACCTTGCCAGTGTCGCCGTGGTAGTCGAGGTCGGTGGTGCCGATCAGGGTGAAATCGTGCTCATACGGAATGGCAAACACGATGCGCCCGTCCGGATGCTGGAAGATGTAGGCATGATCATGCTCGAACAATCGCTTGACGACGATATGGCTGCCCTTGATCAGGCGCAAATGCCGGCCCTGTCCGCCCGGCGCCGCCTGCTGCAGGAATTCGGCCGTCCACGGCCCGGCCGCATTGACGACGCTGCGCGCGCGCACCGCCGTCCGTGCCCCGCCGCTGTGCTGCAAGGTGGCCAGCCAAGAAGCGTCCGCACCCGCGCCGTCGCGCCGCAGGGCCGTGCAGCGCGTCTGCGTCAGGATGGTCGCTCCCTTGTCCGCCGCGTCGATGGCGTTCAGGACCACCAGGCGCGCATCGTCGACCCAGCCGTCGGAATACACGAAGCCGCGCTTGAACTGGGGTTTTAACGGTGTGCCGGCCGCATGGCGCGCCAGGTCGATGCCCTGCGAGCCAGGCAGGATTTCCCGCTTTGCCAGCATGTCGTAGAGGAAGAGGCCGGCACGTATCAGCCAGGCCGGACGCTGACCCTGCGCATGCGGCATGACGAAGCGCAGCGGCCACATGATGTGCGGCGCCGAGCGCAGCAGCACTTCGCGCTCGATCAGCGCCTTGCGCACGAGGCCGAATTCATAGTATTCGAGGTAGCGCAGGCCGCCGTGTATCAGCTTGGTGGAAGCGGACGAGGTGTGGGCCGCCAGGTCATCCTTTTCGCACAGCACCACGGACAAGCCCCGCCCGGCCGCGTCGCGCGCGATGCCGGCGCCATTGATGCCGCCGCCGACCACCAGCACGTCGCATGCCATCGTTGTCTCCACACCTTGCTGTGCTGCGGCCATCGGGACTCCGTGTATGTCAGGAAAGGCCGGCGAGGAAAGACTAGGCATCGCCGGCGACTGTCGTTAAGATCACCATTTAGTAATACGCATGCAATATGAATAAGGTTACGTCAGAATACGAACTCATAGCAACATATTTTTAGTACTATTTGTTCGTTTTTGTTCGTTTGTGATTTTTAAAGAGACAAGCCCATGATTTTGAATCCCCGCCAGCGCCGCCTGCTCGAAGTGGTGCGCCAGAAGGTCACCATGTCCGTCGAGGAGCTGGCGCAGCAGCTGGACGTGACGCCGCAAACCGTGCGCCGCGACGTCAAGCAGATGGAAGAAGCGCGCCTGCTGGCCCGCTACCACGGCGGGGTGGGCTTGCCCTCGTCCGTGGAAAACATCGATTACAGCCAGCGGCAAGTGTTCAACAGCGACGCCAAGCGGCGCATCGCGGCCGCCGTCGCCGCGCAGGTGCCGCACGGCTGTTCGCTGCTGATCAATATCGGCACGACGACCGAGGAAGTGGCGCGCGCGCTGGGCCGGCATACGGGCTTGCACGTGGTGACGAACAACCTGAACGTGGCCGCCATCCTGGCCGACAACGCCGCCTGCGAAGTCATCGTGGCCGGCGGCGTGGTGCGCGGGCGCGACCGCGGCATCGTCGGCGAGGCCACGATCGACTTCATCCGCCAGTTCAAGGTCGACATCGGCATCATCGGCATTTCCAGCATCGACGAAGACGGCAGCCTGCGCGACTTCGACGCGCGCGAGGTCAAAGTGGCGCAAGCCATCATCGAACAGTCGCGCGAAGTGTGGCTGGTGGCCGACCAGCATAAATTCGGCCGCAAGGCGCTGGTGCGCCTGGCCGACCTGGCGCAAGTCGACATCCTGTTTACGGATGCGCCGCCGCCGCCCCGCTTTGCCGAAGTATTGCGCGACGCCAACGTGAAAGTGCACGTGGCCGCCTGACGGCGACAGTGTCCCGGCCGGCTCAGTGCGCGATGGCAAGCTTGCCGAAATGGCGCCCGCCGGCAGCCAGCTGCGCATACGCTTCGGCCGTGTCGCCGAGGCCGAACACGCGGTCGATGACGGGCACGATGCCGTGCGCGGCGATGGCCTGGGCCGCCTGCGCCAGGTCGGCCACGGAACCGGTGTTGTTGCCGACGATGCGCAAGGCCTTGACGATGACGGGCAGCAAGTCGATGCTGGCGGCCGTGCCGCCGACAAAACCCACCGTGAAGACCGTGCCGCCCACCGCCGCCGCGTTGAGCGAGCGCACGATAGTGGCGCCGCCCACCGTCTCGACCACCAGGTCGGCGCCCCGCCCGCCAGTCAGTTTCAGCACTTCCGCATCCCAGGCCGGCGTGGCCCGGTAGTTGATCAGGTAATCGGCGCCCAGCTGGCGCGCCCGCTCCAGCTTGTCATCGCTGGACGACGCGAGGATCACCGTGGCGCCCGATGCCTTGGCGAACTGCAAGGCAAACAGGCTGACGCCGCCCGTTCCCAACAGCAACACCACCGATCCGGGGCGCACTTGCGCCGAACGCACTGCATTCCACGCCGTCGTCGCCGCGATGGGCAGGGCCGCGCCCTGGACAAAATCGAGGTGGGCCGGCAAGGCGACCAGGCTGGCGGCGGGGACGGCCACGTATTCGGCCAGCGAGCCCGGCAAGGTGACGCCCCGCATCGCGCCCACGTTGTGCGGCGTGATGGCGCCGCCCTGCCAGCGCGGCATGAAGTGCGGGATGACGCGGTCGCCGACGGCCAGGCCGCCGACGCCCTCGCCCAGCGCCGCCACTTCGCCCGCGCCGTCGGCGACGGGAATCAGCGGAAAGGCCGCGCCGGCAAAGTTGTCGGTCGCAATGGCCACGTCGAGAAAGTTCAGCGTGGCGGCGCGCAGGCGCAGCAGCACCTCGCCGGGGCCGGCCTGCGGCTCGGGCAGCTCGGTCTGGCGAAATGCGGTGAGGGAAGGAGCGGTCAGTTGTATCGCTTGCATGGTCTGTTCTCGGGCAATGTGTCAGGGTGGCCGCGCGCTGGCGGGACAAACAGCAGTGTCATTTAAAATAATTAATAGATAAACTATGGTTTGATTCAATGATTTGACACCAGGGATTGCCAATGGATTTACTCGATAGCATGAAGGTGTATGTGCTGGCCGTGGAAAAAGGCAGCTTGAGCGCTGCCGCGGCCGCGTGCGGGATCTCCGCGACGATGGCCGGCAACCACCTGCGCACGCTGGAAAAGCGCTTGGGCATGCAGTTGCTCCAGCGCACCACCCGGCGCCAGCACCTGACGGCCTTCGGCGAGGATTACTATGCGCGCTGCAAGGAAATCCTCAGGCTGGTGGCCGAAACCGATGTCCAGGCGCAAAACCTGCAACTGGCGCCCGCCGGCAAGCTGCGCATCACGGCGCCCCTCACCTTCGGCGCGGAAGCGCTGATGCCCGCCATGGCCGCGTACCTGGAGCGCTATCCCGACGTGAGCATCGATGTGTCGCTGAGCGACCGCGTGGTCGACCTGGTGGAAGAAGGTTTCGAGGCCGCCATCCGCATCGGCCAGTTGCCCGATTCGTCGCTGATCGCCAGGCCGCTGGCGCCCTACCGGCTGATGATCTGCGCCTCTCCCGACTATCTGGCGCGCAGGGGAACGCCGCGCCTGCCGGCCGAGCTGAGCCGGCACGAATGCCTGTCCTTCTCGCCCGCCGCCCTGGCGCACTGGCGCCTGACAGGCCAGGACGGCGTCTGCAGCGTGCCCGTCTCGGGGCGACTGCAAGTCAACCACGGCCAGGCGCTGCGCGTTGCCGCATTGCATGGCATGGGCATCGTGCTGCAACCGGCCTTCCTGCTGGAAACGGACGTGCGGGCGGGCCGCCTGGTACAGCTGTTTCCCGCGCATGCGTTGCCCAGCCGCCCCTTGCACGTGGTCTACCTGCCGGACCGCTATCGCTCGCCCAAGTTGCGCAGCTTCGTCGATTTTCTGGTGGAACGGTTCAGCTGAACGGCGCCGGCAACACACCTGTGCCTTTCGACACTGATCGCCATTGAAATATTTATCAATTCGGCAAAATTCATGTTACCATTGATGCAACATGAGTTATTTTTTTAATCTTCCTCTCTAGCAATACGATTATTTGCTTGATATTGCTTTTTATCCATGTAGAGCAAGAAAAAAGGAAAAACTTTTTGCCGGTAAGTGATTTCCTGTGAAAACAGTGTTAGAAATACCTCAAGCACGACGATAGTTCCCCAACAAACCACTCGACAGCAAGCGTGAAGGCCTTAACCATGCCGGCAACGCCGCCCAGTGAAGGAAGAGAAATGAGCCATAATTTTGAATCGGCCGCCACGCAAGCCGCCCATCCCAACAGCGCCCCCGTCAGCGAGCTGGAAGCCCATCTCGGTTACTGGCTGCGTTTCGTTTCCAACCACGTTTCCCACAGCTTCCAGAAAAAAGCCGAAGCCAATGGCGTGACAGTGTCCGAATGGGTGGTGCTGCGCGAAATGTTCCGCCTGGGCTGCACCTCGCCCACGGTGCTGGCGCAAGTGTCCGGCATGAGCAAGGGCGCCGTGTCGAAACTGATCGACCGCCTGGAAAGCAAGGGCATGGTCAGCAAATCCATCCTGCTGGCCGACCGCCGCCAGCATTCGATCGAACTGACCACGGAAGGCGAGGCGCTGGTGCCCGTGCTGGCCGAGATGGCCGACCAGAACGACGAGGAATTCTTCGGCAAGCTGCCGCGCCAGCTGCGCGACGACCTGCTCGAGGCGATGAAGGAAGTGGCGCGCACGCATCAGCTCAAGAGCGCACCGCTGAACTAGCTGCCGCCATATTCCGGGCAAGGGTGACACGGTGGCGCGGGCGCTTCGGCTATGATGCTGGCCTGACTGTTTACCAGGAACACGCATGGCCCTGCACATCGAAACTCCCTTGCTCAACTCGCGCGCCCTGAGCCTGCACAGCGAACGCGCCATCTGGCTCAAACTCGAAGCCTTGCAGCCGCCCGGCTCCTTCAAGATCCGCGGCATCGGCCTCGCCTGCGAAGAATACGCGCGGCGCGGCGCCAGCCGCTTCATCTCCTCTTCCGGCGGCAATGCCGGCATCGCCGTCGCCTATGCGGGACGCCAGCTGGGCATTCCCGTCATCGTCGTCGTGCCGGAAACGACGAGCGAACGGGCCAAGGCCCTGATCGCCCAGGAAGGCGCCGAAGTCATCGTGCACGGCGCCGCCTGGCAAGAAGCGAACGCGCTGGCGCAATCGATGCTCACGCCGCAAGACGCCTTTCTGCACCCGTTCGACGACCCGCTGCTGTGGCAGGGCCATGCCGGCATGATCGATGAAGTGGCCCGCGCGGGCCTGAAACCGGACGCCGTCGTGCTGTCGGTGGGCGGCGGCGGCCTGCTGGCCGGCGTGGCCGAGGGCTTGCAGCGCAACGGCTGGGATGACGTGGCCCTGGTGGCCGTGGAAACCGAAGGCGCCGCTTCGCTGGCGGCCGCCGTGGCCGCGCGCGAGCACGTGGCCCTGCCCGCCGTGAGCAGCATCGCCACCTCACTGGCCGCGCGCCAGGTGTGCGCGCAGGCATACGCCATCAGCCAGACCCGCCGGCTGCACAGCGTGGTGGTGTCGGACCGTGCCGCCGTCGACGCCTGCCAGCGCTTCATCACCGACCAGCGCCTGGTGGTGGAACCGGCCTGCGGCGCGGCGCTGGCGGCCGTCTACGGCAAGGCGCCGGAACTGGCGCCCTACTGCAATGTGCTCGTCATCGTCTGCGGCGGCGTCACGGCCACCACGCAGCAGCTCGACCACTGGAGCGCCACCCTGTAATCGCTACGGCGCCGCCTCGCGCAGCGCCACGCCGTCGCGTCCCTGTCCCTTGGCGGCGTACAGGGCCTGGTCGGCCAGGTCCAGCAGCTGCGCCGGCGTCAGCGCACCTTCGCGGAAAATGGCCATGCCGACGCTGGTCGTCACCGGCAGCGGGCCGCCGGCCAGCGCAAACGGCTGGCGGATGGCCTCGACGATCTTGGCGCCGACCTGGCGCACTTCGGCCGCGCCGTTCACGCCTTCGAGAATGATCACGAATTCATCGCCGGCCAGGCGCGCCACCAGGTCGCTGGCGCGCACGCTGCGCACCAGCCGCGCGGCGAACTCCTTGAGCACCTCGTCGCCCGCCTTGTGCCCCAGGCTGTCGTTGATGGCCTTGAAACGGTCGATATCGAGATACGCCAGCGCCATCGGCGCACGCGCGGCCCGCGTGCGCTGCATGCTCAATTCCAGCTGCTCGTCGAAGCGGCGCCGGTTGGCGATGCCCGTCAGGATATCGGTGGCGGCGGCGAACTGCAGCGCCGTGTGCACGGCCCTGGTCTTGGTGATTTCGTGGATCAGGCCATACACGCCTTCCACCGCGCCGCTCTCGCCCACATCGGGCACGTAACTGGTATGGAAGGCGCGCTGGCCAGCGTCTCCGTCGCCGCCGATGGTGAATTCATAGTCGACCTCCTCGCCCGCGAATGCGCGCCGCAGGTATTGCTCGCGCAGCTGGTAAGCTTCCTCGCCCAGCACCTCGCGCATCGACTGCATCATGCTTTCCTGCTGCGACCTGCCGAACCATTTTTCAAACGTCGCGTTGATGAACTGGTAGCGGTGCTCGCGGTCGATGTAGACGATCACCACGGGCACGTGGTCCGTCAGCAGCTTCAGGCGCCGCTCGCTGTCGCGCGTCTGCGCCTCGGCGATTTCGCGCTCGGCCACCAGCGAGTAAAAATCGCGGCTCAAGTCGCCGATCTCGTCGCGCCGCCCGATCTGCAGCGCCTCGATGCCCAGGCGCTGGCGGCGGATTTCATGCACATGGCGGCGCAGCCGCTCCAAAGGCTGCAGCAGGCGCAGCACCACGCGCCAGCCGGCCAGGCCCGCCAGCGCCGCCAGCAGCACGGCGGCCAGCAGGATCTTGCTGCGGATGGCGTGCAGCGGCGCGAACGCGTCGCGCATGGGATACACGGACGCCAGTATCCAGCCCGTCGACGCGATGCGGTGGTAGGCAAACAGGGCATCGACGCCTTGCGTGGTGGTGCCCGTCAGCCAGCCCTCGAACCCCTGCAAGGCGCGCCGCGTGGGCACGCTGATGGGGCCATGCGCCTCGATATGCTGCATGATGCGCGACTTGTCGGGATGCTCGACGATGATGCCTTCGCCGGTCATGATGTACAGGTAGCCGCCCGTGCCCGGCTTGAGGGCGCCCAGGCGGCCCAGGAAATCGGGCTGGCGCAGGTTGACGCTGGCCGCCAGCACATAGCGCATGGCGCCCTGCGCGTCGAACACGGGCTGCGTCACCACCACCAGGGGCATGCCGGAAATGCTGCCATTGAGCGGCGCGGAAATCACCGAGCGCCGGTTCGCCAGCGTCTGTTCAAAGTAAGGTCGCCCCTTCACGTTCAGCCCCGCCTGCGGCTTGAAGGGGCCCACGCTGGCCAGCACGGCTCCGTCGATGCCGAGCACGCCGGCCGTATAGAATTCCTTGCCCAGCACCGTTTGCGCGGCCAGGAAACGCTGCAGGCTGGCGCCGTCGTGCGCGCCGCTGGCCGCCAGGCTGTCGGCGATGGCGCGCAGCACGTTGCGCTTCGCGTCGAGCTCTTCATCGATGAAGACGGCGGCGCTGGCCAGCGACACGTACTGCTGGCGCCCCGTCACGTCGCGCATGCCGCGCTCGGCCACGGACAGGGTGGCCAGCGCCAGCGAAGCCACGGCAGCGAGCACGAGCAGGAAGACGACCACGCTCATGCGCGCCTTCAGGCTGGCAGGCAGGCGCCGGCGCAGCCGATTTCGCCAGTTCATCACTGGCGCTGCTGCAAAAGCCGACAAATGCGCGCAACCGACTCGTCCAGCGCCACGGTGCCCGTGTCCAGGGTCAGCGCGGCCGCCAGCGGTGCTTCATAGGGCGCGGAAATGCCCGTAAATTGCGCCAGCTGCCCTGCCCGCGCCTTTTCATACAGGCCCTTCGGGTCGCGTGCCTCGCACACGGCCAGCGGCGTGCTGACGTGGACCTCAATGAAATGCGCGGCGCCGATGATGGCGGCGGCCATGGCCCGGTCGGCGCGGCAGGGAGAAATGAAGGCGGCGATGACGGTCAAGCCCGCCCCGTTCATCAGGCGCGCCACCTCGGCCACGCGGCGGATATTTTCATGCCGGTCTTCGGGCGTAAAACCCAGGTCGCGGTTCAAGCCATGGCGCAGCTGGTCGCCGTCGAGCACCGCCACGGCGCGGCCCTGCGCCTTGAGCCGGTGCGCCAGCGCGTCGGCGATGCTGGACTTGCCGGCGCCGCTCAAGCCCGTCAGCCAGACCGTGTCGTATTGTCCTGCCGTCATCACATTGCCTCCCCTCGTAGAGCTGGCAATATAACAAAGCCGCGCAGGAAAGGACAGATTATCAGGCCGCGCTGCGCGCCTCAAGCAGCAATTGTCGTATCTCCGGCACGCAGGAGCCGCAATTGCCGCCCGCCTTGACGCAGGCCGTCACCTGCGCCGTCGTCGTCAACTTCTGCTCCACGATGGCCGCGCAAATGGTGTTGCGCCCCACGCCAAAGCACGAGCACACGATGGGCCCCGCGTCGACGCCCTTGCCGATGGGCTGGCCCAGCAGCACGCCGGCGCGATCAAGCGCATCCATTTGCGCGTGCGCAAACAGGCTGGCCAGCCAGCTGCGCGACGGCAGGTCGGGACGGGGCGAGACATACACGCATTGCACGATGCGCCCCTCGTCCAGGTGCACGGCGCGGTACACGCCGGCGCTGGCGTCCGCGTAATCGAGCCAGTCGGCATTGTCGTCCGTGACGCCGAGCAGGCCGCGCGCCCAGGCGCCGAGATCCCCGATGCGCTGGCGGCCCGCCAGTTCGTAACGCAGGAATTGCTCGCCCTGCACCCGCGTCCAGTGCGCCACGCCGTCCAGGTTCAAGGGCGTGCGGCTCAGGACAAACGCATGCCACTGCACGCGGAACTGCTCGATGCGCACGGGCGTATGCTTGAATTCCGGTTCGCCCGAGACGGGGTCGACGACCGGGTTGACGACGGCGCCCACGCGCGCGTCGGACGCATTCGCGTCGCTCCAGTGGATCGGCACGAAGACCTGGCCGCGCGCGATGCCGCCGCCATGCACGACGCGCGCCACCATCGCGCCCCAGGCGCTGGAAATGCGCGCCAGTTCGCCTTCGCGCACGCTGTACAGCAGCGCATCCTGCGGATGGATGTCGATGAACGCTTCGGCGACATGGCCCGACAGTTTCGCCGCCTTGCCCGTGCGCGTCATCGTGTGCCACTGGTCGCGCACCCGGCCCGTGTTCAGGATCAGCGGATAATCCTCGTCGGGCATGTTGCGCGGCGCGCGCGGCGCCGTCGGCACGAAGCGCGCACGCCCGTCCGCATGCGCGAAGCGTCCGTCGCCGAACAGGCGCGCCCGGCCCTGTGGCCACTGCTGCGGCGCCAGGGTGTCGTACTGTGCGGCGCTCATCGCCACCAGGTGCGACAGATTGAACAGCCGCGCCGTTTCCGCCCCGTTGCGGAAGGCGGACAGGCGCGCGTGTTCGTCGAAGATGGCCTGCGGCGCCGCGAAATCGAAGCCGGCATAGCCCATGCGGCGCGCCACGTCGCACAGCACGTCCCAGTCGGCACGCGCCTCGCCCGGCGCCGGCAAGAAGGCGCGCTGGCGCGAGATGCGCCGCTCCGAGTTCGTCACCGTGCCATCCTTTTCGCCCCAGCCCAGCGCCGGCAGCAGCACGTCGGCATGGGCATTCGTGTCCGACTGCGCGCTGATGTCCGACACCACCACCAGCTCGCACTTGCCCAGCGCGCGGCGCACCTGGTCGGCGTCCGGCATGCTGACCAGCGGATTGGTGGCGATGATCCACACGGCCTTGACCTTGCCCGCCTCGATCGCGTGGAACAGGTCCACCGCCTTCAGGCCAGGCTTGCCGGCGATGCGCGGCGAGTCCCAGAAGGTTTGCACGGTGTCGCGGTGCAGCGGATTGTCGAGATCAAGATGCGCCGCCAGCATGTTGGCCAGGCCGCCCACTTCCCGCCCGCCCATGGCGTTCGGCTGGCCCGTGAGCGAGAACGGTCCCATGCCCGGCTGGCCGATGCGCCCCGTCGCCAGGTGGCAGTTGATGATGCTGTTGACCTTGTCCGTGCCGGAGGACGACTGGTTCACGCCCTGCGAAAAGGCCGTGACGACCTTGCGCGTGGCCGCAAACGCCTGGTAAAACGCCAGCAGCGCTTGCGGGTCGACCTTGCAGATGCGCGCCACCTGCAGCGGGTCGCCGCAGTCCGCGTGCGCGGCCGCCAGCGCCTCATCGAGGCCGCGACTGTGGCGCGTGACGAAATCGCCGGCGATCGCGCCCTCCTTCGCCAGGTAGCACAACAAGCCGTTGAACAGCCACACGTCGGTGCCCGGTTTCACGGGCAGGTGCAGGTCGGCCAGCTCGCAGGTGGCCGTGCGGCGCGGGTCGATCACCACCAGTTTTACCTCCGGCCGGGTTTCGCGGATGCGGGCGATGCGCTGGAACAAAATCGGGTGGCACCAGGCCGTGTTCGAGCCCACCAGCACGACCATGTCGGCCAGTTCCAGGTCTTCATAGCACCCGGGCACGATATCTTCGCCGAACGCGCGCTTGTGGCCGGCGACGGCCGACGACATGCACAGGCGCGAATTGGTGTCGATGTTCGCGCTGCCCACGTAGCCCTTCATGAATTTATTCGCGATGTAATAGTCTTCCGTCAGCAGCTGGCCCGAGACATACAGTGCCACGGCATCGGGGCCGTGCTCGTCGATGATGTCGCGCAGGCCGCCGGCCACCCGGTCCAGCGCGGCATCCCAGGAAGCGCGCCGCAGCACGCCATCGGTGCGCACCTGCGGGTAGAGCAGGCGCTGGTCGAGGTCCAGGGTGTCGCCCAGCGCCGAGCCTTTCACGCACAGTTTGCCCAGGTTGGCCGGATGCGCTGTATCGCCGGCGATGCGGATGGCGCCGTCGGGCAGGCGTGTCGCTTCCACGCCGCAGCCGACGCCGCAGTACGGGCAAGTGGTTTTCACGGGCGGGCAGCTTGTCATGGAATGTCCTGTCAGGCGGCCTGGGCGCACAGCGCCTGGCCAAACAATAAATGGGCGCGCAGCTGGCTGATGTCGCGGCGCTGCTGGATCAGGTCGAAATACCAGGGACCGTCCTGCACGTCGCCATACAGCACGGCGCCGGCCAGGCGGCTGCCCTGCACCACGAGGCGCTTGTAGACGCCGCGGCGCGGATCGCGCAGCACCAGGTCTTCGCTGCCCTCGCCGCCGAGGATGTCGCCGGCCGAATACAGGTCGATGCCCGTCACTTTCAACTTGGTGGCGCTGGCTTGCTGCACGTAGCGGCGGTGCCCGGCGCCGGCCAGGTGCGCGCCGCACACGCGCGCCTGTTCCCAGATGGGCGCGACCAGACCGAAGGTGGCGCGCCGGTGCTGCACGCATTCACCCACCGCGTACACGCGCGGGTCGTAGCTTTGCAGGCAGTCGTCGACGACGATGGCCCGTTCGCAGTGCAGGCCGGCCGCTTGCGCCAGCGCGATGTTCGGGCGCACGCCGGCCGTCATTACCACCAGGTCGGCGGGGATCGACGTGCCATCGGCAAAGCGGACTCCCTTCACGCGGTCGGTGCCGAGGATTTCCGCCGTTTGCGCCTGCATCAAAAACCGCAGGCCTCGCGCTTCCAGCGCCGATTTCAGCAGCATCGACGCGGGAGGATCCAGCTGCTGGTTCATCAGGGCGCCGCTCATGTGCACCACCGTCACATCCATGCCCTGGCGCTGCAGGCCGTTGGCCGCTTCCAGCCCCAGCAAGCCGCCGCCGATGACGACCGCGTGGCGGTGCTGGCGCGCCGCCCGCAGCATGGTGTCGACATCGTCGATGTCGCGAAAACCGATCACGCCGGGCAGCTCATGGCCCGGCACGGGCACGATGAAGGGCGTGGAACCCGTGGCCAGCAGCAGGCGGTCATAGCGCACCTCGATGCCGGACAGCGCTTGCACCGTGCGCGCCTGGCGGTCGATGCGCACCACGGGGTCGCCCGCGTGCAGGGTGATGCCGTTGTGCGCATACCAGTCGCGCGTGTGCAGCATGATGTCCTCCACCGTCTTTTCGCCGGCCAGCACGGGAGACAGCAGGATGCGGTTGTAATTGCCGTGCGGTTCGGCGCCGAACACGGTGATGTCGTACAGGTCCGGGGCGAGTTTCAACAGTTCCTCGACCGTGCGCATGCCGGCCATGCCGTTGCCGACCACGACTAAAGACGGCCGTGCGGCGGTGTTCATATGGCCACCCACACCATGCCGCCGAACACGCGCGCGGGCCAGGCGGCCACCGAGTGCTCGGGCGCTTCGATGCACTCGCCGCTGGCCAGGTCGAAGTGCTGCTTGTAGATCGGCGACGCCACGACGACGCGCTCGCCGATGCTGCCCACCAGGCCCCGCGAGAGCACGGAAGCACCCGCGTTCGGGTCGACATTGTCGATGGCGTACACGCGCGGCGCGGCATCGCCGACGCGGAACACGGCCACGTGCCGGCCGCCCAGCAGCGCGCACACGCCCGTGTCGGGCACGATGTCGGCCAGGGGGCAGATCGCCGTCCAGTTGTCGGCGCTGGCGCTGTTCAATTCATTCATCGCATTCATGGCTCACGCCTCCACGGCAAGGATGGGGATCACGGTGCTGCGCCGTTCGTCCAGCGTGGCGGGCCGGATCTGGCCCCGCTCTTCCACGAACACGACGTTCTCATCGTTCTTCCCGCTGTTGACGAAATGGCGGAAACGCTGGCGCACGGCGGGGTTGGAGACGGCTTCCTTCCACTCGCACGCATAGGTGTCGACCACGTGCTGCATGTCCGCTTCCAGCTCGGCGCCCAAGCCCAGGCTGTCGTCGATGATGACGCGCTTGAGGTAATCGAGCCCGCCTTCGAGGTTGTCGCGCCATACGCTGGTGCGCTGCAGGCGGTCGGCCGTGCGCACGTAAAACATCAGGAAGCGGTCGACATAGCGCACCAGGGTCGCTTCATCGAGGTCGGATGCCAGCAATTCCGCGTGGCGCGGCTTCATGCCGCCGTTGCCGCACACGTACAGATTCCAGCCCTTTTCCGTGGCGATCAGGCCGATGTCCTTGCCCTGCGCCTCGGCGCATTCGCGCGTGCAGCCGGAGACGCCGAACTTGATCTTGTGCGGCGTGCGCAAGCCCTTGTAGCGGTTTTCCAGCTGGATCGCAAAGCCCACGCTGTCGGCCACGCCGTAGCGGCACCAGGTGGAGCCGACACACGATTTCACCGTGCGCAAGGACTTGCCGTAGGCGTGGCCCGATTCGAAGCCGGCCGCGATCAGCTCTTCCCAGATGGCCGGCAACTGGTCCACACGCGCGCCGAACAGGTCGACCCGCTGGCCACCCGTGATCTTCGTATAGAGACCGTATTTTTTCGCCACCATGCCCACGGCGATCAAGCCATCGGCCGTCACCTCGCCGCCCGGCATGCGGGGCACGACGGAATACGTGCCATCCTTCTGGATATTGCCAAGGAAGTAATCGTTGCTGTCCTGCAGGCTGGCGTGCACGGGCGACAGCACGAAATCGTTCCAGCAAGACGCCAGGATATTCGCCGCCACAGGCTTGCACACGTCGCAGCCGAGACCCTGACCATGCGCGGACAGCAGTTCGCCGAAGCTGCGGATCTTGCCCACGCGCACAAGATGGTGCAGTTCCTGGCGCGAATAGGCAAAATGTTCGCACACGTGGTTGTTGACGGCCAGGCCCTGCTTCTGCATTTCCGCCTTCATGATCTGCGTCACCAGCGGCACGCAGCCGCCGCAGGCCGTGCCGGCTTTCGTGCAGGATTTTAATGCGCCGATGGTGGTGGCGCCATCGGCGACGGCCGCGCACAGCGCGCCTTTCGAGACGTCGTTGCACGAGCAGATTTGCGCCGCATCGGGCAAGGCGTCCACGCCCAGGCCGACTTTTTGCTGGCCGTCCGCCTGCGGCAGGATGAGGAATTCAGGGAACTCGGGCAGCTCGATTTTATTGAGCATCATCTGCAGCAAGGTGCCGTATTCGCTGGCGTCGCCCACCATCACGCCGCCCAAGAGATACTTGCCACAATCGGAAACGACGATCTTCTTGTAGATCTGCTTGCGCTCGTCCATGAACTGGTAGGAGCGGCTGCCCGGTGCATTGCCGTGCGGGTCGCCCAGGCTGGCCACGTCCACGCCCATCAGTTTGAGCTTGGTGCTCATGTCGGCGCCCTTGAACGAGGCTTCACCCTCCTCCTGCAACAGGTGGCGGGCAGCGATGCGGGCCATTTCATAGCCGGGCGCCACCAGGCCGAAGACCAGGCCGCCCCACAGCGCGCATTCGCCGATGGCATAGATGTCCGGGTCGGAAGTGAGGCAGCTGTCGTCGATGGCGATGCCGCCGCGCGGCCCCACCTCCAGGCCGCAGGCGCGCGCCAGTTCGTCGCGCGGGCGGATGCCGGCCGAGAAGACGATCATGTCCGCTTCCAGGTGGCTGCCGTCGGCGAACTGCATGCGGTGCGTGGCCGCCTCGCCGTCAACGATGGCCAGCGTATTCTTTTGCGTGTGCACGGTCACGCCCAGTTCCTCGATCTTGCGGCGCAGGACGCGCGCGCCGCCCTCGTCCACCTGCACGGCCATCAGGCGCGGCGCGAATTCCACCACGTGGGTGTCGAGCTTCAGGTCGCGCAAGGCTTTCGCGCATTCGAGGCCCAGCAAGCCGCCGCCGATGACCACGCCCGTTTTCGACTTGGCGCCCCAGGCCAGCATGGCTTCCAGGTCTTCGATGGTGCGGTAGACGAAGCAGCCATCGCGCTCCTTGCCCGGCAGCGGCGGCACGAACGGCGTGGAGCCGGTGGCGAACACGAGTTTGTCATAGGCCAGCACTTCGCCCGTGCTGGCCGTGACGGTCTTCGCCGCGCGGTCGATGGACACGGCGCGCGCATTGAGCTTCAACACGACGTTGCCCTTGTCGAAAAAGCCGGGCGCCACCAGCGACAGGTCCTCGGCCGATTTGCCGCTGAAAAATTCGGACAGGTGCACCCGGTCGTAGGCGGGGCGCGGCTCTTCGCACAAGACCGTCACGGACAGGTGCGGCGCGTTGTCCAGGGCCAGGCGTTCGAGGAATTTGTGCCCGACCATGCCATGGCCAAGGACGACGATCTTCAGGGGGTGGTTCATTGCTCGCTCCTCAGGCCGCGGCCATGCTTGGTTCGGCCGCCAGGCCCGTAAAACGGGCGGCGATGGCGCACAGGGCCGAGATCACCACCAGCGCGCTGAGGATGATCAAGGTCTGGCGGATGTCGCCCGTGCCCTTCATCAGGAAACCGGCCGCCACGGCGCCCACGTTGCCGCCGGCGCCGATGATGCCGGCCACGCCGCCCAGCGCGCGGCTGTCGATGAAGGGCACCAGCGCGTAGGTGGCGCCGCAAGCCATGTGGGTGAACAGGCCGAAGACCAGCATGGCGATGACGGCCCAGGTGACGCTGTCGACCTTGGCAAACCACAGCAGGCCCACGCCTTCGCCTATCATCAGCATGAACAGCAGGGTCACGCGGCTGTTCAGGTTGCCGCGCAGGGCCAGTTTGTCGGACATCCAGCCACCGAGGGCACGGGCAAACAGGGCCAGCAGGCCGAAGCTGCCGGCGGCCAGGCCGGCCGATTTCAGCGACAGGCCAAAATGGTCGACGTAGTACACGGCGGCGATGTTGTGAATGAAGATCTCGATGCCGAAGCAGGCGCCGTAGGTGACGAACAGCAGCCACACGCGATAATTGCCGCTGGCAGCCTTGAAGCTGTCCCAGCCACCCTTTTTTCCGCCTTCGATGGCCACGCCGGCGGCGCGCAAATCCGAGTAATTACCTTCCGGGCAATCCTGCGTATAGCGCCAGTAGAGTACGGCCATGACCAGCATCAGCACCCCCGGCACCAGCAGGGCGATGCGCCAGCCCAGCGATTCGGACACGCCCAGCATCAGCACTGCACCGAGCAGCAGCGGCATCAGCGCCTGCGCCGCACCGCCGCCCGCATTGCCCCAGCCGGCGGCGGCCGCATTCGCCGTGCCGACAACACGCGGAGCGAACATCACGGAGGTGTGATATTGCGTGATGACAAAGCTGGCGCCGACGGCGCCGATACCCAGGCGAAAGAACAGAAAGCTTTCATAGCTTTGCGACGCGGCCACGCCCAGCACGGGAATGGCGCCCAGCAGCAGCAAGCCCGTGTAGGTCTTGCGGGGGCCGTAGCGGTCGCACAAGGGTCCCACGATCAGGCGCACGAGGATGGTGATGGCGACGGCGGCGATATTGATGTTCGCCACTTGCGCCAGGGACAGGCCGAACTCGCCCTTGATGACCGGCATCAAGGGAGCGCAGGCGAACCAGGCGAAGAAACACACGAAAAATGCCATCCACGTCAGGTGGAATGCCCGCATGGGCGGCGTGGCGAGGGAGAAGAGCGCAATGCTTGTTGCTTTTTGGCTGACCATGATGGTTTCCCGAAGTATCCCGAAAATAACAAAGATGCAAACAAAAACGGCGCCCGCCCCCGCCGATGAAAAAATCAGCCAGAGCGGACGCCGTTGTCCAGGTGGTCCCTCGTTGGACCGTTGTGCGTTGATTCAGGGGATCGCCGTTGATCCGTCCCTTTTGTTTAGCAAGCGCCGTGCCAGGCCCGTCCCAGGGGGAAGTCTGCCTATTTGCACGGACTTTGCGCCAGGTCATGGCCAATGGCGGTGCAGGCACGCCTCTTCTTGGTGCGCCAAGGAACTCGAACGTGGCAATGATTGTCTAATTATTATTGAGTTCATGAAGCGGAGGCCGGCATGGTCGGGCAACTGCGGCAGCGGCGGCGCGGCATGGCGCGTGCGCTCGCATGCGTCTGCGTGGGTGCGCTCCTGATCGCCTGGAGTAACACTGCCGCAGCGCAAGATCGCTCTCCCGAACCGAGGGAGCACAGCGAACTGGACGCGACCGTCTTCGCACCGTTCCACGCGGCGCGCGGCGAGCGGGTCACGCAGGCGCGCACATTCGTCGTGCGTCTCGCCTATCCGGACGAAGGCCGCCCGCATGCCGTGCGCTGGACCTTGATCTTGTCCGGCCCCGGTCCGCAAGGCGCCGTGCTGCGGCGCTGGTCGGGCACGGAACAGGTGGGCGCCGGCGGCAAGAGCGTCAACTTGCCCTGGGATGGCCGCGCCGATGCCGATGCGCGCGAACGGCGCATGCTGGCGCCGGACGGCTTGTACGAACTGCGCCTGCTGGCCGTGGCCGATGCCGGCACGCCGCAAGAGGCGCAGGTGGAACAGCAATGGCAAATCGCGGTGCAGCGGGGCGCCAGCACGGCACCCAGGGTGCCCGCCTTCCAGGCTGGCTTGCAACAACTGCCCGGCCTGGAAGGCCAGCCCGGCTACCGCATCGTCTACGCCAACCTGCACAGCCAGACGCGCCACAGCGACGGCGGCGCCCCGCTCGACGCCTGCCATGGCGCGCAGGATCCGCAAACGGCGCCGTTCGGCCCTATCGATGCCTATAAGTATGCGCAGGATCACGGCCTGGATGCCCTGCTGACGTCCGAGCACAACCATATGTATGACGGCTCGGACGGCACCAACAGCGCGGCCGTGCCAGCCGAAGCGAAGGCCCTGTACCAGACAGGGCTGGCCGAAGCGGCCGCCTATACAAACGCCCACCCGGGTTTCCTGGCCCTGTACGGCATGGAATGGGGCGTCATCAACAAGGGCGGCCACCTGAACATCTTCAATAGCGACCAATTGCTGGGCTGGGAAAGGAATGCCCAGGGCGAGCTGCTGGCCGACGTGGAAACGCCGAAAAGCGACTACGCCGCCCTGTATGCGCTGATGCGCGAACGGGGCTGGATCGGCCAGTTCAACCACCCTGCCTATGCGGGCCAGTTTCTCGTCGATGGCCAACCGCTCGGCTACACGCCGGACGGCGACGCGGCCATGGTGCTGTGCGAAGTGATGAACACGTCCGCCTTTTCCACCAACGACCAGGAAACGGAAACGCGACGCAGCAATTACGAGGCGGCCTGCAACCGGGCCCTGGCGGCCGGCTACCACGTGGCCTTCAGCAGCAACCAGGACAACCACTGCGCCAACTGGGGCGCGTCGTACGGCAACCGCACGGCCGCGCTGGTGATCGCCGATGCGGCCAACGCGCCGCTGTCGCGCGAGCAACTATTTGAGGCCCTGCGCGCGCGCCGCGTCTTTGCCACCATGGACAAGCACGCGCAGCTGCTGTTCACGGCGAATGGCAAGCTGATGGGCGAGCGTTTCGACAACCACGGGCCGCTGCAGCTATCCACCCATTTCAGCAACAGCGCGGGCCGGCAAGCTGCCGCCGTCGCCATCTTCCACGGCGTGCCGGGCGGCAATGGCTCCGTCACGGCCATATCGGACCAGGCCGAGGTCACCGTCACGCCCGCGCCCGGCCCCCATTTCTATTACGCGCGCCTGACGCAGGACGACGGCAACATCGTCTGGTCGGCGCCCGTGTGGGTCAATCAGCTGCCGTGAACGGCCACCCCGCTAATCGCAGCAATTTTTCCCTCGCACGATTGCCCGTCGCGGCTGTTACGCACACTGATCTATGGCAACATGGCAACGCCGTTTTCACAGCAAGGCGGCGCAACCGTCAATGCCAGGGAACAGGATGAAACCAAAAGCACTGATCATCGCCAATATTGAAGCGTTCTTGCTGGAGCCGCTGACCGCCGCAGGCTTCAAGTTCTCGGCAGGCCAGCTCACATTCAAGCGCGCACAGAACGAATTCGTCCAGACCATCCATTTCCAGGCCAACCGCCATAACGAAGAGCGTCTTTGCGTGCAGTTCTGGAGCCACTATCAGGTTTCCTCCAGATCCTATACAACATGGCACAAGGCACGCTACGGCCGTGAACCTGTCAACAATATCGTTGGCGGCGTGGCGGACTGGAATATCACAAACTGGCAATTCCCTGTCATCGATGGCAAACAGGACAAAGAACACCAGCTCGTCGATCCGGACCATCGGGCAACAGTCATGGCCTGCTTGCGGGACAATCTGCTGGCGTTGGCCATTCCTTGGCTAGAGCACCGGTCCAACTGGGAAAATGCGGCCCAGGCCCTGGTTGACACGCAAGACTCGCATGCCAGGGCCTTCGATTTTTATCTCATGGCCGGCAAGCAGGAAAAAGCCTTGTGGGCCTTGAACGAAGGCATTGCCTACTGGAAAAGAAATCCCAAGGCATCTGATCCACAAGAAAAAGAGGAGATCGCTTTGCGTATGGAACACTACTTCAATACCACACCAATCTGACCCATGACAGAGATCACTTGCCCCTACCACGACGCCTGCGGCCATCATTTTGACAGCAGCGCTCTCGATGCAGCCGATGGCGCTTTTCTGGAATCGGCTCTCGGCAAGAACAGGACCTTCATGTTCCTGCACTGCCCCGCATGCTCAAGGATGTTCCAGTTCAATCCCGTCGCATGGATCGCGCAGTCTTGCGAGACAGCCGCACCCAAGCCTGCCAAGGTGGCGAAGAAAACCGCCAGACAGATGGAGAAGCTGCTGACCAGGGAAAAAGTGGCCATCCCCCAGCCGTATCTCGATTACCTCAACAGCGGAAAACCACTGCGCGAGGTGGCGGTTTGCCAGGATGGGAACCGTTTCAAGCTGTACAGCCTGGAGGAGCTTTGCGCACACATCGACGTGGACGGCTGCAGGTATCTGGCAGCTGCGCAGCTGGCCGGCTTTGCGCAAACCCTGGCACAGGTGGCGGGCACGGATTCGATGCAGGCAGCACCGTTCAGCCTGGCCGAGTTGGCAGCATGCCCGGCCATTGGCGAGGAAAACATGCGCATCCTGTTCGTCGACAGCCGCGACAACGAAAGCGTGTGGATTTATCATCCTGACGGCGGCGACGTTGAAAAAACGGCGCTTACCGTCACGTCCCTGGTGGCGTCAAGCGGCTACTGAACGTGGCACCCCGCCGCAGAATCTGCGGCCTAGCTTGATTCCAGCAAACAATATTGGAAAAGCATGGTTTTTCCCCGCTCGGCGCCTTCAGCCTCTGGTTCCAGCTAGCAATCCATGGCAACATGGTTGCGCCGTTTTGACAGCAACGCGGCATAACCGACCATCGTCAAGGAACTCTGTCCATGTCTTTTTATCGCAAGTTTGCCGGCAGCATGCTGCTCGGCATGGCCGCAGCGGGCCTCGCCCACGCGCAAGCCCCCGCCCCTGCCGCCGCCAACACCGATCCGCATTTGTGGCTGGAAGAAGTCCTCGGCGACAAGCCGCTGGCCTGGGTCAAACAGCACAATGCCGTCACCACCAAAGAGCTGGAAGCCCAACCCGGCTTCCCGGCCCTGCAGGCGCGCCTGAAAACCATCCTCAATTCGAAGGAACGCATTCCCTACGTCAGCAAGGAAGGCGAGTTTTACTACAACTTCTGGCGCGACACCCAGCATGTACGCGGCATCTGGCGCCGCACCACGCTGGCGCAGTACCAGTTGGCCGAACCCGCGTGGGAAACCGTGATCGACCTCGACCAGCTAGCCACCGGCGAGCATGAAAACTGGGTCTGGGGCGGCGCCTCCTGCCTGTATCCGAAGGGCGAACGCTGCCTCATTTCCCTGTCGCGCGGCGGCGGCGACGCCAAGGTGGTACGCGAATATGACGTGGCCAAACGCGCCTTCGTCGACGGCGGCTTCACCCTGCCCGAAGCGAAGGGCAGCGCCAGCTGGATCGACCAGGACACCCTGTTCGTCTCCACCGATTTCGGCCCCGGCACGATGACCAGCTCGGGCTACCCGCGCATCATCAAGGAGTGGCAGCGCGGCACGCCGCTGGCGCAAGCGCAAACGCTGTACGAAGCCAAGGCCGACGACCTGAGCGCCAGCGCCTACAAGGATTTCACGCCAGGCTACGAACACCAGTTCGTCGAGCGGCAAATCGATTTCTATAGCGGCGAAATGTTCCTGCGCGACGGCGCCGACTTGAAGAAAGTGCCGAAGCCGGACGACGCGACGGCCTTCACCGTGCGCGACCAATTGATCATCACCCTGCGCTCGGACTGGAAAGTGAACGGCAAGACCTACCTGCAAGGCTCGCTGCTGGCGACCGACTTCAAGGCCTTCATGCAGGGCAAGCAGGAGCTGGAAGTGCTGTACGCGCCCACGGCCACGTCGTCGCTGGACAATGTCACGCCGACCAGGTCAGCCATCCTCGTCACCACCCTGGACAAGGTCAAGAACCGCCTGACGGAACTGCGCCACGTGAACGGCAAGTGGCAGCGCCGCGCCGTCGATGCGCCGAAGCTGGGCACCCTGGCCGTCAGCGCGCTCGATCCCGTCGACTCGGACCAGTACTTCCTGACGGTGACGGACTTCCTCAACCCGACCACCCTGTACCTGGCCACGGCGCAGAGCGACAAGCGCACGAAAATCAAGTCGCTGCCCGCCTACTACGACGCGACGCCGTACAAGGTGGAACAATTCGAATCGACGTCGAAGGATGGCACGAAAGTGCCGTATTTCGCCATCATGAACAAGAAGACGAAGTTCGACGGCAGCAACCCCACCGTGCTGTATGGCTACGGCGGCTTCGAAGTGTCGCTCAAACCAAGCTACAGCGGCACCACGGGCGTGGCGTGGCTGGAAAAAGGCGGCGTGTATGTGCTGGCGAATATCCGCGGCGGCGGCGAATTCGGCCCCCGCTGGCACCAGGCGGCACTGAAGGAAAACCGCCAGCGCGCGTATGACGATTTCATCTCCGTGGCGCAGGATCTGATCAAGCGTAAAGTCACCAGTCCGCGCCACCTGGGCATCATGGGCGGCAGCAATGGCGGCCTGCTGACGGGCGCCGTGCTGGTGCAGCGTCCCGACCTGTTCAACGCCGTCGTCAGCCAGGTGCCGCTGCTCGACATGCGCCGCTATAACAAGATGCTGGCGGGCGCCTCGTGGATGGGAGAATACGGCGACCCGGACGTGGCGGAACAATGGGCTTACATCAGCAAGTACTCGCCGTACCAGAACGTCTTCAAGGACAAGAAATATCCACGCGTGTTGTTTACCACTTCGACGCGCGACGACCGGGTCCACCCCGGCCATGCGCGCAAGATGGTGGCGAAGATGGAAGAGCAAGGCCACGACGTGCTGTACTGGGAAAACACGGAAGGCGGCCACGCGGGTGCCGCCAACAACGACCAGCAGGCGCTGATGTGGGCGCTGACCTACACCTTCCTGCACGAGCAGCTGAAGTAAGTGGTGATGTCGGATGACGCGTTCCGCTAATCCGGGCTATCGGTAGACGTAGGCGGCGTAGGTCGGCTTAGCCCAACGGGCGTAAGCCGACAACATAGTTGAAGCGGGCCGCACGCATTGCCTACTTCGCCTGCGCGCTGGGGCGTTCGGCGATGCGGTCGCGGTAGGCCTGCAGGTTGGATAATCCTTCCGCGCCGGGACGGTACTTCATCAGGCCGCGCGCAAATTCCAGCGCGCAGAAGGCCGTGATGTCGGCAATCGTAAACCGCTCTCCGGCGATGTAGGGCTGGTGGGCCAGCACCTGGTCCAGCCATTGCGCCGTCTCGCGCAGCTTGCCCGCCTGCGCCGTGGCAAAATCGGGAAACTGCGGGTTTTCCAGCGCCACCAGGGCCGGATGGCCATGGCGCACCCAGTTGGCGGCGGCGCTGAACAGATGCAGTTCCACGCGGCGGTCGGCCATTTCGATAAATGCGCGCTCCTCGAATCCCTCGCCCATCAGGTTCGGCTGCGGCTGCAAGCCTTCCAGGTAGGTACAGATGGCGCGCGTCTCGGTCAGCACGCGCCCGTCGTCCAGTTCCAGCACGGGCACGCGGCCCAGCGGGTTTTTCGCCAGGAAGGCGGGATCGCGGTGCTGGCCCGCCATCAGGTCGAGCGCCACTTCTTCGATGCCGGTGATGCCCTTCTCGGCGATGAACATGGTGACGCGGCGCGGATTGGGCGTGCGGGGGCTGATAATCAGTTTCATGTGCTTGGGTCTCGTCTCGTTATGGTGGCGGCCAATCCGCTGCGGGACTGGCCTGTGGCAGTACGCTCAGGCGTCCATCATACCAGCGCACCGTCATGGTGCGGCGCCCCCGGCGCGTTGACTTTGCCCCCGTTTCGCCTTAGATTGCTGTACGGGAACGCTGGCCGTCAGTTCCAGCGATGTCCCCCACACGTCATCGACGCCCGCAGCCTATCCGGCTGGCGGGCGTTTTATCCATGAACCAAGGGCATACCATGCATCGCACACCGACTCCGCGCTTCAGGCGCAGCCAACTGGCCGCCGCCGTCCTGGCACTGGCTTCCATCACCGCCGCCCATGCGGACAACGCCGCTCCCGCCGCCAGGTACGTCTCGGCCAGCCATGCGCCCGGCACCACCACGCAGCTGCCGCGCGGCGTCACGCCTTTGCACTATATTGTGTCGATCACGCCGGACGCCGCCGCCTCTACCTTCAAGGGCGAGGTCGCCATCAAGGTGGCCGTCGACGCGCCGACCGCCAGCATCACCTTCAATGCCTTGAACCTGACGTTTGCCGCTGCCGCCATCGAAGGCGCGGGCGGCAGCAAGCAGGTGACGCGCAAGATCGCGTTCGATGCGGACAAGCAGACAGCCACCGTGCATTTCGCCGAACCCGTGGCCAAGGGCGAGTACCTGCTGCGCATCGATTACAGCGGCAAGATCGGCACGCAGGCCACGGGCCTGTTCTCGCTCGACTACGACACGCCGCAAGGCCGCCAGCGCGCGCTGTACACGCAGTTCGAAAATTCCGATGCGCGCAGCATGCTGCCGTCGTGGGATGAACCGGACTACAAGGCCACCTTCGCGCTGGACGTGGTCGTGCCGAGCAACCAGATGGCCGTCGGCAACATGCCGATCGCCAGCAGCGAAGAACTGGGCAACGGCATGAAGCACGTGTACTTCGCCACCACGCCGCGCATGTCGACGTATCTGCTGTTCTTCGGCCTGGGCGACTTCGAACGGGCCACGGCCATGAGCGACGGCACGGAAATCGGCGTCATCACGAAGAAAGGCGCGCTGGCGCAAAGCCGCTTCGCGCTCGACGAGTCGGCCGCCCTGCTGCGCGAATACAACGATTATTTCGGCGTGCGCTACCCGCTGCCCAAGCTCGACAACATCGCCGCGCCGGGCCGCAGCCAGTTCTTCGGCGCCATGGAAAACTGGGGCGCCGTCTTCACCTTCGAATACGGCCTGCTGCTCGACCCGGCCATCTCGACCCAGTCGGACAAGGAAAACATCTACACCACCCTGTCGCATGAAATGGCGCACCAGTGGTTCGGCGACCTGGTCACCATGCGCTGGTGGGACGACCTGTGGCTCAACGAAGGTTTTGCGTCGTGGATGGAAAGCCGCACCACGGAGCGTCTGCACCCCGAGTGGAACACGGCCCTGTCCAACGTGGGCGGGCGCGAGTCGGCCATGAGCCAGGACGCGCTGCGCACCACGCACCCGGTGGTGCAGCGCATCGCCACCGTGGAGCAGGCCAGCCAGGCCTTCGACGGCATCACCTACCAGAAGGGCGAAGCGGTGATCCGCATGCTCGAAGCGTATGTCGGCGCCGACACCTGGCGCACGGCCGTGCGCAGTTACATGCGCAAGCATGCGTATGGCAATACCGTCTCCGACGACCTGTGGCGCGAAGTCGATGCGGCCGCCGGCAAACCGGTCAGCGCCATCGCCCATGATTTCACCTTGCAGCCGGGCGTGCCGATGATCACGGTGGGCGAGGCCGTGTGCAGGAACGGCAATACGCGCGTGCGCCTGACGCAGGCGGAATTTTCCAAGGACCAGCCGAATAAAAAACCGCTGTCGTGGAAAGTGCCCGTCATCGCCTCGACGGTCGGCAACGGCAAGCTGGCCACGGTGCTGGTCAGGGATGGCAAGGCGACCCTGAACGTGCCCGGCTGCGGCGCCCTGCTGGTGAACGCGGGCCAGAGCGGCTACTACCGCACCGTATATGCACCGTCCAACACGCGCGCGCTGGCGCGCAGCTTCGCGCGCCTGGCGCCGATCGACCAACTGGGCTTGCTGGCGGACAGCCAGTCGCTGGGCCTGGCGGGCGCGCAAAACCTGGCCGACTTCCTGGAACTGGTGAAAGCGACGCCGCTGTCGGCCGATCCGCAGGTGCTGGGCAAGGTGGCCGCCTCGCTGGGCAGCCTGTACGAGCAGTACGCCGGCGACCCCGCGCGCCAGCAGGCGTTCGGCCGCTTCGCCATGGCGCGCCTGGCGCCGATGATGACGCAGGCGGGCTGGGAAGCGCGCGCGGGCGAAGCCTCGAGCGTGGCGACCCTGCGCGGCCATCTGATCGCCATCCTCGGCGACATGGGCGAACCGGGCGTACTGGCCGAGGCGCGCCGCCGCTACGCGGCCAGCGAGCAAGACCCCGGCGTCATGCCCGCGCCCCTGCGCCGCACCATCCTGGGCGTGGTGGCGCAGCATGCGGACGCCGCCACCTGGGAGCAGCTGCACGCCCGCGCGCAGCAGGAAAAGACGCCTCTGGTCAAGAACCAGCTGTACGACCTGCTGGCCTCGAGCGACGATCCCGCCCTGGCGCAGCGCGCGCTGGCACTGGCGCTGACGGATGAACCGGGCGTGACCAACAGCCCGGCCATGATCTCGCGCGTGTCGCGCACGCATCCGGAACTGGCCTTCGACTTTGCTCTGGCGCACCTGGAGCAAGTCAATGCGCGCATCGACGCCAGCTCGCGCAGCCGCTACTTCCCGCGCCTGGCCGCCGCGTCGGCGCAGCCGGACATGATCGCCAAGCTGGAAGCGTACGCGCAGGCGCACCTGCCGGCCGGCGCGCGCGGCGACGCCGACAGCTCCGTGGCCGGCATCAAGTACCGCATCAAGCTGCGCGCAGAACGGCTGCCGGCCGTCGATGCGTGGCTGGCGAAACAGGCGGGCTAAGTGGTTTCCCGGCGCCGCGGCGCCGGGAACGGATGAAAACGCAGGCAAAAAAAAACCGGCTTCGCACAGTGCGGTAGCCGGTTGAAACGCTGTTTCGAGCGCAGGGATAAAACGGGAAACACATGAAAAAGTGGAAATCGTGCCGGTCATTGAGGTGTCCGGCAACCTTGCGCTCGGGGTTTCCGTGCGCCATGTATCCACTATGCCAGCCCTGCCCTGAGACAGGCTTAGGACTTCATTAAATCCCCGGCCGATTCCTGCATTTCCCCTGCCCCGCCCTGCGGGTATTGCTATAAAACAAGTTTTACATGTCTGGTGCCGATGGTTGAGCTCACCGGCTAAGCTGTTGAGTCATGCCTGCATCCTATCGCTCCCGGAGCGTAGTGATCTGCGCAATGCATGCTGTGTGCCAACGAAAGCATCATAACAGCGGCATATGACCGCCTTATGACGCAGGCTAAACTTTCATACTTTCATCGGCATTTCCGGCGCCGCCGGCATCATGCGCGAAACTGCTGCCGCTGTCCCGCGCCGCGCACGGCGTCCACCAGCGCCAGCACGGCCGGCGTATTGTTGCGTGGAAAGGCATAAAAACGGGCATCGGGTAATGGCGGCAAGCCCTCTTCCGCTCCCAGGATGCGCAAGCCGTCGCGCAACTGGCTGCGCGCCACGGGCGTCACGGCAAAGCCGGCCAGCGCCGCCGCCACGCAGCCGGCCATGCTGCCGCTGTCAAATGCCAGCCGCCAGGCGCGGCCCGCCTGCGCCAAGGCGGCCAGCGCCGCTTCGCGGTACACGCACGGCGCGGGAAACAGCGCCAGCGGCACGGGCAGTTGCGCATCGGGCAGGCGGCCGGCCGCATACGCCCAGACCAGCGGCTCGGCCCACAGCAATTCGCCGGCGCCTTCCGTGCGGCTGCATTGCTTGCCGAAAATGACATCGATCTGCTCGTGCGCCTGGCGCCGCAGCAGGTCGGCCGTGATGCCCACCTTCAATTCGATCGACGCTTGCGGATGCCAGCGCTGGAACGTCTGCAGCACTTGCGGCAGCCACGTGCCCGCGAAGTCTTCCGACGCGCCCAGGACCAGCCGCCCCTGCACCGATGCACCGCTGAGCCTGGCCCGCGCCTCGCGTTCCAGGTCGACGATATTGCGCGCATACATGTACAGCAGTTCGCCGGCCGCCGTCAGCTCCAGGCTGCGCGTCGTGCGAGCCAGCAACTGTTTGCCGGTGCTGTGTTCCAGGCGCTTGATATGCCCGCTGACAGCCGACGGCGTCAGCGCCAGGTTTTGCGCGGCCAGCGCGAAGCCGCCCGTATCGACCACTTCCAGCAGGCTGCGCAAGAGGACGATGTCCAGGGTCATTGCCGGCAAGGCGTGCATGATAGGCTCCAATTCATCAAGATATACTCATAATATCGATGAATTCCTCACGAATCAAATGCATTGCCGGCGCTACCATGACGTTCTCCCTTCACCTTCGTCAGGAATGCCATGCAAGACTATCGCTACATCGCCACCCCGCTGCTGGACGTGGCCTACCTGGAATGGAACGCCGCCGGCAGCCGCTGCGCCGTGCTGGTACACGGCTGGCCCGACAGCCCGGAAAGCTGGGCCAAAACGGCGACGGCGCTGGCCGCCGCTGGCTACCGCGTGCTGGCGCCCGCCCTGCGCGGCTTCGCGCCCACGCGCTTTCGCCATGCGGATACGCCGCGCAGCGGCCAGCTGGCCGCGCTGGGACGCGACTTGCTCGACTTTATCGATGCGATGCAACTGGATCGGCCCTTGCTGGTGGGCCATGACTGGGGCGCGCGCGCCGTCGCCAATGCCTGCGGCTTGCGCCACGACGCGGCGTCCGGCCTCGTCATGCTCTCGGTAGGCTATGGCACGAATGACCCGAGGCAAGAACTGTCTTACCAGCAGGCGCGCAACTACTGGTACCACTGGTTCATGGCCACGCCGCGGGGCCAGCATGCCGTCGAGCATGACCGCCACGCGTTTGCCCGCATGATGTGGGACAGCTGGTCGCCCGCAGGCTGGTATGGCGAAGCCGATTTCGCGCAGGCCAGCCGTGCTTTCGACGGTCCCGACTGGGCCGAGGTGGTGCTGCATTCCTACCGTCACCGCTGGGCATTTGTCGAGGGCGACCCCGCGTACACGGCCGACGAAGCGCGGCTGCACCCGGCGCCCGTCTTGCCGGTGCCCACCCTGGTGCTGCATGGCGCGGCCGACACCTGCAACCATCCGGACAGCTCGGCCGGGCGCGAACGCCATTTCAGCGGCGCCTACCAGCGCGTGCTGCTCGAAGGCATCGGCCACTTCCCGCAGCGCGAGGCGCCGCAGGCCGTGGCGGGCGCCATCCTCATGTTTGTCGACGGACAGGCGCAGTAAACGCTATCCCTGTACTCCGTCCTTGCGCGGCCGCCTGCGAAGGGGCTAGCGCCGGGCAGGCTGGATCGCTTACTATCGCCCCATCGCGCCTTGCGCCTCTGCACGCGCTGTCCATGTCCAGCCAGGAGTTTTCATCGATGCACACTGTTCACCGCCGCATGCTGCTGGCCGGCGCCTGCGCCTTGCTGGCATCCTGCACGCCCTTGCCGCCCGCGCCGGCTCCCGTGCTGATCGTTCCTGCAGCCCCTGCCGCCATGCCCGCGCCCGCGCCCGCGTGGCAGCGGCAAGGCGTGCAGCTGCTGCACATCGTGCCCGACGAGTCCCTGCTGACCATCACCGTGCGCCGTGGCGGCGCGCTGGCGCAGCTCGGGCATGACCATGTGGTGGCCAGCCATACCCTGCAGGGCGTGGTGGCGCCCGCGCCGGGACGCGCGCAGTTCCGCTTCCGGCTCGACGAGATGCGTGTGGATGAAGAAAGCCTGCGCCAGGCGGCGGGCTTGACGACGACGCCGTCGGCCGACGCCATCGCCGGCACGCGCCACAACATGCTGGTGCGCGTGCTCGAGGCGGAACGCTATCCGTGGGTCAGCATCGAGGCGCGCCGCACGGGCGACAAGCAGGTGTTTGATGCGGACATCACCCTGCATGGCGTGACGCGCGCGGTGCAGCTGCCGGTGCGCGTCGAGCAAGCGGCCGATGGACGCCGCCTGCAGGCCAGCGGCAGCCTGCTGCTGAAACAGAGCGACTTCGGCATCGTGCCGTTCGCCATCCTGGGCGGCGCCATGGCCGTGCAGGACCAGATGGAACTGGCGTTCCGCATCACCGCCCGGCAGGACGTCAGCGCGCCAGGATCAGGCGCAAGCCCAGGCCGATGAAGATGGTGCCGGCCACGCGGTCGAGCCACAGGCCGGCGCGCGGGCGGCGGTTCAGCCACAGGCCGACGGCGCCGGAAAAATAGCCGAGCAGGCCGAACAGCACGCACGCCTGCGCCGTGAAGACCAGGCCCAGCTGCGCCGTCTGCCAGCTGGCACTGCCCTGGCCCGCGACGATAAACTGCGGCAGGAACGACAGGAAAAACAGCACGACTTTCGGATTGATACTGTTGGCAAACAGTCCCTTGCCGAACAGGCGCAGCAAGGATTCGTCGGGCAAGGCGGCCGCGCCATCGACTCTGGCGCCGCCACGGCTGCGCAGGGCGCCGATGCCCAGCCATACCAGATACAGCCCGCCGGCCACTTTCAGCGCCGTAAAGGCCGTGGGCGAAGCGGCCAGCAGGGCCGACACGCCGATGGTCGCCAGCACGGTGTGCGTGAGGCAGCCGAGGGCGCAGCCCAGGCCGAACGCCATGCCCTGGCGGCGCCCGCGCGACATGCCCACGCCCAGCACCATCAGGTTGTCGGGGCCGGGACTGGCGGTGATCAAGACGGCGGCGGCCAGGAAGGCCAGGAACTGGTCGGGACTGAGCATGAAGATCTCGAGGGCAAAAGGCGCCATGATACCGGAGCGGGCGCCATGCGGGCAGGACATGAAATTGTCCGTGCGTCACCGAGAGTCGATTAAAATGAGGACTCCACAGCAAACGGCGCTGCCGCCAGTTCCCGCGACCATCACCCAAGCCATCGATGCCAGCCCACCCGCCCCCCTCCCGCCACCGCGCTCGCGCTTTCAGCGCCCGCGTCAGCGCCTGGCTATGCGGCTGGCCGCTCGTGCTCGGCTTGCTCTTCGGCCTGCTGGCCCTGGCGGGCGCGGCGCAGGCGGCGCCCATGCCCCTGAGCAAGCAAGGCATCGCTCACCTGGGCAAGGGCGGACAACTATTTCTCGCTGAAAATGACGCCGCGCCTGCCGATGCCGCCGCCCTGCCCGCCTGGCTGGCGCGCCAGCGGCCGGCAGACCAGGTCGACCTGTTCGGCGGCGCCTACTGGCTGCATGCGCAGGTGCGCAACGACAGCGGCGAAACGGCCTGGGTCATCGACCCGAACGACACCCTGATCGACCTGGTCGACATCTACGTGTATGGCCCGGGGCCGCACGCGGCGGCGCAGACCTTGCTCACGGGCTACCAGCGCCCGCACGAGTATTTGCTGCACTACGGCATGAACGTGCAGCTGGCGCCGGGCGCCACGTATGACATCCTGATCCGCTTTTCCAGCCCCTATTACGCGCGCGCGCCCCTGTTCGGCGTGCAGACGCAGCAGGCTTACCGCAAGCTGGTGGGCAAGGAAAATTTCCTGATGGTGGCGTCCATCGGCGCCCTGCTGGCGCTGGGCCTGTTCAATTTCTTCATCTTTTCCATCACCCTGGAAAAGGCGTCGGCCTATTACGCGCTGTACGTGCTGACCTATGGCCTGGCCTGGGCCATGACCTTCCACGTCTTTGCCGACCTGTTCGACTGGCACCAGCTGCAGCTGCATTACGTGCCGTTTTTCCTGCTGCCCGTCTTCAGCACCCTGTTCTACATGCATTTCCTGCGCCTGCGCGACTACTCGCTGCTGCTGTACCGCCTCAGCAAGGTCAACCTGGCGCTGCCCCTGCTGCTCCTGCCCAGCTGCTTTTTCGCCCTGTCGTATGCGCACACGCTGGCCACCATCGCCATCAGCATCTGGATGCTGCTGGCGCTCGTCTGCGGCATCGTCGTCTGGCGCCGCGGCTACCAGCCGGCGCGCTTCTTCGTGCTGGCCTTCGTCGCGCTGATGCTGCCCGGCTTTCTGATCCTGCCGGCCAACCTGGGCCTGATGCCGGCCATGGTCGCCAACGCCCAGCTGGTGACCCTGCTGGGCGGCACCTTCGACGGCCTGCTGCTGGCCTTTGCCCTGGCCGACCAGATCCGCCTGCTGCGCAACAACCTGGAACAGCGTGTGCAGGAACGCACCCTGGCGCTCACCCTCAGCAACGACGCCCTGCTGAAGGCCAAGGAGCACGCGGAAGTGGTCAGCCGCCACCGCATCGATTTTCTGTCCGCCATGAGCCACGACATCCGCACGCCGCTGGCCGGCGTGATCGGCATGCTGAAATTCGCCCTGCGCGACCAGTCCGTCAAGGGCCGCACGCAGGAATACCTGCGCATCGGTCTGCACAACGGCGTGTCGCTCCTGACCATCCTCAATGACATCCTCGACTTTTCCAAGATCGACGCGGGCAAGCTGACCCTGGAAACGGTGGACTTCGACCTGCTGGCGCTGATCGGCGACGCGGCCGGCATCGTGCAGGGCCAGGCCGACGCCAAGAGCCTGCTGCTGCGCCGCGAACTGGCGCTGGACCTGCCCCGCTACGTGCGCGCCGATCCCACGCGCCTGCGGCAAATCCTCATCAACCTGCTGGGTAACGCGCTGAAATTCACGGCCAATGGCGAAGTGCTGCTGGAAGTGCGGCGCGCCCGCACGCCGCCGCGCGGCGATGGCCGCAGCGACATCGAATTCATCATCAGCGATACGGGCCCCGGCATCGACGCGGACACCTTGCCGCGCCTGTTCCAGAAATTCGAGCAGGCCGACCACTCCACCACGCGCCGCTACGGCGGCACGGGTCTGGGCCTGGCCATCTGCAAGGAACTGGTCGAACTGATGCAGGGCACGATCGGCGTGGAAAGCCGGGTCGGCATCGGCTCGCGCTTCCATTTCACCTTGCCGCTGACGCCCGGCAGCGCGCCGGCGGCCGATGCGCGCCGGCCGGCACGCCAGGCGCGCCATGCCTGCCGCCTGCGCATCCTGTGCGCCGAAGACGTGCGCACCAACCAGATCATCATCGGCACCCTGCTCGAAAGCATGGGCCATGACGTGACCATCGTGGAAAACGGCGAACAGGCGCTGCGCGCGCTGGGATCGGGCCCCTACGACTGCGTGCTGATGGATGGCCGCATGCCGGAAATGGATGGCGAACAAGCCGCGCGCCTGATCCGCGACGGCGGCAATGCCCAATTCCCCATTCCCGACGCGCAGATTCCCATCCTCGCGCTGACGGCCAACGCCAGCGAACATGACCGGCAACGCTACCTGGCCGCCGGCATGGACGACTTCCTCAGCAAGCCCGTCGACGAAGCGCTGCTGTTCGAGAAAATCGACGCCATCATCGACCTGCTGCTGGCGCGCGGCCACGCGCTGCCGCAGGCCGCGCCCATCGACGACGATACCCTGGCGCGCCAGTTCGGCCTGGCCGACGACGCGCAGGCGCAAACGCCGGCGCCGCCCGATCCCATGACGGCGCCCGTGCACATCCTGCCGCTGGCAGGCCTGTCGCCGCAGCACTTGCAACGCATCGCGCAAGCGTTCTTGACGGAAGCGCCGCGGCGCCTGGACCTGGCTTGCCACGCCGTACGCGATGGCAATGCCAGCGCGGCGGCGGCCGCCTTCCACGCCTTGAAGGGCAGCGCCGGCTACCTGAGCCGCCCGACCCTGCACGGCCTGTGCCACCAGATGGAAACCCTGGCCTCGAACGGCCAGCTCGATAACGTGGAGCAATTCCTGCCGCAACTGCAGACGGCGCTGGACGTGGCGCGGCGCGACCTGGAAAATCAACCGGGAGCTTGAGGCATCCAGCCATGCGATTGCAGCCACGCCAAAAGCAGTTGCGGCCACGCGGCCGGCTCGCTGCCCGGCTTGCCCAGGCCCCAGCCATGGCCGCCGCGCTGGAACTGGTGCAGTTCAACAGGCACGCCCGCGCGGCGCAAGGCCGCCGCCATCAATGTACTGTTCTCGGGTGGAGAAATGGAATCGTCCAGTGCCTGCGCGATGAAGGCGGGCGGCGTGCGCGCATCGACCTGCCATTCCACCGACAGCGCATCGCGCGCCGCCTGCGTGGGGTGGCTTCCCAGCAGCTCTTTCTTCGCATGCGTCGTATCGAACGGCGGCTGCATGGTCAGCACGGGGTATAGCAGCACGACGAAATCGGGCCGCGCGGAGACGCCATCGATCGCATCGACGGGCGCATACAGGGCGGCGTCCGGCTGGACGGCCGTCATGCCGGCCAGGTGCGCGCCAGCGGAAAAACCGAGCATGCCGATGCGCGCCGGGTCGATGCCCCACTGGGCGGCGCGCGCGCGGATCACGCGCATGGCCCGCTGGCCATCCTGGAACGGCGCGCTGGCGCCACCGCCTTCCTGCGGCAGACGGTACACGAGTTCAAACGCCGTGATGCCCTGCGTTTGCAGCCAGGCGGCGGCGGGGCCGCTTTCCTTGCCCGCCTCGATATGCGCATAACCGCCGCCGCTGACCAGCAGGATCGCCGTGCCGTCCGGCCGCGCCGGGCGGTGCGCGATCAGGTAAGGCTGCTCCACCTGCGTAATGGAGCCCTTGGCGCTGTCGCGCTGCGAACCCGGCGCCGCGCCGCCGGGCGGCGCGCCCGGCCACAGCACAATGGCGCCCGGCGGCGCGGCGCCCGCGTGCAGGTGGATCAGGACAAGGCACAGCAGCATCAGGCCTCGCATGCCTAAAAATCCGTCTCGCCCTGGATCACGGCCGGATAGCCCGTCATGGCGCGCGAGGTCTGCATGCCGGCCATCACGGCCGCCTCGACGCAGCCCGCGTTCAATCCCGTCCTGATCCAGTCGCCCGTGAGGAACAGGTTGCTGAAACCCGACTGGTCGGTCGCCAGCCGGTACTGCGTGCTGCCCACCACCGACATCACGTAGCGCTCGGACGGATCGACGTTGGCGCGCCAGTACTGGCTGTCGAAGCGCGCCGGTCCCGCACCCTCCTTCGCATCGACCAGCCATTGCCACGGGAACGCGCCGGGCGCGCCCGCCTCGGGCCACAGCGCGCCGATCTCGCGTTCCAGCTGGTGCTGCGCGCCCTGTTTCGCCCTGGCCGCGCAGCGGGCGGGAAAAGCCGTGTCGGTGACGGGCGGGTAGCTGTCGACGGGGAAGGCGCTGCAAAAATACGAGACGTTTTTCGGTTCCAGCCCCGCCGGCCAATCCTCGTGCGCCAATAACTGGTCCATCGGCGCCCACGTGTCGTAAGGCTCCGTGAAGGCCGACAGCACCGGTTGCTGGCCCTTCGGCTGCGTGGTCCAGCCCATCTGAGACAAATCCTTGTTGAGCCACACCTGGTAAGCCTGCGTGGCCACCGTTTTCACCTTGTCGGCCGCCAGTTGCAGAGCCGGACTTTGCGCCAGCAGTTGCGGACACAGGGCTTGCAGCGAGCCGATGGAAATGCCGAACACCACCTTGTCGAAATCGACGCCCTTCTTCAATACCGTGGCGGGCAGCGCGCGGCCGAACGCCTGCCGGTACTGCTGCGGCCAGTCGCTCCAGTACGATTCCAGGTTGACTTCCTGCGCCTGCAGCAGCGCCGCCTGGGCCGGTTCGATCTGCGCGTAATCGGGCGCATTGGGCCAGCACGCCAGACCTTTGACGTCCACCAGCGGCGCGTAACCGGCGGCGGGGTCCTTCAATTGCACCTGCTGCGTGATGCGGATGCTGTCGATGTCGCCCGCGCCCGGCACCAGTTCTTCCACGCGCTGGAAGAACTTGAATTCCACGCCGCGCTTGCGCAGCACTTCGTACAGCGGTGTGAAGATGGTGTCGCCCATGCCGGCCTGCATCTTGAACATGATGCCGCCCTTGTAGGCCAGGCCGATGCGCGCCATCGAGCGCAGCAAGGTGCCCGCCTCGATGTTCGGTTTGGCGAAATCACCGCCCTCGTAGGCGAAGACCAGGTCGTAAAAGCCGCGCACCGGGGCTGAATTGACGCTGAACTGCTCGTCGCCGCCATGCTTGCGCAGCCAGGCGCGGAAATCGATGTCGTTGATGACGTCAAAGCCGTTCTTGAACACGCCATCCTCGAACATGCCCTTCATGACCGTGATGCCCAGGTCCAGGCAGGTGAACAGGCGGCGCAATTCATCGTCGCCATCGATCAGGGCACGGTAGCGCAGGCGCAGCCAGGCGCGGATGCCGTTCAGGGTGCTGGCCAGCAGCTGGTGGCGGGCCTGGTCGTGGCGCGTGGAGTCCGGCGCCAGGTCGCTCACCAGCGCCACCAGCGCGCCCACGGACAGGCCCACGTCGAGCCCCAGTTCATCGGCCTGGCCCACCACTTCGTCGGCCAGGCGGCGCAGCCAGCCCGGCCATACACCCTCGCCCTGCGATGCGCTGGCGCGCACGATGCGCGCGTCGGCGTCCGCCACCTGGCGGATCTGGCGTATCCACTGCTCGATCCAGCCCACCATGGCGATGGCCATCTGCCACAGGGTGACGTCTTCGCCGCCCTCGCCCGGTTCGCCCGGCAAGGTGGGAAAGACGATGGACCAGTTGCGCCATTGTCCCTTGACGTCTTCCGACAGGGCCACGTAATCGTGTTGTTTAAAAGCGTCGCGCCAGGTGGCCAGCGGTGCGCCGGGCGGGCGTTCCAGGCTGGCGTAGGCTTCCTTGATCATCCTGAAGGCGTTCGCGTAGAAGCCGAACCAGATGTGCAGGCCATGCTCCTCGATGCGCTGGCCCGCCTGCGCATTGCGCCCGCTGGCGCCCTTGCCGCCCAGGCGCCAGCCCAGCTGGTAGACGGTGATGGCGTGCCGGTTTTGCCAGCCCGGCTGGTTCGTCAAATAATACGCGGTGGTCATGGCCGCCACGCCGCCGCCCAGGATGGCGATCTTTTCCGGCGCGATGCGGGAATTGTCGACCAGTTCCTCGCCCGGCATGGCCGTGAAGTCGAAGTTCACATTGAAGGGCAAAATGGCCACCTGCGGTCCCAGCTGCAAGCCCAGGGTCTGGTCCAGCGGGAAGCTGTCGAAGGCGTGCACCGTGCATTCATATTCATAGCCGAGCAGGCGCGCGCTGTGCAGGCGGTTGATCTCGGCGGGCGCGGCCACCAGAGCCTGGTACACGGCTTTCACGCCCGCGCTGTCGGGGAATTGCTTGAGGAATATCTGGTCGATGCGCGGGTTGCGCAGCAGCGACAGGATGTCGGCCCAGCCGGCCTGGTCCATGTCAAAGAAATCGGGGATGGACAGGAAAATCTGGAACGCCTGCTCGATGAGCTCAAGGAAACTGTTGACGGGTTTGTGCGGTCCCGTCTGCACGGTGGCATTGACTTCGAGCAACGGGTGCAGGGCCAGTTTCGTTTCCGGCGAAAAATGCTGGAAACCCTTGGCGGCGACGGAACAGCGCAGCGGTTCGCTGCCGGCGGCGGGAATCTCGTAGTCGCACAGGTATTTCGGATAGCCGAACAGTTCGCGCCCGTTGATCAGGGCCATGGCGTCATCGACAAAAATGTGGCACGGATACCAGTAGATATGCGCAAGCTTGCCGTGTTCATCCATCTGGCCGACCATGATCCAGGTGACGATGTCGACTTCCGTGATCCAGCCCTTGGCCTGGTCGACGGGGTTGGCCGAGTCCGCATGGTTGACGCGCGTAAACGTCAGCATCACATACGGCGACAGGGCTTTCAATGTCATCTTGCTGCCCGCCACCTGGTTCAGCGTGGTATTCACGGTGGCCTGCAGCTTGGCCAGGTCGCCCCTGACGAAATAGCCGTACATTTCCGACTGTTTCAATTGCAGCGGCGAGTGCATCATCACCGAACCGCCCTGATAGATATACGAAGGTCTTGCCGAAGGTATCGCCGTCATTGCCCTGCCCCTAAATGAAGTTTCAGACAAACAAGATTGCTATAGTGTATTTGAGAAAGAACAATGAATGATATGAAATAAATTAAAGGCTTTGCCAAGATGCATAGGCTCAGCGGGAAAGCCGCTTGCGCACGCCAGCCGGGGCAAGCGCCTGCCATCGGGTGTACGATGAAGTATCTTGAGCGTTCCGAGCACCATGCCATGGCAATGATTACCACCGACTACGTTTCCACCTATTCAGGCAACCGTTTTTATCCCTTGCGCCCGCATATCGACAAGGTAGCCATTGAAGACATTGCCCACGGCCTCGCGTACCAGTGCCGCTTCAATGGACAGACGCAGGTGTTCTACTCGGTCGCCCAGCACAGCCTGATCGTCGCCGAACTGGTGCCGCCCCATTTGCGCCTGGCCGCCCTGCTGCACGACGCGGCCGAAGCCTACCTGGGCGACATGGTGAAGCCCTTGAAAGTGTTGCTGCCGGAATTTGCCATGCTGGAAGACAAGGTCAGCGCCATCATCGCCGCCACGTATGGCCTGGACTTTTCCGATTACGCGCCGATCAAGCGGGCCGACCTGATCGCACTGGCCACGGAAAAGCGCGACCTGATGCCGCACTCGGCCGAACGCTGGGCTTACCTTGACGGCATCGCCCCCCTGCCCGGTATAATCGAGGCCATGGGCCCGGCCGAAGCCAAGCAGCGCTTCCTGCATGCCTTTGCCCGGCTGAGCGGGCTCGGGCTGGCCGCATGACCGGGCGCTAAGCCCCGGTTTTTGCACGGCTTTTTCAGATATCCACAGCAACTGTGGATAAAGTTGTTGATAAGCCCCTCTTGACAAGCCGCAACACCAGTATTGATGCGGGTTTCAACAATTTGCTGATTTCACAGGCAATTTTTTACCCCAATGAAATCAATGACTTGCAATCACGAATTTGCGCTCAAGCAAAGTTACTTCGCCGTCATGAAAATATATTTTGCTGTGCATAAGCAATCCTGGCGCCAGGCCGTCTTGCTTGAACAGCATTGTTTTGACAAACCCCGTAGACTGGCATAGTGTGGAGTAGCAAGCACGATCAACGGTGGATAAACGCATGAACATGGATAGCGACAGCGCCGCCAAGGGGGCGGACGAACCGGACTGGCTGGTCGATGAGCCGTTGGCACGGGCAGACGCGGCGGCAGAGCCTGCCACCGCGGCGCCATGGCGCGTGCTGATCGTCGATGACGATGTCGACGTGCACGTGGTGACCAAGTTCGCCCTCAGCCAGGCCAGCTTCCAGGGCCGCAGGCTGAGCTTTTTGCACGCGTATTCGGGCGCCGAGGCGCTGGCCTTGCTACGCGGCACACAAGATATCGCCGTGGTACTGCTTGATGTGATCATGGAAACCCAGGATGCCGGGCTGCAAGTGGCACGCCAGATCCGCGAAGAGCTGCACAACAGTGCCGTACGCATCATCCTGCGCACGGGCCAGCCGGGCCAGGCGCTGGAACACCGCATCATCATCGATTACGATATCAACGATTTCTGGTGCAAGACCGACCTCACCACGCGCAAGTTGTTTACCACCGTGATCGCCTCGCTGCGCACCTACGCCACCCTGCGCGAAGCGGAGCAGCAAGTCGCCGAACTGGCCGCCGCCCTGGCCCAGTGCGGCGAAACGCCAGCGGCGCCGGCCGGCGGCACGCCCTGAACGCGGCCGCTACTTTCAGTCATAAAAACAAGAGCACTGGATAGGCATACAGGCTTGTGCCATGCCCCATTTTGGCCCATCTTGCGCGCCGATGGCAGGCCCTGGCCCGTCCCATTTTCCTAAGTGGCGGATTGTTAAGCGCTTTTTTAGATATCCACACGGACTGTGGATATCTTTGTGGATAAGGGCCTATTGACAGCCTTCAAAGCCACAGCCCGTGCGGCTTTCAATAAACTGCTCAATCAAACAGCAAAAATAAAATCCATTAAAATCAAACACTTAGAAACTCACACATAATCACAAGAAAATTATTTCGCCAATTTCGTTAGCTCATCATTTGTGCATAACTGAGCCGTAATGAACAATCCGACAACACCGGACTGACGCTGCCGGCAACACAGTTGCCGCGAGGATACTCAGTGCACGGCCTGGCGGCGCTGCTCCGGATGCAGCAGCACGCGCTCGATCAGTTCAGGAGCGACATTGTATGACTTCAGGTATTCCAGCGCGCACAAGGTACTGAAGGCAGCCTGCACGGCGATGCCCAGATCGACGATATCGGACATCTTCTGATCGACCCGCGTATGCAGCATCACGGTTTTGACGGGCATATGCAGCGTTTCTGTGGAATGAGGCATGATGGATGACTCCTGCGAGAAAGTGACGATGGCGGGATACAGCGGCGGGGACCGGCACCAGCGTAGCCAGCGCGGAAAGTGACAGCGAAAGTATTGCCGAAAAACGCGCGATGTCAATGCCAGCCAGCTATTGCAATGCAGTTTTTTTCAGGGATGCAAGGCCGCGCACTTTAAGACAGGTCAAACGCCGCATGCGGCACCGGCCTACCATGGGGTTTGCCCGCCATCGCGCAGCACCCGCTCCGCCCGGCACAAGGAGACACGACATGAATACAACACCGTATCCTGAGCAACATCCTGGCGACGTCGCCCCGCCCGGCACGCCCGGTACGGGCGAAAACGTCTGCACCCATTGCCGTGGCCGGGGCACCATGGATGACGGCCAGCCTTGCGCCATGTGCGGCGGCACGGGCGTGGTCATCGCGGGCGTGGGTGGCGGCTGAAGGCAGGGAGATAGGCATGGACAAGGCGCGGCAGGCACGGCCATAATCATGCATGCCCGCCGCCCCATCCACTCCCCAACCCGACCAGCCCCGTCCCCAGCCGGCCTCGCTTGCCGACCTGTTCTTCTCGTTCACCTGGCTGGCCCTGCAAGGCTTTGGCGGCGTGCTGGCCGTGATCCAGCGCGAAATGGTGGAGCGCAAGCGCTGGCTGACGCAGGAGGAATTCCTCGAGGACTGGGCCGTGGCGCAAATCATGCCCGGGCCGAATGTCGTCAACCTGTCGCTGATGGTGGGCGGGCGCTATTTCGGCTTGAAAGGCGCGCTGACGGCGCTGGCCGGCATGCTGGCCGTGCCCCTCGTCATCGTCCTGCTGCTGGGCGTGCTGTACACGCGCTTTGGCGACAACCCGCAGATGGCGGGCGCCCTGCGCGGCATGGCGGCCGTCTCGGCCGGCATGATCGCCGCCACGGGCGTGAAGCTGGCCACCGCACTGGCCAGGCATCCGCTGCCCCTGTGGCTGACCTTGTCCATCACCGTGCTGGGCGTGCTGATGGTGGCGATCTTCCGCTGGCCCCTGCTGTACATCCTGCTGGGCCTGGGCGGCATCGGCTGCCTGCTGACGTACCGGAAGCTGCCCGCATGACGCCGCCATTGCAACTGGCCTTGAGCGCGGGCGACTGGCTGAACCTGTTCGGCCACTACCTGATGCTGTCGCTGATGTCGATCGGCGGCGCCATTTCCACCACGTCCGAAATGCACCGCTTCCTCGTCGAACAGCATGGCTGGCTGACCCAGGCGCAATTCAACGAGTCGATCGCCATCGCGCAAGCCGCCCCCGGCCCCAATGTCCTGTTCGTCGCCCTGATGGGCTGGAACGTGGGCATGAATGCGGGCAGCTATACGGCCGCGTATCTCGGCGTGTTCATCACGATGGTGGGCATCATGCTGCCCAGCACCACTCTCACCTATGTGGCGGCCCAATGGGGCTACCGCAACCGCGACCTGCGGCCCGTGCGCGCCTTCAAGCAGGGCATGGCGCCCATCGTCGTCGCCCTCCTGATTTCCACGGGCATGATCTTGGGCGGCGCCAACCATGACATCCGCACGGACTGGCCCCTGTGGAGCCTGTCCATCGTGGCCGGCCTGATCATCTGGCGCACGAAGATCCATTTATTGTGGCTGCTGGCGGCTGGCGCGGTGCTGGGGTGGCTGCAGCTCGTTTAAGCTACACGGCCAGATGCCGCTTCACCTCCTCGCCATCCATCTGCGCCGCCAGTCCACTGGCCACCACGCTGCCGCGCGACAGCACGATGAATTCGTCGGCCAGTTCGCGGGCGAAATCAAAATACTGTTCGCACAGCACGATGGCCATGTCGCCCCGCTGTTTCAACAAGGAAATGACCCTGCCGATATCCTTGATGACGGAGGGCTGGATGCCTTCCGTCGGCTCGTCGAAGATGATCAATTGCGGCTCAGCCAGCAGGGCGCGGGCGATGGCCAGCTGCTGCTGCTGTCCGCCAGACAGATCGCCGCCGCGCCGCTGCAGCATCTCTTTTAGTACGGGGAACAGCTCATACACGTGGGGATCGATGCGCGAGGCCAGCCTGCCCGTCTTGACGGCCATGCCCATCAGCAAGTTTTCCTCGACCGTCAGGCGCGCAAAGATGTCGCGTCCCTGCGGCACGTAAGCGATGCCCAGCTTGGCCCGTACATGCGGCGCCAGCCGGGTGATGTCGCGCCCATGGAAGACCACCTTGCCCTGCGCCACGGGCAGCACGCCCATCAGGCATTTCAGCAAGGTCGTCTTGCCCACGCCATTACGCCCCAGCAAGGCCAGGCATTCGCCCTTGCGCGCCGACAGGTCGATGCCGCGCAAGGTGTGCGAGGAGCCATAGTATTGATTTAATTGTTGCACTTCGAGCATGGCCTGCGATCTCCCCTTATTATCTTCCCAGATAGACTTCGATGACTCTCTCGTCGGCTTGCACTTCGTCCATGCGCCCCTGCGCCAGCACGGAACCCTCATGCAGCACGGTGACGATGCCTTGCTGAGCGATCTCGGTGACGAAGCCCATGTCGTGCTCGACCACCATGATGGAATGCTTGCCGCGCAATTCATTGAGGAGTTCCGCCGTGCGCGCCGTTTCCGCATCCGACATGCCGGCCACGGGCTCATCCAATAAAATCAGCTGCGGCTCCTGCATCAGCAGCATGCCGATTTCCAGCCACTGCTTTTGCCCGTGCGACAGCAAGCCGGCCGGCCGCGCTTCGTGGCCGTTCAGGCGGATCAAACGCAATATCGCTTCGATCCTGCCCGCCTGCTCGGACGACAAACGGGCAAACAGGGTGGGCGCCACGCGCTTGTCCATCTTCATCGCCAATTCCAGGTTGTCGAATACCGTGTGCTGTTCGAACACGGTGGGACGCTGGAACTTGCGGCCGATGCCTGCGTGGGCGATTTGCGCTTCCGTCATGGTGGCCAGGTTCATGGTCTGGCCGAACCAGGCCGTGCCGGACGTGGGCCGCGTCTTGCCCGTGATGACATCCATCATCGTCGTCTTGCCCGCGCCGTTCGGGCCGATGATGCAGCGCAGCTCGCCCACGGAAATGTCGAGGCTCAGCTTGTTGATGGCCTTGAAGCCGTCGAACGACACGCTGATGTCTTCCAGATACAGAATCGCGCCATGCGTCGTATCGACGCCCTCGCCTTTTACGCGCGCATACGTGGCGCCAGCCTCGGTGCCGGCCATGCCGGGCAACATGCGGATGCTCATGCGGCCTCCTCTGCCACGGCGGCGACTTTTTTACGTTTGAACTTGTTCAATACACCGAGCATTCCCTGCTGCATGAACAGCGTCACGCCGATGAACAGCAAACCCAGCGCGAACAGCCACAATTCCGGCAAGGCGGCCGTGAACCAGCTTTTCAAGCCATTCACGGTAAAAGCGCCCAAAATCGGACCGAGCAAGGTGCCGCGCCCGCCCACCGCCACCCACACCACCATCTCGATGGAGTTGGCGGGCGACATCTCGGACGGGTTGATGATGCCCACTTGCGGCACATACAGGGCGCCGGCGATGCCGCACAGCACGGCCGACAAGGTCCAGACGAACAGCTTGAACCACAGAGGGTTGTAGCCGAGGAACATCAGCCGCGCTTCGCTGTCGCGCACGCCCTGCAGCACCCTGCCCAATTTCGAGCGGACGATGGCGCGCGCGCCGATCAAGGCGGTCAGCAGGAAAGCCAGGGTCAGCAGGAACAGCACGGCCCGGGTGGCGGGTGCCGTGATGTTATGGCCCAATATCGTCTTGAAATCCGTGAAACCGTTGTTGCCGCCAAAGCCGGTGTCATTGCGGAAGAACAAGAGCATGAAGGCATACGTCATCGCTTGCGTGATGATGGAAAAATACACGCCCTTGATGCGCGAACGAAACGCGAAATAACCGAAGACGAAGGCCAGCACGCCCGGCACCAGCACGACGAGGGCCATGCAATACCAGAAGTGTTCCGTGAAGGCCCAGTACCACGGGTAGGTCTTCCAGTCGAGAAAGACCATGAAGTCGGGCAAGCTGCTGCGGTACTGGCCCTGGTCGCCGATGGCGCGCATCAGATACATGCCGTGCGCATACGCGCCCAAGGCAAAGAACACGCCGTGGCCCAGCGACAAGATACCCGTGTAGCCCCAGACAAGGTCCAGCGCCAGCGCGGCCAGTGCATAGCACATGAACTTGCCCACCAGCGCCACCGTGTAGGCGGACACATGCAAGACATGGCCTTCGGCAAACGCCAGATTAAAAATCGGCAACAGCGCCGCCAGCACGCTGCAGGCGGCAATCGCCAGCCAGACGGGCCGCGTGAACAGGCCCTGTTTGATCGGGTAGGAGGTAGTCATTCGACGCTGCGTCCCTTCATGGCAAACAGGCCCTGCGGCCGGCGCTGGATGAAAATGATGATGAATACCAGGATGGCGATCTTCGCCAGCACGGCGCCCGCCACCGGTTCGAGGAATTTGTTGACTTCGCCCAGGCCCAGCGCGGCGATCACGGTGCCGGCCAGCTGGCCCACGCCGCCGAGCACCACCACCATGAAGGAATCGACGATATAGCTTTGGCCCAGGTCCGGTCCCACATTGCCCAGTTGCGACAGGGCCACGCCACCGAGTCCCGCGATGCCGGAACCGAGGCCGAAGGTCAGCATGTCGACCTTGCCCGTGGCCACGCCCACGCAATCGGCCATGCGGCGGTTTTGCGTAACGGCCCGCACGAACAGGCCCAGGCGCGTCTTGTTGAGGATCAGCCACACGGCCATGACGACGACGACGGCGAAGACGATGATGGCCAGCCGGTTGTACGGCAACACGAGGCCGCCCAGTACCGTCACGCCGCCCGACATCCAGGCCGGATTGGCCACTTCCACGTTTTGCGCGCCGAAGATCGTGCGGACCAGCTGCATGAGGATCAGGCTGATGCCCCAGGTAGCCAGCAGGGTTTCCAGCGGCCGGCCGTACAGCCAGCGGATCACCGTGCGTTCGAGCGCCACGCCCACCAGGCCGGCAACAAAAAAGGCGGCCGGCAAGGCGGCCAGCAGGTAGGCATCCTGCAGGCCCGGCAGATAGGCGCGGAAGAACAGCTGGCATAAATACGTCGTGTAAGCGCCTATCATCAGCAATTCGCCATGCGCCATATTGATGATGCCCATCAGGCCGAAGGTGATGGCCAGGCCCAGCGCGGCCAGCAGCAGCACGCTGCCCAACGAAATGCCGTAAAACACATTGCCGGCCAATTCCATGCGCGCCACTCGGCCCTTGATCTGGCGCATGGTGTCGATGGCGGCCAGCTGCACGGATTCATCGGGCTCGCCGCCCTGCTCCAGCATGGCTTGCAGCACCGGCAGCAGGCGCGCATCGCTGCTGCCGGCCAGCGCCTGCACGGCGGCCTTACGCGTGGCGGCATCGGGCGCATGCAGGTTGGCGCTGGCGATCAGCACCTGCAATATCTGCTGGATCTCGGCATCGTTTTCCCGCGCCAGCGCGGTGCGGATCAACGGAAGCTGCGCGGGGTCGACCGCCTTTTGCAAGGCTTGCGCGGCGGCCAGGCGGGCGCTGCGCTCCGGCGCCAGCAGCTGCAAGCCCGACAAGGCGCCCGCCACGGCCGCGCGCAAGCGGTTGTTGACCATCACGCCATCGATGCCTTCCGGCAGCGGCATGTTCTGGCCGATGGCAGGGTCATACGCCTGCTCGCCGTCGACGATGTACACCTTGCCGTCGGGCGCGGCATACAGGCTGTCGTCCTGCAAGGCGTGCAGCACACGGGCGGCCTCGGGCGTGGCCAGGGCGGCGATCCGGGCGACGGCGGCGACCCTGGCGTCGGGATCGTCGCCGGACAGCGGTGTGAGCAGGTCGGGAGGGATGGCGGCCTGCGCCAGCGAGGATAAAAACAGGCAGGCGAGAACTACCAGTTTGGGGAGAAGCTGCATGTGCATGGATTCCATGTAGTAAAACCGAAGTCTTGATAGGTATCCTTCCCCAAAAGACAAGGACAGGGGTCAGACCCGCCGGGTCTGACCCCAGCTCTTTGCCTGGGGTTGCGGCGACGAATCGACGCGCAAGCTTTTTACAGCTTTTGCTTGCCCTCATTACCCTTGATATACGGGCTCCACGGCTGGGCGCGTATCGGTTCCTTGGTTTTCCACACGACATTGAATTGCCCATCGGCCTTGATCTCGCCGATCATCACGGGCTTGTGCAAGTGGTGGTTCGTTGCATCCATGGTCAGGGTGAAGCCCGATGGCGCTTTCACGCTCTGGCCCGCCATGGCGGCGATCACCTTGTCCGTGTCCGTCGATTTCGCTTTTTCCACGGCTTGCGCCCACATGTGGATGCCGACATAGGTCGCTTCCATCGGGTCGTTCGTCACCACCGAACCCGCGTTCGGCAGTTTTTGCGCCACGGCGTACGCCTTCCACTGCTTGATGAAGGCCGTGTTCACGGGGTTCTTGACGGATTCGAAATAATTCCACGCCGCCAGGTGACCGAGCAAGGGTTTGGTATCGATGCCGCGCAGCTCTTCCTCGCCCACGGAAAACGCGACGACGGGTACGTCCGTGGCTTTCAGGCCCGCATTGCCCAGTTCCTTGTAGAACGGCACGTTCGAATCGCCATTGATGGTGGAAATGACGGCCGTCTTGCCGCCCGTGGAAAATTTCTTGATGTTGGCGACGATGGTTTGATAATCGGCATGGCCGAATGGCGTGTAGACCTCGCTGATGTCGCTATCCTTGACTCCCTTGCTTTTCAGGAAGGCGCGCAGGATCTTGTTGGTGGTGCGCGGATACACATAGTCCGTGCCCAGCAGCACGAAGCGCTTGGCGCCGCCGCCATCTGTGCTCATCAGGTATTCGACGGCGGGAATCGCCTGCTGGTTGGGCGCGGCGCCCGTATAAAACACATTCTTTTCCAGCTCCTCGCCCTCATATTGCACGGGGTAAAACAGCAGGCTGTTGAGTTCCTTGAACACAGGCAAAACCGACTTGCGCGACACGGACGTCCAGCAGCCGAATACCACGGCAACCTTGTCCTGCGCCACCAGCTGGCGCGCTTTTTCCGCGAACAGGGGCCAGTTCGACGCCGGGTCGACGACGACGGCTTCCAGCTTCCTGCCCAGCACGCCACCCTTGGCATTGATCTCGGCAATCGTCATCAGCGCCACGTCCTTGAGCGACGTTTCGGAGATGGCCATGGTGCCCGACAGGGAGTGCAAGATGCCTACCTTGATCGTATCGGCGGCCAGGGCTGCCTGCATATAAGTGGACGTGGCCAGGGCGAATGCGCCGGCGGCGGCCGCTTTCAGGATGATGCGTCGTGACATGGGGACTCCTGTGATGGGTTCGTGGGGTCGAGCTGGGCCTGCGATGTTGTTAAAGCAGAATGCGTGCCAGCGCCTGCAGCTGTCCGCCATGGTGCACGCGGCTCTCGCCGCACGAAAAAAAACCTGGCTGCACAAGGACTGTGCAGTCAGGTTTCAAATTGCCGTAAAACAGTGCGCCGGAGGCTTTAATCCTTGCGCGGCAAGCCTCGCAGGCGGCGCCAGCCCTTGCGGCCCAGCGGGAACAGCAGCACGAACGCCACCAGCCACGGCAGGATGTAGGCCATGGCCGTGATGGCGTTGGCCACACCTTCCGACAGGTTTTCCGTGAAATTGCCCAGCGCGCGCTTGACGGGCCGCCAGAACGATTGCTTGCCTTCGGCGCTGATCATCACGTTCAGCAAGTCCGTGTCGATGCGCTGCATCAATAGCGCATTGGCCGCCGTCGCCTGCTCCAGTTCCACCTGCACGGTGGCCAGTTCCTTCGTCACCTTGATCAGCGCATCGACATTCGCGCCCGAGCGCTTTTCCAGGTCCTGCAACTGCGCCTGGTACTGTTTCAGCATCTCCAGGCGTTTCTTGCTGTCTAGCACAGGACGGCCCAGGTCTTCCACCTTGGTGCCCTGGCTGGTGACGTCGCCTTCGGCCGCGACCAGCGCGACGAGCTTTTTGATGCCGGCCGGCTTAGCGCGCATGCTGATGCGTGCGTGCACGTAACGGCCGCCGTCGATGCTGGAATCGAGCAGCAGGCAACCGTTTTCCGTATCGGCCTTGCAGGCGGCGACCACTTTTTCATACAGGGGCCGCACTTGCGCCTCGCTCGTATCGACGCTGACATTATGCTCATAGGCAAGAAACTCGCTGCCTTTTTCCTTGCCATCGAGACGCGCGGCGCTCGATTGCCCGCCGCTCTCGCCCTTGCCGCCGCAACCGGCCAGCAGCAACAGGCCGAACAGACCAAGATACACTTTTTTCATGATTTCTTTCTTCGAGTTATTTGTGCTGCGGCAGCAGTTCGATATCGGGCAAGTGCGCCGCCACATCCTGCACGGTCGCATGGCCGGTCAGCGAGACGATCACCTGGGGCAACGGCTCTGCCCAGATTTCCGGCAAATCGCGCTCTTCCGGCGCCAGCACGGGAAAGGCCAGCTGTTCCTGCGGCGGCGTGAAGGCCGCGGCGACGCCGGGCTTGTTGCCGCGCGCATCGATGCGGTACCAGCCAACATCCTGCAGATAGACGGCATTCAAGCCATGCAGGCAAAACGGCGGCCCCGCGTCACCCACGGCCAGGCGCTGGTAGCACAGGCCGGCCGGGATGCCGTTGGCGCGCAGCAGCGCGGCCAGCAGATGGCTCTTCGCATAACAATATCCCGTGCCGTGTTGCAAGACGTCGGACGCGCGGCAGGTGACGGGATTGCGCTGGTAGTCCCAGCTGTGGGCGACTTCATCGCGCACGAAGGCAAAGCAGCGGGCCGCGATGGCGGCGTCGCCCACGGCGCCTGCCGCCAGTTCGGCCGCCTTGGCGCGCACGGCCGGATGATCGCTGTCGATATACAGGCTGCTGCCTAGATAAGGGGAGAAGTCGGTAGTCATGGCATAAAGGCAATGCGAAAAGATAATGCGCGATTTTAGTCGAAGCGGCGCAACATTCAGCGTTTCTTTGCGCAGGAACAAAGAAAATCCACGCGTCAGGCTCGCTGCGCGGGGGCCGGCGACTTTGGCGCCGGCCCGGTAGCTGGTATCATGCGGGCAAACGCAGCCGGCCCTGTTGGCCCGGCACATGCACTACCCTGCGAAGCGGCCCCGCCACCCGGCGCGCCGCCGACGCCTCCCTACAGATCAGAGAAACGAGTTCCCTATGAGCGCTTCATCGTCCCACCCATCGTTCTGGCGCAGAGTCCCGCTGGCCTTCGGCGCCTTCTTCAGCACCCTGTCGGACGCCGCCTATGCGGCCCGCGTGGAAAAGCTGTCCCTGCCCGAGGCCGCGCCGGTAGCGCCCGTGCCCCCCGCTCCGGCACCCGTGCCGACACCGGCAGCCGCCCCCGTCGTTTTGAAAGAAGCGACGCCGGACGCGGCCCTGCAATTGCTGGCCCTGCTTCAACGCGAAGCGCGCTTGATCGACTTCACCCAGGAAAATCTGGGCAGCCATGCCGATGCCGACATCGGCGCGGCCGCCCGCGTCGTGCATGAAGGCTGCGCCAAGGTCATGCGCGAATATTTCACCATCGACGCCGTGCGCCAGGAAGCCGAGGGCAGCCGCATCGTGCTGCAGGAAGGCTTTGACTCGGCCAGCGTGCGCCTGACGGGCAACGTCGTCGGTTCCGCGCCATTCACGGGCACCCTGAGCCACCGCGGCTGGCGCGCCTCCAGCGTGCGCCTGCCGAAACTGAGCGGGCAGCACGACGCCGCCATCCTGGCACCGGCCGAGGTGGAACTGTGAACGACGCAACGAACAACACCCCGCGCTACGCCATCGGCATCGACCTGGGCACCACCCACAGCGCCCTGTCGTATGTGAACCTGGTCGAGAGCGACGGCGAAAAGTCCAGCCACGGCGTGCTGAAAGTACCGCAACTGTCGGCGCCCGGCACCGTCGAAGAATTGTCGCTGCTGCCCTCGTTCGTCTACCTGCCGCACGCCGACGAAGTAGCGGCGGGCGACCTGGCCCTGCCCTGGGTCACCGAGGAAGCCGAAGCGCCGTTCGTCGTGGGCGAAATGGCCCGCAGCCGCGGCGCCACCACGCCCATCCGTCTGGTGTCGAGCGCGAAAAGCTGGCTGTGCCACCCGGGCGTGGACCGCCGCGCAGCCATCCTGCCGAACGACGCGCCGGCCGAAGTGGCGCGCATCTCGCCGATCACGGCCGCCACGCGCTACCTGACGCACTTGCGCCAGGCCTGGGACAACGCCCACCCGCAAGCGCCGTTCGCCGAGCAGGAAATCACGGTGACGATACCCGCCTCGTTCGACCCGGCCGCGCGCGAGCTGACGATGGAAGCGGCGCAGGCGGCCGGCTACACCTCATTGACGCTGCTGGAAGAGCCGCAGGCGGCCCTGTACAGCTGGATACAGACCAGCGAAGGCCGTTGGCGCAAGGAAGTCAAGCCGGGCGACATCATCCTCGTCGTCGACGTGGGCGGCGGCACCAGCGACTTTTCGCTGATCGCCGTCCTGGAGCGCGACGGCGTGCTGGAACCGCACCGCGTGGCAGTCGGCGAGCACATCCTGCTCGGCGGCGACAATATGGACCTGGCCCTGGCCCATCTGGTGGCGCGCAAGCTCGCCGCCAACGGCACCCAACTCGATCCCTGGCAAATGCGCGCGCTGACCTACGGCTGCCGCAGCGCCAAGGAAAGCCTGCTGGCCGACAGCGGCCTCGATGTGGCACCGATCGTCGTGCCGAGCCGCGGTTCGAAACTGATCGGCGGCTCCATCCGCACGGAACTGACGCGCGCGGAAGTGTCGACCTTCATTCTCGACGGCTTCTTCCCGCAGGTGGAAGCATCGAGCCGCCCCGCCGTGCGCACGCGCGCCGGCCTGACGCAACTGGGCTTGCCGTATGCGCAGGACGCGGCCATCACGCGCCACCTGGCCGCCTTCCTGGGCCGCCAGGTGGCAGCAACTGCCGAACTGGAAGGCTTCGCGGGCCGCCAGGCGGAAGGCGCCAGCTTCTTGCATCCGACGGCCGTGCTGTTCAACGGCGGCGTCTTCAAGTCCGACTTGCTGGTGCAGCGCATCATGGCGACCGTCAACGACTGGCTGTACATGGAAGGCGCGGAACCGGCGCGCATGCTGGCCGGGGCCGACCTGGACCTGGCCGTCGCCCGTGGCGCGGCCTACTACAGCTACGTGCGGCGCGGCCATGGCGTGCGCATCCGCGGCGGTACGGCCAGCGCCTTTTATGTCGCCATCGAATCGGCCATGCCCGCCATCCCCGGCATGGAACCGCCGATCCAGGCCCTGTGCGTGGCGCCGTTCGGCATGGAAGAAGGCAGCGAACTGGAACTGCCGGGCCAGCAATTCGGCCTCGTCGTGGGCGAACCCGTGCACTTCCGCTTCTTCGCCTCGTCCACGCGCCGCAACGACCAGATCGGCGACTTGCTCGACTTCTGGGGTCCCGATGAATTGCAGGAGCTGAGCGAAATCCAGGCGACCCTGTCCGCCGAAGGCCGCCAAGCCGGCGACGTGGTGCAAGTCAAACTGCACGCGCGCGTCACGGAAGCGGGCACCCTGGAACTGCTGGCCGTTTCCCCTGACGGCGCCGAGCGCTGGAAGGTGGAATTCGACGTGCGCGGCACGCCGCAATAAGCGCCATGGGCAGCACTGCGGGCAAGCCGGCCTTCCTGGTCGGCATCGACCTGGGCACCACCAACACGGTGGTGGCGTACGCCAATGCGGCCAAAGCGGCAGATGGGCAGGCGGACATCGAGCTGTTCGCCATCGAGCAGCTGGTCGCGCCCGGCGAAGTGGGCGCACGCCCCCTGCTGCCCTCCTTGCGCTACCACCCCGCCGCCGGCGAACTGGCGGCGGGCGATTTGCAGCTGCCGTGGCCGCAGCAGGACGTTGAGCATGCCGTGCTGGGCGCATTCGCGCGCCAGCTCGGCGCCCAAGTGCCGGGCCGGCTGGTCACCAGCGCGAAGAGCTGGCTGTCGCATGCGAACGTGGACCGCCAGGCGCCGATTTTGCCGTGGGGCGCCGATACCGACGTGGCCAAGGTCTCGCCCGTGGCGGCCAGCGCCAGCTACCTCGCATATGTGCGCGCCGCGTGGAATCACCGCTTCCCGCAAGCTCCCCTGGAACAGCAGGAACTGGTGCTGACCATCCCCGCCTCGTTCGACGAGGGTGCGCGCGCACTCACCCTGGAAGCGGCGCGCATGGCGGGCTTGCCCACCTTACGGCTGGTGGAAGAGCCGCAAGCCGCCTTTTATGACTTCCTTCAGCGCCGGCGCGCTACCCTGCGCGCAGACTTGTCCAATACGCGCCGCATTCTGGTGTGCGATGTGGGCGGCGGCACCACCGATTTCAGCCTGATCGACGTGGATTTTGCCGATGGCGAACCGCAGCTCACGCGCAGCAGCGTGGGCAACCACCTGATCCTCGGCGGCGACAATATGGACCTGGCGCTGGCCCACCTGGTGGAAACGCGCATGGCGGCAGGCAGCGAAGGCGGCATGAAGCTGTCCGCCGCGCGCTTGTCGCAACTGATGGAGCGCTGCCGCGCCGCCAAGGAATTGCTGCTCTCCAGCGATGCGCCCGAGAGCGTCACCGTGACTTTACTGGGCGCGGGATCTCGCCTGATCGGCGGCAGCCGTTCCGCCGACGTCACGCGCGAGGAAGTGGCGGCCATGGTGGTCGACGGCTTCTTCCCGAAGGTGGAACTGGGCGACACGGCAAAAAAAGGCCGTGCCGGTATCGTCGCATTCGGCCTGCCGTATGCGCAGGACGCGGCCATCACGCGCCACCTGGCCAGCTTTTTGCAACAGCAGCAAGGGGTACTGCCGGATACGCTATTGCTCAATGGCGGCGTGTTCCGCGCCGACGCGCTGGCGCGCCGCCTGGCCGAGACGCTGGCCCACTGGCGGGGGCAGCCCCTCACCATCCTGCACAACGATAACCCCGACGTGGCCGTGGCCCGCGGCGCCGTCGCCTACGCGCTGGCGCGACGCGGCCAGGCGCCGCGCATCGGCGGAGGCTCGCCGCGCAGCTATTTCCTCGTGCTGGGCGAGCCGGGCAAGGATCATCGCGCCGTCTGCATCCTGCCCCGCGGCAGCGCCAGCGGCGAGGAAATCCACCTGACCGAACGCCTGTTCGCCCTGCGCCTGGGCCGGCCCGTGCGCTTCCACCTGGCGTCATCGATCGCGGAAACGGGCACGCCGCCCAGGCTGGGCGACATCGTCGACCTGGCCGAGGGCGAGTACCTGCGCCTGCCGCCGCTGGCCAGCGTGCTGCACGATAAACAGGATGCCAGCGACAAACGCGAAATCGCCGTGCAGCTGGCCACCGTGATGACGGAAGTGGGCACCCTGGAAGTGCACTGCGTGGCCGAAGCCGATGCGGGCCAGCGCTGGCTGCTGGAATTCCAGCTGCGCGGTGAAGAGGAAACGCAGGCCGAAACATCCAGCGTGCCGCCGCGCGTAAAAGAAGCGGTCGAGAAGATCGAGCGCATCTTCGGCGGCAAGGCGCAAAAGGTCGAAACCAAGGAAGTGCGCCAGCTGCGCCAGCACCTGGAACGGGGACTGGGCGGGCGCGAGAGCTGGGAGACGCCCTTGCTGCGCCAGTTGTTCGACGCCCTCATGCTACGCGCGCGTGGCCGGCGCCGCTCCGCCGAACATGAGCGGGTGTGGCTGAACCTGGCCGGCTACTGTCTGCGGCCCGGCTATGGCGACGCGCTCGATCCGTGGCGCATGGAACAGCTGTGGGCGCTGTTCGACGCGGGCGTCCAGCATCACAAGGACAATCAGGTGTGCGCCGAATGGTGGACCCTGTGGCGCAGGGTCGCCGGCGGCTTGAGTTCGGAGCAGCAGCTGCGCCTGCTCGACGACTTCGCCTTCAACCTGCAAGCCGATGCGGCCCAGCGCGGCAGCCGCCCCGTCACCCTGGTGAACGGCAGCGACGACGACATGCTGCGCCTGGGCGCGTCGCTCGAGCGCATCCCCGGCGCCTACAAGGCGGAAGTGGGCGCCTGGCTGCTGAAACGCCTGCAAAAGGCCGGCAAGAAGGAGGAAGCGGCGGACACGAACACGCTGTGGGCGCTGGCCAGGGTCGGCGCGCGCCAGCCCTTCCACGGCAGCGCGCACGAAGTGGTCGACAGCGCCAGCGTGGCCGAATGGCTGCACGTGCTGCTGGCGCTGGACTGGAAAAAGGTGGAGCCGGCGGCGTTTGCCGCCGCCCACCTGGCGCGCATGACGGGCGACCGCTCGCGCGACATCGCCGACGAACTGCGCGCCACCATCCTCGCCCGCCTGAAAGCCGTCGGCGCGCCGCCCCTGTGGCAGGCGATGGTCAGCGAAGTGACACAGCTGGACGAAGCGGCTACCAAGCGCATGCTGGGCGAAGCGCTGCCGCCGGGCTTGAAGCTGATCAGCTGAATCAGGCTGGCGCGCCGCTGCACGCCCCACGGCGGCGGCGCAAGCCGGCTGCGCCGCACAGGGCCAGGCCGGCCAGCAGCATCGCATAGGTGCCGGGTTCCGGTACGGGCGACGTGAAAATGGTCAGGGTCGGATTGACGAAGCGATAACTCGCATAGGCAGGAAGACTCGCGTCATAGCTGTAGTCGGGGCCGTTCATGCGATATTGACCCAGCTGTGCATCGACATAGCTCATGCCGCTGATAAACATCGTGAACGGGTCCGTCAACGACAAGCCCATTCCTTGCAGCAATATGTTCTGCGTGCCGTCCAGGCTTTCCTGACGGAATGACTCGCCTGCGATGCGCTGCCCATGCGGCCCGGTCAAAGCGCTGGCTTCCATCGATCCACTGTTGCGGGCGTTGCCAGGCTGAACCATGCTGGCGCCAGGGGGCGCCTCGGCGACCTGCAGCACGCCTACCAGCGTGGCGGCAAAGGAAAAGCCCGTCACGCGATACCCGTTACGCACGCTGATATCGAACACGCCCGTGTACAGATCGCCATTCGACATGCTGGTTCCCTGCGTATCCATGCTGAGGCTGCTGGCCAGGCTCGTCATGCCGAGTTTCGTCACGCCACCGGCATCGGACAACAGGGTCACCTTCTGTGCCTGCATATTGCCATTGTACTCAGGATACTCCGTCATCAAAAAATTGCTGGTTTGCAAAGGTTGCATCGTTGCCTGGGCATGCGCTGCGTGCATCGATGCAGCGGCCAGCATCGCGGTCAAAAAACACAGCTGTTTTCGTATCAGGTTCATTTGTCGGCTTTCGCGGAAAGGGAAGTGAGCACCTGCGGCGCAGATGATGCCTCACATGAAATTATCAAAAAATCATTTTAAATTAGCAAATAAATAAAAACAACAGTGTTTTTAAAATTTACTAAAAGATAATTTCACCTTCCTGCCCGGCCCTGCCATTTCCAGGGATTTACAGAATCGTAGATCCGATTAACGCAGCATAATCCGACAATGCGTTGGTCAACCGGATACCCGAATTCGTCGTGGAAGACGCGCTGGCAGGCCTGTGCGCCATCACCGTTTAAATCGGCGCCAGCAGCACGTCGGATTACGCCCGCTGGGCTAATCCGACCTACTCGCCTTCCCTCCAGGCGGCTCCTCTTCGCTGCGCGAGCCGCGATAGCGCGGCAAGCCATCATTGAGCTTCACCCACTCCAGTTGCGTGCCCGTATAGATATGGCTGTGCGGCGGCAGCTGTTCAGGATTGTCCAGGCTGCACGTGGTCACGTCGACTTCATCGGGATAGGCACTGTCTTCAAAGGTCAGCTGCGTGCCGCAGCGGGGACAAAAGCTGCGCGTGCCATGGACGCTGGACGCGTACGACAGCGCTTGCCCCTGCAGCCAGCGGAAGTTCGCCCGTGGCACGCTGAACCAGGCGACAAACGGCGCGCCCGACGCGCGGCGGCACACGGAACAGTGGCAGGCGCTTTGATGAAAGCTGTCCGCGCCGGCGTCATAGCGGACCTCGCCGCATAAACATCCTCCCGTCAGCATGGCATCCTCCTGCAATATGAAAAAGGCGCCCAGTTTAGCGCCGCCGCAGCGCCACGGTTTGCGCTAGATCAGGGCAACGAGCAACAGCACCACCGCCAGCGGCGCCTGCACCAGCACGATGCCGGGATGCGTGCGGCGCAGCTGGGCCCACACGGACAGGCCCGGCACTTCCTCGTGCGGGTGGTGGGCTTCGTCGCGCAGCGACATCGCGTGCAGGAACATGCCGGCGATCAGGGGGCCGGGGTTGACCCACCAGCCCTGCTCGAGCAAGCCGCGCGACAGGTAGATGGCCAGCGCGCCGATGACGAAGGGCGAGGCCCACACCAGCACCAGCATCAGGCGGATGCCATAGAATTCCGCCACGGTGCCCATGCGGTGCAGGCGGCTGAAATCGTGGTCCTCCATGCGCTTGTCGATGGCCAGTTCGGCGCGGCCGTACAGGGTCCACAGGCCGCCGAACAAGCAGCCCAGCAGCACGCCGATGACGATGTCGGCCGCGAACACCGCATATTTATTGACGTCGGCCGTGCCGATGCCCAGCGACGTGTGGGCGGCCGCGTGCAGGTGCAGGCCCGCCTGCTCGCCTTCGGCCGTCGTATAGCGGTCGCGCACGTCATACGTGCTGCCGATGTACACGACGTGCTTGCGCGGTGCCCCGGCATCCACGCCGGCCAGTCCATCGATCAGTTTGACGCGCGTGCGCGTGGGGTTCAGGAATGCCGGCGCCACGGCGGCCGGGTGAAACGGCGCGGTGACGGCGTTCTGTTCGGCCGCCGCCCTGGCGTCGCCGTGGATCACGGGTTCGAACGCCCAGCGCGCCAATTCCTTTTCGCTGCCCGTGCGCCGCGCCAGCTGGCACACGCGGCCGGCCAGCGCCACCACTTCCTTTTGCTCGGACAGGATGGCCGGCATGGGCTGCTTCTGCTCCTGCTCGTCGGCACCATGCGCCAGCTCGAAGGCCACGGCCGCCAGCACGGGACTTTTCAGCTCGATGCGCGTGACGGCGCCCATGCGCTCGCGGATCTGCGGGCTGGCAAAGTGGATGCCGGCCGCGCAGCGCGCGCGTATCCATGCCAGGTTCGCGTTCCGGTCCGATTGCTCGGGCAGGATCAGCACCAGTTGCCGGCCGTCGGCGGCCAGCCGGTCGAGCAGACGGTCGAGCGGCCGTTCGCCCGCCTTGTGCTGTTCATACACGGCCGGCGCCAGATCCAGGTCGATGGCCAGCACCTTGCTGCCGCGCGCGGCGGCGCTGGCGATCACTTGTTCCAGGCGCGTGCGTTCCAGCGGTTCGCGCTCGTCGAATACCTGTTCGAACGCGGGCTGGTCGATTTCGATGATGCCGGGCCGGTAGGCGGCGCCCGGGTCCTTGCCGCGGTTCAGCAGCTGCCCCTGTTCCGCGCTGGCGCGCAGCATGGCCGCATCGAGCCATTCGAGCACGTGAAAACCTTCCAGCGCCAGCATCAGCGCGGCGATCAGGCTGGCGCCGATCACGTGATGCAGCAGATGCGTGCCCGTCAGCTTGAAGGCCGAGCCCAGCTGGGCGACCGGCCACAGCAGGCGCCGCCACAGCGGGGGGCGCGGTTGTTCCGGCTGGCTGGTTTCCACGGTGCGTTCCCTTCGCGTGCGTTGCGTGAATTATCACTCAAGCAACAAATAATGACGAAAGGATAGTATATTGCAGTTGTGCCCGTTCAGCCGCACTGCTGGCAGCCTACTTCGGCTTGGCCAGCAGCAGCTTGCCCAGCGCTTCGAAGGCCGGCGTGGTGGTCGGGTCGTTCGCCGCATTGGCCGCCGTCGGCGTCGAGGCGAAACGCACGATCACCATTTCCGCCTTCGGATCGACATAGATCCGCTGGCCGTACACGCCGCGCGCCATGTAGGCGCCATGGTCGTTATGCGTGACCCACCACATGTCGCGGTAGCTCCAGCCCTTGAGCAGATCGTAGCCGCCCTTGGCGAACAGCTGCTTGTCGCCGCCGCGGCGGATATCGTCGACGGCTGCCTTGGGCAGAATCTGCTGGCCGTTGTAGCGGCCATCGTTGCGCAGCATCTCGCCGAAGCGGGCCAGGTCGCGCAAGCCCGCATTCAAGCCGCCGCCGGCAAACGGCGTGCCCGTCGAATCGACCGTCATGTAGGCATCCTGTTCGGCGCCCAGCTTTTGCCAGACATGCTCGGACAGGTAGTCGTTGACGTTCTGCCCCGTGACACGGGCGATGATCCAGCCCAGCACGTCGGAATTGACCGTGCGGTAGCCGAACGCCTCGCCATGCCGGCCCTCGTGCCGCACCCTTTGCAGGTACTCGAAATAGCTGCGCGGCCCCGTGTAATCCTTGGGCTTGGGCAACGGGCTGCCGGCCGCCGCGTGCTGCCACACTTCCGCTTTCGGGTCCGCATAATCCTCGCTGAATTTCAGGCCCGTGGTCATGTCGAGCACCTGGCGCACGGTGGCGTCGCCAAAGGCGGACTTGGCCAGTTCCGGCACGTAATCGGCCACTTTTTTGCCCGGATCGAGCTTGCCTTCGGCCACCAGCGCCGCGCCCAGGGTGCCCATGACGGACTTCGTCACGGACATGGCGCCGTGCTGGCCGCCTTCCTTGAGCACGCCGAGGTAACGCTCATACACGATGCGGCCCCGGTGCAGCACCACGATGCCGTCCGTGTAGTTGGCGCCCAGCGACTGCTCCCAGGTCATCGTGTCCTTCGCCCCCAAAGGCGTGAAGCGCAGGCTGTCGATATCCGTGCGCAGCGCGCGTTTCAAGGGCACGGGTGCCTTCAAGCCGCGCGAGACGTCCACCGTCGGCATCAGCTGGCGGAAGTGCGACACGCTCCAGCGCAGCTGCGGGAAATTGAAATAGCTGCCATCGTCGAAACGGATGATCTTGTCGGCCGGCGGCGGCGCGCCCACCATCCATTGCAATGCGGCCGGATCGCTGGCGGCGGCCGACAGCGGCGCCGTCGCCTCGGCCGCGTGGGCGCCGGCGGACAGCGCCAGGCAGGCGGCGGCCAGGGCCAGGCGTTTCATGCTGGGAAAATCGTTCATGCGATGCTCTCCTTGATAGACAGAATATTTAATAAACCCATACCACGTTCGCCAGCCATCCCGTCCAGGTCCTGGCCTGACCATTCACCAGCTGGTTCACGCCCGACTGCGCGAACGAGGCGCTGAAGCCCAGGGTCAGGTAGGTATTCGGGTTCACCACGCGCACGTACTTGACGAAGACATCGTTGGCCAGCATCGGGCGCAGCACGCCGGCGATCACCACGGGCGCGCCGCCCGGCACATCGAGGCGCGTGGCCTGGCCGAACTGCAGCGGGCTGCCCATCTGGTTGGCCCGCACCTGGGCCAGGTAGGCGGTCACGGTGTCCTTCGGCGTCGGGTGCAGCTCGATGGTGGCCTGCAGCGCATTCACGTTGGCATTGACGAAGACCCAGGTCGCCTTGCTGCCCGAAGCCCAGGCGCCCGGCGTGCCTTCGAAGAACAGCGGATCGAAGCGCTCGTTGCGCGCCGTGCGCGGATCGTCGCCGGAAAAGCTTTGGTAGCCAAGCGTGAACTTCGGCGTCCACGCCACGTCGGGCAGCGAAAAGCCCCCTTCCGTGCGCCAGCCCCAGGCCCGCATCGGCTCGCGCGTATTCCACTCGCGCGCGGCGTCGACGCCGAACCAGCCTTTCGACAGCACGGTGGGCAGCACGGGAACGCGCGCGTAGCCATACACGAACTGCAAGTCCTTGCGGCCGTCAGGCACGGCCAGCGGTGCGCCGATGCCGCCTGGCGCCGCCTGCGGATACGCCGCATGCGAACGCGGCACCTTGCCATACGCGACGCCGGCCTTGCGGTCGTTCGCGGGCGCGTAGCTGACGTCAACGCCGACGACGCGCGTGCCGCTATCGTTGTCGGGATTTTCATTCGGGTCGAGATAAAACGCCTGGGCGCTGAACGCGTCCTGGCTTATTTTGGCCACCACGGAATTCTGGAAGGCCTTGCGCGGCCCCAGTTTCAGCGCGCCGCGGTCAAAGCCGTTCGAGCCGCCATTGGCGATCAGCATGCCGGTACCCAGCGTGAAATTCTGCGCGCCGGCCGACACGTCGACCATGGCGCGCGTGCCGCCGAGCGGCATGCGCATGCCGGCGACGAATTCCTCGATCGAGATGCGGCCCGTGTCGCCCGCGCCAAACGGATCGTGGCGCAAGGTGCCCGAGCCGACGGCGGACACGCGCGCATACATCTGCATGCCGTCGCCCAGGTTGCGCTTGAAACCGAGCGCCGGCTTGACATAGAACTCGTACCAGTAGGGATTGAAATCGAAGCCGGGATTGCGCGCCGGCGTATTCGACAGCTTCCAGAACAGATTGCTCTCGCCGGCCACCTGCACGCCCGCTTCCACGGAACGCGTCATTTGCCAGCCGGCGGCCATGGCCGGTTCGACGGCGGCGCGCCGGGCGACTTCTTTTTCCATGGTGCTCTGGCCATCGGGATCGAGCTGGCCGGCGGCGCCGCAGGCGGCGCTCCAGCCCAGCAGGGCCAGGACGAGTGAGCTGCGCATGGGGAACATCGCTTGCGTTGCCATAGGTATCCCTTGCGATAGCTGACCTCAGATTTGAACGGATGTTATCAGAGATGCTCTTTTTTATTGTTGTAAAGCATCCTACTGTGCGGCGCCAGGTGCTGAGACGAACGTCTCACGCACGCGCCATGCTGCAGCGCAGAATGCGCCATCCCGGCCTTCATGCTACAAACGGGAATGCCATAAAAAATACCGAGACACCGGAGAGCGCCATGCCCTACGTCCGCCAGACCAGCCATATCGACCGCGTGCGCGACCTGATCGCCGGCCGTATCGTCAATCCAGGGGCTGATACGGCCAGGCTGGCGTCATCGTACCGGCGCTCGCTGGACGACTACCGGCTCGATCCCGCCTCCACCACGGGACCGCGCATCCTGACGGGCGCCGAGCTGCGCGCCATCCAGCAGTCCGAGGAAAATTTTCTGCGCTCCACGGGCCAGTGCCTGCCGCGCCTGCACGCCATGGTGCGCGAAGCGGGTTACTGCGTCATCCTGGCCAATGCGCGCGGCGTGACGATCGACTACATGGTCGACACGGACCAGCGCAAGGATTTCAAGAAGGCGGGCCTGTACCCGGGATCGTGCTGGTCGGAAGAGGAGGAAGGCACGTGCGGCATCGCCTCCGTGCTGCTCGACCAGGAAGCGATCACCGTGCACAAGACCGACCACTTCCGCGCCGCCTTCACGGGCCTGACCTGCAGCGCCGCCCCGATCTTTTCGCCGCACGGCGACTTGATCGGCGTGCTCGATGCCTCGGCATTGAATTCGCCCGACGCGCGCGACAGCCAGCGCCTGGTCAAACAGCTGGTGCGCCAGGGTGCAACCCTGATCGAGGACGGCTTTTTTCTCAAGTCCTACGGCCATTGCTGCATCCTGCTGGCGCACCGCAACCGCCATTTCGTGGAAGTGCAGCCGGAGATGCTGCTCGCCATCGACGAGCATGGCGACATCGTCGCCGCCAACCGCTGCGCGCGCGACGTCATCGGCGGCCTGGACACCCTGCCGCGCCCCGTCGCCGAAGTGCTGGAAGTACGCGCCGAACGGCTGTTCGATGCGCGTACGGGACACAGCCTGCTGTCGCTGCGCCTGGCCGGCGGCAGCACCTGGCTGCATGCGCGCGTGCGCGCCCCGCTGCGCCAGGCCAGCGCGCGGGCACGCGTCAAGAACGCGGCCCCCTTGACGCAGGATGCTCTGGCCTGCACACCGCCGGAGCTGGCCGAGCGCACGCGCATCGTCAACGCCATGAACGCCGCCAAGTGGCGCCCGCTGCAGGCGGCCGCCATGCTGGGCGTCTCGCGCGCCACCCTGTACCGGCGCCTCAAGCAGCTGCACATCGTGCCGCCGCACCGCCAGTAAGGCATCCGGCAAGCTGAGATTTCCGTCTCATATTCCGCCATGCTGCGCTGCGGAATGCGGGTTCAAAACGCCAGTGTTACAACATCGTCAGCGGCAACACAGCCGCATCCCATCATAAAGTCAGCAGACTTGGAGGAGACACGATGCAAACCGATATCAACCCGCACGACCTGGCCGTGGCCGGCATCCTGGAGCAGCTCGAAGGCGCGCTGCGCGCCAGCGACGGCACGGGCGCCGCACAACTGTTCGAACAGGATGGCTACTGGCGCGACCTGGTGCTGTTTACCTGGAACCTGAAAACCCTGGAAGGCCGCGGGCAGATCGCCGCCATGCTGGCCGCCCAGCTGGGCGCCGTGCAGCCCGTCTCCATCCGCATCGCCGACGGCGAGCATGCGGTGGAAGCGGGCGGCGTGCTGCAAAGCTGGATCACGGTGGAAACGAACGCGGCCCGCGGCGTGGGTTTCATCCGCATCCGCGACGGCAAGATCTGGACCCTGCTCACCACCATGAGCGAATTGAAGGGTTTCGAGGAAGCCAAGGGCGGCCGGCGGCCCATGGGCGCCGAACACGGCGCACGCACCAACCGCAGCAGTTGGCTGGAAAACCGCGAACAGGAAGCCAGGGAACTCGGTTACGCGCGCCAGCCCTATTGCGTCATCATCGGCGGCGGCCAGGGCGGCATCGCGCTGGGCGCGCGCCTGCGGCAATTGAACGTCCCCACCATCATCATCGAGAAAAACGCCCGTCCCGGCGACAGCTGGCGCAAGCGCTACAAATCGCTGTGCCTGCACGACCCCGTCTGGTACGACCACATGCCGTACATCCCTTTCCCCGACAACTGGCCCGTCTTCACGCCCAAGGACAAGGTCGGCGACTGGCTGGAAATGTACACCAAGGTGATGGAGCTCAATTACTGGGGTTCGACGTCATGCGAATCGGCCAGCTTCGACGAGGCCAGCGGCGAGTGGACGGTGCAGGTGCTGCGCGACGGCCAGGCCGTCACCCTGAAGCCGAAGCAGCTGGTGCTGGCGACGGGCATGTCGGGCAAGGCGAACATGCCGAAGTTCAAGGGCATGGACGTGTTCCAGGGCGAGCAGCAGCACTCGTCGCAGCATCCGGGACCGGACGCGTATGCCGGCAAGAAGGTGGTGGTCATCGGCGCGAACAATTCCGCGCACGATATCTGCGCCGCCCTGTGGGAAGCGGGCGTGGACGTGACCATGGTGCAGCGCTCGTCGACGCACATCGTCAAGTCCGATTCCTTGATGGACCTGGCCTTGGGCGACCTGTATTCGGAACGGGCGCTGGCGGCCGGCATGACCACAAACAAGGCCGACCTCACGTTCGCCTCGATTCCGTACAAGATCCTGGCCGACTTCCAGAAGCCCGTCTTCAAGGCCATCCGCGAGCGCGATGCCGACTTTTATGCGCGCCTGGAAGAACGGGGATTCATGCTCGATTTCGGCGACGACGATTCGGGCCTGTTCATGAAATACCTGCGCCGCGGCTCCGGCTACTACATCGACGTGGGCGCCTCCGAGCTGGTCGCCGAGGGCAAGATCAAGCTGAAAAGCGGCGTCGGCGTGCAGGAATTGAAAGCCCATTCCATCGTGCTGTCCGACGGCACGGAGCTGCCCGCCGACCTGGTGGTGTACGCCACCGGCTACGGCTCCATGAACGGCTGGGCGGCCGACCTGATCTCGCCCGAGGTGGCGAATAAAGTGGGCAAGGTGTGGGGCCTCGGTTCCGCCACGACGAAGGACCCGGGCCCGTGGGAGGGCGAGCAGCGCAATATGTGGAAACCCACGCAGCAGCAAGCGCTGTGGTTCCACGGCGGTAACCTGCACCAGTCGCGCCACTATTCCCAGTACCTGTCGCTGCAGCTGAAGGCGCGCATGGAAGGGTTGAACACGCCCGTGTATGGGCAGCAGGAGGTGCATCACCTGGCGTAAAAGACCGCGTAGGTCGGATGAGCGGCACGCCGCGTAATCCGACACCTTGTTGGCGGCTCATGTCGGATTACGCGCGGCCTTGCCGCGCTAATCCGACCTACCTCCACTCAAAAAAAATGGCGGCGGACCGAAGTCCGCCGCCATTTTTACGTCATGCAGCCAACGATTACTGCTTGATGGCTTCGATCGCAAACGTCAGGGTCACGTCATCGCTGACGGCTGGCGCATATTTGCCCGCGTTGAATTCCGAGCGCTTGATCTTGGCAGTGGCGTTGGCGCCGCACGCGTCTTTTTTCAGCATCGGGTGCGGTGCGCAGGTGAACGAGGTGACGGTCAGGGTGACTGGCTTGGTCACGCCTTTCAGGGTCAGGTTGCCTTCCACGGATGCCAGCTTGTCGCCGTCGAAATTGAACTTGGTCGACTTGTACGTGGCAACCGGGTATTTGGCCGTGTCGAGGAAGTCTTCGCCCTGGATGTGCGTGTTGAACAGGGTCGAACCCGTGTCGACGGATTTGGTGTCGATCAGCACTTCGACGGCGCCCGTCTTGGCGGCGCGGTCCAGCGTGACCTTGCCGGTGGTGTTATTGAAACGGCTTTGCTGCGTCGAGAAGCCCATGTGGGTGTACTCGAAACGGGGGAAAGTGTGGCTGCCATCGATGACATAAACTTCAGGAGCGGCAAAGGCGGACAGCGAGAAACCGGCGGCGGCGATAAAAGCGAGCAGTTTTTTCATGATGGATTCCTGATAGGGAGTGGTGAATGTCAAAACCGCAACCGGCTGCAGGCGAACGCCGCTGCAGCTGATTGTCTGGCTTCAGTTGTAATGAATTATGCATGGCATGAAGATCGATGTAAAACGGAAAATATACCTAGTTAGCATCGATAAAATCGATAATAGAGTAGATCAGGTCCGCCACAGCGCCTTCTGCTGCCGATTATTGTCTGCATTGCAAAAAATATCCAGCGTTATCCAGCACCGCAGATAAGCTAGTAGATGAGAATGATTCTTGTTATTATTCTTTAGGGTTGCTATCATCGCTGCCCGGGCAGGCAGTGCCGCCCTGATTCATCCATAATAGAAAAAAACAGAGCAGAAAACCATGACGGCCACCCGCCACACCCGCCACGATATGCGCACCTTGAACGCCCATCCTGCCGCCCCGCCGCTTCGCAGCCAGGGCCTGACAGCCGGCGCCCCCGCCTGATGCGGGAGCCGCGCGCCCACGCTCCCCTGCGCGAAGCGCACGGCGTGCGCCTGCGCCGCTGGGCCTGGACCGCCGCCGGTGCCCTGATGGTGCTGCTGGGGATCATCGGCGCCATGCTGCCCGTCATGCCGACAACGATTTTCCTGATCCTCGCCCTGGCCTGCTTCAGCCGCGCCTCGCCGCGCCTCGAGCACTGGCTGCTGCACCACCCCCGCTTCGGCCCATCGCTGCGCCAGTGGCGCGAACACCGCGCCGTCTCGCGGCGCGGCAAGGCCATGGCTTGCCTGGGCATGGCCATCGGCTTCGTCGCCATGTGCCTCGGCCATCCGCCGTGGTGGGTCATCGCCATGGTGGGCGCCATGGAGCTCGCCGTCCTCATCTACCTGTTGCGCCGTCCCGAAGGCCCTGCGGCCAGCGGAGCAGAATCTGCCCCTGAAGAGGGCAATCGCAGGCAGTAAACGGCCCTTCCCGCATCAAAAAAACGGCAACTGCGCCGAACCGCACATAAAATCACCGCGATGCCGGCACAGGGCGTGTCGAACTTTTCACCAAGATGCGGCTCCGCCACGCCCATCGGCGCGATTAAATTCGGCAAGAACGCCGCTTTCCCGCTTTTTTCACTTGAAAACAGTCTCATAGACATTATTTGCATATTCAAAGCAAGATTCTGTCGTAGGAGTAATAACACGATCGGAGGTATACTACGCAACCGACGTAACAGGCTGGGCGATTTGGCCCCTGCAAGCACGCCTGTCACGGTCCAATAAAAAAGGAAACACTGCATGACCACACCACACCGTACGCCGGTGATTCGCATCGATGGCGCGAACAAGACCTTCGCGCTGCCCAAAGGCGAACAATTCCACGCGGTCAAATCGGTCACGCTGGAAGTCTATCCCGGTGATATTTTCGGCCTGATCGGCAAGAGCGGCGCCGGCAAATCGACCCTGCTGCGCCTGATTAACCTGCTCGAGCGCCCCGACAGCGGCACCATTACCGTGGCCGGGCGCGAACTGACCCGCCTGGGCAAGAGCGAACTGCGCGACGCGCGCCAGAACATCGGCATGATTTTCCAGCAATTCAACCTGCTGCAAAACGCCAGCGTCTTCGACAACGTCGCCTTCCCCCTGAAAATCCACGGCACGACCAAGGGCGAGCAGATCGCCGCCAGGGTCGAGGAATGCCTGGCGCTCGTCGGCCTGTCCGACAAGCTGCACAGCTATCCGGCGCAATTGTCCGGCGGGCAGAAGCAGCGCGTGGCGATCGCCCGCGCCCTGGCCAGCCACCCCGACGTGCTGCTGTGCGACGAGCCGACGTCCGCGCTGGACGCGGAAACGACGCGCGCCCTGCTCGACACCCTGCGCGACATCAATGCGCGCCTGGGCGTGACCATCGTCATCGTCAGCCATGAACTGTCGGTGCTGGGCGCCATCTGCAACCGCGTGGCCGTCGTGGAAAACGGCGCCATCGCCGAACAATTCGATTTGAGCGACACGGCCACCCCGCGCAAGACGGCGCTGGGACGCGAGCTGGCGTATTACGGCACCGAGGCGTTTGAAGCCACCGCATGGAAGGATGCAACACATGTTTGAAGAATCGATCAATAACGTCATCAAGCTGCTGCCGGAAATCTGGGTAGCGCTGGGCCAGACCATGACCATGCTGGGCATCGGCTTGACGGCCGCCATCCTGATCGGCGGCCCGCTGGGCATATTGCTGTTCCTCGTCTCGGAAGGCCAGTCGCTGGAAAACCGTCCCCTGTCGACGATCCTCGGCTGGCTGGTCAATACCGTGCGCAGCTTCCCCTTCATCATCCTGCTCGTCGCCCTGACGCCGTTTACGCGCATCATCGCGGGCACCTCGATCGGCCCGCTGGCGGCCAGCGTGCCGCTGTCGTTCGCCGCCATTCCCTACCTGGCGCGCCTGGTGGAACAGAACCTGCGCGAAGTGCCGCGCGGCGTGATCGAGGCGGCGCACGCCATGGGCGCGTCTGAAATGCAGATCATCTTCCGCGTGCTGCTGGTCGAAGCGCGCTCCGGCCTCGTGCTGGCCCTGACCGTGCTGTCGATCAGCTTCCTGTCGTATTCGGCCGTGGCCGGCGTGGTGGGCGGCGGCGGCATCGGCGACCTGGCCATCCGCTACGGCTACTACCGCTTCGAGACGGACATCATGGTCGCCACCGTGGCCATCCTGATCGTGCTGGTGCAAACCATCCAGTTCGCCGGCACGCGCATCGCCAAGCGCCTCGACAAACGTTAATTCAAATCCAGAAACAAGGACTCGCATGAACCACCTCCGCCGTAATTTGCTCCTGGCCGCCGCCAGCCTGGCCTTCGCCACCGCCGCCCATGCCAAGGACCCGAAAGAACTCGTCATCGGCACCAGCTCCGGCCCGTATTCCGACCAGCTGAAGCTGGGCATCAAGCCTATCCTGGAAAAACAGGGCTACAAGGTCAAGATCGTGGAATTTAACGACTACGTGCAGCCGAACTACGCGCTGGCCGAAGGCTCGCTGGACGCCAACGTGTTCCAGCACATCGTCTACCTGACCAAGTTCGCCACCGATAACAAGCTGCCATTGAGCGCGCTGATCACCGTGCCAACCATGCCGATCGGCCTGTACGGCGGCAAGCAAAAAACGCTGGCCGAAGTGAAGAACGGCGCCACCATCACCATGCCGAACGATCCCACCAACCAGGCGCGCGCGCTGGTGATGCTGGCCAAGATGGGCTGGATCAAGCTCAAACCGAACGTCGACCCGCTGCGCGCCTCGGAGCGCGACGTGCTGGACAACCCGAAGAAGCTGAAACTGGTGCCGCTGGAAGCGGCGCAGCTGCCACGTTCGCTGGCAGACGCCGACTACGCTTTTGTGAACGGCAACTTCGCCCTGGCCGCCGGCATGAAGCTGACGTCGGCCCTCTCCGTGGAAAAGATCTCGGACAGCTACATCAACCTGGTCGCCATCCGCACGGCCGACAAGGCCAAGCCATGGGTCAAGGACCTGGAAGCGGCCTACCGCTCGCGCGCCTTTCTCGACGCGACGAACAAGTATTTGGCTGGCTATGAAAAGACGGACTACCAGCTGGCGCTGGAAAAGACGCTGAAAAAATAAACGGCGCATGCAATGCAAAAAGGACGGCCAAGGCCGTCCTTTTTTATTGTCCGCGCCTTGCGGGCGCTATTGCGACTTAGAAGCGGTAGCCGACGCCGACACCGATCAGCAATGGATCGACCTTGACTTCGCTGGCCTTGGCGCCACCGATGAACACATCGCTGCGGATCTGCACTTTCTTGATGTCGAAGTTCAGGGACCAGTTTTTGTCCAGTTTGTAGTCGACACCGGCTTGCAGCGAGTAACCCCAGCTGTCATGCTCCAGGCGGCCGGCGCCGTTCAGCAATTTCACGTCCGAGATATTCGTGTAATTCACGCCGGCGCCCACGTAAGGGCTGAACTGTTTTTCAGGCATGAAGTGGTATTGCAGCGACAGGGTCGGTGGCAGGTGCTTGAAGGTACCAATATTGTTGCCGTCGAGCTTGACGTCATGCTTTTGCGGGTAGGTCAAGATCAGCTCGGCAGCGATATTCGGCGTGAAGAAGTACGAAATATCGATTTCAGGAATCGTCTTGCTGCTGACCGTCAAACGGTCGGATGCGCCGACGCCACCAACAGGAGCAGATTTATCGGCCGGATCGATATGCACGGCGCGGGCGCGGACCAGCCAAGGGCTTTCCTGTGCCATCGCATTGCCGGCGAATGCGCCGATGGCGGCCAAAACGATTGCTGCTGCAGTTGCGGACTTTTTCATTTTATTTCCCTCTGTCGTTAAGTAACGCTGCGAAGTCTAAGAGTGCAGTGCAACAAAAACTTTGATCCACATCAAATAGTGCTAGATGGCATCAACAGAGGGATTTTTTCCTTTTCCCAGGTCAAGAAAATGCGGCGTTGCAAAATCAAGCCGCCTCGGCGAACAGGCTGGCGACCCAGTCCGTGAACACGCGCACGCGCGGCGACAATTGCCGGTGATGGGGATACAGCACGGACACGGGCAGCGGGTCGGGACGCCAGTCCCGCAGCACTTCCACCAGCTCGCCGGCCGCCAGCGCCCGCTCCAGGTGATAACGGGGCGCCTGGATCAAGCCCATGCCCGCGCGGCAGCAGGCGTGATACGCGTCCGCATTGTTGACGGACACCGTGCCCGGCAAGGCCACGGTGTGCCGCTGCCCATCCGCCTTGAAATCGAAGGGCCAGACCTTGCCCGTCTGGGCGGAAAAGAAATTGACGGCGCGGTGGCCCGCCAGTTCTTCCAGATTGCGCGGCGTGCCGTGCGCGGCCAGGTAGGCGGAGCTGGCGCAAGTCACCTGCTCCAGCAGCGCCACCCTGCGCGCCACCATCGACGAGTCGCCCAGTTCGCCCACGCGCAGCACGCAATCGACGCCTTCGCGCACCAGGTCGACGAGGCGGTCGCCCATGCCGATTTCCAGTTCGATCAAGGGATAGCGGGCGCAGAACTGGTCCAGCACGGGCATGACGAAATGCATGGCCAGGGTCGCGTGCAGGTCGATGCGCAGCTTGCCGGCCGGCTGCTGCGCCGCCGAGGAAAACACGGCTTCCGTTTCTTCCAGGTCCGCCAGCAGGCGCGCGCAGCGCTGGTAATACGCTTCGCCATCGGGCGTGGGCGTGACTTGCCGCGTGGTCCGCTGCAGCAGGCGCACGCGCAGCCGCGCTTCGAGTTGCTTGATCGCATGCGTGACGGTCGCCTTCGGATAGCCGAGGTCATGCGCCGCCTGCGTGAAACTGCGCAGCTCGACGATGCGCGTAAAGATGCGCATCGCATCGAATCGGTCCATGTCCCCTCCATTGTTATTGCCTGCTGCACAGTGTAGCGATGTGAGCGCGATTTTTCCATCATCACCCCCGAGCAGTTCGCACGACACAAATGAGAATAGTAATGATTATCATTTGCGATATAATGGCTTACCTCGCTCGGCGACTACAACAAGGAATGGGAGACATGGATATATTGAGGGAACTGCGTGAATCGGGCTTGAAGGTAACTATCCCCCGCCTGCGGATTCTGCAGCTGTTCCAGGAAGGCACGATCAAGCACCTGAGTGCGGACGATGTCTATAAACTCTTGCTGGCCGAAAAGATCGACGTGGGCCTGGCCACCATCTACCGCGTGCTGATGCAGTTTGCCGAAGCGGGCATCCTGTTTCGCCGGCACTTCGAATCGGGCCATGCCGTCTTCGAGCTGAACGAAGGCCAGCACCACGACCACCTGGTCTGCACGGGCTGCGGCAAGGTCGATGAATTCGTCGACGAAGGCATCGAACTGCGCCAGAACGAAATCGCCGCCGAACGGGGCTTCGTGCTGCACGAGCACGCGCTGTCGCTGTACGGCACCTGCGCAGAGTGCACGGCGAAGAAAATCCCGCCGCGCCGGGCCTGAAGGTGCCTGGGCCGCCTGGGCGCCACTGCCTTGCGGTAAGATTCGCTCACGCTAGAGAAAGGATCACCCATGTACATCGGAGAAATCGCCCGCCTGGCGGGCACCTCGCCCAAGGCCTTGCGCCACTATGAAGCGCTGGGCTTGCTGGGCGACGTGCGCCGTTCCGGCGCCTACAGAGTCTACACGCAGCAAGACCTGGCGCAAGTCAAACTGATACGCCAGGCGCAGGTCCTGGGCTTCCGCCTGGCTGAACTGCTGCCCGTCCTGGCCGGCGACGAGACCGACTGGGCCGCCCTGTCGCGGCACATCGATGCCAAGCGCGCGCAGGTGCGGCAGGATATCGCCCGCCTGCGCCAGCTCGACGCGCAATTGGCCGATATCGACACGGAAATCCGCGACTGCCTGGCGCGCCAGCAACTGCAGGCAGCCTGAAAATCCGCGCTTGACTCTGCCACTAGGGGCAGGCTTTAGCATGCAAGCTCTTCTTTAACGGACAGCCTGCATCATGACCAAAACGACACCCAAGCGCATCTTGATTCTCCTCGGCCACCCGTCCAGCGACAGTTTCTGCGCCGCCCTGGCCGAGGCCTACGCCGCCACGGCCCGCAGCGCAGGCCATACCGTGCGCGAACTGCGACTGGGCCAGCTGGACTTCGACCAGAACCTGCATGAAGGCTACCGCCAGGTGCAGCCGCTGGAGCCGGACCTGCTGGCCGCGCAGGAAGCCATCATCTGGGCCGAACACCTGGTGTTCGCCTACCCGATCTGGTGGGGCGGCGCGCCGGCCCTGCTGAAAGGCTTTGTCGACCGCATCTTCCTGCCCGGCTTTGCCTTCAAGTATCGCCCGGGCAAGGCCTTTCCCGCCCAGCTGCTGCTGGGACGCACGGCGCAGCTGCTGGTGGCGATGGATACGCCGCCCTGGTATTTCCGCTGGGTCTACCACATGCCCGGCATCCACCAGCTGCGCAAGACGACCCTGGAATTTTGCGGCGTCAAGCCCGTCAAGGTGGCCAGCTTCGGCCCCATGATCGATTCCACCGACACGCAGCGCGCGCGCTGGCTGGAACAGGCACAGGCGCTGGCCAGGCGCCTGTAAGCCCGGCAACGGATTGCCATGCAGCCATCTTGCATACGGTTTTGACAAGCTGGTAATCATGCCGTCATATTCCAAGGCTACCATGATGATATTGCCTGTTTGTCAGTCGCCTTGCTCTCGCGACAACAAGGGTCCGATCGTCATGTAAAGGTAGCCGCTGTGGAGTTCAACGCTTCTCGATTGCATCTTCCCCGTTATCGCACGTCGGTGGCGCTTGATCTGTGCATTCCCACGGAATCCGTGCAGGCCGACGCCAGCAACTTCGCCGTGCTGGAACTGTTCACGGAGCGGCGTGACATGATGAGCCTGCCCGTCACGGAGCAGCAGAAGCCCATCGGCTTGATCAGCCGCAATATCTTCATGTCGCAGATGTCCAAGCCCTTTTATCACGAGGTCTATGGCAAGAAGAGCTGCATCGCCTTCATGGACAAGGAACCGCTGATCGTCGATGGTGCCATGAGCATCGAAGACCTCACCTTCCGCGCCGTGGAAGCGGGAGAGAAGGCGCTGGCCGACGGCTTCATCATCACCGAAGATGGCGCGCTGGCCGGCGTGGGCTTCGGCTTGCAGCTGATGAACGTGGTGGCCACCATGCAGGCGGAAAAGAACCGGCAGATCATGCACAGCATCGATTACGCCAGCGTGATCCAGCGCGCGCTGCTGCGCACCTCCGATGCGGAATTGCGCGCCACCCTGCCCGACGCCCACCTGGAATGGCAGCCGCGCGACGTCGTCGGCGGCGACTTCTACTTTTTCGAACGTTACGAAGGGGGCTGGTTCGCCGCCATCGCCGACTGCACGGGCCACGGCGTGCCGGGCGCCTTCATGACCCTGATCGCCTCGTCGGCCCTGAGCCAGGCCTTGCGCGAACGGGGGCCGCGCGATCCGGCCGCCCTGATCGGCGCCGTCAGCCGCGCCATCAAGACCCTGCTGGGCCAGGACGGCGCCGACAGCGGCCACGCCGGCTCGAACGACGGCATGGATTGCGCCTTCCTCTGCTACGACACGGCCAGCGCCAGCCTGCGTTTCGCGGGGGCGAAACTGGCGCTGCACGTGGTGGCGCCGGGCGAAGAGGCCGTGCGCGCCATCGACGGCGCGCGCATGGGCGTGGGCTATGTCGACACGCCGGCCGGCTACTGCTGGCACAACGAGACGCCCGACATTCCCGCCGGCAGCCTGCTGTTCATCACCACCGACGGCTTGCTCGACCAGATCGGCGGCGCGCGCGACATCGCCTATGGCAAGCGGCGCATGCGCGAGCAGCTGCTGGCGCGACGCGACGCGCCGGCCAGCGACGTGGCAGCGGCCCTGCTGCAGGACAGCGCCGCCTGGCAGGGAAAACAGCCACGCCGCGACGACCTGACCTTTTTCTGTTTCCGCCTGTAGTTCGGGCGCCATCGAGCCATCTTATCAACAAGACACCGGGTCACCGGCTAGCCAGGAGCACGGACGTGCTGTACGAAGAATTCAACGAGTTTTGGGATGTGGCCCGCAAGCGCAACATCATCTTTTTTTACGTGGGCTATTTCTCGCAGCACGTGGTCAGCGCCATTTCCGAAACCATCAAGGCGCGCCTCGATACAGCCGGCGCGGCCGGGCCTACGCGGCGGCGCATCTTTTCCTCGTTCATCGAGATGTCGCAAAACATCATGCATTATTCGGCCGACAGCCTGACGCCCGACGCGCAGCTGGACCAGCAGATGCGGCGCGGCTCGTTCTGCATCGGCACGCGCGGCGACAGCTTTTTCCTGCTGTGCGCCAACCCCGTCTCGACGGACAACGTGGCGCAGATCCGCGCCCGCCTGGAGCCGCTGCACACGATGACGATGGAAGAAATCCGCCTGGCCTACAAGAAGGCCCTGCGCGAGGAAGCGCCGTCCGACAGCAAGGGCGCGGGCCTGGGTTTTCTCACCATGGCGCGCGACGCCAGCGAACCGCTGGAATTCGAATTCGTCCAGGACCCACAGGAACCTGGCCACACCATCTTCTGCATCAAAGCCATCATTTGAAAGAGCCGACTCAGGAAAGCATATGCAATTACCGTCACCACTGTTCATCGCCGCGACCCCGAGTTCGCCCGAAATCGACTTCCGTTTCGAGCAGCACACCCTGTCGATCAAGGGCGAGTCGTACCCGGAAAACGCGGCCGCCTTCTATGGCCCGCTGATCGCCGCCGTGCGCGCCTACCTGGAAGACTGCCGCGCAGCAGCCATCACCGTCAACGTCTCGCTGGCCTACTTCAACAGCTCCAGCACGAAGATGCTGTTTACCCTGTTCGACACCCTGAACCAGGCGGCCGTGGACGGCAACCAGGTGCGCCTGAACTGGTATCACGACGAGGACGACGACACCATCCTGGAATTCGGCCAGGAGCTGCAGCAGGACTTTACGGCGCTGGACTTCCGCGACCATCCCGTGCAGGGCAGCTAGGGCATGCGCGCCGCCATCTCCGAGGCCGGACCGGAACCCGACCTGTTCACCGTGGAAGCGGCGGCGCTGGCTGCCGCGCGCCGCATGCACGCCGACATTCACGCCAGCGGCGAGGCGCAGCGCCGCGTGCTCGGTGAACTGATCGGCCACTACGAGCGGCTGATGCGCGAGACGCGCCGCCTGATCGGCCGCAGCGACCGCGCCGAGCGCGACATGCATCTGCTGAACCGGCAATTGCAAACCCTGGCCGGCCAGCTCGAATACCGCGCCACGCACGACCCGTTGACGGGTGCCCTGAACCGCGGCGCCGTGATCGACCATGCGTCGCGCTGCCTGGCGCAGGGCGACATGGCGCTGATCGTGCTCGATATCGACCTGTTCAAGCAAGTCAACGACGACTTCGGCCACCCGGCCGGCGACGGCGTGATCCAGGCCGTGGTCGACTGTCTAAAAGGGTTGTTGGGACAGGAAACGGCCATCGGCCGGGTCGGCGGCGAGGAGTTTTCCGTGGTCTGGCCCACCTCTTCGCGCGACGAGGCGGCGCAAGTGGCGCAGCGCATCTGCGAGACGGTCGGCCGCCAGCGCCATGCGGCGCCCATCACGCGCGCCATCACTATCAGCGTGGGCCTGAGCTGGAACCGCGCCGGCACGCCGTTCGACACGGCCTACAGCCATGCGGACCAGGCCCTGTACCAGGCCAAGCGCGAAGGACGCAACTGCGTGCGCCAGTGGCTGGAAAGCTGAAGCGGCGCAATCAGCGCAGCTGTTCGCGCGCCATGCTGCCGTCGCGGCGCATGGCCGCCGCCGCCCGCTGCATGGCGGCCACCTGCGCCTCGGGCACCTTGAGGTTGCAGGCCAGGTAAGTCTGCACGCGGTTGAAGGTCAGCAGTGGTACTACCTTGCCCTCCCACTCCTTGCCGACGAAAGGCTTGCTGCCCACCGCCAGGCCGACGGCCCACAGGTCGATGCGCCCGAGCAGCAGCTTTTGCGGATTGATCCACTCCTGCGTCACGGGCGCCACGTTCATGCCGTGCTGGCGCAGGTAATCGTCGCGCGCGTCGCCCAGCACCGTGCCGATCACCAGGCCGCGCGCATCGGCCAGGGTGCGCAGCGCCAGATGCCGCTCGGCCAGGCCATACAGTATCCACTCCGCTTCGTTGAGGGGGCCGATCCAGCGAAACTGCGCTTCGCGCTCTTGCGTGCGGGTGGTGGAAAAGATGCAGGTATCAGGCTCGCGCAGCGCCTGCGCATACGCGCGCTTCCACGGCAGCAGTTCCATCGTATAGCCGATGCCGGCACGCGCCATGATCTCGCGCACCTTCATCGTTTCGCGTCCTACGACGACATTGCCTTCCATCATGCTCGACGGCGGCAAATGCTCGCCGACGATGCGCAGGCCCGCCGCCCCGGCCGCCACCGGCAGCAACAGCGCCGCCAGCAGCCATGCCATGCTTGCTTGTTTCATGCTTGCCTTCTTCTACCACAGGGGATACGCATCCCTGCCACCTGCAGGATGGTACCATCGGCCCCCGTCGGCCATGGCTGAACATTATCAATTAAACCATTATTTTTCCGTAACGTGGCTCAGGGCCAACGCCGGGATCATCATGCAAGGGGAAGATGGCGAGAAAAACAAGTGGCGGAAAACAGTAGGAGTCGAACCTACGGGAGAACGTCTGACGCCCTCCACCGGGTTTGAAGCCCGGCCACATCACCGGATGAGTGTGCTTTCCGCGGAGCCTGAGCTAAGTACTTAGCTGTCGGGCAAGGCCGTGGTGTAGGACCACAACGCTTGCGGGCGCAACAGATGCCCATTGCCAACACGGCGAGTATAACCGACACGGTCGAAGAATTCCAAGACCTGGATCGCCCGCTTGCGGCCCAGGCCGCTGGCGTCGCGGAACGTGGCCGCGCCCACGGCGCCATTGCCTGCCGGTAAGCCGGCATCCTCTTCCGCCTTGCGCGCCAGTTCCCGCACCAGTTGCGCCAGCCCGGCCAGCGCCGCCTGGTGATAGAACAGGTCGTGCACCACCTGGCTGATCTGCCCTGCCTTGGCAAGCTTGCGCAGGAGCCGGCGCGTTTCATCCTCGGCCAGGCCGAAGTCGCGCGCCAGGTCGCGCGTCCAGGGCGGATCGGCACGCCCCTGCTCCAGCGCGGCCAGCAAGGGCTCGGCCATCGCCTGCTCCTGCGGCGTCAGTTCCACGCTGTGCGTCGGCAAGTGCAGGCTGGCGCCGCGCGCCAGGATGCCGCCCTGCGCCAGCAAGCCTTCGACCAGGTGGCTCCACAAGGCGTCTTCCATCTCCGCGTCGACGATGCGTTTCAGGCGCCACAGCTCCGGCCCCGCCTCGTCGGGCGCGCGCGCATGGAAGACGGCCAGCGCGGCCAGCACCCGCTCCTGCAGCGCCAGCAACGCCGCCGGCGCCAGCAGCAGGGCGTCGTCGCCGCGCAGGGCGATGCGCCGTGTATCGGGCGGCAGCGCCAGCGCGTTCGCCGGCAGCAAGGACAGGCGCACCAGCAGCGACTCGCGCAACCCCAGCGGACTTTGCGCCAGCAGGGCCGCATAGTCGCCGTGCGCGACAAACGCGGCCAGGGCATCGAGCCAAGCCAGCCGTGCCGGGCTGCGCCGCTTGCGCGCGGGGCCGAACGGGTCGAGCACCATGCCGCCGCCCACCGTCTGCGTCGCCTGCGCATTGCGCACGACGAAGCGGTCGCCCGGCACGCCGTGCATGGGCGCCTCGAACACCAGTTGCACCCTGCCCGTCTGTCCCGGCGACAGGGTCTCGCCATCGAGCATGACGGCGCGCGCCAGCTGGTGCGCCGCGCCCAGGTGCACGTGCAGCGGCGACCAGGCTTTCAGCTGCACGCCCGCGTCGGGCAGCAGGGTCAGTTCCACGTCGAGGCGCTCGGAGCACTGCGCCAGCTCGGGCGCGACGATCCAGTTGCCCCGCTCGATGCGTTCGCGGTCGATGCCGGCCAGGTTCAGCGCCAGGCGCTGGCCCGCCATGCCCGTCTCGGCCGCGCGGTTCTGCGCATGGATGCTGCGCACGCGCGCCGGCGCGCCGCCAGGCGCCAGCTGCAGCATGTCGCCCACCTGCGCGCGTCCCGCCAGCGCCGTGCCGGTGACGATGGTGCCCTGCCCCGACAAGGTGAACACGCGGTCCACGCCCAGGCGGAACAGCCGGCGCTCGTCGCGTTGCGGCAGGCTGCGCGCCACCTGCGTCAGGTGCGCCAGCAAGGCGGCCACGCCCGCATCGTTGTCGCGATTGGCGGCGGTGGGGAAGATCGGGCTGCCCGCCAGCGGCGTGCCAGCCAGCAGCGCCTCAATGTCCGCCTCCACCTGCGCCACGCGGGCGCTGTCTGCGCGATCGATCTTGGTCAGCGCCACGGCGCCATGCGTCACGCCCAGCAGCTGCAAGATGGCCAGGTGCTCATGCGTCTGCGGCATGATGCCGTCATCGGCCGCCACCACGAGCAGGGCGAAGTCGATGCCCGTCACGCCGGACGCCATGGTGCGGATGAATTTTTCGTGGCCCGGAACGTCGATCACGCCCAGCACCGTGCCATCGGCCAGCGGCAGATAAGCGTAACCGAGCTCGATCGAGATGCCGCGCGCCTGTTCTTCCTTCAGGCGGTCCGTGTGTACGCCCGTCAGCGCGCGCGTGAGGGTCGTCTTGCCATGGTCGATATGGCCTGCGGTGCCGACGATCATGCGGACAACTCGTCGAGCTGCGCGATGAAAGCCGTCTCGTGCGCCGCTTCCAGGCAGCGCAAATCGAGCCACAGGGTGTCCTGGCCGATGCGGCCGATCACGGGGCACGGCAAGGCGCGCAGGCGCTGCTCCAGCACGCCCAGCGGATTGCTCAGGCGCGAACCGGGCGCGCTGCGGACGGCCAGCCCAAAGCTGGGCAGCTGGTCGACGGGCAAGGCGCCGCTGCCGATCTGGCTGGTCAGCGCTTCGGCCGTGACCACATAGGCGGCGCCCAGCGCCCCCTGCAGCAGCGGCAGCAGGGTTTGCGCCTGCCCGCGCATGGCGCAAGCGGGACGCGTCAGCAGGCGCAAGGTGGTCAGGCGTTCGGCCAGCAAGTCCGGCGCGCGGTACAGCTGCAGCACGGGGGCCAGGGCCGCCAGGGTCAGCTTGCCGACCCGCAGCGCGCGTTTCAATGGGTTGCGCTTGATCTTCGCGATCAGATCGGCACGCCCGACGATGACGCCGCATTGGGGGCCGCCCAGCAGCTTGTCGCCGCTGAAGGTCACCAGGTCGGCGCCCGCCTCGATGGTTTCGCGCACGGTCGTTTCATGCGGCAAGCCGTACTGCGTCAGGTCGACCAGGGTACCGCTGCCCAGGTCCACGGCCGTGGGAATCGCGTGTTGCGCCGCTAGCGGCACCAGTTCGTCGAGCTCCACGCTTTTCGTGAAACCGGTAATCGCGTAATTGCTGCAATGGACCTTCATCAGCAGGCTTGTCTGCGCGTTGATCGCGTCCGCGTAATCGGCCAGGTGCGTGCGGTTGGTGCTGCCCACTTCGCGCAGCACGGCGCCCGCGCGCGTCATCACGTCGGGGATGCGGAAGGCGCCGCCGATTTCCACCAGTTCCCCGCGCGAGACGATCACCTCTTTGTTCTGCGCCAGGGTATTCAACATCAGCAGCACGGCAGCCGCATTGTTGTTGACGATGGTGGCCGCTTCGGCCCCCGTCAGTTCGCGCAGCAATTCCTCGACCAGGTCGTCGCGGTCGCCCCGCTTGCCCGTTTCCAGGTCGAATTCCAGGTTCATCGGCCACTGCAGCGCCTCGACCACGACTTGCACGGCGGCGTCGGGCAGCAAGGCGCGGCCCAGGTTCGTGTGCAGCACGGTGCCCGTCAGGTTGAATACGGGGCGCAGCCGCGGGCGCGCTTGCGATTGCAGCCGTTCGTCCACCTGCGCGACGATGGCGGCGATTGACGCGCCCTCTTCGCAGACTGAACCGGCCAGCATGGCGGTACGCAGTTCGGCCAGCACGGCGCGCGCGCAGGCCAGGGTCTGCACGCGGCCGTAGTGCGCAATCAGGGCCAGGCAAGCCGCGTCGCCCAGGATGCGGTCCACCGATGGCAGGCGCACGGTCTGCCCCGTTGTCATGCTTGCTGGCCCTCGCCGCTTTCGCTCTTCCCCAGCCACAGCAGCGGATTGCCGCTGGCGCGCTGGTAGCCCGCTTCGCCCACCAGCAGGTCGAGCATCAGGCTGGCCAGGTCGTCGGCCAGCGGCTCGACGTTGTAATCATGTTCCTGGTTGAAGACCTTGCGGTAGGTATGGCAATCGTCGCAGGTTTCCGCGCGCGCCACCTTCTTCGGATCATTCGCCTTGTTCGGCAATTTGTCGTCCTTCGCCGCCACGGGGTCGAACGGGGCGGCGTCGGCCGCATCGAGGCCCTGGTAGGCGATCTTGCCGTTCTGTTCGCAGGTCGAGCATTTCACGCGCACCATATGCCATTCGCTTTCGCAGATGCCGCAATGCAGGTAGCGGTAGCCCTGCGACTGGCCGCCGATGCGGATCACGCTGGCGACGGGATGCGAACCGCAGACGGGACACAGGGTGCCCGTTTCCAGGTCCGGCACGCGCGCGGCGCGCAGTTCGCTGGCCGACACCGACCACAGGATTTGCAGGGCGGCCGCGACGAACGGCGCGTGCATGGGATTGAGGTTGTCGCCGTTTTCATCGAGCACGGCATCGGCGCAGGCATCGAGCGCTGCCGCGTCGAGCGCGCGCAGCTGGGCCAGCACCTGCGTCAGGCCGCCGGACAGGGCCGGCTGGCGTGCCGCCGTGGCGGCCAGTTCATCGAGCAGGCTGGCAAAGATGTCGCGCCAGACAGGCGGACGGGCGCCGCTGACGGGCAGCACGGGCATGCGGTGCTGGATCGCGCGGCGCAGCGCATCGGGGTCGGCGGCAGGCACGGCGCCGGGCGCCAGTTTTCCCACCACGGCGGCCTGCGCATCGGCCAGCGCGGCCATCAGCACCAGGTAGCCCTGCATGCCCGCGTCGACGGGGATGCCCTTGATATTGCCCTGCGCCAGTTCGCGCAAGCGCAGGGCGCGTGCCTTGAACAGACTGTCAGGCTGTGGCAGCAGCAGGCGCGGAATCGCGTTGTGGTCCAGGCCTTCGATTTCGCCTGGCTGAAGAATGCGTTGTACCAATGGAGTTCCCATCAAGAAAGGGGATGTAAAAGTATTTTAATCGATAAAGAGAAAGGGGCCGATCCTGTGGGACCGGCCCCGGCTCTTGCAGCAGGGTATCGCTTACGGCAGCTTAATCCTTGCTGTTACGCATCACCGCCTCAAACCACTTCGGATGGTGCTTGCGCGCCCAGCCGTAGGTGACGGTGCCGCGCACCATGGCGCCGATCGAGCCCTTGACCCAGATCGCCGCGTAGATGTGCACGATGATGGCGCAGATGATGCCGAACGCGCACACGGCATGCAGCAAGGCGGCCGCGCGGATGACGGGGATCGGGAAATAGAACGCGAAGTACGCGCGCCAGATCACGATGCCCGACAGCAGCAAGCCCACCATGCAGGCGAGCAGCGCGAAGAACAGGATCTTCTGGCCGGCATTGTATTTGCCGATCTTCGGAAGTTTTTCCTCGCGGTTGTTAAGCACGTCGTCCATCTGTTTCAGCCACTGCTTGTCGCCATCCTCGAACTTGTTGTGGTGCCAGAAGCGCACCACGAGGATCGCGAACGAGACGAACATCACGAGGCCGGCAAACGGATGCAGAATGCGCGTCCATTGCCCGCCGCCGAACAGGTTCGCCAGCCACGCCATCGAGGGATGGAACATGGCCAGGCCCGACAGGGCCAGCATGACGAAGGTGATGGCCGTCACCCAGTGATTCGTGCGCTCATTGGGGTTGTAGCGCTCGATCAAGGGATTGCCATCCTTGTCGCGCAGCTTTCCATCATGCAGGTCACTATGCTGTTGACTATGCTTCATGGTCTTCCTCCCGGATGCGCCTGGCCTCTTCCAGCGCTTCGCGCTCTTCGTCCTTGCTCACTTCGTTCGGACCGACACGCGTGTAATGGAAGAAGCCTGCCAGGGCCGTGGCGGCCATGCCGGCCACCGCCAGCGGTTTGGACCAGCCCTTCCAGAAGCCCACCATCGGACTGATGCGCGGGCGTTCCGGCAAGTTCGAATACAGCTTCGGCTTGTCGGCATGGTGCAGCACGTACATCACGTGCGTGCCGCCCACGCCCAGCGGATCGTACAGGCCCGCGTTTTCGAAACCGCGCGACTTCAGGTCGACGATGCGCTCTTCCGCATGCACCTTCATGTCTTCCTTGGTGCCGAACACGATGGCGCCCGTCGGGCAGGTTTTCACGCAGGCCGGTTCCTGGCCCACGGCCACGCGGTCCGAGCACAAGGTGCACTTGTAGGCGCGGTCGTCCTTTTTTGAAATGCGGGGCACGTCGAAAGGACAGCCGGCCACGCAGTAGCCGCAACCGATGCAGTTTTCCTGGTGGAAATCCACAATGCCGTTCGTGTACTGCACGATGGCGCCCGGCGCCGGACAGGCCTTCAAACAGCCCGGGTCCTCGCAGTGCATGCAGCCATCCTTGCGGATCAGCCACTCGAGGTTGCCGTCGTTGTTTTCGTGTTCGGCAAAACGCATCACCGTCCACGATTGCGGCGTCAGGTCCGTCGGATTGTCATAGGTGCCATGGTTTTCGCCGACTTCGTCGCGCAAGTCGTTCCATTCCATGCACGCCGTCTGGCAAGCCTTGCAGCCGATGCATTTCGACACATCGATCAGCTTGGCCACGGTGCCCGTCACCGGGCTGCGCGCTTGCGACGGCGTTACCGTGGTCGCCGACAGGCGCCGGATATCTAAGGATTGCAGTGCCATTATTGAGCTCCCATCATGCTTTTTCCACCTTCACGAGGAAGGACTTGAATTCCGGCGTTTGCGAATTCGCATCCCCCACGCCCGGCGTCAGGGTATTGATCAGATACCCAGGCTTGGCCACGCCCGTAAAGCCCCAGTGCAGCGGCAGGCCCACGGTATGCACCGGCTTGCCCTCGATCATCAACGCCTTGATGCGCTTGGTGACGACGGCCTTGGCGATGATGTGCCCCCGCTTGGAACTGACGCGCACTTCGCCGCCAGCCACGACGCCGATGCTCTTGGCCAGCTCTTCGCCGATTTCAACGAATTGCTGCGGCTGGATGATGGCGTTCAGGCGCGCATGCTTGGTCCAGTAATGGAAATGCTCGGTCAAACGGTAGCTGGTCGCCACATGCGGATATTCCTCATGCGTGCCAAACATTTTCCGGTCATCGGCGAACACGCGCGCGGCCGGATTGCTGGTCGCCTGCGGGTTTTTCGGATGCATGGGGTTGTAGCCCAGCGGATTTTCGAACGGCTCGTAATGCTCGGGGAACGGTCCTTCGGCCATGGCGCCGCGCGCAAAGAAGCGCGCCACGCCCTCGCCCAGCATGATGAACGGACCCATGCCGTTTTCCGGCGGTTCGTCGACCTTGAAGTCGGGAATGTCGGCCCCGCTCCAGTTCGTGCCATTCCATTCGATCAACTTGCGGGTCGGATCGAAAGGCTTGCCTTTCAGGTCGCACGAAGCGCGGTTGTACAGCACGCGGCGGTTCGCCGGCCACGCCCAGGCCCAGCCCAGGGTCTGGCCGATGCCGGTCGGGTCGCTATTGTCGCGCCGTCCCATCTGGTTGCCCGCCTGCGTCCAGCTGCCGGCGAAGATCCAGCAACCGCTGGTGGTCGTGCCATCGTCGCGCAATTGCGCAAACGAGGCCAGCTGTTCGCCCTTCTTCACCAGCAGCTTGGTCGGATCTTTCGGATCGTACAAGTCGGCCAGCGCCTTGCCGTTGAATTCGCGGGCGATTTCTTCCGGCTGCGGGTTATGCGGCTGCGCATAATTCCACGTCAGGTTGACGATAGGATCGGGGAACTTGCCGCCCTCTTTCTTGTACATGCTACGCATGCGCAAGAACAGGCCCGACATGATCTCGAGGTCGCTGCGCGCCTGGCCCGGCGGTTCGGCCGCCTGCCAGTGCCACTGCAGCACGCGCGAGGAACTGACCAGCGAACCGCGTTCTTCGGCGAAGCAGCTCGTCGGCAAGCGGAACACTTCCGTCATGATCTTGGTGGGATCGACTTCGTGGTATTGCCCGTGCGCCTTCCAGAATTCGCCCGTTTCCACGGCCAGCGGGTCCATGATGACGAGGAACTTCAGCTTCGACAGCGCTTCCGTGACCTTCTGCTTGTTCGGCGCGGATGCCAGCACATTGAAGCCCTGGCAGATATAGCCCGTCATCTTGCCTTGGTGCATGTTCTCGATGGCTTGCATCAAGTCATACGGCTTGTCGAGTTTCGGCAGGTAGTCGAAGGCGTAGTTATTGTCCGCGGTGGCGAAATCGCCCCACCACGTCTTCATGAAGCTGACGTGGAACTTGCGGTAATTGCTCCAGTAGCTGAGCTGGTTCGGCCGCAGCGGCTTGGTGGCGCGCGCGGCGATGTAGGCGTCGAAATCCTGCTCGCCCTCGTTCGGCAAGGTCATGTAACCTGGCAACAGGTTCGACATCAGGCCCAGATCGGTCAAGCCCTGGATGTTCGAGTGGCCGCGCAAGGCGTTCATGCCGCCGCCCGCGATCCCCATGTTACCCAGCAGCAGCTGCACCATGGCGCCCGTGCGGATGGTTTGCGCACCCGTCGAGTGGTGCGTCCAGCCCAGCGCGTACAGGATGGTCCCGGCGCGTCCCGGCACGGCGGTCGAAGCCAGGGCTTCCGCCACCTTGTGGAACTTGTCGGCCGACACGCCGCACGTCCGCTCAACCATCTCGGTCGTGTAGCGCGAGTAGTGCTTCTTCATCATCTGGTAGACGCAGCGCGGGTGTTCCAGGGTCGGGTCGACCTTGGCGTAGCCGTCGTCGCCGATCTCGTAATCCCAGGTGGCCTTGTCGGTGTACTTGCCTTTTTCCTTGTCGAAACCCGAGAACAGGCCGTCCTCGAACGCATAGTCTTCGCGCACGATGAAAGGCATGTCCGTGTAGTTGCGCACGTACTCATGGTGGATCTTGTCGTTCGTCAGCAGATAATTGATGATCGCGCCGAGGAAGACGATGTCCGTGCCGGTACGCGTGGCGCAGTAGTAATCTGCCACGGATGCGGTACGGGTAAAACGCGGATCGACAACGATCAGCTTGGCCTTGTTATGCGCCTTCGCTTCCGTGACCCATTTGAATCCGCAAGGATGTGCTTCTGCTGCATTGCCGCCCATGACCAGGATCACGTCGGCATTCTTGATATCGACCCAATGATTCGTCATCGCGCCACGGCCAAACGTCGGGGCAAGACCTGCCACCGTCGGTCCGTGTCATACACGCGCCTGATTATCAAAGGTCAGCATCCCCATGCTGCGCACTGTCTTGTGGGTCAGATACCCGACCTCGTTGCTGCCGGCGGACGCGGCCAGCATGCCGGTGGAGAGCCAGCGGTTGACGGTCTTGCCGTCGGCATTCTTTTCGATCAGGTTGGCGTCGCGGTCATCCTTCATCAGGCGCGCGATCTTGTCGAGCGCCACATCCCAGGAGATCGGTTGCCATTCCGTGCCGCCCGGTGCGCGGTATTCGGGCACTTTCAGGCGGTTCGGGCTGTGGATGAAGTCGACCAGGCTGGCGCCTTTCGGGCACAGCGTGCCGCGGTTCACCGGGTGATCGGCATCGCCTTCCACGTGGATGATGCTGGAGACGGCGTTTTTCGCGCCATCGCCCAGGCCATACAGCAGGACGCCGCAGCCAACGGAACAGTAAGGACAGGTATTGCGGGTCTCGGTCGTGCGAGCCAGCTTGTATTGCCGTACCTCTGCCAACGCCTGCCCCGGCGCGAAACCGAGCAAGGCGAGGCTGGAGCCAGCAATCGTGGCGCCAGTGACCCGAAGGAACTGGCGCCTGGATATCTGAACCATATCAGACCTCTATGATGTGAGTAAATAAAAAGTCATACGGCGTCATGGCAGTGTCATATCAGCAAGATATAAGCATCATGCCTGTGCCGTATCGCCCCATTTTACCCTTCAAAGCCAGCCAAGGCTTAGTCCGCCAGAAAAAATTGCACACAGTCAACATTATTTTATCGGTACCGAACAATTCCTCTAAACCATGCCAGCCTGCCGGCCCCGGTCCTGCGCAGCGCCCGCCAATGAAAAAACCCGCTCGCGAGCGGGTTTTTTTATGGATGGGACCGAACTTGCAAGCGAATTTACAGGCTGTAGCGCAAGGTCAGCGCCACATTGCGCGGCGCGCCCGGCAAGCTCAGGTTCGGGCTGGAACCGTGGCCCGATACGATGTAGCGCGTGTCGCCGATATTGTTGACGTTCAGCTGCACTTCATAGCGGCCCGTGCGGTAGACAGCCATGGCGTCGGCCGTCACGTAGCCCGGCAGCACCACCGTGTTGCCCGGATTGGCGAAACGGCTGCCGACGGCATTCGCGCCGCCGCCCACCGTGAAGCCGTGGCCCAGGTCCTTCGTCAGCCACAGGTTGGCCGTGTTGCGCGCCGTCAGGGTGGCGCGCTTGCCCTTGATGGCCACCGAACTGGCCGTCGTCGTGCCCGGCGCATTCACGCTGCGGTCGACGGCGATGGAATCGGTGATGGTGGCGTCCAGATAGGCATAGCCGGCCATCATTTTCCAGCCGTCATGCAAGTCCGCGTTGAAGGTCAGCTCCAGGCCGTCCGTGCGCTGCGTGCCGACGGGCACGATGCGGTTCGTGATCGGGTCGCTGGTCTTGATATTGTCGCGCTCCAGGCGGAACAGCGACACGGTGGCATTGGCGCGGCCGCCCCACAGGTCGTATTTGGCGCCCACTTCCGTGTTGCGCGTGGTTTCCGGCGCCAGGTCGGCGTTATTCGCGGCCAGGGCGAAGTTCTCGCCGCTGGGCTGGAACGAACGGCTCCACGACGCGTAGTACGATTGCGCCGCGCCCGGTTGCCAGACGAGGCCGGCGCGGGGGCTGTAGGCCGAATCCGTGCGCGACAGGTTAGCCGTCGTCACGCCAAGCGCATTGGCCAGGCGCGACTGCTGCTTGTAGCGGTCATAGCGCAGGCCAGCCAGCGCCTTCCACTCGTCGCTGAAGCTGATGGCGTCCTGCACGTAGGCGGCGGCCGTGTCGTAGGTGCCGAAGGTATCGCCGCGCGCGCCCAGCTTGCTGCGGTTGACCACAGGCAGGACGGGGTTAAAGATCGAGACATTCGTCGCCACCACGGTCGAGGCCCAGCTGCTGGCATCCTTGTTCTGCTTGCCGAACTCGGCGCCGTACAGCACTTCATGGCGCAGGCTGCCCGTGACCAGCTTTTGCGTCAGTTCCGTCTGGTTGAACCAGCCGCTCTCGTCGCGGTTGAGCTTGGCGTGACCGAGGCTCATCGTGCCCTTGACTTCGTTGACGTTGCCGGAAATATTCGTGTTGTTGCGGTCCAGGTGGTAATCGTAATAACGGAAGGCATTGCGCAGCGACAAGGTATCGCTGAACTTGTGCGTCAGGGTGGCGGCCGTGGAGACCACGCGCGACTGGCTGAAGTCCGCATCGCGGGCATTCGCGGCGCCATAATAGGTGCCCGCATCGACGGCGACGGGACGGCCCTGGTAGGACGGGATGCCGAAGTCCGTCAGGCGGCGGTCTTCCAGGTAGTCGCCCTGCAGCAGCAGTTTCGTCGCGTTTGAGAGGCGGATGGCCACGGATGGCGCCAGCGCCGTGCGGTTGATGAATTGCTGGTCGCGGTAGCTGTCCGACAATTCGCGCGCGCCCGTGAAGCGCCAGTCCACCGTCTCGCCGACACGGCCCACGTCGACTTCGCCGCGGCGCCCTGCCGTATTGGTCAGGCTCAGGGCCACGTCCGTGATATCGATACCGGGCTTCTTGGTGATGCGGTTGACCAGGCCGCCCGAGGAACCGCGGCCGTACAGCACGGCGGCCGGTCCCTTGATCACTTCCAGGCGCTCGACGTTCGACAGGTCGCGGAAATACAGCGCGTCATCGCGGAAGCCGTCGACGAACTGGTCGCCGATGGCCGTGAAGCCGCGAATGAACACCTGGTCGCGCTGGCCGTCGCCCGTGGACAGGCCCACGCCGGGGATGTTCTTCATGATGTCCTGGATCGACATGGCGTTCTGGTCGCGGATAACGGCGGCCGGCACCACGTTGATCGTTTGCGGCACGTCGCGCAGGGCCATTTCCGTCTTGGTACCGCTGGCGGAGGTGGCGGCGACATAGCCGTCCTTGTCCTTGGCCGCCGTCACAGTGACGGCAGGCAAACTTTCCTGCGCCCACACTGCCAGTGGCGTGGCGCCCAAGGTCAAGGCGCCCAGTACGGCGATGGTGATCGGTTTACATCCTGGCTTGCGACGTTGCTGCATACAATTCCCTGGTCGATGTTGTAATACGAATGATTATCATTAGTATTTTATCAGCCAGAGCGGAGAAAAGTAAGGCGGAATGTAAGTGATAGTACTTATGGACCAGGGACTTGATGTAAAAAAGCAACAGGAAATCAATATCAAAAAATAATTAAAATTGCCGCAAGAAACTATTTCCGTGCGTCAATGCTATACTTGCGGCTTGCTGGGCAACGGTCAGCCTGACCGGCATGCCCCCTGCTTCACCTCCAACGCCACGCTCAGCGCGGCGCGCCGCACAGCCATCACGCGGCACCCGAAGACCCCGATCCCCTGCGCCTTGCGGCGCCTGTCCGCCCCTGCTGGCGGCGGCGATCATGACTATTAAACTGTTAGGAATTACATGAAAAACCTGAACATCGGCAGCCGCCTTGGCGTCGGCTTTGCTGTCGTATTGCTGTTGCTTGCCGCCTTGACCATCACCGCCCTCGTGCGCATGCAAACGGCCAGCGACCTGACTTACCGCCTGATCAATACCAGCATCAAGAACCAGCGCATGGTGGCCGAATGGTCGAAGATCATTGAACTCAACAGCGTGCGCGGCGTCGCCTCGTTCGAGATCACCGATCCCGTCGTGCGCGCCAAGATCGAGGACGATTTGAAAGCCGATGCCGACCGTTCCAGCAAGCTGCAGGACGACATCATCGCCTCGCTGCGCAATCCTGCCGTGATCGAGCAATTCAAGGTCGTGCGCAAGGTGCGCACCGATTACGTGACGACGCGCGCGCGCGCCTTCAAGATGAAGGCCGACGGCGACGTGGCCGGCGCCAAGATCGTGTTCGACAAGGAAGTCGCACCGATCACCGTGGCCTACCTGGCCGAAGTGAAGCGCTTTGCCGGCATGCAGATCCAGGCGGCCGACGGCGTCGGCGCCAGCATCATCGAAGCCTACAGCAGCACGCGCATCTTCCTGATCACCATGGGCGTGCTGGCCGTGCTGATGGGCATCGGTTTTGCCTGGTGGATCACGCGCTCGATCACCGGCCCCATCCGCGATGCCGTGAAAGTGGCGGAAACCGTCGCAGCCGGCGACTTGAGCAGCATCATCACGGTGCAGGGCCGCGATGAAACGGCCCAGCTGATGCACGCGCTGAAAACCATGAACGACAGCCTCGTCGGCATCGTGGGCCAGGTGCGCAGCGGCACCGACACCATCGCCACGGCATCGGCGGAAATCGCCGCCGGCAACCAGGACCTGTCGTCGCGCACGGAACAGCAAGCCAGTTCGCTGGAAGAAACGGCCTCGTCGATGGAAGAATTGACGTCGACCGTGAAACAGAATGCGGACAACGCGCGCCAGGCGAACAAACTGGCCGGCGACGCGGCCGGCATCGCCAGCCGCGGCGGTGCCGTGGTGGCCGAAGTGGTCGCCACCATGGGCGAGATCAATACCTCGTCGAAGAAAATCGTCGATATCATTTCCGTCATCGACGGCATCGCCTTCCAGACCAACATCCTGGCCTTGAACGCGGCCGTGGAAGCGGCACGCGCCGGCGAACAGGGACGCGGCTTCGCCGTCGTGGCAACCGAGGTGCGCAACCTGGCGCAGCGCTCGGCAGCGGCGGCGAAAGAGATCAAGGGATTGATCGACGATTCCGTGCAAAAGGTCGATGTGGGCACGGACCTGGTCGACAAGGCGGGCAAGACGATGGAAGAAATCGTGCAAAGCATCGGCTTCGTCACGTCCATCATGAGCGAAATCAGCAACGCCAGCGAAGAGCAGAGCGCGGGCATCGAGCAAGTCAACCAGGCCATTTCCGAAATGGATCAGGTGACCCAGCAAAATGCGGCGCTGGTGGAAGAAGCGTCGGCCGCAGCCGAAGCGATGCAGGAACAGGCGAGCGAACTGGCGCAGGTGGTCAGCGTCTTCCGCCTCGATACCAATGCGGTGGCCACCGACCGTTTCAGCGTGAAAGCGGCACAGCGCAGCGCGCCGGCAGCGCCGGCAACCGCGGCCGCACCTGTGCGCAAAGCCCCTGCCCTGCGCCTGCCCGCGACGCGCACCAGCAGCAAGGCAACGGCACCTGCCGAAGGCGAGTGGGAAGAGTTTTAAATCTGCTGCAGCAAGCCGCGCGGCATCAAGCCGCGCGCACTTGCGCTGTGGCGATCAGTGCCGCCAGCTCGCGCGGCACCGATTGCCCCAGGAATGCCAGCGCCAGCGCCTCCGGATCGATGGCGGCGTCCGCCGGCAAGCCATGCTCGAAACCGCCCACCATGGTGCGGCAGAAATGCGGCGATTCCGCCCGCGTTTCCACATACCAGCAACCCGCATGCCCCTGCACGAAGTATTCGCCGATAAAGTAGCCGAGCATGGTCTTCACCCATTGCCAGCTCTCGTCGCGGATGACGATGGTGCGCATGGCCGCATCGATGTACGGCAGGTATTCGGCCGCGTTGGTCAGCACTTCGTGCGCGGGCTGGATGCCCAGGCGCTCGACAAAATTCACCAGCGACGCGCCCAGCGCGTCATAGTAGGCATCAAAAGCCGTCTGGCTTTGTTGTAACAATTGTTCTTGTTCGTTCGACAGCATTCACACTCCACAGACATTCAACAATTCCGCCCATCCCGAGAAATCGGGCGGAGCAGACTTTCCCCTATTTTACGCCACGCTCACATCGACGCCAGCGCGCTGCAGCAAGGCCTGGTTGCGGGCGGACAGATGCGTCACCTGCAGGTGCTTGCCCGCCTTGTCGTAGCGCTCGTACAAGGCTTCGATGGCCGCGATGGCCGAGTGGTCGGCCATGTGCAGATGCCGGCAATCGAGGATGACGCGGGCCGGATCGGTCGCCGCCTGGAACAGTTCTAGGAAATGCGTGGTCGAGGCGAAAAACAGGGTGCCGTGTGGCAGGTACACGCGCACGCCGGAACTGCCATCATCGATGTCGGCACGCATGTCGCGTGCATGTTGCCAGGCAAAATTCAAGGCGGCAATCACGATGCCGCACAGCACCGCCATCGCCAGGTCCGTGAACACGGTAATCACCGTCACGGCGACGATCACCAGCGCATCCTGCAACGGCACCTTACCCAGCACGCGCAGGGAACCCCAGGCAAACGTCTGCTGCGCCACGACGAACATCACGCCGACCAGCGCGGCCAGCGGGATGCGCTCGATCAAGGGCGACAGGAACAGGATAAACAATAAAATCATCACGCCGGCCGTGACGCCCGACAGGCGCGAGCGGCCGCCCGAGCTCAGGTTGATCATCGTCTGCCCGATCATGGCGCAGCCGCCCATGCCGCCAAACAGGCCCGACACGACGTTCGAGGCACCCAGCGCGATGCATTCGCGGTTCGGCTGGCCCCGCGTTTCAGTCATCTCATCGGTGAGATTAAAGGTGAGCAAGGTTTCCAGCAGCCCCACCATGGCCATCAGCGCCGCGTACGGGAAAATGATATGCAAGGTGGCCATGTCCAGCGGCACGGCGGGCCAATGCAGGACCGGCAAGCCGCTGGCGATATGCGCGAGGTCGCCCAGGGTACGCGTGGGCAAGTGCAGGAAATGGCTGAGCACGCCCGCGCCCAGGATAGCCACCAGCGCGGGCGGCACGGCGCGCGTGATACGCGGCAGCACGTAGACGATGGCCATGGTGAACAGCACCAGCGCGCCCATCACATACAAGGGCGTGCCTTGCAGCCAGGTTTCGCCCTGCGGCGTGGCCTGGCGAAAATGTTCCAGCTGGGACATGGCGATGACGATGGCCAGGCCATTCACAAAGCCCAGCATCACGGGATGGGGCACCATGCGGATCAGCTTACCCAGGCGCAAGAGGCCGAACAGCGCCATGATGATGCCGCTCAGCACCACGGTCGCCAGCAGATATTGCACGCCATGCTGGGCCACCAGTGCCACGATGACGACGGCCATGGAACCGGCCGCGCCCGAAATCATGCCGGGGCGCCCGCCAAAGATCGCCGTCAATGCGCAGATGATGAAGGCGCCATACAGGCCCATCAGGGGATTCAACTGTGCCACCAGGGCAAAGGCGATGCATTCGGGCACCAGGGCGAACGAGGTGGTCAGGCCCGCCAGAACGTTTTTTTGTATGTTCGAGAACCACTCTTCCCGAAAAGCTGCGTTGATCATTGATGCGTATCCAAAGTCGGAACAGGGAAATGCCGGCCCGATGGAACCAATCAGGCGCAGCCATGCCAGCGGGCGTCACAGAAACGCGGCGCTGAGGTTGAACGGAGCAGGAAAGTCGTCAGTGACTACATCGGTATGGCGGAAAGGGGCAGTTTCAAAGGCGCCAGGCGGCGCGGCTGAGCTTGCTGGCATTATACAAGATGGCCAGCGGGCGAAGTCTGGCGAAAGCGCAGACAAAAAAATAGCCCACTCGAAAGTGGGCTATTTTTTTCATCTGGAGGCGAGGACGGGAATCGAACCCGTCTAAACGGCTTTGCAGGCCGCTGCATAACCTCTTTGCTACCTCGCCAGAGGAACTGCTTGGATGCGCCTTGCGGCCCACCTTGAAAACTGGAGCGGGAGAAGAGTCTCGAACTCTCGACCTCAACCTTGGCAAGGTTGCGCTCTACCAACTGAGCTACTCCCGCATTGGAGCTTGTTTACCGCCTGATCACGCCGCATGACTGCGTTGCGGCGGATAAAAAAAGGAAGCCAGCTTAGCTTCCCTTTAGAATTCTGGAGCGGGAGAAGAGTCTCGAACTCTCGACCTCAACCTTGGCAAGGTTGCGCTCTACCAACTGAGCTACTCCCGCATTGGAGCTTCTATTTTCTGCTACTGCCATTCTTGCTGTACTGCTTCAGCTTTCGCTGGAGCGGGAGAAGAGTCTCGAACTCTCGACCTCAACCTTGGCAAGGTTGCGCTCTACCAACTGAGCTACTCCCGCATACGAACCGCTATTTTACTGCTTTTTGCTACCGTTTACCAGTGCTGCTTTACTACTGATCCAGTGTTCACTGGAGCGGGAGAAGAGTCTCGAACTCTCGACCTCAACCTTGGCAAGGTTGCGCTCTACCAACTGAGCTACTCCCGCAGTGGACAACATTGTATCAGAAGCTCTACTACATCGCCAGTACTACTTTTTACCGCATTTGCTGTTTTTACCTATGACACGATCCAGAAAACTGGAGCGGGAGAAGAGTCTCGAACTCTCGACCTCAACCTTGGCAAGGTTGCGCTCTACCAACTGAGCTACTCCCGCGTCATCAACAACAGGCCAGCATTATAGAGGGATTACAGGGGCTGTCAACGGGCAATATCTGGTCTTTTGCAAAATATTCCGAAGAAAGCCGTCGACTGCCTAATCCCTGTGCAATTAATGGAGATTGCCGGCCTTTTCCTTGATCAGGGGCCATGCCAGGCGCAGGTAATAGAACATCGACCACACCGTCAGCACGCAGGCGATCCACAGCAGCTTCTCGCCCCACACATGGGTGTCGATCGCGCCGAAGATCACTTCGTGGTACAGCAGCAAGGGAATGGCCGTCATTTGCGCGGCCGTCTTGATCTTGCCGATCGAGCTGACGGCCACCGATTTCGAGGCGCCGATCTGCGCCATCCATTCGCGCAAGGCGGAAATCGTGATTTCGCGGCCGATGATGATGAAGGCCAGCACGGCATTGACACGGTCCAGCTGCACCAGCACCAGCAAGGCGCCCGCCACCATCAGCTTGTCGGCCACGGGGTCGAGGAAGGCGCCGAAGGCCGAGGTCTGGTTCCAGCGCCGCGCGAGGAAACCATCGAACCAGTCGGTCACGGCCGCAACGATGAAGACCAGGGTGGCAACCAGGTTCTGGTCGCCATGCAGCAGCATCGACGGCGGCAGGTAAAACACGCCGACGACAAGCGGTATCAGGGCCACGCGCAGCCAGGTCAAAAGGATGGGAATATTAAAAGGCATAAGAGAGCAATCGGCCGACGGGTAAATTGAGCATGAAGAAAGCGTGAAGAAAGCGCCACTAGTCTACATGGCCCCGGGGTATTAGCCTAGTCCGGTTGCCGCAGCGCCGGACCAGGCCACCTGTTCATTAATGCAGCTGCTTGTAGATTTCTTCCGCCAGCTGCGTGGAAATCCCCTCCACCGACATCAGGTCCTCGACGCTGGCGTCGACCACGCCGCGCAAGCCGCCAAAGCGCGACAGCAGTTTCTGGCGGCGCTTGGCGCCGATGCCTTCGATCTCTTCCAGGCGCGAGGTCTGGCGCGTCTTGGCCCGCTTGGCGCGCATGCCCGTGATGGCGAAGCGGTGCGCCTCGTCGCGGATCTGCGCGATCAGCATCAGCGCCGCCGATTCCTTGCCCAGTTCCTGCGCCGGACGGCCATCGACGAACAGCAGGGTTTCCAGGCCCACCTTGCGCCCTTCCCCCTTGGCCACGCCGACAATCAAGCTGATATCGAGTCCCAGCTCGGCAAACACCTGGCGCGCCATTTCGATCTGGCCCTTGCCGCCGTCGATCAGCACCACGTCCGGCATCACGCCGTCGCCATTGGCCACCTTTTCGTAGCGGCGCATCAAGACCTGGCGCATGGCCGCGTAATCGTCGCCGGGCGTGATGTCGTTGATGTTGTAGCGCCGGTATTCGCCGTTCTGCATGGCGTGGTGGTGGAACACGACGCACGAGGCCTGCGTCGCTTCGCCCTGCGTGTGGCTGATGTCGAAACACTCGACGCGCAGGCTGTCGAGGTCTTCCGTTTCCAGGCGCAGCGCCTCGGCCAGCGCGCGCGTGCGCGATTGCTGCGAGCCCTGCTCGGACAACAAGCGCGCCAGCGAAATCTCGGCGCCCTTCTGCGCCATTTCCAGCCACTGGCGGCGCTGCCCCTGCGGCTGGAAGATCAGGTTGATGCGGTGGCCGCACTGCTCCATCAGCGCCACCATCAGGGCCGGCTGGTCGAATTCGATATTCAGGATCAGGGTGCCGGGAATGAATTTTTCCGTGTAGTGCTGGGCCAGGAAGGCAGCCAGCACCTCCACCTCGATGGCTTCTTCGGCAATCGCCGCCGCATCGCTGAGCTGGCTGGGGAAATACGCGCGGTCGCCCAGGTGGCGCCCGCCCCGTACCATGGCCAGGTTGACGCAGGCGCGCCCGCCCTGGACCAGCACGGCGATGATGTCGACGTCGGCGTCGCCCGTCGTTTCCATGCTCTGCTGGTGCAGCACGCGCGACAGCGAAGCGATCTGGTTGCGCACCACCACGGCTTGCTCGAATTTCAGTTCGGCGGCAAACGCGTGCATCTTCTTTTCCAGGTCGGCCATCACCTCGCTCTGGCGCCCGCGCAGGAAGCGCGCCGCGTTTTCCACGTCGTTTTTATAATCTTCCTTGCTGATCAGGTCCACGCACGGCGCGCTGCAGCGGCCGATCTGGTGCAGCAGGCAGGGCCGCGTGCGGTTGGCGTACACGCTGTCCTCGCAGGTGCGGATCAGGAACACCTTTTGCAGGATCTGCATCGATTCCTTGACGGCCCAGGAACTGGGAAACGGCCCGAAATACTGGTTTTTCTTGTCCACCGCACCCCGGTAATACACCATGCGCGGCGCGTCGCCGCTGGTGATTTTCAGATACGGATACGATTTATCATCGCGGAACAGGATGTTGTAGCGCGGCTGCAGCGCCTTGATCAGATTGTTTTCCAGGATCAGCGCTTCCGCTTCGCTGTGCGTGACGGTCGTTTCCAGGCGCGCGATGCGCTCGACCATCATGGCGATGCGGGGGCTGGCCAGGTTTTTCTGGAAATAGCTGGACACGCGCTTTTTCAGGTCGCGCGCCTTGCCGACGTACAACACCTTGTCGGCGGCGTCGAAATAGCGGTACACGCCGGGCAGGTTCGGCAGCTTGGCAACGGTAGCCAGCACCTGCGCGCGCGGGTCGGGTGGCGTCTCCGTGGAATTGAGGTCGGGAATTGCTTCGGTCATTGCTGGCTCTTAAATGGGGTCAGACCCGCCGGGGGAATACGTCCCAGTGGGACGCATTCCGATCGAAAAGACTGACCCCAGCAGTCGTCTGCATTACGGCGCTTGCTCCACAATCACAAACGCCACGGCATACTCTTCTTCATCGCTGATCGTCACTTGCGCGCTCAACCGGTTTTTTTCCATGAATTCCGCCAGCACGCCGCTGCAGACGATCATCGGCTTGCCGCTGGGGTGGTTCAGCATCTGCGCGGCGGGCCAGGTCATCGGCATGCGCAAGCCCAGGCCGATGGCCTTGGAAAACGCTTCTTTTGCGGCGAAACGCGTGGCGAGAAAACGCACGCCGCGCACGGCATTCTTGGCGCTGCGGGCGCGGAACTTGTCCAGCTCCTGCGGTCCCAGTATCTTTTTGGCGAAACGCTCGCCGTGGCGCGCCAGGGCCGCCTCGATGCGGGGAATCTTGCAGATATCGGTACCGATGCCGTAGATCATGCTGCGCTCCCTTATCAGGCGCGGTGGCCGATGCGTGTCGCCACCATGATGGCCTTCATTTCGCGCACGGCGTTTTCCCAGCCGACAAACACGGCATGGGCGACGATGGCGTGGCCGATGTTCAGTTCGCTAATATCGGGAATGGCGGCGATCGCCTGCACATTGGTGTAGTGCAAGCCGTGGCCCGCATTGACCTTCAAGCCGCGGCCCACGCCGAACAGCACGCCCGCCTTGATGCGCTCCAGCTCCGCCTGCTGTTCCGCGCCCTCGGTATCGGCGTAGCGCCCTGTGTGCAGCTCGATCACGGGCGCACCCAGTTCAGCGGCGGCGGCGATCTGCTGCTCGTCGGCATCGATGAACAGGCTCACGCGGATGCCCTCGCCCTGCAATTGTTTGACGGCAGCCTGCACTTCCTTGAAGTAGCGCACCACGTCCAGGCCCCCTTCCGTCGTCACTTCCGTGCGTTTTTCCGGCACCAGGCACACGTCGGCCGGGCGGATGCCGCAGGCGAAGTCGATCATTTCCTGCGTCACGGCCGCTTCCAGGTTCATGCGCGTGAGTAATTGCGGCGCGATGGCGATCACATCCGCATCCTTGATGTGGCGGCGGTCTTCGCGCAAATGCAGGGTGATGGCGTCGGCGCCCGCCTGTTCGGCCAGCAGGGCCGCGCGGATCGGGTCCGGATACGCGGTGCCGCGCGCATTGCGCAAGGTGGCCACGTGGTCGATATTGACGCCCAGGTCGATGACGGGGCCGGAAGGCTGCAAAAAGCTCATGGTGATGGTATCCGTAAAGTGCCGTAGCGCTGCCATGTAAACAGCAGCACTACAGCTGCATTAAATCGATCAGTATCTGGCGCGTGTTCAAGGTGGCGCCCCCCAGTTGATGGGCCAGCAAAAAGCGCATCAGCAGCTTGCTTTGCGCCTGCGTGGCCACGTCAAGGTAATCTTCGCGCTCCATGTCGAGCAAGGTCTTGCCCGTGATCTTGGGCCAGGCGTCGGCGGCGCGCGCCGGGCGCGGCCCCCGTTCCGGGTCGACCACGTACACCTGCCCCGCTTCGACGGCCTGGCGCGTGCCCGTGCAGCGCGTCAGGTCGGCCGCCACGCCCGTTTCCTTGAGCAGCGCGCGCTCGAACTTGCGCAGCACGATGGGCGGCGGCTCATTGTGCGCCAGTTGATTCAAGGTGGCAACGTAGTGGTCGAACAGGACGGGATGCGGATCGTCGCGCGCCAGCAATTTGACCAGCAATTCGTTCAAATAAAAGCCGCACAGCAGCGCAGTCTTTTCCAGCGGCAGCATGCCGCCCACCCATTCGGCGCCCGTCAGGATGCGCAGTTCGGACTTGCCCGTCCAGCCCGCCTGCAGCGGCTGGAAGGTCTGCAGCACGCCGCGCAACTGCGAATGGGGCCGCTTGGCGCCCTTGGCGACGAGCGCGATGCGGCCGTACTCGCGCGTAAACACGTCGACGATGAGGCTGGTTTCTTTATGCGGATAGCTGTGCAGCACGAAAGCCGGCTGGCCCGTGATGCGGCCGTCGCGCGCGGGCGGACGGCTGCGCCGGGGTGCTGCGGAAGGTGCCGCCGGCGGCGCGATGGCCGCCGGCGCGGGAACGACGAGTGTGGCTGGCGCAGGATCGTGCAGCGCTGGCGTGGTGGTGCTCATGCGTGTGGCGTCGCCCCCGGGTTGCGGATTACTCGTAGCCGTAGGCGCGCAAGCCCGCCTCGTTGTCGGCCCAGCCCGACTTGACCTTGACCCAGATTTCCAGGTACACGGGGCCGCCGAACAGCTTTTCCATGTCCAGGCGAGCCTGGGTGGAGACTTCCTTCAGGCGCGCGCCCTTGTTGCCGATGATCATGGACTTGTGCGTATCGCGCTCGACCAGGATGGCGGCGAACACGCGGCGCAAATCGCCTTCCTGCTCGAATTTCTCGATCAGCACGGTGCTCGTGTACGGCAGTTCGTCGCCCACGAAGCGGAACAGTTTTTCGCGCACGATTTCCGAGGCGAGGAATTTTTCGCTGCGGTCCGTGATGTCGTCCGGGCCAAAGATGGGCTGGTTTTCCGGCAAGAAGCGCTTGATCTCGTTCTGCAAGCCTTCCAGCTGGAAGTGCAGCTTGGCGGACACGGGCACGATGGCGGCGAAGTCGCGCATGGCGGCGATCTTTTGCGCGAACGGCAGCAATACGGCCTTGTCCTTGACGCGGTCCGATTTGTTGATGACGAGGATGCACGGCACTTCCTTCGGCAGCAAATCCATCACTTGCTGGTCGGCCGGGCCAAACGTGCCCGCCTCGATCACGTACAAAATCACGTCGGACGAAATCAGTGTGTTCGTGACGGTCTTGTTCAGCGTCTTGTTCAGCGCGTTCGAATGGCGCGTCTGGAAACCGGGCGTGTCGACGTAGATGAATTGCGCGTCCGGCACCGTCTGGATGCCCGTGATGCGGTGGCGCGTGGTTTGCGCCTTGCGCGAAGTGATGCTGACCTTCGCGCCGATCAGCACGTTCATCAGGGTCGATTTGCCCACGTTGGGGCGGCCCACGATGGCGATATAGCCACAGCGGAAGTTGTCGGGCATTTTGGTGGCTGTCATGCTAGTGTCGATTCTGTTTAGTGTGAGCGGCGATCGCCGGGGCAGCGGTGGCTTGCGCGTCGTCGCTCTGGATGGTGGCAATGCCGGCCAGCTTGAGCTGGGCGGCGCGCGGTTTGGGCTTGCGGCTGGCGGCGGGCGACTTCAACAGCGCCTGCTCGGCCACGTCCAGCGCCAGTTTGGCGGCGGCTTGCTCACCGGCGCGGCGGCTTCCGCCACGGCCGTAAACCTGGATGTTCAATTTCGGCACCAGGCATTCGATCTCGAATTCCTGGCTGTGGGCGGCGCCATGGGTGGCCACCACGTTGTACTGTGGCAGCGAAATTTTCTTGCTTTGCAAAAACTCCTGCAGCAGGGTCTTGGCATCCTTGCCCAGGGTTTGCGGATCGACCGAGTCGAGGATGGGGATGTAGAACGCGCGGATCACTGTGCTGGCGGCGTCGAAACCCGTGTCCAGGAAAATCGCGCCCAGCAAGGCTTCCAAGGTGTCGGCGAGGATCGATGGACGGCGGAAGCCGCCCGATTTCAGTTCGCCTTCGCCCAGGCGCAGGAATTGCGACAGTTCCAGCTTTTGCGCGATTTCATACAGCGACTGCTGTTTTACGAGGTTGGCACGCAGGCGCGACAGGTCGCCTTCGTCGATGGTCTTGAAACGTTCGTACAGGATGGAAGCGACCACGCAGTTGAGGATGGAGTCGCCGAGGAATTCCAGCCGCTCGTTATGCAAACTGCTGTGGCTACGGTGCGTCAAGGCTTGCTGCAACAGGCCAGCATCCTGGAACGTATAGCCTAAACGGGTTTGCAATAGCTGAAGATTCATTATTGTTTCTGTGTCATCTGAGTAATTCGGCTGGCTGCCGCGCGGGGAATCGGCGCGGCAGCCAGGGGCGGTCTGTTTCTACAGACCAGGCCGGCTTAGTGTATGCCGCCCACGCGTTTCGGATTGCTGAAGTTCATCCACACCAGGAAAGCCTTGCCGACGATGTTTTCGTTCGGCACGAAGCCCCAGTAGCGGCTGTCCGCACTATTGTCGCGGTTGTCGCCCATCATGAAGTAATTGCCTTCTGGCACCACACACGTAAAGCCGTCTTCGTTGTAGTCGCACGCTTCCTTGTGCGGGAAATCCTTCACTTCGCGCAAGTTCAACGTGGGAGCGGGCTCGTCGTTGAGGATGCGGTGGCTCACGCCCGTCAGGTTTTCTTCCAGCTGCTTGTGGTAGACCGTGCTTTCATCATCAAGGTAGTCGTCCAGCGGGGTGTACGCCACTTCCTTGCCGTTGACCGTCAAGCGCTTGTTTTCATAGGTGATTTTATCACCGGGCACCCCGATCACGCGCTTGATATAGTCTTGCGACATATCTTTCGGATACTTGAACACCATCACGTCGCCACGCTGCGGATCGTTGACTTCAATGATGCGCTTGTTGACGATCGGCAAACGAATGCCATAGGTGAATTTGTTGACCAGGATCAAGTCACCGACCAGCAAGGTCGGCACCATCGAGCTCGACGGGATCTTGAACGGCTCGTACAGGAACGAACGCAGGCAGAACACGAGGGCGATGACGGGGAAGAAGCTGCCCGAATACTCGACCCAGGTCGGCTGGCGCAACAGGGCCGCCTCGATGCTCGCGCGGCTGCCGCCCGCATCGGACTTGATGCCCTCGGCGGCCAGCTTGGACTGGCGCGCATCGAATTCAGCCAGGGCGCGGTCGGCCGCCTTGCGGCGCTGCTTGGACAGATAAAACACATCCAGGCACCAGACCAGGCCCGTCAACACCATCAGCACGAACAGGATTAAAGCGAAATTTCCTAAAATCACTTGCAGGTTCATTGATTAACCATCCACTTGTAAAATTGCCAGGAATGCTTCTTGCGGGATCTCCACGGAACCCACTTGCTTCATGCGTTTCTTACCCGCTTTTTGTTTTTCCAGCAATTTCTTCTTGCGGCTGATATCGCCGCCATAGCACTTCGCCAGGACGTTCTTGCGCAAGGCTTTCACGTTTTCGCGCGAAATGATGTTGGCGCCGATGGTGGCCTGAATCGCCACGTCGAACATCTGGCGCGGGATCAGTTCGCGCATCTTGGCGGCCACCTGCCGGCCACGGTACTGGCTGTTCGAACGGTGGACGATGATGGCCAGCGCATCGACTTTTTCGCTGTTGATCAGCATGTCGACCTTGACCACGTCGGCCGCGCGGTATTCCTTGAACTCGTAATCCATCGAGGCATAGCCGCGCGACGTCGACTTCAGGCGGTCGAAGAAGTCCAGCACGATCTCGGCCATCGGCATTTCATACACGAGCTTGACCTGGCGGCCGTGGTAGCTCATGTCCATCTGGATACCGCGCTTGCCGATGCACAGGGTGATCACGGAACCGACGTATTCCTGCGGCATGTACAGATTGACCGTGACGATAGGCTCGCGCACTTCCTCGATGCGCGACGGATCGGGCATCTTCGACGGGTTGTCGACGTTGATCATGGTGCCGTCGCGCTGGATCACTTCGTACACCACGGTTGGCGCCGTCGTGATCAGGTCCATGTCGAATTCGCGCTCGAGGCGTTCCTGCACGATTTCCATGTGCAGCAAGCCCAGGAAGCCGCAGCGGAAGCCGAAGCCCAGCGCCTGCGACACTTCCGGCTCGTACATCAGGGCCGCGTCGTTCAGTTTCAGCTTTTCCAGCGAGTCGCGCAGCGCGTCGTACTGGTTCGCTTCCACCGGGAACAGGCCGGCAAACACTTGCGGCTGCACTTCCTTAAAGCCAGGCAATGGCGCGGCGGCAGGACGGTTGGCCAGGGTGACGGTATCGCCCACTTTCGCCGCTTTCAATTCCTTGATGCCGGCGATGATGAAGCCCACCTGGCCTGCCGACAATTGCGGCAAGGATTGCGAACGGGGCGAAAACACGCCGATGTCTTCCACCAGCTGCACCGAATCGGTAGCCATCAGGCGGATCTTGTCTTTCGGTTTCAGGGTGCCGTTGATCACGCGCACCAGCATGACCACGCCCACATAGGCGTCATACCAGGAGTCGACGATCAGCGCCTGCAGCGGCGCATCGGGGTCGCCCTTCGGCGGCGGCACCTTGACGATCAGCTGCTCGAGCACGTCGAGCACGCCGAAGCCCGTCTTGGCCGAGCAATGCACGGCGTCGCCCGCGTCGATGCCGATCACGTCTTCGATCTCGGCAATCGCGCTCGGTGGATCCGCGTTCGGCAAGTCGATCTTGTTCAGGACGGGCACCACTTCCACGCCCAGGTCCAGCGCCGTGTAGCAGTTGGCGACCGTTTGCGCTTCCACGCCTTGCGATGCGTCCACCACCAGCAGCGCGCCTTCGCACGCCGACAGCGAGCGCGACACTTCATAGCTGAAGTCGACGTGGCCCGGCGTATCGATCAGGTTCAGGTTGTAGATCTGGCCATCGCGCGCCTTGTAATGCAGGGCCGCCGTTTGCGCCTTGATGGTAATGCCGCGCTCGCGCTCCAGATCCATCGAATCGAGCACCTGCGCCTCCATCTCGCGGTCGGACAAGCCGCCGCACAATTGAATGATGCGGTCAGCCAGGGTCGATTTACCGTGGTCAATATGGGCGATGATGGAGAAGTTGCGTATGTTGTTCATTAACTAATATAAGTGCGAAGTTGACGACACTGCTTTAACAGGAATCAGGGGGGTCATGTCCGGGCCAAACAGGGCCAAAACCAGGCGCCCCACTCATGATGAAAAAAGCGCTCCGAGCAGGACATCTGCATGCCCAGGCGAGCGCTTTTGAAGCGACAGAAGCTGCTGCCTCGGACAGTAGCTTTTTCGACCTCCCCATTTTACCGGATTTCAGAGTAGAAAGCCCGTCTTATGAGGCCGGCACCGGGCCAAGCTGACATTTTCGGCTGTTTCCGGCACCAGAATGGTGCAATGCAGTGTCAATATTGCCAGTTAAGCTACACCAGGCAGCGCCGCACGGCCGCCTCGTCGAGGAAATAATGACAGAGCTCGGGCTGCGCCAGGTCGGCAAACAACACGGGCACCAGCTCGTCGAAACGGGCCAGCAGCGTGGCATCGGGCGAGGCGTCGATGTCGATCACGTCCACCGTGAACGGTTTGCCGGGCGGCTGCAGCAGGAGCAAGGCGTCGAGCATGTCCTGGCATAAATGGCAATAACTGCGGGAATAGAGGGTGAAGTGCATGGCGGGCAGGATACCGCATCCCGGCCGCGGCCGGAATGCGGGATGATCACATCGTTACTTGGCCGACGGACGCAAGGAGACGAATTGCGCCGTATCGCCGCGGCGCACCAGCACGGCCGACGTCTTTTTCGGATCGAGCTTGGCCACCAGGGCATTGAACTGCTTGGCATCTTTCACGGCAACGTTATTCAATTGCAAGATGACGTCGCCAGGCTGCAGGCCGGCCAGGGCCGCCACGCCATCGGCATCCTCGACCAGCACGCCGGCGTCGATCTTCAATTCCTGCTTCTTCGCGGCCGGCACGTCGCTGACCTTCAATCCCAGTGCATTGACGGCTTGCGCTTCGGGCTCCCTGGCGCCCTTCTTCGCCGTTTTCTCGCTCTCCAGCTCGACGACGGTGACGGGAATGTCCTGCTGCGCGCCCTTGCGCCAGACGGTGACCGTGGACTTGCCGTTGACGGCGGCGCCGCCTACCAGGCGCGGCAGATCGGACGAACGCTCGATGGGCGCGCCGTTGAATTTCAGGATGATGTCGCCCGGCTTGATGCCCGCCTTGTCGGCCGGACCGCCCGGCTCCACCATCGACACTTGCGCGCCCTTGGCATTCGGCAAGCCCAGCGATTCAGCCACGTCCTTGCTCACTTCGCCGATCTGCACGCCGATGCGGCCGCGCACGACCTTGCCCGTCTTCTTCAGCTGCTCGCCCACGCGCATGGCTTCATCGATGGGCACGGCAAATGAAATGCCGTTGTAGGCGCCGGACAGGGTGGCGATCTGCGAATTGATGCCGATCACTTCGCCGCGCATATTGATCAAGGGACCGCCCGAGTTGCCGGGATTGACGGCCACGTCACTCTGGATCAGCGGCAGGTAGTCGCCCGTGTCGCGCGACTTGGCGGAAATGATGCCGGCCGTCACTGTGTTTTCCAGGTTGAACGGCGAGCCGATGGCGATCACCCACTCGCCCACGCGTATCTTGTTCGAGTCGCCGATGGTCAGGCGCGGCAGATTGCCGCCCTCGATTTTCAGCAGGGCCACGTCGGTGCGCGCATCGGCGCCGATCACCTTGGCCTTGAATTCGCGCTTGTCCGTCAGGGTCACGTAGACTTCATCGGCGCCATCGACCACGTGGGCATTGCTCAGCACATAGCCATCGGCCGAGATGATGAAGCCGGAGCCCACGCCGCGCTGGACTTCCTGTTCCTGCGGCACGGCGCGGCGGCCGCCGCGCGGCGCCTGCTGGCGCGGCGTCGGCATGGCGCCGCCGAAGAAGCGGCGCAGGAATTCCTGCATTTCCTGCTCATCCTGACTGCCGGCGCCGGCGCCGCCCATTCTCAAGCGCTCGGTGGTGCGGATATTCACGACGGCCGGGCCGACGGCGTCGACCAGGTCCGAGAAATCAGGCAGTTTCACGGCCGGCACGGCGGCCTGCGCCTGTGGCGCCAGGCCCAGCATGGAGGGAGCCAGAAACACGCCAGCGGTTCCGAATAATAGAGCGGAAAGCGTCTTCACTGAAAACGACTTGCTAGCGGCACACATGTTTTTTTTCATGGAAAGGATCTCTTCGAATATATAAACGGATCAAAACGCGGATCAGACGATTGCCTGCATGCACGATTGGCCGTCATGACGGCATCCCGGGGGCAAACACACCCGGCAGCGCACATGGCAGCGCATATGGCAAACAATGCAACAATATATCGCAAAAGCAAGATATTGCCTGCACACAGTGTCAATCGTACCGAAGGCCAGTGTCAAGAGGGCGACAGGAAGGTTAAGCCTGGCATAAGATGGAAAACCGCGCTAGCGCTGCGCCAGCGGTCCCGCGTCCAGCGGCTCGGCCGTGCTTGGCGTTACGATGGCGGCGGACAGGGGCAGCACCGGCTCCGCACGGGCAGCCGCCCCCTCGGGCGCCGCCTCGGCGGCCAGGCGGCTGGCCAGGCGGCCATCGAACTGAGCGCTCAGCGCGTGGCCGCACTCCTCCGAGCGCAGCACGTCACCGATATGGCGATAGGCATTCCAGGCTTGCCGCCCCGATGGCGTGTCGAGAGCGGCAAAAGCCAGTTCGAGTTCGCTCGCCGCCAGCTCGCCATCGGCCAGCGCGGAAATAGTCTCGTGCAATCGTGTGTGCGTATCCATGATGGGTCCTGCCATTTCAAGAGGATCGGTGCGAAAACCGGACGCAGCCATGCCAACCTCATACTCTTCAGATTACCAGCGCTTGTCAATCGGCATGTCCAGCAACGGTTTCAATTTCTCCGCAATCACTTCGCGCGCGCGAAAAATCCGGCTGCGCACGGTGCCGATGGGGCACGCCATGATCTCCGATATTTCTTCATAGCTCAGGCCCTCGATTTCGCGCAGCACGATGGCCGTGCGCAATTCGATGGGCAGCACATCCATGGCCGCATTGACGGTGGCCGCAATCTGCTTGCTCGCCAGTACCGATTCGGGTGTATTGTTGTCGCGCAATTTATTGCCATCATCGAAGGACTCCGCCTGCTCGGCGTCGGCATCGCTGGACGTGGCGGCGCGCCTCCCCTGCGTGACGAGATAATTCTTGGCCGTATTGATGCCGATGCGATACAGCCAGGTATAAAAGGCGGCATCGCCGCGGAAATGTCGCAGCGCCCGGTATGCCTTGATAAAGGTTTCCTGCACCACATCTTCGGCCTCCGCCGGGTCATGCACAAGACGCGACACGAGGCGCATCAAGCGGCGCTGATATTTCGATACCAGCACATCGAATGCCCGTTTGTCGCCAGCCTGCACCCGCTCGACCAGTAACTGATCATACTCGCGCTCTGTCCTCACGCCCAATGTCCCTGTAGTCATGCAGCGTGGGCGCCTGTATGGATATAGAGTTGGCCCGCTGCAAGAAGTTCAGTGTTCGTCCCACTTTTATTCTTCCCCACTCCGCGCCGCAATGGCCCGGCACGCCACGGCCAGCGGACGGAAGGCGGGGCAACCGCCGCCGCGCTGCACCAGCATCTGCGTGCGCCGCCCTGCGGCATCGGCCAGGCACAGCACCAGCAGCGACGGCCACAGGGTCGAGCCCGGCAACAGGCGCAGTCCTGACGGCTGCGACGGCCCCGGGCCGGGCGGTTCCTCCCCTCCGGCGGCATCCGTCCGCGATGCCCCGCCACGCTCCAGATATACCGCCAGCCGCAATTGGCCGACCGGCGAAATATCAAGCGCCTGCGGCTTTCTGCGCCTGCGCAGCAAAGCGAGCAAAAACACGCCGCCAGCCGCACTCAGCACCGCACCGGGCCAGCCCAGCGCATAAGCGCCCACCAACTGGCCAGGCACCGCCGCAGCGCGCCATGCGCCGCTCAAGGGCCAGGCAGCCAGCAAGGCGCACAGTCCCAGCGCCGTTTGCAACAGACGCAAACAGACAGGCGTGCGAATGACAGCCGCTACCGCGATTGACATACTTCATGGGAAAAAAAGGCGCGCCGGCAACATGCCGGGCAAATTCAGGCGCCAACGAACGTTGGCGCCGAATCAGCGCTCACTACGATTTGACCGTAGCGAGCGCTTGAAAGTTCCTGCTTATTTCGCTTTACCGAAAATCAGTGTGCCATTCGTGCCGCCAAAGCCGAACGAATTCTTCACTGCATAATCGATCTTCATATCCCGCGCCGTGTTGGCACAGAAATCGAGATCGCAAGCCGGATCCTGGTTGAAGATGTTGATGGTCGGTGGCGACACCTGATGGTGCAATGCCAGAACCGTAAACACCGCTTCCAGACCGCCCGCGCCGCCCAGCAAATGGCCCGTCATCGACTTCGTCGAGTTGACGACCAGATTCTTGGCGTGCTCGCCGAAGGTGCGTTTGATGCCCATCACTTCCGCCACGTCGCCTTGCGGGGTCGACGTGCCGTGCGCGTTCAGGTACTGAATCTGATCCGCGTTCAAGCCGGCGTTGTTGAGGGCCGCGATCACCGATTTGCTGCCGCCGCTACCATCTTCCAGCGGCGAGGTCATGTGATAAGCATCTGCGCTCATCCCGAAACCATGCACTTCGGCATAGATCTTGGCACCACGGGCCACCGCGTGCTCGTAGTCTTCCAGCACCATGACGCCGGCGCCCTCGCCCAGCACGAAGCCGTCGCGGTCGGTATCCCACGGACGCGATGCCGTTGCCGGATCGTCGTTGCGGGTCGACAAGGCGCGTGCCGAGGCGAAACCGCCCAGGCCCAGCGGCGACACGGTCGATTCAGCACCACCGGCGATCATGACGTCGGCATCGCCGTACTCGATCATGCGCGCTGCGGCACCGATGCTGTGCAAACCGGTGGTACACGCCGTCACGATCGCCAGGTTCGGGCCCTTCAGACCATATTTGATCGAAAGGTTGCCAGAGATCATGTTAATGATCGAGGCAGGCACGAAAAATGGCGAGATACGGCGCGGACCGCGCTTTTCGTACTCGGACTTGGTTTCCTCGATCAGCGGCAAGCCGCCGATACCGGAACCGATGATCACGCCGATGCGCTCGGCGTTTTCCTCGGTCACTTCCAGGCCGGAGTCCTGCATCGCCTGGATGCCCGCAGCCATGCCGTAATGGATAAAGGTATCCATATGGCGGGCTTCCTTACCGGAGATGTAATCTTCGATATTGAAGCCTTTGACTTCACCGGCAAAATGCGTGGTGAATGGCTGTGCATCAAACTTGGTAATCGTGGCAATGCCGGATTTACCTTCAATGATTGCGCCCCACGCCTCGGCAATAGTATTGCCGACAGGTGAAACGCAGCCCAGGCCGGTTACAACAACACGACGGTTTTTAGAACGGCTCAAGCGATTCTCCTGAAGTCGGTCAGACAGGCTTAGGCCTTGACGTGTGCGGTGGCGTAGTCGATCGCCTGTTGCACGGTGGTGATTTTTTCAGCTTGTTCGTCAGGGATTTCCATTTCGAATTCGTCTTCCAGGGCCATGACCAGTTCCACGGTGTCCAGGGAATCGGCGCCGAGATCGTCGACGAAGGAGGATTCGATTTTGATGTCTGCTTCTGCAACGCCCAGTTGCTCAGCGACGATTTTCTTAACGCGTTGTTCGATATCCGACATGTTATGGCTCCAAAGTGTGTGTTACGGAAAGTGCGCGCATTTTATCAGGTTTGCGCGTCCGAATACTAATTTCGGTGTCTGCTGCTAATTCGACCGAAGCTGCTGCTAAAAGATGCGATTATAGACAAAAACGGCCGTTGAATCATGCCACAAACGCCCGCCCCGTCTACCTTTCACATCAATTCATGTACATTCCGCCGTTCACGTGCAGGGTCGTGCCCGTGATATAGGCCGCTTGCGGCGAGGCCAGAAAGGCTACCGCTGCCGCCACGTCTTCCGGTTTGCCCAGACGGGACAGGGGAATTTGCGTCAACAGGGCCGCGTGCTGCTCTTCGCTCAAGGCCTTGGTCATGTCGGTATCGATGAAGCCCGGGGCGATGCAGTTCACGGTAATGTTGCGGCTGCCGATTTCACGCGCCAGCGCGCGGCTCATGCCTTCCACGCCGGCCTTGGCCGCCGCGTAATTCATTTGCCCCGGATTGCCCGACGACGCCACCACCGACGTGATATTAATGATACGCCCAGTTTTGGCTTTCATCATGCCGCGCAGTACGGCGCGCGACAGGCGGCCGACGGCCGACAGGTTCGTCGAAATCACGCTGTCCCACTCTTCATCCTTCATGCGCATGGCCAGCTGGTCTTGCGTAATGCCCGCATTGTTGACCAGGATCGACAGGCTGCCGTAGGTTTTCTGCACTTCATCGACGACGGCCGCGCAGCGCGCCGCATCGGTCACGTTCAGGACCAGACCCTTGCCCGTGACGCCTTCGGCGGCCAGGTAATCGGTAATGGCTTGCGCGCCGCTTTCCGAGGTGGCGGTGCCGACGACGGTAGCGCCCTGCTTGCCCAGTTCGGTGGCGATGGCGCGGCCGATGCCGCGCGAGGCGCCCGTGACCAGCACGACTTGATTTGCTAAATTCATGAGTATCCTTAAGAGCAACCGCGGCAGGCAGGCTGCCGCGATCTGATGTTTATTTGAGCTGCGTCAAAATGCGTTCCAGCGATGCCTGGTCGACGATGGCGTCGCCCACCAGCACGGGATCGATGCGCTTGGCCAGGCCCATCAGGACCTTGCCCGGACCGCATTCGATCACTTGCGTGATGCCATCAAGAGCCACTTTCTGCATCGTTTCCACCCAGCGCACGGGGCTGGCCGCCTGGCGCACGAGCGCATCCTTGATGCCGGCGACATCGTTGACGATGGCCACGTCGACGTTGTTGATCAGGGCGATCTGCGGCGCGGCGAACGTCAGGCCGGCCATGTACTCGCGCAGGCGGTCCGATGCCGGCTTGAGCAGCGACGAGTGGAATGGCGCGGAAACGGGCAGCTTCATGGCGCGCTTGGCGCCCTTGGCCTTGGCCAGTTCGCAGGCGCGCTCGACGGCCGCCGTGTGACCGGCGATGACGACTTGCGCAGGCGCATTGAAATTGACAGGCTCGACCACCAGAGCCGGGTTTTCCGCCGCCGCTTCCGCACAGGCGGCGCGCACGTCGTCGTCCGACAGGCCCAGCACGACAGCCATCGTGCCCTGCCCTACCGGCACGGCTTCCTGCATGGCTTGCGCGCGGAAACGCACGAGCGGCACGGCATCCTTGAACGAGATCACGCCGGCGGCGACCAGCGCCGAATATTCACCGAGACTGTGGCCGGCCACGACCGTCGGCACGGGACCGCCGGCCGCCAGCCAGGCGCGGTAGAAGGCCACGGCCGCCGTCAGCATCACCGGTTGCGTGTTGGTGGTCAGGTCCAGTTCTTCCTTCGGACCTTCGGCGATCAGCTTGCCCAGGTCGAATTGCAGGGCGTCCGACGCTTCGGCGACGGTCTGCGCCACCACGGGGTTGCCGGCGAAACCATCGAGCATCGCAATCGCTTGCGAGCCTTGACCTGGGAAAACAAATGCAAATTGTGTCATGTCGACTCCGTTTTTTTACTATTTAGAGAATTAGAGACCCAAAGGCAACTGCTGGGGTACGACCCGACGGGTCGGACCCCAAAATCAGCCTTCGGCTATCACATCCTTGCCAGCACGGCGCCCCAGGTAAAGCCGCCGCCCACGCCTTCCATCATGACGTTGTCGCCCTTCTTGACCCTGCCATCGCGCACGGCGATGTCGAGCGCCAGCGGGATCGAAGCGGCCGAAGTGTTGCCATGCTGGTCGACGGTGACGACCATCTTGTCCAGCGGCAAACCGAGTTTCTTGGCCGTGCTGTTCATGATGCGGATATTCGCCTGGTGCGGGATCAGCCAGTCGATCTGGTCCGAGGTCATGTTGGCGTGCGCCAGAGCTTCGTGCGCGACCTTTTCCAGCACGGACACGGCCAGCTTGAACACGGCCGGGCCATCCATGTACAGGAAGGCGCTGCCGGCCAGTGCACCGCCGGCCAGACTGCCCGGCACGCTGAGGATGTCCGAGTGGCGGCCGTCCGCGTGCAGCTTGGTGGCCAGGATGCCCGGTTCTTTCGATGCCGTCATGACGATGGCGCCGGCGCCGTCGCCGAACAGCACGCAGGTGCCGCGGTCGTCGAAATTGAGGATGCGCGAAAACACTTCGGCGCCGATCACCAGCACGTTTTTATGCATGCCCGATTGAATGAAACTGTCGGCCGTGGCCACCGCATACACGAAACCGCTGCAGACGGCTTGCACGTCGACGGCGGCGCAGTTGTTCGTGATGCCCAGCTTGTTTTGCACGATGCAGGCCGTGCTGGGGAAGCTGCCGAAGAAATCGGGGGTCGAGCTGGCGACGATGATCAGGTCCAGGTCGTTGCCGCTCAGGCCCGCCATGTCCAGGGCCTTCTTGGCCGCTTCCACGCCCAGGTCCGAGGAATTTTGCGACGGCGCCGCGTAATGGCGCGCCGAAATGCCGCTGCGCGACACGATCCATTCATCCGACGTCTCGATGCCCTTGGCGGCGAGCTGTTCGGTCAAATCCTGGTTGGTGACGCGTTTCTCCGGCAAGTAGCTGCCGGTACCGATAATTTTGCTGTAAGTTTTGCTAAAAACAGTCATGCAAATACCCGTCCACTAAATGGTAGAGCTTGTTGATGTAGGTTCGTCCGGTACTGGCGTGCGCGGCATCAGTTCGGCGATCAGGCTGGCCAGATGCGCTTGCACGTCATTTTTTGCCGCATCAAAGGCGCGGCGCAAGGCCCATTCGAAGGAATAGGCATCGGCGCTGCCATGGCTCTTGAAGACGAGACCACGCAAGCCCAGCAGGCTGGCGCCGTTATAACGCGATGGATTCAAGCGGTTGCCGATGGCTTTCAGGGCCCCGCGGGCGATCAGCGCGCCCAGCATGGTAATCGGATTGCGCTTGAATTCGGAAGTGAGCACGTCTTTCATGAAGCGCGCCAGGCCTTCGATGGCTTTCAGGGTGACGTTGCCGACAAAACCGTCGCAGACGACGATATCGGTCGTGCCCTTGAAGATATCGTTGCCTTCCACGTTGCCGTAGAAGTTCAGCGCGCCACGCTCGTGGTCGGCCTGCAGCAGCTTCGAGGTGAGTTTCACCACTTCATTGCCCTTGATATCTTCCGTGCCCACGTTCAGCAAGCCGATCGTGGGGCGGGCGATACCTTCCATGGCGGACACGAGCACGGAACCCATGATGGCGAACTGATGCAGGTGATGCGGTTCGCAATCGACGTTGGCGCCCAGGTCCAGCATGTAGGTGGGGCCGTTCTTTTGATTCGGCAAGATGCTGCAGATGGCCGGGCGGTCGACGCCGGACATGGTTTTCAATACATAGCGCGACACGGCCATCAGGGCTGCCGTATTACCGGCGGAGACGGAGGCTTGCGCCACGCCGCTCTTGACCTGTTCGATGGCCACGCGCATGGAGGAATCCTTCTTGCGGCGCAGGGCCACTTCCAGGGGATCGTCCATGGTAACTTGTTCGGAGGCATGCAGTACCGACAGGCGCGGATGCGTGTCGGCTTTATGTTTTTTCAGTTCGGCACGAATCACGTCTTCCAATCCAACAAGGATCAGTTCGGCTTCAGGCTCATGTTTTACGAAGGAAATTGCTGCGGGGATAGTGACTGAGGGACCGTGATCTCCGCCCATGCAGTCGATAGAAATTTTGATTGTCATTTGTGTTGATTCAATACCGCTGCGGGCGTGCGGCAAGATGTGAATCGGACTGGAGCATATGCAGGGCGCAGCATGTCATGCACCGCCTGAGCAAGCTTGATTCAAAATGACGGGTGCGCAAGATGAATTGCAGCCGATAAAAAAGAAGAAGCGGCGCCACGCCGAATAACCACGCAACACCGCTTTCATCTTACCCAACAAAAACGTCGATTACTCGTCGTTTTTGGTCTTCAACACTTTACGGCCACGATAGAAGCCGTTAGGGCTGATATGGTGACGCATGTGTGTTTCGCCGGTAACTGGCTCGACGCTCAATTGCGGCGCGACCAGGAAGTCGTGCGAACGGTGCATGCCGCGCTTGGAAGGGGTTTTCTTGTTCTGTTGAACTGCCATGATGACTCCTAATACATAAGTTCTAAAATTTTAGCACAATCGATTGGCAAATACATGCGAATCGAGTATCCCAGCGGCAAAGACTACCCGAAAATAGCCCGGACCGACATCGTTTATTACAATTACATTTCACTACACTTGCCATACTCGATTACTACACGCGTTTGACACGTCTTTTACGTACTACAAAATACAAAAATTATTCTGGCTTCAAGTCTTTCAGTGCCGCAAACGGCGACTTCTTTTCAGACTTGAGAGCATCGAGCTGCGCCGTATCGGGGCAGACGTCGTGTTTGGGTACCTGCGGCAGGGCCAGCAAGGCTTCATCTTCGATCAGGGCCGCGGCATCCATGCTGCGGCTGCCGACGATCACGTCGATCGATTCATCGTTGATGATTTCTTCGATCTCGTCCGCGTGCTCGTCATCCTTGCCCAGCATCAGAGTGGTCGTCGAATCAATTGCGTAAGCATACGGAGTCAGGCAGCGCTGGCAAACCAGCTGAACGGTGCCGTTGACCGACAAGGTCAGTTGTGGGTAGCCCAGCTTGCTGGTGCCGCCGACGATCTTCCAGGCGATCTCGCCGGAACTATCTGCACAATCCTTGGTCAACCGGGTCATTTCAGCGACAGGAGTTACACCCTCGCGGCTCCCGCTGATACGACAAAAATCAAAGGCGTCGATCACAAAAGCATTCATTGGTAGAAAATTTCCCCGGAAAACCTGCGATAATAACAGGGTTTTTAGCACGGAGTCAAAGGCTAAGCATCTTTTTTGACGCAATCATTGCCATCAACATGACATATTCATCAACACCGTCATGCCGCATGGGGCCTCAGTTAGGGGCTCTGCGCCCTGGAATTTGAGTGAAATTCCGCTGACATCGACCAGCGCGGCCATGCCGGCCGCCATCCACTACCGAATGATACCAACTTCCGTCCCATTGCGCTTGATTCTTGCATCGAGTTCGACCTACCGCAAGGAATTACTGGAACGCCTGCGTCTGCCTTTCGAGGTGGCCGTGCCCGATCTTGATGAAAGCCCCCTGCCAGGCGAAAGCCCCAGCGCCACGGCCCTGCGCCTGGCCCAGGCCAAGGCGCGGGCCGTACTCGACCGCTACCCTGGCAGCCTCGTCATCGGATCCGACCAGGTCGCCACCCTGGACGGCGCGCAGATCGGCAAGCCCGGCAGCCATGACTACGCCCTGCGCCAGCTGCAAACCATGCGCGGGCGCCAGACCGTGTTCCACACGGCACTGTGCCTGCTCGATGGCCGCCAGACGCCGGCAGTGGCGCAGGTGGAAGATATCCAGACCCTGGTCACCGTGCGCGACTTGCCCGATGCCGAGCTCGATGCCTACCTGCGCATCGAGCAGCCCTACGACTGCGCCGGCAGCGCCAAGAACGAAGGCCTGGGCATCGCCCTGCTCGAACGTATCGACAGCACCGACCCGACCGCCCTCACCGGCTTGCCGCTGATCGCCCTCACCGGCATGCTGCGCAAGGCTGGCGTGGCGTTTTTCACCCCTTAACCACCCTGGGGTCAGACCCGACGGGTCTGACCCCGGCCAATACAAAGCTAACAATATGACCGGCACCCTGTACCTGATCCCCAACCACCTCGGCCTGTCCGACGGCGCCATCGACCCGCTGGCCCGCATCATTCCCGAGCAAGTACGGCAGATCACCTCGCAACTCGATTATTTCGTTGCGGAAAATGCCAAGACGGCGCGCGCCTTCCTGAAATTGATCGGCAACCAGCATCCGCTGGCCAGGCCGCTGCAGGAAATCACGATTTCCGAACTGAACGTCAATACCCCGGCGCAAGCGCTGGCCGGCTTGCTGGCACCGCTGCTGGCGGGCCGCGACGCGGGCCTCGTGTCGGAAGCGGGTGTGCCCGCCGTGGCCGACCCAGGCGCCGACCTGGTGCGCCTGGCGCATCAGCACGGCATCAAGGTACGCCCGCTGGTGGGCCCGTCATCGATCCTGCTGGCCGTGATGGCCAGCGGCTTGAACGGCCAGAGCTTCGCCTTCAACGGCTACCTGCCCACGGACGCGGCCCTGCGCGCCAAGCGCATCAAGGAACTGGAAAGCCGTTCGCGCAATGAAAAGCAAACCCAGCTGTTCATCGAAACACCGTACCGCAACGCCGCCATGCTGGAAGCGCTTGTGGCGCAATGCGCGCCATCGACCCTGATCTGCGTCGCCACCGACCTGAGCCTGGACTCGGAGAACGTGCAGACGTGGAATGGCGGCCAGTGGAAGAAACAATTGGCCGCCGGCAAGGCACCGGACTTCCACAAGAAACCGACCGTGTTCTTGCTGCTGGGACAGTAATCCCTCGCCAGCCAATAAAAAACGCCACGGTCGACTGCACCGTGGCGTTTGTATTACCTCACTACGACAGTCACTATACGCGACGTGTGCCCGTATTTTTCTGTCCGCCCTTGCCCGTTTCCAACACAAACTTGGCGCCATCGTCGCGGCCCAATACCTTCACCAGGTAGGGCATGACTTCGCGCAACATCGGCTCCAGCGTGTACGGCGGGTTCAAGATGAACATGCCGCTGCTGTGCAAGCCGAAGCCGTCCGGCGACGGCGTGTTGACCGTCAGGGTCACGTGCAGCCAATCCGAGCTGGGCAGTTGCTTGAGCTTGTCGGCGAACTGGCGCGATTCCATGCGCTGCAGCACCGGGTACCAGACAGCGTACATGCCGGACGGGAAGCGCACGAGGGCGTCGGCCAGGGTGTCCTTGACCTTGCGGTAATCCATCTTGTCTTCATATGGCGGGTCGATCAGCACCAGCGCGCGGCGCGATGGCGGCGGCAGCAGGGCTTTCAGGCTCTGGAAGCCGTCGGCCTTGGTGATGAGCACGCGCTTGCCGCGCACGGTCGGACGCTCGCCCTGGGCCAGCGCATGCGCCTCGACCTTGCGGAAGTTGTCAGCCAGAATCTTGGCATCGGCAGGATGCAGCTCGAACAGGCGCAGACGGTCTTGCTCGCGGCTGACCTTGTCAGCGCAGTACGGCGAACCCGGGTAGTAGCGCATCTTGCCGCTCGGATTCATTTCCTTGATCAGCTTCATGTACTCGGCCAGCGAAGCGGGCCAGTCCGTGCGGTCCCACAGGGGCGCGATGCCCGTTTCGTACTCGGCATTTTTCGAGGCATAACCGCCGTCGAGCGCATACACGCCCGCGCCGGAATGGGTATCGATATAACTATAGGCGGTATCTTTTTGATTCAGATATTGCAACAACTGAATCTGCACATAATGTTTCAACACATCGGCGTGATTACCCGCGTGAAAGGCGTGGCGGTAACTCAACATAAGCTGGCTAATTCCATAATAAAAATAAACAAAGGCGGGAGCGCTGACACCGGGCAGGGCATGAAAACAGACTGGAGGGGGTCAGGCTGCGGGGCCAGGAAACAGCATGGACCAGCGTAATCAGCGCGCAATTATCAGCATTATCCACCAGAAAGGTGTATTGCATCAAAAAACACCTATAAACAAGCTCATGCATTCTTGGGACCGCGGGGGCCGGGCGCGGTAGAATACGCGCATCGGGCGCCCCGCGCCCATCAGCCTACTAATATATACAGCCATGCACAGCCTGACCCTCACGACCGATAACCGCGCCGACGTCGCGGCAGCCCTGGCCGGCCCGCGCTGGACGGTGGCCTGCCTGTGCGCGCTGTGGTGCGGCACTTGCGGCAGCTACCGCGCCACGTTCGAGGAACTGGCCGCGCGCCACCCGGATACCGTCTTTGTCTGGATCGACATCGAAGACCAGGCCGATGTGGTGGGCGACCTCGACATCGACAACTTCCCCACCCTGCTGATCCAGCGCGAGGATAACGTGGCCTTCTTCGGCACCGTGCTGCCCGACGGCGGCCTGGCGCACCGCATGGTGCAGGCGCAGCAGGCGCTCAGCGCCGAGGAACTGGCGGCGCTCGCCAGCAGCACGCAGGAACGGCGCGACTGGCAGCGCGACTGCAATCTGCGCAACTTGCTGGCCGCCACCCTGGCCTAGAACACCCGACAAAACCTACTGCGCGTCGCGATTTGCGGCCTCCGATGCTCACTGTGCATCCGCACAGCTCCGCTTCTCAGCCACAACTCACTGCCGCGCGCTACGGTTTTGTTAGGTGTTCTTAATAAACTTTACCCCAGGCGCAGCGGCAGGCTGCGCAGCCGCTTCCCCGTCAAGCTGAACACGGCGTTGGCCACGGCCGGCGCAATCGGCGGCGTGCCCGGCTCGCCCACGCCTTCCGGATGCTCGGCGCTGGCGATGATGACGGTTTCCACCTCGGGCGTTTGCCCCATGCGCAGCACGGGATAGTCGTGGAAGTTGCTCTGTTCGACTTTGCCATCCTTGAAGGTGATCTCGCCGCCCAGCGCCGCCGACAGGCCGAACAGCACGGCCGACTCCATCTGCTGGGCGATGATGTTCGGATTGACGGCGATGCCGCAATCGATGGCGCACACGACGCGCTGCACGCGGATCTCGCCGTTTTCCACGGACACTTGCGCCACTTGCGCCACGATGCTGCCGAACGACTGGTGCAGGGCCACGCCATGCGCATGGCCGGGCGGAGGGCTGCCCGCCTTGGCCACCGCCGCGTCGAGCACGGCCAGGTGGAGCGGATGGTTCACCAGCATGGCGCGGCGGAAGGCGATGCCGTCCTGCCCCGCCGCATGCGCCAGTTCTTCGATAAAACTTTCCTTGAAGAAAGCGTTGTGCGAGTGCCCGACCGAGCGCCAGTAACCGACCGGCACGGCACTGTCGGCGATCACGTGGACGATGCGCTGGTTGGCGATTTCATACGGCATGTCGAATTCGCCTTCGGCCGTGGTCTTGTCCGGTCCCGCACCGGGCAAGCCGAAATTGCGCTGCAAAAACTGGTGCGTGATGGAGCCGCTGACGGATTTATTGTCCCAGGACGCGATGCGGCCGTGCTCGTCGAGACGGGCCGCGAAGCGGGCCAGCGCGGCGGGACGGTACATATCGTGTGCCGTGTCCTGTTCGCGCGTCCATACCAGCTGCACGGGCGCGCCGTCGCACTGCAGCGCGATGGCCACGGCTTGCGCGATCATATCCACTTCCAGGCGGCGGCCGAAACCGCCGCCGAGCAGCAGCACCTCGATGGCCACGTCCTTCGCATTGACGCCGGCCACCTTCGCCGCCACGTCGACGGCGATGCCGGGCGCCTGCGTCGAGACCCACAGCATCACCTTGCCATTTTTCACCTGCGCGGTGCAGTTGACGGGTTCCATGGCGGCGTGCGCGAGGAACGGTGCGCGGTACTCGGCGCTGACCTGCCGCATGCCCTGCACGGCCTTGCCCTCCACCTCGCCGCTGGCGTGGTAGGCATAACCGGCTTCGCTATCCAGCAGGCGGGCAAACTCCGCATACACGCCGGCGCTGGACAAGTTCGCCTGCGGGCCCGCCTTCCACTGCGTCGGCAAGGCGGCGGCCGCCTGTTTGGCGCGCCACCAGGTATCGGCCACCACGGCGGCACAAGACACGCTGCGCTGGGCCAGCTGCGGCGTCAGGTCCACCACCTTTTTAACGCCGGGCATGGAGAGTACGGGCGCCGCATCGAACGCGGCCAAAACGTCCCCCAGGCGCGGCGGCAGATGCAGCGCCGCGTAGAGCATGCCGGGCGGGCGCGCATCGATGCCGAAACGCGCGCTGCCATTGACTTTGGACGGCGTGTCGCGGCGCGGCGCCGGCTGGCCGATCAATTTGAAATCCCTGGGCGACTTCAGCACGGGCGTGCCCGGATCGATGGCGGCGGCGCGCTGCGCCAGGCTGGCGTAGCTGGCACGGCGGCCGTCCGGGTGGAGCACGTCGCCATTTTCCGTGCGGCATTGCGCGGCCGGCAGCTGCCACTGCGCGGCGGCGGCTTGCAGCAGCATGGCGCGCGCACAAGCGCCGGCCTCGCGCATGGGGCCCCAGCCATCCTTCACGCTCGACGAGCCGCCCGTGACGATCACGCCCAGTTCGCGCGCCGCCTTGGCCACCGTCCACTGCGCCAGCGCTTTTAAGCGGCCCTGGTCATCGGGGTGGAACGGCAGGCTGTCCTTGAGCATGGCGACATTGCCGAAGATCTTGTCCATCGGCGCCTGGATCAGCTTGACGCTGGATAAAGGCACGTCGAGCTCCTCGGCCACCAGCATGGGCAAGGCCGTGTGCACGCCCTGCCCCATCTCGCTGCGCGGCATGGCCAGCAGCACCGTGCCGTCCGATTGAATCGCCAGCCAGCCGTTCAGGGCCACGGCGCCATCGTGCAGCGGCAGCGGCGCGCTGCCGTGCAGGCGCTGGCGCGGCGGCAGCACGCCCCAGCCCAGCACCAGGGCGCCCACGCCGGCCACGCCGAGGCCAAGGCCGCCGAGCAGGAATCGGCGGCGCGACGGGGAGGAGTGTGCGGCCATGGGCTATCCTTTATAGAGGTGAGTGATCGATCCAGCGCTCCAGCATATCCTGTGCCAGCACCGGGCGGCTATAAAAATATCCTTGCGCCAGCTTGCAGCCGTGGCGCAGCAGGAAGGCCGCCTGCTCTTCCGTCTCCACGCCTTCGGCGATCACGGACAATTGCATGCTCTTGCCGAGCTGGATGATGGCAATCGCAATCGCTTCGTCATTGACGTCCGTCGAGATATCCTTGATGAAGGAGCGGTCGATCTTCAAGGTCTGCACGGGCAGCTGCTTCAGATACGCGAGCGAGGAATAACCGGTGCCGAAGTCGTCGATGGCCAGGCCCACGCCGATGGCGTGCAAATCGTTGATGAAACCGAGGGCATCGCCCGTGTTCATGATCACCGATTCCGTCACTTCCAGCTGCAGCCGCTGCGGCTCCAGGCCCGTTTCCTTCAGGATGTCGGCCACCATGCCGGCGATGCTGCCCCGCTCGAACTGCTTGACGGACAGGTTGACGGCCATCTTCGGCACGTGCAAGCCCTGCGCCTGCCAGCGCATCATCTGGCGGCACGCTTCGTCGAGCACCCATTTGCCCAGCTGGTTGATGAAACCGCTGTCCTCGGCCAGCGGAATGAAGCGCGCGGGCGGCACCAGGCCCAGTTCCGGGTGGTTCCAGCGCACCAGCGCTTCGACGCCGACCAGGCGGCCCGTGTCGATTTCCACCTGCGGCTGGTAATTGAGGAACATCTCGTTCTTTTCCAGCGAACGGCGCAAAAAGGTTTCCAGGCGCAGGCGCTCGACGCCTTCGCCCGTCATCGACGGCGCATAGAAGCGGTAGCCGTTGCGCCCGCGCGCCTTGGCCTGGTACATGGCCACGTCGGCGTTACGGATCAGCATGTTCAAGTCCAGCGCATCGTCCGGATACAGGCTGATGCCCACGCTGCAGGTGACGAACAGCTCGTGGTCGGCCACCGTGAACGGCTGGTCGAACATGGTCATCAGCTTTTCCGCCACCTGCGTGGCGCCGTACTCGCCGTCGACGCCCTCGAGCAGCACGATGAACTCGTCGCCGCCCAGGCGCGCCAGGGTATCGCCTTCGCGCAGGCGGGCCGCCAGCTGGCCGGCCACCTTTTGCAGCAATTCGTCGCCCACATGGTGGCCCAGCGTGTCGTTGACGTTCTTGAAGCGGTCCAGGTCGATGAACAGCACGGCCAACTGCTCCTGGTCGCGCGCGGCGCGCAGCAGGGCGTGCTGCAGGCGGTCGTGGAACAGCAGGCGGTTCGGCAGCGCCGTCAGCGGGTCGTGGTGGGCCATGTGGTCGAGCTTTTCCTGCGACTCCTTGACCAGCGTGATATCGCTGAACACACCCACGTAATGCGTCGTGTCGGCGCGCGCGTCGCGTACGGCGCTGATGGTCAGCCACTCCAGGTAGACTTCGCCGTTCTTGCGCTGGTGCCAGATTTCGCCGCGCCAGAAGCCGCTGGACTTCAGCTCGTTCCACATGGCCTCGTAAAATTCTGTGTCATGGCGTGCCGAGCGGTTCAGCGAAGAATGCCGGCCCAGCGCCTCCGCTTCGCTGTAGCCCGTGATCTGCGTGAAGGCGGGATTGACGGTGACGATGATGCCGCTGGCATCGACCACCATCACGCCGTCGGCGATGTGTTCGAGCACGGTGGCCGACAGGCGCAGCTTTTCCTCCGCTTCCTTGCGCGCCGTGATATCGGCATACACCCAGATGCTGCCTTCATTCGGGCGCAGCGGATCGAGCGCGCAGCCGCTGACGAGCGCCCAGAACAGGCTGCCGTCGCGGCGCTTGTACTGGCGTTCCTCGCTGAAGTCGGCGCCCGTCGCCAGGGCCGGATACTGGCGCTCGCCCGCCTCTTCGAAGTCATACGAGGTCATGAACACGATGGCGGTCGAATTGCCCGTCATCTCGGCGTGGCCGTAGCCGAACAGCTCCTCGCAGCGGCGGTTGACGGAAATGATGCGGCGGTGGCGCACGAACATCACGCCGAACATCACGTTGTCGAGAATGGCGCTCTGCTCCGTGAGCAGCGCTTCGATGCGCATTTCGTGGTGCTTGCGCTGGCTGATGTCGGCAATGATGCCATCGACCCAGATGACGCCCTGCTCGCCCGCCTGCGGCTGGCCATTCTCGGCCACCCAGCGCTCGATGCCGAAAGCGTCGACGATCCGGTATTCCAGCGCATACGGCCGCACGTCGGCCACCGCCTGGCGCACGGCGCGGCGGTGCTCGCGGCGGTCTTCCGGGCAGATCAGGTCGGCCCAGGCATGCGTGGTGCCGCGCATGAACTGGCGCGCCGAATAGCCGGAAATCTCTTCGATGGCATCGCTGACGAAATCGATGGGACCGTCGGGCCGGTAGCGGAAGACGGCGCCCGGCACCTGCGTGACGATGGTGCGGAAACGTTCTTCGCGCTGGCCCACGTCCTCGAACAGCTGGCCGATGGCCGCGCGCATTTGCTCGAGCTGGGCCGTCAGGCGCCCCAGCTCGTCATTGCTGTGCGAGTCCAGCGGTGTGTCGAAATCGCCGTGCGACAGGCGGTCGGAAAAACGCGTCAGGCGGCGCAAGGGTTTGAGCAGGCGGCGGTTCAGGAACAGCACGATCAGCGCCATCGACACGGCCAGCTGCGCGCCCAGCACGAAAATATAGGAGATCTGCTTTTCGCGCAGCTCCTGCTGGCTGCGCGCGTCGTCCATCTCGACGACGATGTGGCCGATGCGTTCGCCGCGCACGAGGATATCGCGCTCGGCGCGGTACAGATTGCCCACGGGCCGCTGCGGCGCCTGCAGGCGGATGAATTCCGTGTCGCCCTGCCCCAGCACCTTCACCAGCAGCACGGCGCGGTCGCGCATCACCGACTCGACCAGCGAATGGGCCGATTCCGCATTCATGTTCCACAGCGACTCCTGCATGCCCAGCGCCAGGATGTCGGCATTGCGCTGCAAGGCTTCGTTCAGGCTGGTGCGCGCCGACTGGCGTTCATGCACGCCGACCAGCACATAGCTGCCGAAGATGGCGGGCACGACCAGGCCGCCAAACACCACCAGCAGCAGGGCGCCATAGATCGACGAGCCGTACAGCACGCGCAGGCTGGCGCGCAGGCGCTGATAAGGTGAATTAAACATGCGGCAACAGGGCAACAGGGATCAGGCGGGCGATCATTGAACTTTACAGGGGAATCCGGGTGATAAGGCGGGAAGAAACTTTTTCAGGAGCAATTATGCATGCAAAAAGCGGGGAAAGTCACCAATAAACACGCGCCAGCGGCGACCTCATGCCATATACACAGGGTGGAAAAACCACACGCCAGCCCGCGCGCCCGGCCGGCGCCAGCAGAAAAGCGCGCAGCTTGCTATCATCGCGCCACTTTACCTAGAGGAACCACCATGACCTTCTCCATCTACTCCGCTTCGATCCCCGTCTTCAAACAGATCCTGGGCAGCCTGGCCGCCATCCTAGACAAGGCGGAAACGCACGCGCAAGACAAGAAAATCGACCCGAACGCCCTGCTGCAATTCCGTTTGTTCCCGGACATGCTGCCGTTCGTGCGCCAGATCCAGATCGCCACCGACTTCGCCAAGGGCTGCGGCGCGCGCCTGGCCGGCGTGGCCGTGCCGCCGTATGAAGACAGCGAACAGAGCTTTGCGGAACTGAAAGCGCGCATCGTGAAAACCATCGCCTTCCTGGAAAGCCTGCCGCAAGCGGACATCGACGGCAGCGAAACGCGCGCCATCACCACCGGCAGCGGCGAAAAGACCAAGCATTTCACGGGCCAGACCTATCTGTTCCACTACGCGCTGCCGCACTTCTTCTTCCACGCGACGACGGCGTACGACATCCTGCGCCACAATGGCATCGAAGTGGGCAAGAAGGATTTTATTGGTAGTTATTAATAGTTGACGCCAATAGCACCGGGGTCAGACCCTCGCGGCCGCCAACGCTGAGCTCTGCGTTGGCGGCCTTGGGGGTCTGACCCCAGCAGTTGCCATTGGGTTAAATCAAGTATTCCGGCGCGGATACCCCTGCGCCAGGATACGCACCCACACCACTTCCTTCTCCTCGTCCGTCATCGACACCCAGTGGGCCACTTCCACCACGGTGCGGCCGCAGCCGCGGCAGATTTCATCGAAGGTCGTCGAGCACACGGCCACGCAGGGCGTATCTGGACGCGGCGGCAATTCCTTGTCACCCATCAGGATACCTTCGGCAAACCGAGTTTTTCCCAGCCTTCGACGCCCAGCGCTTCCAAGGTGGCAATATTCTTGTCGAAAATTTCGGACGCTTCCGGGAACGCCTCGACGGCGCGCTCGATGCTGTCTTCGCGCAGCAGGTGCAGGGTTGGGTAGGGCGAACGGTTGGTGTAGTTGCTGATGTCGTCCTCGAACGTCTCGGCAAACTGGTAATTCGGGTGGAAACTGGCCACCTGCAGTTCGCCGGCCAGGTGCATGTCTTCCACGGCCGCGTCGGCCACATCGAGGAACTCGTTGTAGTCGAGGAAATCGTTCAGGGTGTACGGGTGGATCAGCAGGGTCGTGTCGATCTGCTCCGGGTCCGTGTCGGCCAGGGTTTGCAGCTCGTCCATCAGCATCGCCAGCAAATCTTCCGGATTGCTCGATTCGCACACCACATAGCGGATCTGCTTCTTGACGTGCACGGCCTTGGCGAACGGGCACAGGTTCAGGCCGATCACGGCCTTTTCCAGCCAGGCGACGGTATTGGCGATGATGACGGCGTTGTCGTCGTCGTGGCGCGGCGGGGTGTTCATATACTTGACTCTCTATCAATAAGGCGGCCGGCAGCCGAATGGCCGGCCAAAGCCAAATTGTACGCACTCTTTGCGCAGTCTCATACCGGACGGCTGCCAAGCTTGCGCCAGCCTCCACGCCATGTATGCTATAACAGCGGCCGAATCACGCATTGGGCAAATTAAATTTGCAATAATGACAGCATTTGCGAATGGAAACCCAGCCGTTTCCTGCTTATTGCCGCTTATTTCCTGTCATCATGCTGACATAATTCTTGACTCCGGCATGTGGATATACGTACACTCGCAGCTTGATCATGGGTCTGTCCGATGTTTCTCCGACGACAACAATGGAACACTATGCACGAAAACTCCTTTAAATCTATCGTCCTGGCGGCGTTGGCCCTGGCGCTTGCGCCCGCCCTCAGCCAGGCGTACGAAGCCGGTGTTGAGAGCGATAACGCGCCAGTCGCCGCCACCACGCCGGCCTTGATCCCGATGACCGCCCAGGTCACGGCGAAACTCCCCACCCTCGACAACCGCCTGCAAAAGACCGACCGTCTGCTGAAAAACCTCAGCGACAATTCCGATCCGCTGCGCGAAGCCGACGTCTGGGGCCGCATCCGCAGCGGCTATGCGATTCCCGACATCAACAACCAGCTGGTCGCCAACCACGTCAACTGGTACGCCACCCGCCCCGACTACATCGCCCGCACCACGGCGCGCGCCTCGCGCTACATCTTCCACGTGGTGCAGGAACTGGAAAAGCGCGGCATGCCGACGGAACTGGCCTTGCTGCCGTTCATCGAGTCCGCCTTCAACCCGCAAGCCTTCTCCAGCGCCAATGCGGCCGGCATGTGGCAGTTCGTGCCCGCCACGGGGCGCGATTTCAACCTCAAGCAGAACATGTTCAAGGACGAGCGCCGCGGCGTACTGGCCTCGACCGATGCGGCCCTGACATACCTGCAGCGCCTGTATGACATGTTTGGCGACTGGCAACTGGCCCTGGCCGCCTACAACTGGGGCGAAGGCTCGGTGCAGCGCGCCATCAAGAAAAACCAGGCGCTGGGCAAGCCCACCGATTTCGAAAGCCTGGCCGACCTGATGCCGGCCGAAACGCGCAACTACGTGCCCAAGCTGCAAGCGGTCAAAAACATCATCGCCAATCCGGCCCAGTTCGGCCTGACCCTGCCCGTGGTCGACAACCAGCCCTACTTCACGGCCATCGACAAGACCAGCGACATCGACATCACCGTCGCCGCCCAGCTGGCCGAGCTGTCGATGGATGAATTCAAGGCCTTGAATCCGCAATTTAACCGCCCCGTCATCATCGGCGGCGAAAAGACCAAGATTCTGTTGCCCCAGGAAAACGCCGCCAAGTTCACCACCAACCTGGCGCAATGGGGCCATGCCTTGTCGAGCTGGACCACGCACAAGATCACCAATGCGCGCGAACGCATCGAAACCCTGGCGTCGAAATTCGGCACCACGGCCGACGTGCTGCGCCAGGCCAACAACATTCCCCAGCGCACCAGCCTGCGCGCCGGCTCGACCATCCTCGTGCCGAAAACCTCGGCCACGATGAACAACGACATCACCCAGGAAATCGCCGACAGCGCCACCATGCTGCTGGAAGCGGACCGCCCTGAACGGGCCGCCAAAGCACTGCGCCGCGCCGCCAAGGGCGGCAAGGTGCAGGCCGCGCCAATTTCCCTGGTGAAACCACGCATCCAGCGCGGCGGCAACCACCGCGCCAAGGCCCGACACTGATCGCCTGATCTGTATAGAGCTACCTCGCCGGCCGCCACAGCATTGCTGTCGCGGCCGGTTGCACATTCGCCCCACCACCCCAGACAGGAGTCGTCATGGCTTTCTTGCAAGGCAAAAAAATCCTCATCACGGGCTTGCTGTCGAACCGCTCCATCGCCTATGGCATCGCCAAGGCTTGCCACCGCGAAGGCGCGACTCTCGCCTTCACGTACGTGGGCGAACGCTTCAAGGAGCGCATCACGGAATTTGCGGCCGAATTCGGCAGCGAACTGGTGTTCGACTGCGACGTGTCCAGCGATGAACAGATCGCCGCCGTCTTCAGCGACCTGGCCCGGCACTGGGAACATTTGGATGGCCTCGTGCACGCCATCGGTTTCGCGCCGCGCGAGGCGATCGCGGGCGACTTCCTCGACGGCCTGTCGCGCGACAGCTTCCGCATCGCGCACGACATTTCCGCCTACAGTTTTCCCGCCATGGCCAAGGCCGCCCTGCCCCTGCTGCATCCGGGCGCGTCGGTCCTGACCCTGACCTACCTGGGCGCCGTGCGCGCCGTGCCCTACTACAACACCATGGGCCTGGCCAAGGCGTCGCTGGAAGCATCCGTACGCTACCTGGCCGAGTCGCTGGGCCCGCGCGGCATCCGCGCCAACGGCATTTCCGCCGGCCCCATCAAGACCCTGGCCGCCTCCGGCATCAAGGATTTCAGCAAACTCCTGGGTTTTGTGGCCGAGCACGCCCCGCTGCGCCGCAACGTCACCATCGAAGAAGTCGGCAACACGGCCGCCTTCCTGCTGTCAGACCTGGCGTCGGGCATCACGGGGGAGATTACTTACGTCGATGGCGGCTTTTCGCAAGTGATGGCCGTCAATCCCGAAGTAGAGTAAGGCGGTGATGGCCGATATTTTTCGGTTGTCACTTGACAACCGTGAATTATCGACCTACATTGGAGGCATCGCATGGCGCGCTCCCCGCATCCGAAGAAGGAAATCGAAGCGGCGCTGCGCCACGCGGAAAGCCAGGGCTGGCGCGTGGAAACGGGCGGTAGCCATGCCTGGGGCAAGATATATTGTCCCTACAATGACGGCGGCTGCCGCTGCGGCGAATTCTGCATCGCCTGCATCTGGAGCACGCCGAAAAATCCCGGCAACCACGCGCGGGCGATCTTGCGGGTGGTCGATAACTGCACTGTCAATAAGCTGATGCACGACTGCATGCAACGCAAGTCCAGGGGATAACCATCATGGATTACATCTTCACGCTCAAGTACCGCTTGCCCGACCACGAAACCGACCTCGACGCGCTGGCCGAGCGCCTGGGCGGCGGCGGTTGCGACGACGCCCTGGCCGGCATCGGGCAGGCGGGACGCCTGGCGCTGGAATTCACGCGCGAGGCCAGCAATGCCAACGCTGCGCTGCTCAGCGCCCTGGCCGACGTCAAGGCCATCGTGCCCGAGGCCGTGCTGGTCGAGGCCGCCCCCGACTTCGTGGGCCTGACGGACGTGGCGCAGGTACTGGGCCTGTCCCGGCAAAACCTGCACAAGCTGATGAACAAGCACCGCCACAGCTTCCCCGTGCCCGTGCATGAGGGCAGCGCCACCATCTGGCACCTGGCCGACGTGCTGGCGTGGCTGCATGCCAAGGGAACGTATCGGCTGGAACGCAGCCTGGTCGAACTGGCGCAGGTCACCAGGCAAATCAATCTGGCCAGGGAAACGCAACAGGCGCCGCCGCTGCCCGCCGACATCGTGGCCATGCTCAACTAAACGGACGAAATCTACGTATTTATACTGATTTCAGATAGGAAACACCGACAAAACGTGGTAGCAGTTGCGTTACTTCCCGGTTTCTTCCCATTTAGGCCGTGCAAAACGGCGGCAAATACGGTATAGTGTCGTTGTGCGCTGCAATATGTTCCCTTGAAGCGATGGCAACACCGCAGTCATGCACTACAAACTTAGCAGCTTCGCAAGCCTTAGCGCATCCACAGGATGCCGCTTATAAAGCCCTCCCGCCTTGTGTGTCGCACCTGACACCGTCCCGGCGCAAAGCTTTTGTGCCGAAATTTCTTTCTAGTTGAGTCATTTCGTTTTGGTTGGCGTTGCTATTTTGCGTTCTGCTTTTTGCAAGAACGCTGATTTTTACGAAAGAAAAGAATGACATTTGAATCCTTAGGCCTGCATCCGTCCATCATCGCCGCTCTGACCGAATCGGGCTACACCGCGCCAACCGCGGTACAGTCGCAAGCGATTCCAGCCGCGATCGAAGGCCGTGATCTGCTGGTCTCGTCGCAGACCGGTTCGGGCAAGACCGCAGCTTTCATGCTGCCGTCGCTGCACAAACTGGCCAGCGCCGAACAAAGCGCCGCCGGCAAGACGCCAAACCAGGAAATGCAAGCATCGCGCGCCCGCGGCGAGCGTCCACGCTTCAAGGCTGCCCAGCCAAAAATGCTGGTGCTGACGCCAACGCGCGAACTGGCCCTGCAAGTGACCACCAATACCGACAAGTACAGCACCGGCATCCGCCGCATCAAGGCTGTGTCGATCCTGGGCGGCATGCCTTACCCGAAACAGATGCAATTGCTGGCCAAGAATCCTGAGATTCTGGTCGCGACCCCTGGCCGTCTGATCGACCACATGGATTCGGGCAAGATCGACTTCTCGCAACTGGAAATCCTGGTGCTGGACGAAGCCGACCGCATGCTGGACATGGGTTTCATCGACGACATCGAAAAGATCGTCGAAGCGACGCCGGAAGGCCGTCAAACGATGCTGTTCTCGGCAACGCTCGATGGCGTCGTCGGCAACATGGCCCGTCGCATCACGAAGAACCCGCTGGTCATCCAGGTGGCAAGCTCGAGCAACAAGCATGAAAACATCACCCAGCGCGTCCACTTCGTCGACGATCTGTCGCACAAGAATCGCCTGCTGGATCACCTGCTGCGCGATGAAACCCTGGACCAGGCTGTTGTGTTCACCGCCACCAAGCGTGACGCCGACACCATCGCCGACCGTCTGAACATCGCCGGTTTCTCGGCTGCCGCCTTGCACGGCGACATGCATCAGGGCGCGCGTAACCGCACCCTGGACGGCATGCGCCGCGGCCAGGTCAAGGTGCTGGTTGCCACCGACGTTGCCGCCCGCGGTATCGACGTGCCGACGATCACCCACGTGTTCAACTACGATCTGCCGAAGTTCCCGGAAGACTACGTCCACCGCATCGGCCGTACCGGCCGCGCTGGCCGCAATGGCCTGGCCATCTCGCTGGTGAACCACGCTGAAGGCATGAACGTCAAGCGCATCGAACGCTTCACGAAGCAATTGATCCCGGTCAATGTCATCGAAGGTTTCGAGCCGAAGAAAACGGCATCGGCACCACGTTCGAGCGCCCGTCCAGGCGGCTGGAAACCAGGCGACAACCGTGGCGGCGCGAAGCCAGGCCAGCGCACGTTCAGCAAGCCGGGCGCACCACGCAAGGATGGCGCACCGAGCACCGGCGGCGGCTACAAGGGTTCCAACCCGCGCAGCACCGACGGCGCACGCCGCAGCTACGGCGACCGTTAATCACGGCACCATGCCGCCAGCAGGCGGCAGGCAATAAAAAAACGGCCACCAGAGCGATCTGGCGGCCGTTTTTTTATGCCGATTGCGTTTACTTCTTCGACACTTTCTGGCGCGACAGCTTGCGCAGTTTGGCTTGCTCGAAGCGCGCATGCTGCTCCGGCGTCTCGAGCACCAGCGGCGGCACGGCCACCGGCTTGCGGTTGGCGTCCACGGCCACCATCGTGAAATAGCAGCTGTTGGCGTGGCGTACCAGGCGCTGCTGGATGTTTTCCGTCACCACGCGGATACCCACTTCCATCGACGTCGTGCCCGTGTAATTGATCGAGGCGAGGAACGTCACCAGCTCGCCCACGTGGATAGGCTGCAGGAACATCACCTGGTCCACGGACAAGGTCACCACGTAGCTGCCCGAATAGCGGCTGGCGCAGGCGTAGGCAACGCTGTCGAGATATTTCAGGATGGTGCCGCCGTGCACGTTGCCGGAAAAGTTGGCCATATCGGGCGTCATCAAGACCGTCATCGTCAGTTCGTGGGCCGACCAGTTCATCGCGCTGTCCAAAGTGTTCTCCAAGGGGAAATAAAAGTGAGGGGGATGTGAAAACCGGCCACTGGGGCCGGTTACCGGGACAGGACTGTTACAGTCCCAGGGTGTCGATGTCGGCCAGCGATTCGCGGCCCTTGTCGGAAATGTCGTGGCCCTCGCCTTCGGCGCGCGCCACGATGTGGGCTTTCTTGCCCAGGAAATACGCCACTTCCGTGTCCAGCTTGGTCAGCGGATCGGCGGCCACGGCGCGCAAGCCCATGATGCAGCGGCGCAGGAACAGCAGCTGTTGCGCCTTGTCGGTGATGGACAAACGGCCATCGCGTGCATAGCTGAGCAGCTTTAGGCCGGAAAGGCGCTTGGCATTGCGGGCAACGCAAGCGCTCGGGCGCTCGGTCTTGATGCCGCGTGCAACTTGCTCCAGCGCGTCATATTCATCGGTTGTTAATTTCTCGTTCTTCATTGCTTTTCCATAAAAGGCCAGGTGTTCGGCCCCCATGGTACGCGCCCCGCTGCGCATCGGCAACAGGCAACGTGATTCTGCCGCCGCCCGCCATGCGGCCAGGCGGCTGAAACACGGGCAAGACGGCGCTTATTTGTAGCTGCGCAGCAGCAGCCAGGCCAGGCCGCAGCCAGCCACGGCGCCCGCCAGTGCCAGCGCTGCGAGGTTCTTGCTGGTGATCACAGGGCGACGGCCCAGGTAGATTTTGTTATGCAAGGAATTGCCCATGATGGTCTCCTGTACAAGAATTTTTATGATGTCTCATTATAAGAACAGAATCGTGACGGCCGCATGACACTCGGCAGTTCGTGCTTGATTTGTGTCCACTCGGCAACATTTATTGGTGTTTTTGTTGTTTAAATGGCGTGGCGATACCGCCGCGCACGGGTTCCATTTCCGACTGGAAATAATCCACATGGCGGCAACTGGCGCGGCACGCAGCCTGCCGCTTACCCCATCTTGACGGGCGGTGGCGGTGGCGTCGGCTCCTCGACCGGCACGGGGTCGATGTGCGGCGGCTGTTCCGGCGGCGGCGCGAGAGGATCGCCTTCCGGCGGTGGCGGCATATCGGGTTCGGGCGTGCTGTGCGCACGCAGCGGGGCAAGACGGAATTGTGGCTGCATGGTGGCCTCCTTTTGCCCCACTGTAGCCGATGCCGCAAATGCCCGTCGCCCGCCTGTGGCATGCCTCGGGAACTAAACGGCGCCGCGCCGCTCCAACTTGAGAAGCATCTCCTACGGTACGAGTGCAAGCGATCCCCACACGATGGCGCGCAAGAAAATCTTATTCATGGCCGAGGCAGTGACCCTGGCCCATGTTGGCCGCCCCCTGAGCCTGGCCCAGGGCTTGGCCGAGGAAGAGTACGAAGTGCATTTTGCCTGCGCCGATGGCTATGATTTTTGTTTCAAGCAAGTCGCCTTCCGGCGCTGGCGCATCGACAGCATTTCGTCGATGCAATTCCTGCAAGCGCTGGCCCACGGCAAACCCGTCTACACGGAAAGTACCCTGCACGCGTACGTGGAAGACGACTTGCGCCTGCTTAATGCCGTCCAGCCCGACCTGGTGATCGGCGACTTCCGCCTGTCGCTGTCCGTCAGCGCGCGCCTGCAGCGCATTCCCTACATCACCCTCAGCAACGCCTACTGGAGTCCCTGGGTGCGCCAGCACTACACGGTGCCCAGCCTGCCCCTGACGAGCGTGCTGCCCATCTGGCTGGCCGATCCCCTGTTCCGCCTGATCCGCCCGCTGGCCTTCGCCTCGCACGCCGTGCCCCTGAACCGCGTGCGCCGCCGCCATGGCCTGCCCTCGCTGGGCGGCGACCTGCGGCGCATCTACACGGATGCCGACCGCACCTTGTACGCGGATATTCCGCAACTGTTTCCGCCGCACGCCATGCCGCCCACGCACGACTACCTGGGTCCCGTCATATGGGCGCCGCCGCTCGACTTGCCGGACTGGTGGCAGCGCCCGGAACTGAGCAGCGGACGGCCCATCATCTATGTCACCCTGGGCAGCTCGGGCCAGGGGCAATTGCTGCCGCGCGTGCTGCGCGCGCTGGCGCCCCTGCCCGTCACCGTGCTGGCGGCCACGGCCGGCACCATCCGCGTCGATGCCGTGCCGCCGAATGCCTATGTCGCGCCCTTTTTACCGGGCGACGCGGCCGCACGCCGCGCCAGCCTGGTGATCTGCAACGGCGGCAGCCCCACCAGCCAGCAGGCGCTGACGGCGGGCGTGCCCGTCATCGGCATCGCCGGCAACCTCGATCAATTCCTCAACATGCACGGCATCGCTGGCGCCGGCGCAGGACTGCTGCTGCGCGCCGACCGTTTCCAGGAAACCACCCTGCGCCATGCCGCCACGCGCATGCTCGACGATGGCCGGGCCAGGCTGGCGGCGCGCCAGCTGGCCACGGCCATGCGCGACTATGTGCCAGGGCAACGCCTGCTGCCCCATCTGCACGCCCTGCTGGGCTCCTTGCCGCAAGACGGGCAGCCTTGAGCGACAGCGTCGGTTTTTCTTACACCGCGTCCGGCAACACCTGCACCACGTCAACAAAAGCACGCCAAGTCATTGATTTCAAAAGAACCTCATGCGTTGGCATGGAAGTCGCTAGGTACTGGCCATGAGCACCTGCCGACAGGACTCAGGCAAGACTTCCAGACTCACTCAACCACGAGGTGAATGACATGAAACTTTCTAAACTGAAACTGCTCCCGGCGGTTGCGACACTGGCCATGCTGTGCGCGGCCGGTAGCGCACAAGCGGGCGCCTACGGCTATTCCTACAACAATATCTTCGGCCTGGTGATCGCCGTCCCGACGGGCCAGATCACGGTGGCCAACAGCACCACCATCTCGCGCAGCACAGCCACCCTGAACGGCGTGAGCGTCATCAACGGCGGCGCGGGCTCGCTCGACGCGCCGCGCGCCAACGTCGGCGCCGTGACCAAGGGCGAGAACGACTTCACGCAGCAAGGCCCCGCCGGCAACTACTCGCGCGGCGATGCGCAGATCGTCAGCACGCAGTTCCCCTCGTTCCCGCCCGGCTCCACCTCCACCCAGGCCGTCAACGTGGCCGAAGCCCACCTGGACGGGCCTGCCGGCACGGCCGATGCGTCCGGGCGCAACGGCTCGACCACGGGCTTCTCCGTCGATTTCGTCGTCGGCTCACCCACGGCGACGCTGAGCTTTGACTTCCTGGCGTCGCCCTTCATGCAGGTCTTCCTGCAAAGCACGGTCGGCCAGCTGTCCACGGCCACGGCCAACCTGGTCGTCACCTTCACCATCACGGACGCAGCCGGCCTGACGGTGTTCAACTGGACGCCCGATGGCGTGATCGGCTCGGGCATCTTCGGCGGCACGGAAAACACCGATGGCGCCAACCTGAACACCAGTCTGGCGACCAATTTCCTGACGCGCGGCAACCTGTTCACCTACGACCCTTCCGGCTGCGGCACGCCGACCGGCACCGGCGTAGGAACGGGCTGCGGCAGCAACTTCAGCTCCGTCAGCAATGCTTTAACGGCCGGCAACTACACCTTGACCTTGAATGCGGTGGAAAGCGTGGACCTGGTGAAACAGGCGGCGACACCCGAACCGGGCACGCTCGCTTTGCTGGGCCTGGGTCTGGCTGGCCTGGGCTATGCCCGCCGCCGCAAGATTGCCGCCTGAACCAGGCAACAGGGGGGATTCACAGGCGAGGGAGTCTCCTCGCCTTTTTTATGTGGCAAGCCTGTCGGTTTTCCTTACAACGCGGCCGACCGGCAGATGAGGATTTTCATGACTACATTTTCTTGTACCCGGTTGCCGACAGTCCTGCTGGCATTGCTGTTGCTGGCAGGCAGCGGCACTGCCAGCGCCGCCGCCTATGGCTATTCGTACACCAGCGTCTTTGGCCTGGTCATCAGCAATCCCACCGGCTCCACCACCTTGATCAGCAACATCGACCTGTCGCGCACCACCGCCACGCTCAACGGCAGCAGCGTCATCCACGGCGGCAGCAACGAGATCGATGCGCCGCAAGCGACGCGCGGCGCCGTCACCAAGGGGGAAAATGATTTTACGCAACAAGGCATGGGCACGGCCTCGTTTGCGCGCGGCGAGGCGCAGATCGTCACCTCGCAAATCCCGCCCTTTCCACCGGGCTCGACCAGTACGCATACGGTGAATGCGGCGGAAACCTTCCTTGCGGGCGGCGGCAGCGCCGACGCCTCGGGACGCAATGGTTCCAGCACGGCCATGGCCGTCAATTTCGTCGTCGGCCAACCGGGCGCCACCCTGGCCTTCGACTTCCAGGCCCTGCCCTACATGCAGCTGTACCTCGATGCCCTGGCCGGCACGGGCTCGGCGGCCACCACGAATATGGCGCTGACGTTTACCATCATCGATGAACATGGCCAGATCGTCTTCAACTGGGCACCCGACGGCAGCCTGGGCTCCGGCATCCTGGGCGGCACCGAACTGGCCGATGCCGCCAGCCTCAATGCGGGTTACGCGCAAACGCCGCTGACCAGCGGCAGCGTGTTCACCTATGACCCCAGCGGCTGCGGCGCGCCCACGGGCACGGGCATCGGCACGACATGCGGCGGACAGTATGGCGCCGTCACGGACAACCTGGTAGCGGGCAGCTATACCCTGGTGTTGAACATGCTCAACAGCTCCGAACTGGCGTATGTGCCGACGGACACGCCGATACCGCTACCGGGCACCTTGCCGCTGCTGGCGGCGGGCCTGGCAGCGCTGGCCCTGGCACCACGGCGGCGCCGCTGACGCGCAGGGAGCCACGTCTCACGGCCCAGCCGTGGGCGCCACCAGCAAGTCTTGCAGCGGACGGCGCAGCGAGCGCGCACTGGCCGCCGGCCCTGCGCCGATGCGCCCGAGGAACACGGCCCGCTCGACCGCCGCCGCCCCCAGCACGGCCTGGCATTGCACGGCCAGTTCCTGCGCCATTTCCTGCATGCCATCGGTGCGTGAAAAGGTGCGCCGTTCGCGCACGTAGCGGGCAAAGATCAGCGGCGTCAGTTCCGGCTGCAATTGCAGTCCCAGCTGCGTGGCCGTCAGCCAGAAGCGCTGCATGGCGCGGCCGGCCGCCACGTAATCGTCGATATGGCGCGGCGGCGCATCGGCCAGCAGCACGAAATGCGCAGCGCAATACAGGCCGGGCAGCAAGTCCATCTGCAGCCGCGGGGCAATGGTGCCGCCCAGCCAGGTATTGAAAAAATCCACGCGGTGCCAGCTCTGCATGACCCAGCGCATCAGCCGCGCCGTCATCGGGTCGACACCGAGCGCCTGCTCCGGGATGCGGTCGGCACTGAAGCGCGCGCCCCATTCGATCACGTCGCGGTGCACCTTGTGCGCTTCGGGCATGGTCAGGCGCAGCTTCGCATTGTCGGACATCAGGCGCGCGCAGGCCAGGCGCGCGCGCCCGCCTTCGAACCACTGCACGCCGTAACCGGGCGGCAGGCTGGCCGCCAGCGCCGCCTTTTCGCTGGCACGCAGGCGGCGCGTGCTGAGCCGGCGCCGCTGCACGCTGCGGCGCGGCAGGAAAGCCGCCAGCGGATCGGGCAGCATGCCGGGACTATCGACCAGCCGTACATCGAAGGTGGGCAGGGTCTCGGGCATGGCCGTGCGCCGGCGCGCCTCCATGCGCAAGCCGTGACAGCTGGCCGCCAGTGCCATGCTTTCGAGCAAGGCTCCCAGCGACAGCTGGCTGGGATGGCCGTCGAGGTCGTACACGCAGTGGCTGCGCGTATCGAAGCCATGCACGACCACATGCCGCGGCTCCACGACTTCAAAACGCCACGGCTGCGTGTTGTCGCCGCTGGGCGCCCAGCGCGCCTGTTCGAGGATGTTTTCCAGCACAGAATCGATCTGCGCGATCTGCGGTGCTTGCGCCATTTATGCCCCCTGCGCGGCGCGGCGCCGCTTGATGATGGCCATCGCCAGCCGTTGCAGCGGATGGCGGTTGCCGCCGGGACGCCAGGTATGCACGAGCTTGTTGCGGTAGGCGTCGAAATGCACGCCGTGCGGCGCCGCCATGACCTTGCCCCGTTTTAACAAAATTTTCAAGGCTTCCGTGGCGGCCGCGCCCGCGCACAGCTGGCAGCCCATGATGGTCGACGGCCCGCGCCGCTCCTTCAGGTTGATGGCGGACGGGTCGACCAGATAGGGGCCGTGCAAGCCGGCCGGCGCCAGGCCGACGAGAAAGCGCAGGGCCTTCTCTTCCTCGGGCAAGTCGCCCCAGCCAAAGTACTCTTCGAACGTCATGCCGCCCGGCATGAAGCTGAGCACGGCCGTGCCCATGCCCAGCGGTGCGGCCGTGATGGCGGGAATGCCCAGGCGGGCGCACGTGGCAAAGGTGGCCTGGCGCGCGGGAAAGGCGAAGAAATCGAGGCCATCCACGTACAGGTCGACGCCGGCAAAGAACTCGGCCAGGTTGCTGTCGTGTATGCCGTCGGGAAATTGTTTAATCTCCAGTTCGGGATTGATGTCCATCGCCATCTGCGCCAGCACGGCCACCTTGGGCTGCCCCAGGGTGGAAACCATGGCGCCGGCCTGGCGGTTGAAGTTGGCGATATCGAAGGTGTCGAAATCGGCGATGTGGAAGGCGCCGATGCCCAGCCGCGCCAGGGTCAGCAAGTGCACGCCGCCCACGCCGCCCATGCCCGCGATAGCCACGCGCTTGCCGCGCAAGCTCTCCTGCTCCGCCTGCGTGACCCAGCCCAGGTTGCGGGCAAATGCCGCGTGATAGGAAAAACCTTCTGTCATGCTCACCTCTTCTGTGCATCCATTACGGACGAAAAAGTTTGGACAAGTGAGCCGGGGATAAGTTCCCCCGTGACAGAAAAAAAGCGGCTAGCGCGCCAGGCGCCGCTGCGCCGCGGCCGGCGCCACAGCGCCCACCTTGAACACGCTGACGATCTGCGCCAGCCCGGCCGCCTGCTCGTTCATCGCTTGCGCCGCCGCCGACGCCTGTTCGACCAGGGCCGAATTTTGCTGCGTCATGTTATCCATCTCGACGATGGCCTGGTTGATCTGCTCGATGCCGGCGCTCTGCTCGGCGCTGGCGGAGGAAATCTCGGCCACGATATCGGTCACGTGCTGCACGCTGGAGACGACTTTTTCCATCGTTTCGCCCGCCAGCGCCACCAGCTTTTCACCGGCGCCCACTTGTTCGGCGGAACTGTCGATCAATTGCTTGATCTCCTTGGCGGCACTGGCCGAGCGCTGGGCCAGGTTGCGCACCTCGCTGGCGACGACGGCGAAGCCACGGCCCTGCTCGCCTGCGCGCGCCGCTTCCACGGCCGCATTCAGGGCCAGGATATTCGTCTGGAAGGCGATGCCGTCGATGACGGCGATGATGTCGCCGATCTTTTTCGACGAGGCATTGATGGCGCCCATGGTGTCGACCACCTGGCTCACCACGCCGCCCGCCTGGCTCGCCACTTGCGAGGCGGAAATGGCCAGCTGGTTGGCCTGGCGCGCATTGTCGGCATTCTGGCGCACGGTCGAGGTCATTTCTTCCATGGTCGAGGCCGTTTCTTCCAGCGATCCCGCCTGTTGCTCCGTGCGCGCCGACAGGTCGTGGTTGCCGGAAGCGATCTCGCCCGATGCCGTGGAAATCGATTCCGCATCGCTGCGCACCTGGCTCACCAGGTGCGCCAGGTTGTCGCGCATGGCCTTGATCGCCATCAACAGGCTCGATGTATCGCCGGGACGCGTGTCGATCTGCGTGGTCAGGTCGCCCTGGGCGATCTGCGCCACGATGGCCGCCGCATAGTCGGGTTCGCCGCCGAGCTGGGCCAGGATGCGGCGCAGCATCAGGGCCGCCAGGGCGCCCACCACCAGCATCAGCGCGCCGCCGATGGCGAGCAGCACGCCCGCCTGGGCCCAGAACTTGTGGTTGATGTCATCGATATACGTGCCCGTGCCGATCAGCCAGTCCCACGGTGCAAATTTCACCACGGCATACATCTTCGCCACAGGATCGGGCACGCCCGGACGCGTGCCATCCGCCTGCACCAGGCCGATGCGGCTGTTGGCCAGCGCGGCGCGGTAGCGGTCGCCCGACTGCTTCATGTTCTTTTGCGGCACGCCGATGCGCGACGCATTCGGATGCACGTACAGCAAGTCCGTGCTGAAATCGCGCACAAAATAATACATCTCGTCCTTGACGAAGCTGCCGATGGCCAGCTTGGCCTGCTGCTGGGCCTGCTCACGCGTGAGCTTGCCCGACTGTTCCAGCGCGTACGCCTTTTCCACCGACGCGTTGGCCAGTTCGACCAGCACCGTCAATTGCTCGACGCGCTCGGCCATCATGGTCTGGCGCAGCGAATACAGGGAGAAGGAAGCGATGAGGACGATGCCCAGCAAGGTGCTGAAACACAGGAGGAGAATGCGCGAACGGAGTGTCATGGGTGCCTGGAGTGAAGGGGATATTTAATTGCCCGATGGAAATCTTTTCAGAAAAGCAAAACGGGCGGCGCTACCGGGCTGTGCCCGGCAGGCACCGCCCGCTGTAAGTCGTGTTTGGAAGGTCAGGCCAAGGCTTCCTTGGCCGCCTCTTCCGGCGTCAAGCCGTCGTAGAACTGGTCGGTAAACCACTCGACCTGCTCTTCGATATGGTCCTGCGCCTGCGCCACGGTGGCGCCGCCGGCCACGAGGAAGCCTTCGACCTCGATGCACCAGTTGATCAACTCCAGGGTTTCCGGATCGAGTTCTTCTTTCTTCGCCATCGTATTTCCTTGCTTGTTAAATTGCGATATCACATCAATTAGCAGCAGTTTAACAGCTTCGGCACGCTACCGCCCCGGCAACTCCACCATGAAGATTACTTGGCTGCAACGTTTTTACGTTCCGGATACAGCACCACCTGCACATAATTGTGCATGTCCAGGTAGCGCTGCGCCGCCAGTTTGACGGCTTGCGGCGTGATGGCGCGCACGCGCTGCTCGTACTTCAGGATGTGCGCGGGATCGCGCCCCTGCGTCACCGAACCCATCAGCTGGTTCATCCAGTAGTTGTTTTCGCGCAAGGATTTCTGCTGGCGCGTGATCCAGTTCAGCTTGACCTTTTCCAGGTCGGCCACGGATGGCCCGTCCGCCTTCATCTTGTTGATTTCGGCAAAGGCCGCGGCGATCACCTTGTCCACGTTTTCCGGTCCCGTCGGCAAGTTCAAGGCCACCGAATAATGGCCATACGGATGCTGGCCCATCGAGGTTTCGAAACCGCCGCCATAGATCATGCTCATCTTTTCGCGCAGCACTTCGATCACTTTCAGGTTCAGCACCTCGCCCAGCGCCTGCAGGGTCAGCTTTTGCTCGTCCGAATACGCGGCGTCGCCATTGAAGGTGATGGAAATCGTACTCTTGGGCTCGCTGCCCATGTAGATATCCTTCTTGACGACACCGGTCACCGGGCGCATGCCCACGTCGCGGTAGGCGTGCGCCACCTCGCCCACGGGCAAGGTGCCCAGGTAGCTGGCGATCAGCGGCTTGATCTTGTCAAGCTCGAAGCTGCCCGCAAAGATGAAGGTCATGTCGCGCGCGCTGGAAAAACGCTGGCGGAAGATGTCCAATGAGCGGTCCAGGCCCACCTTGTCGAAGTCGGCCGCGCGCGGCACGCCATCGACGCGCGGGTTGTCGCCATACATGGCGTGCTGGATGGCATCGTAAAACACGGCTTCCGGCTGCGCCATGCTGTTTTTCGCCAGGTCCTGCTGCTTGCCGATGAAGGACTGGTACAGGCCCGCGTCCTTGCGCACGTCATGGAAATACAGATATACCAGTTGCAGCATGGCTTCCACGTCGGCGCTGCTGGCCGAGCCGCCAAAACCTTCGCTCAACTCGCCCAGCGAAGCGCCCACATTGACCGTCTTGCCGGCCAGCACTTTCTGCAAGTCCAGCGGCGCCAGGTCTTTCAGGCCCATGCTGCCGACCACGGCGCTGGCATAGCGGGCGTTATAGATGTCGGCGTCGCCGAACAGCGACTGGCCGCCGAAGCGCGTCGAGCCCATCAGCACCTGGTCGTTCTTGAAATCCGTCGGTTTCAGCAGCACGCGCACGCCATTGCCCAGGATCAGTTCCGTCACGCCGATGGCGCTGTTCAACTTTTCCGAAACGATGCTGCCGCCGGCCGGCGGACCGTCCATCAGCTTACTGGCAAGCACTTTTTCCGTGCGCGGCTCGACCTTCTGCTGCTCGGCCTTCGCCACGGCGTCGAGCAATTGCTGCTGCGTCGGCACAGTCGAGGCCGCATCACCCGCTTTCGGCTCGGCCCCCATGAAGACCACCAGCTTTTTTTGCTGGTCGGGAATCACCTTGGCCACCGTCTCGTTGATTTCCTGCAGAGTTACCTGCGGCAAGAGTTCCTGCGCATACAGCAATTCATTGGCGATGCCGGGGACGGCTTCCTGTTCCAGGAAGTTGCGCGAATACTCGGCCACGAAACCGGCCGAATCGGACTTGTCGCGCTCGCTGTAGGCGCGCTCGTAATTGCGCAGCATGTCCTTGCGCGCGCGGTCCAGCTCATCCTGGCTGAAACCGAAGCGGCGCGCCCGTTCGTCTTCCAGCACCAGCGCATCGACGGCCGGCTGCACGCCGCCCTTGCCCAGCAAGGCATACGCGCTGAACGATTCATAGCCGCGCACCAGCTTGCCCACGCTGCTGCCGCCCTGGATGAACGGCGGATTGACCTGCTGCGTCAATTCCTGCATGCGCGCACTGAGCATCTGGCCATACAGGTTTTCGATCATCTGGCGGCGGTAGTCGGCGATGGTGACGGGCTCCTGCGCGGCGCGGATCGGGTAGCGGATGAAGACGGAGTCGTCCGGCGCTTCCTTGTCCGTAATCACCAGCGCTTCCGTCTGCGAGCGCTGCGGCACTTCCGCATACAGGCGCGGACGCGGTTTCGCGGGATTTTTCAGCTTGCCGAAATGCTGCTGGATCAGCTTTTCAGCCTGTTTCGGCTCCACGTCGCCCACCACCATCACGGCCATCAGGTCGGGCCGGTACCAATCCTTGTAGAAACGCTTGATGGCTTCCGGCTTGAACGTCTTTAGCACGGATTCCTTGCCGATCGGCATGCGTTCCGCATAGCGCGAACCGTTCAGCAGCTTCGGATACAGCACCTTGTTCATGCGGTCGCTGGCACCCTTGCCCAGGCGCGCCTCTTCCAGCACGATGCCGCGCTCGCTGTTGATGTCGGCCGGATTGAATTTCAAGCCATGCGCCCAGTCTTCCAGCACGAGGAAACCCTTTTCCAGGTTTTCCTTCTTGTTCGTCGGAATCGGCAGTACGTAGACGGTTTCATCGAAGCTCGTGTAGGCGTTCAGGTCGGCGCCAAACTTCACGCCGATCGATTGCAAATAGGAAATCAGCTCATTGCGCTTGAAATGCGTGGAGCCATTGAAGGCCATGTGTTCCGTGAAATGCGCCAGGCCTTGCTGGTCGTCGTCTTCCAGGATGGAGCCGGCTTTCACCACCAGGCGCAATTCCACTTTCTGCGCGGGACGGGCATTTTTCTTGATGTAATAGGTCAAGCCATTCGGCAATTTTCCGACGGTAACTTCTGGTGCCAGCGGCAAGGGATCGGTCAAACGGATTTCCGCCTGGGCCATGCAGGCGCACGCCAGCAAGACGGCGCCCGAGATCAGGCGTAATTTACTCAGCTTCATGTATTCTCAACGGTAAGATTCAGTAAGCATACCTTACACTGAAATCGTCTTTCCGCCATTAAAAACAGCTTAGGAAAAACTGTTTTCCCCGGGCAAATTTGCCGAATAACAAACTCAGCCGTGCCCTGCCCCTTTTTTTCAATTGTGCTAAAGTATTGCCGCCGGTCATATGGACCGGCACAACAATACGTCTTCGGGGCGGGGTGCGATTCCCCACCGGCGGTAAGACCGGCAACGGTCAAGCCCGCGAGCGCTTGTCAGGTTTCACCTGATGAGGTCAGCAGATCCGGTGTGATTCCGGGGCCGACGGTATAGTCCGGATGAAAGAAGATGTGCAGTAGTGTGATGTCCCATCGCCACGGCGATGCGGCCAGTTGCGTCTATTCGCTTGCCCTGCAGCGTTTTTCGCCTATGCGAGGAGCGTTTCACCATGTTAGTCAACAGCTATACCCTGCTTTCCAACGACCTGGAAGGTCGCATCCAGTCCGCCCTGGCCGCCATGCGCGCCGGCATTCCCGTCATCCTGCTCGACGATTTCGACCGCGAAAACGAAGCCGACCTGATCCTCTCGGCCGAGAAACTCACGCACGAAACCATGGCTTTGCTGATCCGCGAATGCAGCGGCATCGTCTGCCTGTGCCTGCCGACGGATGTCGTCAGCAAGCTGGAATTGCCGCCCATGTCGCCCGACAACGGCAGCCGCTACGGCACGCCGTTTACCGTCTCCATCGAGGCGCGCGACGGCGTCACGACGGGCGTGTCGGCCGCCGACCGGGTCACCACCATCCGCGCCGCCATCGCGCCGGACGCCAAGCCCGCCGACCTGGTGCGCCCCGGCCACGTCTTCCCCCTGCGCGCCGCGCCCGGCGGCGTGCTCGAGCGCCGTGGCCACACGGAAGGCTCCGTCGACCTGTCGCGCATGGCGGGCCTGAACCCCGCCGCCGTGCTGTGCGAGCTGATGAATCCGGACGGCACCATGATGCGCGGCGACGATATCGAGCGCTTCGCCGAACTGCACGGCATGCCGATCCTCACCATCGAGGAACTGGTGGAATGGCGCAGCAAGCACGGAAAATAAGCGTACAGTAAGCGCTCACGCGGCGGCCACGGCCTTCGGCAGATGCACGTGGCGATACACGAGGCCCGCCGCCAGGCCATACGCGGCGGCGATCGTCGCGTAGGCCAGCGGCAAGCGCAGCGACCAGTCGGGCAACATATGCAGGATGCTGCCGATCAGCGCCACGCCCACCAGCGCGCCGATCTGGCGGTTGGCATTCAGGGCGGCCGCCGCGCTGTTCGCATGCCGCTTGCCGGCCACCCGCATCACGGTGGCCGTCATGGCGGGAATGGCGATGCCGATGGCCACGTTCATGACAGCCGTGCCCAGCGCCAGCCAGCCATATGGCGTGCCCGGACGCAAGCCCATCAGCAGCAAGGCCATCCCGGCGCCCACCAGCAAGCCGGCCAGCATGGGCAAGCGCGTGCCATGACGCGCCGCGATACTTCCCGCCATGAAGTTCCCCACCGTATAGGCCGCCATCATGGGCAGCAGGCGCAAGCCCGACTGCAGGGCATCGGCGCCGCCCGATTGCTGCAAAAACAGGCTCAATAAAAACAGCTGGCCGAACACGCAGAAATTGATCAAAAAACCCACGCCATTGGCCGCGCCGAAGCTGCTGCTGTGAAACAGTTCTCGCGGCAACAGCGGATGACTGCCGCTGCGCTCGCGCCGCAGCAGTTGCCAGGCCGACAGCAGCGTCAATGCGTCCGCCGCCAGCACGCCGGGCGACAGCCAGCCCAGCACGGGCCCTTCGATCAGCACGAAACTCAGGCCCGCCAGCGCCGCCACGCCCAGCGCATGGCTGAACAGAGACAGATCGCGCGGCTGGCGCGCCGGCGCCACCAAGAGCAGTTGCGCCATGACGATGGCCAGCACGCCCAGCGGCACGTTGACCCAGAAGACGCTGCGCCAGCCGAACTGGTGCACGAGGATGCCGCCGATCAGGGGGCCGGAAGCACCGGCCACGCCCACCAGCGCCGACCAGGCGCCCAGCATGCGCGTGCGTTCGCGCTCGTCGTCGAAACTGTGCGTGAGCAGGCTGAGCGAACTGGGCATGAACAGGGCCGCGCCCGCGCCCTGCAGCAGGCGCGCCGCCGTCAAAAAATGCCCGTCCGGCGCGGCGCCGCACAGCACCGAGCCGAGGATGAAGATACCGAGGCCGCCCTGGTACACGGCTTTCGGCCCGTAGCGGTCGGCCAGCGCGCCGCCGGCCAGCAGCAGCGCGGCGAACGTCAGCGTGTAGCCATCGACCACCCAGACCAGGCCCGTCAGCGGGATATGCAAGTCCAGCGCGATATCGGACAGCGCCACGTTGACGGCCGTGACGTCGAGCATGGCCATGACGAAGCCGAAGGCCAGGGTCAGCAGGATCAAGCCGCTGGCGCGGCGCGGTGTGGGGGCAATCATGATATTTCCTTGCAGGGACAGCGGGGCCGCCATTATGCGAGCGTTGCACGATGCAGTAAACAGGCATAAACTCGGCACCTTGATGCAAAAATGCATCGCGATATGCAATAGGAGAAGCAGCTTGGATTGGGATAACGCACGCATCTTTCTGGCCATCGGCCGGGCCGGCACCCTGCGCGGCGCGGCCGCCCTGCTGTGCATCGACCAGGCCACGTGCGGGCGCCGCCTGGCCGCGCTGGAAAGCTCGCTGGGCGCCACCCTGTTTCTGCGCACGCCATCGGGCTATGTGCCCACGCCCGCCGGCGAGCTGGCGCTCACGGCGGCCGAAGCGATGGAGCGGGCGGCCGACAAGCTGCAGCGCGAGATGCAGGGCGTCGACACCCGCCTGTCCGGCCTGGTGCGCGTGGCCACCACGGACACCATGGCCAGTCATTTCGTCATCCGCGCCATGCAGCAGCTGCACGCGGCCCACCCCGACATCCGCATCGTGCTCAACGTGGCGCCCGCGCTGGCCAGCCTGACGCGGCGCGAAGCGGACCTGGCCGTGCGCGGCGTGCGCCCCACCGACCCGGACCTCATTTCGCGCCACCTGGTCAAGCGCAGCCTGGGCCTGTACGCATCGAAAACCTATCTGGCCGAACGGGGCGAACCCGTGCGCGGCACGGCGCTGGCCGGCCACGACATCGTCATCTACCACCAGTCCGTGACGCCGCGCCATGGGGAGAAGATCGCCGGCGAACCCGTCGCCAACGCCCGGGTCGCCATGGAAGTCAATTCGGCGGCCATGCTGCAGGAAGCCACGCGCGCTGGCCTGGGCGTGGCCGAGCTGGCCACCCACCTGGGCGACATCGACCCGCAGCTCGTGCGCATCTGGCCCGAGCGGGCGGAAAGCTACGACGTGTGGCTGGTCATGCATGCGGACCTGAACCGCTCGGCCCGCGTGCGCGCGGCGGCCGACGCCATCATCGCCAGCGTGGCGGGGCAATAGCGGGCCCGCCGCGCACGGCTGCACTGCTGGACAATCAGTTGTATCGAACGCATCCAATGTTAAGATGCCATGATGACCCTCTCCGTCTCCCTCATCATCAGCCTGCGCCGCCTGCACCGGGCCACCATGGCCTGGCTGGTCAGCTGGTGGCGCATGCTGCATTTCGCCATCCTCGTGTTTTCGCTGGCCCTGTCGCCGTCGAGCTATAACCGCGACAACCGCCCCATCCTCGCGCACCGGCTGGTGACGAACACGGCGCCCAACCTCGTGTGGTTCAGCGTCGCCTGCGCGCTCGTCAGCCTGGTGCTGATCCGCATCGTCGTCGTCAGCGCGCAAAGCTACGGCCTGTCGCGCTACGCGCTGGAAATGGTGGTGCGCGTGCTGGTGCTGGAACTGATACCGCTGACGGCCGCCCTGTTCGTGGCCCTGCGCCTGACCCTGCCCGACGGCATCGCGTTCGCGCAAATGCGCTCGTCCGGCATGCTCGATACCATGCAGCGCCAGGGCGTCGACCTGCTGCGCCGCGAATACTTTCCACGCGTCATGTCCGGCATCTTCGCCGTGTGGATGCTGGCCATCGTCAGCTGCGTCACCTCGCTGATCCTCGCCTACCTCACCATCTACGGTTTCACGCCATGGGCGCTGCAAGGCTACACGCGCGTGGTGGGGCAGATCTTCAATCCGGCCGTGGCGCTGATCCTGATGCTCAAGGTGATCTTCTTCAGCTTTGCCGTGGCCCTGATTCCGCTGGCCTCCTCGTACTATCCGGAAGAGCCGCACGGCCGTCGCAACCGCCTGTGGGCCGCGCACGGCCTGTCCGAGATGCTGCGCCTGTTTTCCGTCATCCTGCTGGTCGAAGTGGCTTCGCTGATGGGCAATTACTACTGATGCCCCGCCCGCCACCGCCAGCGATCCCGAACCACCCATACGAGAGCCAGAAGCCATGAGCCAACCGCAAAATCCCGACCAGGTCGACGTCACGGCGCCCGCCGGTCTCGCGCAAGACGCCGTATTGCCCGCCCCGCCGCCCGTGCGCCACGCCGAACTGAAGGCGGCCATCCTGCTCATCTTCATGTTCGTGCTGGTGGTCGGCTCCGTCGTCTACCTGATGTATGCGCGCGGCGCCTTCGAAGCCACGCAAACGCTGGTGCTGACGGCCGACGATTCGGACGGCGTGGGCGTCGGTGCCGACCTGACCTTTTCCGGTTTTCCCATCGGCCGCGTGCAGCGCATCGAACTGGCGCCGGACGGCCGCGCGCGCGTCATCGTCGACGTGCCGCGCAAGGACGCGCACTGGCTGCGCAGCAGCTCCATCTTCACCCTGGAGCGGGGCATCGTGGGCGGCGCCAAGCTGCGCGCCTACAGCGGCATCCTGACGGACCCGCCGCTGCCCGACGACGCCACGCGCGACTTGCTGGTGGGCGACATGGCGGCGGAAATTCCCCGCCTGCTGGCCGCCGCCAAGGACTTGCTGAACAATGTGGCGACCCTGACGGGCAGCGATTCCGCCCTCGACGGCACCTTGCGCAACGTGCAGGCCGTGACGGGCAAGCTGAGCGGCCCGGGCGGCGCCATGGGCTTGCTGACGGGCGACGACAAGCAGTCGCGCCTGCTGGTCGAGCGGGCCAACGCCCTGCTCGTCACGGCCGACCAGCTGGCGCGCCGCACGGATGGCCTGGTGGCCAATGCCGATACGCGCGTCTTCGGCGACAAGGGCGTCATGACGGATGCGCAAGCGACCATCGTGCAGCTGAACGCGCTGCTGGCCGACACGCGCAACAGCCTGAAAAAAGTCGATGCCGTGCTGGTCGAGGCGCAAGCCGTGGGCGCCAACGCCAGGGCGGCGACCGCCGACCTGGGCCCGCTGCGCGCGGACGTGGAAAGCAATCTGCGCAAGGTCGAGCAGCTGGTCAATGAAATCAACCGCAAATGGCCGTTCAAGCGCAATCCGGAGATCAAACTGCCATGAAAATGTCCCGCCCCGCCCTCGCCGCCCTGCTGTCCACCTTGCTTGCCGCCTGCTCCAGCGGCCCGCCCGTGCCCGACTGGAAGATGAATGCGCAAAGTTCCGTCGAACGCTTCCAGGCCGCCTACCTGAATGGCAACGCGCTGGTCGAGCAGACGGAATTCCGCCGCGCCCGCAGCCAGGTGGCGGGCACGGGCAAGCTCGAACTGGTGGCGCGCATCGAACTGCTGCGCTGCGCCGCGCGCGTGGCCAGCCTGGCCTTCGAGGACTGCGCCGGTTTCGATGCGCTGCAGGCGGACGCGAACGACGCCGACCGCGCCTATGCGGCTTACCTGGCCGGCAAGGCGCAGGGGGCCGACGTCGCCCTGCTGCCGGAAGCGCAGCGGGCGGCGGCAGGCGCCGGCGCCGACACGGCCGCCGCCAGCGCCGTGGCGGCCATCAAGGACCCGCTGTCGCAGCTGGTGGCGGCCGGCGTGCTGCTGCGCTCGGGCCGTGCCACGCCGGAATTGCTCGACACGGCCGTGGCCACCGCCTCGGACCAGGGCTGGCGCCGCCCGCTGCTGGCCTGGCTGGGCGTGCAGCGCCTGCGCGCCGAACAGGCGGGCGACACGCAAGCGGCGCAGCGCATCGCGCGGCGCATGGCGATCGTCGAACAGCCGCTGGCCCCCTGAGCGCGCCGATGGCGGCCCAAAGCAGGCAGAATCAGGCATAATCAAACCAGGATGACAGCTATGCCGTGCAGGCAGCGAGGTGTGACGATGCAGTTCGAGGATTTCGACCTTTCCACCCCCGATACCGGCCGGCATGCCGGGGCGGCGCCTGATGCCGACGCGTCGGCGGACACGGCCGTGCGCCTGCAATACCTGCTCGACAATACGCCTTCCATCATCTATTGCACCGTGCCCAGCGGCGACTTCAAGATGACTTTTGTCAGCAACAATGCCTTGAATGTGCTGGGCTACCAGCCCGAGGAGATGGTGGCCGACCCCAATTTCTGGTTCGACCACATCCACCCCGACGATGCGCCCGGCATCTTTTCCAGCCTGGCGCAGATCTTCGTCGAAGGCGCGCGCGCCTATGAATACCGTTTCCGCGTGCGCGACGGCAGCTACCTGTGGATGCACGACAGCCTGCGCCTCGTGCGCGACGAGCACGGCGTGCCGTTCGAGGTGATCGGTTCGCTGACGGACATCACCGAACGCAAGCGCATGGAAGCGATGCTGCAGGCGCGCGGCGAGGAGCAGCAACTACTGATCAGCAAGTTGCAGGAGGCGCACGACCAGCTGCTGCAATCGGAAAAGATGGCCTCCATCGGCCAGCTGGCTGCCGGCATCGCGCATGAGATCAACAACCCGATCGGTTTCGTCAACTCCAACATGAGTTCGCTGCAAGGCTATGTCGGCACCCTGTTCGACGTCATCGCCCAGTATGAAGCGGCGATGCGCGAGCCGCTCGACGGCCCGGCCCTGGCCGACAGAGTGAACCAGGTGCGCGGCCAGGCCGACCTGGCCTTCCTGCAGGACGACATCGGCGACCTGGTGCGCGAGTCGATGGATGGCCTCAAACGCGTGCGCGACATCGTGCAGGCGCTGAAGGATTTTTCCCACGTGGGCGAGACGGACTGGCAAGTGGCCAGCCTGCATGCGGGCCTGGACAGCACCCTCAATATCGTCGCCAACGAATTGAAATACAAGGCGCGCATCGAGAAGCACTATGGCGAACTGCCGCAGATACTGTGCCTGGCCTCGCAGCTGAACCAGGTGTTCATGAACCTGCTCGTCAACGCGGGCCAGGCCATCAGCAGCGACGGCGTGATCAGCATCCGCACGGGCCACGCGGGCGACTGGGTGTGGGTGGAAATCGGCGACACGGGCGCCGGCATCGCACCCGAGCACCTGAACCGCATCTTCGAGCCGTTCTTCACCACCAAGGCCGTGGGCAGCGGCACGGGCCTGGGCCTGTCGCTGTCGTACGGCATCGTCAACAAGCACGGCGGACGCATCGAAGTGGCGTCGGAAGTGGGCCAGGGCACGCGCTTTACCGTGCACCTGCCCGTCGCGCCGCCCGCGGCCCAGGCAGCGTCCTAGGCTTCCTTCACGGGCGCATACACGCGGATGCTCAGGCGTCCGCCATTCTTGCCTTCGAAATCGAGCAGCTGGGCGATCACGCGGGCCGTCAGCACGTGTTCGGCGGCCAGCAGCATCAGGCCGTCGCGGCTGATCAGGTCGCGCGACAGCACCATGCCCGGTTCCAGCTGGCCCGACAGCACGGTCAGGTCGCGCGCCGGCGGCTCCGTCTCGTCCATGATGCTGCGGAAAGCGGCCACCACGGCCGGGTCGTAGCGCTTGCCCACGCTGTCGTAGATCAGGGTGCGGGCCTCGTCGGCGCGCAGGCTGCGCTGTACCATGGCGCCGATCTGCAAGCCGTCGTAGTCGGAGGCCAGCGCCAGGATGCGCGCCCCCATGGGAATGGCCAGGCCCACCAGGCCATCGGGAAAACCGCCGCCGTCGAAGCGCTCCAGCTGCGAGCGCAGGATGACGGAGACGGCGCGCAGCTCGTCGAGCGCCATCAGCAGCTGTTCGGCGCGCAGCGGATGCTTGCGGAACGCGGCCAGCTGCTCGCCCGTCCAGGCGCTGGCCGGCAATTCCAGCACGTCGTCACTCAGGCTGAGCTTGCCGATATCCTTGAGCAGGGCCGCGATGAACACGTCGCGCGCCTCCTGCCCTTCCAGGCCCAGCGCCTGCGCCAGCTTGCGCGACAGTTCCGCCACCCGCCGCGCATGGCCGGCCAGCTTGCCGCCGCGCATTTCAATCAAGTTGGAAAACACCTTGATCGTCGTCACGAACGTGGCCTTCAGGCGCTCGTTGGCCGCCTGCACCTCGTCGTGCGACTGTTTCAGCTGCTGCGTGCGCGTGGCCACCTTCGCTTCCAGGCTGGCGTTGAGCGCTTGCAGCTCCACGTTCTGGCTGGCCGTCAGCGCTTCCAGGCGCAGCTTTTCCTGTTCCAGCGCGCGCCGTTCCAGCGCGTGGCGCACCACCAGCACGATATCGTTCTCGTCCCACGGCTTGGTCACGTAGCGGTAGATCTCGCCCTGGTTGATGGCGTCGAGGATGGACTGGATGTCGGCATAGCCCGTCAGCAGCAGGCGTATGGTGCCGGGCCAGCGCTGGCGCACCTGGGCCAGGAACTGCGCGCCATCCATGTGCGGCATGCGCATGTCGGAAATGACCAGGTCCACCGTCTCGCTCTCGAGCAGGGCCAGGCCGGCCGCGCCGCCGTCGGCCGTCAGCACGCGGTAGCCGTGCGGGCGGAACAGCCGGCGCAGCGACGACAGGATATTCGGTTCGTCGTCGACGCACAGGATGGTGGGCGGCGCGGCCGCGGTACTGGCGCTGGTACTTGTGCTCATGCTGTCCTGTTCGGTCATGGTGCGACGGCCTGCGCCTGGCGCACGGGCAAGGTGATGCGGAAGGTGGTGCCGCGGCCGATGATGCTGCGCACGTCGATGCGGCCATGGTGTTTCTGCACCGTCGTGTAGGCCAGCGACAGGCCCAGCCCCGTGCCCTTGCCGACGGCCTTGGTGGTGAAGAACGGATCGAAGATGCGCGACAGGTGTTCGGGTGCGATGCCGCCGCCCGTGTCCTCGACCTCGATCCACACTTCCTTGGCGTTGTCGCTGCCCGTGCGCAGGGTGATGCGTCCGCGCGCTTCGCCCATGGCGTGGGCCGCGTTGACGACCAGGTTCATGATCACCTGATTCAGCTCGGAAGGCTGGCATTCGATGTCGGGAATGTCGCCATACTCGCGCACCACATCGGCCTTGTACTTGACCTCGTTGTTCACGATATTGAGCGTGGTATCGATGCCCTGGCGCAGGTCGGCCCAGACCCACTCCTGGTGCGCATCCGTGCGCGAAAAATCCTTCAAGTCCTGCACGATGCGGCGCACGCGCGCAATGCCTTCCTTCGACTCGCCCATCAGCATGGGAATGTCGGTGCGCAGGAAATCGAGGTCGATCTGTTCGCGCAGCGCGCGCAGGCGCGCCGCCACCACGGGGTCGGCGACGGCCGGCTCGGCTTCCTCGTAGGCGTCGAGCATGCTGAACAGGTCATCCAGATAGCCTTCCAGGGTGCCGACATTGGAAAACACATAGCCGATGGGGTTGTTGATCTCGTGCGCCACGCCGGCGGCCAGCTGGCCGATCGAGGCCAGCTTTTCCGACTGCAGCAGCTTTTGCTGGGCCAGCGACAGCTTGCTGTTCAATTCCGTCAAGGCCAGGTTGCGCTCGCGCAGTTCCAGATCGGCGATCTGGCGCTGGCGGATGTCGTCTGCCAGACGCTCGTTCATTTCGGCCAACTGGGCCGTGCGCTTGGCCACCAGGTGCTCCAGGTTGTCGTGCGCCTTGCGCAGCGCCAGTTCAGCCAGGCGCCGCTCGCTCACGTCGCGCAGGGTTTCGATGGCGCCCACCAGCCGGCCCTGGCGGTCGCGCAGGGGCGCCGCCGTGAAATGCAGCCAGTGGCCGTCGGGGCCGATATCGGCAAAGAAATCCTCGGCCTCGTAGGCGCCGGGGATCACGGGAGAACGCTTCAGCTTGCCAAGGTAGAGGTCGTTTTCGCCGAGCGCGATATCGTCGGCCACCAGCAGGTCGGCCAGGCAGGCGCGCGGCTGCGGATAAAACGCCTTCCAGTGGTCGCGCGTGCCGACCATCTCGGCGGCCGTAAAGCCCAGCAGCTGTTCGCAGGCGCTGTTCCAGTGCGTCACCACGTGCTCCGTATTGATGGCGAAGGTGGCCACGGGATGGCCGTCGAAAAACGCCGACAGCGCGATGGAATCGCCCTGGCGGCGTTCCGGCATGGCGGGCAGCGCCTGTCCTGCATCTTTTTCCATGGCCTCTATCCTGTTCATGCCAGCATGATCCGCGACATTTCATCGAAGGTGTGTTCGGTTTGCGCCAGCAGCGCCAGCCAGGCCTGCTCGTCCAGGGCGATGCTGCGCCAGCCCGCCGGCGACAGGGGCGGCACCAGCGCATCGTCGACGCCGGCCAGGTCGAGCGCCAGGGCGACGGCATTGGCCATGTGCACGGCCAGCGGCAGGCCGCCTGCTTCCAGCCGGTCGATGGCGTGGTGGTCGGCCACCGCCTGCTGTATCGCCTCGGGAAACTTCCAGTAGGCGGCCAGGGCGCTGCCCACCTGCGCATGATCGATGCCGATGACGGCCAGTTCCGCGTCGGCCATCTGGCAGTCGTGCGCCTGGCGGTAGCTGCGCACGAGCGCGTGCTCGGCCGGAAAGCGCGTCACCAGCACCAGGGTGCCCAGGTCGTGCAGCAGGCCGGCCGTGAACGCCGTCTCGGGATTGACGCCCAGGTGCGGCGCCAGCAGGCGCGCGGCGATGGCCGTGGCCAGCGAGTGGCGCCAGAACGCCTGGAAATCGAAGCCGCCGCTCACCGGCGCGAAGCTGCCCGTCAGAGCGCACGCCGTGACGACGGTGCGGATGCTGTGAAAGCCCAGCACGGAAACGGCTTGCGGAATGCTGGTGACCTTCGATTGCATGCCGTAGAACGAGGAATTGGCGATGCGCAGGGTCTTCGCCGCCAGGCCCTGGTCCAGCTCGATCTTTTGCGCCAGCACATGCACGTCCGTGTCGTCCTGGTCCATGCTCGACAGCAGCTCCAGCACGACCACCGGCAGCGAGGGCAGTTCCTGTATCTGGCGGATGATATGTTCAAAACTGAGCCGTGTCATGCAGCGCCCCCTTGCCGGTAGCGCTGCAGCAGCGCCAGCAGTTCCGCCCCGGCGGAATCGGGCGGCGTGGCGCGGAACAGCACGGCCAGCCGTTCCAGGCGGCGTGCCCTTTCCTGCTCGGCATGCGCCTGCGCGGCGGGGTCGGGCGCCTCGTCCATGACGACATGGCAGCGCTCCACATTGCGCCGGCGCAAGGCCGTCAGGTTCGCCGCCGTCAGGATGGCGCCCTGGGCCAGCAGCACGGCGCCGCTGGCGTCGTTCAGCGCCTGCGCCAGCACCATGCCTTCCTGCGCCTGCTCCATGGAAATCTCGCGTCCGCTTTCAATCATGTAGCCACTCCATGACGGCTCAAGGTGACCAGGCTGCCGCGCGAGCGCGAATGCAGGCCCATGGGGTGGACCGCCACGGCGTAAGGCTGGCCATCGATGGCGGCCAGGCGGGGCGCGCCCTGCCCGTCGAACAGCTGCGGCAAGACGATCGCCGCCTCGTTGCCCAGTAGGGCCGCGCCCCGCTCGAACAGGTTGGCCGCCGCCGCGTTGATGAAGGCGATCATGCCGTCCTCGTCGAGCCCGATCACGGGCAGCGGCAGAAATTGCAGCAATTCGCGCGCGATGCCCAGGCTGACCTCGTCGCGGCTGATCTGGTGCTGCTGCTGGCGCACCAGCGCCTGCATGGCGGCATTGGCTGCCGCCAGCGCCTGGTTGACATCGCGCAACTGCGCATTGAGGCGCACATTGTCGTCGTCGATGCCCTTCAGGCGGAAGGCTTCGGCGATATGCTCGCGCAACTGATGGTCTTCCCAGGGCTTGGTGAGGAACTTGAAGATGGCGCCCTCGTTGACGGCGTCCGTGACGGCCTGCAATTCGGTATAGCCCGACAACATGATGCGGATGGTTTGCGGACACAGCAGCTTGGCCTTGCGCAGGAAATCGGCGCCCAGCATGCCCGGCATGCGCTGGTCCGACACGATCACGTCGACCGCATGGCTGGCCAGCACGTCCAGCCCTTCCTGGCCGCTGCCGGCCGTGAGGATATGATAGCCATCGCGCCGCAGCAGGCGCTTGAGGGAAGCGAGGATATTCGGCTCGTCGTCGACCAGCAGCAAGGTGCGCGGCGGCGCCGCGGCCTGCTGCCCGGCGTCCGCCGCCAGCACCGCCGTACCCGACATGCCATGCTCGTCATGCAAATCCATCGGACCACCTCTCATCGCCATGGCGATATCGGAGCTTGCCTGGAGGGGAAATCCGCCGCGCAAGTCAGTCTTGCGCGGCAGCCAGCCTGCGTTGAAATTATACGACTAAATATTCCGCCATAAAACTTATCCGCGCCGCGCCGGACAAGGCGTGTCGCGGTAAAACACAAAGCCGCCCAGGCCGATGGCTTGCGTATCCGCCTTCACGGCGTACACCAGCGTGTTCTTGGCGGCCTCGACCCTCAGCAGGTTCTTGTGCAGCACCGTTTGCGCGTGCGACAGTTCCAATGATGGGGTCGGCGCCAGTTGCAGACGTAGTTCGGACGTGGCCGCGTCATACGTCCAGCGGCCCGGATTGAAGAAGGCAAAGCCGCCGTCGAAACGCAGGCTGCCATCCTTGAACTGGGTCAGGCAAATGCCGGGAAATTCGCTGGGCGGGTTGTACCAGGTGGCAGCCACGGCCGCATCGGCCGGCGTCTTGCCCGGCATCTGCATGCCGGTGCTGTCACTGTTGCCGCCCATGCCGGCGCAACCGGCCAGCGCCAGCGCGCCAGCCAAAGCACCCGCGCGTTTGATGAATGTCATGTGCATTCCCGTCCCCTTGCTTTATAGAAACACAATCTTAGTCCGGGAAACGTGACTGTTCAAGCGGCTAGCGCACATAAGGCCGATTTAATTGCCTTCGGCCGCCTTCGCCGCCATGGCAGCCGCTTCGCGCAATTTGTCCTTCTTGCTCTTGCGCGCGCCCTTCACGCCGCCGTTCACCGTGTCCGTGACGGGGTTCGCGGGCGCGGGCAATTCCGTCGGCTCGAAACCGGCCACCACTTCGCGCACGATGCGCAAGTCGTTGCGGTTCTCGATCAGGCGGAAATGCGCTTCCGTGTCGGCCGTCACGAAACTGATGGCCGTGCCGCTTTCTCCGGCGCGGCCCGTGCGGCCGATGCGGTGCGTGTAGTCGACGGCCGAACGGGGCAAGTCGTAGTTGACGACGGCCGGCAGGCCGGCGATATCGATGCCGCGCGCGGCCACGTCGGTGGCCACCAGCACCTGCAGCCGGCACGCCTTGAAGTCGGCCAGCAGCTGGCTGCGCGTGCCCTGACTGAATTCGCCGTGGAAGGCGCCCACGTGCAGTCCCGCGCGCTGCAGCTTGTCGGCCACGTGTTCGGCCGCGTACTTGGTGGCGACGAACACCAGCACCCGCTCCCACTGCTGCTGCAGGATCAGGTAGCGCAGCAGCTGCGTGCGGCGCGGCACGTCGACCGTGATGGCGCGCTGCACGATGTCGGGCTTGTCCTGCGGTTCGGACGCCACTTCGATGCGCACGGGATCCGTGAGCAGGCTGTCGGCCAGCGCCTGCACGCTGTCGGGGAAGGTGGCGGAAAAGAACAGGTTTTGCCGCTGCTTGGGCAGCAGCGCCAGGATGGCGTTGATTTCCTCGCTAAAGCCCATGTCGAGCAAGCGGTCCGCTTCGTCGAGCACGAACAGCGACACGCCGCCCAGCTTCACGGCATTTTGCCGCACCAGGTCCAGCAAGCGCCCCGGCGTGGCGACGACGATATCTGCGCCGCCGCGCAAGTCCATCATCTGCGGATTGATCGACACGCCGCCGAACAGCACGGAAATCTTCAGTTTGACGGGCAGCGGCTTGGCCAGCGCGTGCACCGTCTGCCCCACCTGCGCGGCCAGCTCGCGCGTGGGCACGAGAATCAGCGCGCGCACCTGGCGCGGGCCGGAAGCGGGCGCCATCAGCGCCTGCAGCAGCGGCAGCGCGTAGGCGGCCGTCTTGCCGGAACCCGTCTGCGCCGCGCCCAGCACGTCGCTGCCGCGCAGGATGGCGGGAATGGCGGCCGCCTGGATGGCCGTCGGCGCGGCATAGCCGGCCTTGTCGACGGCGCGGACCAGGGCGGGAATCAGACCCAGGGAGGAAAATGGCATAGCGGGCCTTCTTTATTCGTAAAGTGAGACCGGCCGCAATGTGCGGCCGGTCGGAATAGCGACAGTATAAGGCAGACCGCTATTGGCGTGGCATTTGCAGCGCCGGAAAACCCGCGTCATCGTAGCCCGGCATGCCGCGCCGGATCGCGTGCGAAAAGTCCGCATCGTCGTTGGCGGCCCGCGCGCGCGCCGTGACGTGACCGCCATCGCGCAGCTGCTGGAAGGTCTGGCCCGGCACCAGGCCCTTGACGTCGAACAGATAGCGGTCCAGGTAGCCCGAGGCCATTAGCCGGTAATCGAGCGGCAGGCCCGGCACGATGCGGCGCACCATCTCGAAGACGATGGTGGTGCAGTTGGCCGTCAGCGTGTTGTAGAACTGCGGCTGGGCCTTCAGCGCCTGCGCCTCGTCCAGGTAGGCGAGGAACAGCGAGCGCATGGCCGCCTTCGGCATCATCACGCGGTACAGATGCATGTCCTCGCCGCGCGCATTCGTGCGCACGCGCAGGATGTCGCGTTCGTCGGCGGCGATCAGGCTCATCTCGAAATGCTTGAAAAAGCCGCCGATGGCGGAAAAGCTCTCGCCCTTTTCCTTGCGGATCTCGATGGAAAACGTCAAAAAGCGCCCGTCGACAAAGCCGAACGAGATCAGCGTATGCGCGATGTAGGGCCCCGTCCAGTACGACAGCGCCGTGTCCACCGTGCGCAGTTCGTCGAGGTCGTAGCTGCGCTGCTCCCACTTCACCGTGTAATCGTCGTCGCTGCGCCAGTCGAAATTGCGCACATTGTCCAGGGTGACGAGGTTGCCCTTGAGCGTGCCCGTCACATTGCGCGCCACGTCGTCGGCCCACACCCGCTGCTGCTTCGGTGCGATCAGGCTCCACCACACGAGCAGCAGGATAAAGCCGGCCGCATATGGCAGCAGCACGCGCGCGTCGCCGCGCGTCAACCACAGCGCGATGCTGGCCACGCCCAGCGCGCCCCACAGCAAGGCGCCGATGGCTTGCGCCGCCGTGCCGCCGGACAGCTGGTACCACAGCGCCAGCGCGCCCCACAGTGCAGTCAACAGGATAATCAGGGAAACGGCCATTTTGCCGAGGGTGGCCAGCACGGAGCGGGCACGCAGTGATAAGAAAGTCATGCCTCAATTATAGGGGCAAGTGAAGATGTGCAAGTATTTCGGGCGTGCCAGCCTATCATCGCTGGCGCCGGCCTGAGGCTAGAATGGCGGCACCGCCACCTTGTGAAAGCACCGCCATGCATGCCGCCATTCCCATCCTGCGCATCTTCTCGGAAGACAAGGCGCGCGAGTTCTATCTCGGTTTCCTCGGCTTTACCCTGGACTGGGAACACCGCTTCGAGCCCACGGCGCCGCTGTACCTGCAGGTGACGCGGGGCGAGCTCGTGCTGCACCTGTCCGAGCACTACGGCGACGCCACGCCGGGGTCGGCGCTGCTGATCCCCGTCGACGACGTCGCCGCCCTGCACGCGGAACTGCAGGCCAGGGATTATCCGTATGCGCGTCCCGGCATCCGCGACGAGGACTGGGGCCGCATCCTGGAAGTGGCGGACCCGTTCGGCAACCGGCTGCGCTTCTGGCAGCGCAGCGAGTAAGGTCACTGGCCGCTCAGCGCACGCATTTCCGCATACAAATTCGCCTTGCCCTCGAAGCCGATACCGACCAGATTGGGCATCGTGATATGGCCATTTTCGACGCGCACGCCATCGGGAAAACCGCCGAACGGCTGGAATAAATCCGGATACGATTCATTGCCGCCCAGGCCCAGGCCCGCCGCGATATTCAAGGACATCTGGTGGCCGCCGTGCGGGATGCAGCGGCTGCGCGACCAGCCGTGCTGGTGCAGCATGTCCAGGGTGCGCAGGTATTCCACCAGGCCGTAGCTGAGGGCGCAGTCGAACTGCAGCCAGTCGCGGTCGGCGCGCATGCCGCCGTAGCGGATCAGGTTGCGCGCATCCTGCATGGAAAACAGGTTTTCGCCCGTCGCCATCGGCTTGTCGTAGTAGCTGCGCAGGGTCGCTTGCAGCTCGAAGTCGAGCGGATCGCCCGCCTCTTCATACCAGAACAGATCGTACTGGCGCAGCGCCTTGGCGTAGGCGATCGAGGTATCGAGATCGAAGCGCCCGTTGGCGTCCACGCACAGCTTCTGCCCATCCTGCAGCACCTCCATGATGGCGTCGATGCGGCGCAAGTCCTCGTCCAGCGAAGCGCCGCCGATCTTTTTCTTGACCACCGTGTAGCCGCGGTCGACATAGCTGCGCATCTCGTCCTGCAGGGCGGACAGGCTCTGGCCCGGGTAGTAATAGCCGCCCGCCGCGTACACGAAGACCTGTTTGTCGGGCACGCCCGTGCCGTGGCGCTCGGCCAGCAGCTGGAACAGCGGTTTGTTCTCGATCTTCGCCACGGCATCCCAGATGGCCATGTCGATGGTGCCGATGGCCACCGAGCGTTCGCCGTGGCCGCCCGGCTTTTCATTGGTGTACATGCAATCCCACACCTTGTGCGGATCGAGGTTGGCGCCGTCGTCCGTGACGAGCGAGGCGGGATCTGCGTCAAGGATGCGGGGAATGAAACGCTCGCGCATCAGCATGCCCTGGCCGTAGCGGCCGTTCGAATTGAAGCCGTAGCCGACGACGGGCTTGCCGTCGCGCATCACGTCGGTGACGACGGCCACCAGGCTCAAGGTCATCTTCGTGAAATCGATGTAGGCGTTGCGGATGGGGGAAGAGATGGGGATGGTCTTTTCACGGATCTCGACGATTTTCATGCGGCTCTCCTGTGCTTGAATGGTGACGCCAGCTTAACCGCGATACGCAGTCGTATAATCTACTGCAATTTAAACCATTCTTCACTTAAAGTTAATAATGAAAAGCGACGCCACCACGGAAATGGCCTTCTTTGTGCTGCTGGCCAAGCTGGGCAGCCTGTCGGCCACGGCGCGCGAGCTGGGCATCACGCCGCCCGCCGTCAGCAAGCGATTGGTGCTGATGGAGCAGCGCCTGGGCGTGCGCCTCTTGAACCGCAGCACGCGGCGCATCAGCCTGACGGGCGACGGCGAAAGCTATCTGCAGCAGGCGCGGCAAATCCTCGACGACATCCGCGCCATGGAAGAATCGCTGGCCAGCGGCAGCGCGGAACCGAAGGGTTTGCTGCGCGTGAATGCCACCCTGGGCTTCGGGCGCACCGTGATCGCGCCCCTGCTGTCGCAATTCGCCCTGCGCCACCCGCAGTTGGAAGTGCAGCTGCAGCTGACGGACAGCCCCATCAACCTGGTCGAGCAGGCGTACGACCTGGGCATCCGTTTCGGCGAGCTGCCCGACACGCGTTTGTCGGCGCGCAAGATCATGTCGAACCGGCGCTTCCTGTGCGCCTCGCCCGCCTATCTGCAGGCGCAAGGCACGCCGCAAACGCCCGACGAGCTGGCGCAGCACCGCTGCATCGTGCACCGGCAGAATGACGACGCCTACGGCATCTGGCGTTTGAGCCGTGGCCGCGCCACCCACACGGTGAAGGTGCGCGGCACGGTGTCCAGCAACGATGGCGACGTGGTGCTGGGCTGGGCCCTGGACGGCCACGGCATCCTGCTGCGCTCGGAATGGGACCTGGCCCGCTACCTCGACAGCGGCCGCCTGCGCGTGGTGCTGGCCGACTACACGCTGGCGCCGGCCGACCTGTACGCCTACTACCCGAGCCGCCACCAGCTGCCCGCCAAAGTGCGCGCTTTTATCAATTTTCTCGGCCAGCAGTTGCAGCCGGACTCGGCCAATGCAGGCAAATCGGGTTACACTACAATATTGCGATATGGCAATATTATGAAGGAGTAGGTTTTGCTAGTCATACTCGGATTTCTCGTCGTCCTGTTTTCCGTCTTCGGCGGTTTCGCCATGCAGGGCGGCCATCTGGCGGCCCTGTTCCAGCCGCTGGAACTGCTGATGATCGGCGGCGCCGCGCTGGGCACTTTTTTTGTCGGCAATGACGCCAAGGCCATCCGCGCCACGTTCGCCGCCATACCCACCCTGTTCCACGGTTCGCAGTACACGAAGGCGCGCTACATGGAACTGATGGGGCTGATGTATGAAATCCTCAGCAAGATCCGCAAGGAAGGCCTGATGTCGGTCGAGGACGATATCGACGACCCTTACCGCAGCGCCATCTTCGTGAAATACCCGTACACGCTCGGCGACGAGCACATCCTGGAATTCATCACCGATTATCTGCGCCTGATGGTGTCGGGCAATATGGACGCCTACCAGATCGAAAACCTGATGGATAACGAGATCGAGACGCACCATGAAGATGCGGAAATGCCGATCCAGACGATTTCGCAGCTGGCCGACGCCATGCCCGCCTTCGGCATCGTGGCCGCCGTGATGGGCGTGGTGCACACGATGGCCTCCGTCGGCTTGCCGCCGGCCGAGCTGGGCGTGCTGATCGCGCAGGCGCTGGTGGGCACCTTCATCGGCATTTTGCTGGCCTACGGCTTCATCGCCCCGCTGGCGAGCTTGCTGCGCCGCAAGCACCATGAAACGGCGAAGATGTACCAGTGCGTGAAAGTGACGTTGTTGGCCAGCCTGAACGGCTACGCCCCGGCACTGGCCGTGGAATTCGGCCGCAAGGTCATTTCCGCCACCGAACGCCCCTCGTTCAGCGAACTGGAAAACCACGTGCGCCAGGTGCGCACCAAGAACTAGGCACGATAGCTGCCCGCTCGGCCGGTGCTCAGGACTTGCCCCCGATGCCGGCGGCGGCGCTGGCGCGGGCCAGGCTTGAGCGCGCGCCAGCCACCGCCTGCAGGCGTTCTTCCAGATAGGCGCTCACGCGCGGGTGCTGGCTGAAGGCGACGTTGAAACGGATGTGCTGGTCGGGCGTGTCGTTGGCCGAAAACGCCGCACCGCGCATCAGCAGGATCTTGTTGCGGTAGGCGTCCTGCACCAGCAAGTCCACGTCCAGCCCTTCGGGCATGGAGCCCCACAGGAAAATGCCCGCATCGCCTGGCTGCTCGAACAGCACGCCGGCCGCGCTCAGTTGCCGCGTGCTGGCGTTGCGCGCCACCATGATCTTGCGTTGCAGCCGCTCCAGGTGCTTGCGCAGGTTGCCGGCCTTGAGCACTTCCAGCAGCACGTATTCATTCAGCGCGGGCAAAGTCATGATGGAATGGATCTTGGTGCGCATCAAGGGCTTGAGCAGGGCCGGCGCCGCGGCCAGGTAGCCCATGCGCAGGGCTGGGCTCAGCGCCTTGCACAGGCTGGAATAGTAGATCACGCCGTCCAGTCCGGACAGCGATGCCAGCCGCGTGCTGTGGCCCGGCTGGAAATGGCCGTGCACGTCGTCTTCGGCGATCAGGAAGCCATACTGCTGCGCCATGATCAGCACCTTGTGCAGGTTGGCGGCGCTGCTGCTCCACCCGGTGGGATTGTGCAAGGCCGTCTGCATGAACAGCAGGCGCGGACGGTGCGTGCGGCAGGCCGCTTCCAGCTCGTCGAGGTCGAGGCCATCGGGACGGCGCGTGATGGGCACCAGGCGCACACCGTCCTGGCGCAGCCTGCCGAACATCAGGAAGTATCCGGGGTCTTCCACCAGCACCGTATCGCCGGGTTGCAGGAACGTGCGGCAGATCAGATCGATGGCATGGGTGCCGCCGAACGTGGTGAGGATGTGGCTCGCGTCCGCCGCGACGCCGATGCCGCGCAACAGCAGCGCAATCTGCTCGCGCAGTTCGGCCAGCCCTTGCGGCGGACAGCGCGAAGCCATGCCGGCCGCGCTGCGCGCCAGGCCGCGTTGTACGGCCGCTGCCGGCAGCGCGTCCTGCAGCCAGGTGGGCGGCAAGGCGCCGCTGCTGGCCAGCAGCACGCCCGGCCGCTGGTCGTTCACTTGCTGGCTCAGCCAGACCGGCTCCTGCTCCTGGCCCGCTTCCAGCGCCACCTCGTCGGGAATGGCGCGGCTGGCGTCAGCCGGTGCGCAGACGAAGAAGCCCGCCGTGCCGTGCGTATCGATGACGCCGGCGGCCACCAGCCTGTCATACGCGACCACCACGGTGTTGGTGCTGACCGCAAGCTGCGTGGCGAGCTGACGGATCGACGGCAGCCTGGTCCCGCCAGGCAGGATGCGTTGCGCGATCTGCTGGCGCAATGCGGCCTCGATCTGCTTGAAAAGGGCGATGGGCGAGGAGCGGTCGATGGCGAACATGGCGCAAGTCTAGCGTAAAAACATCACGGCGAGGACCAGCAGGATGGCACCCATCGTCAAATTGAAGATGCGCTGGTTGCGCGGCGCTTTCAGCACGCTGCGGATCGAGACGCCGAACAGCGCCCACATGGCGTTGCACGGCATGCCCACCACGGTGCCGATCATGGACACCAGCAGCGCGCTGGCGAGCATGTTGCCGTGCGCGGGCATGAAGACCGACGCCATGGTGATCGCCTTGAGCCAGCTCTTGGGGTTCAGCGCCTGAAACAGCGCCGCCTGCGCAAACGACACGGCCTTCGGCGCGCTGCGTCCCGCCACCGAGGCGCCGGCCAGCTTCCAGGCCAAAAACACCAAGTACAGCGCGCCCGCGATCCGCAGTACCTGCTGCGCCATCGGATACGCGACGAACACGCTGCCCAGCCCCACGCACATGAGCATGGTCTGCACAAAGATGCCGACCTGGATGCCGAGGATGACGGGCAGCGCCCCCCGATAGCCGAAATTGGCACCGGTGGTGGCCAGCATGACGTTATTCGGCCCGGGCGTGGCGGACATTACAAAGCAATAGCTCATCAGGGGCAGGAGTTCGGTCATGGCAGGCAGTCGCAGCGTGGAGAAGGCCCCAGTCTAGAACTGCGGCACGGCGGCGACAAGGCACAAGGCGACCCGTACAGGCACATGCTGTATCAGTCGGACGACGGCGACAGCGGCGATACGACAGTCAGGACTTTTGCGGCAACATCAGGCCGCTTTGAAACGCCAGCTTAATGTCCCTTTCGTTCGAGTAGGCGGAAGATTCCCACACCTCGCCTGCTTGAAGCCTGGTGAATGTCTGGATGATATTACGCCGCCACGGGGATGGCCTGGAAGCAACGTAGCCAGTGAAAAACCGCTGCGCCTGTTCCTGGCTCCCGAAGCACAACAGGAATGACAAAGGGGTAGGCGATGGATCGCACATGGCGGGAAAGCCACCGCCATGCGACGCAAGATGTTCAAGCGCGCGCGGACGATCAGCGAACAAGGAGAAAAGCGGCAGGGCACGTTCGGCAAGCAACTGGCACATCTGCTCAATCGAGGAACGCGCCGTCAAACCCGCCACCTGCCAGATCATGGCGCTGGCATTTTTTTCGGGCCGAAGCAAACCGCCGAACAGAATGGTGCCATCGTAACCAGCTCCGCCCGCCTTCTCCGCAAGCCATTTCTTGAGGGCTTTGCTGGCGATGGAGAGGTCGACCGTCATACGCACATCGCTGCGGGAATTATAGCGCTCGGGCTCGAACGATACCTCGAAAACGGTGTCCTTGTCGGCAGCCATCTTCTTCCAAACGGTTCCTGCCTTGTTGGGCTTGAAGCCATGCGGCGCGAGAAATTTCCCGACTTCCTGGCAGGCATGAAGAAACTGGGTTTTGGGATCGCGCTGCCGGTTGGCGGGATCGGCCGACCACGCTTGCCATTGGCTGTAGCGCTGGTCGAGGATGGGTTTCAGTAGATCGAATTTCTCCCAGGTATTCTCGACGTGATAGACGCTGGGATACTCAAAGCCGTGCGCGGCGGCGTGACGGTTGAATACGTCACAATAGTCTTGCAGAAAGCTCCCATGCTGTTGGGAGAATGCCGACTTTTTATCGTAATAGTCAACGGTGAAAGCATTGCCCTGATCGTTGAGATCGTCTTCCCATAGCTTGCCATCGCAGGCATCGAGCAGAAATTCAAGCCCGGTCATTTCCCGAGTTGCCAGACGCCTTAGCTCCTCGGCAGAATCTGTGCGGTGGAAATCGCCCGCCATATCCTGGTGCACCAGCCAGGCCAGGAACATGCCGATATGGATGCCGCCATTCTCTTCCGGCAAATCATCGGGATATTTTCCGCCAGAATGCCAATCAATCCTGTCATACGCCATTGTGCAAACCCATAAAAAATATCGAAACAATCACCTTGCGTTACTCCAGCATCATGACCAGCGTGCTTGCCAACGGCCTGACCTGGATAGCCATTCAGGGACCTGGCGCCGTCTCCTCCGGGCAGCTGAGCTCGTCCTCCTGCGTGTACAAGGTCATCGGCACGCGCTGGCCGTCGACTTCCAGCTCGCGCACTTTCGGCGGCACCAGCTGGAACTCGCCCGCCTGCAGTTTTTCGCGCAGGGGCTTGCAGCGCAGCGCGTCCGTGGGGATTTGCCCGCGCGCGGTCCAGCTGCCGTCGTCCTTTTCCGCCAGCAAGACCGAAGAGGCACGCGGGTCGTTGCTGATCAGCAGCACTTCCTGCTTGCCGTCGCCATCGAAATCGAGCAGGTAGGCGTCGCACTGCTGCCCTGCCCGCTTCAGGCAGGCGGGCAGGCGCCAGGCCGGGCTCACTTGCGTCCAGTCCTGGCGCAGGAAACTCTCCGGCAGCTTCGCCGTGGCCGGGCGCAGGGTCAGGTTGATCGACACGTCGCTCAGCGCGCCCGTCTCGTCGAGCCGGTTCTGGCGCTTGAGCATGGCTTCGGCGCGGGCCCGCACGATGGCCGCATCCGGTCCCGTCGTGCGCTTGCTCAATTCCTGCAAGGCCGCCTGGCCATAGCGGGCGCCCTGGAAACGCAGGTATTCGAAATCGAACTTGTCCACGCCCACTTTACCGCTGTCCAGGCGCGCCATCTGGCTGGCCACAGAAATGCGCGCCGGGTCGGCCAGCGGCGAGAACAGGGCGAACAGCACCAGCAGGGTGACAAAGGCGGTGGCCACGTTGACGTTGGCGATCAGGTGCAGCCAGTCGCCGTACTTGCTGGCCGCCCAGGCATAGCCGGCGGCGTAGCAGGTGGCGATCAAGAGGCAGGCGGCCGCGATCAGGCGGTCGGAGGTCCAGCCATGCGACATCACGCGCAGGGTCAGCGCATAGATGGCGATGCCGACCACCCACGGCAGCAGCAAACATGCCAGGCGCGTGCCCAGGCGGATGCCGCGCGCCACGCCATGGCCCACTTCGCCATTCTGGAAAGCGGCATTGATCAGCACCACCAGCACGCCGGCCATGCCCAGCAGCACGGAGGCCGCATGGCGCGTGGCCCACAGGCGCTCGAAGCCGATGAATGGCAGGGTCAGCAGGAAACCGGAAACGAGCACGGCGGCGATCGGCACCAGCCACGACAGCAGCACCAGCAGCAAGGTGCGGATGCCGCGCACGATGGATGGGCGCACGTCCGTGATGTGGATGGCGAACGAAAACGCGAAGCAGATGACGGGAATCACGAACCACGCCTGGCCCAGCAGCTTTTTCAGGAAACTGAGCTTGATCAGCAGGAACAATTGTCCGCCCAGCCACAGCACCAGCCACAGGCCCAGCACGAACAGCAGGGAAAACAGCAGCTGGATGCCCAGCTTCCAGGCGATTTCAAAGTAGGTGGGATAGCGCGCGATGCGCTGGCCGTCCTGGGCGCTGGCCAGCACCAGCGCGTGGGCGATATACAAGCCCACCACGCAGAAGCCGAACAGCTGGGCGGAAATCACGCGCAGCGGCGCACCCGGCTTGTAATTGCCCCAGATCACGTGTTCGGCGCCACGCGCCACGTCGTGCCAGGCCAGCACGGCCAGCACGACGGCCGCACCCGCCATCCACAGGGCGATGCGCTTCGCCGACATGTGGCCCAGGCTGGACACCAGCAGGATGGGCAGCAGCAGGCCGATCAGCATCAATGGCGCCAGCAGGTAGGCTTCCGTCGCGGGCCACACCTTGTCTTGCGCCGTGCTGTACAGCCAGTACAGCAGCAAGCCTTGCAGCAGGCCCGCCACCAGGCGCGTTACCGCGATGCGCGGCGCCACCACCGGATCGAGCAACGCCATGTTTTTTCCTGCGGCATCCTGCTGCATAGTCATTCCTTTAATAGTCGTTTATTGCTGTAAAGCACGGCCATTATTGCATTTCGTTATATTCATCTCAACAGCGATTCGTGCGCGCGCCCTTCCCGCCCGGCCCCGGCGCGGTGCAATGGCAGGCTTTGCGCGACGCCCCAGGCCAGTTCCGGCACGAGGAACAGCCACAGCACGGGCTGGCCCGTCACCAGCAAGGCCCACGCCATCCAGGTCGAAAACAGGTAGCGCGCCGCCGCGTCGTAGCGGCCGAAGCGCGGCTGCGGGTCTAGCATGCGCAGCACCGACCAGACCATCACCACGCTGCCAAACAAGCTGCTGATCAGCAGATGCAAGGGTTCGAAGAGCGGCAGCGGCGCGCCGCCCAGGCCCACGTTGATAGCGTTCAAGTGCTCGCGCAGCAGCAAAAACGTCCACGGCGTGGTAAACGGGGCAGTCATGAGCACATCATAAAAGGCGCTGGCGCGCACCACGCGGCGGAAGGCGGAAACAGACAACATGGGGGAACTCCTGTCAGTGAAAAGCGCCCATGATCGAGGCTGGAGTACACTCCAGGGTCAAGCATTTTATGAAAGAAAAGAACCATGCAGATCGGCGAAATGGCGCAGGCGACGGGCTTGAGCCGCGATACCCTGCGCTTCTATGAAAAACGGGGCTTGCTGCGCGCGCGGCGCGGTGCGAACGGCTACCGCGACTATCCGCCCGAGGCGGCCGACTGGCTGCGCTACCTGCGCACGGCGCAGCAGCTGGGCTTTACCCTGGCGGAAATCGAAGCCGACATGCCGCTGCTGGCGGCCGCCGGCGATCCCGCCACGGCTGACCAGCTGCGCGCGGCGCTGGCGCGCAAGCTGGGCGAAATCGATGCGCGCATCGATGGATTGACACAGTTGCGCGGCGAACTGGTACGGCGTATGGGGGCGGCAGCGGCGGCGTGCCCGTTGCGCGGCGATGGCGATGCGAATCCCTGAACTGCTGCCGTGGCTATTCCTGCTGGGCGCGGGCGGCGCGCAAGACCGCTGACGTAAAAAAACCGCCTGTGCATGGCAGCAGGCGGTTTGATGTCGGGCAACCCCGGCTTACTTGGCAGCCTTGCGGCGGCGCAGGAAACCCATCAGGCCCAGGCCGGCCAGCAGCATGGCGTAGGTTTCCGGTTCCGGCACGGCGCTCACCGACACGTTGTCGATGACGGCGCCCGAATAGTTGTCGAACGGCGTGCCGGCCTTGGCGGCGCTGGCAAACGACAGGGTCGCCAGGCCCGTGGAAGCGGCCGTGAAGCTCAGCGTGTTGCTGTACAAGGTGTTCGAGGCGGCAGCCGTCGAGTAGAAATTACCGGCCACGCCACCGAAAGTGACGGCCACGCCCTGGCCTGCGGGGCCGCCGGAATTGCGCGCCATGTCAAAGCTCAGGTTGTACGTCTGGCCGGCAACAACATTGAAATTTTGCGACAGGAAACCCGGACCTGGCGTGCCCAGCATATCGATGCTGTAGCCATCGATGGCGTTGTACGCATTGCGGATCAGGTCGACGGAACTGGCGCCCACGGTCCAGCCCGTGATAGCGGACGAACCGTTGTTGACGACCTGGAAGCCACTGGAAAACGTGGAGCCGGGCGCAACCGTCTCAAAATTGCCATTCGTGATCAGATTGACGGGGCTGGCGCTGGCGGTGCCTGCGGCGAACAGGGCGACAACTGCTGCGATGGTGGCGATTTTCATGATCTGATTTCCTTGTCTTATAGACATTAAAGTTACCTTAAGTGAAATCATATCTCAGCCTTGATCAAAATCAAAGAACTTTACAGAAATATATTGAATGTGGATAATTTGCAACGTTCCCAGGCGCCTTGCGCGGTATTAAGAGCACGGCGCGCCCCTCGCGCCGTCAATCGAGTTGTTGCCGCGCCACCAGAATGCCGTCCGCATCGGCATAGATCCAGTCGCCCGGATGCACGGCCACGCCGCTGATCTGCACGCGCACGTCGCGCTGGCCGGCGCCCGTCTTGCCGCTCTTGCGCGGATGCGTGGCCAGGGCGCGCACGCCGATCTGGCAGACGTTGATCTCCTCGCTGTCGCGGATACAGCCATCGACGACGATGCCGGCCCAGCCGTTGCTTTCGGCCAGCACGCCCAGCTGGCCGCCCACCAGCGCGCGGCGCAGGCTGCCACCGCCGTCGATCACCAGCACGCGGCCCTGGCCCGGCGTTTCCAGGGTGCTGCGCACGAGGGCGTTGTCCTCGAACACTTGCAAGGTGGTGGCCGGCCCGCTGAAGCGCATGCGCTGGCCGAAGGCACGGTACACGGGCGGCAGCACGGCCAGCGTGCCGTCGTCGAGCATGGCCGCATAGTCGTCGCACAGGTCGGTGGTGGCAAAGTTCATGGGAACTCCTTTCATGGCAGATGGCAACGATTCTATGCCTTTTGCAGCGCCGCGGCACGCGTTTTGCCGCCCACGCCCACGGCCGTGGCAATCGCCAGCGCCTGGAACAGGCCGATGAACACGAACAACAGGGCCGGATGGCCGCCATCCATCAGCGCGCCAAAGAACAGGGGACCGACGGCCAGGCCGCTGTCGAGGCCCGAATACACGACGCCATACACGCGTCCCGTGGCATTCTTCGGCGCCGCCGCGCGTATCATCAGGTCGCGCGACGGCCCCGCCACGCCCGACGTCAGGCCGATGGCCCCCATCAGCACGACGGCGCCCCAGGCCGGCACGACAGCCAGCGACAGCAGCACGGCCAGCAGTGCGGCGGCGGAAAAGGCGATCGCCACGTTGCGGTCCGGCTGCTTGCTGCGCGCGCCCACCACGCCGCCGGCCAGCATGCCCACGGCCGAAGCCAGCATATAGGCCGTGTAGGCGCTGGTGGCCAGCGCCAGGCTCATGTCGTACAGCTTGACGAGGGCCACGCTGGCAAAGCTCTGGATGCCGCCCAGGGCGATGGCGGTAATGAAGAAGAAGGCAAAGCACATCCACACGGCGGGCAGGCGCAGGAAATCCAGGGTGCCTTCGCCGCCGGCCGGCTGACCCGCTGCGGCCTTCCTGACCGGCTCGGGGCGGATGGCGTGGCGGTTCAGGAACAGGATCAGCAGCACGGCGAACGGCAGCACGGCCGCGCACTGCAGCGCGACCCGCCAGTCGTAATGGGTGGCGACATAGGTCATGAACAACGGTGCCAGGGCCCAGCCGATGTTGCCGCTGATGCCATGCACGGAAAAGCCGTAAGCCACGCGTGCCGCCGAGACGCGCTGGTTGAGGATGGTATAGTCGGCCGGATGGAACACGCTGTTGCCCATGCCGGCCAGCATGGCGCCCAGCATCAGCGCCGCATAGCTGTGCGCGGTGGACAGGGCCAGCGCCGACACGCCCAGCAGGAAAATGCCGGAAAACAGCACGGCGCGGGCGCCGAAGCGGTCGACGACAAAGCCGGCCAGCGCCTGGCCCACACCCGAGATGATGAAGAACACCGTCATCAGCAGGCCCAGTTCCGCATACGACAGGTCGAAGGCGGGTTTCAGCCAGACGAACAGGGCCGCGAGGATCAGGTGGTAGAAATGCGACACGCCATGCGCCAGCCCCACCAGGGCGATGACGCGCGCATCGCCGCGCAAGGAGGGAAGTTCGGATGCCGAGTTAGTTGTTGTCATGTCATACCCTGTCTTATACTGGTAAAACTCAAGTGTATGCAAAATACCATCGTCTGTTTTCCGACAGGACGACATAATTTATCGAATTAAGGCCAAGCTGATGGGTGTACCTATCCTCCACCATACCCGCATGTGTCCGCCGCGGGAAGCGCCCAGCGCGACCATCCCCGTGACGATGATCGCGCGCGACCTGCAAGCCGATGAATTTCTTTCGCCGCACACTCACCCCTGGGGCCAGGTCACGATGGCGCTCGAAGGCGTGCTGCGCATTACCGCCAACAACAGCAGCTGGGTGCTGCCGCCCATGCGCGCCATCTGGATCGCGCCCAACGTGGAACATGCCGTCACGATACTGGAAAAAACCCGCTTGCGCCCCCTGTGCATCCATGCGGCGCGCGCGCCGTTCGCGGGGAACGACTGCAAGGTGCTGGAAGTATCGAACCTGCTGCGCCAGCTGATCATGGCGCTGGAACAGCTGGACCCGGGCCAGGAACCGGCGCGCGAAGCCTTGCTGGCCGAACTGATCCTCGATGAATTGAAACGCTCGGCCACGCGCCCCATCCGCGTCCCCTTGCCCAGCGACAAGCGCCTGAAGACCCTGTGCGACAGCCTGATCGAGAAACCGGGCTGTAACCAGACCCTGGAACACTGGGCGCAGCTGGTCGGCGCCTCGGAGCGTACCCTGGCGCGGCTGTTCGAACGGGAGTTGGGCATGAGTTTTGGCCAGTGGCGCCAGCAGGTGCGCCTGGCGCACGCGGCGCCCCTGATCGCGCGCGGCGTGCCGCTGTCGCAGGTGGCCGAAGAACTGGGCTACGCCAGCCAGTCGGCCTTTTCCGCCATGTTCAAGAAGACTTTCGGCAGTTCGCCATCGGCGTTCTTTTCCCAGGGCGACCGAATATAGCAAGCGCGCCAGCGCGCCGCGCTTCAGGCCATGAAGTCGAAGAGGGAGTTCTTGCCTGTATAACCGGGAAGGGCCGAGTTCGTCCCCATCTGTTCCTGGGCCGAATACGCCTTCACCAGCGCCTGCGCCTGGGCCGTCAGCGCCTTGGCCAGCACGGCTTTCTTGTTGGTCAGCGTGGTGATCTCCTTGCCGACCGTCTGCACTTCCTTGCGGATGATGCTCGTTTCGCCCGTCAGCTCGCCGATCTTGCTGGCGAACTGGTCCGCCACGCCCTTGCCGTTATTGGTAAACATCTTGCTGACGGCGTCCGGATCGGCCGCGATGGCCGCCTTGAGTTTCTTGTCGTCGAGCACCAGCTCGCCGCTCTTGCCCAAGGTCACGCCGGCGCTGCCCAGTACCGACGATGGCACGCCCGTGCTGGCCGTGCGTAGCACTTGCTCCATCTGCGAACGCACCTGGCCCAGGGCCGTGTCGGACTTCAAATCGCCCTGCTGCAGGCTCTGCAGCTTGCTGTTGAGCTCATTGTAGGCCGTGACGAAGCTGGCCACGTTGGTCGCGATCTGGCTGCTGTCCTTGGCGATGACGAGGTCCGTCGTGCCCTTTTTCTTCAATTCGATGGTGACGCCCTCGACGGCCGTCGTCAGGGTATTCGTGGCGCTCTTGATCTCCTTGCCGTCGACGGTCAGCAGCGCGTCCTGCGCGGCGGCCGTCTGCTGCATGCCCTTGCCGGCGCCGGGCGCGTAGCTGAGCAGGTTGCTGACGGCAGCGTCGCCGGACACGCTGATGCGCATGCTGCTGTCGGCGCCGCTCTTGCCATTGATGGCCAGCGAGTAGCCATCGGTGCCCTTGACCACGCTGGCGTCGATGCCCTGCTGCTTGAGCGCGGCGGCGATGCCGTCGAGGCTATTGTTGCTGCTGTCTATCGTCAGCGAAATGATCTTGCCGCTGCCGGGCGTAAATTGCTTGCCGTCGGCCGTGCCCACTTCGATCTTGACCAGCGCCGGCGCGCCCGTGCCGATGGCGGCGCTCGACGATTTCTGCACGCCGCTCTGCAGGGTCTGCCCCTGCGCCAGCTGCTTGACGTTCAGCTCATGGCTGCCGCTGACGGCCTTGTCGGTAGTGGTGGCGCTCAGCACATCCTTGGTGGTCGACGTGGCCGACGTGGCCAGGCCGCTGCCGGCCATGTTCTTGGCCACGGTCTGGAATTTCGCCAGCGCCGATTGCAGCTGGCCCAGGCCCGAGAACTTGGCCTGATCGCGCGCCAGGCTGGCATTGAGTTTGACGACGCCCGTGTTCTGCGACTGCATCTGGCGCTCCACCTTCGCATACACATCGGCCGAGATATTGCCCTGCGTCGTCTGCTGCGTGTTGTTGGTGTAAGCCCTGCTGTTGATGGTCGAATTAAACATGGTAGGCGTTCCCGTCGGGTGTAAGGTCATGGCACACGGTTCAGGTCGTGACCGCGCGCAGCGCTCGAAACGGACCGCAGGCGCGCATGGCGCGGCAAGGTCCCTCTTCTGGTTGATAATTATGCAGTATTACCGGAATATCAAAACAGCGAACAGAACAGGTTTTTCCTGACTGCAAACCCATATGCACCATTTTAGCGCATTGTACTTGCCACTCCTCTGCGGGCATGCCTCAGCGCATGAATTTCGAAATGGCGCTGCTGACAGCCATGTCCAGCTGCAGGAAAGTGAGTCCCACCTTGAAACCTGCACTGCTGAAAATGCAGTGCGAGACGGACACGCGCGCCTCGATGATGTGCGCCGAACCGTCGTAAAACAGCTCGAACAGCACCTTGCCCTGCTTGCCTGTCGGCACGGGTTCAGCGATGACGGCCGACATACCGCCCGGCCCCACATCGAGGGTGCGCGCCGCCACGGGGCCCGCACCATCCATTACCAACATTGCCTTGGCACGCAATATCTTGCGTGCGCCCTGCCTTTGCTCAACTGACACTGTATTCCGCTTCTCTATCAATTCATTGTCGATGCGGATTCACCAGGGAATCCATCGGACAAATATTATAGTTCCAAACGGAAATTTTGTTTGACTTGTCTCAAGCTTGGCATTTAAACCATACCAACTTTTACTCCAGATCGCGCAATTTATTAAACGCTTCGTCGATGCGCTCCACGCCGATGACCTTGAGGCCTTCGATGACCTGCTTCGGCAGGTTGGACTTGGGCACCACGGCCAGGGTAAAGCCCAGCTTGGCCGCTTCGCGCAAGCGCTCCTGGCCCCGTGGCGCGGGACGGATTTCGCCAGCCAGCCCCACCTCGCCAAACACCACGAGTCCCCGCGGCAAGGGCTTGTTGCGCATCGACGAGTTAATCGCCAGCAACACGGCCAGGTCGGCCGCCGGTTCCGTGATCTTGACGCCGCCGACGGCGTTGATGAAGACGTCCTGGTCGAAGGCGGCGATGCCCGCGTGGCGGTGCGCCACGGCCAGCAGCATGGCCAGGCGGTTCTGTTCCAGGCCGACGGACAACCGGCGCGCATTGGGCAAGTGACTGGTGTCGACGAGGGCCTGGATTTCCACCAGCAAGGGGCGCGTGCCTTCCTGCGTCACCATCACGCACGAGCCCGGCACCTGATTGTCGTGCTGCGACAGGAACAGCGCGGACGGGTTCGACACCCCTTTCAAGCCCTTTTCCGTCATGGCGAACACACCCAGCTCGTTGACGGCACCGAAACGGTTCTTGATGGCGCGCACGAGGCGGAAGCTGGAATGGGCGTCGCCCTCGAAATACAGCACCGTGTCGACGATGTGCTCAAGCACGCGGGGGCCGGCCAGCGCGCCCTCTTTCGTCACGTGGCCTACCAGGATGATGGTCACGCCCGTCTGCTTGGCCGCGCGCGTGAGCTGCGCCGCACATTCGCGCACTTGCGCCACGGAACCGGGCGCCGAACTGAGGGCGTCCGAATACACGGTCTGGATCGAGTCGATGACCACCACTTCCGGTTTCAGGTCATTCAAGGTGGAAAGGATCTTTTCCAGCTGGATCTCCGCCTGCAATTTGAGTTCCTTGGCGTCGATGACGAGGCGCTTGGCGCGCAGGGCGATCTGCGCGCCGGACTCTTCGCCGCTGACGTACAGCACGCGCTTGTGGTGCGACATGTTCGCCAGCGCCTGCAGCAGCAGGGTCGACTTGCCGATGCCGGGGTCGCCGCCGATCAGCACGACGCCGCCCGCCACCATGCCGCCGCCCAGCACGCGGTCGAATTCCTCGATGCCCGTGCCGAAGCGGGGCACGTCGATGGCGTCGATATCGTCGAGCGACAGCACGGGCGCCGTCTGCGCCAGCGACATGTGCTGCGGGTTCGAATAGCGGTTGTTACCGCCCGTCTCGGGCAGGGTTTCCACCATGGTATTCCACTGGTTGCACGAGGTACATTGCCCCATCCATTTATTACTGATGGCGCCGCAATCGCTGCAGGTGTAGATGGTCTTGACTTTTGCCATGGTGTACTTTGCTCAGGTAAAATGAAACAGCTGGTTATATATACAGTATATACAAACCGCGCTTCCGCGTCACCTACGCTTCGCTCACCGGTACGCGCGGCGCCAGTGCGCACATCAGCTCGTAGCCGATGGTACCGGCGGCCAGCGCCACCTCGTCGATCGGCATGCCCTGGCCCCACAGGGTGACGGCGCTGCCGACCTTTGCGCCCGGCACGCGGGTCAGGTCGACCATCAGCATGTCCATCGAGACCCGGCCGATCAGTCCCGTGCGCACGCCGTCGACCAGCACGGGCGTGCCTTCGGGTGCGTGGCGCGGGTAGCCGTCCGCGTAGCCGCATGCCACCACGCCCACCTTGACGTTGCCGGCCGCCTCATAGCGGCTGCCGTAGCCGACCACCTCACCGGCGGCGATGTCCTGGATGCCGATAATGCTGCTGCGCAAGGTCATCGTGGGTAGCAAGCCGAATGCCTGCGCGGAGGTGCCGCCGGGAGCGCCGCTGGGCGTGCCGCCGTACAGCATGATGCCGGGACGCACCCAGTCGCTGTCCAGATGGTGCATCAGCAGGCCGGCCGAATTGCACAGGCTGCGCGGCAGCGGCGTACCGATGCTGGAGGCGCCCGCTTCGAAACGCAGCATCTGCTGGGCCAAAGGCAAGCGCGTGGGCCCCGCCTCGTCCGCATTGGCGAAATGCGTCATCAGGGTGATGGTGCCGATATGCGGCATGGCGCGCAGGCGCGCATAGGCACCCGCCACGGCAGCCGGCGTGAAGCCCAGGCGGTTCATGCCCGTATTCATTTTCAAGTGCACGTCGATGGCGTGCGGCAAGCGCGCCGCTTCCAGCATGGCGATCTGTTCCTCGCAATGCACGCTGCCGTTCAAGCCGTATTGGGCCATGACCGGCAAATCGCTGGCGTCGAAAAATCCTTCCAACAGCAAGATGGGCTTGCGCCAGCCCAGTTCGCGCAAGCGCACGGCATAATCGACCTCGACCAGCGCCAGGCCATCGGCCTCGGCAAAGCCCCGCATGGCCCGTTCCAGGCCGTGACCATAGGCATTTGCCTTGACGACGGCCCACACCTTGGCGCCGCGGGCGCCGGCACGGGCGCGCGCCAGATTGTGTTGCATGGCATCGAGATGGATGGTGGCGAGGAGTGGCCTGGGCATAAGCGTGACACACGGCAAGTGGGAAAGCCGTATTTTACCGGATGGGCCGCAAGCGGGAGCCGCAAGCGGGTGCCGCAAGCAGGTCCGCCGGCGCGTCCCAGACCGGCGCACAGGACACCATGTATAAAATGCTCACATGTATGTGTATTTTTCTACGGCAGAATAATTAAGCTTCGCTTAGGCAAGACTATGCAAAGCAGCCCCGTCCAAACTTGGGGTTTGCCGTTTTTTCGTGGTATAAAGCAAGCCAGATATGATTTCAGGCATTCCAGAATGAATCGTGGTTTTTATACCATCATGGCGGCGCAGTTCTTTTCCTCGCTGGCCGATAACGCCCTCTTTTTTGTCGCCGTCGATTTATTGGTGTCCATGAAATCCCCGGCGTGGATCACGCCGCTGCTCAAATTGTCGTTCGTGCTGTTTTACGTGCTGTTGGCCGCTTTTGTCGGCGCCTTCGCGGATGCTTTGCCAAAAGGCAAGGTCATGTTCATCGCCAACATGGTCAAGATCTTCGGCTGCGCCCTCGTCTTCTTCCACGTGCATCCGCTGCTGGCCTACGCCGTCGTCGGTTTTGGCGCGGCCGTGTATTCGCCCGCCAAGTACGGCATCCTGACGGAACTGCTGCCGCCGGAAAAGCTCGTGGCGGCGAATGGCTGGATCGAAGGCTTGACCGTCACTTCCATCATCCTCGGCACCGTCATGGGCGGCGCGCTCGTCAGCGGCCACGTGTCCGACATGCTGCTCGCCATCGACATCCCCCTGATCGACACGGGCATCACCAACAAGACGGAAGCGGCCTTGTGCGTGGTGGTCGGCATCTATGCGCTGGCAACCCTGGCCAACCTGAAGATTCCCGACACGGGCTGCGTGTATCCGCACCAGGAACGCAATCCTATCAAACTGATCACCGATTTTGCCAATTGCTATTCCATCCTGTGGAAAGACAAGCTGGGCCAGATCACCCTGGCCGTGACCACCCTGTTCTGGGGCGCCGGCGCCACCTTGCAGCTGATCGTGCTGGAATGGGCCAAGCAATCGCTGAACATGCCGTTCGACAAGGCGACCAGCCTGGTGGGCGTGGTCGCAATCGGCGTGGCCGCCGGCGCCGTGCTGTCGGCCCGTTTCATTCCGCTGCGCAAGTCGCTGACCGTCATTCCGCTCGGTATCGCCATGGGCGTGATCGTCATGATGATGACGCAAGTACACTCCGTGTGGATCGCCTACCCGCTGCTGGTCCTGATCGGCGCCCTGTCCGGCTTCTTCGTCGTGCCCATGAATGCCCTGCTGCAACATCGCGGCCACGTCCTGATGAGCGCAGGCCACTCCATCGCCGTGCAGAACTTCAATGAAAACCTGTCGATTCTCACCATGCTGGCCGTGTATTCAATCATGATCCGCCTGCACCTGCCGCTCAACATCATCATCACCCTGTTCGGCCTGTTCGTCGCCGGCACCATGTACGCCATCATGCGCAAGCACAAGCTGAACCAGGCTGAGCATGACAATCTGTCGCTGATTGGCGAGCAAAAGCATTAACTTCCGGGGTCAGACCCGCCGGGTCTGACCCCAACATTACGCAGGCAGCGCGCCTGTCAGCCGCCGCGCGGCAGCCTGCTGCGTCCAGTCATGCGGCACGACAAAACCGCGCGTGCGTTCCACTTCCCAGCCTTCGACAGTATCCACGGTGGCCACCATCACCGGTTGCGCCAGATCAAACAACTGCGCGCGCAAGGCCTCCACGTCCAGCACGTCCACGTCGCGCCCCTTGAACGGCGCCAGCCATTGCAGGCGCGGCAGCACGACATAGCGTTGCTGCGGCAATTGTGCGGGGGTGCACCAGAAACCATGACCATGCTCCGGGGAAATGCCGTCCATGGCGGGCGTCACGCCTGCCGCATAAAACAGCCAGCCCTTGACGAGCGCCTGCGCCGCGCGCACGGGCTGCGCCAGCAGGCTTTGCGCGGCCGGATGGCGGGATAGAGCCAGTTGCTTGTCGAGAATCTTGCGCATCTTCAAGCCCAGGGTGTCGGCCAGGTTGGGGCCGATCAAGTGGTTGAAAACGCCGGGATCAGGCGCCCCTTCCAGCAGGTAGAATTTGGTGGCAAATTCCCAGTGCAACAATTCATTCTCGTCACGCAGCAGGAAATCGAACTCGCCCACCGTGTCGTTGCGGTTCACCTGCACTTGCAAGCCATGCGCAGCCAGCAAGCCATGTTGCTCAAAATAAAAGGCCAGCAGCTTTTCAGCGTACAGGCCCAGGCGGGAATAGAATTTCGGACCCAGCGCCGCATCGAGCGGCGACGGGTCATCTTGCAGCGCCCCCAGCCACGCGGCCACGGCCGGCGTGACGGCAGGCAGACTGGCGATGCGCCCGCCCCAGTGGAGACTGGACGGGTCCAGCAAGTCGGGCGAATCGAGCAGCCAGGCCAGCGCACGCACGCGGGGGTGCGTCAGATGCCCCCAGCGGCGCTCGAAGCGGACCTGGAATGTCTCAACCACCGTGCGTGCTTTTCGCCAGGCACAGGTCGGCCCAGGCGCGCGCCTTGGCCTTGCCCGTCTCGTCCTGCAGCAGCATTTCCGGATGGAAGGTAGCGATCAGCGCGGCATTGCCCAGCTGGCGCACCTTGCCCCGTACGGGCTTTTCGCCGGGATTGATGCCGGCGGCGGCCATCGAACCGAGGGTGACGATGGTGCGCGGCTGCAGCAGGGCCAGTTCGCGGTCAAAATAAGGGCGGCAGGCGGCGGACTCGGCCTCGGTGGGCAAGCGTTCCTGGCCCGCATCGTCGAGCGGACGGCATTTCAGCAAGTGGCTAATATAGACATCGCTGCCCGCATCGACGGCGATGGCTTTCAACATATTGTCGAGCAATTTGCCCTGCTCGCCCGGCAAGGCGCGCCCTTCGCGTTCTTCCAGCCGCGACGGGCTGCTGGCCAGCATCAGCCACGCGCCCTGGCGGTCGCCACGGCCCATGACGACGCCCTTGCGCGTCTTGCACAAGTCGCAGCGCGCGCATTTGGCCACAGCGGCCGTCAAGCCATCCCAGTCGAGGGCGGCGATATCTGCGTCGCTGAGCTGTCTGGCGGGCGGCGGCGGGGGCGCGTCGTCGAACCAGGCCGTGTCGTCAGGCGCGGCGGCAGGCACTGGCGTAGCGGCAACGACGACGGCGACGGGCGCCTCGGCCCTTACCTCCGCGACCAGCTCGGCAATCACCTCGGTCACTGCTTCAACGGCTTCAACGGCTTCAACGGCTTCAACGGCTTCGGCCACGGGCTCCGCCACGGCGACTTCCACCTCCACGGCTGCCTCGACGACAATATCCACGACCTCGGGCGCAGCGCCCTGGCGCAAGCGCCACAGGGGGCCGACGCCCATTTCATCGAGAAAAACGGCGCTGCGGCTCATAAGGTATAACGCATCACGATGGCGTCCTCACGTTGCGAGTTGCTGGCCGGATAGTATCCCTTGCGCCGGCCGATCTGTTCAAATCCATAACGCTGGTAAATATCGAGCGCGCGCGTATTCGACGGGCGCACTTCCAGCAGCATCGATTCCATGCCCAGCTGGCGCGCGCAGGCGCAGGACTGGTTCAGCAGGAAGCGGCCCAGTCCCTGGCCCTGGATGGCGCCCTCGACGGCCACGTTCAGCAGGTGCGCCTCGTCGACGACCAGCATCAGCAAGAAGTAGCCGAGCAAGGTGCCGTCCACGTCGCGCAAGACCCAGGCCGGGTAGCCGCTTTTGAGGGAATCGACGAAGTTGCCATGCGTCCAGGGATGCGGGTAGACGCGCTGCTCCAGCGCCAGCACCTCAATCAGGTCCGCCTCACGCATCGGCTGATAGTCGAGACGCAGCAAGTCCCAGCCGGCAGCATTGTCCTGGCCCGCTACGCTCATTGCGCGGACTCCGCAGCGGCCTTGGCCTGTTGCATGTCGAGGCGCTCGGCACTGGTATAAGCGATCTTGTTGCGCAAATACAAAGGCTGCGCCTCGGCCGCCGTCACGCACTGGCCGGCCGCAAAGGCGATGCGCGCCAGCTGCGCCACTTGCACGGCGTGCGGCATGATGGCGGCATCGGCCGTGGCGGCGCACGGCAGCGCGGCCAGCGCTTCGGCATAGGCGCCAAAGCCGTTGCCGCAACCGACCACGTCGCCTTGCGGCGCCACGCCGGCCGGCGCGCTCAGGGCCGGCGGCAGCACGGCCTGTAAACCATTTTGATAGTCATATTGCGCCCAGTACACTTCGCCCATGCGGGCGTCGAGCACGGTCACGATGTGTTGCGCGCCATGCTGCTGGTGGCAAGCGAGAGCCATGGCGTCGAGCGTGACGACGGGCACGACGGGCAGCTTGGCGCCATAGGCCAGGCCTTGCGCAATACCGCAGGCCGTGCGCACGCCCGTAAACGAGCCGGGGCCGGAGCCGTAGGCGATGGCATCGACGTCGGCCAGGGTCACGCCCGCTTCGGCCAGCAGTTCCTGCACCATCGGCAAGATCGACTGGGAATGGGTGCGCACGCCCGACGAGGCGCGGGACAGGACAACATCGCCGCGCAACAAGGCGCAGGAGGCGAGTTCGGACGACGTTTCAATAGCAAGCAAGGTGGGAAGTAAGGTAGACATAGCGTATTTTACCTTGCCAAGCCCGGGAGCGACATGCCGTGCAGGTCAACAACGCCCACTTGCACAGCCCGCGCCCGAGGACGGCTATAATAAAAGGCTAAGCTGATTGCTTGACCGGCGTCATTGCACCATGCCAGGCAATCCATACGCGACACTATCACCCCACTCTTGCCCTGGTCCGCTCCGTGAATCCACTTCTTGCTAAACTGCAACCATATCCATTCGAAAAGCTGCGCCAGCTGTTTGCCGGCGTGACGGTCAATCCCGAGTACGCGCCCATCAGCCTGGGCATGGGCGAACCCAAGCACCCGACGCCAGCCTTCATCGAGCAGGCGCTGGTCGACAATATCCACGGCCTGGCCAGCTATCCGACCACCATCGGTTCGGAAGCCTTGCGTACCGCCATCGCCGGCTGGCTCGAGCGCCGCTATGGCATCCCCAAGCTCAATCCTGCCACGCAAATCCTGCCCGTGAACGGTTCACGCGAAGCGCTGTTTGCGCTGGCGCAAACGGTGATCGATCCGTCGGCCGGTTCGCTCGTGATCAGCCCGAATCCGTTCTACCAGATCTATGAAGGCGCGGCCTACCTGGCCGGCGCCGAACCGTATTTCGTCAATTCCGACCCGGCGCGCAATTTCGGCTGCGATTACGACAGCGTGCCCGCCTCGGTATGGGAAAAGGTCAAGCTGCTGTTCCTGTGTTCACCTGGCAACCCGACGGGCGCCGTGCTGACCCTGACGGACTGGGAACATCTGTTCGCCCTGTCCGAGCGCTATGACTTCGTCATCGCCGCCGACGAGTGCTATTCCGAGATCTACCACGGCGACACGCCCCCGCTGGGCGCGCTGCAGGCGGCCCACATGCTGGGCCTGTCCACGGTCGAGCGCCCATATGCGCGCCTGGTGGTGTTTTCCAGCCTGTCGAAGCGTTCGAACGTGCCGGGCATGCGCTCGGGCTTTGTCGCCGGCGACGCGGAAGTACTGAAAAAATTCCTGCTCTACCGAACCTACCACGGCGGCGCCATGAGCCCTGCCGTGCAGGCGGCCTCCGTCGCGGCCTGGAACGACGAAACCCATGTCGAGGAAAATCGCGCCAAGTACCGCGCCAAGTTCGACGCCATCACGCCGCTGCTGCAATCGGTGATGGACGTGCAACTGCCGGACGCCGGCTTCTACCTGTGGGCCGACGTCAGCCGCACGGGTCTGTCCGACACCGAATTCGCGCAACGCCTGTACGCCGAATATAATGTCACGGTATTGCCTGGCAGCTACCTGGCGCGCGACGCGCACGGCATCAATCCGGGCCGCAACCGCATCCGCATGGCCCTGGTGGCCGAAACGGCCGAAGGGCTGGAAGCGGCGTTGCGCATAGTAAAATTCTGCCAGCAGCTTTCCGCATCCGCATCAACCAACTAAATGAACAAGACATCATCATGAGCCAACAACTGCAAACCATCATCGACCAGGCCTGGGAAAACCGCGCCGAGATCAATCCGCGCAACGGCACGGCCGAACTGCGCGACGCCGTCTCCCACGTCATCAATGGCCTGGACAACGGCAGCATCCGCGTGGCGGAAAAAACCTCGGGCGACTGGGTTGTCAACCAGTGGGTCAAGAAAGCCGTGCTGCTGTCGTTCCGCCTGGAAGACAACGTCGTCCTGCCATCGGATGGCACGATGCAGTTCTACGACAAGGTGCCGACCAAGTTCGCCAACTACACGGCCGAAGACTTCGCCAAGGGCGGTTTCCGCGTGGTGCCGCCAGCCGTCGCCCGCCGCGGCAGCTTCATCGCCAAGAACGTCGTGCTGATGCCATCCTACGTCAACATCGGCGCCTACGTCGATGAAGGCGCCATGGTCGACACCTGGGCCACCGTCGGTTCCTGCGCGCAGATCGGCAAGAACGTCCACCTGTCCGGCGGCGTCGGCATCGGCGGCGTGCTGGAACCGATGCAAGCGAACCCGACCATCATCGAAGACAACTGCTTCATCGGCGCCCGTTCGGAAATCGTCGAAGGCGTGATCGTCGAAGAAAACTCGGTCATCTCGATGGGCGTGTACATCGGCCAGTCGACCAAGATCTACGACCGCGCCACGGGCGAAGTGACCTACGGCCGCGTGCCGGCCGGCTCCGTCGTGGTCTCGGGCAACCTGCCTTCGGAAGACGGCAAGTACTCACTGTACTGCGCCGTGATCGTCAAGCGCGTCGATGCAAAAACCCGCGCGAAAACGGGCATCAATGAGTTGCTGCGCGGTATTTAATTAATGCGCCGCAAGGCGCACGCAGCACCCTGAATGTCCCGCTCCGGCGGGACATTTTCGTTTCTAGAACACAACTTCAATCGTCGCGCAGCCCTTCCCCATCCTGTCCTATACTGGATGGCATGAATACTCCTCCCGTATTGATCGTCGGCGCCGGTCCTACCGGCCTCATGCTTGCCTTGCGCCTCGCGCGCCATGGCGTCGATTGCCGCATCATCGATAAAAACAGCGGGCCGGGCCAGGCGTCGCGGGCCATGGCCGTGCATGCGCGCACCCTGGAGTTTTACCAGCAGCTGGGCTTTGCCGACGAGCTGGTCAGCCTGGGCATCAAGATCAATGCCATGCACATCCATGAAGGAGGCGAGGAGCTGGTGAAACTGGCGCTGGGCGAGATCGGCGAAGGGCTGAGTCCCTACCCTTTCGTGCTGAGCCTGCCCCAGGACGAGCATGAACGCTTTCTTATCAGCAAGCTGGCGGCGGCCGGCGTGCACGTGGAATGGAACGTCACGCTGGACTTGTGGACGCAGGACGATAGCGAAGTGCAAGCCATCCTGCTCAACAATGGCGAACGCCAATATTGTACGTTTGACTATATCTGCGGCTGCGATGGCGCCCGCAGCAAGGTACGCGAGATCGCCGGCTTCGAGTTCTCGGGCGGCACCTACGACCACCTGTATTATGTTGCCGATGCACAAGTGGCGGGCAACAACACGGATTTGCATGCCCACCTGGGCGCGAATTCGTTTGCGCTGATGTTGCCCGTGCGCACCAGCGGCATGCAGCGCCTGATCGGCATCCTGCCCGACCGTCCAGATGGCGCGCCGGCGCCCGTCTTCGACGATGTGCGCGGCGACGTGGAAACCTTGCTGGGCATCCACGTCGAACACGTGAACTGGTTTTCCACCTATAAAGTCCATCACCGGGTAGCAGGCCAGTTCCGCGCGCGCCGGTGCTTCATCCTCGGCGACGCGGCCCACTTGCACAGCCCCGTGGGCGGCCAGGGCATGAACACGGGCCTGGGCGACGCCGTCAACCTGGCCTGGAAACTGGCGCAAAAGCTGCATGGCCAGAGCAACGATGCCCTGCTCGACACCTATGAAAGCGAGCGCATCGTGTTTGCCCGCAAGCTCGTCGCCACCACCGACCGCGCCTTCCAGGCCATCGTCGCGCAGGGCATCGCGGGGCAATTCCTGCGCCGTTGGCTGGTGCCGCACGCGCTGCCCTTCCTGTCCGGCTTCGCGCGGGCGCGCCGCTTGCTGTTCAAGACCGTATCGCAAATCGAGATCAGCTATGAAGACAGCGCTTTGTCCGCCGGCCACGCGGAATACCTGCGCGGCGGCGACCGCCTGCCGTGGTTCTCGGACGGCACGCAAGACAATTTTATCGCCCTGCGCAGCATGGATTGGCAATTGCACATCTACGGCGAGCCGGCGCCCGAGCTGCTCGACGAGGCGCGCGTGCTGAAACTGCCCGTGCATTGCTATACCTATAACGTGGCCGCCAAGCTGGCCGGCCTGGGCCGCGACGCGGCCTACCTCGTGCGCCCCGACGGCCACATCGCGCTGGCCCTGCACCTGCAGGAAAGCGGCGCCCTGCGCGCCCTGGCCTTGCGGCTGGGCCTGCATTTCGGTCCTGCCGAACCGGGCAAGACGGCGCCACGGCCCGTGTAGGCCGCCGCACTCAAGGTTTGTGCTGCATCAACGCGTTGAGATTTAATTTACTTGCTTTGTTTGCTTTGTTTGACTTCGTGTCCTATGCATGAAACATGCATTGCAAGGAGTTGGCCATGTCAAACACATCAAACACACGTCGCCCTGCCGGCAATGGCGACACCGGCACAATTGATGAGGCAGCCCCCGAAGCCGCGCAGGCTCCAGCCGCGCCCTCGCTGGCCAGGCAGCTGGCGGATACGCTGGCTGCCAGCGCCACCGGCTTGCGCTTCAACATTGCGCAAGACACCTTCCAGGAAGCCTATGCATCGCTGCTGGACGCCGTGCCGCGCGACGACCGCCCCGCACTGCTGGCGCAAATGCGGCGCGACCTCGATATCGTGGCCGAGCGCGAACTGAACCTGGCTTCAGGCAACGACGCACAGACAGGCCGCGTCAGCACCCGGCAATTCATGCGCGGCCTGGAAGAACAGGAACGGCAGCAGCGTGAAAAAGACGTGGCCTCGCACAGCTTGCTGTCCGGCCCCGAATTGCGTGCCCGGCTGGCAGTCACGCCGCAGGCACTCAGTGCGGCACTGAAAGCCAGACGCCTGTTCGCCTTGCGCGGCGCCTCCGGCGAATATGTTTACCCGGCATTTTTCGCCGATCCCCGCCACGACCGGCACACGCTGGAAAAAATCAGCAAAATTCTCGGCGACTTGCCCGGCGCCGCCAAATGGGACTTTTTTACCATCCCGCGCCTGTCGCTGGGCGGCAAGTCGCCGCTGCAAGCCTTGGCAAAAGGAAAACTCGACACCGTAATGGCGGCCGCCCGCGCCTACGCTGACGAATAACAACGCTACCGTGGCAACCTTGCGCCTGCCCAAGCTGGCGATGGCATCGGCCACGCCGCTATCCACGCACCACGACTTCGGCCAGGTGGCCACGCAACTGGGCATCCGCAGCGCCTGGCCTTGAAGCTGCCCGGAACATGCAACCGTGTTGCACTGCCGCATCGACTTCGCATCGACTGTATAATGGCGGCTACCATCGCATTTTTCTCTGGCGCAAGCGCCGCGATCAAGCGAACCGCATTCATTCCCCTTAGCCCTACCCATGACGACCATTACACTCTACGGTATCCCCAACTGCGATACCGTCAAAAAGGCCCGCACCTGGCTGGCCGCGCAGCAACTCGATTTCACCTTCCACGACTTCAAGAAGCAGGGCCTGGAACGTGCCACCGTCGAAGCGTGGCTCGGGCAATTGCCGTGGGATGTGCTGGTCAACAAGAAAGGCACGACCTGGCGCGCCCTGTCCGACGAGCGCAAAGCCGCCACCGTCGATGCGGCCAGCGCCCTGGAACTGATGCTGGAAAACCCGTCCATCATCAAGCGCCCCGTGCTGGACAAGGATGGCCAGTTCAGCGTGGCGTTTTCCGATGCGCAGTACAAGAGCATTTTTTCAGTTTAAACCCGACACCTGCAAGGCTGGGGTCGTACGGGGACGCCGAGTCCCAAAAGTACGCCCCCGCTCCACACCATGACCACCTCCAAAACCCTCGCCCTGACCGAAAAACTGATCGCCCTGTCCTCGGTCACGCCCGACGACAAGGGCTGCCAGCAGCACCTGATCGACCTCCTCACGCCGCTGGGCTTTGTCTGCGAGACGATACAGTCGAACGACGTCACCAATCTGTGGGCACGCCGCGGCACGACCTCGCCCGTGTTTGTCTTTGCCGGCCATACGGACGTGGTGCCCACCGGCCCCGTCGAGCAATGGCGCTCGGAACCGTTCATTCCCACGCACCGCGACGGCAAGCTGTACGGCCGTGGCGCGGCCGACATGAAGACGTCGATCGCCGCCATGGTGGTCGCTTGCGAGGAATTCATCGCCGCCACGCCCGGGCACACGGGTTCCATCGCCTTTTTGATCACCAGCGACGAGGAAGGCCCGGCCACGGACGGCACAGTCATCGTCTGCGAGCAACTGAAGGCGCGCGGCGAACAGATCGACTATTGCCTCGTGGGCGAGCCGACCTCGAGCGCGCAGTTGGGCGACATGATCAAGAACGGCCGCCGCGGCTCCCTGTCGGGCCGCTTGACGATCAAGGGCGTGCAAGGCCATATCGCCTACCCGCACCTGGCGAAAAACCCGATCCACGAAGCGGCGCAGGCGCTGGCCGACCTGGTCGAGGAAAAATGGGACGCCGGCAACGAGTATTACCTGCCGACCTCGTGGCAAATGTCCAACATCAACGCGGGCACGGGCGCCAACAATGTGATCCCGGGCGACATGGTGATCGACTTCAATTTCCGCTTTTCCACGGCCAGCACGGCCGAGGGCTTGCAGGAACGGGTCCACGCCATCCTCGACAAGCATGACTTGCAATACGATTTGCAGTGGACCCTGAGCGGCCTGCCCTTCCTCACGCCGCGCGGCACCTTGAGCGATGCGCTGTCCTCCGCCATCCTGGAGGAAACGGGCATCGCGACGGAGCTGTCGACCACGGGCGGCACCTCGGATGGCCGGTTTATCGCGCAAATCTGCCCCCAAGTGATAGAATTCGGGCCGCCCAATGCCAGTATTCACAAGATCGACGAGCACATCGAACTGCGCCACATCGATCCCCTGAAGAATATTTACCGGCGCACGCTGGAGCATTTGCTGCCCGTCTGAACCAGAATACCGAGGCCCGTCACGGCGGGCCAGAACACCGTCTTTTCGAGAATGCCATGACCCCGAACCCGTTTTCCACGCCACGCGACCTGCTGCGCTACGCCGTTACCCGTTTCAATACCGCCAAGTTGTTTTTCGGCCACGGCAGCGCCGAAGCGTTCGACGAAGCGGCCTATCTGATCCTGCACACCTTGAAGTTGCCGCTCGACAAGCTCGAACCGTTTCTCGACGCCAAATTGCTGCCGTCGGAAATCGCCAGCGTCATGACGGTCATCGACCGCCGCAGCATCGACCGCGTGCCGGCCGCCTACATCACCAAGGAAGGCTGGCTCGGCACCTACAATTTCTACGTCGACGAGCGCGTGATCGTGCCCCGCTCCTTCATCGCCGAGCTGATCCCTGAATACTTCTCGCCATGGGTGGCGGAACCGGAAGCCGTGGAAAACATCCTGGAACTGTGCACCGGCTCGGGCTGCCTGTCGATCATGATGGCTGACGCCTTCCCGAACGCCACCGTCGATGCCGTGGACATTTCCGCCGACGCGCTGGCCGTGGCCAAGCGCAACGTCGACACGTACAAATTGCAAGACCGCGTGAACCTGATCAAATCGGACCTGTACACCAACGTGCCGGCCAAGAAATATGATTTGATCATCAGCAACCCACCGTACGTGAATTCCGCGTCGATGGGCGCCCTGCCCCAGGAGTACCTGGCCGAACCGCAAATCGCCCTCGACGGCGGCAGCGACGGCATGGACCTGGTGCGCAAGATCATCGCCGGCGCGGCCGAGCGCCTGACGGACGACGGCATCCTGATGATTGAAATCGGCAACGAACGCGCCTACGCGGAAGCGGCCTTCGGCGAGCTGGGCCTGACCTGGCTGACGACGAGCGCCGGCGACGACATGGTCTTCCTGCTGACTGCCGAGCAGCTCAAGCTGGTTTGATCGACTTGGTAGGTCGGATTAGCGTAGCGTAATCCGACATGCCTGTGCGGCACCCGTCGGATTACGCCCTTCGGGCTAATCCGACCTACACGATGTTTTTACGGCGAGGGGTAAAGCCCAGCCTTTACAAAGAAAAAAAATGATACGTTTCCTACAAGTAAGCCTGATGCGCGGCATCAAACCGTTGCTCGAACAAGTCGATGTCACCCTCAATCCGGGCGACAAGATCGGCCTGATCGGCGCCAATGGCGCGGGCAAATCGAGCCTGTTCGCCATGATGCGCGGCGAATTGCACCCTGACCAGGGCGAGATCGATTTCCCGGCCAAATGGCGCGTGGCTTACGTGGCGCAGGAAACGCCGCCGCTGGACCGTGCCGCGCTCGACTATGCGATCGATGGCGACATCACCCTGCGCAAACTGGAAGCGGAACTGGCGCGCCTGGAATCGGAACCGGCCACGTCGGAAAACGGCATCGCCATCGGCGAAATCTACAGCGCGCTGGCCGATGCCGACGCGTATACCGTGCAGTCGCGCGGCGAGCAATTACTGCTGGGCCTGGGCTTTACCCTGGACCAGATGCAACAGCCTGTCGCCAGCTTCTCCGGCGGCTGGCGCATGCGTCTGAACCTGGCGCAAGCGCTGATGTGCCCGTCCGACCTGCTGCTGCTCGATGAACCGACCAACCACTTGGATCTGGACGCCATCATCTGGCTGGAAGACTGGCTGAAACGCTACGCCGGCACCCTGTTGATCATTTCCCATGACCGCGACTTCCTCGACGAAGTGGTCAACGTGGTCGTGCACATCGACGAGCGCAAGCTGAAACGTTACTCGGGCAACTATTCGAGCTTCGAGCGCCAGCGCGCGGCGCAGATGATCCTGGCCGCCGGCGCGCTGGAAAAGCAGCAGCGCAAGCGTGCCCATCTGGAATCGTTCGTAAACCGCTTCAAGGCGCAAGCCTCGAAAGCGCGCCAGGCGCAAAGCCGCATGAAGGCGCTGGCGAAGATGGAAGAACTGGCGCCGTTGCGCGCCGCCGCCGAATTCTCGTTCGAATTCCGCGAGCCGCTGTCGGCCCCGAATCCGCTGCTGGTGATGGAAGACGTCGACGCGGGCTACAAGATCGAAAACGAAGCGACGGGCGAGATCACGCACAAGACCATCGTCAACGGCATCAAGTTTTCGCTGCAGATCGGCCAGCGTATCGGCTTGCTGGGCCAGAACGGCGCCGGCAAATCGACGCTGATCAAGACCATCGCCGGCGAACTGATGCCTTTGAGCGGCGACGCCACCATGGGCAAGGGCCTCAACATCGGTTATTTTGCCCAGCACCAGGTGGAAATGCTGCGCCATGACGAATCGCCGCTGTGGCATCTGGCCAAGATCGCCCCGACCGTGCGCGAGCAGGAACTGCGCAACTTCCTGGGCGGCTTCAACTTCCCCGGCAACATGGTCACCGCTTCGATCGCCCCGTTCTCGGGCGGCGAAAAAGCCCGCCTGGCGCTGGCCCTGATCGTCTGGCAGCGTCCGAATTTGCTGCTGCTCGATGAACCGACCAACCACCTGGACCTGGAAACGCGCGAAGCGCTGACGGAAGCGCTGGCCCAGTTCGAAGGCACCTTGGTCGTCGTATCCCATGATCGCCATTTGCTGCGCGCCACCACGGACGAATTCATCATCGTCGCCGACGGCAAGCTGCAGCCGTTCGACGGCGACCTGGACGACTACAAGGATTGGCTGTTCAAGACCAAGCTGGGCAAAGGTACCGATGTGCTGCCGGCCGCCGGCAAGGCCAACAAGACCGACTTCCCCGTGACTTCTTCCGTACCTGCGCCGACAGCCGCCCCTGCCGCGCCCGTGCGCGACAAGCGCCAGGAAGCGGAAGACCGCCAGAAGGCGGCCGCCCTGCGCAAGCCGATCGAAAACAAGATCAAGCGCCAGGAAGAGCAGATCGCCAAGCGCAACGCGCAAAAGGCGGAAACGGAAGAAAAGCTGGGCGAACCGACCATCTATGACGCCGCCAACAAGGCCAAGCTGAAACAGTTGCTGGCCGACCAGACCTTCTTCACCAAGGACCTGGCGCAGCTGGAAGCGGAGTGGCTCGATCTGCAGGATCAACTGGAAAAACTCGGTTAATCAAGCAGCGACAAAAGACGACCTCCGGGTCGTCTTTTTTAGGCCACCTGCATGGGGCTGGGGCTGCGGATGGCCATCAGGCGGTCGATGTCGACGAGGATCAATCTGCGTCCCGCCACCGTGCCCAGGCCCAGCAGGTAATCGGCTTCCGTCTCGCCCAGGCCGGGCACGGCGGCGATGTCGGCGGGCGCCAGGCTGACGATATCGGTGACGCCATCGACCACCATGCCCATCACGCCGTTGCTCAGCTGCAGGATGATCACGTCGGTGGCCGGGTCGGGCGCGCCGTGGGCGCTGCCGAACGCGGCGCGCATGTCGACGATGGGGATGATCACGCCGCGCGAGACGGCCACGCTGTGCAGTACTTCCCCTTCCGAGGAAAATCGGTCGAGCTCCTTCAGCGGACGCAATTCCCGCACGCAGCGGTAATCGAGGCCGTATTCCAGGCCGCCCAGCCGGAAGCTCAAGTACTGCGTCAGGTATTGCGCGGTTGCGGCGCCAGGCGTGGTCGTCGGCTGCATGGTGTTCCTTTCATCCGGTAAGCGCTGCCAGGATGCGCAGTGGCGCAACGTTGGCCCCATGCTAACCAGCATCGCCGCACCCGGCGTTGAGAAACATCAACTTTCCAGGAAGACATCATCGACTGGCCGCCCCGGCCTTGCGCCGGCGCAGCCAACTTCCCTTACAATAGCTGCATCGTTTCCCCACAGGCAGGCCATGCAACACCTCGTCAACCCCGCTGAAGTTGAATTTTCCGCCATCCGCGCCCAGGGCCCGGGCGGGCAGAACGTCAACAAGGTGTCCAGCGCCATCCATTTGCGCTTCCCCATCGCCGCCTCGTCGCTGCCGGAAGCGTACAAGGAGCGCCTGCTGGCCCTACGCGACAGCCGCATCAGCAAGGACGGCGTGCTGGTGCTCAAGGCGCAGCAGTCGCGCAGCCAGGAGCAGAACAAGGAAGAAGCGCTGCGCCGGCTGCAGGAAATCATCGACAGCGTGACCTTCCTGCCCGCCGTGCGGCGTGCCACCAAGCCCACGCGCAGCTCGCAGCGGCGCCGCCTCGACAGCAAAAGCACGCACAGCGTGCTGAAACAGTCGCGCGGCAAGGTCACCGATTAAACGCTAGGGCGGCGGCACATACGTCCAGTCCAGGCTGCCTGTACTATCCGCAAACACGGCTTGCGTGGCCGGCGTGGCGCTGCGCAGCAAGGCCTTGATCTCTTTCGGCGGCCGGTCGTAGACCTTGAGCGGTCCGGGCGGCACCACCAGGGCGCGCACCGTCGTCTCGCCATCGACCAGGCCCAGGGTGCAGCGCGACTGGCCGGCCGTCGCCTGCCGCTCCTGGCGCAATTGCTCCACCAAGGCCAGCATCTGCGCGTGCAGGATTTCCGACTGCTTGACTTCCACGCGCAGGCGCGCCACTTCCTTCAGGACGGGAGCGATGCGCGCGGCCAGCTTGTCGTATTGCAACTGTTGCGTTGGCTGCAGCTGCAATTCGCCGCGCCGCAGCTGGCCCGCCAGGGTCAGGTAGTTGCGCACTTCCGGTAATTGCGCAATGGCATCGATTTCCTGCTGGCGCTTGTGCTGCAGCTGCTGGTACTGCGCGGCCTTCGCCACGCTTTCCGCGATTCTCTGCTCCAGGGCGCTCAAGTCGGGCACCAGCGGGAACAGCAGCATCTCCACCTGCTTGCGCGGGCCGGCGCTGCCGATGCGGATGGTACGCGCCGCCACGGCGCAGCCTTCGGCCAGTTCGATGACGACCTCGTCGGCGATGATCTCGCAATTGCTGGCACTGTCGATCACCACGCGCGTACCGGCAATGACGCAGCTTTCCGCGCGCTTCACGTGCACTTCGCCGCTCAGCGCCTGCAGCACGGACCCGGAGGCGACGCCCTCGACGCGCACGTCGCCATGTTCATTCAACGCCGTGCCGCCCACCAAGTTGCGCTGTAGCCATATCAGTCCGCCATGCGAGTGCAGATGGCCGTACACGTCGCCATGGATGGTGATGTCGCTGCCGTCGAGCTGGCGCTGCTCCTGCACTTCGCCATACTCCTCGTAGGCGGCGCGCAGCTTGAGGTTGCCCGTGGTGCGGCTGCTGACGCCTTCGCGGCTGACGATCCTGTTTTCGATGGAAATCTTGCCGCTCTCATCGACATTCACGTAGCCATCCTGGGTGGCCACGACGAAATCGCCATCGCTGAAGCGCTCGACCGTCGTGCCCACGCCGGCCACGGCGGCCAGGTCCAGTTCCAGCGGCGCGGGCGGCGGCAGCAGCGTGCCGGCCAGGTCGTAGCCGGGCAAGCCGGGAAACGATGGCAGCAGGCGCAGCAGGCGCGCATGTTTTTTCACTTGCGGAAAGCGGTTCTTGAAACTGAGCAGGTCGAGCCGGCCATCGGGACGTTCGCGCGGCGCATCGTCGCGGTGGATGCCTTGCGACACTTCGACCAGCTGGGCATCGCGCCCCGGCTGCGGCGCCAGCGCCCGCGCCACCGTAATGCGCTCGGCCTTGCCGCTGCCGAGAATGGCGCGCACGGCGGCACTATCGATGCCGTAGTGCACGCCCTTGCACCACAGGTCGGCCACCAGCTCGTCAAATTCGCGCCGGGCCGGCACCTGCCCATCCGCGTCGGGAAGCAATGCTTCGAAATAAAACTCGGCGCTGTCGCCGCGGAGCTTGACCTGTTTATACAGGGCGCGGCGCGGGGGCGGGAATGGCGCCGCGCGGGCGGCGATGCGCAGCAAGGCGTCGCCCTTGGGCGCGGCGCGGGGCGTGGGGGCATGGAACAGGGTCAGCAGGAACAAACCGTAATCGAGTCCGGCCAGCAACTGCCCCGACTGGAACAGCTGATCGACGGCGGCGCGCAGCTGCGCGGGCGCCAGCGACAGGTCGAGGCACACGCCCTCGTCGCGCTGGACGAGGCCATGCGGCAGGCCGCCTGCGGGCACCGCATCAGGAACGGGCGTGTCGTCGTCGCTCACCACTAGCCTCCCCCAGCAACACATTCAGAGAATTGTCTCAGTGCACTAGAACAATATCACGGGGCGTGGCCGTGTGCCTGACTGGGCAACAATGCAGGGGCCATATGCAAACAGGGCCATCTCCTGCGAGATGGCCCTGTCGGATGGAGGGTGCGATGCCTAGCGGCGCGGCGGATTCGAGTAAATATCCTGGCCCACTTCGTTGATCTGGCGGCGCAGGTCGCGGCGCTCGTCGGGCGTCATGCGGCCCGTGCGGCGCGAAGCGTCGGCGCCTTCGTTGGCGCGGCGCTGCTCTTCGGCGCGCGTGTCGAAACTGCGTGCGTCACGCTGTTCGCGCAGTCGCGTATCATTGCTATTGCTGCGCTGTACCTGTTCGTACCGCTGAGCCTGCATTTGCTGCTGGTCGTCACGGCGTGGCGGCGGCTGGTTTTGCGCCAGCGCCAGGCTGGCGGCCAACACGGAACAAACGGCAAATGCGGACAGCACAGTCGTACGTGCGGCGATAGCTGCGCTGGGAGCGGCGTGAATTTTTTTAGTAAAGATATTCATTGGGTTCCTCTTCCGCGATGCCGTATAAACTTAAAGCTGATTTCCACTGTGGCCCCAGTGTATGATGCTTTACACGGTGCAGTAAGAGTAATTGGGTAAAGTTTGTAACACTTTGTAATGGGTCGCCACAGCCCCTTGCCGACGCCGCGCGAGGCGTTACTATAGCAACTAATATAAGATAACACGACACCCTAAATGACCACAACCTCCACTACCGGCAGCAATACAACAACGCAATCGATCCACGGCCACCAGGCAAAAATCATGGTGGTCGATGACGATGTGCGCCTGCGCGACCTGCTGCGGCGCTACCTGACCGAACAGGGCTTCAATGTCTTCACGGCGGAGAGCGCGACGGCCATGAACAAGCTGTGGCTGCGTGAACGCTACGACCTGCTGGTGCTCGACCTGATGCTGCCCGGCGAAGACGGCCTGTCGATCTGCCGCCGCCTGCGCGGCGCGGGCGACCAGACGCCGATCATCATGCTGACGGCCAAGGGCGAGGACGTGGACCGCATCGTGGGCCTGGAAATGGGTGCCGACGACTACCTGCCTAAGCCGTTCAACCCGCGCGAGCTGGTGGCCCGCATCGGCGCCGTGCTGCGCCGCAAGGGTCCCGATGAAATCCCGGGCGCGCCGTCGGAAACGCCGCAAACCTTCGAATTCGGCGACTTCGTGCTGGACCTGGGCACGCGCACCTTGAAAAAGAATGGCGAAACGGTGCCCCTGACCACGGGCGAATTTTCCGTGCTGAAAGTGTTTGCCCGCCATGCGCGCCAGCCGCTGTCGCGCGAGAAATTGATGGAACTGGCACGCGGACGCGAATACGAAGTGTTCGACCGCAGCCTGGACGTGCAGATCTCGCGCCTGCGCAAGCTGATCGAACCCGATCCGTCGAGCCCGCTGTTCATCCAGACCGTGTGGGGCCTTGGCTACGTCTTCATCCCGGACGGACAGCCGCGCTGATCGCTGGCGAGGCATGATGAAGCTTGTTCCCGATATCAGCCTGGCGCGGCTGAAAAGCGGCCTGTTCTGGCGCACCTTTTTGCTGCTCGGCACCTTGACCACGGTCAGCATGATCACCTGGATCGGCATGATTTCCGTCATCCAGCGCGAGCCGCAGGCGCAGCAGATTTCCGCCCAGATCATTTCCGTCGTCACCATCACGCATGCGGCCCTGACGCACTCGGCGCCCGAGCTGCGCCGCGAGCTGCTGTTCGACCTCGTCAGCAATGAAGGCATCCGCATCTTCTCGCTGGAAGAGGACGACCGCATCGAGCCGCCGCCCGACAATTACCTGATGCCCGAGATCGAGGCGCAGGTGAAGGCCAAACTGGGCAAGGACACGCGCTTTTCCGCGCGCGTCAATGGCGTGGCCGGCTTCTGGGTCAGCTTCAAGATCGACGACGACGAATACTGGCTGATGCTGGACCGCGAGCGCCTGCGCGGCCTGACGGGCTTCCAGTGGCTGGGCTGGGCCAGCCTGGTATCGCTGCTGTCCCTGCTGGGCGCGGCCATCATTTCCAGCCTGATCAATCTGCCGCTGTCGCGTCTGACGGCGGCGGCGCGCGACATCGCCAAGGGCAAGCAGCCGGCGCCGCTGCCGGAAAAGGGCCCGATCGAAATCATCGAGGCGAACCGCAGCTTCAACCAGATGGTCGATGATCTAAAACAAGTGGAATCGGACCGCGCCGTGATTCTGGCCGGTATTTCGCACGACTTGCGCACGCCGCTGGCGCGCATGCAGCTGGAAGTGGAAATGGCCAACCTGTCGGACGAGGCGCGCGAAGGCATCCAGTCCGATATCGGGCAGATGGACGCCATCATCGGCCAGTTCCTCGACTACGCCAAGCCGACGGAAGCGTCGAGCTTTACCGACGTCGACCTCAGCGGTTTGCTCCACGACATGACGCGCGAAGCGATGCGCCTGCCGGACGTGAAGGTCAACGCCACCATCGCCGAGGGCGCGCACGCGATGGGCAACCCCACCGACTTGCGCCGCGTGCTGAACAACCTGATCGAGAATGCGCGCCGCTATGGCAAGACGCCAGGCAGCGACGTGACGGAAATCGACATCGCCTGCCACGTGCGCACCAGCCACGGGACGAAAAAGGTCATCATCGAGGTGCAGGACCACGGCACGGGCGTGCCGGCGGAAAAGATCGAGCAGCTGATGAAACCGTTCACCCGCCTCGACACGGCGCGCGGGCAAGCCAACGGCGCCGGGTTGGGCCTGGCCATCGTCGACCGCGTGCTGCTGCGCCACGGCGCCGAATTGCAAGTGCGCAACCGCGAAGGCGGAGGCCTGGCGTTTCAGATCAGTTTGCCGGCGGTGTAATTTATGTAGGTTGGATTAGCACGGCATCGCCGTGCGTCATCCAACGCCAACGCCGCCCGATAGCCATCAAGCCGACGCCTGCTCCTGCACCAGCAATTTACTCATCAACAATTCCGTCGCGCCATAGCCGTACAGGGAATCGCTTTCCATGCCCGGCGTGTCGAAGGGGATCGATTCCTCGCGGTCCAGCTTGGCCGGATCGGCGTCCGCATAGCTGGCGCGCCAGGCGCGCTGCAGGGATTCATTGCGGCGGATAAACGCCGGCATGGGCCACTCGTCGCGGTTCCAGTGGCGGCTGTCGCCCAGCAGGGGCCAGCGCTCGTTGAGCAGGGCCATGTCGCCCGTGCGCAGGCGGCGCACGGCCTGTTCCGGCCGCAAGCCTTCGAGCTCATCGAGCGTCGGCAAGAGATCGCGTCGTGGTCCGAACATATACGCCAGCATGATGCGCCCGGCAGGCGCCGTGCGCGCCACCACGCCGACGGCATAACCGCCGCCCGGCAAAGGCACGGCAAACCAGCTGCCTTCTCGGTATGGTAATGATTTCATTTCTGCAAACTCCCCCAAAATCGTGTTCGGGGCACAGTCTACGCGAAGCAAAGGTCATGTGGCGCATGGTACGCCACAACAACAAACCAATAGTTACAATATTTTCTCGTCATAGTGATACTGGGCAACAATTGGCCCCGCCTTGAACAGCGCTTCCTTCATGGCCGCGTCCAGGCGCGCGTCGCGGCGGCGCATCCATTCGAGCAGCATTGCCGCTTCCTTGCGGCTGGTGTCGCCCGCATGCGCGAGCACGCGGCGCAGTTCGGGGTCCGTGCACGCCTCGAAACGCTGGCTGTTCAAGTCCAGCGCCTGCAGCGCGGCGATGGTGGCGCCGATGGCGCGGTGCATGTCGAGCGCGGTGGCCGGCAAGCCGGATTCTTCCAGTGGGACGGTGGTCATGCGCATTCCTTTTCGCGTGGTGGTGACATCGGCTGCATTCTCCACCGCGCGGGCGAAAAGCTCAAGCGTCCACGACACGATTTCACCCGTTCGGCCATAATCATGCCTCAGCAACAGCCTACACCTCGGCAGCGGGAGCCCCATGTTCAATTTCGATTTTTACAATCCGACGCAAATCCTCTTCGGCCAGGGCCAGATCGCCGCCATCGCCGGCCTGATCCCGCCGCAGGCGCGGGTCCTGATGACCTACGGCGGCGGCAGCATCAAGCAGAACGGCGTCTACGATGAAGTCAGGGCGGCGCTGGCCGGCCACACGGTGCTGGAATTTGCCGGCATCGAACCCAATCCCAGCTATGAAACCCTGATGCAGGCCGTGGCCATGGTGAAAAGCGAGCGCATCGATTTCCTGCTGGCCGTCGGCGGCGGTTCCGTGGTCGACGGCACCAAGTTCATCGCCGCCGCCGCCCTGCACGAGGGCGAAGCGTGGGACATCCTGGCGAAGGGCGGCAAGATCGTCGAAGCCGCCCTGCCCTTCGGCACGGTGCTCACCTTGCCGGCCACGGGTTCCGAAATGAATGGCTCGGCCGTGATCACGCGCAAGGCCACGCAGGAAAAGCGCTCGTTCATGAGCCGCAAGGTGTATCCGAAATTCTCCGTGCTGGACCCGTCGAAGACGTTCACCTTGCCGCTGCGCCAAGTGGGCAATGGCGTCGTCGATGCGTTTGCGCATGTGATGGAGCAGTATCTGACCTATCCCGTGAACGCGTCCGTGCAGGACCGCTTCGCCGAAGGCATTTTATTGACCCTGATCGAGGAAGGCCCGAAAGCCCTGTCGCACCCGGACGACTACGACGTGCGCGCCAACGTGATGTGGAGCGCCACTCTGGCCTTGAACGGCCTGATCGGCGTGGGCGTACCGCAGGACTGGTCCACGCACGCCATCGGCCACGAATTGACGGCCCTGTACGAGCTCGATCATGCGCAGACGCTGGCCATCATCCTGCCCAGCATGTTGCGCGTGCGCAAGCAGGCCAAGCGCGCCAAGCTGCTGCAATACGCGGCCCGCGTGTGGGGCCTCGATGGCGGCGACGAGGATGGCCGCATCGAGGCGGCCATCGCGCGCACGGAATTCTTCTTCCGCCACATGGGCGTCAAGACGCGCCTGGCCGACTATGGCCTGAACCATGCCAGCGTGGACGCCGTCGTGTCCGCCCTGGAAGCGCACGGCATGACGGCGCTGGGCGAGCAGCGCGAAGTGACGCCCGCCGTCAGCCGCAAGGTGCTGGAACTAAGTCTGTAGATTTCGTCGACACTGTTGTAAAACGGTCGGCCAGTGGGACAACTGGCCGTGCTTCATGCTAAGCTGTCATTTCGCTAGGGGTCCTGGAGCAGTCATCCGGGTGAGAGATACCCTTCGTACCTGATCTGGATAATGCCAGCGAAGGAAAGCGCAAAGTACCTCCCTCCTTTGATAGCTCCTGCGTTGGCGCCAGCCGAACAAGCAGCCTGCCGTGCTCTTTCCCGAGACGGCTTGAACCACGAGCAATCTATGTCCACACCGAATTTATCCGTTTCCGTCCTGACACTGGCCATCCTGCACGCGTTTGCCGCGCCTGCCCTGGCCGCAAATGACACCACCGAAGCGGCCGACCCGCAGGCGCAAAGCATGGCCGAAGTCGTCGTCACGGCCAGCAAGGCGCCGGCCGCCAAGCGCGCCTCCGTGGGCGGTTTCAGCGATGCGCCGCTACTGCAGACGCCCGCGTCCGTCACCGTCATTTCGCAAAAAGACATGCAGGACTTGCAAATTCGCAATCTCAGCGATGCCGTCAAGCTCGACGCCAGCATCAACGATGCCTACAACGCCGTCGGCTATGCGGAACAGTTTACGATCCGCGGCTTCAAGCTCGACAACAATTCCAGCTACCGCAAGGATGGCGTGGCCATTCCCGGCGACACGCAAATTCCGCTGGAAAACAAGGAACGCATCGAAGTGCTGAAAGGCCTGGCCGGCTTGCAGGCGGGCGTGGCCGCGCCGGGCGGCGTGATCGACTTCATCGTCAAGCGCCCGACCGCCGCACCGCTGCGCACGGTGACCGTGGAAACGCGCGAACGGGGCACCCTGTACGGCGCCGTCGACCTGGGCGGACGCCTGGAAGACACGCGCTTCGGCTACCGCGTCAACGTGGCGGCCGAGCGCTTGCGCTCCTACATCAAGGGTGCGGACGGCAACCGCAAATTCATTTCCGGCGCCTTCGACTGGCAAATTTCGCCGCAAGCCCTGCTGCAGCTCGATGCCGACTACCAGGACAAGGCGCAGGCCACGGCGCCCGGCTTCCAGCTGCTGAACAATAAAACCTTGCCAACCGGTATCAGCGCCGATGCCATGCTCAACCTGCAGCCGTGGACGCGCCCCGTGGAAACCGTCACCAGCAATATCGGCCTGCGCTTCCAGTACGCCTTCAATGACGACTGGCATGCCACCCTGTCGGCCAACCAGCACTCGTTCAAGCGCGACGATTACACGGCTTTCCCGTATGGCTGCAGCGGACAGGACCTGTACCCCGGCTTCTGCGGCAATGGCGATTACGACGTGTATGACTACCGCAGCCTGGGCGAGACGAAAAAACCGCTGAGCGCGCAAGCCATGATCCAGGGCAAGTTCGCCACCGGCTCCCTGCGCCATGACTTCACGGCCGGCGTGTCGACCTTCCGCCGCAAGGATCGTGCCGGCCTGTACGTGTACGACTGGGTGGGCGTGAGCAACATCTATCAGCCGCAGATCGTCGGTACGTCGCCCGGCGTCACGGGCCCCGTGCGCCTGGTGCGCAAGGATACGGAAAACTCCGTCTTCGTGCAGAATATCGTCAGCCTGGCGCCGAACTGGAAGCTGCATGGCGGTTTGCGCCATATCAATGTCGACGGCTACCAGTACGTGCTCAAGGCCGACACGGAAATCCGCGCCAAGCACGATTTCCTGCTGCCGAATGTATCGCTCGTCTATACCCCGCTCGACAATGTGTCCGTGTATGCGGCCTATTCGCAGGGCATGGAACATGGCGGCACGGCCGACCGCAAGGCGATGAATGCCAATGAAGAACTGTCACCGAGCCGCTCGAAGCAGATCGAACTCGGCGCCAAGATGGATGTGACGCCGGACTTCATGCTGGCGGCCAGCCTGTTCCAGATCCGCAAGGGCCTGGAATTCCAGAACACGGCCGGCTACTTCGTGCGCGAAGGCCAGGCCCAGCACCGGGGCCTGGAATTGTCGGCACAGGGCAAGGCAAGCGCCAACCTGAGCCTGGGCGCTTCCGTGACGGCCCTGAACAGCCAGCAGTCAGGCACGGGCAATGCGGACCTCGATGGCAAGCGCGTACCCAACGTGCCCGCCTTCAAGGCGGCCGTGCATGCGGACTATGCCGTGCAACAGGTGGCGGGCTTGAGCGTGAATGGCAGCTGGGAATATGCGGGCAAGAAAGCGTTTGAGTACAACAACACGACCTTCGTGCCGTCGTACCACGTGTTCAACCTGGGCGCCGCCTACGCCACGCGCATCGCCGGCACGCGCGCCGTGCTGCGCGCCGCCGTCAACAACGTGGCCGACAAGTTCTACTGGCGCGACGTGACGCCGGAATCGGACGGCTACCTGTATCCGGGCGCCAGCCGCACGTTCAAAGTCTCGGCGCAGTTCGACTTTTAAACACCTAACCAAACCTACTGCGCGTCGCGATTTGCGGCTTCCGATGCTCACTGTGCATTCGCACAGCTCCGCTTCTCGGCCACAACTCGCTGCCGCTCGCTACGGTTTTGTTAGGCGTTGTAGGGAAAGGAAATGGCAGGCGCTGCAGCAAGCGCCTGCCGCAGCAAGGGCGCCGCCTGTTCCAGGCGCGCTTCCAGGCTGTCGTGCAGCACATGGTAGGCGATGCCGCGCGCGTCGAGCTCGTCGAGCAGATAGCGGTAGATCAGCTGGCGCACGGCTTCGGACTCGCGCTGCAAGCCATCGGCCACCCAGGGGCTGTCGGGCGCCGTCACCAGGGTCAAATCGTAGTGCGCGGCATCGGCCAGGGCCGCCAGCGGGGCATCGGCGCCGTGAAAATAATGGCGGCTGTAGACCACCGTCATCAAGGGCGTCGTGTCACAAAACAGGAAGTGACGCGCTTGCGCGGCGGCGGCCGTCTCGCGTTCGATTTGCGTTCGCGCAATACCATACTGATCCTCAGCAACGGGCACCCTGCCCTGCGTCTCGACGAATTCACGCAAGTACTCGGGCACCCAGACGGTGCCGTAGCGCTCGGCCAGGGCGGCCGCCAGGGTCGACTTGCCCGACGATTCCGCGCCCAGGATGGCCACGCGCACGCAAGGCGCCATCACTTGAGGACCATCGCGCCGGGCGCGGCGGGCGCCGATTTTTTCCACGCCAGCAAGCCGATGATGGCCATCACGACGAAGAAGGCGTACAGCACGGCCGTCAGGGTCAGGCCCTTGTGCACATACAGCCACACATACAGCACGTCGACGATGATCCAGGCGATCCAGTTTTCCAGCTTCTTGCGCGACAACAGGAATTGCCCCACCAGGCTGCCTGCCGTGAGGAAACCATCCGCATGGGGCACGTCCGTGTCCGTCGTCGTCAGCAGCCAGGCGATGAGCAGGAAACCGGCCAGCCAGCCCGCGGCGCAGGCCAGCCAGCCGCGTCCATCGAGGCGCGTGACGGGCAAGGTCTTGCCGCCGCTGGCCGGATGCAGCCACTGATACCAGCCCCAGAACGAGACGCTGATGAACAGCAGTTGCAAGGCCATGTCGCCATACAGGCGCGACTCGAAAAACACGAAACCGTAGGCGGCAGAGGAAATGATGGCGAACAGCCACGCCCAGTGATTCTGGCGGATGTTCAGCGCAACGGTTGTCAGTGCCAGGACAAAGGAAATCAGTTCAAGCGGCGTGGTGGCAAAACCCAGCAGGAGAAGCGTATCGTTCATGGGAATCGTGATGAGGCTGGTGGTGCAGTATGCAATACCGGCCATGAATAAGCAAGATTGCCCTTGCCGTCAGACGCCCTCCCCGCCTCAGGCGAAGCCTGCCCTGGCCGCGCGCGCCAGCGAATGCCGCACGATCAGCTTGTGAAACGGCCGGATCAGCAGGATGTAGGCACGCCCCACCCGGTTATGGCAATGCACGACGCTGGAGACGGTCACGCTGCCATGGCGCCCCGCGTCGCGGTTGCGCAGCACCGACAGGCGAAAGTCCAGGTGGCTGTCGTCCTCGCCCAGGATGATCTCATCGTCGCTGACGGCATAGATGCGGAAGATGCCGATGCGCTTGCCGGGCCGCGCTTCCATCTGTTTTGCCGTCCGGATGCCGAAACGCGCCACGATGGCGTCGCGCACCACCATCAGCTTGCGCGCCCAGCCCGGCTGCTTGCCCAGCAGCTGGCGCGCCAGGCTCTGCATGTCCATCTGGCGCGCCTGCGCGCTGGGCAAATCGACGGCGTAGGCGTCGGCCAGGTTGCTGCCGGGATACAGCGGAGCGATGCTGGCGCTTGGCGGCAACTCCACGGTACGGACGGCAATGTTCATCTCATGCATGTGCTCTCCATGTTTTCAGTGATAACATGCCCATCATACACGACAATGTGAACAGCGATAACATCGAATGACAACAACGAGCACCTACCATCATGGCAACCTGCGCGACACCTTGGTCGCCACCGTCATCGCGCAACTGGCGCAGCAGCACGACGCCACCCTGTCGCTGCGCGAACTGGCGCGCACGGTGGGCGTGTCGGTCGCCGCCGTGTACCGCCACTTCCCCAGCAAGGAAGCCCTGCTGGCCGAGGTGGCGGCGGCCGGTTTCGCCAGCCTGATACAGAAATGGGAAACGCAGCTGCCGCCGCCGGGCAGCTTGCCCGCCGAACAGCGCTTTCAATTGCTGGGCCAGCAATACATCGAATTCGCCCTGGCCGCGCCAGCCCACTACCGGCTGATGTTCGAGCACCAGGACGTGCGCCAGTTCCCCGCCCTGCAGGAAGCGGCGCAAGCATGCTTTCAATATGTGCTGCAGACGGCAGGCGCGGCCGTGCGCGAAGCGGGCCTCGACCCGCGCTGGGACAAGGCCGCCGCCAGCGCCGGCTGGTCGCTGGGCCACGGCTACGTGATGCTGCTGCTGAGCGGCCGCCTGGTCATGGCGGACGGTGGCGACGCGCTGTCGCCGGCCATGGTGCCGCGCTTTTTTCAGTTGCCGATGGAGGCCTTGCGGCAAGCTGCCTTGCCAAGCGGGACAAGCGTCATACAGTCAAATTGACTCGGTTATCGGCAGGCAGAAGTCAGGGCCTGGCAAACCCTGATATAGCGCTTACGCCAGAAGGCCTTGGCGCACCTGCTCGAGCAGGCGCTCCTCTTCATCCGTATCGGCATCGACTTGCGTGACCACGGTCCAGAACGGCGCGCACGTCTTGATCTGGTCGAAGGCATGGCGCGTTTCAAGCCGCACCATGGTTTTCCTGAGGCTGTGCAGATAGCCTTGCTCGATGGCGCAGAGCAGCTCGTCATCGGCGGCGTCGATCAGCTCGCTTAAAGCATCTTCGATCCTTGCGTGGCCCTCTTCCCATAATTGCCCGATTTCCGGCACATCGGCTTCCATGCACTCGTTGGACCAGTCAGGAGGATAGTAATCGCGCGCCCTGTTACCGGGATCGGTGTCAAAGCTCAGCGAAATGGATGGAAACGATACGGCGTTGAAGGCAAAGGCTGAAAATGCCTGATCCTTGAAAGCGGACGCGCCCAGCAGCGCCAGCGATGCATTGGCCAGCCTGAACCAGGTCGCTTCGACGTCGTGCGTCGTTTCAAACGCGTGCCAATCCGGCGGCAAATCGGTAGTCTGGGACATGGGGGGCCTGTCGAAAAAGAATAGCGGTGAATAATGCGGGAAATTATACGTGGCGCAGGCAATACGGCAGGCGATGGCCGCGCGTACTGTGCGGGCGGATGCAGGGACCGCAAACCGGAGAACAGGAGCTGCGGATCCTCCCTTGTATTGCCGCAAAAAAGCCGCATCGGCCCTGCGGCGGATGCGGCTTTGCGCTAGCGCAAGCTGAAGATTACTTCTTGGCAGCCTTCGGATACTTGATCGTCATTTCCTGCAGCAAGTTGTCCGCGTGGTCCACTTCCTTCATTACCCACAGCATGTAGCGGATGTCGAGGTGGATGGCGCGCGTGATGGCCGTGTCGAAGTACCAGTCCTTGGTGATCGATTCATATGTGGAATCGAAGTTCAGGCCGATCAGTTCGCCACGCTTGTTCATCACGGCCGAGCCGGAATTGCCGCCCGTGGTGTCCGCGCTGGTGAGGAAGTTGACGGGCACCGTGCCCAGGGCCGGGTCGCGGAACTGGCCGTAGCGTTTTTGCTTGACGGCGTCGAGCAGCGCTTGCGGCGCTTCGAACGGGGCCTTGCCCGTGACTTTCTCGACGATGCCTTCCACGGTCGTGAACGGCCCCTTGGTGATGCCGTCGCGCGGCGAGTATGGCGAGACCGTGCCGTAGGTGACGCGCAGGGTCGAGTTGGCGTCAGGATAGACCGGCTTGCCTTGCGATTTCTTCCACGCGATCACGGCTTGCATGTATTGCGGAATCACGCGCTCCAGGTTGCCGTCGATTTCCTTGCGGCGCTCTTCCAGCGCCAGCTCCACCGGCTGCAGCTTGACGGCCAGCTGCATGAAGGCATCGTCGGACTGGGCAACGGCAGCCTGGTCCTTGTCCAGCCAGGCCAGGCGCTTGGCCGTGTCAGCCAGTTGCGTCTGCTGGTACAGGGCCGCCACGGCGCCTGGGGCCGGCAGCAGCGCGTCCAGGCCTTGCGGATGGCTCTTCGGCGCCAGCTGGGCGTAACGCTTCAGGCCCGCCTCAAAACGCGCCTGGTCGACCTTGTTGACGTACGACTGTTCCAGGCGGGCCAGACGGGCCTTGATGAAGGCCAGGTCGCGCTGCTGGAAGCCCGATTCCCGCTCGGCGTCCGGCTTCTGGCGCTCTTGCGACAAACGGTAGACGGTGCGCGCGCTTTTCAGCAGATCGCTGTTGGTGGCCACGCTCCAGGCGAACTCTTCTTCGCTCAGGGCCATGTCGCTGGCGATCGCCGCGTCCAGTTCGGCCAGCAGGGTCGCCGACACGTTCGGCTGCTTCGCGTACCAGGCGCGGAACTCGGCATCCTGCCCATCCTTGATGGCGGCGATGTCCTTGCGGGCGAAACCATCGAGCAAGCCCTGGGTTTTCTTCAGCACGTTGTTGATGCTTTTCACCACGCTGGCGTAGCGCACGGCGGAGGCGGCATCACCCTGCGTCGCATCGGCCATCACGGCCAGGTCAGCTTGCAGTTCGGACACTTTCAGGGGGAAGGCCGTATCGCGCGCGAAGCGGATTTCCGCCGGCAGCTTGTAGCGGCTGGTGCGGCCGGGGTAGCCCGCCAGCAAGATGCCGTCGCCGGCCTTCAAGCCTTCGGCCGAGACCACCAGGAAGTCTTTCGACTTGTACGGCACGTTGTCGGGCGACGGGTCGGCCGGACGGCCATCCTTGCCCACGTAGGCGCGCAGGAACGAGTAATCGCCCGTGTGGCGCGGCCATTCGTAGTTGTCGGTATCGCCGCCGAAGTTGCCGATCTTGTCCGATGGCGCGTACACGAGGCGCACGTCGCGTATCATCATCTGGCGGATGCGGTAGTACTCGAGGCCGCGGTGGAAGGCGGGCACGGAGCAGCGGTACATCTTGTCCGTCTCGCATTCGGCGATCAGGTCCTTGATGCGCTTTTCCACGGCTTCGTGGCGCGCGCGGCCGCTCATGTCGGCCGTCAAGCCTTTCAGCACGCGCTCGCTGACGTTCTCCACCTTGTCCGTCACATACACGAGGCTGTTCGGACCGCCCGGCAGCTCTGCGGCGCGCGTCTTGGCCAGAAAGCCGTTGGTGATGTAATTATGTTCCGGCGTGGAATTGCGCTGCACGGCGCCATACGCGCAGTGATGGTTCGTCACCACCAGGCCCGCGTCGGAGACGAAAGCGGCCGAGCAGCCGCCCAGCGACACGATGGCGCTCATCGGGTGCTTGCTCAGGTCGGCGAGTTTTTCTGCAGGAATGTCGATGCCGACCCGTTTGAGCTCGGCTTTCAGCTGTGGCAGCTGGTGTGGTTGCCACTGCCCTTCGTCGGCGTGTGCGCCGGCGAACGCGCCCAACAAGGCGACTGGTAAAACGATTGTTTTGAACAAGATATGCCCCTCCATAAATAGCAGGCGAAAGTATAGCCTGTCCAAGGGGCCTGAGTCGGCAAAAATTAACCCTTTGCAATTTCTGTATCAGGCGGGCGGACGCCCCACGCCCTGCAGGGGAATCTGCAATGACAGCCGGCAGCCGGCGCCCGATACCGGCAAGCCCACCTCGAAATGCCCGCCCAGCGCCGTCACCCGCTCGGCGATGCCGATCAGTCCAAAACACTGTTTCTTGCGCTGCTGCTGCGGCGTGATGCCGATGCCGTTGTCGCTGATGGTCACGTACACGGCGCACGCATCCGAACTGAGCTCGATCTCGACCTGGCTGGCCTGGGCGTGCCGCATGACGTTGCTGAGCGCTTCCTGCACGATGCGGAACAGCACGATCTCGGCCTGGCTGCTGATGGCGGCAAACAGGGCCTCGTCGCGTATCAGCAGGCGGCAGGCGACGCCGCTGCGCTTGCGGAAGTCGCCCACCTGCCACTCGATGGCCGCCTGCAAGCCCAGGTCCAGCGCCATCGGGCGCAACTCGTTCATGATGCCGCGCACGCTCTTGATGGTGGTGTCGACATTGCTGAGCACGGCGCCGACGCGGCGGTGCAGGCGCGGATGGGAACCCTCGGTGCGCGCGCTGAGCATGGAAATGTCGATGCGCAGCGCCAGCAGGTTTTGCCCCAGTTCATCGTGGATATCGCGCGAAATGCGCTTGCGCTCGTCTTCCTTGGCCGTTTCCAGGTGCAGCGCCAGCTGGCGCAGCTGCGCGTGCGACTGGCGCAGGGCGCCATCCATCAGCTTGCGTTCCGTGATGTCCGTGTGCGCCACCACCACGCGCAGCGGCCCTTCGCCGAGAAAACGGCTGATCCTGGCCTGCGACCAGCGGGGACCCGAGCGCGTGGCAAATTCATACTCGAGCGCAAACGTGTCGGCAGTGCCCGCAATGACGGAGCGGATGCCGGCGGCCAGCTCGCGTCCGGCGCTGCGCTGCCAGCGCGGGTCCGTCTCGCAAAATTCCAGGTACTTCAGCGGCCGCGGGATTTTCCCGACGAAGGCCAGGCACGCCTGGTTCGCATGCACGATGCTGCCCGCCTGGTCCAGCACCAGCACGCGGTCCGTCAGCGAATCGATGGTGGCATGAAAGAAACGCTCGGCATCGCGCAAGGCTTCCTGCGCCCGCTCGCGCTGGTGCACTTCCAGCTGCAGGTGCTGGTTGGCCCGCAGCAATTCGGCCGTGCGGTCGATGACCCGCTGGTCCAGCTCGCGGTGCAGTTCGCGCAAGTCCGCCTCGGCCAGCTTGCGCTCGGTGATATCGGAAAACACGCCGACAAAATGGCTGATGGCGCCGTCCTGGCTGCGCATGGGCGTGATCGACAGCGATTCGACGAAGCGCTCGCCATTCTTGCGCCGGTTCACCAGCTCGCCATACCAGCTGCCATCCTGGTGCAGGCTGCGCCACATGGCTTCATAAAACTGCGGCAAGTGCGTGCCGCCGCCGAGGAAGGACGGGTCGCGCCCGATGGCTTCCTCCGCCTGGTAACCGGTGATGGTGGTGAAGGCCGGGTTGACGGAAATGATGCGGTTGGCGCTGTCCGTCACCAGCACGCCTTCGCGGATGCTGTCGAGGATGACAAAGGCGCGCCGCAAGGCCGATTCGCGCGCGTGCTCGTCGCCCAGGTCCGTCACCAGCATGCGCGCCGTGACGCTGGCCGCGTCGAAATTGGCCTCGATGCGCACCATGCCCATGCCGCCCGTGCCGCCCGCCTCCGCTTCGAACAGCTGCGCTTCGAGCACCTGGCGCGCGCCGCTGGTGAAGACAGCGTCGAGGAAGCGGCGGAAGCTGCCCTGGGCCTGGGGCGCGACGAATTGCTCGAAGCGCCGCCCCAGCAGCTGGTTCTTGTCGCGCTGTAACAAGCCGCAAGCGGCCACGTTGACGCGCGTGACGACGCCATCGCGCGCCAGCGAAAAATAGCTGACGGGCGCCTGTTCATACAGCTGCGCATAACGGTCGCGGCTGCTTTCAAATTCGTTCTTCAGCTGTTCCAGCTCGGCCAGGGCCGCGCTTTGCATTTCCAGCTCGATCTGGCTGACCTGCAACTCGTGCAGCTGACGCATCACGTCTTCATTCGACTGCGGCGGCGGCACGGGCTGGCGCTGCTCCGCCGCCAGCAGTTCCGCCTGCTCTCTCAGCCGGGCAGGCACGGCGCCGCTGTCGAATGGTTCGCTCATGACACGTGCTCGCCGCTACCGCCGCCCGCCACAGTGCCGGACTGGATCTGGCGCAGCTGGGCTTCCAGTACCTTCGACTCGGTAATGTTAATAAAGGTCACCACCACGCCATCGATGACATTTTCCACCGTGCGGTACGGCATGATGCGCACGTTGTACCAGCGCCCGTTCTTGGTCTGCACCTGCCGTTCGCAAAACACCAGGCTGCGGATGACTTCCAGCGCGTCCGCCTCCAGGTTCGGGTAGGCCAGGTCGTTGACGATGTCGCTGAGCGGGCGGCGCAAGTCCGTCTGGATCAGCTTGTAGATTTGCGTGGCCGGCGCCGTGAAGCGGCGGATGCGCAGTTCGCTGTCGAGGAAGATGGTGGCAATATCGGTACTATTGAGCAGGTTTTTCATGTCACTGTTGACCAGCGACAAATCGTCGACCTTCGATTGCAGCTCGGCATTGACCGTGTACAACTCTTCATTGAGCGACTGCATTTCTTCCTTCGAGGTGGTCAGCTCTTCGTTCGCAGATTGCAACTCTTCATTGGTCGACTGCAATTCCTCGTTGGCCGATTTCAATTCTTCGCGCGAGGTCTGCATCTCGTCGCGCACGGCCTGGATTTCATTGCGCGCCTGGATCAGCTGCTGCTCCAGTTCCAGCACCTTGGGGTTCGGCGAGCGACCCCGGCGCGGGGTAGCCGCCAGCGGTACGCTGGCAAACGTGACGAAGACCATGCCCCGCAGCTCTTCGGGCTGAAGCAAGGCTTCCGCCGTCAAATCCACGCCCTGCGCCTGTCCTGCGTGATCCTTGAGCACCAGGCCATTCAGGCGTACCAGGCTGTCGCTTTGCAGCGCCTGCTTGATCAGGCCCGCCAGCTCGTAGCGCAAGCCGTCACGCGCCATCGCGTGGATATTCCAGTTGGCCTTGCCTGCGGCCGGTTCGAGAAACGCGCCCGTGCGGCCATTGATGTACAGAATGTCCCCATCCTGATTCAGCAGCACGGCCGCAGGCGAGTATTTCTGGAGCAACAATTGCTCGACATGGGATTGAATTTTTCCGGGCATGCTGACTTCTCTCGTGTCGCTGGGGGGAGGAGGAGTGGCCGACGACACCTTCGTGGGAAAGTACGTCAGCAAGCGCTGGCGCGCCAGGTTGTCGAGGCGGCGATACAGCCGGGTCGACGTGGTCAGCGGCGAAAACAGGTCGGAAAAATGACCGGGTGTGTCGGCGCTGCCCAACAGCAAAACACCATCGCGGTTCAAGGCGTAGTGAAACAGGGGAATCAAACGCTGCTGCAACTTGGCATTGAGATAGATCAACAGGTTGCGGCAGCACAGGATATCGAGCTTGGTGAACGGCGGGTCCGAAATGATGTTTTGCTGGGCAAAGATGATCATGTTGCGGATCTCTTTCCTGACCAGGTAATCGTTCTTGTCCGGCAAGAAAAACCGTTCCAGGCGCTCGATCGACACATCGCTGCTGATCGTTGCAGGAAACCGGCCCTGGCGCGCGCGGTCGATGGCGTCGGCCGACAGGTCGGTGGCGAAGATCTGCAGGCTGTATTTCGACGGCGGATTGATGCTGGCCACCACCTCTTGGAACACCATGGCCAGCGAATACGCTTCCTCTCCCGTGGAACAGGCAGGAATCCAGGCCTTGAACGCGCGCCCGTCAGGGTTGGCCGCCAGCATTTGCGGCAAGACCACCATCTTCAGGTATTCCCACACCTTGGGGTCGCGGAAAAAATTCGTCACGCCGATCAGCAACTCCTTGAACAGCAGGTCGATTTCCGCGGGATTGTTGCGCAGATAGGGAATGTACTCTTCCATCGATATCATCTGGTACAAGCTCATGCGGCGCTCGATGCGGCGCAGGATCGTGTTGATCTTGTAGTCCGAGAAGCTGTTGCCCGTATGTTCGGACAACAAGGCGACAATTTCCTGCAAGGCATTGCGTCCGCTCGGCTCCCTGCCCGGCAACTCCAGGAAGCTGCTGCGAAACAGGTAACTGACGATCTTTTCCGGCATCTTGTCGGGAAAATCGACGAGGTCCACCGCGTCGGCAGCGATGGCGCTTTGCGGCATCATGTCGAACTTGGCCGTATCGGGATGCTGGGCCAGGGTCAGGCCGCCCGCCTGCTTGATGGCCTGCAAGCCGCGCGTGCCGTCGCTGCCCATGCCGGACAGAATCACGCCGACGGCCAGCTCGCCCAGCTCGGCCGCCAGGTTTTCGAAGAAAGCATTGATGGGCAAGCGGTGTCCGCGCAGCTGCAGCGGTTCGCTGAGCAGGAAACGTCCCTTCGACAGGCCCAGGTCGGCATTCGACGGTATCACATAGATCTGGTTGGGCCGCAATGCCGTCTGGTGCGTGATTTCCGTGACGGGAATGCTGGTGGCCCGCTGCAACAGTTCCGGCAACAGGGCTTTTTGCGTGGGATCAAGGTGCTGGATCACCACATAGGCGATGCCGCTTTCCGGCGGCACATGGGTCAGGAAAGCGACAATAGGGTCGAGTCCGCCAGCGGAAGCGCCAATGGCCACCACGGGAAAACCGATGGTGGGCGCTTCAGCAGGCAGGCTGGCCAGACTGGTTTTGCTGCGTTTGCGGGTTATCATCGTCTGCTAGAAACCAGCCTCGGCAAACCTTGCCATGGCCGGCAATTGATAATCTTGCATTCTAGCACTCAAGGCGCGCGTGAAAACGCGAATTTGGCGCAGGTTTTTTACCCTGCGCCAGCCTGCCCTCTACTGCGCCTGCGGCGCATGCCAGCCGCCGCCCAGCGACTGGATCAGGGCCACGGCCGTCGTCTGGCGGTCCGCCTGCGCCTGCACCAGCGAACGGCGCGCCGACAGGGCCGTCACCTGCGCCGTCACCACATCCGTATAGCCGACCTGGCCCGCGTTGTAGCGGTTCAGCATCTGCTGCTCCACCTGGTCGGCGGCCGACGACGCCTGCTGGCGCAAGGCCAGCTGCTCGGCCAGCGCGCGCGTGGCCGACAACTGGTCTTCCACGGCGCCAAAGGCACTCAATACCGTCTGGCGGTAGCGCGCCACGGCCGCCTCATGGCCTGCCTTGGCCGCGTCCACACTGGCCGTGGTGGCGCCCGCATTGAACAGCGTTTGCGCGGCCGACACGCCCAGCGACCACAGGCTCGACGATGCATTGAACAGGTCGCCCACCTTGCTGGCGCCGGAACCGTACGACCCCGTCAGGTTCAGGCTCGGATAGTAGGCCGAGCGGGCGATGCCGATCTGCTCGTTGGCCACGGCCACCCTGCGCTCGGCGGCGGCGATGTCGGGACGGCGCTGCAGCAGGGTCGACGGCACGCCCAGCGGCACTTCGGGCACGGTCAGCGTCCACGGCGCCACGGCCAGGCTGAAGTCGGACGGCGCGCGGCCCAGGAGGATGGCGATCGCATGTTCGAGCTGGGCGCGCGCGCGCGTCTGGCTCGACAGGTCGATCTGCGCATTGGCCAGCTGCGTCTGCGCCTGCAGCAGGTCGGACTTGGCGGCGATGCCGGAGTTAAAACGGTTGCCGGTGATCTCGAGCACGCGCTTGTAGCCATCGATGGTGGCGTTCAGCAGCGCGATCTGCGCATCGCTCTGGCGCAGCGAAAAATAATTGGTGGCCAGCTCGCCCTGCGCCGACAGGCGCGCCGCAGCCAGGTCCGCCGCACTGGCGGCCGCGCTGGCATCGGCCCCTGTCACGCCGGCGCGCAGCTTGCCCCACACGTCCGGCTCCCACGAGGCGCCGATGGCCGCCTTGAAGTTGTTGTTCGTCTGCTGTTCGCCACCGCCACCGGAGCGGGCGCCGCTGCCCGTCAGGTTCACCGTGGGGAACAGCGAGGCGCGCTGTTCACGCACCAGCGCGCGCGCCTGCTCGTACGACGCGATGGCGGCCGCCACGTTCTGGTTCGATATGTCGATGCCTTCGGCCAGCTGGTTCAGCTGCGCGTCGCCGAACAGGGTCCACCAGGGACCGCGCTCCAGGGTGTCGGCCGGCGCGGCCGGTTGCCAGCCGGCCGCCTCCTTGAACGTTTGCGGCGCGGCGGCCGTCGGCGTTTCATAGGCGGGGCTGACGGCGCAGCCGGCCAGCAGGACGGCAGCAGCCACGGCCAGCAGGCGGCGTGCGGGGACGGCGGAGGAAATAGGTTTTACTTGCTTCATGATTGTGTGCTCGGGTTATCTGGCCCAGGAATGCGGCTCAATTGCTGCTCGTCGGCGCTGCGCGTGCGCAGCTTGTCGAGCAGGATGTAGACCACCGGGGTGGTCAGCAATGTGAGTAACTGGCTGGCAATCAGGCCGCCGATGATGGCGACCCCCAAGGGCTGGCGTAGCTCCGACCCCTCGCCGAAACCGATCGCCAGCGGCAAGGCGCCAAGCGCCGCCGCCAGGGTGGTCATCAGAATGGGGCGGAAACGCAGCAAACATGCCTCGCGCACCGCCTCCACGGCTGTCAAGCCGCGCGAACGCTCGGCCTCCAGCGCGAAGTCGATGATCAATATAGCATTTTTCTTGACGATACCGATCAACAGGAACACGCCGATCAGGGCGATGATGGAAAACTCCATGCGGAACAGCAGCAAGGCCAGCACGGCGCCCACCCCTGCCGACGGCAAGGTCGACAGCACGGTGACGGGATGCACCAGGCTTTCGTACAGGATGCCCAGCACGATGTAGATCACCACGATGGCCGCCAGGATCAAGAGCGGCTGCTCCTTGTTGCTGTCCTGCGCGCTCTTGGCCGAGCCCTGGAAACTGCCGCGCACGTTGACGGGCATGCCGATTTCCGACTCCGCCTGGGCCACGGCAGCCTGCCCGTCGCTGAGCGGATAGCCGTCGGCCAGGTTGAACGATACGGTGGTGGCCAGCTCGCCGCCCTGGTGGTTGATCGAGGTCGCCGTCGAGCTTTCCGCAAAGGTGCTGAACGACGACAGCGGCACCATGTGCGCCAAGGTCGTCGACAGGGCCGAGCCGCTGGACGGATCGCGCGCCACCGTCGTGTTGGACGCTGTCGCGGCAACGCTGGTGGTGGCCGTCGCCGTCGTGCTGGTGGCCGCAACGGCCGCCGCATTCGACGCCGGCACGTACACGGAGCGCAGCGCTTCCGGGCTTTGCGCATAGCGGGGCGCCACTTCCATGATCACGTGGTACTGGTTCAGCTCATCGTAGATGGTCGCCACCTGGCGCTGGCCGAAGCTGTTGTACAGCGCATTGTCGATATCCTTCACTTGCACGCCCAGCTGCGTGGCGCGGTCCTTGTCGATGGAAACAAAGGTTTCCACGCCGTTTTCCGCCTGGTCCGTGTCGACGTCGATCAGGGCCGGCTGCAGCTTCATCTGGTCGGCCAGCTTCGCCGCCCATTTCTTCAGGTCGGCCTGGTTGTCGCTGATCAGGGTGTACTGGTACGTGGAATTGCTCGAACGCCCGCCCATGCGCAAATCCTGCACGGGGTTGAGGAACAGCGAAATGCCCGTCACCTTGGCCAGCTGCGGACGCAGGCGCGCGATCACGGCTTGCCCCTTGTCCGTGCGCTGCGACGCGGGTTTGAGGTCGATGAACATGAAGCCGCCCCCTGCCCGTCCGCCGCCCGTAAACCCCACGACGGTGGCGACGGCCGGATCGTCCTTGATGATGTCGACCAGCTGGCGCAATTTACTCTGCATGGCCTGGAACGAGATGCTCTGATCGGCGCGCATGCCGCCATTGATCTGGCCCGTGTCCTGCTGCGGGAAGAAGCCCTTGGGCGCGGCCGCGAACAGGTACAGGTTCAAGCCGACGACGAAGACGAGGATGGTCATCACCAGTGCGGCGCTCGACAGCGCCCAGTCCAGGCAATGCTCGTAGACTTTCAGCATGCGCTCGAAGCCCCGCTCGAACCAGCGCGCCACCGCACCCGGCTTTTTATGCTGCTGGCCGCTTTTCAACAGCCAGGCACACATCATCGGCGTGGTCGTGAGCGAGATCACCAGCGAAATCATCACGGCGGCCGACAGAGTGACGGCAAATTCGCGGAACAAGCGCCCCACCTGCCCGCCCATGAACAGCAGCGGGATGAAGACGGCCACCAGCGACAGACTGATCGACAGCACCGTGAAACCCACTTCGCGCGCGCCCAGCAGGGCCGCCTTGAAACGGTCCATGCCCGCCTCGATGTGGCGCTGCGTATTTTCCAGCACCACGATGGCGTCATCGACGACGAAGCCCGTGGCCACCGTGAGCGCCATCAGGGACAGGTTGTTCAGGGAAAAGCCCAGCATGTACATCACGCCGAAGGTGCCCAGCAGGGAAACGATGGTGGCCACGGCCGGGATGATGGTGGCGCGCACGCTGCGCAAAAAGGCGCTGACCACCAGCACGACGAGCACGATGGACAGGATCAGGGTGAATTCGATTTCGTGCAAGGACGAGCGGATGGAGTTGGTGCTGTCGGACGCCACCTGCAGCTTGATGTCGCCCGGCAGCTGCGCCTGCAGTTGCGGCAGCAGCGCGCGCACGCCGTCCACCGTGGCGATGACGTTGGCACCGGGCTGGCGCGTGATCAGCACGATGACGGCCGGGTCGCCATTGAACAGGCCCAGGGTATTCGTGTTTTCCACGCCGTCGACCACGTCGGCCACGTCGTCGAGGCGGATGGCGGCGCCGTCGCGCCAGGCCACCACCAGGCTGCGGTAGTCGTTTGCTGAGCGCCCGCCCGTGGCCGTCGCTGCGCCCGAATAGATTTGCAGGCTGCGCTCGTCGCCGGAGATGGCTCCCTTGGGGCGGTTGGCGTTGCTGGCCTGGATGGCCGCGCGCACGTCTTCCATCGACACGGCATAGTGATTGAGCTGATACGGCAGCAGTTCCACGCGCACGGCGGGCAGCGAACCGCCGCCCAGTTCCACGTCGCCCACGCCTTTGACCTGCGCCACCTTTTGCTGCACCAGGTTCGACACGGCATCGTAGATCTGGCCCGGCGTGCGCGTTTTCGACGTCAGCGCCAGGATGATCACGGGCGCGTCGGACGGATTGGCCTTGCGGTAGGTGGGATTGCTGCGCAAGGTGGCCGGCAAGTCCACGCGCGCGGCGGCAATGGCGGCCTGCACCTCGCGCGCGGCCGAATCGATCTTGCGGTTCAGGTCGAACTGCAAATTGATGCGCGCCGAGCCCGTGCCCGACGACGACGTCATCTCGTTCACGCCCGAGATCACGCCCAGGCGCCGTTCCAGCGGCGTGGCCACCGAGGTGGCCATGGTCGCGGGGCTGGCGCCGGGCAGGCTGGCGCTGACGGAAATGGTCGGATAATCGACCTGCGGCAGCGGCGAGACGGGCAGCACGAAGAACGCGCCGATGCCCGCCAGCGCGATGCCGATGGTCAGCAGCACGGTGGCGATGGGACGCTTGACGAACGGTTCGGACAGGTTCACGCGGCGCTCCCCGCGTTATCGGCCGGCTTGTCCAGGTTCACGCCAGGCGTCTTGCGCGCGAAGCGCTGGCCCAGGCGGTCGAAGCCCAGGTAGATGACGGGCGTGGTAAACAAGGTCAGCACCTGGCTGACGATCAGGCCGCCGAAGATGGCCAGGCCCAGCGGACGGCGCAACTCGGCGCCCTCGCCCCAGCCCAGCATCAGCGGCACGGCCGCGAACAGGGCCGCCAGGGTCGTCATCAGGATCGGGCGGAAACGCAGCAGCGCCGCCTGGTGGATGGCTTCCTGCGGGCTTTTTCCCTCGTCGCGCTCGGCCTCGATGGCGAAGTCGATCATCATGATGGCGTTCTTTTTCACGATGCCGATCAAGAGAATGATGCCGATGATGCCGATCACGCCCAGATCCTGCCCGGAGATCATCAAGGCCAGCAAGGCGCCCACGCCGGCCGACGGCAGGGTCGACAGGATCGTCAGCGGGTGGATGTAGCTTTCGTACAGCACGCCGAGCACGATATACACGCAGACGACGGCGGCCAAAATGAGCCACAGCTGGTTCGACAGCGAGTTTTCATACGCGCCGGCCGCGCCGAGGAAGGTCAATGTCACCGAAGGCGGCAAGGCGATATCTTTCGCCGCCTGGCGGATGGCGTCGACGGCGCTGCCCAGCGCCACGCCCTGCGTCGTATCGAAGCCCAGGGTCGTGGCCGGGTACTGCGCCACGTGCGTGATCTGCAGCGGCGCCTGTTTTTCGCTGACGCTGGCAAAGGCGGACAGCGGCGTCGACTTGCCGGAACCCGTGCGCACCTGCAGGTCAGACAGGTCGGACGGCGTGGTGACGATGCCCGGCTGCGCTTCGAGGATCACGCGGTACTGGTTGGTTTCCGTGAAAATCGTCGAAATGATGCGCTGGCCGAAGGCGTTGTACAAGGCGTCGTCGACGGTGGCCGTGGTGACGGACATGCGCGCGGCGCTGTCGCGGTCGATGGCCACGGTGACGGCGGCGCCAGTGGCGCCCGCATCCGTGACGACGTTGCGCAGCTGCGATTGCTCGCGCATGCGCGCGGCCAGCTTGCCCGCCCACTCGGTGACGGTGGCCGTATCGGCCCCTTCGAGCGAGACGCGGTACTGCGTCGGACCCGATTCCGCATCGATGGTCAAATCCTGCGTCGGCTGCAGATACAGGGTCACGCCGGCCACCTGGGCCACGCGGTTGCGCAGGCGTTCCATGATCTCGTCCTGGCTGCCGCTGCGCGGACGCTTCAGGTTGATCAGCATGCTGCCCGTGTGCAGCATGGTGTTGTTGGCCGCATCGACGCCGACGAGGGAACTCAAGGTATCGACAGCGGGGTCTTCCAGCAGCGCGCTGGCGGCAGCCTGCTGCAAGGTGGCCATGCGTTCATACGAGACGGCTTGCGAGGTTTCGATGCGCGCCTGCAGCTGGCCCGTGTCCTGCGTGGGGAACAGGCCTTTCGGGATGGTGATGTACAGGACGACGGTCAGCAGCAAGGTGGCCAGGGCCACCAGCAGGGTCAATCCCTGGCGCTTCAGCACCCACACGAGCGCATGGTCGTACTGATGGATGACCTTGTCGAGGAAAGCCTGGATGCGCTGGCCCGTGGCGCTGATTTTTTCATCGGCGTGGCTTTTCAGCCAGCGCGCCGACATCATCGGCACCAGGGTCAGCGACACCACGGCGGAAATCAAAATCGTGATGGCCAGGGTCATGGCAAATTCGCGGAACAGACGGCCCACTACGTCGCCCATGAACAGCAGGGGAATCAGCACGGCGATCAGGGACACCGTCAGCGAGATGATGGTAAAGCCGATCTGCGACGCGCCCTTCAATGCGGCGGCCATCGGCGTTTCGCCCTCCTCGATATAGCGGGCGATGTTTTCGATCATGACGATGGCATCATCGACGACAAAACCCGTGGCGATCGTCAGCGCCATCAGCGACAGGTTGTTCAGGCTATAGCCGAGCAGATACATGACGCCGCAGGCGCCGATCAGCGAAATCGGCACGGACAGGCTGGCGATCACCGTGGCGCGCAGGCTGTGCAGGAAGGCGAAGATCACCAGCACCACCAGCAGCACGGACAACAGCAGTTCCATTTCCACATGCTCGACGGAGGCGCGGATGCCCGTCGTGCGGTCGCTCAGCACGTCGAGCTTCATGGCCGCCGGCAGGCTGGCCTGCAGGTCGGGCAGCAGGGCCTTGATGGCGTCGACCGTCTTGATGACGTTGGCGCCGGGCTGGCGCTGCACGTTCAAAATAATGGCCGGCTGCTTGCCCGACCAGGCACCGAGGCGCGTGTTTTCCGCGCTGTCGACGACATTGGCCACGTCAGCCAGGCGCACGGGTGCGCCGTTTTTATACGTGATGATCAGGCGCTTGTAGTCTTCCGCTGTCACCAGCTGGTCGTTGGCGTTGATGGTAAACGAGCGCGTGGGACCGTCGAAACTGCCCTTGGCGCTGTTGACGTTGGCCGCCGCGATGGCCGTGCGCAGGCTGTCGAGGCCCAGGCCGTACGAGGCCAGCAATTTGGTGTCGCCCTGGATGCGCACGGCGGGACGCTGGCCGCCCGACAGCGAGACGAGGCCCACGCCGTTGACCTGGCTGATCTTCAGCGCCAGACGCGTGTTGACGATGTTCTGCACCTGCGTCAGCGGCATCGTGTCGGAGGTAATCGCCAGGGTCAGCACGGGCGCGTCGGCCGGGTTGATCTTCGCGTACACGGGCGGCGCCGGCAAGTCCGTCGGCAGCAGCGAGCCGCCCGCGTTGATGGCGGCCTGCACTTCCTGCTCGGCCACGTCCAGGGTCTGGCCCAGGGTGAATTGCAGGGTGATGAGGGAGACGCCGGCCGCGCTGGTGGAACTCATGCGCTGCAAGCCCGACATCTGCCCGAACTGGCGCTCCAGCGGCGCCGTGACGGTCTGCCCCATGACTTCGGGGCTCGCGCCCGGGTACAGGGTCTGCACCTGGATGGTGGGGAAATCCACCTGCGGCAAGGCGGCCAGCGGCAGGAACTTGAAGCCGACCAGCCCCGCCAGCACGATGGCCAGCATCAGCAGCGCCGTGGCGACGGGGCGCTTGATGAACGGCGTCGATGGACTCATTGCGCTGCGCCCTTGGCCGGAGCGGTCGCCGGTGCACTTGCCGGCGCGGACGCCGGTGCGCTGGCCGCGCCGTCAGCATGCTGGCGGCGGTGGCGGCGTTCGCCACCTGCCGCGCCGCCGGCGCCGCCCATGGCCGGCTTGTCGCCCGCCAGGGTGACTTTCGCGCCTTCCTTCAGGCGGTCGGCGCCCTCCGTGATGACTTGCTCTCCCGCTTCCAGGCCGGCGCGGATTTCCACCATGTCGGTGGTGGCCTGGCCCCGCGTGACCATGCGCACGGTGACGGTTTTATCCGCTTTCAGCACGTACACGAAGTCGCCGTTGTTACTGTGACGCAGGGCCGTCACGGGTACCAGCACGGCGCCCGTGATGTTGCCCAGTTCCAGCCGCACGTTGACGAACTGGCTGGGGAACAGCGCCATCTTGTCGTTCGTGTAGCGGGCCTTGGCGCGCACGGTACCCGTCTGCACGTCGACCTGGTTGTCGAGCGCCGTCAGGTTGCCCTTGTCCAGGGTATGCGTGCGCGTGCGGTCCAGCGCCAGCGCCGCAAGGGCCGACCCGCCATTCAGGCGCTCCTGGATGGTCTGCACCTTATCCTGCGGCACGGAGAATTCCACGTCGATGGGCGAGAGCTGCGTCACCACCACCACGCCGCCCGCGTCGCTGGTGCTCACCAGGTTGCCGATATCGACCACCTTCAGGCCCGCCCGGCCGCTGATCGGCGACACCACCTTGGTGTAGCCGAGGTTCAGCCTGGCCGTGCCTTCGGCCGCGCGGTCCGTCATGACGGTGCCTTCCAGCTGTTTCACCAGGGCGGCCTGCGTGTCGACGTCCTGGCGCGCGATGGAATCCTGGCCCAGCAGGGTTTGATAGCGCTTCAGGGTCAGGCGCGCGTTTTCCAGCTGCGCTTCGTCGCGCTGGCGCTGGCCCGTTGCCTGCATCAGCGCCATCTCGAACTGGGCCGGATCGATCTGCGCCACCACCTGGCCCGCCTTGACCATGCCGCCTTCCTTGAATTTCAGCTCCTTCAAGATGCCCGACACTTGCGGGCGTACCGTCACGGTGGATGCGGCCGTCACGGTGCCCAGCGCATCGAGCACCACGGGCAGGTCGGACTTGACGGCCGTGGCCACGCCCACGGTGGTCGAGGGAGCGCCGCGGCGTCCGCCAGGCCCGCCCGGGCCACCGGGACCGCCAGCGCCGGCGCCGCCCTGGGCACTGGCGCCGGAGTGGGTCAGGTACCAGGCACCGCCGCCCAGCGCGGCCATCACTGCCAGCGCGATGACGCTACCGACGATTTTCGAGCGGCGGCTGCGCCGTGGGGTATGGGGTGCTGTCTGCGAATCCATCGCTTATCCTTGTATACGCCGCTGGCACGGCGAGTCTGTGGCGCCGGCCGAGGTGGACCACACTCAGGCCGGACGACCGTTTTTCGGGGTTGATTTAGCTGTAAAGCGTCAGGGAGTCAAGAGCTGAAGATCAGCTGAAAAAGCCACACTCCCATCGTGAAACGACTCTAGCATAGTCATGTAACTGTTTCATTTCTACTTGAAACAATTACACACAGCCAGGCAGGCGGTCGCTGGCAGCCTGCGGGCGTCGCGGCATGGCCGCCAAGGGGGAACGGTGGAAAAATCAGGCTTGCGGGGCCGGGCGCCGCCGCCGCAGGGCATGGCGGGCGGCTCGCATGTCGATACAAACTCGCTACAAAACTCCCGCCAGCCGCCTTGACAGGGGCCGGCGCAGCCATTTCCGGAGGGGAAACGGCGGCCATTCTTTACCTGGCTTTACAGCGTCATGCCGAGGATGACATCCTGATAGTCGGTGCGGCCCACGCGGAAGGTGCGCCGGCCCACCTGCGCAAAGCCGCAGCGCGCATAGAACGCCAGCGCGTCGTGGTTTTCCGCGTACACGCCCAGCAGCACGCGCCCTGCCCCGCTGGCGCGCGCCTGCTCCACGGCCGCCTGCATCAGGCGCTGGCCCACGCGCTGGCCCTGGAAGCGGTGCAGCAGGTAGATGCGCTTGATTTCCAGGTCGTCCGGACGCGGGTCCGCCACCGGCAGGCCGGCGGGACTGAGCACCAGGTAGCCGACGGGCGCGCCGCCGGGCATGGCCTCGGCCAGCCACAGGCGCATGGCCGGCAGCACCAGCCAGTCGCGGTACAGCTGCGCGTCGTGCTGGCGCTGGCAATGGGCGATGACGTCGGCACCATCGAGGATGCCGGCGAACGCTTCAAGAAAAGTAGCCTGTCCCACCAGCGCCAGCGCCTGTTCATCGCCCTTGATGCAAGGGCGGATGGTGATACCCGTCGGTGCACTCATGTCGCTTGCCATAGTCTGCTCCTCAAGGAAAACAAGCCGGGCGAAGCCGGCTTGGGGATGCTGTTGATGTGGGTATTACTTGCCGCCCAGGGGCACCTCGCACAGGCAGTGCGTGAGCGCCATGAACGGTTTGTGTTCACGCGTGATGCCCGACAGCCAGGAGAGGTCCTGCGCCATGCCCAGCGCCGCGTCGGCCGGCAAGCCCGTGCCGGCCAGGCCCAGTTTCACGTGTTCGCCCAGCCCCAGCGAGGCCATGGCCTTGGAACCGAACATGCCGATCAGGCGATCGACGTTCGACGTTTCCTGTTCCAGGTAGGTCACGCGGTAGTCGGCGCCCAGGTTGGCGCGCTTGGCGGCCGAGGCCAGCGCATCGCCATAGCTGCCGATGCGGTCGACCAGGTTGCGCTCTTTCGCCTGCAAGCCCGTCCAGACGCGGCCCTGCGCCACGGCATCGATCTTTTCCGGCGTCGTCTTGCGCGCCTTGGCGGCCAGGCTCAGGAAGTCGCCATACACGTGGTTGATCGAACCCTGGATCACTTGCGCGAAGCGGGGATCGAGCGGACGCAAGGGGTTGCCCGCGTCGGCCAGCCACGTGGTGGGCGAACCTGCCGTGTGGATGCCCAGCTTTTCCACCACCTTGTCGGCCGTCGGCAGAATCGCGAACACGCCGATGGAGCCGGTGATGGTGGCCGCGTCGGCGATCACTTCATCGGACGAGGTGCTGATCCAGTAGCCGCCCGAAGCGGCCACGTTGCCCATCGAGACGACCACCGGTTTGCCGGCGGCGCGCGTCAGTTCCAGTTCACGGCGGATCAGTTCCGAGCCGAAGGCGCTGCCGCCCGGCGAATCGACGCGCAGCACGATGGCCTTGATCGACTTGTCTTCGCGCGCCTGGCGGATCAGGCGCGAGGTGGACAGGCCGCCGATGGCGCCCGGCGGCGCGATGCCGTCGCCGATTTCACCCGAGGCGATGACCACGCCGACGGCGTCGCCGATGTGCACGGGGCGCAGACGCGCCAGGTAATCGGTGTAGTTCACCTGGCGGAAATTCGTGCCTTCCGTGTTCTTGGCGCCGCGCGCCATCATGAACTGGCGCAGTTCATCGCGCGTTTTCAGGCCGTCGACCAGTTTTCCATTGAGCGACAGCTTGGCAATGTCGCCTCCCGCCGCCGTCATCAGCGCGGGCAGGTTGTCGATCGTTTGCATGATGGCGCCGGCCGGCAGCTTGCGCGCCTTTTCCACATCCGCCGTGTAGGTGGTCCATAGGCCGTTGTTCAGGTAGCGGTCCGCTTCGGCCGCCGCTTCGGACGGGCCGTTGGCGATGAAAGGCTCGGCCGCGCTTTTATATGTGCCCACTTTCAGCAAGTTGACCGTCACGCCCACCTTGTCGAGCGCGTCGCGGTAGTAATTGCGGTAGCGGCCAAAGCCTTCCAGCATGACGCCGCCCATCGGGTGCAGGAACACCTCGTCGGCCTTGGCCGCCACCAGGTACTGGCGCTGGTTGTAGCTGGAACCCCAGGCCGTCACTTTCTTGCCCGTGGCGCGGAAACGCTCCACGCCGGCCGCCACTTCGCGCAGCGACGCCAGGCCGCCGCCCTGCAGCTCGTCGAGCAGGATCACCATGGAACCAATGTTCTTGTCCTTGCCGGCCGTGTCGAGCACCGCCAGCACGTCGCGCAGCTGCACGCTTTTCTTGACTTCGCCGCTGACATTGGCCAGCACGGCTTCGCGCACGCCGCCCGGGGTTTCCTCGACCAGCGGGCCTTGCAAGTCGAGTACCAGGGTGGTCTTGTCCGCCAGGGGCTTGGCGCCGCCGCCAAAGATGGCGATCAGGATGGCGATGACGATCAACAGGAAAATCAGATTGATGACCGCGCGGCGGGTGGCGTCCAGCGCGCGCCAGAATGCGCCAAAGCCGCGGCGCAGCGGCGGGAAGGGGTTGAGTGACATCGATGCTCCGTGAGGTTATGTACCTAAAGGAAATCAATATAGCTGAAAATGGCCGCGATCGCCTTGGGATTCGTCTTATTTTGACAAGTATTGCGCGTCCTGGCCGCCCTGCCCTGGCGGCGTGGAAATGAGGAACAGGCCAGCCAGCACGAGGGCGCCGTTCAGGATCAGCAATTCCAGGCCGATGCGGTAATGTTCGAACAGCCGCGCCTGCTCCCCTTCGATCAGCGCGCACAGCAGCGGCCCGGCGATGGCCACCAGCGGCACCCAGCGGTCGCGCACGCCACGCCGGCTCAGCAGGCCGAAGGCGAACAGGCCCAGCAGCGGACCATAGGTATAGCTGGCCAGCTTCAGGATGACGCCTATCATGCTGGGATCGTCCAGCCACTTGAAGGCCATGATCAGGATCAAAAACAGGGCGGCGAACCCCAGGTGGACACGGCGGCGCCATCGCATCTGCGCGGCCGCGCTCAAGTCCTGCCTGCGCTGCAGACCCAGGATGTCGATGCAAAAGGTGGACGTGAGCGCCGTCAATGCCCCGTCCACGCTGGGAAACAGGGCGGAAATGAGGGCGATAAAGAAGATCAGCTGCACCACGGCGGGGAAGTGACCCAGCACGACGGCGGGGAACAGTTTATCGCCCGTGGCCGTGACGCCGGCCAGCGGCGCGTACAGGTGCAGCAAGCCGCCGAGGAAGAGGAACAGCAGCAGCACGCCCGTCAGCACCACGGTCAGGCTGAGCATATTCTTTTGCGAGTCGCGCAAGGTGCGCACGGAAATGTTCTTTTGCATCATTTCCTGGTCCATGCCCGTCATCGTGATCGTGATGAACATGCCGGCAAGAATGTGCTTCCACACATAGGCGGGGCTGTCCGGGTCGACGGTGAAGATGCGCGTGAGGCCTTGCGCGCGCATGCGCTCGAGGCTGTCGATGAGGGACAGGTCCATCGCGCGCAATAGAAACACGCTGCAGATGACGAGGCCGGCCAGCATGCACGCAGTTTGCAGGGTATCGGTCCAGACGATGGTCTTCACGCCGCCCTCGTACGTGTAGAGCAGGATCAGCAGCAGCACGACGCACGACGTCAGCCAGAACGGCACGCCCAGGCTGTCGAGTATGGTGGCTTGCAGGATATTGACGACCAGATACAACCGCGCCGTGGCGCCCAGCAGCCGCGAGACGATGAAAAACGCCGCCCCGCTCTGGTAGGAACGCCGGCCCAGGCGCACTTCCAGGTAGCGGTAGATGGAGGTCAGCTGCAGCCGGTAGTACAGCGGCAGCAAGATGAAGGTGATGGCCAGGTAGCCGAGCACATAGCCGATCATCAGCTGGATATAGCCGAAGCCGTTGCTGCCCACGGCGCCGGGCACGCTGATGAAGGTCACGCCCGTGAGCGTGGTGCCGACCATGCCGAAGGCCACCAGCATCCAGTTGCTGTCCTTGTTGCCGATGAAAAAACTGTCGTTGGTGGCGTGGCGCGAGGTGCGCCATGCCACGCCCAGCAGGATCAGGAAATACGCGAGGACGACGGCAAACAGGATGAGGGGGGACATGGGCGATACGCTGGCGGCAAGGTGATCAGGGGCAGAAATATACAGCAAAGCCCCTGTTTATGCCGGTCTCAGCAGCCGGTCGGTTTGACTTTCTCCACTTCCAGGCCGAACCACGGGCGCAAACGCGTGCCGATGACGTTGCCGAGGAAAGCGCAGACCAGCCACAGCCAGCCGTGCAGGCTGCCCGAAATGATGCCGCTGAAGTAGGCGCCGATGTTGCAGCCGTAGGCCAGGCGCGCGCCGTAGCCGAGCAGCAAGCCGCCGACGACGGCGGCGATGATCGAGCGGCGCGGGATGCGCCACACGGGCGCGTAGCGGCCGGCCAGGGCCGCCGCCAGCATGGCGCCCAGCACGATGCCGATGTCCATCACGGAAGTCTTGTCCTGCGTCAGCGGCGCGGCCAGCGCGGCCGCGTTGGCCTTGGTCGACCAATAGGCCCAGCTGGCCGTGTCGATGCCGATCGCGGACGCGGCTTTCGCACCCCACAGGGCAAACGCGGACGTCACGCCCCACGGCCGGCCCGACAGCGCCAGGGTGATGAAATTGAGTACGACGAGCGCGATGGCGCCCGCCACCAGCGGCCAGGGACCGTGCAGCCAGGGCGACGCCTGCGACGGGCGCAGCGGTGTCGCGACGAGCTTGCCATGGCGGCGCTTTTCCACCAGCACCGTGATGCCGGCGATCAGCGCGAAGACGATCCAGTTCAGCGCCAGCGCGGGCACCAGGCCCAGGCTTGTGACGAGGGAAATGGGTTTCAATTGCGGCAATGCCGTCCAGAACGGCATGTGCGCCGTGCCGATCACGGAGCCGACGATGAAGGCGGCCAGGGTGATGAGCATGCGCGTGCTGCCCCCGCCCACCGTGTACAGGGTGCCGGAGGCGCAGCCGCCGCCCAGCTGCATGCCGATGCCGAAGATGAAGGCGCCGAAGATCACCGAGGTGCCAGCGGGAGACACCAGGCCCGCCACGGGCGTGCCGAACAGGGTACCGGCCGACAGCGCGGGGAAGAACAGCGCCACGCCCACGGCCAGCATCAGCATTTGCGCACGCAAGCCGTCGCCGCGGCCATCGGCGATGAAGACGCGCCAGGCGGACGTAAAACCGAAGGCCGCGTGATACAGGGTGATGCCGAGCAAGGCGCCCACCACGTACAGCGCTGACTGGGTGGCGCCCACCGTCAGCGCCAGGTACCAGGCGCCTAGCACGATGAGCAACAGGGCGACGCCCAGCGGTTTCGGGTTGATGGCGGCGCGCAGGCGCAGCGGTGACATTGCGGTATCGGACATGGGGAGTATGGGCGAGAGAAAGGGAAACACCATTGTAAACCCTGCTCTCGCCCTTGCCAGCAACTTGCTTGCAGATCAAGCCGGCTTAATGTCCCACCGCATGGAGCGATTTCTCGCCGCCGCTGCGCACGGGAATCGGGTTCAAACGGTCCATCCGGCCGCTCAGGGCTGTCAAGCCGAAGGCACCGAGCACGACAATGGCGCCGATCCAGCCTGTGTGCACGAGGCCCAGGTGTTCCACGATCAGGCCGCCGCCCCAGGCGCCGCCGGCGATGCCAAGGTTAAAAGCGGCGATATTCAGGCCGGAAGCCACGTCCACGGCGCGGGGCGTGAAGTGCTCCGCTTGCTGCACGACGTACACTTGCAAACCGGCCACGTTACCGAAAGCCACGGCACCCCACAGCAGCACGGTGATGACGACGAGCACGGGATGCGGCGCTGTGAAGGTCAGCACCAGCAAGACGGCGGACAGCAGCAAGAAGATCAGTTTCAGGGCGCGCACTGGCCCCTTCTTGTCGGCCAGCTTGCCGCCCCAGATATTGCCGAACGCCACGGACACGCCATACACGAGCATCACCGCGCCCACGGCGCCGGCGCTGAAACCCGACACTTGCTGCAAGATCGGCGCCAGGTAGGTAAAGGCGATGAAGGAACCGCCATAGCCGACGGCCGTCATGGCGTACACCAGCAGCAGCCTGGGCTGGCCCAGCACCTGCACCTGCTGCAGCAGCGAGGCGGGCTTGCTGTGCTTGATGGTCGACGGCACGTACAGCAGGCTGCCGATGAACGCCACCAGGCCCAGCGCCGAGACGGCGAGGAAGGTCTCGCGCCAGCCGAAGTGCTGGCCGATGAAGGTGCCCAGCGGCACGCCCGTCACCAGGGCCACGGTCAAGCCCGTAAACATGATGGCAATCGCGCTGGCCGCCTTGTCCTTCGGCACCAATGACGTGGCGATGGTCGAGCCGATCGAGAAGAACACGCCATGCGCCAACCCCGTCAGGATGCGGGCGACGACGAGGGTTTCATAGCCGGGCGACTTCCAGGCCAGCAAATTGCCCAGGGTGAACAAGACCATCAGCGACAGCAGCAGGGTCTTGCGCGGTATCTTGCCCGTCAGGGCAGTCAGCACGGGTGCGCCGACGGCGACGCCCAGCGCGTACAGGCTGACCAGCAGGCCGGCCGAGGGCAGATTGACGCCCAGGTCCGCGGCGATGGTGGGCAACAGTCCCACGATGACAAACTCGGTGGTTCCGATGGCAAATGCGCTGAGGGTCAGCGCGAGCAAGGCAATGGGCATGACAAACTCCGATAAATGATGTTGGCATGCAGTATCGGGGTTTTCTTTATTTCGAAAAATACCTGATCGGGCAGAAGATAATTGCGCTCAACTCAACAATTTAATGGTCTGCTACACTGGCCGCATCAACACGGGGTCACCACCATGAATTCAGAAAAACTGGCGCTGCTGGTCACGCGCGAAATGCCATACGGAAAATATCAGGGACGCTTGCTGGCCGATTTACCGGGACATTACCTGGGCTGGTTCGCGCGCGAGGGCTTCCCCTCGGGCGAACTGGGCAGTTTAATCGCGCTGATGTATGAGCTCGACCACAACGATTTAAGAAGCTTGCTCGACCCCTTGCGCACGCGCAAGTCGCCGTGGCGGCCGGGCGAGTAAGGAACAGGTCAGAACTGGCGCACCTTCTTCGCCAGCATGGCGCTGAACTCGCCATTTTCCACGAGCTTTTGCAGCTCGCTGGCGCCGCCGATCAGCACGCCGTTGACGAAAATCATGGGAAACGTGGGCCAGCCCGTCCACATTTTCAAGGCATTGCGGCGGTGCCACTGGCTCAAATAACTGCCGTATTGCAGGTACTGGTAGGGCGTGCCCAGCACGTCGAGGATCTTGCGCGCCTTGCGCGGAAACGGATTGAGCGCCATGCCGACCACCACCACCTGGTGCGCGGCGATGGCCGCCTGCACCTCGCGCACGATGTCCTGGTGCTTGCTGCCGATCAAAGGGCGGGCGGCGGGATGGATCTGGGCTTCGTCGAGGATGGCGCGGGTCATGAAAGTCCTGGGGTCGGTGGCACGTGGCGTGCGGATCACGCATTGTGCCATGCGCACAGGCTGGCGTGCGCTACACTGCGCCTCTTCTCCCCCTACGCGTGAAATAGATGCAAGCAATCACCCACATGTCTGCATGCCGCACCCGCCGCCTGCTCGGCGCTCTTCTGCTCGCCGCCACTTGCACCAGCGCCCTGGCCGCCGCCGATCCCGGCCTGGAGACAGGTTTGCTCCATGCGCTGCACCTGAAAAAGGGCACGACGGAAAGAACCGGCACCTCCGGCAAGGCCATCGCCACCTACATGCGCGAAGGCTACGTCGGCAAGCACCCGGACCAGCGCTTCGACTACACCGATTACTACCTGCTCAAGAAGCCGGCCAGCTTCATGGGGCATGAACTGGTGCTGATCGAGGAAGAATACATCAAGCAATACATCGGCTGCTGCGTCAGCCCCGGCGTTGGCGTGACGGTGAAGGTACGCGGCAGCACGCGGAAGCTGCAAGCGTTCGCCCGCGCCCAGCGCTGCACCCTGACCGACCCCGTCGATGTGCAACATGCACTGCGCGACGTCGCCATCAAGACCCGGCTGCCCCAAGGCCATTACGCGTCCTTGAGCTGCCGCGAACGCGATGCCGAGCGTGAAGAGCAGTAAGCCCTACCCCAGCGGCACGTTCAAACCCATCTTGAGACAGGTCAATGCCACCGAGGTGCGGTAGCGCCGGATATTGTCGTCGCCGCCGAACAGGCGTTCCGTCAGCGCCTCGTATTCGGCCATGCTGCTGGCCGTGATGATCAGCAGGTAATCGGCCTCGCCCGTGATGCCGTAGCACTGCTGGATGGCAGGCTCGGCCATGATGCGCGCGCGCATGGCGGCCGTGCGCTGCGGATGCTCGTCGTGCAAATGCACTTCCACCGTCAATATCAAGGGACGGCCCAGGCGGCTCGCGTCGAGCACGGCCACCTCCTTGCGTATCACCCCGCTCTCGCGCAGGCGGCGGATGCGCCGCTGCACGGCCGGCGCCGACAAATGCACGGCCTGGGCGATTTCGCGCTGCGAGGTCGTGTTATCGCGCTGCAAGATGTCGAGGATGGCCAGGTCGAAGGCATCGAGGTCGGGGGAAGGCGTGAGCGAAAGTTGCGTCATGAAGGTCAAAATGCAGTGCAAATATCGGAGCAGACACAATAAACTTTCATTACTTCGATATCAAGCCATTTATTCCCATGCCATTACGCCGCTATTCCTCGTTCATTCCCCTGCTCGCCATCCTCGGCTCCGTCACCGCGCTGGGGCTGGGCACCTCATGGGCCAAGCACAGCCTGTTCCCGCTGGTCGGCGCGCAAGGCACGACGGCCGTGCGCGTGGGCTTTTCCGCGCTGTTGCTGCTGCTGTTCTGGCGTCCATGGCGCTGGCAGCTGAGCCGCGCCGACCTGCGCACGGTGGCCCTGTACGGCGGCGCGCTGGGTTTGACCAACCTGTGCTTCTACATGGCCTTGCGCACGATTCCGTTCGGCATCGCCGTGGCCATCGAGTTTTCCGGCCCGCTGGCCGTGGCCCTGCTGGCCTCGCGCCGTCCGCTCGACTTCGTCTGGGTGGCCCTGGCCGTGGCGGGACTGGCGCTGCTGCTGCCGCTCGGTCACGACATCAGCAATCTCGATCCCACGGGCGTGCTGTTCGCCCTGGCGGCGGCCGCCTGCTGGGCTTCGTACATCATCTTCGGCAAGCGCGCCAGCCATCTGCATGCGGGCCATTCCGTGTCCTTGGGCCTGGCCATGGCCGCGCTGGTGGTCGTGCCCGTGGGCGTGATGCATAGCGGCGCCGCCCTGCTCTCGCCCGTCGTGCTGGGCGTGGGTCTGGGCGTGGCCTTCATTTCCAGCGCCATCCCGATCTCGCTGGAAATGGTGGCCTTGAAACGGCTGACGCCGCAAGCGTTCGGCATCATGAGCAGCATGGAACCGGCCGTGGCCGCCATGCTGGCCTTCATCCTGCTCGATGAACGCCTGGACGCGGCGCAATGGCTGGCCATCGCCATGATCATGGCCGCGTCCATGGGCAGCTCCTACATGGCGCAGCGCCAGAAACGGGCGCCGGCCGCCGCCGTGCATACCTGAGCCCTCCCTACCCTCAATGCACGGCCGCGCCCGCCACATGGACGGCCAGGTTCTTGCGCGCCAGCCACGCCAGCGGCAACAGGGCCAGCAAGGCGGCGGCCACACCGGCCCACGGCGACGACGCCATCAGCTGGCGCGACACCATCAGCGCACCGAGCATGGAACCGAAGGAAATGCCGAGATTAAACGCCGAAATGTTCAGGCCCGAGGCGAAATCGACGGCTTGCGGCGTGTAGCGCTCGGCCGTGGCCAGCATGCCGGCCTGCAAGGCGGGCGACAGGCCGAAGGCGAACACGCCCCAGACGAACAGCATCACCGTCATCATCCATGGCGAGCTGATGCTCAGGGCCACGCCCACTTGCGTGGCGGCCAGCAACAGCAGCATCAATCGCAGCGCCTTTTGCCAGCCCAGGTGGCTGGTCAGGTAGCCGCCCGCCAGGTTGCCGGCAAAGGTGGCGATGCCGAATACGATCAGCAAGGCGCTGGCCATGGTGGCGGAAAAGCCCGTCACATCCGTCAGGATGGGCGTAATAAACGTGAAGGCCGCAAAGCTGCTGCCAAAGCCGAACGTGGTCACCGCCATCATCGTCAGAATGGGACCGCTGCCGAGGGCCGCCAGCTGCGTCATGGCCTTGCCGCCTTTGCCCTGCTGCAAACCGGCCGGCAGCCAGCGCGCCATGGCGCCCAGCCCCACGGCGGCCAAGACCACCACGGCAAAGAAGGGCAGGCGCCAGCCCATCAGGTTGCCGAGGAAGCTGCCGAACGGCACGCCGATCACCATGGCCAGAGTCAGGCCCGCGAACATCACGGAAATCGCCCTGCCCGCCTGCGCCTTGCTCACCAGGCTGGCGGCCACGGTGGCGCCGATGGCAAAGAAGGTGCCGTGCGCCACGGCCGTGATGACCCGTCCCACCAGCAACAGTTCGAACGTGTGGGAAAAGGCGGCCAGCAGGTTACCGGCCAGGAACACGCTCATCAGCCCCAGCAGGGCCGCCTTGCGCGGCAGGCGCGACATCAGCAGCACCAGCAGCGGCGTGCCGATGGCCAGCGCCAGCGCGTACAGGCTGACCAGCGAACCGGCCGATTCGATGGAAATGTGCAAATCCTTCGCGATGGTGGGCAGGATGCCCACGACGATGAATTCGGTCACGCCGATGGCGAAGGCGCCGACGGCAAGCGCCAGCACGCCGGGCGGCATCTTGCTGGCGGGAGGGGAAACAGGGTGTGCGGTGGTCATGATGGCTCCAACAAATAGTTCAAGCGGGCCAGTGTATCGAGATAAATACTTTTGATATAGACTCTAATAATGGAAACACCTGTGAAATGGATTCAATAATGGCCAGGCAAGACATCAACCGCGCGTTCGAGATGGCCGTGTTCGTGGCCGTGGTGGAAACGGGCGCCTTTTCCGCCGCCGCGCGCCGCCTGGCCTTGACGCCGTCGGCCGTCAGCAAGCTCGTCAATCGACTGGAAGCGCGGCTCGGCGCGCGTTTGCTCCAGCGCAGCACGCGCCAGCTGCACACGACGCCCGAGGGCGACGCCTTCTTCGTGCAGTGCAAGCGCATCCTCGACGATATCGATGGCGCCGAGCGCGAAGCATCGCAGGGGGCGGCGCCGCGCGGACGCCTGCGCATCAACTGTTTCGTGCCGTTCGGCGTGCGCCATCTGCTGCCCATCCTGCCCGAGTTCGCGCAGCGCTATCCCGACATCGTGCTTGACGTCGTCGTCAGCGACGCCATCGTCGACCTGCTGGAAGACCGCACCGACATCGCCATCCGCACGGGCAAGCTGAAGGAATCGAACCTGGTGGCACGCAAACTGGGCGAAGACACGATGGTCGTCGTCGCCTCGCCCGCGTACGCAGCGCGTCACGGCTTGCCGCGCACGCCGCAGGAATTATCCGAACACAATTTATTGGCCTTCAACTTCCGCTGCCAGAACGAAACCTGGCCCTTCCTCGACGGGAGCGGCGGCAACTTGCAGGTGGCGCCGCAGGGCAATACCTGCGTCAGCGATGGCGAAAGCATGCGCCAGCTGGTGCTGGCTGGCATGGGGCTGGGGCGTTTTTCGCGCCAGCACGTGCAGCGCGACATCGAGCAAGGCCAACTCATACCCGTGCTGCAGGACTACAATCCGGGCGACAAGGAACTCGTGCATGCCGTCTTCGTGGGACCGGGCCTGCAAGTGCCGGCCAGGGTGCGCGTGATGCTCGATTACCTGCTGGAAAAGGTCAAGCTGGGCCTGCCTTAAACGACGGCCTCGCCCAGGCGCAATTGCCGCCCCTCGCCCAGCATCACTTCGAATTCCGCCGCCGGCACGGCCGGGCTGAACAGATAGCCTTGCAGCTGGTCGCAGCCGAGTTCGCGCAGGAAGCGCATCTGCTCGGCCGTTTCCACGCCTTCGGCGACGATTTCCTGGCGCAGCTGCTGCGCCATGGTGACGATGGCGCGGGCGATGGCGCAGTCGTTTTCCTCGAAGGGCAAGCCGATGACAAACGAGCGGTCGATTTTCAGGGTACTGATGGGAAATTTCTTCAGGTAGGCGAGACTGGAATAGCCGGTGCCGAAGTCGTCCAGCGCCAGCGCCAGGCCCATGGCCACCAGCTGGTTCATGATGTCGATCACCTTGTCGGCCCCGCGCATCAGCAGGCTTTCCGTGATTTCCAGCATGATCTGGTCGGGCCGCACCTGGTAGCGTTCGAGCACGGCCGCTATGCGCGCCGGCAACTGTTCATCGAACTGGCGCGCCGACAGGTTGACGGCGATGGCCGGCATGTGCAGGCCCCGGTCTTCCCAGTTGCGGATCTGGCGGCACGCCTCGTCCAGCACCCAGGTGCCCAGCTCCAGGATCAGACTGGTTTCCTCGGCGACGGGGATGAAGACGCCGGGCGAGACCATGCCGCGCATCGGATGCTTCCAGCGCAGCAAGGCTTCCGCACCCACGATGCGTCCGCTGGCCAGGCTCACTTTCGGCTGGTAATGCAATTCCAGCTCCTTGTCGCCCAGGGCCAAACGCATTTCGCTTTCCAGGCGCAAATGTTCCTTGGCCCTGCGGTTCATATCTTCTCGGTAGAACAGGAAGGCCGATTCGATGGTCTGGCCCGCCTTGGCCACGGCCACGTCGGCAAAACGGAACAGGGCCGGCGCTTCCAGGCCGTCTTCCGGATACACGGTGATGCCGATGCTGGCGCCCACGTGCAGCGCGTGCGTATCGATATTGATCGGCGCCTCGAGCAGGTTGAGCAGTTTTTGCGCCACGTTGGCCGCGTGTTCGCGCTTTTCGATGTGCAGCAGCGCCACGACGAATTTGCTGTTGTCGACGCGCGCCAGGATATCGGCGTCGCGCAGGGCGCCGCGGAACAGCTGGCCGATGGCGATCACCAGCTGGTCGCCCACTTCATGTCCCAGCGTGTCGCTGATGGAACCGATGCGGCTGATGTCGATGACCATCAGCGCGCCGTGCGTGCCTTGCCGTTTCGCTTCGGCCAGACCCTGGTCGACCAATTGGTTCAGCAGGCAGCGGTTGGGCAAGCCCGTCAGGCTGTCGTAGTTGGCCATGCGCTGCATGCGCGCTTCCGCATCCTTGTGCACCGAGATATCGGAAAACAGGGAAAACACATGGCTGATTTCGCCGTATTCGTCGCGCACGACGCTGATGGTGACGTCTTGCGGGAACAGTTCGCCATTCTTGCGCTTGCCGATGATTTCGCCGCGCCAGGAACCGTGACCACGCATGGCGGCGCGCACCTTGGCGCGGAAGTCGGGGTCGTGCACGCCCGAGCGCAGCAAGTCCGGCGTGCGGCCGATGGCTTCGGCCGGCGAATAGCCGGTGATGCGGCTAAACGAACTGTTGATGGAGACGATGCGCTCTTCCGCGTCCGTGATCAGCACGGCTTGCTCGCTGTCTTCGATGATGCGTGCATGCAATCTGACCTTGTCCACGTCGGACAACGGCTCGCTCATGGCCGACAGGCGCACGGCCATGCCGCAGCCCTTGCCCGCCTGGTCGTGGATCACGTGGCGGTGCATGCGCAGCCACGTCACCATGCCCGACTTCTTGCGCCGGCGCACATCGGTGGCCACGTCGCCCTGGGTGAAATGCAGTTCCAGCACGCTCGCTTCGGCGTCGTCTTCCGGATACAAGAACAGGATGTGCTGGCCCAGCGCTTCCAGTTCGGAATAGCCGAACATCTGTTCGGCGCCATGGTTCCAGCCGATCAAAAAGCCGTCGGGATCGATTTCCAGCAAGGCGTCGGCCGGCGCCACGCGCACCACGGGCCGGCTGGCGCCGCGCAGCCGCTCCAGCTCTTCCTCCAGCCGCGCCAGGGTGGCGGCCTGCTGCGGCCCCGCCTGTTCACGGGCATCCTGTGCCAGGCGCAGGCACAGCGCGACCTTCGCCTCAAGCATGGCAACCCCACGCTTGTGCCAGGTCAGGGGAACGTTTCAGGGGCGCTGCGGTGTGTGTAATCATCAAAATCCCACTGTGGGGCGTTGAGGTCGGGCGGAAATACTGTGAATATGGTAACTTAAAAATGTTGGCGTATGTCAACATTTTAAGACCTGCGCAGAATGACCGGTGCGGCGTCACGCCCGGCCCGGCAGATGCTGCGCCAGGCGGGCAAACACATCCGGTTCGCGCATGCGCGCCATCCACCAGCGCAGCGCGGCGCCATCTTCGCCCACGCGCCAGGCCAGATAAAACGTTTCCGACGGTTTCGGCTCTTCCACGGCCTTTTCCACCAGCTGGCCGCGTGCGATGGCGGCGCGCGCGCATGGTCCCGGCAGGAAGCCAAAGCCCAGTCCCAGCACCTGGTAATCGAACTTGACCTGCATGTTCGGCACGCTCAAGGCATCTTGCCCCAGCAGCAGCCCCACCGTGCGCGGCGCCATCTGGCGCGCCGAATCGGCCACCACCACGGCCCGGTGCTGCTGCAGGTGGCCGCGCGACAAGGGTTCGGCCACCTGCGCCAGCGGATGCGTGGGCGCCACGGCAAAGACGAAGTCGAGCATGCCGATCGGCTGCGCGATATAGCCGCCGCCGGCCGGGCCGTCGCCGGGCGCACCCACCAGCAAGTCGGCGCGCCGGTCCAGCAGCGCTTCCCAGGTGCCCGACAGCGTGTCTTGCGACAGGCGCAGGCGCGTCTGCTGCGCCACGTCGTAAAAGGCCCGCACGTCATCGGCCAGGGCCACGGCGGAAAACATGGAATCGATGCCGATGGACAATTCCGTTTCCCAGCCGGACGCCACCCTGCGCACGCGGTGCTCGAGGTCCTGCGCCGCCTTCAACAGATAGCGGCCCTCTTTCAGCAATTCCTGCCCGGCCGCCGTCAGCATGACTTTCGGCCCATTGCGCTGGAATACCTGCACGCCCAGGTCGTCTTCCAGCTTGGCCACCGTATAGGAAATGGTGGACGGGACTTTATGCAACTCCTTGCCGGCCGACGAGAACGATCCACGGCGGTCGATGGCGTCGACGATTTGCAGCGCTTCCAGGCTCAGTCTTAACATTCGATTTTTTCGATCATAGGTCGCAAGATTTTCCGTTTTTCTTTCTCTTCTGACGGGCCTATACTTTGTTCATCGTACAGCGAAGGGCAGAAAAGAAGCCACGGCGTAGCGCCAGGCAACGGTCCTTCGAAATTATCGCACATTCACTTACAGAAACGGAGTCCACCATGTTACAGATTCGTCATAGCGAAGAACGCGGCGCCGCCAACCACGGCTGGCTCAATTCCCACCACAGCTTTTCTTTCGGCAGCTACCACGATCCGCTGCACATGGGTTTTGGCCCCCTGCTGGTGATCAATGAAGACCGGGTCACGCCAGGCCAGGGTTTCGGCACGCACGGCCACCGCGACATGGAAATCATTTCGTATGTGCTCGACGGCGCACTCGAACACAAGGACAGCATGGGCACCGGTTCCGTGCTGCACTACGGCGATGTGCAGCGCATGAGCGCCGGCAGCGGCGTGCGCCACAGCGAGTTCAACCATTCAAACACGGATGGCTTGCACTTCCTGCAGATCTGGATCCAGCCGAACGTGACGGGCATCCCCCCCAGCTATGAAGAGAAACACTTCACGCCGGAAAGCAAACGGGGCAAGCTGCGCTTGATCGCCTCCTCCGACGGCCGCCAGGGTTCCGTGCTGATCCACCAGGACGCGGCCATCTACGCCAGCATCCTGCAGGAAGGCGAACACGCCGAACATGCGCTGGACGAAGGGCGCCTCGCCTATGTGCACCTGATCCGCGGCAGCCTGGTCGTCAACGGCACGCCCTTGAAAGCGGGCGATGCGCTGAAACTGACGCAGGAAGCGGCCGTGATCATCACGCAAGCAGAGGACGCAGAGTTTCTGGTCTTCGATTTACCGAAATAATTGATAAATACAAAGAAAGAGAAAATCATGGAAAACAGAACCAACGTATTGCTGCCCCTCGGCCGTGCCGCCCTTGGCGTGCTGTTCTTTGTCTCGGGCTTGCTGAAAATCGGCGGCTTTGCGGGCGTGGCCGGCTACATGGCCAGCCAGGGCTTGCCAATCGCCAATATCTTGCTGGTGGGCGTGATCGCCCTGGAAGTGGGCGGCGGCCTGCTGCTGATCACGGGCTGGCAGGCACGCTGGGCGGCGCTGGCCCTGGCGCTGTTCCTGATTCCGACCACCGTGATCTTCCACGCCTTCTGGAGCGCCGATGCGGCCCACTTCCAGGACCAGCTGACGAACTTCCTGAAGAACCTGTCCATCTTCGGCGGCATGCTCTTGCTGGTGGAGCGCGGTTTTCGCCAGGCCAAGTAAGGCCCAGGCGGCCTGACCGGACGGACCCGCCACCGAGCCGGCCCGTCCGGCCGGCAGCCCGTCACCGTTTTGTCATCAAGCTGACATGGCGCTGTCACATACGCTGACTATCATGCGGTTGCCTTTAAATCACGCAACCACAGGACATCGCAGCCCATGAACAAGCCCAACGATCTGGCCATCCGCGCCACCGATCTGAACGACATCGACAGCCAAGCGTCCCACGACAACCATTTCAACAGCATCCTGAACGCCCGCCTGAGCCGCCGCAACTGGCTGCGCGGCAGCGCCGTCACGGCCGCTACCGCCGTCATGGGATCGATGGGTCTGTCCGCCTGTGGCGGCGGCAGCGATGCGGCGGCCGTCACGCCGACACCCACGCCCGAAAAACTGCTGGCCTTCACGGCCGTGCCGAAAAGCCTGGCCGACGTCGTGTCCGTGCCGGCCGGCTACACGGCCACCGCCCTGTATGCGCTGGGCGACTCGCTGCGCGCGGCCACGCCAGCCTACAAGAACGACGGCAGCGATACCGATTTCGACAACCGCGCCGGCGACCACCACGACGGCATGGAATACTACGGCCTGTCCGCCGCCGGCGCACCGCTGGCGTCCGGCGCCGAACGGGGCTTGCTGGCGATGAACCACGAAGCGACCACGGACGAAAAACTGTCCTCGCACTTCCTGCACGTGAATGGCGGCACCACCACGCTGCCGCGCCCCGCCGCCGAAGTCGACAAGGAAGTGGCCGTCCACGGCCTGAGCGTGGTGGAAGTCAAGAAGACGGGCAGCGCCTGGGCCACCGTCAACGATTCCGCCTTCAACCGCCGCGTCACCCCATTGACGGACATCGAGCTTGCCGGCCCCGTGCGCGGCAACGCCCTCGTGGTGACCAAGTATTCGCCGACCGGCACCAAGACGCGCGGCACCATCAACAACTGCGGCACGGGCAAGTCGCCATGGGGCAGCTACCTCTCCGGCGAAGAAAACTGGGCCGGCTACTTCACGCGCTCGGCCACCGACAACGCCGCGCGCGGCGACAAGTCCGTCGTGTCGCTGAACCGCTATGGCCGCAGCCAGGGCAGCGCCTCGCGCCACGGCTGGGAAACGGGCGGCAGCGACGACAAGTACGCGCGCTGGAACCTGAGCAAGATCGGCGCATCGGCCGATGGCAGCGACGATTACCGCAATGAGCTCAACGGCATGGGCTACATCGTCGAGATGGACCCGTACGACAAGACCAAGGCCATCCGCAAGCGTACGGCGCTGGGCCGCTACGCGCACGAAAGCGCCGCCTTCAGCGTGCCGACCGTGGGCCAGCAGCTGGCCGTCTACATGGGCGACGACTCGCGCAACGAATACATCTATAAATTCGTCACGACGGCCGTCTGGGCCGCCGCGGATGCGACGCCTGCGGACCGCATCGCCACCGGCGACAAATACCTCGACTCGGGCAAGCTGTACGTGGCCAAGCTGGCCGCCGACGGCACGGGCCAGTGGATCGAACTGTCCCTGTCGAACGCGCTGATCCAGGCATACGGCGCCTACAAGTTCGCCGACCTGGCCGACGTGCTGGTCAATGCCCGCCTGGCGGCCGACGCCGTGGGCGCGACGAAGATGGACCGCCCGGAATGGTGCTCGGTCAACCCGGCCAATGGCGAAATCTATTACACGCTGACCAACAACTCGAACCGCACCGTCAATCCGAGCGGCTCGTCGCAGCTGGCGCCGGACAGCGCCAACCCGCGCGCCTACACGGACATGAAGGGCAGCAGCGCGCAGAACGGCAATCCGAACGGCCACATCATCCGCTTCAAGGAAGGCACGGGCGCGGCCGCGGCCACCAGCTTTACGTGGGACGTCTACCTGTTTGGCGCCGAGAGCGGCGCCGACGCCAGCAAGATCAATTTATCGAACCTGACGGCCGACCAGGATTTCTCAAGCCCGGACGGCCTGGCCTTCAGCCCCTACACGGGCATCTGCTGGATCCAGACGGACGATGGCGCGTACACGGATGTGACCAACTGCATGATGCTCGCGGCCATCCCCGGCAAGGTGGGCGATGGCGCCAAGTCCACCCTGAACTACGCCACGGCGGCCGGCGGCAACCTGGCGGTCGACACCTTCATCGGCAAGAAGCCCACGGCCGACACGCTAAAGCGCTTCCTGGTGGGGCCGGTCGGCTCGGAAATCACGGGCATCAGCGAAACGCCCGACGGCAAGACCATGTTCATCAACATCCAGCATCCGGGTGAAAACACCGCGCTGGCGAATATCGGCGATCCGTCCAAATACACGAGCCAGTGGCCGGCCAACGCCGGTTATGGCGCCGGCAAGCGTCCCCGCTCGGCCACCATCGTCATCACCAAGAACGACGGCGGACGCATCGGCAGTTGATGTCCCGTGCCTGGCGGCGGCATCCGCCAGGCAAAGCCAGCCATCGACCTTGTAAAAGGAGGAAGTGCCCCTAAGTAAGGTTCATCACCAGACATTGCAACGACCGAATGGCAGCCAGGGAAAACGTTTCCCTGCTTTTTGGTATGATGGCAAGGCGCGCCGGCACCGGAGTGGTGTCGCGCGCCTTTTATTTTTGACAATTACTTATATGAGCACAACCATGCAAAGCGGCGCAGACCTCCTGGCGACAGGCGAATTGGATTACACGACTTCCTGCGCACTGCCGACGCCGTGGGCCCAGTTCACCCTGCACGCCTTTGTCGAGCACGCCACGGGCAAGGAACACCTGGCCATGGTGCTGGGCGATATCGGCAACGGCGAACCGGTGCTGGCGCGCGTGCATTCCGAGTGCCTGACGGGCGACGTGCTGTTTTCGCAGCGCTGCGACTGCGGCGCCCAGCTCGAAGGCGCCTTGAAACGCATCGCCGAGGAAGGCCGCGGCATCTTGCTGTACCTGCGCCAGGAAGGGCGCGGCATCGGCCTGATCAACAAAATCCGCGCCTACCGCCTGCAAGAGGCGGGCGCCGACACGGTGCAGGCGAATGAACAGCTGGGCTTCAAGGCCGACGCGCGCAACTACACCCTGTGCAAACCGATGTTTGCGCAATTCGGCATCAATAGCCTGCGTTTGATGACGAACAACCCGCGCAAGATCGCCGCCATGGAAGCGCTGGGCATCACGGTGGCCGAACGGGTGCCGCTGCTGGTCAACCGCAATGCGTTCAACCAGCACTACCTGAATACCAAGCAAAGCAAACTGGGCCACATGATGACGCCAGAAACGGCGCCGGCGCTGGAAGACGGCGCCCTGTAATTGCCGGCGGGCGCGCAGCGGCGCGTCCCTTTGGCGCCGGCCAGCGCCAGCCTCGCTCCTGCTCACGCACAAAGGATGCATGAAATTATCTAACTTCGCCTGCTTGCTGGCCAGCCTGTGCGCTGCCGCAGGCGCACACGCGGCCCCGGCGCCAGCGCCAGCCGCGGCCGCCACCGCGTCGACTCCCCCTATCAAGCCGCCGCCGGCCACCGCCGCGCCCGCCGCTACCGAACATGCGGCCTTGCCGCCGCCCTCCTCGGCCGCGCAAAAACTGTACACGGCCGCGCGCGCCGACATCCTGCAAGTGCGCGTGCTGCTGAAAAACGGCCGCACGCAGTCGTCGGTCGGCTCGGGTTTCCTGATCGGCACGGGAGACCTGGTGGTGAGCAACTATCACGTCGTGTCGCAATTCGCCCTCGATCCCGATACCTATGTGGGCGAATGGGTCGACACGAGCGGCCAGCGGGGCAATGTGGAATTGCTGGCCGTCGACGTGCTGCACGACCTGGCCGTGCTGCGCGTCAACCGCCACGGCACGGGCTTTTTCAAGATGCCCGAACCGCTGGCACCGCTGACGCAGGGCCAGTATTTGTATTCGATGGGCAACCCGCTGGACCTGGGCTTCGCCATTTCGGAAGGCTCGTACAACGGCGTCGTCACGCGCAGCTTCTATGACCAGCTGATGTTTACGGGGCCGATCAATTCCGGCATGAGCGGCGGCCCCAGCGTCACGGCGAATGGCGACGTCGCCGGCGTAAACGTGTCGAAACGCCTCGACGGCGAACTCGTCAGTTTTCTCGTGCCGGCCCGCTATGCGCAGCAATTGCTGGCCAAGGTCGCCCTGCAAGGCAAGCCGCCGAAAGACTTCAAGCCGCTGGTGACGGCGCAGCTGCTGGCGCACCAGGAAGTCATGCTGGCGCGCCTGCTCGACACGCCGTTGAGCCTGAAAGCCATGGGCCCGTACCGCGTGCCCGTGCGCGAATCCGACCAGATGCGCTGCTGGGGCCGCTCCAACGTCAAGTCCGACAAGCCCTATATGCTCGACAACACCAGCTGCGCCATGGAATCGGCCATCTTCATTTCCGGCGCCCTGCAGACGGGGCAAGTGTCGATGCGCCACGAATTCTTGCGCAGCAGCGAACTGGGCCCGCTGCGCTTTTCCGAGCTGGCCAGCGCCTCGTTCAAGAATGAAAGTTTCGGCAGCTACAAGAGCGCACACCTGACAGGCCCCCATTGCACCGAACAGTTCGTCAAGAACAAGGCCCTGCCCCTGCGCGCCGTCCTGTGCGTGCGCGCCTACCGCAAGTTTACGGGACTGTACGACTTTGCCCTGCTGGCCGCCAGCACCGACGAGCCACTCATGAGCCTGCAAAGCCGCATCGACGCGCGCGGCGTGTCCTACGCCAACGGCATGCGCGTCACGCGCACCTTCCTCGAAGCGCTGTCGCGGCTCGAAGCGCTGTCGCGGGAAAGCAGCCGCAAGCCATGAAGCCGCCCTTTTACATCGAAATCCTCGCCGAGAATGGCGAAGTGCAGCGGCGCGAGCGCATGGAGTCCCTGCCGATCCGCATCGGGCGCGGCTATGACAACGACTTCATCCTCGACGATGCACATACGGCGGCCGAGCACGCCATCGTCGAGGACGATGGCGCAGGCGGCCTGCTGCTGCGCGACCTGGGCAGCCAGAATGGCGTGATCCACCAGGGACAGCGGCAAGCGCAAGTGGCCCTGAACGGCAACAGCATCGTGCGCCTGGGCCACACGCGCCTGCGCGTGCGCGCCAGCGACCATCCGGTGGCGCCCGAACTGGGCGACACGACCAGGCATGACTGGGAAGGCTTGCGCCCCGCCGTCGCCGGCCTGGTCATGATCGGCGCCTCGGCCGCCTTCAGCAACTGGCTCAGCGATGCGGACGCCTTCGAGCCGATTTCCTACCTGATGATCATCGCCACCGCGCTGGCCGGCGGCCTCGTGTGGGCGTCGATCTGGGCCGTGGCAAACCGCCTGTTCGGCCATATGGCGCGCTTTGGCCGCCACCTGTTCATCATCGGTTGCGGCTTGCTGGCCATGGAAGTGTGGGAACTGGCCAGCAAGGTAGCGGCGTATGCCTTCTCGCTGGAAGCGCTGACGCGCTACGGACGGCATATGTTCGTCGTCATCGTCTGCGCGATGATCTACTACCATTTGTGCACGATCAAACCCCAGCATCCGCGCCGCTTCGGCCTCGTCGCCGTCGTGCTGGCCATCCTTGGCTCGACCCTGATTTTGCTGAGCAATCTGCAGATCAGCGGCCGCCTGGCTGACGAGGCGTACATGTCGGCGATCTACCCGCCGGCCTTGCGCCTGAGCCCGGATCACACGACGGACGCCTTCTTCCGCGATGCGGCCAGCCTGCAGCGTGCCGTCGACGCCGAACGGGGCAAGGCCGCCAAGGGCGCCGACGAAGACGAGGACAGCGGCGATTAACGCGCCGCCATGCAAAAAGCCCGCCGTGTCCTGACAGACCGGCGGGCTTTTTCATGTGCGCCGCGAGGCACGCAGCGTATCGTCGCTTAGAACTTGGCTTCCTGCTTGCGGCGCGCCGTAAAGCCCAGCAAGCCCAGGCCGATCAGCAGCATGGCGTAGGTGGTTGGCTCAGGGACGGCCGAGATCAAGCCATCGTTGGCGCCGAAGCTGACGAAATTGCTGTTGCCCGCCTTGAACTGCGCTTGCTGGCCGCCATCGCAGCAGCCTTCCAGGCCGTAGATGCTCAGGGTATGGTTACCCGCCGACAAGGCGCTCGAACCGCTGAGGAACTGGCTGCCATTGTTGTAGTTGCCTGCCCACCACATGTCGTTGCTCTTGAAGTCCAGCGCCACGCCGTCGAGGAACAGGGCGCCGCCCTTGCCGAAGTCGACGCCGCTGCGGAAGCTCCAGGCGCCCGCATCGGCCGCGCTGACGCCAAAGTTGATGACGGATTTGAAGGCGATGTTCGAGCCGCTGCCGAACAGGCCGCTATTGTTGACGTTATCGTAGCTGGCAATCGTCGTCGAGCCATAGCCGGCGCCTGGCGTGGCCACGGCCGCGTTCACCACGGACTCATAGGCGGCGGCAGTGCTTTGCGCGCCAGCGTTCGAGTAAGCGGTGGAGACGGTGATGGTGCTGGCGTTCGCGTGGGCAAACACACCGACGGCGATCAGGGACAGGGCGATTTTAGGCAAGTTTTTCATGATGGTATCCAGTAAGTAAGTATTCAGTGGGCGCAGCAAGGAGCGCTGGAGCTGAATACACGCTGCATTGAGGCGTGTCGGCAAAGCGCTAGGGATTGCGGGAATGAGCGGTCGGGGGCGTGAACTTCCGCGTGACAGTGCGGACTTGCGGCGTGCCATGGCGGCACTGCAAGCGTCCTGGGAAGGGTTCGGGTTCCCGGAACAAGGCCAGACAATTGACGGGTCAGGTAAGACGTTGAAGCTATTCTAGCTTAAATTCCCTAGAAGAAAAGTATTTTTCTTTTGACCATGAAAGATATTTTTCTGGCAATCACCTGCCCAACGGCGGAAAAACCGCATGTTCTGCTCTGGCGCGGAGGCCCTGCGCGGTGCGTGGCGTGTCGCGGCGGCACCACAGACCAGCCCGCCAATGTCGCATCGCGCGCATTTCTTTTCGCATGCCGCTGCACCACGCGGCGAAACAGCATGGCAAAATGTAGTCACGCTGCTATCTGTCCGATGAGGGGGAAAGAGGAATGGTCGACCTGGAAGAACTACGCTATCTGGCACTGTCGTTTCCCGACACGAGCGAGGAAGAACACCACGACCGTCCAGCCTTCCGCGTGGGCGGGAAGATCTTTGCCACCCTGCCCGATGACGAGCACATCAACGTGCTGCTCGATGCGGAAGCGGCGCATATCGCCACCGTCATCACGCCCTCGGGCTGCGAGAAACTCTGGTGGGGCGAACGGCTGGCCGGCATCACGGTATGCCTGGCGGATGCGGAGCTGGACATGCTGGCCGCCGCCCTGACGGCCGCCTGGCGGCGCAAGGCACCGAGCGACCTGGCCAAGACCATCGCCCCGACGGGATAGCTACATCGGCCAATTGCGCAGCAGCAAACCCACCATCTGCTGCAATTGCTCGCGCGCGACACCGGCGGCGGCCTGGATGGCCATGCCCTGCGACAGGGTCACGACAAAGCGCGCCTGCTGCTCCGGACAGGAATCGGGCGGCAAATCCCCCTCCTCCTTGGCGCGCCGCAAGCGGTCGCGCAACTTGATTTCACCGCGCAGCCGGCGCGCGAACAATTCATCGCGGATCGGCAAGGCGTCGTCGCTGCAGGCGAGTGCCGCATTGACGCCCATGCAGCCATGGGGGCCGTCCGGCATGGTTTGCGCGTCGACATACTGCGTCAGCAGGGCTTCCACCACCTGGCGCGCCGTCGGCTGTTCCAGCGCCGCATCGAAAAACCGCATGCGCGTGTCGCTGTAGCGCTCGAGCGCCTTGTGGAACAATTGTTCCTTGTTGCCGAAGACGGCATACAGGCTGGGCCGGTTCATGCCCATGGCCTTCGTCAATTCCGGCAGGGAACTGCCTTCATAGCCCTTTTCCCAGAACACCTTCATGGCGCAATCGAGCGCCTCGTCCGCGTCGAACGTGCGGGGCCGCCCCGTTTTCGCCTTGACGACTTCCTCTTTTTTATCTTGTTTCATACCGTTCGGTAAAAAATTATTGACAACACTGTCTGCCTGCCCTGATTATATACCGACCGGTTAAAAACCTCCCGGCTTTTCAGGAACCCTATGCACACACCTTCCAACACCTCTGCCGACGATACCACCGTGGCGCCGTGGCTGGCCGTCCTATCGGTCGGCATCGGCGCCTTCGCCCTCGTCACCTCCGAATTCCTGCCCGTCGGCCTGCTGCCGGCCATGGCCGCCGAACTGGCCATCAGCAAGGGCCAGGCGGGGCTGATGATCACCACGCCCGGCATCGTTGCCGCGTTTGCCGCCATCTTCGTCACCGTCGGCTCGGGCCGGCTGGACCGCCGCATCGTGCTGCTGGCCCTTACCGCCCTGCTCGTCGCCTCGAACCTGCTGGTGGCGCTGGCGCCCTCGTATGCGTGGATACTGCTGGGCCGCGCCATGCTGGGCGTAGGCGTGGGCGGCTTCTGGGCCATCGGCAGCGCCATCGGCCCGCGCCTGGTGGCGCCGCAGCATGCGTCGCGCGCCATGTCCATCATCTTCGCCGGCGTCTCGCTGGGCACGGTGGCGGGCGTGCCGGCCGGCGCGCTGGTGGGCGAACTGGTGGGCTGGCGCGTCGCTTTCGGCGCGGCCAGCGCCATCGCCGTGCTGGTCTTCATCGGCCAGCTCTTGCTGCTGCCCAAGCTGCCACCGACACAGGCCATCCGCCTGCGCCAGCTGCCGATGATTTTCGGCATCCGCAAGGCCAGGCTGGGCCTGATCGCCACGGCCATGCTGTTCACGGGCCAGTTCGCCGCCTACACGTATATCGCGCCTTTCCTCACGCAGATCTCGCACCTGGCGGCCGGCACGGTCAGCGCCATGCTGCTCGTGTACGGCGCGTCGGGCTTCATCGGCAACCTCGCGGGCGGCTGGGCCGCCGGCCGCTACGAACGGGCCGCGCTGATGACGACGGGGGCCGTGCTGGGCCTGTCCACCTTGGCCCTGGCCGCGTTCGGCAGCCATTCGGTGACGGCCATGCTGCTGGTGGCCGTGTGGGGATTCGGTTTCGGCGCCATGCCGATCGCCGTGCAGACGTGGATGTTCAAGGCGGCGCCCCACTTGATGGAAGGCAGCAGCGCGCTGTTCGTTGCCATCGTGCAAGTGTCGCTGGCGTCGGGCGCCCTGCTCGGCGGCATGGCCGTCGACCGGCTGGGCGTGTCGAGCGCGATGGTGGTGGGCGGCCTGTTCGCCCTCGCCTGCGCCCTGACGATCGCGCTGTTCGGCAAGCCGCAGGCCAGCGCCAAGGCCGGCGCGGCGTGCCCAGCGTCGTAGGACCGTGCCTTCAGATGCGGCCGCGGCGGAATTCGCCGAGGAATTTCGTCACTTCGGCCGGCGTCATGGGCACGTCGGCATCGCCGTGATAGGCATACAGGAAGGGCGTGCCGCCCAGGCGGTCCGTCAGCTTGGCAAAGAGTAAAAAGCGGCTGCCCAGCGGGTAGCGCTGCAGGTCCGACAGGCGGCGCGAGCACTGCACGGCCAGTTCCGGAGAAAAGGCCTGGCCCGGCACGGGGCGAATTTCCACGCAGCCATGAATCGCGCGCGATTCGACGGCAACGTGCCGGTATGCATAAGTATCACGGGCCATGCCGCCACCTTGAATGAAGTAAAGGCGCCATCTTAAAGGAAGACGGCGCCTGCCGTGCTACTGCGGCACGATGCGCAGCAAACGGCCATTGTCTTCGTCCGTCAGCGCATACAGGTAGCCATCCGGTCCCTGGCGCACGTCGCGCACGCGCGCGCCGATGGCCAGGCGGTCCTGCCCCGTCACCTTGCCGTTCGCATCGACGGCGATGCGGCGGATATCCTTGGCCGCCAGGCCGCCGCTGAAGATGCTGCCGCGCCAGGCGGCGATCTTGTCGCCCGTATAGACGGCCAGCCCGGAAGGGGCCGGCGACGGCACCCAGGCCACGCTGGGATTGATCATGCCCGCCACTTCATGCTTGCCGACGGGTTCATGCGTCTTGTAGTCGGCGCCATAGCTTTGCAGGGGCCAGCCGTAGTTGCCGCCCGCCGCCACCAGGTTCAGCTCGTCGCCGCCATACGGACCGTGTTCCGTGGCCCACACGCGGCCGGAAACAGGATCGAGCGCCAGGCCCTGCACGTTGCGGTGGCCGTACGACCAGATTTCCGGCAAGGCGCCCTTGGCGGCCAGCGGATTGCCGGGCGCCGGCTTGCCGTCTTCCGTCAGGCGCAGGATGGAGCCCTGGTGCGTGGCGAGGTTTTGCGCCTGCTCGCGCGCCAGGCGGTCACCGATGCGCAGCGGCGGATTGCCGCCATCGGCCACGCTCATGAGCAAAGTGCCGTCCGGCAGCCACAGCAGGCGCGAACCGAAATGCTGGCCGCCGCTCTTGTCGGTGGCCACCTTGAACAGGGTCTGGATGCCCGTCACCTTCTTGCCATCGAACACGCCGCGCACGAGGGTCGTGCGGTTCGCGTCATTCGTGCCCGTCGACACCGTCATGTAGACGCGCGGGTTCGGCTTGCTGGCATCCTGTGGATGCAGCACGATATCGAGCAAGCCGCCCTGCCCGCCCGTAAACACCGTGGGCATGCCTTCCAGCGCCACCTCCTCGAATTTATTGCCATTGAGCAGATGCAAGGTCCCCTGCTTGCTGGTGACCAGCGCGCGCCCTTCCCCCAGCCAGGCGATGCCCCACGGCTGGCGCACGCCTTGCGCCACGGTCTCGGCCTTCCAGCCCTGTTTGGCGGCGGGCGGCTCGCCCGTGGCGGCCAATTCGGCATGTGCAGGCATGGCGCAAGCGGCGAAGGCTCCCAGCAGCAGTGCGGTGGCGAGGTGTGTGCGCTTGATGATTGGCATCCGGAATTCTCCTGTATCGGCTATGAAAAAAGGCGGCAGGGATGGTCTGTGCCATCGCGCCGCCTTCTAAAAATAGCACAGATTGCCAGGCGGGCGCGCCGCCTGACAGCGACTATCAACGATAGATCAGATGGTACTTGACGCGCGGCGTGTTTTTCTGTGCGCCACCGGTCTGCACCAGCGCCACGGGGTCGCCAGCGGCCGTATGGAAGATGCCGATGCCGTAACTTTGCTCGCCGCCGATGACGGGCAAGGTGACGCTACCATCAGGGAACAACAACTCGCCACTGAAACGCTTGTAGCTTGCTTGGTAGGTCACATCGCCAACCGGATACATATAGCTGTACGATGTTTCCATGAGCAGCGCTTCCGCCTTCACGGGCGAGTGACTCATTGACAGCACAGTGTTACCAGCCGAACTGAGGATAAAGCGGCCGACATATTTCAGCGTGTCGGTACTGAAGTACGTGCCAGCCGCCGTAAACAGCAGATCTTCCTTGGGCGACAAGAACAGCGGAGCCACCGCCGGGTAGTCGACATAGGCGTAGGCACTGGCCTGAATCGCGTTGCTTTGCGGGTCTATGGAGAAATACGAGATAGCGGATGAATATCCCTGCGCTACAAATGCCTTGTTCTTGGATACCGCAAAAACGCCACGCAGCGTCCCATAGAAGCCGTTGGCATAATCAAGTCCAGGCAGGACCTGGCCGGTACGCCCATTGAGCACAGTAATGGCCGCTCGCGACGACGTGCCGACAGATTGGCCCATCAGAAAAACGATGCCATCATTGGTCGTGAATACCTCCGTCTGCGTACCGTCTGTGCCTGTAGAGCGCAGCAGTTGCCCTGCCACCAGATCAACCAGGCTGACCACGCCTTCATGCAATACGGCGGCCAGCTTACCGTCCGGACTCAGATTAAACGACTTGACCGCGGTTGGCAGACTGATGCTGGTAGTGACGCCATCAACCGGGTTGGTGATTTTCACGGCGTCAGGATCGGTGCTGATCATGACCAGGCGATCAAGTCCCTTGCTGTAGCGCACATCCTGCGGCGTGAAAGGCAAGGCCACGACACTATAGGATGCGATAACGGCATTGAACTTCAGGTAGGCCACCGCCGTTCGCCGGCCATTACTGACCGTCAAGGACAGCACATAGGCGCCGGCCACGTCCGGCGTGAACGATGGTATGGCAGTCGCTGCTGCGTCCAGCACGGCAACAGAAGCGGCAGGCCGGCTGTCGACCGCCCAGGCATAGGTCAATTGCGCGCCACCCTCGTCATAGCTGAGGATGCCGCTGGTGACCAGCGGCTGGCCGACGGGAACGGTCTGGTTGTTGCGGCTGACCACGGCCACCGTGCCCTGGATCACGCCCATCGGCATGCTGTTGTTGGCATCGAACTGGTACACCGTTTCGGCATACGCGCCCTTGCCGTCCGCGCCGCGGGCGCGCACTTTGTACAGGCCCAACACGTCCGGCGAGAAACGCGCCGTTTGACCCGCGACAAACAGCGTTGAGCTACTGCCGGCTGGCTTCTGGATCAGTTCCCACGTCGTGGTCACCTTGTCGCCGTCGGCATCGGTGCTGCCCGTGGCGTCGAGCACGATGCCGGAACCTGCCGAGACGCTCACGGCATCCTTCACGAGCGGCTGCGCCGTAAACGTCGCATTGACCACCAGCACCGCATTCGGCACCCGGTTATTCACCAGCACGGTGGCGTTCTTTTCCGCAAAGCCGCCCTTGCTATTCGTCACGCGCAACTTGAAGATATACGTGCCCAAAGCGTCCGGTTGAAAGTTCAGCTTGGGGGTCGCGACAGCGCCCATGTTCAAGCCGCTGCCGGCGGGTTTGGAGACCAGACTCCAGGCAAAACTCAGCGTCCCACCGTCGCTATCCTTGCTGCTGCCGGCATCGAGTTCAATCTGCCCGCCCATGCTGCCGACAGCATCGGCACCTTCTGCCGCCGCCGACACGGCACCGGCAAACAGGATGGCAGGCTGGGGCACCGCCAACACGGGCGGCGGCGTACTGTCACTGCCGCCGCCTCCACCGCCACATCCGGCCAACATGGCCATGGCCAACATACCAGCTCCCAACCAGCGCGCGGCTGGTCCCTGCATACGACTGCGCATATGATTCCGTTCTCTCAATATTTCCCGTGGTTATAAGGTGACGTCTTGTCGCGTCCGAAAAAGCGGACAGATATTATCATGACAATAACGTTGAATTTTCACCAAATTCCACTTTGGAAATATTAATTTTCAGGAATCATTAAAATGTGCTGTCAGGCACGCTCAGGCGCGCAGCAGCAGGGCCACGGCTTCGGCCGCGATGCCTTCTTCGCGGCCCAGGTAGCCCAGTTTTTCATTCGTCTTGGCCTTGATGTTCACCTGACCCACGGTCACACCGAGGTCTTCGGCCACGTTGGCGCACATGGCGGCGATGTGCGGCGCCATTTTCGGACGCTGGGCGATGATGGTGGCGTCGATATTGCCGATCACATAGCCCGTCGCCTGCACGCGGCGCACGGCTTCGCGCAACAGGGTGCGCGAATCGGCACCCTTGAATTGCGCGTCCGTGTCGGGGAAGTGGCGGCCGATGTCGCCCAGGGCGGCGGCGCCGAAGATGGCGTCCGTGATCGCGTGCAGCAGCACGTCGGCGTCGGAATGGCCGAGCAAGCCAAGGTGATGGGGAATCTTCACGCCGCCGATGATCAGGTCGCGGTGCTCCACCAGCGCGTGGCAGTCATAGCCCTGGCCGATACGAAATGGGAGGTCGGGAGTCGTTGTGTGCATGCAGGTCTTTCTGGAGTCAAGGATGGGCCAAATACAGCTCGGCCGTATGGATGTCGCGCGGGAGGGTCACCTTCAGGTTGCGCGGATGGCCCTCGACCAGTTTCGGCGCCAGGCCCAGCGCTTCGACGGCGCTGGCGTCGTCCGTGATCGCCAACGGATCGGGCGCTTCGGATAGTGCCCGGTGCAGCAAGGCATAGCTGAACATTTGCGGCGTCTGCGCCAGCCACAGGCCGTCGCGCGGCACCGTCTGCGCCGACAGGTTGCCCGACCCGGCCCGCTTGACCGTATCGACCACGGGCAAGGCCAGCAAGCCGCCGGCCGCATGGTCGCCCACCTCCGTGATCAGCTTTTCGATCAGCGCCGGCGTCAGGCCGGGACGGGCCGCGTCGTGCACCAGCACCTGGTCGTGGGCATCGATGCTGCCGTGCACGGCGTGCAAGCCATTCAGGATGCTGTCCATGCGCGTGGCGCCGCCGCAGCGCAGCACAGTGACGCCCTGCTCCGGCACGACCGCGTCGATCACGCCATCGTCGGCGCTGACGACGACATAGGTATGCGCGATCAGGGGGCTGGCGAGAAAGGCGTCGAGCGCGTGGCGCAGCATGGGCTTGCCGGCGATGGCTAAATATTGCTTGGGACTGCCCGCTTCCATGCGCGCGCCCACGCCGGCGGCGGGGATCAGGGCAAAATAACGGGGGCGATTCGGTGCTGCTGTCATGCCATTCCTTGTCTGGTCACTGCTGGGCGGGCTGGGCCTTGCCCGCCAGGATATTCTGGATTTCTCCCTTGCACGCCTTGCCCAGGCGCGCATATTCTTGCGGGGAATCGATGGCGGCCTGCAAGGTTTCCACCTTGCGCATTTCTGCCTTGATATACGGCAACCAGCCCGTATCGATCTCGCGCGCCAGCGCCGCCTTGGCCGTGCCGCTGGGCGCGTACAGGGGCCGCGCCTCGAAGCGTTTGGCCAGCGCGGCGCGCACGGTCTTTTCCACGCGCGGCAAGTGATCCATATAGGTCTTCATGTGCCGCAGCTCGTGCGCGAGTATCTCATCATACGCGCAAGTGCCGGGGGCAAACTCGCTGCCGATATAGATCACCACGGGCGCATACGTCAGGCTCACGGTAATCTGCGGCGCCACGCATTCGTAGCCGCTGGCCGGGTCTTGCAGCATGGGGCCGGCCAGTGCGATGGCCACGCGCGAATCCGTCCGGGTCAATCCCAGCACCCAGGTATTCGCGCGCGCCGTGCCCTTCATCACCGTCAGCGCCTTGTACGGCAGATGCGTGTCGATGCTGTAGCCGTTCTGCTGCACCGTCAGCACGGACACCGTCTTGCTGATCGTGTCTTCGCAGCGCACCTGGAACGGCGTGCGCGCTGCCGCCTGCGCGTCCAGGGCGCCGCCGGCCAGCAGGAGGAAGATCGCCGCGCGCATGTGCGCAATCAGGCCGGCTGCCAGGCGCCGCTGGTAATCTTGTCGAGCCAGAAGATGCCGATGACGGTCTTCACGTCCGTGATCGTGCCATCCCTGACCCAGTCGAGCAGCTGCGGCACGGTGGCCGTAAATGTTTCCAGGAATTCGCCCTCGTCGAGCTGGCGTTCGCCGGCCACGAGTCCCCGCGCCAGAAACAGTTCCAGGTGCTCGTCGGAATAGGCGATGGCGTTGTGGATGGTGGATACGAATTGCCAGTCGCTGGCCGTGTAGCCCGTTTCTTCCAGCAATTCGCGCTGGGCGCAGGCCAGGTGCGACTCGCCCGCATCGATCTTGCCGGCCGGGAATTCGATGAAGACCCGGTCCAGCGGATAACGGTACTGGCGTTCCATCAGCACCGTGCCGTCGTCGAGCAGCGGCAGGATCACGACGGCGCCCGGATGCAGGACGAATTCGCGCGCCGTGATCTTGCCATCCGGCAGTGCAACACGGTCGCGCTGCACGCGCAGGAAACCGCCCTGGTAGACGAGCTCGCCGTCGACCTTGGTTTCAATCAGATTCGTATCCATGGAATTCCTTTATTCAATAAAAAACGGCGCCAGAGGCGCCGCTTTCGGAGGATGGTGCCTAGCGGCGTTTACGCAGATAACGAGTCACGAAACCTGGGAAAGCCAGCACCAGGAACAGGCAGCCGGTGATGGCGTAGAACTCCCACGTCTGCGGGAAAGCGTTGCCGATGCGCGCTTCGAGCGCGAACGCCACGGCGCCGACGATGAAGTACAGAATCACCATCTCCAGCAGGCGCAGCGCCAGCGGCTTGCGCCAGCCTTTGCTCCCCTCTGCTTGCGCCGCCTTTTTCAAGGGGACGGCGGCAAACAGTTTCTCGTTCAGGAAAGGCAGGTTGGCGCCCAGGATGCCCAGGGCGATCACCAGCCAGCTCAAGGCGGTGACATCCATCGGTCAGGACGCCAGGGTCTTGGTGATGGCCGTCGCGCAAGCAGCCAGGATGCTGTTAGGCATCACGCCGAGGGCCAAGACGAACACGCCGTTCAGGGCCAGCACGACGCGCATGTCGCCATGCACGACCAGCGCATTGCTGTCGGTCGGCTCGTCGAACCACATCATCTTGACGACGCGCAGGTAGTAGAAGGCGCCGATCAGCGAGAACAGCACGGCGGCGATGGTCAGCCACAGCTGGCCCGTCGCCAATACCGAAGCGAGCACCGAGTACTTGGCCATGAAGCCCATCAGCGGCGGCACGCCGGCCAGCGAGAACATGAACAGGGTCATCACCAGCGCGAAGATCGGGCTGCGTTTGCCCAGGCCCTTGAAGTCGGCCAGTTCTTCTGCTTCGAAACCATTACGTGCCAACAACATGATCACGCCAAAGGTACCCAGGGTGGTGAACACGTAGGTGATGACGTAGTACATCGAGGCGCCATAGGCGGTCGCTGCGCCAGCCGCGTTCAGGGTGTTGCCTGGACCGTCAACGGTACCGGACAGCAGACCCAGCAGAACGAAGCCCATTTGCGCAATGGTCGAGTACGCCAGCATGCGCTTCAGATTCGTTTGCGCGATGGCGGTGAAGTTACCGATGGCCAGCGACATCACGGCCAGCACCAGCAGCATTTGCTGCCAGTCATGTGCCATCGGCAGCAAGCCTTCGGCCAGCAAGCGCAGGGTGATGGCGAAAGCAGCCAGTTTAGGCGCCGCGCCCAGCAGCAGGGTCACGGCCGTCGGCGAACCTTGATACACGTCAGGCACCCACATGTGGAATGGCACGACGCCCAGTTTGAAGGCCAGGCCAGCAACGAGGAACACCAGGCCGAAGACCATGATGGTGCCGTTGGTCTTGCCATTTTCCAGCGCTACGCGCACTTCGTTCAAATCCAGCGTGCCGGACGCGCCGTACAGCATCGAGATACCGTACAACATGAAACCGGAAGCCAGTGCACCCAGGATGAAGTATTTCATGGCCGCTTCCGTGGCCTTGGCATTGTCACGGCGCAGAGCGATCAGCGCGTACAGCGACAGCGACATCAGTTCCAGACCCAGGTAGATGATCAGGAAGTTGTTGGCCGAGATCATGATCATCTGGCCCAGCAGTGCAAACAGGGCCAGCACGTAGAACTCGCCCCCCAGGTTACCCGACAGCATGCTGCGGTCGGTGGCATAGGCACGCGAGTAGATCAGGGTCAGCGCCACGGCGCCGTACGAGAACAGTTTCAGCAGCTGCGACATCGGGTCCGACACGAACATATTGTGGAACGTGTAGACGGTGGTGCCCGCGTTGAAGTCGCCCACGGTCAGCAAGGCGCAGCCGGCCAGGGTCAGCAAGGACAGCGCATAGGTGATCGAACGCTTCGCCGCAGGCAAGAACATATCGATCAGCAAGAGCGCCGACGTGGCGATCAGCAGAAAGATTTCCGCGTACAGCGGTACCAGATTAGGTGCATTAGTCATGTTATCGGTCTTCTATTTAAGGCAACTTGCTGATGGCGACATGCTGCAGCAGGTCGGCAACCGAAGTTTGCATCGTGTCGGTGAACGGGGCTGGGTACAGACCCATCACGAGCACGGCGATGGCCAGCACAGCAAGCATGAAGAATTCACGTTTGTTGATGTCGGTCAATTCGGCCACGTGCTTGTTCTTGATCTTGCCGAACACCACGCGCTTGGCCATCCACAGCGAGTACGCCGCGCCCCAGATCAGTGCCGTTGCAGCCAGCAGACCGATCCAGAAGTTGTATTTCACCGCGCCCAGGATCACCATGAACTCGCCGACGAAGCCGGAGGTCGCTGGCAGACCGCAGTTGGCCATCGAGAACAACACGAAGAAGGCGGCAAATTTCGGCATGCGGTTCACGACGCCGCCGTAGTCGGCGATGTTGCGGGTATGCATGCGGTCATACAGTACGCCGATGCACAGGAACATCGCGCCGGAGATGAAGCCGTGCGAGACCATTTGCACGATACCGCCCTGCACCGAAATGTCGTTGAACATGAAGAAGCCCAGGGTGACGAAGCCCATGTGCGCGATCGACGAATAGGCGACCAGTTTTTTCATGTCGGTTTGCACCAGGGCAACCAGACCGATGTAGATGACGGCGATCAGCGACAGGGTGATCATGAAGCCCGACAGGTAGTGGCTGGCGTCCGGCGTGATCGGCAGCGAAAAACGCAGGAAACCATAGGCGCCCAGTTTCAGCATGATGGCGGCCAGCACGGCGGAACCGCCCGTCGGCGCTTCCACGTGGACGTCCGGCAACCACGTATGCACGGGGAACATCGGCACTTTCACGGCAAACGCCATCAGGAAGGCCAGGAAGATGAAGATCTGTTCGTTCATCGACAGCTTGAACGCATGCCAGGCCAGGATGTCGAAGGTGCCCGACACATTGCGCAGGTAGATGATGGCAACCAGAGTCAGCAGCGAACCGAAGAAGGTGTACAGGAAGAACTTGAACGACGCGTACACGCGGTTCGAACCGCCCCAGATACCGATGATGATGAACATCGGGATCAGGGTTGCTTCAAAGAAGAAGTAGAACAGCAAGCCGTCCAGCGCGCAGAACACGCCGATCATCAGGCCCGACAGGATCAGGAAGGAGCCCATGTACTGGGCGATGCGCTTCTCGATCACTTGCCAAGCGGAAATGACGACGATGACCGTGATGAATGCCGTCAGTGGAATGAACCACAGCGACAGGCCGTCGATACCCAGCGAGTACCAGATATTGAAGGTTTCAATCCACGGTGCTTTTTCGACGAATTGCATGCCGTGTGCGGCGTTGTCGAAATGCTGGATCAGCGGCAAGGTGCACAGCATGCTGAGCACGGCGCCAGCCAGCGACAGCCAGCGGGTAAAGCCCGCTTTGCTGTCACGGCCGAGAGCCAGGACCAGGACGCCGCAAATGATCGGCACCCAGATCGACAGACTCAGGTAAGGAGGTAGTGTAGAAATCGTAGACTGCATCATGGTTCTCAGTATTCTTTTATCAGGTCAGCTTACTTAGCGGGCCAGAATGGCAGGAAATAGATCAGGAAGCCCAGCACGCCCAGGATCATCACGAATGCATAGTGATAGATGTAGCCGGTCTGCAACACTCGCGACAGCGAGGACAGCCAGGCGACGACCTTGGCGCTGCCATTGACGACGAAACCGTCGATCAGCTTCTTGTCACCGAAGTTCCACAGGCCATTACCCAGCAAGCGGGCACCGCCGGCGAACACGACTTCATTGAACTTGTCCATGTAGTACTTGTTGTCCAGCAGGGTGTGGATCGCGTGGAACTTGGCAAAGAACCAGGCCGGTACGCGCGGGTTGACCATGTAGCAGTAGTAGGCTGCCACCACGCCGGACAATGCCAGCCAGAACGGTGCCGTCGACAGGCCGTGGATCGCCATCGCCATCGCGCCGTGGAATTCATGCGACAACTCTTCCATTGCTGGATGGTTTTCGCCGACAAAGATCACGCCCTTGAAGAAATCGCCATGCAGCATCGGGCCGATCGTCAGGTAACCGATCAGCAGCGACGGGATCGCCAGCATCACCAGCGGGAACCAGACGACGAACGGCGATTCATGCGGCTTCTGGCCAGGTTCCAGACCGTGGTGCGCGTGGTCGTCTTCGTCTTCTTCATCGTGCGCGTCCGAATCATGCTTGGCCGCTGGTGCGTGATGGTCGTCATGACCGTGCGCATGCGCCTGGCCGAAACGTTCCTTGCCGTGGAAGACGAGGAAATACATGCGGAACGAGTAGAAGGCGGTGACGAACACGCCAGCGAGCACGGCGAACTGGGCAAAGCCAGCGCCCCAGATGTGCGTCGCTTCGACGGCTTCGATGATGCTGTCTTTCGAGTAGAAACCGGAGAACAGCGGCGTGCCGATCAGGGCCAGCGAACCGACCAGTGAGGTGATCCAGGTGATCGGCATGTACTTGCGCAGGCCGCCCATGTTACGGATGTCCTGATCGTGGTGCATGCCGATGATGACGGAACCGGCGCCCAGGAACAGCAGTGCCTTGAAGAATGCGTGCGTCATCAGGTGGAACACGGCCACGGAGTACGCGGACGAACCGAGCGCCACGGTCATGTAACCGAGCTGCGACAGGGTCGAGTAAGCGACGACGCGCTTGATGTCGTTCTGGATGATGCCCAGGAAGCCCATGAACAGCGCCGTGATGGAGCCGATCACGAGGATGAAGGACAGTGCCGTGTCGGACAGTTCGAACAGCGGCGACATGCGCGAGACCATGAAGATACCGGCCGTCACCATCGTCGCGGCGTGAATCAGAGCCGAGATCGGGGTAGGACCTTCCATCGAGTCAGGCAGCCACACGTGCAGCGGGAACTGCGCCGATTTGCCCATCGCGCCGATGAACAGGCAGATGCAGGCAACGGTCAGCAGGGCCCAGTCGGTGCCCGGCATCGTCAGCAGCGCCAGTTCGTCTTTCTTGGCGAACACTTCCTGGTAGTTCATGGTGCCGGCGAATGCCAGCAGCAGGCCGATACCGAGGATGAAGCCGAAGTCGCCCACGCGGTTGACGAGGAAAGCCTTCATGTTGGCCACGATGGCCGTCGGACGCTGGTACCAGAAACCGATCAAGAGGTAGGAGACCAGGCCCACGGCTTCCCAACCGAAGAACAGCTGCAGGAAGTTGTTGGCCATGACCAGCATCAGCATCGAGAACGTGAACAGCGAGATGTAAGCGAAGAAGCGGTTGTAGCCTTCGTCGTCCTTCATGTAGCCGATCGTGTAGATATGCACCATCAGGGAAACGAAGGTGACCACGCACATCATCATCGCCGACAGCGAATCGATCTGGAAGCCCACTTCCATCTTCAGGGTGCCGATCGTCATCCAGTTATAGATCGTGCCATTGAATGTCGCGCCATCCATCACTGCCAGCAGTGTCTGCACGGACAGGATGAACGCAATCAGTACGCCCAGGATCGTCGCGGTATGCGACGTCTTGCGTCCGACCAAATTACCCAGGAACTGGGTGCCAAGCAAGCCTGCAATCGCGGCACCGGCCAGCGGCGCCAGCGGTACGGCAAGAAGGAGGTTAGGGTTGAGGAGTTGCCCCGCCATGATGAACCTTAATCGTTATTATTCGAGAGATCGAGTCTGAAAAACATCAGCCTTTGAGGCTGTCCAGGTCTTCGACGTTGATGGTATCCAGATTACGGAACATCACCACCAGAATAGCCAGACCGATAGCCGACTCAGCGGCGGCAACCGTCAGGATGAAGAAAACGAAGATCTGACCGGCCGCGTCGCCCATGAAATGGGAGAACGCGATGAAATTCATATTCACCGCCAGCAGCATCAATTCGATTGCCATCAGCAATACGATGATGTTCTTGCGGTTCAGGAAAATACCGACGATCGAGATTGCGAACAGGATCGCGCCCAGGACCAGAAAATGTGTGAGCGATAATGTCATGGTGCCTCCTTAACTTCCGGCTCAGCCGCAGGACGCTCGACGACCGCGTCCATCTTGATGATCTTCAGGCGGTCGTTGCGCTTGACGCGTACCGCATCGCCTGGAGCAAAATGCTTGGTGTCCTTGCGTTTGCGCAGGGTCAGTGCGACCGCGGCAACGATGGCCACCAGCAGCACGACGGCGGCGATTTCGAAGGCGAACACATATTTCGTGTAGATCAGCAGGCCCAGTTCCTTGGTGCCGCCCAGGTTGACGTTCACCGGTGCGATGCTAGGCGCAAAGTTGCGGAAACCGTGCCACAGGACGGCGGCCATTTCCAGCACGATGATCACGCCCACCGTCACCGACAATGGCAGATAGCCCCAGAAGCCTTCGCGCATGCGGTCGATATTGATATCGAGCATCATGACCACGAACAGGAACAGCACCATCACGGCGCCGACATACACCAATACCAGCACGATGGCCAGGAATTCAGCTTGCAGCAGCATCCAGATGCCCGCTGCCGAGAAGAAGGACAGTACCAGGAACAGTACTGCGTGGACCGGATTACGGGCCGTGATGACGCGCGTCGCTGCCAGAATCAAGATCAGCGCGAAGGCGTAAAACAAAATTGTTTTAAAGTCCATAAAAAACCCAATAGACGTACAGATGAACGAGGGGCGCGCCGCAGCCTGAGGCTACGGCGCATCCATCAGCGATAAGGTGCGTCGGCGGCGCGCGCAGCGGCGATGTCATTTTCATAACGATCGCCTACGGCCAGCAACATCTCTTTCGTGTAATACAAATCCCCGCGTTTCTCGCCGTGGTATTCCAGGATTTGCGTCTCGACGATCGAATCGACCGGGCAGGACTCTTCGCAGAAACCGCAGAAGATGCACTTGGTCAAGTCGATATCGTAACGCGTGGTACGGCGCGAGCCGTCGTCACGCTGTTCCGATTCGATCGTGATGGCCATCGCCGGGCAAACCGCTTCGCACAGTTTGCAGGCGATGCAACGTTCCTCGCCGTTCGGGTAGCGGCGCAGCGCGTGCAAGCCACGGAAACGCGGCGAGATCGGTGTCTTCTCTTCCGGGAATTGCACCGTGATCTTGCGCGAAAACATGTACTTGCCTGTCAACGCCATGCCCTTGATCAGCTCGCCTAACAAGAGGCTGCTGAAGAAATCTTTTACCTTATCCATTCGTATGCACTCTCTTACTTCCAAATATTCCAGGATGTCTGCATCCAGGCAGCGACGAAGACCAGGTAGACCAGCGTCAACGGGATAAACACTTTCCAGCCGAGGCGCATGATCTGGTCATAACGGTAGCGTGGGAAAGTACCGCGTACCCAGATGAACACCGACACGATGAAGAAGGTCTTGGCGAACAGCCAGAAGAAGCCGCCGAAACCACCCCAGAACTCAAGGAAAGCAAATGGTGCGGACCAGCCACCGAGGAACATGATCGAAGCCAAAGCGCCGATCAGGATCATGTTGGCGTATTCGGCCAGCATGAACATGGCGTAGGCCATGCCCGAGTACTCGACCATGTGGCCGGCGACGATTTCCGACTCGCCTTCGACGACGTCGAACGGGTGACGGTTGGCTTCAGCCAGGCCCGACACCAGATAGATGACGAACATCGGCAGCAACGGCAGCCAGTTCCACGACAGGAAGTTCACGCCCTTGTCGGCGAAGAAGCCGATTTGCTGGCCGCCGACGATGTCGATGAAGTTCAGGCTGCCCGAGACCATCAGCACGATGACCATCACGAAGCCCATCGGGATTTCATACGAAATCATCTGTGCCGACGCGCGCATGGCGCCCATGAACGAGTACTTCGAGTTCGAAGCCCAGCCGGCGATGATGATGCCGTAGACTTCCATCGAGGTAATCGCCAGCAGCATCAGCAAGCCGGCGTTGACGTTGGCCAGCACGGCTTGCGGACCGAACGGCACGACCGACCAGGCGGCCAGGGCCGGCATGATGGTCATGATCGGGCCGATCACGAACAGGCCTTTGGCGGCCTTGGACGGGATGATGATCTCTTTGAACAAGAGTTTCAGCGCATCGGCGATCGGCTGCAGCAAGCCCAGCGGACCGACGCGGTTCGGGCCCACGCGGATCTGGATCCAGCCGATCAGCTTGCGTTCCCACAAGGTCAGGTAGGCAACCAGGCCCATCAGCGGCAACAGCACGCACAGGATCTTGATCAGGGTCCAGAAGAACGGCCACGAGCCGCCCAGCAGATCCTGACCGCTGCTGTTGATGACGTTTACAAATTCAGGCAGAGCCATCAGATTTTCCCCTCTGCTGTTTCAACTGTGATGTCACCGAACATGCCGCCCAGGCTGGCCGTCGAGGCATGCGCCGCCGACACTTTGACCACATTGGCTGGCAGGCCGGCATGGAGTGCCGCCACCAGGATGGCGCTGCCGGAGCCTTGCGCCACTTTGACCTTGTCGCCCGCCTTGATGCCCAGCTTCTCGGCCAATGCTGGCGACAGATGGGCTTGCGGCGCGGCGCCGTCGACCGTGCGTTGCAAAGGTTCAGAGCGGCGTACCAGCGCGTCGGCGAAGTAGATCGGCACGTCGGCGATGCGTTGCAGCGCAGGCGATGCCGGTGCGTAGCTTGCCGCTTCCGGTGCGTTCTTGGCGATATTGTTCAGCTGTGCCGACAGATCGGTCACGCCAGCGCCGAACGCTTCGTCGCGGATCGCTTCGGAGGTGTCGTAGTCGAAACCGGCCAGGCCCAGGATATTGCCCAGGACGCGCAGCACTTTCCAGGCTGGACGGGTTTCCGCCAGCGGTTTCACGGTGCCGTTGAAGCTTTGCGCGCGGCCTTCGCAGTTGACGAAGGTGCCCGAGGTTTCAGCGAACGGAGCGATCGGCAGCAAGACATCGGCGTAATCCATGCCGTGCTTGAAGGCCGACATCGCCACGACCATGTCGGCGCCATCCAGGGCGGCGCGGGCCGCTTGTGGATTGGCGGCATCGAGTTCCGGCTCGGCGTGCAGCAGCACGTAGGCTTTTTTCGGCACGGCAAAGGCAGCTTGCACATTGGCGCGGGGCTTGGCGACCAGGTACGCGCCTACCGTGTTGGCCGCTTCCGTCAGGTAACCGAGCTTGGCGCCCGTCTGTTCGGCGATCCATTGCGCGGCAGCATGCAATTGCGACGCTTGCGGGTGTTGCGTTGCCGCGTTACCCAGCAGCACGGCGCCATGGTCGCCGGCCATCAGGCTGGCAGCGATGGCGACGGCCACGTCCGAAGCAACAACCGCTTCAAAACCGGCTGGCGCGGCGATTTCTTTCGCTTTAGCAACAGCGACGACCACTTCCGACAAGGCCGCCAGCCAATCGCTTGGCGCGACGATCATCTTGTTGGCGATGGTGATCAGCTGATCATCGTCGGAGGCGTGCAGGATCGACAGCTTGGCGCCGCCCTTGACGGACGCGCGCAAACGCGTGGCCAGCAATGGGTGATCCTTGCGCAGGAACGAGCCGATGACGAAGGCGCGCTTGATCTGGCCAAATTCGTTGATCGGCATGCCCAGCCATGGCTTCACGCTGGCGTCGAGCGCGAAGTCGGTCTGGCGCAGGCGGAAGTCGACGTTCTCGGAACCGAGGCCGTGGGCGACTTTTTGCAGCAGGACCAGCTCTTCGACGGTCGAATGCGGGGTGGCCAGCGCGGCGATGGCGTCAGCGCCATGCTCGTGCTTGATATTTTTCAAACCGTGCGCCACGTATTCCAGCGCGGTCTGCCAATCGACTTCTTTCCACTCGTTGCCTTGTTTCAGCATCGGGGATGTCAGGCGCTCGGCGCTGTCCAGCGCTTCGTACGAGAAACGGTCCTTGTCCGAGATCCAGCACTCGTTGACGGCTTCGTTTTCCAGCGGCAATACGCGCTTGACCTTGCCAGCTTTCACTTGCACGATCAGGTTCGAACCGAGGCCGTCATGCGGGCTGACCGATTTGCGGCGCGACAGTTCCCACGTACGGGCGCTGTAGCGGAACGGCTTCGAGGTCAGTGCGCCGACCGGGCACAGGTCGATCATGTTGCCCGACAGCTCGGAGTCGACCGTCTGGCCGACAAACGACACGATTTCCGAGTGTTCGCCGCGGCCGATCATGCCCAGCTCCATCACGCCGGCCACTTCCTGGCCAAAGCGTACGCAGCGGGTGCACTGGATGCAGCGCGACATCTCCTGCATGGAAACCAGCGGACCGGCTTCCTTCGGCGTGACAACGCGCTTGTCTTCCTTGTAGCGCGATTCGCTCTTGCCGTAACCGACGGCCAAGTCTTGCAACTGGCATTCGCCGCCCTGATCGCAGATAGGGCAATCGAGCGGGTGGTTAATCAGCAAGAATTCCATGACCGACTTTTGCGCCTGCACAGCTTTATCGCTGGCGGAGCGCACGATCATGCCGGCACTGACCGGGGTCGCACAAGCGGGCAAAGGCTTCGGCGCCTTTTCCACTTCGACCAGGCACATGCGGCAGTTCGCTGCGATCGACAATTTCTTGTGATAGCAGAAGTGCGGAATGTAGGTTCCCAATTTGTTGGCGGCGTCCATCACCATGCTACCAGCAGGGACTTCGACTTTTTTGCCGTCTATTTCGATTTCAACCATGGTGATCGTTACCTGACGCAGCTTAGATATATGCGGGCACTAAGCAATGCTTGTGCTCGATATGATATTCAAATTCTTCACGGAAATTCTTAATGAAGGCCCGTACCGGCATGGCAGCCGCATCGCCCAGCGCGCAAATGGTGCGGCCCTGGATGTTGTCGGCGATCGAGTTGAGCATGTCCAGGTCGTCTGGACGACCCTGCCCCTGCTCGATGCGGTGCACCATGCGGTACATCCAGCCTGTGCCTTCACGGCAAGGCGTACACTGGCCGCACGATTCTTCAAAGTAGAAGTAGGACAGGCGTTCCAGCGCCTTTACCATGCAGCGTGTTTCGTCCATCACGATGACGGCGCCCGAACCCAACATCGAACCGGCTTTCGCGATCGAGTCGTAGTCCAGGTCGGTCTGCATCATGATGTCGCCGCGGATCACCGGCGCGGACGAGCCGCCAGGAATCACGGCCTTGATCTTTTTGCCACCGCGCATGCCGCCTGCCAGTTCCAGCAGGGTCGCAAACGGGGTGCCGAGCGGTACTTCGTAGTTGCCCGGTTTTTCCACGTCGCCCGAGATCGAGAAGATCTTCGAACCGCCGTTGTTCGGCTTGCCCATCGCCAGGTATTTCTCTGGACCGATGTTCAGCACGAAGGGCACGGCCGCGAAGGTTTCCGTGTTGTTGATCGTCGTCGGCTTGCCGTACAGGCCGAACGAGGCAGGGAAAGGCGGCTTGAAGCGCGGCTGGCCTTTCTTGCCTTCCAGCGATTCGAGCAGGGCCGTTTCTTCGCCGCAGATGTAGGCGCCATAACCATGGTGCGCATGCAACTGGAACGAGAACTCGCTGCCCATGATCTTGTCGCCCAGGAAACCGGCGGCGCGCGCCTCTTCCAGCGCTTCTTCGAAACGCAGGTATTCTTGGAAGATTTCACCGTGGATATAGTTGTAGCCAACGGTGATGCCCATCGCATAAGCGCCAATGGCCATGCCTTCGATCAGGGCATGGGGATTGTAACGAATGATGTCGCGGTCCTTGAAAGTGCCCGGTTCGCCTTCATCTGTATTGCAGACGAGGTATTTCTGGCCAGGGAACTGGCGCGGCATGAAGCTCCACTTCAAGCCGGTAGGGAAACCCGCGCCGCCACGGCCGCGCAAGGACGAGGCCTTGAGGTCGGCGATGATCTGTTCCGGCGTGATTTTCTCTTCCAGGATACGCCGCAGGGCCGAATAGCCGCCGCGGTTCACATAATCTTGCAAATGCCAGTTCTTGCCATCCAGATCCTTCAGGATCAATGGATCGATATGGCGGTTGTGGAGTGACGTCATTTCTTGAGTTCCTCCAGCATGGCGTCGATTTTCTCGTTCGACATCCAGCTGCACATGGTTTTATTACTGACCAGCAAGACCGGCGCATCGCCGCAAGCACCCATGCACTCGCCTTCAACCAGGGTGAACTGGCCGTCTGCGGTGGTTTCGCGGAAATCGATACCCAGTTTCTGCTTCAGGTACTCTGCAGCGCGCACGCCGCCCGACAGGGCGCATGGCAGGTTGGTGCACACGGTGATCTTGTGCTTGCCCACGGGTTTCACGTTGTACATATTGTAGAACGTGGCCACTTCCTGCACGGCGATCGCCGGCATGCCGATGTAATCGGCCAGTTCCTTCATGGTTTCCGGCGCCAGCCAGCCCAGTTCATCCTGGGCATGGGCCAGCGCGGCCATGACGGCCGACTGACGCTGGTCGGCCGGGTACTTGGCCAGCTCGCGGTCAATTTTCTTATAGCATTGCTCTGATAACAACATACTTTTTGCCTCTTAGCGGTCAATACTGCCGAACACGATATCTTGCGTCCCGATGATGGTCACGGCGTCGGCAAGCATGTGCCCACGCGCCATCTCGTCGAGCGACTGCAAGTGGGCGTAGTCTGGCGCGCGCAGTTTCATGCGGTACGGCTTGTTGGCGCCATCGGACACCAGGTACACGCCGAACTCGCCCTTCGGATGTTCCACGGCGCTGTAGGCCTCGCCTGGCGGCACGTGGAAACCTTCCGTGAACAGCTTGAAGTGGTGAATCAGCGATTCCATGTTGGTCTTCATGTCGACGCGGCCCGGAGGCGCCACCTTGCGGTTGCTGGTCATGACAGGACCTTCATTGTTGCGCAGCCACTCCACGCATTGCTTGATGATGCGGTTCGACTGGCGCAGCTCTTCCACGCGGACCAGGTAGCGGTCGTAGCAATCGCCGTTGGTGCCGATAGGAATGTCGAAATCCATCAGGTCGTACACTTCGTACGGCTGTTTCTTGCGCAAATCCCACTGCACGCCCGAGCCGCGCAGCATGGCGCCCGTAAAGCCCATGGCCAGCGCATCTTCCGGCGAGACCACGCCGATGCCGACGGTACGCTGTTTCCAGATACGGTTGTCGGTCAGCAGGGTTTCGTACTCGTCCACCGAATTCGGGAAACGGCGCGCGAAGTCTTCGATGAAGTCCAGCAGCGAACCCTGGCGGTTTTCGTTCAGCTTGCCGATGGCCTTGGCGTTGCGGATGATCGACGCCTTGTGCTGCGGCATCGCGTCCGGCAGGTCGCGGTACACGCCGCCCGGGCGGTAGTAGGCCGCGTGCATGCGCGCGCCCGACACCGCCTCGTAGGCGTCGAACAAGTCTTCGCGGTCGCGGAAGCAATACAGGAACGGGCCCATGGCGCCGACGTCCAGCGCGTGGGTGCCGAGCCACATCAGGTGATTCAGGATGCGCGTCATCTCGTCGAACATGACGCGGATGTATTGCGCGCGCAGCGGCACTTCCAGGCCCAGCATCTTTTCGATGGCCATCACGTACGCGTGTTCATTGCACATCATCGACACATAGTCGAGGCGGTCCATGTACGGCACGGATTGCAGGTAGGTCTTCTGCTCGGCCAGCTTTTCGGTGGCGCGGTGCAGCAGGCCGATATGCGGGTCGGCACGCTGGATGACTTCGCCATCCATCTCCAGCACCAGGCGCAGCACACCGTGCGCGGCCGGATGCTGCGGCCCAAAGTTCAGGGTGTAGTTCTTAATCTCAGCCATTATTTCATCCCGTAATGTTCTTCGCGGATCACGCGCGGCACGTTTTCCCGCGGCTCGATCGTCACGGGCTGGTAAATCACGCGCTTTTGTTCCGGATCGTAACGCATCTCGACATAGCCGGAGACGGGGAAATCCTTGCGGAACGGATGGCCGATGAAACCGTAGTCGGTCAGCAGGCGGCGCAAGTCGTTGTGGCCTTCGAAGAGGATGCCCAGCAGGTCGAACGCTTCGCGCTCGTACCAGTTGACAGCACGCCAGATGCCGACCACGGACGGCAGCAGCGGCATGTCGTCGTCGGGCGCGAACACGCGCACGCGCACGCGCCAGTTGTGCTTGACCGACAGCAAGTGCGAAACGGCCGCGAAACGCAGGCCATCCCAGCTGCCGTCGCCATAGGTCGAGTAGTCGACGCCGCACAGGTCGAGCAATTGCTCGAAATGCAGGCTCGGATCATCGCGCAAGGTCTGCATCACGGCCAGGTAGTCCTCGGCCTTGACCTGCAAGGTGACTTCGCCCAGCGCAACCGTCGTGCTAACGCGATCGCCCAAGGCAGTGCCGAGGGCGTTTTGCAATACTTCTAAATGTGTTGTCATAATCTGAAGCGGCCCGGTTAGCGTGCGATCGTGCTGGTACGCTTGATCTTGTTCTGCAACTGCATGATGCCGTACAGCAAGGCTTCAGCGGTCGGAGGACAGCCAGGCACATACACGTCGACGGGCACGATGCGGTCGCAACCGCGCACCACGGAATAGGAGTAATGGTAGTACCCGCCGCCATTGGCGCAGGAACCCATCGAGATGACCCAGCGTGGCTCAGCCATCTGGTCGTAGACCTTGCGCAGGGCCGGCGCCATCTTGTTGCACAGGGTACCGGCAACGATCATGACGTCGGACTGACGCGGCGACGGACGAAACACGACGCCGAAACGGTCCATATCGTAGCGGGCTGCGCCCACATGCATCATTTCGACCGCACAGCAGGCCAGACCGAACGTCATCGGGAACATAGACCCGGTGCGCGCCCAGTTGATCAGCTTGTCGGCCGAGGTGGTGATGAAACCTTCGCTTAATACGCCTTCAATAGCCATGGCTTATTCCCAGTCAAGGGCACCTTTCTTCCAAATGTACCAAAATCCGACCACGAATTCAGCGATGAACACCATCATCGTGACGAAACCGGCCCAGCCCAGGTCGCGCATTGCAACGCCCCATGGGAAAAAGAATGCCGTTTCCAGATCGAACAAAATAAACAGGATTGCGACCAGATAGTAGCGCACATCGAATTTCATGCGCGCGTCTTCGAATGCTTCAAAACCACATTCGTACGGGGAGAGTTTTGCTGCGTCAGGCTTGTTAGGACCTAACAGGCGCCCCAGGAGCTGGGGAGCGATACCGACACCAAGGCCGATAATAATGAACAGCAGGACGGGGAAGTAATTTTCGAGGTTCACGATTGATAAGCTTATATTGAACGATCGGTTAAATGAGGACGCTGCGATCATTTGCAGCGTATCTAACGCACGACCCCAATCAAAGCTAAGACCAGGATCGAACGACACATCCTCGTAAAAAAAGCCAGCAACTTTGTACGAGCCATGGCTCGTGCGCCGTTGCTGGCTTCTGATTTCTGGTGCCGACGACGAGACTCGAACTCGTACAGCTTTCGCCACTACCCCCTCAAGATAGCGTGTCTACCAATTTCACCACGTCGGCGGTAAGGCCCGTATTCTACTCTGCTTTGGCGCTAAAGTTAATGCACAAATGCATCAAAACACAGATAAAAACGATAAATTTTTACATCTCCCAGCGCGTCACGATTTTTTCCTGCCGCACTGCTAAAACATTGAGCAATAATCTGCTCGTAATGAGAATTACTCTCGATGAGGTATCGAGCTCCGACAGAATTACTTCGGAATCGCGCCTGCCGGGGTGCTGGCAACCGGTGCGGCCGCTGCCGGAGCACTGGCCGCCGGAGCTGCCGCAGGCACCGTCGTCGGGATCGCGCCCGCGCCGGTGACCGGCACTGGCTTGACGACTTTGTCCATCACGCCGCCGCCCACCGTGGTGGCGCGCTGATTGGCCATCAGCGACAGGGCCAGCGTGGCGCCGAAGAAGATCGCGGCGGCAACGCCCGTCGACTTCGACATGAAGTTCGACGAACCCGTCGCACCGAACAGGCTGCCCGAGGCGCCCGAACCGAAGGCGGCACCCATGTCGGCGCCCTTGCCGTGCTGCAGCAACACCAGCGCGATAATCGACAATGCCGAAATAACCTGTACTACCACTACCAGATTGAACATCATGTTCATTGCAATTCCATTCTTAGTTTAAATTAATTCAATCGGCGGCGTGAATAATCGCCAGGAAATCCGCCGCCTTCAATGCTGCTCCACCGATCAGACCGCCATCGATATCCGGCATCGCCATCAATTCTTTTGCGTTCTCCGGCTTCATGCTGCCGCCGTACAGAATCTGCACGCCGGCGGCCGCTACCGCATTCTTTGCCGCCAGCTGGGCGCGCAATACCTGATGCACGTCCTGTGCCATTTGCGGCGTGGCCGTCTTGCCCGTGCCGATGGCCCAGACTGGCTCGTAGGCCAGCACCAGTTTCGCCACGTCCTCGGCGGAAATCGCCGCCAGCACGGCGCCCAGCTGCTGCGCCACGACCGCGTCGGTCTGGCCCGCTTCGCGCTGCGCCAGGGTCTCGCCGATGCAGACGATAGGCGTGATGCCCGCCGCCAGCGCGGCAACCGTCTTGGCCGCCACCTGCGCATCGGTCTCGCCGTGGTAGGCGCGGCGCTCGGAATGCCCGATCACCACATAGCTGCAGCCAAAATCCTGCAACATGGCGACCGAGATTTCGCCCGTGTAGGCGCCGCTGGCGTGCGCGGAAACATCCTGCGCACCCCAGCCGAGAGCCGTGCCTGCCAATTGCGCCTGACACTGCGCCAGGTAGGGCGCAGGCACGCAGACGGCGCTGGCGGCGCCAGAAGCAGCCAGGCCAGCAACTATTTCAGACAATAACACCGCGTTCGAGGTGCGACTGCCGTTCATTTTCCAATTTCCGACGACGAGTTTGCGACGCATAGTAGCCTAAATTCTTAATAACCCGTCATTCTAACTCCGGCACCGATGCCGGTCAAACAGGCAGTGCCCCGTTTCAGGCAACTTGCAACATGATCTTGCCCACGTGCGTGCTCGCTTCCATCAAGGCATGCGCCTCGTTGGCTTTTTCTAACGGGAAAGTTTGATAGATCACGGGCTTGATCTTGCCCGCCTCGATCAGCGGCCAGACGGTCGTACGCAGGTGGTGCGCGATGGCCGCCTTGAACGCCACGGAACGGGGACGCAAGGTGGAACCTGTCACCGTCAGGCGGCGGCGCAGCAAGGCGCCCAGGTCCAGTTCCGCCTTGGTGCCGCCCTGCACGGCGATCAGGCCGATGCGGCCATCGTCGGCCAGGCAATCGATTTCGCGCGGCAGGTAGTCGCCACCCACCATATCGAGGATGACGTCGACGCCTTTGCCATCGGTCAATTCCTTGACGACGGCGACGAAATCTTCCGTGCGGTAATTGATGCCGCGTTCGGCGCCCAGCGCCTCGCAGGCGCGCGCCTTCTCGTCGCTGCCCGCCGTGGCGAACACGCGGTGGCCGAGCGCGGCCGCCAATTGAATGGCCGCCACGCCGATGCCGGACGTGCCGCCCTGCACCAATAACGTTTCGCCGTCCGCCAGCGCGCAGCGGTCGAAGACATTGCTCCAGACGGTAAAGAAGTTTTCCGGCAAGGACGCGCCCTCCAGCGCCGTCAAGCCCTTGGGCAAGGGCAGGCACTGGCCGGCGGGGGCGGCGCAGTATTCGGCATAGCCGCCGCTCTGCACCAGCGCGCAGACGAGGTCGCCCTTCCTGAACGCGGTATTGGTAAAGTCGCCATCGACGACTTCGCCCGCCACTTCTAGGCCAGGCAAGTCTGAGGCGCCGGCAGGCGGCGCATATTTGCCCAGGCGCTGCAGCACGTCGGGGCGGTTGATGCCGGCCGCGTGCACCTTGATCAGCAGTTCACCGGCCTTGAAGGCGGGAACGGGACGCTCGGCGATCTGCAAAACGTCGGCGGGACCTGGCTGGCTGATGGCAACTGCACGCATGGCGGGACTCTTTCAAGGGAAAACGGCGATTGTACGCCAAGCCGTCCACCCTTGCAGGCCGCTGCCTGATCGCTCAGCCACCACCCGTTTTCGACTGGCGCGGCAAGGGCGTGCCCGGCTTCCATTTGGCCGACAGGGCCTGCCCTTCCTCGACTTGCTCATGCGTCATCTTGCGCACCACGGCGGCGCGCTGGTCGGCCGCATTCGCGTTGCCATTCGCCGCCGCCAGATTCCACAGCATGTAGGCGATGACGTTATCCTGCTGCACGCCGCCCATGTGATAGCGGTACATCAGGCCCAGCACCTGCTGCGCCTCTGCATGGTTCTGCTCGGCCGCCTTGCGGAACCAGCCCACGGCCTGCTTGTGGTCCTGCAGCACGGCGTTGCCCGTGTAATACATGGCGCCTACCACGTACTGGGCGTCGGCCTTGCCCTGCTCGGCCGCCTTGCGGTGCCAGAACATGGCTTGCTTGTAATCCTGCGGCAAGCCCCGTCCCATGTAATACATCAAGCCCAGCAAATGCTGGGCATCGGGATTGCCGGTCTTAGCAAGGGGCAATATTTCCTTGTAAGCCAGCGCGTAATTCTTGTTGTTGTAGGCACTGGCGCCCTCGACGAAGCCGGCCCGCGCGGGTAGCTGTATGACACACAGCATGAGTAATGTAATGATCAGTTTTTTCATCGGAATGGGATGTGGTCTGACTGCTTATTCTTGTCCTGCCGAAGGCCTGCGGCAGAATGCGTTTACTTCCAGCTAACTTTGCCCAGGCCCTCGACGCTGATATCGCGGTTGGCCGGTTTGCCGTACACCACCACCGAACCGAGTCCGCTCAGGTTCAGCTTGGCATTCGTATGGGCATTCACCGTGGCATTGCCCAGGCCGCTCAATTCCAGGTTGACGGCGTCCGCTTCGAACTGCTGCGCATTCAGGCTGCCCAGGCCGCCCAGGCTGGCTTTCAGCAAGCGTCCGCGTCCGCCCAGCACCACGGAACCGGCGCCCTGCAAGTCCAGCTCCGCGCGCTCATTGTTGCCTATCCATATCTGCATGCTGCCCACGCCGCCCAGGCTGGCATTGAGCTTGCGGTAGTCGCCCACCAGCTTGATGCTGCCCGCCCCTTCCAGCGACAGGGTCAGTTCCTCGCCCTTGAAACCCGTGATGTCGGTGCTGCCGAAGCCTTCCGAGCTCAGTTCGCGCAGGTTCGGCAAGACCAGGTCGGCGCGGATCGATGAAGGGCCGAGCTTGAAACCACGCACTTCCGTTTCGATATGCAGGGTGTCGCCGCTTTGCGCCGTGCTGACATCGGCGATGTAGCGCTTGTCGGCCGTGATGCTCAGCGAAGGCACGTTGCCCTGGCGAATGCGCACTTCCATCACGCCATCGAGCTTGACCCTCACCACGCGGGCGTCGACGCTGCGCATCTCCAGCAAGCGGGTCTCGGCGGCCGCGCCGCGCACCAGGCCCAGTGTCGCCAGGAACAGCAGCGCCAGTTGCAGTATCTTTTTCATGTAGTGCATCCTCGGTATCTTGTTTTTATGTATTGCGGCGCCCGCGTCGGGCGGCCGGCATTGCATCGCGCCTTGCACTCTAGCAGCGCGGAAAATGACTGGCAATCAATTATGCAAAACTGGCTTTTTCGGCGGCGCTCAGGCGCTTGGCCTTGACCACCACCACTTGCATGGCAGCCTTGTGCGCTGGCGCAGCCACGGTGGCCGTGGAACTGGCCACTTGCAGGGCCGGGGCGGCCGGGGCGATGGCGTAGCAGCCGGCGCTGACCAGGATGGCGGCGGCAACGGCAATGATTTCCATGTTTTTAGCGGCGTTCATGTTGTTCTCCTCGGGTGTCTGGCAGTGGGCTTGCGGTATGGTGTCACTATAGCCATACCACCCCCGCCAGACACGCCGATTGCGACGAACTGCGCTTTTGGCAGGCTGGCCTGACAAAAACGCGGATGAACGTGCGGATCGCTACGCTTGCAGCTTAAAACTCTTCCCACTCGTCGGCGCCGGACTTGGCTGCCTTGAGCGGCTTGGCCGGCTTGGCTGGCGACAGCGCGCGGGCCGGCGCGCGCGGCGCCGGCGCGGCCGGCTTCGCCTTGAGGCGCGTCACGGGCGCGGGTGCCGCACCGGCATCGCCCAGGCGGAACATGCCGACGGCTTGCGCCAGGTCCACGGCCTGCTCCTGCAGGCTTTCCGCGGCGGCCGCCGCTTGCTCGACGAGGGCGGCGTTCTGCTGTGTCATGGTATCCATGTGCGTGACGGCCGTATTGATCTCGCCGATGCCGGCGCTCTGTTCCCGGCTGGCCACCGTGATCTCGCTCATGATGGTCGTCAATTGCTGCACCGAGGCCACCACCTGGTCCATGGTCTGGCCCGCTTCATCGACGAGGCGGCCGCCCGCATCGACCTTCTCCACCGAGTCGCCGATCAGCTCCTTGATTTCCTTCGCCGCGCCAGCCGAGCGTTGCGCCAGGTTGCGCACTTCGGACGCCACCACGGCAAAGCCCCTGCCCTGCTCGCCCGCGCGCGCCGCCTCGACGGCCGCATTCAGGGCCAGGATATTCGTCTGGAAGGCGATGCCGTCGATCACGCCGATGATGTCGACGATCTTGCGCGAGCTTTCCTGGATGCCGGCCATGGTACCCACCACCTGCTGCACCACGCGGCCGCCCTTGGCCGCCACTTCCGAGGCGGACACGGCCAGCTCGTTGGCCGCATGCGCGTTTTCCGCATTCTGTTTCACCGTCGAGGTCAGCTCATCCATCGAGCTGGCCGTCTCTTCCAGCGCGCCCGCCTGCGCTTCCGTGCGCGAGGACAGGTCGGCATTGCCGGCGGCGATATCGGCCGACTCGCTGCGCACCAGGGTGCTGATGCTGCGGATTTGCACCAGCACGGTGGCGATCTTTTCGACGAACAAATTGAAAGCCTTGGCGATCTGCGCCAGCTCGTCCGAACCTTCCGCGTCGAGGCGGCTGGTCAGGTCGCCGTCGCCTGTGGCGATCGCTTCCATCGCATCGCGGACCAGACCCAGGCGGCGCAAGGCGCGCGCCACCAGCACGCTCAAGACCGTGGCGGCCAGGGCCAGCACCAGCAAGGCCGTCAGGGCCGAAGCGCGCAGCATGGAGCTCAAGGCCTGCGTCGCTTCCGCGCGGTCGAGTACGGTGGCCAGCAGCCAGTCGCTGCCTGGAACCTTACTTACATGCAAGATGCCGTCGCGTCCGTCCAGGCGGATGGCGGCGCCGTCGCCGCTCTTTTCGATATCGGCCAGCGCCTGTGCGCTCAGGCCCGGATCGAGCTCGGCCAGCGGCTTCAGGGTCAGCTTGCCGTCCGGGTGGGCGATGATCTTGCCGCCGCCGTCGACGAGGAAGGCATAGCTGGCCGCCGTCGGCTTGATCGAGGCGACGTTTTGCACCACCGCATCCATCATCACGTCGGCCGCCATCACGCCCGTCACGCTGCCCTTGCCGCCCAGCGGCTCGGCAAACGTCACCACCAGCTTGCCCGTGCTGGCGCCGATATACGGCGCCGTGATGATGGGACCGCCCACTTCGGACGCCAGCTTGTACCAGGGCCGTGCCGTGGGATCGTAGTCGGCGGCGCGCTTGCGCTCCTGCGAAAAGACGGCATGCTTGTCGGCAAAACCGATATACGCCATGTCGAACGTGCCTGCCTGCTCGGCCGCCTTCAGGGCCGGCAAGGGATCGGCCGCCGTGGCGCCCTGCTTGAGCGAGCCCACGACGGCCTGCTTGGAACGCAGCCATTCGGCGATCGCCGTGGCATGGCTGTGCGACAACTGCAGCATCTGCGTGTCGAGCGCGGCCAGGGTACTGGAGCGCGTGGTAAAGAAATTGGCGATGGCGACGGCCAGCATGGCCAGCACGACGATGGAAACGGCGATGGCGATCAGCCGCGCCTTAAGGGAGGACAACATGGTGCATCCAATAAAAAAGAGAAAATCGGGAGGGATGCGCCATGGTCGATGAATAAGATTTTGTCGTCAAGCAATACCGACTCTCAATTACCCATAAACAACAATTGATACCATATATAAATCAAATCTCGCCACGCAGCTTGCGCAGGGCCGGCGATTCGCCGCCCGTCGCTTCGATGCGAAAGCGGGCAAACGCCTGCTCCAGCTCGGGGTAGTGGCGCAAGCCGCCTTCCGTAAAATAGCGCCCGCCCGGGATATCGCCCCACGGCAGGGGCACGGCCAGGGCGCCGCTGCCCGCCAGGGCCAGCAGCGGCTCGAGCGCGCTGCGCAGGTCGGCCACCTCTCCGTCGGCGGGCGCCAGGCTGGCCAGCAACTGTTCCAGTTCGGCGGCACGGGCTTGCAAACGCTGCTGATCCATCATCTCTCCTCAATTCTTGATCGTGCCGATCAGCACGGGTGCCGACCACAGGCTGCGGTTGGGCAATAAATACTGCTGCGCCCCGCCCTTGCGCCGCACCAGCCCGCCCAGCTCCTGCGTCGGCGCCACCTGGCTGACGAATACGTTGACGGTGCCCTTGGGCATGATCTGATACACATCATACAGCGGCGCCTCGCTCTTCAAGGGCAAGCCGAAACAGTCGGCCAGGGTGGCGCAGCGGCCGAACGCCAGCTGCAATTGCGCGCTGGTGGTGAAATACGGCGAATATGGCGACACCTTCTGGCCATGCGGCACGATTTTTACCAATGCGGCAGCCATCGGCTGCAGGTCCGGCACGGTGCTGCCGGAAGCGAGCTGCTCGACCGCGCGCGCATAGAGGGTGTCGGCCGAGGCGGCCGGGTCGGCGGCGCGCAATTCGCGCAGGAACTGCTGCCCTGGCCCGCTCTCGAGGTAGGCGTCGATCGCATCCCGCGGCAAGCCCGCCGTCCTGAAGGTACTGAGGTCATTGATTTCGCGCGCATGCACGGCGCGCAAGGCGTCGAGGTCTTGCGCCGGCATGGCCGTGGACGCGGCGGCGATGGGGATGGGCAGCGGCACCGGCGTGGGTGCGTTGTCCAGCTGTGCCCGGACGCCGGGCGCGACGGCAAGCAGAAAGGCGGCGGCCAGCCCGCAGAATGTGCGCATGCTGCATCTCCTTGGAAGACTCGTTCGAGGGAAAATCCCACTCCGAATCTACAAGGCGCCGCAGCGGCCGATACGCGCTGGATCAAGGCCTGTGCACGCGTCGGCACCCACCTTCGATACAGCGCAAACGACGCGCATAAAAAAACCGCCAGGGCTTGCGCGCTGGCGGTTTTTGAGCATGCGGCCGAGGCCGCATTCAGGCGAACCCGAAGGAAATTAAGCGGCTGGCGCTTCGTTGCCTTCGGCAGCTTTCATCGACAGCTTCAGGCGGCCGCGGTCGTCCGTTTCCAGAACCTTGACGCGGACCAGCTGGCCTTCTTTCAGGTAGTCGGCCACGGCGTTGACGCGCTCGTTGGCGATCTGGCTGATGTGCAGCAAGCCGTCCTTGCCTGGCATGACTTGCACGATGGCGCCGAAGTCCAGCAGTTTCAGCACGGTGCCTTCGTAGGTCTTGCCCACTTCGACGGAGGCGGTCAGTTCTTCGATGCGGCGCTTGGCTTCCTGGCCGGCGGCAGCGTCGACGGAAGCGATGGTGACCACGCCTTCGTCGCTGATGTCGATCTGGGTACCCGTCTCTTCGGTCAGCGCGCGGATCACGGCGCCGCCCTTGCCGATCACGTCACGGATTTTTTCCGGGTTGATCTTGATGGTGATCAGACGCGGTGCGAAATCGGACAGTTCGGTTTTGACGTGCGGCATGGCTTTTTGCATTTCGCCCAGGATGTGCTCGCGGCCTTCCTTGGCTTGCGCCAGTGCCACTTGCATGATTTCCTTGGTGATGCCCATGATCTTGATGTCCATCTGCAGCGCCGTGATACCGTTGCGGGTACCGGCTACCTTGAAGTCCATGTCGCCCAGGTGATCTTCGTCGCCCAGGATGTCGGACAGCACGGCAAACTTGCCGCCTTCCTTGATCAGGCCCATGGCGATACCTGCCACGTGTTCTTTCATCGGCACGCCGGCGTCCATCAGTGCCAGGCAGCCGCCGCAGACGGAAGCCATCGACGAGGAACCGTTCGATTCCGTGATTTCCGACACCAGGCGCACCGAGTAGCTGAACTCTTCGGCGGCTGGCAGGGCGGCGATCAGCGCGCGCTTGGCCAGGCGGCCATGGCCGATTTCGCGGCGTTTTGGCGTACCGACACGGCCCGTTTCGCCGGTGGCGAACGGAGGCATGTTGTAATGCAGCATGAACGAATCGGTGAACTCGCCCATCAGCGCATCGATCTTCTGGCTGTCGCGGGCGGTGCCCAGGGTAGCGACGACCAGCGCCTGCGTTTCGCCGCGCGTGAACAGGGCCGAACCGTGGGTGCGTGGCAACACGCTGGTGCGGATCGAGATCGGACGCACGGTGCGCGTATCGCGGCCGTCGATGCGTGGCTCGCCGTCCAGGATCTGCGTACGCACGATCTTGGCTTCGATGTCGAACAGGATGTTGTTCACTTCAGCGCTGTCGATGGACGCGCCACCGTTGGCAGTCGCTTCGGCCGACAGGTCGGCGATCACTTCCGACGTCGCCGCCTTCAGCTTGGCCGTACGCTCTTGCTTGTCCTTGGTTTGATACGCATCATTGATCTTGGCGTTGGCGAAATGCGCGACGCGGGCGATCAGTGCTTCGTTTTTCGGCGCAGGCGCCCATTCCACTTCCGGCTTGCCGCCGTCACGCACCAGGTCGTGAATCGCATCGATGACGACTTTCATCTGGTCGTGGCCGAAGACCACGGCGCCCAGCATGATTTCTTCGGACAGCTGTTTCGCTTCCGATTCGACCATCAGCACGGCCGTTTCGGTACCGGCGACAACCAGGTCCATTTCCGACGTTTTCAGTTGCTGGACGGTCGGGTTCAGGATGTACTGGCCATTGGCGTAACCGACGCGCGCGGCGCCGATAGGACCGTTGAAAGGCACGCCCGATACGCACAGGGCGGCGGAGGCGCCGATCATGGCGGCGATGTCCGGATCGATTTCAGGGTTGACCGACAACACGTGAATGATGACTTGCACTTCATTCAGGTAGCCTTCCGGGAACAGCGGACGGATAGGACGGTCGATCAGACGGGATGTCAGTGTTTCTTTTTCAGAAGGACGGCCTTCGCGCTTGAAAAAACCGCCCGGGATTTTACCGGCAGCATAGGTTTTCTCGACATAATCAACCGTCAAAGGGAAGAAATCCTGGCCTGGCTTGGCATCTTTGCGTGCCACCACCGTTGCCAGAACGACGGTATCTTCGATCGACACCAGCACTGCGCCGGATGCCTGACGTGCGATTTCGCCGGTTTCCAGGGTCACTTGATGTTGACCGTACTGGAAGGTTTTCGTAACTTTGTTAAACATGGGGTATCCCTTTTCTAATTGCCGACAGATTTTCAGGGGCTGTCGTTCACCTCACCACAGGCGGCGTAAAAATGCTGCCTTTACTTGTTGCCACCTTTGCTACTTTACTTTTAAAACATGATATCGGTAGAGAATACTGTACTTCTCGACATAAATCCGGAATTCAAATGACAAAATGCCCGCGTCAGCGAACTGGCGCAGGCATTTCTGTATAAACCTTGTACGGCAAAAATTACTTGCGCAGACCAAGTTTAGCGATCAGGTCGCGATAACGGGTAGCGTCTTTAGCCTTCAGGTAGGACAACAGGCTCTTACGACGGTTGACCATCATGATCAGGCCGCGGCGGGAGTGGTGATCTTTCGAGTGGGCTTTGAAGTGGCCGTTCAGTTCGTTGATACGAGCTGTCAGCAGTGCAACTTGCACTTCAGGGGAGCCGGTGTCGTTTTGACCACGTGCGTTGTCCGCGATGATAGCGGCTTTGTTGATGTTTTCTACTGTCATGATAAACCTTTCACATGCGGTGCACAGAGTCTGAACCCTATCCACCGTGAACTACGATTATTAAAATACTGGTCTATGCTTCCAACCAGACGCGCAAGTATATCGGAAAAATGCCCGCCTGTATCCTGCCGTGCGCGCTTTTCTCGGTGCATGATAGGGTTTTCCTGCATTTCAGGAGGTCAAATATGAAAAAACTGCTCAAATTAGCAACGCCGCTGCTGTTTGCCGCGCTGGCCGGCTGTGCCAGCTGGAACGTCCCGCCGCCGGGCGAGCCGCGCGCCGCCGTGGAAGCGCGCCTGGGCCGGCCCACGGCCATCTACCAGCTGCCCACGGGGCCGGAACTCGAATACGCGACGGGCCCGTACGGCCAGTACACGTACATGGCCCGCTTCGGCCCCGACGACAAGCTCATTTCCTACGAGCAGGTGCTCGACACGCCAGGCTTTGCCCGCATCAAGGTAGGCGTCTCGACCCAGCAGGACGTGCTGCACACCCTGGGCCGCCCGACGGAAAAATCCTACCTGCCGCTGCCCAAGCTCTACGTCTGGTCCTACCGCTACAAGGAATCGGGCGTGTGGGATTCCATGATGCACGTGCACTTCGACCACGACGGCATCGTGCGCATGATGATGAACGGGCCAGATCCGGACAAGGAAGAGCGGCGGTTTTTCTGGTGACGAGCGTCTTGCACCAAGACTAGCGCCTATCCCAAATGCAAATTCTGGGGTCAGACCCGGCGGGTCTGACCCCGACTTACGGCTGCGGGTCGATGCGCTCGTCTTTCGCGTGTAATTTATTCAGCGCCGACAAATACGCCTTGGCCGACGCAACGATGATGTCGGGGTCGGCTCCCACGCCGTTGACGATGCGTCCGTCGCGCGACAGGCGCATCGTGACTTCGCCCTGCGACTGCGTGCCCGTGCTGATGGCATTGACGGAGAACAAGACCAGTTCCGCGCCGCTGGCGGCCGCGCTTTCGATGGCGTTGACGGTGGCGTCGACGGGGCCGTCGCCCCGCCCTTCGCAGCTGCGCTGCTCGCCGCCGACGAGAAATTCCACGCGCGCATGGGGCACGGCACCCGTCGTCGATTGCTGCGCCAGGGAAATGAAACGGTAGTGCTCACTCTCCTGCGCCTGCTGCTCCTCGCTGACGAGGGCCATGATGTCTTCGTCGAAAATCTCGGATTTGCGGTCGGCCAGCTCCTTGAAACGCAGGAAGGCCGTGTTGACTTCCGCCTCGGATTCCAGCGCGATGCCCAGCTCGTGCAGCCGCTGCTTGAAGGCGTTGCGGCCCGACAGTTTACCGAGGACGATCTTGTTGGCCGTCCAGCCCACGTCTTCGGCGCGCATGATTTCATACGTCTCGCGCGCCTTTAAAATGCCATCCTGGTGGATGCCGGACGCGTGCGCAAAGGCATTCGCGCCGACGATGGCCTTGTTCGGCTGCACGGCAAAGCCCGTGATCTGCGACACCATTTTCGAGGCGGCCACGATTTGCGTCGTATCGATGCCCACCGTCAGGTTGTAATAGGCGGCGCGCGTGCGCAGCGCCATCACCACTTCTTCCAGCGCCGTGTTGCCGGCCCGCTCGCCCAGGCCATTGACCGTGCATTCGATCTGCCGCGCGCCGCCGATCATGACGCCGGCCAGCGAATTGGCCACAGCCAGGCCCAGGTCGTTATGACAATGGACAGACCAGATGGCTTTATCGGAATTCGGTATGCGTTCGCGCAAGCGCTTGATGGTATTGCCGAAGATTTCGGGCACGGCGTAGCCCACCGTATCGGGGAAATTGATGGTGGTGGCGCCCTCGGCGATCACGGCTTCGAGTACGCGGCAGAGGAAATCCTCGTCGGAGCGGCTGCCGTCTTCGGGGCTGAATTCGATGTCGTCCGTGAACTGGCGCGCGTAGCGCACGGCGTTCTGCGCCTGCAATAAAACTTCCTCGGGCGTCATGCGCAGCTTCATCTGCATGTGCAGGGGCGAGGTGGCGATAAAGGTGTGGATGCGCTTGCGCTCGGCTGGCGCCAGCGCTTCGGCGGCGCGGGCGATGTCGCGGTCGTTGGCGCGCGACAGCGAGCAGATGGTCGATTCGCGCACGGCGCCGGCAATCGCCCGTATCGACTCGAAGTCGCCCTGCGAGGCGGCGGCGAAGCCCGCTTCGATCACGTCGACCTTCATGCGCTCGAGCTGCTTGGCGATGCGCAGCTTTTCCTCGCGCGTCATGGAAGCGCCCGGCGATTGCTCGCCGTCGCGCAAGGTGGTGTCAAAAATGATGAGTCGGTTGCTGGTGTTCATGGCTGCTCCTGGCTGGCTGAAGACTGGCGACGCTACCGACCCAGCGCATCAATGCTCGGGGTCGGTCTGGATGATGCTGACGGGCTTGCCCTTCGCCATGCGCCAGAAAAACACGGCGTAGCCGGACAGGCCATAGGCGACGAAAATCGGGAACAGCACTTTCGGCGGGTCGATGGAAATGAGCGCGAAGAACAATGCCAGCAGGAATACCACGATGAAAGGCACGGACTTGCGGAAATTCACATCCTTGAAGCTGTAGAACGGCACGTTGGTGACCATGGTCAGGCCCGAGAACAGGGCGATCGTCCACGACACCCAGGCCAGCTGATTGCCGGCAAATTCCAGGTCGTTCATCAGCAGGATGAAACCGGCCACCATGGCGGCCGCCGCCGGGCTGGGCAAGCCCTGGAAGAAGCGCTTGTCGACCACGGCGATATTCGTGTTGAAGCGGGCCAGGCGCAAGGCGGCGCCGGCGCAATACACGAAGGCGGCCAGCCAGCCCAGTTTACCCATGCCGCGCAGCGACCATTCGTAGATCACCAGCGCCGGCGCGGCGCCGAACGACACCATGTCGGACAGGCTGTCGTACTGGGCGCCGAATTCGCTCTGCGTATTCGTCAGGCGGGCGATGCGGCCGTCGAGGCCGTCGAGGATCATGGCGATGAAGATGGCCCAGGCCGCGTGTTCGAATTTCTGGTTCATGGCCATGACGATGGCGTAGAAGCCGCAAAACAGGGCTGCCGTCGTGAAGGCGTTCGGCAACAGATAGATGCCGCGGCGGCGCAAGGTTTTCTTGCCAGTGCCATCGGTCACCGGCTGGCGTACGAATTTGCTGAAGCGGGACGCTTTGGATGCTGCGGGAGTGCCGTTCTTGCCTCTACGACGGGGGAAGTTTGCCATGTTGTTCCATATCTTGTGTACTGCAGGGGATTCGGTGCCAGATGGCAGGCGCAAGACTGTCACGGCGTGCGCCTGCCGATGTTGCCATTATAGAGGAGCCGCCGCCAAAGAAAAGCGCGGCGGCGTCAAGCCGGCAATATTGACACCAATACTAGCCTTATTTGAACTTGACCTTGGCCACCAGGCCCATGTTGAGGGTCGTTTCGCCCGGTTCGAAGCTCGGTTCGGCCACCTGGCTGCCGCCATAGCCCATGGAATCGGCGCTCATGGCGCGCGCGCCTGCCACGCTGGCGCGCTGCGCATAGTTGCCCGAACCTTCGAAATCGATGGTGTCGATCACGGCGTCATTGACGTTGCGGCCCATGGCGCCGGCGATGGCGGCCACGCGCTCGTTGAGGTTCTTGTACGCGGCGGCGATGCGCTGGTCGTCGAGTTTGCGCACGGTGGCGGGCGCCAGGCCGAAGTTCAGGCGGTTCAGGGTCAGCACGCCTTGCGCGGCCGACACGGTTTTCGGCAAGGCGGCCAGGTTGGTCGTCGTTACCTGCAGGTACTGGCCTACGCGCCAGCCCGTCGGCACTCTAGGCTTGGCGGCGACGCCCGGCGGCAAGGGCGCCGTTTCCGGGTACACGGCATACGTATAGTAGCCCTGGGTCTTCAGCACGGCTTGCGGGTCGGCCTTCTTGACGATGGCCGTGCCCTGGTTCATCTTCTGGTTCACGCGCGAGGCGGCGGCGGCCTTGTCCTTGTCCTGCTCTTCGATGGCCAGGGTGACGGTCACCTGGTCGTTCGCATGCACCACTTCGCCATTGGCGGGCACCACCACGAGGGTGCCGGAAGTGGGCAAGGTCTGGGCGTGTGCACCCAGGGCAACGGTAGCGGCGGCTGCGGCCAGCAGCGATTTCATGACGGTCATGGTGTTCTCCTGAAAATAATGGGGCAAAAACGACCATGGGGCCAACAGCCCCATGATTTTTAAAACATGCTAACGCGGAAATTTTCCCGCCGCATTGATCAGCTTACTTCAGCTTACTTGAACTTGACCTTGCCGACGACACGCATGTCGAGCGTCGTTTCGCCCGGCTCGAAGCTCGGTTCGGCGACGACGCTGCTGTCTTCGGCCATCTTGGCGCTGCGCATCATCATCGGCGCGGCCGCAGGACGGCTTTCCGTGGCATAGTTGCCCGAACCTTCGAAATCCACCGTATCGAGCACGGCGTCCGAGACGTTGCGGCCCATGGCCTTGGCGATGGCGGCCACGCGCTCGTTCAGGTTTTTATAGGTGGCGGCGATGCGCTGGTCGTCCAGGAGGCGGATGGTTTCCGGCTTCAGGCCGAAATTCAAGCCATTCAGGGTCAGCACGCCTTGCGCCGCCGACACGGTTTTTGGCAGGGACGCCAGATTGGCCGTCGTCACTTCCAGGTACTGGCCGACACGCCAGGCCGTTGGCAAACGTGGCTTGGCCACGGCGCCGGCTGGCAATGGGCGCTCTTCCGGATACACAGGATAGGTGTAGTAGCCGTACGATTTAAGCGCCGCCGACGGATCGGCCTGCTTGACGATCGCGATACCCTTGTTCATCTTCTGGTTGACGCGCGACGCGGCGGCAGCCTTGTCCTTGTCCTGTTCTTCGACGGCCAGGGTAGCGACCACCTGGTCATTGACATGCTTGACTTCGCCAAATGCGGGTACGACCACCAGGGTGCCGGAAGTCGGCAAGGTTTGAGCTTGTGCGTGGGCTTGCGCGCTCAGGGCAACGGTGGCTGCGGCGGCAACAAGGACGGATTTCATCACGGTCATGGGGGTACTCCTAGATAGTTAATGTGGCTGACAGCCCGCGAAAGGGATGCTTTTGCCATCCCTTTCGCCTGAGAAACTTGTCAAACTGTGTAGATTCTAACGCCTCATTCATTCCTGTGGCGCAAATTAACAAATCGTCACAAAATGCGCTTGCCAGTCACATCTGCTCACATTTCAATACACTGTCATTCAAAATAACAGTGTATTAGTGACCCAGCACCGCGCCGCCGCTGCGCCGGCCCGGCTTGAAACTGTGGCGGTGCGCGCCCCAGGCGATGGTCAACGCCACCAGCAGCAAGGCCAGCATGGCCCACGGGAACGACGCCGCGCCATAGCCGTCGAGCAGCATGCCGCCCGCCAGGCCGCCGCCCGCGATGGCCACGTTCCAGATGGTCGCCACCATCGCTTGCGCCACATCCATGCCGTCGCCGGCCGCGTCCGCCGACGCCGTCTGCAGCAAGGTGCCGGCGCCGCCAAAGGTGATGCCCCAGATGGCCATGCTGACATAGATCACGGCGGGCGAGTCCATCGCCAGCCCCAGCGCGACCACCACGAGGGCAAAGGCGGCGATGCAGCCCAGCACCAGCGGACGCAGCCAACGGTCGATCAGCTGGCTGACCAGCCAGATGCCGGCCAGCGAACCGACGCCATACACGAGCAGCACCAGGTCGACGCGGGGGCGCAAGCCGGACGGCGCCAGGAACGGCGCGATATACGTATATAAAATGTTATGCGCCAGCATCCAGGCGACGATCACCGCCAGAATCGGCCGCACGCCCGGCGTCATGAACACCTGGCGGATCGACAGGCGCTCGCCCTGCTTTTGCCCCGGATAATCGGGCACGACCAGCAACACCCACGCTACCAGCACCACGGCCAGGCCGGACATGATGCCGAAGATGCTGCGCCAGCCCAGCACGCCGCCCATCAGGGTGCCCAGCGGCACGCCCAGCGACAGGGCCAGCGGCGTGCCGATCATGGCGATGGCCATCGCCCTGCCCTGCTGCTCGACGCTCACCATGCGGCGCGCGTAGCCGGCCATCAAGCCCCAGGCCAGGCCGGCGGCCATGCCCGTCACAAAACGCGAAACCAGGGCGACGAGGTAGTTGGGCGCCAGGGCCGTCGCCGTATTGAAGATCAAAAAGCCAATGATGGCCAGCAACAAGACATTGCGCCGGCGCCAGGTGCTGGTGAGCGCCGTCAGGGGAATCGCCGTCAATATCGAACCGATGGCGTACACGGTGACCAGCTGGCCCGTCATGACTTCGGAAATATTGAGGTCCCGGGCAATCTGCGGCAGCAAGCCGGCCGGCAAGGTTTCCGACAGGAGGGCGAGAAATGCCGTCATGGCCAGGGCCAGCAAGGCCAGCACGGGAAGTCGTTCGGAAATGGAAGAGTCTGCAGTGCCCGGCATGGGCACTGCGGCGGTAATACGGTCGGTCATAGGGGTCCTTCAGATTGCGCAAGCGGCTAATCAGCTAGCGCCTGGCGTGCTACAAAAGCGGTGATGCGCGTTGCGGTCGGCAGATACCGAAACAGATGCAGTCCACAGGAAACTGCAAAGGAAGGGCGGAATTGTAAAGCAAACGCACCAAAAGCGTGCGCACAAAAACAACCGAGCTCAAGCTGGCGTCATGCAGGCGTCATTAGCCGCCTTGCGCGGCGAAAACCAGGCATTCGATTTCGGGCTGTACAGGAAGGCGCAGATGACGGCGAACAAGAGCGCGCCAGGCAAGACGTTCGTCTTCAGCGGCAAGGTCGCCAGACAGAACGCAATGTCGATCACGCCCCACACCAGATATACAGTGCGCGCGCCACGCTGCCTTTGCAGCATGGCCAGCGCTGTCACCAGGCTAAGGCCCAGGCTGAAGAGCATCATCGCGTATTGCACCTCCGCGGGAATCGCGCCGTGCGCCATCCCGGCCAGCATGGCGGGATCGTTGCGGCCGAGGTAAACCGAGGCCAGCGATAACAGCGAGCTGAGGATCAGAAACCAGCAGCTGAGGGCAACCGAGACGGGACGCTTGACCACATGAAGATTCCCTACAAAAACTTTAGAAAAAACAAGCATGGTGCTGACGGTATGGTTGAATGGGCCTGATTGTAACGGATGTTGGCTGCCAGGCGCCCGCGCACAAAAAAAGCCGGCTTGCGCCGGCTTCTTGTGAAGCACTACAACTGCTTAGTTCTTCGACTGGTCAACCATCTTGTTCTTCGCGATCCAAGGCATCATGGCGCGCAGTTTCGCGCCCACTTCTTCGATCTGGTGCTCGGACGTCAGGCGGCGGCGCGAGATCAGGGTCGGTGCGCCTGCCTTGTTTTCCAGGATGAAGCTCTTCGCGTATTCGCCCGTTTGAATGTCTTTCAGGCATTGACGCATCGCATCCTTGGTGGCCGAGGTGACGACTTTAGGGCCGGTCACGTATTCGCCGTATTCGGCGTTATTCGAGATCGAGTAGTTCATGTTGGCGATGCCGCCTTCATAGATCAGGTCGACGATCAGCTTCAGTTCGTGCAAGCACTCGAAATACGCCATTTCAGGCGCGTAGCCCGCTTCGGTAAGGGTCTCGAAGCCGGCCTTGATCAGTTCCACGGCGCCGCCGCACAGCACGGCTTGCTCGCCGAACAAGTCGGTTTCGGTTTCTTCACGGAAATTCGTTTCGATGATGCCGGCACGGCCGCCGCCGTTGGCCGACGCGTACGACAGGGCGATATCGCGGGCGATGCCCGATTTGTCCTGGTACACGGCGATCAGGTGGGGCACGCCGCCGCCCTGGGTGTAGGTGGCGCGCACGGTGTGGCCCGGGGCTTTCGGCGCGACCATGATCACGTCCAGGTCGGCGCGTGGCACGACTTGACCGTAATGCACGTTGAAGCCGTGGGCGAAGGCCAGCACGGCGCCTTGCTTGGCGAACGGCGCGATGTTTTCGTTGTAGACCTGGGCGATGTTTTCATCCGGCAACAAGATCATGATGACGTCGGCCGCTTTCACGGCCTCGTTGACTTCCGCTACTTTCAGGCCCGCTTGCTCGACCTTGGTCCACGAAGCGCCGCCCTTGCGCAGGCCGACGGTGACGTTGACGCCCGAATCGTTCAGGTTTTGCGCGTGCGCGTGGCCTTGCGAACCGTAGCCGATGATGGCGACGTTTTTGCCTTTGATCAAGGAGAGGTCAGCGTCTTTGTCGTAAAAAACTTTCATGGTATTTCCTATAATTTGATGATGCGTTGTTGTTTTAAATGCGGCCCGTGGGCCGCGTAGTGCTGCTTATATTTTTATACTTTGAGGATGCGTTCGCCACGGCCGATGCCGGAACCGCCCGTACGGACGGTTTCCAGGATGGCGGCGCGGTCGATCGAATCGATGAACGCGTCGAGCTTGACCTTGTTGCCGGTCAGTTCGATCGTGTACGTCTTTTCGGTGACATCGATGATGCGGCCACGGAAGATATCGGCGGTGCGCTTCATTTCCTCGCGCTCCTTGCCCACGGCACGAACCTTGATCAGCATCAACTCGCGTTCGATATGCTGGCCTTCGGTCAGGTCCACCACCTTGACTACCTCGATGAGGCGGTTCAGGTGCTTGGTGATCTGCTCGATGATATCGTCCGAACCGCTGGTGACGATGGTCATGCGCGACAGGGTCGAGTCTTCCGTCGGCGCCACGGTCAGTGTTTCGATGTTGTAGCCACGTGCCGAGAACAGGCCCACCACGCGCGACAGGGCGCCCGCTTCGTTTTCCAGCAAGACAGAAATAATATGGCGCATGATTAGAGGTCCTCCGAGCCGAGCATCATTTCGGACAGGCCCTTGCCGGCTTTCACCATTGGCCACACGTTTTCGGACTGGTCGGTAATGAAGTTCATGAATACCAGCCTGTCTTTCATGCCGAACGCCTCTTTCAGGGCGCCGTCGACGTCGCCCGGTTTTTCAATTTTCATGCCCACGTGGCCATACGCTTCAGCCAGTCTCTCGAAGTCGGGCAGCGAATCCATGTACGACTCGGAATAGCGCGAACCGTAATCGATTTCCTGCCATTGGCGCACCATGCCGAGGAAACGGTTGTTGAGCATGATGATCTTCGGCGTCAGGTGATACTGCTTGCACGTGGCGAGCTCCTGGATGCACATCTGGATCGAACCTTCGCCCGTGATGCAGGCAACGGTGGCGTCCGGATTGGCCATCTGCACGCCCATGGCGTACGGCAAGCCGACACCCATGGTGCCCAGGCCGCCGGAATTGATCCAGCGGCGCGGCTTGTCGAAGCCATAATATTGCGCGGCCCACATCTGGTGCTGGCCCACGTCAGACGTGATAAACGCGTCGCCCTTGGTGATCTGGAACACTTTTTCCACCACCGCTTGCGGCTTGATGACCAGGTCGGAGGTCGGGTATTTCAGGCATTCGCGGCCACGCCATTCGGCGATCTGCTTCCACCAGTTGCTCAAGGCATTGACGTTCGGCTTGGCTTCGGCCGCGTCAAGTTGCGCGAGGAACTCGATCAGCACGTCCTTGACGTTGCCGACGATGGGGATATCGACCTTGACGCGCTTGGAAATCGACGATGGATCGATGTCCACGTGGATGATCTTGCGCGGATGCGAAGCGAAATGTTTCGGGTTGCCGATCACGCGGTCGTCGAAACGGGCGCCGATGGCGATCAGGACGTCGCAATTTTGCATCGCCATGTTCGCTTCATAGGTGCCATGCATGCCGGGCATGCCGACATACTGCTCGCTCGAGGCGCGGTAGCCGCCCAGGCCCATCAAGGTGTTGGTGCACGGGAAACCCAGGCGGTCGACCAGCTTGTTCAGCTCGGCCGAGGCGTTCGCCAGGATGACGCCGCCGCCCGTGTAGATCATCGGGCGTTCGGCTTGCAGCAGCAGCTGCACGGCCTTGCGGATCTGGCCCGAATGGCCCTTGTCGACGGGACGGTAGGAACGCATCTCGACTTCCTTCGGATAGTCAAAGTTGCATTTGTGCATGCTGATATCCTTGGGGATATCGACCAGCACGGGTCCCGGACGGCCGGTACGGGCGATGAAGAAGGCTTTCTTGATCGTCGCTGCCAGGTCCTTGACGTCCTTGACGAGGAAGTTGTGCTTGACCACGGGGCGCGTGATGCCGACCGTGTCGCATTCCTGGAACGCATCCTGGCCGATGGCGTGGCTCGGCACCTGGCCGGAGATCACCACCATGGGAATCGAGTCCATGTACGCGGTGGACAAGCCCGTGACGGCATTCGTGACGCCCGGACCGGACGTGACGATGGCGACACCGACCTTGTTCGAGCTGCGCGAATAGGCATCGGCGGCGTGGATCGCGGCCTGCTCGTGGCGTACCAGGATATGCTGGAATTTGTTTTGCTGGAAGATGGCGTCGTAGATGTAGAGTACGGCTCCGCCCGGATATCCAAAGACGTGCTCGACGCCCTCTTCAGCCAGACAGCGCACGACAATTTCTGCGCCGGTGATAGGTCCTGCTGCTGCTTCGGTATTCATGAAACATTCCTTTCAAGGTCCATTGGAGATTGATCGGATGTTCTTTCCTGACGAGGTACGCCTAACGCAACAGTGCTCCTGCTTCCCTTTTCATGCGGTCACGCAATTTCTTTGGGCACCCATAGATACCTTACAAAACAACGCTTAACGCAACTCGTTTGGCCGGAGTTTCTGTGGCGCCTGTACGAACCGCTCGCGCTTGTGGCGCGGGTTAGAACAAACTGCCTACAAATGAAAGCGCGTCTTGCCGCTGCTGGCCTTGTGTGCCGGTCGCGACCTGACCATAGAGCTTTGGGGTGTTCAAAGCGTCCCATACGTTATCGCGTTGCACCATTATGGTCAAGGAAAATGTCGGCCTCGCTGCATTTTTGCTCGCACAACGTGCAAAAACCCTGCGGAAACGCACATTTTTTGCTAGCATGCACGGGGTTGCAAAAAGCATACCCGCCCCCATTTCGCCCACCGCACCCCGCAGCCGCTAAGATCCCCATACCGCATGGCAACAGACAAAGAATTATCCGACTTTCTAGAAAATGTCGAGCGGCGCGCTTTCAAGCAGGCCGCCTACGCGGTCCGCAAGGAAGAATCGGCACTCGACATCGTGCAGGATGCCATGATCAAGCTGGCCGAGAAATACGGCGACAAGCCGGCCGCCGAGCTGCCGATGCTGTTCCAGCGCATCTTGCAGAACACCATCCTTGATTACTTCCGCCGAGAAAAAGTTCGCAACACCTGGGTCAGCCTGTTTTCCGGCATGAAGCCCTCGGGCGACGAACATGAGGATTTTGATATACTTGACACCTATGAATCGGAACAGGGCTCCAGCGCCGCCGAATCGTCGGCCGACCAGGTCGAACGCGCGCAAATCCTTGATTTGATTGATGCAGAGGTACAAAAACTGCCCTCACGTCAACGCGAAGCCTTCCTCATGCGTTATTGGCAGGACATGGATGTGGCTGAAACAGCGGAAGCGATGGGTTGCTCCGAAGGTAGCGTGAAAACACATTGCTCTAGAGCTACCCACACGCTCGCCGAATCGCTGAAAGCCAAGGGAATTAAATTATGAACACCGACGATCTCAATTTCGCTTACAAAGTGCGCCACGCACTGAACGAAAAACTCGACGACCTGCCCGCATCGGCCACCGATCGCCTGGCAGCGGCACGCAAGCTGGCCCTGTCCCGCAAGAAGGCGGACGCGCCCGCCGCCGTTGCCGTGCGCCGGAACGTGTTCGCCGGCGTGGCCAGCAGCCTGTTCGTCGAGCCGCTGTCGTGGCTGGGCCGCATGAGCGTCATCATCCCCCTGCTGCTGCTGGTCGGCGGCCTGGTGGGCATCTATCAGTTTGAGCAGGAACAACATATTGCCGAACTGGCAGAAATCGACGCCGCCGTGCTGTCCGACGAATTGCCGCTGTCTGCGTACATGGACCATGGCTTCAACGCCTACCTGACGAAACGCGAGCAATAAATGGCACGCTTGAGCGTACGCAAAGGCTGGCTGGCCGGCGGCATCGGCCTGGGCGCCTGCGCCCTGGCGGGCGCCGCCTGGGTAGGCGCGCAGCAACATCCCGCGCCCGCCGCGCCTCCCGTGGCGCCAGCGCCCGTGGTGGCGCCGGCCCCGGCCGTCAAGGCCGGTTCGCCGCGCACGGCCGGCAAGGGCGGCACGCCGCCCAAGGCCAGCGAGAATCCATCGTGGAACAAGCTGTCGCGCGCGCAGCAGGAAGCCCTGCAGCCGCTGGCGGGCGAATGGAACAAGCTGGAAGCCTTGCGCAAGCAGAAATGGCTCGATATCGCCAGCCGCTTTGCCTCGATGACGCCCGACGAGCAAACCCGCGTGCATGAACGCATGCGCGAATGGATCAAGCTGACGCCGGAACAGCGCCGCCTGGTGCGCGAAAACTATACGCGCACGAAGAAGATTGATCCGGGTCAAAAAACCGCGCAATGGGAGCAATACCAGCAATTGCCGGAAGATCAAAAGAAAAAGCTGGCGACGGAACTCGTGCCGAAAAAACCGCTGGGCAAGGTGCCGGCGATCAATTCGAATACGAGCAAGCCGCCCGTGATCGTGCCGCCCGCCATGCCGGCAGCGCCTGCCGCCGCCGCACCCGTCCTGCCGCCGGCCGCCACGCCTGCGGCGGCCGTGCCGCTCACGGATCCTGCCGCGACGCCCGCCACCGTGCCCGTCACGCCACCTGTCACGCCTGCCCCACTGCCAACCAATGCCAAATAGCACGCCCGCCGCCAGCCTCACTTCCCATCCCACGATCAAGCGCCGCCTGATTTCCATGGTGTACGAGTCGCTGCTGGCCCTGGCCGTGCTGTTTCTGCCCTTCCTGCTGTTCGAACTGGCCGTGCAGGGCGCGCATACGCCCCTGACGGAACACATGCGCCAATGCCTGGCCTTCCTCGTCATGGGCGCGTATTTCATCCACCAATGGAGCCGCGAAGGGCAAACCCTGGCCATGAAGACGTGGCGCCTGAAAGTCGTGCTGCCGGGCCACACCCACGTGCCGCTGCGCGTGGCTGCCTACCGCTACATCCTGTCATGGATGTGGCTGCTGCCGGCCCTGCTGGTGTCGTATGGATTCGGTTTGCAGCACTGGAGCGCCCTGGGCGCCATCGGCGTGGGCATCCTGGCATGGTCGGCCACGGCCCTGTTCACGGGCAATGGCCAGTTCCTGCACGACAAGCTGGCGGGCACGCAGATCGTGCAATTGCCGGCCCCGGCGAAGAATCCGAAGAAAGTCGCCGCCTGAGTTTTTATGCGGCTTGACCTGGGTCATTGAAGCGCCACGGGGGCTCTGCGATCATGGCATGCCATGAAGAATACCGCCCCCCTCCCCCACACACGCTTCGCTCCCTACCGCGAGGAAGTCTGCAGCGAAGACGACGTCAAGCATCTCGTCCACACCTTTTATGCCGCCGCGCGCGACGACGCTATGCTGGGCCCCATCTTTGCCGCCGAGGTCAAGGATTGGGACGCCCACTTGGCAACATTGGTCGATTTCTGGTCAGGCTTGCTGCGCGGCACCATGCGCTACCACGGCAAGCCGCTGGCCCAGCACGCGCAAATGGAACACCTGACGCCCTGCATGTTCCGCCGCTGGCTGACCCTGTTCTTCGCCACGACGGAAAGCATGGGTAACCCGGCCCTGCAGGAAAAGGCCGATACCATCGCCTTGAATATTGCCGAACGGCTATGGAAAAGCTTTGCGGAAAACCACGCCATCGTGGCGCCGCAGCTTTAGAATCTTTCGTAACCCTGCAGATAGCGCCACTGACCTGACGGCATGGCGCCCATCGGGATGCGGCCGATGCGCAAGCGCTTCATGGTGACGACGTCCAGTCCCACCATCTTGCACATATGGGCGATCTGGCCCGGCTGCACGTTTTTCAAGGCGAAGCGCAAACGCGTCTCGTTCTGCCAGCTGACCTTGATCGGCGGCAAAGGCTTGCCATTGAAGGGCAAGCCGTGATTGAGCAGCGCCAGGCCGTTTTCCATGATGTCGCCCGATACTTCCACGATGAATTCCTGCTCCACCGTTTTCGCTTCATCGACCAGCTTGCGGGCCACGCGGAAATCCTGCGTGAACACCAGCAGGCCGGACGCCATGGTCTCCAGCGGATTGGTGATGGTCAAGCCGATCAAATGGCGCTTGAGGAAGCGTGTGACGGAGCTGGGCGCCACGTTTTCCGGCGTGAAAATCTCTTCGGGATGCAAACAGCTCAAGGCCGGCTTGCCTTCGCTGCCGATACCGCCATTGATGCCGGCCGGCTTGTGCAGCAGGATCGTCACGGGCGGCATTTCTTCCAGGGTCGCGTTCGGCAACAGCACCACCGCTTGATTGTCGGCCACGCGCGCGCCCGATTCCTCCACCAGCACGCCATCGACCGTGACCCAGCCGCCCTCGATATACAGCTCGGCCTCGCGGCGTGAGCAGGGCACGTCTTCAGACAGGCGCTTGGCCAGGCGGACGGTGGGCATTTCGTGTGGTGTGGTCATGGGGAGGGGCAAAAAGCAGGAGGAGGAGAAAGCCGGTATTGTAACCGACCCGCTCCTCCTCTTTTGCGGTGCGCGCTGCTGATTGTCGGATTACGCTGCGCTAATCCGACCTACCCGACCATGTGCGGTTCTGTAGGTTGGCTTAGCGGCTAGCCGCGTAAGCCAACAATCAGGCCTGCGCCTTGGCCAATTCCTCGGCAAAGAAACGGTGGCCCATCTCTTCCAGGCCCAGGGTCTGCAGCACTTCCTGCAGGCGCTCCGTCGGACGCTGGCGCGGCAGGTTTTTGTAGCTGGCGATGATCAGTTCATTCTTCATCGAATGCTCCCAGCCCACCAGCTCCGTCACGCTGACCTGATAGCCGTGTGCTTCCAGTTGCAGACAGCGCAGCACGTTGGTGATCTGACTGCCGAACTCGCGCGTGTGCAGCGGGTGGCGCCACAATTCCGTCAAGACGTTCTTGCCCAGGCTCTTGCCCTTGTTCTTCTTCAGGACGGAAGCGACTTCCGCCTGGCAGCACGGCACCAGCACCATGAACTTCGCCTTTTTCTTCAGGGCGAAGTGGATGGCGTCATCGGTGGCCGTGTTACACGCATGCAAGGCCGTGACGATGTCGATCTGCTGCGGCAGCAAGTTCGATTCCGTCGATTCGGCCACGGACAGCGGTAAAAACGACATGCCGGGGAACTTGAATTTCTTCGCCAGTTCCTGCGAACGCTGCACCAGCTCTTCGCGCGTCTCGATGCCGTAGATGTGCGAACCGTCGTTGCCGTTCTTGAAGAACAGGTCGTACAGGATGAAACCGAGATACGACTTGCCGGCGCCATGGTCGACCAAGGACACGCCGGGATGGTCGAGCTGCACTTCGCGCAGCAGCGGCTCGATGAACTGCGTCAGGTGGTACACCTGCTTGAGTTTGCGGCGGCTGTCCTGGTTCATCTTGCCGTCGCGCGTCAGGATGTGCAATTCCTGCAGCAAGGCGACCGATTGGCCATCCTTGATCTCGGGCATGTTGCTGGCGGCCGTGATGACGTCTTTCGGCGCAGCGGCTGCGGTGGCGGCGGGTGCCGCGCCCTTAGCGCGCTTCATCGATCCACGCCATCTGTATCGCTTCGAGCACTTTTTCGCCGCCGCGCGTGTGGTCATCGTCGAAGCCGTCCAGTTCCACCACCCAGTTGTGCAGGTCGGTGAATCGCACGGTCAGCGGGTCGATGTCCGGATGCGCGTCATACAGCGCCTCGGCGATCGCGTGAATGTCGGACCATTTCATCTTAGTGGCTGCCTTCGCTGACCTGGTTGATCGTGTATTTCGGGATTTCGACGACGAGGTCGGCGTCGGCCACGATGGACTGGCACGACAGGCGCGACACGGCTTCCAGGCCCCAGGCCTTGTCCAGCATGTCTTCTTCCAGTTCCGTCGCTTCGTTCAGTGATTCGATGCCTTCGCGCACCAGCACGTGGCAGGTGGTGCAGGCGCACGATTTTTCGCAGGCATGCTCGATGTCGATGTCGTTTTCCAGCAGGATGTCGCAGATGGACTTGCCGCTTGGTGCTTCGATGACGGCGCCGTCCGGGCAAAGCTTGGCGTGCGGCAGGATAACGATTTGTGGCATGGTTTCTTCTTTCAGTCTGTCATTCGGGGCGCGGCCGCGGCGAGTGCCTGCGGCGTGCTGTTCAATTAGTGTTATACGACCTGGTCCAGCGTTTTGCCGGTCAATGCCGTGCGCACGCTGCGGTCCATGCGGCGCGAAGCGAAATCCTCGGTGCCGTCGGCCAGCGCCTCGATCGCCAGCTTCAATGCCTGGTGGTCGATGGCGCCGCTTTGCGATTGCGCGATGGCATCGCGCACCTTCTGCATCAAGCCATCCACGGCTGCGCGCTCGGCATCGTCCAGCAAGCCGCCGTCTTCGTCCAGCGCCGACTGCGTGGCCAGCAGGATGCGTTCCGCTTCCACCTGCTCTTCGCGCAGCGCGCGCGCCACCATGTCGGTGTCGGCGGAGGTGTACGAATCCTGCAGCATGCGGGCGATGTCGTCGTCGCCCAGGCCGTACGCGGGCTTGACGCTGATCGACGCTTCCACGCCCGAGCGCAATTCGCGCGCCGAGACGGACAGCAAGCCGTCCGCATCGACCTGGTACGTGATGCGGATGCGCGCGGCGCCCGCCACCATCGGCGGAATGCCGCGCAATTCAAAACGCGCCAGCGAGCGGCAATCGCTGACCAGTTCGCGCTCGCCCTGCAGCACGTGCACGGCCAGGGCGGTCTGGCCATCTTTAAATGTCGTGAATTCCTGGGCGCGCGCGCACGGTATCGTCGAATTGCGCGGGATGATCTTTTCCACCAGGCCGCCCATGGTTTCGATGCCGAGCGACAGCGGAATCACGTCCAGCAGCAGCCAGTCGTCGCCGGCGGCGCGATTACCTGCCAGCAAGTTTGCCTGGATGGCCGCGCCCAGCGCCACCACTTTGTCCGGGTCGATGTTCGCGTGCGGCGTCGTGTGGAAGAATTCGCTCACGGCGCGCTGCACGTGCGGCATGCGCGTGGCGCCGCCCACCATCACCACACCGTCGACGTCGTCCGCATCCACGTTCGCGTCGCGCAGGGCTTTCTTGATGGCGTTCATGGTCTTGGCCACCAGGTGCTGCGTCATGGCGGCAAAGTCGGCTGCCGTGATGCGCAGGTGGATCTCTTCGCCCGAGTTCAGGGCCGCATCGATCATCGTTTCCGGCTTGGTCGACAGCGTTTCCTTGATTTCGCGCGCCTTCACCATCAGGATGGCCGTGTCTTCATCGGACAACGGCGCCAGCTTGGCCTGCTCGCTGATCCAGCAGAACAGGCGGCGGTCGAAATCGTCGCCGCCCAGGGCCGAGTCGCCGCCCGTGGACAGCACTTCGAAGACGCCCTTGCTCAGCTTCAGGATCGAGATGTCGAAGGTGCCGCCGCCCAGGTCATACACGGCGTACACGCCTTCGGAGGCGTTGTCGAGGCCGTAGGCGATGGCGGCGGCCGTCGGCTCGCTCAGCAGGCGCAAGACATTGATGCCGGCCAGCTGCGCCGCATCTTTCGTCGCCTGGCGCTGCGCGTCGTCAAAATAGGCGGGCACGGTGATGACGGCGCCCACCAGGTCGTCGCCCAGCGAATCTTCCGCGCGCTGACGCAGCGTGGCGAGGATTTGCGCCGACACTTCGACGGGGCTTTTCACGCCGGCCACGGTTTTCAGCTGCACCATGCCAGGCGTATCCTGGAAATCGTAGGGCAGGTTTTCCGCGTAGGCGATGTCGGCCAGGCCGCGGCCCATGAAGCGCTTGACGGAGACGATGGTGTTCTTCGGGTCGGTGGTTTGCGCGGACAGGGCCTTGTAGCCGATGTTGGCGTGGCCGTTCGGCAGGTAGCGCACGACGGAGGGCAGCAAAGAGTGCCCTTCTTCGTCGTTGAGCACCTCGGGAATGCTGTTGCGCACGGTCGCGACCAGGGAATTGGTGGTGCCAAGATCGATGCCGACGGCCAGGCGGTGCTGGTGCGGCGCGGTCGACATGCCTGGTTCGGAAATTTGCAGAAGTGCCATTGTATTCGTGCCTCGATTAATTTTTTGCGTGATGCAGCTGATGCCTGTCGCGCATTATAAGACGCGCGCCGGACTGGCGCTTGGTCAGTCAGGCTTCCATGGCCTCGTATGCAAAACGCACTTCCTCGCCGAATTTGTCGAGGAACATCAGGGCGCGCACGCTTTGCGCGGCATTTGCATAGTCGCCCGCGTCGAGCTGGGCCGCCACTTGGGCCAGCAAGGCCTTGCGTTCGCCGCGCAGCTGGTGGTCCAGGGCGTCGAGCGCCTCGGCGTCCTTGCCGGCGCGCGCATCGCCCAGTTCCTCGCGCCATTCCATCTGCTGCATCAGGAAGCTGACGGGCATGGCCGTGTTCGATTCCGTCTGCAGGTCGACGCCATTGAGCTCGCACAGGTATTGCGCGCGCTTTTGCGGGCTTTTCAGGGTTTGATAGGCTTCATTGGCGCGCGTGGCCCATTGCATCGCCACGCGCTTCTCGGCGCTGCTGGCGTTGATGAAACGGTCCGGATGGACCTTGCCCTGCACGTCGCGGTAGGCCGCGTCGAGCGCGCTCATGTCGAGCCCGAACTGCGCCGGCAACTGGAATAATTCGAAGTGGTTTTGCATAATTGTCAGTGGTCGCTGTACCGCAATCGATGGGTACAGCGCACCGACCGGGGTCTTGCCAGCTGTTTAAATCCTGAAGGACTCGCCGCAGCCGCAGGCGTCTTTTTCGTTCGGATTGTGGAACTTGAAGCCTTCGTTCAAGCCTTCGCGCGCGAAATCGAGTTCCGTGCCGTCGATGTAAGGCAAGCTTTTCGGGTCGACGAAGACTTTCACGCCGTGCGATTCGAAGACGCTGTCTTCGGCCGCCACCTCATCGACATATTCGAGCTTGTAGGCCAGGCCCGAGCAGCCCGTGGTGCGCACGCCGAAGCGCAAGCCCATGCCCTTGCCGCGCCGTTCGATATAACGGTTGATGTGTTTCGCCGCTTTTTCGGTCAGTGTGATCATGTATTTCTCCGTAACTGCCCCGGCCTTGCGGCTGGGGCGGGCTACCAACGATTAAGCTGCTGCCGGGTGACGGGTCTGATAATCCAATACCGCCGCCTTGATGGCGTCTTCCGCCAGGATGGAGCAGTGGATCTTCACTGGCGGCAGGGCCAGTTCTTCGGCGATCTGCGTGTTCTTGATGGCCAGCGCCTGGTCCAGGGTCTTGCCCTTGACCCATTCCGTCACCAGCGAGCTCGACGCGATGGCGGAACCGCAGCCATAGGTCTTGAATTTCGCGTCTTCGATCAGGCCATCGGCGCCGACCTTGATCTGCAGTTTCATCACGTCGCCGCAGGCGGGCGCGCCCACCATGCCGGTGCCGATGGTTTCATCACCCTTGTCGAAAGCGCCCACGTTGCGCGGGTTTTCGTAGTGATCGAGTACTTTGTCCGAGTAAGCCATTTTGATGCTCCTTTAATATTCTTGCCGGCCCCGTGAGCGGGACCTTCGTGTTGGTTAGTGTGCCGCCCATTGGATCGAGTTGATATCGATCCCTTCCTTGAACATGTCCCACAGCGGCGACAGCTCACGCAATTTGTGTACTTTCGATTTCAGCAGGTTCACGGCGAAGTCGATGTCTTCCTCGGTCGAAAAGCGGCCGATGGTGAAGCGGATCGAGCTGTGCGCCAGTTCGTCGCTGCGGCCCAGGGCGCGCAGCACGTACGATGGCTCCAGGCTGGCCGAGGTGCAGGCCGAACCGGACGACACGGCGATATCCTTGATCGCCATGATCAGCGATTCGCCTTCGACATAGTTGAAGCTGACGTTCAGGTTGTGCGGCACGCGGTGATCCATGTCGCCGTTGATGTAGACTTCTTCGATCTCTTGCAGGCCCTTGGCCAGGCGGTCGCGCAAGGCCTTGATGCGGCCGATTTCGCTGTCCATTTCTTCCTTGGCGATGCGGAAGCTCTCGCCCATGCCCACGATCTGGTGCGTCGGCAGGGTGCCCGAGCGCAGGCCGCGCTCATGGCCGCCACCGTGCATCTGCGCTTCCAGGCGCACGCGCGGCTTGCGGCAGACGTACAGGGCGCCCACGCCTTTCGGGCCGTAGGTTTTATGTGCCGTGAAGGTCATCAGGTCGACCTTGGTCTTTTGCAGGTCAATGACGACCTTGCCCGTCGCTTGCGCGGCGTCGCAATGGAAGATGATGCCTTTCGAGCGGCAAAACGCGCCGATCTCGTCGATCGGCTGGATCACGCCGATTTCGTTGTTCACCAGCATCACCGACACGAGGATGGTGTCCGGGCGCACGGCCGCGGCCAGCTGCTCGACGGTGATCAGGCCGTTGTCCTGCGGTTCCAGGTAGGTCGCCTCGAAGCCGATGCGTTCCAGTTCGCGCACCGTGTCGAGCACCGATTTATGCTCGGTCTTGACGGTGATGATGTGCTTGCCCTTCGTCTTGTAGAACTGTGCCGCGCCCTTGATGGCCAGGTTGTTGCTTTCCGTCGCGCCGGACGTCCAGATGATTTCGCGCGGATCGGCGTTCACCAGGGCCGCCACGTAGCCGCGCGCCTCTTCCACGGCTTTTTCCGCCGTCCAGCCATACATGTGGCTGCGCGAGGCCGGATTGCCGAACTGCTCGCGCAGGTAGGGAATCATCTTGTCGGCGACGCGTGGATCGATCGGCGTGGTGGCCGAGTAATCCATGTAGATCGGGAAATGCGGTGCGGTTTCAAAGTGCACTTGGCCTACGTTTTTTTCTGGGGCGTTCATCAATAACTCCTGCAATCAGCAACTTGGTATTTTGTTATGTTCAACCGAGGGCGGCGTGGTTACGGTGCATCACCATCACGCTTTGTTCGGCAATCTTTTGTCTCTGCTGGTCGACCAGGTCCTGCAAGGACACAGAATCCAGATAATCGACCATTTTTTCGTTGAGTGTGGACCACAATTCATGCGTCATGCAGCGCGCCCCCGTGGCCGCGTCGGCGCCGTGGCAATGTTCCTTGCCGCCGCACTGCGTGGCATCGAGCGGCTCGTCGACGGCGATGATGATGTCGGCCACCGTCACCTTGTCGGCACGGCGCGCCAGGCTGTAACCGCCGCCCGGGCCGCGGATCGATTCGACGATCTCATGGCGGCGCAGCTTGCCGAACAGCTGTTCCAGGTAGGACAGGGAAATCGACTGGCGCTGGCTGATGCCGGACAAGGTGACCGGTCCCTTGCCCTGGCGCAGGGCAAGATCGATCATCGCTGTCACGGCAAAACGGCCTTTTGTAGTCAGACGCATACATCCTCGGTTCAACTAGTTTAAAATATTGCGGTTTTTCAACTTCTCAAACCCTGAGTAGTTGAATGATTTAGTCAAGTATAACAAATTCGGCGGGGTTTGTCAGAGCGCCCCTCGATGACCACAGGGCTGGCAGGGGCATGGCCGGCCGCGCCAGGCGCGGCGGCATCAGGAAAACAACAATACTGCTCAGGCACGCAGAGCGCTGCGCACTTTCATTAACTCAAACCCCAGCAGGTTCAAGCCGTCCCAGGTGGCGGGGTCCAGGATGCGCGGATTGTCCGACGCCAGGCCCACGCCCCAGATGCGGTCGACGGGACTGGCTTCGACGATGACGCGCTCGCCCGTGCCCAGCAAGAACTTGCGCAGCGCGGCTTTTTGCGAGAACTTGGCAAAGTTGCCATCGAAGACGATGCCCGCGCGCGCCGCCTCCCATACCTTGGCGTCGAAATTGGCCACTTCGCGCCCCAACTTCTTGACTTCCGACGGCCGCGCGGCCGCCACGATGCGCGCCTGCACGGCTGTGTCGCCAAACAGGGCCGCCTTTTGCGCCATCATGTAGTGCTCGGCCGTGGCATACGTCACGCCGGCCAGGCTGAACGGCGATGGAAACCACTGGCTGAAGCAGCTTTTGTCGGGTACCTGCGGCTGCGCCGGCGTGTGGCCCCAGAAATACAGATAGTCGGGCTCGCCGCCCGCCGCGATCCACGCCTTCAATTCTTCCACGTTACTGATTTGCATATTCCCCGCACTTCCGCCAGACAGGCGATGATTCAAGCTCAAGCACGCAACAGCTGCATCGGCCGAAACAGGGCCTGCATGTCGCTGTTGCCGATAAAGGACAGATTATACGGATGTTCCGCCGTCACCTGCGGCAACGATGCCGCCACCGGCAGGCGTTTGATGAGCTCGGCAATCTTGCCCCACAAGACCAGTTGCGGCAAGGCCGTCCCGCCCTGCTGCGCCAGCGCTTCCAGCACCACCTGCAGGAAGGGCAGCCAGCCGCGCGCATCCTGCACGGGCGGCACGTGGGAACGGAATACCAGCGCCGCGTTGAGCAGCAAGAAACCCTGCTCCGTCATCTTGCGCTGCAAGTCGGGCAGGGTCTGGATCACGCCGCTGCCGGCTTGCAGCGCGGCCGCCGCCACGGGCGCCATGGCCACGCCGGAGGTGTCGCCTCCCTGCAGCTGGCCATCGGCCACCAGCAGCATCTTCATGAAGTTGCGCAGGGATGTGGCGCGGTTGACGGGCTTCGACAGGCCCGTCGCCGACCACAGGCTGCCCACGGCGCCATCCATGAAGCACACGCCCGTGGCGCTGTCGGCGCGCGGATACGGCCCCTCGCCCACCAGCACATAGCGCACCTGTGCCAGCGGCAGGGCAAAGGCGGCGAACAGCCGGCCCTGCGTGGGCAGGTAATCGTCGGCGGCCAGCGCCGGCAGGTAGGCGGGATCGGCCGCCATCACGGCCTGCAAGCCGCGCTGCAGGATGGGTCGCCAGGAAGCATGCGCCAGGGACAGGGCATCGGTGATGCTGACAGGAATGGTGGTTGCGGTCATGACGCGTCAGTAAAATATTTGGGCAAACGCAAATTGTAGCCTAACGGCAAGCGGCTATTGACTGCCCAAAATCAATTCCGCATAAAAAAGCCCCGGCCTGCATGCTGGCCGGGGCGGCTTACGTTTGATGCGGCTCAAACTTACTCGGCGTCGGGCTGCTGCGACGGATGGGCGGCGGCAAAGGCCGACAAGCCGGCGCAATGCGCATGGATGCGCGCCACGCGCGGGTACGGCGCCAGGTCGATGGCGAAACGTTGCGCATTGAATACCTGCGGCACCAGGCAGCAGTCGGCCATCGTCGGGCTGTCGCCATGGCAGAACAGGCCGGCTCCGGCCGGGTCGCCCTGCGCCAGCAGCGCTTCCACGGCCGCCAGTCCCTCGGCCATCCAGTGGCGGTACCATTCCTGCTTGGCCTCGTCCGACAGCCCCAGGGTGTTTTTCAGGTATTTCAGCACGCGCAGATTCGTCAGCGGATGGGCGTCGCAGGCGATCGCCAGCGCCAGCGCACGCACGCGGGCGCGTCCCAGCGCGTCCGCAGGCAGCAGCGGCACGGCTGGCCGCGTCTCCTCAAGATACTCGAGCATGGCCAGCGACTGCGTCAGGATGGCGCCCTCGTCGTCGAGCGCTGGCACCAGGGCCGACGGATTGACGGCGCGGTAGGCCGGCAGCAGCTGCTGGCCGCCGTCCTGCAGCAGGTGCACGGGGATGCTGTCGTAGGCGATGCCCTTCAAATTCAAGGCAATGCGCACGCGGTAGGCGGCCGAACTGCGGAAATAGGTGTACAGCTTCATGGGACGCCCTCCCCTCAGGCGCGGCCGGCGTACAGCGCGACCGTCTGCTCGATGCTGCCGAAGATGCTGGCGCCGGCCGCGTCGCGCATTTCGATGCGCACCGTGTCGCCGAACTTCAGGTACGCCGTCTTGGGCGCGCCGTGTTCGATGGTTTCATACATGCGCACTTCGGCCAGGCAGCAGTAACCCACGCCGCCGTTCTCGATGCTGGAACCGAACAGATTGCCCTGCTTGTTCGACACGGTGCCCGAGCCGACGATGCTGCCGGCGCCCAGTTCGCGCGTCTTCGCCGCATGGGCGACGAGCTGCGCAAAATTGAAGGTCATGTCTTCGCCCGCATTTGGTTTACCGAACGGCTTGTCGTTCAAGTCCACGAGCAGCGGCAGGTGCAGCTTGCTGTCCGCCCAGTCGGCACCCAGTTCATCGGGCGTGACGGCGACGGGCGAAAACGCGCTGGCCGCCTTCGACTGGAAGAAACCGAAACCCTTGGCCAGTTCGCCCGGGATCAGGTTGCGCAAGGAGACATCGTTGACCAGCATCACCAGGCGGATCGCTTTCGCCGCGTCGTCCACGCTGGCGCCCATGGCCACGTCGCCCGTGACGACGGCCACTTCCGCTTCCAGGTCGATGCCCCACTCTTCCGACAGGGCGAAGATGGGGTCGCGCGGGCCGATAAAACTGTCCGAGCCGCCCTGGTACATCAGCGGGTCCGTGTAGAACGAGGCCGGCACTTCCGCGTTGCGCGCCTTGCGCACCAGTTCCACGTGGTTGATGTAGGCGGAACCGTCGGCCCACTGATAGGCGCGCGGCAGCGGCGAGTGGCACAGATTTGCGTCAAACGGCTGCGCGTCCGGCGCCTGGCCCGCGTTCAGGGCCGCGTAGGCCTGTTCCAGTTTCGGCGCCACGGCGTCCCAGTTGTCGAGCGCCGCCTGCAGGGTGGGGGCGATGGCGGCCACGCGCTGGTATTGGCGCAGGTCGCGGCTGACGAGGATCAGGGCGCCGTCGCGGCTGCCGTTTTTCAGGGTTGCGAGTTTCATGGAGTGTGTTCCTTGTTAGGCGTAGTGTTCAGATGGATGCCGTGTGCGGCGCTCAGGCGTCGGCCGGCGCGTGCATCCAGGCGGCGTGCTTCGGTGCGCGGCGCGTCTGCGACCATTCTTCCAGCATTTCCCATTTGACGGCGTCCAGTTTGGCCATCATCTCGGGCGTGCCCACGTTGGCCGCCAGTTCCAGGCGGTGGCCGTTCGGGTCGAAGAAATAGATCGACTGGAAGATGGCGTGATTGACGGGGCCCAGCACCTCGATGCCGCCGGCCACCAGACGCTCCTTGGCGGCCAGCAGTTCCTCCATGCTGCCCACTTCCAGCGCCAGGTGCTGCACCCAGGCCGGGGTATTGCGGTCGCGGTCCATCGGCGGCTGCGTCGGCAGTTCAAAAAAGGCCAGCACATTGCCCTGGCCCGCGTCGAGGAAGACATGCATGTACGGGTCCGGCGCCTTGGTCGACGGCACCAGGTCTTCGGCGATGGCGAGGACGAAATTCATGTTCAAATGCTTGACGTACCAATCGACGGTCTGCTTCGCGTCGATGCAGCGGTAGGCGACGTGGTGGATTTGCTTGATCTTCATGTGCTTGTCTCCAATGGATGGCGCCGTGGGCGCGATGGCTGGCCTGTTTTTCAGCTTTTCACCATTAGAATCGACTTACAGCTATCATACAAACAATTTTTAACCATCGATTTATCGGATTATCTTATGAGTCCCAGCCTGCGACAGATGCGCGCCTTCGTGGCGCTGGCCAAGACCGGCAGTTTTACCCTGGCCGCCGAATACCTGCACGTGACGCAATCGGCCTTGAGCGGCTTGATCAAGGAGCTGGAAAGCGTGCTGGGCGTGCGCGTGGTCGAGCGCAGTACGCGCAAGACGCAGTTGTCGGAAATCGGCCGCGAACTGTATCCGCTGTTTGAAAAGATGATCGAGGACCTCGACGGCGCCATGGCCGGCATCGCCCAGCGCAAGGCCCTGAAGACGGGCCTGGTGCGCATCGCCGCGCCGCAGATGATGGCGTGCACCCTGCTGCCGGAAGTGATCGCCGCCTACCGCCAGGCGCACCCGGACGTGCAGCTGCGCCTCGTCGACTGTCCGGTGGAAAACGTGTCGGCGCGCGTCTTCAGCGGCGAAGTCGATTTCGGCATCGGCCCCGAGCGCGACCCGACGGCGGAAATCGCTGCGCAAGTGCTGTTCGAAATGCCCTTCGTGCTGGTCTTCCCCGAGCAGCATCCGCTGCAACAGAAAGAGCGGGTCACCTGGGCCGACGTGGGCGACTACCCGTTCATCTCGCTGCAGGGCCAGTTCACAGAACGCCTGCTGCGCGACATGCACGGCGCGTTTCGCGAGCTGTCGCTCAACCCCTACAATGAAGTGACCTTCATGACGACGGCGCTGGCCATGGTCAGCGCCAACCTGGGCATCACGGTCTGCCTGCCGTACGCGGAACCGATGGTCAAACTGTATCAACTGCAGATGCGCGCGCTGCACGAGCCGGAGCTGACGCGGCGCTTTTTCGTCTACACGAAGACGGGACGTTCGCTGTCGCCGGCCGCCGAAAGCTTCATGGCCTTCCTGTTCCGCTTTGTCGAGACACACGAGTGGAATGTGGGCGCGGGCGGCGGCACGGCCCGCGAGGCGCTGCCGGCCGGCGCCCCGGCCGGCGCCCCTTTATAATGGCGCATCGCCCCTTTGCCGCTTGCACCATGACCCAGCCTGACCAGAACGACCTGTCTGCCACCGACGCCGCCACCATCGCCATCAACCAGCGCATGAACAAATTCGACGGCCATGAGCAGGTCTGGCTGTTCGGCTATGGCTCGCTGATCTACAAGGCGGACTTCCCCTATATCGAACGGCGCCCCGCCAGCATCGAAGGCTGGACGCGGCGCTTCTGGCAGGGTTCGCACGACCACCGGGGCACGCCGATGGCGCCGGGCCGGGTCGCCACCATCGTGCCGCAGGCGGGCGCCGTGTGCGACGGCATGGCGTATCTGATCACGCCCGAAGTCTTCGCCCACCTCGACCACCGCGAAAAAAACGGCTACCTGCGCCTGGCCACCGACATCACCTTCGACGATGGCAGCAAGGTCGAAGGCCTGGTGTACATCGCCAACGAGGAAAACGCCGCCTTCCTGGGCGCCGCACCGGAACTCGATATCGCGCGCCAGATCGCCCGATCAAAGGGCCCGAGCGGCCCGAACAGCGAATACCTGCTGCACCTGGCCAGCGCCCTGCGCGAACTGGGCAAGAGCGATCCGCATGTCTTTGCCATTGAACAACATCTGGCGCAGATGCAGGAACAGGAACAGGATAATGCCGCACGATAGCGCCGCAGCACACCCCTGCGGCATCAGCGCTGACGCTGGTTTAACTTAAAACAAATCCAGCTGCCCCGCATTGCCTTTTTTTACTTTTGCGCCCAACGGCGGCACCACCAGTGGCCGGCGAAACTGCGTGCAATCGAGCTGCTTGAAGCGCCCGCCCTTGCCGTGCAGCCCCAGCCGGTGCACGGCCTTTTCAAAGCGCTGGCGGATGAGGTCAGCCCACACGCCTTCGCCCCGCATGCGCGCGCCGAACGCGCTGTCGTAATCCTTGCCGCCACGCATTTCGCGCACCCGGTTCATCACGCGCTGTGCCCGTTCCGGAAAGTGCGCTTCCAGCCATTGCTGAAATAATGGACTCACTTCCCACGGCAGGCGCAGCACCACATAATGCGCATGGATGGCGCCCGCGTCGCGCACGGCTTCGAGCAGTTGCTCGATTTCCGGCTCCGTCACGAAAGGAATGATGGGCGCGATGCTCACGCCCACGGGAATGCCCGCGTCCGTCAGGGTGCGGATGGTGCGCAGGCGCCGCGCCGGTGCGGCCGCGCGCGGTTCCAGGGTGCGCGCGATGGCCGGGTCCAGCGTCGTAACAGTGACGGCCACGGCCGCCAAGTGCCTGGCCGCCATGGGTGCCAGGATGTCGATATCGCGCTCGATCAGCGACGATTTCGTGATCAGCGCCACGGGGTGATCGCACTCGTGCAGCACTTCCAGCACGCGCCGCGTCAGCTGTCGTTCCCGTTCGCAGGGCTGATACGCATCCGTGTTCACGCCCAGGGCGATCGGTTCGGCCACATACGACGGCCTGGCCAGTTCGCGCCGCAAGAGTTCGGGGGCGTTCACCTTGGCGTAGATGCGGCTTTCGAAGTCCAGGCCCGGCGACAGGCCCAGGTAGCTGTGCGTGGGGCGGGCAAAGCAATAAATGCAGCCATGTTCGCAACCCCGGTAGGGGTTCAGCGACACATTGAACGGCAAATCGGGCGAAGCGTTGCGCGTGAGGATGGTGCGCGCCTGCTCGTCGCTGACCTGCGTCTTCCAGGTCGGTGCCGCCTCCCCTGTCGCCTCGTCCAGGCCGCCCACGCTCCAGCCATCGTCGAAACCGGCGCGCGCATGCGCCTCGTAGCGCCCTTGCAGGTTCGAGACGGCCCCGCGGCCCTTGTGCGCTTTCAGCGATTGCGGCGGCAGCATGGCTTGCCCGGCGAAGCTGTCATCGTGCTCTGGAATGATTGCTTTCATGAACGGCCCCATCAACTGTATATACGTACAGTATACTATGCCGCTGTGCGGCCAAGATCAAGGGCTACCGTACTGCCGTTTCAAGCTTTTTCGCCGTGCGGCATGACATAACTCAACTGCTGCGCGACAAAGCCGTCAAATGCCGTGATCAGGGGAACGAAGCGGGACGCGTCCTGCTCCAACTGCGTCAGGGCATAGCACGTCGCTTCCAGGGTCGATAACTGGTCTGGCGCGTGCGCCTTGCGGATCAGGTAATGGGAAGCAGGGGTATCGCGCAGCGGCAGGCGCGGCAGCTGTTGCAATGCAGGATTCAAGTACAGCATCTTGCGGCTCTTGCGCCAGGTGGCATCCAACACCACCAGCCGCAATTGGGTCGCCAACCGGGCCGGATCGAGCAAGATGGCGGGGCCGAGCGCTGGCGGCGGCGCGATGCCCAGCGAACGGTCGCCGGGCGTATCCGGGTACAGCAGCACATTGTGCTTGCCGGCCAGCAGTTCGGCGAGCGCGTCCGGGGCAAACTGTTCGCCCGTCAGCAGGCGGCTGTTGGGCAGGCTCAGGTGCAGCAAGCGGGCACTGCCCTTGGCGTTGTGGACTTCCAGCGGATGCTGGAGGATCAGCACTTCCACGGCGTGGGCTACGGGAACGATCCAGTGGCAGATGCAGCTGGCTGCGGCGCGCAGGCAGACCGGGCAGCGTGCGCGTTTGGCGGGTTCAGCCTGGAAGGAGGATGCGGCGCCAGGGCTGAAGGTAGCGCTGGGAATATGGCTGGGAATAGGGCTGGAGGTACGGCGGGTGGTCATGGCGGAGCGCGTTCGCGGCTGTCTTCAAGCCGCGATTGTAGCGCCCACGCCATGCCACAGGGAATCTGCGCTTAAAACTCTTCCCAGTCGTCGGTGCCGGATGCCACCGGGGCCTTCGGCGTGCGTGCGCGCATCGCTTCCGCTGGCGCCGCCTTGCCTGGCGTGGGGGCAGCCATGGCTGGTGCCGGCGCGCGCCGTATGGCGGGCCGCACGGCAGGTCGCGAGGCGGCATTGATTGGCGCAGAGGCTGCCACAGACGGAGCCGCACTGGCAGAAACATATTGCTGCGTTGCATCGAGCTTGAACAGGCCCACCACGTCGGCCAGCTTGGCCGCCTGTTCCTGCATGGATTCGGCAGCCGCGGCCGCTTCTTCCACCAGGGCCGCGTTTTGCTGCGTCACCTGGTCCATCTGGCCGATGGCCTGGTTGACTTGTTCGATGCCGGCGCGCTGCTCATCGCTGGCGTCGGTGATCTGGTTCATGATCTGCGTCACATGGCTGATGCTTTGCACGATTTCGTCCATGGTGCGGCCCGCCTTGTCCACCAGTTGCGAGCCGGCCTCGACCTTTTGCACGGAATCGTCGATCAAGCCCTTGATTTCCTTGGCTGCCGCGCTCGAGCGCTGCGCCAGGTTGCGCACCTCGGAGGCCACGACGGCAAAGCCACGGCCCTGCTCGCCAGCGCGGGCCGCTTCCACGGCCGCGTTCAGGGCCAGGATATTCGTCTGGAAGGCGATGGCGTCGATGACGCTGATGATGTCGACGATCTTGCGCGAGGAATCGTTGATCGAGCCCATGGTGCTGACCACTTCCGACACCACCACGCCACCCTTGCTGGCGATCTGCGAGGCGTCGATGGCCAGCTGATTGGCACTGCGCGCATTGTCGGCATTGAGTTTCACGGTGGAAGTGAGCTCTTCCATGGAAGACGCCGTCTCTTCCAACGAACTGGCCTGCTCTTCCGTACGCGAGGACAAATCCAGGTTGCCGGCCGCAATTTCGCTCGACGCCGTGCTGATGGACTCGGTACCGGCGCGCACCTGGCCGACAATACTGACCAGTTTATCGTTCATGTCTTTCAGCGCGTGCATCAATTGCCCCGTCTCATCGCGGCTTTCCACCACGATATGGCTGGTCAGGTCGCCAGCGGAAACGGCTTGCGCCACCTCGACGGCGCGCGTGATGGGACGCGTGATCGAGCGCGTGATCCAGTATGCGCAGGCAATGCCCAGCAAGATGGCAACCACGCCCAGCGAGATCAGCAGCAAGCGGCCGTTTTCGTAGCGCGAACGGATTTGCGCGGCCGTTTCATCGAGCAATCTGGCTTCCAGCACTTCCAGCCTCTTCAGCGCCGCCAGGTAGACGTCGCGCTTGGCGGCCATGTCGCCTTCATACAGGCGCTTGCCCAGTTCCAGGTCGCCCGCATTCTTGGCCTTGAACACATTCTTGCGCACTTCCGTGTAGGCCTTGCGCGTGCTCAGCACCTCCTGGTACAGCGATTGCTCTTCGGCGTTCAGCTCGCTCTTGCCGATCGCATCCTGGATTTCCGTGGCGCGCGATGACGAGACCGCCATTTCCTTTTCAAACTGTTTCTGGTGTTCGGGATCGCTGACTTTCCAGGCGGCCGCCGTGCGCGCCGCGTTCACCTCGATGACCTTGGTCCATTCGCCAATCAGGCGCTCGTTGCGCACCTTGACGTTGACGAGCGCATCTGTTTCCTTGCTGGCGTTTTGCATCTGCACGATGCCCACCACGGTCAGGGTCGTCAACAGGAGCAAGACGGCGGCAAAACCGCCACCGAGACGTACGCCGATTTTGAGGTTTTTCATTGCGTGATTCCTATCTGAAGAAAACAATGCACAGACGCCACGAAACCGACTTACTGCTACAAATCACTATAGCAGGCATCTGCCGTGCGGCAATCACGGGCGGTGGCGCAACGGTATGCGCGTCACCAGAATGGCAGCACGCCGCAGCGCACTACTTTGGAGCAGATTGTGAGTGAATCAGGATGCTATTGCAAGAAATAACATGCAGAAAAGCAACAACCAGAAGGCGCTATGCCGCCACGAACGGGCGGCAGGCAAGCAAGGTCAGTTTTGCTTCACATAGATCAATTTTGATGTATCGAAACCCAGCCCGCGGGCTTTCTCGATCAGGCGCTGCTGCAAGGCGGGGTCCATGGTGGGCGTGCGCGACAGCAACCAGAAGTAGGACTTGTCGGGGCCGCTGATCATGGAATAGCTGTAATCTTGCTGGTCCAAGTCAAACACGATGTAGGAACCATAGAAGGGGCCGAAAAACGACACTTTCAGGTAGCCCACGTCTTTCTTGTCGACAAAATACGCCTTGCCTTCCGCGTCCTTCCACTTCGCGTCCGCATCCTTGTAGCCACGGTTGAGCACTTTCAGGCCGCCATCCTGACGCAGGCTGTAGTCGGCCGTCACATGGCTCAGGCCCCGTTCGAACGAATGGTCGAGGCGCGCGATCTCATACCATTTGCCCAGATAGCGGGTCGTGTCGAAATTGCTGACAGGTACAATATTCTCGGGCCGGCCTACACAGCCGGCCAGCACGAGCACACACAGGAACAACAGTTTTTTCATGGTCTTCTCCAACGAGTCAAATCAAGGCAGCAGTATCAGGGTAGCAATGCACGGTCGACGATGCGGCGGATCGCGCCGCTGGTTTGCATGCGCACGATGGCGGCATTGAATTGTTCGATAAAATCATCGCGGTACGGGTAGGCGGCGGGCCGGCGCTCCGTCACACCCAGGTGCCCCTGCTGGCTGGCCAGCTGCGCGGTTTCCTGTATCGCCTGGATCACCTGCACCGGCGTCCCCGGCGCGCCCTCGCGCCGGATGCGCTGCAATTCCCACTGCGCCGACAGGCGGTCGCTGACATAGCAATCGATACGCCCGCGCATCAGCTTGAGCAGATTCGTGCGCGTGCCCTTGGCCGTATCGAACACGATCTGGGCCGCCTGCAGGGCTGCCGTCTGCTTCGCATCGCCCAGCAGAAAACCCGCGTTCACGCCGATGTGCAGGCCGCCGTAATCGGCGGGCCATTGCCGCAGCGTGCGTTTCGCCAGCACGTCCTGGTTACACAGCACCACCAACTGCTCCATCAGCAGCGGCACGGAATAGCGGACGTACGGCCGCTCGCTGCGCCACGAATACGGCGGATACAGGGCAAACGCCTCGCCCGTCTGCAGCATCAGCACGCCCCGTTTCCAGGGCACGGGACGCAGCTGCACCGCGTACTGCGGCATCGATTGCACGGCTTCGCGCACGATCTCCGTATAGATGCCTTTCAGCTGGCCGTGCTCGACGTAGGAGTACGGCGGATAATCGTCGTCGCCATAGATCACCAGCGGCGTGGCACCCTCGGCCCGCACGCCGGCGGCGATAAACAGGCATAGCGCGGCAGGCAGGATGAACATTCTGGACATGCCGGAAGATTAGCATGGAAGCGCGAAAACCGATCATCCGTTCGCGCCATTCGTGCCCAACATTTCGTCAAGCTGCGCCAGGGTGCCGGAGTCCTTCACGACGGCGCGCAGCCACAGGTGCAGCGGCAGCTCGCCCCAGCTGGCGGCCTTGTCGGCCAGGTAGGCGACGGGGCTGTGCGGCTCCGTGCGGCGGAAGAAATCGGCCACCTGGCGCAGCTGGGCCAGCGCCTGCTGACGCTGCACGATGGCGCCCCCGCCTCCGCCCCCGTGGGCGCCCTGGCCAGCGGCCCCCGGCGCATCGGCAAAGTCCGCGCCGGGCGACAGCGGCGCGATAAAATGAATGGCGTTTTCCAGCGCTTCGCGCGCGGCGCGAAAACTCGGGCCATCGACGCCGAAACGCGCATCGACGCTGCGCTCGAAGGCCAGCAGCGACTGCATGCAGTACTGGGCATCGGCCAGCAAGGCGTCGGAAAAGGCGCGCGTGTTCCTTTGCCGCGCCGCCTCCATCTGCGCCAGGGTCACTCCTTCCTCGTGGCGCGTATCGCCCCAGCCCTGATCCGATGCGCCCTGCGCCAGGCTGGCGGCCGCGCGCTGGCGCGCCGCATCGAAATCCTGCAGCGAAAACAGGCCGTCGCTGCCTTCGGTCAGCGGGATCTCGCGCAGCAGCTGCGGCGTGCGCGAGAGCAGCCAGAAGACGTTGCCGATGCGCTGTTCCTGGTCGCCCTCTTCCGCCGGCGGATACAGGCCATCCCAATAGCGCTCGCACAGGCCGGCCAGCAGCGCGTAGCCGTCGCCCAGGCCGCGGAAATGGCGCGTTTTCGCGTGCGCCTCGGCCAGCCAGACGGCCACGCGCAGATCCTTGCTGTGCGTGGCGATCAGCTGTTCGCAGCGCGTCGCCACGAAAGGCCAGTCGGCTTCCTTCAGCGCCGTCACCCACTCGCCCTGGTCCAGGCTCGGGTCGTCGTACTGGCGCGCGCGCGCGATGGCGTCGAGCTCCTGGCTGAAGGTGATGTCTTCGCCGCAGGGGCTGACGGCGCTGACGGGGTGCAGCAATTGCTCCAGATTGAACATGGCGCTCTCCGGAAGGTGGATTATCGGATCGTGTACTTGAACTGCCCCTGCTTATTTGCAGTGACGCGTATCGATGCGACCGGCTCGCCTGCGGCCATGCGCGCCAGCACCGCTTCGGCGATCGCCGGCAGCAGGCTGCCGTTGAGGATCTGGTCGACATTGCGCGCGCCCGAATCGACCTCGGTGCAGCGCGCCAGCACGGCATCGACCAGGCCCGCGTCATGACTGAACTGCGCCTGGTGGTTGCGCGCGATGCGCGCGCCTATCCTCGCCAGCTTCAGGGCGATGATCTCGGCCAGCACCGCGTCGTTCAGGGGATAGAACGGCAACACCTTCAGGCGGCCCAGCAGGGCCGGCTTGAAGTGCGCCACCAGCTGCGGGCGCACCAGTTCTTCCAGCGCGGCCGGCGTGGGCAAGTCTTGCGCTGTGCGGTTCAGGCAGGCCGCTATCATGGCGCCCGACCCCAGGTTCGAGGTGGCGATGATGATGGTGTTGCGAAAATCAACTTCGCGCCCTTCCGCGTCATCGAGCACGCCCTTGTCGAAGACCTGAAAGAACAGTTCGAGCACGTCGGGATGGGCTTTTTCCGCCTCGTCGAGCAGTACCACGCTGTAGGGCTGGCGCCGCACGGCTTCCGTCAGCACGCCGCCCTCGCCATAGCCGACGTAGCCGGGCGGCGAGCCTTTCAGGCCGGCCACGCTGTGCGCCTCCTGGTATTCGCTCATGTTGATGGTAATGAGCTTGCGCTCGCCGCCATACAGCAGGTCGGCCAGCGCCAATGCCGTTTCCGTCTTGCCCGTGCCGGACGGCCCCGTAAACAAAAACACGGCTTGCGGCTTGTTCGGGTCGTCCAGGCTGGCGCGCGCCGTGCGCACGCGCTGTGCCACCGCGTCGATGACGTGGTCCTGTCCCAGCACCCGTTCGCGCAGCGCGCCATCCAGGGCCAGCACCGTGCGGATCTCGTCCTTGAGCATTTTCCCCAGCGGGATGCCGGTCCAGCCGGCGACGATGCCGGCCACCACCTGGGCGTCGACTTCCAGCGGCGACAACGGCGCTTCTCCCTGCAGGGCCGCCAGCTCTTCCTTCAGCGCTAGCAGGCGCGCCGCGCCCACTTCGCCCGGCCGCTCGCCGCGCAGCTGCGCGCGCAAGTCGCCGATCTGCGCCACCAGCGTTTTTTCGCGCTCCCAGCGCTGCGCCAGCGCCGCGACCGCCGCCTGGCCTTCGTCATGTTCGCGCCGCAGCTGCGCCAGGCGCGCGGCGCCGGCCTTGTCGGGCGCTTCGCCGTCAGCCGCCTCGCGGGTCAGGGCGGCGATTTCCGCGCCGATGCGTTCCTGCCGCCGGTGCGCGTTTTCCAGCTGCGCCGGCGTGGCGCACTGGCCCAGCGCCACCTTGGCGCACGCCGTATCGAGCACGCTGATGGCCTTGTCCGGCAGCTGACGCCCGCTGATGTAGCGGTGCGACAGGCGCACCGCCTCGACGATGGCGGCGTCGCGCACACGGATGCCGAAATGGCGCTCCATCAGCGGCGCCATGGCGCGCAGCATGGCGCAGGCGATGTCTTCGCTGGGCTCTTCCACCTTGACCACCTGGAAGCGCCGCGCCAGCGCCGCGTCCTTTTCAAAGTACTTCTTGTACTCGCTCCAGGTGGTGGCGGCGATGGTGCGCAAGGCGCCGCGCGCCAGCGCCGGTTTCAGCAGATTGGCCGCGTCGTTCTGCCCCGCCTGGCCACCGGCGCCGATCATGGTGTGCGCCTCGTCGATGAAGAGGATGACGGGATGCGGGCTTTTCGTCACCTCGTCGATGACATTTTTTAAACGGCTTTCGAACTCGCCCTTCACGCTGGCGCCAGCCTGCAGCAAGCCCATGTCGAGCGCGTGGATGTGCGCGCCCTGCAGCACCTCGGGCACGTCGCCGGCGGCGATGCGCAGGGCCAAGCCTTCCACCACGGCCGTCTTGCCCACGCCCGCCTCGCCCGTGAGTATCGGATTGTTCTGGCGCCGGCGCAGCAGGATGTCGACGGCCTGGCGTATCTCCGCCTCGCGGCCGATCACGGGATCGAGCTTGCCGTCGCGCGCCAGCTGCGTCAGGTCGGTGGTGAACTGGTCCAGCGCCGGAGTCTTGCTGGCCAGGACGGCGACAGGATCGTCGGGCAGGTCGGCAAGCTGCGGCGCTGCCGCAGCTTCCTCCTCGCCGGAGCCGGCCGTGAGTTTATCCGGATGATGCTTCAATTGCTCCACGCTGAAGCGCGCGAACAGCTTCGAACCGCGGTACGCGAGCTGCGACAGTTCCGGCTCCGTCAGCAGCGCCAGCAGCAGGTGGCGGCTGCGGATGGGGCCCGGCTGCGCCGTATCGAGCGAGGCGACCAGCCAGGCATGCTCGAACAGCAGCGGCAAGTGGCGCGAAAACACGGGCGTGCGCGCGCTGCCCGTCCTGAAGCCGCCGACTTCGCGGCGCAGGTCCGCCTCCAGCGCCGTCAGGCTGATTTCGCTGCGCCGCGCGATGGTGACGAAATCGCTGCGCTCCTGTTCCAGCAGCGCCAGGAACAGGTGTTCGATATCGACTTCGTACTGGCCCAGCCCCACGCAGATGCTGGCGGCGCGGGTGGCGGCCGTGCGCGACGTGTCATTGAGTTTGGCGATCAGGGTTTTCAAATTATTGCTCATGCGGCGGCTCCCTTGCGGTTGATCGAATAGCGCAGCGACGATGGCTGCAGCACGGCGTCGAAATTGACCGTCTCGCCGGCCATCACGGCCAGGGTGCCGCTGATGACGAAGCCGACGCGGTTGATGGCGCCCGCTTCGCGCTCCAGACGGGCACGTACATTGCGCAGGCGCGGTTCGTGGCGTTCGATGGCCGCCTTCAGCGCGGCGCAGATGCGGGCGCGGTCATCGCTGCTGGACAAGCACATGCCGGCGAAATCGATCAAGCCATAGTTGACGATGGACGCCGCGCATTCCGGATAGGCGTCCAGTGCGCCGGGCGGCAGGGCCACGCGCGTGTTGAGCAGTTCCTCCAGGTCGCGTGCCACCGCATCCTTCAATTGATCGAGCGACAGGCGCGCCGCCACGCCGCCCGCCGCACCGCCGTCGCCCATCAGGCGGTCGAACAGGCCAGGTACATAACTGTCCATGCGCTCTCCTGAAAAGTCGGCGCGGCGCGGGCGGAGGTGGCCGCCGCGCGCCGCGCACCATGGATCAAGCCACGCGGTTCGCGGCCAGGTCCCAGCCGCCCGAGGTATTGCCGCCGGCGCCGCCCGTCACTTTTTGCTGCGTGTATTTCCACTTCACTTTCGAGAACTTGAAGCCGACGTGTTCACCGAGGATGTCACCTTCTTCCACGTTCGGCGTGACGGCGCCGATCAATACATTCTCGATTTCGATCTCAAAATACTTGACGCGTTCGCCCTGGCCGTCGGCGCGCATGAATTCGAAGCGCGCCTTGGGGATGGTCTTGCCGGCCGAGCAGGTCTGCAGCAGCACCGGCGAGGCCAGGTCGGCCAGCTTGGAGATGACGATGTCCTTGTGCTCGCAGCGTTCGGCCGTGTGGCCGCCGCCCGTCGAGGCGGTGGCGGACTTCGGCTGCTCGACGCTCCAGCTGACCGATTTGCACTCGATCCAGTCCTTGTGCTTGTCATCGGTGGACTCGCCCTTGATGCCGTCTATCTGCAGATATACATCGATTGCCATGGTGTGCTCCTCTGGTTGAAAGATGGGTGAATCATGAATTGGTCGACTTCGGCAACTCCGCGACCAGTCGGAGCGAAACGGATAATTCATCGAGCTGGAAATGGGGACGCAGGAACGACACGGCGCGGTACACGCCGGGCCGGCCCGGCACTTCATGCACCTGCACGGACGCCTCGCGCAGGGGGAACTGCGCCTTCTGTTCCTGGCTGGCGTTATCGTCGAGCAGCACGTACTGCATCAGCCAGTGGTTCAGAAAATCTTCCACGTTCGAGGCGGCGGCAAAGCTGCCGATCTTGTCGCGCATCATGGCCTTCATGTAGTGGGCGATGCGCGAGACGGCGAAGATGTACTGCAGCTGCGACGACAGCACCGCGTTGGCGTTGGCCGCGTCGCTGTTGTACTTGCGGCTTTTCTGCGCCGACTGCGCGCCGAAGAATGCCGCATACGCCGTGTTCTTGCAGTGCACCAGCGAGATGAAGCCCAGGTCCGACAATTCCTTTTCGCGGCGGTCCGTGATCGCCACTTCGGCCGGGCATTTCAGGGCCACGTCGCCCTCGTCCGTCTTGAAGGTGTGGGTCGGCAGGTCGTCCACCAGGCCACCGCCTTCCACGCCACGGATGGCGGCGCACCAGCCGTAGTCGGCAAAGGCCTGCGTGAGCTTGCTGCCGAACGCATACGCGGCGTTACACCACAGGTATTTGTGATGGTCGCTGCCGTCGACTTCCTCGACAAAATTGAAACCCTCGACGGTGGTGCCGTCGACGGGATTGAACGGCAGCCGGCCCAGGAAGCGGGGCAAGGTCAGGCCGACGTAGCGCGCATCCTCGGATTCGCGGAAGGCTTTCCATTTCGCGTACTCGATGGTGTCGAACACCTTGGCCAGATCGCGCGGCTTGCCCAGGTCGCCGTAGCTTTCCAGGCCAAACAGTTCCGGCGCGGCCGAGGCGATGAACGGTGCATGCGCGGCGGCCGCGACGTGCGACATCTGCTCGACGAAATACATGTCTTCCGGCTGGCGCGAGATGGCAAAGTCGCCCAGCAGCGCGGCAAACGGCGCGCCGCCGAAGGTGCCGAATTCCTCTTCGTAGACCTTCTTGAACATGCTGCTCTGGTCGAACTCCAGCGCGGCCTGGAAATCCTTCACCAGCTCGCGCTTGGTGGCGTTGAACATGCGGATCTGCAGGCGCGCGCCCGTATCGGAATTGCCGACCAGGTAGCGCAGTCCCGTCCAGCTTTGTTCGAGCTGCTGGAACGGCGCCGCATGCATGATTTCGCTGAGCTGGGCGGAGATCAAACGGTCGATTTCCGCCACGCGCGCGTCCAAGGTAGCCGACAGGCTGCTGGACATCAGCACCGTGCCGTCGAGCACCTGCGCCACCAGTTCCGAGATCAGGTCGCGCGCGCGCGCATGCTCGGCGCCGGACTTGGCGACGCGGCTCTGCTCGACGATCTGGTCCAGCAAATCGGTCGCGGCCGGCGCATCGGCGGCGGATACTGCTAGGGCTTCTGCCTGGGCATTCATCTCAATCCTCCTGCGCTGGGAACTGCGGTTTCAGGGTGGCCAGGCTGTCCGTGTTGTTCAGCACTTCCGTCAGCAAGTCTTCCAGCTTGTCGTTGCCGGCCAGCTTGTTGCGCAAGTCGGCCAGCTTGGTGCGCGCCTCGAGCAGCTTGCGCAAGGGATCGACCTGGCGCACCACCGATTCCGGGCGGAAGTCGTCCATCGAGCGGAAGTGCAGGTCGACGGCGAAGGTGCCGCCCGCCTCGCTGATGCGGTTCGGCACGGCGAAACGGGCGACCGGCTCCACGCCGGCCAGCACTTCGTCGAAGTTATCGCTGTCGATGGCGACGAACTTGCGGTCCTTCAGGCGTTTTTTCTCGCTATCAGGGTTGCCGCCAAAGTCGCCCAGCACGCCGACCACGAAGGGCAGCTCCTTGTTTTCAATCGCGTCGCCAATCTCGACGTCATAGGTCATTTGCACGCGCGGCGCGCGTATCTGCTTCAGGCGTTTTTGCACGCTGTCGGACTTGGGCATGTCGCTTCCTTTGCAAGGGGATGGTGGGGATGCTGGCTTACTTCAGGCCGCTGAACGGGTCGGCCGCGCTGCCTGTCGCCGCCGCGCCCTTCGCCGCCGGCGTGCCGGAACCGGCGGCGCGCTTGCCGGCCGCCGGCGGGCGCTTGGCCGGCGGCACCAGCACGTCTTCGCCGATGCTCGCGCGCAGCAGCTTGGCCAGGTCCTGCGCTTCCGAGCGCAGCGAGCCATTCAGGTTGTTTTGCCGCGACAGGTCGGCCAGCGCCTTGCCGGACAGGCGCAAGCCGCTGACGGCGACGATGCTGTTGGCGACCTTGTCGTCCGGGTCGCGTTCCAGCGCTTCGAGCGCATGGCCGATGGCGTCGCCGTACTGGCCGCGGTCGAACTTCATCTGCGCCATCTGCAGCCACGGCGCCTTGTCGGCCGGATAGCTCGTGCCGCCACCTTTTAGCAAAGTCATGGCCCGTTCGTACTGGCCGGCGCGCGCGGCCGCATCGGCCTCGCTCATCACTTGCGCCAGGGTCGGCGCGGCAGGTTTGGGGGGCGCCGGCTGCTCTGGCGTGGCGCAGGCGGCCAGCAGCAGGGCGCTGGCGAGGCAGGCAATACGGGGCAACATGGTGGCTGGCTTCATCGGGGGCACTCCTTCACGTGGAGGACGCTACCGCTGGGAAAGATGGGCGGCGCCTTGGTGGAGGCCATTATTGATCGGCAATTTTTTTGCCAGATTGAGATTAATCAGCAAAGAAGAAGTTCCACATCACAGCCGCGTACAGCCACATGAATCCTGATCTGGCGCAGGAACTGCGTTGATCGCGGGCGGATTTTGCGCCAACGCAAGCAGGTCGCCCGTGCATGCGTTTAAATGACTGCAGCACTTTTATTTCCTCCATTCACCTTACAAAGATAGTCCAGCCCATGCCACCTGACATCCGGTTCCGCCGCCCGGTCCGCGCCACCGCGCTACTGCTGCTGGCCCTGCTGCAGGCCGGCTGTGCGGGCAGTGCCATCGGCACCCTGGCCAACGCGGCGCTGCAGATGGCGGGCGTGACCAAGCCCCCGCCGGAACTACCCGACGCGCAGCAGCCGCCGCGCAACGTCAGCATCCGCCTGCACGCGGCGCAGCGCCTGAACACGGATGCCGACGGCCGGCCGCTGGCGCTGGTGGCGCGCATCTACAAGCTGCGCCAGAGCGCCGCCTTCGAGCAGGCGCCCTACGACAGTTTCCTCGACGCGCGGCGCGAAAAGGCGGCGCTGGGCGCCGACCTGATGGAAGTCAAAGAGGTGCTGCTGGTGCCGGGCCAGCGCTACGAAGTGCAGGAAAAAGTCAGCAAGGAAGCGTATTTCATCGGCGTCGTGGCCCTGTTCCGCGCGCCTGCGGCGCAGCGCTGGCGCGCCACCTTTGCCGCCGCCGACGCGGAACGCGGCGGCATCACCGTCGGCCTGCACGCCTGCGCGCTCAGCATCAGCGGCACGTCCACGCTGTCGGCCCCGCGCTGCCAGTAGCACGAACAGACAGGCCACACATACACAAGGAGAAACGAGATGGGCATGGCAGCGAAAGTCTTGTGGGGAGAAGGCCTGTTCCTGCGGCCGCAGCATTTCCAGCGCCAGGATCAGTATCACGAAGCGCGCCTGCATCACACGGCCAGCGCGCTGCATCCCTACCTGTGGGGCGTGGCGCACATGGAGTGGGACCTGGCCGCGCTGAAGACGGGCAGCCTGCGCCTGCACGCGCTGTCGGCCATCTTCCGCGACGGCGAAGTGTTCGAGGCGCTGGGCGACGGCGCGCCCGGCAGCGACACCCTGCCCCCGCCGGTGGACCTGGAAGCGCTGCCGCCGGCGGTGCAGGAAGTGACGTATTACGCGGCGCTGCCCATCCTCAACCGCGAGGGCATGAACTACACGGCGCAGGCGCCAAATGCGGGTACGCCGGCGGCCACGCGCTTTGCGCACGCCATGCGCGCCACGCCCGACCTGTTTACGGAGTCCGCCGTGGCCGACGTGGCCTACCTGAAGAAAACCGTGCGCCTGATTCCCGACAGCGAGGCGCGCGGCTCCTACGACTGCCTGCCGCTGATCGCCCTGCGGCGCACGGTATCGGGCGGCTTCGAACCGGTGCCCTCGTTCATGGCGCCCAGCCTGGCGATCGCCGGCGCGCCGCGCCTGCAGGGCGTGCTGGAACACCTGCTCGACGCCTTGCAGGCGAAAGTGAGCGCGCTGCACGGCCACCACCGCGAACCGAGCCGCAACGTGATCGAGTTCCGCTCGGGCGACGTGTCCTCGTTCTGGCTGCTGCACACGGTCAGCACGGCCGCCGCCGCGCTGATGCACTATGTGCGCCATCCGGCCCTGCATCCGGAGCGCCTGTACGAGGCGCTGCTGGGCCTGGCGGGCGGCTTGCTCAGCTACTCCAAGCACTACACCCTGGCCAGCCTCCCCGCCTACGACCACGCGCAGCCGGGCGCCTGCTTCGACGCCATCGATGCGATCATCCGCGAACTGCTCGACACCGTCATCTCGTCGAAGTATTTTTCCATCGCCCTGCTGGAAGACCAGCCCTCGTACTACCTGGGCAAGCTCGATTCGGGCAAGATCGACCAGCACACCACCTTGTACCTGGCGATACGCGCCGCCATGCCCGCCATCGAACTGGTCGAGGTGGTGCCCGTGCGGGTGAAAGTGGGCGCGCCAGACGACGTGGAAAAATGCGTACTCACGGCCATGCCCGGCCTGAAGCTGTCGCATGCGCCGCAAGTGCCGGCGGCCATCCCCGTGCGCCCCGACACCTATTATTTTGCGATTGAAAACCGCGGCGCGCTGTACGAGCAGATGCTCAAGGCGCAGTCGATTTCCGTCTACGTGCCGGCCGGCATACGCGACCTGCAGCTGGAACTGATCGCGGTGACGGCATGAGCCAGCTCATCGAACGGCGCGCGGCGCCCTCCCTGCTGGGACCACGCGGTACCGACCCGGCAGGCAGCAGCCGGCATGCGGGCAGCGCCCTGCTGGACCTGATGCACGAAGGCTTTTACATGCTGTTCATGCTGAAGCACGGCTCGGCGCCCGGCGACGAGCAAAGCTTCATGGACCGCATCACGGCCTTCCTCGACGACTTCGAACGCGAAGCGAAGAAGATCCGCGCCGATGGCGACGATATCGAGGCGGCCAAGTATGCATTCTGCGCGGCCGTCGATGAAATCATCCTGGCCTCGCCGTTCGCCCTGCGCAAGCAGTGGGAACGGCGCCCGCTGCAGCTGCTGATCTTCGGCGACCAGCTGGCCGGCGAACACTTCTTCGACCGCCTCGACGCCTTGCGCGGCAAGGGCGCCATGCGCGTGCAGGCGCTGCAGGTCTTCCACATGTGTTTGTTGCTGGGCTTCCAGGGCAAGTATGCGATCGACGGCGGCGAAAAACTCAGCTACCTGACGGCGCGCCTGGGCGACGAGATCTCCCACATCAAGGGCAAGAGCCGCGGTTTCGCGCCGCGCGCGGAACGTCCCGACCAGGTGGTCAACAAACGCGGCAGCGACGTGCCGCTGTGGGCCCTGTCGAGCTTTTTCGCCCTGCTGGCCATCTGCGCCTACCTGGGTCTGAAAACGCATCTGACGCGCGGCACGCAAACGACCCTGGCCGCATATGCGGACCTGGTCAAGCTGGCGCCACGCCCCGCGCACCTGACCATTACCTTACCCTGATCATTGCGCATGTCCCATTACGCGTGCTTCATTGAGCAATGCGGAACTCGATGCGCCGGTTCCTCGCCCGGCCATCGGCCGTGGCGTTGCTGGCCACGGGACGGTCCGGCCCCTGGCCCGACACCAGCACGGTATCGGCCGCGATGCCCTTGCCGGACAGATAGGCGCGCACGGCTTCGGCCCGCGCCTGGCTCAGCGCGACGTTACTGGCGCGCAGACCCGTGTCGTCCGTGTGGCCGATCACCTCCACCTTGCGGCCCCGCAGCTTGAGCATGGCGGCCGCCATCTCGTCGAGGATGGCCAGGCCGGCCGGCGTGATGGTGGCCTTGCCGCTGTCGAATTCGATGATGCGTTTATCGAGCGCCGCATCGAGCAAGCCCTGCTCGGCCTCGGGCGCCTTGACCCGCAAGCCATTGTTGACGATGTAGGTGGGATTGAGGCTGGTGGCGATGTCGCTGGCGATCTGCTGGCGCTGCGCCTCGTTCGCCACTTCTCCGCGTACGCTGACGTTGTTGCCGTCGATGCTGATCTGCCCCCGTGAAATGAGCTTCAGGTTCGGCGCGATCAGCTTTTGCACGTAGCCGTTCCAGTTGGCCGGCACGGCCACGTTGCCGATGGCGATCTGGTCGACCACGCGCTCGGCGCCGTACAGTTCGCGCAGGCGGGCCAGCACGGCCGCCTTGCCCGCCTCGTCGGCCAGGGTGCCCGTGACGAGGATCTGCCCCGGCATCGGCGTCTGCGGCGTTTGCGCCTGCGCCTGGACGATGCAGGGAACGGCGGCGGCAAGCAGCAGGAAGAAAACGGTTGGTTTCATCGCAATCCTTCAGGCAAAGGTATCCGTGAACATGGCGCAGGCCGAGCGCAGCGACAGCTGCTCCTGCTGCAGGCAGGCGGAAAAACGGCGCAGCGCCGCATCGCGTCCCAGCTGCTCCTCGACCCAGTCGAGCTGGTCGAACACGATCAGCCGTTCGCTGCCAGCCTGCGGATCGATCAGCGCACGCAAGCCATGCGGGTCGGCGCCGCAAAAACCGATCACCAGCACGGGCGCCTCGTCGAGGTGGGAAAAGAACAGCGCCAGTTCGAAATCGGCCTGGCGCAGGAAAGGCGCGATCATGTGCAGCCAGAAGCTGGCCACCAGTTCGCGCAGCGGCGCCTCTTGCGGCAGCGGCAGCACCAGGCTTTTTTCCAGGCGCGGCAAGCCGCTCCGGCGCACCGGCTGCAGCAGCAGGCCCAGGCCCAGCAGCAGTTCGCGCACCGTCACGGGGAACGCGGGCGAAGCGAGCAGCGTTTGCAGGCCATGCACGGTCTGCGCCTGCAAAAAGGCGGCGAGCCGCGCCGCGTGCTCAGGCGCGGCCGGTTCGACCTCCACCACGTTGCCGGCCAGCGCCAGCAGCGCCGGCCCCGGCTCCGCGCTGGCCACGATGCCCTGCGACAGCTGCTCCACGCGCTGCCACAGGGGCGCCAGCGCCAGCGGGCTGCAGCCGACAAAGGCTTCGGCGTCGTCGACTTCCAGCGCGCCCATGGCCATGAAGGGAAAGCGCCGCAGCGACTGGTCATTGCTCGCTTCCAGGCGCCCGGCGATGGCGCGCCGGCTGCGCGTGCCGACGAAGGCAAAGCGCAGCGGAGGCAAGGCGTCGTAATTGAGTTTCCAGCGCGGTTCCACCGTCAGCGCAGTCATGACCTGCGCCAGCCAGTCGTCGAGCAGCTGCACCAGCGCGTGGTTGTCGCAAGCCTTGACGAAGTCGCCCCGCGCGGGGATCTTGCCGAAGTAGCCGAGGCGCACCTGCTGTTGCGCGCGCATCATGGCGACACTCCCGCAGCCGCAACTGCGGCGATGACCGGCACGGGGGCCGGAGCACCGACGATGGTCTCGGGCAGCTGCATGCCGCGAAAGCCCTGCTCCTGCACCGCCGCAGTCCCGCCCGCACCCGTCGCCGTCGTTTCGGCGCTGCTGGTGATTTTCAGGTCGACCGCCACGGCCACCTCGCCGCGCGTCCAGCGCAGTTCGAACACGCCGCCATCCTTGCGCTTTTTACTCGCCGCATCGATCATGCGCTTCAAGCCGAATTGGCCCGGCTCGTTGAACAGTTCCACCGTGCGCCCGTCGAAGGTGACGGCCGTGATGCGCGCCCCCTGCATGCCCGCCGCGCCCTGCGGGCCTGGATGGACCATGTTCGTCCACTGCGCCGGCGTGTTGCGGTAGCGCAGCTGCTGGCCGTCGATCTCCACCGTGTATTCCAGCGTTCCCGGTGCGGGCGACGGCTGGATCTGGAACACGGTTTGCGCCGCCGTCGAGGTGGCCGCCACGCCGCCCGCGCCCAGCGGCGCGATCCAGCCGGGGAAGCGCGCCACCACCTGCGGCGACAGGCTGATGCCCATGTCGGCCCAGGTGCGCGGCGCCAGCACGTCGCCGCGCCGCACCACCAGAGGGCCCATCGATGTCGTGACGAATTTCGCCACCAGGCCTTCCGGGCCGAAGAACTGGCCGATCTCCAGGTTGCTCGCCTCGATGCGCGCCGTGGGCGCAAACGGATATTTGTTGGCCAGCGATTTCTGGAACGGCTCATACACCTGCGCCGCCCAGGTCTTGTTGATATCGAGTTCGGCCGGCGCGACGATGACGGCAAAGGTCTGCATCAGCGGGCGCACGAGGATGGGGCGTATCGCCTGCTTTTGCGCGTCGCTCATCCCCGTGAGCAGCTGCTCGTCGACCAGTTTCAGGGCGTCGGCCAGTTCGGAACCGCTGCCCTCCAAGGTCTGCTGCATGAACTGGCGCGCGCCCGGTCCCGCGTCGCCCTGGTTCTTCAGCAGGTTCAAACGGCTGCGCAGTTTCGACAGCGCTTCCAGGTAGGCGCGCATCAGCGAGGCATTGTTGTCCCTGGCCGCCACCAGCTTGCCCACGCCGGCAAATTCGCGCCCCACGGGGCCCATCGGTTTATCCAGGCGGGTCGGGTCGAGCTGCGCATTGACGCCGGGACTGGCCGTCAGCTGCGACGGCGCGCGGCGCAGCACCGTTTCCTTGAACCAGGCGATGATGCCCCGCTCGGCCTTGCGCAATTGGGCATTTTGCAGCGCCGGGTTGTCCCACGAGGTTTCCTCATAAATGGTCGTCAGCAGCTTGGCGACCGGCGACGATTGCGGGTCGCCCAGGCGGTTCATCGCCTGCACGGCGCCGTCAAAACCCTTCAGGTCGGCGACGGCCACGCCCTGCACGAATTTCTGCCACTCGCGCGCATAGTCGGCCTTGTACATGGCCACGAGGTTTTTCTCGATCTGCTCCGGACTGCCTTCCAGGGTCAGGTCGTCGGTGGAAGCGCTTTTCAGCACCCAGTCGGCGCTTTGCAGTTCGCGGTTGGCGGCATCGCGAAACGCGCCTTCGACGAACTTTTCCCACGCCTGGCGCGTAAAGGCGCCGGAGACGGCGTAGCTGCCCGCCAGCAGCGTTTGATCCTGTTCGCCGACGATGCGCGCCACCGTCATGCCAGGAAAACGCGTCGAGGCGCGCGCCTTGATGTCGGCATACACGCGCTCGCGCGCCGGCATGCCGCGCACCACGCGGCGCAGGTTTTCGCGCGCCTGGTCGACCAGCGCCAGCTTCTGTTCGATGCGCGGCCAGGACGGGTCGCCGATCTGCGCCAGGTAAAACGTCAGCAGCCGCTCGGCGCTGCGTATCATCTGCTCGCGCGGCATGGCGCCCCGGTTGCCCTCCAGCCAGCCGCGCCAGAAGCGCGTCATCTGGTCGTTCAGGTGGCTGCTCTCCGCATGCGTCTTGTCGGCCAGCATCAGATAGGTTTTCAGCGCGTTGTAGGCGTCTTCCACATTCGTCGCGCTGGCCGCCTGGTATTGCACGTTGCGCGGCGCGGCGGGTGCCGCAGCGGACGATGCGGCACCCGGCGTCTGCGGCGTGCGCGCCGTGGGCTGCAGCTGGTCGGCGCTGGCGTTCATTTCGAACAGCAAGGCTTCCAGCGCGCCCGCCACGGGGGCCAGCATGACCTGGCGCGCGCCGGCGAAATATTCCTCGCGCAGCTTGCGCTCCAGTAAATCGCCCTGGTACAGGCCCAGGCGCAAGGACCACGGCCGTTGCGTGCGGTACGCTTCCAGCTGCTCGATGCGGTCCTGCAAGATCTCGAGCGCTTCCAGGCGCGACTGCAAGTCCAGGCGCTTCTCCTGCAGCTTCACCACTTTGTTTAAATCGGCCTCGACGTTGGCCACCAGTTGGCGGTTGCCCAGGTAGGACCAGCTCCAGCCGCCCAGGCAGGCGCCCAGCGACACCGTGGCGGCAAAGAACACGGCATATTTGAAGCGCAGCCTGGCGCGGTTGGCATAGTTGGCCACCAGGTGCTTGTCGGCAAAAATAACCTTGCGGAACAGCTCCAGCAGGAAATAGCCGTGCTGGCGCGCGCCCGATGGCACGGCCGCCGGGGCCGGCGCGAAGGCCAGGTCGAAGCGGCGCGCCACCTGCTGCGAGGAGGCACTGACGGGCTCGCCCTCCTGCAGCGCGCTGGTCAAGTAAAAGCCGCGGAACACGGGCTGGAACTGGAACGGGTTTTCCTCGAACAGGGTGGCGATGAAGGCGCGCAGGGCCGGCTTGATGGCGGCAAATTCCAGCGGGAACGTAAACACGCCCGGAGCCATCGTCTTGCGTTGCCGGTGCGCCATGTTGGCCAGGCTCAGCTCCGTCAAGCCATCGTGCAATTCATCGAAACTCTGGTCGAAAAAACTCAGCAAGTCGGCCGTGGGCAGCTTGCGCTGGTAGGGCATGGTGGCGCCCCAGACGCGCTCGCGCTCTCTGCGTTCGGCATCGGCAAAAAACTCCGTGAAGCCGGCGATCAGGTCCGCCTTGGTAAATACGATGTACAGGGGCGCGAACACTTCCAGGCGCTCGATGACGTCCTGCACGCGCTTGCGCAGGCTGCGCGCCAGCTGCATGCCGACATCGGGGTCGCCCTTCAATTCGGCGATGCTGACGGCGATGAGGATGCCGTTGATGGGTGCCTTGCGCCGGTATTTTTTCAGCAGGTCGAGAAAGCCGAACCACTCGCCCCGATGCTCGTCGACGACGGAGTAGCGCCCTGCCGTGTCGAGCACGATGCCGTCCGTGGTGAAAAACCAGTCGCAGTTGCGCGTGCCGCCCACGCCTTGCACGACCTTGCCGTCGGCGAAAGGGAACTGCAGGCCCGAATGCAGTATGGCGCTGCTCTTGCCGGCGGCCGGATTGCCGATGATCATGTACCACGGCAATTCGTACAGGGCGGCGGCGCCCGACTTGAGACCCAGCTTGGATGTCTTGATGGTCTCGATGGCGGCCAGCATGCCCGTGCGCACGGCGTCGAGTTCGCCCTGCTGCGTGCTGCTGGCCGTCGAGGCCGAGGCCGCTTGCGCGGCAGCGATCTCGGCCTCGTTGAGGATGGCCTGGCCCAGCGCCTGGGCATTGCGCCGCGCGCGGCGCCGGCGCCACAGCCACAGGCCCAGCCAGGCAAGAAAAGCCAGCAGCAGCAAGGCCAGCGCCCAGATCAGCGCCACTTCCAGCACCTCGGCGCCCAGATACAGGGATACGGCCAGCGCCACGAAGCCGAAGATGGTCAGATTGCGGCTGTCGGTGAGGAAATGCCAGAGTCGTCGCAGCATGATGAGCCCAGGGTGAGGTCGCAAAGCAGGATGAATGCCGCCGCGCAGCAAGGCGGACTCGGTCCATGCTGACAGCAATGCGGCGCGCATTTGTTGACATATGACAAGTACCAGGCGCCAGCGCGCGGCAGGTGCCGGTATGCCATTGACGCTGCGCAAGCAAGCTTGCAGCGGTGAAATTCGGGCCGGTACGCGGCGCTAGAATGGCTGGCGCGGCTTACTTGCCCAGCACGCGCGGTTGCGGCAATTCCGTGTGGCCAAAATCCATCATGGTCCAGCGCCCGCCCCAGCGCAGGCCCACCGATTCGGCCGTCACGCCATATAAACGATAGCCGCGCATGGCCCAGGCATTTTTTTCAGAAATGATGAGCTTTCCTTCATGCATGAATGCGCAATCGGCGGCCAGGCCGTACTGGTGATAGCTTTGAAACGCCCGGGCGTTCGTCACGTTGGGCCCGGCCGCCGCCAGCTGGTCCTGGCGCGCGGGGCTGCGGTAGCCTTCCAGCAAGACCATGTCGTAGCCATGCACATCCTTCATGATCTTGAAGACCAGCAGCAGGCGCTGCGCGTAATCGTGGTCGAGCAATTGCCAGTTGCGGCTGGCGCCGCCCAGCAGCGGACGCAGCTGCGTTACTTCCGCCGTGGAAAACAGCAGCGGCGGCAAGGTCGGTGGCGGCACCAGCTGCTCGCCTTTCAGCAAGTCGCTGACCTGGTCATTGATGACGTGTTGCTGGTCGGCATAACCACGCAGGGCGATGCGGTCGCTGGACAGCCAGGCCAGCAGCGGCGGCACGATGACCAGCACGCTTCCTGCCAGGCTCAGCCAACGATGCCGCCACAGCAGCCGGCACGCGCGCGCCATGCCCGAGCCCGTGTGCCGCTGCACGCGCTGCCACTGCGCGCCGCCGCCCCGCTGCAGCCCCTGCGCGCGCCGCTGCATGCGCCAGCCCAGGTTGACGAGCGTGTGCAGCACGATGGCGCGGCCGCCGGGAAACAGCAGCAGCCAGCAGGCGAAACAGGCGAGCAGGAAATACATCAGGACCAGGGCGACGAACATGGGGCGCTCCGTGACGGGAATCGGCGGGGCCGGGCAATCCATTGCTCGGCGGTATCGCTAGATCGTAGGCGCCCGCGGCCCGCATGAGCGCGGTTTACATCAAGGTCAGTCGAATTTGATCCACTGCGGAGGTGATATTTTGTCTTTACTGAAAACCGGGGATGGCCAGACACGCGGTCCTGACCTGCTGAGCAAGGCCGGCGCGTCTGGCGCGCGCATCGAAGGCAAGGGCATCCTGTCGCAGCTCGAACACGGCGTCGCCGCACCCGCGGCCATGCCGGCCCTGCGCTGGCGCCCCGGCTGGCGGCACTGGGCCGCCGGCGCGCTGTGCCTGGCGGTGCTGATCACGGCCGTGCTCGCTTATGACACAGAGGCCATCCACCTGCCGCCAGCGCCCGTCGCCGCGATGGCCACGGCGGCGCCCGCACTGCCCGTGCCGCCTGCGCCAACGGTGCTGCCGCACGCGGCGCAGGCGGCCACCATCGTCAATACGGCGGGACCGCCCTTGCCTGCGGCGGCGGTCGCGACAGCAAGCGCCCCGCCCAAGACGCTGGCGCCCGCGCGCCAGGCGGCCGCCCGTCCACAGGGAACGAAGCCGGCTGCCGTGCCCGGCGACAGCGACGTCGCCTTGCTGACGGCGATGGTCGCCCATGCACACCGGCAAGAAGGCTCGGTGCCGCCCGTGCGCGACGTCGTGCTGCGCCGGCAGGAGCAGGGAAAGGAACAGGGACAGGAACAGGACACGGCGGAACTGTTGCGGCGCTGTCAGCAACTGGGCCTGATCGAAGGCATGCTGTGCCGTTCGCGCATCTGCTCGGGCCGCTGGGACAGCGATCCCGCCTGCCATTGAGTGCCGATGCACACGGCGGGACGTCAGACCCGCTTGTCGCGGGTGGTCTCTCAGGTGGTTCTCGGGTGGGCGGCCGCGTCCATGCGGCCTTGCAAAAAGCCTTCCATCAGCGCCAGCAATGCCTGCGGCTGCTCCTGGTGCGGCGTATGGCCGCACTGCTCGACCATGGCGGGCATGGCGTTGAGCGCCTGCGCCACGATCGTGTCGACCTGCGCGGCGCTGCCGTACTGGTCCTCGCTGCCCTGCACCACCAGCGCCGGGCATTCGACGGAGGGCAGCAGGTACTCGATATTCCAGAACTGGAAGCCATAGCTGAGCCAAGTCTCCGACCAGGCCTTGAAGATGGTGTCCGTCTTGTCGCCATGGTATTTCGTCAGCGCGCGCAGCTTGCCTGCGCCAAACGCCGCGTCGGCCACGCGGATGCCATCGAGCGTGATGCCTTCGACAAACACGTGCGCCGCTTCAGTGATGATGCCGCGCAAGCGAGGCGGCTGCTGCGCCGCATAGATCAGGGCGATGCTGCCCCCATCGGAGTGGCCGACGAGAAAATGGTCCTGTCCCGGCAGCAGTGCGGCGAGCACCTGCGGCAGCTCGCACAGCGCGTAGTCGTGCAGGTAATGGAGATGGCGGCGCGCCGCCAGCGGCGACGACTGTCCATAGCCATGACGGTCATACAGCAAGCCGCGGCAGCCCGTCGCCTGGCATAGCTGCGCGGGAAAATCTTTCCACATTGCACAGCAACCAAGTCCCTCGTGCAGGAATACCAGCCAGGGCTTGGCGGGGTCGCCGTCGATCAGTTCGTAATAGATATCGGTTTCGGCACTCAGGTTCAGTATCGGCATGGGCTAGGCTCGCAACGGGTTGCGCATCGGCAGGTCGGCTGGGCCTATTGTGCCATTGTCCTGCGCGGCCTGCGTGGCGCCCCCGTAAAAATAGCCTGCCGGAAAAGATCTTGTCCCCTGCCTGCAAGGTGTTTGCGCCAGCACAAGTTGGCACCGTTTTTCCGCCGGCGCCGCGCACTTTCCGCCCCCGTGTATGCCTAGAATGGCTTACTCCAACAGCATGGAGCAGGCGGCTACCTTATCAGCCAGGACGTGACACTGGCCGTCACGGCAACAGATAGGGCGTCTTGCCGCACGACGACAGGCGCGGCGTCCAAACTATCGATCAGGAGTACATCATGGAAATGAAAGTAGAACATCGCACCGGCAGCAACCTGGCACTGGATGAAACCGATGCGCCGATGGAACAGGAAGGCCAAAGCGCCAAAGGCGCGGCCGCACAGGACTTGAACCTGAGCCCCGCCGCCTTCACCACCTACTACACGTGGACGGCCAATGGCGTGCATCCTTCGGTCAACTTCGTCAACGCCAATGTGCACGCCAATTCGCGCGTATTTCTCAACATCAGCGAATATGGCGCGAATCCCCAGGACCGTTTCATTGGCGCCGCCCGCATGGCCGTGTACAACATCGCACCATATAACGGCGGCTTCCGGGCCTGGGTGGAAATCTCCTGGGGCAGCCCGCTCAAGGTGCGTTTCGACGTGTTTGTCGATCCCTGATCAGGGAAACATTGCGCGTGTCCCCGCCACCAGCGGGCCGGCATCGCGCAGGCCGTTGATACACTGACGGGATGGCAAGCATGGATGAAAACCGTGCGCGCATGACAAAAGGGCCGCGTGTTGCCACGCGGCCCTTTGCTACTGCTTGTTCTGGCTCCCCGACCTGGACTCGAACCAGGGACCTGCGGATTAACAGTCCGTCGCTCTACCAACTGAGCTATCAGGGAAAGGAGGCCGAATTATATACGTCAAAATTTCCCATGTCCAGTTGTTGCTGCATGGCCCGCAAAAACAGGCCCTTACGCCAGCAAGCGTGCGGGCGTCAACCACGCCGCCGCGCAGGCATGCGCTTGCCAGGCGCACCTTGCCTCTGGCTGACTGCTCGCCCGACATGACAGAATCAAGCACACCCCTGGCGAACAAGCCCGGCAGCGGCGGCAGTTCGGCGGACATTGCCGGGCAGCTGGCGGCCGCCATCGTGGCGCGCCTGATGGCCGAACATCTGGCGCATGGGGAAGCGTCCGTGCGCTTCGACGGCAGCGCCCAAAGAAAAAGCCGCCCTGCTGGCGCACGGGCGGCCTTGTCACATACCTGCCGGCAAACTTGCTATTCGCCCAGGTAAATGAACTTGAACAGGAAGATGGCGGCGATGATGTAAGCCACCACCGAGACTTGCTTGCCCTTGCCCGTCAACAGTTTCAATACCGCATAGGTGATGAAGCCGAACGCCACGCCGCTGGCCACCGAATAGGTAAATGGCATCATCAGCGCCGTGATGGCGGCCGGGATGCTTTCCGTGCTGTCATCCCAATCGATGAAGGTCAGTTCGCGCAGCATCAGGCACGCCACGTACAGCAGCGCGGGCGCCGTCGCGTACGGCGGCACCGTGTGCGCCAGCGGGGCGAAGAACAGGCTGCCCAGGAACAGCAGCGCCACGGCCACGGCCGTCAAGCCCGTGCGGCCGCCCGCTTGCACACCGGCAGCGCTTTCCACGAAGGCCGTGGTGCTCGACGTGCCCAGGCAGGCGCCGGCGGCGATCGCCGTGCTGTCGGCCAGCAAGGCCTTGTTCATGCGTTCCATCTTGCCGTCTTTCAACAAACCGGCACGGTTGGCCACGCCCATCAGGGTACCCGTCGCATCGAACAATTCAACCAGGAAAAACACCAGCACCACGTTGACGATACCGATCGACAATGCGCCCATGATGTCGAGCTTGAACAGGGTCGGTTCGATGGCGGGCGGCGCCGAGACGATGCCGTTGAACTGGTTGCCGCCAAAGAAGAAGCTGGCGACGGTGATGGTGAGGATGCCGATCAGGATGGCGCCCGGCACTTTCAGGCGGTCCAGCGCGACGATGATGAAGAAACCGAGGATGGCCAGGATGGGCGCCGCCTGGTGCAAGTCGCCCAGCGCGATGATGGTGGCGGGGTTCGATACCACGATACCGGCGCTTTTCAGCGAAATGATCGCCAGGAACAGGCCGATACCCACCGTGATCGCCGTGCGCAGCGCGGGCGGGATGCTGTTGATGATCATCTCGCGTATCTTGAACAGGCTGACCAGGATGAACAGGCAGCCGGAAATGAAGACGGCGCCCAGCGCCACTTCCCAGCTCATGCCCATGCCCTTCACTACCGTGTACGAGAAATACGCATTCAAGCCCATGCCCGGCGCCAGCGCGATCGGGTAGTTCGCGTACAGGCCCATGATCAGGGTGCCGATGGCGGCCGCCAGGCAGGTGGCGACAAACACGGCGTCTTTCGGCATGCCCGCGTCGCCGAGGATGCTCGGGTTGACGAAGATGATGTAGGCCATCGTCAGGAACGTGGTCAGGCCGGCCAGCAGCTCCGTGCGCACATTGGTCCCGTTGTCCTTCAGTTTGAAATAGCGTTCCAGGAACTGCATGATTAACCCCTTGTTTTGGTAAAACCGCGCGCCTGGTCTTGGACTATGCGCATCTTTTTTTCTTGCAATAACTTATTTGGTCGGCGCGCTGGCCGGCTTGAAGGCCCACCAGCGGCTGCCCGCGAAATTCCAGACCAGCCCGATGCCCGTCGCCAGCACCTGCGCCAGCCAGTAATACCAGCCCAGCTGGTGTACCAGCAGCCACATCAGCCCTGTATTGATGCACCAGCCGATGCCCAGCAAGGTGAAGTACTTGCTGGCCGCCTCGCCATGGCCCTTGTCGCTTTTAAACGTGAAAAAGTAATTGAGGAGGTAGTTGACTACGGAACCGAGGATGTAGCCGATGCCGGATGCGGCAGCGGCGCTGATGCCGGCCCATTCCACGCCGCCCCACAGCACGCTGTATTGCACGGCCGTGCCGGAAGCGCCGACGGCGGCGAAACGCAAGAATTGGTGATGCAGGGAATGGGACATTGTCAATTTTAAAATGAACGAAAGCAGGATCGGGCCAGAATAAAAAATGGCTACGATTGCTCGTAACCATTTTTCAGCCTGCATTTTACTGCAAGTTGCGCCCAACGTTCATATTCGCCGCTGTTCTGGCATTCAGACGTTGCGCTGGCGGCGCCGGCGCAGCCACACGAACAAGGTAATCAGCAGCAAGATGCCGGCAATGCCGCCCGGCAGCATGAACGGCTGCGCACGCGCCAGCACGGGCTTCTCGCCGCCGCTGCGCGCCTGCGCCACATACGCGGGCGTCACCGACACGTCCGGGTTGCCGTACTGTTTCAGCACGTAATTGGCGATCGAGGCGATCTGCTCGTCCGTGAGTGGCTGCACGTAGGAGCGCTGGTCGAAACGGGGCATGAACGCTTCGTGCTCTTCTCCCTCGATCTTGCGCTCGACGCCAAACAGGATGGCCGAGACCAGGTTGGCCGGCGTGTTGCCGCCCGTCGCCGTATTGTTGAACAGGGCCGGATAACTTTGCCCCGTGCTGCCGGCGCCGCTGGCCGAATGGCAGCTGGCGCAATAGCCGGAAAACAGCACGGCGCCGCTATTCAAGGAATGGCGCTCGGTGGCGCCGGCCATGCCGCGCAGCGCAGCTTCCTCGCTGGCGGCGCTACCATGGCTGAAGGCAGCCTTGGTCTGGCCCGGCGCCCGCACGGGCGGCACCGTGCGCAGCCAGGCCACGATGGCGGCCACGTCGTCGTCGCGCAGGAATTGCAGGCTGTTCTGGATGGCTTCGGCCATGCCGCCCGCCGCCTGCCCTTTGCCTTCCACGTGGCCCGTCTTCAGGTAAGCCGTGAGTTCCGCATCCGTCCACGCGCCGATGCCGCTGACCTTGTCGGACGTGATATTCGGCGCATGCCAGGAACCGAGCGAGGCGCCCGCCAGGGTCTGGCTGCCGATTTCCGCCATCAGCGCGTTGCGCGGCGTATGGCAGGCGCTGCAGTGCGCCAGCCCTTCGGCCAGGTAGGCACCGCGGTTGATCTGCGCGCTCTTCGCCGGATCGGGTACGAAGCGTTTATTGTCGAGGAACAAAGTATTCCAGCCCAGCATCGACAGGCGCACATTGAACGGGAATGGCAGGGTCGTCTGGCGCGCCGGCTCATCGACGGGCTGGACGGCCTGCATGAAGTAGTAATACAGGTCGCCCACATCCCCGTCCGTCAGCTGCGCATAGCTGGTGTAGGGCATGGCCGGATACAGATGGCTGCCATCGGCGCGCACGCCTGCACGCAAGGCGCGCGCAAAGTCGGCTTCCGTGTAGTGGCCGATGCCGCCTTTTTTCGATGGCGTGATATTCGTCGCGTAGATCGTGCCCAGCGGCGAATCGATGGCGTAGCCGCCCGCATACGGTTTGCCGCCGGCCGCCGTATGGCAGGCCATGCAATCGGCCGCGATGGCCAGGTAGCGGCCCCGCTCCAGCCGTGCATCGGGCTTGGCGGCAGCCGGCGCGGCCGGACGGTCCGGCGTCAGGGTGACGGGCGGCGCCGGCGGCACAGGTGGTAAAGCACGCGCGGCCAGCGGCAAGCCGGCCGCCAGGGTCAGACCCAGCAAGAACCGGCGCATCATGCAGCCTCCCTTGCCAGGGTGCGGGCGATGTCGTCGGCCGCGCGCAAACCGAGCGCTGCCATGCTGAGGGTGGTATTGACCACGCTGGCCGACGGCATGGCGCCGCCGCCCGGCAGCCACAAATTGGCGTGGTCGTGGGCGCGGCAATTGCCGTCGACGACGGAATCGGCACGATTCGAACCCATGATGACGCCGCCCATGATGTGGTTATTCGCGTTCAGGCTGTCGGTGATATGGAATTCCACGGCGCCGAACAGCTTGCCGATGTGTTCCAGTTGCGCATGCGCGGCCTTCGCGCCATCGCGCACGTAGTCGCCCACGTCGTAATAAATGTCGGGACAGGCCAGGCCCAGCGGGTCCTTGCGCGTCTTGCTCAAGGTCAAGCGGTTGTGGGCCTCGGGCAGCGGTTCCAGACTGATCGACAAGTCGACGCCGAACGCGGCGCGGCGGCGGATCTCGTCGTCGAGGTCCTTGCCCACCAGGCCCAGCTTCAACGATTGCTGCGTTGCCGGCCCGACCCGGGTGATATTGTTCAGGATCATCTTGTTGGCGGAATACTGCGCGCGGAAGGCGCCGTCGCGCGGCCCCACCAGACAGCTGCTTTGCGCGGGGCCGCGGCCCGTCCAGATCGGCTCATTGGCGAGGAAGGTACAGTGGAAACCCGAGTGGTCCATCATGTTGCGGCCCACCTGGTCCGAACTGTTGGCGATGCCGTTCGGGTTGTTCTGGTTGGCCGCCAGGAGCAGCAAACGCGGCGTCTCGATGCCGTTGCAGGCAATCACGAAGGCCTTGCCCGTCGCCATGTGCGACTGTTTCTTGGCGTCATACCAATGCACGGCCGTCACGCGGTTATTCTGGTCCGTATCGATGCGGTAGACGACGGCCTCGGCCAGCACGCCCGCGCCTTTCAGCTCGGCCCGTTCCACGTGGTGGATGCCGTTGTACATGGCGCCGATGGGGCAGATCGGCTGGCAATTGTTATTGCCGCAGCAGGTGGGACGGCCCTGCCATGGGCGCGTCGAGCGGCCTTGCGGGATCGGCACGGAACGGTAGCCGTGCGGGTTGACCACTTCGGCGAAACGCTTGTCGCCATAGCCCCAGGGCACCATGTCCATCGGGTACGGCGCGCTGCGCTCGCTGGGCGACTGCAAGGCGGGATCGTTGGGACCGGCCACGCCCATTTCCTGCTCGGCGCGGCAATAGTACGGTTCCAGCTCATCGTAGGAAATGGCCCAGTCGCGCCCGACGCCGTAATCGCTTTTCATGCGCATGTCGGACGGCAAATGGCGCCAGCACGACGCGGCCCAGTGCCAGGTCGTGCCGCCCACCGTGCGCAGATAGCCTTGCTGGAAACTGCTGCCGCTGGGGCCGGACAATTCCACGTAATTATTCTTCGGGAAATACAGGGGCGCGGGCGCATTGTCCGCCTGCGGATACAGGCCCTGGAAGTCGGAACCGACGCGGTTCTCGAACGGCATGTTGCGCCAGTTTTCCACGGCTTGCCCCCGCTCGATACGCAGGCCCGCTTCCAGCATGATCACGGAATGGCCTTGCGCGGCCAGCTGGTCGGCCATCATGGCACCGACGACACCCGTGCCGACGATGACGACATCGGCGACGACGTCGCCATTACTCTTGAATTGCGGTGATTTCATTTTGCTTGCTTGCCTTTCGGTTCGGGAGTGCCGGTAGTGGCCGGGGCCGGTACGGGTTTGGGCGCCACGGGCGCGGAGACGCGCACGGCCGGCGGCGCCTTCAGCCACCACAGAGGGCCGTAATTGCAATAGGTCGGTACGACCTGGCCGTCGGCCACCGTGCGGTACATCAAGGCTTCCGCATACGCGACAACGATGGACTTCGTGCCCTGCTCAGCATGGCCGGCGACGGTGCCCGTGTACCAGGCGGCAACGATGGCCAGCGCCAGCTCGCGCAAAGCCGCATCGGCGGCGGTGGCGGCCGCCAGCAGCGCCTTGGCTTCCTGGCCCGTGACGAGCAGCGCGCCCAGTTGCGGCAAGCGCTCGGCGAAGCCGGGCACGTTCGTGCGCATGGCTTGCTCGATGCGCGCCGCCGTCGCGGCGGACAGATCGCGGTGACCCGTGATCGTTTGCGACAAGGTGTAGAACAGCATGGTGGCGGACGCCAGGCCGGGCGTCGGAGCACTGGCTGGCGCCTGCATGGCGGCCGACAGGGGATTGCTCCAGAAACCGGCCTGCGCCAGCAAGGCGGCCAGGCCGATCAGGGCGTGGCGGCGGCTGATGCGGGGAAGGGATGATACGGATGTTGCAGATGGTTCGCTGCCTGGATAGTTCATGAGACTCCCGCAAGACTTGTTGTTTTGTTGACTTCGATGATTGCGTTACATTGCGTTTGCGCATATGGAACCGGTTCCATATTATCCTACAGAAGTAAATTGTCTGCCAATGTAGTATTACTATCGAGGATTTTCCTTGTGCAATGCTGGCGTTTCGCTCAGACAAAACGCCAGTCCCGGCTGGCTCCCCAGCCGGTAATGGAAAGCGAGCACGCTGCCGCCCGCCAGGGTCGGCTTGCCCGGCAAAGGCAATGGGAGGTTCAGGCTGCAATCATGGTCGCCCAGGACGATGTCGCCGTGCACGCGGATGCGCGTCAGCAATCGCGGTGCGTGCTCCAGCACGTCGGGCAGGCGGATGCTGGCGGCCGGCAAGCTGTCGCCCTGCCCGTCCTGTGCCTCTTGCCAGGCGCGCAAGGCGTCACCATCGAGCGCAAATATGCGGCCCCAGTCGGTGCACGGCGCATCCGGGGCACGCCGGTCCAGGCCCAGGTGCACGGTGACGGACGCCGGCAGCAGCGCCGCCGCGGGCGCCTGCGCGTGCAGATTGCGCAGGATGGCCACCTGCGGCTCCTTGCCCAGCGCCGTATTCATGGTTTCGCTGACGATCACGTCCGGCATGGCGCCGGCGGGAATGCGCCAGGCGGCCGCGTCGGCGCAAATGTATTCGGCAACGTGGCCGTCCAGGCCCAGGGCCGCAATCAGCTCGCGCGCATACGCCAGGGTCTCCGTGTGCACGTCGAGGATGGCGAACCGCACCTGGCTGGCATCGAGCAGCGCCATCACGGGCAAGGCCAGCAGGGCAAATGGGCCGCAGCCCGCATACAGCACGCGCACGGGCCGCCCTTTGCTCGCGTCCAGGCGCTCGCGCACGGCCAGCGCCAGGCCCTGGATGAAGGCGGCGCTGCGGTACGGTTCGCGCGCGCACAGTCCCGCCTGCACGGGCGAGATGGCCCAGCCGCTGGGCAGGAAACTTTCGCCATCGCGCAAGCCGTCCGGCCCGTCCATGGACAGGCGCGAGTGGCGTTCCACGAGCTGGCGCAGCTGCACCGTTTCGCCGACCAGGCTGGCCAGGGAGCGCTGCGGATCGCACAGCGCGGCCGCGATGGCGGCCAGTTCCGCGCGTGCCGGATTCACGCGCGACGCCACGGGCAAGGCAGGATACAGACAGAATGCATGGCGGCTTCCTTGAAATGATTGCAAGTACGGGAAAAAATTGGCAGCATAGCAAATAAATAAACGTCTGCGCATTTTCCGCCATCCGCAACGACCTACCGGAGCACCGATGCACGCCTTGCCGCTTTCCGCCCCCTACCAGTTGCGCGCCCAGCGCGACGACGACGCTGGCTTTGTCGCCGCGCTGTACCGCTCCACGCGCGACGACCTGCGCCAGATGCCGGCCGAGCCCGCCGTCATCGAACAGCTGATCGCCATGCAGCAGCGCATGCAAAGCCACGGCTACCGCCAGGCGTATCCGCACGCCGCGTATCTGGTGCTGCAGCGCGGCGACACGCCCATCGGCCGCCTGATCCTGGACCGCCAGGACCAGGTGCTGCACCTGGTCGATATCGCCATCCTGCCCGCCGCGCAGGGCCAGGGCGCCGGCAGCGCCGTGCTGCGCGGCCTGCAGGCGCAAGCGGGCGCGGAGCAGCGGGATATCCACCTTGCCGTCAATAAAAGCAACACCGCCGCGCGCGCGCTGTACCAGCGGCTGGGTTTTCGCCTGCGCGGGGAAAACGAGGTGCAGGAACAACTGGAATGGAGCGCGCCATAGTGCCGGCGCCGAATCCACCCAGCACCTGGCTGCAGCTGCCGCTGCACTTCGACGTGGCGCGCATGCAGCGCGACAGCGACCAGTTCGCCGCAGGCGAGTGGATCAGCCATTTCAATACGGGCGCCTACGACCAGGGCTGGAGCTGCGTGCCGCTGCGCTCGCCCGGCGGGGCAGCGGACCACATCATGCCCGTCGATGGCGCCGCCTATGCCGGCACGCCGCAACTGGCGCGCTGCCCCGGCCTGCGCGAGGTGCTCGCCAGCTTTGCCTGCGAGATCAACTCTGCGCGCCTGCTGGCGCTGGCGCCGGGCGCCCTCATCCGGGCGCACCGCGATGCCGGCACGTCGCTGGCCGATGGCTTGATCCGCATCCACCTCCCCATCCACACCTCGCCGCAAGTGCTGTTTACCATCGATGGCGAGACCGTGCATTTTACTGCCGGACACGCCTGGTACATGGATGCCAGTTGCCTGCACGCCGTGCACAACCAGGGAAGCGCGCCGCGCATCCACCTCGTGCTCGACTGCGTCACCAATGCCTGGCTGGAAGCGCTGTTTGCCGCCGCAGGCTTCGTGCCGAAGGCGCGGCCCAAGTATGGCGACGCCAACATCCATGATGGCAATGTGCAAGCCATCATTGCCCAGCTGCGCGCCGTCCCGACGCCAGCCTCGCTGGCGCTGGCCAGCGAACTGGCGGCACGGGCCCGGGGAGCAGCGGCATGACAGCCACGTACGGCCTTGCCCAGCAGGAACAATATCTGGCCAGGGGAGAGGCGCTGGCCTGGCAGGCCGGCATGGCGATGCGGCACTGGTTTCCCGTGTACGCCGAGCGCGATGCGCAAACGGGCGACGTATCCGTCTGCTGGCGCCATCTGGGGCAGCGGCGCTTCACCGACGCCTTCTTTGTCAATACGCTCAAGTGCCAGCAGCCCGACGAGCACCGCTACTGCCGCACGCCCGCCTCGGCGCTAGCCAGCATCGACGATGGCCTGGCGCCCGACGCCTTCATCTTCCATGTCTCGCGCTGCGGCTCAACCCTGTTGAGCCAGCTGCTGGCGTCCTTGCCGCAATGCATAGTCATGTCCGAGCCGCCCATCGTCGACTCGCTGCTGCGCCTGCATCACGACCGTGCGGACCCTGCCGCCAGCCTTGCCCTGCTGCGCCAGGCCATCCTGGCCCTGGGCCAGCGCCGCTCCGGCGACGAAACGCACTTTGTCGTCAAGTTCGACTGCTGGCACATCCACAGCCTGGACTTGCTGCTGCAGGCGTTTCCCGGCACGCCCTGCCTGTTCGTCTACCGCGAACCGCTGGCCGTGCTGGCCTCGCACCAGCGCCAGCGCGGCCCGCAAATGGTGCCCGGCATGCTGCACCCGGCACAGCTGCCGCTGCCCGCGCACCAGCTGGCGCCCGGCGATATCGATGGCTATACGGGCCTCGTGCTGGCCAGCCTGTTCGACGCTGCCCGGCCCCATGCGGCCGCCGGCCAGTTGAAGTTAGTCAACTACAGCCAATTGCCGGACATCCTGTTCAGCGACTTGCTGGCACGCTTCGGCATCGCCCCCACGGCCGCGCAGTGGCAAGCAATGCGCGCGCGCGGCGGCGTGCATGCGAAATACGGCACGGCCTACCAAGGCGACCCGCCAGTGGCCGCAGCCAACAGCCTGGCCGCCATCGCCGCGCAAGTGCAGCCAGGCTATCTGGCGCTGGAAGCGTTGCGCACGGGGCAATAGTCACAGCGCGGCGGCATTGTCCTCGCGCCACTTGCGCACCATCTCGCTGCTGATTTCGCGTTCATAGCAGATGGGGGCGTAACCGCCCTTCCGGCTCCATGCGCTGCGCCCTCCGCAGGCGCTGCCATTCTTGGCGGCATTGTAGGGACAGGGGCAGCGGCCAGGATAGGCGGCAATCGACTCGGCGATGATCTGCTGTTTGACCTTCGTTTCCGATGGCGGCTGGCGCCCTTGGCCGCCGGCAAGGGGCGCGTAGGCCGTGCCAGCGGCCAACATCAGCACCAGGGCGCAGAGATTCTTCATAGGAAAGGTTGTTTTCATCGAGAGGCAGCAACGTGCCAAGCAAGTATGACAGATGCTTTTCGGCAAATCAGCGTGAAATGTCACGAGAAGCATGGCCGTAATGCAAAAAGCCCAACCGGTGAAGGCTGGGCTTTTCGATACTGCTGATGTTCTGGCTCCCCGACCTGGACTCGAACCAGGGACCTGCGGATTAACAGTCCGTCGCTCTACCAACTGAGCTATCAGGGAAAAGAGGCCGCATTCTATAGTGCCAATTTTCAGTTGTCCAGATTTACGCTGAAAATTTTACGCGCGGCGCCATTCAGCCCGGATTTTCCCGGGGCTGATAGTCAAACACCAGCACCCGCCCCAGCCATGGCTTGAGCAGATCGACAAAGGCCAGGTGGGCCGGATGGGCCAGGTACACGTCGCGCGCGCTGGCGCCATCGAAGGTCAAGGTAAAGCAATCGGTAAAACCGTCATCGAGGCCTTCCGGGCTGACGTTCGGCCCCCATTCGAATTGCAGCACGCCGGGGATGCGGTGTTTAAGCTGGGAAAATTCATAGACCAGCTCGGCATGCTTGGCCGGTGTGATGTCCTCAAGAAAATCACACAGGACGATATGGCGCAACGGGATAGAACAGGTCATGGTGGCAACTCTCCTATGGGCTTGCATTCAGGATAGCGCAAAATGGAAAAGCACACAGGCCGTGGTCCGCCTCGCCGCACATATTCTCCATATGCAACATGCTATTCGGATAATATCCCCCATGGACACCCCTCTATCTGCAGGCAACTATCGATATCGCCCATGACAAAGCTACTGGCAGTGTTATTCATCACCTTGATGCCATTTCATGCATGCCAGGCGCAAGCTACTGCGCTTGCCATCGACGCGCTGCTGACGCCGGACATAGGCGGGATCAGGCAGTTTGTGGAAATCAAGACAGACGACGCAAGAAAACCGGTCCTGCTCTTTTTATCGGGCGGCCCGGGAAGTTCGATGATGAAGAATGCGCATGCCTTTACCGCCATGCTGAAAAACAGATTTACGCTGGCACAATGGGATCAGCGCGATGCGGGAAAAACCCTGGCACTGAATCCATCGCCAAGCCAGCCTTCCCTCGCGCAGATGCAGCAGGACACCTACCAAGTCATCACATTTCTGCAAAAAGAGCTGCAGCAGGACAAAATATACCTGCTGGGCAGTTCCTGGGGCAATGTGCTGGGATTTCATATCGTCGAACAGCATCCGCAACTGCTGCATGCGTATTTCGCCGTCAATCCCGTCATCAGCCAGCTGGCCAGCGAAAAGGCATTGCTGGCCGATTTGAAAACACATTTCCGGGGCGATGCCGCCGCCAGCAAGGAACTGGCGCAGGTGCAGATTCCCTTTCAACGGGATGAAGACCTGTTCTACCTGCGCAAATGGCTGTTCCAGAAAGAGGGAAAGGCATTTGCGGCCAGCGAGGGCTTCAAAACCGGCTTTCTGCAATGGTCCAAAGCCTGGTCGCCCGTGTGGAACGAAGTGATGCAGATCGATTTGCCGCAGACCCTGAAGAAGGTCGACTGCCCCGTCTATTTCTTCGTCGGCAAGAACGACATCCAGACCTCCGCCCGCATCACGCAAGACTATTTTGCGCAATTGCAGGCGCCAAGGAAGCGGTTGTTTTTATTTGAACAGTCGGGACATCAGATACACCAGGATGAACCGGAAAAATTCCAGCAGGCGATCATCGGGACCCTGCCGGCGCCAATCGCGGCACGCTGAAATGCAAAAAGCCCAACCGGTAAAGGCTGGGCTTTCTGCTGCTACGTGTTCTGGCTCCCCGACCTGGACTCGAACCAGGGACCTGCGGATTAACAGTCCGTCGCTCTACCAACTGAGCTATCAGGGAAAAGAGGCCGTATTATATAGGCCAAACCTGGCGCTGTCCAGATTTCCATAGGGAAAATCTTGCCCCGCCCTAAACTCCGCGCCGGCGCCACAAAAACAAAAAAGGCCACGTTTTTCAACGTGGCCTTCCGAATTCTGGCTCCCCGACCTGGACTCGAACCAGGGACCTGCGGATTAACAGTCCGTCGCTCTACCAACTGAGCTATCAGGGAAAAGAGGCAATATTATATGTCGCTTGTTCCATATTTGCAAGACCGATACTGCATCCCGACAAACACGGCCATCGCCGACTTTCTACTGCCATCCGCGCCGCACTTGCATGCAGCGCCGAAGAAGCAAGATCTTAAAGCACTTTGGCGATCGCGTCAATAACGATGTCGATGTTGCGCGAATTCAATGCTGCCACGCAGATACGGCCCGTGTCGACGGCGTAGATCGATTGCTCGCGCAACGATGCCACTTGTTCCTTGCTCAGGCCCGAGTACGAGAACATGCCGATTTGCTGGCGCACGAATTCGAAGTCGTGGCCTGGCGCCTTGGCTTTCAGCTTTTCCACGAAGGCATTGCGCATTTCGCGGATGCGCACGCGCATGCCGGCCAGTTCCTCTTCCCACAGCTGGCGCAGTTCCGGCGTGGCCAGGACGGTGGCGACCACCTTGCCGCCGTGGACTGGCGGGTTCGAGTAGTTGGTGCGCACGACGCGCTTGAGCTGCGACAGCAGACGGGCCGCTTCATCGGCGCTCGAGGCGACGACGCTCAGGGCGCCCACGCGCTCGCCGTACAGCGAGAACGATTTCGAGAACGAGTTCGACACCAGCAGCGGGCCGCCCGCGTCGGCAAAGCGGCGCACCACGGCGCCGTCTTCGGCGATGCCGTTGGCGAAGCCCTGGTAGGCCATGTCCAGGAACGGCACCAGGCCGCGCGCGGTGACCACGCTGATGATCTGGTCCCACTGGGCCACGCTCAGGTCGGCGCCGGTCGGGTTGTGGCAGCAGGCGTGCAGCACGACGATGGAGCCGGCTGGCATGGCGTTCAGGCTGGCCAGCATGCCGTCGAAGTTCACGCCATGGGTGGCGGCATCGTAGTAGGTGTAGTTATTCACGACAAAACCGGCGTTTTCGAACAGCGCGCGGTGGTTTTCCCAGCTCGGGTCGCTGATGTAGACCTGGGCACCCGGCGCGAAGCGCTGCAGGAAGTCGGCACCGATCTTCAATGCGCCCGTGCCGCCGATGGCTTGCACGGTGATGGCGCGGCGCTCTTGAATTACGGCACTGTCGGCGCCAAATACGAGTTCTTGCACCGCCTTGTCGTAGGCAGCGAGGCCTTCGATCGGCAGATAGGTGCGTGGGGCGGCCTGTTCGATCAGGATGGCTTCCGCCTTGCGTACGCAAGCTAACAGAGGCACTTTACCGTTGTCGTCATAATAGACGCCAACGCCCAGATTGATTTTGGCGGGATTCTGGTCCGCGTTAAATGCTTCGGTGATGCCCAGGATCGGGTCGCGTGGGGCCATCTCGATGGCGCTAAACAGACTGGCAGAAACAGTTGGGTTCGTCATGATAAGATTGGATTCGATTGGAAGCAGGTTCACAGCGGAGTTGTAGACAGCGCCCCAAAATACAACGCCAGGGCCGCCAGCAGAGCACTATTCTAACAAAGGTCTGATTCACATGCCCGAATTATCTACCGCCAGCGAGGCGGAAAGCGCAATTATCTCTTTCCCGGACTCCCCCTTCAAGCTGCACCAGCCCTTCCCTCCGGCCGGCGATCAGCCGGCGGCGATCGCCCAGCTGTCAGAGGGAATTGCCGACGGACTGGCCTTCCAGACCCTGCTGGGCGTGACCGGTTCGGGCAAGACCTACACCATGGCCAACGTCATCGCGCGCATGGGCCGGCCCGCCATCGTCTTCGCGCCGAACAAGACCTTGGCGGCGCAGCTGTACAGCGAGTTCCGCGACTTTTTCCCGCAAAACGCCGTCGAATACTTCGTCAGCTACTACGATTACTACCAGCCCGAAGCCTACGTGCCGCAGCGCGACCTGTTCATCGAAAAGGACTCGTCGATCAACGAGCATATCGAGCAGATGCGGCTGTCGTGCACCAAGTCGCTGATGGAGCGGCGTGACGTCATCATCGTCGCCACCGTCTCGGCCATCTACGGTATCGGTAATCCGAACGAATACCACCAGATGATATTGACCCTGCGCGTCAAGGACAGGGTCGCCCAGCGCGACGTCATCGCGCGCCTGATCCAGATGCAGTACACGCGCAACGAGGTCGATTTCGGCCGCGGCACCTTCCGCGTGCGCGGCGACACCATCGACATCTTCCCCGCCGAGCATGCGGAGCTGGCCGTGCGCCTGGAGATGTTCGACGACGAGATCGAATCGATCCAGCTGTTCGACCCGCTGACGGGCCGCGTACGGCAAAAGATCCCCCGCTTCACCGTGTACCCGGGCTCGCACTACGTGACGCCCCGCTCCACCGTGCTGCGCGCCGTCGAGACCATCAAGGACGAGCTGCGCGAGCGCCTCGAGTTCTTCCGCAAGGAGAATAAACTGATCGAAGAGCAGCGGCTCGAGCAGCGCACGCGCTTCGACCTGGAAATGATGGCGGAAATCGGCTTCACCAAGGGCATCGAGAACTACTCGCGCCATCTGAGCGGCGCGCTGCCGGGCGAACCGCCGCCGACCCTGGTCGATTATCTGCCGCCCGACGCATTGATGTTCCTCGACGAGTCGCACGTGCTGACGGGCCAGCTGAGCGCCATGTACAACGGCGACCGCTCGCGCAAGACCAACCTGGTCGATTACGGTTTCCGCCTGCCGTCGGCGCTCGACAACCGGCCCTTGAAATTCGAGGAATTCGAACAGAAGATGCGCCAGACCGTGTTCGTCTCGGCCACCCCGGCCGAATACGAAAAGACCCATTCGGACCAGGTGGTCGAACAGGTCGTGCGGCCCACGGGCCTGGTCGACCCGCAGATCATCGTGCGCCCCGCCAGCAGCCAGGTGGACGACCTGATGTCGGAAATCGTCGAGCGCATCAAGAAGGACGAGCGCGTGCTGGTGACGACGCTCACCAAGCGCATGTCCGAGCAATTGACGGAATACCTGGGCGACCATGGCATCAAGGTGCGCTACCTGCACAGCGATATCGAAACGGTGGAGCGCGTGGAAATCCTGCGCGACCTGCGCCTGGGCACCTTCGACGTGCTGGTGGGGATCAACCTGCTGCGCGAGGGCCTGGACTTGCCGGAAGTGTCGCTGGTCGCCATCCTCGACGCGGACAAGGAAGGCTTCTTGCGCTCCGAGCGCAGCCTGATCCAGACCATCGGCCGCGCCGCGCGTAACCTGAACGGCACGGCGATCTTGTACGGCGACCGCATCACGGACTCCATGCGCCGCGCCATCGACGAGACGGAACGGCGCCGCGCCAAGCAGATCGCCTTCAATACGGCCAACAACATCATCCCGATCGGCGTGAAGAAATCGATCCGCGAAATGATCGACGGCGTCTACAGCCCGCAGGAAGCGCGCGAGACCCTGCAGGTGGCGCAGGAAGCGGCGAAGTTCGAAGCCATGAGCGAGAAACAGGTCAGCAAGGAAATCAAGCGCCTGGAAAAACTGATGGTCGACCACGCCAAGAACCTCGAGTTCGAAAAGGCGGCGCAGGTGCGCGACCAGCTGCACATCCTCAAGCAGCAGCTGTTCGGCGCGCCCGGCACCGACAATGTGGCGTCGATACTGGGCAAATGAACGGCTGGCCGGGCCCGGGCCGGGCCTTGGCCCGCCTACGGCGCCGGCAGCGAATAATCGATGTCGTAGAAATGCTGGCCATTCTCAATGCGGATGGCCAAGGTGCCGCTGATGCCCGTCAGCTGCCCCGTACCGGAATGGGGCACGATCACGATGGACAGCTGCTGCTGGCCATCGGCCATGGTGCCCGCATGCTGTGCGACGAAACTGCCCTCTTTCCCCTGCAGGACGCCCGTGATGGCTTCCATGGCGACATAGCCGGCCGCGCCCTTGGTGTCGGTGACGGCGCTGAGCATCTCGCCCTTGGCCGTGGCGACCAGGTCGCCGGCATAGACTTTGTCGAGCAGTACCTTGCCCAAGGTCGTGCGCCCCGCGCGCTGCGGCGCCGCGGACGGCGTCATGGTGATGCTAAAACTTCCCGTAGCGTGCACATGCATGCGATGATCCCCCTCTGTAGACGAAGCGGCGCCGGCTGGCGCCACCGATAGACAACATGCGGCCAGCACCAGGCCCGCCAGGCTGCGTGATTTCATGATTCCCTTTCCATCGATGCGAGAGTACCAGCTTAAGGTCGCGCAGGAGACAAATATTGGATAAAGCCGACAGCACGACAAATCTGCTCAAGGCACCTGGGCAGGCGCCGAAAGGCATCGTCGACCCGCAGGCGGCGGCGCGCCGCATACGGCTGGCGACCTACCCGCCGGCTGGCGCGCTGGCGCCGTTCGTCGAGTATTTCTGGGTGGTGGAATGGGACAGGCGGGGCTGCGCGCCGGAGACGCAGCGCGTGCTGCCGTATCCGAATGCCCACCTGGTGTTCGACCTTGGCCGCACCGCCATCCATGGCGTAGTGCGCGGCGCCTTCGACCGGCCTTTGCTTGGCGCCGGCAAGGTATTGGGCGTGCGTTTCGCGCCGGGCGGCCTGCGTCCGTTCATCACCCAGCCCCTGTCCACCTTTACCGACACGACCATCGCCGCCGATGGACTGCTGGGCATGCCGGCAGCGCAAGCCGAGGCGCTGGTGCTGGCGCAAGCCGGCGACGCGGCCATGGTGGCGCAGGCGCAGGCCATGCTGCTGGCCAGGCTGCCGCAGGTCGATGAGACAGCCCTGCTGGCCGCCAGGCTGACTGCCGCAGTGGCGGCCCACCACGGCCCGGCGAGCGTGGCGCAGCTGTGCGCAAAAATGGCCATCGGCGAACGCCGGCTGCAGCGCCTGTTCAGCGATTACGTGGGCGTGCCGCCGAAATGGGTGATCCAGCGCTACCGGCTGCAGGAAGCGATCTGGCGCCTCGCGCAGCCCGATGCGCCCGACCTGGCCAGCCTGGCGCAGGAACTGGGTTTTTTTGACCAGGCCCATTTCAGCCGCAGTTTTACGGAACTGGTGGGCAGCACGCCACTCGACTATCGCCGCTCGCAGCTGCCCCCACCCGCCTAAGCGGCCGCCTTCGCGTCGTCCATGTAGGCACGGATGATGCTGGCGAAATCCGCATCGGCCGTCAAGCCCAGCGCCTCGGCCCGTGCCGTGTCCCAGGCGCCGGGCCAGCTCTTGACGATGCGCTCGACGGCCGGATCGGGCGCGTAGCTGATGCGCTTTACTACCTCACTGCCGGCCACGTCTTCGAGCGCGGCGATCATCTCGCCCACGCTCACGCTCAGGCCCGGCAAGTTCACCGTGCGGCTGGCGCCCAAGGCCTCGCCCGCCAGTTCGTGGCCGGCGATCAGCGAGGCGATGGCGCCGCGCGGCGACAGCAGCCACAATCGCAAATCGGTGGACACGGGGCAGACGGCCGCCTCGCCATTCAACGGTTCGCGGATGATGCCGCTGGCAAAGGACGACGCCGCCTTGTTCGGCTTACCGGGACGCACGCTGATGGTGGGCAGGCGCAGCACGCGGCCATCGACAAAACCGCGGCGGCTGTAATCATTGAGCAGCAATTCGCCGATGGCCTTTTGCGCGCCGTACGACGATTGCGGATTCAGCGCGGTGGTGTCCTGCACCACGTCCGGCAGCTTGCCGCCATAAACGGCCACGGAGCTGGTGAAGACCACTTTCGGCTTGTGTCCCAGTTCGCGGCAGATATCGAGCAGCAAACGCGAGGCATCGAGATTGATGCGCATGCCCAGCTCGAAATCGGCTTCCGCCTGGCCGCTGACGATGGCGGCCAGGTGGAAGATCGACGTGGTCTGCGCATCGATGGTGGCGCGCATCAGGGTGCCGTCGGCGATGTCGCCCGTGACCACGTTGACGCGCGCATCGTTGAAGTCATGCGCGGCCACCACGTCGACCAGTACCAGCTCGCTGATGGTCTGCAACTGGCCGTGGCTGTCCGTCAGCCGGCCTTGCGCCAGCAACTGGCGCGCCAGGCGCTGTCCCAGGAAACCGGCACCGCCGGTAATCAGTACTTTCATCTTCATGCTCCTTGTTTGTTGTTGTATGCGGCAAGCCAGCCCAGGCCATCCTCGGTGCGACCGCGCGGACGGTATTCGCAGCCGATCCAGCCCTCGTAGCCCAGCTCGTCGAGCAGGGTGTACAGGTATGGGTAATTGACTTCGCCATCGTCCGGTTCGTTGCGGGCGGGAACGCTGGCGATCTGCACGTGGCCGATGCCGTCGAAGTTATTCTTGAACGTCATGGCGATATCGCCCTCGACGATCTGCGTGTGGTAAAAATCCATCTGCACCTTGACGTTGGGCGCGCCCGATTCCAGGCGCAGCGCATGGCCCTGCGCCTGCGTGACGAGGAAGTAGCCGGGCATGTCGCGCCCGTTGATCGGTTCGATCAAGAGCTCGATGCCATGCTCGCCCACGGCTTTCGCCGCGTACCGCAGGTTGGCCAGGTAGGTGGCGCGGTGCAGATTGACATCGGCGCCCACGGGCAGCAGGCCCGCCATCATGTGCACGCGCGGGGTGCCCAGCGCCAGCGCATATTCGATGGCGCGCGCCACGCCGGCACGGAATTCCGCTTCGCGGCCCGGCAGCGAAGCGATGCCCCGCTCACCGGCCGCCCAGTCGCCCGGCGGCAGGTTGAACAGCACGTTCTGCAGCTTGTTTTCGCGCAGCCAGCCGGCCACTTCCTGCGGCGCGTGATCGTAGGGGAACAAAAATTCGACGCCCGTGAAACCCGCTTGCGCGGCGGCGGCAAAGCGCTGCGGGAAAGGCACTTCATTGAACATCATGGTCAGATTGGCGGCAAAACGGGGCATGCGTGTCTCCTTGAATTCTATAGTTCGAGTTTGAATGTGTGTTTCAGGTCCGCGATCTGCGCCGCGTCGAGCGGGCGCGTGGGCACGTCGCGCAGCAGCAGGAACAGCTTGGCCGTCTCTTCCAGTTCCTCGGCCGCATACACGGCCGCTTCCAGGCTCGTGCCCGACACGACGGGGCCGTGGTTGGCCAGCAGCACGGCCGAGTGCTTGCGCGCCATGGCGCCGATCGCGCCGGCCAGCGCCGGGTCGCCCGGACGGTGATACGGCACCAGCGGCAAGCGCCCGACCTTCATCACAAAATATGGCGTGAGCGGCGGAATGCAGTCGTCATGGTTCAAGCCGCACATGCACGACACGGCGGCCGAATGCGTCGAGTGCAGGTGCACGATGGCGCCCGCGCTGCTCCGCTCTTCGTACATGGCGCGGTGCAGGAAGGCCTCCTTGGACGGCGGCGCCCCGCTGATCAGCTTGCCGTCCCAATCGAGCTTGGACAGCTGCGCCGGATCGAGCCGGCCCAGGCTGGCGTTGGTCGGCGTCAGCAGCCAGCCGTCGGACAGGCGCACGCTCAGGTTGCCGCTGCTGCCGGCCGTCAAGCCCCGTTCGAACAGGGACTTGCCGAAGTCGACGATCAGCTCGCGCTGGCGCGATTCGGTGGCGCTCATGCCAGCACCTGCCAGGCCTTGCTGAAGAAATCGACCGTGCCGAAATTGCCGGACTTGAGCGCCAGCGCCAAAGGTGCCCTGCCCTCGTCGCCCGGCGCGGCCAAGGCTAGCGTCCACGGCACGCCGGGGTCGATTTCGGGGCCGATGCGCAAGCCCGCCACGCCCAGCGCTTTCACCACGGCGCCCGAGGTTTCGCCGCCGGCGACGATCAGCTGGCCCACGCCGAGGCGCACGAGCCCCTGCGCGATGGCGGCCAGGGTTTCCTCGACGAGAGCGCCGGCACGCTCCACGCCCAGCTGCGCCTGCACGGCGCGCACGGCGTCCGGCGTGGCCGTGGCATAGATCAAAATGGGGCCTTGCGCCAGGTGCTGATTCGCCCAGGCCAGCGCCTGCTCCACCACGGCGTCCACCACCTCGCCGCCCGCGGCCAGCTGCAAAGGGTCGACGTGGAATGACGGTGCGCGCTCGCGCAGGTGCGCCACCTGCTGCTGCGTGGCCACGGAACAGCTGCCCGAGATCACGGCGCGCAATCCGGACGCCGGCGGCAAGCGCCCCGCCTGCCCCGCAGGCGAGGGCGACAACTGGCCCCGCTGGCGGAAATTCTGCGGCAATCCCAGCGCGATGCCGGAGCCGCCCGTGATCAGTTTCAAGTCCGCGCAAGCGGCGCCGATGGCTTCCAGGTCGCGGTTCGACACGGCATCGACGACGGCGAAATGGCAGCCCTGGCCGCGCAAGTCCGTGAAGCGCTGGGCGATGGCGGCCGCGCCCTTCTCCACCACACTGTAATCGGCCAGGCCCACCTTGGCCTGCACCTGCTGCTGCAGCACGCGCACCAGATTCGAATCCGTCATCGGCGTCAGGGGATGCTCGCGCATGCCCGACTCGGCCAGCGGCACGTCGCCGACGAAGAGGTTGCCCTTGTAGATGGTGCGGCCATTCGCGGGAAACGCGGGGCAGGCGATCGTGAAGTCCGTGTCCAGCGCCCGCATCAGCGCTTCGGCCACGGGGCCGATATTGCCGCGCGGCGTGGAGTCGAACGTGGAGCAGTACTTGAAGTAGAACTGGCGGCATCCGGCTTGCTGCAGCCAGGCCAGCGCGGCCAGCGATTCGGTCACCGCCTCTTCCGGCGCATTCGTGCGCGACTTGAGCGCGATGACGACGGCATCGACGTCGGCTGGCGGCGGACCTTGCGGCACGCCGATCAGCTGCACCGTGCGCATGCCGGCCTTGACCAGCATGCCGGCCAGGTCGGTGCCACCCGTGAAATCGTCGGCGATACATCCCAGTAATACAGTCATGATGGTTCCTTTTGATTCAGTTACGCTTTCGCCGGCAGATCGATACCGGGGAAAGTTTTAATCACGGCCGAGTCGTCCTCGCCGCCAAAGCCAGCGGCCGACGCCTGCATGAACATCTGGTGCGCCGTGGCCGACAGGGGCAGTGGAAAGACGCTCTTTTTCGCGTAATCGAGCACGATGCCGAGATCTTTCACGAAAATGTTCACGCTTGATAACGGCGTATAGTCGCCCTTCAAAATGTGCGGCACGCGGTTCTGGAACATCCAGGAACTGCCGGCGCTGTTTGAAATGACTTCGTACAAGGCATCGGCATCGCAGCCGGCGCGCAAGCCCAGCGCCATCGCTTCGGCGGCGGCGGCGATATGCACGCCGGCCAGCAGCTGGTTGATCATCTTGACTTTCGAGCCCTGCCCCGGCTGCTCGCCCAGGCGGTACAGCTTTGCACAGATGGCGTCAAAAATGCCCACGCAAGCGTCGAACGCCTCGGGCGCGCCGGCCGCCATCACGGACATCTCGCCGGCTTGCGCCTTGGCCGCGCCGCCGGAAATGGGCGCGTCGATGAAGCGCAGTCCCATGGCCGCTAGGCGAGCACCGAGCGCTTCGGCAAATTCGGGCGCCACGGTGGCGCAGGCGATGACGACGCTGCCCGGCGCCAGGGCGCTGGCCGCGCCGTGTTCGCCAAACAGCACGGTTTCCGTCTGCTGCGCATTGACGACGACGATCAGCAAGGCCTGCACCTGCGCCGCCAGCGCGGCCGGCGATTGCGCCGCATGGGCGCCCTTGTCGACCAGCGTTTGCACGGTTTCCGGGCGCACGTCGCAGGCATGCACTTCAAAGCCCGCGCGCAGCAACGATTGCGCGATGCCCATGCCCATGGCGCCCAGGCCGATCACGCCCACTTTTTTCATTTCTACGTTCATCTGCTGCTCCAGTCTTATTTGTTCACCAGCTTGGCCGGCACGCGCATGATGATGAACGCGCCGATCACCAGGATGCCGGCCAGCAGGTAGATGGCGATGTCGGTCGATTGCGTCAGGTCCTTGATGGAACCGATCATGTACGGCGCCGCGAAGCCGGCCAGGTTGCCCACCGAATTGATGGCGGCGATGCCCGCGGCGGCCGAGACGCCACCGAGGAAAGCCGTCGGCAGGCTCCAGAACATGGGCGAAGCGGCCAGGATGCCGCCGGCGGCGATCGTCAGGAAGAAGATGGCCCAGCCCGTGTTGTGGGCGCCGGCCAGCGCGCTGCAGACGATGGCGGCGGCGCCGACCACCAGCGGGATGGCCATGTGCCAGCGGCGTTCGCGGTATTTGTCCGAGCTGCGGCCCAGCAGGATCATCGATGCCACGGCCACCGAATACGGGATTGCCGTGAACAGGCCGATATTGAGCACGCCCGTCACGCCGGCCGCCTTGATCAGGCTGGGCAGCCAGAAGGTCAGCGAATACTGGCCCATCACGCAGCAGAAATAAATCAGGGCCATGACCCAGATGCGCGGGTCGGCGAACATGGCGCGGATCGACGGATGCGAGACCTTGCCCTGCGCTTCCGTGGCGATGCGCTGCTCGAGGATGACTTTTTCATCTTCCGTCAGCCACTTCGCGGCGCGGATGCTGTTATCGAGGTAGAGCAGCACGGCCACGCCCATCAGCGCGGCGGGTATCGCTTCGAGCACGAACATCCACTGCCAGCCCGCATAGCCGTGCCAGCCGGCGAAGGTTTCCATGATCCAGCCCGACAGGGGGCCGCCGATCAGGCCCGCCACAGGAATGGCGGCCATGAAGGTGCACACCATGCGCGCGCGGCGCTCGGACGGATACCAGTAGGTCAAATAGAGAATGATGCCGGGGAAGAAGCCCGCCTCGGCGATGCCGAGCAGGAAGCGCATCACGTAGAACTGGGTCGGCGTGGTGACGAACATGAAGGCGCCCGAGATGATGGCCCAGGTGATCATGATGCGGGCGATCCACACGCGCGCGCCGATCTTGTGCAGCATCACGTTGCTGGGCACTTCGAACAGGAAGTAGCCGAGGAAGAACACGCCGGCGCCCAGGCCGTACACGGTTTCGGAAAACTGCAGGTCGGCCAGCATTTGCAGCTTGGCGAAGCCCACGTTGACACGGTCGAGGTAAGCGACGATGTAGCACAGCATGAGGAAAGGGATGATGCGCCAGGTCACCTTGCGATAGACGGCGTCGTCGATGGTTTTCTGGCCTGCGGCGGCGCCGGCCGGCTGCCCGGGCAATGCTTGTGTTACGTCCATGCTTGTCTCCTGATCGCTGGGGGATCGACCGTGCCGGTTTTTTATGGTCCACCGGAGGTGGCTGGCAACTTGTCTAAAATTTGTATGGATGTATATTATGTGTGTGTTTTGTGTGTGTCAAGCTGTATATTCCATATAATGGCAAGCAGGCAAGCCCGCATAAAAAACCGCTAGCACAAGGATGCACCCGATGGACCGCACGTTCCGCTTTACCCTTCCCCCGCCGGAGCCCGCCGCTGGCAGTTTCACCACCGGCACCCTGGGTGCGCGGGTGGCGGCACGGCTGCGCCAGCAGATCCACAACGACGGCCTGGCCGGCGGCACGCGCTTGCCGTCGGAGCAAGCCATGGCCAGCCACTTCGGCGTGAGCCGCACGGTGCTGCGCGAAGCCATCGCCCTGCTGCAGGCGGACGGCATCGTCGCCACGCGCAAGGGCAGCGGCACGTTCGTGTGCGCGCAGGATGGCACGAAGACGGGCGAACGGGGCGACGAACTGACGGAGCAGTCCGTGCAGTCGCTGCTGAATCTGATCGAGGTACGCCAGGGGCTGGAAGCGGAAATCGCCGCGCTGGCGGCCGTGCGGCGCACGCCAGGCCAGCTGGCCGACATCGAACACGCGCTGCGCCGCATCGAGGAAGCCGTGGCGGCCGGCGTCGACGGCGTGGAAGAAGACGTGCGCCTGCACCTGTGCATCGCCGAAGCGACGGGCAACCCCTATTGGCCGAAATTCGTCGCCATGTTCGCCGACCCGATCCGTTCGGCCGTGAAGGTGACGCGCGCAAATGAAGCGCGGCGCACGGACTTTTCCATCGAAGTGCGGCGCGAACATGAAAAGATCGTGCAGGCGATCGCCGACGGCGACCCGCAGCGGGCGCGCCAGGCGGCCATGGAACACATGCAGCACGCGGCCGAGCGCGTGCGCCTGGCCGACCGCGAATTCTGGCGCGGCGACGGCGGCGCGCTGGCGCGCACGCTGGGGCGCGATCCCATCATGCAAAAATAAGGTCCGGGCCCTCGATTTTCCTGCGCCGCACTGCAGCGCTCATGCCCGCCGCCCCTGCTTTCCTATGCTTGCGCTCATCATCTCGAACAGGGTGCGTGACGCGGGCGGCATCGCGTGCTGATGCCGGCTGATCAAGCCCAGCGTGCGCTTGACGGCGGGATTGACGAGCGGCACGCCGACCACCGTGCCTTGCCGCTCCGGCAGAATCGACAGGCCCGGCACCGCCGCCACGCCCAGGCCCGACTCCACCAGCGCCAGGATGCCTGACACGTGGTTGATCTCGCACGAGATCCACGGGTGCTTTTCCACGCCGGCCAGCGCCGCATCGAGCACGCTGCGGTTGCCGCTCGACTTGGCCACCGAGATATAGCGTTCGTCGACCGTATCCTTCCAGCTCAGCTTCTTGCGCTTGGCCAGTCTGTGATCGGCCCGCATCGCCAGCACGTAAGTCTCGACGTAGATAGGCTGGAAGTGGATCTCCGGATTTTCCGCGCCCGTAAAGCAGATGCCGAAGTCCGCCTCGCCGGCCAGCACGAGGTTAAGCACATCCTGCGCGCTTTCGTCATGCACACGCACGCGAATTTTCGGAAACTGCGCGCTGAAGCGCTTGAGCACGTCCGGCAGGAAATGCCACACGGCCGAGGGCACGCAGGCGAACGTCACCGTCCCGGTGCGGTGCGCGGCCAGGTCGGCCACTCCCAGCACGGCATCTTCCAGGCCGTTGAGCGCATCGCGCACGTTGACCAGGAACACCTGCCCGACGTTGGTCAGCTGCACGCGCCGTGTGGTGCGCTCGAACAGTTTGACCCCCAGCGCATCCTCGAGTTTTTCGATGCGGCGGCTCAGCGCCGGCTGCGACAGGAACAGGTCGGCCGCGGCCTGGCGAAAGCTGTTGCGCTCCGCCACGGCCACGAAGGCCTGCAAATCATGAAGCTCGTAATTGATGCGTGACATGCATTAATCCTCGGAAAAATTGCAATTATCAAATTATGCCATTTCAACGATGATGGGGTCTGAATGCTGAGCCTCGCCAAGAAGGCCTGACCTGAAAAAGGAGACACGATGCGACACCATTCCACGTTCGCGCTTTTACCGGCGGCCGGCGGCGCGACGCTGCCGGCGTCACGGAAACACACCTCAACAACCGCCACGGCACGGGCTTGACACCCGGCCTCATGAAAAAATTTAACATCAGGAGAACCATCATGCCTCAGCATATTCTGCTGCAAACCTCGCGCCCGCTGCTCGCGGCGCTGGTGCTGCTGGCCGCCGGCGCGGCGCATGCCGCCGACATCCGCGTGGTCAGCTCGGGCGGTTTCGCCCAGGCCTACAAAAACCTGGCCCCCGCCTACGAGCGCGCCAGCGGCGACCATCTGCTGTCCGAATGGGGGCCGTCGATGGGCACCACCAAGAATGCGATCCCGGCGCGGCTGGCGCGCGGCGAACCGATCGACGTCGTCATCATGGTGGGCGACGCGCTCGACACGCTGATGCGGGAGGGCCGCCTGGTCCCCGGCAGCAAGGTGGTCCTGGCCAATTCGCCGATCGCCTGCGCCGTGCGCCACGGCGCGGCAAAGCCTGACATCAGCACCACAGAGGGCTTGCGCAGCGCTTTCCTGCAGGCGCACAAGGTGGCCTATTCGGACAGCGCCAGCGGCGAATACATCGAGAAGCAACTGATGAAGACACTGCACATCGCGGAGCAGATGCAGGGCAAGGCCGCCAAAATTCCCGCCACCCCCGTCGGCGAAATCATCGCGCACGGCGAGGCCGATTTCGGCTGCCAGCAGCGCAGCGAGCTGCTGCCGGTCGAGGGCATCGACATCGTCGGCCTGCTGCCGCCGGAAGTGCAGCTGATGACGCAGTTTTCGACGGCGCTGGTCCCGGGCGGCAAGGAACCGGAAGCCGGCCGCGCCCTGCTGCGCTTCCTCGCCGCCCCTGCCAACGCCGGCGCGATCGAAGCGACCGGGCTGCAGCCGGCATCGGTACCAGCAACAGCAACGCACTAGGCGACGTCACTCATCTTTCATCAATAGGTAAATCATGGCCATTCCATCGACCGCCGCACCTTTCGCCGAGCCGACAGCGCCGCGCGCACAGGCACGCCCTCCCTCGCGCATCGCCACCGTCATCCGGGTGACGAGCGGGAACTTCATCGAAATGTACGATTTTTTCCTGTTCGGCTTTTACGCGACGTATATTGCCAAGGCCTTCTTCCCCGCCACCAGCGAATACGCGGCCCTGATGATGACCTTCGCCACCTTCGGCGCGGGGTTTTTCATGCGGCCGCTGGGCGCCATCATCCTCGGCAGCTATATCGACCGCATCGGCCGGAGCAAGGGCCTGGTGCTGACCCTGGCCATCATGGCTTCCGGCACGGCGCTGATCGCCTTCGTGCCCGGCTATGCGACCATCGGCTTGCTGGCGCCGTTCCTCGTGCTGATCGGGCGCTTGCTGCAAGGCTTCTCCGCCGGCGTGGAGCTGGGCGGCGTGTCGGTCTACCTGTCCGAGATGGCGACACCCGGCAACAAGGGCTATTACGTCAGCTGGCAATCGGCCAGCCAGCAAGTCGCCATCATCTTTTCCGCGGCGCTCGGTTACTATCTCAATGAGACCTTGAGCAAGGAATTCATCGCGGACTGGGGCTGGCGCATTCCGTTCTTCATCGGTTGCTCCATCATCCCCGTGGTGTTCTACATCCGTCGTTCGCTGCAGGAGACCGAGGCCTATCTGACGCGCAAGTCGCATCCGACGTTCCGCCAGATGCTCAAGACCATCAGCCTCAACTGGCCGCTGGTCGTCAGCGGCGCGATGCTGATCGTGCTGACGACGGTGGCGTTCTATCTGATCACCGTCTACACGCCGACCTTCGGCAAGAGCGTGCTCAAACTGAGCACCGAAGACAGCCTGCTCGTCACCTTGTGCATCGGCCTGTCGAACTTCCTCTGGCTGCCGGTCATGGGGGCGCTGTCGGACCGCATCGGGCGCTGGCCCATCATGGCCGCGTGCGCGGCGCTGACGATGCTGACCGCCTACCCGTCCCTGTCCTGGCTGGTCGCCCATCCCAGTTTCAACCACATGCTCATGGTCGAGCTGTGGCTGTCCTTCCTGTACGGCAGCTACAACGGCGCCACCATCGTCGCGCTGACGGAAATCATCCCGGCCAGCGTGCGGACCACGGGCTTTTCGCTGGCCTACAGCCTGGCCACCGCGCTGTTCGGCGGCCTGACGCCGCTGGTGTCGACCCTGCTGATCGAGAGCACCGGCGACAAGGCGGCGCCAGGCTACTGGATGGCGGGCGCCGGCGCCATCAGCCTGCTGGCGACGTGGCTGATCTATCGCGGCATCGTCAAGGAGCGCCATCCCGTTCCCGCTTGAACCAGTACGGCCTGCTTATGGCCAGGCTGGCCGGCGCATGTGGAACAGGCTGGCCGGTCCGATCTCGAAATAATCGGCCGGGCCGCCGCCGCGCAATATCGGCGCAGCGGCGGCCGTGTCGTACACGCCATCGGTCAGCAGATGGCGCGCGATGTGCACGCCCACCACTTCCCCCAGCACCAGCCAGCTGCCTACGCCTTCCCCGTTCACGCCCTGCAGTTCGATGATCTGCGTGCGCCGGCATTCGAAGGAGACGGGGCTTTCGGCCACGCGCGGCACGTCCACGATGCGCGAGGCGGCCGGCGTCAGGCCGGCCAGCGCGAATTCGTCGACTTCGGGCGGCGCCGGCGCGCAACTGGCATTCATCGCCTCGGCCAGCGGGCGGGTCGCCAGATTCCACACGAACTCGCCCGTCTGTTCGATATTGCGCAAGGTATCCTTGCGGCCAATGCTGGAAAAGCCGATTAGCGGCGGCGTGTAATTGAAGGCATTGAAAAAGCTGTACGGCGCCAGATTGAGCACGCCCGCGCTGCTGCGCGAGGCGATCCAGCCGATGGGCCGCGGCCCGACGATGGCATTGAAGGGATCGTGCGGCAAGCCGTGGCCCTGCGCAGGTTCATAAAAGTGTATGGGGTCAAACACGCGGATTCCTGAAGTCAAAGGAAGTCAAGGGCGCCCGGGATCGAACGCCTGGAACGACAGCTTACTGGAATTGCCGCCGTCGCGTTGCCAGCCCGCCGACGCGCCAGGTGCGCTCGCGCACGCAGCGCGACAATTGTATGGCGCGTCGCACCACGCCTCGCTTATGATGGGGCAACTCAACCCTTATCATTGCGCTATCGCCCATGCCTATCCTTACGCTGCACCAGAAAGTGTTCCTGCTCCTCTTGAGCATCGTCACCATCGGCTTCGGCTGGATATTGGCACCGTATGCGGGCGCCATCTTCTGGGGCGTCATCCTGGCGATCCTGTTCGCGCCCGTGTACCGCTGGCTGCTGGCCAAAACCAGGGGCCGCGCCGGCCTGGCTTCGCTGCTGACCTTGCTGTTGATCATCGTCATCGTGATCCTGCCGCTGTCGCTCATTTCCGTGTCGCTCGTGAACCAGGCGGCCAGCGTCGTGGAGATGGTGCGTTCGGGCGAAATCACGGTCGCCATGTTCTTCAATAAGATCATGGCCGTGCTGCCGCAATGGCTGATCAACCTGCTCGAGCGCTTCAACCTGACCAGCCTGGCGAGCCTGCAGGACAAGCTGGCCGAGGGCGCCACGCAGGTAAGCCAGGTGGTGGCCGTCAAAGCCATCAATGTGGGCCTGTACACCTTCGAATTCCTCACCAGCCTGTGCATCATGCTGTACCTGCTGTTTTTCCTCATGCGCGATGGCTCGACCCTGTCGGCCCGCATCAAGAACGCCGTGCCGCTGAGCCGCAAGTACAAGCAGCGCCTGTTCACCAATTTCACCACGGTGATCCGCGCCACGGTGAAGGGCAACATCCTCGTGGCGATCGCCCAGGGCGCCCTCGGCGGCCTGGCGTTCTGGTTCCTCGACGTGCCGGCACCCCTGCTGTGGGCCGTGCTGATGGCCTTCCTGTCGCTGCTGCCGGCCGTCGGCGCCGCCCTCGTATGGGCCCCTGTGGCAGCCTACTTCCTGGCCACGGGCGCCATCTGGCAAGGCGCGGGCCTGGCCGCCTTCGGCGTCTTCGTCATCGGCCTCGTCGACAACGTGCTGCGCCCCATCCTGGTGGGCAAGGACACCAAGATGCCCGACTACGTGGTGCTGCTGTCGACAGTGGGCGGCATGGCCCTGTTCGGCCTGAACGGCTTTGTCATCGGCCCCGTGGTGGCGGCCCTGTTCATCGCTTCGTGGGACCTGTTCGTCTCGGCCAGCGAGTTCCAGGCCGAGGATTGACGGCTTAACAGAATCATCACACAGGCGCTTTTTTCAGTACCCTGGGGAGCACAATCCGCGCTCTGCCCGAAACCTGTTTACAGCACTTTTGCAAATTTACATACTGGTGCCACCTTCATCACGCAAGCATGGAACAGATGCGTATCGACCTTGCACGACAGGAGCATGCTTTTTCTCTCGGCCGGCGTCCCGGGGGCCCGTACATCGCCGCGATTATCGCGCTGCACCTGGCGCTGTTCTGGGCCGCCACGCGGCCCGTAAACATGAGAATCGAGCACGATGACCGTGTCTGGCTGCAACTGATGCCGCCCCTGCCGACGATGAGAGGGTTCATTCCACCCGCCGGGCCCGCTCGGGCGCCCCTTCCCGCTGGTGCGGCAAGCGCGTCGCCACCGAAGGAGGCGGCGCCCCCGGCGCAGGACCGGCCGCAAGACAATGCACTGCTGGATGAACCGGCGCCTGCCGCAGGCAAGGCCGGCACCCTCACCTTGGCGCAACAGGCGCTGCAGGCAGCCGGCGCCATCGACCGCCAGCTGCGTGCCGAGCATCCGCAGGAATTTGTAGCGCCGCCCGATACGCCGCAGACGCGTCTGGCAAAGGGATTTGCGGAAGCGCATGCGGCGGTCAAGCCGAAGTGGTTCGAAGCGGCCCGCATCGAATTGTGGAGCGCGCCGAACGACCCCAAGCGCATCTACCGCGTCATCACGGCGACAGGAGAATATTGCATCTATATGCCTGACAAGGGCAACATGACGCTGAACCTCAGCGCGCGATCCGGCTACGCCGGTTTCGGCCAAGGCACTGCGGCGCCTTGCCCCATCCGGTTTTAACAACGGGCGATGGTGTCTAACGGAAGGCGGCTCGTACCCGAGGGCATGCATCGTGTCGCCGTCCCATCGTGCAGAAATGAATCCTCCAGAACCTGGCGTGCCGTGGTTGCCACTTGCGCTTCCAGAAACAGACTGCGCAGCGTCATCACGCGGGGCGGCGTGTATTGCTTCTTCCCCAGCATCACGGGATTGCGCCATCTGACGCACCTCGGCCAGGCGGCGGGCGAGCCACGGATGCAGGCACGAACGGCCCGTGCCGCTTGCATTGATCCTGGCATTGCACTATCGTTGGCAACACGCGCGTGTTGCCAACCTTGCACAGGAGATCCTAACGTGTCGCTCAAACTCTACGGCCATCCCTTTTCCTCGTACACGCAAAAGGTGCTGATCGCCCTGTACGAAAACGCCATCCCGTTCGACTTCCTCTGCCTGGCGCCGGACATGCCCGAGCACCTGCAGCAGTGGCTGGCACGCTGGCCGCTGCGCAAATTCCCGCTGCTGGTGGATGGCGAGCGCAACGTCGCCGAGACCAGCATCATCATCGAATACCTGCAACTGGCCCATCCCGGCCCGCTGCGCCTGCTGCCGGACGACGCCATGCAGGCGCTGGACGTGCGCTTTCTCGACCGCTATTTCGACCTGCACGTCATGACACCGGTGCAGCATGCCGTCGGCGCCGCCCTGACTGGCGACCCGGCAAAGGCCGAGGAAGGCCGCGCGTTTGCCGCCGACAAATTGGACCTCGCCTACGCCTGGCTGGAAACCCGCCTGGCCGGCAAGACGTGGGCGACGGGCGAAGACTTTACCCTGGCCGACTGCGCCGCCGCTCCCTCGCTGTTCTATGCGGATTGGACGCAGCCGATTCCCGCCACGCTGCCCCTGCTGCGCGCCTACCGCGCGCGCCTGCTGGCCCGTCCATCGTTCGCCCGCGCGGTGGACGAGGCACGTCCGTACCGCCACCTCTTCCCCCTGGGTGCGCCGCAGCGCGATTGATCCTGTTCAGGCAAACACGGGGCGGAAAAAACTGCGCTCGTAGCTGACGATGCAGCGCGTCTCCTCGGCATAGCGGAAGGCGGCCTGGCATTCGACATCCTGCATCGAATCGCTGCGGTACTGCTCGTACAAGGCCAGGCTGGGGAACGAGAACATGGCCAGGGCCACGTTGCTGGCCCCTTCCGACGGCAAGAAGTAGCCGTGATGCTGGCCGCCGAAGCGCTCGACCAGCGGTATCCACAGCTTGCCGTAGGCTTCGAATTCCCGCAATTTGTACGGGTCGATGATGTAGCGCAAATAACAGGTAATCATGCGGTTTCCTTGTGAATGTTCAACTCCATCAGCATGCCGGATTCCCAGGAGCCGATTGCGGACAATGGCGAGCCGGGCAAAAAGTCCAGCGCGCAAGGATACGTAAATTCTTCCTGCGCCAGGACGCAGAGCCCGGGCCAGCCATACAACAGCAGCTTGCCCTTGCCGATGCGTCCCAGCGCGCTGCCGTCGGGCATCCAGCGCAAGGCGTCGCCCGTGCCGCCGCCCGCCTCCACCGGCACCGTGACCAGCAAGCAGCCATCGGCCAGCGCATATACCGACAGGAACTCCTCTCCGCCCGCGTGATGCAGCACGGCCAGGGACGCTCCGTCCGGCGACGGCGCGCACGACTTCAGTCCTGGCAGCGACAGCACCTTGCGCCCGCCGCCCGCCTGCAGAGGCCAGTCCCATACGCTGCAGTAGTCAGGCGGCTGCAGCTGCCCCTCGTCCACCGATTTGACGCCGTGCAGGACCAGCAAGCGCCGCCCGCCATCGATGGCGCAGACACCGCGCAGCATCTCGCCCGGGTGCTCCTGCATGAAGTGCACCTCGCCCGTCTGCGCATCGCGCACCCGCAGACGGCCATCCCAGCCGCCGTCGGCAAGATACTGCCCGCACGGCGACCACGCGGGACCGCAGCCTTCGCCATCCTTTTTGTTCTGCAAGTTCACCAGCAACTGGCCCGCCTCGGCATCCACCACGGCCAGCTGGCCCGTCGTGCTCTTGATGGCCAGCCGGTTGCCGTCGGGCGAAAATGCCATGCCCGACATATGCGCGATGAATTTGCCGCGCCACAGTTTCTGCCGTGCCGCCACGTCCCACAGGACCAGGTCGCGCCCCAGCACGGCCAGGCGCGTGCCATCGTGCGAAAACCGCACGCCGTAGCTGCAGCCCAGCTTCAGGGGTTTGCGCCTTACCGTCATGGGCGCGCCAGGCGGTACACCACGCTATCGATATCGTAATGGCGTTCCATGCCCACGTACTGCATGCCCAGGCGCGTCATGACCTTGATCGAGGCGGCGTTGTCCGGGTGCGCCACGGCCACCACTTCCGGTGCGCCGACGACGTCGAACGCATGCGCGACGATGGCGGCCGCCGCTTCGCTGGCGTAGCCCTGGCCCCAACCCGTGCGGGCCAGGCGCCAGCCGATTTCAAGGGGGTTGGCCCTGTCGCCGGAGAGGTGCTGCAGGCAGGCCATGCCCACCAGTTCACCGTCATCGAGGCGTATCAGCGCCCACCAGGAATAGCCCCACTCGACCCAGCGGCCCATGGTGCGCGTGATGGCCGCGCGCGTCACCTCTTCGGTCTCGGGCTGGCCCGCGTTCAGGTAGGTCATCACCTCGGGATCGGTGTTGAGCGTGCGCATGCGCTCGTAGTGGCTCTCGTTGATCGGCTCCAGGCGCAGGCGCGCCGTCGTCAGTATGGTCATCGCATTTCCTTGGACGAAAAAAAAGACGATACACGATCGTCTTTTTTTTGCAAGCGCGCACGCAATTACTTGCCTGCTTCGCCCTTCTTGATCCACGCCGCCAGCTGGTGCGGACGCAGGCCGTCGTAGTCTTCGAACGGCTGGTGGATCCACGGATTGTGCGGCAGTTCGTCGAGGAAGTAGTCGGGACGCACGACGGAGCAGCCCTTGAGCCAGATCACGGCCGATTTGACTTCGGTCACGTCAGGGAAGTTTTCCTTCAGGTGACGCGTGACCTTGTCCAGCGTGACGCCCGAATCGGCCAGATCGTCGACCAGCAGGATGCGGCCGGCCAGCGGGCCCTTGGTCATGGTCATGTACTTGGCGATATCGAGGTCGCCGCGCACCGTGCCCGCGTCTTCGCGGTAGGAGCTGGTCGACAGGATGGCCAACGGCAAATCAAAGATGCGCGAGAATACGTCGCCAGGACGCACGCCGCCGCGCGCCAGGCACAATACCTGGTCGAATTTCCAGCCCGATTCGTAGACCTTGAGCGCCAGGCGCTCGATCAGGCGGTGGTATTCTTCCCAGTTGACCCAGAGATGTTGATCGTTCGATTGTGGGGTAGTCATGATAGTGAAATCTTATTATTAGCGTGATTAAAAAAATCCGCCTTGCGGCGGATTGTGTCCAGCAGCTTACTCGAATGGGTGGCGCAGCACGATCGTTTCTTCACGATCCGGACCGGTCGAAACCATGTCCACCGGTACGCCGACCAGTTCTTCGATGCGCTTGATGTAAGCGCGCGCCGTTGCAGGCAGGGCCGCCAGCGATTTCGCGCCGACCGTGCTTTCCGTCCAGCCCGGCATTTCTTCGTACACGGGTACGCAACGGGCGGCTTCTTCAGCGCCCGATGGGAAGATGTCCGTGGCGACGCCGTCGATGGTGTAGCCGGTGCACAGTTTCAGCGTTTCGATACCGTCCAGGACGTCCAGCTTGGTCAGGCACATGCCCGTCACGCCGTTGATCTGCACGGAGCGGCGCAGCAAGGCGGCATCGAACCAGCCGCAGCGGCGGGCACGGCCCGTCACGGTGCCGAATTCATGGCCGACTTGCGCCAGGTGGTGGCCGACGCCCGCATCCGTTGGCAGTTCCGAAGGGAACGGGCCGGAACCGACGCGCGTCGTGTAAGCCTTGGTGATGCCCATGATGTAGTGCAGCATGCCCGGGCCCACGCCCGAACCGGCGGCGGCATTGCCGGCCACGCAGTTCGACGAGGTGACGAACGGATAGGTGCCGTGGTCGACGTCGAGCAGGGAACCCTGCGCGCCTTCGAACAGCAGGTTCGCGCCGGCCTTGTGCGCCTTGTACAGCGCGCTCGACACGTCGGTGACCATCGGACGCAGACGCGGCACATAGGCCAGCGCGTCGTCGAGGGTCTTCTGATAGTCGACTTTCGGCGCCTTCAGGTAGTTTTCCAGCACGAAGTTGTGGTAATCGAGGTTTTCGGCCAGCTTTTCGGCAAAGCGCTTCTCGTTCAGCAGGTCGGCGATACGGATCGCGCGGCGCGCCACTTTGTCTTCGTAGGCCGGGCCGATGCCCTTGCCGGTGGTGCCGATCTTCGCATCGCCACGCTTGGCTTCACGCGCCAGGTCGATCGCGGTGTGGTAAGGCAGGATCACAGGCGCCGCGTCCGACACTTTCAGGCGCGAGGCGACTTCGACGCCGACAGCTTCGAGCTTGTCGATTTCGCGCAGCACGTCCGGCACGGAAACGACCACGCCGTTACCGATGTAGCAGGCGACGCCTGGACGCATGATGCCCGACGGGATCAGCTGCAGTGCGGTTTTGACGCCGCCGATGACCAGCGTGTGGCCTGCATTGTGGCCGCCCTGGAAGCGCACCACGCCTTGGGCGTGATCGGTCAACCAATCGACGATCTTGCCTTTACCTTCATCGCCCCATTGGGTGCCGATGACAACAACGTTCTTTGCCATAATTTTCTTTGACATCACTCAACCTAAGTTTTTAAGAATCCAGCTACTACCATTATCGGCAAGTACCAGCACGCGATCGCACTCGAACTCGTCTTGTTCATTACTGTGACCCGGCATACTCTGGATCACGACCTCGCCCGCCTTGCGCAACTCGGCGATTTTTTCCTTCAATTCTGGCGCGCTGCCCCACGGCGCGCGGATCGAATGCTTCCGTTCCGCGGTCGGCAACAGGCGCGCCAGTTCGCGCAAATCGAGCGAGAAGCCGGTCGCGGGACGTGCCCGGCCGAACGCTTCGCCGACGTGGTCATAACGGCCGCCGCGCGCAACCGCGTTCGGCAAGCCTGGTACATACAGCGCAAACATCGCGCCACTTTCATATTGGTAGCCGCGCAGGTCGGCCAGGTCGATCGCCACTTCGGCGCGGCCCAGGGCGGATCCTGCCAGCGCGGCCAGTTCGGCCAGCGCCTTGAGCACGCCCGGCAGCGGCGGCAGCACTTCGCGCGCACGCGCCAGCACGTCGATGTCGCCGTACAGGTTCGGCAAGGCCAGCAGCGCATCGCGCGTGACGGCATCGTAGGATGCGGTCAGGGCGCGCAGGCCCGGCGCATCTTTCGCGCGCAGCAAGGCGTACAGCGCAGCTTCGTCGCGCACGGCGGCGGCGTCTTGCGCAATGATAGCGCGCAACAGGCCGACGTGCGACAAATCCAGGCGGACCGCATCGAAACCGGCCAGTGCCAGCGAAGCGAGCGCCAGTTCCTGGATCTCGGCATCCGCTTCCAGGCCGGCATGGCCATAGATTTCGGCGCCGATCTGCAGCGGTTCGCGGGTGGCGTGCAGGCCCGACGGACGGGTATGCAGCACGCTGCCGGCGTAGCACAGGCGGGTGACGGTGGCACGGTTGAGCAGGTGCGCGTCGATGCGCGCCACTTGCGTCGTCATGTCGGCGCGCAGGCCGAGCATGCGGCCCGACAGCTGGTCGACCAGTTTGAACGTGCGCAGGTCGGTATCCTTGCCAGCGCCGGTCATCAGCGATTCCAGATACTCGAGCAGCGGCGGCATCACCAGTTCATATCCGTACAGACGGAAATTATCCAGCATGAGGCGGCGCAGCTCTTCGATCTTGCGCGCTTCCGACGGCAGAACATCGGCAATATTTTCGGGCAAAAGCCAATTCGGCATGAGGGAGCGAGATACGGAAGAAAGTTGAAAAAATGCATCAAGCGAGGCAGCGGCGGGCGCGCCAGGCAAGAGGCCGAACCTGATATTTTACGCGAAAACACGGGCCTTTAGGGATAAGTTGTCCGAAACGCTGCCGCACAGCCCCAAAAACACCGCATTTTACGCCTTCCCGCAACAACTAAACGGGCACAAAAAAACGGGGCCGGCATCGATGCCGGCCCCGCTGCTGCCGCACCCGTCCTTGCGGCCGGGCGCAGTGTCGATGCTGCCTTACTTCTTGGCCGGACCGGCTGCGCCGCCGCCCTTGAAGTACTTGAAGAATTCCGAGCTCGGATCGACCACCATCACGTCGCCCTTGTCCTTGAACGTGGCGCGGTAGGCTTCCAGGCTGCGGTAGAACTTGTAGAACTCGGGATTCTTGCCAAACGCTTCAGCATAGATCTGCGATGCCTTGGCGTCGCCCTCGCCGCGGATCTTCTCGGCTTCGCGGTACGCTTCGGCCAGGATCACCGTGCGCTGCTTGTCGGCGTCGGCGCGGATTTTCTCGGAGTCGGCCGAACCGGTCGAACGCAGCTCATTGGCCACGCGCACGCGCTCGGACTTCATGCGCTCGTACACGGAGTTGTTGATCTGCTCGACGTAGTCGACGCGCTTCAGGCGCACGTCGACGATTTCCACACCGATGGCCTTGGCTTCCGCCGAGACCTTCGCCAGGATCGCTTCCATCACCTTGCCGCGCTGGCCCGAGATCACTTCGCGCACGGTGCGCTTGGTGATTTCATCGTTCAGCGCCGCCTTGACGATTTGCGACATGCGGTTGCGGGCCGGCTTTTCATCGCCGCCAAAGCTGCGGAAATACAGCCGTGGATCGGCGATGCGCCATTTCACATACGCGTCGACGAGGATGTTCTTCTTCTCGGCCGTGATGAAGCGCTCCGGTTCCGGCGTGTCCAGGGTCAGGATGCGCTTGTCCAGGTACAGCACGTTCTGGAACGGCGGCGGCAGCTTGAAATACAGGCCCGGCGTGCTGATGACTTCCTTGACTTCGCCGAGGGCGAAGACGACCGCATACTTACGCTGGTCGACCACGAACACGGTCGAGGACAAGAGCATGATCGCGATAAAGCCCGCGATCAGGGCGGCTACGATACGGTTCATTAGCGGCTCTCCCGTTCACGCGAAGAGCGGCTGTCGCGGCGCTGATTGACTTCAACTGTCTGCATGGCTTCCTGTGGCAAAACGGTGTTGGCTGCGGGTGTCGCGGCAGCACGGGCGGCGGCAGCGGCGGCATCGGTGGCGGCCGTCTGGGCGATCAGCTTGTCGAGCGGCAGGTACAGCAGATTGCTGCCCGTCTTCGCGTCGACCATGACCTTGCTGGCACTGCTGAACACTTGCTGCATCGTTTCGAGGTACATGCGGTCGCGCGTGACAACCGGCGCCTTCTGATACTCGACCAGCACCTGCTTGAAGCGCGACGCGTTACCGGCGGCGTTCTCGGTCACCATCGCGCTGTACGCGGCGGCTTCCTCCATCAGGCGGAAGGCTGCGCCGCGGGCTTTCGGAATGACGTCGTTGGCGTAGGCCTGGCCTTCATTCTTCTGGCGTTCGCGGTCCTGGCCTGCCTTGACGGCGTCGTCGAAGGCGGCTTGCACCTGCTCCGGCGGCTGCACGGCCTGCATCGTCACGTTGGTGATGACGGCGCCGACCTTGTAGCGGTCGAGGATCTGCTGCATCAGCTGCTGCGTATCGTAGGCGACCTTTTCGCGGCCTTCGTACAAGACGAAGTCCATCTTGCTGCGGCCGACCACTTCGCGGATCGCCGTTTCGGCGACCTGGCGCAGGGTGTCTTCCTGGTCGCGCGTGTTGAACAGCCACGCGACGGGATCTTTCAGGGTGTATTGCACCGCGAACTGGATGTCGATGATGTTTTCATCGTCCGTCAGCATCAGCGACTCGCTGGCCTGCTTGTTGCGCAGCGACTGGCGGTAACCCACTTCCACCGTGCGCACCTGCGACACGTTGACGGTTTCGTCGGTCTGGAACGGGTACGGCCAGCGCCAGTTGAAACCGGCCGGCGTGGTGTGGCTGTACTTGCCGAACGTGAGCACGACGCCGTTCTGGCCCTCTTGCACGATAAAGGCGCCGCTGGCGAGCCAGATGAAGACGGCGATCACGCCAACGACGCCGGCGGTGATGCCGGCACCCTTCATGTCGGGACGCGGGCCGCTGCCGCCACCGTTGTTATTGCCGCCGTTGTCGGGACGGTTCTTCTGTCCGAAAAAGGCGTTCAGGCGCTGATTGAAATCGCGCCACAACTGATCGAGGTCCGGCGGACCTTCGCCGGGCTTTTTGCCTTCTTGGGCTTTCTTGCCGTCGTCCTTGCGATTGCCCCAGCGGGGATCGTTCAGGGACAACTTCAAGCCTGTTTTTTTGAGTAGGGAGACAAGCATAACTATCGTGTTCCGACTTGGGAGTGGGTGGAAATCCTATCGTCCTCGCCAGGCTCTTCGTCCTGGTCCGGGGCGGCGCCATCGTGCTGGTCGTACTGACCGTCAAACTGATCTTCCTGCGGTGCTTCGTCGTTCTGATACAGGTGCGCCGAACGGGGCGCCTTCCTGGCCATTTCGACGATCGCATCGCGCAACAGGTCGAGCCCGCTGCCCTTCTGCGCACTGACGAACACGCGACTGATCGTAGCATATTCGTCGCGCTCCACCGAAGGCTCCAGCCCGGCCGCATCGATCTTGTTCCACACGAGGATTTGCGGAATATGATCGGCGCCGATCTCTTTCAAGACCAGGTTGACCTGCTCGATCTGTTCCATGCGCACCGGCGACGCGGCGTCGACGACATGCAGCAGCAGATCGGCATGGATGGTTTCTTCGAGCGTGGCGCGGAAGGCGGCCACCAGCTGGTGCGGCAATTCGCGCACGAAGCCGACCGTGTCGGAGATCACCACATTGCCCACTTCCTGGCCCAGGTAAACCCGGCGCGAGGTGGTGTCGAGGGTGGCGAACAACTGGTCGGCCACATACACGCCGGCCTTGGTCACGGCATTGAACAGCGTCGACTTGCCGGCATTGGTATAGCCGACGAGGGACACGGAGAATGTGTGATTGCGGCCGCGTGCGCGGCGCTGCGTTTCGCGCTGCTTGTGCAGCTTTTCCAGGCGCGCGCGCAAGGCCTTGACGCGGTCGCCGATCAGCCGGCGGTCGGTCTCGAGCTGCGTCTCGCCGGGACCGCGCAAGCCGATACCGCCCTTTTGCCGTTCCAGGTGAGTCCAGCCGCGGATCAGGCGCGTGGCCAGATGCTGCAGCTGGGCCAGCTCGACTTGCAGCTTGCCCTCGTGGCTCTTGGCGCGCTGCGCGAAGATGTCGAGGATCAGGCTGGTACGGTCGAGCACGCGCACATTCAGGCGCTTTTCCAGATTGCGCTGCTGGGCGGGCGAGAGGGCGTGATTGAAGATGACGATTTCCAGGCCATCGTTGACGACGACGTCGCCAATTTCATCGGCCTTGCCGCTGCCGACGAAATACGCGGAATCGGGACTGGAACGCTTGGCCGTGATGGTGGAAATCGGGTCCGCGCCAGCCGAACGCGACAACAGCATGAGTTCCTCCATGCTGGCGGCGAAGTCGCTGTGACCGAAGTCAACCCCGACTAGTGCCGCGCGCATGATGGCATCTGATGAGTTGCGGCGAACGCCGACGCCGATGCAAACGCATCAGCGCCGCTGGCGCGGACGGGGGCGATGGAGGGTGAAAGGCGCTGGGCCGTCAAGCTCAACGCTTTACTCCGCTTCAGATTCAATATTGAGATTGACGGCACGGGCCGGCACCACTGTCGAGATGGCATGCTTGTACACCATCTGTGTCACCGTATTGCGCAGCAATACGACATATTGATCGAACGATTCGATATGGCCCTGCAATTTAATGCCATTGACCAGGTAGATCGAGACAGGAACATGCTCTTTGCGTAATGCATTGAGGAATGGGTCTTGTAACAGTTGCCCTTTGTTGCTCATAACAGCTCCGTTGTTTATGTTGTTGTGTAAGAATTGGAGGCGACTCGCTTGATTTCAAGTGCTCTCACACCTTTCAAAGAAAGAAAGATGCGTCATAGCTACTGTAACCTGTTTTCGCGATCGCTGTCGCGCATGGCGCATTAACACTTTATTATTTCCGTGCAAAAGCCATTGAATTGGCTATCGGCGCCGCATTATCTCTGCGGCGCCTTAATATGCACTTAATTTTACTTGCTTGGCGTGCGTGCAAACGGATTTTTACCCGTGCGCAGTTCAATGCGCAACGGCGTGCCGACCAGGGCAAACGTATCGCGGAAATGTTTTTCCAGATAACGCTTGTACGGATCGCCAACGGCGTCGAGCGCATTGCCGTGAATAACGATCACAGGCGGGTTCATGCCGCCCTGGTGGGCATAGCGCAGCTTCGGACGAATCGAGCCCTTGCGGCGCGGTTCCTGCTTCTCCACGGCCTCGATCAGGGCGCGCGTCAGCTTCGGCGTCGACAGGTCGCACATGGCGGCCGCATAAGCGGCGTTAAGCGACTTCATCAATGGACCGATGTTGGTACCCTTCAGCGCCGAAATGAAATGCATCTGCGCGAACGAGAGGAAATCGAGCTTGCGGTCGATATCGATCTTGATTTCATCGCGCTGGTGCGATTGCAGTCCATCCCATTTATTCACGGCCACCACCAGCGCGCGGCCCGATTCCAGGATAAAGCCGGCGATATGCGCGTCCTGCTCCGAAATATCCTGCTGCGCGTCGAGCATCAGCACGACCACGTTGGCTTCGGAAATCGACTGCAGCGTTTTCACCACCGAGAATTTCTCGATCGCTTCAAACACCTTGCCGCGGCGGCGGATACCGGCCGTGTCGATCAAGGTGTATTGCTGGCCGTCGCGCTCGAACGGGATTTCGATCGAATCGCGCGTCGTGCCCGGCATGTCGAAGGCGATCACGCGCTCTTCGCCCAGCAAGGTGTTGATCAAGGTCGACTTGCCCACGTTCGGACGGCCGACGAGGGCGATCTTGATGCCCCGGTCGGTCTTTTCCAGCTCTTCAGGCTCGTCCGGACGCTGCGCGAACGCCAGGTCCAGCATCACTTCGACGAGGTCGTTGACGCCGTCGCCGTGCGCCGACGAGATCGCATACGGATCACCCATGCCCAATTCATAGAATTCGGACACGACGGCCGTGTAGCGCATGCCTTCGCTTTTGTTGACCACCAGCAAGACCGGGCGGCCGCTCTTGCGCAGGAAGTCGACGATGGTCTTGTCATGCGGAGTCAGGCCTTGACGGCCGTCCACGATGAACACCACCACGTCGGCCTCGGCCACGGCCTGCTTGGTCTGCAGTGCCATCTGGTGCATGATGCCTTCCTTGGCGACGGGTTCGAAACCACCCGTATCGATGACCAGGAAGGGACGTTCGCCGACACGGCCTTCGCCATAGTGACGATCGCGCGTCAACCCAGGCAAATCCGCCACCAGCGCATCGCGCGAGCGGGTCAGACGATTGAATAAAGTCGATTTCCCAACATTGGGTCGACCTACTAGTGCAATTACCGGCTTCATTGTATTACTCGACCGCGAGAGCGGTCACTGTCCCTGATTGGGTTTGAAAAATCAAATTCGAACCGGCAACGACGGGAGCCGAAACAATCGGGCTACCGTCGGTGCTGACACGACCTATTAATGCGCCATCTTCCCGTGACAGGAAGTGGATATAACCTTGATAGTCGCCGACGGCGACGCTGCGGCCGTAGGAGGCCGGCGTCGACAGGCGGCGGCGCGCCAGCGCCTCATTCTTCCAGGCGCTCTGGCCGCCTTCGCGGCTGAACGCCACCACGGCGCCCTGGTCATCGGCAACAAACACGAAACGCTGGTCGACGGCCACGCCCACATCGGACGAGATCGGCTTGGTCCAGCGCGGCACGCCCGTGACGGCATCGAAGCAGCCCGCCTTGCCCTGGTACGTGACGGCGCACACTTCGCCTTCGAACACCACCGGCGTGCCGGCGATGTCGGAGACGCGCTCCAGTTCGGTGGCGCCGCGCGGTTCGCTGACGACGATCTCCCAGCGTACCACACCGGTCGCCGCCGTCAGAGCCAGCAGCTTGCCGCCCGGCTGGGCCACGTAGATGTTCGCGCCGCCCAGCACCATGCCCGGCGCATTGCGCAAGGTCAGTGCCGGCGTGGCGCGCTGCACCGTCCACTTGCGTTCGCCCGTCTTGGCGTCGAAGCCGACGATGCGGTTGTCCACGCTGCGCACGACGACCACGCCCTGCCCCACGACGGGCGCCGTCAATACTTCGCTGGACGCCTGCGCCTTCCACAGCTGTTTGCCATCGGCATCAAACGCCAGCACGGCGCCCTTGGCGGCGCCTACGGCGACGACCGTGCCATCGCTGCCGGCGCCGGAGGTGATGTCGCTGCCAGCCTTGATGCGCCACGTTTCACGGCCGCTGGCCGCATCCAGGCGCGCCAGCGCGCCATCGGCGCTGACCACGTACAGGCTGCTGCCAGCGAGCGCAGGCGTAAACGCGTACACGCCGGCCTTGCCGATCGAATACTTCCAGGCGTCGCGCACGGCAATGCTCGATTTTAACTCGACCAGCTTGGCCGGTTCGGCTTTCGGATCTTTCGAGGCGAACGGATTCCAGGACGAGCAACCGGCCATCAGGGCCAACAGACTTGCAGCTACCAGCTTTTCAGTGACACGCATAAGTGTTATCCAACCTTTTTCTTGTACTTGTAAGGGCAAGGCAGGCGGCGCAAACGCCGCGCGGCCGCACCATCAGTGTTCCTGTCAGGCGGCGGCCTTGTCAGCCTTGGCCTTGTCTTCCGGTACCGTACCGCCGATCGCTTCCAGTTTGACCTGGATCAGTTGACGGCCTGGATTGTTCTTGTCCGTCGCGGCTATTGCGGCCAGGTAGGCCGTGCGGGCATCGGCCAGCTTGTTTTGCGCCACCAGGATATCGCCCTTGCGGTCGGCCACGGCGCCGGCAAATTGCGCCACGGTGGCCGTCGCCAGCACCTTCAATGCTTCATCGTAGGCTTTTTCGTCCAGCAGGACGCCTGCCAGGCGCAGCTTGGCGATGGCCTTGTACTCTTCCGTACCGTGCTCGGCCACCCATTGCAGCTGGGTCTTCGCCGTTTTCAGGTCGTTCGCGTCGAACGCCACCTTGGCCGCGGCCAGGGCGCTCATCTGCGCATATGCCGTGCCGCTGAAACGCGACTGCATGTCGCCGGCCGCGCGCATCACCTTGGCCGTGTCCTTGGCGGCGATGGCGTTTTGCAGTTCGTCGTACAACTGGCCCGCTTGCGCAGCCTGCGTGCGCTGGTAGTACTGCCAGCCAGCCCAGCCGCTGTAGCCGGCCAGCGCCACGATCAGGACCCAGGAGGTCAGATTGCCATTGCGCTGCCACCAGGCCTTGAGGGTTGCCAGTTGTTCTTGTTCTTCGTGATCGTATGCCATGGGTCGTCAGTTTGAATGAGTAGTTGATCGAGGGTAGTACGGTCTTGCTGCAAATTAATGGTGGTGATGCACGTGGCCGCCAGGACCGTGGTCGTGGCCGCAATCGTGGTCGCCGATGATCTGGTCCACCACGTAATCGACGACATCGTCGAACGGCACCGTGTTCTGCTGCGCGCCGGCATCGGCTTCGCGCATGGCTTTCACCGTCGCGACATTGTTGGCGATTTCATCGTCGCCCAGGATCACGGCAAACGCCGCGCCGCTGGCGTCGGCCTTTTTCATTTGCGTCTTGAAGCTGCCGCCACCGTTGCTCGCTGCGCAATGTAGCACAACGTCCAGGCCCGCATCGCGAATCCGCTCGGCCAGCACGAAGGCTTGCAAGCCTGCCTGCTCGCCCTGGTGCACCAGGTAGACGTCGCACTGGGCCGGCTGTTCAGGCTCGGCCGCGTCCTTCATCAGCAGCACCAGGCGCTCGACGCCCATGCCGAAACCGACGGCGGGCGTCGATTTGCCGCCGAACATTTCCACCATGCCGTCATAACGGCCGCCGGCGCAGACCGTGCCTTGCGCGCCCAGCTTGTCGCTGACCCACTCGAACACCGTGCGGTTGTAGTAATCGAGGCCGCGCACCAGGCGCGGGTTGATGGTGAACGGGATATTATTGTGGTTCAATATCTTCTGCACGCCGTGGAAGTGGGCCAGCGATTCCTCGCCCAGGTAGTCCAGCAGCTTCGGCGCGCCATTGACCAGGTCCTGCATGGCAGGGTTCTTGGTATCGAGGATGCGCAGCGGATTGCTGTGCAGGCGGCGCTTGGCTTCTTCGTCGAGCAGCTCGCTGTGGCTTTCCAGGTAGGCGATCAGGTCGGCGCGGTGGCGCAGGCGCTCGGCCGCGTCGCCGATCGAGTTCAGCTCCAGGCGGATGCCTTCCAGGCCCAGGTCGTCCCACAGGCGGCGCGACAGCATGATGATCTCGGCGTCGATATCCGGGCCCGTGAAACCGATGGCTTCCACGCCGAACTGGTGGAACTGGCGGTAGCGGCCTTTTTGCGGGCGCTCGTGGCGGAACATCTGGCCCTTGTACCACAGGCGTTTCGGGCCTTCGTAGACGAGGTTGTGCTCGACGACGGCGCGCACCACGCCGGCCGTGCCTTCAGGGCGCAGGGTCAGGTTGTCGCCGTTCATCGAATCGGTGAACGAATACATTTCCTTTTCCACGATATCGGTCACGGCGCCGATGGCGCGCGCGAACAATTTCGTCTCTTCCACGATCGGCGTGCGGATCTGCTGGAAACCGTAGCTTTGCAGCACGGATTGCGCCGTGTTTTCAAACAATTCCCACAGGGGGGCGTCGGCGGGCAGGATATCGTTCATGCCTTTGACGGCGGTGATTTTATCGAGCTTTTTATTTTCGGACATAGTGTTCTTCTTTGCTTTAACTTGATTGTCGGATTACGCGCGTAGCGCTAATCCGACCTACGCTGCTGCGCCGTAATGGCTTTTAACATAATTGAGGACGATGTCCTGGAATTCCTCGACGATGCGTTCGCCGCGCAGGGTGACGACTTTTTCGCCGTCGACAAACACGGGGGCGGCTGGCGACTCGCCCGTGCCGGGCAGGCTGATGCCGATGTTCGCATGCTTCGATTCGCCGGGACCGTTGACGATGCAGCCCATGACGGCCACGTTCATCGCTTCCACGCCCGGATACGATTTCTTCCACTCCGGCATCTGCTCGCGCAGATACGTCTGGATGTTGTCGGCCAGCTCCTGGAAGGTGGTCGACGTCGTGCGGCCACAGCCGGGACAGGCGATGACCATGGGCGCGAACTTGCGCAAGCCCATGGTTTGCAGGATTTCCTGGCCGACGATGACTTCGCGCGTGCGGTCGCCGCCCGGTTCGGGCGTGAGCGAAATGCGGATGGTGTCGCCGATGCCTTCCTGCAGCAGCACGGCCAGGGCCGCCGTCGAAGCGACGATGCCCTTGCTGCCCATGCCCGCTTCCGTCAGGCCCAGGTGCAGCGGATAGTCGCAGCGCTGCGCCAGTTCGCGGTACACGGCGATCAGATCCTGCACACCCGAGACCTTGCACGACAGAATGATCTTGTCGCGGCCCAGGCCCAGTTCTTCGGCGCGCACGGCGTTTTCAATCGCCGACGTCACCAGCGCCTCGTACATGACGGCTTGCGCCGGCCATGGCTCGGCGCGGCCCGCGTTTTCATCCATGATGCGCGCCAGCAAGGCTTGATCGAGGCTGCCCCAGTTCACGCCGATGCGCACCGGCTTGTCGTAGCGGCACGCCGCTTCGATCATTTGCGCGAATTGCGTATCGCGCTTGGCGCCCTTGCCCACGTTGCCCGGATTGATGCGGTACTTCGACAGCGCGCGCGCGCAATCGGGGTAGTCGTTGAGCAGGGTATGGCCGTTATAGTGAAAATCGCCCACCAGCGGCACGTCGATGTCCATCTTGTCTAACTGCTCGCGGATGTAGGGCACGGCCGCGGCCGCTTCCGGACGGTCCACCGTCAGGCGCACCAGCTCCGACCCGGCACGCGCCAGTTCCTTGATCTGGATCGCCGTGCCGATGGCATCGGCCGTATCCGTGTTCGTCATCGACTGCACCACCACGGGGGCGTCGCCGCCCACCCAGATCTGGCGCTGGCCGTGCGCGATCAGCACCTTGCGGCTGTCGCGGCGGCCGGATGGGCCGGAGCCGATCGCTGTTTTCGAGGTAGCCATAATATTATCTTCTGAGTTTGCTTGAACGATTACTGCAATTATTTGATGCTGACACGGGAAATCGTGCCACCGGCCACGGTCGGCAGATCCAGCTTGGCGCCGCGCAAGGTTGCCTGCACGACACCCGGCTTGCCCACCACCAAAGTGGCCGGACCCGTGATATCGAACGTTTCCGTGCTGCCCGCCTTGACCATGCGCGAAATCAGCGGAGAAGCGCCGGGACGGCGGATCTCGACCCAGGAATCCTGCTCCACCTTCAGCACCAGCGCATTCGCGCCCACGGCAGCGGCAGCGGCAGCGGCGGGCGGCGTGACGGCGGCCGTCGCCGCTGTCGCCGGAGCTGGAACGGCGGCTGACGGCACTGCGGCGGCGGCCGGCGCCGAAGCGGCGGTAGCGGCAGGCGCCCCCGTCTGCGTATCGTTGCCTGGCGGCGGCGGCACGGAAATCAGCGGCACGGACGGCGACTGCACGGGCGTCAAGTCCTGGCCCGGCTTGATCAGGGTCGTTTCCACGGGGCCTACTTCCGCATGCGCCGTTTCCTTCTCGGCGTGCGAGGACAGCAGGCTGGCCGGCACATAGCCAAGTTTATAGGCGCCAAAGGCGGCTGCCACGACGACGGCCACGGCACCGGCGATCCAGAGCGGAGTCTGGTTCGACGAACGCTGCGTCATCGACGGGAAGCGCGATTCGGAAAACGTGGCGGAAATCTCGCGCCGCACGGGCGCGGCCGGGTCTTGCGCCGGCGCCGGATGGACTTCGATCATGGCCACCAGCGGCGCCGCGTCGAGACGCACCACCTTGGCATAGGCGCGCACGAAACCGCGCACCACGGCCACGTTCGGCAAGGCCGCCATGTCGCCCTCTTCCAGCGCGATCACCTGGCGCGGCGCCAGCTTGAGCTGGTCGGCCACCTGTTCCACGGGCCAGCCCAGCGCTTCGCGCTGCGCCTTTAATTGTGCACCTGCCAACGCAAGATTGCCCTGGGGCTGCTGCTGAGGCGTTTCTGCCCACTCTGAATTCATTGGTATCCCTGTCTCACTCATCAAACGCCCCATTTTGATAAGCAGCATATTCGGGGGAGCCGGAATGGTGGTTGCGCAAATGCGCACCCAGGCCAGCTTCCGCACCCGCATCCCCGAGCTTATGCTGCACCTTGATCCCGAGCCACAGCACATCGGCCGTCTGGCTCTCCATTGTCGCTACTTTACCGAGCCGCTCAAGGTAATGAGCCGCTTGCCGGTAGTCTTGCTGTTGGTAATACACGCGCACCAGGCCGGCATACGTGATTGCCGCGCCAGGTGCGATGCGCTCCGCCTTGAGCCAGTAGTCAGCGGCGCGCGGGTAATCTTTCATGACCAGGCTACACGCCGCAGCATTATGCAGCGCCAGTTCAGGCGTGCCATAGGCGACATCTTGCAATGCGGCATCGAAATACGCCAGCGACTGCGCCGCGCGCCCGGTCTGGCACAGAAACTGGCCATAATTATTGCTCAACTCGGGATTGTGGGGCGCGAGGCGCAATGCGTAAAGAAAATCTTTTTCAGCAGCCCCAGGTTGGCGCAGGGCGGCAAGAATCAGGGCCCGCATGCCGCGCGCCTGGACATTGTCCGGCACCAGCTGCACCGCCTGCTCTGCTTCGGCCAACGCCACCACAAACTGGTCTTGCATATAATAGGCGCTGGCCAACTGCAAGCGCAAGGCGGCGCGCTGCTCGACAGATGCAGCTTGCTCCTTGTCCGCGGTGGAAGCACAGCCGACCAGCAGCACAGCCAGGCAAACAGCGGCCACAGCGAGCGAGCGTTGGTAAGCCATGCCTTCCCTCATCAGGAGCGGATCTCCACGATCTTGCCGAAATTGGCGCCAAATTTCTGTTGATACTCAGTCATCTTTTCCATCCGTTCCTGCACCCGCGTGCGGTCCTTGACTTCGCCGGCCAGCTGGCCGCAGGCCGCATCGATATCGTCGCCGCGCGTCTTGCGCACGGTGGTGATGATGCCGCCATCCATCAGTACCTGGGCAAAGGCCTTGATGCGCGGGTTTTTCGAGCGGAACAGGCCCGACTCGGGGAAGGGATTGAACGGGATCAGGTTGAACTTGCAGTTCACGCCGAACTCGCGGTCTTGCACCAGCGCCAGCAGTTCGCGCGCGTGCTCGTCGCTGTCGTTGACGCCGTCGAGCATGCAGTACTCGAAGGTGATGAAATCGCGCGGGGCGAATTCCAGGTAGCGCTTGCACGCCGCCATCAGTTCCTTCAGCGGGTATTTCTTGTTCAGTGGAATCAAACCGTCGCGCAAGGCATCGTTCGAGGCGTGCAGCGAGACAGCCAGGGCCACCGGCACTTCCTGCGACAGCTTGTCCATCATCGGCACCACGCCCGACGTCGACAGGGTCACGCGGCGGCGCGACAGGCCGTAGGCGTTGTCGTCGAGCATCAATTTCAGGGCCGTGACGGTCGGCTCAAAGTTCAGCAGGGGCTCGCCCATGCCCATCATCACGACGTTGGTGATCTGGCGCTCGCCTTTCGGGCCCGGTTCGATGCCCTTGGTGCGGCGCAATTCGAATTCCGCCATCCACAGCTGGCCGATGATTTCGCCGACGCTGAGGTTGCGGTTGAAGCCTTGCTTGCCCGTCGAGCAGAAACGGCAGTTCACGGCGCAGCCGGCCTGGGTCGAGATGCACAGGGTGCCGCGGTTTTCTTCCGGGATGAACACGGTTTCCACGGCATTGCCATTGCCTACGTCGACCAGCCACTTGCGCGTGCCGTCCGTCGACGTGTGGTCGCTGATGATGGCCGGGGCGCGCACTTCGGCGCGCGTGGCCAGCTTGTCGCGCAGCGACTTGGCCAGGTCCGTCATGGCGTCGAAGTCGGAGGCGCCGAACTGGTGTATCCAACGTTGCAATTGTTTCGCACGAAACGGTTTCTCTCCCAACTCGGCGCAGTAGGCGATGAGTTGCGCGGGATCGAGGTCCAGCAAGTTGGTGAGGGTCGTCGTATTCATGATCTTGTCTATTCTAAAAATCCGTCCCCGCGCGCATCAGGGGCAAAGCACCACAGCGCAGCGGGAACAGGGGGTGATAAGTTATTTCACAGATAACGCCAGGAAATAACGTTATCTAAGGCAATTAAGCCTTCAGTTCTGGGAAGAAGTAAGCGATTTCCACTTTAGCAGCTTCGACAGCGTCGGAACCGTGTACGGCGTTAGCGTCGATCGAATCGGCGAAATCGGCGCGGATCGTGCCTTTTTCTGCTTTCTTCGGATCGGTCGCGCCCATCAGGTCACGGTGGGCCAGAACGGCGTTTTCGCCTTCCAGGGCTTGGATCATGACTGGACCGGAAACCATGAAGTCGACCAGGTCTTTGAAGAAACCGCGCTCTTTGTGCGCTGCGTAGAAGCCTTCAGCTTGTTCGCGCGACAGTTGGGTCATGCGTGCTGCAACGATTTTCAGGCCAGCGTTTTCAAAACGGGTGTAGATTTGACCGATTACGTTTTTTGCAACTGCGTCTGGTTTGATGATCGACAGGGTGCGTTCGATTGCCATGTGTGAAAACTCCAATAAAAAGAAAGGTTTAAAACGGTAAATTGATAACTCAATCAACCTTTGATTTTACCATACTCCACCCCATATCACCCAGACAGGCAGGTGGGCATCTTCCGCCCTTGCCTGAGTTTAATGAAATCTTAAGCTGGTTTTTTTGTAAAAACCGGGGTCCATGCTATCCTTGGGCAAAGTAGTAATTTGAATTGACAACACGGAGGCACTATGAATCAGAACATGCAACGCACCTTTGACCTGTCGGGGGGCATGCAGCAAGTCCGCCACCAGGTCTTGCGCAACACTTACTGGCTGCTGGCACTGTCCATGATACCGACCGTGCTGGGCGCCTTCATCGGCGTGCAAATGCATTTGCCGATGCTGACCGGCGGCATGGGCTTCATCATCTTCATGGCCGTCGCTTTCGGCTTCATGTACGCGATCGAGAAAACCAAGAACTCGGGCCTCGGCGTCGCCGTCCTGCTGGGCTTTACCTTCTTCATGGGCCTGATGCTCACGCCTATCCTGACGCGCACGCTCGGCTACTCGAACGGCGGCATGCTGATCATGACGGCATTCGGCGGCACGGCCACCATCCTGGCCGTGATGGCGACGATCGCCACGGTGTCGAAGCGCGACTTCTCGGCCATGGGCAAATGGCTGTTCGCCGGCGTGATCGTGCTGATCCTGGCATCGGTGGCGAACATCTTCCTGGGCCTGTCGGCACTGTCGATCGTGATCTCCATGGTCGCCATCGCCATCTTCTCGGCCTACATCCTGTATGACGTGCAGCAAATCATCAACGGCGGCGAGACCAACTACATCTCGGCCACCCTGCGCATCTACCTGGACGTGTACAACATCTTCACCAGCCTGCTCTCCCTTCTGGGCTTCGCTGGCGGCAGCCGCGACTAAGCGCTAACGCAAAAACGCCCAGGGCGGCGTTGCAGTGCCTCGCCGTACTAGTCGTACTGTCTTCGGCACCGCGCCTTGCCCTGAACGTTTTATGCGCTGCGCTTATGCGCCAGAGCATGAAAATAAAAGCCGACCCGCGGGTCGGCTTTTTTACGTCTGTTTAAATTACTTGATCTTCTCCGCCACCTCGAGCAGGCAGGCGCGGGCGCGGTCCAGGGTCGGGTTGTCGCGCTGGGCCGCATACACGGCGTAGGCGGAATGGGAGAATTCGGGCGCGTCGCGCACGCGGTACAAGAGGCCCGCATCGAGATACGGCTGCGCGCTGCCGATGCGAAAGTAGCTGGCGCCGCCCACTTCCAGCAGGTACACGAGGGCCAGCGGCCCCAGGGAAATGGAGATGGGCGGGCTGCTCAGTTCAGGATACGCCGCCTGGTGATTGGCCGCGAAGCTGGGTCCCCAGTCGACATACACATAGGTATCGGCATGCATCTGCCCGTCGGCACGCGTGGTGACCATCACCAGCTTTTCCTCGGCCAGCAGTTCGCTGGCCAGGCCAGGGCGCTGCGGCGGGTTGTACAGCACGGCCAGGTCGAGCGAGCCGTCATGCACGGCGTCGAGCAGACGCGCGGGACTGTCGACCTCCGCGCGCAAGGCGATCTCGGGGCAGTCGCGGCTCATGCGTATCAGCCAGTCGCCGAGCAGCGGTTGCCACAAACTCAGTTCGCAGCCGATGCTGACGGCGTCGTCGCGCCCCGGCGGCAAAGCCACCTGATGGCGCGCCCGCTCCCACACCTGCACCATGGTGGCCGCGTGGCGCATGAAGCGCTCGCCGGCCGACGTCAGGCGCGCGCCCGCCTTGTTGCGCACGAACAGCTGGCGCCCCAGCTGCTGCTCCAGGGTGCGGATGCGGGCGCTGACGGCCGTCTGCGTCACGTGCATGCGTTCGGCCGCCATGATGAAGCTGCCGCAGGAAGCCACTTCGAGGAAGGTACGCGCTTGATTGATATCCATCAAGCCATGATATCAGCTGACGCGCATCTCAACTGACACGCTCGTAGCCACCCAATACGCCCTGCTTCGACAGGACCCACTGCCACAACTGCAGGTCGCGCGCGCGGAAGGCGCCCGCGCAGGACAGCAAATAGTAGGACCACATGCGGTGGAAGCGCTCGCCCAGCTGGGCCGCAAACTGCGGCCAGGCCTGCTCAAAGTTCGCGTGCCAGGCCATCAGGGTCTTGTCGTAGTCGGCGCCGAAGTTGTGCAAGTCCTCGGCGACAAACAGATCATCGATGGCGTCGCCGATCTGGCCGATGGAGGGCAAGTCGCCATTCGGGAAGATGTATTTGTCGATCCACGGATCGCACGCGGAATCGCGCTTGTTCTTGCCGATCGTGTGCAGCAGGAACAGGCCGTCGTCTTCCAGGCAGCGGTGCGCCACCTCCATGAAGGTGCGGTGATTCTTGTGTCCCACATGCTCGAACATGCCGATGCTGACGATGCGGTCGAATTTTTCATTGGTGTCACGGTAATCCTGCAGGCGGAAGTCCAGGTTTTCTCCGCCCGGCATGCCGCGCGCGTAGGCGACCTGCTCTTGCGAAATCGTCACGCCCACGCACTGCACCCCGTATTTTTCCGCCGCATAACGCATGAAACTGCCCCAGCCGCAGCCGATGTCGAGCACGCGCATGCCCGGTTCCAGCCTGAGCTTGCGGCAGATCAGATCGAGCTTGGCTTCCTGCGCCTCGGCCAGGTTGTTGGCGTCCTTCCAGTAGCCGCAGGTATAGGTCATGCGCGGATCGAGCATGGCCGCATAGAAGGCGTTGCCCAGGTCATAGTGCTCCTTGCCCACCATCCACGCGCGGCGCTCCGTCTGCAGGTTGAACAGGCGCGCGTACAGCGCATGGAAAGCCAGGCGCATGGGGCGCACGTCGTCGGCCACCCTGGCGCGCAGCAGATGGCAAAAGAATTCGTCGAGCTGCTGCGCATCCCAGTCGCCATCCATGTAGGCCTCGCCCAGGCCCAGGTTGCCGCTGGCGAAAGCCCGTTCCGGCACGCCCGGTTTGCGCAGCTGCATGTCCCAGGCGGCGCGGCCATTCAAGCGGATATCGGCGCGGGCCAGCAATTCGGCCGCTTCGCGGGTCAGCCGCGTGTCGAGCTGGAGTTCGCTACTACCTGCCGGTGCTTGCTGTAACTGTGTCATTTGCTGCGTGTTCATGCCCTGCCGCCTCCAGATGATTGTCGGTGCCGGTGCACGCCGGCAAGTCAACATCAGGTGCCCGGCGGCGCACCAGCCATCAAATTATCCGCCCGCCATGACCATCTGGATAATGAAACATCATGGGCATTCATATGAAAATAATTGCTGCAAAATGATTTCAATCAATTATTTTATGGAAATATCTTATACAGGAAGCGTACCGTAGCATGAAAAAAGCCGCCTGTTCGGCGGCTGTTCCCTGCGCGTTCGCGGCAATGCGCAGGCCAATCAAAAGTCGTGATTCGGCGGATACTTGCTGTAAAAATCGTTATCCCATTTGAAGTTGGTAAACGCCACCGTCATCGACAGGTCGAGCGCTTCGACGAAATGCCAGCAGCCGACGGGCAAAAACAGGATTTCGCCGGGTGCCAGCACGCATTCGCGCACCTGCACATCGGCCATCAGCGGATAGCGCTGCAGGTCGATGGCGCGTCCGTCAACGGGCGTAAAACAGTGGCGCTGATTGTACACACGCGCCACTTCGCAGGCGGCCATGATGCGCAGGCGCTTGCGCCCCTTGACTTGCGCCATGAAGTTGTTCGTCAGGTCGTGGTGGAACGGCGTCACCGTGCCGGCCGGGCCGAACCACAGAAAACCCGTGGCACCGCCACTCTGCTCCAGGTACTCGGGCAGCTGGCCGATGTCGTCCCACAGCTCGCGCAAGGCTTGCCGGTTCTGCGAATCGTTATTCGCCGTCATATAGAAATCGTTGGTCGCACCGCTGCCCTCGACCAGGCTCGCGTACTCGCCGAACGCCATCTTGCGCTTGTGCGCCACGCTGTTCATTTCGTACTGGGCGTCCGCTTCGCGGCCGAACTGCACTTCCACTTCGCGCTGCCCGAAATGTTCGCGGAAGTAGGCCGGGGTCCACTTGGCCATGGCGGGCCAGTCATCCATCATGCCCGTGATGATGACGGGCTGGTTGGTCGAATAGAATTCGTCCAGGAATTCCTGCGCGGAGAGCTTCTCGCGGCGCGGAATCTCGGGCGGGCGCAGCTGATTCAGCTTGCGCTGGATGTCGATCACCCAGTCGCGCTTGGCCAGGCGGTTCGACAGGCGCACGGCGCCGGCCAGGTAGGGACTCTGCAGCGCCAGCTCCACTTCGCGGCGCGCCAGGGCTTCCGTGATGCCGGCCTTTTGCAGCACCGGCATCAGCGCCGACGGGTGGCTGCCCAGCATGAGGTTTTCCGCGATCCAGCTGCGCCACTCGCGGCTCAGTTCCTGTTCCTGATGTTTGACTCCCAATGTCGATACTGCCGCCATCACCCGTCTCCTCTTTTTTTATGTGAACAAGCGGCCGGGCAGCAATGCCGCCCGGCCGCATCCTGCTACGCTAGCACACGGTTAGCGTACCTTCCACACCTCGGTCGCCAGCACACCGTTCGCGTCGCCATCGAGTTCCCACGAGAACGCGCCGCGCAAGCCCTGGTCCTTGACGTATTTCACCTTGGTGCCGATGACGGTCGGATCGTCATAGCTCCACCACTGGCCGCCCGCCCCCGTGTACAGGTACAGCTGCTTGGTCACGGGATGGTAGTAGCGCGTGCCGGACTTGGCGACGAGGATTTTATAGTCCTCGATGCCCGACTCGTACGTGCCCGGCGCCGTGCCTGTGGCTGCCTGGTACAGGCCATCGCCGTTCGGTCCCGGCGCCACGCCCGTCCAGCCACGGCCATAGAACGGTATGCCCAGCAGCAGCTTGTCGCGCGGCACGCCGGCGGCAATCATGTACTGCACCGCCTTGTCGCCCACGTATTCGCGCGCCATGCCCGTCGATGGATCGGCAGGGTCGGCAAACAGCTGGGCGTTGAAGTTGGTGCTCGTTTCCCAGCCGCCGTGGAAGTCGTACGTCATCAGGTTGATCCAGTCCATGTACTGCGAGTACAGGGCCGGTTCCGTGTTGTCGATCTTGTCCTTGCCGGCACCGACAGCGGCCGTCAACAGGTAGCGCTTGCCGTTGGCGGCGCCGAGCGCATCGAGCTGGCTGCGGAATTCCGCCATCAGCAAGGTGAAGTTGCGCTTGTCGTTGGGGCTGACCGTGTTGTACGGCTGGCCGCCGCCGACCGGGTATTCCCAGTCGATATCGATGCCGTCAAAGATGTTGGCCGCCGCACCCGCGCCGCCGCGACCGCCCTGCACCGGCAGGTTACCCTTGATGTAGATATCGATACACGAGCGCACCATCTGCTTGCGCAGCGCATCGGTGGCCGAACCGACGGAGAAGTTCTTCGACCAGCTCCAGCCGCCCAGCGAGATGAACAACTTGAGGTTCGGGTGCGCCGCCTTCAGCTTTTTCAGCTGCAGGAAGTTGCCCGACAACGGTGCGTCCCACGGAATGGCCTGGCCATCGACGGTGCGCTTCGGCGTGCGGATGTAGTCGGCCTCGGCATCGCCGCCCGTGCCCGCGTCCGGCGAATTCGGATTCGTCGCGCCCGGCTCGGCCTTGGTGATCATGCCGCACTCGTAGCCGCCGTTTTTCGGATAAATATTGCCGAAAGCGTAGTTGATGAAGGTCAGCTTGTCGGCCACGCCGCTCGAATGCACGTTCGCCACCTCATAGTCGCGGCCATACACGCCCCACTGCGCGAAATAGGAACCGACTTCGCGGCCCGTTGGCGTTGGCGTTGGCGTTGGCGTCGGGGTTGGAGTCGGTGTTGGCGTCGGCGTTGGAGTAGGCGTTGGTGTCGGTGTTGGTGTCGGAGTGGGTGTTGGCGTCGGCGTGGTGCTGCAGATCTCCAGGCTGGTCCAAGGCTTGCCCGTGCCGGCGGCGCCGCTGCTGGTCGACGGGTTGTCGCCCTGCGTCCAGTAGTTGGCGCGGTAATTCGTGCCCGCATAGCTGACGGTGGCGCCCGCGCTGTAAGCCGTGCTGGCCACCCACGCCAGTGCGCAGGTGCCGCCGGTCGGCGTTGGCGTTGGCGTTGGAGTGGGTGTCGGGGTTGGATTCGGCGTCGGGGTCGGCGTCGGGGTTGGCGTGGGAGTCGGCGTCGGGGTCGGCGTAGGAGTTGGCGTAGTTCCGCCGTCGCAGGTGCCGCCCGCGCTCCACAGGCTAGGCGTGGAAACGGGGTTCCAGCCCGAGCCCACGTGGTCGGTCTGCGTCACCAAGGCCGTGTAGTTGGCCCCCAGGTAAGTGACCACCGTGCCCGCGTTGTACGTGCCGCCCTCTTGCCATGGCACGCAGGCGACGACCGTGCTGGCCGCCAGCAATTGCGAACCGCCCGGTGCGCTGGCGTCGCCGCCACCGCCGCATGCCACCAACACGCCACCGCTGGCCAGACATACCATCATGTTCCTGATCGTTTTTTTTAGTATTAAATTTTCCACGCTGTCTCCTGTTCAGGTTTGCGGAAATACCACTCTGCTTCAATAAAAAGCTACCCTGTGATTTTGTTTTTTGCAGTTGCAAGAACAGCATGCTGCTGAAAAAATAGGCGGTCAAGTGGTTTTGAAGTGGCCTCAAAGTGGGCAATACCACTTCGCGCAAAAAACGCAGCGGCATATGCGAACGGCGTGTTGTCCTACTGGACAATCAAAAAACGACAGAGGGAAGGTGGAAAAAGACGCTGGGTCGGGAAAAGACAGACCAGTTTTTTAATGCCGTGCAAGTGGTATTGCGCCAGCTTGCCGCTCCCCTGAACGGAGCAACGGCGGGTGCCTGCCTGGCCACCCGCCGCGTCAGGCAGACTTATTGAGGTAAATCAAACACTGCCATCGACTCGACGTGCGAAGTGTGCGGGAACATGTTCACTACGCCCGCCTTGCTCAGCACATAACCCGCTTCCAGCGCCAGGATGCCGGCGTCGCGCGCCAGGGTCGACGGGCTGCACGACACATACACGATGCGCTTGGGCAGCAGGTCCGGACGCACTTGCGACAGGCCGACCAGGGCCTGGCACAGGGCCATGGCGCCGTCGCGGGGCGGGTCGACGAGGATGCGATCAAAACGGCCCAAGGCGATCAGGTCGTCCGTCGTCACTTCGAACAGGTTACGCGTCGAGAACGAGGTTTTTTCCGCCAGGCCATTGGCCAGCGCGTTTTCCAGCGCCCGCTCCGTCAGCGTGGTGCTGCCTTCGATGCCCACCACTTCGCTGCCCTGCGTGGCCAGCGGCAAGGTGAAATTACCGAGGCCGCAGAACAGGTCGGCCACGCGGTCGGTCGGCTGCACTTCCAGCAAACGCAGGGCTTTCGATACCAGCACGCGGTTGATGTGGTGGTTCACTTGCGTGAAATCGACGGGCTTGAACGGCATCTTGACGCCGAATTCCGGCAGCAGGTAATGCAATTGCTTGTCGAGCGGATAGAACGGCATGGCCGTTTCCGGGCCTTTGACCTGCAGCCACCATTGCACGCCGTACTCGTCGGCAAAAGCCTTCAACTTCGTCTCATCGTCCGCCGTCAACGGCGCCATGATGCGCAAGACCATGGCCGTGACGTCTTCGCCGACGGCCAGCTCGATCTGCGGCATCTGGTCGAAGATGGACAGCGATGCAATCAAGCCACGCAGCGGCAGCAGCATGGCCGAGATGTGCGGCGGCAAGATTTCGCAGCTATCCATGTCGGCGACAAATGCCGATTTCTTTTCGTGGAAGCCCACCAGCACGGCATCTTTCTTCTTGACGTGGCGCACGGACAGGCGGGCGCGGTAGCGGTAGCCCCAGGTCGGGCCATACATGGGGCGCATGATGCTTTGCGGACGCACCTTGCCTATATGCCACAGATTGTCTTCCAGCACGCGCTGCTTGATCGCCACCTGCGCCGACGGCTCCAGGTGCTGCATCGAGCAGCCGCCGCAATTGTCGAAATGCTTGCACTTGGGTGTCACGCGCATCGACGATTCGCGGTGCAGCGCCGTCATGCGGGCCATTTCCCAGTTCTTCTTTTTCTTGAACGTCACGAAGCTGACGCGCTCGCCCGGCAATGCGCCTTCGACAAACACGACCTTGCCCGGCGAGCCGTCTTCGTTCTCGATATGGCCAACGCCACGGGCATCCATGTCGAGCGATTTGATTTCGATGATATTTTCTTGCATAGCGATCAATAGGTAAGAGTGGGCCAGGACGCAGGGCCGCGCTGGAACTTGAAGGAATGGGGGAAAGGTCAGGCGCCGCGAGCGGGGCGTATGATAGCAGATGCGGCCCCGGAAATACCGGGACCGGGCGTCCTAGAGCAGAGAGTCGCGCACGACGCCGCGCGCGGCCATGGCGCGCTTCAGTTTAATCAGCGCTTCCTGCTGGATCTGGCGCACGCGCTCGCGCGTCACGCCCATTTCCTCGGCCAGGGTTTCCAGGGTGGCCGGATCGTCATTGTCGAGGCCGAAACGGCGCATGATGACCACGCGCTGCTTGTCGGGCAGCTTGGTCAGCCAATCGCGCACCAGCACCGTCATTTCATGGTGTTCCGCGCGCGCGTCGGGGCTGTCTTCGCTGGCGCCGGGCAGCATGTCCATCAGCGACGACTGCGGGTCGTTGTCGAGCGGCGCGTCGAGCGAGGTGGCATGCTCGGACAGGGCCAGGATATCCTGCACCTCTTCCACGGGACGGCCCACGAGGTGGGCGATGTCTTCCGCAGTGGCATCCTTGCCGTCGTGGTGCTGGGCTTCCAGGTGATATTTGCCGCGTAGTATCTGGTTCAGTTCGCGCACCATGTGCACGGGCAGGCGCACCGTGCGCGCCTGATTCATGATGGCGCGCTCGATGCTCTGGCGTATCCACCAGGTGGCGTAAGTGGAAAAGCGGAAACCGCGCTCGGGCTCGAACTTGTCGATGGCCCGCATCAGGCCGATGTTGCCCTCCTCGATCATGTCGAGCAGGACCACGCCGCGGTTGATGTAATGCTTGGCGATCGACACGACCAGGCGCAGGTTGTGCTCGATCATGGTTTGCCGGGCTTCGAAATTGCCCTGCTTGGCCAGGGTGGCGTAATGCACCTCTTGCGCGGCCGTCAGCAGGGGCCGCGTGCCGATCTGGTTCAGATAGTGCTGCGTGGTATCGGTCGACAGCTCGGCGGCCAGCACTTTTTTCAATTCATCGACACTTTCGACCAGCACGCTGACGCTGGCCACCTCACCGCCCTCGCCCGCCTCGACGGCGTCAATGCCGTCGAGTTCGCCGGTATCGTCCGTCACGACTTCGTCTGCCCCGTCTTCCGGCAGTTCCGGGTCATCGTCCAGCTGATCGTGCGGCGCGTGTGTCATTGCTTTACCTAACGGTTAGGCAGGAATTTCGAAGGATCGACAGGCTTGCCCTGCTGGCGGATTTCAAAGTGCAGCTTCACGCGGTCGGCATCGGAATCGCCCATTTCAGCGATGGCCTGGCCTTTGTTGACGTTCTGCCCTTCCTTCACCAGGATGCTGCGGTTATGCGCATATGCCGACAACAAACTATTACTGTGCTTCACGATGACAAGATTACCATAACCACGGATTCCGCTCCCGGCATACATGACTTTTCCCGCGCCGGCGGCCACCACCTGCTGGCCCGCCTTGCCGGCGATATCGACGCCCTTGTTCTTGCCTTCGTCGAAAGTGCCGATGACCTTGCCTTCGGAAGGCCACATCCAGCTGATCTTGTCGTCGCCAGGCGCCGATGCCGCAGGGGCTGCCGCCGCGGCGGCCGGTGCGGCGGCGACAGTGGCTGCCGGCGCCGGCGCAGGCTTGGCGTCGCTGCTGCCGCCATCGGCGCGCAGCTCGGCCAGGGTGGCGTCGGAATACGCGCGCTTCTCGCCGCGCGGCCCCGTTTTCTTCGGTACGACAGGCGCGGCCGGCTTGACTTCCGTCACCGGCGGCATGACGATGGCCGACGTCTGCGCGCCGCCCGCGTCGCCAGTCGGCGGCAGCACGCGCAATACCTGATCGACCTTGATGTCGTTCGGGTTGCTCAAGTCGTTCCAGGCCACCAGGTCGCGGTAATTCTGGCCGTGTTCCAGGGCGATGCGCAGCAGGGTATCGCCGCGCTTGACCGTGTAATAGGCCGGGTCGCGGTCGCGCGGATCGCTGGCGGCGGCGCTGCTGCTCGATGGCTGGCGTTCCACCACCGGCGCCTGCACGCCCGTGGTGCCGCAACCGCTCAACAGGGCGGCCAGCGTGACGCTGCATATCAGTATGTTACTTTTCTTAATCATTCGCATGTAATTGTATGTCCTGCTTGCTAGCTGATCCGGGGATCATATGGTGCCCGGGCGCAAAGGCACGAAATGGCAATCTTCCAGGGTTTGGCTGGTCCATTCCGTTTTCCCCACCCGGGTAATGAGTTGTAAGTGTTGCAATTTAGCCCCCACCGGCGCAACCAGACGCCCGCCGGGCGCCAGCTGTTCCAGCAAGGCTTGCGGGACTTCCAGGCCGGCTGCGGCAAGGATGATCCCGTCGAAGGGCGCCGCCTGCGGCAGGCCAAGCATACCATCTCCGTACTGCAAGCGCAGATTCGACACGCGCAGCGGGCGCAAATTGGCCTTCGCCAGCTCGTGCAAGGGCCGGATGCGCTCGATCGAATACACCTCTTTCGCCACCAGCGACAGCACCGCCGCCTGGTAACCGCAACCCGTGCCGATTTCCAGCACACGCTGCAGGCTGCCGCCCTGGCGCATCACCTCGATCATGCGCGCCACGATATACGGCTGCGAGATGGTCTGGTGGTGGCCGATGGGCAAGGAGGCGTCGATGTACGCCTGCGACGCCAGCGCCTCGTCCATGAACATGTGGCGCGGCACGGCTTGCAGGGCATCGAGCACCACCTGGTCCTTGACGCCCTGTTTCGCCACGCGCGCCACCATGGCCCGGCGCACGGCCTCCGAGACGAGCGGGTTTTGCCGCGGCGGCGACACCACGGCCGGCTGCGCCCGCTCATTGGCGATGGCCTGGGCGCGCGACGGCGCGATGGCCGCGTGCGTGCCATAGGGCTGCGCCACGCCGCGCGCCGCGTTTTGCGCCGCGTTCTGCGTGGCCGTCTGCGGCGTGGCGATCCTGGACTGGGCCAGCGACTGTCCCCCGCCCTGCCTGGCGGGCTTGCCGGCCAACGAATCGAGGGAAAGGGGGAAGGTGCGCGGCTTGTCAGTCATAGTGAGCGGTCATGCCAGGCCTTTCGCCAGTGCATCGAGTTGGGTGGTATGGGTCAAGTCGATCTGCAGCGGCGTGATCGATACTTGTCCATGTTCAACGGCGTAAAAGTCCGTGCCCGGGCCGCCTTCCTTGGCGGCGCCGGCGGGGCCGATCCAGAAGATTTCACGGCCACGCGGGTCGAGCGCGCGGATCACGGGCTCGGCCGAATGGCGCTTGCCCAGGCGCGTGGCCGCCATGCCTTGCAATTGCGCGTAAGGAATGGCGGGAATGTTCACGTTCAGCAAATACGGTTTCTGCAGGGCGTCGAACTGGCGCTCGACGATTTCCCGCGCCACGCGGGCGGCCGCGTCCAGGTTGGCCCAGCCGAACTGCGACTGGGAAAAGGCGATGGCGGGAATGCCGAACAGATAGCCTTCCGTGGCGGCGGCCACGGTACCCGAATACAGGGTGTCGTCACCCATGTTGGGACCGTTGTTGATGCCCGAGACCACCAGGTCGGGGCGCTCGATGAGCATGCCCGTCAACGCCACGTGCACGCAGTCGGTGGGGGTGCCGTTGACAAAATAAAAGCCGTTGGCAGCCTTGTGCACGGACAAGGGCCGGTCCAGCGACAGCGAATTGGACGCGCCCGAACGGTTGCTGTCGGGCGCCACCACCACGATGTCGGCAATGGGCGCGAGCGCGTCGGCCAGGGCCGCCAGGCCTGGCGCCAGGTAACCGTCGTCGTTACTGATAAGGATTCTCATAACGAGATTTTACCTGAAGCAATGCCAACACTGCGCGTGCCGCACGCCGATAGCCAGCATTTTTTGTGCCGCCGCACGGACATCGCGCGCAAGCTCAGCGCTGCTCGATGCGCGCTTCGGACAAGGCCCCCTCCAACGCCTGCACTTCATCCTCCTGCAAGGACAGCAAGGCATTCAGGTCGCCTTGCAACTTATACATTCTTTTCAGCTGCGCCATGCCGCGCCTGCGCAGCTTGCCCGGCACGCCCGGGCGCAGCAGGCAGGACTTCAGATGTTCGGCCAGTTCGCCCGCCTGCGCATACTGTTCGCGCTCGATCATGCCTTGCAACATCGAGATCATGCTGACCAGGGTGTCCGGCTCGGCCGCATCCTGTTCGTTGGCGCGGCCGGCCAGGATGGTTTCCTGCAAATGCCGCGCACCGTCGAGCACGCTATCCGCATGCCCCGTGACGGGCGCATTCAAGAGCCGGTCGCTGCCGCTGAGCACGGCGTCTTCCAGCAGGCGCGCCGCCTCGCTGTCGCCCTGCTGCTGCAGGGTGCCGGCCAGCTGCTTCTTGCTGTGCAAGGTATCGAGGTGGTCTTCGCCCAGCAGGCGCGCATGCACTTCCAGCACCTGCTCCTGCACGCTGCGCGCCGCATCGAGTTCGCCGCGCCGCAGCAGCGCCTCGGCCAGCTTGCGCTGGCTCATCAAGGTTTCCGGATGATCGAGCCCGTGCGTGCGCTCGCGCGCCGCCACCTGGTCTTCATGCAGCTGGCGCGCGCCGGCCCAGTCGCCCTGCCCGGCCACGATATCGGCCAGCAAGTCGCGCGTGGACAGGGTAGTCGCATGGTCGCTGCCCAGGCGCCGCTCCTGCACCTGCAGCACGGCAGAGAGCAGGCGCCGCGCGCCCTCCAGATCGCCTTCGCGCCCCAGCGCCTGCGCCAGGGCCAGCTTGCTGCGCAAGGTGTCGCCATGCTCGGCGCCAAACAGGCGCTCGCGCGCCGCCACCACCGTGCCCAGCACTTGCCGCGCCTGCGCCAGCCTGCCCATGCGCAGCAAGGTGGCGGCGCGGCCATCCATCGCTTCCAGGGTCAGCGGATGCTCGCCGCCCAGCTGGCGCGCGTAGCTTGCCAGCACCGTATCCTGCAGCAGCAGCGCCGCCGCCAGTTCGCCCTGCAGCAGCAGGGTTTTCGCCAGGCAAGCCCGGGCGGACAGGGTGTCGGGATGCTCGCTGCCCAGCACGCGCTCGCGCACGTCGAGCACGTCTTCTTCCAGGAAGCGCGCTTCATCGAGCTTGCCCAGCTGGCGCAGCAGGCGCGCCATGCCGCTCTTGCACGCCAGGCTGTCGGGATGCTCCTCGCCCAGCAGGCGCACGCGGATCTCGACGCTCTGGCGGAAGGCGTCGAGCGCCTGCGCGCTGCGTCCATCCTTGCGGTACAGCTCGCCCAGACGGGCCAGATCGCGCGCCAGCGGCAGGGCCACGGCGCGGCCCGGTTCCAGCTGCAAGGCTTGGCGCGCTTCGCTGATGGCGCCCAGCAAGGCGATTTCGCGGCTCGATTGCCAGGGGAAATAGCCGCCCGTCAGCCAGTGCAAAAAGGCTTCGAAGGTGCGCGTGAGGGAAAAGCGGTCGCCGCCCTGGTCGATGCGCACGGCCAGCTGTTCGCCATAGGCAAAGGTTTTCGTCTGCTGCAGCTGGACTTCGTCGAAATAGCTGTCGAGGGCGATCTGCGGCAAGCCGTAGGACGTGCGCAGCAGGCGCTCGAACATGGGCTGGAAACCGGCGATGCCCTTGTGCGCGTCGCCGCGGCGCCACTCGGCGCGCTGCGCCCCGTCGCCCATTTCTATGCGCGAAGGCAAGGGATACACGAGCAGCGGACGCTGTTCGTCTTCATGGCTGCGGCGGTACTCGATGGCCCGCGTGACGAGCGCGTCGACGCCTTCCAGGCTTTGCCGGTTCGGCGTGAAGACCACCACCAGCTTTTTCGGCAGCAAGGTGGTGCAGATGCCGGCGCTGTCCGTGCGCCCCGTGCGCGAATCGACGAGCACGTAGCGGAAATGCTGGGCCAGGGTATCGGCAAAGCAGCGGAACAGGGCCGGGCAGGTATCGAACAGCTGATCCCAGCGCATCTGCGCCAGGCGCTCGCTGTAGCTGGCGTCGAAGCGCCCCGCCCGCATCAGGTACAGCGGACTGCCCTGGTCGACGCGCACCACGTACTGCTGCCAGTCGATGGCGTCGAGCACGCGCTGGGCCAGCGCCGCATCCTCGCGGCCGGCGCCCTGCCCGCTGGCGCGCGCGCCCGCCGTTTCCAGGCTGATGCGCTCAAGCTGCTGGCGGCACGCCTCGAAGAACTCGAGCACGCCCGGCCGCTCCTCGTGCTGCTCGAAATAATGGTGCAGGCCCGGCGCCTCCATGTCCCAGTCCAGCATCAGCACGGGCACGCTGGCGTTTTCACGGCGCGCCAGCAGCACGGCGATGTTCGACAGGGCCATGGTGCGGCCGGTACCGCCCTTGTAGGAATAGAAGGTGACGACTTCGCCAGGGGCGCTCAAAGGTGGCAGGGAGAGGCGTTGGCATTCCATGACGGGACCTTTTACGTGATTAACGTGGAAAGTGGGGAGGCGGAATGGCGCGCCATTCCGGTGGAATATCGGGCAACACGAAACGGCTGCAATCGTGGCCGGGCGGTGTTGACCGCTTGAGCAAGTGGTAATGCGTGGCGATGCGCTGCACGATGCGTTCGATATCGGGCAGGTATTGGGGATTCGACTTCAGGTCGCCGCTGGCCAGCGTGTAGCCGGAAAAATCGACGTACAGACCCGATTCCGTGATTTGCGGCGGCAAGCCGTCCGGATGGCGCGTCATGATGATGGGGATGATCAGGTGGCTGGGCAGTTCATACCAGGCGCGCCGCTCCTGCTCGATCAGTTGCATGGCGGCAAATTCGCGCCGCGTGTAGCCGTGCGCTTCATATTTGGGCGTGTACAGCACGATCATGCAGACGCTCTGGCACATGGCGCGCGCCACGCGCAGGTCGATATCGTCGCCGCCGCCCAGTTGCTCGCTGTCGATGAACAGGACTTCCTCGCGATCGAGGTGCGGCTCCAGATAGCACGCCAGCGCCTCGATGAGGTCATTCTTGAACTTGTTCATGAACGCATATTGGCCGTGTGCATAACTCAAGAAACAGCCGTAGCGGATCTCCATGGCATCCCCCTGTTCCCCGTGCGGCCCTGCCATCGCCGCGCCTTCATCCTGCAAGGCATGAGCTCACTGTAGACCGCTCGACAACAAGACTGTTTGCGCTGGCGCAAAGATGTGTCTGGCGTCCTGGACATGCGTCACAATGCCAGAAAATGGCGCGATCGCGCCGCTTTCCGGCATGCCGGGCGCGCAGGCAGGCGCCGCGCAGAAAACGCTACTCGCTTGATAACAAAGGGAAATATGCCGGCGCGCGGACGGCGCCGGCAAGCGGGACTTAAGCGCCCTTGGCTGGCAGGTTGCGGAAGAACTCCACCACTTCGGCGGTATCGCGCGTGCGCTTGAACGGCGGCAGGCTTTGCCAGATGCGCTTGCCATACGGCTTGGAAATGAGGCGCGGATCGCAGATCATCAGCACGCCCCGGTCGCCCTCGTCGCGGATCAGCCGGCCCGCGCCCTGCTTCAGGTTGATGATGGCTTCCGGCAGCGAATGGTGCATGAAACCGTTCTTGCCCTGCTTTTCCATCACTTCGATGCGCGCGGCCAGCACCGGGTCGTCCGGCGGCGCGAACGGCAGCTTGTCGATGATCACCAGCGACAAGGCATCGCCGCGTACGTCGACGCCTTCCCAGAAGCTCTGGCTACCGATCAGCACGCCATCGCCGGCGGCGCGGAACTGGTCGAGCAATTCCGTGCGGCCCTTTTCTCCCTGCACGAACAGGGGGAAGTTCAGACCCCGCTGCTTGAATTCGTCGGCCAGGCGCTCGGCCGCGCGCTTGACGGCGCGCAAGGTGGTGCACAGGAAGAAGGTGCGCCCGCCCGCCGCCTCGATGATGGGCAGGGCGCAGTCGATGACGGCATCCGTGTAGCCCAGCGAGTTCGGCTGCGGCAGGTTTTGCGGCACGAACAGCAAGCCTTGCTGGCCATAGTCGAACGGGCTCGGCCACGTATGCGACGGTTCGCCCGTCAAGCCCATCTGTTCGGAAAAATGCTTGAAGTCGTTTTTCACGGCCAGGGTGGCCGACGTGAAAATCCAGCTGCGCGGCGTGCCTTCGCGCTGGTTGTTGAAGATCGGCGCGATCGACAATGGCGTTTTGTGCAACTGCAGGGAACTGGAAAACGCTTCCACCCAGAACACGGCTTCTTCGCCGGCCGCCACTTTCGCCTTCGGGTCGAACTTCCAGCCGCTCAGCTGCTGCGCCAGCTCGACGCCGCGCACCCGGCACTGTTCCAGCGTTTCCGCCCGTTCCGCCTGGGTTTCCAGCACGGCCACCATGCCGTCAAGCTCATCCTTGAGAGTGTCGAGCGCGGGAAAGAAGTCGCTCGACGGGGCGATCTGCGGCAGGGACAGGCGCACGATATCCTGCGGGAACGTCAAACGCAGGTCGCGCGCCGCCTTTTCCACCACCGTGACCGTCTTGGCCCAGTCGATGCCGCGCGCATGCGCGAGGCCCTCGGCCAGCACGTCGCGGCACAGTTCCAGGATTTGCGAGGTCGACACCGTGTTACCGAAGAACAAGGTGGCCGTATCGGGCAGCTGGTGCGCCTCGTCGAAGATGATGGTATTGGCCGAAGGCAGCAATTCCGCCACGCCCGTGTCCTTCAGGGCCACGTCGGCAAAGAACAAATGGTGGTTGACCACCACCACGTCGGCCTGCTGCGCTTCCTTGCGCGCCTTCATGACGAAGCAATCCTGGTAATACTGGCACTCGGCGCCCATGCAGGTGTCGCGCGTGGACGTCACCAGGTTCCAGATCATGGCGTTTTCCGGCACCTTGGTCAGCTCGGCCTTGTCGCCGGAACTGGTCATCTTGATGAAACGCGAGATTTCGCGCAGGTGGCCCACGTCGTCGCGCGAGGTCATGCGCCCGTTCTGCAGGGTGCGTTCCAGGTGGTAATGGCAGACGTAGTTCGAGCGGCCCTTCAGCAGGGCGACGGAGACGGGCGCCTGCAGCGCGGCGCGCACGGTGGGGATATCGCGCAGGAACAATTGATCCTGCAAGTTCTTCGTGCCGGTGGACACGATGGTCTTGCCGCCCCACATCAGGGCCGGCACCAGGTAGGCGAAGGTCTTGCCGGTGCCCGTGCCCGCCTCGGCGATCAGGGTCGTCTGGCTGTCGATGGCGCTGGCGATGGCCTTGGCCATGTCCGTTTGCGAACGGCGCGGCTTGTAGCTGCCCACGGCCGGACCGAGCGGGCCGCCGGCGCCAAACAGGCGCTCGATGTCGGCATCATGCTTGCCAGGCGCCGCCTGCGGTTCGGCGGGCAGACTGGCCTGCAGATCGGCAGGCTGGCCATCCGGGTTGACTGGCAATAAATTGTGATCGGTCAAAATATACTTAGGTGAAGGCTGGACTGGACGCTACTGGCGCCCCTCAGGCGGGAACGTCGGGCACCAACTGCATTTTCAGCAAGGTGATGTGATCCTTCAATTGCAATTTGCGCTTTTTCAGGCGGCGCAGCTGCAGCTCGTCATGGTGACCATCGAGTATCAGCAACTCGATGACGGCATCGAGGTCGCGGTGTTCCACGTTGAGTTCAATCAGGCGCCGCTCTATTTGCTGTGCATCGCTCATGTGTTGCGTTCCAGGCAGTGTTGGTAACAATGGTGCTAAACCGGCGCGCGCAGCGTGCGCAGGCAGCCATAGTGCATAGTTTAACCTGCCGCGCGGCTTAGGGCACGCCATTTCCGGCGTGCCCCTGCACGGCGGTGTTATTTGACCGGCGGCACAGGCACGGCAACGGCCGGCGTGCTGGCAGCGGCGGCCGCCTTGGCGGCCTTGGCATCCGCTTCGGCCTGGCGCTCGGCCAGGCGCTGGGCCACGCGTTTCTGGCGCGCCCCGGCGTCGGCCTGTTTTTTCGCATACGCTGCTTCGCGGGCGGCGCGGCGCGGCGCCTCGGCCGCATCGTCGGCAGCCTGTTTCGCCACTTTCGCCGCTTGCTCGGCCTCGCGCTCGGCAACGCTCTTGCCTTGCGGCTTGGGCGGCGCCGGCTCGGGCATGACCACTTTGACGGGCTTGGGCACGGCCGCGGCCCGCTGCTCGGCGTCGAGGCGCGCACTTTCCTGCGTCCGGGCCAGGTCGATATCGCGCAGGCGCACGGACTCGGCGCGCTTGAAGTAATTCGCTTCCGCGTCGACGGCGCGCAGGCGCACGAGGATCAGGCGGCGCTTTTCCTTGGCCTTGTCGAGACAGTTATTCACGAAAAACTTGTTGTAACACTCGAGTTCGCGCGCGGCAAACTCGTTTTCCGCCGCTTCGCGCTCGCTGGCCGACTGCTTCAGCTTGGCGTCCGCTTCTTCCACGGACAAGGTGGCGGGCACCTGCGGTGCGCCGACCTCATCCAACGCCGCGGCACCCTGGTGCGCGCAGGCGGACAACGCCAGGACCAGGCCCAGCGCCGCACCCAGCTTGTATAGTGTATTTGCCATCATGTTCCTTATCCCTGCCTCAAACGATCGCGTCGGCCGCGCCGCGCTGTTCTTTTTCCATGTATTCGCGCGATTGCATCTCGATGATACGCGAAACGGTGCGGTGAAACTCGTTAGCCAGCATGCCGTTCGTGTACAGCTGGTCCGGCGGCACTTCGGCCGACATGATCAGCTTGACCTTCTGGTCGTAAAACACGTCGATCAGCCAGGTAAAGCGGCGCGCCTCGGACGACTGCGCCGCCGACATGGCCGGTATGCCGGACAATATCACCGTATGAAAGCGGCTGGCGATTTCCAGGTAGTCATTTTGCGAGCGGGGGCCGCCGCACAGGGTGGCGAAATCGAACCAGATGATGCCGCCGGCGCGGCGCAGGCAGTGGATTTCGCGGCTCTCGATGCGGATGCGCGCGTCTTCGTCGGCCGTCTCGGCGATGCGCGTGTAGGCGTCGCGCAATGCCCGGTCCGTGTCCGCGCCCAGCGGCGTATAGTAGCTTTCCACCTGTTCCAGCGCGCGGCCGCGGTAATCGACGCCCGCGTCGACGTTGATCACGTCGAGCTTGTCCTTGAGCAGCGCGATGGTCGGCAGCATGCGGTCGCGGTGCAGGCCGTCCGGATACAGCAGGTCCGGGTCGTAATTCGAGGTCATGATGAAGGACACGCCATTGGCGAACAGGGCCGACAGCAGGTTGTACAGGATCATCGCGTCGGCGATGTCCGAGACGTGGAATTCATCGAAACAGATGAGGCGGTATTTCTTGGCGATGCGCTTGGCCACCTCGTCGAGCGGGTCGGCCACGCCTTTCAATTCATCGAGCTGCTGGTGCACGCCGCGCATGAATTCGTGGAAGTGCAGGCGCGTCTTGCGTACCAGGGGCACGACCGAGTAAAAACTGTCCATCAGGAACGATTTGCCGCGCCCCACCCCACCCCACATGTACACGCCTTTCGGCACGGCTGGGCGGTTCAGCAGGCGCTTGAAGGTGCTCGAGCGCTGGCCCTTGTAGGCCACCCACTCGTCATAGCACAGCTGCAGGCGGTCGACCGCGCGCCGTTGGGCGGCATCGGCCTTGAAATCACGCTTCTGCAACGCGTGCTGGTAAAACTCTTCTACGTTCATGGGATTCGCTTTAACGCACAAGGGCGCCGGCGGAAAAAATCCGCGAGCGCCCCTGCTGGACTAACTACAATTAAAAGTTCAACGTACGCTTGTCAACAGCCAGTGCCGCTTCCTTGGTCGCTTCGGACAGCGATGGGTGAGCGTGGCAGATGCGCGCGATGTCTTCGGCCGAGGCCTTGAATTCCATCGCCACGACGGCTTCTGAAATCAGTTCGGACGCCATCGGGCCGACGATGTGCACGCCGAGGATTTCATCGGTCGTCGCATCGGCCAGGAATTTCACCATGCCCGAGGTGTCGCCCAGCGCGCGCGCACGGCCGTTGGCCATGAACGGGAAGGTGCCGGCCTTGTAGGCGATGCCTTCCGCCTTCAGGGTTTGCTCGGTCTTGCCGACCCACGCGATTTCCGGCGAGGTGTAGATCACCCAAGGAATCGTGTTGAAGTTGGTGTGGCCATGCTGGCCGGCGATACGCTCGGCCACGGCAACGCCTTCTTCTTCGGCCTTGTGCGCCAGCATCGGGCCGCGCACGACGTCGCCCACTGCCCAGACGTTCGGCAGGTTGGTCTTGCAGTCGCCGTCGACGGCGATGAAGCCGCGCTCGTCCAGCTGCAGGCCAACCTTGTCGGCACCCAGGCCGTTCGTGTTCGGCGTGCGGCCGATCGAGATGATCAGCTTGTCGAACACGGCTTTTTGCGCTTCGCCTTTGGCGTCCACGAATTCCACGGTGACGTCTTTCTTGCCTGGCGTGATCGCACCGATCTTGCAACCGAGATTGATCTTCAAGCCTTGCTTGGTGAACAGCTTCGACGCTTCCTTGGCGATCTGCTCGTCGACGGCGCCCAGGAAGACCGGCAGGCCTTCCAGCACGGTGACGTCGGAACCCAGGCGGCGCCAGACGCTGCCCATTTCCAGGCCGATCACGCCGGCACCGATGACGCCCAGCTTGGCGGGTACGGCGTCGATGGCCAGTGCGCCCGTGTTCGACAGGATCAGTTTCTCGTCGAATGGTGCGCCCGGCAGTTCGCGTGCGTTCGAACCCGTGGCGATGACCACGTGCTTGGCGCTCAGGGTTTCGTTGGCTTCGCCCGTCACGCTGATCTCGTACGCGCCAGCGGCGGCGGCAGCGAAAGCGGCGCGGCCGTGGAAGAAGGCGATCTTGTTCTTCTTGAACAGGTACAGGATGCCGTCGTTGTTTTGCTTGACGACGGTGTCCTTGCGCTTGAGCATCTGGCCCAGGTTCAGCTTCAGGCCGGCGACGTCGATGCCGTGCTCGGCGAAGCTGTGGCCCGCGTGTTCGAAATGCTCGGACGATTGCAGCAGCGCTTTCGACGGGATGCAGCCGACGTTGGTGCAGGTACCGCCAGGAGCGGCGCCGCCCTTGGCGTTCGACCACTCGTCGACGCAAGCGACGGAAAAGCCCAGCTGCGCTGCGCGGATGGCGGCGATGTAGCCGCCAGGGCCCGCGCCGATGACAACTACGTCAAATTGTTTAGTACTCATGTTTTGTTATTCCAATCTCTTCGTCTGGTACGAAAATCCACAATAGAAGGTAAATCACCACGCCGAAGCCGAAGGTCAATGTAAACAGGACGAAGACGAGGCGCCAGATCCACGCTTCCATGCCGGAAGCGCGGCCCAGGCCGCCGCAGACGCCGCCGAGCCAGCGGTCGTTGCGCGAACGGCGCAGGCGGTTGAATTCCTGCACCAGGTCGTTCGACGGGCCGGAGGCGGCACCGGCACCGGACGTGCTGTCCGGCTTGTCCAGGTTGATACTGCTCAGGAGCTTGGCTTTCGCTTGCGCGAATTCCGCGTCGCTCAGGGCGCCCGCCAGGTGCAACTCGTGCAGACGCTTGATTTCTTCAGAGACGTTCATGGGAATCCTCTTTCATTGAGATCAGCCAGCTGCGTCTTCTGGCAAGGGGTATCAGCTACATTGCCCCGGCGGCTACGCCGGGGGACTACAGTGCTTACAGGTCCAGCAGCAGGCGTGCAGGATCTTCCAGCGCTTCTTTCATCGCCACCAGGCCCAGGACGGCTTCGCGGCCGTCGATGATGCGGTGGTCGTAGGACATGGCCAGGTAGTTCATCGGACGCACCACGATCTGGCCGTTTTCGACGACGGCGCGGTCCTTGGTCGCATGCACGCCCAGGATGGCCGATTGCGGCGGGTTGATGATCGGGGTCGACAGCATGGAGCCGAAGGTGCCGCCGTTCGAGATCGAGAACGTGCCGCCCGTCAGGTCGTCCAGGGTCAGCTTGCCTTCCTTGGCTTTCGCGCCGAATTCGCCGATTTTTTTCTCGATGTCGGCGATCGACAGCTGGTCCGCGTTGCGGATGATAGGCACGACCAGGCCGCGCGGCGAACCGACAGCGATACCGATGTCGAAGTAGCCGTGGTAAACGATGTCGTTGCCGTCAACGGAGGCATTGATGATCGGGTACTTTTTCAGGGCGGCGACGGCGGCCTTGACGAAGAAGGACATGAAGCCCAGCTTGACGCCGTGCTCTTTCTCGAACTTGTCCTTGTACTTGTTGCGCAGGTCGATGACCGGCTGCATGTTCACTTCATTGAACGTGGTCAGGATGGCGTTCGTCGATTGCGATTGCAGCAGGCGCTCGGCGATACGTGCGCGCAGGCGGCTCATCGGTACGCGCTCTTCCGGGCGGTCGCCCAGGCTGGCGGCCGACGGCGTGGCAACTTGCTGCAGCGCTGGCTTGGCAGCGGCTGGCGCCAGCGGCGCGACAGCTGGCTTGGCGGAAGCGGCCAGGGCGTCGCCCTTGGTCACGCGGCCGTCTTTGCCCGAACCGGCGACGTCGCCAGCGGACAGGCCTTTTTCGGACAGGATCTTGGCGGCGGCAGGCATGGCGACATCGCCTTTGGTCGCAGCGGCTGGCGCCAAAGCGGTCGACGCATCTTGTGCGGCGGCAGCCAGGGCTGGCGCAGGCACGGCCGACACTTCCATCGGGCTGACCTTGGCCGAACCGTCGGTATCGATGATGGCGATGACTTCGCCGGCAACCACGGTGGCGCCGTCAGCCTTGATGATCTGCACGATCACGCCAGCGGCAGGCGCCGGCAGTTCCAGCACCACTTTGTCGGTTTCGATGTCGATCATGTTTTCGTCGCGCGCGACTGGTTCGCCGACTTTCTTGTGCCATGCCAGCAGGGTCGCTTCCGCAACCGATTCCGACAACTGGGGAACTTTGACTTCGATTTGTGCCATGTAAAACTCCGTTTATTTTGTTATTGCGGCGCCGCCCCTGCGTAGCAAGGGCGGCGCTCCGTCATGATGTATGCGAGCAGGCGCCATGCACTCGCATGGCGCCCCTTATCGAGCCAATTACTTGGTCAGGATAAAACCCTTCAGCTTCGAGAATGCCGTTTCCAGCAGGTCTTTTTGCTGGGCGTAGTGCTTGTCATAGTAACCGACAGCAGGCGACGCCGAAGCAGGACGGCCGGCGTAGGCCAGACGCTGACCCGATTCCAGGCCTTCGAAGATGTTGTGCTGGATCTGGAACCAGGCGCCCTGGTTTTGCGGCTCGTCCTGCGCCCAGACGACTTCGACCAGGTTCGGGAACTTCTTCAGTTCAGCGGCGAACGACTTGTGCGGGAACGGATACAGCTGTTCCAGGCGCACGATGGCCGTGTCGGTCTGACCGCGGGTCTTGCGTGCGTTGACCAGGTCGTAATAGACCTTGCCCGAGCAGGCGACCACGCGCTTGACCTTCTTGGCGTCGATTTTGTCGTCGACTTCGCCGATGACGGTCTGGAAGCCGCCCTTGGCCAGGTCGGTCAGCGGCGAACCGGCATCCTTGTTGCGCAGCAGCGACTTCGGCGTCAGGATGACCAGCGGCTTGCGGAACTGGCGCACCATCTGGCGGCGCAGCAAATGGAAGATCTGCGAAGCCGTCGTCGGCTGCACCACTTGCATGTTGTTGTCTGCGCACAGCTGCAGGAAACGCTCGGGACGCGCGGACGAGTGCTCAGGACCCTGGCCTTCGTAACCGTGCGGCAGCATCATGACCAGGCCCGAAGCGCGGCCCCACTTCACTTCGCCGGAGCTGATGAATTGGTCGATGACCACTTGCGCGCCGTTGGCGAAGTCGCCGAACTGGGCTTCCCAGATCGTCAGGGTGTTCGGTTCAGCGGTCGAGTAGCCGTATTCGAAGGCCAGTACGGCTTCTTCGGACAGCACCGAGTCGATGACGGTGAACGGCGCCTGGTTGTCCGACACGTTTTGCAGCGGAATGTAGGTACCTGCATCCCAACGCTCGCGGTTCTGGTCATGCAGCACGGCGTGGCGGTGCACGAAGGTGCCGCGGCCGGCATCCTGGCCCGTCAGGCGGATGGCGTAGCCGGACGATACCAGCGATGCGTAGGCCAGGTGTTCGCCCATGCCCCAGTCCAGGTTCATTTCGCCGCGGCCCATGGTGGCGCGGTCGCCCAGTACCTTCTCAACCAGCGAGTGGACCTTGAAGTCTTCCGGCACGGTGGTGATGCGGGTGGCCAGGCGTTTCAGTTCCGTCATCGGCACGGCGGTGTCGGCCGAATCGGTCCATTTCTTGTTCAGGAACGGCAGCCAGTCGACGGCGTACTTGTTCTTGAAGTTCGAGATGACCGGATCGACGGTGTGCTTGCCGGCGTCCATGGCGTCGCGGAACGCGGCCACCATCTTGTCGCCGCCATCGGCAGGGATCACGCCTTGCGCCACCAGCTTGTCCGCGTACAGCTTGCGGGTGCCTGGATGCTGGCCGATCTTCTTGTACATCAGCGGCTGCGTCAGTGCCGGCGTATCTTGCTCGTTGTGGCCCAGCTTGCGGTAGCAGATGATGTCGAGGACGATGTCCTTCTTGAATTCCATGCGGTAGTCGAGCGCGATCTGCGTCGCCAGCACCACGGCTTCCGGATCATCGGCATTGATGTGCAGGACCGGTGCTTCGATCATCTTGACGACGTCCGAGCAGTACAGGGTCGAGCGTGCATCGCGCGGGTCCGACGTGGTGAAACCGATCTGGTTGTTGATCACGATATGCACCGTGCCGCCGGTATGGTAGCCACGGGTTTGCGCCAGATTCAGCGTTTCCATGACCACGCCCTGGCCGGCGAAAGCGGCATCGCCGTGCACCAGGATAGGCAGCACTTGCGCGCCCTGCGCGTCGCCGCGGCGGTCCATGCGGGCCTTGACGGAACCTTCGACCACAGGGTTGACGATTTCCAGGTGCGACGGGTTGAACGCCAGCGACAGGTGGACCGGGCCGCCTGCGGTGGAGATGTCCGACGAGAAGCCTTGATGGTATTTCACGTCGCCGGCTGGCAGGTCGTCGCCATGCTTGCCTTCGAATTCTTCGAACAGTTCCTGCGGCGCCTTGCCCAGGGTGTTCACCAGCACGTTCAGGCGGCCGCGGTGGGCCATGCCGATCACGATTTCCTGCACGCCTTTTTCGCCGGCGCGCTGGATGGTCTCATCCATCGAGGCGATGAAGGTTTCGCCGCCTTCCAGGGAGAAGCGCTTCTGGCCCACGTAGCGGGTGTGCAGATAGCGTTCCAGGCCTTCAGCCGCGGTCAGGCGGTCGAGGATGTGGATTTTTTTCTCTGGAGTGAAATTCGGGGTGGAGCGGATCGATTCCAGTTTCTCTTGCAGCCAGCGCTTTTCGGCCGGATCGGAGATGTACATGAATTCGGCGCCGATCGAACGCGTGTAGGTATCGCGCAGATAGTTGAGCAGATCGCGCAGGGTGGCGGTCTCGGGGCCAAAATAGGTATTGCTGATGTTAAACACGGTGTCCATGTCCGCATCGGTGAAACCGTAGAAGCTCGGCTCGAGCTCAGGGATCATCGGACGTTCCTGGCGTTGCAGCGGATCCAGGTTGGCCCAGTGCGAACCGAGGTAGCGGTAAGCGGCGATCAGCTGCGTGGCGGCGACGCGCTTGCGGCCCATTTCAGCATCGAAGGAAGCGGTCACTGTGCGGATCGGACCTGCTTTTGCGCGCTCGGCAAACGATGCGACGACGGAGGCATGCGCCACGTCAGGCTTGTTGGTGCCATCGACGGCAGGCACGTGCTGCATTGCGTCGAAGTAGGAACGCCAGTTATCGGGTACCGAGCCTGGATTGTTCAGATACGCCTCGTACAGGTCTTCCACGTACGGAGCATTCCCACCGAACAGGTAGGAGTTGGTCGTTAATTGCTGCATATATTGCTCACCTTTCTTCGCGCTTCGCGAGGAATTAGCGGGTTAATCTAACCTTCCGCGACACGGCCTGACCGGTTAGCGGATTGCACATCAAGTTGTGGGGAAGGGCTTTTTTATTGCACCAGCATTCTGCATACCGTCATTTAGAATAGCACGCGGTATTGTAACGCAACAACTGCAAGTTGAATTTTATTTGGCAAGCAAATGTAAGCTGTGTTGTTGATTTTCCCGGGCTTGCAAGCCTGTCACTGTTGTGCTTACGGCACATCGGCGGCCCTGCCGGCATGCCGCTTGCGCCCGACTGGTCTGCTCGGCAACGGCCCCGCCGCGATCGCCGCCAGCCAATCGGGATCGCCGGCAAACCACTCCACCAGGAAGTCGAGCATGGTGCGCAGCAGCGGCGACATGTGCTGGCGCGAGGTGTAGACACCATAGATGCCCATGTCCTGCGGCACGTAGGCGGGCAGCAGTTCCACCAGCTGCCCGCTGGCGATCAGCGGCGCGGCCGAATAGCGCGGCTGCATGGCGATGCCCGCCCCCGCCACCGTGGCCACCAGCAGGACCAGCGACTCATTCGCCGACAAACGGCCGCTGACGGGGACAGTGAGCGCTTCCCCGTCATGCGTAAATTGCCACAGGCTCTTGCCGAAATACGTATAGGTCAGGCAATTGTGCAGGGCCAGGTCTTGCGCCCGGCGCGGCGTGCCGTGCGCCGCCAGGTACGATGGTGCGGCGCACACCACCGACGCGCAGCTGGCCAGCTGGCGCGCGATCAGGTTCGGCTCGAGCGCGTTCGTGATGCGGATCGCCAGGTCGATGCGCTGTTCCACCAGGTTGACGGCGCGGTTCTCCATCTGCAGGTCGACGGCGGCGCGCGGGTAGCGCCGCAGGTAAGCGGTTACTGCGCCAGCGAGCGCCGTCTGCGCCAGCGATTGCGAGCAGGTAATGCGCAGCAAGCCATGCGGCGTGTCGATGCCCTCGGGCGAAGCGACGGCCATGGCGCCGGCCACATCCAGCATCTGCCGGCAGCGCGCCAGGGTGGCGTCGCCCGCATCCGTCAGGCTCAGGCGGCGCGTGGTGCGATGCAACAGGCGCGCCCCCGCCCACCGCTCCATCTCGGCCAGGTAGCGCGTCACCATGGCGCGCGACATGTCGAGCGCCTCGCTGGCGGCCACCATGCTGCCCCGCTCGGCGATGGCGACGAATACTTGTGCGGCGGTGATACGGTCCATGCGCTACTCCCTTGATTCATCCGATCCATGCAACTAAGTATTGCAATCTACCCTATTTGTCGCGCCTGGTCGAAAGGATAATATGCGACATGAGCACCTAATGCAGAAAGAATAATATGTTTGCACGCGCCGCCCGTCCCTCCCGTACCCTGGAAACCTTCCAGCTGGATGTGCTGGGCTGCGCACCATCCACCTCTCTGCTGCTGAGCGGCGTGGCCGATGCCATCCTCGTCAATGCACAGTTCCTGCGCGACGATGCGGCGCAGTTAGTGCGCACCATCGCCGCCAGCGGCAAGCGCCTGACCACCATCTATATCAGCGCGGCCGAACCGCAAGCCTATTTCGGCCTGGGCGTGCTGCGGCAAGCCTTTCCGCAAGCCCGCATTCTCGCCAGCGGCGCCACGGTCGAGGCGATCCGCCGCCAGGCCGGCGCCAGGGTCGCCCACTGGGGCGGCATCCTCAAGCACAATGCGCCGCGCTGCATCGTCATGCCCCAGCCCTATGAGGGCAGCAGCCTGCAACTGGAAGGAAAGCAAGTCGCGCTGCGCCAGCTCGAAGCAGCGCTGAACTGAGGCAGCACCAGCGGCCTTACAACGCGGCCAGGAAGCGCTCATACTCTTGCGCGCTGCGCGCCAGCCGTTCGGCATAGCCCGTTTCCTTCGGCCCGTCTTCCGCGCCATAGAAGGCAAAGAAGCGGCGGTTGTCGGCGCCGATATACGCCAGGGTGACATCGAACGGCGCCAGCAGCTGCGCCAGGGTGACGTTCCACTTGCCTTGCGGCGTGAAGTCTTCCTCGCGGATGCCTGCCGTGACGCCCAGCGCCACCTTGCGGCCCTTGAAGGCATCGCCGCCCGTGCCATAGGCCCAGCCATACGCCAGCACCTCGTCGAGCCACTGCTTGAGCAAGGGCGGGCAGTTGAACCAGTACACGGGGAACTGCAAGACCACGTGGGCGTGCGCCGCCACCAGCGCCTGCTCGCGCGCCACATCGATCTTTCCGTCAGGATAAGCCTGGTGCACGTCGTGGATGGTATAGCGGTCCGGATACCGCGCCAGCTCCTGCAGCCAGCGCTTGTTGGCCACCGACGTGGCGATGGAGGGATGGAAGACGATCACAAGGGTTTTCATCATGCTGCTTTCCTGAAAATGAGAGGGACGCACCGGCCCCGCCTTCTCAGGAAAGCAGGCAAGCCGATGCCCTGCCCCATGGCGCGCCGCACGTCGCCGCGCGCTTCCAAGGGCAGAAACAGCATAGCCATGCTGGGTACTTTTCACAAGTACGCACATTAACTGCCCATACCATACGAAAAGTAAGCTACTGGACTATGGAAAAGTACCTTGCCATGTGCATCCGTATCAGACTGGCTGGTGCCGCTCGCCCCACTCGCACAGGGTATGCAGCACAGGGATCAGCGAGTCACCCTTGCTGGAGAGCGAGTATTCCACCTTGGGCGGCACTTGCGGATACTCCTTGCGGACGATCAGCGCGTCCGCCTCCAGTTCCTTCAGTACGACGCTGAGGGTCTTGAAGGCAATGCCGCCCAGATGGCGCTTGAGTTCGTTATGCCGCAGCACCTTGTTTTCCGCCAGCGCGTACAGGATCAGCATCTTGTATTTCCCGCCGATCAGCGACAAGGTATAGCCAAATGCAGTATCGCCGAGGGCCACGCCGCTGGGGGCGCAGGTTTCTTCATTCATCGCGTTGTGCTTCCTGTTGGTCAGAGTGCGAGCATAACAGCCCGGCGGCCCCGGCTTGCGTCGAACACGCGCATAAAAAAACGGGCCGAAGCCCGTTTTTTTGTTTGCGCGATACCGCTCTGGATTAACGCTTGTCCAGTGGCAGTACTTCACGCGTGGTCGAACCGACGAACAGCTGGCGCGGACGGCCGATCTTTTGCTCTGGGTCGGCGATCATTTCGTTCCACTGGGCGATCCAGCCGATCGTACGGGCCATAGCGAAGATACCGGTGAACAGCGACACAGGGATGCCCAGCGCCGATTGCACGATGCCCGAGTAGAAGTCGACGTTCGGGTACAGTTTGCGCGACACGAAGTATTCGTCGTTCAGCGCAATCTTTTCCAGTTCCATCGCCAGCTTGAACAGCGGATCGTCTTGCAGACCCAGTTCTTGCAGCACTTCGTAGCAGGTTTCACGCATCAGCTTGGCGCGTGGATCGAAGTTCTTGTACACGCGGTGGCCAAAGCCCATCAGCTTGACGCCCGAGTTCTTGTCCTTGACTTGCGCGATGAAGGCAGGGATGTTCTCGACGGTGCCGATTTCTTTCAGCATGTTCAGTGCCGCTTCGTTGGCGCCGCCGTGGGCAGGGCCCCACAGGCAGGCGATACCGGCAGCGATACAGGCGAACGGGTTGGCGCCCGACGAACCGGCCAGACGGACGGTCGAAGTCGATGCGTTTTGCTCGTGGTCCGCATGCAGGATCAGGATGCGGTCCAGGGCGCGCACCAGCACGTCGTTGACCTTGTACTCTTCGCACGGGTTGGCGAACATCATGTGCATGAAGTTGGCGCTGTACGACAGGTCGTTGCGTGGGTACACGAACGGCTGGCCGACCGAGTACTTGTAGGTCATGGCGACCAGGGTCGGCATCTTGGCGATCAGGCGGATGGCCGACACTTCGCGGTGACGCGGGTCGTTGATGTCCAGCGAGTCATGGTAGAACGATGCCAGCGCGCCGACGGTGCCCACCAGGACCGACATCGGATGCGCGTCGCGGCGGAAGCCGCGGAAGAAGAATTGCATCTGTTCGTGCACCATCGTGTGCTTGGTGACGGTGTCGACGAACTTGGCCTTCTGCGCCGCGTTCGGCAGTTCGCCGTTCAGCAGCAGGTAGCACGATTCCATGAAGTCGGCGTTGACGGCCAACTGTTCGATCGGGTAACCACGGTACAGCAGCTCGCCCTTGTCGCCGTCGATGTAGGTGATCGACGAATTGCAGGCGGCCGTCGACATAAAGCCTGGGTCGTAGGTGAACTTGCCGCTACCGGCGTACAGTTTGCGGATGTCGATGACGTCCGGGCCAACCGTGCCTTTGTAGATTGGAAATTCAAGCGATGGGCTGCCATCGGAGAACGACAGGGTAGCTTTTGTGTCAGAGATATTCATGGGCTCTTCCTTCTCGGGAGTGAGTCGAAATTAAAATCAAAAATTCTGGCTGCAATTCGCACCGCATTCGGCAGTGCTACAGCGCGCCACTCGCACCGTTTGCAATATATCGCCCAGGCGTCTAGGCAATGCGCAGTCGTTGCAGCAGTGCGCGCACATGCGGCAGATCGACTTCGCCTTCCGGCTCTTTACGGGCCAGTACCAGATCCATTAACGCATTGTCCGATAAATCCAGCAAACGCGTCAGCGCGTCAACTTCTTCATCGGTCAATTCGGTTTCATACGCATCGAGAAAACGGGTCAGGATAATGTCGTTTTCCAGCAGGCCACGGCGTGAACGCCAGCGCAGGCGGGCGCGGTTGGCCGGGTCGGCCTGATGCGAGGACAAAATTGATTCTGTCATTTGGTTTACCACTTTACGTGTGCCTTGCGGCACGGTGCTGCTTTGCAGGCGCCGCCTGCAGGCAAGAGAGGATACCCTCTTCCGGCAAACGGCGCCCGGCGGACGCGATCAGGAGGATCAGATCGCGCGGCGGACCATCAATTCCTTGATCTTGCCGATCGCCTTGTTCGGGTTCAACCCTTTCGGGCAGACGTCGACGCAGTTCATGATCGAATGGCAGCGGAACAGGCGGTACGGGTCTTCCAGGTTGTCCAGACGCGCGCCGGTGGCTTCGTCGCGCGAATCGGCGATGAAGCGGTAGGCTTGCAGCAGGCCGGCCGGGCCGACGAACTTGTCCGGATTCCACCAGAACGACGGGCACGACGTGGAGCAGCATGCGCACAGGATGCACTCGTACAGGCCATCGAGTTCTTCGCGCTGTTCCGGCGATTGCAGGCGTTCTTTTTCAGGCGGGATCGAATCGTTGATCAGGAAAGGCTTGATCGAATCGTACTGCTTGAAAAATTGCGTCATGTCGACGATCAGATCGCGGATGACCGGCAAGCCTGGCAACGGGCGCAGCACGATAGGCTCCGACAGTTCGTTCAGGTTGGTGGTGCATGCCAGGCCGTTCTTGCCGTTGATGTTCATCGCGTCCGAACCGCACACGCCTTCGCGGCACGAGCGGCGCAGGGCCAGCGAGTCATCGACGTCCGCCTTGATGCGCTGCAGTGCGTCGAGCAGCATCTTGTCGGTGTCTTTCAGTTCGACCGTCAGGTCTTGCATGTACGGCTTGGCATCCTGGTCAGGATCGTAGCGGTAGATTTTGAATTTAAGAGTGCGTGCCATGGTATAGCCTTAGAAAGTACGTGGTTTCGGTTTGAAGGTATCAACCGTCAGCGGCTTGGTCACGACTGGCTTGTATTCCAGTCGGTTGCCTTCCGAATACCACAGAGTGTGCTTCATCCAGTTCTCGTCGTCGCGTTGCGGATGGTCGTCCTGGGCGTGCGCGCCGCGCGATTCCTTGCGGGCCGCTGCCGAAACGATGGTCGCTTTCGCCGTTTCGATCAGGTTGTCCAGCTCCAGCGCTTCCACGCGGGCCGTGTTGAAGACCATCGATTTATCCTTGAAGGAGACGTGCTTGCGGCGCTCGTCGAGCTTCATGATTTCTTCGACGCCCTTGTTCAGCATCTCGTCGGTACGGAACACGCCGCAGTACTTCTGCATCGTTGCGCGGATGTCGTTCGCCACGCCCTGCACGGTTTCCGTGCCGGTCGAGTTTTCCAGGCGCGCCAGGCGGCCCATGGCAAAATCGGCAGCATCGGCTGGCAAAGGCTTGTTTTCCTTGGCTTTCAGGCCGCTGTTGACGATGTGGTTGCCGGCCGCGCGGCCGAAGACCACCAGGTCGAGCAGCGAGTTCGTGCCCAGGCGGTTGGCGCCGTGCACGGAAACGCAGGCGCATTCGCCGATCGCGTACAGGCCGTTGACGACTTTCGCCGAATTATCCGGACCGGTCGGGGTGACGACCTGGCCGTGGATGTTCGTCGGGATGCCGCCCATCTGGTAGTGAATCGTCGGCACGACAGGAATCGGTTCCTTGGTGGCGTCGACGTTGGCGAACTTGTGGCCGATTTCCAGGATCGACGGCAGGCGCTTGGCGATGGTGTCGGCGCCGATATGGCGCAGGTCCAGCATCACGTGGTCCTTGTTCGGACCGCAGCCGCGGCCTTCCTTGATTTCCTGGTCCATCGAGCGAGAGACGAAGTCGCGCGGCGCCAGATCCTTCAGGGTCGGCGCATAGCGCTCCATGAAGCGTTCGCCTTCGCTATTGATCAGGATGCCGCCTTCGCCGCGCACGCCTTCGGTGATCAATACGCCCGCGCCGGCCACGCCGGTCGGGTGGAACTGCCAGAATTCCATGTCCTGCAACGGCAGGCCGGCGCGTGCCGCCATGCCCATGCCGTCGCCGGTGTTGATGAAGGCGTTGGTCGACGCGGCGAAGATGCGGCCTGCGCCGCCCGTTGCCATGACCGTCGTCTTTGCTTCCAGGATCATGCATTCGCCGGTTTCCATTTCCAGCGCGACAACACCGATCACGTCGCCTTCGGCGTCACGGATCAGGTCGAGCGCCATCCATTCGACGAAGAAGTGCGTACGGGCGCGCACGTTGCGCTGGTACAGCGTGTGCAACAGGGCGTGACCGGTACGGTCGGCTGCCGCGCAGGCGCGCTGCACCGGCTTTTCGCCGAAGTGGGCCGTGTGGCCGCCGAACGGACGTTGATAAATGGTGCCGTCAGGGTTGCGGTCGAATGGCATGCCGAAGTGTTCCAGTTCGTACACGACCTTCGGTGCTTCGCGGCACATGAATTCGATGGCATCCTGGTCGCCCAGATAGTCGCCGCCCTTGACGGTGTCGAACATGTGCCAGAACCAGTTGTCTTCGGCCATGTTGCCGAGCGACGCGCCGATACCGCCCTGCGCTGCCACGGTGTGCGAGCGGGTCGGGAAGACTTTCGACAGAACTGCGACGTTCAGGCCGGCTTCAGCCAGCTGCAACGACGCGCGCATGCCGGAACCGCCGGCGCCAACGATGACCGCATCAAAGCGGCGGGTAGGGATTGCAGATTTATATGCTGCCACGATTACACACTCCAGAGTATCTGTACCGTCCAGCCGGCACAAGCGATCAACCACAGCATGGTGGCAATTTGCAGGGTCAGACGGAGGCCAGCGCTTTTCACGTAGTCCATCCAGATGTCGCGTACGCCGACCCATGCGTGGTAGAACAGGGCGACGAAGGTCACCAGGCTGAACAATTTAAACCACTGCTGTGCGAACAGACCGGCCCAGCCTTCGTAGCTGAAGTTGCTGCCGGTCAGGAAAGAAATAAGCAGGATGGCCACATAAGCCACCATGACGATGGCGGTGACGCGTTGCGCCAGCCAGTCGCGCAAGCCGTAATGGGCACCGACGACGAGGCGTTTCGGTCCGATATTATTGTCTGCCATGTTTAAAATACTCCAAACAGTTTCAAAGCGACCAAGGCCGTCAACACCAGGCTCACGACCAGCACGGACGACGCGGTCTTGCGGGCCGAGTCTTTTTCGATGGCAACGTGCACATCCATGAACAGGTGACGGATACCGGCGCAGAAGTGGTGCAGGAAGGCCCAGACCAGACCCAGGGTGATCAGCTTGACGAACCAGTGCGAGGCGATGCCCTGGAAGTAGGCGTAGGACATTTCGGAACGCAGGCTCAGTTCCAGCATGTACAAGATGCATGGCAGCAAAGCGAAAATGATGAAACCGCTGATGCGATGCAGGATCGAGACGATGGCGCCGACAGCCATGCGGTAGTTCGACAATTCGGTAACATGAATGTTACGGAATTGCGGCCGTTCTTTTTTTGGTACTTCTCTTACGGCTTCAGACATAACAAAAACCTCCCCTTTGAATTTCAACTAAATATTGAAGCCGCGATTTTCGCCGATTTTCGCAACCCATACCAATATCTATTGTTACATATAACCAAAATGGTTTTTTACTACAAAATACCGCGCTACTTTCCGTAGTTCACGTAATTTAATTACAGAATCGCCGGCAAAACACGGCCCGCCGGGGCGGGCCATGCTGTCGCTGCGCTTTCCGTTGTCTCCGTTGCCCGCCTTGCGGCAGGCATCTTGCAAGCGATGCACTTCAGCCTTGCCGCTTGTGCGGACACCCGCGGGTGCCCCGCCGCTTCAGCTGAGTTCATTCTGATAATGGTGGCGACTGGTCAGGTACAAGCCCCGGCGCAGTTCGACGGGCTTGTCGCCGTAGGTAAACGACACGCGCTCGGAACTGAGCAAGGGCGTGCCGAGGTCGATATTCAACAGTTGCGCGGCGCCCGCGTCGGCGCACACGGCGCGGATCTGCTCGGACGCGCGTATCATGCGCGTGCCGAATTCCGTTTCGAACAGGCCGTACATGGGGCCCTTGTATTCCACCAGGCGCTCGGCCGTCAGGCCCTTGAAGATCAGGCCGGGCAGCCACAGCTCCTCGACGATGGTCGGCACGCCGTCGAAATACTGCACGCGCTTGATGAAGATGACGGCGTCGCCGGACTTCAGGTCCATGAGGCGCGCCACGTCGGCGGGCGCGCGCACACGCTTGACTTCGATGAATTTGCTTTCGGGGTAATGCGGCACGCCTTCGTCCGGCACCAGGCGCAGGAAGCGGAAATGCGCGCGCGCCTCATGATGGGTCGACACGAAAGTGCCCTTGCCCTGGCGGCGCATGACGAGGTTCTCGGCGGCCAGCTCATCGATGGCCTTGCGCACCGTGCCCTGGCTGACCTTGAAGCGGCCTGCCAGCTCGACTTCGCTGGGAATGAGCTCGCCCGGCTTCCACTCGCCCGATTGCAGGCTCTGCGTGATGAGCGCCTTGATCTGCTGGTACAGGGGACTGAAGGTGGGCGAGGCATTCGCGGCAGGCGCGGCAGTGGTATTCACGCTGGCGCCAGCGGGGGCGGCGGTGCTGGCCGCGGCGGCAACGGGTGTAGCCGGGGTGCCCGCGGTCGGACTGACCGCCCCGCTTGCAGCAGTGGCATTGTTGGTCAGATTGGACGAGGCGGAATTCATAGTCCGACATTTCAACACAAATCACTGCCCGCGTCCAGTAAAACACACGCAGTTATCTGTCTTATATAAGACATAAGATATGATTGACAGATACAGATCGGAGGCCTAAACTGCCTTCGATAAAACTTGTGAGCCAGCGTTTTATGTTGTCGGCCAGCCACTCTGGCCTCGTGCAGCACAAGCGTGACGGCGGCGTACACCAGCAATTCGGTGGCGCGGGCCGGTTTTGGTATCATTATAGTTTTTCCGGATAAGCGTAAGCCCAGCTTCAAGCCCGTTTTCTTTCCCATTTTTGGAGATTCATCATGGCTAAAACCCCAATGCGTGTTGCAGTGACCGGCGCCGCCGGCCAGATCGGCTACGCCCTGTTGTTCCGCATCGCCAATGGCGACATGCTCGGCAAAGACCAGCCTGTCATCTTGCAATTGCTTGAAATCCCGGACGAAAAAGCCCAGAAGGCGCTCAAGGGCGTGATGATGGAAATCGACGACTGCGCCTTCCCGCTGCTGACGGAAATGACCGCCCACGCCGATCCGCTGACCGCCTTCAAGGATGTCGACGTGGCCGTACTGGTTGGCGCGCGTCCACGCGGCCCAGGCATGGAACGCAAGGACCTGCTGGAAGCGAACGCCCAGATCTTCACGGTGCAAGGCAAGGCGCTCGACGCCGTCGCTTCGCGCAACGTCAAAGTGCTGGTGGTAGGCAACCCTGCCAACACCAACGCCTACATCGCCATGAAATCGGCGCCATCGCTGCCGGCGAAAAACTTCACAGCCATGCTGCGCCTGGACCACAACCGCGCGCTGTCGCAAGTCGCTGCCAAGACCGGCACCGCCGTGAAAGACATCGAAAAGCTGACCGTCTGGGGCAACCACTCGCCAACGATGTACGCCGACTACCGCTTCGCCACCGTGAACGGCAAGGCTGTCAAGGACCTGATCAACGACCAGGAATGGAACGCCAACGTGTTCCTGCCAACCGTCGGCAAGCGCGGCGCGGCCATCATCGAAGCGCGCGGCCTGTCGTCGGCAGCGTCGGCAGCGAACGCCGCCATCGACCACATCCATGACTGGATGCTGGGCACGAACGGCAAGTGGACCACCATGGGCGTGCCTTCCGATGGTTCGTACGGCATTCCTGAAGGTACCGTGTTCGGCTTCCCGGTCACCACCGACAACGGTGAGTACACCATCGTTCAAGGTCTGGAAATCGATGCATTCTCGCAAGAGCGCATCAACCTGACCCTGAAAGAACTGACCGAAGAGCGCGAAGGCGTGAAACACCTGCTGGCATAAATCCAGTATTGGCGGCGCGGCCAGAGCGCCGCCCGCCAAGAAGGCCGCTCCGCGAGATTCGCGGCGCGGCTGTTTTCTCAAGTAGTTTTTACCTGCAGAAATGCCTTAAGCATGCACCCTTCCGAGGTTTTATTCCAAGGCAAACGCCAGCCGCTGTTGCTCGCCGCTTGCGACCACTACGCCGGCTCTGAAAAGCTGATGCGTAAATCGATTGCTTTGCAACAAGAGCTTGGCCCCCTGTTCGACATCACGTTCGACTGCGAAGACGGCGCCAGCGCCGGCAATGAAGAATCCCACGCCCTGATGATCGCCGGCCTGCTGGCCAGCGACGACAACCAGTTCAACCGCATCGGCGTGCGCGTGCACGACGTCGACAGCCCGTTTTTCGCGCGCGACGTGGAAATCATCTGCACGGCCGCATCGCGCCTGGCCTACATCGCCGTACCCAAGGTGGCCGGCGTGCAGGATGCCATGCTGGCCATCGACCTGATCAACCTGCACGCGCGCCGCGCCGGCCGCGACAACCTGCCCGTGCATATCCTGATCGAAACGCACGGCGCGCTGCGCGACGCCTACGCGATCGCCGCCCTGCCCCAGGTCGAATGCCTGTCCTTCGGCATCATGGATTTCGTCTCGGCCCACTACGGCGCCATTCCGGCCGCCGCCATGCGCACGCCGGGCCAGTTCACGCACCCGCTGGTGGTGCGCGCCAAGCTCGAAGTGGCCGCCGCCTGCCACGCGCACGGCAAGGTGCCGTCGCATAACGTGACGACCGATGTGCGCGATTCGGCCGTGGTGGCCAACGACGCCCAGCGCGCAACAGCCGAGTTCGGCTACACGCGCATGTGGAGCATCCACCCGGACCAGATCAAGCCCATCATCAAGGCCTTCACGCCGCGCCTGTCCGAAGTCAACGAGGCCAGCAACATCCTCAATGAAGCGCTGCGCGCCAACTGGGGACCGATTGCGCAAAATGGCCGCTTGCACGACCGCGCCAGCTACCGATATTATTGGACCGTTTTGCAACGCGCCAAACTGGCGGGCCTCGGCCTGCCCGAGGCGGCCGCTGCATTACTCAACGCCCCCTCTTCCAGCACCACTGAAAACTGACAGGAATTACACGATGTCCCTCTCCAAATTAGCAATTGCCTGCAGCGTCGCGCTGGGCGCCATGACCCTCACGCTGGCGCCAGCCAGCTTCGCTGCCACGGCAGAGGCAAATCCCAAGGCAGTCAAGGCCAAGCCAAAGGCCAAGGCCAAGACCACCAGGGCCAAACCCGCCGCCAAGGAAGCCCATCCGCTGGCCATGTCGGTCGCCGACAAGGAAGAATCCGACGAGCCGGATACCGCGGGCTCCGCTTCCACCGATTTCAATTGTGAACTTGGTAATAAAATTACCATCTACACCAATGCTACTGACGACAAACACATCGCCCTGCGCTGGAAGAAGCGCCTGCACCGCCTGAGCCGCGTGGGCACCACCACCGGCGCCAACCGCTTCGAGAACCGTCTGTATGGTCTCGTCTGGATCGGCATCCCGGCCAAAGGCATGCTGCTCGATTCCAAGCAGGGCCGCCAGCTGGCCAATGAATGCAAGGATGCGGAGCAAGCCAAGCCGGCGGCAGTGGTGGAAGCCGCGCCATCGCTGGGCGTGCTGCCGGCGACCGGCGGCTGATGTGCGTAGCAAGGGCCTCTTCGGGGGCTCAGTCATGTTTTGTAATTTGAATAATCAATAAGACGATACCCAACAAGGAGAGGTCATGTCCCGCAACACTCTGAACACGCTCAAGGACTTTAATATTTCGGATAGCAAGAAGGGCAAGCTGTACTCCCTGCCTGCGCTGGAAAAAAGCCTGGGCATCAATGTCTCCCGCCTGCCAGTGTCGATTCGCATCGTGCTCGAATCGGTATTGCGCAACTGCGACGGCAAAAAAGTCACCGAAGAACACGTCAAGCAATTGGCGAGCTGGGGCCCGACCGCCGAGCGCACCGACGAGATCCCGTTCGTAGTGGCGCGCGTCGTGCTGCAAGACTTCACCGGCGTACCATTGCTGGCCGACCTGGCCGCGATGCGCAACGTGGCCGCCAAGATGGGCATCAACGCCAAGAAGATCGAACCGCTGGTACCGGTCGACCTGGTGGTCGACCACTCGGTCACCATCGATCACTACCGCGAAAAGAAAGCGCTGGACCTGAACATGAAGCTGGAATTCTCGCGTAACAACGAGCGTTACCAGTTCATGAAATGGGGCATGCAGGCATTCGACACCTTCGGCGTCGTGCCGCCGGGCTTCGGCATCGTCCACCAGGTCAACCTGGAATACCTGGCACGCGGCGTGCACCACGCAGGCAAGAAAGCCGGCGACGTGTACTACCCTGACACCCTGGTCGGCACCGACTCGCACACCACCATGATCAACGGCATCGGCGTGGTCGGCTGGGGTGTGGGCGGCATCGAAGCGGAAGCCGGCATGCTGGGCCAGCCGGTCTACTTCCTGACGCCTGACGTCATCGGCGTGAACCTGTCGGGCGCGCTGCGCGAAGGCTGCACCGCCACCGACCTGGTACTGACGATTACCGAACTGCTGCGCAAAGAGAAAGTCGTCGGCAAGTTCGTCGAATTCTTCGGCGAAGGCACTGAGTCCTTGACCCTGACGGACCGCGCGACGATCGCCAACATGGCACCGGAATACGGCGCGACCATGGGCTTCTTCCCGGTCGACGAAGCGACCATCGATTACTTCAAGGGCACCGGCCGCAGCAAGGCTGAAATCGCCGCGTTCGAAGGCTACTTCAAGGCGCAAAACCTGTTCGGCGTGCCAAAAGCGGGCGACATCGACTACACCCGCGTGGTGGAACTGGACCTGGCATCGGTCGCTCCATCGCTGGCCGGCCCGAAACGCCCGCAAGACCGTATCGAAATCGGCAACGTCAAGGCGAACTTCGCCGAGCTGTTCGCCAAGCCAACGACCGAAAACGGCTTCAACAAGAATCCGGCCGACCTGGCTGCCGTGTACGAAACGACGAACGGCGTGAAAGTGTCGAACGGCGACGTGCTGATCGCCGCGATCACCTCGTGCACCAACACCTCGAACCCGAGCGTGATGCTGGCTGCCGGCCTGCTGGCCAAGAAAGCCGTGGAAGCCGGCCTGAAGGTCGCTCCGCACATCAAGACCTCGCTGGCTCCCGGCTCGCGCGTCGTCACCGAGTACCTGACCGCTGCCGGCCTGCTGCCATACCTGGAAAAACTGGGCTTCGGCGTGACCGCCTACGGCTGCACCACCTGTATCGGCAATGCGGGCGACCTGACGCCTGAGCTGAACGCAGCGATTGCCACGCACGACATCGTCGCATCGGCCGTGCTGTCGGGCAACCGCAACTTCGAAGCGCGTATTCACCCGAACATCCGCTCGAACTTCCTGGCTTCGCCACCGCTGGTCGTCGCCTACGCCATCGCCGGCAACATGACGCGCGACCTGATGACGGAACCTGTCGGCAAGGGCAAGGGCGGCAAGGACGTCTACCTGGGCGACATCTGGCCGACCTCGGCTGAAGTGTCGGCCATGATGAAGTTCGCCATGAACGCCAAGGTGTTCAAGGACAACTACGCGGACGTCAAGAGCGCACCAGGCAAGCTGTGGGAGAAAGTCACCACCGTGTCCGGTCAAGTCTACAACTGGCCGAAATCGACCTACATCGCGGAACCACCGTTCTTCGACAACTTCTCGATGACGCCAGCGGCAGTGGCCACCGGCATCGAAGGCGCGCGGGCACTGGGCGTGTTCGGCGATTCCATCACCACCGACCACATCTCGCCAGCCGGCTCGATCCAGGAAAACGGTCCTGCAGGCAAGTGGCTGAAGGAAAACGGCGTCCTGAAAGCGGACTTCAATTCCTACGGCTCGCGTCGCGGCAACCATGAAATCATGATGCGCGGCACGTTCGCCAACGTACGTATCAAGAACCGCATGATCCCTGCCAAGGCGGACGGTTCGGCGGTCGAAGGCGGCATCACGATCCACCAGCCTTCCGGCGAACAGATGTCGATCTACGACGCAGCGATGAAATATGTTGCTGAAGGTACGCCAACCATGGTCTTCGGCGGCGAAGAGTACGGTACGGGCTCGTCGCGCGACTGGGCAGCCAAGGGCACCCAGCTGCTGGGCGTGAAAGCCGTGATCACCCGTTCGTTCGAGCGCATCCACCGCTCGAACCTGGTGGGCATGGGCGTGCTGCCGCTGCAATTCATCGGCGACGACAGCGTGCAGACCCTGGGCATCACCGGCAATGAAACCTTCGACCTGAAAGGCCTCGAAGGCGAAATCAAGCCACAGCAACTGGCCACCCTGGTGATCCACCGCGCCGACGGCAGCAGCCAGGAAGTCAAAGTCCTGCTGCGCATCGATACGCCGATCGAAGTCGATTACTACAAGCATGGCGGTATCCTGCCATTCGTGCTGCGTCAACTGCTGGCCGAGTAATCAGCCCAGCTGTGAGGTAAGATAAAAGCGCCGGTTCCGACCGGCGCTTTTTTTTCGTCCGCAGCGCCCGTTTTTCCTTGAAATTTCGACTATTGGCATGATCTAAGGACAGCTTACGTATTGCGTGCGGCTGAATCCTCTACAATACGGTTATAAGGGTTTATCATTGTTTGACTGATCCATTTTTTTCACTTTCCGAGACTCTTATCCCGCTATGCGTCGTCCTTCCAAAGATTCATCCCATAAACTGACTGCCGACAGCCAGCGCCTGGTCACCTTTGCCCAGGCGATCGTACAGGCAGCCAGCCGTCTCGAAGAGCGGTCCTGGGAACACAGCCTGGATACGCAGCTCCAGAAATTACTCAAAACCGGCCACCAGGACACCATCGACAACACCCTGGGCAGCCTGTTCAAGGAAGACTTGAACGCCTACGACGTGCTGATGGACTGCGTTGAAGCCGTCAGCGAATCGACCGTCATCACGCATGAAGACGTGCGCTACGACGCCCTGCTGGTGGCCGTGCCCATCCTCGCGTGGACGCGCTTTTCCATCGCTTCCGGCCCCATGGCCGGCGACGCGCACGGCGTGCTGTCCGCGCATTTCGCCGCCCACCTGCTGGCCGACGGCACGAAGATGGCCATGGCGCCCACCCTGTATTCGATCGACCAGTTGCCGCGCAGCCACGTCGAAACCTATGCCAAGACGCAGAAGCTGGCCCTGGCCGCCCTGAAAGGCACGGCCGTCAAGCCGTCGAGCAAAGAGGCGGAAACGGCGCCGTTCCTGGCCGACACGCGCTACTTGCTGGTGGCCGTGGTGGCGCCCGCCGGCGCGCCGCTGTTCCGCTGGCAGACGCCTTCGAGCCAGCTCGACTTCATCGCCGAGCGCAGCGCCGCCCTGGAACAATGGCGCACGCAGGCCACGCCGACCATTGCCCGCCTGCTGCCCGGCTGCGGCCTGGAATTGCTGCTGCCGGAAGCGTACTACGTGGCCTGCCGCGAAGCGGACAAGCTGATACGCCCCGTCTCCGTGCGCGCGGCCGTGCACTACCTGACGCACACGCTGGCCATCGAGCCGTCGGAATTGCGCGCCGTGATCGCCGGCTTCGGCGAGGAAGCGGCCGACGGCCAGGTCGACGAGTACCGCATCGCCTTCACCCTGCGCCAGGCGCCGGACGTCATCTACGGCATCGTCTGGCCCTTGTACGGCCAGGAAGACGAGGATGGCACGCCGATCGAAGGCCTGATCCAGGTCGGCATCGCCGCGCTGGACAAGCAAAAGACGCCCGTCGATGAAATCATCGAACACCTGAACGCCGCCGGCGTGACGCAGATCAAGCGCCACGCGGAACGTTTTGTCGGTGAATACTGCGACGATTGCGGCGCGCCCCTGTTTGCCGACCCTGTCGGCGAGCTCGCGCATGCGGAAATGCCCGAGGATACGCCACAGGGTACCGAGCATTTCCATTAATGCAGGCTTGTCGGATTACGCGCGCAGCGCTAATCCGACCTACGATGCCACGGGTTTGAAGAGGTGTCGATGCAATAGGTGTCGACGCAATGGTTGAAAGGCAGGCCGTAGGTCGGATTAGCCGGAACGGCGTAATCCGACAACAGCGTTGGCGCACAAAAAAGGCGGAACCCCGGTTCCGCCTTTTTTTGCATTTCACGCTACGCTTAACGCACCATCACCACTGCGAGAACGGGTGGCGGATCAGATTCGCGTTGTAGTAGCGCGCATCGCCCGACACTTCCGCGCCTATCCATTCGGGCTTCTCGAAGGGCTGGTCTTCCGAGGCCAGTTCGATCTCGGCCACGAGCAAGCCCGCATTGACGCCCAGGAACTCATCGACTTCCCACACCATGCCCGCGTGTTCGATGCGGTGGCGGTACTTTTCGATCAGCGGCTGTTCGCACAGGCCGTCGAGCAGTTCGGCGGCGTCGGCCAGCGGAATCGGATACTCCCACTCGCCGCGCGTCGCGCCCACGTTGGCGCCCTTGATGGTCAGCATCGCCTGTTCGCCCTCGATGCGCACGCGCACCACGCGCTCGCGCGCGGACGACAGATAGCCCTGGCGCAGCAGCACCGCCTGCCCCAGGCCGCGCCAGGCATCGCCTTGCAGCAGGAATTTACGCTCGATCTCGACACCCATGATCAACGCCGCTCAATCCAGCGACAGCAGGATAGGCTGCAGCATGGCCGCGCCCAGGGCCGCGCTGCGCGCGCCGTTCCAGCCCACGGCCGGATCCGGCAAGTCGGCGTTTTCCTTGAACGGCATTTCCAGCGTCAGCGCCAGGCAGCCGAAGTGGTGGCCGATGTATTTCGACGCCAGGGTCAGCATGTCCGACTTGTACTTGCTGGCCGCATAACCGAACTTGTCCTGGAAGTCGGGGCTGGCCTGCTTGTAGCGCTCGATGAAGGCTTTCTGGTGCGCCGCCTGCGCCGGCGTGAAGTTTTCCAGCATTTCGTTGCCGGCCACAAAGTTGTACGGCAGCGCTTCGTCGCCGTGGATGTCGAAGAACATGTCGACGCCCGTTTCGTGGATCTTGTTTTTCACGCACAGCACTTCCGGGCTGGACTCCAGCGATGGCGTCATCCATTCGCGGTTCAGGTTGGCGCCTGCCGCATTCGTGCGCAGATTGCCGCGAATGGAACCGTCCGGGTTCATGTTCGGCACGATGTGGAACACGGCGCGCTGCAAGAGCTTGCGCGCGATCGGGTTGGCGTCGTCGAGCAGCGAGTCGATCAGGCCTTCGACGAACCATTCGGCCATCGATTCGCCCGGATGCTGGCGCGCGATGACCCAGATTTTCTTTTCCGCCTGCGGATTGCCGATGGTGACCATGTTCATGTCGCGGCCGTCGACCGTGCTGCCCAGGTCCGATACGCGCGCCAGCGGATGCTCGGCCACTTCGCCCAGCAGGCGCAGATGGCGTTCCCACGAGTATGGCTCGAAATAGGCGTAGTACACGCTGTCGAGTTCCGGCGTGTGCGAGATCGTCATGACCTGGCCGTCGAACGTCGTCGGCACGCGGAACCAGTTTTCGCTATCGTAGCTGGCCACGGCTTGGTAGTCTTCATAGCCGGCCGGATAGGTAGCCTGGCCCGCGTTTAGGAAGCGCATCGTGCATGCCTGGCCACGCGCGCCCTGCAGGCGGAAGTGGAACCACTGGTGGATGTCGGCGTGGCTATCCTTGCGCAAGTTCAGGTCGATGGCACCGGCGCTAGCCGCGCTCACCACGTCGATGGCGCCCGAGTCGAAGTTCTGGCTGATTTTAATGGTCATGTAATGATCCCGTCCAAATGTAAGTGTTCCGGCGTCGCCTCGTGGGCGGCCGCCGTTGCGCTAAACGCAGTGTAAGCTCTCCCGCTATTTTCCGCCCTTTGGCCCGGTTCGCAAAGCCTGGCCCGGCGATTTATGCACCAATCCGGGGCATCGATGGAAAAGCGGGGGTCAAAAGCGCGAAAAATCGGTCCACTGTCGCATCCACCGGACAAAAAACTGAATTGTAACAATGCCAGACACATTGGCAACGCATCGCCCCCCTATAATTCTTGCTTTCATAGAGTCGCCAGGAAAGAGTCGTGGACAAGAAGCTGACCAATATTCAAGAAAGAAAGTTACGCGAAGCGCAGGCGCGGCGCGAACACATCATCGACGTCGTCAAAGACCTGATCAAGAAGGGCGGCGCGCGCGCCGTCTCCATCCGCAAGGTGGCCGAGGCGGCCGGCTTTTCCACCACCGTCGTGTACGCCCTGTTCCGCGACAAGGCCACGCTGATCGCCCAGGCCATGGACAAGGACTTGCTGGAACTGGTGCGCGCCATGCGCACCGCCTGCGCCAACAGCATTGACCCGTGGGAACGCATCAGCCTGGTCGGCCGTGCCTACATCGAGTACGGCTTCCAGCATCCCGACGAGTATTCGCTGATCTTCATGGAGTTGCGTCCGCATGCGGAAATCGATGCGGCCCTGGTGGAACACGGCAATATCGAGCAGGACCCGTATGCCTATGCGCTGCACCTGTTCGGCGAGCTGGCGCAGGCGGGCCAGGTACGCCAGGACGAGCCGGCGCTGCACACGATGACGCAAATCTTCTGGCAGTCGCTGCACGGCCTCGTGTCGCTGCGCATCGTCATGGATGCGGGCGACCCATGGACGCCGCACCCAGAAATGAACGCGCATATCGACGACTTGCTCGCTGTCGTCACGGCAGGGATCCGGCTGCGCTTTGCACCAGCTTCCTGACGTTTGATCCAGCGCAAACCGCCCTGACGGAAAAGGCGGACAGTGGGGTGACGCCGCCTGCGCTGCGCGGCGACTGCCACGCCTTGCGCACGGAACTGGGCGACATCCGCAAGCACATGCATACCCACTTCCTGTGGTTCATGGGCATCCAGGCGACCACCACGTTTGCCTTGCTGGGACTGGGCGCCAAGGCCCTGCACATGTACTGAACAGTGAAAAGGCAGGCGCGGTGCCGCACCGCCCTGCCCTATCTTGATGCTGGCGAAGCTTACTGCGCTGCCAGCATGCTCTGCGTTTCCTGGTAGCGCGTATGCCACGACAGCGCCTGTTCCAGGATGTGCGGCGTGTGGCCGCCGCGCTGGCATGCCGCGTCGTAATACGCGCGCAATTGATCGCGGTAAGCGGGGTGCGTGCAGCGCTCGATGATCAGCGGCGCCCGTTCGCGCGGCGCCAGGCCGCGCAAGTCCGCATAACCCCACTCCGTCACCAGCACGTCGACGTCATGCTCCGTATGGTCCACATGCGAGACCATCGGCACGACACTGGAAATGCGCCCGCCCTTGGCCGCCGATTTCGACACAAACATCGACACTTGCCCGTTGCGCGCGAAGTCGCCCGAGCCGCCGATGCCGTTCATCATGTGCGTGCCGCACACGTGCGTGGAATTGACGTTGCCGTAGATATCGAACTCGAGCGCCGTGTTCAGGGCGATGATGCCCAGGCGGCGCACGATCTCGGGATGGTTGCTGATCTCTTGCGGACGCAGCACGATTTTCGAGCGGTAATGGTCGATATTGTCCATCAGCTTCTGGTGCACGGCGGCCGACAGGGTGATCGACGAGGCCGAAGCAAACGCCAGCTGGCCCGAATCGAGCAACTCGATGGCGCTGTCCTGCAGCACTTCCGAATACATCGTCATGTTCTGGAAGGGCGAACCGATCAGGCCGTGCAGCACGGCGTTGGCGATGGTGCCGATACCTGCCTGCAGCGGCAGCAATTCCGGCCCCATGCGCCCGGCCGCCACTTCGCCTTCGAGGAAGGCAATCACGTGGCCGGCGATCGCCTGCGTTTCCGCGTCGGGTGGCAAGGCGTTCGACGGGCTGTCGGGGCTGTCCGTGATGACGATGGCGGCGATGCGGGCCGGGTCGATGGCGATGGCCGTGCTGCCCAGGCGCTGGTCCACGCGCGTGAGGGGAATCGGCTCGCGGCCCGGCAAGGTTTGCGGAATATAAATGTCGTGCAAGCCTTCCAGCGCCAGCGGCGTGGACAGGTTGATTTCGATGATGACCTGCCTTGCCTGCTGGGCAAAGGCGGCGGAATTGCCCACCGACATGGTCGGGATGATGGCGCCCGCGGCCGTGATGGCCGTCGCTTCGATGACGGCGATATCGACGGCGGCCAGGTTGCCCGAGCGCAGCTGCTCGGCCGTTTCCGACAGATGCTGGTCGATGAACATGACTTCGCCCTTGTTGATCTTGCCGCGCAGCACAGGGTCGACCTGGAACGGCATGCGGCGCGCCAGCACGCCTGCTTCGGCCATCAGGCCGTCGCTGCCATTGCCCAGCGAAGCGCCCGTGATCAGGGTCAGGCTCAACGGGTCTTGCAGGGCGCGTTCGGCCAGCGCGCGCGGCAGGGCCTTGGCGTCGCCGGCACGGGTGAACCCGCTCATGCCGACACGCATGCCGTTGTGGAACAATTTGGCTGCCTCATCGGCACTCATGATTTTGCTGAGCAAGCCTGGGTGGCGGATACGGTCCTCGTACATCGTGATGCTCCTGATATTCTTAATATTCTCAAACTGGATGGCTGTCATACACCAGCCCCATAAGTGGTTTCAGTATAAAATCCCGCTTACATGCATGGCATGAATTAATTTCGCCACATCCAGTCGATATTTTCATGTCCTGCCACTGCCGAGCACCCTCTTGGATATCCGTTCCCTGCGCTATTTCGTCGAAACCGTGCGCCTGTCGAGCTTTACGCAGGCGGCCGAATCGCTGCACCTGACCCAGTCGACCATCAGCAAGATGGTGCGCCAGCTGGAAGACGAGGTGGGCGCCCAGCTGCTGGTGCGCGACGGACGCAAGCTGACCCTGACGGACACGGGCCGCATCGTCTACCAGCATGGCCAGGAAATGCTGGCGAACATGCGCCAGCTGACCCTGGAAGTGCGCGACACCCAGGCCTTGCAGCGCGGCAGCCTGACGGTCGGCATCCCGCCCATGATCAATGTGCTGTTTACGCCCGTATTAAAGGCCTTCCGCGCGCGCCATCCCAACATCAGCCTGACCCTGCAGGAAGACACGGGCCAGCAGATCGAGCGCAAGGTGGCGGCCGGCGAACTGGAAATTGGCATGACGGTGCTGCCGGCCGACCCGGAACTCGACCTCGTGGCCGTGGAAGTGGCCAGCTATCCGATCTGGGCCCTGGCTGAGCCGGGCACGTTCCAGAAGCAGCGCACGACACTGCCCTTCAAGGCGCTGGCCGAGCTGCCACTGGTGTTACTCAAGGATGATTTCGCGCTCACGCGCAGCCTGCGCCAGCATTTCGCGCAAGCGGGCTTCACGCCAACCATCGCGGCGCAGAGCGGCCAGTGGGACTGGCTGGTGGCGATGGCCTCGGCGGGCCTGGGCGTGGCCCTGCTGCCCGAGCCGTTCATTCACCGCCTGGCTGGCGAACCGCTGGAAGCGGTGCGCATCGTCGAGCCCGAGGTGGCGTGGCAGGTGGCGCACGTCTGGAGCGGGCGCTATCTGTCGCACGCGGCACGCGCCTGGCTCGAGGTGTGCCAGGACGTGCTGGGCACGCAATTCGCGCACTGACGCACGCACTGACATAAAAAAAGGGTGGCCGAGGCCACCCTTTTGATTGATCGCGACAGCGCGGCTTATTTGGCGTCGTCGTTGTACATGCTGGCATACTTCCAGCCGAAGTACAGAATGAAGGTATAGCACAGGGCCGGCACGAGGAAGGACAGCTGCAGGTTGATGTGGTCGGCCAGGAAGCCCTGGATGAACGGCACGATGGCGCCGCCGACGATGGCCATGCACAGGATGCCCGAACCTTGTCCCGTTTGCGCGCCCAGCTTGTTCAAGGCCATGCTGAAGATGGTCGGGAACATGATGGAATTGAACAGGCCGACGGCGATCAATGCCCACATGGCCGTGTGGCCGCTGGAGAACACGGCGACGAGGATCAGCGCGATGACGACGGCGGCGTTGAAGGCCAGGGTCTTGCCCGGACTGACATAGCGCATCACGGCAAAGCCGACGAAGCGGCCCAGCATGGCGCCACCCCAGTAATAGCTGACGAAATAGGCGGCGTCGGCGTGGCTCAGTCCCGCGATATGGCTCTCGCCCAGGAAGTTGATCAGGAAGCTGCCGATGCTGACTTCACCGCCCACATACAGGAAGATGGCCAGCGCGCCCAGCACCAGGTGGCGGTGCGACCAGATCGAGACCTTGTTGCCATCCTGCGCCAGGGCGGCCGCATCGTCCGCATGCGAAATCTTCGGCAGTTTTGCCAGCGCGAACAGCACGGCCAGAATCACCAGGGTGGCGGCCAGCACCAGGTACGGGCCTTGCACGGAAGCGGCTTCCTTGGCGCGGTAGGCCAGCTGCTCGGCCGCCGGCAGCAGGTCGAACTGCTGCACCGTCAGCACGGTGCCCGACAAAATCAGCATGCCGCCCAAGGCTGGCGCCACGGTGGTGCCCAGCGCATTGAACGCTTGCGTCAGGGTCAATCGGCTCGACGCCGTCTGCGGGTCGCCCAGTTCCGTCACGTAGGGATTGGCCGCTACCTGCAGCACGGTGATACCGGCTGCCAGGATGAAGAAGGACAAGAGGAACAGCGCATAGCTGCCGGTGGACGCCGGGTAGAACATGGCGCAGCCGGCGGCGGCGATCAGCAAGCCGGCGACGACGCCGCGCTGGTAGCCGATTTTCTTGATCAGCATGCCGGCGGGCAGCGAAACGATGGCGTAGGCGCCAAAGAAGCAGAACTGCACCAGCATCGCCTGGACATAGGTCAAGGTGTAGATCGAGCGCAGATGGGGAATCAGCACATCATTGAGCGAGGTCAGCAGTCCCCACATGAAAAACAGTACCGTGACAATGATCAGGGCGCCTGTATTGTTTTGCGTGCCAGCCCGTGCGGACTGGACGCCCTGGCCTTGCTTTACGTATTCCATACCTTCTCCATTTTTCAATTCCAAGTTGATCTTGCCAGGCATGGAAGCGTTTCCACCCGGGCAGCACCAGGACGCGCAAGCGCCACGCAGATATCAGCGTGGGCCATGACTGCCATCAGCGATACGGGGCAGGCATGGCGCTTCTTGCGCGCGGCAGGCGCACGGCCGACCGTTTCTCGCCAGAATGATGTCTTGTGGGCGCGGCACGCCTGCGGGCTGCGTCTGAAAACAACATTCGGGGCAAAACAGTCTTGTAGTAAAACTACGATACAGCGCCCGCATTATGCCTTAAAGCCCCGTATTGCGCAGCTTTCCCGCCTGTTATTTCAAAATTGAATAGCTGACATTTGAAATCAAAAGTAGCCTTATAACTTGGAATCGCTATACTTATATTGCAGTGCAGCACAACGCGGCACGCCACATAAGGAGTCTGCCATGTCTACCGCATTTACCTACCACACCACACAAAACAGCAATATCGTCGCCACCCTAGTCCACGCCGCAAAACGCGTCGGCGCCTGGCTGAACCAAAGCAGCGACCGCCGCGAGCGCGCTTACGAAGAAGCCTATCTGGCCGAATCGACCGACCGTTACGATCTGGAATACCGCATGCGCGAACTGGCCCGTGCCAACCCGCAGCCAAGCTGGATGAGCGGTCTGAGCCGTTAAGAGTGCCGCCATACCCGGCCACTCATTGCAGCCCATTATTGGCTGTTGCAACATCGATAGCGCCATCCTGCTCGCCTTGCGCTTGAGCACAGGATGGGCTATACAGGCGGGATGCAAACGCCCATTACCATCCTCGCCATCGCCGGCAGCCTGCGCGCCGCCTCCCTGAACACCGCCCTGCTGCGCGCCATTGCACGGCTTGCCCCTGCGGAATATGAGATCCGCATCTATCCGGGACTCGGTGAACTGCCCCTGTTCAATCCCGACCTCGACGCCGACAGCCTGCCCGCCGTGACGGGCCTGCGCGACGCCATCCTGGCAGCCGACGTGCTGATCCTGGCCAGCCCCGAGTACGCGCACGGCGTGAGCGGGCCCATGAAGAATGCGCTGGACTGGATGGTGGGAAATGAATCGTTCATCGACAAGCCGCTGGTGCTGCTGAACGCCTCGCCGCGCGCCACGCATGCGCAGGCGGCGCTGCGCGAAACGGTGCGCACCATGTCGGCGCGCCTGATCGACGAGGCCTGCATCAGCCTGCCCCTGCTGGGGTCGGGACTCGATGCGGACGGCATCGCCGCGGACCCGGCATTGCGCCGGGCCATCCTCGCTATGTTGCAGTGCATCAGGTCATTTTCATGACCTTCTGCACGTTTTACTATCAAATCATCTAGTTTTACTACGTACTTCTACGGACCGCTCAATGCGGGATCATGCCGGTGAACACGTAGGCTTGCAGCATGGTGATGATGCCGATGATGATGGCAAACAACAGGCTATGCTTCAAGGTGAAGCGGAACAGGTCCGATTCCTTGCCCACCAGCCCCGTTGCCGCGCAGGCGACAGCGATCGACTGGGGCGAGATCATCTTCGCCGTCACGCCGCCCGTCGTATTGGCCGCCACCAGCAAGGTGTCGGACACGCCGATCTGGTGCGCCGTCGTGTTTTGCAGGGAGCAGAACAAGGCATTCGACGACGTGTCGGAACCCGTCAGAAAGACGCCCAGCCAGCCCAGGAAAGGCGAGAAGAACGGGAAGGCGGCGCCGCTGCCGGCCAGCAGCAGGGCCAGCGTGGACGACATGCCCGAGTAATTGGCAACGAAGGCAAACGCCAGCACCAGGCCGATCGACAGCACGGGACGGCGCAATTCCACCACGGTTTCCACGAACGCGTTCCAGCCATCGCGCGGCTTCATGCGCAGCATCAGCATCGACAGCACGGCCGTCAGCAAGATCGCCGTACCCACGGCCGACAGCAGATCGAGCTTGAACACGGCGTCATACGCCTTCGGCTCCGCCACGATGGGCATCGTCTTCATCACCAGTTTATCGAGGTAGGGCACGTGGATCTTGATGACCAGGCCAGACAGCGCGCCGCCGGCCGCAAACAGGGCCTTGAAGCCGGGCAGGCTCCACACGGTGACGATGGCCGTCAGCAGGCCGAACGGCGCCCAGGCACGCATGGTCTGCGCCGTCGAGTAGGGCGAAGCGGCGCGGTTGCCGCCGCCGCGCAGGTCCGCGGCACCGCCCGCGCCGCCGAAACCGGACAGCGCGGCCGTGCCGCCGCCGACGGCATGCGCCACTTTCGCATTCTTCGGCTGCCACACTTTCAGGAACAGGGTCAGCGACACCAGGCTGACGAGGGCCGAGGTGATGTCCGGCAGCTCAGGGCCGATATGGTTCGACGTGAAGTACTGGGTCACGGCAAAGCTGAAACCCGTCACCAGGGCGGCCGGCCACACTTCGCGCACACCGCGCAAACCATCCATCATGAAGACCAGCCAGAACGGCACCAGCAGCGACAGCAGCGGCAACTGGCGGCCCGCCATGGCGCCGATCAGGAACGGGTCGATGCCGGTCACCTGGCCCGCCACGATGATGGGAATGCCCATGGCGCCGAAGGCCACGGGCGCCGTATTGGCGATCAGGCACAGGCCCGCCGCATACAGCGGATTGAAGCCCAGGCCCACCAGCAAGGCCGAGGTGATGGCCACGGGCGCGCCGAAACCGGCCGCCCCTTCCAGGAAGGCGCCGAAGGCAAAGCCGATCAAGAGCACCTGCAGGCGCTGGTCGTCCGTCACCGACAGCACGGAGGCGCGGATGATCTCGATCTGCCCCGTCTTCACGACGATCTTGTACAGGAAGACGGCCGTGACGATGATCCACGCGATGGGCCACAAGCCATACGCAAAACCGTAGCCGGCCGCCGCCAGCGCCTGCGGCACGGGCATGCCGTAGGCGAAGATGGCCACGGCCAGCGCCAGCGCCAGGGTGACGGCGGCCGCCACGTGGCCCTTGATGCGCAGCGCCGCCAGGGCGATGAAGAAGAAAATGATGGGAACGGCTGCCGCCAGCGACGACAGCCACAGGCTGCCGAGCGGTGTATAAAGTTGGGTCCAGGTTTGCATGTCGGGTCTCCTCCGGTGGATGCGGGTTGAATGAAAAAACGGCTTTTGATGTAATTGTGTGCAGCGTGTTTTTTGCGGTATGGCGGGGCGTCGCTATTCTTCCTGCCCCCGTGCGTTGAGCAGGTCGGCCAGGCTGCGCGGCGCCGGTTTTAAAGGCTTGCGGTGCTGCGTCCAGCCCAGCTGCGCTCGCGGCGTCAGCATCCGAAGGCGCGTGGCGGCCCAGCGGAACAGGCGGTAGCTGGCGGGACGCGCGAAGGCGCCGCTCCAGAAGCGCCAGATCAGGCTTTCGCCGCGGCTGAACTTGGCCCCCTGCCCGCGCAGCGGATGGCTGACTTCCTCGTTCGGATTGCGGTTCGCCTCCGTGCGCAGGCGCACCAGCAGCTGCGGGATCGGGATGCGCACGGGGCACACTTCGCCGCAGGCGCCGCACAGGCTCGACGCGGTGGCCAGGTCGGCCGTCGCGGCGAGTCCCAGCAAGTGGGGCGAAATGATCTTGCCGATCGGCCCCGGATACGTGGTGCCGTAAGCGTGACCGCCGATGCGCGTGTAAACGGGACAGTGGTTCATGCAGGCGCCGCAGCGGATGCATTGCAGGGTGGCGCGCAGCTGCTCGTCGGCATAAGCCTGGCTGCGGCCGTTATCGAGCAGCACCAGGTGCACTTCGCGCGGGCCATCCTTTTCCCCTTCGCGGCGCGGGCCGGAAATCAGGTTGAAATACGTGGTGATGGCCTGCCCCGTCGCCGAGCGCGTCAAAAGGCTCGCCAACGGCACGATGTGTTCGAGCTTGGCGACCACCTTTTCCATGCCCATGATGGCGATGTGGACCTCCGGCACGGACGTCGTCAGCCGGCCATTGCCCTCGTTTTCCACCAGCCACAGGGTGCCCGTGTCGGCCGCCGCGAAGTTCACGCCCGACAGGCCGATGTCCGCCTCGACGAAAGCCTGGCGCAGGGCGCGCCGGCCAGTCTGGATCAGGCTGTCGACGTCTTCCGTGTAGGGCGCATCGGGAATGTGCTCGGCGAACAGGCCGGCGATGTCTGCCTTCGTCTTGTGAATGGCCGGCATGACGATGTGCGACGGCTTTTCGCCGGCCAGCTGGACGATGTACTCGCCCATGTCCGACTCCAGGCAGCGCATGCCGCGCGCTTCCAGGTAGTGATTGAGCTCGATTTCCTCGCTGGCCATCGACTTGCCCTTGATGAAACGCGTCGCCTGATTGCGCTGTGCGATGGCGTGGATGATGGCGTTGGCCTGCTCGCCATCCTCGGCCCAGTGCACCTGCACGCCGGCCGCCGTCAGCTTCTCTTCCAGCTGCACCAGCAAATCGGGCAGGCGCGCCAGCGCGTGCCGGCGCACGGCTTCGCCGATGTCGCGCAGGCGTTCCAGCTCGTCGCCATCGGGGAATTGCGCTGTGCGCTTGTCCTGTAAAAAATCCATGGCGCCGCGAAAGCTCTGGCGCAGTTTCGGGTCGTCCAGCGCGGCGCGGGCGCGCGCGTGAAAGTCCGCCGGCTTGACGAATTGCAGGGGCTTGGCGTTCATGGCTGGTCTCCTTCATGGGCAGTCAAATCATCGACGATCAGCACCCACAGCCAGCGCGGGCCGTGCGCGCCATACGCGAGCGTTTGCTGAATATCCGACGTTTTCGAGGGGCCCGACACCAGCACCAGGTTCGATGGCATACCGTCCGCCCAGCGCTCGGCGCGCGCCGCCGCGTGCAAGTCCACGTGCAGGCTGCTCGCATACACGAGGCAGATGTGCAGCGGTGGCGCCAGGGACACCGTGCGCGGCGTGGCCGCGTCGGGTGCGATGACCAGGGTGCCGGTGGCGGCGATGCCGGAGCGGGCGACGGTCAACCCCGCGTCGACGGTGTCGAACAATTCCCCCTTCCACTGCGCCAGCGGACGCTCAAACGACAGCGCTTCCACGCCCTGCGGCAAGGCGGCGCGCAAGGCCTGCCCTTCGGCGCTGCCGGTATCGAGCAGCAAACGGCGCACGCCGTGTTTACCGAGGCGCTGCGCCAGCAGGGCGGGCCAGGCATCCGCGCTCACGCAATCGACCTGCGCGTGCGCAGCGCGCAAGGCTGCCTGCATGGCCGCTATCCTGTGCCGTGCCGGCAGCGGCGCGACAGCGCGACGGGCCTGGTAGTGATTGTCGATGGCGGTATCGATGAACTCCACCGCTTCGGGCGCGGAGGGCGTGGCGGCGCGCAGGCGTCCCAGCATGCGTTCGCGGGCAGTCAATGCCGTACTCATGGCGCGCCTCCCGTGCGGCGCCACAGGAAGCTGGCCAGGTGCTCGACGGGCAGCGGCGCGCCCTGGTGCTGCGCGGCGTGGCCGATGTTGAGCAGGCAGCCGCAGTCGGCCGAAACGAGCCGGTCGCAGCCCGTGGCGCAGGCCGAGGCGATCTTGTCGCTGACCATGGCGCCGGAAATATCGGGGTGTTTCAAGGAAAACGTGCCGCCGAAGCCGCAGCATTCCGATTCGCGCTGGTGTTCGATGCGCGTCACGCCGGGCAAGGCGTCGACCAGTGCCACGCCGTGCAGACGGGTGCCCATTTCGCGGCGCGCCCCGCACGAGGTATGCAGCACCACGTTTTCATCTGCCTGCCCGGGGTTGGCCAGGGCCAGGCCGGCCAGGTCGAGCGGCAGCACGCAGACGAGAAATTCGCTCAGTTCATACACGCGTCCGGCGAGTTCGGCCGCCTTCGGGCCGGCCACGGGATCGTCCTGGAACAGCTGCGGCCAGTGGTGGCGCATCATGCCGGCGCAGGAACCGGACGGCACGATCACGGGCCAGGGCTGCGCAAACAGGTCAAGCTGGGCGCGGGCCACGGCACGCGCCTGTTCCGGGTTACCGCTGCTGTAGGCGGGCTGGCCGCAGCAGCTCTGGCCGCGCGGATAGTGCACCAGCAAGCCTTCCCGCTCCAGCAGACGCACCGCGTCGAGCCCCGCCTGCGGCACGAACAGGTCGACCAGGCAGGTGGCGAACAGGTACACCTCGTGTGGTGATGGCGGATAGTGACGCGGCTGGCGCGGGTCTGGCTGCATGAGTGTGTCTCCCCGGCGCTCTGTGTGTTGCTGCGGCGCCGCTGTGTGTTGTTAAGAATGACCGGTTCACGCATAATTCCAGCTTCCGCAAGCCACTTCAAATTGCTCGGACCACTTTAAAACAACACCGAAAGACAGTGATGGCGACAGGCATGCAAACGCGGGGCAGGGTCGAGATGGTGATGCGCAGGCTGGAGACGGCCCTGCTGGACGGCAGCTTGCCGGCGGGCGCGCAATTGCCGGCCGAGCGCCTGCTGGCGCTGCAATATGGGGTCTCGCGCAACACCGTACGCGAAGCGGTGCAGCGGCTGGCGGCGCGCGGCCTCGTGCGCAGCCGGCGCGGCGCCGGCGTGTTTGTGACGGATCAATTGCGCACCGGCATGGCGTCGCCGTGGAGCCAACTCGTGGCCGACCACCCCGCCCTGCGCGACGACATCCTGGAATTTCGCCGCGTGCTGGAAGGGGCGACGGCCTACTTTGCGGCGCAGCGGGCCAGCGGCGACGAACGCGCGCAGATCATGGCGCTGCTGGCCGAGCTGGAACAGGCGCGTGCCAGCGACGACAAGCACGGCGAGGCGCAGGCCGACGCGCGCCTGCATGAAACCATCGCACAGGCCTCGCACAACACCATGTTTTTGCACTTGCACACCAGCATCATCGGCATGCTGCGCGAACACATCACCATCAATGGCACGGGCTTGCGCCAGCAGGACGACGCCACCTCGCTGCAGCTGCTGTCGCAGCACCGCACCCTGTGCGAGGCCATCTGCGCCAGCCAGCCCGAGGAAGCGCGCACGGCCATGCAAAGCCACATCGATTTCGTGCGCACGCGCGTCACCAGCGATGACGATTGAAGCTACTGGTAGGACCAGTGCATGCGCACAGCGGCGGCGAAAACTGCTAACATCGCGCGCCGCCAACTGATCCGTCCTGCCATGACCGTTCTCGCCCACACCCATCCGCTGGTGCTCCAGCTGGAAAACGACTTGCTGCCCCTGTTCCGCGCCGCCCTGCCCGCACTCGCAGCGGCCGCGCCACAGGCGCTCGCCTCCGTGTTCGCCTTTTCCAGCGGCACGGCCAGCGCCTTCCAGGATTATCATTTCGGTATTTCCTGCCTGCTCGAGGACGTGCCAGACGAGGCGCCGGAAGAAGTCGCCCTGCTGGTCAGCGTCACGGGACTCGAGTCTGGCGCCCATCTCAGCGCCCAGGTCGTCTGGGGCCAGCCATCGGGCCGGGTGGAAATGCAGGCCGACCTGTCGGCGGGCGACCTGCCGGCCTTGCATGCGGCCCTGCCCGGCTTGCTGGCCAGCCTGCAACAGGCCGCCAGCCGTGGCGGGCCGCGAATATAACAAGCGCATGTGACAGGCGCATGAAAAAGTGCCGAGAAACAACAACTTACGTTTTCCGTAGCGCAACTTTATTGACTTCCACTAGTCCCAGCCCCTATCCTTTCAGTTACGTTTGGCGAGAATATCTGCCTGTTCCTGCGCGCAGGCAGACGGGTTCGCCTTGCCTCCACAAAAGTCCCTTCCGCATTTTTATCGCAATCATCAGGGCAACGCGCCTGGACGGCCGCTGCCAGCAAATACGGAGCCGACTGCCATGCCATCGCACCACCACTTTCCTGGAATATCCTTGCTGGGCTGCCTCTTCCTGCTGGGCGCCCTGCCCGTGCAGGCGCAGACCGCGGACAGCCCTGCCGCCAGCATCACCGCCAATGCCAGCCTCACCTCGCAATACATTTCGCGCGGCTTTCGCCAGACCTGGGGCAAGCCCGCGCTGCAGGCGGGAGCCGACTACGCGCACCCGAGCGGCTGGTCGCTCGGCACCTGGGCTTCCACCGTCAGCGACCGCTATATCCAAGATGCCACGGTCGAATGGGACCTGTACGGCGGCTACGGCGGCACGGTGGGCGAACTGGGCTACAGCGTGCTCGCGTATTACTACAAGTATCCGGGCGCCGTCTACCGCGCCACAGGCGTCAAGTACGATTATGGCGAACTGTCGCTGGGCCTCAGCTACAAGATGCTGTACGCCAAGTACAACCGCACGGTCACGCCTGACTTCTTCGGCATCACGCATGCGCGCGGCACGGGCTACCTGGACGTGGGCGCGAACGTCGACCTGGGCAATGCCTGGACCTTGAACCTGCACGCCGGCAATGGCCGCGTGGCGGGCACGGGCAATGCGATCTGGAACTGGCGCGACGCCAAGGTGGGCGTCACCCGGGCCTTCGACGGCGGCTGGAGCGCCAGCGCGGCCGTGACGCGCGCCTGGGGCGCCACCGACGCCTACGACCATTACACGCTGGGCATCCCGAATGCGGCCGGCCAGTTCGACACCTCGAATCCCGCCGCGGCCACGCTGGTCGTGGCCATCAGCAAGACGTTCTAGGCGCGCCATCCGCGCCGCCCATGAGACCGATATCCCTCCCCATCAAGGAACAGCATCATGCAACTCTCACTGAACAGTAAAATCTGCGTCGCCGCCACCGCGCTCGCCGTCCTCAGCCTGGGCGTCACGGCGGCCGTGATCGGCTACAAGAGCAGCGCCAGCGCCGAAGCGGCCGCTTTGGACCTGGCGCGCACGTCGGCGCGCGAAGTGGCGGGAGCGCTGCAGGCGCGCATCGCCAGCAACCTGTCCAGCGTTTCCAGCCTGGCCGGCGCCATGCGCGGCACCAAGAGCGCCAGCCTGCCCCTGCAGCGCGAGCAGATCAATGAACTGACCAAGGCCACCCTGACCAGCTCGGAAGACTTGCTGGGTGCGGCCGTGACCTGGGAGCCGAATGCGCTCGACGGCAAGGATGCGGATTTCGCCAACCAGAAGCCGAATTACGACGCCAGCGGCCGCTTCATGCCCTACTGGACGCGGGGCGCCGGCGGCAAGCTGCAAGTCGAACCCATCGTCTTCGACCCGAAACCGGGCGCCAACGACTGGTATGACGTGCCCAAGCGCACCGGCAAGACCTACTTTACGGAGCCGTACATCTACCCCGTCGACGGCAAGAATGTGCTGATGGCCTCGCTGGTGGCGCCCATCCTGATCGATGGCAGCTTCAAGGGCACGGCCAGCGCCGACTTCATGCTCACGCGCCTGGCGAAGATCCTGGCCGGCCTGAAGGTGATCGAGGGCGGCAAGCTGGCCCTGATCTCGAACGGCGGCCTGTACGCCAGCCACCCCGCGCCTGAGCGCCTGGGCAAGAAGGCCGACGACGTGCCGGCGGCCGGCCTGGAAAAAGTGCGCCAGGGCCAGCCGTATGAATACGAGGATGGCCAGGGCTACATCCATTTGCTGCAGCCGCTGCAGATCCACCCCGATATCGCGCCGTGGAGCGTGGAACTGAACTTCCCGAAAAGCGTGGCCACCGCCTCGGCGCGCGACCTGATGATCTACACACTGATCGTCGCCCTGCTGTGCGCGGCGGCCACGGCCGGCATTCTGATCCTCGTCGTCAACCAGCTGACGCGCCCCCTGCGTACCCTGGGCCGCACCATGACGGACTTGTCCAGCGGCGACGCCGACCTGCGCGTCAAGCTCGAAGTCAAGGGCACCGACGAGCTGGCCGTCATCGGCAAGGGTTTCAACGCCTTCGTGGAAAAAATCCACGCCGTGCTGCTGCAAGTGCAGGCCAGCGCCGACAACGTGGCCCGTGCCAGCGCGGAAATTGCGCAAGGCAATAACGACCTGTCGGCCCGCACGGAACAGCAAGCCAGTTCGCTGGAAGAAACGGCCGCTTCGGTGGAAGAACTGACGGGCACGGTGAAGGAAAACGCCGACCATGCGCGCCAGGCGAATCAGCTGGCCGCTTCCGCATCGAATGTGGCGCAGAAGAGCGGCGAAGTGGTCGGCAAGGTGATAGAGACGATGACGTCGATCAATGACTCGTCGAACAAGATCGTCGACATCATCAGCGTCATCGACGGCATCGCCTTCCAGACGAATATCCTGGCCCTGAATGCGGCCGTGGAAGCGGCGCGCGCGGGCGAACAGGGCCGCGGTTTCGCCGTCGTCGCCACGGAAGTGCGCAACCTGGCGCAGCGCTCGGCGGCGGCCGCCAAGGAAATCAAGCTGCTGATCGACGATTCCGTCGGCAAGGTAGCCGCCGGCAGCAAGCTCGTCGACGAAGCGGGCGCCACCATGGAGCAGGTGGTCGACAGCGTGCGCAAGGTGACCGCCATCATGGCCGACATCAGCGTCGCCACCACCGAGCAAAGCGACGGCATCGCCCAGGTCAACCAGGCGCTGGCGCAGATGGATGGCGTGACGCAGCAGAACGCGGCGCTCGTCGAGGAAGCGGCAGCCGCTGCCGAAAGCCTGCAAGACCAGGCCAGCCACCTGGCCGAGGTGGTCAGCGTGTTCAAGCTGGGCGAGCAGGTGCGCCAGGCGGCGCCGACAGCAACGCCGGCGGCAGCCATGGCAACGCCACGCGCCGCGCCGCCAAAGACAGCATCACCAGCCAAGCGCCTGACCGTTGCCAAGCCACCAGCGGCACAGCACGCGCCGGCCAAGGCACCGGCAGGAGATGACTGGGAAGAGTTTTAAGCCCGCCTTGCCTGGTCATTGCAAGCTATCCTTGATGTAAATCAAGTGGCGAATACATTCGGTGAGAATTGCCCCTGAGCCATCCTTTTATACTGTTGCCGCGTCTACGGCACGCATGTTTGCCGGCATAAAAGGATGGTGCATGAAAAAAATCGTGGCAGTATTATTGACATCAAGTACCGCACTGCTGGCTGGCTGCGGCGGTGGCGGCGGCGGCGGCAGTGATGCAGGCAATGCCAATGCCGGCTCGACGCTGGCGCCCTACGTCGGCACCTGGCAAGCCCCGTGCGACGAGCATGAACGCCAGACCATGGTCGTCGCAGCCAAGGCCGACGGCAGCGGCGCGATGGAACTGACCTCCACCACCGAAACCTATCTCAAGACGGGCTGCAGCGGCACCTTGCTGGGCACGGAAACCATGACCGCGAAAATCACGGCGACGCCCGATGGCGTGGCCGACGTTCTCGTCAAGCTGACGGAAAATGGTACCGCGAGCAACGTGCGCATCGACAAGCTGAACCTGTCCATCCCCGCCTATGGCTTCAGCGTCACGGGACCTGGCGTGCAATACGTGAAGAAAGATGGCAAGCAGCAATGGTGCATCGAATATGAAGGCGGCTCCACCTGCCTGCTCGACGAAGGCATGCGCCCGGCGCAAACCATCAAGGGCGGCATCCTCTTGCGCGACAACAACCTCTACACCTTCTCGCATAACGGCACCAGCTATGTGCCCGACATGCTGTATGTAAAAAAGTAAGCACATGATTTGCTGCGCGGCCCACGGCCCTGCAGCTTCATGGCCCCGAGTCCGTTAGCGGGGGCAGGTGTAGAATCGGACAGACATTGCAAAAGCACAAAGCCATCCTATTGAAAAAAGGAGCTTGCCATGTCGATCAATGCCTTCTCCCTGCCGTCCAACGCTGCGCTGGCCACCCTGCTGCAGCCGCAAGACGGCGCTTTTCTTCCCATCGACGGCTTGCGGCGCCTGCGCGACGCGGGGCTGGACCAGTTGCCCCTGCCCGGCCACGGCGCCACCCTGCAGCGCTGGCAAATGCTGGCCGCCGTCGCCGCCATCGACCTCTCCCTGCTCAAACTGTACGAAGGCCATACGGACGCGCTCGCCATCCTGGCGGAAATCGGCGCTCCCGGCGTGCCGGCCGGCAGCCTGTGGGGCGTCTGGAGCGCGGACCTGCCGGGGGCGCGCGTGAGGCTGCGCCAAACGGCCGAGGGCCGCCACGTGCTCGACGGGCGCAAGGCATGGTGTTCCGGGGCGAAGGGCCTCAGCCATGCCTTGATCAGCTGCTGGAACGACGATCACCAGGCTTGCCTCGCCTCCGTAGCCCTGTCGCAGCCAGGCGTGCACGTCACGGACGAGGGCTGGCAAGCCGTCGGCATGCTCGCCAGCGCCAGCGTCGACGTGACCTTTTCCGCCGCGCGCGCCTTTCCCGTGGGCGCGCCCGGTGCCTATCCGGCCCGCCCCGGCTTCTGGCACGGCGCCGCCGGCATCGCAGCCGCCTGGTATGGCGCCGCCTGCGCCATCGCCGGCCACCTGCATGCGCGCGCGCAGCACGCCGCCCCCGATCCCGTGCGCCTGGCGCAACTGGGGCAGATCGACTGCGCGCTGCGCGCCGTGGCCGCCCTGCTGCGCGAAGGCGCCGCCGAGATCGACCGGCATCCGCAAAGCGATGCGATGGCCCTGGCGCTGCGCCTGCGCCTGGCAACGGAAGACGCGGCCACCCAGGTGCTGCACCTGGCCACGCGCGCGCTGGGGGCCGGCCCCCTGTGCCGCGAGCCACATTTCGCGCGCCTGGCGGCCGACCTGCCCGTATTCCTGCGCCAGAGCCATGCCGAACGCGACCAGGCCGTGCTGGGCGGCATCGTCGCCGGCGCGGAAGAACATCCGTGGGCGCTGTGACGGCGCACAGGAAAAAAAATCGCCGGACCGGAAATGTTTCCCGGGCCGGCGATCAGGGTTAGCCTGACTGCGTGACTGCGTGACTGATTACTTGAGCGGCATGGCGATACCGAACATCACCGACTGGGTACGACCGCTATCGATATTCAGATTGCTGTTGTAGTCCAGGGTGATGGTCATGCCGTTCGACAGCAGCAATTTGACGCCCAGCCCCGCCGCCCAGTTGCCCGTCTGCTGCGGCACGGTGCGGATCACGTACACGGGGCCGTCGGCCACCAGGTCGGCATATGCCAGGCGCGCATCATCGGCGCCCTGGAACTGGTGGCGGTACTCGAGCCGCGCGCGCGGGAACCACGTGCCCAGGCCGCCGACATAGATGCCCTCGGCCCGCACGCCCAGCGCGCCGATGCGCGAACGCACGGTCTGCTTGAAGTAGCTCAAGGCATTGATGCCCGTCGCCTTCTCCGTGTACGGGTCGAGCTTGGCCGACATCAGTTCCACGCGGCCATATGGCGACCACATCCAGGTGTCATGGCGCATCTCGATACCGCCCACCAGCGCGCCGAACACTTGTTTGCCGTCGCGTTCGCCCGTGGCGAAACCGCTGCCATCGGACAGGTAGCGCGAAGCGTCGTACTGCAAGGTGCCGTAGCCAAGCACGCCGTCGAGGAAGACGCCCTTGCTTGGACGCAGGCTGCCATACACGGCGGCCACGGCGCTGTCGGCCGTGCTGCGGCTGCCGTTCTGGCCCACGTCGCTGCGGTCATGGCTGAAACCGGCGCCCACGCCCAGTGTCGCCAGGTCGCTGAGGCGGTAATCGCCCCCCACGCTGACGCCATTGGTGCGGAAGCGGAAGCCCGTGTCGCGGCCATTCACATAGTGCTGGCCGAAGTCGACCGCGCCACCGAGCCACAACGCCAGCGCCTGCTTCTGCGTGTCCGGCTTCTGCGGCATGTCCGGCAAGCCGCTCGTGGCCTGGCTGACGTCCGCCTGTTGCCGCTCGCTGCTGAAACCACTGTCAGGCTGGCGCAAGGCCGCCTTGCGCATGAACGGTTTCACCGCCGTGCCGAAGACGCGGTCCGCTTCCTGCTCCTGCCAGCGCGCCAGCGCCGCCGTCGGGTTGCCGCTGTCGTTCGGCGGCGTCAGGCTCAGGCCAAAGTTCGAGCGTCCCCAGCCATCGCCATGCAGACTTTCCAGGCGCTGCGTGAAGTTCGACAGCTGCGCGCTGGCAAAGCGCCGCGCCGCGTCGGCTTGCGCCGCCTGCAGGCCGATCACTTCCGGATCGACCGACGGGTCGCGGCGCGCCGTCACGGTGACGTTGACCACGCCCGGTTTCGAAGTGGCAAAGGCATTGCTCAGGGTGTAGCTGACGACGGCCGCACCGGAGAACTTGCCCGATGCCGCAAAGCTCAGCTGGTACGACGGCTTGCCGGCCGTGCCCGCGTCGCGCACCACCACCTTGCCCGCCTCCGCCGGCGCCACGCTCAGTACATTCGCCGCCGTGAACGGGCCGCCCGTGGCGCCCGCCGTCAGGTCGACCGTCACCGTCAGGCCGGCCACCACCGTGACGCTCTGGCTGACCACTTGCGGCATCGGATTGACGGTGATCGTCGATTTCACCGGCGCCGAGGTGCCGAACACGTTCGACAAGGTGTAGCCGATGCTGACGTCGCCGCTGGTATTGATGCCCGGCGTGTAGACGATGTCCATGCCATTGACGACCGCCGTGCCGCTGGCAGGCGCCGTGGTGATGGCCACTGCCGTGAACGGCCCGCCCGTCGCGCCTTCCGTCACATGCAGGGTAACCGGCGTGCCGGCCAGTACCGTCGCCGTCTTGGCGACAGGCACCGGCACCGGTTGCGGCGCCACCGTCAGGCTGAAGGTGGCCGGCGCCGATACGCCGCCGGGGCCCGTCAGCGTATAGCTGAAGCTGTCAGGACCGAAGTAATCCTTGTTCGGCGTATAGGTGACGATGAAGCGGCTGACAGCAGGGGCTGCTACTGCTGCTGCGACGCCGCGTGCCAGACCTGCCATGCGCGCCGACGAAACGATATCGACCCGTCCATGGATCGGCGGCGTGACGATGGTCACTGCCGTGATGGGACTGCCGTCGGCCGCATCAATGGTCAGACTCACCTCCTGGTTGGCCGAAGTCGTCCCCGACTCATTGACCACGGGCGGCGGCGCCTGGTTCACCAGCAAGGTCAGCGCTTGCTGCACCGTGAACTGGTGCGCATCTTTCGCTTGCACGGTGAAGCTGAAGCTGCCGAACGCGGTCGGTGTGCCGCTCAGCACGCCACTGGCGGCATCGAGCACGAGACCGGCCGGCAAGGCGCCGCTGCTCACCGAATACGCATACGGCGCGACGCCGCCAGCCGCCGTGAATGGCTGGCTGTAGCCATCGCCAGCGCGGATGGCGGCAAGGCTGGACGGTGTCAGGCTCAAGGCGGGTGCCGCCACGGCCAGCGTGTAGCTGTTGCTGGCGCTGAACGGCGCCCCCACGCCCGTGCTGCTGTCCGTCACCTTGATGCCGAACGTGAAACTGCCCGCCACATTCGTCGTGCCGGACAGCACGCCGGTGGCCGCATTCAGGCTCAGGCCGGCTGGCAAGGTACCGCTGCCGACGCTGAACGTGTATGGTGCCGTGCCGCCCGCCGCCGTCAGGGTCGCGCTATAAGGCGCTTCCGCCGTCGGATTCGGCAAGGTTGCAGGCGTCAGACTGACAGTGGCCGACGCCACGACCAGGGTATAGCTTTGCGTGCCGGCAAACAGGTGTGCATCTTCCGCCTGCATCGTCACGGTGAAACTGCCAGCCGCCGTCGGCGTGCCACTGAGCAAGCCGCTGCTGTTCAGCGTGAGGCCGGCAGGCAGGCTGCCGGACGACACGGTGTAGGCATACGGACCGACACCGCCGCTGGCCGTCAGTTGCTGGCTGTAGGCCGTGGCCACTGTCGCTGCCGGCAAGGTGCCTGGCGTCACCGTGATGGCCGGCGCGCCGACGCTCAGGGTATAGCTGTTGGTGGCACTGAACGGCGCCCCCGCCCCCGTGCTGCTGTCGGTGACCTTGATGCTGACAGGGAAGCTGCCAGCCACATTCGTCGTGCCGGACAGCACGCCGGTGGATGCATTCAGCGTCAAGCCGGCAGGCAGGTTGCCGCTGCTGACGCTGAAGGTGTACGGCGCCGTGCCGCCCGCCGCCGTCAGGGTTGCCGTGTAGGCCGCTTCCGCAGTGGCATTGGGCAAGGTCGCTGGCGTCAGACCGACATTGGCCGACGCCACCACCAGGGTGTAGCTTTGCGTGCCGCTGAACTGGTGCGCGTCGGCCGCCTGGACGGTCAAGGTGACGCTGCCGGCGGCCGTTGGCGTACCGCTGAGCAAACCACTGCCGCTCAAGGTGAGGCCGGCAGGCAGGCTGCCGGACGACACGGTGTAGGCATACGGAGCGACACCGCCGCTGGCCGTCAGTTGCTGGCTGTACGCCGTGGCCACTTTCGGCGCTGACAAGGTACCTGGCGTCAGCGCGATGGCTGGCGCGCCGACGCTCAGGGTATAGCTGTTGGTGGCGCTGAACGGCGCGCCCGTCCCCGTGCTGCTGTCGGCAACCTTGATGCTGACAGGGAAGCTGCCAGCCACATTCGTCGTGCCGGACAGCACGCCGGTGGATGCATTCAGAATCAAGCCGGCAGGCAGGCTGCCGCTGCTGACGCTGAAGGTGTACGGCGCCGTGCCGCCCGCCGCCGTCAGGGTTGTCGTGTAGGCCGCTTCCGCGGTCGGGTTCGGCAGGCTGGCCGGAGTCAGGCTGACGCTGGGAACGCCCACCGTCACTGTCACAGTCGCGGGCGCCGAGGTACCGCTGGCATTAATAGCCTTATAGGTAAAGCTGTCGGTACCGGCATAACCTGGCGTCGGTGTATAGCTGATGCTGGTGCCGTTGGCCGTCGCCGTGCCGTGCGCCGCGGCCGAGGCCACCGCCACCGATGTCGCCGCACCGCCCGTCAGATTCAGGGTGATCGCAGTGGCGCCGCTGCCGTATGGCACCGTAGCGTTGACATTGCCCGCCACTGGCAGCGCCACCGCCACCGTTCCCGTGTAACGCATCGTGCCAGCATACGGACCGCTGCCCGTGCTGTGGTCGGTCGCCGTGACGGTAAAGTCATACGCGCCTGCGGTCGTCGGTGTACCCGACAAAGTACCGTTCGGATTCAGGGTCAGGCCGGCGGGCAAGGTGTTAGGAGTGACGGCAAAGTCATACGAGCCGGTACCGCCGGAAGCGCTGATGGTCTGGCTGTAGACGGTACCGACCATCATTGCCGGCAGGCTATTAGTCGTCACAGTCACCGTCGGCGCGCCGACAGTGATCGTCACGGTCGCCGTCGCGGACGTGCCGCCGGCGTTGATGGCCTGATAGGTAAAGTTGTCCGGACCTGCATAACCTGCCGTCGGCTTGTATGTGATGCCCGTGCCGCTGACGGTCACCGTGCCATGGCTGGCGGCGGCGACCACCGCCACCGATGTCGCCACGCCGCCGGTCAGGCTCAGGGGGATCGCCGTGCCGGTGCTGCCGTAGGCTACCGTGGCGCTGACGTTACCGGCAATGGGCACGCTAGGCGTGACCGTGATCGTCACGGTGGCAGCCGCCGACGTGCCGCCGGTATTGCTGGCCTTGTAGGTGAAGCTGTCGGTCCCGGAAAAACCTGCCGCCGGCGTGTAAGTGATGCCCGTGC